>JAESGY010000001.1_pt1 | contig 997675 bp, 968 predicted proteins | sample 9269841 | NCBI WGS metagenome assembly JAESGY01 (sample SAMN17022865, study PRJNA683097) | algae metagenome | isolation source: Spirirestis rafaelensis WJT71-NPBG6 and co-occurring heterotrophs from... | place: USA: Pinto Wells, Joshua Tree National Park, Colorado Desert, CA | collected...
TGTCCGCCTCCACAGCTCGCTTTCAGCAGACAAGCCTTCACGGGCAAACGAAGGAGCGGAGTTGATTGCACGTTCGAGAGCTTGGGGAGTGAGTCGTTCCATTCCCCCTTGGAACATAACAAGAACGAAGCAGGCAAGCGTTATCTGCTCACCAGCGCATTCGCCGCAGCGCCCGTGAAGATTTGGGTGTGGATGGCGAGCGGCCGGTCGTTGGAAAAACGGGGAAGAGAGCTGCCAATCGTCTTACGGACGAGCCGATCTAGATGACTAGCGGAAATTGGAGCCGGGCCATAAGCCCTTCGGGGTGCCACTCGCGATCGATTGTACCCTTGAGGTCAGACTTAGCGCTCATCGCGATCATGCGCTCGCCGAAACCAGTGCCGTGGGAGTCGCGATCGCAAGGCGGTCCAACTTCCGTCCAGGTGAGTTGCACCGAATTGTCCTGGCAATCCCAGTCAACCGCGACCTGCCCCTCATCCGTACACAGAGCGCCGTACTTCACTGCGTTTGTGTAGAGTTCGTGCAAGATCATCGACAGCCCCAGCACCTGAGTGGGCTTTAGCAGTAGCTCTGGTCCCCTGAAACGGGCTCTTCCTGCTCGAACGTCAGCGCCAAGCACCTGCTCAGCCAAGACGGACAAAGCGACATCATTCTCTGATGATCCAACTAGTAGCTGATGGGCGTTAGCGAGCGACCTTAGGCGGTCTGAAAAAGCGCTTTCGAAGGTCGGCAGGTCGGTAGAATTGCGGGCGGTTTGATGGGCAATGGCTGCGACAATCGTGAGCATGTTCTTCACGCGATGATCGGACTCTTGAAGCAGTCGGCGCTGCCTCTCTGCCTGGGCCTGCCGCTCGCTGATGTCCCGAAGAAAACCCACGAAAAGGGGTTCGCCGAACTGGTCGCTGGCAGTGACCGAAAGCTCAACGGGAAACTCCGTGCCGTCGCGCCGAACGGCTGTGACCTCGATCCGTCGATTGAGAACTGGTCCTTCGCCTGTCGCTAGATGATGGCTCAGCCCAGCTTCGTGGCCCGCGCGGTACTGTGGAGCCACAATCAACTCGCTAAGCCGCTCGCCAAGAGCTTCCTCGGGTTGCCAGCCGAAGATCTCAGCCGCGTGTTCATTCCACCCGACAATGAGACCGCCGACGTCCATAACGACAACCGCATCCAAAGCGGTGTCGAGCACGGACTGCAGTCCAGCGTGAAGGAGCCCCCAACTCACGTTCATGTTCAGCTTACTAGGGCATTTTCTGAATTATTCCAGTAGGTTCAAGCCATGCGAAGTGTGGCTAAACTGCTGCGCTGATGACCGCGGCGCTTTCTTCGATTGTAGAAGGCGGAAGATGTCCTTCGGCTAGGTACGCTCTTCGAAGGCTACGAGCTCCGATGGTTGCTGGCACGGCGCGCCGGGGCTCGGAGGAGCCTCAGCAGAGCAAGGCTCACCAGAAACCAGAAGCTGAAAGTGGCGACGAATGGACCTGGCCTGAAGTTATCTTCGGGCCCAAGCTTGTGCGGCACGGATGTGTTTGGATTATCGGCAAGGTACGGCGCGGGCCAACCTCCGAGCTCGCGGGGCAAACAGTTCTGCCCTAGCGGCCCTTCGTGGCCGTACATCGCGCGCTCGTCGGTGCTTACTGCAACAAAGGCGCTCGCTATTGTCAGCGTGAGTGCGAGTGACGCAGCGATGATCATCCGTGCGACCACCTACCATGACGCCTTGGGCGAACCGATGCTGCGTCGATCGTTGCAGCTCTTCAAAGCGGAGAACGACCCGCCGAGAGCTCGTCGTGTACGGCGCTCAGAACGACATGCGTTGAATACGGCTTCGGCAGGAATTGGTCAGCGCCCTTTTGAATGGCCAAACTTGGTTCGATGTGACCGGACGTCACGATGAACGGCAATCTGGGACACTTAGCCTTTACCGCAGCCAAGAGCCCCAACCCGTCTATTAAACCAGGCATACGAACATCGCTGATGATCAAGTCTACCGGCGCCAATATTCCGAGAAGCGCCAGCGCCTCGTCCGCACTGCCAGCCTCAACTACGTCGTAGTCTGCATCCCTAAGCTCGTCTGCGACGAGCATCCTTATGAGCACTTCGTCTTCAACGACAAGGATGCGGGTGGCCGTCGATGCCGCAGGTTTAACGACTGGTTGATCCTCAGATGGTAACATCAGGTAAATGCCTCGATGAAGATCTTGGTTGAAGTACTTCTCACTCGCCTACTGTCGAGCTCTAATGCCGACCATCCTCTTAGAACAACCGGAAAGGTTGTCGCTTGCTCGGTTAACCGCAGCCCCGCGAGATTTCGGAACAACGTTCCCTGTAATCTGCCGGGATTGGCAAATATCACTGAGGAGGTTTTGTCGGCACTCTAAGAGCCCCCAGCCGTTTGGACGGGCTGGAAGCGAAGTGACTAGGGATGGAAGATCAGGCGATCTACGCCGTTGCGTTGCTTACTCGCAGCGAGCTGACCTCGCTTGGCCCAGCATTCGAGAGAGCGTGGCCGCTGGAAAAGGCGCCCTGCTTCGGCGAGTTGCTTGCGGCGATAGATGATGCAGACCGTAGCTTCTGGCGGCGCGAGGACGACGATCGCGCCGCAAGCGCTCAAGCGAGATTAGCTCACAGGCTCTGACCCAAAAGCCTTCGATGCACCTCAAAAAGGTAGCTTCTATCCAGGCTTACAGTTGAGTTAACCGCTTCTGGCTACTCTCCGTTCAAAGAGCGAAAGTTAACTCAAGAGGACCAGCAAGCAGGACACTCGCATGATCAACGTTCGTGACATCGAACCCATACGGGTCAGGCTCATGCGCGAAGGAGAGTTCGCGGGTCGCCCGTCAAGTGTTCAGCTCGTCCATATTCGAGATGGTAGCCGTAGCAGGGCTCTCAACGGAGCCCAGCCGGCATGCGAGCCTGCTCTCTCTGCTAATCTGATAAAGCGCACACGGACCGGTTGATACTGGGTTAGTTGATCGAGGTTAATGCGGCAGCAAGCCACGGCCAGTATCTTGCGGCAGCCTTGGGGGGCAGCCGAGGTGATTGCCCGTGAAGTGCTTGGATGAGACTCCGAAGGAGATTGCCGACCGGATGCGCGCCGTCGCAGCGGGTCTATCCGATCCAGCAGACGCAAGGGCAATTAAGCTTTACGCTGATTGGCTCGAGACGCACCCGGATGCCGAAGAGATGAAAGATATGGTGAAACCCGGTAAGGATGCTGGGCCCTGAAAAGCGCTGCTCGTTGCCTACTAGCGGAACCAGCATCCTCCGTCGCGGCGCCCATCGTGCTCGTGCTGCACGCTCGCCCGCGGAACTAGAGCGCTTCACTTAGCGCAAGGGCGTACCTTTCCTGCTCTCGTGTTTGAATGGCGCCCGGCCGAGCGGCTCGAACATCAGCAATGGCCTGCTTGGGACTTACGCCGAGCTCAACCAGCAAACGTGCTGCGATCGTCCCAGCCCGTCCGAGTCCTCCTTTGCAGTGAACGAAGACATCCTCTCCGTTCATCAAGATTTGACGCAGCTGAACGCCGGCCGTTTCCCACTTCGTCTCGAAGGTTGGTCCAGGTGCAGTCACATCTCTGATTGGTAAATGAAACCAGCGCATGCTGTGATGAGCGGTCGCGGTTTCTAAGCCTTCCACCCGTAAGGCAACCAGCTCGTGCGTTTCGACAAGGGTCACTACTGCTTTGGCTCCCCAAGTAGCGATCGCTTCCAGGTCGACGTCGAGTTCCCTTGCCCAGGCGCCAGTCATCGCATCTGACTGCCACTTTCCAGGGCAGAAGCTGATTCCGATCCGACCGAAGCCCTCACCCGCTTTGACGAACGGTATTCTCAATGGGTGAGACAGACTGGTGCGTGCTCTTGGCCTCGTGCCGTAGTCCATCTTCAGCCTCGTTTAGTCAGTTGCGCTCTAAGTAGTGGCGGAATTCAGCTTGGATGCGCTTCCGACAAGAACTGCGATGATCGAGCAGACGCTCCTCCGCTTAGCGAAGGCTCGGCCTGCTTCTGATTCAGGAAGGGCACCGAGCATCTCGACAGGCTCTTGTACGCGCACCGCGAAGAGGTGGCGCGGTAAGCCGCTGAGTGGCTCCCTTGTATTGTACCTTCGCGAGCGGGTGACCTCGAGAGTCCTACTTGCCCTTATGTCGCATCCGCTTTCAAAATCGAGCGTTGAGCTGACGGCCCTTGAGGGCGGCAACGACGAGAACCAATCTTGAGCGAAGAACTCCCGACCGCCGGTCATCTTACCGGTGACGCACCGACTGCCGCCACAGCACAGGGCCTAGTCGACAGACGAGAACTCGCTTTGATAGCGCTTGAGCGCACCCGAATGCCGATGGTGGTGAGCGACCCCCGTGAACCCGATAACCCCATTGTTCTTGCCAATAAGGCGTTTCTCGAGATGTCGGGTTACGGGCGCAACGAAGTGCTCGGCCGAAATTGTCGCTTCTTGCAAGGGCCAGATACCTCGCCTGAGGCCGTCGCTGAGATAGCCCGCAAGGTCTGTGCGGAAGAAGAGGTCACTGTCGAGCTGCTCAACTACCGCAAGGATGGCTCAAGCTTCTGGAACAATCTCTTTATCAGTCCAGTGCACGCCGATGATGGAAAACTCCTCTACTTCTTCGCCTCGCAAAAGGACGTGACGATCGAACGTGAAGAGCGTGAGCGGAAGTTGTCCGAGCTACGGCTGATGCGGGAAGTGGACCATCGCGCCGAGAACGTGCTCGCGCTCGTCCAGGGTATCGTCCGGATGAGCCGCACAGATACTATCGAAGGCTATGCCACCGCCGTTCAGGGCCGTGTCGAGGCGCTGGCAAGGGCCCATGGCCTGCTTTCGGAGCGGCGCTGGCGAGACGTTCCACTCCACATGCTGATCAGGGCAGAGGTCGAACCCTTCGGATCCCGCCGGGTCACGCTTGACGGTCCTCATGTCGAACTACCCTCATCTGTGGTGCAGCCAGTAGCGCTACTTATTTACGAGCTAATCGCGAATGCCACGCAGCACGGTTCCCTGTCGGTGTTCGGCGGACGCGTTTCGATCAACTGGAGCGAGGATGCCGCCAAGAGCCAGCTCTTTTTGCGATGGCGTGAAGAGGGCGGGCCGCCGCCAGCCGAGCGCCGCAGGGACGGCTTTGGCTCCACCCTGATGGCAGGGATAGTTGAGCGTCAGTTGCAAGGCTCGAAGAAGCTAGACTGGACTGCAGCGGGGCTTGCGGGCGAGTTCGTGATTCCGATCAGCCGCCGTCGCTAAGCGCCTTGTGAAAACTGAAGGGCCGCAAAGGTGAGACCGGAGAAAGCGTCCAGATAGAATGGCGATCCATGCAATTTTAGCGGTCCGCGTATGCCTTCCAGAGCCAAACAGATAAGATAGGTTGATAGTCTACTCTCACCTAGGGCAAACATCTGATCCTCGGTGACGCTCCGGGACAATACTATTCAAACAGTTCTCAAGAGTGCGTCCGCCCACTGCTACGTTGGAGCTCGGCTAGGCGACGATCTTCGAGCTGAGCGGCGCTCTTAACCCTTGTTATGGAAGTCTCTGAACATCTGATTGAGCATCCCTTTGCGCGAGGGATATCATGACAAACGAGATTGATTATCACCTGGAGCGGGCGCGAACGGAAGGTGAGATTGCTTACCGCTCAACCCAGTTCTGTGCGTCTGTCGCACACATGCATTTGGCATGTTTACATCTCCAACGCGCGCAGCTGCTACAGAAGGTGCAAGTCGTTTCAGTGGGCAATGTGTCTCCACTCCGGCCGACCTTAGCGAGCAGCACGGCGCCCACGATCCTTGGTGAGAAAGTTCAGCTCATTGATGCTCACGAACGTACAAGCTCAAACAAGGCGCTGCCGAGGACGTAGTGAGCCTAAGCTAAGGTCCGCCTTCCACCCAGAACGAACCTTGATGCCGCGCCTTGATGGGTCGGGGGGAGGTCAGTTGACATGCTGGCAATGGACCAAAGAGGCTCTGCTAGGAAACGTCTGCCTCCTAGAACTCATGAGCGTTTGGGTGGTGTTTGGGACAGGCGCTCAGTAGCGGCCGGACAACACCGCAAGCGGCTGATCTATAACGCTTTTAGTGAAATCTTCCCCTGCTTTCGTGATGACGGGGTCATAGGTTTCCGAAGCCTCCACAATGGCGGTCAAGGCGAAACGCCGGCGAGACCATCTTCCGCCGGCGACCGCTCACTTTGCGAGACCTAGCTGTGTCATGAAGGTTTGATTGTTCCAGAATAGATATTCCCTGGGTCATCACACCTGCGGCATTCCAGCGGCCGATGGTTGCCATCTTGATCTTAAAGGCTTTTCCGGTCGGCTGAATTACCGTCCCGTCGGGCACGGTCATATGCCTGGTGAATGTGCTCTCCATCACCCCGATGACCGATGTCCACTCGCCTTGCGCGACCTTTACCGGATGTTGCCTGACCGCCAGCGAGAGGGGCGGGAAGGTGACGGCCGAAGGCGGTGTAAGGAGCACCGTCGAACAGCAGCGGTGGGAGGAACAGCACCAGAATCAGCTCGGGATCGAGCGCGATGGCTGGGGAGGCCGAGGACGAACGCCAGCGCGCCGCCGCCGATCAGCAGCGCGGCGGACGGCGGTAGCCGCCTCTGCCCCGCAAGCAGGTGCAGCGCGACGGCGGCGGCAAGCAGGAGAAGGACGGTTTCGAGCGCCTCGACCAGATGCGTGGCCTCTTAGCTACGCTGCATAGCGACGCCGCGCCAGCTGCCGCCCCTAGCGTAAGCCAAGCTCCCGCAGCAGGTGGCCTTGGCCGTAAGCGTGGCGCAGCGCAGCGGTCACCGCCGAGGTCGTCACCAGCACGCTGCGATTGATCTCCGGATCATAGCCGTAAGCGTTGCGCTGGGTCAGCACGGTGGAATCGAAGTTCGCCCCGATGATCTCGCCACGCGCATTGATGGCGGGAGAGCCGGACGAGCCGCCGATGGTGTCGGTCGAGGCCGCGACGTCGAGGATGGTGGCGGACGGGATGCGGTCCTTGGCCGCTAGCAGCCGCGGGGCAACGTCGAACGGCTCGGCTCCCGTCGCCCGCTGCCAAAGCCCGCCGAACGTCGTTGCATAAGGGACAGTGCGCCCCTGATAGGTCCAGCCCTTGAGGCGGCCATAGGTCAGCCGCAGCGTGCCCGTGGCGTCGGGGTAGAGGCTGGTCCCGAACACGGCAAAGCGCGCCTTGGCAAGCGATTCGCTGGCGCGGTCGGTCGGCGCCTGGACCTTGCCCTCATATTCGCTGCGGGTACCGCGGGTGACGTCCTGGATCTTGAGCAGGAATTGGATCAGAGGGTCGGTCGAGGCCTGCACCGCGGGAAGTCCGCCGTCCCACAGCGCCTTGCGCACCGCTGAATTGCCAAGCTTGGTACCCCGCGCCAACCGGGCCGCCAGCGCTTCGGGCGATTCCTTGCCCAAGAGCGGCGCAACGCGCGGATCGTCGACGGTCAGGATCTCGCGCACCTTGGACAGCCACCAGGCAAGCTGCACTTCGTCGAGTGCCGGATAGGTCGGCCGCGCGGCAAGCAGGCTGTTTTCAACTTGCGCCAGCCGCGCGTCGCCATATTCGGGCAGGCGCTCGGCATTAGCCTTTGGCCGCTCCTGCGCCCCGCGGACCAGATCTTCGGCCCAATTGTAGAGCTGCGAGCCGCCGCCGGCGCGGACCTCCAGCATGTAATAAGCGGGATAGAGGCGGGCCATCTCGGGCTGCAGCTTGGCAAGGTCGGTCCACGGATCGCCGATCGACTGGCGCAGCGCGGGGTCGGCCTGGACGCGGGCGCGGAAGTCCGCCTCGGCCTCGGCGCGGCGGGCCATGAAGCGCTGGTCGATCAGCGACTGCTGCCGCCCGAACCCGCGCTTGTAGGTGTTCTCGACGCCCGAGATCGCCTGCCCCGCGATGAAGGAATTGCGCTCATTCTCGTGGGCAAAGCGCAGCAGGCGGCCGCGAAGCTCGCTGTTGATGAGCTGCTCGAGCGGCAGGGTCACATCCTGCACCGTCCTGAGCTGCGCCTGCGTCAGCAGTCGCTGGGTCGCGCCTGGGCTGCCCGACAGGAACACCGGCTGGTTTTCCTGCGGCGGGGCGGGGTTCCAGCGAAGGAAGCCCGGCGTCTTCACCGGTCGGTCGTTCTCGTAGATCCTCACAAAGGCGGCATCGACCGCGAAGCGCGGGAAGCTGAAATTGTCGAGGTCGCCGCCGAATGCCGAGGCGCGATGTTCGGGCGCAAAGGCGAGCCGGACATCGGCATAGCGGCGGTAGATGTAGAGCTTGAACTGCCCGCCGCGATACAGCGTTACCACCTGACACCGGCGCGTCTTGTCCGACCCGCAGACTTCGGTCTCGATCTTGCCCGCTTCGGCATCGCGAGCCTTGGTGAATGCTTCGCCGCTCAGGCCCGCGCCGGCCGCCTGCATCCGCGCAGTGACGTCGCTGATGTCGGTCAGGATTTCGGCCACCATGCCCGGGCACTTGCGCTCTTCCGCGCGCGAGGCGGGCGTGAAGCCGGTCTGTACGTAGTTGCGCTCGGGCGTCGACAGATCTTCGACGCAGCGCGAGGCGACATGCTCGTTGGTCAGGATCAGCCCCTCGGGCGAGACCAGTCCGCCCGAAGCGCCGCCGAGCCGCACCGATGCAAGGCGGACCTTGTCGAGCCACTTCTGATCGATCAATGTGCCGAGGTCACGATTGGCCGCGGCGATCGGGAAGTTGTCGAAGGTCCACATCCCTTCCTCGGCAGCCGCCGCGCTTGGCAGCAGGACAAGGGCAGACGCGAGGAGCAAGGACAAACGGCGCAAGGGACAACCTCCTGGAACGATCGCCTTTCCGTAACACAGAGGAGGGGCGCGGCAAGCTTGCGTGGGTGACAGCGATCCGCTTGGGTCCCCCCTGAAGGAGAGTTGCATCATGGGTGTTGGCTTCGCACTTCTGGCCGCGCTTGCGGCGGCGCAGCCATCGGCGCCGTCGGCCTTGTTGCTGAAGCCGGACCGGGTGTTCGATGGGGTGGGCGCGCCCCGCGCCGGCTGGCAAGTGCTGGTCGCGGGCGAGCGGATTACAGCGGTTGGACCCAATCTTTCCGCCCCTGCCGGGGCCACGGTGCTCGAACTCCCCGGCACCACGCTGATCCCCGGCATGATCGAAGGGCACGGTCACCTGTTCCTGCATCCCTACAATGAGGCCCGGTGGGATGCGCAGGTGCTTAACGAGCAGCTCGCCCTGCGCACCGCCCGAGCCGTCGTCCATGCCCGTCAGACGCTCGAGGCCGGTTTCACCACCCTGCGCGATCTCGGCACCGAAGGCGCGGGCTTTGCCGATGTCGGGCTGCGCCAGGCGATCGACCAGGACATCGTGCCCGGGCCGCACCTTGTGGTTGCGACCAAGGCCATCGTCGCGCGCGGCGCCTACGGACCCAAGGGGTTCGAACCGGGAGTGGAGGTTCCGCAAGGCGCGGAGGAAGCGAGCGGCGTCGAAGAGGTGGTTCGGGCCGTCCGAAACCAGATTGCCGCGGGGGCGGACGTCGTGAAGCTCTACGGCGATTATCGTTGGCGCGCGGGCGAGGACAGCCGTCCGACCTTTTCGCTTGCCGAGCTGCAAGCCGCGGTGGCCGCTGCGCATGATGCCGGCCGCCAAGTCGCAATCCACACCTCCACGCCCGTAGGCATGCGGCGGGCGATCGCGGCTGGCGCGGATACGATCGAGCATGGCTATGGCGGCACGGCCCAAATCTTCGCCCAGATGCGAACGCGCGGCGTGACCCTGTGCCCGACCCTGGCGGCGGGCGATGCGGTGGCGCGCTATGGCGGGTGGAACGGGGCCGATCCGGCGCCGCCATCCGTCACTCTCAGCCGCAAGGCCTTCGCGCTGGCGTTGAAATCAGGCGTGCCGATCTGCGCCGGGGGCGACGTTGGCGTCTATGCGCATGGTGACAATGCGCGCGAGCTGGAGCTGATGGTTGCAGGCGGCATGACCCCGCTGGCGACGATGGTCGCGGTGACCTCGGGCAATGCCAGGGCGTTCGGCCTTACCGACCGCGGCGCGATCCGCCCCGGCCTCCGCGCCGACCTCGTCGCGGTGGAAGGCGATCCCACCGCCGACATCACCGCTACCCGCCGCGTGCGACAGGTGATCAAGGATGGCCGGATCTACTCGCCCGGGCGATAGGTGCGGGTGATGTGCCCGCGAAGCTCATCCGGGTAGAAATAGACTGGCCGCAGATTGCCCGCCGCATAGCGTGCCGCCTGGTCGTTGAAGTGCGGCGAGGCTGGGTTGCCGCTCTCGCCCCCCGCCATGATCGCCGTCGCCCGCACCCGTGGTCCGAACTCCACCACGGCGACGAAGCTGTTACCGCTGGTTCCGTACCACTTCTTGGTGCCGGGCTTCGGGCCTGAGCCCACCGACGCCAGCGATCCCCACAGGCCCGACGCGAAGGGCAGCGGGATGCTGGGCGCCGCATCGCTGAACGGGTGATCGATCGCGGGCGAGATGCGCTGAAAGCGATTGATCTCGCCCCAAGCCACCCGCCACCGCCCGAAGTCGGCGGTGAGCCGCGCAACCGCTTCGGCCAGCGCATCGAGCTTCTGCGCGTCGCTGGTGTCGGCGCCCAGCCGCGCGAAGAAGCGGTTGCGGGCTTCGTTGGGGCGAGCTTGCAGCTTCTTCCCCAACGCCTCGCCCCAGACCATCGCCAGCGATTGCGGGATGCTGTCGGCGCTCCAGCGATGATCCCAGCCGCGCAGGGCTGCGATCTGCGGCGCCAGTTCGGCCCGCCGCGCCGCGCCGCGAGGCAGTGCGTCATAAGCGCGCACCAGTTGCGGCACGAGTTCGGCAAAACCCGGCTGATGCGGGTCGAACGCCGCCGCACGCAAACTCTCCAACGTCCAGCCGCGCGAACCCGTCAGCAGCTGCTGCGCATGGAGCCCGCGATAATTCTCGCCGAATGTATCCATGTAGCGCGGGAAGCGCGCGGGGTCGGGGCTCGCGCTGCCTGCCGCACGATAGGGCCAGGCATTGGTGTTCTGCGCCCATCCCGTCGCCGGATTGATCGCATTCGGCAGTTCCGCGACCGCGTGCAGCCCGCGCCAGTCGGTCGCCGGATTGCTGCCGTCGATCACGCCCGTATAGTCGAAGCGGTCATTGCGCCGAGGCACGAATTGCGGGTGGAGATAGGCGATCTCGCCTCTCGCGCTCGCGACCAGGGTGTTGTTGGAGCTGTTGGCCTTGAACTCGGCGATCTTCTGAAAGGCCGCGAGGTTGCGGGCCTTAGTCCTGAGATAGCTTTGCTGCAGCGCCGCGACGGGATTGTCGAGCATCGCGAAAGCGATCCAGCGGGCTCCATCAGCCCGGACCACCGGCCCACGGTGCGTCAGCCAAGTGCGGAAAGTTCGACTCGCAAGGCCGCCGTCCGCCGCCCGGTAGCGCAGCGTTACGTCTCGCGCCCGCAGCGGCCGCCACGCCGTGCCATAGCGATAGGCTGGCGCCGCTCCGCCGCGCACGTCGAAAGCGAACTCGTCGACGCTGTCGACCCCGCTCGACGTATGCATCCAGCCGAGCGTCGGGTTGAACCCCTGGTAGATGAAGAACTGCCCCCAAGTGGAGGCGCCGTAGGCATTCAGCCCTTGGCCGCTGGTGACCTGCTGCTCGGAGCGGAAGAAGAAGCTGGTGTGCGGGTTAATCAGCAGCAGCGCGTGGCCGTCGCTGGTCAGCGCCGGGGCAACGGCGATGCCGTTCGATCCGCGCGGTTCGTTGTCGGGCAAGGCGGCGGTCTGGGTGGCGCTACGGCCGTAGAACGCTTCGAGCTTGGCGAGATCGATCCGCTCGATGTCGCCGCCGATGCTGCCTTCGGTGAAGCTCAACGCCATCCACGGCTCGAACCGCGTCAGCACCTTGGGCCGCACGTACGGATGGGTGGCGAGATAATGGTTCAGCCCCGCCGCCCAGGCGTTCATCAGGGTGCGCAGCCATGGCGGGCTCGCGGCATAATGCGCTTTGAGCTCAGGCTCGCTGACGTAAAGCCGCGCGCGCAGATCGCGCCAGATCGCCTTTTCCCCCTCCGCCTCCGCGCTGCGTCCGAGGGAGGTGAGCAGATTGGCCTCGATCCGCGGGAAGTCGTCTTCCGCCTGCGCCACCATCATGCCGAAGATCGCATCGGCGTCCCGAGGGCCGCTGATATGGGCGATGCCCCAATCGTCGCGGACGATCGTCACGCGCTTGGCCTGCGCGGCCCATTGCTGCCGTTCGGTTGTAGCAGCAGCAGCAAGGGCGAAGAGGAGAAACGGAGCGGCGAGGCAGCGCGTCAGGATAGGCATCGGGCTCAACCGCGCTCGCCCGCACCGCGAGCCGCAGGCGCTTCGCCGCGCTCGGTTGCGCTCTCTTGTCGCACCTTCCAGAACTCGGACTGCCGGTTCCAGCGCGGCCAGTCGCGGCTGTTCGCGAGGCGCGCACCGATGGCGTAGTAAAGCTCGGCCTCTTGCACCGCGCCACCGAGGTTCCAGTTGGGCGACCAGGCGTCGCAGGTCTGGTGGTAGCAGCTGGCCGTGAAGCTCTCGAGCCACCGCTCGCCCGCCGCGCGGCCGCCATCCTGAAGATCGTAAGCGCCCGCCAGCGCCATGCTGAGCAGCACTGGAACCCCCCGCTTGGCCAGGGTGAAATGGTCAGCGCGATAGAACAGCCCGCGCTCGGGCCGGCCTTCGGGCGTCACCGTCCGGCCTTGCGCCGCTGCGCCCTCGGCTAGGTAGCTTTCCAGCTCGCTCTGCCCTTGTCCAATCAGCAGCGTGTCGCGGGTCGGCCCGGCCCATTGCAGAGTGTCGAGCGTCAGGTTCGCCGCCATCTTGGCGTGCGGATACAGCGGGTTCTGTGCGTAATATTCCGAGCCCAGCAGCCCGCGCTCTTCGGCTGTCCAAGCAGCGAAGACGAGGCTGCGCTCCGGACGCGGACCGGTGGCAAACTTGCGTGCAATCTCGATCATCGCGGCAAGGCCCAGCGCATCGTCGGCCGCGCCCGGCCGCACCGTGCGGCCCTGCGCGTCCGGAGCGCCGACACCGTACGCATCCCAGTGGCCGCTATAGCTCACCGTCTGGTCGGGATAACGGCTGCCGGTCAGCTTGCCGATGACATTGCGGCTCTGAATCCGGGCAAGTTCGACGCCGGCGGTGGCCGTGAAGCGCGCCTTGAGGTCGATCGGCCGGAAGTCGGACCGGCGCGCCTGCCGCTTCAGCGTCGCATAATCATGGCCTCCGCGGCGCAGCAACGCCTCGGCCGCCGCTTGCTGCATCCACCCTTGCAGCAGCACCGGCTGAGTGGCGCCTGCCGGCAGGACGATGTTGAAGTTCTCGCCAGCGGCGCTCTGCACCACGTTCCAGCCATAGCCGGCGCCCTCGGTCTCATGGACGATGATCGCGCCGATCGCTCCGCGCCGCGCCGCTTCCTCGAACTTGTAGGTCCAGCGCCCGTAGTAGGTCATGGTCTTGCCGCCGAACTTGCCCGCTACCGGCTCGCCCGCCGCGGCTTCGAAATCGGGGTCGTTGACCAGGAACAGCGCGACCTTGCCCTTGAGGTCCGCGCCCTTGTAGTCATCCCAGCCGCGCTCGGACGCGGTGGTGCCATAGCCGACGAACACGATCGGCGCGCCGTCGATCCGCGCAGCCTGCGTATCGCATGTCGTACTGAGGTAGACGTCACCGGGGAAGGACAGCGGAGTGGTGGTCGCACCTTGGCGGATCGACAATTGCGGCGCTTGCAGCTTGGTCCTGATCAGCGGCACCGTCTGCGTCCAGCCGCCATTCTCGCCTCCAGGCTCGAGCCCAGCCGCCTTAAACTGCTCGATGAGGTAAGCGACCGTCCGCTCCTCGCCGACCGTACCCATCGAGCGTCCTTGAAACTCGTCCGAGGCGAGCACGCGTGTAATCTCTGACATGCGCTGCGTGCTGATGGCCGAGGCGGTGCCGGTTGCGCTCGGAGCAGGCGCAGCAATGCCGGGCATCGACTTCACTGTCGGCGCCGCCGCAGTCTGGCACCCAGCAAGAGCCGCAAGACCCAACACCATCCAGCCAGCGCGAACGAGACTCATCGGATCAATCCTCCGGGACCTGTAACAGGCCGGCGATAGCTCATCCTTCGCGGTTGGGGAGCATAAAGAATGAGGCGGCGAGAGTTCGGCGCATATCGGGCGCTGTCACCAATTGGCGACGACTGGCCCTTCTGTTACGCCGCCGCGCACAAGCGTTTTCACAGGACCACTCATGACCTCCAGAATCCTTGCCGTTGCCGTGACCAGCCTGCTCGCGTCCACCGCGGCCGTTGCCGAAGAAGGCATGTGGCTGCCCCGCCAGACGCCGAGCCTCGCGGCCGAGCTCAAGGCCAAGGGCCTGCAGATCGACCCGGCGACGCTGGCCAACCTTCAAAGGGCGCCGATGAATGCGATCGCCTCGCTCGGCGGCTGCTCGGCGGCGTTCTTGAGCCCGCAGGGACTGGTCGCGACCAACCACCACTGCGTCTACGGCTCGATCCAGTACAATTCTAAGCCGGGCCAGGATTATCTCACCGACGGCTTCCTCGCCGCCAACCTCGGCGACGAACTGGCCGCCGCGCCCGGTACGCGCATCTACGTAATCGAGGATCTGCGCGACGTTACCGCCCAGATGAACAAGGGCGTCACCACCCGCCTCACCGGCGCGGCGCGCTACGAGAAGATGGAAGCCAATCGCAAGGCGCTCATCTCGGCCTGCGAGAAGCAGCCGAGCCGCCGCTGCGACGTGCGTGCCTACTATGGCGGCGTGACCTACTTCCTGCAGCAGCAGCTCGAGATCAAGGATGTGCGCCTGGTCTACGCGCCGGCCGGCGGGATCGGCAACTTCGGCGGCGAGACCGACAATTGGATGTGGCCGCGCCACACCGGCGACTTCGGCTTTTATCGCGCTTACGTGGCGCCCGACGGTACCTCGGCGCCCTATGCCGCTAACAATGTGCCGTACAAGCCCAAGGCGTGGCTCAAGGTCGCGACCGACGGCGTCAAGGAGAACGACTTCGTGATGGTCGCCGGCTTCCCCGGCACCACCAGCCGCTTGCTCACCGCCGCCGAGGCCAAGTTCAACTTCTCCGACATGCTGCCGGTGCAGCAGACGCTGTTGAACGATTATTCGGACGCGATCGAAAAGGCGGTCGCGGGCGATGCCGATGCGGCGATCAAATATGCCCCGGCGCTGCAGGGCGTCGACAATTACAAGAAGAAGTACCTGGGCGAGATGGCAGGCGCCGACCGCATCGGTCTGGGCGCACGCAAGGATGCGGCGGAGGCCGAGGTTCGCGCCTGGATCGCCGCCGATCCCAAGCGCGCAGCGATGTACAATCCGGCCGCGCTCGACGCGCTGGTCGCCGAGGCCAACCAGAGCGCGCTCGACAATGTTCGCATGGGCACCTTGTCGCGCGCCCAGCTGCTTGGCGCAGCGCGTAATCTGTATCGCTGGTCCAAGGAGCGGCAGAAGCCCGATGCGCAGCGGGAAAGCGGCTACCAGGACCGCGACCTTCTGCCGACGCAGCAGCGCCTGACCGCGATCGAGCGGCGTTATGTACCCAAGGTCGACCGCGCGCTGTTCGAGCAGGCGCTGACCGAATATCGCAAAGCCCCGGCCGACAAGCGCGATGCGGCGTTGGAAGCCAAGATCGCCGAAATCGGCATGGATCGGCTCTACGCCGACACCAAGCTTGGAGACACCGCGACCCGGCTTGCCTGGCTCAATAAGAGCCCGGCCGACTTCGAGGCCTCAACCGATCCATTCATTCAGCTCGCTGTGGCTTCCTACGCCCGTGACATCGCCCGTGAGCGTGAAGCCAAGGAGCGCGCCGGACAACTGCAGGCGGCACGCTCGGCCTATATGCGCGGAATGCTCGCCTTCGCGCAAAGCCAGGGCCGCACGCTTTATCCGGACGCCAACGGCTCGCTCCGCTTCACCTATGGCAAGGTGACGGGCAAGACCGTCGACGGCCAGACATGGACGCCGTTCACCACCGCCGAAGGGCTTGTCGCCAAGCAGACCGGCAAGGGCGAATTCGCCGCGCCACAGAAGGCGATCGATCTCATCAAGGCCAAGGATTACGGCCGCTGGGCATCCCCGGCGCTCGGCACGCTGCCGGTCGACTTCATGTCGACGGTCGACATCACCAACGGCAATTCGGGCTCGTCGACGCTCAACGCCAAGGGTGAGTTCGTGGGCCTGGCCTTCGACGGCACGCTAGATGGGGTGATCGCCGACTGGCAATACGACCCCACCATCAACCGCACCATCCACGTCGACAGCCGCTTCATGCTGTGGACGATGGACAAGGTCGACGGCGCGCAGCGGCTGCTGCGTGAGATGGGCGTGATGTAAGACGTTGGCGGGCGGGGCGCTTGGCCTCGCCCGTTATGTCGCCAGCGCGTCCGCCACCAGCGTTCGGACGTCGACCTTCGCCTTAAACCGAGCGCCAAGCAGCGCCGTTCCGCTGATCTTGCGCTGGACAAACAGGAGATCGGCCGGCGGCAGGTGCCAGCTCGCCTTGTCGGCGGCGATGCTCATGCCTTCCTCGCGCATGATGGTGAGGAACGCGCGATCGCCGAAATCGAATGGCCCGGGCTTGTGCAGTTCGGCAAGCACCACCTGCACCATTCGGTCCAGTGCCTCGCCATGCCGGTCGGCCACCGCCCGACCGATGAAGCCGGCGGCCACCGCGCCGCGTTTCACTGTCTCCGCCTCGCCCACCAGCGCCGCACCGAGCAGGGTGCGATAGCCCTCGCCAATGGGTGCTGGGACATCCTGCGCCGCGCCGAAATCCAGCAGCGCAATGCGCCCGTCGCCGAGCAGCCGGTAATTCGCGTAATTGGGGTCGGTCTGCATCACTCCGAATTCGAACAGCTCGCGCAGCACAAGGGTGACGATGCGCGTCATCGCAAGATCGCGGACCTCCTGCGGCGCCTCGTCGAGCGCTTCGATCGGGCGGCTCTCGACGAAGCTCATCGCGAGCACTTTGCGGGTCGTGAAGGTCTCGTCGAGGGTGGGGACGACGAACTCGGACGCGTCATGGAGGAGCTCGCCGTATCGGCGCAGCTGCTGGCCTTCGCGAACATAGTCCGCCTCGCGTGCGAGCTGCGCCTTGGCCTCGGCAAGGAGCGGCGCAACGTCGAGCTCGCCCGGAAGCAGGCCCGACACGCGGAGCAGCGCGGCGACATTGTCGACGTCTGCGTCGATGCTTTCCGCGACGCCCGGATACTGGACCTTGATCGCAAGCACCCGCCCGTCATGGGTCTCGGCGCGGTGGACTTGACCGATCGAAGCGGCGGCGATCGGGTGCGCCTGGAAGCGCTTGAAGCGGCGCCGCCAGTCCTTGCCCCACTCTGCCTCCAGCACCTTGGCCAGCTGCTGCGGCGGCATGTGGAAGGCATTGCTGCGGAGCCGGGCGAGGATTCCGCCAAGCTCGGGCGGCAGGAAGTCGCCGCTGTCGAGGCTGATCATCTGCCCGAGCTTCATCGCCGCCCCGCGCAGATGGGCGAGCCGGTCCGCGAGACGGGTGAGGTTGGCCGGGGTGAGGAGGAGGTCGCGCCCGCTCGGCCGCTCGCCCGCCGCCAAGCGCCGCGCGCCTTCCGCCAGCATGCCGCCAGCCACTCCGCCGGCCAGCCGCCCGAATTGGCCAGCCCGGGCGAAGCGCCCGCGGGGAACCGGGCGACTTTCGTCGCCGCTCATGCCGCCAGCCGCCGCTGAAGGGCAGGACGGACCCGCAGGAAACCGCGATAGGCAAGCTCGAGCAGTGCCAGCAGCGGCGGAAAACGCGCCGCTTCTCCCAGCAGCCAAAGCGAGGGGATGGCGCGCCACATGGCCGCAAAGGCCGCGGCCCCACTCAGCAGCCGGTCGCCTTCGCGGGCATGGAAACGGGCAAGCAGCGCCTCCCGTTTCGCGGGGCAGTCCGACGGCACAGCGCTGGATACATCGACGAACTCGATCCGCCTGCGCCGGTCGAGCCGCCGCATCAGCGCAATCTCACGCCGGCAAAGCGGGCACCCGCCATCAAACCATATTGTCAGCATGACGTAGATATAGGAGCGGCAAGCCCCTCATGAACCCGGCAAAGAGGCCGTGCCGTCCTCTTTGATCAATCAGGCGAGAAGGCCAGCGATCGCCCTTGCGAGCTGGTCCCGGCTGTATGGCTTGGCGATCACCACGGCTTCGCCATCCCAGCCGACGCCGCCTTCGGCATAGCCGGTGGCAAACAGAAAGGGGATGCCGCGCGCGTAGAGTAGGTCGGCGACCTTAAAGCTGCGTTCTTCGTTCAGATTGACGTCGAGCACCGCCACTTCGAACTGTTCGCGGCCGGCAAGGTCGAGCGCCTCTGCCAGACGAAAAGCCGGACCCACGACCTCGAAGCCAAGGTCGATTACCATGTCCTCAAGCGCGAACGCAATCATCGGCTCGTCCTCGACGAGCAGGATCCGACGCGGCGCGTCAGGCATGTCCGGGCATCGGAGCATCCACCTCGCACCGAACGCCGTCGGGGTCGTAGTGGATCCGCACTTCTCCGCCGAGTTCGGCGGCAAGGCCGCGCTCGATCATCCGCGTGCCAAATCCGCGCTTGGTCGGCAGGGTGACCGGTGGGCCGCCGGTCTCCTTCCAGCTCAGCTTCAGCCGCTCGCCGTCATTGCGCCAGCGGATTGCCACCTTGCCTTCTTCGCGGCTGAGGCTGCCATATTTGGTCGCATTGGTGGCAAGCTCGTGGACAGCCATGGCGAGGCTCACCGACACCTTCGGTGGGAGCATCAGGTCGGGGCCGTCCATGGTCAGACGGTCGTCGTCGGAACGTACCGCGGTAAAGGTTTCGCAGATCAACCGCCGCAGCGGGACCGCCTCCCATTTTTCCTGCGTGAGGATGCCGTGCGCCGCGGACAAGGCGCCGAGACGACCCTCGAAGCGAGCGAGCTGCGCCCCTGTGGGGTCCTCGCCGCGGAAGCTCTGCTGCGCGACACTCTGGATGATGGCGAGCAGGTTTTTGGCGCGGTGACTAAGCTCGTTGATGAGCAGTTGCTGGTGCGCTTCGGCCTGCTTGCGGCCGGTGATGTCCTGCAGCGCCACGATCGCGATTTCGGCCTTGCCATCTTGGTCGAGGATCGGTGCTGCCTGGGCCAGCAGATTGACGATCCTTCCATCAGGGCGCCGATACCGAAGCTCGTGATCGGTTACGGTCTCCCCGAACGTCACGGCGCGGTACAGTGGATAATCTTCATTGCCGATCGGTCGGCCATCGGCGTCCACCCCACCGTAGCGATCATAGGACTCCGCCGATTCGGGCAGGATAGAGTGGCCGAGCATGTCTTCCAGGGCCTGATTGTAGAGGAAGATCTCTCCAGAGGGCGCACGGGCGATGATCACACCGACCGGCATTTGATCGATCACGGCGCGAAGCTGTTCTTCGCTTCGGCGGACGCGCTCGATGCTTTCGCGCCGCTCTTCGACGTCGATCACCGAACCGACATAACCGAGAAAATTGCCCGACCCGTCAAAGCGCGGTGCGGCAGCGTCGATGCACCAGCGGTAGGTGCCGTCGGCGCGGCGCAGGCGGAAATCAGTCTCGTATGGGGTTTGCGCCTCATTGGCGGTCACGAACGCGCGCTCCGCTTCCGGGCGATCGTCGTCATTCACCGCGTTGAGCCAGCCAAAGCCCTCGCCCTGATGCTGGCTCTGGCCGGTGAAATCGTACCACGTCTTGTTGAGATAGGTGCAATAGCCCGTCTCGTCAGTGACCCACAGCATGACCGGAGTATGGTCGGCGATATTACGAAAACGGTCTTCGCTTTCCCGCAGGATGGCTTCGGAGCGGACCCGGACGATATGCGCCCAGCTGCGTTCGGTGGCTTCGGCGACCAGTGCCTGCTCGTCCTCGGTCCAGTCGCGCGGCACGTTCTGGTGCACCGCCATCATCGCGGCGAGCTTGCCGGCGCGGACATAGGGCATGCAGATGGTGGCCTGGATGCCGATCGAAAGGAACTTGGCGCCTTCTTCCTCGCCAAGCTCCCCATGCACATCGCGGATGACTAGGGGCGTGCCGCCATGCATCGCCTTTGCGGCGGTCTCGCCAAAGGTGTCGAGGCTGTAGCTGCCGACGATGCTCTGCGCGCCCTCCGCTGACCAGTCGCCGCGGATGGTAAAAGCATCCTCGTCGACCTCCATGTCGGCGTAAGCGACCACCGACGCATTCATGTATTGCCCGATGAGGCGAGCAGTCACCGCCATGATCTCATCGGGTGCGGCGAGGTTGTTGATCGCTTGCGACAGCTGATCGAACAGGTCGAGCCGCTCTGCCCGGGCCGATAGCGCGCGTTCGGCGGCGACCCGGGTAGTGGTGTCGATCACGATGGCAAGCACGCCCGCGGGCCTGCCATTGTCCCCTAGCACCGGCGAATAATCGAGGTTCATCAAAACATTCTCGGGCTGCCCGTGGCGGTGCAGCACCAGTTCCTGGTCGCGGTAGGAGAGGGTGCCGCCGGCAAGCCCGACCCGCATCACATGGTCGTTGAAGTCGGCGACTTCCGGCCAGCCTTCACGCACCTTGCTTCCGAGCAGCTCCGGGTGACGGCCGCCCGCGAACACCGAATAAGCGTCGTTATAAAGCATGATGCCATCGCCGCCCCACAGCATGACCATCGGCACCGGCGAGCGGAGCAGCAGGCCGGTCGCGGCCTTGAGGCTTTGCGCCCATTTTTCGACGGGGCCGAGGGTCTCGGACCAGTCACGCGCTTTGATGAGGGCGCCACATTCGCCGCCGCCGTCGAGGAATGTTGGCATCGCTAGCAGCGCTAGCCGGTCCGGAGCCGCTCGGAAAGTCCGACTTTCACGAGAAAGCGCAACTCGTTAGTCTCGCGGCCATGCCCTGTTACGCCCTCGACGATGTCGGTCCGACCTTGCACCCCGATAGCTGGGTCGCGCCCAGCGCCGACCTCATCGGCGATGTCCGTCTCGCGGCACGGGCGAGCGTGTGGTTCGGAGCGGTGATCCGAGCCGACAACACGCCGATCCTCGTCGGACGTGAAAGCAACATCCAGGACGGCGCGGTGTGCCACAGCGATCCGCACGCGCCGCTCATCATCGGCGATCGGGTCACGGTCGGCCACCAGGCGATCCTTCACGGTTGTACCGTTGGCGCCGGCGCGCTGATCGGTATGGGCGCACGGGTGCTGAACGGCGCGATCATCGGCGAACGCTGCATCATCGGCGCGGGCGCACTGGTCCCCGAGGGCAAAGTCTTCGAAGCGGGGCACCTGCTTGTCGGAGCGCCGGCTCGCATCGTCCGCGCGCTGACCCACGCGGAGCTCCAGATGCTGGAAGCGAGCGCGCTTCATTATGCGGAGAAAGCCGCGCTTTATGCGCGCAGCCTGCGGTTACAAGGCTGACACTTGAGGGCCTGCATCAAGCGTCCCAAGTTGCCGGCATGATCGACATCCGCCCCTTCGCTTCGCTCGGCCACGCCGACCACGGCTGGCTCGACGCCCGCCATCACTTCTCCTTCGCGAACTATTACGATCCCTCCCGCATGGGCTGGGGGCGGATCCGCGTGTGGAACGACGACAAGATTGCCGGCAAGTCCGGGTTTCCGCCGCATCCCCACCGCGACATGGAGATCGTGACCTATGTCCGCACCGGCGCGATCACCCACCAGGACAGCCTCGGCAACAAGGGCCGCACCGGGGCCGGCGACGTGCAGGTGATGAGTGCCGGGACCGGCGTCACCCATGCCGAGTATAATCTGGAGGATGAGGACACGACCCTGTTCCAGATCTGGCTGGAGACCGACCGGCCGAATGCCCGGCCGAGCTGGGGCGCGATGCCGTTCCCGCGTGAGGCCCGTGACGGGGCCTTCCAGCTGCTCGCCAGCGGTGACGAGGGCGATGGCGCGCTGACCATCAACGCCGACGCGCGAATCCTTGGTGCTACGTTGAAGGGCGGAAGCGAGATCACGCTCGACGCTGATCCCGCGCGGCACCTGTACCTCGTGCCTTCGGCCCCGATCCGCATTAACGGCGTCGCGGCCGGGGCACTGGACGGCGTGGCGATCACCGGCGAGACGAAGCTGGTCATTGAAGGCGACGAGGACGCCGAACTGGTGCTGGTCGACGCCCGCTGAACCAAGCCGATGCTTGCCGCTGGAGGAGGGGAGGCCTAGAGGCTGGCCATCCCTCCTTCAGCATCGATCCTGTAGCGCCCCACCCGTGACGCGTTCCCTCACTCTCATCCTTGCCAGCTTGCTGCTCGGCCTTGCCGCTCCCGTGGCGGCGCAGAACAATGCGGCGCCTGCCAATGTCGTGACTCCGGCCCCCGCGCCGCGCGAAGGCACCGTCGGGCCCGAGCAGTTGCGCGACTTCGCCTTGCCTGGGACCCGGCAGATCGCGCCGCCCGCCGCAACCGAAACGCCGCGAGCTTCACCCGCGCCAACGACGCGGGCGGCCCCGCCGTCCACGACAGCCACCCGCCCGGCCACGGACGCGCCCGCCAGGGCCGCTGCGGAAGCGCCGCGCCCGGTGACTGCTCCTTCCGATACTGAGCGTGCAGCCTCCAGCGAGAGCCCAAGTCCGCAGGCGCCAGCAACTGCGCCGGCCCCGCCGCTGCCTTCCACTCTGCTGCCGTCAGCCACACCTGCGCTTCCTGTGGCCGCCGCGCCGTTGCCGCCGATCGCGATCAGCCAGCCGGGCGGAGACACCTCTGCGCCGCTGCTGACGTTGTGGTGGCCATGGCTGCTGGTTGCGGCGCTGGCCGGCGTCGGGCTGGCGCTGGTGGTTCGCCAGCGGCGGCGTCCGGTGCTGGCCGGTCACGCGGACGACAGGTTCGAGCGTGCTGCCCCAGAACCCGCCGCCCGTCCTCGCGCGCCCGCTCCAGCTCCCGCGCCGCCTCCTGCTCCCCCGGCCGAAGAATCGCCGCAAGCACCGCTTCCGACCGGCCTCGTAACGACCAAGCTTCGCCCGCCATTGGGCGCGCCACCTCCGGTCGCGCCGCCGGCAGCAGTCCCGGCTGCGGTGTCCGGCGGCATCGTCAGCACCCGCCTGCGCGGCTGGATCGATCTCGACCTCGTGGTGCGCGAAATCCTGTTCACCCCCGGCGAGGCCCTGCTTCGCTTCGACATCATCATCGCCAACACCGGCACCGGCATCGCTCGCGAAATCGCGCTGGAGGCGTTCGCCACCAACGGTGGGGAGGATCAGGCGGCGGCGCTGAGCGGCTTCTTTGCCCGTCCGGCCGCGACAAGCTTCGCCGTTCCCGAGCTGAGCCGCCTTGCCGAGACGGTACTTAGCCACGAACTCGTCATGCCGCGCAGCGCGATCCTCGCCTATGAAGCGCAGGGCAAGGCGCTGTTCGTGCCGGTGATTGCGCTGAGCGCGGCCTATCGGACCGGCTCAGGCGAGGGCCGCACGGGCGCCGCTTTCCTTATCGGGCGCGACGTGCCGGGCTCGGAGAAATTGGCGCCAGTGTTGCTGCCCGAAGCTGAGGGCCGGCTGCTCGGCCTTGGCGTTCGGCGACTGGAAGAAGCCGTTCGACGCTGACACTGAAGTTGACAGGCACTCCGCCGGGCGGCATTGGCGCCCGGCCTGACCTCGTGGAGAGGTGGCCGAGTGGTTAAAGGCAGCAGACTGTAAATCTGCCCGCGCAAGCGTACGCTGGTTCGAATCCAGCCCTCTCCACCATCACCCGCTCCGATGCGAAGCGTTGGCGATGTGAAACTACACGTCACCTTGGTTTTCTTCACAAAGCGGTTCGGCCTGGTCTGCTGACGATTTCGCAACAGGTCCGCAACACCTGGGGCGCAGGAACCACGCTGGCGGCGATCGCGGGGATTACGATCATCTCCAGCTCTCGGCGGGAATGCTGCTTGCGGGGCTGGAAGCCTGTCGCGGCTTTTATTCTCCCAGTGGGCCTGCACTCCGGCGATATTTCCCGGATGACAATGGCAAAGCCCGGGAAGCGAGTGCTTCCGGCAAGGAGAGTTCATGCGCAGGCAGATTATCGAGCGAACCGCTTTGGACGTTGCCCAGCAGGTTCGGCCGGTGAAAGACAGCATTGAGGCAGCCCTCATCGAGCTCGCCGAGCTTCAGAACCGCATGATCCGCGCACGCTCCGTCACCGGCGTTGGTATCAGCACCGGGCGTGGCGCGCTGGAGCAGGTCGTGGAGTCGCTGCAGGGTCTGATCCACGCCCGCGGCGGAATGGCACAGTGCCATGCCGCACTGGTTTCCGCCAAGCAGCAGGTTCCGGGCTTTCGTACCGTTTCCTTCGGCGACGGACAGGATTGCCCGCCAGCCCCGCAGGTCGGCACGCTGCGGGCGGTTGCCTGACCCGCGCGTTCGCCTTCACCAAGGTGCCGCTGGCTTCGTCGCCGGCGGCACCACGAACCTTTGCAAGGTCCGATGGCCTTACGAGTAATCTTCTTCTACCTGCTGCTGGCAGGCCTGGTTGCATTGACGTGGTGGCGCGGCCGTAGCGACGATCGCCTCGCCGCTGCTGTCTGCGTCGGCGGAACCGCGCTGACCGTGCTGGTCGGCAACAAGCTCGACATCCATGGTTCGGACTTCGACTTCGGCGCCTTCTTGGGCGACGGCATCATCTTCATCGCCTTTCTGGTCATTGCCCTGCGCTCCGCGCGCTTCTGGCCGATGTGGGTCGCGGGCCTTCAGCTGACCACCGTCAGCGTTCACCTGCTGATGATCCTGTCGCCCGACCTGCCCGGCCTGATATTCGGCACCGCGCTGGCCTTCTGGTCCTATCCGATCCTGCTGCTGATCGCGATCGGCGCTTGGCGCACGCCCGTGGTGGAGCGCTGGCGAGCGGCGCACGACATTGCGTCGCGGAGGGCGATCACCTAGCCACCGCGGGATCATGCCGCTGCAGCTCCCGCCTCTTGTGCTTGCCCTGCTGGACGCGCTGGAGGAGCCGGCGCTGCTGGTCGCGCGGCAGCGCACCGAGGCCGCCAACCGCGCCGCCCGCGCCCTCCTCGGCGAGGGCCTGATCGACCAAGATGTCCGCTTCGCGATCCGCCAGCCGCAAGCGCTCGATGCCATCCTGGCAGGCCGCAATGGCCGCTTCGAGGTGCGCGGAATCGGGGGGATCGAGCGAAGTTTCGAAGTGGTGCTGACGAACCTCGACGACGGGCTGCTGCTGGTCCGGCTGGTCGACCGCTCGGCCCGGCAGGCGGCGGAGAAGGCACAGGTCGATTTCGTTGCCAATGCCAGCCACGAACTACGCACGCCGCTGGCGACCGTGCTCGGCTATTCGGAAACGCTTGGCGAGGAAGGCGAGCTGCCCGAACCGCTGCGGCGACGCTTCGGCGAGCAGATCCACGCGCAAGCGACGCGCATGATGACCATCATTCGCGATCTCATGAGCCTGTCGCGGATCGAAGCAGACCGGTTCAGCGCGCCGAGCGCCAAGGTCGAACTGGACGCGATCGCAAGGGAGGCCGTCGCCGCCGCAGCGCCGCTCGCAGAAAGCCGCTCCTGCCGCATTGAGCTGTCGCTGGAAGAGGGGGCAGCAACGGTGCGCGGCGATGCGGGCCAGCTTCGCCAATTGCTCGACAACCTCCTCGGCAATGCCGTGCGCTATGGCTGCCGGGGCAAGGACGGGCGGGTGCTCGTGTCCGTTGGGAAAGCGGACCGGTGGCTCAGCCTCACCGTCAAGGACTGGGGCGAGGGGGTCAGTCCCCGACACCTGCCGCGCCTGACCGAACGATTCTATCGGGTCGATGCGGCGCGCAGCCGAGATGGCGGCGGCACCGGGCTTGGTCTCGCCATTGTTGCTCAGATCGTCGAACGGCACCGCGGCCTGCTCGATATTCGCAGCCGCGAAGGGGAGGGGACTGAGGTCGAAATCAGGCTGCCCCGGGCGTGATGGAGCCGGGGCTTGTCATAAGCCTGTAACCAAGCGGTCACATGGCGCTTCTGACGGCGGGGCAAGAGGCGCCGGAGCGGGCGAATCAGCCCTCGGGAGAGATAAAGACAATGACCAAGTTGTGGCTGGCAGTGCCGCTCGCCCTCGGGCTGAGCGCATGTGGCGGGGGGTCGAGCAATTCGGCTTCGCAGCTGAAGATCGTCGGATCGTCCACGGTCTATCCGTTCACCACGGCGATCGCCGAAGCGTTCCAGAAGGCTAATCCGGGCACCAGCGTGATCGTCGAATCGACCGGCACGGGCTCCGGCATTAAGCTGTTCTGCGACGGCGTCGGGCAGAAGTTCCCGGACATGGTCAACGCGTCGCGCCAGATGAAGAAGAGCGAATATGACGCCTGCGCCGCCGCCGGTGCCAAGCAGGTGATCGAAGTGCCGATCGGGATCGACGGGCTGACCCTGATCGAGTCCAACAAGGCCGCTCCGCTGAAGCTCACGCTGGCCGACATCTATGCCGCGGTTGCTGCCAATCCGTATGGCAAGGGCCCGAACAAGGCGCAGACCTGGAAGGACGTCAATCCGGAGCTTCCCGCCATCAAGATCCGCGTCATGGGCCCGCCGCCGACCAGCGGCACCCGCGACAGCTTTGCCGAGCTGATGCTGACCAAGGGCTGCGAGAGCGATCCAGCGATGAAGGCGCTGAAAGCAAGCGACGAGGCCAAGCACAAGGACGTTTGCACCAAGATCCGCGAGGACGGTGTCTATGTCGAAGCCGGCGAGAACGACAATCTGCTGGTGCAGAAGGTCGAGGCCGATCCCGGCACCATCGGCGTGCTCGGCTACAGCTTCCTCGAGCAGAATGCCGACAAGATCCGCCCGGTCGAGGTCGGCGGCGTGCTGCCGACCGAGGCGACGATCCAGGATCTGAGCTATCCGGGTGCGCGCCGGCTCTACATTTACGTCAAGGGCGAGCATGCCGCGGTCAAGCCGGCGATCAAGGGCTTCCTTGCCGAATATGCCAAGGGCTGGAGCACGGGCGGACTGCTTGAGAAGCGCGGTCTGGTGCCCTTCGTCGGCGAGGATGCCGCCAAGGCTGCTGCGGTTGTGAGCGGGCTGACCCCGCTTGACGGCGCGACGCTGAAGTAAGCCCAAGACCCATGAGCCTGTTTGTCGGTCTTCTCCTGGTGCTCGGCGTTGCCGCCGCTGCGTTCGTGCTGGCGCGCGGACGGGCGACGGCGCTGCGTGCCGAGGCGGGAGCGGGCCGGCAGCGGCTCAACAGCCTGCCTTTTTATCACGGCGCCTATGCCTTCCTGTGGGCGGCGCTTCCGGCCCTGCTGTTCCTCGCCGTCTGGGCGCCGATCCAGCAGGGGCTGATCAGCGACGCGGTGCTGGCGAGCCCGGCGGGGCAGGCGTTGCCCGACTTCGATCTCGCCCGCGAATCCATCCTGTCGGAAGCACGCGCCGTGGCGACCGGCGCGTCGGACCTCGCCTTCAATCCACAGGCGCAGGCGCTGGTGCCCGAATATCAGGCCGCCATCAGCCGTTACAGCCTGATCGGCAGCGGCCTTGCACTGCTGCTGGCGCTGGCCGGCGCGGGCTGGACCTGGTCGCGGATCAGCCTCGACCTGCGCGCCAGGACTGGAGTCGAGAAGTGGCTGATGGGGCTGCTGGTTGCAGCTTCGATGATCGCCATCCTGACGACGTTCGGCATCGTCCTCTCGTTGCTGTTCGAAACGATGCGCTTCTTCCAAATGGTGCCGGCGAGCGACTTCCTGTTTGGCCTAAGCTGGTCGCCTCAGGTTGCGATCCGCGCCGATCAGGCGGGCTCGTCGGGCGCGTTCGGGTCTGTCCCCTTGTTCTGGGGAACCATCTTCATCGGTGCGATCATCGCCATGATCGTAGCCATTCCGCTGGGGCTGATGAGCGCGATCTTCCTGACGCAATATGCGCCGGGGAAATTGCGCAAGGTGCTGAAGCCGCTGCTCGAGATCCTCGCGGGCGTGCCGACGGTGGTCTACGGCTATTTCGCCGCGCTGACGGTGGCGCCGCTGATCCGCGATCTCGGCCTTTCGATCGGCATCACCAGCGCGTCGAGCGAGAGCGCGCTGGCGGCCGGGCTGGTGATGGGCGTGATGATCATTCCGTTCGTGAGCTCCATGGCCGACGACAGCATCGCCGCTGTACCGCAGGCGATGCGCGACGGCAGTCTGGCGCTAGGCGCAACGCGCTCGGAGACGATCCGCAAGGTGATCCTGCCCGCCGCTCTTCCGGGCGTGGTCGGGGGTGTGCTGCTGGCGGTGTCGCGCGCGATCGGCGAAACCATGATCGTGGTGATGGCTGCCGGACTTGCCGCCAATCTCACCGCCAATCCGTTCGGCAGCGTGACCACGGTCACGACGCAAATCGTGCAATTGCTGACCGGCGATCAGGAGTTCGACAGTCCCAAGACGCTTGCCGCCTTTGCGCTGGGGCTGGTGCTGTTCCTGGTGACCTTGGTGTTGAACCTCATCGCGCTGCGAGTCGTGCGCAAGTATCGGGAAGCATATGAGTAAGCCTCTCAGCCGCTGGTCTAGCGAGGCGATGACCCGCCGGGTTAAGCGGCGCTATGCCGCCGAGCGCCGGTTTAAGGCGCTGGGGCTGGCGGCGGTGCTGATCAGCCTCGCCTTCCTCGCCTTCCTCCTCGTCACCATGGTGGTGCGCGGGGCGGGCGGATTCAGTGAGACGTTCCTGACCGCCAGCGATGCAACCGATCCGGCCATGGTCGGCGTGTGGGGCGCGCTCAAGGGCTCGTTCCTGACGATCATGGTGACCATGGCGCTGGCGTTTCCGATCGGGGTGCTGGCCGCGGTCTACCTGGAGGAGTTCGCCAAGCGGAACCGCTGGAACGACTTCATCGAGGTCAGCATCAACAATCTCGCCGCCGTGCCGTCGATCATCTTCGGTCTGCTTGGGCTGGCTGTGTTCCTGAACCTCATGCAGCTACCGCGTTCGGCCGCGCTGGTCGGAGGCCTCACGCTCGCGCTGATGACCATGCCGGTGATCGTGATCGCCGGGCGCAATGCGATCAAGGCGGTGCCGCCTTCGATCCGCGATGCGGCGCTGGGTGTCGGCGCCTCCAAGATGCAGGTGGTGTTCCACCATGTCTTGCCGCTGGCGCTGCCGGGCATTCTCACCGGCACCATCATCGGCATGGCTCGTGCACTGGGCGAAACCGCGCCGCTGCTGATGATCGGCATGCGGGCCTTTATCGCGACGCCGCCGGGCAGCGTGGTCGATCCCGCAACAGTGCTGCCGGTACAGATCTTCCTTTGGTCGGACGAGGTCGACCGCGCGTTCGTCGAGAAGACCAGCGCCGCGATCATCGTCCTCCTGCTGTTCATGCTCTTGATGAACGGCCTCGCCATCTATCTTCGCAACCGCTTCGAGCGCCGCTGGTAAGGCCGCCCCCATGACACAAGAAAAACAACCCATTCTCACGAACTCGACGGTGCCATTCCCGTCGACCTCTGTTGCGGCGCAGGCCAAGCACGAGGTCAGCCCGACCGACAAGGCGGACAATCTTCCGGAGCCCGCGGGACGCGATGTCTTCCCGGCCGGAAACGAAGCGCCCCGCGGGCAGCCCGACCTCGACACCGTCGCAAGGCCCAAGATGCGGGCCGAGGACGTGCGCGTGTTCTACGGCGAGAAGGAAGCGCTGAAGGGCGTCTCGATCGAGGTCCACGACGACAAGGTCACCGCCTTTATCGGCCCGTCGGGCTGCGGAAAGTCGACGTTCCTGCGCTGCCTCAACCGGATGAACGACACCATCGCAGGCGCGCGGGTGACGGGCAACATCACGCTCGACGGCGAGGACATCAGCAGCCCCGACATGGACGTGGTGCAGCTCCGCGCACGGGTTGGCATGGTGTTCCAGAAGCCCAACCCATTCCCCAAGTCGATCTTCGAGAATGTCGCTTACGGACCCCGCATCCACGGGCTGGCCGACAGCAAGGGCGAGCTGGAAGCCATCGTCGAAAAGAGCCTGCGCCGCGCGGGTCTGTGGGACGAGGTCAAGGACCGGCTGAACGAGAGCGGCACCGCTTTGTCGGGCGGCCAGCAGCAGCGCCTGTGCATCGCACGCGCGATCGCGGTCGATCCCGAGGTCATCCTGATGGACGAGCCCTGCTCGGCGCTCGATCCCATCGCCACCGCCAAAATCGAGGAGCTGATCCACGAGCTGCGCGGGCGCTACGCCATCGCAATCGTCACGCACAACATGCAGCAGGCGGCGCGGGTCAGCCAGCGGACCGCCTTTTTCCACCTCGGTGAGCTGATCGAATACGGCAAGACCAAAGAGATCTTCACCAACCCGCGCGAGCAGCGCACCCAAGATTATATCACCGGCCGCTACGGCTGAGGGGGCAGAATAACGTGGCTACTCAAGGACATACGCTGAAAGCGTTCGACCAGGATCTGGACCGTTTGCGCGCGCTCATCACCGAGATGGGCGGGCGGGCCGAACATGCCATCATCGAGGCGATGCGCTGCCTGTCCGAGCGCGACGCCGAGGCTGCGCTCAAGGTCATCGAAGAGGACAAGAAGCTCGATGCGCTGGAAGCCGAGACCGAGCGCAGCGTCATTCAGCTGATTGCGCTACGCGCGCCAATGGCGGGCGACCTTCGCGACGTGGTCGCCGCGCTGAAGATCTCGGGCGTGGTCGAGCGGATCGGCGATTATGCCAAGAACATCGCCAAGCGCGTGCCGCTGCTGGAAGACGTCGGCAAGATCGAGCCCTTGTCGCTGCTGCCCGAAATGGCGCGAATCGCGGTGCAGATGGTGCACGACGTCCTGAACGCCTTTGTCCAGCGCGACGCCGAGGCCGCGCTGCGGGTGTGCGAGCGCGACAAGGCGGTGGACGATTTCTACGACAGCATCTTCCGCACGTTGCTGACCCACATGATGGAGAACCCGCACAAGATCGGGCAGTCGGCGCACCTCTTGTTCGTCGCCAAAAACCTCGAGCGGGTGGGCGATCACGCGACCAACATCGCCGAAATGGTCTATTACGCCGCAACCGGGCAGCAGATGGCCGACCGGGTCAAGGGCGCCGAAGGGCTGGGCGTCTGATGGCAAGCAGGGGGCGCCTGCTGCTGGTCGAGGACGACCGTTCCCTCGCCGAGCTCATCACCTTTCACTTCGAGCGGGAGGGCTACACCGTGGTTCGCACCGGCGACGGCGAGGAAGCACTGCTGCTGGCGGAGGAGCTGAAGCCGGATCTAATGGTGCTCGACTGGATGATCGAAGGGATCAGCGGGATCGAGGTGTGCCGCCGCCTACGCCGCCGTCCGAGCACCGCCAACCTGCCGATCCTGATGCTGACCGCGCGCGGCGAAGAGGACGACCGCGTCCGTGGGCTCGAGACCGGGGCCGACGATTACATCACCAAGCCGTTCAGCCCCAAGGAGCTGATGGCCCGCGCCGCCGCCGTGATGCGGCGGGTGCGGCCTGCCTTGGCAGCCGAGACGCTTGAATATGCGGGGCTGGAGATGGACCTCACCGCGCATCGTGTGCGCCGCGAGGGCAAGACGCTGTCGCTGGGGCCCACCGAATATCGGCTGCTGCGCCATTTCCTCGAGAATGCGGGGCGGGTGTTCTCGCGCCAGCACCTGCTCGAAACCGTGTGGCCGCACAGCGAGGAGATCGAGCTGCGCACGGTGGACGTCCACATCCGCCGCTTGCGGCTGGCGCTTGGCGACCCCGACCTGATCCGCACGGTGCGGAGTGCCGGCTATGCGCTAGATGCGGAAGGCGTCGCCTGACGCCTAGCGAAGAAGCAGGGCGACCAGGCTGGCGGTCACGCTGAGCAGGAAGGCGATGACGATCAGCGCGACGCGAAGGCCGGCGGCCTGCGCGCGCTTCATGGCCGCTTCGTCGAGCCAGTAGCGCCCATCACCCGTTGCCCGGACGTAACCGCGCTTTACGAGGCTTGCGAGCAGCTTGTCCGCTCCCTTGGCCGAGAGATCGAGGGTGGTGGCGCTCCGCGGCGAGTTCGCACCGGCCGCCTTGAGCGGGTTCAGGACATGCTGTTCGGTCAGCGCCTGCTGCTGGGCGGCGGCGGCGATCAGGGCGGCGTTGATGGCGGGATTGACCATTGACGCACCCTAACGGAACCGTGCCGCGCCCCCAAGCGATTCAGGTTCGAAACGATCCTTGGGAGTAACGACGATCATGGCCGCGCGTCCCAGCTGGCGGGGACAGATCCGCCTCGCTCTCGTCTCGATCCCGGTCGAGATCTTTCCCGCGTCCAAGTCCGGCGCGAGCATTTCCTTTCACCAGATCCACGAGCCGAGTGGGCAGCGGATCAAATATGAAAAGGTGGCGCCGGGTATCGGGCCGGTGAAGGCCGACGACATCGTCAAAGGCTTTGAGGTGACCAAGGGCGAATATGTCCTGCTGGAGCCCGAGGAGATCGAGAGCGTGAAGCTTGAAAGCCGCAAGACGTTGGAGCTGGCGCAGTTCGTCGACGCGGACGAGATTGATGCTCTGTATTACGAGAAACCCTATTTCGTGGTGCCGGCCGACGACTTGGCCGAGGAAGCCTTCATTGTGCTGCGCGAGGCGCTGCGGCGGAGCCACAAGGTCGGCATTGGACAATTGGCGATGCGAGGGCAGGAGTATGTCGTCGCGATCAAGCCGTGCGGGCGCGGGATCCTGATGGAAACGCTGCGCTATGCCGACGAGCTGAATAAGGCGTCGAGCTATTTCCGAGACATCGAGGATGCCGAGCCGGATGCCGATCTGCTCGATCTTGCGACCACGTTGATCGACAAGAAGACCGGCAAGTTCGACGCCGGCGAGTTTCACAACCGTTATGTCGATGCGCTGAAAGGGCTGATAGAGGAGAAGCGCAAGAGGAAGGGCAACGGGCTGGTGATTCAGGACAAGGACACCGGGCCGCCCAAGAAGAGCAATGTGGTCGACCTGATGGCCGCGCTGAAGAAGAGCCTGGGCGAAAGCAACGACGATGAGGGCGCCGCGCCTGCGAAGAAGCCGGCCGCGAAAAAGGCTGCGGCAAAGGCAGCGCCGGCGCGAAAGCCCGCCACGCCGCGCAAGGCGGCAGGCAAGAGGTAAGGCGCGATGGCCCGCGCCGCTCACCCCAGTGGTCTCGATATCGACACCTACAACGCCAAGCGTGACTTTGGGAAAACCAAGGAGCCCAAGGGCCGCAAGCTCAAAGGCAAGGGCGACAGCTTCGTCGTCCAGAAGCATGACGCAACCCGGCTGCACTGGGACTTTCGGCTTGAGCTGGACGGGGTGCTGAAGAGCTGGGCCGTGCCCAAGGGGCCGAGCCTCGATCCCAAGGTCAATCGGCTGGCGATGCGGACGGAGGATCATCCGCTCGACTATGGTACCTTCGAGGGGATCATTCCGGCCGGCGAATACGGCGGCGGGACGGTGATGCTATGGGACCGCGGGCGGTGGATTCCGCATCCGGACAAGGACCCGCGCAAGACGCTTGAAGAAGGGCACCTGCACTTCACGCTCGAAGGCGAGCGGATGCGCGGGGAGTGGGTCATGTTCCGGATGAAGGGCAAGCCGGGCGACAAGAGCGAAGCCTGGATGCTGAAAAAGGTCACCGACGAGGCGGCTGCGCCGGACGAAGGCGAGGCACTGGTCGAGGGCTGCCTGACCAGTGTGGAGACGGAGCGCAGCATGGCCGAGATTGCGGCGGGTGAGGACGTCTGGGAGTCGAACCGCGGGGGCAAGAAGGGCGGGCGGACCAAGCGCAAGGTGGCGCCGCCGCCGTCGTTCCTTGAGCCCCAGCTGGCGACGCTTGCGGATACGCCGCCCACCGGAAGCGGGTGGATTCACGAGTATAAATATGACGGCTACCGGCTGCTCTTGAGCGTCGGCGAGGGCGGGGCGGTCGCTTGGACCCGCAATCAGAAGGACTGGTCGAACTACTTCCCCGAACTGACCAAGGCCGCGGCGGCAAGTCTTCCGGCGGGTTGCCTGATCGACGGCGAAGCCGTGGCGCTGGGCGCGGAGGGGAAGCCGAACTTTGGAATGCTGCAATCGACGGTGAAGGGCGGCAAGGGGCAGGAGCGGCCTGACCTCGCCTTCTACGCCTTCGACCTGCTGGTCGACCGGGGCGAGGACATCCGGGCGCTTTCGAATCTCGAACGCAAGGCACGGCTGGCGGCCTTGATGAAGGGGGTGCCTGGACCGCTGATCTACGGCGATCATGTGGTCGGCAAGGGCGAGCAATTGTTCAAGACGATCTGTGCCGAGGGTGGCGAGGGGATCATCAGCAAGAAGGCGGACGCGCCGTATCGCGGGGTGCGAACGAAATGCTGGCTCAAGGTGAAGTGCATCGGCCGGCAGGAATTCGTGATCGTCGGCTGGCAGGCGAGCGACAAGCGGCGCGGGTTCCGCTCGCTGCACCTTGGGGTGAATGAGGGCGACAAGCTGCGTTACGTCGGTAAGGTCGGCACAGGGTTCAATACGGCCACGCTGGAGAGCCTGAGCGAGCGGATGGCGAAACTCGAGCTGGCAAAGCCGGCGCTCGATGTGCCCCGGACAGCCTTGCGAGGCTCGACTTGGATCAAGCCCGAATTGGTGGCGGAGATCGCTTATACCGAGTTCACGAGCGACGGCGTGCTCAGGCATCCAAGTTTTCTTGGCCTGCGCGAGGACAAGCAGGTCAAGCAGGTGGTGCTGGAGACGCCGGTCGCGGCGCCCCGGAAGAAGAGCGCGGCGAAGCTGCGGACGGCGGCAGATTTCGAGTTCCGGCTGACCAGCCCGGAGAAGGTGATCTTCCCCGAAGATGGTCTGACCAAAGGTGAGCTGGCGGACTATTATGCCGCCGTCGCCGACCTGCTGATGGTCGATCTGGCGAAGCGGCCAATGACCCTGATCCGTTGTCCGTCGGGACGGGCGAAAAAGTGCTTTTTCCAGAAGCACGACAGCGGATCGATGGGCGAGCATGTGCTGCGCATCCCGGTCAAGGAAGGCGCTGGCACGACCGAGGAGGATTATCTCTTCGTCGAGGAGCCGCTCGGCATGCTGGAATGCGTGCAGATGAACACGATCGAGTTTCACGGTTGGGGGAGCCGGATCGATCCGCTGGAGAATCCTGACCGATTGGTGTTCGACCTTGATCCCGACGAGGGATTGGGTTTCGACAAGGTGAAGGCGGCCGCGGTGCGATTGCGCGAGCTGCTGGCGGACCTCGGGCTTGAGACGTTTCCCTTGCTGTCGGGGGGCAAAGGCATTCACGTCGTGGCGCCCCTTGACCAGCGCAGCGATTGGGTGGCGGTGAAGAGCTTTGCCGAGCGGTTCAGCCGCGCCATTGCCGAAGCGGAGCCCGAGGCATTTACCGCCAACATCCGCAAGAACCAGCGCAAGGGGCGGATCTTCCTCGACTGGCTGCGCAACCAGCGAGGAGCGACGGCGGTGATGCCTTATTCGGCGCGCGCCCGCGAAGGGGCGCCGGTCGCAGCGCCGGTGTCGTGGGAAGAGCTGGACGGCGTTGAGAAAGCCAGCCTCTACACCATTCGTGACGCCGCGTTGCTGCTGGAGCGGGCGGGCGGCAAGGGGCTCAAGGGCTGGGGACAGGCAAAGCAGGCGCTGCCGAAGGTTTGAGGAAGCCGATCGCTGACCGGAGATGCTGTGCCTCGTTGTGCGGAGACGTTGCGTCTCCTTTTTCACCTGCACAACGGCATCGGCTTTGTTGCGGATAAAGAAGGTGTATTCCATCCAGTCCCGATGCGGCACGGGCACAGGCGATCGTGACTATCCGATCGACTCTTGCCGGAGAAATCAGTTGTTCTGCCGTCGTCGATCTCAGTTTCCGGATCGACATCATGGACGAGGACGGGACAGTGACTGCCGACGTTTTCGGCAAGGCAGTCGAGGTGGGAGGAGCGGACTGAAGCGGCATGGATATTCACCTCAAGCGGATGCGCTCCCGCTTTCACGTCAGCGAGGAAGAAGAAGCGGTCATCCGCGGCTTGTCGGACCGGGAAGAGGAGTTTGGACCCGACCGTACCATCGTCCGTGCTTTCGAGGAGCAGCGGGACAGCCGAATCCTGCTGAGCGGTGTCACCGGGCGGCATAAGGGTCTCCGCAACGGCGCGCGCCAGATCACCGAAGTGAACCTACCCGGTGATCCGATCGACTTCCACAGCTACACACTGAAGTGGCTCGACCACGACATCGTGAGCTTTACCCCGGTTCGCCTGGCGCGGGTGCCGCACGAGCGGGTGTGGACGATGATGCAGAACCATCCGCGCTTGGCGATGATCTATTGGTTCGGGACGAACCTCGATGGGTCGATCCACCGCGAATGGGAGCTGTCGCTGGGGCGGCGTCAGGCGCTGAGTCGCATGGCGCACCTGTTCTGCGAATTGCACGAGCGGTTCGGCGTGGTCGAGCTTACCGACGGGCTGAGCTTCGCCTTTCCGTTCAACCAGAGCGAGCTTGGCGAGTGTCTAGGCCTCACGGCCGTGCATGTGAACCGCACGCTGCAGCAGTTGCGCGAGCGCGGACTGTGCGATGTGCGCGACCAGCGGGTGGCGATCCACGACCTGCCGGGATTGCAGGCGCTGGCTGAGTTCGATCCGCGTTACCTGTTCCTGGGTCCCCACCCGCTTTGACCTGACGCGCGGCGGGCGAGGGCGATGCCGGCAAGGTTCTGCGCGCGCGGGATCCAGCGCAGGCGGCGGGGCGAGTGAGCCGCAGCGGCTTCGCGGAAGCAGGTGAGAAAGGCGCGGGCTGCGGGGGTGCGGCAGGGCACGATGCCGCTTGCCTGCTCGATCACTGCGCGGCTGTCTCCAAGGAGGTCGAAGGCCGGAACGCCGAGGGCTTGGGCGACCTTCAGCGCCTTGAGGAGTGCGAGCCATTCGGCCTCGCCGTTGCTGCCACTGCCGATGTCGTCGAACAGGTGGGTATCACCACGGGCGACCACTGCCACCTCGATCCGGCCTGGGTTGGGACGAGCGCCGCCGTCGAAGAAGATCTTGAGGGGTCTAGGCGGCATAGCGCCTTGTAGGATCCATTTCCGAAGTAAGCGAGTTCAGCAGAACTGCACCGACTGTGCCCGCGCCGAGTAGTTGGCTACTTCAGTGAAGAAGCGAATTCCCAGAAATCTTCCTCAAGCTGCAGCAGGATTCTGCCATCTCACCACGAGTGGTTATGAAGGTCAGGGCTCGCCAGATCGCGCCGAGGTGATGATGTAGGCGCTGACGGAGCTTAGCGGGCCGCGGGGAGCGCCCGGCGTGCGCGCGTTCGCCGGACTTTAGAAGCTGAGTTCGTCATATACGCGTGTGACATCGCCGGCCCAGGGCCCGCTGTACCAAGCAAGCAGGCGGTCGGCAGGGGTGGTGCCGGTGGCGATCACTTCTCGTAGGGGATCAAGGAAGCCAACCTCGTTGGTTCCTCCGCTGTCGAGTTCGGCGCGGGCAGAGAGGCCGGCCGAGGCGACGTCGAGGACCCGGGCGCCGAGGTCCCGGACGGTGCCGCCGCCAGGCACCGGGGCTTCGAGGGCTTGGGCTGGGACGGCGGAGCGGAGGGCCTCGCGCTCTTCGATGGTCCAGTGCTTCACGAGGTCCCAGGCGGCGTCGAGCGCGCCCTGGTCGTAGAGCAGCCCGACCCACAGGGCGGGAAGGGCGCAGATCCGGCCCCAGCGCCCGCCATCAGCGCCGCGCATCTCCAGGAAGCTCTTGAGGCGGACTTCGGGGAAGGCTGTGGAAAGGTGATCAGTCCAGTCGGCGATCGTGGGCTTTTCACCAGGAAGCTGAGGGAGCTTGCCGTCCAAGAAGGCGCGGAAGCTTTCGCCGGCGCAGTCGATGTAGCGACCGTCGCGCATGACGAAATACATCGGCACGTCGAGCGCGTAGTCGCAGTAGCTTTCGTAGCCGAAGCCGTCTTCGAACACCTGCGGCAGCATGCCGGTGCGGTGGGGGTCGGTGTCGGTCCAGATGTGGCTGCGGAAGCTCTTGAAGCCGTTGGGCTTGCCTTCGGTCAGCGGCGAGTTGGCGAACAGGGCGGTCGCAAGAGGTTGAAGCGCCAAGCCAACGCGGAACTTCTTCACCATGTCGGCTTCGGAGCTGTAATCGAGATTGACCTGGATGGTACAGGTCCGAAGCATCATGTCGAGCCCGAGCGAGCCCACCCGCGGCATGTGGCCCAGCATGATCGCGTAGCGGCCCTTGGGCATGATCGGAAGCTCGGCCCGGGTCTTGTCGGGCCACATGCCAAGCCCAAGGAAGCCGAGGCCGAGGCGGTCGCCGATCGCTTTTGCCTGTTCGAGGTGGCGGCCGGCTTCGGCGCAGGTGTCGTGAAGGGTGCGAAGCGGGGCGCCCGAAAGCTCGAGCTGGCCGGCGGGCTCAAGGCTGATGGTGCCGTCGGCGCCCGACAAGGCGATGACCTTGCCGTCTTCGAGCACAGGGCTCCATCCGAACTCCGTCATGCCCATCAGCAGGTCGCGGATGCCGCCGGGTTCGTCCCACGAGGGCGCACGGTGATCGGCAAGGCGGTAGACGAACTTCTCATGCTCGGTGCCGATGCGCCAGTCGGCCTTGCGCTTTTCGCCGCCGCTGAACACCGACAGGAGGTCGTCGCGGCTCTCGATGAGAGGGCTGTCGCTAAGGTCGGTGCGGGTCGTCATGATTTCGCCGTTAGCGCCAATCCCCGGCCGCCGCCATATAGAGGCTGACGGCGGCCAGCGCGGCGGTTTCGGCGCGCAGGATGCGGGGACCAAGCCCGACCCCCGTGGCGCCAGCGGCGAGGATGCGGTCGCGTTCTTCGGGAGTGAAGCCGCCTTCAGGGCCGGTCAGGATCGTGGCCGGGCCAGGCTCGGCCGCGGTGACGAGGGGCGCGCCGCCGGTCTCGTCCGCGAACAGGATAGGGCCTGGCGGATCGACAAGGAGAGCGTCCAGCTTCACTGGCGCGAGGAGTTCGGGAAGGCGGCTGCGGCCGCACTGTTCGGCGGCTTCAGTAGCAATGGCGAGCAGGCGCTCTGGGTTGAGGCGCTCGACCACCGTACGGTGGGTAATGACCGGCTGCAGGCGGGCAACGCCGAGTTCGGTGGCTTTTTCGATCAGCCATTCGAGGGGCGCGCGCTTTACCGGCGCGAAGGCGAGGGTGAGCGGGGGCAGTTCTTCCGGCGGACGGGTGCGGGCGGTGGGACGGAGAACCAGTTTCTTCTTGTGAGCGGCCTCGATCACCGCCTGCCATTCGCCGGTGGTGCCGTCGAACAGCAGCACTTCCGCGCCCTCACCCAGCCGAAGAACATTGGCGAGATAGTGGGCGGGCTTGCCTTCGAGGAGCAGCGCCTCGCCCTCGGCCAGCGGCTGGTCGACGAACAGGCGCGGGAGGCTGCGCGGGGGCCAGGCCGGGGTAGCAGGCATTGGGCGAGGGCTAGCGGCGACTGCGGGACTTGGAAAGCAGACAAGCCATTGGACTTCCGCGGAACTCGACTTATATACCGATCGATATGGTAAGTCTCATGTCCAAGGTCTGCAAAGGCCGCCCGCGCGAGTTCGATGTCGATGAGGCATTGGCGGCTGCGCTGCGCGTGTTCTGGAGCAAGGGCTATGAAGGCGCTTCGCTGACCGATCTGACGGAGGCGATGGGGATTACTCGGCCGAGCCTGTATGCGGCGTTCGGCAACAAGGAAGCGCTGTTTCGCAAGGCGCTCGACCTCTACGAACGGGAGAAGCTCGCTTACATCGGTGAGGCGCTTGCTGCTCCCACGTCGCGCGAAGTGGCGGAGCGGCTGCTGACGGGTGCGCTCGAGATGCAGACCAGCGAATGCGAGCCGCGCGGGTGTCTGCGCGTGATCAGCACCATCAGCTGCGGCCAGGAAGCCGAATCGGTGAAGGCCGACCTAATGGCTCGCCGCGGATCGTCGCACCAGGCGCTGCTCGATCGCATGCAGCAGGCGAAGGAGGAAGGTGATTTGCCGGCGCATGTCGATGCGGCCGCGATGACCGATTACCTTCTTGCCATCTTGCAGGGCATGTCGGTGCAGGCGAGCAGCGGCGCGTCCAAGGAGCAGCTGCAGCAGGTGATGCGCACCAGCATTGCGATCTGGCCTGGAAAATAGCGCAAGTTTTTTTCGCTACCGGGCGGTATAGAACTCTTGACCTGAGATGAAGCTGTTTATATACCGTTCAGTATAGAACAGAGGAAAGCTCCCATGGCCCCATCGCCAAACACGGTTCCCGACACCCGCTAGCCGCGGGTCACGAACCCCAGAATCCCGCAGCTTGGTTGCAGGCCGACGCGCGTCATGCGTTGCAGCCACGGTCGCTGCCCGCCCACACTCTGCCCGCCTGCTCCCGAGCCTTCGTGCTTCGGGAAACGATCTGCCGCGCTTTCAAGAAGGAATTGCCTCATGGCCTCCCAGCCCATCACCGCCTGGCCGCATGAGCCCGCCCTCGCCGCCCTGAAGCTCGCCAAGCCGCGCCTTGTGCCGGTCGAGGCGATTGCGCCTGACGCGGCGGCTGCCCAGCCGCGGCTGTCGGCGCTGGAATGGTCGGTGGTCGCCTTGGCCGAGCGTGACACCATCGCCAGCCTGCGCGAGCCGGGCCGGATTGCGGCGGCGCTGGAAAGCCTGTTCGGGCTGCACCGGCCGAGCAAGCTTGCCAATCCGCGGCTCGAAGTGCTGCGGCGGGTGGCGGTGTTCGCCTGGCGGCAGGGCTGGAAGGTGCCGAAGAGCGAGCTCCAGGCCTTTCTCGCCGAGGGTTTCAGCCTTGATCACTATGAACTGATCCAGGCCAGCATCGCCAAGCGCCCCGCACCCGGCCGCCGTCCGGGACATGCGTAATGAACGCGCCCTCGCACCCCAACATGGATGAGACCGTGACGCCCGTCGCACCGCCTGCCGGCCTGTCCCGGCTCAACCGCAATCAGAAGATCGCGCTTGGCCTTGTCCCGCTGGCGCTGGTCGCCGGCATCGCCTTTGGCCGCCCGGGCGGCCCCGAAGCCAATGCCGCGCCGCCGCCCGTCACGGTGACCGCAGCCCAGCCTTTGGTCCGGCAGGTGGCCGAGTGGGACGACTATTCCGGCCGGTTCGAAGCCAGCCGCTCGGTCGAGGTGCGTCCGCGCGTCTCGGGCGCCATCGTCGGCGTGCACTTCAAGGACGGTTCGTACGTCCGCCAAGGGCAGCTTCTCTTCACCATCGACCAGCGTCCGTTCGCCGCCTCGCTAGCGGAAGCGAGCGCAGCAGTGGCGGGCGCGCGTAGCGAGCTCAATCTGGCGCAGGCCGATCTGTCGCGTGCACAGCGTCTGCTTGAGGTCGACGCGGTGTCGCGCAGCGATGTCGACCGGCTCCGGGCCCGGGTGCAGGCGGCGCAGGCTTCGCTTGCGGCCGCCGATGCACGGGTCCGCTCTCGCCAGCTCGATGTCGGCTTCACCCAGGTCCGGGCGCCGATCAGCGGCCGTATCTCGGACCGGCGGATCGACGCCGGCAACCTCGTCACGGGCGAAGGCGCGGGTCAGGCGACGTTGCTGACCACCATCAACGCGCTCGACCCCATGTACTTCACCTTTGATGCGTCCGAAGCGCTGTTCCTCAAGGCGCGGCGCGCGCAGGAGAATGGGGAAGCGCCGAGCGAAGTGCTGGTGCGGCTTCAGGACGAGACCGAGTTCCGCTGGCGCGGGCGGCTCGATTTCACCGACAATGGGCTGGACACGCGGTCGGGGACGATCCGGCTGCGCGCGGTAGTCGATAATGGCCGGCAGTTTTTGACGCCGGGCATGTTCGGCAACCTGCGCCTGGCTTCAGGTGGGGCGCGGCCGGCGCTGCTGGTGCCCGACGCCGCGGTGCAGACCGACCAGGCACGCAAGGTCGTGACGGTGGTGGCCCCCGACGGCAGCTTGTCGCCGCGCCCGGTGGTGACCGGGCCGCTGATCGACGGCCTGCGGGTGATCCGCTCCGGGCTCGATCCCAGGGACCGGATCGTGATCAGCGGCTCGCAGCTCGCGATGCCGGGCATGAAGGTGCAGGTCAGGCCTGGCACCATCAAGGCCGCGGCAGCGGCGGCTTCGGCCCCGCAGGCGCCGCCGCCCGCCGGCTCGGCCACCTTCGCGACCCGCTAAGACCCACATCCTTCCAGCCGTCCGGCGCCCGTGCGCGCCGGCGGGGAGACTTTCCATGCGTTTGTCACGCTTCTTCATCACGCGCCCGATCTTCGCGGCGGTGATTGCCGTGCTGATCACCGTGATGGGCGCCATCGCCTATTTCGGCCTGCCGGTGTCGCAATATCCGGACATCGTGCCGCCCACGGTTACGGTGAACGCCAGCTACCCCGGCGCTTCGGCCGAGACGGTGTCCGAGACGGTCGCCGCGCCGATCGAGCAGGAGATCAACGGCGTCGACAACATGCTCTACATGTCGTCGCAATCGACCGGCGACGGGCGGCTGACCATCACGGTCACCTTCAAGCAAGGCACCGACCTCAACGCCGCGCAGGTGCTGGTGCAGAACCGCGTCGCAGTGGCCACCCCGCGTCTGCCGCAGGAAGTGCAGCGGCTGGGTGTCATCACCCGCAAGACGTCGCCCGACTTCCTGATGGTGGTGAACCTCGTCTCGCCGGACCGCTCGCTCGATCGCGGCTACATGTCCAACTACGCGCTGTCCCAGGTGCGCGACCGGCTGGCGCGGCTCGACGGCGTGGGCGACGTGCAGCTGTTCGGCGCGCGCGATTACGCCATGCGGGTGTGGATCGATCCGAACCGCGCCGCCGCGCTCAACCTGACGGCGGGCGAGATCGTCGCCGCCTTGCGGGCGCAGAACGTGCAGGTCGCGGCCGGAACGCTCGGCCAGCCGCCGTATGCGACGGGTGCGGCCTATCAGCTGAATGTCGAGACGCAGGGTCGGCTTACCGATCCGCAGCAGTTCGCCAACGTCATCATCCGCAGCGATGCCGACGGGCGGCAGGTGCGGGTGTCGGACGTCGGGCGAGTCGAGCTCGGTGCCGCGGATTATGCCTCCAATACTTATCTGTCGGGCGAGCCGACCGTGCTGCTCGGCGTCTTCCAGCGGCCGGGCTCCAATGCGCTGGCGGCCGCCGAGCTGGTCAAGCAGGAGATGGAGTCCGCCTCCAAGACCTTCCCCAAGGGGCTTCAGTACAAGGTCATCTACAACCCGACCGAGTTCATCGCCCAGTCCATCGATGAGGTCGGCAAGACCTTGTTCGAAGCCATCCTGCTGGTGGTGCTGGTGATCATCGTCTTTCTCCAGCGCTGGCGGGCGGCGGTGGTGCCGGTGCTCGCCATTCCCGTGTCGCTGATCGGTACCTTCGCGGTGCTGCAGATGGTCGGCTATTCGCTGAACAATCTGTCGCTGTTCGGGCTGGTGCTGGCGATCGGCATCGTGGTCGACGACGCCATCGTAGTGGTCGAGAACGTCGAGCGTAACCTTGCGAGGGGGATGACCGCGTTGGAAGCCGCACGCACGTCGATGGACGAGGTGGCCGGCGCTTTGGTGGCGATCGTGCTGGTGCTGTGCGCGGTGTTCCTGCCGACCTTGTTCCTGAACGGCCTGTCGGGCGCCTTCTACCATCAGTTCGCGGTGACTATTTCAGCCGCCACGCTGATCTCGCTGCTGCTGTCGCTGACCCTGTCGCCGGCGATGGCCGCGCTGCTGCTGAAGCCGCACAGCCATGAGCCGCCGAAGAACTGCCTTGCTGCGCTGGCGACCCGCGCGGGCGACGCCTTCAACCGGATGTTCGAGCGGTTCAGCGAGGCCTATGCCCGCCTGACCCGCCGACTGGTCGCCGCACCCAAGCGGATGATGGCGGCTTATACGGTGCTGATCGGGCTGACGGTTGGGCTGTTCTCGGTCACGCCGACCGGCTTCATCCCGGCGCAGGACCAGGGTTACTTCCTGACGGTGGTGCAGCTGCCGCCGGGCTCCTCGCTGGAGCGCACCGACGAGGTGTTGCGCAAGGTTGCCGACCGCATCCTGCCGATCAAGGGCGTCGAAGGTGCGGTGATGCTTGCGGGCTTCGACGGCGCGTCGCAGACCCAGGCGCCGAATGCCGCTGCCGCTTACGTGCCCTTGAAGTCGTTCGAGGAGCGCAAGAAGCTCGGCGCCGATCTCGCGACCATCATGGCCGAAGCGCAAAAGCGCACCGCCGACATCAACGAAGCGCGGCTGCTGATCATTCCGCCGCCCTTGATCCAGGGCATCGGCTCGGCCGGCGGCTACCGCATGATGGTGCAGGATACCGGCGGGCACAGCTTCGCCGAACTGTCCGGCCTGTCGTGGGGCATCATTGGCAAGGCCAATCAGACCCCGGGATTGAAGCAGGTCTACACCCTGTTCGATATCTCGACACCGCGCGTTTATGCCGATGTCGACCGCGGGAAAGCTGACATGCTGGGCGTGCCGCCGGAGCGGATCTTCGAGGCGTTGCAGGTCTATTTGGGCTCCGCGTTCGTGAACGATTTCAACCTGCTTGGCCGCACCTACCGGGTGACCGCGCAGGCGGAAGCCGACGCCCGCGCCAGTGAGGCCGACATCGCCAATCTCCGGGCCCGCTCCAACTCGGGCGCGATGGTGCCGATCGGTTCGGTCACCACCTTCGAGGACCGCACCGGCCCGTATCGCGTATCGCGTTACAACGGCTTTCCGGCGGTCGAGATCGATGGCGACACCGCGCCCGGCTACTCGTCCGGCCAGTCGCTCGCCGCGATGGAAGAGATCGCATCGGCGCAGCTGCCTGCAGGCTTCCGCACCGAATGGACCGGCATCGCCTATCAGGAGAAAGCGGCGGGGAGCACCGCGACCCTGGTGTTCGCGCTGGCGGTGCTGTTCGTGTTCCTGGTGCTGGCGGCCCAGTTCGAAAGCTTGGTGCTGCCACTGGCGATCATCCTGATCGTGCCGATGTGCCTGCTTGCCGCCATGGCCGGCGTGAACCTGCGCGGCATGGACAACAATGTCCTGACGCAGGTCGGGTTGGTGGTGCTGATCGCCTTGGCGGCAAAGAATGCCATTCTGATCGTCGAGTTCGCTCAGCAGGACGAGGCTGCCGGCATGTCGCCGGTCGAGGCCGCCATCCGGGCGGCGCGCGATCGCTTGCGGCCGATCCTGATGACCAGCTTCGCCTTCATCCTCGGCTCCTTGCCGCTGCTGATCGCGGAAGGGGCGGGCGCCGAGCTTCGCCAGGCGCTCGGCACCGCGGTCTTCTTCGGAATGATTGGCGTGACGGCGTTCGGCCTGATCTTCACCCCAACCTTCTATGTCGTCTGCCGCGCGCTGGCCGAGCGGATCGGCGGTCTTCGCGGCGGTCGCACGGCTGCGGCACCGGCGCCGCTGCCGGCGGAATGAGGAGCTTTCCCATGTTCAAGCGACTGATGCTTGTTGCCGCCTCCGCGCTTGCGCTTGCGGCGTGCGCCAGCGGTCCCAACTATGCGGCCCGGCCAGTGCCGGGCGCAGCAGCGGCGCCGTTTCTCGGCTCGGCCACGCCGCTGGTCAGCACCGCGCAGCCGGCGGAGGACTGGTGGCGGTTGTACCGCGATCCGGTGCTGGACAGCCTCGTCACCGACGCGCTTGCCGCCAACACCGATGTGCGAGTGGCCGTGGCACGCTTGCAGCGGGCGCGGGCGCTGCTGCGCGAAACCCGTTCTGCGCGTGAGCCGCAGGTGGGGGTCAGCGCCGGGGCGCAGGTCGGCCGCTCGCCGAAGGGGATTGCGGCCGGGCAGAACGACACGGACCTCCAGCTCGATGCCGGGCTTAGTGTCGCTTATGAAGTCGATCTTGCCGGACGGATCAGCCGCTCGGTCGAGGCGGCGCGCGGTGATGCGGCGGCGGCGGCGTTCGAGGCTGATGCCGTGCGCGTGCTGGTCGTGGCCGACACCACGCGTGCTTATGCCGACGCGGCTTCTGCGGCCGAGCGAATTGCGGTGGCACAGCGCATCGTCGCGCTGCTTGATCGCTCGTTGCAGCTGACCGAGCGGCGGCGGGTGGTGGGCCTGGCCACCGGGCTCGACACGGCACGGATTGCAGCGCTGCGCGACCAGCGGCGGGCGGAGGTGCCCTTGCTTGAAGCCGAGCGCACGGCCGCGTTGCTGCGGCTGGCGACGCTGACCGGCCGGGCCCCGCGTGAGCTGCCCGCGATTGCCGCGGCCAGGTCCGATACCCTGAAGCTCGAGCAGCCGATCCCGGTTGGCGACGGCGCGGGGCTTCTCGCTCGCCGGCCGGATGTCCGCGCCGCCGAGCGACGGCTTGCCGCCGCCACCGCGCGGATCGGGGTTGCGACGGCCGATCTTTATCCGCGCATCACGCTGGGCGGGTCGGCGGGTGGCAGCGGCACCAGCCTCTCCAACCTATTCAATCCGGTCAGCTGGTTGGTTGGGCCGCTGCTCAACTGGACGGTCAATCGCTCTGCGGCACGGGCGCGGGTTGCCGTGACGGAGGCCGACACCCAAGCGGCGCTGGCCGAGTTCGATGGCAGCGTTCTAACGGCGCTGCAGGAAACGGAGACAGCGCTGTCCGCTTACCAGCGTGCGCAGGAGCGGCGCACCGCCCTTGCCGCAGCGCAGGTGCAGGCGGAAGCGGTGGTGCGGCGGGTCCGTGCCTTACAGCGGGAAGGGCAGATCAGCTCGCTCGAACTGCTCGATGCCGAGCGGACCTTCGCCGATGCCGAGGCCGCGCTAACCGCGACCGACGCGCGGATCGCGAGCGCGCAGATCGACCTGTTTCGGGCGCTGGGCGGCACTTGGACGGCGCGAGGTACGTGAAGCTCTGTTGACCAGCGGGCCCGTGTCGTGGCAATCGCCCCGCAGCGTCGCACGGCGGGCCGATCGGCTCCGATGCGGGATGCGGGTGTAGCTCAATGGTAGAGCAGAAGCCTTCCAAGCTTACGACGAGGGTTCGATTCCCTTCACCCGCTCCACCGCTTCTCCCTTACTTCGGTAGTTTCCGGACGACCTCCAGCACCGGGTCGACCACTTGCTGGGGCTGATCGAGCTGAATGTAGTGGCCCACCCGGTCACCACCCGGTGCTTTCCGCGGCGGGAGAGCGCGGCCGTTTCGCGGTGCAGGAGAAGGCCCTGCGCGGCATTGAGCTGGTCGGTCGGATCGTCGCTCGCTTCTTCCTGGTCGGTCAGCACGACGACGGGCTTGGTGCCGAACAGGCCGGGGCGGAACAGGCTGGCGTAGACCGGATCGTTGGTAGGATCGGCGTAGACGCACCACGCGATCTCCGAAAATTGCGCCGCCTGGTAGGTCGCGGTGGCGTGGACCCGGCGCCGCTCGGCATTGATCGCCGCGCCTAGCGCCGGTCGATCCGGATCTGCGAGCGGCGAAAGTCGGGTGCTTTTGAATTCGGGCCGCCGGCCTTGGCGCGCTCGGCGCAGGCGCGGTACTTGTCGACCAAGGCGGGGAAGAAGGTGCGGTCGGCGAGTTCCGCTTGCGCGGTGTTGCGGACGCCGTAGCGGGCGCCAAGCGTTTGGCGGCTGCGTTCCCAGGTGCGGTCTTCGCTCGGGTCCAGCAGGACCAGACCGGCGACATCGTTCGGGTAAAGGGCGGCCGTCAGCTTGACGTTGAAGCCGCCAAGCGAGTGGCCGACCAGCACGACGGCCGGTTGAAGCCTGCTTTGCCGATCAGCGCGTGGAGGTCGCTGGCGATCACCGAGGGTGTGCGTGGGCCCGGCGCCGGGTCGCTTTGCCCCAGCCCGGCGCGGTCGCAGGCGCACGCGCACGCCTCGACGGAACGGGCGAGTTGCTGCTGCACGCCCGTCCAGACCAGTGACCAGTCGCTTCCGCCGGCGTCGAACAGGACGGTCGCAGGGCCGCTGCCGGCACAGGGCAGGAGCAGCGAACGGCCGGGCGCCACTTCGATGCGCCGATCGGTAGTGGCCGCGGGAGCGATGGCAGGTTGGGCGAGGAGTGCGAGAGCGAGGATCATCGGTCGATGGCTCCGGGGGTTAGATCGTGGGACGAGCTTGCCACGGGCCTCAGGCCTGTTTGACCAGGCGTCGCCAGGCACGCAGGCGGCGGCCTCGTTCTTGCTGAATGGGGCGCGGCGCGAAGGTGCGGGTGGCGGGGGTCATCGCCTTGGCGGCTGCGGCGAGATCGGGGAACAGGCCACCGCCGACCGCCGCCATGATCGCTGCGCCCCGCGCGGTGGTCTCGACGTCATTGGGACGGTGGACGGACACGGAGCACATGTCGGCGAGGTCCTGGGCGAGCCAGTCGTTGGCGCTCATCCCGCCATCAAGGCGAAGCTGCGCCCACGGCGCGCGGGCGGCCGCGAAAGCCTCACCCAAGTCGAACATCTGGTGGCTGACGCTTTCCAGCGCCGCGCGGGCAAGGTGGGCGCGGGTGGTGGCGAAGGTCATGCCGGTGAGCGCGGCAGTAGCCTCGGGTTTCCAATAGGGTGCGCCAAGGCCCGATAGAGCCGGAAGCACAGTGACCCCGCCGCTATCCGGGACCGAAGCGGCGAGCGCGGCGGTTTCGGCGGCGGTGGCGACGAGGCCGAGATTGTCGCGCAGCCATTTGACCAAGCTTCCGGCGACGAACACCGAGCCTTCGAGAGCGTAGTGGCGCGGCCCGCCCGCCACTTGGTGGAGGACGGTGCCGAGGAGGCCTGCGGCAGGAGCGGGGCGCTGTTCGCCGAGGTTGGTGAGGACAAAGGCGCCGGTGCCGAGCGTCAGCTTGGTGTCGCCGGGGTGCAGGCAGCCCTGGCCGACAGTGGCGGACTGCTGGTCGCCAATCGAGGCGGTGACCGGAATGGCGCCGCCGAACAGTTCAGGGTGCAAGGTGCCGAGCAGGCCCGCGGTAGGCACGATCCGCGGCAGGGCGGCGTGGGGCACGCCGAACAGGTCGCAGAGGTCGTGGGCGAAGTCGGTGCCGTCGAGATCGAGCAGGAGGGTGCGGCTGACATTGCTGACGTCGGTCAGATGCTCGCCAGTCAGGTTGAACAGGAGCCAGCTGTCGATGGTGCCAAAGGCGAGGGCGTCGCCGGCATCGCGGACGGCTTCTTCATGTTCGAGCAGCCAAGCCATCTTGGTAGCCGAGAAATATGGGTCGAGGCGGAGGCCGGTGCGGCGCTCGATGGCGGCCTCATGCTCGCGCAGCGCGGCGCAGGCGTCGGCGGTGCGGCGGTCCTGCCAGACGATGGCGCGGGCGAGAGGCTGGCCGGTGTTGCGGTCCCAGGCGACCGATGTCTCGCGCTGATTGGTGAGCCGAGTGCGGCGACGCGGGCGGCGCCGCCCGCCGCGGCGATCACTTCGGCAAGGCAGGCGCGGCTTGCGCTCCAGATTTCCTGGGCGTCATGCTCGACGAGGCCGGGACCAGGATAATGCTGGGTGATCGGGCGGCTGGCCGCACCATGGATGTGGCCGGCGGTGTCGTAGAGGAGGGCGCGGGTGGAGCTGGTGCCGCTGTCAAGGACGAGAAGCAGCGGCTCGTTCAAGTCAAAGGCGTCCGACCGCGTGGGCGACCTGGCTGCCGACCAGCCTGAGCTGCGCGGCGCTGTCCTCGTCGACGAAGCGGCCATCCTCATCGAAGCTCGCGGGGCCGATCTTCAGCGCCGCGCCGAACGGTGTGGGCCAGCCGCGCAGGGCGTGGGCAATGGTGCGCAACGTGGTCATGGAGCTGTTCGCCGCCTGGTGGCCGAACGCAGTGACGATGAGGCCCACGGGGCGCCCTTCTAGATAGGGGCGGGTATCGCCAGCCAGTTCCTCGAAATAGTCGATGGCGTTCTTGACCATGCCCGAGACGGTGCCGTGATAGCCGGGGGTGGCGAGTAGGATGCCGTCGGCGGCGCGAACGGCTTCGATCATTTCCCGGCCCTTGTCGGGGCTCCAGTCGGGACCGCGATAATGGGGAAGGCCCGCCATGTAGGCGCCGCCGAATGCCTTGACCTCGGCGCCGTTGCAGCGCGCAGCGTCGGCCGCGAGGCCGAGCACGCGTTCGGTGCTGCTGTCGGGGCGGGTGGTTCCGCCAATGGCGACGATCAGGCGCGACATGATGACCTTAAAGAACCTTGGTATTGTAGCTGTGCCACGCCAGAACCGCCGCCGCACCCCGGTAGGGAGCCCAGCTTTCCGCCCGCTCGCGAAGCCACTTTTCGGCCGGCTTGCCTTCGGTGCCGAGGAGGCGACCGAGCTCGATCTGCACGGCAAGGTCACCGGCGGGGAAGACGTCGGGGCGGCCTTCGGCAAACAGCAGGTAGATTTCCGCCGACCAGCGGCCGATGCCTTTCACCTTGGTGAGGAGCGCGATGGCTTCCTCATTGTCCTCGGGCAGATGCTCGAGGTCGAGTTCGCCCGACAGGGTGAGGGTCGCGAGGCTGCGGAGGTAGCCGGCCTTTTGCCGCGATTGGCCGAGAGCGCGGAGTTCCTCATCGGAGGCCGCGGCGAGGCGACGAAGGTCGGGCGGATCGCCATAGGCGCCGGTCAGCTTGTCCCACATCGAACGGGCCGCAGCGACGCTGACCTGCTGCCCGACGATGGTGCGGAGGAGCGCCGCGGTGCCGCGTTCGGAGCTTCGTGGGCCAGGGGGGCCGAGACGGTCGATCACCGGTACGAAGGCAGGTTCCGCGGCCGTGAGGTGGGCAAGCGCCTCGGCCATCGTCTCGACCGTGTGGACCATCAGGCTTGGCTTGCCGCGTAAAGGGCGATGGCGGCGGCGTTGGAGACGTTGAGGCTTTCGACCGCTTGCGTGATCGGCAGCTTGGCCAGCGCGTCGCAATGGTCGCGGATGTTCTGGCGCATGCCAGCTCCTTCGGCACCAAGCACCATCGCCACCCGGGGCGGGCCAAGCGCTTCGCCCAGCGTCAACTTGGCATCGCCGGCAAGGCCGATGCGCCAGAAGCCGGCTTCGGCCATCTCGTCGAGCGCCCGAGCCAGGTTGACGACGCGGATCCACGGCACCCGCTCCAGCGCGCCGGACGCGGCCTTGGCCAGTGCGCCGCCTTCGGGGGGCGAGTGGCGGTCCTGCGTCACGATGCCGATCGCCCCGAACGCAGCGGCGGAGCGGAGGATGGCGCCGACGTTGTGCGGATCAGTGACCTGGTCGAGCACCAGCAGGGTCGCTTTTTCGTCCGCTTCCGACAGGATGTCGCCGAGCCAGAGGTCTTCCAGCGGTTCGACCTCGATCACCACGCCTTGGTGCGGGGCGTCGTTAGGGACGAGACGGGCGAGGTCGGTGACTTCGGCGCGGGTTAGGACGACCTCGGGCGGGAAGTTCATGAAGGTGGCGGCTTCCTGCGTCGCCCAGGCTTTCAGCACCCGGCGATCCGGGTTGTCGAGCGCGGCGGCGACGGCGTGGCGGCCCCAGAAACGCGGGCGGTTGGCGCTGCCATGAGAGGATTGATGCGACTTCTTGCGGCGGGTCATGCGAAACGCTGTAGCTTCGCCTTGCCCCTCGGTGAACCCGCGTTAAAGCCCTTGCCCATGTGGCAGCTCCTGCAATTTCCCCTGTGCCCTTTTTCCCGCAAGGTCCGGCTCGTCATGGCCGAGAAGGGCGTACCCGCCGAATTGGTGCGTGAGAATCCGTGGGAGCGGCGCGACGAATTCGTCGATCTGAACCCTGCGGGCGAGACCCCGGTGCTGGTCGAAACCGAGCGCGGGATCACCCTGATCGGCAGCCAGCCAATTGCCGAATATTTCGAGGAGACGGTGGAGAAAACGCCGATGATCCACGGCGACGCGGCGCAGCGGTCCGAGATCCGGCGGCTGACCCAATGGTTCGACGAGAAGCTGTTCCGCGAGGTGGTCGAGCCGCTGATGGTGGAGCGGATGCGGAAGCGCCTGGTCAGCAAGGAGAGCCCGGACACGCGGGTGCTGCGCGACGCGATGCGGGTGGGCAACAATCATCTCGATTATCTGGATTACTTGCTCGACCATCGCCGGTGGCTGGCCGGACCGGCGCTCAGCCTGGCGGACTTCACCGCCGCCGCGCACCTCAGCGTCATCGACTATCTCGGCGCGGTCGACTGGCGCGGGCACAAGCAGACCAAGGACTGGTATAGCGTGATGAAGAGCCGGCCGGCGTTCCGGCCGCTGCTTGGCGAGCGGATGGAAGTGATTGTGCCGCCGCAGCATTACGACAAAGTCGATTTCTAGGCGGCGACCCGCCGTCCGCAAATCGGAACGCTCAGGTAACCATCATACGCAAGCCTCCCTTGAGCCCTTGTCGCTAGGGTTCAAGCCAGCTCGGTTGTGAGGGGCGCTTGGCATGTTCATGGAGAAGATCACCCGCGGTGGCGGCAATGCCGAAGAGGCGGGCGAAGGACAGGTCGAGGGCTTCAAGCCGCGGCGGTTCGAACGGCGCGAGGTGCGCTGCCCCGTGCGGGTCCGCATCGGCAACCGCCAATATGCCGCATATCTCGACAATGCGTCGGACGGCGGGGTCAAGCTCAGCACCGGCTGCACGATCGTTCCTGCCGAGCGGGTGATCGTGCAGATCCCCGACCTGCCGCCGATGAAAGGCGAATTGCGCTGGGTGTCTGGCCGCGAGGCCGGGGTCGCCTTTCCGCTGGTTGATGGGCTTGCGCCCTTGGCGCAATGGCTGGAGCGGCGGGCGCCCACTTCGTCTTCGAACGAGGTATAAGCTTGCCGCTCAGGCGGCGGTGACGCCCCAGCGGATCAGTAGCAGGTCGAACACCGCTGCGTGGACGGGATGGACGAACTCCACCCCGGCCTTGCGGCCTTCGGTCCAGCGGACGCGGGCTTCGACCGGGGCGAGCCCGGGCAGCGCGACCCACACCCATTCGCCTTCAACCGGCGCGTCTTCGAAGGCAAGGCAGCAGCCAAAGCGCGAGAAGTCGCTGACCTCCAGCACACGGGAGCGGCGGCCGGCCTGGCGCACGACCAGTTCGGTCTGGAGCGGCACGCGCTCGACCTTGCGGGGATGCTCGACGCGGTCGGGTTCGACGGGTGTGAAGCTGACGCCGATTCCGTAGGCATTGTGCCAGCGCACGGTGCCGGGGATGGCGCCTCGGCGCAGCACCGTGAGATGCACCTCGTCACCCCGCGACAGATGCGCCGCTGACTGTAGCCGGCACCCGCCATAGGAAAGGTTGTCGATGAAGAAGTCGTGCGCCTGTTCCTGGCCGTCGCGGACCAGCCAGCCGGTAAGGGCCACGGGACGACGCTTCTCGCGCGGAGGATATTCGGTGGCTTGGACGGCTTGTTCGGTGCCCGGCACGAGCGACTCCCATCGATCATTCGATCGTTCGCCGCGTTACTAACCTTGATCAGGCTAACGAACGGTTAGCGCCGGGTCGCCGCGATCAGATAGTTGAGGCTGAGATCCTGGCTGAGGTGCAGACCGCGGGCCGGGCTGAAGGCGATGCCACGCGTCGCAGTGACGGTGAGCCCGGCGTTGTCCAGGAGAGCAGTTAGCTGCTCAGGGCTGAGGAACTGGTCGTAATGGTGAGTGCCGCGCGGGATTCGGCCGGTGCCTTCGGCAAGGGTGATGGTGAGGAGGCGCGACCAAGCGGTACGGGCGGGGGTGCTCATGACCAGGAGGCCGCCAGGAGCGAGGCGCTGTTCGAGGCTGCGGACGAAGGCGGCAGGGTCGGCGACATGCTCGATCACTTCCAGCGCGGTGACGAGGTCATAGTGGCCGTCCAGGGCCGCGACCTCGCCCGCGACGTAGCGGATGGCAAGGCCGGTCTGCCCGGCGTGGGTGCGGGCGGCCTCCACCAGTTCGGGCGCGGCGTCGATGCCGGTCACGTGCGCGCCGAGGCGGGCGAGCGGTTCGGCCAGTATGCCCGCGCCGCAGCCCACGTCGAGCGCGGTGCGACCATCGAGCGGGCGAAGCGTGCGCTCGTCGGCGGCGAAATGATGATCGATCGCTTCACGGATGAAGCCCAGGCGAACCGGGTTGAGCCGGTGCAGCATGGCCGAGCTGCCCTTGGGATCCCACCAGTCGGCGGCCATCGCGCCAAAATGGGCAGCTTCGTCGGCGAGGATGCTCGTGCTTGTTTCGACCATCCCGCGCCTCTAACAGGCAACCCGCTTCAACCCAAGGAATGCCGCCTGACCCATGGCCCGCATCGTGATGAAATTCGGGGGCACGTCGATGGCCGGGATGGAGCGCATCCGCTCCGTCGCCGAGCGCGTCCGGCGTGAGGTCGGGGGGGGGCACGAGGTGGCGGTGGTGGTCTCCGCCATGGCTGGCGAAACGGACCGCTTGGTGCAGATGTGCCGCGAGGCCGCGCCGCTGTACGATCCTCGCGAATATGACGTGGTGGTGGCGTCGGGCGAGCAGGTGACCAGCGGTCTGCTTGCGATCACGCTTCAGGGTATGGGCGTCAAAGCCCGCTCCTACATGGGCTGGCAATTGCCGATCCGGGCGTCGGGCCATGTCAGCGCACTGATCGAGGATATCGACGTCGCCGTGCTCGACCGCGCCTTCGCAGCGGGCGGGGTAGCGGTGATCCCGGGTTTTCAGGGCGTGACCGGCGAAGGCGCGTTGGCGACTCTGGGACGCGGCGGGTCGGATACCTCTGCGGTGGCGCTGGCAATCGCGATGAAGGCCGACCGCTGCGATATCTATACGGATGTCGACGGGGTTTACACGACCGATCCGCGCATCGTGCCGCGCGCCGCCAAGCTCGACATGGTGACTTACGAGGAGATGCTGGAGCTCGCCTCGGTAGGGGCCAAGGTGCTCCAGACCCGCTCGGTAGGGCTCGCCATGCGCTTCAACATGCCCTTGCAGGTGCTGTCTTCGTTCGAGGACCGGCCGGGGACGCTTATCGCCGGGGAAGAGGCGGTCGAAGGATCCAACATGGAACGCAACATCATCACGGGCATCGCCCACGACCTCAACGAAGCGCGGATCACCCTGCGCGGCTTGCCCGACAAGCCCGGCGCGGTGGCGGCCATCTTCCGTCCGCTGGCGGCCGCCAGCATCAACGTCGACATGATCGTCCAGTCCGTGGCGCGGTCGGGCGAGCCGAGCGACCTCACCTTCACCGTGCCCACGGCGAGCCTGCCCGAGACGGTTGCCGAGCTGGAGAAGATCAAGGACGAAGCGGGCTTCGCCGATATCCTGACCGATACCGATGTGGTGAAGATCAGCGCGGTGGGCGTCGGCATGCGATCGAACGCGGGGATCGCGGCCAAGATGTTCGACACGCTGGCGGAGCGGGGGATCAACCTCCTCGCCATCACTACCAGCGAGATCAAGGTCAGCGTGCTGATCCCCGAAGCCTATACCGAACTGGCGGTACGCGTGCTGCATACCGCCTTCGGCCTCGACCAGGAGCGTGTTGCTTGAGCCGTCTCAATACCCTGATGGCGCGCGGCGCCGAGTTTCTGGGCACGCGCTACGCCATTCTCGGCGGGGCGATGAGCTGGGTTTCCGAGCGCAATCTCGTCGCGGCGATCAGCAATGCGGGCGGGTTCGGCGTGATCGCCTGCGGGGCGATGAACCCCGACCTGCTGGACAAGGAGATCGCTGAGACCAGGGCGCGGACCGACAAGCCGTTCGGCGTCAATCTCATCACCATGCACCCGCAGCTCACCGAATTGGTCGAGGTGTGCGGACGTCATCAGGTCGGGCACATCGTGTTGGCGGGCGGCTTGCCGCCGAGCAGGGCGATCGACCGGATCAAGGGCACGGGTGCCAAGCTGATCGCCTTTGCCCCGGCCCTGAGCCTGGCGAAGAAGCTGATCCGCTCGGGCGCCGATGCCATCGTGATCGAGGGGATGGAAGCGGGCGGGCACATCGGTCCGGTGTCGACCAGCGTGCTGGCGCAGGAAATCCTGCCGCATGTCGCGGGCGATATCCCGGTGTTCGTCGCCGGTGGGATCGGACGAGGCGAGGCGATTGCGGCCTATCTGGAGATGGGCGCGTCGGGCGTGCAGCTCGGCACCCGCTTCGTTTGCGCGAGCGAGAGCATCGCCCATGCCAATTTCAAAAAGGCCTTCATTCGCGCCAGCGCGCGCGATGCGGTGCCGAGCATCCAGATCGATCCGCGGCTGCCGGTGATCCCGGTGCGCGCGCTCAAGAACAAGGAAACCGAGCGCTTCGCCGCTAAGCAGCGCGAGATCGCCGAGCATCTCGACGGCAAGCGGCTCGAGATGGCCGAAGCACAGCTCCAGATCGAGCATTATTGGGCCGGCGCGCTGCGCCGGGCGGTGATCGAAGGCGATGTCGAGACTGGTAGCGTGATGGCCGGCCAGTCGGTCGGCATGGTGACCAAGGAGCAGCCCACGGTCGAGATCATCGCCGAACTGGTCGCCGAAGCCGAAACCGCGCTCGAGCGGCGGGGCTGATCGGCCGGTCCGATGACCAGCCACTATCGCACCCTGGGGGTTGATCCCGAGGCCGATCCGGTGGTGATCCGCAGCGCTTATCTTGCGCTGATGCGGCGTTATCATCCGCGTGGCGGCGGCGTGGAGGCCGATCCGGCGCGAGCCAAGGCGGTCACTGCGGCATGGGAGGTGCTGCGCGATCCGACCAGGCGCGCGTTGCTGGCGGCGGGGACGGTGGGGCTCGGCTGGTGGGCGCTGGGGGAGCAGCAGCTTGTGCCAACGCCGACCAAGACCGCGTCGAACGCCGTTCAGCCGACGACGAGCCGGAAGTCGAGCGCCTGGTGGTGGTCACACCGCCGCTTCCCGTCAGCGCGCCGGCCCCGGGTGCCGACCCGCAGCGCCGACGCACACATGGAGCAGCGCCGCAGGGCTGCGCCCGAGCGCCCTTCCGCCGCCGCGCCGCGAGGCGATGTGCGAACGGCTCCGGCCGCTCCGGTCCCGGCTCAGATCACTGCCCGGGTCGATGTCGCGCCGCTCGAACGGCACCTTCAGCTCCTGACCGACCAGAGCTTTCGCTTCGGCACGGAGGCCAAGAAGGCGCGGGTGATGTCTTCGCGCGAGGCGTTTTTATCCCGCCTCCGCGGCTGCGAAACCGACTCGTGCAAGCGCGACGCCTATCTCCGCCGGAACGCGGAGATAGGCGAGATCATGCGCAACTAGGGCGTTTAGAACCGCAAGCTGCCGGTCAGTTTCAGGGCGTGGCTCTCGAAGCGGTCGGTACGGCGGATCACGGTGCCGCCCGCGTTGACGAGAACGAACGGGTTGGTGGCAGCTGCGGTGCCCCGCGTCACCGAGATGGCGCTGTCGTCGTCCTTGATCGAGGAATAAAGATAGAGCGCGCCGACCGACAGGTTGCCGCCCAGGCGCTGCTCGACCCCGCCACCGAGGCGGTAGCCCCAGCCCTTGGTCTTGGTGTCGGTGATCGCAAAGGCGTTGGCTGTGTTGCTGGTGGAGAAGGACTGGCGGAATGAGCCGCGCACGACTCCGGCGGTGCCGTAAAGCAGGGTCGAGGGCGTGATCGCGGCGCCGGCGCGGGCGCGAATGCCGTAGCTGCTGCGAAGCGAGCGGGTCAGGGTATAGAAGGCCGGCGTGGTCGAGAAGGCCGACACGCTGTCATCGAGATCGTGGCGATCATATTGGGCGACAGCGCCGACCACCAGGCCTCCAAGGTGGGCGTCGAAGCCGGCGTGGATGCCGCCTTCAAGCCTGCGGTCGCTGCGATCACAGCCGGTCGACGGGCCGGTCGAGCTCGCCGCGCCTCCGCAGAAACCGGGCGAAAAGGCGTTGGCGCCGGCAGCGGTATTCACCGTGTCACCGAAGCGGCCGTCGCGGTTGGTGTCGAACTCGGTCCGGGCATTGTCCTTCTGGAACATGCTGACGCCGATCTGGCCACCGACATACGGACCCGACCATCCGCGATCCTGCGCCGCTGCAGGGGTTGCCGCGACCGCGGCGAGGGATGCGGCGGCAAGGCTGGCGAGGGTGACGTGACGCATAGGTGAGAGGCTCCGGGGTGATATAGGTAAAAATTGTTACGTGCGAGCAGCCGGCTCGGATGCGCAGGAGCCTGGCAATTGCGTCCAGAGCCGGTGCTCGGCGGCGGCCAGCGCGGCGGGTGAATGGTTCGCGGTCACGTCGCTTGGCCAGCCCCAGCGTTCCTGATAGCGCTTGTCTTCATGCCAACCGCCGCCAACGCCGCTCGCGAGATCCTGACCGGGCTTCACCAGGTGATGGCGAGGCGCGGGTCGGCGCAGGCCAAGCTCGACCATGTGGTCGATCTCATTGCCGATGCGATGGGGAGCGAGGTCTGCTCCATCTACCTGCTGCGCGAGCAGATGCTGGAGCTGTTCGCGACCCACGGCCTCAACAAGGAAGCGGTGCACGTCACTCGGCTGTCGCCCGGGCAGGGGCTGGTCGGCACCATCGCCGCCGAAGGGCGCATCCTCAATCTTGCCGAAGCGAGCACGCACCCGGCCTTTGCGTATCGGCCGGAAACGGGCGAGGACCGCTTTCACAGCTTTGCCGGCGTGCCGATCATATTTCGCGAACGCAGCGTCGGCGTGCTGGCGGTGCAGCATGCCGAGTCGCGTGCCTATGCCGAGGTCGAGATCGAGGCGCTGCAGACCGTCGCCATGGTCTTGTCCGAGCTGATTGCGGGCGCTCGGCTGGTCGACGGCACCGTGCGCGGCGGCGGGCAGCGCGATGGCATGGTCCGCTTGGCCGGCCTGAAGCTTGTTGCCGGCATGGGCCGCGGCACGGCGGTGTTCCACGAGCCGCGGGTGGTGGTCGAGCATACGGTTGCCGACGATCCCGAGCTCGAGCGCAGCCGCGTTATTTCCGCTTTCTCGAAGATGCGGACGCAGATCGAGAACATGACCCGCGAGGCGGAATTCGGCACCGCTGGCGAGCACCAGGAGATCCTCGAGACCTACAAGATGTTCGCTTATGACGAGGGCTGGGTCCGCCGGATCAACCTTGCCATCGACAGCGGCCTGACCGCCGAAGCCGCGATCGAGCGGGTTCAGCAGCGCACGCGCGCCCGCATGCTCGAGATCGACGACCCGCTGCTGAAGGAGCGGATGCACGACCTCGAGGACCTGTCCAATCGCCTGATGCGGATCGTCAGCGGGCGGATGGGAACGGCGGCGCAGACAGGTCTGCCGGGCGATTCGGTGCTGATCGCCAAGAGCCTGGGCCCTGCCGAGCTGCTTGAATATGACCGGCGGCGGCTGAAGGCGGTGGTGCTGGAAGAAGGCTCGCTGACCGCCCACGTCACCATTGTTGCGCGCGCCATGGGCGTGCCCGTGATCGGGCGCGTCAAGGACATCGGCCACATCACGGCTGAAGGCGACACCGTGCTGGTCGACGGCAACCAGGGCAGCCTGGTGGTGCGGCCGACCCGCGCGACGGTCACCGCTTTCGATACGCGCATGGCGATGGGCCAGAAACGTCGTGCCGAGTTCGCCGCCATCCGCGCGCTGCCGCCGGTGACCACCGACGGGGTGCGCACCACCCTGATGGTGAACGCCGGCCTGGCCGAGGATGCCGGCGCGCTGGATGCGACGGGCGCGGACGGGATCGGCCTGTTCCGGACCGAATTCCAGTTCCTGGTCTCCGCCGCCTTGCCCGGACGCGACGCGCAGTATCGGCTGTATCGCCAGGTGCTCGACGCCGCGGGCGACCGGCCGGTGGTGTTCCGCACCGTCGATATCGGCGGCGACAAGGCGCTCCCTTATCTGACGGACGTGGTCGACGAGGCCGAGAACCCGGCCATGGGCTGGCGCGCGCTTCGCCTCAGCCTTGAACGCTCAACCCTGATGAAGGCGCAGGCTCGCGCCCTGATCGAGGCGGCCGAAGGGCGCACGCTTCGAGTCATGTTCCCGATGATCTCCGAGCCTTGGGAATATGAGGAAGCACGCGCGCTGTTCGAGCAGCAGGTTGAGTGGGTGCGGGCCAGGCGCAACGGGCCGGCGCGGATCGAATATGGTGCGATGCTGGAGGTGCCGAGCCTCGCCGAGATGCTCGACCAGCTGCTGCCGCGCATCAACTTCCTGTCGATCGGTACCAACGACCTGACGCAATTCCTGTTCGCCGCCGACCGCGCCGACCCGCGGCTTGCCATGCGCTACGATTGGCTGAGCCCGGCGATCCTGCGCTTCCTCCGCCGCGTGGCGCGCGAAGCGGCGGCGGCAGGGGTCACGGTGCGGGTCTGCGGAGAGATGGGCGGCCGGCCGCTGGAGGCGATGGCGCTGATCGGGATCGGGATCACCAATTTCTCGATCACGCCGGCGGCGATCGGGCCGGTCAAGGCGATGGTCCGCTCGCTCGACGCGAGCGCGATCCGTGCCAAGATGGAGATCCTGCTCGCAAAACCGCCTCGCGACATGCGCAAAACGCTGACCGACTGGGCAAAGCGGCACTCCATCGCAGTCGACTGAGCCCTTCTGATTGACGGGACCCCGTCACCCCGCAACAAGAAGGGCCAAAGCCTCGGGAGGGTATTGGGCGCGTGGTAGATGAAGTGACAGGCGAAGCCGGCATGACGGACACGGCGGGGCAGCAGCTACGCACCGCCCGCGAGGCGCAGGGGATCACGCTCGAGGACGTCGCGGCACGCACCCGCATTCCGACCCGCCACCTGCAAAGCCTGGAAGATGGCGAGTGGGACAAGCTTCCGGCGCCGACCTATACCATCGGCTTCGCCAAGAGCTATGCCAGTGTGGTCGGGCTCGACCGTAACGCGATCGGCGACACGCTTCGCGCTGAAATGGGCGGCGGCGCGCTGGCGGCAAGGCCCGAGGCGCAGGTGTTCGAGCCCGCCGACCCGGCCCGCGTCATGCCGCGGTGGCTGGTGGTGCTGGCCCTGCTGGCGCTGGTCGGCGTTGCGGCCGCCTTCCTGTGGAATCGCAATCGCGAGCTGACCCCTGACCAGACCGTGGCTGAAGCGGCCGCGCCGGTGCCGGAAACGCCCGCGACCGGGACGCCCGCTCCTGCGGCGGCCGCCCCGGCGGGGAACGGTCCGGTGGTAATCACCGCCAACGAGCCGGCCTGGATCCAGGTCAGCGAACGCGGCGGCGCGACCCTGTTCCAGGGCGAGCTTGGCTCCGGGCAAAGCTATGAGGTGCCGGCAAGCGCTACCGCTCCGGTGCTTCGGACCGGCCGGCCGCAGGCAATCCGTATTTCGGTCGGCACCGCCGATGCGCCCGCGGTTGGCGCCGCCGACAGCACGGTCAGCAACGTGTCGCTGCTCGGCCCCGACCTGATGCGTGGCCCCACGGCAACGCCCGCCGCTCCGAGCACGCCGCAGGCCCGCTAGTTCATTGATCGCTAAGCCGGTCGACACCACGGAATGACGTCATGACGCGCAATTTCCTGCTGGGCCTCGTTGCCCTCACCCTCACCGTTCCCGCGGCTGCCCAGAAGCAGCAGCCGACCCCCGAGGATCGGATCTATCGCCTGGAGAAGCAGACCCGCCAGCTTCAGCGACAGGTCTTTCCCAAAGGCCAGCCTGCCGACACTGCCGGGTTCGACGACGCGCCCGCCGCCAGCCAGACGGTGGTGGTCGCCCAATCGGCCCGCATCGACGCGCTGGAGCGGCAGCTGGCGGAGATGACCCGCCTGGCGGAAGAAAATGGCAACCGCGTCGCGACGCTCGAAACCGAGCTGGCGCGGGTGCGCACCGATTTCGACGCTCGGCTCCGCCAAATCGAGGCGGGCGGATCGCCTGCTCCTGCGACGGCCGCGGCCGAGCCTGCGGTCACGGCCAACGAACCTGCCGTTGCTGAGGCCGCTCCGGCGCCGCGCCCCGCTGCTCAGCCGCCGCGTCCGGCGCGTACGGGTGACGCCGTGGCCGACGGCGAGGCGGCTTATGACGCGGGCTATCAGCTGTGGCTGCAGAAGCGCTATCCACAGGCGGTGACTGCGCTCAAGGCGATGGCGTCGAGCTTTCCCGGCCACCGCCGAGTGAGTTGGGCCAACAACCTTGCCGGGCGTGCGCTGCTCGACAGCGGCAAGCCGCGCGAGGCGGCGGAGGCGCTGCTGGCGAATTATCGCGGCAATCCCAAGGGCGAACGCGCCCCCGACAGCCTATTCTACCTCGGCCAGTCGCTGGTGGCGCTGAAGCAGCCGGCGCAGGCGTGCAAGGCCTATGCCGAGCTCGAGGAAGTTTACGGCAGCTCGATGCGGCCCGACCTCAGGTCGTTGCTTCCGCCGGCCAAGGCTCGGGCCGGCTGCTGATCCCGGCGGTTGCGTCGAGGTCGGTGACGGGACAATCCTGCTCTTGTCGCGCTTGAGCGAGAGGATGGGGATTGCTGCGCTTTGACCGATTTGACGAGTTCGTAGCAAAGCTCGACCGGTTGGTCGCCGAGCGTGACCTCGGCATTGCTGTGTCCGGCGGCCCCGATAGCCTGGCCCTTCTGCTGCTCGCTGCCGAAGCGCGGCCGGGGAAGGTGCGAGCGGCGACAGTGGATCACGGGCTGCGCGCGGAGAGCGCGGGCGAGGCCGCACACGTCGCGCGGCTGTGTGCGTCGATCGGCGTGCCGCACGAGGTGCTGCGGGTCGAGGTAGCGGGCGGCGCCAGCCTTCAGGCGCAGGCACGTAAGGCGCGATATGAGGCGCTGGCCGGGTGGTTAGGGCGCCATGATCTGACTGCCGTTGCCACTGCTCACCATGCCGACGACCAGGCCGAGACCCTGCTGATGCGGCTGGCGCGCGGGAGCGGGGTCGGCGGACTGAGCGGTATTCGTGAGGAAGGCGTCATCGGCAGCGGGCGCGTGATCCGACCGCTGCTGTCGTTCCGCAAAGTCGACCTTGTCGCCTTGGTCGAGAGCGCCGGCTGGACAGCGATTGACGATCCCAGCAACCACGACGCACGGCACGACCGCACAAGGGTGCGGGCGCTGCTGGCGGACAATCCGTGGCTTGATGCCGAGCGTCTGGCGCGGTCGGCCGCGGCGCTAGGTGAGGCGGACGAGACGCTGGTCGCGGCGACTGAGCAGGCGAAAGGTCGCCATTGGGTCGATGATGCTGAGGGCGTCAGGCTGTGCAACCTGCCTTGGCTGCCTCGCGAGGTCCGGCGACGCTTGCTCATCTCAGCGCTCGAGACCTTGCACACTCATCCGAGCGGACCCGAGGTCGACCGGATGATGGCGAAGCTCGACCAGGGACAGGTGGCAACGCTGGGAGCGGCGAAGGTCACGCCCGAGCCTGGTGGCGAGTGGCGCGTGGAACTCGCGCCTCCTCGCCGCAGCGCTTAGTTCGCGCTGATTGCCCGGGCCATGCTGTCGGCGAAGGACACGCTGCGGACCCAGCCGGCAAACCCGTCGTAGATGGTCCGCGCGGCCTGGGCGATGGTCAGCGGGCGGTCCGTCCCGCCGCGGGCGAAGAAGGCAACTGCAAGGCGGCGGCCGTCCGGCAAGGTCAGATAACCGACGTCGCTGGTGTAATTGTTGAGCGTGCCCGTCTTGTGGGCGATCGGCACGCCGGCCAGCATGCCGCGGATGCGGTTCTTGCCGGTCGAGCAGCGGGCCATGACGTCAAGCAGGTAGGCGCGGTTTGCGGGCGTCAGGATGTTGCCCTTGTCGAGGCTGCGGAGCATCTGAACCATCGCAACCGGCGACGCGCTGTCGCGAAGGTCCCATAAGTCGCGCTTGTCGGCGAGCAGGCGGGCAATGTTCCGGTCGACGCGGACGCCCCGGATCTGGTTGTGCTCCAGCCACTGCTGGATTGCGCGCGGTCCGCCAAGATTGGCGATCAGCAGGTCGGTCGACTGATTGTTCGACTTGATCATCATGGATTCGATCAGCGATCGGGCACTCTGCCCGGCAATGCGGTCGTTCAGGGTGCGGCGCCCGGCCTCGACCTGGTCGAGATAGGCGGCGGCGACCGCGACCTTCATGGTCGAGGCCATCGGATAGGCCTTGTCGCCGTTAATAGCGACAGTTTCACCCGTGGCGAGGTCGAGCGCGGCAACGCCGACATCGCCTGAACGGCTGGCAAGCAGCGCGCTGAGCTGCTGCTCCAGAGTCTGCAAATGCGGGCTGGAAGCGGCCAAGGCCGGCTGGGCGGCAACCAGGCTGAGAAACCAGGCGAGCAAAGCGATAACGCGCATCTGGGCTCCATCATCCAATCGGAAGAACCGTTCGTTCCGCCCCCTTATGACGGCAACCGGTTCACTGCTTCCTTAACGGTATGTCGAAGTTCCGTTGCTCGACAAGCAGTTGGGTTGATGCTGAGACGAGTTGTTGCGCCTCTGCGGCGAAACGAGTCCCAGACCCCGGTGACCTCACAAAGAGCACGGCTGTCCCTGATTGGGATAGGCCCTCTAGGCGGTGGGCCGCCCATCACCTACATTGAGCGCATGGACGATAATAAGAAGAAGCCGGGCAGCCCCTGGAGTAAGAGCCTGCTGATCTGGGTCGGCGTGCTGTTCGGACTGGTGCTGTTCGCGCAGATGCTCGAAGGCGGCAGCCGCGCGCAGACCGGCAACCCGATCGCTTATTCGGACTTCATCCGCCAGGTCGGCGAGGGGAATGTTCGCCAGGTCACCAGCAGCGCGACGCCTGCGGGCAATCAGGTGATCAGCGGCAAGCTCGCCAATGGCGAAGCCTTCCGCACCACCGCGCCGTCGGACGCGCAGGTGACCGAGCGGCTGCTGGCCGCCGGCGTGCAGGTGCAGGTCAAGGAAGCCGAGCAGTCGAGCATCTGGTGGATCATTTTGGTCCAGTCGCTGCCGTTCATCCTGATCCTCGGCATCAGCTTCATCATCATGCGCAACATGCAGAAGAATTCAGGCTCCGGTGCGATGGGCTTCGGGAAGAGCCGCGCCAAGATCCTGACGCCCAAGGAAGGCCGCGTGACCTTCGCCGATGTCGCCGGCATCGACGAAGCGCGCGATGAGCTGCAGGAGATCGTCGAATTCCTGAAGGATCCGGGCCGATTTGCACGCTTGGGTGGCAAGATTCCCAAGGGCGCTTTGCTGGTCGGTTCGCCCGGTACCGGCAAGACCCTGCTCGCCCGCGCGATCGCGGGTGAAGCGGGCGTGCCCTTCTTCACCATCTCGGGTTCGGACTTCGTCGAAATGTTCGTCGGCGTCGGCGCGAGCCGTGTCCGTGACATGTTCGAGCAGGCCAAGAAGTCGGCGCCATGCATCGTCTTCATTGACGAAATCGACGCGGTTGGCCGTCATCGTGGCGCCGGCCTCGGCAACGGCAATGACGAGCGCGAGCAGACGCTAAACCAGCTGCTGGTCGAGATGGACGGGTTTGAGGCCAACGAAGGCATCATCATCATCGCCGCGACCAACCGTCCCGACGTGCTCGACCCCGCGCTGCTGCGCCCGGGTCGCTTCGACCGACAGGTCGTCGTGCCGCGCCCCGACATCGAGGGCCGCGAGCAGATCCTTGGCGTGCACATGAAGAAGGTGCCGCTGGCGCCCGACGTCGACGCGCGCACCATTGCCCGCGGTACGCCGGGCTTCTCGGGCGCCGACCTTGCCAACCTCGTCAACGAGGCGGCTCTGCTGGCCGCGCGCAAGGGCAAGCGCCTGGTTGCGATGAGCGAGTTTGAGGAAGCCAAGGACAAGGTGATGATGGGGACCGAGCGCCGGTCCATGGTCATGACCGAGGACGAGAAGCGCATGACCGCTTATCACGAGGCGGGTCACGCAATCGTTGCGGTGCACGAACCGGCGTCCGACCCGATCCACAAGGCGACCATCATCCCGCGCGGCCGTGCCCTGGGCATGGTGATGCGCCTGCCGGAGCGGGACAGCTACAGCTATCACCGCGACAAGATGCACGCCAACCTGGCGGTCGCGATGGGCGGGCGCGTCGCCGAGGAAATCATCTTCGGCTACGACAAGGTAAGCTCGGGCGCGTCCTCCGACATCCAGTATGTCACGACGCTGGCGCGCGACATGGTCACCAAGTGGGGCATGTCGGACGAGATGGGTCCGCTGCAGTACGCCGAGGCGGATGAGGAAGTGTTCCTGGGTTACTCCATGAACCGTCAGCGCCAGATGAGCGACGAGACTGCCAAGGCGATCGACAAGGAGATCCGCCGGATCGTCGAGGGTGGTTACGAGCGGGCCAAGGAATTGCTCGGCACCCACGAGGACCAGCTCCACACGCTCGCCAAGGCGCTGCTCGAATATGAGACGCTGTCGGGCGAGGAGATCAAGACGGTGCTCGAAGGCGGCACCATCGACCGCGGCAACACGTCACGGCCGGTCGTTCCGCCCGCCGGCGTCGGCATTCCCAAGACCCGCAAGCCGACCGGCCTCGGGGGAGCGGCGCCGGCAGGAGCCTGATCCACTATCAACTAGCAGACGCCGTCCCAGTCACCGCTGGGGCGGCGTTTTCTTTTTCTGCTGTTCACTTTGCCTTCATCGCGAAACGGGCCATCACTTGGCCATGCGACCTGTTTTAGCTGCCGTTCTAATGCTTGCGGTTTCGGTTTCGGCTGCCGCTGCCCCGGTCGGGACCGCCGAGAACTTCCTCAATCGCGCCGACCGGCTGCTCGGCAAGGGCCCGCTGGCGCTGTTCGACGGCGACTACAAGAAACTGAAGGCGGAAGGCACCGCGACCGGCAACAGTATCCGGCTGGAGCGCGAAGCGGCGGAGCGGGCCGGGCGCCCGATCCTGTATTGCAGCCCCAAGCCCCGCGCCGAGCTTGGCGACCGCGAGTTCCTGTCGGCGCTGCGCCAGATTCCGCAAGCCGAGCGCCAGCGCCTCTCGCTGCGTGCCGCGATGCTGCAGGTGCTGCAGCGCAAATATCCCTGCCGCGGGTAAGCGGTTTCCTTTCACCAACAGGAGTGACGATGCGTTTCACCACCCTTGCGCTTGGCGCCGGTCTGCTGACCCTCGCAGCCGGATCCGCTGCGGCCCAGTCGATGAATGCGGAAGTGTATCACGCCCGTGCGGCGGCGCTGATGAAGAAAGGGCCACTGGCGCTGCTGAGCCGGGGTGAGATCAAGGCGCTGATGGAAGAAGGCAGAAAGGCCGGAGAAAAGTCGCGCGAACAACGGCTGGCGGCGCTCAAGGCGGGTGGCAAGCCGCGTTCCTGCCCGCCCGAAGGCAAGCAGGGCATGGAGGCGAGCGAATTCATGAAGCGGCTCGGCGCCATTCCCAAGGCGGAGCGTGAGAGAATCGACATGACCGAGGCCATGACCCGCATCTCGGCCGCCAAATATCCCTGCAAGGGCTGATCAGTCGAGCGCACCCAAGCCCAGCAGGATGAACATGAACATGGTGGTGGTGATACTGGTGAACACCACGAGGAGCAGCGTTCTCCCCAGGGCACCGCGGCGTCGTAGCTCGTAGGTGCCCTTCAGCTGCCGATACCAGTGCCAAGGAACAACGAACATCAGCAGGCCGGCCGCGTTCGACTGGCCCGCCTTGACCAGAAGCAGCGCTGCAATTCCCAGCAGCGACATGAAGCACAAGGAATAGGTCACGAACACGGTGTGATCGTAGAGCCGCCACCGGCCGCTGAACGGAAACATCAGCCACATGAAGGGTACGCTGAGCGGGATCAGCATCCAGCTGAACTTATAAGCATTGGTCTTGAGCTTGTACGCCAGCAGATCCGGATTCTTGGCGATTTTCTCGATCGGATAGCGGAGCCACGGCGGAACATTGGCTTTCTGTTCAGGGGTGCGGCTATCGATGATTTCGCCCCGGTCGCGGAAGGCCTCGGTGACCTGCAACTCCTCCCGGGCATCGGCGAGGCGCCGGTCGATGCGGTCGGTTGTCTGACCTTCGCGCAGCGCCTTGACGCGCTCCGCCTCCAGCTTGGTGATTGTCTCCTTCTGTTCCTTCACGGTGTTGTTGATGCCCAGGGTGATCTTCTCGGCTGCCTGCGGGTCCATCAGTCCGGTCCAGCTGATCACTGCGAACATCAGGAAGACAAAGAAGAGAAAGAGAGCGATCGGCGACACGAAGCTCGCGCGCTGGCCATCGATGTAGCGGCGAGTGAGTTCGCCCGGGCGCCAGGCAAGCATCGGCAGGGTGCGCCAGATCTTGCCTTCGAAGTGGAACACGCCGTGCAGCAGGTCATGCCCAAAGGCACCAAGCGAACGGTGGACGTGGCCCTTCTGCCCGCAGACGTGGCAATAGTCGCCGACCAGAGGCGTGCCGCAGTTGAGGCAGGCGCGTTCGGTCGTGTGGCCGCTCGCATCCACCCCGGTGCGCGGTTCGGCCGCGCGCGCGGCAAGACCACCCGTAACGGCATCGGAAATTGGTTCGACGACGTTCATCTGCTTGGCTTCCCCTGGGCGGGAGAGTGGCAGAGGAGCCCGCGCGCTGCTAGCCCCTCCGGCGCATGACGCGGCGCATCGGCCTCCTCGGCGGAAGCTTCAACCCGGCGCACAAGGCGCATCGGGCGATGAGCCTTGCCGCCGCGCAGGCGCTTGGCCTGGATGAGGTTTGGTGGCTGGTAAGCCCTGGCAATCCGCTCAAGCCCAAAGTTGGCATGGCATCCTACGACGCGCGGCTCGCCTCGGCCCGGCACCAGGCCCGCTGCTCACTGATCAAGGTTAGCGACATCGAGCGGGAGCTGGTTACCGTGTACACTGTGGACACGGTTGGAGCCCTGGTTCGCCGCTTTCCCCGCCATCGCTTCATCTGGCTGATGGGGGAGGACACTGTGGCGCAGTTCCATCAGTGGAAGGATTGGCGCCGTCTTGCCGCCACACTGCCGATTGCCGTTTTGTCCCGTCCCGGGTATAAGTCGGGTGCCCGCACGGCTCGCGTGTCGGGATGGCTTCGGCGTTTCGTCCGGCCCGAAGCTCAGGCACGGGAGTGGACGCGTTGGAGTGCCCCGGCGATCGTCTTTCTGGGCTTACCGCCTGACCGGACTTCCGCAACGCAGCTCCGCGCCGCCGACCCCCTTTGGCACGAACGTTTCGCACGCAACACGGATGCCGTGTCGGGCGTTACCCTTTTAGCAGAACACAGGAGAAACCTTGGCTGATACCCCTGAAACGGCAGGCGTTCGCACGCCCGCTTCTGTCGAGGACCTGCACGCGGCGGTTCTCCGCAGCCTCGACGACGATCAGGCTGTCGAGGTCGTTTCCATCCCGCTCGCCGGCAAGTCGAGCATCGCCGATCACATGGTGATCGCGTCCGGCCGGTCGACGCGGCAGGTCGCGAGCATGGCGAACAAGCTCGCCGACCGGCTGAAGCAGGATCATGGCAAGCTGGTCCGGATCGAAGGTCTGCCCACCGCCGACTGGGTGCTGATCGACGCCGACGACGTAATCATCCACCTCTTCCGCCCGGAAGTGCGGACCTTCTACAATCTCGAGCGGATGTGGGCGTTCGGCGACGAAAAGGCGGCAGCGACCGCCTGAGTTGCCGGCGGCGCTTCGGTGCTCCTTCACATCATCGCCCGCGGCAAGATCGGTCGCTCGCCTGAAGGCGAGCTGGTCGATCGCTATCTGAAGCGCCTGACCTGGCCGTCGCGCCTGACCGAACTGCCCGACTGCGGCGGGACGATCCCGCCGGCCGTTGCGCCCTCGGTGACGGTGCTCCTCGACGAGCGTGGCAAGGCGCTGGCGTCGAGTGACCTGGCCGCCCGCCTCGACAAGTGGCGCGACTCGGGCATGCGGGAATGCCGCTTCCTGGTCGGCGCCGCCGACGGGCATGAGGAGGCGGAGCGAGCGAGCGCCGACCTGCTCCTGAGCTTCGGCGCGGCGACCTGGCCGCACCTCCTCGCCCGCGCCATGCTGGCAGAGCAATTGTATCGCGCGACGAGCTGGCTTGCTGGCCATCCTTATCACCGCCAAGGCTAGCGCGATGCGCCGCCTTCTCCTTCTCGGCATTGTCCCTATCTTGGTGTCGGCGGCCGATCCGGTGCGAGTGGCCGAGCAGGAGGCCGCCGCTGCCGCGGCCGAACAGCAAAGGCTTGAAGCTGCGGCGAAGGCGGCACGCAGCGATGCGCAAAAGGCTGCGGCCCAGCGCGCGGCCGAAGCGCAAGCGATGCTGGCGGCGGATACACGCATCGCTTTGGCCGAAGCGCAGCTTGCAGTGCTTGAGCGACGCCGCGCACTTCTCGACGCGCGTTTGGCCGAGGCACGGCGCCCGGCAACGGCGCTGCTTGCCGGTCTGGCCGAAGCGGGACGGCGTCCGGCATGGCTGATGCTGGCGACTGCCGGTGGTGCGGAGGAACAGGTGCGGCTCACCGCGCTTGTGCGTGCGATGGGACCTGAGGTCGAGAAGCGCACGACGGCGCTGCGCGGCGAAGCCGAAGCGCTGGCCGAAACCAGCAGGGCGCAGCAGAAACTTCGCGAGCAGCTCGCTGACGAGCGCAAGGCGGCGGCCGAGGGGCAGGCGCGTTTCGCCGCGCGCGAACGCGAATCGCTGGCCGCTGCGCAGGCGAACGAGCGCGGGGCGTTCGATGCTGGCGACACCGTACTGGACCACGGCGAGCGGCTGGCCATGCTCCAGAGTGAAGCTGCACGGCGGCAGGCAGCGCGCACTCTTGCCGCCTCGCTGGCGCGACTGCCGGACTCGGAGCCTCGGCCATTGCGCTCCGACGAACGCCGGCCCCGACGGCCCTTTGCCTGGAGCTTGCCTGCGGGCGGCGCGGTGACGACCGGCATGGGCGAACTGGCCGACAATGGGGTCCGCGCAAGAGGGCTGACCTTTGCCGCCGCGACCGGCACTCAGGTGGTCGCGCCTGCAGCCGGGCGAATCGCCTTTGCCGGGCCGTTTCGCGCCCGCGCTGGGGTGGTGATCGTCGATCACGGCAAGGGCTGGGCAACCTTGCTGACCGGCGTTCGGCCCGCCGTCCGAGTCGGCGACCGGGTCACGGGCGGCGACGGGCTCGGCCGCGCGCTCGGACCCGTCACTGCCGAGCTGTTTCGCGACGGCAAAGCGGAGCCCGCCGCACTCTTCGCACGTTCTCGATAGACGACCCGGAATCCTCATCCGGCGTTCATCCGCAGCGCTGTTAAGTGAACGGCGAAATGGCTAAGACTGGACCCATGATCCGTAAGCTCCTCCCCCCGCTCGCTCTTGTCGGGGCGCTCGCCCTGGTTCCCGCCGTCACTGCCACCCAGGCGGCGACCGATGCGCAGACCTACAAGGAGCTCGAGACCTTCATGGGCGTGTTCGAGCGGGTGCGCGCGAATTATGTCGATCAGGTCGATGATCACAAGCTGATCAAAGGCGCGATCGACGGGATGCTGGCCAGCCTCGATCCGCACAGCTCGTATCTCGAAGCGTCGGACTTCCGCCAGCTGCGCACCACCACGGACGGCAATTACGGCGGCCTAGGTTTGTCGGTCACGCAGGAGGATGGCACCGTCAAGGTGATCAGTCCGACCGAGGACACGCCGGCCGACCGCGCGGGCATCAAGGCCGGCGATTACATCACCCATCTCGACGGCGAACTGCTCTACGGCCTCGACCTCGATGAAGCGGTGGAAAAGATGCGGGGGCCTCCCGGCAGCCCGATCAAGATCACCATCGTCCGCCCCGGCCGCGACAAGCCGTTCGACGTCACTATCCGCCGCGAGCGGATCGAGCTTCGTCCGGTCAAGTGGGAGCTGAAGGACGGCATCGGCGTCCTCAACATCAACACCTTTTCGGGTAATGTCGGCGAGCAGGTGGAAGCCGCGCTGACCGCGATGGACAAGGCGGCTGGCGGCAAGCCGATGGGCTATGTCATCGACCTGCGCTCCAATCCGGGCGGCCTGCTCGATCAGGCGGTGCAGGTCAGCGATGCCTTCCTCGAGCGGGGCGAGATCGTGTCCGAGCGCGGGCGCGAGAAGAACGACATCGAGCGCTTCTATGCGCGGCCCGGCGACCTGACGGGCGGCCGTCCTATCATCGTGCTGGTCGATGCGGGTTCGGCGAGCGCGGCGGAGATCGTCGCGGGCGCGCTGCAGGACCATCGCCGCGCGTTGGTCATGGGTGAGCGCAGCTTCGGCAAGGGTTCGGTCCAGACGGTGATCCAGATGGACCAGGAAAGCGCCCTGCGCCTCACCACCGCGCGCTATTTCACGCCGTCGGGCCGCTCGGTGCAGGCGGGCGGGATCGATCCCGACATCGTCGTGCCGCAGCTTAGCGATCCCGATTACAAGGACCGACCGGCGATCCGCGAGGCGGATCTCCGCCGCCACCTCATCGCGCAGAACAAGGTCGACGATAAGCTGCTCGAAAAGGATGATGCGACCGATCCGCGGTTCAGCGTCACCGCCGCCGAACTCGAGAAGAAGGGGGTCAAGGACTTCCAGCTTGATTATGCGGTCAAGGCGCTGAAGCGGCTTGCCTCGGGGCCCGGCGGAGCGCCTAAGGCGCGCTGATGGACGCTCGTACGGGCTATCTGAAGCAGGGCGCGGGCAGCCGCCTTCGGCTGGCGCAATGGATTGCGATGGCGGTGCCGGGCGGGCTGCTGGTGGGGGCGCTCGGCTCGCAGCATATTGGCGGGCTCAACCCGTGCGAGATGTGCCTGTGGCAGCGCTGGCCGCACCTTGCGGCGGTAGTGCTTGCAGGCCTGTCGCTGGCAGCGCCGCGGCTTGCTCGGCCGCTCACCGTGCTGGCGGCGCTTGCGATTGCCGTGTCCGGCGCGATCGGTGCCTTCCACGCCGGGGTGGAGCAGGGCTGGTGGGAAGGTCTCACCACCTGCTCGACAGTCGCCACCGGGGCCACGCCGGAAGAGCTGCTGAAGTCGATCATGGCGACGCCCCTGATCCGCTGCGACCAGATCCAGTGGACGTTTCTAGGCCTTTCGCTGGCCGCCTGGAACGCCCTCGTTTCCCTCCTTACCGCCGGAGCGATCCTATGGCTGACCAAGAAGCGCTAAGCTCGGGATGGAAGCCGGGCGACCGCAAGCCCGATCTTCATTCCATGATCCGGGTGAATCATGCCGGTGAGTATGGAGCCACCCGCATTTATGCGGGCCAACTGGCGGTGCTTCGCGGTTCCTCGCGCGCGGCGCATCTGGTCACCCACATGGCGGCGCAGGAAGACCGGCACCTGGCGCGCTTCAACCAGCTCCTGGCCGAGCGGAAGGTGCGGCCGACCCTGCTTCAGCCCTTGTGGCACGTCGGCGGCTTCGCGCTTGGCGCGGCGACGGCTCTCCTCAGCGAGAAAGCGGCAATGACCTGCACCGAGGCGGTCGAGACCGAGATCGACCGTCATTACGAAGAACAGCTTGTTGAGCTTGGCGACCAGGATCCCGAGCTGTCGGCCGATATCCGCCAGTTCCAGGCCGAAGAACTCGAGCATCGCGACACGGCACGCGAGCATGGCGCCCTGGATGCGCCCGGCTATCCACTGCTGAGCTTCGCGATCCGCTCGATCTGCAAGGTCGCGATTGCCGCGTCCAAGCGGATCTGACCCGGGAACGCGATTTCGGCCCAAGCGCTGAAGACCCTGAAAGGTTTGAGAGACATGAAGACCCGTTTGTTCATTGTGGCCAGCGCGCTCGTCGGCAGCGGACTTGCCGCGGCGCTCCCCGCCACTGCCCAGCAGGCGTCGCAGCAGCGCACCCGCGAGATCATCGTGTTCGGCACCGACCCTTGTCCGCGTGCCACCGATGACGAAGTCGTGGTCTGCGCCCGCCGCCCGGAGAAGGATCGCTATCGTCTGCCCGAAGCGCTGCGCCCGAGCGGCCCGCCGCAGCTCAGCCAAAGCTGGGGCGTGCGGTCCAAGGCGCTGGCGACCATCGGCCAGACCGGTCCCGGCACCTGTTCGGGCGTCGGCCCCGGCGGCGACTTCGGCTGCGCTCTGAAGGACATCCAGCGGGGTGTCGCCGAACGTAACGAGCAGGACGTCACCGACTCGCCGCCCGAATGAGCTAAAAGCTCGAGGGCGGCGGAGTTCGCGTGAACTGCCGCAATTCGCTGACGTCGTGGGCGCAGAAGATCCGCACGTCGGTCTGTTCGAGCGATAGTTTGCGCAGTCGTTCCTGGTTCGACAGGCGCGCCGTGCGGTCGACTTCCATCATCCACTGGTAGAAGCGCATACCGGGCGGGCATTCGCGCTTGGGTCGGCCGACTTCGCCGCGGAAGAAGTAAGCATCGCCGGCGTGGAGCAGCCAGCCATCGCCGGTATCGATCGCGACGGCCGAATGGCCCCACGTATGGCCCGCCATCGGCACCAGCAGGATCTCGGGCGGCAAGCCGTCGAGGTCACGTACCGCATCAAAGCCCATCCACGGCTCGCCCCGGCCCGCAGGATAGAGCGCCCAGTTGGCCACCTCATTCCACTGCCGCGGCCGATAGCGGCGCCGGCCGACGAACGGTCCGCCGTCCTTGGCGTCGGCCACTTCCTTTTCGCGGGCCAGGATGTGGACGCGGGCATTGGGGAAGTCCTCGAGCCCACCGGCGTGGTCGAAATCGAGGTGCGTGACGAGGATGTGCCGGACCTCGGCCGGATCGTGCCCAAGGGCGCGGACCTGCGCCACGGCGGTCTCTTCCGCGCGGAATTGCGGCTGATTGAGGAAGCGGAAGAAGGGCGCGATGCGGCGGTGGTGAGCAACGTCGCGGCTTCCAAAGCCGGTATCGACCAGCACCAGCCCGGCATTGTCCGTCTCGATCAGCAGGCAGTGGCAGACGACATGGCCATGGACGAGGCCCTTGCTGGTCCCGTCGAACAGGTGGCCGCCCCACGGGCAGCAGGTGCCGCAATTGAGGTGATGGATGCGCATCGGCACAGTCTCCTTTGCACGGGAGAACGTACCGGAGCGGCTTCGGCCCCAGCCCTTGCGCTGCTGGAACGAGTGGCGGCTAGCTCGCCCGTTTGCGCGCCGCAATCCAGGCGGTGACCTGCTCATCCAGCGCGTCGAGCGGGATGGCGCCTTGCCCGAGCACCGCGTCGTGGAAGGCGCGCAGGTCGAATTTGTCGCCGAGTTCCTTTTCGGCCCGGCCGCGCAGCTCGCGGATCTTTAGTTCGCCGATCTTATAGGCGAGCGCCTGGCCGGGGTTGGAAATGTAGCGGTTGACCTCGGCGTCGATATTGGCCTCGGTCAGGGTCGAATTGTCGCGGAAATATTGCACCGCCTTGTCCTTGCTCCAGCCCTTGGAATGGAGCCCGGTGTCGATCACCAGCCGGCACGCCCGCCACATTTCGTAGCCAAGACGCCCCATGTTCTTCTGCGGGGTGTCGTAGATACCCATCTCGATCCCGAGCCGCTCGGAATAAAGACCCCAGCCTTCGACAAAGGCGGTGAAGAAGGCGATCTGCCGCCGCCATTCGGGGAGATCGAGCTCCTGCTGGAGCGCGATCTGCTGGTGGTGGCCGGGGACGGCTTCGTGGACGGTCAGCGCCGGGATCTCCCAGGACGGGCGCTGGTCGAGCTTGGTCGTATTGACGAGATAGAAGCCGGCGATGTTGGTGGCGGGGCTGCCCGGCTGATAGCGCGCGGTGGTGTCGCCGGGTGCGGTCGCGAGGTCCATCGGGCGGATGCCATAAGGCAAGCGGGCAAGGCGCCCGATCAGGCTCGGCATCTTGCCGTCGATCGCCTTGGCCTGGAGCGCGGTGGCTTCGAGCAGTTCGGTGTCGCTCTTGAAGAACCATTTGGGGTTGGAGCGCATGTCGGCGATCATCGCTTCGCGGCTGGCGAAGCCGGCGTCCTTGGCGACCTTTTCCATCTCGGCCCGGATCCGCGCTACTTCGCTGAGGCCGAGCTGGTGGATCTGGTCGGGGGTCATGGTGGTGGTGGTGTGACTGCGCACCTGCGCCGCATAATAAGCCGGGCCGCCCGGCTGGTCGGAGGCGGATACGCTCTGGCGGCACCGACCCTTGATGTCGCGGTCGTAGGTGGCGGCGAACTGGCGGTAGGCGGGGTTGATGCCGGTCTCGACAAGGGTCCGGGCCTGCCCCTGCAGCGCCGTCCACTCGGCGGCGGGAATGTTGGCCGGCCGCTGAGCCGCGAAGGGCGCGTAGAAGCGTGACTTTGCGGCATCGGCTGTGATGACGCCGGTGATTGTCTCGGGGAAGCGGGCCATGCTGACGCAGGGCTGGACGAAGCCTTCGCGCGCCGCCTTGACGCTGAGGTCGCCGTAGGCGCGCATCCGGTCGGGCACGAGCGCCATGCGCGCAAGGTAGTTGCGGTAATCGGCGGCGCTGCGGAAGGTCAGGCCCTCGGCCATTCCCGCCAGCGACCCGTGATAGCTGCCGAGCACCGAATACATGAGCTGCCGCTGGCCGAATCGGTTCATGTCGACCTGCTCCTGGAGCAGGGTGCGGAGGATCGCGGCATTGGCGCGCTCGGTTTCGGTGAAGCCCGTTTGCGGGATGGCGTTCAGCCGCGTCAGGAAGCCCTGCGACGCCGCTGCCTGGCGGTCCATCTCGGCGAGGCTGACGGGGGATAGGTCTCCGTCGTAGGTTGTGACCCCGACCGAACTGGCGAGCAGAGGATTGGAGCGCAGGATCTCGGCCCAGACCGCATCCTGCAACGCTTTGAAGTCGTCGCTCGGAGCGGCGTTGGCGGGGCTCGCCGCGACAAGGGCAGCGGCAGTGAGCAGGATGGACAAGCGGCGCATGATGTTCCCCCGAGGTGATCGGGGCGCAGGCTAGACCATCCGCCCTGCCGCACAAGCGGAACCTCGGGCACCGTAACGCGGCTGGAACGATAACGCTCGGCAAGGTGTTTGCGCCCTTACAGGGAGATCATCATGACCGCCGATCCGAGCCGCACCTTGACGCTTCTCACCCGCTTGGGGTTTGCCGCGCGTGGACTTCTCTACCTCGTCATCGGCTTTCTGGTGCTGCGAACCGGCCGCACCGAAGATCCGGCCGGCGCGCTGGCGGTGGTTGCCGAAGGCGGCGGGCGAACCTTGCTCTACGTCATCGTCGCCGGGTTCATCGCCTATGGCTTGTGGCGACTGTCGGACGCGGCCTTCAACATCGAGCGGCATGAGGACGGCAAAAATGGCCTGGGCGAGCGTTTGGGAGCGGCGGCGAGCGGGATCGTGCACCTGTTCCTCGCCTGGCAAGCGATCCGCATCCTCCAGCATTCAAGCTCCGCCAGCAGCGGTGGCGGTGGGACCCAGGAAGGAGCGCAGTCCGCGTTGCAGCTGCCGGGCGGGCAGGCGATGCTGGTGCTGGCGGGATTGGTGCTGCTGGTTGTCGGCGCTGTTCAGCTCAAGAAGGCGTGGAAGGCCGAGTTCCTCAAGCATCTGGAGCCGGGCGTCGCGAACCAGCCTTGGGCGCGCTATACCGGGCAGGGCGGCTATGCGGCGCGCGGCGTGGTGTTCCTGATCAGCGGCGCGTTTCTCGCCGCGGCCGGGTTCAAGGAGCAGGCTGGCGAGGCCGGCGGCATGCAGGAAGCGCTGGCGTGGCTCAGCCCGCCGTGGGACGCGGTCGTGGCGATCGGCTTCATCCTGTTTGGCCTCTACAGCCTGATCGAAGCGCGTTACCGGGTGCTCAACGACGTTCCCGTGGACGGGATCGCCAACAAGGCCAGGTCAAAGCTTCCGATCTGAAGCTAAGCACCGGAGAAAGCCGGAAAAGCTTGCTTCCGCATGACCGTGAACATATATCGAACGAATGGCGCAGCTCGATACCCGCGAGAAGTTGGCGATTCTCGCGGATGCGGCCAAATATGATGCGAGTTGCGCTTCGTCGGGGACGTCCAAGCGCAACAGCGTTGGCGGCAAGGGGATCGGGTCGACCGAGGGCATGGGCATCTGCCATGCCTATGCGCCGGACGGGCGGTGTATTTCGCTGCTGAAGATCCTGCTGACCAACAGCTGCATCTTCGACTGCCATTATTGCATCAATCGCAAGAGCTCGAACGTGCGCCGCGCGCGGTTCACGGCGCAGGAAGTCGTCAATCTCACGCTGGCCTTTTATAAGCGCAATTACATTGAGGGGCTGTTCCTCTCCTCGGGCATCATTGCCACGTCCAATTACACGATGGAGCAACTGGTCGAGGTCGCGCGGTCGCTGCGCGAAGATCATGATTTCCGTGGCTACATCCACCTCAAGACCATCCCCGATGCCGATCCCGAGTTGGTTCGGCAGGCCGGCCTTTATGCCGACCGTGTGTCGATCAATGTCGAACTGCCCACGGTGCCGGGCTTGAAGCGGCTCGCGCCCGAAAAAAGCGCCGGTCAGATCGAAGGCGCAATGCTGGGGATGAAAGGCGCGATCGAGGACGGCAAGGACGCAAGCAAGAAGTACAAGTCGGCACCGAGCTTCGCTCCGGCGGGCCAGTCGACGCAGATGATCGTCGGGGCGGATGCCGCGACCGACGCCGACATCGTGGGCAAGGCGAGCACGCTCTACGACCGCTTCAGCCTGCGGCGGGTCTACTATTCGGCTTTCTCGCCCATTCCTGATGCCAGTGCGGTCCTCCCACTGCAGCGCCCCCCGCTGATGCGCGAGCATCGGCTCTACCAGTCCGACTGGTTGATGCGCTTCTATGGCTTCAAGCCCGAGGAAGTGGTCAGCGCGGCCGACGAGGGAGGCATGCTGCCGCTCGACATCGACCCCAAGCTCGCCTGGGCGCTGAAGTACCGCGACTACTTTCCGGTGGACGTGAACAAGGCCAGCAAGGAGCAGCTGCTTCGCGTGCCGGGCCTTGGCACCAAAGCGATCGACCGGATCATCAAGTCGCGCCGCTTCCGTACCTTCACGCTGGACGATGTCGCGCGGCTGACGGTCAGCGTGGCCAAGATCCGGCCGTTCATCGTCACCAGTGATTGGCGCCCGACGCTGTTGACCGACAAGGCCGACCTCAAGCGCTGGATCAAGCCCGAGAAGCACCAGCTCGAGCTGTTCGCGGCTTAGGCCCTGGTAATGGCAAACGCCCGGTCGGTGACGATGGGCGCGGTGGTCAGGTGAAGGTCGCCGCCACGAGCGTCGGCGGTGAACTCTTCGGCCGCAGTGCCGGTCTCGGTATCCCAGCCGCGCACGCGGTAAGTGCCGTCGGCAAGGCCGGGAACGGTGAAGCTCGCTTCCACCGGCACGGCGTCTCGGCGGAGCAGGCCATCGCTTCCGGTGGTGCCGCGGCGCAGCAGCCAGACCAGCGCCTGGGCGTCGTCTCCGCAGGCGAAGGCATGGAAGTGGCGCGCCTTCACCCGGTCATGGAGGTTACGGCGGCGCAAGCTTGTCCAGTCCAGCTGCCCGACGAAGTCCGCCATGCTCTTCTGCGCGCGGCGCATGCCGTGGGTCAGCGTATGGGGGTGGCGATTGGGCCAGCGCATCCCGCCGCCGACCCCGCCGCTGGCGAGGTGGGCCCAGCTGAGATGCCGGAAATATTCGTCGTCAAACGGCTCGGGCAGCGTCTTCTTCTTGTTGAGGAAGGAGAAGATCGGCCCGTGCTCGCTGTCGAGAAACGGGCGCTGGTCCGTGATCTGGGCCAGGCATTCCGTAACGATCCCGCCCATGACCAGGGCAGGGCGGACCGTGTCTTTGGGATTGTCGATGGTGCCGGTGGAATAGATGTGAATGCTGGCGAAATCGAGATCGGGGTGACGGAACAGAGTGCTACGCATTGCCGGCGCATGGTGCGGCTGGAGCACCAGCTCGGGGCCGAAGATGCTGACCGTCTGGGGATGCGAACGGCCGTAAAGCTCGTTTTCAAGGCTGCGGACGTAAGTGGACACGTCGTGGACGAACTCGTCCCAGCATTCGACCTCTTCCCCGCCCTGTGCCGGGTGGATCTCGTTCCACAAGTCCCAGGCGAACAGCACTCCCGAACCGCCCCAGCGGCGGATCACGAAGTCGAACCGGTTCTTGATTGCAGCCCGGGTCGCCGGGCAGGTCAGCACCTGGCTCATGTGCTCGAGCGGGCCGCCATTGGCCTTGTTCCACGGCAGGTGCTTCCAGTGCCGCCACATCCAGAAGGTGTCGACCGGGGTCAGCAGGATCCGCAGCTCGAGCTTTTCGCACAAGGCGAACAGATCATCCCACAACTGCACCATGGCGGGCACGAAACGACCCGCCGGTTGTTCGAAGTAGCGATGGCGGACTTGCGCATATTCCAGCATCAGCCGGAGCGTGTTGACACCGTGCGCCTTGATCCAGCGCAGGTGACGTTCGACCGCTGCCATGTCCTTGCGCCGGAACAGCCCTTCAAGGTCGGGCCAGCTGATCGCGTCATTCTGGCCGATTGGGGTAAAGGCCGCGCCCTCTTCGTCAACGAAGTAAGGAGCGCTCTTCGCAACCTGTATCCACGGCAGTGGACGGGTGGGAGCGGGCGCGGAATCGAGGGAGAGGTCGGCATCTGGGAGGAGCATGGCGGCGCGCATGTAGGAGCCGTGGAGAGCCGTTGTAAGCCGTTCTTATTCTTGTGCGAAATTCCCGCATGAGTGATGCAAACGGGCGTCACGGCAACTCGGCCGGCCTGTTCGATGCGCGGCATGGCCCAAGCGGTCGGGCCGGCGTGCTGCTGCCCGACGGGCCGCAGATCGATCCGCTCAAGATCACGCTCGACGAGCCCGATGATTTCGACGGCTGGCGCGATGCGGCGCGCGAGCTGGTGATGGCCGGCGTGCCGCCGATGAGCGTGGTGTGGCAGGTGCGGGGCGAGGATGGGGAGCTGTTCGGGAGCGAAGGCGCGGTGCCGCCGCCATCCGGGCAGCCGATGTTCTCGGTGCCCAAGCCGTTTATCGACATGGCCAAGGCGGCCATCTGCCATTCCGACCCGCAGCGTTTTGCCTTGCTCTACACCTTGCTGTGGAAGCTCAAGGCCGATCGCCGTGTGCTGGAGGACCGGGCCGATCCGCTGGTCGATCGGCTGGAAAAGCTCGCCAAGGAAGTGCGCCGCGACGCGCACAAGATGCACGCCTTTGTCCGCTTCCGCGAAGTGGAGGAGGAAGGCGACACCCGCTTTGTCGCGTTCTTCGAGCCCGACCATCATATTGTCCGGCGCGAGGCGGGGTTCTTCGTGCGGCGGTTCGCAACCATGCGCTGGTCGATCCTGTCGCCCGAAGTCTCCATCCATTGGGATCCGGCGGCGGAGAGGCTGAGCGAAGGGCCGGGCGCCAGCCGCGCCGATGCGCCCGACGGCGATCCGCTGGAGGAGACGTGGCGGACCTATTATTCCAGCATCTTCAATCCCGCGCGCCTCAAGGTGAAGGCGATGCTGAAGGAGATGCCCAAGAAATATTGGCACAACATGCCAGAAACGGCGCTGGTCGCGCCGCTGATCGCAGGCGCACGGGCACGGGAGCTGGAGATGATCGAACGGGCTCGAACCAACCTGCCGCAGGGTGATACCGTGAGACCGGGCGGCAACATCGAGGCGGCGTGGGCGGCGCTGCGCGAGGAAGCGATGTCCTGCACCCGCTGCGAGCTGTACAAGTGCGGTACCCAGACGGTTTTCGGCGAAGGGCCGCTCAACCCGCGCATCTTCTTCGTAGGCGAGCAGCCGGGCGACCAGGAGGATCTGGCCGGGCGTCCCTTCGTGGGGCCGGCCGGGCAGTTGTTCGATGCCGCGCTGGAAAAGGCGGGGATCGACCGGTCGCAGACCTATGTCACCAATGCAGTGAAGCACTTCAAGTTCGTGCTCCGCGGCAAGAAGCGCATCCACTCCAAGCCCGACACCGCCGAAATTGACGCCTGCCGTTGGTGGCAGGAGCAGGAGCGGGCGATCATCCGCCCGCCGCTGACCGTAGCGCTGGGCGCGACCGCCGCCCGCTCGCTGACCGGCAAGACGGTGACCATCACCAAGGCGCGAGAGGCACCCCTGACTCTGGCCGACGGCAGCGAATGCTGGGTGACGGTGCACCCGAGCTTCCTGCTCCGCATCCCCGAGGAAGAGCGCCGCCGGGAGGAGCGGGCGCGCTTCGTCGAGGATCTGAAGCGGATCAGGGAGCGCGCGGCAGCGCTCGCCTAGAATTCGGCCTTGAGGCTGAGGCGGGCAGTGCGCGGGGCACCCGGCGCAATGTTGTTGTCGTTGTGCGCGGTCGGGAAATAGTCCCGGTTCGTGATGTTCTCGACGTTCAGCTGCGCTTCGATGCCGGGCATCAGCTTGTAGTAGAGCGCGCCGTCGAGCCGGGCGTAACCGGGGAGCACGGTCGCGGTGCTGACCGCGCCGGCGCCGCCGAGGGACGCGAAGCTCTTCGACCGCGCCAGCAGGCCGAGCCCAGCGCCGAAGTCGCGCGTCGCCTGATACTTGGTCCACAGCGAGAAGCTGTGGCGCGGCACCAGGGGCACGTTGCGGCCGGCAGGAGCGGCGCTGGTGGTGCGGCGGATCTCGCTATCCTGCAGCGCATAGCCGGCCGACACCTGCAGACGCGCGGCAATGCTGCGCTCCAATCCAAGCTCAAGCCCACGGGTACGGGTTGCGCCGGTCAGCAAGGGCGGCAGGCCCACGATCGGGTTGGGCGACTGCGTGTTCTTGCGGTCGAGCTGGTAAACGGCGGCGGTGGCGAGCAGGCCGTCGAGCAGCTCCCACTTGGCGCCAGCTTCGATATTGTCGAAGCGCTCGGGCTTCAGCGCAGCGCTGGTCTGGGTAAGACCGCCGAACTGGTCGCCCGACTGCGGCAGATAGGAACGCGAATAGCTGGTGTAGGCGCTGAGGTTGCGGTTGGGCTTTAGCACCAGGCCGAGGCGCGGGGAGACCAGCTCATCGGTACGGGCGAAGTTCGGCACGTTGGTCCGCTCGTCATCGACCGACAAGCGGAAACGATCGAACCGCAGGCCGGCGACCAGCTCGATCCAGTCCGAAGGCTTCAGCTGCGTTTGCACATAGCCGGCGGCGATCGTTGCTCGCGTGCGGTTGTCGGCATCGGTCGTGCTGCGGGAATATTCCACTCGGCGGCTGACGGTCGGGTCGGCAAGGGTGACCGAACCGAGCGACGGGGTGACCACCCCATTGGCATCGAGGAAGCGGCCGGACAGACGCTGGTTGCGGCTGGTTTGGCGGCCGACTTCAAACCCGACTAGCCACGTCTGGTCGATCCCGGCGAGGCTGCCGTCCCACACCAGATCGGTCTGGCTGATCAGGTTACGGCGGTCGTTGCGGCTGCTGTAGGTGCCGATGTTGACCGTGTTCGCGGCACTGACGGCGCCGCTCGGGAAGACGTTGTTGTAGTATTTGTCATAGTCGGCGACCTGCGTACGATGGCGCAGCAGCAGGTTGTCGCCGAACTTCTGCTCGACGCCGAGCGTGGCGATCTGCACGTCGGCGTCGCTGAAGCTGTTAACGGGATCGCCGAAGAAGGCGCTGTCGAAACCTTCGAGCGGGCGCCCGGCACGCGACGGGATGCCGCGATCGGTGGTGCGGCGGTCGTGGAAATACTCGTAGGAGAGGTCGACCCGGGTGTCGGAGCCCGGCTGCCAACCGAGCGTCGGATTGACACCGTAGCGCTTCAGCTTGGTGAAATCCCGGAAGCTGTCGCCATGCTCCCATACGCCGTTGACGCGCAGGCTCAGCGCGCCGGTAAGCGTCATGTTTTCGTCGGCGGTAAGGCGAGTGCCGCCTTCGCTGTCGTGGCTGATGATGAACTGGCGATCGTTGTTGAGACCGGCGCGCTTGGTGACGCGGTTGATGACGCCGCCGCCGCCGCCCCGACCGAAGATCATGGCGTTCGGGCCCTTCAGCACCTCGACCCGGTCGAGATTGTAGAAGTCGCGGAAATATTGCGCGTCGTCGCGCAGCCCATCGACAAAGAAGTCCGCGGTCGTGTTGTTGCCGCGAAGGGTCAGCTGATCGCGATTGGCTTCGCCCGTGCCGGGAGTCGCGCCGGGGACGAACATCAGGAGGTCGGCGACAGAGCGTAGCGACTGGTCCTCAATCTGCGCTTCGGAGACGACCGAGATCGCCTGGGGGACGTTGCGCAGCGCTGTGAGAGTCTTGGTGCCGCTGATGATCGACTTGACCCCATATTCCTCGCGGCTGCCGGTGACGGTGATGACCTGCGCGGCATCCTGCTCGGCGGTGGTCGCTTCCACCTCGGCTGCAAAGGCAGCGGTGCTGGGGACGAGAACAAGGGTGGCGCCAGCAAGGGCGCGAGCAAGGCAACGCACGTCTTTTTTCCTTCGAAAGCGAGATCGTTTCGGTTCGAGCTTGCTAAAGCTAATGCGAAGTATTCGCAACAATGTGGATGGGTTGATCGGGATTGTTCATCACCCGAGGCGCTTCGATTGCCTACTCCAATCACTCAGCAGCGAGCAGTTCTTCCGCGCCGCCAAGGTCCACCGACACGATCCGGCTTACCCCGCGCTCAACCATGGTGACTCCGAACAGGCGGTGCATCCGGCTCATGGTCACCGCATTGTGGGTGACGATGAGGTAGCGCGTATCCGTTTCCGCTGTCATCCGCACCAGGAGGTCGCAGAAGCGTTCGACATTGGCGTCGTCGAGCGGCGCATCGACTTCGTCCAGGACGCAGATGGGCGAAGGGCGCGTCAGGAACAGGGCGAAGATCAGCGCCACGGCGGTCAGCGCCTGCTCGCCGCCCGACAGCAGGGACAGGGACGAGAGCTTCTTGCCGGGCGGCTGCGCCATGATCTCCAGCCCGGCCTCGAGCGGGTCGTCGCTGTCGATCAGCGCGAGGTGAGCCTGGCCGCCGTTGAAGAGGGTGGTGAACAGGCTGCGGAAATGGCGGTCGACGGCCTCGAAGGCGGCCAGCAGGCGGAGGCGGCCTTCGCGGTTGAGGCTGCTGATCGAGCCGCGCAGGCGGTTGACCGCTTCATGCAATTCGTCGCGTTCGGCCGCGCCCTGCAGGCGAGTCTGTTCGAGTGCGGCAAGCTCCTGCTCGGCCACGAGATTGACCGGGCCGATGCGCTCGCGCTCGGCGGTCGCGCGTTCCAGTGCGGCGCTTTCCTCGCTGGCGGGAGCCAGATCGCTGGGATCGAAGCCGAGCCGGGTCGGGATAAGCGGAGGTGGGCACTCGAACTTCTCGCCCGAGACGCGGCCATATTCGATGCGGCGGGCGACCTGCGCCTCGGCGCGGGCGGCGGCGGCGGCGCGGCGTTCGCGGGCGTCGGCCATAGCTTCGTTGGCATGGGCCAAGGCAGCGCCGGCGTCTGTCAGCGCAATCTCGGCTTCGCGTTCGGCATTGAGCGCGGCACCGAGGAGGGCCCCGGAGCCCGCGACCGCTTGCTCGGTTCGCGCCACCTCGGCGGCGAGGCGCTCGGGCTCGCTTTCGAGGCTGAGGCGCTCGGAGGCGATGCGTTCGGCCCGGCCGGCGATGTCTTCGGTGCGCCGGACCGTGGCCGCGGCCCGTTCGCGCCACGCGGCCTGTTCGCCGGTCGCGGCAAGCTGGCGCTCTCGATCGGCCGCGGCAGCTCGGGCTGCGGTGGCGAGGTCGGCGCGGCGTTCGGCAAGCACGCGTCCGCGCTCGGCCGCCTCGGCACGGGCGCTGACCACCGCATCGGCGAGGAGGTCGTCGGCGGGGAGGGCGGCAAGGGTCGCCTCTGCCTCGGCGGCGGCGTCGGACGCGGCGCTGAGCACGGGCGCGAGCTCGTCGCCACGAGCGTTCAGCGCCTTCCTCTGCTGAGTCTGGCGTTCGAGTGCGGCGGCTGCGGCATCCTCGTCGCGGCGGGTCTGGCGGAGTTTCTGCTCGGCAGCGGACAGTGCAGTGCGGGCCGCTTCCGCCGCCCGCATAGCCGTCGTCATCCGGGCGACGGACTGCTCCTGCGAGGTGCGCGCCTGCTCCAGCGCGGCGGCAAGGTCAGGAAGTGCTTTCCGCAGCGCGGCGAGCCGATTGACCCGCTCCAGCCGCTCCGCCGCCGCCGACCCGCTACCATTGCTAACGAAGCCGTCCCACCGCCGCATCCGGCCGGAGCGGGTGACGATCCGCTGACCGGCACGCAGTGGCTGGCCGTCATCTTCTTCGACCACCCCGACTTGCGCGAGGCGCCGGGCGAGTTCGGGAGGCGCCTCGACGTGTTCGGCAAGCGGGGTCACGCCGATCGGAAGATCAGGATCGGACGCATCGGCAGGGGCGCCGGTCCAGACGCGGTCGCCGGCAGTGCCGAGGGGGGCACCAAGGTCGTCGCCGAGCGCGGCGGCGAGTGCCTTTTCATAGCCGGGGGCCACGGCGAGCGCGGACAGCAGCCCGCGGCGGGGGGAAGATGCGAGCGCGCGTTCCAGCGCCGCAATCTCGCTGCTCGCTGCCGCATGGGCAGTGCGGGCTTCCGCAAAGGCAAGGTCCACTCCCTCGCGTGCAACGGCCGCTTCGGCGCGCTCTGCCTCCGCTTCGCCGATGGCCTTCTCGGCGGCGGCGCTGGCGATGGTGGCTGCTTCCACGGCTTGGACGGTGGCGGCGTGTGCAGCCTTGAGGGCATCGCCCGAGCCGAGTGCTGCGAGGGATCGTTCCAGCCCGTCGCGCTCGTGGGCAAGGCGCTGGAGGTGGCTTCGAGCGGCATTGTGCGCGGCGATTGCGACCTGCCGCTCGGCCCGCAGCGCCGCTTCGCGGGTGAGGATGTCGGCGAGGGCGGCCTCAGCGGTCCGGTTCTCCTCTTCGGCGCGGCCTAGCGCGAGGACCAGCGCGGTCTGGCGCTCCTCGCCGGTCGCAAGCCGGGCCGCAATGGCCGCGATCTCGGCGGTGAGCGTGGCGGTCGCATTCTCGGCGTCGGCGGCGAGTGCCGCCTCGCGACCTCGTTCTACACCAAGCTCGGCTTCGAGGCGCCCGAGTTCGACAAGCCGGCGCCGCGCGGTGTCGAGGGCGGCACGGCTGGTGGCGAGGCGGTGGGCAAGGTCTTGCCCTTCCTCCCGGGCGCGAGAGGCGGCCCGGCGCCGTTCGGCGACGAGGGCGGCTGCGGTCCCTTGCGCGTCCTGTGCCTGCTCAAGCGCGAGGGTCAGCGAGGCGACCTCGCCCAGGGCCTTGTCCGCTTCCTTGCCGGCGGCAGTGGCGGCGGCATCGGCTTCGGCCCAGCGGCTGTAGAGCAGGCGCCCTTCCGCAAGGCGGATCCGGTCGGTCAACGCGCGGTAGCGTTCGGCAGCGCGGGCCTGCCGCTTCAGCGCCGCAACGCGCTGTTCCTGGTCGCCGAGCAGTTCGTCGAGGCGCTGGAGATTGGCCTCGGTGGCGCGCAGCTTGGTCTCGGCATCCTTGCGGCGGACGTGAAGGCCCGCGATCCCCGCGGCTTCCTCCAGCATCTGCCGCCGCTCGGCCGGACGAGCGGCAATCATGGCGCCGATCCGGCCCTGGCTGACCAGAGCCGGGCTGTGCGCGCCCGTCGCCGCATCGGCGAACAGCAGCGCGACATCCTTTTGCCGGACGTCGCGACCGTCGATCCGGTAGGCGGAGCCGGCGCCGCGCTCGATCCGGCGGGTGACTTCGCTTTCGCCTTCCGGGCCGCGGTCGATCAGCAGCGATACTTCGGCAAAGTCGCGCGCCGGGCGGCTGGCGGTGCCGGCGAAGATGACGTCTTCCATGCCGCCGCCGCGCAAGGACTTGGGGCTGCCTTCGCCCATCACCCAGCGCAAGGCTTCGAGTAGGTTCGACTTGCCGCAGCCATTGGGGCCAACCACGCCCGTCAGTCCCGGCTCGATCCTGAGATCGGCCGGTTCGACGAAGCTTTTGAAGCCGGTCAGCGAAAGGCGGCGGAACCGCATGGCTTAGCTTGTCACTTCCCCCTCCCGCGAGTGACCGCGTCTGTCCTCAGCCGAGGATCATTGCGCGGCCTTGATCGCAGCCTCCAGCGCGTCCCAGTTACCCTGGCCCGGCGTCGGCTTCACTTCCTCGCCATTGACGAGGAAGGTCGGCGTGCCCGGAATGTCGTAGCTGGACGAAGCGTCGCTGTTCATCTGGACGATCTTGTCGATCTCGGCCTGGTTGGCGAGGCACTGGCTGGTCTTGCCCGACGGCAGGCCGCGCTGTGCCGCCCATTCCTGAACGCCGGCATATTGCGCCATGCGCTGGAACTGCTGGGCCGGCGGCAGGCTCTGCAGCGCCTGGAGCTGGTCCTGCGGGGCCGCACCGATCTTGTCGAAAAAGCTCTTCTGCTCGGCATACATGCCGTTGGTGAGCGTGAAGAATTGCGGCGTCGCGCCGGCGCAGCGGGTGATCAGCGCCATCGCGATGTCGAGGGGATCGCGAACGAAATTGCGGAATTCGAAGCTGACGTTGCCGGTCTTGACGTAGTTGTCGACGAGCTTGGGCTCATCCTTGGTCGCGAAGTCGGCGCAGACGTGGCAGGTCATGGAGCCGAACTCGACCACCTTCACCTTGGCCTGCGGGTTGCCCATCAGCATGCCGCCCTCGGTGGTCTGGGACACGAGCTGAGACCAGTCGCCATTGGGCGCCTGCACCGGCGCGGCGGCAGGATTGTCGTTCTGCGCGGCGGGCTGCTGCTTGCAGGCGGTGGTGCCGAGGGCCAGCAGGCTGACGGCCACGGCAAGGCTGAGCTTGTTCATACGTCCTGATCACTCCGAAGGGGGCGTGGTTTAAGGGAAAATGGAGCGGGCACGATCGTCGGCGGTCCGTCGGCCGCAGCAATCTTGCCGGCAAGATTTTCGAGCATGGTGCGCAGTTCGGTGTCGGCGATCTCGCGCAGGCCTTGGCCCAGTTCGCGCGGGACCGGGGCGGGGGCCGGGCGCAAGGGCTTCGCGGTCGCTTTGGTGCGATTTCCCTGGCGGAAGGCGACCTTCACCACTGCTTCGTAGCCGAAGAACAGGTTGACCCGTTCCATGATCATCGGGGCGAGATGCTGGAGCAGGGGTGCGTGGGCGCCGTCGACGCCAAGGGTCAGTGTGCCACCGCTCTTCTTGCCGGCGGGAAAGCGGATCGATTCGGGAGTCGAGACCTTGGCGTAGCGTTCGCCGACGATCTCGGTCCAGCGCGAGACCACCGCCCCCTGGACGAAGCCGAAGCGCTTGAACGCCAGCCCACCAATGCCGAGCGCAAGGTCGCCCGCGGCGCGGGCGCGGCCCTGGCGCGGCGCTTCTTGCGGTTCGGGCTTTTTCTTCGACATCGCCGCGGCTCATGCCATAGGCTGCGCATGGACGCTACCGCGGCGACGTTGCTGCTCGACCATCATGCCCGGCACAAGCGCGACCTGCCGTGGCGGCTGACTCCCCGTGATCCGTATCGGACTTGGCTGAGCGAAGTCATGCTGCAGCAGACCACGGTGGCAACGGTGATTCCGCGTTTCTTGCGCTTTGTGGAGCGCTGGCCGACGGTGGACGCGCTCGCGGCAGCGGCGGACGAGGAGGTGCTCGGCGAGTGGGCCGGGCTCGGCTACTACGCACGCGCTCGCAACCTGATTGCCTGCGCCCGTGCCGTGGCTGAGCGGGGCGGGTTCCCGACGACGGAAGGGGCGCTGCGGAAGCTGCCGGGGCTCGGCGCCTATACGGCGGCAGCTGTGGCAGCGATCGCGTTCGGGGTGGATGCGGTAGCGGTCGACACCAATGTCGAGCGGGTCGCGGCACGGGTGTTCGCGATTGCCGATCGCAAGGAAGCGGGCGAGGCTGCGCGGGGCTGGTTCCCTGCCGGCCATCATGGCGACTTTGCCGAGGCGTTGATGGATCTTGGCGCCAGCATCTGCCGGCCGAAGGCTCCGAACTGCCCGGCATGCCCGATCGCGGCGCAGTGCCGTGCGCGAGCGCTCGGCTGTCCGGAGGCGTTTCCCGCACCCAAGCTCAAGAAAGAGCGGCCGCATCGCTATGGCATCGCTCGGTGGGTGCGGCGCGGCGATGACGTGTGGCTGGTGCGGCGGCCGGGGAGCGGCCTCCTAGGCGGGATGGCGGCGCTGCCGGGACCGGAGTGGAGCGAGGAACGGCCCAGTGCCAATGCCATTGCCATTCATCGCCACGGTTTCACCCATTTCACGCTGGACCTGATGGTGGTGCCCTCCGCAGAGCCGCCGCCTGGCGACGGCTGGTGGCAGAAGGTCGGCGACCTTGCTGGCGCGGGGCTGCCGACGCTTTACCGCCGCGCGGTCGAGGCCGCGCTCCATGCCGAACGGGAGCCACGACTTGCCGCCTGAGATCTTTTTTGCCGGACCAGGGCTCGATCGTGCCGACGCGCTGCGCGGGGATCCGGCGAAGCTCGAAGCTTTGACCCAGTTGCCCGAGGCTCGGCAGCTGGTGTGGCTGGACGGCCTGCCCGCGCTCGATCCGGCTGGGCGGCTGGTCTGGGAAGAGGTGAGCGATCCGGCGCTGTTTCTAGGGCTCGATGGAGCGCGGCCTTGTTTTTCTTCGTTAGCGGCTGGCGGTGGAGACCTGCGCGCGCAGTTCGGTGCGCTCGGTCATCTGTCGGCAACCGAAGCCCCGGTCTTCGCCGCTGCCGTCAGCCTTGCTTCTTGGCATCGCAGCCACGGCTTTTGCGCCAACTGCGGTAACCCAAGCGCCATCGTTCGCGGCGGCTGGTCGCGGCAGTGCGGGGCATGTGCGGCGGAGCATTATCCGCGGGTCGATCCGGTGGTCATCATGCTCGCCGAAAAGGATGGCCGGGTGCTGCTCGGCCGCCAGCCGCGCTTTCCACCGGGGCGCTTTTCGGCGCTGGCCGGATTCGTCGAGGTGGGCGAGAGCCTCGAGGCAGCAGTCGCTCGCGAGTTGTTCGAGGAAGCCGGCGTGCGGGCAACCGACGTGCGTTATGTGGCAAGCCAGCCGTGGCCTTTCCCGTCCTCGCTGATGATCGCCTGCCTGTCCTCGACCGTCGACGAGGAGATCACCATCGACACGACCGAGCTCGAAGATGCGCGCTGGTTCAGCCGGGCAGAGGTGGAAGCGGCGATGACGGGCGCTCAGGGCGCCCCCTTCGTGGCTCCACCGCCCTTTGCCATCGCGCACAGCCTGCTGGCGCACTGGCTGGCCGCTTGAAGAAGCGCGGGCTCCCCCTTAAAGGAGCGCCAGCTATACCTCCGATCGGACGCAGTAAGACCGCACATGCAGGACAATAACAACACCATCGCCGGCTGGGTTCTGTTCGCCGGGATCGTCGCGCTGGGCGGCACCCTGGCCTCGGGCATCGTCTTTCACGGCGAGCGTCCCGAGACGATGGGTTATCCGATCGAGGGCGTCGTCGAAGAAGGCGGCAGCGGCGAGGCCGAGCAGCCGATCGAATTCTACCTTGCCAGCGCCGATGTCGCCAAGGGCGCCGACGTGTTCAAGAAGTGCCAGGCCTGCCACACGGTGGATCAGGGCGGCGCCAACGGTCTTGGCCCCAATCTGTGGGCGACGCTTGGCAAGCCGCACGGTCACGTTGCCGGCTTCGCTTACTCGGACGCGCTGAAGGGCGTTCCGGGTAACTGGGACTGGAAGAGCATGAGCGAATGGCTCGCCAATCCCAAGAAGTATGCGCCGGGCACCAAGATGACTTTCGCCGGCCTTAGCAATCCTGAGGACCGCGCCAACGTCATTGCCTTCCTCAACAGCAAGAGCGATGCGCCGCTGCCGATGCCGGCGGCTCCGGTCGCCTCGACACCGGGTGCAGCGGGCGACAAGGCTGCCAGCGAGGCCGACGATGCCGGCGCACAGAAGGCCGAGAACGAGCCGGTGCTGACCGAGCAGGAAGCCCAGAAGGGCGGCATGGCCAATGTCCGCGGCGAAGGGGCTCCGAAGGTAAGCGCGCCGGGAACCACCGCGGCGCCTGCTCCGAAGCAGTAAGGGTCAGACCTTCACAAGAAAAAAAAGGGCTCCGGCGACAAACCGGAGCCCTTTTTTCGTGGGCAGCTTATTCGGCGGCGGCCCGGGCTTCTTCGCGCGCGTAATAGTCGCAGACGTGGCCCCAGCCTTCCTCGGCGGCCTCGCACCAGGTGATCAGATCCAGGTCGCGTTCGGAGATGACGCCCTCCTCGACCAGCGCATCGAAGTTCACCACCCGCTCCCAGAACTCGCGTCCGTAGAGCAGGATGGGAAGCGGACGGACCTTGCCGGTCTGGATCAGGGTCAACAGCTCGAACATCTCGTCGAACGTGCCGAACCCGCCCGGGAACACCGCCACCGCGCGGGCGCGAAGCAGGAAGTGCATTTTGCGAAGCGCGAAATAGTGGAACTGGAAGCTCAGCGACGGGGTGACGTACGGGTTGGGCAGCTGCTCGTGCGGAAGCACGATGTTGAGCCCGATGCTTTCGGCCCCCACGTCCTGCGCGCCGCGATTGGCCGCTTCCATGAACGACGGGCCGCCGCCCGAGCAGACCACAAAGTGACGCTGCCCGTCCTCGTCGCGGTCGGTCTTGCTGACCAGCTGCGCGAGCTCGCGGGCGACATCGTAGTAATGCGACTTGGCGACGAGGCGCTCGGCAATGACCTTTTCCTTGTCGGTCCGGGCGTTGGCGAGCAGCGCCTTGGCCTTTTCCGGCTCGGGCACGCGAGCGGACCCGTAGAAGACGAAGGTCGAGCCGATCTTCTGTTCGTCGAGGAATAGTTCGGGCTTCAGCAGCTCCAGCTGGAAGCGCACGGGGCGCAGGTCCGGTCGGAGCAGGAAGTCCTTGTCCTGGAACGCGAGGTCATAGGCCGCATGTTCGGTCTGCGGGCTGGACGGAATGTGCTTGGCAGCTTCGGCGTCGACCTTGGCGTCGGGAAAGATGCGCTTGGGGGGTACTGGATCAGTCATAAGCGGCGCCGCTTAGCCGAGGTGGCGGCGTTTCCCAAGAACATAGGTTGAAGGAGCGACCTGTAGCGACGAAGCGGCAACCGCGCCGCCCCTTCGTTTCGCGCCCTAGATGGACTAAATGGCCGCAAACAGAATCACCCGGCCGCACCAGCGCCGGGCAGGAGCCTTTTCTTGAACCTTGAGACCAGCACCCTCGGCGACGCTGTTCGCAGCGGCGAACCTTCGTTCAGCGCGCTGGAGCGGCGGACCTTTGCGATCATCAGCCACCCGGACGCCGGCAAGACCACGCTGACCGAAAGCCTGCTGCATGCCGCCGGCGCGGTGCATGAGGCGGGCGAGGTCAAGGCGCGGGGCGATCGGCGGCGTGCGCGCTCGGACTGGATGAAGATCGAGCAGCAGCGCGGGATCTCGGTCACCAGCTCGGTGATGACCTTTCAGCGCGGGCCCATCCTGTTCAACCTGCTCGACACACCGGGGCACCAGGACTTCTCCGAAGACACCTATCGGACGCTGACCGCGGTGGATTGCGCGATCATGGTGATCGACGCCGCCAAGGGAATCGAGCCGCAGACCCGCAAATTGTTCGAGGTCTGCCGCATCCGCAACGTGCCGATCGTGACCTTCGTCAACAAGGTCGACCGCGAGGGCAAGAGCCCGTTCGAACTGCTCGACGAGATCGCGGAGGTGCTTCAGCTCGATGTCAGCCCGCAGAATTGGCCGACCGGAATCGGCGGGCTGTTTCACGGGCTGTATGACCTGCGCCGTTCGCAATTGCTGGTGGTCGATCGCAGCGACGGCGTGGCGCCGGGGCGCTGGGTGGATGCGGCGAGCGTCGATGATCCGGCGATCCTTGATGCGATCCCGGCCGATGCCGCTGCCAGCCTCAGCGAGGAAGGCGGCCTTGCGCTCGCTTCCTATCCCGAGTTCGACCGCCCGGCGTTTCGCGCCGGCGACCTGACGCCGGTGATCTTCGGCAGCGCGCTTCGCGGCTTCGGGATCGAACAGTTGCTCGACATCCTTGCCGACGACGGGCCGCCGCCGCAGCCGCAGCCCGCATGGCCGGCACCGATCGGTCCCGACGAGCCGAAGCTGACCGGCTTCGTGTTCAAGGTGCAGGCCAACATGGACCCCAACCACCGCGACCGGGTGGCATTCGTGCGCATCTGCTCGGGCAAGCTGACGCGCGGCATGAAGGTATCGAACAGCCGCGGCGGCAAGGCGCTGGCGCTGCACAATCCGATCACCTTCTTCGCGCGCGACCGCGAACTGGCGCATGGCGCGGTGGCGGGCGACATCGTCGGTATCCCCAATCACGGCACCTTGCGCGTCGGCGACACGCTGACCGAAAAGGGCGATGTGGTGTTCACGGGCCTCCCCGACTTCGCGCCGGAGATCCTGCGCCGGGTGCGGTTGGGCGATCCGCTCAAGGTCAAGCAGATGCGGCGCGGGCTGGCGGATCTCGCCGAGGAGGGTGTCATCCGGCTGTTCAAGCCGGCGATGGGTTCGGCGTGGATCGTCGGCGTGATCGGCGAGCTGCAGCTCGACGTGCTGCAAACCCGGCTGGAACAGGAGTATGGCGCCAAGCTCGAATTCGAGCCGTCGCCTTACGAGGTGGCGCGGTGGGTGCGGGCGGATGATCCGGCCGAACTTAAGAAGCTTACCGAAGCGCTGCGGTCCAACATGGCGGAGGACCAGGACGGGGTGCCGGTGCTTCTGATGCGCAATGCTTGGGAGCATGGGCGGTTCGAGCAGGAGTGGCCGGCAATCACCTTCAGCGCGGTGCGCGAACGGAGCTAGGCGGTGCGGTTCATGGATCTGAGTAGCTGGCACGGCATCCTTGTTTCGATCGGGGGCTTGGCGCTGGTCACTCTGATCGGGGTCGGCATCCGCTTGCTGGTGATGATGACGATCCAGCAGCGCCGCGAGCGCATGAACCGCCAGATCAACGAGCGGCTGCGGACCCTGATCGCGGCGTACCGGACGCTGGGCGGATCGTTCACGAGGGACCTTGCGGTCGACCCTTCGCACCTGCGCGACCTGCGCCGTTCGGTCAGCGAGGAGGCGGGCCGAGCAGTCGACCTCTCGCCCGAGACCTTGGGTTCCGACCGATCTCGGCGGATCCGCGATGCCGTGGAGGCGGCACTCGCCGATGTGCTGCTACTCGGGACCGACGAGCACGTTCGCCTAGCCGAGCGCGCCGCGCGCGATCTGGTCGAGGGGCGCAAGGTGCATACGCACGAGCTGGTGGTGTCGCTGCGCGACTATGTGCGGGAGGCGCTGCAGCTCGATCCCATTCCGGACGATGTCGCGGCCGCCATTCCTTTTCAGGGGCCGACGCGACCGGCGAGCGGCGGTAGTGGCAGCAAGGGTCGGAGCGGTGGAAACGGCGAACGCGGCGGTGGTGGTCGCGGTGGCGGCGGCGGCATGGGCATGGGCGGCGGCATGGCCGCGGGCGGGATTGGCCTTGGCGTCGGGGCCGGAGCGGCGGCGGAAAGCGACGGCGACAAGCGGCCGTCCGGCTGACCCTTCCTCTTGGACCTTTGCGTCGGCTAGGCTTGGCGCATGGGCAGGACCGGGCAGCTCTCACGCGCCAACAACATCGCCGATCTGCGAACGCTGGCACGGGCGAAGCTGCCGCGGCCAATCTTCGATTACATCGATGGCGGGGCCGACGATGAGCTGAGCCTTGCGCGGAACGGCGCGGCGTTCGCGGACTATGAGCTGGTGCCCGACGTGCTGACCGACGTGTCGAGGATCGAGACCGCGACACGGGTCTTCGGGGAAGCGGTGAGCTGGCCGCTGATGCTGGCCCCGACCGGGCTCACTCGAATGTTTCACGGCCATGCCGAGCTGGCGGTTGCGCGCGCGGCGGCGAAGCATGGGTTGCTGTACAGCTTGTCGACGCTCGGCACGACGCGGCTGGAGGAGCTGGCCGGTGCGTTCGGCGGGCCGAAGGTGTTCCAGATCTACATCTTCAAGGATCGGGGCCTTACTGCCGAGTTCGCGGCGCGTTGCCGGGACGCGGGTTTCCACGGGCTGGCGCTGACGGTCGACACGCCGGTAGCGGGCAATCGCGAGCGCGACCGGGTCAACGGCCTGTCGCTGCCTCCCAAACTGAGCTGGCGTTCGATGCTCAGCTTTGCCGCGCATCCGGGCTGGTCCTTGCCCGCGCTGCGCGGCGACCGGTTCGACTTTGCCAACGTCAGCCACCGGGTCGACGCACTGGCAGCGGGGCCGATGAGCCTGTTCGAGTACATCGGCGGGCAGTTCGATCGCAGCCTGACCTGGAAGGACGTCGAGTGGCTGGCGGCCCAATGGGGCGGACCGTTGGCGATCAAGGGGCTGATGACGCCGGAAGATGCCAGGCGCGCCATCGCGTCCGGGGCGAGCGGGGTGATGGTCTCCAATCACGGCGGGCGCCAGCTGGACGGGGCGCCGGCGCCGATCGACCAGATTGCGGCAGTCCGCGACGCGCTGGGCGACGGGCCGGACGTCATCTGCGACGGCGGCATCCGGCGCGGGTCGGACGTGGTGAAGGCGCTGGCGCTGGGGGCGACCGCCTGCTCGATCGGGCGTCCGTATCTCTACGGCTTGGCGGCCGGCGGTGAGGCCGGGGTCGACCGCGCGCTCACCCTGCTGCGCGATGAACTCGAACGGACCATGGCACTGGCCGGAGTCAACGCCGTCGCCGGGCTGGAACGGCGGCACGTGCGCCGCGCCCGAACCCTGGCCTAGGCTCGCTTGGCGAGCGGGTGGACAAGCGCGCCGCCGAGCATGGCGCCTACCAGTCTAATCACGGCCGCGATGGCGAGGCCAGCAATTCCGATCTGTTCATTAAGCCCAAGCTGGTTGAGCGTCACAGCAGTGGTCAGAACGAAGATAGCGCCCGCGACCAGGCCGACCATCGCTGCCTTGCCGACATCTCCGCCGTAGCTGCCGTGATCACTGTTGCGGCTGGTCCAAACCGCCAGCGCGCCCGCCAGGAACGGCCAAATGAGCGGCCAGGCATGGCTGTTGTTGATCATCGCATGAGCAAAGAACAGCAGGCCGCCGCCAAGGCCGAACAACAGGGACCGTTTGTGCATCAGGTCACTCCACCGCTGCCCGCTCGTCCAGGGGAACGAGGAGAGCAGGGCGGGGTTGCCGAGGCGGACGTGCTATTCGACAAACGGCGGGGCCGCTCGCATCAATAGACGCGCGCCTTGGGCTTGATGTAGCCGATCTCGTCCGTGAGCGTGTAGTCGTGCACCGGCCGGTAATCGATCTTGACGCCGCCGCCGGTGCCGCCCCAGCCGTCGAACCAGGCAATGGTGTGCTTCATCCAGTTGGCGTCGTCGCGGTCGGGGAAGTCCTCGTGCATGTGCGCGCCGCGGCTTTCCTTGCGGTTGCTGGCGCTGTGCATGGTGACGACGGCTTGGCCGAGCATGTTGTCTAGCTCCATCGTCTCGACCAGGTCGGTGTTCCAGATGAGACTGCGGTCGGTGACCTTTACGTCGCCGAGGCCGCGGTAGATGGCGTCGATCTTGCCGACGCCTTCAGCCAGCGTGCGCTCGGTCCGGAACACGGCGCAGTCGGCCTGCATGGTGCGCTGCATGTCGTTGCGGAGCTGCGCCGTCGGGGTCGAGCCTTCGGCATGGCGGAACTTGTCGAGACGGCCGAGCGACAGGTCGGCGCTGTCCTGCGGAAGCAGCTTCTGCGCGGCGGAGGGCTTCAGGATCTCGCCAAGGCGAAGGCCGGCGGCGCGGCCGAACACGACAAGATCGATCAGACTGTTGGAGCCGAGGCGATTGGCGCCGTGAACGGAAACGCAGGCAGCTTCGCCGACCGCGAACAGGCCGGGGACCACAGTGTCGGGATTTCCGTCCTTCAGGGTGACGACTTCGCCGTGATAGTTCGTCGGGATGCCGCCCATGTTGTAGTGGACGGTCGGTGTCACCGGGATAGGTTCGCGGGTCATGTCGACGCCGGCAAAGATCTTGGCGGTCTCGGTGATGCCCGGGAGGCGCTCGGCGAGGATCTTGGGATCGATGTGATCGAGGTGGAGGAAGATGTGGTCGCCGCTCTTGCCGACGCCGCGGCCTTCGCGGATCTCCATCGCCATCGAGCGCGACACGACGTCGCGGCTGGCGAGGTCCTTGGCTGACGGGGCGTAGCGCTCCATGAAGCGCTCACCGGCGGAGTTGGTGAGGTAACCGCCTTCGCCCCGCGCACCTTCGGTGATGAGGACGCCTGCGCCGTAGATGCCGGTCGGGTGGAATTGAACGAATTCCATGTCCTGCAGCGGCAGGCCGGCGCGGAGCACCATGGCATTGCCGTCACCGGTGCAGGTGTGGGCCGAAGTCGCCGAGAAATAACAGCGGCCGTAACCGCCCGTCGCCAGCACCACCGCCTGCGCGCGGAAGCGGTGGATCGAGCCGTCTTCCATGCAGAGCGCCATGAGGCCGCGGCATTCGCCGTCGACCATGATCAGGTCGAGCGCGAAATATTCCACGAAGAAGTCGGCGTCGTAGCGGAGGCTCTGCTGATAGAGCGTGTGCAGCATCGCGTGGCCGGTGCGATCGGCGGCAGCGCAGGTGCGCTGCGCTGCCGGACCTTCGCCCATGTTCTGGGTCATGCCGCCAAACGCACGCTGGTAGATCTTGCCTTCGTCTGTGCGGCTGAAGGGCAGGCCGGCATGTTCGAGCTCGTAGACCGCTGCCGGCGCTTCGCGGCAGAGATATTCGATTGCGTCCTGGTCGCCGAGCCAGTCGGAGCCCTTGACGGTATCGTACATGTGCCAGGTCCAATGATCCGGGCCCATGTTGCCGAGGCTGGCGGCGATGCCGCCCTGCGCCGCGACGGTGTGGCTGCGGGTCGGGAACACCTTGGTGACGCAGGCGGTTTTCAGCCCCTTTTCAGCCGCACCCATGGTGGCGCGCAGGCCCGCGCCGCCAGCGCCGACAACAACGACGTCATAGACATGATCGATGATCTGGTAAGCGGCACTCATGGGGGCTTAGGCTCCGAAGGCGATACGAGCGAGGGCGAACAGGGCGAGGGCGCCCGCTCCAACATGTAGGAAGAGGCTGACGATATGCCACGTCATGCGGCCGCCTTCGTCACCCTGGTAATCGTCGATGACCACCTTCACGCCTTCGAGGCTGTGCTCGAAGCAGAGGTAGACGAACAGCGCCATCGGCACGAAAGCGAATGGGCCCGACAGCCAGGCAGTCAGCGTCGAGGGCTCGAGGTCGGGCAGCAGCAGCAACGAGACCAGGAACCAGGTGCCCAGCAGCAGCAGGGCGGCGGAGGAGACGCGCTCCTTGATCCAATGCTCGCCTCCGTGACCCGCCGAGCCCAGCCCGCGCACGCGGCCGAGTGGGGTCTTTCCGTCCGGCACCACGTTGCGGTCGTGGCGGCCGATATCCTTGGGGCCGGTCATGCGCTCTTCCCTAGCAGGAGGGCCCAGAAGGCGGCGGTGAGCAGCACCGAGCCGATCATAGTGAGATAGGCCATGGTCTTGTTGGTGCCGAGTTCAAAGCCCGCACCGATGTCCATGATGAGGTGGCGGATGCCGGACAGCGTGTGCTGGAAAAAGGCCCAGGTCAGCGCGACCAGGCCGATCAGGATCAGGGGGATCGGGCCGAGCTTCCAGTTCAGGAAACCGGCAAAGGTCTCCCACCCCTGCGTCCCGCCCGACAGCGCCAGCAGGAACCAGGTCAGCAGGAACAGCCCGCCGACGGTCAGGCCTATGCCGGTGGCGCGGTGGAGGATGGAGACCAGCATGTGCGGGCCCCAGCGCCAGATGGAAAGGTGAGGCGACAGCGGCCTTGCAGTGTTACGCGCCATGAGACGGTCCGATTGCTCCGGCAAAAGGGCTTGGATGAATGCGCCTCGCACTAGGCGGCAAGGGCGTGAGAGGCAAGGCAGTCCAAAGCCTGCCAGCGCCGGCCGGCCTAACCGCCTCTTAACCAATCGCGCCTAGGCAGAGGGCCTTGATCTCAAGCGTCGCAGGAGCCTTGTCGCAATGCCCGGTAGTGAAGCCAGTCACCAGCGCCGCCTTCGGGCGTTCGATCCTGCCGGTGACCTCCCTGAGCGGGCGGCCGCGTTGTGGAACCTGGTGCAGGGCGAGGAACGCGCCATCGCGCGTAAGTTCTGGGAGCGGTACCGCGAGCATAGCGACGGCCGAGCGCAGTTCGACGATGCCAAGCTCGAGCAATTGGCCGAGCGGATCGTCCCCTACCTGCGGGACAAGTTCCTGCGGCTGACCAAGCCCAAGTGGGTCGACACCGCGAAGCGCTATGTCGAGGACGCGATGGGGGCGAACGTCTCGCTGACCACGCTGCTCGCCGGCTTGTCGGGCGAAGCGGAAGCATTGATCGCGGCAACGCGGGGCCTGATGGATGATTCGGCCGATCGCGCGGCGGCGGCGCGGACGATCCACGAACTCAGCATGGTCGAGATCGACGTGTTCGTAGCCCACGCCATCCAGTTCCAGCAGCAGCAGCATGACGGCGAGCGGCAGCACAAGGCGGAGGAATTCAACCGCCGGGTGGTGGCATCGGTCGCGCGGGCGAGCAGCGACAGCGACATGCTGCGCAGCCAGTCGAGCCAGACCGCAGCAGCGGCCCGCGGAATGCTGGGTAAGACCAGCGAAGTCGCCGCGGCGGCCGAGCAGTCTGCAGTGGCAATGCGCGAAGCGGCGCATACGGCGGCGGGGCTGATCCGGGCGATCGAGGACGCGCGCTCGGAAGTCGAAACGGCAGCTGGCGTGGCGCTTCGCGCGGGCGACCAGGCCGCGCAGGCGGTGAAGGTCAGCCAGGCGCTGTCGGCGCATGTGGAAGCGATTGAATCGATCCTCGGCCTGATCCGCGACATTGCTGGACAGACAAATCTGCTGGCGCTGAATGCGACTATCGAGGCGGCACGAGCGGGCGATGCCGGGCGCGGCTTTGCGGTGGTGGCGCAGGAGGTGAAGAGCCTCGCCAGCCAGACTGCTCGGGCGACGGACGACATTACGGCAAAGATTAGCGCAATCACGACGGCGACGAAGCAGACGGTCGAGGCCAACGGCTCGATCCAGGGCACGGTCGAGGAAGTGCAGACCAGCGCCGACCGCATCCGCCAGGCGATGGAGTTGCAGGCGCAGACCGTGACCATGATCACCGCCGCAGTCGACGAGACCGCGCTTGCGGCCGACTCGATGAGCAGCACCATCGCCGCAATCCGCTCCGACACCGAGAATGTCGCCCGCGACATCGACGGGGTTGAGCAGGGCTTTGGCCGCTTCTCCGAGCAGATCGGCGAATTCAAGAACGCGACCGCCGAGTTCATCGCCAAGTTCGCTGCCTGAAACAGCCTGGAAGGTCCCCGACACGATGCAGACCCTGACCCCGGAGCAGGTCCAGTCCCGGCTCGCCATCTATAATCGCGACGGAGCGCTGGACGCGGGGATCCGCGCCTTGTGGGACGATGCGAGCGATATCGTGATGGACGCGGTGCGTGCGCATTGGGGCACGGACTCCGCAACCTCGGCGGCCGCCCACTGGACCAGCAAGGTCGACGCGGGATGGGTGCTGAACGTGTGCCGCACCGGTGCCGATCTCTACGCTCATGGCATCGGTGTCGCTGCGCACATCGAGGACCGGGCGCAGGTCATCAACGCAGTGAATACGCAGCTGGTGGAGCGGTTCGGGGGCGAGCCGGCGCGGCTGCTCCAGCATCTCGGCACCTTTCAGAAAGTCACCAATTTCGAGATCGAAATCATCTGCGCGCAGGTGACGGTGATCGAGCGCGGGATGGCGGCTGAAGCCCGCGGGCGGCAGAGCGAGGAACTGGAGCGCAAGGTCGCCGACCTCGTCCGCCTGTCGGCCGAGGAATCGCGCACCCTGAACGAGCGCACCGGCGCGACTGCGGCGGCGACGCGGGGCATGCTCGGCAAGACCAGCGAAGTGGCAGCGGCCGCCGAGCAGTCTGCAGTGGCAATGCGCGAAGCGGCGCATACGGCGGCGGGGCTGATCCGGGCGATCGAGGACGCGCGCTCGGAAGTCGAAACGGCTGCAGGCGTGGCGCTTCGCGCGGGCGACCAGGCTGCGCAGGCGGTGAAGGTCAGCCAGGCGCTGTCGGCGCATGTGGAAGCGATCGAATCGATCCTCGGCCTGATCCGCGACATAGCGGGGCAGACCAACTTGCTGGCGTTGAACGCAACTATCGAGGCGGCACGGGCGGGCGACGCCGGGCGCGGCTTTGCGGTGGTGGCGCAGGAGGTGAAGAGCCTTGCCAGCCAGACTGCGCGGGCGACCGACGACATTACGGCCAAGATCAGCGCCATCACCGCCGCGACGAAGCAAACGGTCGAGGCTAACGGCTCGATCCAGGGCACGGTCGAGGAAGTGCAGACCAGCGCCGACCGCATCCGGCAAGCGATGGAATTGCAGGCGCAGACCGTGACCATGATCACCGCCGCAGTCGACGAGACGGCGCTTGCCGCCGATTCGATGAGCAGCACCATCGACGCAATCCGCTCCGACACCGAGAATGTCGCGCGCGATATCGACGGGGTGGAGCAGGGCTTCGGCCGCTTCAGCAAGCAGATCGGCGAATTCAAAGCCGCCACGGCGGAGTTCATCGCACGCTTCGCCGCCTGAGGATTGCGGGCCCACCGCTTTGGGCTAAGCGGGGCCCATGAACATCCTTCTCACCGGCGCCAGCCGGGGCATCGGCAAGGCCGCTGCCGACGCACTCACCACCGCCGGGCACATGGTGATCGGCACTTCCACCAAGGGCGGCAACGGCCTCATCGCCGCTGACTTTGCCGACCCTGCGGCGGCGGCCGCCTGCTGGACCGAAGCCCTTGCCAAGGCCGGGCGGATTGATGCGCTGGTCAACAATGCTGGCGTCTACGAGGGCATTGCCGAAGATGCGCCAGAAGCCGAATGGCAAGTTTCTTGGGCGCGGACGATGCAGGTCAATCTGCAGGCGGCAGCAGACCTTTGCCGACTGGCAATCGCGCATTTCGGGCAGCATGGCGGCGGACGCATCGTCAATGTCGCGAGCCGCGCCGGCTATCGCGGCGATTCGCCTCAGCACTGGCATTATGCGGCGTCCAAGGCGGCGCTGATCGCCGTCACCAAGACCATCGCGCGCGGCCATGCGGCCGAGGGCATCTATGCCTGGGGCGTGGCGCCGGGCTTCACCGTCACCGAGATGACCGAGGAATATCTCGCCAGCCGCGGCGGCGAGAAGGTCCTTGCCGACATTCCGCTCGGCCGGGTCGCAAGCGCGGCGGAGGTCGGCGAAACAATCCGCTGGCTTGCAACAGAAGCGCCGCCAAGCACCACCGGCAGCGTGATCGACGTCAATGGAGCAAGCTATGTCCGCTAGCCTCGCGCTGTTGCTGGCGATGCAGCAGCTGGTGCTGCCCTTGGGCGGCGCGAAGCCTGCACCCAAGTATCCGGCTCCGCTGGCCACCGCCGGACCGGCTTATGCCCGGGCGTGCGAGGGCAAGGACGGGTGGGACGAGCCGGCGCCGCCGGTGCGGATCCACGGCAACACGTATTATGTGGGCACCTGCGGGATCACCGCGCTTCTGCTGACCAGCCGCGACGGACATGTGCTGATCGACAGCGGGACCGAGGCAGGAGCGGAGCTCGTGGCGGCCAACATCCGCCGCCTGGGCTTCAAGCTGTCGGACGTGCGCACCATCGTCCACAGCCACGAGCATCACGATCACGTCGGCGGCTTTGCGCGGCTGCAGGCATTGACCGGGGCGGATGTGGTAGCGTCGGTCGGCGCGGCGCCTGTGCTGCGGACCGGCACCATTCCTGCGGCCGATCCGCAATTCGGGATCCTGCCCAAAATGGCACCGGTCCCGGTCGCTCGGGTGGTGAAGAGCGGCGATACGGTGCAACTCGGCGGTATCCGCATGAGCGCGACCGAGACGCCCGGGCATACCGCAGGCGCGCTCACCTGGCAGTGGGTGAGCTGCGACGGAGGCGTGTGCCGGACCATGGTCTACGCCGACAGCCTGAGCCCGGTCAGCCGCGAGGATTACAAGTTCTCGGCCCATCCCGAACTGGTCGCGACCTTCCGCGCGAGCTTCGCCAAGGTCGCCGCGCTGGAGTGCGACATCGTGCTGACGCCGCATCCGTCCGCCAGCAACATGGCGGCGCGTTTTGGCGGTGGCGCGGCGGCGTTGTTCGATCCGGCCGGGTGCAAGAACTACGCAGCGGCCAAGGCCAAGGGGTTCGACGAGCGGCTGGCCAAGGAAGCCGCGGTCAAATGAGCTGGCGTGTAACGCTCCCCTGCAACCGCGCCGAGGGTGAGGCGGTGGGCGACATGGAGGAGCCGTTCGAGAACCACCCCAACCCCCCAGTGATCGTCGCCGATGAGCCTGACGAGCATCGCCCCGACGATTGGCGCCTCCACGCTTATTTCGAAGAGGAGCCGACCGCCGCCGAACTGGCAGTGCTGCGGGGCCTTGCGAGCGGTGAGCCGGTGATCGAGCAACTTCAGGACGAGGATTGGGTGACCCGCAGCCAGGCCGGGCTGGAGCCGATCGCGGCCGGGCGCTTCTTCGTCCGCACGCCGGCGCATGAGGAGCGCGAGGGCGCGATCAACTTCCTGATCGAAGCGGGCCTCGCGTTCGGGACCGGACATCATCACACGACGCGAGGGTGCCTGGCAGCGCTGGACCGACTGGAAGGGGCCGGCAAGCAGTTCGAGCGAATTGCCGACATCGGCACCGGCACGGGGCTGCTGGCGTTCGGCGCCATGGCGCTGTGGCCGAACGCCCGCACCATCGCCACGGACATCGATCCCATCAGCATCGACGTTACCCGCGACAATGCGGTGTTGAACGGGGTGGCGACAGGCGAGGGGCCGGGCGAGCTCGCGCTGGCGGTTGCCGACGGCATGGCGCATCCGGCGCTGGCGGAGCGGGCACCGTTCGATCTTCTCATCGCCAACATTCTCGCCGGACCGCTGATCGATTTGGCCGAGGATTTCGTCCGCGCAACCGCCCAAGGTGGGACCATCCTGCTCGCCGGATTGCTCGACACCCAGGCCGAAGCGGTCACCGCCGCTTACGTCGAGCAAGGCTGCCGGTTGATCGAACCAGGGTCGGGCGAGTGGCGAGTGCTGGTGCTGGAGCGCGAGTAAGGCGACGTCGCCTAAGAAGGACATCTACCTGTTTTATGGCGCGACTGGTTACCGATGCTTGCAAGGCAGAAGCCAATAGCCGGCTGGTCGTGTTGCGGCTTGCCACGTTGATCTTGCGCATGCGGGCGGGCTGGGCGGAACTGTTCGGCGACCTTGATACCGCCGCAATCGCGCTGGCGGTTGCCTCCATTCACGCGGATCGGCTGTTGCGCGCGGAAGACCTCTCTCCGGAGGTTCGCAACCTCGAAAATCCGCTGCCGGAGCATCTTTATGGCCGCTGCAACATCGCCTCAGTCGCCGTCGCTGCGGGCCTGAACCGGGAAACGGCGCGACGGAAGATCAGGAAGTTGGAAGAGGCTGGCATCCTGGAGAGAGAGGGCTCGGATGTACGGCTGGCTGCCAATCTGTCGCAGCGTGGTGATCTGCTCAAATTGGTCCGCGCTCAAGTCGATTTCCTCCGCAAGACGGCGGACGACCTGATGCGCGATGGCGTGATCGTGCTTGAGGATGACGGTCACTGACGAGCAGCCGGATTACGCCTCCGCGACGATCCGCGCCCATTCTTCTTCGGTGACGACGCGGATGCCGAGTTCTTCGGCTTTCTTGAGCTTCGACCCGGCACCGGGTCCCGCCACCACCAGATCGGTCTTGGCGCTGACCGAGCCGGCGGCGCGGGCGCCAAGGCGTTCGGCCTGCGCCTTGGCCTCGTCGCGGCTCATGGTTTCGAGGCTGCCGGTGAAGACGATGGTCTTGCCGCTCCATTCAGTTTCGCGGGCCTGGCTGACGAAGGGCGAGGGGGCGGCGAAGGCGAGGAGGGCGGCGACTTCCTCGCGGTTGTGGGCTTCGTGGAAGAAGTCGTGCACCGCTTCGGCGACGACCGGGCCGACTCCTTCGACGGCGGAGAGTTCGGCGGTGCCGTTGTCGCCGATGGCTGCCGCCTCCAACGCTTGAATAGTGCCGAAGCATTTCAGCAGGTCGCGCGCCGTGACGATGCCGACGTGGCGGATGCCGAGGCCGAATAGCAGGCGGGCGCTGTCGAAGCCCTTGCGCGCCTCGATCGCGGCAAGGAGCGCGTCGACGCTCTTTTCCTTCCAGCCTTCGCGGCCGAGGATCTGATCGCGACGGAGGCGGAAGATGTCGGACGGTTTTTCGATCAGTCCGGCGTCGGAGAATTCGACAATGGTCTTTTCGCCCAGCCCCTCGATATCCATCGCGCCGCGGCTGACGAAGTGCTTGAGGCGCTCCAGGCGCTGCGCGGGACAGACGAGGCCACCGGTGCAACGGATGTCGACTTCGCCTTCCTCCGCGACGGCTTCGGAGCCGCAGGCGGGGCAGCGGTCGGGGTAGACGAACGCGGGGCGGTCCTCGCTCTGAGTGAGGTTCCCGACCACCTGCGGGATGACATCGCCAGCGCGCTGGATGCGGACGCGGTCGCCTTCGCGCAAGGCCAGCCGCGCGATCTCGTCGCGGTTGTGAAGGGTCACGTTGCTGACGATCACGCCGCCGACCCCAACTGGGGTCAGGCGGCCGATGGGCGTCAGCTTGCCGGTGCGGCCGACCTGGATCTCGATCCGCTCCAGCGTGGTTTCGGCCTTTTCGGCAGGAAACTTGTGAGCGATCGCCCAGCGCGGGGCGCGGCCAACGAAGCCGAGACGCTCCTGCCAGTCGAGGCGGTCGAGCTTGTAGACGACGCCGTCAATGTCGAACGGCAGGTCGGCGCGGGCGTGCTCGATCGCGGCAAAATGGGCCAGCGCCGCATCGGCGTCGCGAAACAAGCCGAAGCGCTCGTCGACGGGAAAGCCGAGGCTGCGGAGGCGTTCGACGGCCTCAGCCTGCGTGGCTCCAAGCGACGCCGACAGCTCGCCCCAGCCGTGGGCGAGGAAGCGCAAGGGGCGGGCGGCGGTGACGCTCGGATCCTTTTGGCGGAGGGAGCCGGCCGCGCCGTTGCGGGGGTTGGCAAAGACCTTGCCTCCTCCGGCCGCCTGCCGCTCATTCAAGGCGGCGAAGTCGGCCTTGCTCATGTAGACTTCACCGCGAACCTCGAGCACGTCCGGGGCGCCGGTCAGCGTCTGCGGAATATCGGCAATCGTGCGGACGTTGGCGGTGACGTCCTCGCCGACCGTGCCGTCGCCGCGTGTGGCGGCAAGAACCAGGGTGCCGTTCTCGTAACGGAGGGAGGCAGACAGGCCGTCGATCTTGGGTTCGGCGGTGAGCTCCACCGGCTCGCTCTCGGACAGCGACAGGAAGCGGCGGACGCGGCGAACGAAGTCGTGGACGTCCTCGGCGCTGAAGGCATTCTCGAGGCTCAGCATCGGCCGGGCGTGTGTGACCTTGGCGAGCGCGGTGGAGGGGGCTGCCCCGACCTGAGCGTTAGGGGAATCGGCGCGGACGAGGTGCGGAAAGGCGGCTTCGAGTTCATTATTCTCGCGGATCAGCGCGTCGTAGGCGGCGTCGCTGATCTCGGGCGAGTCCTGGTCGTGGTAGAGCTTGTTGTGGCGCGCGATCTCTTTGGCGAGAGTCCGCAGGCGGCGGCCGGCTTCGGCTTCGGTCATGGCAGGTCCGCCAGCAGCGCGGCGATCTTGGCGACGCTGTTCAAGTTGCGGGCGGTGCCAGCGGCGACGGCGGGAAGCTTGAGCTTGCTGGAGCCGATGCCCTCGCCATAGCTGACGTAGATGGCTCGGGGACCAAGGGCCATCCGCTCGCCAGCCACGTTGCGGGCGTCATCGAGCATGTCCTGGTTGGGCGCGTCATCGATGACGTGGGCCATGACGCGGCTGCCCTTGTCGTCGGTGAAGGGGTTCTTGTCGGCAAGCTGCGCCATCTCACTGGCGGAACGCACGAACACCGGAATGGCTCGGCCGAAGAAGTCGGCGACCTTGGCGGCGATGCAGGCCTGCACCTGCTGCTCGCTCATGTCGCTGGTGAAGAGGAGGTTGCCGCTGGCAATGAAGGTGCGGACGTTATCGAACCCGCACTTTTCGCCCATCCGCTTGAGCTCTGCCATCGGCAGCTTGCCGGTCCAGGAAACGTTCACCGCGCGGAGCAGCGCGACGTAGGCGGTCACCCGAACAGCTCGTCCAGATAGTCCTGGAGCGCCGCCCAACTGCGGCGCGATGCAGTCGGGCTAAAGTCGACGTTCGGAATGCCGAGCGCCGCGGCGCCGGGATTGGTGAAGGCGTGACCGGTGTGACCGTAGCCGTGGATCTGCCAGTCGGCGCCAGACTCGGTCAGCTCCTTGGCAAGGGCGACCACCGCGTCGGGCGGCACCATCGGATCGTTCCAGCCGTGCAGCGCAAGCACCTTGGACTTGATCGGTTGCGGCGCAAAATCGGGGGCGTCAAACAGGCCGTGGAAGCTCGCCACGCCGGCGATGTCCGCGCCGGAGCGGGCGAGGTCGAGGACGCAGAGGCCGCCGAAGCAGTAGCCGATGGCGGCAATTCGGGCAGGGTCCGTGCCGTCCTGCGCCTTCGCCACTTCGACCAGATCAAGCATCCGATCCCGCAGCCTGGCGCGGTCCGACTTGAGCTCGGTCATGTGGCCGAAGGCGGCGTCACGCTCGGTCGCGGGGTTGTAGCTCTTGCCCCAGAGGTCGGCGACCAAGCAGGCAAAGCCGCGGTCGGCGAGCTTGCGTGCGAAGCCGAGTTCGAGCTCGCTCACCCCGCAGAAGGTCGGCACGATGATGACGGTGCCTCGCACCGCGCCGCCGGTGCCGACATGGACGCTGTGCAGTTCCTGGCCCTGGAAGCTGTGAGAAATCGTGCGTTCGCTCATGCTCTTGTCCTCAGCCGCCGCCGCGGCGCTCGATGGTGGCGCCGACCGCGGAGAGCTTTTCTTCCAGGCGCTCGTAACCGCGGTCGAGGTGATAGACCCGCAGCACCTCGGTCTCACCCTCGGCGGCGAGGCCGGCGATGATCAGGCTCATGGAGGCGCGAAGATCGGTCGCCATCACCTTGGCGCCGGTCATCCTATCGACCCCGTGAACGATCGCCGAGCGGCTGCGCACGTCGATGTTGGCGCCCATGCGGCGAAGCTCGGGCACGTGCATGTAACGGTTCTCAAAAATGGTTTCTTCGAGGAAGCTCTCGCCCCCCGCGCGGCACAGCATGGCCATGAACTGTGCCTGCATGTCGGTGGCGAACCCGGGGAACGGCGCCGTGGACAGGGCAAGGGGCTTGAGCGGTCCGTCGGCGCTGACCTTCATGCCCCGATCATGAAACTCGATCATCAGACCGGCCTGGGCCAGCGCATTGGTGGTCGCCAGCATGTCCTCGGGGCGAATGCCAAGAAGGTCGAGGCTGCCGCCGGTGATCCCGGCCGCGCAGGCATAGCTGCCGGCTTCGATGCGGTCGGGCATGACGGCGTAGGTGCAGCCGCCGAGCTTCTCGACGCCCTCGATCTTGATGTGCGGGCTGCCTTCGCCTTCGATATGCGCGCCCATCTTCTGCAGCAGGCGGCACAGGTCGACGATCTCGGGCTCGCGCGCGGCATTGTAGAGGTTGGTCCGGCCACTCGCGAGGACGGCGGCCATGACCGCGTTTTCGGTGGCGCCGACCGACACCACCGGGAAGGTGAAGTCACCGCCCGAAAGGCGCCCGCCCTTGGGCGCAGTAGCGCGTACGAAGCCGGCCGCGATCTCGATCTCGGCGCCGATCGCTTCCAGCGCCTGGAGGTGGAGGTCAATCGGCCGGTCGCCAATCGCACAGCCGCCGGGCAAGGAGACGGTGGCGTCGCCGGCGCGGGCGAGCAGCGGTCCCAGCACTAGGATTGAGGCGCGCATCCGGCGCACCATGTCATAGGGTGCAACGGTGGAAATGAGCGTTTCGGCCTGCAGCGTCATTCGCCGCCCGATCTCGCCCTTGTGCATGCCTTCGATCTTGGTCGACACTCCAAGCTCGTTCAGGAGGTGGCCGAAGCTGTCGACGTCCGCGAGGCGCGGCAGGTTGCTGAGCGTCAGCCTTTCATCGGTGAGAATGGCGCAGGGTAGAAGGGTCAGCGCGCTGTTCTTGGCGCCCGAGATGGGAAGGGTGCCTTCGAGCCGCTTGCCGCCCTGGATGACGATTGAGTCCATCCCTGCGCGTTTAGGGCTTCATGACAGGCACGCAATAGGGTGAGCTGGTCAGGCCTTTTCGAGCGTGCACTGGAGGGGGTGCTGGTTCTCCCGCGCGAAGTCGGTGACCTGGGTGACCTTGGTCTCCGCGACTTCGTAGGTGAAGACGCCGCACACGCCGACGCCCTGCTGGTGGACCTGCAGCATGACCCTGGTCGCATCCTCGATGCTCATCGAGAAGAAGCGCTGGAGGCAGAGGACGACGAATTCCATTGGCGTGTAATCGTCGTTCAGCATCAGCACCTTGTAGTTGCTGGGCCTGCGGGTGCGGGGCCGCGTGCGGGTGACGACGCCGCGTTCTATTTCCTCGACACCGTCCCCTTTGCCGGGGCGATCGTCTTCGCCAGCCATGGTGATACGCTGAATCATTGCGGGCCTAGATAGGGGAGGGGTGCACGCCTTGCCAAGGCAGGCAAAGGGTCCATTCGCCGCACAAAAGGATGCGGCCGCCCCCGAGATACGCCGGGAGCGGCCGCAATGAATGCCAGACAGGAGGAGGAGTTGTCAGGCAGTCAGCTCATTGATCTTCTCGGCGTTCAGCGCAGCGCGGTTCGACAGCGGCTGGATCGCTTCGCCGGCAAGCTTTACCGACGCTTCGGTCAGCTGGCTGAGGCTGGCGACCATGCGGTCGAAGTTCTGCTTGGCGATTTCGCTCTGCAGTTGGAAGAACTCGGTCGGGCTCGAGACCTGGGCCAGGCTCTTCAGCTCTGCAACGTTCTGCTCGATCCCCTCGCGAACGCGGCCCAGCGCGTCTTCGCCGACGGTCTTGGCGCCGGTGGCGGCGATCTTGCCGGCCTCGACGATGGCCTCGACGTTGGCGCGGGTCAGCTCAGCCATGTCCTCGGCGGTCTTGCGGCCCTTCTCGATCGCTTCCTGGCCCTTGCTGCCGGCATCGGCGAACAGGGTCTGGAGGCGGTCCATGCCGGGGACGGCAGCGAACGGCTGGAAGTTGGCGAAGCTGTTGGTCGGGTTGAAGTTCATGGTGGTGTCCTCGATCTGGGGCGCGACCTTGGCGGCGCGCGGCGTGGTGTTCTTGACGTTCTGGCCACCGGCAGCCTTGCGGGCCCGCGGCTTGCGCTCGGTCTTCACCCGGCGCGCGTTCACCTTCTTTACCGCCTCAACGACGGCAGCCTCGACGGGCTCGGCCTGTTCGGCGGCGGTTTCGAAGGTCTCGTTGTTCACAGTGTCGGTCATGTTCATTCCCTTGTTGCACTGCACAATATAGTGCACTGCACAAGACTTCAAGTGTTTTGTTCGCAAGTGCAGCATTGACGCTGACGCCCTGCCGATTGCAAGAGCGCGCATGGACCAATCACAGCGCACCCGCCGCGGCCTGCTGATCGTGCTTTCCTCGCCCTCGGGAGCGGGCAAGTCGACCATCAGCCGGATGCTGATGGAAGATGATCCCACCATCACCATGTCGATCAGCGCCACCACGCGCGAGATTCGCGAGGGCGAGATCGCCGACGTCGACTATCACTTCGTCAGCGACGAGCAGTTCGAGGCGCTGGTGCAGGCGGACGAACTTGCCGAGTGGGCGTACGTTTTCGGTCACCGCTACGGCAGCCCCAAGGAGCCGATCAAGGAAGCGCTGAAGAACGGCCGCGACACGCTGTTCGACATCGATTGGCAGGGGACCCAGCAGCTCGAATATGCCTTCCGCACCGACCTGGTGAAAATCTTCATTCTGCCGCCTTCAATGGCGGAGCTTCAGCGGCGGCTGGAGGGGCGCGGCACCGACGAACTGGACGTGATCGACTTCCGGATGAAGCGCGCCGCGGCCGAGATCGGGCATTGGGCCGAATATGATTATGTCCTCATCAACGAGGACGTGGAGCGCTGCGCCGAGAAGGTGAAAGCGATCGTGGAATCGGAGCGGCTCCGGCGCGAGCGGCAGCCTTACCTGCTCAATTTCGTGCGGCAGCTGGTCGAGAAGCCTAACTAGGGCAGCAGCGACAGGAAGCGAGCGGCGGCGCGGAAGTCGGTCTCGCGCGCGGCGAGGGCCTTTTCCGCTTCCTCGTCGGAACCCCATTGTTCAAGCTGCCAGCGTTCGCCGAGGCTGACGGCTGCCCAGGCTTCGTCGACCGACGCTGCGCCTTCAAGTAGCGCGAGCCCGGCGACCAGCGAGCCACCGATGGTGACCAGCGGCGACAAGGCGGCGAGGCGGAACGGGTCAAGCGCGTGGACAGCCTGGGTGAGCTGGTCCAGCGTCGCCTGCGGCTGGTCAACGGGCGACACGCCATCGGTGACCCGAAAGTCAATATCGAAGCGCCGACGGGCCCATTGCAGCAGCGGATCCCATGCTGCGGCCTCGGCGGCGACCAGCTTGGTGGGCGAATCGGCGCGGTAGCAGAGGAGATCACTGGCGGCGTAGCGGGCGAGGCTTTCGGCGAAGGCGTCGGGCTTTGGCGCGACATGATCGACCGCCGCATTGGCAAGGCCGGTCAGCGGCATGGCGCGGGGGTCGACCGTTTCGCCGGCGGATTGCCACTCGGCGGCGGCATCGCGTGCGAGCTCTTCACCAGGAAGCAGCAGCAAGGCTCTTGCCGGAGTGCGGACCGGACGGCCGTCAAGCTCGATCCGCCACTGGCCGTTTTCGTCGGCCACGGCGGCAGCGGTTTTCCAAAAGCGCTTCATCGGCGGTCGGTCTTTTCCCAATGCTGGCGGAGCATCACGGGCCCGAGCAAAGCTTCGACCAGTCCGCAGCCGATCACCACCATGCCGAGCCCCAGCGCGCCGCCCGGACGGACGAGATCGCTGAAGACGATCGCCATCCCGATGAAGAACAGCAGCAGCCCCGACACGCGGAGCAGGGCGAAGATGCCGAAGCGCTTGCGCCAGAGGGCGTCGTCGGGAGTCATGCAGGCGCCTTCACCAGTTGTTCGATGAAGAACAGCAGCAGCCCCGACACGCGGAGCAGGGCGAAGATGCCAAAGCGCTTGCGCCACAGGGCGTCGTCGGGAGTCATGCAGGCGCCTTCACCAGTTGTTCGGCCTGGTCGAGGACGTCAGATGGCTGGGCGGCGAGCGTGTCGGCTCCCGCGGCAAGCAGCTCGGCGGCGTCATGGTAGCCCCAAAGCGCGCCGATCGCGTGGGCTCCGGCGGCCTTGGCCATGCCCATGTCCCAAGCGGTGTCGCCGATGACGATCGCGTTCTGCGGCTCAGCACCGCAGTCGGCGAGCGCTTGCAGGGTCATCGAGGGGTGCGGCTTGGATGGGTGACGGTCGGCGGTCTGGAGCGACAGAAAGCGGGCGTGGAGGCCGTGGCTGGTGAGGCAATGCCGCAACCCTCGGTCCGACTTGCCGGTGGCGACCGCAAGCAGCCAGCCGCGTTCTTGCAGCGCGTCGAGCAATGGGAGGATGCCGTCGAACAAGGGCTCCTCGACCTCTTTCTGCCCGCGCAGGGTGACGAAAGCGTCCTTGTAGGTCTGAGCCATTCGCTGGTGCAGATCGGCGTCATGGCTCGGGGCGAGCTCGGCCATGGCCTCGACAAGCGACAAGCCGATCACCCGCTGGGCTTGCTGGCGCGGAGGCAGGGTCAGGCCGTGCTCGGCGAAGGCGAGGCCAAGCGCGCGGTGGATGGTCCCGCCCGAATCGACCAAAGTCCCGTCGCAGTCGAAGATGGCGCAGCGGATCACCGGCCCCGGCCCTTTGGTGGACCCTTGGCGGGCGGGCCCTTGGAACGGGTGGGCTTGGCCGGAGCGGAGGAAGCGCCGCGGCCACGGCGCTCGCCCTTGCGCTCCTTGCGGGCGGTCTTGGCGGCGGCGGCCTTGCGGCGGAACTGCACTTCCGCGCTCTTGGCAGGGTCCGGCCGGTCGAGCGGCATGTTGTCGCCGTCACGCGCTTCGAAGCCGAGGGTCGCCAGCGTCTCGGCAAAATGCGCCGGAAGCTCGGCAGCGGTGTCGATCTCCTTGCCGCCTGGCGCATCGATCTTGAGCCGGCGGGCGTGGAGATGCAGCTTGCGGCTGACCCCGCCGGTAAGGAACGCTTCGCCCCCGCCATATTTCGCGTCGCCGACAATCGGATGGCCAAGATAGGCCATGTGCGCGCGCAGCTGGTGCGTGCGGCCAGTCTGCGGCTGAAGCTCGACAAAGGCGGCGCGGGTGCCGGCGCGGTCGATCACGCGGAAGCGGGTGCGGGCGGCTTGGCCGTCCTCGGCAACGTGCATCTTCTCGCCCCCGGTGCCCGGCTGCTTGGCGAGCGGGGCATCGATCAACCCTTCGTCTTCGCTGAGGTCGCCGACCACGATCGCCCAGTAGACCTTGCGCGCGGTGCGGCCCGAGAAGCTCTTTGAGAAGAAGGCCGCGCTGCGGGCCGAGCGGGCGACCAGCAGCACGCCGCTGGTGTCCTTGTCGAGGCGGTGGACCAGCTTGGGCCGATTGCCCTCCTCATCCGCAAGCCCGTCGAGCAAGCGGTCGAGATGCTGGTCGGTCTTGGTCCCGCCCTGAGTCGCAAGGCCCGGCAGTTTGTTCAGGACAAACGCGTCCGGGGTGGTCTCGATCACCATCTCCTGGACGAAGCTGCGTTCGTCGTCGGTTAGCGGCTCGAGCACGCGTTGCGGGCGGTCGCTGCGCGCGGGCTGGGCCTCGCGTGGGGGAATGCGGATGGTCTGGCCAGCGAGGATCCGGTCGCCCGGGGTCGCTTTCTCGCCGTTGACGCGAAGCTGCCCGGTGCGGGCCCAGCGCGAGACGAGGTTGAAGCTGACTTCCTCGCCCATGTGCCGCTTGAACCAGCGGTCGAGCCGGATTCCGTCGTCGTCCGCGGCGACAGTGAAGGTGCGTGGCTCGGTGCTCATGGCGCGCGCCCTAGCCCGAGCCGAGCGACTTCGCAAAACGGAGCGAGGTGCGGGCGTAGCCAAGCTGCTCGTAGAACCGGTGCGCCGGGGTCAGCGCCATGTTGCTGGTGACCTCAATCAGCCGGCAGCCGCGAGCCGCCAGCAGGCGCTCGGCCTCGGCGGCGAGTGCGCGGCCGAGGCCCTTGCCGCGCTCCGCTTCCGCGACAACGAGAATGGTGATGCGCCCGACCGGCGCGTCGCGGTGGGGGTGGACCGTCGTTTGTACCCCGCAGGCAGCGAGGACGTCCTTGCCGCGGATTGTGACGAGCAGCTGGTCACTGGCCTTCTTCATCGCTTGGAGGTTGGTCGTGACGCGCTTTGGCTCGATCTGATGGTCGAGGAGAGCGAAGAGGGTAGCGAGCTGCGGGGCGTCGGCTTTGGTGGCGGGACGGATGGTAGGAGGCTTGGGCTTGGGCGGCGGAGCTGGTTTGGCACGCTTCGGCTTGGCGCGGGCGCCCACGACGCGGAGGCTCTGCTTCCAGTCCCCGCTCTCGGCGCCGCGGAGATAATCCTCGATCTCCTCCGCGGAAGCCCGGAGTGCCCGCTTGCCGCGCACGCCGAATACCGGCTCGCCTTTCGCATCGGCAAGGCCGTAACAACCAAAGCCAGGCTTGCCTTGCGTCCGGACACGCGACCGCAGCAGCTGAAGGCCGCGGTTGCGGGCCATTTCCGCCAGCCGGTCGCCCTCTTCACTCACAGCGTGTCGAGGAAGTGCAGGACCAGGCCGACCAGACCGCCGACCAGAGTACCGTTGATACGAATATACTGGAGGTCGCGGCCGACCGCAGACTCGAGGCGTTCGGTGACCGTGCGCGCATCCCAGCCGCGGATGGTGTCGCTGACGAGGCTGACGATTGAGCCGCCATAGCTTGCTGCCATGCCGGCCGCGGCGCGGCGGACGAACTGGTTGACCGCGCGGCGGATGCGGGGGTCGCTTTCAAGCGTCGTACCGGCAGACCGAAGCACTTCGCCCATCCGGCCCGCCAGCACCGCGTCGCTGTCGCGAGCAGCGGCAATGATCGAGGCGCGGCCCTTCTGCCACAAGCGGTCGAGCCATTGGGCGACGGAGCGATTGGCGAGAAGGTCTTCCTTCCACGCTTCGACCCGGGCGCGGGTCTCGGGCTTGTGCTGCAGGTCATGAGCAAGGCTGGAAAGTGCCTCGACCATCTTGCCGCGCATCGGGTGATCGGGATCGGTGCTGACTTCAAGCGTCAGCTTGCGCAGGCCATCGACGATGGCGTCGGCGAGCTTTTCGTCCAGCGCGGCGAGGCGGAGCACCCAGCTCGCACGCCGCTTCACCATGTCGCGGATCAGCGATTCATTGGCGTCGAGCGCGCGGGAAAGGGCGCGGATCGCCGCCTCGAGCATGGGGACGTGGCGATTGTCTTCGATCGCCGAGGCGAGGGCAGCGCCGAGAAGGGGCGAGACCTCGGTCTTTGCAATCCGCTGGGAAATGGCTCCCTTGACGATGCCGCCGAGGCGTTCGTCGTCAAGTGCTTCGAACAGATCGGCGATGAGGCGCGAGGCGCCGCGGCGGATGCGGTTGCCTTCGCCCGAGGGGGCGCGGAGGAAGCGGCCGGCGGCGGCAGCGACATCGATCCCACGCATCCGCCGCGCGACCACGCGGGCGACCAGAAAGTTGTCACGAATGAAATTGGCCAGGGTGAGGCCGATTCGGTCCTTGTTGCGCGGGATGATCGCGGTGTGCGGGATTGGCAGGCCGAGCGGATGGCGGAACAGGGCGGTGACCGCGAACCAGTCGGCAAGCCCGCCCACCATGGCGGCTTCGGCGAACGCCTTGAGGAGGCCGAGCCAGGGATAGCGCGGCTCGAGCGCACGGGTGAGGACGAACAGCCCGGCCATGACGACCAGCAAGCCGGTCGCGACGGCCTTCATGCCCTGGGCGCCCGGCTGGACGGGATTGAAGCGGGAAAGCGCTACCATGCGCGCAATAACGTCAGCCAAGGCGAAGGGGAGCAATCCATGACGCTTTGTCTATGGATTGCTCCCTTGTCGTCTCGCAAGGCAGGCTATTCCGCGGGCTGCGGAAGAGCACCCGGTGCGCGTGGCTCGACCACCGCTTCAGGCACCTCATGCGCGGTGGCGCTGAGGTGGCGGCCGAACTTCTGGGCGATCCACTTCTCCATATCGATGGCTATGCTAAAGTAGGCCGGGACCAGCAGCAGGGTGAGGAAGGTCGACATGATCAGGCCGCCGATCACCGTCACGCCCATCGGCGCGCGGAAGCTGCCGTCGCCGGTCAGGCTGAGCGCGATCGGGACCATGCCCGCGACCATCGCCACCGTGGTCATGACGATCGGCTGGGCGCGCTTGTGGCCGGCCTCGACGATGGCGTCATACTTGTTCATGCCATGGTCCATCATCTCCACCGCGAAGTCGACCAACAGGATCGAGTTCTTGGCGACGATGCCGAACAGCATCAGCAGACCAATGAACACCGGCAAGCTGAGCGGCAGGCCGCCGATATGCAGCGCGATCACCGCGCCCATGGGAGCAAGCAGCAGCGAGCCGAGGTTGACCAGCGGGGCGAGGAAACGGCGGTAGAGCAGCACCAGCACCGCGAAGACGAGGCTGATGCCGGCGATCACGGCCAGGATGAAGTTGACGAACAACTCCTGCTGCCACTTCTGATCGCCAAGGTTCAGTCGTGACACGCCGGCCGGCAAGTTCTGCATGATCGGTAGCTGGTCGATCGCCTTGTACGCGTCGCCGCTGACCGCACCTGGGGTGAGATCGGCGCCGACGGCGATACGATAGACCTGGTTGGTGCGCTGCACCGTCACCGGGCCCGAGCCGAAGGTGATCTCCGCCACCGACTTCAGCGGGATCGACCCACCGCTCGACGTCGGCACCGGCAGATTCTCCAGCGTGGAGATGTCGCGCCGTTGTGACCGGTCGAGGCTGACGATGATCGGCACCTGACGATCGGACAGCGAGAAACGGGCGCTGTTCTGTTCGATGTCGCCGATGGTGGCGATACGGATGGTCTGGGCCAGCGCCTGGGTGCTGACGCCAAGATCGGCGGCAAGGTCGAACCGCGGCTTGATCCGGATTTCCGGACGAACCACGTCACCCTGTACGCGCGGGGCCACCAGCATGGGAACGGTGCCCATCTGATCCGACAGGGTGTTCGCCACCTCCGCCAGCTTCACCGGATCGTCGCCGCCAAGGAACAGGGTGATCGGACGACCGCCGCCACCGGGACCACCAGAGCCTTGGCTGAGGAAGTTCACCTGCGCGTCGGGAATGGAAGCAAGCGACGGGGTGATCTCGCGCTCAAGCTCGTAGCTCGCCTTCTCGCGGTCCTTTTTGTAGACCACGTTGAGGAACGCCGACGAGGTGAAACTGCGCTGGAAAACGTTTTCGACGTTGGGATTGCGCAGCACGATCTCACGCACGCGGCCGGCGACGTCCTTGGTCTGGTCGAGCGTCGAACCCGGGGCCAGTCCGATACGGACGGTACTGTTGGGCTGATCGGTCTCCGGCAGGAAGGTCACCGGCAGCGTCATAAGGCCAGCGATCGTCGCACCAAAGGTCAGCAGGCCAACGCCGATCATCCACACGCGGTGATCACGCAGGCGGGCAAGGCGGCGGCCGAGGAAGCTGCGTGCGTTCAGCCGGGCGCGTTCCGCCTTGCTGTCGTCGATCGTCCACCGCAGCGTGTTGAGATAGCGCTCCATCCACTTGCCGGAGGCATGCTCCTGAACGCCGCCGCTGCGCATGAAGTAAGCGGCCATCAATGGCGTGATCATGCGCGCGACGAGCAAGCTCATGAACACCGCCAGCACGACCGTGTAGCCAAAGTTGCGGAAGAACTGGCCCGAGATGCCCGGCATCAGCGCGACCGGCAGGAACACCGCGATGATGGACATGGTGGTGGCGAGCACCGCCAAACCGATCTCGTCCGCCGCGTCGATGGACGCCTGATAGGCGCTCTTACCCATGCGCATGTGGCGAACGATGTTCTCGATCTCCACGATCGCATCGTCGACGAGGACGCCTGCCACCAACGCCAGCGCGAGCAGAGACAGAAAGTTCAGGTTGATGGCCATCAGGTCCATGAACCAGAAGGCGGGGATGGCGGAGAGCGGGATGGCGACCGCCGAGATCACCGTCGCGCGAATGTCGCGAAGGAACAGGAACACCACGAAGACTGCCAGCACTGCGCCTTCCATCAGCGCATGGATGGAGCTCGTATACTGGCTCAGCGTGTAATCGACGGTGTTGTTGATCTCGGTGAAGCGGACGCGCGGATCGTCTTTTTCGATCTTGCGGAGTTCCGCCCAGCTGTTCTCGTAAGCGGTGACGTCCGACGCGCCCTTGGCGCGCGACACGTTGAAGCTCACCACCGGGCGGCCGCCCAATTCGGTGTAAGACCGCGGTTCGGCCGACGAATCGCGAACCTGTGCGATCTCGCTCAGGCGGACGTAGCGGCCCCCGGGCAAGGCAATCTGCGTAGCAGCCAGAGCCGCAGCGCTCCGGGCGTTGCCGAGCACGCGCACTGTCTGCTCGGACCCGGCGATTTCGGCACGGCCGCCCGAAGCGTCGAGATTGAGGCTGCGAAGCTGCTGGTTGACCTGCGCCGCGGTGATTCCCTGTGCTTGCAGCGAGGCAGGATCGAGGATGACGCGGATCTGCCGATCGACGCCGCCTTCGCGGGTGACCTGGGCAACACCGCTCTGCGCGAGCAGGCGGCGGGACACGAGGTTGTCGACGTACCAGCTGAGGTCTTCGAGGCTCATGTCGGTTGCTTCAACGGCAACAAACATGATCTCGGCGCCGCCATTGTCGACGCGGTTGACCTGCGGTTCCAGGATACCTTCCGGAAGGTCGCCGCGGATCTGGTCGATTGCCGCCTTGACGTCATTCACCGCGCGATCGGTGGGCGTGCCGATCTTGAACTGGACAAAGGTGCTGCTGTTGCCTTCGCGGACGCTGGAGTTGATCTCGTCAACCCCATCAACGCCGCGGATCGCCGCTTCTACCTTCTGGGTGACCTGGTTGACCATCTCGGACGGAGCCGCGCCAGGCTGGGCGATGTTGATGTTGGCCGCCGGGAAGTCGATGTCCGGGTTGTTGGTGACCTCCATCGTGGCGAACGCGTAGATGCCCGCGAGCAGCAGCGCGATGAAGAGGACGATCGGGGGGACCGGGTTGCGGATGCACCAGGCTGAAATGTTCCGGAAACTCATATGCCTGACAATCCTGCGTGAGGCCTGAACCTGGGCTTAGTTGGCGGCTGCCTGCCGCTTGGGATCCACCTTCTGGCCGGGGTTGAGGAACGGCCCGGCTGAAAGCACCACCGTTTCCTGCCCGCTCAGGCCCGAGATGATCGTGGCGCCGCTTTCGTCAACCGTGCCGACCTTGACGCTGCGCCGCTCGGCTTCGTTCTTGGCGTTCACGACATAGACGTAATTGCCGTCATTGTCGGACAGCACCGCGCTCTGCGGAAGCAGGGGGGCAGTGGTGGCACCGGCAGAAATCCGCGCTTCGGCGAAGCCGCCCGGCCGGATGCCGGCCGAATAAGGAATGGCGACTCGCACTTCACCCTGGCGCGACTGAGGATCGATCACCGGCGCCACCTGCCATACGCGGCCGGTCACGTTGGTGGCGCTGCCGATCGGGGTGACGCTGGCGGGCATACCGACACGCACCTTGGCAAGGTCCTGCTGGCTGAGCTGGGCACGCATCTCCATCTCGCCGCCCTGGGCGAGGCGGAACAAGCCCTGGCTACCGGCGCCGATCACCTGGCCGACCTCAAGATTGCGCTGGAGGATTAGGCCGGAGCTTGGCGCCCGTATGTCGAGCAGGCCGATGCCGGCGCGGGTGGCGTTGAGCTGAGCCTGCGCTACGCGGACCTGGGCATTGGCCTGGTCGCGGGCCGCCCGCTTGCGATCAAGGTCCGCGGCCGAGACGAAGCCGCGGCCGACCAGGGCTGCGGAACGCTCATATTCGTTCTGGGCGAGCGCAGCGCTGGCGCGCGCCGATTCAACCGCCGCGGCAAGCTGCGCGCTGGTCTGCACCTGCACTGAGCGGTCCACGGTGGCGAGCGTCTGGCCTGCACGGACCCAGGTTCCGGCATCCACCAGCACGGCGGTCACGCGGCCACCCTGGCCGGCGGCGCCGATCGGCTGGTCGCGGCGGGCGGCAAGGGCACCGCTGGCGGTGATGATCTGGGCAACCTGGCTGCGGCCGGGAACGACCACGGTGACGGTCGGCACCTGACCGCCGCGGCGGCCACCAGCGGCGCCGGACTTCTCGGCAGCGGCCGTGCCGGCCTTGCCGTCGGCCGGGGCGTTCTGGCGATTGAAGAGGTAATAAGCGAGGGCGAGCACGAGCAAGCCGACCAGCACCGCAATGATGAGGTTGCGGCGCCGTCGGGTGTCATCCACCACGACGATGGTTTCGTCCCGATCCAGCCGGGTCTCGCGATTCATTCCGATCACCTTTTCGTTCGACGTCATTGTTGCGCCATGACTGTATTAGACGCATAACTCACCGGGCGCAAGCCAAGGCGGAATGGCGACCAACGACAAGCCCCATTCGACTAACGGTTCCGTCCGCTCCGCCGAAAGTTGTTTGCAGGAAGCCGGAAAAGGTTTGTACCGGAAGCTTCACCAACAGGAGGAACAGGCATGCTCGCAGATTATGGGTGGCTGAGCTGGATCATCATCGGGTTGCTGGCGGGCGGAATCGCCAAGTTGCTGATGCCGGGCAAGGACCCGGGCGGCTGCATCGTCACCATTCTGCTTGGGATCGGCGGCGCGTTGGTGGCTGGGTTCCTGGGCCGTGCACTCGGCTGGTATAACGAACCGACCGACGGGGCGGGTTTTCTCGCGGCGATCGTCGGTGCGGTGCTGATCCTGTTCATCTACCGGCTGACGCTGAAGCGTCGCTAGGCTGAACCTTAACGCGTGCGGCGGCGGCCGATCCGCCCCGCCGCCGCAACGGTTCCGAGCGCGATGAAGGCGCCAAGCAACGATAGCAGCACGCCTGGCAGCGAAAAGCCGGTGGGCTCAAGCTTGCCGGCAAGGGCCGGGGTAATCAGCAGAGCGCCGAGCAAGGCTCCCACCGCGCCAAGGGCCACCAGCCCGAGCACATCGCGCGCACGGTCGCTGTGCAGGGCCACGCTGGCCAGCCAGCCGAGCAGCGCGCCGAGGAGTATGAGGACGATCCAGGAAAGGGGCATGGCCTCCTCATAAGCAAAGGGGCCGCCCGCTCCAAGAGCGGACGACCCCCGATTGCCAGTCAGCCAGTCGGCTGGTGCTTAGCGCACCCGGCCGCGACGAACGAGGTTGACGATCGCCAGCAGGATGATCGCACCCAGCAGCGACACCAGAATGTTCGGCAGCGACAGCGGGTCATCGGTGACCGACCCGCCGCCGATCAGCGGAGCGAGTAGGAAACGGCCGAGCAGCGCGCCGAGGATGCCGACGATGATGTTAAGGAAGATACCCTGCTGAGCGTCGGTACGCATGATGATGCTGGCCAGCCAGCCGAGCACACCACCGACGATGATGATCAGAATCCATTCCATGTGCGTTCCCTCCTGTTTCGCCCGCGCGTTGTACCGCCGGGCGCTTCATTGGGGTTCAAGACGCCTTAGTGCGGTGTCTTGTTCCGGAAGGGGGAACGGTGTTCGGCTGTATCGGTTCCGGAACGAGCCTTCTTCAGTAGCGCTGCTGGCGCTCGTAGACCTGGCGGTAGTGCTGAATGCGGGTGACGCGCAGGCCCGGCATGCCGCTGCGATCAACCGCGCGCTGCCAGCTGGCGAACTCCTCGAGGCTGAGGCCGTAGCGTTCGCAAGCCTCGTCCACCGTCAGCAGCCCGCCGGCAACGGCGGCCACCACCTCGGCCTTGCGACGAACCACCCAGCGCGTCGTGCCCGGCTTAGGAAGCGACTCAAGCGTCAGCGGCTCGCCGAGCGGACCGATGACCTGATGGGGGCGGAACTTCTGATTTTCTAGCATTGCTTCCTCAGACGGAACGGGTGGTTGCCGGTGAGCCAGCGTTTACCGATTGCTCTCTCAAGCAACCGTGAAGCGCGCTGGTAAACGTGCTCGTCACCTTTGCCTCGCCGGTGACGTGGGGTGCGAGCCCAGCAAAGGCGCCACGCATAGGTCGGCCCCCATCGCCTTCCTTGTTGGCAAGCAGCGCGACCACGGCGGAAAGCCGGTCGCGCTCGGCGCCGTGGGGCCCGAGGCTGGTCAGCACGGCACCGAGCTCGTCGCCGTTCAGCACCCCCGCTGCCTTAAGTGTCTTTACGCTTTCGGCCAAAACCCTCGCCTTCTTCGTTCCGTTTGTCAGCACTAGCGAAAGAGGGTGAATGACGAGTAAAGACGCCTCGTGACTCTTCCCGATCTTCAGCTAGGCAAGCCGCCCGCGGCGGCGCGCATCGTCGTTGCCATGTCCGGCGGCGTTGATTCGTCGGTCGCGGCCATTCTCGCCGCGCACTCGGGCGCCGAAGTGATCGGCGTTACGCTCCAGTTGTACGACCATGGCGAAGCTGTGAAGCGGTCGGGCGCGTGCTGCGCAGGGCAGGACATCTATGACGCGGCGCAAGTGTGCGAGAAGCTCGGCATCGCGCACTATGTGCTGGATTACGAAAGTCGGTTCCTGGAAGGCGTGATCGAGCGCTTCGCCGACGATTATGCCAAGGGGAGGACCCCCGTGCCCTGTTCGCTGTGCAACCAGGGGGTGAAGTTCACCGATCTCTACGCCTTCGCCCGTGAGCTTGGGGCCGACGCGCTGGTGACCGGTCATTACGTCCGGCGAGTGGTGCGGGACGGTAAGGCGGAGCTGCACAAGGGCCGCGATCCGGCGCGCGACCAGAGTTATTTCCTTTACGGCACGACGCCGGAGCAGCTCGACCTCTTGCGCTTTCCGATCGGGGAACTGCCAAAGGCAGAGGTCCGGGCGATGGCGGCCGACGCTGGGCTGATCGTGGCGTCCAAGCCAGACAGTCAGGACATCTGCTTCGTGCCCGATGGCGACTATGCCGGACTGGTAAAAAGAATGCGGCCGGAGACCGAAGCGCCCGGCGAGATCGTCGGGCTCGATGGGAGAGTTTTGGGCCAGCATCGCGGCATCGTTCACTTCACCGTCGGCCAGCGCCGCGGGCTCGAAATCGGCGGGTCGGCCGAGCCGCTCTACGTCGTGCGGATTGAGCCAGACGAGCGGCGGCTGGTGGTTGGCCCAAAGCAGGCGCTGGCAGTCAGCGAAGCGCGGGTCGGTAGCTGGAACTGGCTTGGCGAAGACCAGCGCGAGGTCGAGGTGAAGGTGCGTTCGCTGAGCCGACCAGTGCCCTCGCTGCTCGAAGATGGCCTGATCCGATTCCAGCAGCCAGAGTTCGGGGTCGCCCCGGGCCAGGCCGCGGTCGTTTATGACGGTGAGCGGCTGCTCGGCGGCGGGTGGATCAAAGACACCCGCGCCGCCGCGTCCACGCTCGCCACCGCCGCCTGACATGCCGCAGCAGCGCAGCGCGGGCATCCTTCTTTATCGTCGTGGCGAAGCAGGCCTGCAGGTGCTGCTCGGCCATCCCGGCGGTCCCTACTGGGCGCGCAAGGATGCCGGGGCGTGGATGGTGCCGAAGGGCGCGTTGGAGGCCGGCGAAGCACCGCTCGACGCCGCCATGCGCGAATTTGCGGAGGAAGTAGGGCCTGTTCCGCCGGGAACGCCGGTGCCGCTCCGGACCGTGCGCCAGAATGGGGGCAAGCTGGTCGAGGTGTTTGCGCTCGAAGGTGATTTCGATGTCGCGACTTTGGCCAGCAATCCCTTCGAGCTCGAATGGCCGCCGCGCTCCGGGCGGATGCGCAGCTTTCCGGAGATGGACCGGGTCGAATGGATGACCATGGCCGAAGCGCGTGCCCGCATCCTCGCCAGCCAGGAGCCGCTGCTTGATGCGCTGGAAGACCTGCTAACGGGTGCGGCGGGCGAGAAGATAGAGCAGCAAGCCGGCGAGTAGCAGCGCGGCGAGCGTCGCCCAGGCAGCGGAGGTCGCCTGCGTCGCGACGGCGGCACACAGCAGGATACCGAGCGCGCCGAGCATGATCTCGCCCGCGCCGCGCCGCTCGATCTTCAGCCACGCAGCGATGGTGACGGCGTAGACCGCCATGCGTGCAAGCGTGCTGACCACCGCCAGCCAGACGAACCCGCCGCTGAGCGCCAGGACAGCCACCAGCGCGGCCATCAGCAGGATCGAGCCGTGCGGCGTTTCGAAGCGGGAATGAACCGCGCCGATCCAGCCCGGCAGGTCGCCGCGTGCGGCCAGCGCATGGCTGACGCGCGGACTGGCGGTCATGTTGGCGTGGAGATTGCCGGCCAGGCTGGTCACCGCCGCGAGCAGGACAAGCAGGGCGCCGAGCGGCCCGAGCAGCGCGGTCCCGAGTGCCAGCAGAGGCGCTTTTTCACTTTCCGGCACCTGCGGAGACACGGCGGAGTAGGCGAATTGGACGAGGAAATAGAGCAGGGCGATGAGGAAGATCGTCACCAGCATGGCGCGGGCGATCGCGCGGCCGCCGTCACGCGCTTCGCCCGACACGGCGACCGCATTCTCGAACCCGATGAAGGCGTAGAAGACGAGCAGGATGCTGGCTTCAACCGCGGTGAGCGCTGGCGGCGGGCCGAAGGCAGGGAGCGGGATGGTGACCAGCACCAGCCCGGCCAACGCCACGAGCGGCAGGCTCTTCAGCAACGTGAGGCCGCCGAGCAGCCTGATCGCCTTGGTAGTCCCGGCAATGTTGATAAGTGCCAGCAGCGCAATGGCGAGGAGGATCAGGACGCTGCGCAACAACGGTGAGGTCGCGATCTCGGTCCAGCGCAGGAGATAGTCGACCAGCACATGGACGTTGGCCGCGAACGCCGCCAGCCGCGCTACGTAATAGGTCCAGCCGAGTTCGAATCCGGCAAAGCGCCCGAAAGCGGAGCCATAGACGACCGGCCCGCCTTCGCCCGGCATCGCGGCGATCGCCCGCGCAAAGGGAATGGCAATCAGCAGCATGACCAAGGCCGCGGCTGGAAACAGCAGCGCCGCCCATGGTCCGACGTCGCCGTTGAGGGTCGCTGGAAGCGCGAAGACCGACGCGCCGACCGCGCCGTTGAAGGACAGCAAGGCGGCGCTGCCGGCACCGACCTTCCGGGGCAGCGCTCGTTCGCTCAAATCCGGAACGTGCCTTCGATCACCGTTCGTGCCTCCCCGCCGAGCAGCACTCTGCCGCCCGCAAGGCGGCATCGCAAGTCGCCGCCACGCGGGCCGACTTGCGCCGCGGTGAAGTCGGTTCGGCCAAGCTCTGCCGCCCAGTAGGGCACCAGGGCGCAATGAGCCGAGCCGGTGACCGGGTCTTCATCGATGCCATGATAAGCGGCGAATACGCGGCTGGCGATGTCGGTGCGGGTGCCGGGCGCGGTGACGATCACCAGTGAGCCGACCAGGCGCAGGCGGGAAAAATCGGGCCTGACCGCGCGGACCGCGGCTTCGTCTTCGAGCCGGACGAGGATGGCTCCGTTGCCGCCCTCACCGATGTGCACGGCGCCTTCCACGCCGAGCGCGTCCAGCACCTCGTCGGCTTGGCCTGCGCGCAGGCGGCTGGCCGGGAGGTCGAGCCACAAGGCGCCGTCCTCACCTGTCACCTTCAGCACGCCCGAGCGGGTCCGGAAGCGCACCGCGCCCTCCTCCAGCAGGATGTGCCCGCTGGCGAGGGTGGCGTGACCGCAAAGATCGACTTCCACCGTCGGTGTGAACCAGCGCAGCTGGTAATCGGCCTCGTCGCTCTCGAGCGGCACGGTGAACGCGGTTTCGCTGAGGTTGTTTTCGGCGGCGATCGCCTGGAGGATCTCGTCCGGCAGCCAGCCGTCGAGCGGCATCACCGCCGCCGGATTGCCAGTCAGCGGGCGACCGCTGGTGAAAGCATCCACCTGGTAGAAGGGCAGGCTGATGGGATCGGTCACGTGCGCTCCGTCAGTTCGTGGGGAAGCATTCCCTCGCGGTCGGTGTGGCCTTCGGGATCGAGGTGGAGGAAGATCTCAGTGCCGGGGAAGCGGCGCTGAAGGTCTTCTTCGACCGCATCGAGGCGATCATGGGCCTGGCGAACGCTCCATTCTTCGGGAACCCAGACGTGGAACTGGATGAAGTCGTGCACCCCGCTGGTGCGGGTGCGGACATCGTGCATCCCCTTGAGCTCGGGATACTCGGCGCAGGCGGCGAGGAAAGCGGTCCGCTTATCTTCCGGCCACTCGGCATCCATCAATTGGTTGACGCTGTCGCCCGCAGCTTGCCAGGCGCCCCACAGCAACCAGAGCGCGATGGCCACGCCGAACGCCGCATCGGCGCCGCGAAGGTGGAGAAGTTGGTCGAGCACCAGCGCGCCGATCACCGCGCCGTTCAGGAACAGGTCTGACTTGTAATGAATGTTGTCGGTCTGGATCGCGATGGAGCCGGTCTGCGCGATGACACGCTTCTGATAGGCAAGGAGCAGCAAGGTCCCGAGCATCGCCGCAAGGCTGACCCCGATACCGAGTTCGGCGTTCGCGGTCGGTGCGCCGTTCAGCAGCCGGTCAATCGCCCGCCATCCAATGCCAAGCGCGGATGCGGCGATCAGAACCACCTGGCCGAGCGCGACCAGCGCCTCCGCCTTGCCGTGGCCGAAGCGGTGGTCGTGGTCGGCGGGAAGCGCGGCGATCCGCACCCCGGCAAGCGTGAACAGGCTGGCCACAAGGTCGAGCGCGGTGTCGGCCAAGCTGCCGAGCATGGCGGTGCTGTCGGTCGCGATTGACGCCCATGCCTTGGCGAGGAGCAGGATTAGCGCCATCGCCACGCTGGCCAGCGCAGCGCGCTGCGTCAGGCGCGTGCGTTCGGGGCCGACCACCCTCACGGGAAGAGGAGGCCTTCTGACCAGCTGCCGTCTTCCTGCCGCTCGAACAGGCGGCGGTGGTGAAGGCGGAACTCGACGTCCTCCCAGAACTCGATGCGATCGGGCACAAGCCGGAAGCCCGACCAGTGCTCGGGCCGCGGCACGTCATGTCCCTCGAACCGCTCTTTCGCCTGCTCGACGCGGGCGACAAAGGTGTCACGGCTGTCCAGCGGCCGCGACTGGTCACTGGCATGGGCCCCGATCTGGCTGGTCCAGGAACGGCTGGCGAAATATTCGTCGGCGTCGGCGTCGCTGACCTGCACCAGACGGCCCTCGGCGCGGACCTGCTTGCGAAGCGACTTCCAGTGGATGCACAGAGCGCCCCACGGATTGCTGGCGATCTCCTGCCCCTTGCGGCTTTCGAGATTGGTGAAGAAGCCGAAGCCGTCCGGCCCATGCCGCCGCATCAGCACCATGCGAACCGACGGGTGGCCGTCCGGCGTCGAGGTGGCGAGCGCCATGGCGTCGGGATCGTTGATCTCGGCGCCTTCGGCCAGCGCCATCCACTCGGCGAACAGGGTAAAGGGGTCGGTGGCGGCCATGGCCGCGCCTGTATCCGCTCGGGGGCCGGCCACGCAAGCAATGCCGCCCGGCTGGCGCCGCCAGAACTTTTGGCTAAGAGGGGAGCCATGGATCTTTACGCACAATTGGGGGTGAAGCGCGGAGCGAGTGAGGCCGAGATCAAGAAGGCCTATCGAAGCCTCGCCAAGCAACTTCACCCTGACCGCAACAAGGATAATCCGCAGGCGGCCGAGCGCTTTTCGAAGGTCACGCAGGCCTATGACCTGCTGTCCGACGCCGACAAGCGCGCACGCTATGACCGGGGTGAGATCGACGAGGAAGGCAATCCCAAGTTCGGCGGCTTCGGCGGCGGCGGCGGTTATGGCGGCGCGCGGCCGGGCCAAGGCGGCGGCGGCTTTGAAGGCTTTCCTGGCGGCGGCGCCGCTGGCGGGCCTGACCTTAGCGACCTGTTCGAAGGCTTGTTCGGCGGTGCCACCGGGCGACGTGCCGGCGGCTCGCCCTTCGGCAACAGCGCCGGCGCCCGCCCGCGGGCCGCTGTCAAAGGCGCCGACGTTGCTTATCGGCTGACAGTACCGTTCGTCGACGCGGCAACGCTGAGCCCACAGCGGGTGACGCTGGCAGACGGCACGACTATCGAGCTGAAGCTTCCCAAGGGTGTCGAGGACGGCGCCAAGATCCGCCTGTCCGGCAAGGGCGAGGCGGGACCCGGAGGCAAGGGCGACGCGATCGTCTCCATCGGAATCGAACCGCACCGCTTCTTCACCCGCGACGGGCAGCATGTCCGGCTCGATCTGCCGATCAGCCTCAAGGAGGCGGTGCAGGGCGCCAAGGTCAAGGTTCCGACCCCCGACGGCGCGGTGATGCTGAGCGTTCCTAAGGGTGCGAGCTCGGGCAAGGTGCTGCGGATCAAGGGCCGCGGCTTCAGCGACAAGGCGGGAACCCGCGGCGATCTCCTCGTCACCCTGATGGTCGATCTCCCCGCCGGCGACGCCGAGCTGGAGCGCTTTGTGGAAGGCTGGACCGGCGGGGCAAGCAACCCGAGGGCGGGTCTCGGCGTCTAGGCGCGTACATGCAGGACATTTCCCCCCACAGTCCCGAAGCCAGGCGCAAACGCCTGGCCGCCATTCAAGCGCGTTTCGGAAGCCAGGTGGTCGAGCGGGTCAAGCCCGGGACCAAGCCGTTCGAAGTCGCCAAGCGGGTTGCAATCGGCGTTTACAACGACGGCTTCATCCACGCCGGCAACATCGCCTACCTGTCACTGCTGTCGATGTTCCCCTTCTTCATCCTCGCGGCCGCGGTGGCGCAGCTGTTCGGGTCGACAGAAGGAGCGCAGCAGATCGTGGTCAACGTGCTCCGCTCCTTGCCGCCCGACATCGCCGCCGTGGTGCGCGATCCCGTGGCGGAGGTGCTGACTGCACGCCAAGGCCCGCTGCTGTGGTTCGGGGCGCTGGTCGGACTGTGGACGGCGTCGAGCTTCATCGAGACCATTCGCGATATCCTTCGCCGGGCGTACGGCGTTAAATATACGGCGCCCTTCTGGGAATATCGGCTGATCTCGGCGACCCTCATGCTCGGCCTTGTGCTGCTGATGCTGATCGCGCTGGCGTCGACCGTGCTGCTGAGCTCGATCGAAGCCTTCATTGTCGCCAAGGTGCCGCAGCTGGGCGATATCGAAAGCACCCTGACGCTGCTGCGGTTCGTGCCGGGCCTTGCGCTCTACGGCACCGTCTACCTCATCTTCGTGGTGCTGACCCCATCCCGCTATCGAAAGAGCGGATGCCGCAAATGGCCGGGCGCCTTGCTGGTGACGGCCTGGTGGATCGGCACGGCGACCCTGCTGCCCAAGGCGATCAGCCTGGCGGGCGGCTACGACCTTACCTACGGCAGTCTCGCGGGCGTGATGATCGCCTTGTTGTTCTTCTTTATCGTCGGCCTGGGCGTCGTGATGGGCGCCGAACTGAACGCCGGGCTGGCGGAAACCGACGCGAGGGCGCTAGAGGGCGAGCATTATGCCGGCCCGCACGTTGCGACCCTGGAGGTCGAGGCGCCGGAACCCGGCGAGAAGGTCACGTTGCAGCCGAGCCAGATCCAGGAGGTCCCGGAATCGGCGGAGGCGGTCGTCGCAGCGGCCGAAGAGGGGAAGATCGCATGACGGGATTGATGGCGGGAAAGCGCGGGCTGATCATGGGCCTCGCCAATGATCGCAGCTTGGCCTGGGGCATCGCCAAGCAATTGGGCGAGCATGGCGCCGAACTGGCGTTCAGCTATCAGGGCGAGGCGCTGGAGAAGCGGGTGCGGCCGCTGGCCGAGAGCCTTGGCAGCGACTTCCTGGTCGACTGCGATGTCGGCGACATGGACGCGCTCGACCGGACCTTTGCCGCGATCGAGGAGCGGTGGGGCGGGCTCGACTTCATCGTCCACGCGATCGGCTTCTCGGACAAGAACGAGCTTCGCGGGCGGTTCGTCGACACGAGCCTCGACAACTTCCTGCTGACCATGAACATCTCGGTCTACAGCTTCGTCGCCTGCGCGCAGCGCGCGGGGCGGCTGATGAAGCCGGGCGGCTCCATGCTGACCTTGAGCTATTACGGCGCCGAGAAGGTCATCCCCCACTACAACGTGATGGGCGTCGCCAAGGCTGCGCTTGAGACCGCGACCAAATATCTTGCCGCCGACCTTGGCAAGGACGGCGTGCGCGTGAACGCGATCAGTGCGGGGCCGATCAAGACCCTGGCAGCAAGCGGGATCGGCGACTTCCGCTACATCCTGAAGTGGAATGAGCTGAACGCGCCGCTCCGCCGCAACGTCACCATCGAGGACGTCGGCGGGGCCGGGCTGTACCTGCTCAGCGATCTTGCCAGCGGGGTCACCGGCGAGATCCACCATGTCGATGCCGGCTACAATGTGGTCGGCATGAAGGCCGAGGACGCGCCGGATATCGCCACCGTTTGATCGCTCGCTGCGGCGGTCTTACTTCCCGTCGCCGTAGATCTTCATCAGCGTGTAGAGATAGTCGCGGCTGTCGAGCAGCGACTTGACCCGGATACGCTCGTTGAGGCCATGGACGCCATTGCCGTCGGCTTCCCCGAAGCCGCCCGAAATGCCGTAGGTCGGGATACCGGCCGGGGTCAGGAACGCCGCGTCCGTCGCGCCGGCCAGCATGGTGCGGACCAGCGGGACACCCGGAAACATCTTGGCGGCGAGCGTCTCGGCAGGGCCCAGCACCTTGGGGTCGAGCGGCGGCGGCGGGGCGGGGGCGTTGCGCACCTCGGGAATGGTCACCTTCACCGCAGGGTCGTTGATCGCACGGACGAAGGTCTGGCGAACGCCCTCCGCTGTCTCTCCTGGGAAGATCCGGCAATTGATGTTTGCTTTTGCCCGCTGCGGCAGGGCGTTGGTGGCGTGACCGGCGTTCAAAATGGTCGCGACGCAGGTGGTATGAAGGATCGAGTTGTCGCCCGGATCGCGTTCGAGCAGGGCGCGCGCGCCTTCGTCCTGCGGATTCGCGAGCAGTGCGGTGATCGCCGCTCGCTGGTCGGTCGGGCGGGTCGCACCCATGCGGGCGAAATAGTCGCGGGTGGTGGCGTTGAAGGTGACCGGGAAGCGGAGCTGTTCCACCGCCGTCACCGCACGCGACAAGTGGTAGATCGCGTTGTCGGGAACCGGCCGCGAGCTGTGCCCGCCGGGGTTGGTCACTTCCAGCGCGTAATTCTGCGACAGCTTCTCGCCGACCTGGATGCCGAGGAAGAGGGGCTTGCCGGAAGCATCGAGCCGCCCGGCGCCGCCTTCATTCACGGCAAAGGCCGCGTCGATCAGGTTGCGCTTTTCGGTCGCGAGATATTTGGCGCCGTTGAAGGCGCCATTCGTTTCCTCGCCGCAGGTCAGCGCCAGCTTGAGCGTGCGGCGCGGCTTGTAGCCTTCCTGGCGATAGCGGATCAGGGTGTCGACAAAGATCGCTGCCATGGCTTTGTCGTCCGACGCGCCGCGGGCGTAGAAGAAGCCGTCTTCCTCGACCAGGGTGAAGGGGTCGCGGGTCCAGTCCTCGCGCTTGGCTTCCACGACGTCGACGTGAGCGAGCATCAGCACCGGCTTCGCCTTGGCATCGCGGCCCGGGTGGAGGACGACGAGGCCGCCTTCCTTGGGATGCTCGGGCACTGCGAAGGGGATGAGGTCGGATTGCGGAATGCCAGCCGCCGCCAGCCGCGCCGCCATTCGGCTCGCTGCCAGCGTGCAATCGCCGGCGGACAGCGTCGTGTTGGTCTCGACCAGCTCCTTGTAGGTGGCGCGGAACGCCGCTTAGCCCGGGCGCTGCGCCAGCGTGCCGGTGGAGGTGAGCAGGGTGGCAAGTCCAAGCGCGAGCGACAATTTCATCGATGTTCCCCCAACCCCACGAACCGGGGCAGAGAACGAGGCTATCGCAGTCGGAAGCGGTCCGCCAGATGGTCGCCTTGCAAGCCGGCCTTCCCTCCACGAGGCTTGAGGCATGACCGCTTTCGATCCCGCGGCGCCCACCAGCCGATCTCGCGCAAGTCGCTGGCAGTGGCAGCGTTCTCGACCATCGCCAATTGGTATGATTCACGCTCTACCTCTATTTTGCGACGGTGCTGTGGTCGGTGGCACTGATGACCGCGGCACTGCTCGCGACCGTGCTGCTTTCAACCAAGGCGGAGATCGGAGTTGCGGCTGGGTGGGCGCTGTTCCTGCTGCGCTGGTGGTGGGATTCTCAGTCGAGGGCGAATTTAGCGGCTGGTGGCGTACTTCTCGAAGGCGCGAGTGCCGACCGGCGTGGGCTGGTCGCGACAAGCATGCCGGGGATCATGATCGCGGCGGTGGCGGCGGCGGTGCTTCCGGTCTTTCTTACGCTCAAGGAACGGCGCCGATCAACCGCGGCTGACGCCTCGCTCCACGTGGCACTCTTGCAGCCGTCCGTCGACTGACTTGGCGTATTATAGATGTGACACGCCCGTTGGTCGAAGCCGCGGTGCTTGCTGCCGGCGGGCGGCGCAAGCCGTGGCGATCGGATGCCGGCCGATTGGGGGACAAGCGTCATCGGGGCGGTTCATTGCTCAGGCAATGATCAGTGCTCCCTCATGACGCTCACGGGTGGCCGACGTCAGAGCGTCAGGGGTCGGTCCAGCACCGGCTCACCAGTTTCACAGGGGCAAGTTCACCACATGCATGTTCATTATTCCGCCGCCGCCAGCCTCCTCAGCCTCGCCGCCGCGATGCTGGCTTCGGCGCCCGCTGCCGCCCAGTCCGCGCCTGCCGGCAGCCAGTCCGAACAGGCGCCGCCGCCTGCCCGCGAGCGCGGCCAGACCGTCACCGTCACAGGCAGCCGCCCGCAGGTGATCGACGCGCCCGACCGGCTGAGCTTCAATGTTGCCAACGACCTTGGCGCGCAGACCGGCAGTCTTGCCGATGCGCTGCGCAACGTGCCGGGCGTCGAGGTCGATCTTGAAGGCAAGGTCAGCCTCCGCGGTGACCCCGGCGTCACCATCCTGGTCGACGGGCGTCCGTCCGGTCAGCTGCGGGGAGAAGGGCGCGGCGACGCGCTGCTGTCCATGCCCGCCAACGGGATCGAGCGGGTCGAGGTCATCACCAATCCGTCAGCCGCGATGAGCCCCGAGGGTTCGGGCGGTGTCATCAACCTCATCACCAAGAAGCAGCGCGCTGCCGGCACCACGGGTACCGTGCGCGCCAACGCGGGCCTCGAAGGTCGCGGAAGCGTGTCGCTCAACATGGCGCGCAGCCGCCCTGGCCTGACCATCTCGGGCGAGGCGGCCTATCGCCGCTTTACCAACGAGATCATCGTCACCCAGAACCGTGAGCGCTTCGTTCCGGGCGGTGCCAGCCTGCTGAGCCGACAGGAGCAGTTTCACGACAATGTCGCGCAAGGGTTCAACAGCCGCTTCGGGGTCGAATATGACCTCAACAAGACCAACCGCCTGACCGGCGAGGTCAGCTACCGCCGCAACATGCTCGACAGCGACCGCGACGAGGAATTCATCGGCAATGCGGCCGAGCCGAGTTTCAACCGCTTGAGCGATCAGGAGATGCGGCAGCGCATCCTTGGCCTGCGCACCTCCTGGCGCAAGACGCTGCCGGGCAAGGACCACAGCCTGGCGGTCGACCTGCAGCACGACACGGGCGGCATGAACCGCCTGCTCGACGGCCGCATCACGCCGGCCGGCGCCGCCGACATCTTCGAGCGCATCGACAATGACATCGACCGCAACGAGACCCGCGTGAAGGCCGATTACAAGAAGCCGCTGGGCGAGAACCGCTCGCTCAACCTCGGCTATGAATTTGAAGGCTCGAACGCGGATTTCGACTTCAAGGGAGCGCGCGGCGCTGCGTCGAACGCGTTGGTCAGCCAAGCCAATCTCACCAACCGCTTCGATTTCTCGCAGGATGTCCACGCGCTCTACGGCACCGCGCAGATCAACAGCGGCAAGTGGGAGTTCCAGCCGGGTCTCCGCCTCGAGCAGGTCGGGCTGAACCTGTTCCAGCGCACCGACAATGCGAGCTACGAGCAAGATTACTTCCGGATCTACCCGACGCTGCACATCGGCCGGGCGCTAAGCGAGCAGACCAAGCTTCGCGCGAGCTACAGCCGGCGCATTCAGCGGCCGGGGCCGTTCGAGCTCAACCCCTATACCTTCTACGTCGATGCGCGAAACATCCAGCGGGGCAATCCCAACCTCAAGCCCGAGGTCACCGACGCCTTCGAGACCTCGCTGCAATATCGCAAGGATGCGACCTTCATCTCGCTGACGGGCTTCTATCGCCGCTCGCGCGACATGTTTACCGAGATCCTGCAGACGCTGCCCGACGGCGTTCTGTTGCAGACCCGCGCCAACCTTGGCCGGGGCAGCCGGCTGGGGCTCGACGCCATTCTCAACGGGCGGCTCAGCAAGACGCTCAACTATCAGCTATCGGGCACTGTGCAGCGGATGGAGCTCGATCCGCGCGGTATTGCCGGCACCTTCGGCAAGGTGTCGGGCGTGGTCGGATCGGTGCGCGGCAGCGTGAATTGGCAGCCAAGCCCCAAGGACTTCATCCAGATCAGCGGCAACTATCAGGGCAAGCAGCTCATTCCGCAGGGCTATCGCCTCGGCGGCGGGATCGTGAACGTCGGCTACCGGCGCAAGATCGACGACAAGCTGTCGCTGCTGGTGACCGGCCAGAACGTCTTCGACAGTGCGCGGCAGGAGATCGTCATCAACACGCCGGCGTTCCGCGACCGCCTGAAGTTCAAGGTGCGCGGGCGGGCGGTGCTGTTCGGCCTCGCCTATAACTTCGGCCAAGGCAACAGCCGCCGGCCGCAGCCGCAAGGCTTCGATTTCGACCCCAGCGCAGGCAGCGTCGGGCAGTAACGCCAGAGTCGGCGCGAGAGCCATAAACGTCTCTCGCGTCGAAATGCCCTTGTTGTTACACTGACAGCAAGGGGCGGGGGGACGTTTTCATGAAATCTGTTGGCGCGTGGGTGAAGCGGCATCCGATCTGGTCGGGGCTGATCATCCTCGTCGTGGCGCTGATCGCCTATCAGATGCTGAAGCCCAAGACGTATGACTATGTCTACGTCAGCGAAACGGTGACGCGCGGTGAAGTCGTGCGCAAGGTGACCGCGAGCGGCAAGTTGCGCGCGCTGAACACGATCAAGGTCGGCGCCGAAGTGTCGGGGCAGGTCAGCCGCGTTGCGGTCGACTTCAACACGCCGGTCAAGGCAGGACAGGTGCTGGCCGAGATCGACCCGACGCGCTTGCGCGCCCGGGTCGAGCAAGCACGGGCGCAGGTCGCCACCGCCGAGGCGGCTTTGGCGACGGCCAATGCCGCGGCCGGACGCGCGTCGAGCGATGTCGGCATCCAGAGCCGGGAGTATGAGCGTCGCAAGCAACTCGCCGGGCGTGGCTTCACGTCGCAGGCAGCGCTCGACGCGGCTGGCGGTTCGCTGGCGACTGCACAGGCCTCGCGCCGGAGCAGCACGGCGCAGATCGCCACTGCCCGCGCGCAGATCGTCCAGGCCCGCGCCGAGCTGTCGTCGGCGATGCTCGACCTTTCCCGCACCCGCATCATCGCGCCGACCTCAGGCGTGGTGATCAACCGGCTGGTCGAGCCCGGCTCCACCGTGGCCGCCAGTTTCCAGACCCCCAACCTGTTCGAGATCGCCGCCGACACCAGCCGCATGCAGGTCGAGACCAGCGTGGACGAGGCCGATATCGGTGAGATCCAGACCAGGCAGGAGGTGAGCTTCACCGTCGATGCTTACCCCCGCGATCGTTTCAAGGCGGTGGTACGGCAAATCCGCAAGGCGGCGGTCGAGACCAACAATGTGGTGAGCTATCTCGTCATCCTCGACGTCGACAACAAGGACGGCAAATTGCTTCCGGGCATGACCGCCAATGTCGAGATCGTCACGGGCCGCATCGCTTCGGCGCTGCGGGTGCCGACAACCGCGTTGCGCTTCCGGCCAAGGGTCGGCGATCGCCCCAAAAGCGTTCCGCCCAAGGGCAGCGAGACGGTCTACTTAGTCGGCGCCGAGCCATACAAGCCGGCGCGCAAGATCGTGAAGACGGGGCTGGCGGGCGAAGAGTTCGTCGAGGTGCGGTCAGGCCTCAAGGCTGGTGACAAGGTGCTGGTGCGGACCCGGTCGACCGAGCCCAAGAAGGGCGGCGACGAGGAAGAGGATGACGTGGAGGTCACCGTTGACTGAGCCCCCGCTCGTCGAAACGTGCGACCTCCGCAAGGAGTACAAGCTCGGCGGGGAAACGGTGCACGCGGTGGACGGCGTATCGCTGACCATCCGCCGCGGCGAGTTCGTGGCGGTGATGGGTGCCAGCGGATCGGGCAAGTCGACCTTCATGAACCTGGTGGGCGCGCTCGACCTGCCAACCGGCGGCGAGATGCTGTTCGACGGGCAGGCACTGGCCAATCTGTCGTCCGACGAATTAGCGGCGATCCGCAATCGCAAGATCGGCTTCGTCTTTCAGCAGTTCAACCTGCTCGCCCGCACCAGCGCGCTCGACAATGCGGCGACCCCGCTGATCTATGCTGGCGTGCCGCTCGCCAAGCGGCGAGAGCGCGCGGCGGCGAAGCTTGCCGCCATGGGCCTTGGCGACCGATTGGATCATACGCCGGCCAAGCTGTCGGGCGGGCAGCAGCAGCGGGTTGCCATCGCCCGCGCACTGGTGACCGAGCCGCTGATGCTGCTGGCCGACGAACCGACTGGCGCGCTCGATACCGCGACCTCCGAAGAGATCATGCGGCTGTTCACCGAGCTCAACGAGGGCGGCATCACCGTAGTCCTGGTCACCCACGAGCCTGACATCGCGCAGTTCGCCAAGCGCCGCATCCTGTTCCGCGACGGCAAGGTGGTCGAGGATCGGCCGGTCACCGACCGGCGGCTGGCAGCATGAACATCGGCGGCTTTGTCGCCGGGCGCCTGGTCGACGTCGGCATCGCGCTAACGGCGCTTCGCACCAATCTCATGCGCTCGATCCTGACCACCTTGGGTGTAATGATCGGCGTGTTCGCGGTGATCCTTGCCATGGCGGTAGGAAGTGGCGCCAAGGTGTCGGTCGAGGAGACGGTGGCGCAGCTCGGCTCCAACATGGCGCTGATCTTTCCGCAGGAAGAGGGCGGCCGCGGCGGACCGAATACCGCGCCGGGCAAGCTCACCGAGCGCGATGCGGCCGCCATTGAACGATCGATCCCCGGCGTCATCGCCGTAGCCCCGCAGATCCGCGCCAACGTCCAGCTTTCGATCCCCGCCAAGCAGGTCACCACCAGCGGCATTGCGGTGACGCCAGGCTACGCCATCGCCTCCAACTCAGGGATCGAGAGCGGGCGGTTGATCGAGGAGTCGGACGTCCGCTCGGCTGCCCGCGTAGTGGTGCTCGGGCCGACCGTCGCCACCGCCTTGTTCGCCGACCTCGAGCCGGTGGGCCAGACGGTGCGGCTGAACAAGGTGCCGTTCCGAGTGGTCGGCGTGCTGGCGGGCAAGGGGTCAAGCCTCGGCAACGACCAGGACGACGTCGCTTTGGTGCCGCTCAGCACCGGCCGCCAGCGCTTCACCACCTCGCTGCGCGGGCCCGACGACCTGTCCCTGCTGTTCGTCGGCTTCGATCCGGCTATGGATCTTGGTGATGGCAAGCGCGAGCTGGTCCGCCTGCTGCGTAGCCGCAACAATGTCGAAAGGGGCGAGCCGCAGCCGTTCGCCGTCCGCACCACCGAGGAGTTTCAGGAGGAGTCGAGCATGGTGACTTCGATCTTCCAGGCGGTGCTGGTCGCGATTGCGTCAATCTCGCTGCTGGTCGGCGGGATCGGGATCATGAACATCATGCTGGTCAGTGTCACCGAGCGAACGCGGGAGATCGGACTGCGCATGGCGCTCGGCGCGCGCCGGCGGGACATTCGCAATCAGTTCCTGGTCGAGGCGGCGGTGCTGTGCATGATCGGCGGTCTGCTCGGCCTTGGCCTTGCGGCGATCGCCGCACAGGCGTTCGAGAAGTTCGCCGAATTCCCCGCGCCAATTGGGATCGGTACCGTGTTCGGCAGCATCGCTTTCAGCGCCTTCATCGGCCTGCTGTTCGGCGGTTATCCCGCGATCCGCGCCAGTCGCCTCAGCCCGATCGAGGCGCTGCGCAGCGAGTGACGCGTCTCAGGCGGCGAAAGGATCGCGAACCAGGATCGTGTCGTCGCGGTCGGGCGAGGTCGAGACCAGGGCCACTGGGCAACGGATCAGTTCTTCGACGCGGCGGATATACTTGATGGCCAGCGCCGGAAGATCGGCCCAGCTGCGCGCGCCGGCGGTGCTGTCTGACCAGCCCGGCATCTCTTCGTAGACCGGCTCTACCCGCGCCTGATCAGCGGCGTGCGGCGGGAGATAGTCGAAGCGCTTGCCGTCGATCTCGTAACCGACGCAGATCTTCACCGTCTCAAACCCGTCAAGGACGTCGATCTTGGTGAGCGCGATGCCCGTGATGCCGCTGACCGCCGCGCTCTGGCGGACCAACACGGCGTCGAACCAGCCGCAGCGGCGCTGGCGTCCGGTGACGGTGCCGAACTCGTGACCGCGCTCGCCGAGGCGCTGGCCGTCGGTGTCGTCGAGCTCGGTCGGGAAGGGACCGGAGCCGACGCGGGTGGTGTAGGCCTTGACGATCCCGAGCACGAAGCCCGCCGCGCCCGGACCCATGCCGCTGCCGCTGCCGGTGGTGCCGGCGACGGTGTTGGACGAGGTCACGAACGGATAGGTGCCGTGATCGACGTCGAGCAGCACGCCTTGCGCGCCTTCGAACAGGATGCGGCGGCCCTTGGAGCGCGCGTCCTCGAGGTCGACCCACACTGGACGGGCGAACTGCAGCACGAAGTCCGCAATCTCGGCGAGATCGTTCTTCAGTCGCGCGCGATCAACCGGCCCCTTGCCGAACCCCGCACGGAGCGCATCATGGTGCGCGCAGAGGCGGTCAAGCAGGGGATCGAGTTCGTCAAGATGCGCAAGGTCGCAGACCCGGATGGCGCGGCGGCCGACCTTGTCCTCATAGGCTGGGCCGATGCCGCGGCGAGTGGTGCCGATCTTGCCCGCGCCGCTGGCATCCTCGCGCAGCGCGTCGAGGTCGCGGTGGATGGGAAGGATCAGCGGGCAGGTCTCGGCGATGCGCAGAGCGTCGGGCTCGACCCGCACCCCTTGGCCGCGCAGCTTCTCAACCTCCTCGCGCAGCCACCAGGGGTCGAGCACCACGCCGTTGCCGATGATCGACAGGGTGCCGGTGACGATCCCGCTCGGCAGCAGGGAGAGCTTGTAGACCTTGTCGCCGACGACCAAAGTATGGCCGGCATTGTGGCCGCCCTGGAAACGCACCACGCAATCGGCGCGGCTGGCAAGCCAGTCGACGATCTTGCCCTTGCCCTCGTCGCCCCACTGAGCGCCGATCACGGTCACGTTACCCATCGTCATCAATCCTGCTGCTGGCGAGGCGCCGCCAGGGCGTCGCTCAGCCGCGCTCCTATTGATTGTGGGCGACGAGGTCCAGAATGGGCGAGCGACCTAGCTTGCGCTTACCCCGACCGATAACTCAGAGGAGAGCCGCAACCGCAGCGCCGATGGCGGCCCAAGATGCGAGCAACAATCCGCCGAGAACTAGGCCCCGTGTCCGAAGCGAGTAGCGATCGTCGATCACATCTTCCGCTTCGATGGCGGCGGCGAGCGCCTGAAGGCGAGTGATGTCGAACCCCTTGTCTGCGCTCTCGTTTGAGGTCTCGGCCGGGGATCGCAGCAGGGCGGCGCTGACGGTGGCCGCCGCGATGCTTTGTTCGAACACGCAACCGTGGAAGTGGCCGCTGCTCCAGACCACCGATGCAGCAGTGGGGCCGCGCTCCGGGAGGTCGACGAAGATTGTTTCGCCGGTGCCGAGGTCTTGCTGGGTTTCGACCAGCATTCCGGTCAGCGAAAGATCGTGGATCAGGACCTCGATGCCGCTGTCCGAAACTGCGGATTCGAGACGCAGAGTGCGCCTTGAGGTGTATCGCCGGTTTTCGCTTTCGAGAGGCGAAAGGGCCTGAACTGCAGTCGACATCAATCTGGGGCCCGTCACTGTGTCCCCGAACCCTGACGCCATCTTCTTAACAGATGGTCAACTTGGGCTTCGCGTCGGTGCTTTGGAGGCCTTCTAAGCAGGACGAGAGGTGCCGCCGACGGGGGGCGGCCCCTCTCGCACCCTAGAAGCTCAGCGCCACGACGTCGCGCACGCCTTCGAGTCCGCATAGTTTCTGCACCACCTCGAGCGAAACCGGATCGTCCACCGCGACCAGTGCCACCGCTTCACCGCCCGCTTTGCGCCGGCCGAGGTTGAAGAAGGCGATGTTGATCCCGGCTTCGCCGAGCGTCGTCCCGAGCTTGCCGATGAAGCCTGGCGCGTCGTTGTTCACGATATAGAGCACGTGGCCGGCAAGGTCGGCTTCCACCGCGACCCCGAAGATATCGACAAGGCGCGGGGCGCTGTTGCCGAACAGGGTGCCGGCAACGCAACGCTCGCCCGCCGGGGTCGAAGCGGTTACCCGGACGAGGGTGTGGTAATCACCCTCGCGTTCGTGGCGGACTTCCTTGACGTCGAGCCCGCGTTCCTTGGCCAGCACGGGCGCGTTCACCATGTTTACGGTCTGGCTGTAGGTACCCATCAGGCCTGCCAGCACCGCGCCGGTGATCGGCTTCTGGTTGAGCTGCGCCGCCGCGCCCTCGACCTCGATCGACACGCCGCGCACCTGCTCGCCGAGCACCTGGCCGAGCAGTTTCCCGAGCTTTTCGGCAAGCGCCATATAGGGCTTGAGGCGCGGCGCTTCCTCGGCCGACAGCGAGGGCATGTTAATAGCGTTGGTGACGCCGCCCAGAAGGAGGAAGTCGCTCATCTGCTCGGCAACCTGAATCGCGACATTGACCTGCGCTTCAGTGGTCGAGGCACCGAGGTGCGGGGTGGAGATGAAGCCGGGGGTGCCGAACAGGGGGCTGGCAGTGGCGGGCTCGGTCTCGAATACGTCGAGCGCCGCGCCGGCGACCTGGCCGCTGTCGAGCGCATCCTTGAGCGCCGCCTCGTCGATCAGCCCGCCCCGGGCGCAGTTGATGATCCGCACGCCCTTCTTGGTCTTGGCCAGCGCCTCGCGGCTGAGGATGCCGCGGGTCTGGTCGGTGAGCGGCGTGTGGAGGGTGATGAAGTCTGCGCGCTTCAGCAACTCGTCGAGCTCTACCTTTTCGATCCCCAGTTCCAGCGCGCGTTCGGGCGAGAGGAAGGGGTCAAAGGCGACAACCTTCATCTTGAGGCCGAGTGCCCGGCTGGCAACGATCGAGCCGATGTTGCCTGCGCCGATCAGGCCGAGCGTCTTGGCGGTGAGCTCCACCCCCATGAAGCGGTTCTTTTCCCACTTGCCGGCCTGGGTCGAGGCGTCGGCCTCGGGAAGCTGGCGGGCGAGCGCGAACATCAGCGCAATGGCATGCTCTGCGGTGGTGATCGAGTTACCGAAGGGCGTGTTCATCACCACGATGCCCCGCTGCGTGGCGGCCGGGATATCGACATTGTCGACGCCGATACCCGCGCGACCGATGACCTTGAGGTTGGTCGCATGGTCGAGCAGCTTGGCCGTCGCCTTGGTCGAAGAGCGGATGGCGAGGCCGTGATAGTCGCCGATGATGGCGGCGAGTTCGTCAGGGGTCTTGCCGGTGATCTCATCCACTTCGATCCCGCGTTCGCGGAAGATGGCGGCGGCGCGGGGGTCCATCTTGTCGGAGATGAGGACGCGCGGGGTCATGCCTTGGTCTCCTCGTAGGCCCAGTCGAGCCATGGCCCGAGGGCCTCGATGTCGGCTGCGTCGACGGTCGCGCCGCACCAGATGCGGAGGCCCGGCGGGGCGTCGCGATAGCCGGCGATGTCGAAGGCCGCGTCCTGCTCCTCCAGCAGCGCTGCCATCTTCTTGATCCGCGCTTCGTCGGCGCCCTCCACCGTCAGGCACACGCTGGTCTTGGAGCGAACGGCGGGATCGACCGCCAGGTGGCCGAGCCAGTCTCGCGCTTCGACGAGGGTATCGAGCGCGCCGGCGTTGGCAGCACAGCGCTGAATGGCACCGTGCAGGCCGCCGATGCTGTCGATCCACTCGAGCGCTGCGATGGCGTCCTCGACCGCGAGCATCGAGGGCGTGTTGATCGTCTCGCCCGAGAAGATGCCCTCGATCAGCTTGCCCTTGCTCGTCAGGCGGAAGAGCTTGGGGAGCGGCCAGGCGGGCGTGTAGCTTTCCAGCCGCGCGACCGCGCGAGGGCCGAGGATCAGGACGCCGTGAGCGCCTTCGCCGCCGAGCACCTTCTGCCAGGAGAAGGTTGCGACATCGATTCTATCCCACGGCAGGTCGTAGGCGAACACCGCGCTGGTCGCGTCGGCGAAGCTGAGGCCTTCGCGGCCCTCGGAAATCCATTCGCCATCAGGCACGCGAACGCCGGACGTGGTGCCGTTCCAGGTGAACAGGACGTCGTTCGACCAGTCGACCTCAGTCAGATCCGGCAGCGCACCATAGTCGGCGCGGATCACGGTGGGATCGATCTTGAGCTGCTTGACCGCATCGGTGACCCAGCCTTCGCCGAAGCTTTCCCATGCCAAAGCGGTGACCGGCCGGGCGCCGAGCATCGCCCACATCGCCATCTCGTAAGCGCCGGTGTCGGAGCCTGGAACGATGCCGATCCGGTGGGTATCGGGCAGCTTCAGATTGGCGCGCATCAAGTCGATGCAGCGCTTCAGCCGCGTCTTGCCGATCATGCTGCGATGGGAACGACCGAGGCTGTCGGTCGAAAGGTTGGAAGCGGTCCAGCCGGGAGGCTTGGCGCACGGCCCCGACGAGAAAAAGGGGCGTTCCGGACGCACGTCCGGCAGGGTGTTCGTCATGTTCAAACTCTCCTCACAGAGAGCACGCGCCGCGTTGGGACGGCGTGGCCCGCAGCCGGTCTAAAGCATGGGTCAGACCACGCAAGCGGATAGGTGATTCTGTGGATAACTCGGCATCTCGCCGCCATTTTCGAGCATCTTTCGCTCAACTCACCGCTCAACTTTCCCGACTCGTCCCGGAGAGGGAACGAAAAGGTTGTTTTCGTTAACCGTAGCGGGTCTTTTGATCGTGGCCGGAGCAGTGGGGGCAACGCTGCGCCGGTCGGGGCTGGGGAGCTCCTGACATTATGGAAGCCGATACACGCCGCCTTTGCGGGTGGCGCGAAAGAGCTTCCACAAACGTGAACGAGCTAGGAGCTTTGGTTCTATGACGCATGCCATCCGAACAACGGGACTGCTCCGCAGCCGCGACCTGTTCGTGCATGACGGCACCAAGCTCCGTCGCATTCGCCTTTCCGCTCCCCTCCAATTCGCTTTCTGCCTTGCCGCCGCGCTGATGCTGGCCTGGTCGGCCTTCGCCGCCGCCCACTTCCTCCGCGGCGATCAGGCCGTGGTCCTGACTTCGGCCGACAAGGGCCAGCTCCAGCAGCTCGCCAACGCCGCCGAACAGCGCGCCCGCCTGATCGAACAACGCCAGAAGGTCCTCGCGACCATGCTCGCCGGCGGTGACGTCGACCCCGCCTCCCTTCCCGAAGTCAGCGATGATGGTTCGCTGCCGGCCGCGATTGCCGCGCCGCTCGACCGCGCCGAAGGCAAGCTCGCTGCCGAAGAGGCCGCCGCTGCCGAGCGCCTTGAGCTTCGTTATCGCACCGCCACCCGCGAACTGAAGAAGCTGGGCCTGTCGCCGCAGCGTCTCGCCGTTGGCGGTCCGTTTGAGCCGGCGACCAAGAGCGACCCGACCTTCAAGTCGCTGTTCAACAGCTGGAAGAAGCTCGACTCGCTGCAGGACGGCGTTATCGCGGTTCCTTCCGACAAGCCGGTGAGGACTGCGGCCTTCACCTCGAGCTTCGGTGTTCGCAGCGATCCGTTTGGCCGCGGCGCCGCCATGCATGCCGGCATCGACCTTGCCGGACCGGTCGGAACGCCGATCTATGCCACCGCCGACGGCACCGTTCAAGAAGCTGGCTTCAACAGCGGCGGCTACGGCAACCTCGTCAAGGTCGACCACGGCCGCGGCATCGAGACTCGCTACGGCCACCTTTCCGCCTACTCGGTCCGTCCGGGTGAGCGCGTGAAGCGCGGCCAGATCATCGGCCGCATGGGTTCGACCGGCCGCTCGACGGGCAGCCACCTTCACTACGAAGTTCGTATCGACGGCCGCGCGGTCAACCCGATCCCGTTCATGCGCTCGACCGACTATCTGGTCGCGATCAAGAGCCGCAACGGCCACAGCATGGATCAGATCGCACTGGGCGGTCCGGCCGGCGGCGCCAAGCGCTGAGCCACCCGTGCTTGAGGGTGCGGGAGCCGCGCCCTACATGGTTCCTGTGACCCAACTTACCCTGACCGAATCCGCGGCACGCCGCGTGGCGTTCATCGCCGACAAGCAGGCCAAGCCTGCGGTGCTGCGCCTGGCCGTCGATGGCGGCGGCTGTGCGGGCTTTACCTACCGCTTCGCGCTGGGCGAACCGGAAGAGGGCGATACGGTGGCCGAGACCGGCGGCGTGCGGCTGGTTGTTGATCCCGTGAGCGTCGATCTCCTCGACGGGAGCGAGGTCGATTATGTCGAGGACCTCGGCGGCGCGGCGTTCAAGGTGAAGAACCCCAACGCCGCCAGCGGCTGCGGCTGCGGGTCGAGCTTCGGCATCTGACCCTCGCTTTGGGGGCTGAGGCTGGCTAAGCCCGACCCCATGAAGATCGCGACCTTCAACATCAATGGCATCCGGGCGCGCCTACCGCGCCTGCTCGAATGGCTCGAGCGGGAGCAGCCGGACGTTGCCTGCCTGCAGGAACTGAAATGCGCCGACGAAGCGCTGCCGGTGCTCGACATTGAGGGCGCTGGGTATCGTGCGGTGTGGCACGGGCAAAAGGGCTTCAACGGTGTTGCGATCCTCGCCCGGGGCGAGAGCCCCCACCTTCGCCGAATGGGCCTGCCGGGCGATCCCGACGATACCCACAGCCGCTACATCGAGGCGGAGTTCGGCGGCATCGTCATCGCTTCCATCTATCTGCCGAATGGCAATCCGGTGGGCACCGAGAAATTCCCCTACAAACTGCGTTGGATGGAGCGCCTTCGCGAGCATGCGGCGCGATTGTTGGCGGAAGAGCGGCCGGTGATCCTGGCGGGCGACTGGAACGTCGTCACCGAGGACCGTGACGTCTTTTCGGTCGCGGCGATGCAGCATGACGCGCTGATGCAGCCCGAGACGCGAGCAGCTTGGCGGCGGATCCTGCACCAGGGCTGGACCGACGCGCTCCGTGCGCTGCACCCCAAGGAAGAGCGGCTGTATACCTTCTGGGACTATACCGCGGGCTGCTGGCAGCGCGATGCCGGGTTCCGGATCGACCACCTGCTGCTCAGCCCGCAGGTCACCGATCGGCTCACATCCGCCGGGGTTGATCGCTGGGCGCGGGGACAAGAAAAGGCGAGCGACCATGCACCGACGTGGGTGACCCTGGACTAAAGGTCAGATTAGCCCGGATCGAGACAGGATTTGGTTAACAGCAGTTAATGTGGGTAAAGGCGTGTGGCCGAACCCCTGAGAGGACTGTTGTGTGAAGATTGAGGAGGACTGGCCCGAGCGGCGTCACCGACACGACGTCGAGCTTCCGGCCGAGGTTCACTATCCCGACGGGCACACCAGCAAGGCCAGCGTTTCCAACCTGTCGCTCGACGGCTGCCGGCTGAGTGGTTGGTTCCGGATCGGCGATCATCTGGAGCTTACCATTCCCAAGATCGGGCGAGTCCGGGGCCAGGTGCGCTGGGCGGTTGGCGGCCATGCCGGAGTCCGGTTCGAGCGCGCGGCGGCGCCCGACGGCGCGGCCGACTAGAGCGCCTTTTCGTAGATGCGGTAGATCTTGCTCCGCTCCGATCCGCGCAGGTCGGCGATCGCCAACATGCCGCCATTGTCCTCAAGCACCCAGCCGAATTCGCCGTGGCTGGCGCCGTAATTCTTGACCGAGTTCAGGCGGCAATATTCGATCATCATGAAAGCAAGCTGCCCGGCCAAGCGGCCGCCCTGGTGCTTCTTGGCGACGCCCATCAGCGGCACGCGCATCCGGTGCACGCGCGGCTTGCGCAACCGCCACAGGAGCTTCGCCCAGCCAAACGGGAAGAGCTTGCCATCAAGGTCGCGAGTCAGTTCGTTGATGTCGGGAAGGGTGATCATGAAGGAAGCGGGTTCGCCGTCGACCTCGGCGACGACGACCAGATCCTCGAAGATGATCGGCTTCAGCTTCTTGCCGGCATAAGCGATCTCGGACGGGGTGAGGGGGATGAAACCCCAATTGTCCGACCAGGCGTCATTGAGAAGATTGAGGATGATCGCCGCTTCCTCGTCGAAGCGCGACTTGTCGACTTCGCGCAAGCGGATCCGGCTGGAGCGCTGGCCGGCCTGGATCAGGCGCTGGGCAAGCGGCTCCAGCGGCACGCGAATGTCGAGTGCGTAGCAGTAAAGGTCCTTTGCCTTGACGTAACCCGCACGCTCGACCTGCGCTTCATAGGCCGGCCGGTGGTGGCCCATCATCGCGGTCGGCGGATCGTCGAAGCCCTGTATTTCGAGCCCCGGTTCATCCCAGATCGAGATGCTGATGGGTCCGAACGCCCGGGTCATCTGACGATCGCGCAGCCACTGCTCGGCGGTGGCAATGAGGGCCGGACCGGCTTCCTTCTCACTGTCGAGCACCTCGAACATGCCCCAGTTGCCGACGCCGGGCCCCATATGTTCGAGCACCAGCTCGTCGATCTGTGCGGAAATGCGGCCCACCAGTCGGCCGTTGCGCTCGGCCAGCCAGAAGGCCGCCTCACCATGTTCGAACCACGGGTTCTTGCCCGGCGTCATCAGGTCCAGCACCTCGGACTTGAGGGGCGGCACCCATACGGGATCGTCCTTGTAGACGTCCCAGACAAGATCGACGAAGCGACTTTTGTCGGCTTTGGTGGTGACCGGCCGGATGACGAGATCGGACATGAAACGCCTTATTTGAGGAGGCCGCCGAGAATACCGCGCAACAGGCGATTGCCGAGCGAGCGGCCAACCGAGGAAGCGGCGGAACGGGCAGCGGACTGGACCGCCTTGTCGAACATGGTCGGGCGGGCAGCTTCGCGGGCCTGGCGCGCGGCCTCGCGCTCGGCAGCGACGCGCTCGCGTTCGGCGAGGCGGTCGGCCTCGCGTTGCCGGCGGTCAGCGTCGCGCTGAGCCGCGAGATCAGCACGGGCCTGTTCCTTGGCGAGGCGTGCATCTTCCTTGGCTTGGAGCGCGGCGGCCTTGGCCTCATCCTTGTCGGCGCGGGCGGCATCGGCGGCAGCCGCGGCTTCGCCGGCCTTGGCCTTGAGGATTTCCTCCGCGCTGTCGCGGTCGATGGCGGTGTCGTATTTGGACCCGATCGCGTCGGTGCTGACGAAGATCGCGCGCTCCTGAGCGGACAGGGGGCCAACGCGGGTGGCCGGCGGGCGGATCAGCACGCGCTCGACCGGGGATGGGCTGCCGTCAGGAAGCAGCAGGGAGACGAGCGCTTCGCCGACTTTGAGTTCGGTGATGGCGCTGGTCACGTCGACGTCGGGATTCGGCCGGAAGGTCTCCGCCGCGCTCTTCACCGCCGCCTGATCGCGCGGGGTGAACGCGCGCAGGGCGTGTTGCACCCGGTTGCCGAGCTGGCCGGCGACCTTGTCGGGGATGTCGATCGGGTTCTGGGTGATGAAATAAACGCCGACGCCCTTGGAGCGGATCAGGCGCACCACCTGCTCGACCTTCTCGAGCAAGGCGGGCGGAGCGTCGTCGAACAGCAGATGGGCTTCGTCGAAGAAGAAGCAGAGCTTGGGCTTGTCGCTGTCGCCGATCTCGGGGAGCAATTCGAACAGCTCGCTCAGCAGCCAAAGGAGGAAGGTGGCGTATAGCCGCGGGCTCGCCATCAATTTGTCGGCGGCAAGAATATTGACGATCCCCCGGCCGTCCTCACCGAGCTTCAGAAAGTCCTCTAGCTCGAGCGCCGGCTCGCCGAAGAAATGGTCACCGCCCTGCGAGCGGAGCTGCAGCAGGCTGCGCTGGATGGCGCCGATGGTGGGCTTGGCGACATTGCCATATTCAAGCGTCAGTTCCTCCGCGCGCTCACCGCACGCGACCAGCATCGCCTGCAGATCGTCGAGGTCGAGAAGCAGCAAGCCCTCCTTGTCGGCGACGTGAAAGGCGATGGTGAGCACGCCTTCCTGCACGTCGTTGAGGTTCATCAGCCGGGCAAGAAGCAGCGGCCCCATTTCGCTGATGGTGGTGCGGATCGGATGACCCTGCTCGCCGAACAGATCCCAGAACTGCACCGGGCAGTCGCGATACTGCCAATCGGTGATTCCAAGTTCAACGGCGCGAGCTGCGAAGATCTCGTGGGTCTTGGTAATGGGCGACCCGGCCATGGCGAGCCCGGCGAGATCGCCTTTGACGTCGGCAACGAAGGTGGGGACACCGGCGGCGCAGAAGCCTTCGACCAAGCCTTGCAGTGTGACGGTCTTGCCGGTGCCGGTCGCGCCGGCGATCAGGCCGTGCCTGTTGGCGCGCTTGAGTTCCAGTTGCTGCGGGGCTGCCCCGCCGCTGCGTGCGCCGATGAAGATGCTGGCCATGTCCGATCCCGTCCCTCGCTTCGGCTCAGAAGCCTAGCGGGGGACGGGTGGATAGGCGAGGGGGTCAGCGGCGAACGATATCCACGCCGATGAAGATCTCCGGCGCCTGGCCGCGCTTCACCAGCAGGAGGACGGCGGTGCGCCCCGCGCGGCGGGCGGCGTCCACCGCCGTCGCGACCTGCGCGGTCGTGGTGACCGCCTGGCGATTGACCGACAGGATCACGTCCCCGCGGCGAATGCCCTTTTCGCCAGCGTCGCTGTTGGGGTCGACGTTGGTGACAACGAGGCCGCGGGTGGAGGCCGGCACGTTGACGGCGCGCGCGATGTCGGCGGTCAGCGGCTGAAGCGAAAGGCCCAGCGCCTGGCCGGCGGGGACGGCCGGGGCATTTTGGTCGTTTGGATCGAAGGCCTGACCCTCGGGCGTGGCGCCGTTGATCCTCGCCAGTTCCTCGTCGGTCGGACGCTGCGCTACCACGGCGTTCAGCGTCACGCGACGCCCGTCGCGGATCACCTCGATTGGCACGCGCTGGCCCGGCGTCACATTCGAGATGAGGTAGGAAGCGGTTTCGTCGGGGGTAACGTCGCGGCCGCTGACGCGCACGATGACGTCGCCTTGCTGGAGGCCCGCGCGATCGGCCGGCTGGCCCGGGACGACAGAGCGAACGAGCTCGCCACGGTCCTTGGCGATGCCGAGCGCCGCAGCACTGCTTTCGTCGAGCGGAAGCAGGCCAATGCCAAGATAACCGCGCTGCGGACGCTGCCCGCGGCGAAGGCTGTCGATAACCGGGCGGGCAAGCTCGGCCGGAATGGCGAGGCCGATGCCGACGCTTGCGCCGGTCGGGCTGATCAGCGCCGAGTTGATGCCGATGACGTTGCCGTTCAGGTCGAACATCGGGCCGCCCGAATTGCCCATGTTGATGCTGGCATCGGTCTGGATGTAGCGGTCGTAGGCGCCGGCGCCGGTGATCCCGCGATGCAGGGCCGAGATGATTCCGGCGGTGACGGTGCCGCCAAGGCCATAGGGATTGCCGATCGCCATCACCCAGTCGCCGACGCGGGCGCGCTGGCTGTCGCCCCAACTGACGAACGGGAAGCCGTTGCCTTCGACCTTGAGGAGGGCGAGATCGCTGGCCGGATCGCGGCCGATGATGCGGGCGGGAAGCTCGCGGCGGTCGGTCATGATCACCGTCACGCTGTCCACTGTGCCGGTCCCGCCGGCGCCCTGGATCAGGTGGTTGTTGGTGACGACATAGCCGTCGGCCGAGATGAAGAAGCCCGAGCCGAGCGAACCGGATTCGCGCGTCTGCGGCGGGGCGTCACCCTGACCTTGGCCCTGGCCCTGTCCCTGGCCGGGCTGGCCGAAGCGGCGCAGGAATTCGGCAAGCGGATCGCTTTGCCCCTGGCGCACAGGTACGCGCTGTTTGGTCTGGATGTTGACCACCGCCGGCTGAAGCCGGGCGGCGAGATCGGCGAAGGACACCGGCGCCCCACGTGGCGGCATGGCCGCTGGGGCATTCTGCGCGACCTGCGCGCCCACCGGTCCGGGGGCGACGATCGAGAAGGCGCTCCCGCCGATCAGCAGGGCCGCCGCGACACCATAGGCATAGCGCACTCTGGGAAACTCCTTGGCGAACTTCATATGGTCTTCAACTTCCCTTGAGTAGAGGCCTGACGCTTTTCTGCTAGGTCAAGCGCCTGAACGCGCGATTGACGACATCAGCGTCCACCCCCCCGGGTGAACTCTCGCAGGAATTCATTCTGCGGAGAGAGGATTACGTTCGTCGGACGGGCTTTGCCGTCCTCGCCCACGAAGGTCCGCTGATAGGCCTGCATGGCGCGGTAGAAGTCGTAAAAGGCGGGATCCTTGCCGAAGCTGTTGGCATAGGTGTTGGCCGCCGCGGCGTCGGCTTCGGCGCGGATGATCTGCGCCTGCTTGGCGCCGGTCGCTCGGATCGAGCGGGCTTCCTGCTCGCGCGCGGTCTTCATCCGGTCATAGGCCGATTGCAGCGGCGTGCCATCGGGCAGATCGGCGCGCTTGATCCGCACGTCGATGATCTGCACGCCATACTGCCGGGCGATGGTATCGAGGTTGCGCCGGATATTCTCCATCGCGCCCTGCCGCTCGGGGCTGAGCAGGTCGGCGAAGGGGCGGCGGCCAAGCTCGTTCCGGAGCACCGAGCCGAGGATCGGGCGAAGCGCGTCGCTGACCCGCTCTTCCGACCGGGCGCGGATGTACATGCGAAGCGGATCGACGACGCGATAGCGGGCGAAGGCATCGACCTCGAGCCGCAGCTGGTCGGTCGACAGGACCATCTGCTTTTCCATGTCGACGTCGCGCACGCGCTTGTCGATCCACACGATGTCGTCGACGAACGGGATCTTCATCGCGATGCCGGCGCCCTGGCCGCCGATCACCTCGCCCGAGCGGGTGCGGTTCAGGATGCGATCAGGCTTGCCGAAGCGGACGATCAGCGCCTGACGCGTCTCGGGAACAATCACCACGCTCGACAGCAAGGTCAGCAGCAGGGCGAAGATGATGATGCCGGCAAGCAGCGGGCGACGGAAGAGGGCGTCAGTCATCGGCCGGCTCCCGCGCTTGGCGCCTGGGCACCCGGTTCCGCAATCGCGGCCGCAGGCGGCCTGGTCTGGTTCAGGGGCAGGTAGGGTGTCACGCCCGGCGCCTCGATGATGGTCTTGTCAACGTTGGACAGCACGCGCTCCATGGTCTCGTAATACATGCGGCGGCGGGTCACCTCCGGCGACAGGCGATACTGCTCGTACACCTTGTCGAAGGCGGTTGCTTCACCCTGGCTGAGCTGCGCGAGCTGCAGGGCATAGGCGCGGGCCTGGTTGATGTCGCTCTGCGCCGCCTGCTGCGCCGCGCTGACTGCCTTGAAGGCGTCGTTGACGGCGGCGGGCGGATCGGCCTGCTTGATCGCTACGCCCTGGATCAGGACTCCGGACTTATAGCTGTCGAGAATGCGCTGCATGTTTTCCTGCACGCGGTTCTCGATCTCGCCGCGGCCTTCGCCGATGGCGGCGTCGAGGGTCACGCCCGACAGCGCCGCGCGCATCGCGCTTTCGGCGACCTGCTGGATGGTTTCTTCGGGATTCTGGATCTCGAACAGGAAAAGCTCGGGATCGCGGACGTTCCAACGGACCGAATAAGCGATGTCGATGATGTTCTGGTCGCCGGTCAGCATCAGCGTCTCGGCCGAGGTCGAGCCGAGATCGACGTTGCGGATGTTCTCGACATCGACCTTTTGCACCCGCTCGAACGGGGCAGGAAGGGTCATGCTGATACCGGGACCAAGAGTTCGGCTGTATCGTCCGACCTGGGTAACGACGCCGCGCTCTTCGGGCGCGATGCGGTGAAAGCTGGTGAAGATCAGCCACAGGAGGACAAGGGCAAGGAAGCCCCATGCCATCAGCGACTTGCTCGGCGGTCGGGCGCCGCCACGGCCACCACCGCCAAAGCGGGCACGGCCACGAGCAAGGAAGTCGTCAAGGCTGGTGACGCTGGCGCCGGGCCCTCGCGGACGGCTTGCTCCGGGCGAGCCCCACGGGCTGGACGGGCCAGGATTCTCCGGACCACTTCCGCTCGTCGGCGGCGGTGTCGGGCCGCTACCCGAACCCCAAGGTCCTTTGTTGTCCGCAAAAAAGCCGCGCGCGCGTGCCGCCCACCCCGGTGTCATATTCATAAGCACAGATATAGAAGCGGGTTCGGCATTTAACAGTGGGGGCGAAACAATGAGCCCTTGTGCCGGGTCGGCAGAGGCCTACTTGCGCTCGCGATGACCCTTGATCCCTCCTTGTTCGGCGCCGATGCGCCCCGCCTCCGCTCCACCCGGCTTGCCGAGGGGGTCGCGACGCTGGTGGTCGATGCGACTGGGCTTGAGGACGCGGAGCGGGCAGCGCTGGAGGTGCGGCTGAAGGCGCGGGCAGCGGAGGAGCCGAGCGTCACGGACGTACGCATTGCCATGACCGCCAGCAAGGCAGCCGGTCCCAAGCTGATCGCGGTGGGGGCTGGCAAGGGTGGGGTCGGCAAGTCGACCGTATCGGTCAATCTCGCGGTCGCGCTGGCGCGGTTGGGGCACAAGGTCGGCATCATCGATGCAGACATCTATGGCCCGTCGCAGCCGACCCTGCTCGGCACCAGCGAACGGCCGGAGGCGAAGGACAAGCAGCTGATCCCGGTCGAGGTGCAGGGTATAAAGCTGCTGTCGGTCGGTCAGCTCGTCAGTCCGGGCCATGCGCTTGCCTGGCGCGGGCCGATGGCCTCGGGGGCGCTGGCGCAGCTGGTCGAGGGCGATTGGAGCGGCACCGAGATCATCATTGTCGACCTGCCGCCAGGCACCGGCGACGTGCAATTATCGCTGATCCAGAAGTCGCGACCGGTCGGCGCGGTGGTGGTCTCGACCCCGCAGGACTTGTCCTTGATCGACGCGCGCCGGGCGATCGACCTGTTCGGCAAAACCAGCGTGCCGGTGCTGGGGATCATCGAGAATATGGCGGGCTATCAGTGTCCGCATTGCGGGCAATCGTCCGATCCGTTCGGAAGCGGCGGGGCGGAAGCGGCAGCGGCCGAGATGGGCGTCCCGTTCCTTGGGCGCTTGCCGTTGTCGGCGAGCCTGCGCGCTGAAAGCGATGCGGGGCGGCCGCCGGCAGGCGGCGAGGGCCCCGCGGCAGCGGCGTTCCGTACGCTTGCCGAAGCGGTGCTGGCTGAGCTCGCCTAGGCGCTCGCCACCGTCATTTCGGGCACGAGAACGGTCGGGGCGTCTATGCCGCGGCGTAGTTCTAGGTCTAAGGCGGGCTCCAGGCTCGCGAACATCTGCTTCAGATTGCCGGCAATGGTGATCTCGGCCACCGCTGCACCGATCTCGCCGCCTTCGACCAGGAAACCGGCCGCGCCGCGGCTGTAGTCGCCGGTGACCGGATTGACGCCCTGCCCAATCAGTTCGGTGACAAGGATCGCGCGGGGCACGGAAGCGAGCAGCTCTTCGCGGCTCCGCTCGCCGGGCAGCAGCATGAGGTTGGACGGACCCGCACCCGGGCTGCCGCCGACTGAGCGGCCAGCGTGACCGGTGGGCTGGATGCCGAGTTGCCGCGCATCGGCGCTGGTCGCGAGCCAGCTGGTGAGCACGCCATCGGCGACAAGGTCGAGCGGCCGGCACGGCAGGCCTTCGCCGTCCGTGGCGCGGCTGCGCAGGCCACGCTGGCGAAGCGGATCGTCGCGGATGATGATCCCGGGCGCGAATAGCCGGGTGCCGAGCGCGTCCTGAAGGAAGCTGGTCTTTCGCGCGATGGCGCTGCCGGTGACCGCAGCGACGAAGTGGCCAAGGAGCGAAGCGGACACGCGGGGGTCGAAGAAGACTGGGCAAGTCCCGGAGGTGGGGCGAACAGGGTTGAGGCGGGCGACCGCGCGCTCGCCGGCCTTGCGGCCAATGTCCTCAGCCCCATCGAGGTCTTCGAGGAAGCGGACGGAATGCGACGCATAATCGCGCTGCAGCGCACCGGCATCCCCGGCGATGACGCTGGCCGAGCAGCCGAAGTGACTTGAACGCGCGGCACGGGCGAAACCGGTGGAAGTCGCCAGCGCGACGAGGCTTTGACCCGAGCTGGCGGAAGCGCCGTTGCTGTTGCTGACTCCTTGCACCCCACGGGCAGCCTGCTCGGCGGTGCGGGCGCGCTGCTCGAGCTCGGCGAGCGGGGCGGCGGTAGGATCGAACAGGCCGAGGTCGACCTGTTCGCCGCTGCCGAGTAAGGAAGGATCGGCAAGGCCGGCGAAAGTATCTTCCGGCGCTTGGCGAGCCATAGCGATGGCTCGTTCGGCCAACTCGGCGAAGCCCTTGGCGTTGAGGCTGGCGGAAGAAACCGTGGCTGACCGGGCGCCGTCGAAGGCGCGTAGCGATACCTCGAACGATTCGCTGTGATCGATGTCTTCGAGTTCGCCCAAGCGGACAGAAAGGCCGCTCGAGCGGCTGATTCCGATCATCGCGTCGGCCGAGGTCGCTCCGGCCTTGCGGGCGGCTTCGACGAGGGCAGCGGCAAGATCGGCGGCTTGGGGTTCGCTCAACATGGGCGCGATGTAGCGGTTAAGCGGCGCTGCTCAACCCTACGGCGGCGAAGCCGAGTGCTAGCAGCAGCCCGGTAAAGCGGTTGGAGCGGAAGAGGGTGAGCGCCTTGTCGCCGTCGTCGGGGTCCGCACGCAAGGCTTGGCCCAGGAGGTGCAGACCGGCCGGGGCGAGCGCGAGGAGGGCGAGCTTTTCGGGGCGTATCGACCAGATGGCGAGACCCCAACCGCCGAGCGCAAGGAGGTAGAAGATCGCGACGCCAAGCGCCGCGCGCTTGCCGAGGCGGCGTGCGGAGGAGCGGACGCCGACCAGCGCGTCATCCTCCTTGTCCTGAATGGCGTAGAGCGTGTCGTAGCCGACTACCCAGAAGACGCTGCCCGCCCACAGCCACCAGGCGGCAGGGTCGAGTCCGCCGGTGACACTGGCCCAGCCGACCAGCGCACCCCAGCTGAAGACGAGACCGAGCCAGGCCTGCGGCCACCAAGTGATGCGCTTCATGAAGGGATAGGCGGCCACCAGTGCGACGCTGGCGATCGAGGTGAGCTGCGCGACAAGCGGGAGCTGGAGCAGCACCAGCAAGCCGATGAGGCAAAGGAGGGCGATCAGCACCCACGCGGCGCGAGGGGAGGCCCGGCCGCTGGCAAGCGGGCGTAGCCTGGTGCGGGCCACCTGCCGGTCGAGGTCACGGTCGACCAGATCGTTGTAGACGCAGCCGGCCGAGCGCATCGCAAAGGCGCCAAGCAGGAACCACAGCAGCAGATCCCAGCGCCCGTCCACACCGCCGAGCAGCAGCCCCCAAGCGCAAGGCCAGTACAGCAGCCACGTCCCGATCGGCCGGTCGACCCTCATCAGGCTGGCATACGGCCGGGCAGATGGAGGGAGCGCGCCGATCAGGCCGACGCGCTCGCTATCGGGAACGAGGTCGATGGTGGTCACGCCCGAGGCTTAGCCGGTCTCCCGCCAAAGCAGGAGCCCTGTTCGCGCCTCAGGCCGCTTCGCGCTCGTGCGCCGCGTTGTTATCACCGCGCTTGCGGGGGTGGCCGGTAGCGACGACCCCGCCTGACAGCTTCTTCACCCATGGATAGCGCGTCGCAATTTCCTCGGTGTAGCCAAGATTGAACACCGTCGGACTCTTCTTGGGCCGCTCCGGGCGGTCGTAGAAGGTGCCGAGCGCACGGTCCCAGAAGTAGCTGGTGATCCCGTAATTGCCGTTCTCGTCGTGGAAATGATGCGCCATGTGGCGCTTCTTCATCTCGGCGATGAGCTTGCTCTTGGGCTTGTAGGCGAGGTGCTGGATGCAGTGCACGAATTCGTACACGCAGGTGGTGAGTAGACCGGTCGCCAACGCGATCGCGCCGCCGCCCACGCCGCCGATGGCGTAGCCGACCGGCACCGTCACCAGCGCAATGGTCGGAAGCGTGGTGTGGAGCGCGCCGAACAGCACTTCAAGGTGGTTCGGATCCTGATGGTGATCGTAGTGGATCCGCTTCCAGGTCGAGGCGAGAAACGGGACCTTGAACATCCAGTTGCTGTGCAGCACCCAGCGGTGAAGGCAGTACCAAACCAGCGGATAGAGGACGAGCACGACCGCGATCGCCGCCGCGGATTGGGTCAGGGTCGCCGGATTAAGGGCGAACACGCCCAGGCTGACGGCGGTGAGCGCCAGATAGCCGATGATCGCCGGATACTGGAAATATGCCGCCCACAGATCCTTGAGGGTCATGCGATCGAGATAATGCGACCGCCTCCAGATACCGGGCTTAACGCTGCTGCTCACGTGCTCTGACCTTGTCGAAATGCAAAGCGGCACCGTCCTTGATGGGATGTGCCGATCAGCCCTTATCCTGCCCCGCCAATGCGGCGACAATGGGACAAACGGTCCTATTGCGGCAGCAGCGCGAGTAGCTTGTCGGGCGTGCCGGTGGGGATACGCGCGCCCTTCCAGAAGAATGTCGGGGTTCCGGTCACGCCATTCAAGCGGGCGGTCATGTCGGCGTTGGTCACCCACGCCTGATGGGAGGCATTCGTAAGGCAGGTGCCCGCCTGCATGGTGTTGAGCCCATGCTTCTGCGCCAGGGCGAGCAGGCCCGACGCCTTGGCGATCTCGCCAGCATGGCTGACGGGGCCGGCAAGCTCGGCTGCGTAGAGGCGGCTGCGGATCGCTTCATCCTCGTCGGCCGCCTTGAGCGCGGCCTTTATCGCGCCCTGATCGGCCATCACCGCTTCAATAAAGGCGAGCCGGCGTGAAGGCGCGATGCAGCGGGTGAGGACGGCAGCGGCGCGGTCCTGTGGGAAGATCAGGAACGGACGCCAGGCAAAGCGCAGGCTGCCGGCCTTGACCAGGCGGTCGACTCGGCTGGTGATCGCGGCGGCGAACTGCCCGCAATGAGGGCAGCCGTAGCTCGCATACTCGGTGAGGAGCGGCGCGCCCGCCTTGCCGAAGGTCCAGCCTTCCGCGCTTTCAACCGCAACGGCGCGGTGACCGATGGCGGAGGCGGCCTTGGGTGCCGCGGTGGCCGGTACGGCGAGTAAGAGGGCGAGACCCGCCAAGACTGCTTTCATGGGCTTGATTGTCGAACCTTGACAGAGGCTTGGCAAGATCATTCCTCCGACCGGATCAGCACGGTCTCGCCGATCAGGAGGAACAGGAGAAACGGCGCCCAGGCGGCGACCAGCGGCGGGTAGGCGCCAATGTTGCCGAGCGCGACGGCGAAATTGTCGACCACGAAATAAGCGAAGCCAAGCGCCATGGCGATGGCGGCACGCAGCAGCACCTTGCCCGAGCGCGCGAGGCCGAAGGCGGCCATGGCGGCGAGCAGGGGCATGAGCAAGGTCGACAAGGGCTGCGACAGCTTGTGGAAGAGGCCGGTCTCGGCCTCCGCGGTGCTGACACCGGCCTGCCTCATCTCGGCAATGTTGTCGCTCAGCATGCCGAAGTTCTGCGCATCCGGATCGACCTTGGCGAGGGTGAAGCGCTGCGGCTCAACCCCGTCCAGCGCCCGCATGGACGGGCGCTTCAGCACCGCGTTCATGGCCGAATCGTAGATGCTGACATTCTCCAGCAGCCAGCCGTTCCCATCGGGCCGCGCGCGCTCGGCGTCGATCAGCCGCGCAACGGTGATGTCCTGTCGCTCGACCAACTGAAAGCCTTGGATGCGGACGCCAGTCCCGCGACCGGTGACGAACTTGGCATGAGCATAATCGTTGCCGGCGGTCACCCACACATCGCTGATGATCCCGCTGTCGGGCGGCACCGGCTGATAGCTGTTGCTGTCCCATGCGCTTAGCTGGCGAGTGCCCTTGACCACCACCGATTCGTTGAAGGCGAACGAGGCCCCGGCGAGCAGGATGCTGGCGCCGAGCAGGGGCGCGAGCAATTGATGGGCCGAGATCCCCGCCGCTTTCATTGCCACCACTTCGCTGTTCGAGTTCAAGGTGGTGAAGGTGATCAGCGCCCCGAGCAGGAAGGAGAAGGGAAAGGCGAACGACAGAAGCTGCGGGTAGCGGTAGCCGACATAGCGCCACAATTCGGCCTCGCCGTTGCCGGGCACGGCCAAGATCTTGCCCGACTCCGACAGGAGGTTGAGCATCATCAGCACCATGCTCAAGGACAGCAGCACCGCGAGGCTGCGCGAGACGTAGAGCCACACGGTGTAGCGGGCGAGCCGCCACGACGGAAAGAAATTGAGGTTTATCACCCGGCTGCACTCACCCGTCGCCGCGGTTTGGGCAGCAGCCGCTTGATGAAGCTCATCAGCTTCGCTCCGCCGCGTTCCAGCGCCCCGATCGGCTGACCGCCCGGCTTGGTTGCGAGCGTTAGGTACATCCACAGGATTAGGCCGGCGAACAGTACGAAGGGCACGTACATGACGAGCTCGACCGGGAAGTCGCCGCGAGCGCCGGCGTCCTCGGCCCATTGATTGATCTTGTGATAGGCGACCACCATCACGATCCCGATGAAGATGCCGAGGCTCGAGCTCGAGCGCTTGGGCGGCACCGCAAGCGACACCGCCAGCATCGGCAGCAACAGCATCAAGATGACCTCGACCAGCCGGAAATGAAGGTTCGCGCGGGCTGCTAGGTTTTCGGCTCCGGTCGCTCCTCCGCCGTAACTGGCGCGGACGATCTCCGGCAGGGTCATCTCCTCCGCATCATCCTGTGCCCGGGCCCGGAAGCTGTCGACGCGGGGCAGCTTGATCGGCAGGTCGTAGCTCTGGAAGGCGAGGGTGCGCGGGGTGGTGAAGCTCGGGTTTTGCTGGATCAGCCGGCCTTCTTCCAGGCGCAGCAGGATGGTGTCGGGATCGTCGGTCGCAAGAAAGCGGCCATGGGCAGCGGTAGCGGTGACCGCGCCGCCTTTCTGGTCGTCGGCCTGCACGAACAGGCCGTGGAGCTGCGTCCCCCCCGCTTCGCTGCGGTCGATCCGGATGGTGAAGCGCTTGGACAGGTTGTTGAATTCGCCCACCTGCAGGCTGGCGCCCAGCGCGCCGGAGCGGAGATCGAAGCGGAGCCGCTCGTAACCGTAGTGGGTCCACGGCTGCAGCCAGCCGACCAGGAACAGGTTCAGCGCGGCGAGCACGACGGCATAGGCCATCGGCACCCGCAGGAGCCGTCCGAACCCCGCGCCGATTCCGCGCAACGCGTCGAGCTCGCTCGAGCTCGCGAGCCCGCGAAAGGCGAGCAGGATGCCGAGCAGCAGCCCGATCGGGATACCGAGGGCGAAATATTCGGGCATCAGGTTGGCAAGCATCCGCCACACGACGCTGATCGGACCGCCAAGGTTGATCACGAAGTCGACCAGCCGCAGCATCTTGTCGAGCACGAGCAGCATCGCTGCCAGCACTAGGGTGCCGGCCAGCGGAATGGCGATCGCTCTCGCTATATATCGGTCGATGAGTGCCATGAGCTTCAGGTCTTGCTCCTCAACACCATGATTTGGCCGCAAAGCAAGCGCAACGATCACAATTCATCGATCCGTCCCTCTGCCGCCCGCTTCCAGAAGCGGAGCTGACGGGCGGGTCGGGTTAGCTTCTGGGTGCTGAGGACAGTGACCGTTATGCGCAGCCTTCCCCAATCCTTTGTGACGCGAAAGCGGGCAGCGGCGACGCGTGTTCGGACCCCGGCCGGAGGCATTGTTCGCTGATGGGCAAGGCGCGTATCGCACTTCTCAGCAATCCCCGATCGACCGGCAATATCTCGCAGCTGCCCCGCATCCGGGCGTTCTGTGCCGAGCATCCCGACATCTTCCATTACGAAGTGGAACGGGCCGAGCAGGTCGGCGATGCGCTGAAGACCATTGCCCTTGTCCGGCCCAAGGTGCTGGTCATCAATGGCGGGGACGGGACGGTCCAGGCGGCGCTGACCGAGCTCGTCAACGGCGGTCACTTCGGCGGTGAACTGCCGCCGGTGGCCGTGCTTCCGAATGGCAAGACCAACCTTATCGCGCTTGACCTCGGCGCGCAGGGTGATCCTGTCGAAGCGCTTCGGCGGCTGCACCTCATCGCCTCGGGCGAGCTCGAAAGTCATCTGGTCGCGCGTGAACTCATCGCGCTGACCAATGCGGCGCGGGTCAAGCCGGCGATCGGCATGTTCCTTGGCGGGGCCGGCCTTGCCGACACGATGCTCTACTGTCGCGACAAGATCTATCCGCTCGGATTGCCGAACGGCGTCAGCCACGTAATCGCGGCGATTGCGGTGCTGTTTCAGCTGTTCGGGCTCACCGGGCGGTTCTTGCCAGCACGCCCAACTCCGATCGAGGTCAAGGTTCGCCGCCAGGGAACGCTGCGCGGCCGCTTCGGGCTGCTGGCCGTAACCACGCTCGAGAAGCTGCTCCTCAACAGCGAGCTGCGGACCGCGCGCACCGGGTCGCTCAAGCTGTTGGCCGTGGAGCATCGCTCGAGCTCGATGCTGCGCGGGCTGTTCGCGGCAATGGGAGGCCAGCTCGGCCGCAAGAAGCTTGATGGCGTTCATGTCGAGGAAGCCGACGAAATCTCGATCGAAGGAGCCGGCTCGTCCGTGTTCCTTGACGGCGAGATGTTCCAGGCGGGGATCGGCGATCCGATCCGCCTGACCCGCTCCCCACCCATGTCCTTCGTCCGGCTGGCTGCCTGATCCCATGACCGAACTGCGGGAGTTGGTCGCCGACGAGCTTCGCTTGCCTGTCGACCCACGAGTCGCGGCAATGGCGGCGGCAATCGCGGCGGACCACGGGTCAGCGTCGCGAGCGGTGCTGTTCTATGGCTCCTGCCTGCGCGACGTCGCGCTCGAAGGAGCGATGCTCGATTTCTACCTGATCGTGTCGGACTATCGCTCGGCTTACGCCAAGCGCTGGCTGGCGGCCGCCAACCGGCTGATCCCGCCTAATGTGTTTCCCTTCGCTCATGGCGATCTCGCCGCCAAATATGCGGTGTTGAGCGAGGCCGACTTCCATCGCCTCAACGGCCCCGAGACCCGCAGCGTGTCGGTTTGGGCCCGCTTCGCGCAGCCGAGCCGCCTGGTGTGGGTTGCCGATGAAGCCGCGCGCGAGCGGGTAGTGGAGGCGGTGTCGCGCGCCGCCCCAACTCTGCTCAGCACTGCGCTTAGCGCCATTCCCAACGATAAGCCGCCGCTGGAGCTGTGGAAGGCGGCTTTTGCGCTCACTTATTCCGCTGAACTTCGAGCCGAGAAAAAGGAGCGCGGTGTCAACGTCGTCGATCAGGATACCGGGCGCTACCTGCGCTTCTTCGGCCCGGCTATGGCGGCCGCGCGGGCTTGCGGGCGGCGTTGCGGTGGATCGTGGGAGCGGCGGCGGATCGAGGGCAAATTGCTGTCACTGGCGCGGCTGGCCAAGGCCAGTGCGACCTTTGCGGGCGGCGCAGACTATATCGCGTGGAAGATCAACCGGCACGCCGGAACGAAGATCGAGCTGTCGCCGTGGCAGAAGAAGCATCCGCTGGTGACCGCGGCGATGCTGCTGCCGAAGCTGCTGCGAAGCGGGGCGATCCGCTAATCTCGGTTATTCGGCCGCGAGCAGGAAATTGATCCGCGCGCTGGCGATGGGCGTGCTTCGGTCGGTCTGCCAGGCAAACGCCTCGACATTGGCGATCCGGGTGCCGAGCCGCTCAATCGTCGCACCGGCGTAGGTGTCGCGGTCCTTGCCGCCGAGCAGGAAGTCCACCGTGACGGAGATCGGTTTGGGCCTGAGTCCGCGACCTTGGAGCGCGCGGGTAAGTTCACCGTAAGCGGCGAATTCGAGCAACCCGGCGATGGCGCCTCCGTGAAGATAGCCGGGCCGGCCCACCACGTCGTTGTGGAACGGCATCACGAACAGGCCCTTGCCGTCCGCGCTCTCCTCGGTGCGCAGTTGAAGGAGTTCGGCATAAGGCGGAAGGCTGTCACTCATTTCGCGGCTCGTAGCGCGTGGCTGCCCGGATTTCGCCCCCTTGTTGCGCTTGGGGGTCGGAAACCGTAGCGAGATTGACATGACCGACCGCGAGACACGCAAAGAGCGCATCCTGAAGCTCATCGAGGACTTCAACAAGAAGGGAGTCGCCGTGGCGGAAGACACGCGCTTTGCCCAGGACCTCGAATGGGACAGCCTGACGGTGATGGATTTTGTTGCCGCGGTGGAGGACGAGTTCGACATCATCATCACGATGAACCGCGCGGCGGAGATCGAGACCGTTGGCGCGCTGATCGACGCCGTCGGCGAGCTGGAAGGCTAAGGCATGACCGATCCCGGCATCGCCATGGTCGCCGAGCCCGGCGCCGCTGTGCCGCGCGGAAGCGCGCCCGACCTGTTCGACAAGTTCCAGCCGCTGATCGATCAGCGCGAGGCGTTGCTGTCGACCGGAGTCACCGACCCGTTCAATCTCGTGATGGAGCGGGTCGAAAGCCCCACCGTCGCGATCTGCAGCGGCAAGCGGACGATCCTGCTCGGCACCTACAATTACATGGGCCAGACGTTCGATCCGGACGTGCTCGCCGCTGGGCACAAGGCGCTTGACGAGTTCGGATCGGGGACGACCGGCAGCCGGGTGCTGAACGGTACCTATCAGGGCCACCGCGAGTGCGAGGAAGCGCTGAAGCGTTTCTACGACATGGATCATGCGATGGTCTTCTCGACCGGCTACCAGGCCAATCTCGGGATCATCTCGACCATGGCGGGGAAGGACGATTACGTCATCCTCGACATCGATAGCCATGCGTCGATTTACGACGGCTGCGCGATGGGCAACGCTCAGATCGTCGCCTTCCGCCACAATGACGTCGAGGCGCTGGAGAAGCGCCTGAAGCGGCTGCCGGCTGAAGCGGGCAAGCTGGTGGTGCTGGAAGGCGTGTATTCGATGCTCGGCGACACCGCGCCGCTGAAGGAGATGATCGCTGTCTCCAAGGCGGCTGGTGCGATGGTGCTGGTCGACGAAGCGCACTCGATGGGCTTCATCGGTCCCAACGGCCGCGGCGTTGCCGAAGAGCAGGGCGTGCTGGACGACGTCGACTTCGTCATCGGCACCTTTTCGAAGTCGGTGGGCACGGTCGGCGGTTTCTGTGTGTCGAACCACCCCAAGTTCGAGATCCTGCGCCTGGTCTGCCGTCCGTACGTCTTCACCGCCTCGCTCCCGCCGAGCGTGGTCGCCACGGCCGCGACCTCGATCGACCTGCTGCGCGGCGCCAAGGACAAGCGCGATCATTTGTGGGCGAACAGCCGGCGACTGCACGGCGGACTCAAGGAGCTCGGCTTTACGCTCGGCACCGAGACGCCGCAGTCGGCGATCATCGCGGTGATCATGCCCGACCTCGAGCGCGGCGCGGCGATGTGGGAAGCGCTGCTTCAGGAAGGGCTTTACGTGAACCTCGCCCGTCCGCCGGCGACGCCGGCAGGCATGACCCTGCTGCGCTGCTCGCTATGCGCGCTGCACAGCGAGGAACAGGTCGGCGAGATCCTCGGCATGTTCGAGGCCGCCGGAAAACGCGTCGGAGTTATCTGACGGTCAGCACCCGCCAGTCGCCTGGCAGGTAATCGACGCTCTGGTAATAGGAGAAGGCGCAGCCGCCGCTGGCGGTATAAGCGCCGCCCTTGAGCGTGCCGTACGCTACCGAGCCCAAAAAGATCGGCGCCCCGCTGTCGCCGCGGCGGCATTCGGGACCGCGCATGGTCACCCAGCTTGAGGTGCAGAGCCCGCCGCACAAATCGCCCGGCGGAGCGAAGTCGGTCAGTTCGACCTCCGAACAGGAATAGCCCGAGCTTTCGCCGCGCAGGCATAGCCAGTCGCCCGGTCGGGTCATCGGCCGGGTTGCCCAGCCGGTGATCGGCCGCACTGCGCTCTTGTCGCGATTGCTGAAGACTAACGGCTCGGCGGGGCCGATCCCGCCGTGGATCTGCAGGTCGTTCTGCGCCGCGCCCCAGGCCCCGAGCATCGGCAGCAAGCGCTCCTCGCCATCGGGTGCGCGCCAGGTGAGCGTGTCCGGGCAGTGCGCGGCGGTGGTGATGCCGACCTGCCCGGCGCCGTTCTTGACCACAAAGCCGGTGGTGCAGCGGAAGCGGCGACCTTCGGCATTCGGCCCTTCGACCCGCCCGCCGCCAATCGCCGCGCTATCGACCAGCACGGCATCGAGCCGCCGCACGCGGACCGGCAGGCCAAGCCGGGCAGCCAAAAGCTTCTCGATCTCGTCGGCGGAGCGTTCGTCGGCGCCGGGCCGCTGCATCACGACCAGCCCTCCGGTCGCGGGATCGACCCCGGCCCCGCGATAGCCGGGGATCAGCTGCGGCAGGAGGTAGCGAAAGCGGTCGAGCAGCCCCAGCGCATTGGTGCGGGTAGTCGCCGCCTCGACCGAGAAGCGGACCGGAATCGGCAAGCCGCCTGCTGTCTCGATCCGGTTTGCCGGCGATTCGCCAGGGGTGAGCCGGACCAGCAGGTGCCAGTCGGGGCGATGCGCGACGCTGATCGAGGCAAGGCGGTCGCGATACCGCACCCGCAGCGCGTCGCTGACGACGATGCTCGCCCGCTGCTGATCGAGGCGGCGCCGCGCTTCCTCCGCAGAAACGCCGAAATTGGTTGCATAGCGCTCAGCATCGGCGGCCAGCGCCTGCTCGGGGGAGAGGCGGAGCCGGTCAGCGGCGAACACTGGCGTCGCCGCCAGAAGGCAGGCGAGAAAAGCGAATTGGAAGCGCATCGTTAACCATCTGCCACTAGCCGCATTAACGGGCGGTTGTGCCGTTCCGAGTCGGCAACTAAACTGAGGCGTGATGAGGGCTAGGACCGACGACACCGGGTTCGACGGACGGCGCTTCGGGGCTGCGGCCGGGGCGACGGTGGCGGCGCTAATCCTGCTTGGCATGGTGCTTCTCGTCGCGATGAGCAACCGGGCACGTGACTCGGCGCTGGAACGCGAGCGGCATGCTTATGACGTGACGCTCCTGGTCCGCACCGTCGACGCCACTCTCGCCCGTTCCGAAAGCGCGCTGGGGCGCTTCGTGCTGGACGAAGATGTGCGCGTGTCCGGCAATATCTACGCCAACGAATGGCGGCTGGCCGGAACGCAGATCCGCCAACTGGAGCGCCTGGTCCGGCGCGATCCGGTGCAGCGGGAACGGGTGGCGCGAGTCGGGACGCTCTACCAGGAGCGCGGCAGCCAACTGGCGCAGGCTGCGCAAGCTGCGTCAATCAGGCAGGGACAAGGCGGTCTCGCGCTGTTCTACACCTTGTCGAAGGGCACCGAAGGCCCAGGACCGGAGCTTCGCGCCAAGCTGGCGGAAATCGCCTCGTCCGAACGGGCCGTGCTTCGAGACAGCATGAGCCAGACGCAATTCTTCTCCGCGCAGGCCGACCGGCTGACCGATTATCTGTCCTGGCTCGGCGTGCTGGTTGGGCTGGCGGCCATCGGACTGGGCATCCTTGCGCTGCAGGCGGTGCGGCAGAATTACATTGCCCGCCGCGAAGCCGACACGCTGGAGCAGGCAGTGGCGCTGCGCACGCAAGAGCTGTCGGAGGCCAACGAAGCGCTCCGCACCGAAGCCGAAGAGCGCGAGATCGCCGAAGCGCAGCTGCGCCAGATCCAGAAGATGGAAGCGGTCGGTCAGCTGACCGGCGGCATCGCGCATGATTTTAACAACATGCTGGCCGTGGTGGTCGGCGGGATCGACCTTGCCCGGCGCCGGCTTGGCGGGCCGAAGCGCGAGGTCATGCAGCACCTCAACAACGCCATGGACGGGGCGACCCGCGCCGCGGCGCTGACCCGCCGCCTGCTGAGCTTCGCGCGATCCGAGCCTCTGCTGCCCGAGCGCGTGCTGCCGTCCGACCTGGTGCAAGGGCTAAAGGACCTGCTCGACCGCACTTTGGGTGAGCGCATCACGGTGCGCGTCGACACCCGCGGTGAATGGCCGATCTTCGTCGATGCCCACCAGCTCGAAAATGCACTGCTCAACCTTGCCGTCAACGGTCGCGACGCGATGGAGGGCGAGGGGACCATCACCATCGCCACCAGCGATCTCGCGCTGGCCGAAGGTGAAGTCGGCGACCTGCCGGCTGGCGATTATGTCCGGCTGGCCGTCGCAGACGCTGGCAGCGGCATGACCGAAGAAGTGAAGCTCCGCGCGTTCGAGCCCTTCTTCACGACCAAGGAAGTCGGCAAGGGCACCGGTCTCGGCCTCAGCCAGATCTTCGGATTCGCCCGTCAGTCGGGCGGTGAAGTGGCGATCGACAGCGCGGTGGGCGTCGGCACGGTGGTCAGCCTGTACCTTCCGCGAAGCTTCGTTGAAGCAACCGAGGTGCGAATGCCCGCAGTGTTCGGTGGTGGTGCGCGCCCGAGCGACTTCGCCGGCGGTCACAGCGGAGCCCGCATCCTGCTGGTCGAGGACGATCCGCGGGTGCGCAGCGCGACCATCGAGGCGCTCGAGGATCTCGACTATCAGCCGGTCGCCTGCGCCAATGCCGAGGAAGCGCTGGCCGCGTTCGAAGCGCAAGCCTTCGATCTCGTCATCAGCGACGTCATCATGCCCGGCATGACCGGTCCCGAACTGGTCCGCACCCTGAAGCGCCGCTATCCCGAGCTCGCCGTGTTGTTTGTCACGGGCTATGTCGGCGAGGGCGAGGGCGAGGACCTCAAGGGGCATGAGATGCTGCGCAAGCCGTTCACCGTCGGCGCGTTGCAGGACGCAGTGGCAGCAGCACTGAGCCGGGTGGAGCTTCCGGTCCGGGCGGCCTAGGTCAGCCTTCGAGCCGCGCGATCAGAGCTTGAGCGGCGGCGGGATTGCGAACCTTTGCGCCCGAGGTGAAGTAGACAAAGACGTCTCGTCCGCCTTTGGCCCAGCTTCTGACCTGCTTTGCCCAGCCATCGAGTGCGGTCGCGTCGTAGCCCGTCTCGATGGTCTCGACGCTGCGCTGCAGCCGGGCGTAGGTGAAGTCGGCGGTCTGCTCCTCGATGCCGACGAACTCGTCATGGTCGGCGAACACCACCGCCATATTGCGCGCTCGCGCGAGGTCCAGAAAGGCGGGGTCGGCAAAGCTCGCATGCCGCACCTCGAGAGCATGACGCAGCTTCACGCCGTTCTGCACATCCGCAATTAGGTCGAGAAAGCGGGCAAAGTCGTCGCGGTCGAACTGCTTGGTGTCCGCAAACTGCCAATTGATCGGGCCGAGCTTGTCGCCAAGTTCAGTGAAACCCTGATTGAGGAAGATGTCGAGCGATCCCGCGCCTTCGGCGAGCACCTTTCGTGCGGTGGAAAACCGCGACGCCTTGAGGCTGAACTGAAAACCTGCGGGTGCCGCCTCGCCCCACTTGCGCCAGCTTTCCGGCTTCTGGCGGCTGTAGAAGGTGGCGTTGATCTCTATCGCCGTCAGGTGCCGAGTGGCATATTCGAGCTCACGCCGGTGGGCGAGGCCTTTGGGGTAGAAGACCCCGCGCCAGGGTTCGTAGGTCCAGCCTCCGACCCCGACGCGGACGGTCACGCTTGCATCAGCGCCGGGAAGAAGCCCTCGTGGGCGGAGCGGAGCTCGGAGAGGCTCACCCGTTGCTCGCCGCCGCGATCGACGAGGTCGAAGACGATGGCATCGCCGCTGGTGGTGCCAACCGGAATGCTGAAAAGCTGGGCAGCCGCGGCAAGTTCGAGGACGCGGTCGGGCTGGCTGGTGCTGACCACGGAGCGGCCCTGGTCTTCGCCGAACAGCATGGCGGCGGGGTTGGGCAGCTCGGGGACGATCGTCATGGTAAAGCCGGTGCCGCCGGCCAGCGCCATTTCGGCCATCGCCACTGCCGCGCCGCCATCGGCGCAGTCGTGCACCGCACTGACAAGACCTTCGGCGATCAGTGAGCGGAGCAGTTCGCCCAGCCGGCGCTCGACCGCCAGATCGACAGGCGGCGGGGCACCTTCGCGGCGGCCGTGGCAGATGTCGAGCCACAGCGACTGGCCGACATGGCCTTTGGTGTGACCGAGGAGGAGCAGCGTTTCGCCTTCCGCCTTCAGCGCGATGGTCGCGCTCTTCGACCAATCGGGCATCAGGCCGACTGCGCCGACCGCGGGGGTGGGCAGGATGGCGGAACCGCCGCCGGTCGCCTTGCTCTCGTTATAAAGTGACACGTTGCCGCTCACGATCGGAAAGTCGAGTGCGCGGCAGGCCTCGCTCATGCCGCCAAGGCAGCCGGTGATCTGGGCCATGATCTCGGGTCGCTGGGGATTGGCGAAGTTGAGGCAGTTGGTCACTGCCAGCGGGGTCGCGCCGACCGCGCTGATGTTGCGATAGGCCTCGGCGATCGCTTGCTTGCCGCCCTCGTACGGGTCGGCATAGCAGTAACGCGGGGTGCAGTCGGTGGTGATCGCCAGCGCCTTGTTCGAGCCGTGGACGCGGACCACGGCCGCATCGCCGCCGGAGCGCTGCACCGTGTCGCCGCCGACCTGGCTGTCATATTGCTCCCAGATCCAGCGTCGTGAGGCGAGGGCAGGGGAGGCCATGAGCTTCAGAAGGTCGCCGACAATGTCAGTGCCGGACGGCACGTGGCCGAGTGGCGCCACCTGCGCCCACTGCTGATAGTCTTCAGGCGACAGGGACGGCCGATCGTACAGGGGCGCCTCGTCCGCAAGCGGTCCGAGCGGGATGTCTGCAACAGTCTCGCCCTTCCAGACGAGCTCCATGTGACCGGTGCCGGTGACGGTGCCGATCACCGCGAAATCTAGCTCCCACTTGTGGAAGATCGCCTCGGCCTCAGCTTCGCGGCCGGGCTTCAGGACCATCAGCATGCGCTCCTGACTTTCGGAGAGCATCATCTCGTAGGGCGTCATCCCGGTTTCGCGGCTGGGGACGGCGTCCATGTCGAGGCGGATGCCGACTCCGCCCTTGGAGGCCATCTCGACCGAAGAGGAGGTCAGGCCCGCCGCGCCCATGTCCTGGATCGCGACGATGGCATCGGACGCCATGAGCTCCAGGCAGGCTTCGATCAGCAGCTTCTCGGTGAAGGGATCGCCGACCTGGACAGTAGGGCGCTTTTCCTCCGAGTCCTCCCCGAAGTCGGCCGAGGCCATGGTCGCGCCATGAATGCCGTCGCGGCCGGTCTTTGATCCGACATAGACCACTGGATTGCCGATGCCGGCAGCAGCCGAATAGAAGATCTTGTCGGTCCTGGCGACGCCCACGGTCATCGCGTTGACCAGGATATTGCCATTGTAGGCGGGATCGAAGTTGGTCTCGCCGCCGACGGTCGGAACGCCCACGCAATTGCCGTAGCCGCCGATGCCCGCGACCACGCCGGCGATGAGGTGGCGCATCTTGGGATGGCTGGGATCGCCGAAGCGCAGGGCGTTGAGGTTGGCGACTGGCCGTGCGCCCATGGTGAAGACGTCGCGCAGAATGCCGCCCACTCCGGTCGCCGCGCCCTGGTAAGGCTCGATGTAGGAGGGGTGGTTGTGGCTCTCCATCTTGAAGATGGCCGCGTCGCCGTCGCCGATGTCGATCACTCCGGCATTCTCGCCCGGGCCGCAGATCACCCACGGGGCTTCGGTCGGCAGTTTCTTCAGGTGGATGCGCGAAGATTTGTAGGAGCAATGCTCCGACCACATGACCGAGAAGATGCCGAGTTCGGTGAGGTTCGGCTCCCGCCCGAGCGCATGCAGAATGCGGTCATATTCTTGCGGAGAAAGGCCGTGTTCGGCCACCTGTTCCAGCGTGATCTCGGACATCAGCCGCCCTTAGCGGGGCAGGGCGGGCTAGCCAATCCGCTGGCCGAAGTTCTCAACAGTCACATAGGGCGGGGGGATGGCGACAAAGCGTCGTACCGTTGTAAGTAGCTCCGGAAATCGGAAAGAGCTTGGGTTCGAACCCCGAAGTTGAAGGAGCAAAGGAAGTCCTACTTTGCAAGAGCTTGCGTCAGCGAATGCTGACCATAGGTGGCAGGCGGACGTTTGCACCAACACAAAGGCAAACGACGGGCCCTCCGACTGCACTCATTGTGAGAAACGCCTTCCGCTTCCGAAGCACTGGAGCAGATATGAGAAACACTGCTTTGATCATCGTCAGCCTCACCCTTGCTGCCTGTGCGACGCAAAGTGAAATCAGAGGCTTTGGTGACGAGACCTTCTCCAGTGCGGAGATGACTGGGTTCGAGAAGGCCGACGCACGCTTCAGGTATGCCGACGCTCACATCGGATATGATGAGAGCGGCTGTGCGCGGTACCGGGGCGTTGCTTCCAACGGTCGCGTGCGGTCGGAGCTGCTGCGAGATGAGGCGAACCGCCCGATTTGTGACAGTCGCCGTGTTGATGCCTTTACGTCGCGGTGGCTGCTCGAGAGCCGCTGATAATTAAGGCGCAGAGGTCTGCGCTGTGCCGTGTCTTTGCGATGAAAAGAGGCTCCGGAAGCATTTATGCCTCCGGAACCATCTTCTCAGGTGGGGATCGATCAGGCGGCGACGCTCTGCCGGTCTTCGGCCTGAGCTTCGATCCGATCGTGCTGCGGCCCGCCGGCCGCGCCGCCGATCTCGATCCGCCGCGGCTTCATCGCTTCTGGGATCTCACGCTTGAGGGTCAGCGCAAGCATCCCGTCAGCGAGATCGGCGCCCGTTACCTGAACATGGTCGGCGAGCGCGAAACGCCGTTCGAAGCTGCGCGTCGCGATCCCGCGATGGATGTAGTCGGCGCCGGTCTCGTCAGCCTTGCGGCCGCGAATGATCAGCACGTTCTGATGACTGGTGATCTCGATCTCTTCGCGCCGGAAACCGGCAACGGCGAGCTCGATCCTATATTCATGCTCACCTTCACGGATGAGGTCGAATGGCGGGTAATTCTCGCCCGCTCCGGATGCCGCGCTGCTTTCCAGCATGTCGAACAACCGGTCGAACCCCACGGCGCTGCGCCGGAAGGGAGTGAAATCAATACTACGCATCTTGTCCTCCTTTGCGACTGAGCAACAAAGCGAACCGAGAGGCGACAAGCCTTCGGCCCGTCACCGAACCCTCTTAAAGGCGTCCGGCGCGCGAAAAATCGTTGTGCTTCTCGCAATTTCAAGAGGAGGCAGCGCAGGTCTTGCAGCGGTCCAAAGATGCGCTCCCGGAGCTCAAATTCTGTGAGCGCCGCCTAGCGACGTGTTGTTATCTTCTGGTACACGACAGACTGGCAGCTAGCATATAACAGGCGCCAGATTACGCCCTAAGTATGAGCATCGACAGCGACTTGGACCTCTCCCCGTGGGCGCACCGGATTGTAGTCTTCTTGGGAGGATGGATTGCCACGCTGGTGCTGATTACTGATATCGGTCCCATTTGACGCTGTCTGGATTGGATCAGGTACACACCTGAGAGCCACACGTCCTCTTCCCGGCTTCGAGCGAGCGAGGATGCCCGCCTCTAGCCTAGGCAGACATCCAGCCTCGACAATTGTGGCAGTCGACTGGCCGGACTTACCGACCGCGGTTCTGCGGCGCTGCATAGCCTTCGGCGGCAGCACGATCGAGCCAGAAGCGCGCGAGCTGTTGATCGGGAGCGACGCCGATCCCGCGCTTGAACGCTTCGCCGAGCAAATACATGGACTCGGCGTCGCCAATCCGCGCCGCCTGGTGAAACAGGGCCACGGCCTCCTGCTCGTCCTTGCCGAGAACCTCACCCCGCAGCCGCATCAACCCCAGCGCACGAAGCGCAAGCGGTTCGCCGCGGCGTGCGGCAGCCTGCATGCAGGTGACGCCCTCGCTGACGAAACCGGTCTGCATAGCGACTACGGCTTTGTCGAAGGTCTTGCAGTCCGCCTTCAGCGTTCCGCGACCGGAACTGAGGTTGGTTTCCGTGGAGCGATCCGGCGCGAAGGTTACGGCTGCCCGACTTTGGTCAACCGAACCGGCCAAGGAGGCGATCAGGAGTATCGAGGTGAAGATCACAAGTGTTCCTCCGCGTTGATGCAGCCGCTCCGAACCCAGCAAGAGTAGGGTAAATCGGAACCCCTGGATATAGCCAATCGATCCATCTCCGCCGCCGGGTCGGACCGGCCTTCAGCACAAACAAAAACCCCGGCCTGTGAGAGCCGGGGTTCGGAAGTAGGAAGAAGGCAGCCCGCTTAGCCGCGGCAGGTGATGGCGCTCTGGCCCGGGACGGTGACCTGGACGCTGGCGGCGTCCTTGGTGCCGCTGACGGCAGCGCCATTTTCACCGGTGTAGGGTCCGGTGCCTTCGGCGGGAGCATTGGTGACCGTGGAGGTGACGGTGTCCGCACCGACGCGGAAGTTGGCGCCAGCAGGCTTGCCGTTACGCTCGGTCCAGTCGATCTCGACGACCTTGTTGCCGTCGCAGCGATATGTCTTGCTGGCGGCGATGGCGGGCGGAAGCTCGACGGGGGCGGCGTTGGCGATTTCGTTCGCCATCGTATCGGCGGGGCCTTGCTGGACAATGGTGTGGCCGGCGTCGTTGCAGGCGGAAAGGGAGAAAACGGCGCCGAGCGCCAGGAGGGGGAGGCGAATGGTCATGAGTCGCCTTTCGCGGGTGCAGCATGAACGGTCAATGGCGAAGACTTGCAAAGCTGAACGGTTGTCATAGTTTGGACGCATGGGGGTAGGAGGAACCGCAATCCAGCGTATCCGCTATGGCCTGACGGGTCTGGCCTTCGTCTTCCTGATGGTCCTGATCGGCACGGCCGTGACCAGCAGCAAGGAGGAGCCGCCGGCCAATGAGGTGACCAATATCGCCGAACCGCCGAGCGATCCGCTGGCGGAACTCGGCGTTGCGCCCGGCTCCGGCGCGGAGAATGAGGCGGGCCCGCCGGCCAAGCGCTGATGCGCGGGGCTGCCCTGTTGTTGGCGGCGGCGCTGGCTGCCTGCGATGGCGGCGGAGCGCCGGCGGGCGCGGCCAAGCCCGGCCTGGCGCTGTTGACCAGCCTGCCGATCGCGTTCGGCGAGAGCTTCGGCCTGGAGACGGCGCGCAACCCTTTGCTCGAGGAACTTGAGGGTCGCTTCACGGTGACTCCGGTCGACGGGCCCGAGCAACTGCCGCCCGGAGGCCTGCTGCTGGCGGTGCAGCCCCAGGCGATGACGGCCGAGCGACTGGTCGCGCTGGACCGCTGGGTGCGGGACGGCGGGCGGCTGGTGCTGATGGCCGATCCGCTGCTTCGGTTTGCAAGCGAGCGGCCGCTTGGCGATCGCTTCCGCCCGCCGCTGCGTTACCCGGACACCGGGCTGCTTGGACATTGGGGGCTGCGGCTCGACGATGCGGTGGACGATCGCACCGAGGCGGTCGACACCGATCTCGGTCGGGGGATCAGGGTAAGCGCGGCGGGCTTGGGCTCGTTCACAAGAGCGGGCGGAGCCTGTACCCTGTCGCCTACGCGGGCCGTGGCGCGCTGCCGGATCGGCAAGGGCTATGCGACGCTGATCGCCGACGCCGACCTTGCCATGGCGGCAGAGGCGGAGCCGCGCGCTGCGGTCCTGAAGCTGATGGGAGAACTCGCCCGCTGAGCATCCTGAGGGCGTACGTGGGCCGGCGTGGGATTCGCTGGCTTTTTGGTGCTCACAGACTTATCCACAGCAATCTACCGTAGAACGAGGAGAGAACGTCAGGTCCGGACTGGTGCAGCAAAGCTGCAGATTTCCGCCAAAATCCAGTTTCGCCCACGTTTTCCCACGATATCCCATTGAGTCCCATCCCCACCCGCGTTACACACAGTCTGTAGCGCGGGGCTGATCCCATTTGTTGTTGGGCCGGCGGCGGCACGCAGAATTCCTGCGTTCCGGCGAACGGGAGGGGTTTGTCCACCGCGCAAGGGGAGTTTTTCGCGGTGGCATTGGAGCATCTGTTCCAGGGCAGTGCCTTGAACGGGGTTGACGCAAAGGGTCGCGTCTCCGTTCCCGCCTTCCTGCGCTCCGTTATCGAACGCCGCGGCGATGCCCGCACCATTGTTCTTGCCAAGCACGAGACTTTTCCCTGCCTCAGCGCTTATGATCCCGCTTACGCCGCGCTGAAGCACAGCAAGATCGAGCGCCTGCTGGAGAAGAACGAGCAGGAAGACGGCGCGCAGCTTGCCTATCAGCAGAGCAATCTTCTTGCTTTCGCGGTCAGCGAAGAGGTGCCGTACGACAGCACCGGCCGCATTCTCGTCCCCACCATGATGCGCCGGAAGGGCGGCATTGCCGACCTCGCGCTGTTCCTGGGGGTCGGCGAGACCTTTCAGATCTGGAACCCGCAAACGCTCCTCGATGACGATCGCATCCCCGAGGACCTCAAGGATGTCTGCCGGTATCGGCTCGAGGAACGGGGGCTCGCATGAGCGGGAATCCCCCCTCCGTTCCTCACGGTGACCCAAAGCCCAAGACGGGTCACCTGCCGGTGCTGGTCGACGAAGTCGTCGACGCGCTCGCGATTGCCCATGGCGAGACGCACGTCGACGGCACGTTTGGGGCTGGTGGTTATACGACCGCCATGCTCCGGGCGGGGGCGGGACGAGTGATTGCCTTTGACCAGGATCCGGATGCGATCCGCAACGGGCTCTCACTCGTCCCGGATACCCGTTTGACCCTGATCCACGAGCGCTTTTCGCGCATGGCCGAGGCGCTTGGCGAGCGCGACCTGTTGCCGGTCGACGGCGTGACGCTGGATATCGGCGTGAGCTCGATGCAGGTCGACCAGGCGGAGCGCGGTTTCTCCTTCCGCGAGGACGGTCCACTTGACATGCGGATGAGCCAGGACGGGCCGAGCGCGGCCGATTTCCTGAACGAAGCCGATGAAGCGGAGATCGCCCGCGTGATCCGCGATTATGGCGATGAGCCCAAGGCGCGCGGTCTGGCCCGCGCGATCGTCGCCGCGCGGCCCCTGACCCGTACCAGCGAGCTGTCGGCGGTGTGCCGCAAGGTGCTGGGCTGGCACGCGGGCATGAAGACCGATCCCGCGACCCGCACTTTTCAGGCGATCCGCATTCACGTGAACGCCGAACTTGCCGAGCTGCAAGCCGGGCTGGAAGCGGCCGAGCGCTCGCTGAAGCCCGGTGGGCGGCTTGCGGTGGTGACCTTTCACAGCCTGGAAGACCGGATCGTGAAGCAGTTCCTGCGCACTCGCAGTGGCGCGGCGCCGGCGGGCTCGCGGCATCGTCCGATGCTGGACGCCGGTCCGGCCCCGACCTTCCGCGCCGTCGCCAAGCCGGTCGCGCCGAGCGAGGCGGAGCTTGCCATCAATCCCCGGGCCCGATCGGCGCGCCTGCGCAGCGCGATCCGGACCGACGCCCCTTATCATCCCCGAAAGGCAGCCTGAGCGATGCGTGGTTTTCGTGAAGTCGGCTGGGTCGCGGCGGTCGCGGGTACCGCGCTCGGCTGCTATATGGTCAGTCTCAAGGTCGCGTCCGAGCGCGCGGCGCTGGAGCAGGTCGAGAACCGCATCGTTCTGGCGCAGCGCGACATCCGCGTGCTGCAGACCGAGATCGGCACGCGCGGCCGGCTGGAGCAGCTGGAAAGCTGGAACGTGAAGGTGCTGGCATTGTCGGCCCCGCAGGCGCAGCAGTTCCTGGAAGGCGAGTTCCAGCTGGCAACGCTGGCCGCGCCCACGAAGAAGGTCGATCCGGCAGCGCCGGTGGTGCTGGCCTCCGCGCCGGCGCCCGCGCCGCAGCGGCCTGCGCTGGGTGACGACGACAATGGCGGCGAGGCCAAGGCCGGCCCCACCGCGCGCGACCTGATGCAGGTGGCGAGCTACCGCCGCGAGACGCCGCAACACGCTGAAAAAACTGTGGATAAGGCGCCCGCGGTCAAGCTGTCGCCGGTGAAGGCCGCGACTGCAGCTGCTAAGGCCCCGGCCAAGGCGACCCCGGTGACCAAGGCCAAGGCCGAGCCCGCGACCAAGCTGGCCGCGGTGGTTCCGGCCAAGGCCAAGGCAGCGGCAGAGCCCAAGTCGAAGGCGGCGGCTGATACCAAGGCCAAGGCTCCGGCCGCCCCGAGCAAACCCAAGGACGTCAAAGCCCGGCAATGAACGCTCCGACCCCCGCCCTCGTCGCCCGGCCCGAGCGCTTGAAGCTGGTCGGCCAGAGGCGCCAGCTGCTCGGCATCATGCACCAGCGGTTGATGGTCGGGATGCTGATCTTTGGCGCGGTGATCCTTGCCATCGTGCTGCGGCTGACGTGGCTCGGCCTGTTCGGCGACCATGCCGGGCGCCAGTCGATCGCGTCGACAAACCTTCCCTCGCGCGGGGACATCGTCGACCGTGATGGCCAGCCGCTCGCCCGGACGATCGACAGCTGGACGGTCGCGCTTCAGCCCGCAAAGGTGATCGGCGACAAAAAGGCGCTCAGCGTCGAGCTCAGCCGGCTGATGCCGGAGAAGGATGCCGCCGGCTGGCTGACCGAGATCAATTCGGGCAAGAGCTTCGTCTATCTCCGCCGCCGCGCCGCGCCGCGGCTGGTGCAGGCGCTGAACGCGCTGGGTGAGCCCGGCATCGCGCTCAGCCGTGAGCCTGACCGCCTATACCCGCAGACCGACCTTGCCGCCCACGTGCTCGGTTCCACCGACATCGACGGTCACGGCGCGTCGGGGATGGAGCGGGCGATGGACAAGCATTTGTCCGAAGCTGCGACGCGAGGGCAGCCGCTGGCGCTGTCGATTAACAGCCGGGTGCAGCAGGCGCTGGAGCATGAGCTGCTGGCAGCGAGAGCGCAGTTCAGTGCGCTGGGTGCCGCGGGCGTGCTGCTCGACATTCACACCGGTGAAGTGCTGGCGATGACCAGCCTGCCGCAGCTCAATCCCAACATCGCCGGCAACATGGACCAGGAAGCGCGCTTCAACCGCGCGACGCTGGGCGTGTTCGAGCTCGGTTCGACCTTCAAGCCGTTCACGGTCGCCATGGCGCTCGACACCGGGGCGGTGAAGTCGATGGGGCAGATCTATCCCTGCTACGACCGCTTCCTGCGTCCCAACGGCCGGGCGGTGACAGACACCCATCCGTTCGGCCGGCCCTGCTCGGTTGCCGAGATCATGATGGAAAGCTCCAACATCGGCACTGCGCAGATTGCGGGGCAGGTGGGCACGGAGCCGATGCGCAAGTTCCTTGAAGGGATGGGCTTCCTTGGCAAGGTCGAGGTCGAGCTGCCCGAGCGTGCCCGCTCGCTGACCATTCCCAAGGCGAGCTGGGACACGTCGACCACCATGACGGTTGGCTTCGGCCATGCCATTGCGGTGACTCCGCTCCACCTCGCGATGGGGTATGCGACACTGTACAACGGCGGCATCTATCGCCCGGCGACCCTGCTCAAGGTCGATCGCAGCCACCCGGTCGCCAAGGGCCGCCGGGTGTTCAGCGAGGAAACCAGCTATAAGATGCGCTCGCTGCTGCGGCTGGTGGTGACCAAGGGCACCGGCAAGAAGGCCGATGCGATCGGCTACCGCGTCGGCGGCAAGACCGGTACGGCCGAGAAGATCATCGGTGGGCGTTATTCCAAGACGGTGAACATCACGAGCTTCGCCGGCGTGTTTCCGATGGACGAGCCGCGTTATGCGATGGTGGTGATGCTGGACGAGCCCAAGGGCACGGCCGACACCTATGGTTTCCGCACCGCTGGCTGGAATGCCGCGCCGACCTTCGGCAAGGTGGTGTCGCGCATTGCTCCGATGCTGGGCGTGCGTCCCGACATGAAGCGCGATGCCAACATGAGCGAAGTGCTTCCCTTCGTCCGCGAAGAAAAGTAGCCGCTTCCCCATGCTACTGTCCGAACTCGTCGACGTCCTGCCGGGCGATGCCGCTGCTGTGGATGTGACCGGCTTTGCTATCGACCACCGCAAGGTCGCGCCGGGCACCGTATTCGGTGCCTTTCGCGGGTCGGCGCGAAATGGCGAGGACTTCATTCCGGCCGCGGTCGCAGCCGGCGCGGTGGCGGTGATCGCGCGGCCCGAAGCGCAGGTTGAGGGCGCGCTGCACATCGCCGATGCGGAGCCGCGGCGCCGATTCGCCGACCTCGCCGCCAGCTTCTTCGCGCCGTATCCCGAGACGGTGGTCGCGGTGACCGGCACCAATGGCAAGACCTCGACGGTCGAGATGACTCGCCAGCTGTGGCGAATGGCGGGGCACCGCTCGGCCTCGGTCGGGACGCTAGGCGTCACCACCGCGGACGAGCAGGTGAAGACCGGGCTCACCACGCCCGATATCGTCACCTTCCTCAGCAACATGTCGGGGCTGAAGACGATGGGCATCAGCCACGTCGCCTACGAGGCGTCGAGCCACGGCCTTGACCAATATCGCAGCGAGGGGCTGACAGTCTCCGCCGCCGCTTTTACCAATTTCTCCCGCGACCACCTCGATTATCACGTCACGATGGAGGCCTATTTTGAGGCCAAGATGCGGCTGTTCGCCGAAGTTGTGGACGGCGCCGGGAAAGCGGTGGTTTGGACGGGTGATCCCAAGAGCGCCGAAGTAGTGGAGCGCGCGCGGCAGCGCGGGCTGACCGTGCTGACGGTGGGCCCTGGCGGCGAGACCATCGACCTCAAGGACCGCACGGCAAGCCCGCTCGGCCAGACGCTGGTGCTGGGACACGGCGGCAAGGATTGGACGCTGAAGCTGCCGCTGATCGGCGCTTATCAGGCGGCGAACGTGCTGGCGGCGGCGGGGTTGGTCCTCGCGACCGGCGGCGAGTGGGCGGACACGCTGCGCGGGCTTGGGCGCCTTTCGCCGGTGCGCGGGCGGCTGGAGCGGGCGGTGATTACGCCCGCCGGTGCGCCCGTCTATGTCGATTATGCTCATACGCCGCACGCGCTGGAGGCGGCGATCGCTGCGTTGAAGCCGCATGTTGAGGGCCGGCTCATCACCTTGTTCGGCGCTGGCGGCGACCGTGACGTTGGCAAGCGGCCCGAGATGGGGCGGGTGGCGGCGGAGGGCAGCGACGTTGTCATCGTCACCGACGACAATCCGCGCACCGAGGATCCGGCAGCGATCCGCCGCGCGGTGATGGAAGGCGCGCCGCGCGCGAAGGAGATTGGCGGGCGGCGGGAGGCCATTGCTGCCGCACTTGCCGAAGCGCGCGACGGCGACATTGTGCTGCTGGCCGGCAAGGGTCATGAAACGGTGCAGGTAATCGGCGACAAGGTGCTGCCGTTCGATGATGCCGAGATCGCGCGGGAGTGCGCGGCATGAGCGCGCCCCTGTGGACCTCGGCCGAGATCGAGGCGGCGACTGGCGGCACCGCGAGCGAGCCATTCGAGGTGACCGGCGTCACCTTCGACAGCCGCGAGGTGGAGCCGGGCTTCCTGTTCGTCGCCATGCCGGGCACCGTGGCGGATGGGCATGATTTCGTCGCCAAGGCGTTCGACAAGGGTGCTGCCGCTGCGCTGGTCAGCCGACCGGTCGAGGGCCCGCACGTGCTGGTCGCCGATGTGCCCCAAGCGCTGGAAGCGCTGGCCGTGGCATCGCGGGCGCGGATGAGCGGCAAGGTGTTCGGCGTCACCGGCTCGGTCGGCAAGACCAGCACCAAGGAAGCCTTGGCCGCCGCGCTCGCCCGGCGTCATCCGGGCCGGGTCCACCGCTCGGTCAAGAGCTACAACAATCACACCGGCGTGCCGCTGAGCCTCGCCCGAATGCCGCGCGACAGCGTTTATGGCGTGTTCGAGATGGGCATGAACAACCGGGGCGAGATCGCCGCGCTGACCCGGCTGGTGCGCCCGCATGTCGCGCTGGTCACCGCCATCGCGCCTGCGCACATCGAGAACCTCGGCAGCATGGAAGCCATCGCCGATGCTAAAGGCGAGATCTTCGAGGGGCTGCAGCCCGAGGGCACCGCGATCATCCCCAATGACACGCCTTATCGCGACCGCTTGCTCAAAGCCGCGCGGCGCTTTGCCGAAACGATGGTTACCTTCGGGTCGGGCGATGCCGACGTGACCGCTCTGCATGCCGTGCGGGGCGACAAGGGCGGAAGCCTGGTCACCGCTCGCCTGCAGAGCGCGGACCTCACCTACACGATCGCGCAGCCCGGCGAACATTGGGTCGGCAATAGCCTGGCCGTGCTGGCGGCGGTAGATGCTGCGGGTGCCGACCTGGCGGCGGCAGGGCTCGCGCTTGGTGACATGGGCGGCCTCAAGGGGCGCGGCGAGCGGCACTACGTCAGGGTCGGCGGCGGCACCACGTTGCTGATCGACGAAAGCTATAACGCCAATCCCGCCAGCATGGCCGCCACGCTGAAGAGTCTCGCAACCGAGCGGATCGAGGGGCGGCGGCTGGCGGTGCTCGGCACCATGCTGGAACTCGGCAGCCACAGCGACGAGGCCCATGCGGGTCTCGCGCCGGCGGTGCTGGATGTTGGGCTGGCGGAGCTGATTCTAGTCGGCGACGCGACCCGCCCGCTGGCGGCGGCACTGCACGGTAAGCTGCCGGTGACGATCGTAGCCAATGCCGCCGAGGCTGCCGACGCACTCCTTGCACGGCTCGCCCCGGGTGACGCCGTGCTGGTCAAGGCAAGCAACGGGATCGGCCTTGCATCCTTGGTCGAACGGGTGGCAGGGGGCCGCGCCTGATGTTCTACCTGATCGCCGATTATCTGGGTTTTCCCGGGCTGCTCAATCTCATCCGCTATATCAGCTTCCGGGCTGGTGCGGCGACCGCGACGGCGCTTGCGATCGGGCTGATCATCGGGCCGTGGTTCATCAACATGCTGCGCGTGCGGCAAGGCAAGGGCCAGCCGATCCGCGCCGACGGGCCGCAGACCCACCTTGCGAAGCGCGGCACGCCGACCATGGGCGGCCTGCTGATTCTGGTGTCGGTGACCATCTCCTGCCTGCTGTGGATGGAGCTCACCAGCCCTTATGTCTGGGCCTGCCTTCTGGTTACCGCCGGCTTCGGCGCGATTGGTTTCCTGGACGACTATGACAAGGTCAAGAAGGCCCACCATGCCGGCATCCCGGGCAAGGTGCGGTTGGCTCTGGAGTTCCTGATCGCGGGCTTCGCGACCTGGCTGATGGTGCGGGTGTCGGGGACCAACCTCTACATCCCGTTCGTGCAGGGACCGGTGATGGACCTTGGCTGGTTCTACGTCATCTTCGGCGCATTCGTGATCGTCGCGTTCGGCAATGCGGTGAACCTGACCGACGGGCTCGACGGGTTGGCGACCATGCCGGTGGTGATCGCGGCGCTCGCGTTCACGCTGATCGTCTATCTGTGCGGCGACGCACGCTTTGCGCCGTATCTCGGCATTCCGCATGTGAAGGGGGTGGGCGACCTAACCGTGCTGCTGCTGGCGACCGTCGGGGCGTGCCTCGCCTTCCTGTGGTTCAATGCGCCTCCGGCCGCGGTGTTCATGGGCGATACCGGCAGCCTTGCGCTGGGCGGCGCCCTTGGTGCGGTCGCGGTGGCGGCACACCATGAGTTCGTGCTGGCGTTGATCGGCGGCCTGTTCGTAGCCGAAGCATTGAGCGTCATCGTCCAGGTCGCCGTCTACAAGCGCACCGGCCGGCGGGTATTCCTGATGGCCCCGATCCACCACCATTTCGAGCACAAGGGCTGGAGCGAGCCGACGGTGGTGATCCGCTTCTGGATCATCGCCTTCGTGCTGGCGCTGGCCGGCCTTTCCACGCTGAAGCTGCGGTGATCACGGCCCAGACCTGGAGACACAAAAAATACGCCGTTTACGGGCTCGCCCGCTCCGGCCTCGCGACCGTGCGCGCCCTCGTCGCGAGCGGGGCGGAGGTCACCGCCTGGGACCGGAGCGAAGAAGCTCGGGCCAAGGCTGAGGGCGCGGCGCTGGTCGACCTCGACAGCGCCGACCTGTCGCAGTTCGACAGCCTGGTCGTTTCGCCCGGCGTGCCGCTCAACACCCACCCGATCGCCGCGCGAGCGCGTGAGGCGGGGTTGGAGATCATCGGCGACATCGAACTATTCGCTCGGGGTCGGCCCGAGCTTCCGCCGCACAAGGTGGTCGGGATTACCGGCACCAACGGCAAGAGCACCACGACGGCGCTGGTTCACCACATCCTCGAGACCGCCGGCGTGCCGACCACCATGGGCGGCAACATCGGCTTGCCGATCCTCGCGCAGGATCCGCTGCCGGAAGGCGGCGTCTATGTCCTGGAGCTATCGAGCTACCAGATCGACCTGACGCAGAGCCTCGACTGCGACGTCGCGGTGCTGCTCAACATCACGCCGGATCATCTCGATCGGTACGAGAGCTTCCAGGCTTATGCGGCCTCCAAGGCGCGCCTGTTTGCAATGCAGTCGGCAGACCAGACGGCGCTTCTCGACTGGAGCCTGTTCGAGCGAGGGCTGGTGACGCCAGCCGCCGGCTTCAACGAGCTGACACTACCCTCAGGCTATGATCCTGCCGAATGGCCAGCCCTGCAGGGGCCGCACAATCAGCAGAACGCCGCCGCCGCGATCGAGGCTGCGGCGTGGCTGGGGCTCAGCGAAGACGAGATCACTCGCGGCCTTCGTACCTATCCCGGCCTGCCGCACCGCATGGAGCGCGTGGCCGAGCGGAACGGCACGCTGTTCGTCAACGACAGCAAGGCCACCAATGCCGAAGCCGCCGCGCCGGCGCTCGCCGCTTACCCGCGCATTCGCTGGATCGTTGGCGGGCAGGCCAAGACCAAGGTGCTCGGTGACACTGCCAAGCATCTAGGTCAGGTCGTGCGCGCTTACACCATCGGCGAGGCCGGGCCGCTATTTGCCCGGCTCCTACGCGACCGTGGGGTCGACGTGATCGAGTCGGAAACGCTGGAAAATGCGGTGAAATGTTCGGCGCGGGATTCACAGCCGGGTGAGGTTGTTCTACTCTCGCCGGCCTGCGCCTCGTTTGACCAGTTCCGGGACTTCGAGGCGCGCGGGGAGGCCTTCAAGGCCTTGGTGGGGGCATTATGAACGGCGTTCTGGCGAAGGCCTTTCCGATCGACACAAGCAATCGCTACGGCCGCGCCGATCGCTCGGCGGTGGGCCGCTGGTTCTGGGAGATCGACCGTGTCCTGCTGGTGCTGGTCGCCGTCCTGATCGCGATCGGTCTGGTCGCCGTCGCCGCCGCCAGCCCGGCCGGTGCGCAGCGTTATTCGGGCGGCAACGTCACCTTTCCGCCGCTCTACTATTTCTACCGCCAATTGGTGTGGCTGACCCTGTCGATCCCGGTGATGGTCATCATCTCCATGATGCCGCGCGAGCGGCTGCGGCAATGGTGCCTGCTCGGCTGCGCGGGGTGCATCGGGGCGATGTTCCTGGTCCCGCTGATCGGGCCCGAGGTGAACGGCGCGCGGCGCTGGATCGGTTTCGGCTTCGCGCAGGTTCAGCCGTCGGAGTTCTTGAAGCCCTTTTTCATCGTCACTTTGGCCTGGATCCTCAGCCTCAAGGAAAAGGATCGCGGGCTGCCGGTGATGATCATTTCGGGCGGGCTAACCGGCCTTGTTGCGGTGCTGCTGATGATCCAGCCCGATTTCGGATCGACCATCATCTTCGGCACGGTGTGGATCGTAATGATTGCGCTGGCCGGCGCGAACGTCCGCGCGCTTGGGCTGATGGGGGTCGGCGGCCTGGTCGGAATCGTGCTTGCCTACTTCTTCTACGACGTGGCGCGGGTCCGCATCGACGGCTTCCTCTTCGGTGAAGGCGACAATTTCCAGGTCGAGAATGCGATGCGCACGCTGACCGCCGGCGGTCTCCTCGGCATGGGTCCGGGCGGCGGCACCCGCAAGTTCCACCTGCCCGAGCCGCATACCGACTATATCTTCTCGGTCATCGGCGAGGAGTTCGGCCTCATCGCCTGCATGGCAATTGCGGTAATCTACTGCGCCATCGTGGTCCGGGTGCTGGTCAAGCTGCTGGACGAGGACGAGCCCTTCGCCGTGCTCGCTGCTGCCGGGCTAGCCTGCCAGTTCGGACTTCAGGCGCTGATCAACATGGCGGTGAACGTCCAGCTCGCGCCGTCCAAGGGCATGACGCTGCCGTTCATCTCCTACGGCGGCAGCTCGATGCTGGCGCTGTCGATCGGCATGGGCCTGCTGCTCGCCTTCACCCGCACCAACCCGTATCTCAAGCGATCGCCCTATGTGGTGAAGTGGAGCGAGGGGCGCTAAGCGGACCCATGAACTTCGTCCTCGCGGCCGGCGGAACCGGCGGGCACATGATTCCAGCGCATGCGCTCGCCGCCGAACTCAAGGCACGCGGGCACGGCGTCTTGCTGATCACCGACGCCCGCGGCTCGCGTATTCCCGGCCTGTTCGACGGCGTGCCGGTGCATATCCTGCCAGCCGGGCGTCTCGCCAAGACGCCGTGGGGCATGCTGAAGGCGCTGCGCTCGGTCATGGCCGGGCGGCGCGAGGCCAAGGCGCTCTATACCAAGCATCGGCCCGATGCGGTGATCGGCTTTGGTGGCTATCCGGCATTTCCCGCCCTGCTCGCCGCTTCGGCGAAGGGCATTCCGACCGTGCTGCACGAGCAGAATGCGGTGCTCGGCCGGGTTAATCGCCTGCTCGCGGGTGACGCGGCGGCCATCGCCACGGCTTACGAGCAGGTCGATCGGCTGAAGCCCAGCCACGAGATCAAGACCAGCCTGGTCGGCAATCCCGTCCGGGCCAGCATCGTCCGGCTGGGCGAACTGCCCTTCCCGGCCTTTGACGATTACGCCCCGCTGAAGCTGCTGGTCACCGGCGGCAGTCAAGGGGCGACGGTGCTTGGCGAGGTGGTGCCCGCGGGCCTTGGCGAGCTTGGCGTTTCGCTGCGGCACCGCCTGCAGGTGGTGCAGCAATGCCGCCCCGACGACATCGAACGCGTGCGTGAGACCTACCGGAAGCTAGGCATTCCGGCTGAGCTGTCGACCTATCTGAACGACATGGACGACAAGCTCGGCGAGTGTCACCTCATGATCGGCCGCGCCGGTGCTTCCACCATTGCGGAGCTGACCGCGGCGGGGCGCCCGTCGATCCTCGTGCCGCTGCCGATCGCTACCGACGATCATCAGACCGCCAATGCGCGTGAACTGGCGCGGGCAGGCGGCGCGCGGATGATCCCGCAGCCGCAGTTCACGCCGCAGGCGCTTGCCCGCCAGATCGAGGCGCTGGCCCACGATCCCGAGGCGCTGTCCAATGCCGCTTCCCGCGCGCTGTCGGTCGGGCGGCCGCATGCCGCGCGCGACCTTGCCGATCTGGTCGAGCGGATCGGGCAGGGCGATCGCCCGGCCATGATCGGCCGCGCCAAGCCGGCGGCGACACCGGCGGTTGCGTTGGCCCCGGCGGGAGCGGCGGCATGAAGGCGGTCGGCACCGATATCGGCACCATTCATTTCGTCGGGATCGGCGGGATCGGCATGTCCGGTATCGCCGAGGTGATGCACCAGCTTGGCTACAAGGTGCAGGGCTCCGACCAGTCGGACAGCTATGTCACCGAAGGGCTGCGCAAGGCCGGCATTCCGGTGATGATCGGGCAAAGCGCCGACAACCTCGGCGATGCGGCGGTGGTGGTCTGCTCCACCGCCATTCGTTCCGACAATCCAGAAGTCGAGGAGGCCGCCCGCCGCCGCATCCCCCGCGTCCGCCGCGCCGAAATGCTGGCCGAGCTGATGCGGATGCAGAACACGGTCGCGATCGCCGGCACCCATGGCAAGACGACCACGACTTCGATGGTCGCCGCGCTGCTCGATGCTGGCGGGTGCGATCCGACCGTGATCAACGGCGGGATCATCAATGCTTATGGCTCCAATGCCCGGCTCGGCAAGGGCGAGTGGATGGTGGTCGAAGCCGACGAGAGCGACGGCAGCTTCCTCCGGCTCGACGGGACCATTGCGGTGGTCACCAACATCGATCCGGAACATCTCGATCATTATGGCAGCTTCGAACGGGCCAAGGACGCTTTTGTCGAGTTCATCGAGAACGTGCCCTTCTACGGTCTCGCCGTCATGTGCATCGACCATCCGGAGGTCGCCAATCTATTGAGCCGGATCAAGGACCGGCGGGTCGTCACTTATGGTTTCTCGGCCGCCGCCGACCTGCGGGCCGATAATGTCGTGACCGAGGGAGGCGTGGCGCGCTTCGATGCGCTGGTGCTGGAGCGCTCGGGCGAGCGGCGGCGGATTGAGGGAATTACGCTTCCCATGCCAGGCCGCCACAACATCCAGAACGCGCTGGCAGCGGTGGCGGTTGGGCTCGAGCTCGGCCTCACCGACGCGTGCATCGCCAATGGCTTCGAGCGGTTCGGCGGGGTCAAGCGCCGCTTCACCCGCGTCGGCGACGTCAATGGCACCGTCATCATCGACGACTATGCGCACCATCCGGTCGAAATCCGCGCCGTGCTTTCCGCCGCGCGCGACAGCACAAACGGCAGGGTGATTGCCGTGGTCCAGCCGCATCGCTTCACCCGCTTGGCGGGGCTGATGGAGGATTTCGCCAATGCCTTCATCGAGGCCGACGCCGTGCTGGTGGCACCCGTCTATGCCGCGGGCGAAGAGCCGATCGAAGGCGTCGATGCCCTCGCACTGGCCGATGGCATCCGCGCCCACGGCCACCGCATGGTGCAGGCGATCTCCGGCCCCGACGAACTCGCCCGCTGCCTGCGCGACCTTGCCGCCGATGGCGACCTCGTTATCTGCATGGGCGCCGGCGACATCACCAAGTGGGCGGCCGGCTTGGCCTCGGCCATCGCGCATGAGCGCAGCCACAAGTCCGAACCGGCGCACGCATGAGCATGGCCGAAACCCTCCACCATCCAACGGTGCGCGGCCGGCTGACCCCGCAGGCGCCGCTTGCGCCGCTGGTGTGGTTCAAGTCGGGCGGCGCGGCCGATACCCTGTTCGAACCGGCCGATGTCGCCGATCTCCAGGCCTTCCTGCGGGACCTCGATCCTGCCACGCCGGTGATGGCGCTTGGCCTAGGCTCCAATCTCATTGTTCGCGACGGCGGGGTGCCGGGCGTGGTGGTCCGCCTCGGCAAGCCCTTCGCCAGGGTGCGACAGATCGGCACGGTAACGCTTGAATGCGGCGGCTCCGCGAGCGGTATCCTCGTTTCCTCCTCGGCGCGTGACGCCGGGATTGGCGGGCTCGAATTCCTCCGTTCGATTCCCGGCACGGTCGGCGGATTCGCGCGGATGAACGGCGGGGCGTATGGCCGCGAAGTGAAGGACATCCTCGTGGAAGCGCAGGTGGTGCTGCGTTCGGGCGAGCTGGTCACCCTGGCGCCCGCCGATCTCGGCTATACCTACCGCCATTCGGAGCTTCCCGACGGCGCCATTGTCGTCTCGGCCACCTTCCGCGGTGAACCGGCCGAGCCCGAGGCGGTGCAGGCAGAAATGGACCGCATCGCCGCCGCCCGCGAGGCGAGCCAGCCGCTCCGCAGCAAGACCGGCGGTTCGACCTTCAAGAACCCGCTGCCGAAGAAGGCGTGGGAAGTGATCGATGCCGCCGGATGCCGCGGCCTGACCATCGGTGACGCGCAGGTCAGCGAGAAGCATTGCAACTTCCTCCTCAACCTCGGTACCGCGACCAGCGCGGACATCGAGGCACTTGGCGAGGAAGTTCGTGCCCGGGTCGCCAAGCACAGCGGAACCGAGCTCGAGTGGGAAATCCAGCGTGTCGGTATTCCTGCCGAGCATGCCAATCAGGAACGCGTGGGAGTAAAGGCGTGAGCGCTTTGAACAAGGACCTGAATGTCGTCGTCCTGATGGGCGGCTGGTCCTCCGAGCGCGAGGTGTCGCTGATGAGCGGCAAGGGCGTTGCGAACGCGCTTCGGGAGCGGGGCTGGAGCAACGTCACCGAAGTCGACATGGACCGCAACGTCGCGCAGGTGCTGGCCGGCATCCGGCCGGACATCGTGTTCAATGCGCTGCACGGGCATCCGGGCGAGGACGGCTCGGTGCAGGGCATGCTCGACCTGATGCAGATCCCTTATACCCACAGCGGGCTCAGCACATCGGCCATCGCGATCGACAAGGAGCTGACCAAGCTGCTGCTGGTCCCTGCCGGCGTGCGGATGCCGCAAGGCACGATGGTTCGCTCCGAAACCCTGTTCGAGCGCGATCCGATTGGCCGGCCTTATGTGCTGAAGCCCGTCAACGAGGGCTCGTCGGTCGGTGTCGCCATCATTCACGAGGGCGGCAACCACGGGCATCCCATCGGGCGCGGCACGCCGGGGCCGTGGAACGACTTCGACGAACTGCTCGCCGAACCCTTCATCAAGGGCCGCGAGTTGACCGTGGCGGTATTGGGCGGGGAGGCGCTGTGCGTCACCGAGCTGAAGCCCAAGGCCGATTTCTACGACTTCGCCGCCAAATACACCGATGGCCTGACCGAGCATGTCTGCCCCGCCGAAGTGCCGGCCGATATCGCGCAGGCAATGCTGGACATGGCGGTCACGGCTCACCGTGCATTGGGCTGCAAGGGCGCGAGCCGGTCGGATTTTCGCTGGGACGACGAACAGGGCGAAGCGGGTCTTTATCTCCTCGAGGTCAACACCCAGCCCGGCATGACCCCGCTCAGCCTTGTGCCCGAGCAGGCCAAGCAGCGCGGCATCTCTTATGGCGAGCTGGTCGAGCGGATCATCGCCGAGGCGCTCGCATGAACGCGCAGACGATGCGCCGCCCAGCTGCGAGCAAGGGCCGCGGCGGCGCCAAGTCGCGCCCGCGCAAGGCGCCGGCCAAGGCTGCACCCTCGCCCTGGCCCGAGGGCAGCGGCAAGCTGGCGCGCTATGCCTTTCTTGCGCTGGTCGCCGTCATGGCCATCGTCGCGCTGATCGCGCTCGACCTGCCCGGCAAGGCGCTTCGCGCGACTGGTGCCGCCACCGGCGAAGCGGGATTCAAAGTCGCAAGCTACCAGATCGTCGGGATCAAGAACCTCGATCGCCGCAAGGTCGACGCGGTGGTCACCGACGAACTTCGCCGCGCCGCCGAGGAAGCCCCGATCGGCACAGATGAGCCGGCGCAGGCGCTGGTCGATCTCGACCGCATCCGCGAGAGCCTGCTGCAGTTCGGCTGGGTCAAGGACGCCCGCGTGTCGCGCCGCCTGCCCGACGGGCTGGTGATCGACCTTATCGAGCGCACCCCCACCGCGGTGTGGCAGCACAAGGGGCGCCTCAACCTCATCGATGGCGAAGGCGTGGTGCTGGACGCGGTGCCGGTCGACAAGATGCCCGACCTGCCTTTGCTGATCGGTCCCGACGCCAACCGCCATGCCCTGGCGCTCAGCAAGTTGCTCGACAGCGTGCCCACGCTGAAGCCCCAGGTCGCCTCGGCAAGCTGGATCGGCGGGCGGCGCTGGGATCTCAGTTTCACGACCGGCGAGACCGTCTCGCTGCCTGAGACAAGCTCGGCTGCGACCAAGGCGCTGAAGCGCTTTGCGAAGATGGACAGCTCGGTGACCCTTCTCGGCCGCGACATGATCCGCTTCGACCTTCGCGTTCCCGGCAAGATGATCGTCCGGGTGCCGCCGGGCGCAACCCCGCCGCCGGCCGGCACCGTGGAGCCCGCGAACTGATGGCCAAGCATGATGCGCCGCTGTTGATCGGCGCGCTCGATATCGGTTCTTCCAAGGTCTCCGCGCTCGTCTGCACGCTGGACGAGGAGGGCCGCCCGCGCGTGCTCGGCACCGGCCAGCGCCAGAGCCGGGGGGTGAAGCGCGGCTTCATCACCGACATGGAAGCGACCGAGGTCGCCGTTCGGGAAGCGGTCGAGCAGGCCGAGCGGATGAGCCAGCAGAACATCGAGGATGTGTGGGCAAGCTATGGCGCGGGCGGCCTCAGCAGCGGGCTGGCCACCGTCGAAGTCGAGATCGGCGGCCACCAGGTCGAGCCGAGCGATGTCGATGCGCTGCTGGAAAGTGGGCGCGGGGCGGTGGACCGGCCGGGGCAGGTCGTGCTCCACGCCACGCCGGCGCTCTACACCATTGACGACGTCCACGGGGTCCGCTCGCCGGTCGGAATGCACGCCAGCCGGCTCGGCGTCGACATCCATGTCATCGCCGCCGATGAAGCGCCGCTACGCAATGTCGACCTCACCATCCGCCAGGCGCATCTTGGCGTGCGGGCCATTGTCGCTTCGCCGGTCGCTGCCGCGCTCGCCTGCCTGAGCCACGAGGAGCGCGACCTTGGCGTAGCGTTGGTGGAGCTGGGCGCCGAGGTCACCAATGTGTCGCTTCACGCCGGCGGCATGCTGGTGGCGCTGCGCTCGATCCCGCTTGGCGCCAAGGACATTACCGACGACATCGCCGCCGCGTTCGGCGTGCGCCGCCGTGATGCCGAGCGGATCAAGTGCTTCCATGGCTCGGCCATGACGAGCCCGCGCGACAATCACGAGGTGGTGGAAGCGCTGCCGATCGGGTCCGAAGACGGGACCGAGCCGCTGCGGATCAGCCGGGCGCAATTGATGACGGTAATTCGCCAGCGGGTGGAGCGGATCACCGCCGAGATCGACGAAGCATTAAAGGACATGGGCTTCATCAAGCCCGTCGGCGGGCAGGTCGTGCTGACTGGCGGAGGGGCCGAGCTCAAGAATATCGCCGACTATATGCAGGGCGTGCTCGGCCGTGCGGTGCGGGTCGGCCGGCCGCGCGCTATCACGGGCCTTCCCGATGCGCATAGCGGGCCGGCGTTCAGCAGCCTGGTCGGGTTGGCGCTGTTGACGACCCAGCAGCGGATCGACGATCTTGTCTTTCCGCGGCCGTCCACTGGCCGGAGCGGGAGCGGGCTCATTGCCCGGATGGTGTCGATCATGCGCGGCGGCAAGGCTTAGACGTCCCATACAGGGACGAATGAGTCCCATGCGACACGCTTCGCCCGAAAATCGGCACAAGAGTTAATATTTCCGCTTGTGCCGCACAGGTGGGTGAATCATAGATTCACGCCTACTGATTCAACAAGTTGCTGAGCGGGGGTCTTAAGGACATGAGCATTGATTTCGTCCGGCCGGCGGTTGACGAGCTGAAGCCGCGGATCACCGTCATCGGCGTCGGCGGAGCGGGCGGCAACGCCATCGCCAACATGATCAACGCCGACGTCCAGGGTGTCGATTTTGCGGTCGCCAACACCGATGCGCAGGCGCTGAATGCGTCCTCCGCCGATCGTCGGATCCAACTTGGTCACAAGATCACGCAAGGCCTTGGCGCCGGTGCCCGTCCGGAAATCGGCCGCGCCGCCGCTGAAGAAGCGATGGAAGAGATCGAGCGGGCCCTGGAAGGCGCGCACATGTGCTTCATCGCCGCCGGCATGGGCGGTGGTACCGGCACCGGTGCCGCTCCGGTGATGGCCAAGGTTGCCCGAGACAAGGGCATTTTGACCGTCGGCGTCGTGACCAAGCCGTTCGCGTTCGAGGGCAGCCGCCGCACCCGGGCCGCCGAAGCCGGCATCGCCGAGCTGCAGCAGCACGTCGACACGCTGATCGTCATCCCGAACCAGAACCTGTTCCGCCTCGCCAATTCGGACACGACCTTCAAGGAAGCGTTCCAGATGGCGGACGAGGTCCTCCAGCAGGGCGTTCGCGGAATCACCGACCTGATGGTCATGCCCGGCCTCATCAACCTCGACTTCGCCGACGTTCGTTCGGTGATGGGTGAGATGGGCAAGGCGATGATGGGCACCGGCGAAGCGTCGGGCGACAATCGCGCCATTGAAGCCGCCGAAAAGGCGATCTCCAATCCGCTGCTCGACGGCGTCAGCATGAAGGGCGCCAAGGGCGTCATCATCTCGATCACCGGCGGCGAAGACATGCGCCTGATGGAGGTCGACGAGGCCGCCAGCCACATTAAGGAACTGGTCGACCCCGACGCCAACATCATCTGGGGTTCGGCGTTCAACAACGACCTCGAGGGCAAGATCCGCGTCTCGGTCGTCGCCACCGGCATCGAAGCTGAGGAAGCCACCAAGCCGGTGCCGAGCACCAGTGGCCAGACCGCCAGCACCAAGGTGTTCACCTTCCCGCCGCGTTCCACCACCGCCATTCCGACGCCGGCCCCGACCGCGACCGCTGCTCCGGCGCCGACCGCCGCCGCGGCGGCTCCGCTCGATCTCGGTGACGAGACCGGCAGCGACGAGCTGCTGCTCGACAGCGAAGACATCCTGACCAGCCCGGTCGGCACTCCGCCCATTGCGCCGCCCAAGGATGAGGAAACGCCCGCGCCGAAGCGCGAAGCCGGGACCCTGTTCGAGCGCATGAGCAGCATGGCCCGCGCTGGTGGCAAGGTCGAGGACGAGCCTGCCCCGAGCCTCCGCCGCGAGCCGCTCGACATCCCGCGGTTCCTGAACCGCCAAGGCAATCAGTAAGCGACACTCGCTCCAAGCGAGCACGAGAGGGGTCGGGCGCCATGCGCTCGGCCCTTTTTCGTTTCGGCCCGTTCCATTCATCCGCTCAGGCCCACGCCTCATCGTTCGGGCGGCTTCCCGTCAGCGTGCGCTCAGCTAGACCCGGTGACGGGATGGGGATGACCAGATATTCTGTTTGGCTGGTAGCGGCCGCTGTGCTGCTGCCCGGTTCGGCGAGCGCGCAATATATCGGCGGCCGTCCGCCGGAACCGCCGCCCGCGCCGGTCGCGGGCGTAAACGAGACGCCGGAAGCGGCGCTGGCGCGCAACATCCGGCTGATCGCGATCAATCCGCGCAACTACGATGCCCAGCTGGCGGCCGGCCGCGCGGCACTCCGCCTCGGCGATCCGCAGGCGGCGATCGGCTTCTTCGGCCGTGCCGAGGAGATCAACGCCGCGCATTGGGCACCTAAGGCGGGGCAGGGGTCGGCCCTGGCGCAGATGGGCGAAGCGCAGGCGGCGCTCGGACTGTTCGAGCAAGCCCAGGCGCTCGGCGCCACGCAGAGCCTGATCGCGCTCGACCGCGGGCTCGCCTTTGACCTGATGGCCATGCAGCCGCAGGCGCAGAACGATTATCGCGCGGTCATCGCCGGCCCGGACCAGGCCGAAGCGCGCCGCCGCCTGGCGCTCAGCCTAGCCATCTCCGGCAAGAAGGTGGAAGCGCTGGCTGCCCTTGATCCCTTGCTGGCGCAGCGTGACGCCGGCGCCCGCCGCGCGCGCGCGTTTATTCTCGCGCTCGGCGGCGACGTCGAAGGGGCGCGTCAGGCGATTGCGCTGATGCTTCCGGGAACGAGCAGCGGCTTCGATCCCTTCCTGCGCCGCCTGCCAACCCTCAACCCTGGGCAGAAGGCAGCGGCGGTGCACCTTGGCATCATGCCGGCTGAGGGCGCAGTGTTGGCAGAGTTACAAGCGGCCGAGCCGCCGCCTGCGCCCGTGGCCGCGCCACCGGTGCGCGTCGCACGAGCCCGGACCGTCACCACCAAGCCGCAGCCGGTCAAGGTCGCCGACGCCACGCCGATTGCAGCCAAGACCGACACTGATCGCCTCGCGTCGATCGAAAGCACATTGGTCAAGCTGCCCGCCGCGCCGCCGGCGCCCAAGCCGATCGTCGAGCGCAAGCCGACCCGCCGCACGCCCGCGGCCGAGTTCGAGCTCGCCAGCCGGCCGGCGAGCGACGAACCGGCGAAGAAGACCGGCAAGACCGCTGCCAAGGCCGCTCCGGCCAAGGACAGCAAGTCCGTCAAGGCAGCCGAGGAAGCCGCCAAGACCAAGGGCAGCAAGGCCGGCATCAAGGCTGTGGCTGAAGAAAGCAGGGCGCCTACAAAGGCCGCCGCCGCATCCTCGCGCCTATATGTCCAGCTCGCAGGCGGGGCTAATGCCGACCAGATGAACCGCGAATATAACCGCATCCGCAAGGCCAAGCCGGCACTGTTCCGTGCCCGTCAGCCGTTGGTGTCCGCGGTCAAGGGTTGGTCGCGCCTGGTGGTCGGTCCGTTCAAGGGGGCCGACGAAGCGCAGGAGTTCGTCAACGACCTCAACGCCGCTAAGCTCGAAGGCTTTGTGTGGACCGCGCCGTCGGGCGCCAAGCTCGAGAAGCTTAGCCTCAAGTGACCTTGCCTTCAAGGATCGCGGCGCGGCCCGCGGACAGCCGCGGTCGGCTCCACCTCGAGCCCGACAGCGGCCCGCGTGGTCCCCGCGACGTCTTCCAGCGCGACCGGGACCGGATCGTCCACTCGATTGCGTTCCGCCGCCTGCGCCACAAGACGCAGGTGTTCGTCGCGCCCGATGGCGATCATTACCGGGTTCGCCTGACGCACAGCCTCGAAGTGGCGCAGATCGGCCGCACCATTGCCCGGGCGCTGGGCCTCAACGAAGATCTGACCGAGGCGCTGTGCCTCGCCCACGATCTTGGTCATCCGCCGTTCGGCCATGCGGGCGAAGACGCGTTGGATGAGGCGCTGAGCTTCGCCGGCGGGTTCGATCACAATGGCCACACGCTGCGCCTGCTGTGTGAACTGGAATCGCCGTATCCAGACTTCGACGGGCTGAACCTTACCTTCGAGACGCTAGAGGGCTTGGCCAAGCACAACGGCCCGGTAGCGGCGCCCAAGTGGGCACTGGCGGAGTTAGCGACGCGGGTCGGGGTCGATCTTGCCAGCCATGCCAGCCTCGAAGCGCAGGTGGCGGCGATCGCCGACGACATCGCCTACGACAACCATGACATCGACGATGGATTGCGAGCGGGTGTGCTGCCCCTCGAGGTGTTGCTCGAAATGCCGCTGATCGCCCGGCATTGGGACGCGATCGGCAGGCGCTGGCCGGACCTCTCGCTCGACCGCAAGATCAAGGCGCTGGTGCGCGACCAGATCGGGACCATGGTCGGCGATCTGCTGGCTGAAACAAGGCGGCGGGTGGCCGAAGCGGGAGTCGAGACGCTGGACGACGTGCGCGGCGCCGGGCGGCTGCTCGCCGGCTTCTCGGACGAGCTTGCTGATGAGGAGCGCGCGCTCAAGAAGAGCCTGTATGCCAATCTCTACAATGCGCCGGCGTTGCAGCCGGTGCGGGTCGAGGCGCAGCGGGTGGTCGGCAACCTTGCCGCGGCTTACCTAGCCGACCCGCGGCTGCTACCCGATGCCTGGCACCGCGGGAATGACGCGGACGCGGTCACCGTCGCGCGCAACGTCGGCGATTACCTCGCGGGGATGACCGATCCTTTCGCCATCAGCCGTCACGAAGCGCTAATCGGCCCGGTCGAGCTGCCGGAGAAATTCTGATCCGCGCGGGGCTGCTGCTTGCCCTCGCCCTGCTTGGCGGGTGCGAGGAGCGGGGGCTGGCGCCGAACAGGGACGAGATCGTGGTTCCCGATCCGGACGAAGGACTGTGGGACTTTCGTTTCGAGCCGCCGGCCGACTTCACGTGGCGCGAGGAGCTGGTGCCGATCGACACCCGCGGCAGGGTATGGCGCGCGCCTGAACTACCGGAATTCGGCATCTCGCTCGACGGCTATGCGGCCGAGCAAGTACGCTGCACCGCCGCGCCGTGCCGTTCATGGCAGGAGCCCTTGGCAGGCGCGGTGGCGACGATCACCCGTGACGCTTGGCTCAACCCGGCGGAAGGCATTGCCGGCACCCTCAACATCCACCTGCCGCTGATCCGCCGCCGTGGCCACGTGACGCTGGCGCTGGTGGTCATCGCCCGCTGCAGCACCCGCGCTACCTGCGACCGGGCGCTGGAGGTTGCCCGCACGATCCGCGTCGTGCGACACTCGGGCCCATGACCATTGCGATGATCGGTGCGACTGGCCTTGTCGGGCGACAGCTATGGCCTCTGCTGCAGGCGCGCCACGACCTGCTGGTGCTTGGCCGCCGGCGCAGCGGGGCGGCGCGCGAGAAGCTCGGCCAGATGGAGGAGTGGCCGGCCTTGCTGATCGGCGAGCGGATCGACACCGCCGTCTCGACGCTTGGCACCACGCGCAAGGCAGCGGGAAGCCGGGCGGGGTTCGAAGCGGTGGATCGCCACGCGGTGCTGGCATTCGCTAGAGCGGCTCGTGCAGCGGGCGCGCGGCACTTCCTTGCGGTATCATCGTCCGGTGCGAATGCGTCCAGCCGCAATGCTTATCTGCGGCTGAAGGGCGAGGTGGAAGAAGGCTTAAGCGGCATGGGGTTTGAGCGGGTCGACCTACTGCGACCGGGCCTGCTTCTGGGCGAGCGGCCGGGCGAGACGCGGGTGCTGGAGCGGATCGGGATGATCGTCGATCCGCTCAGCCGCCTCATCCTGCGCGGATCGTGGGATCGTTATGCCGGAATCGACGCGGCACTCGTGGCAAAAGCGATGGCGGCGCTGGCCGGGCGCGACCAGCCCGGCGTCTACCGCCATCACAATCGTGAAATCAGGTCATTCGCCAGCTAGCGGGCGCGGGCCCCGGCGTGCGGCCAGGGCCCATTACCTTTTGTCTTAGCCGAACGTGCGCGACCACCAGCCCTTGCGAGCGGGCTGACCGGCCATGTCCTCACTTGCCGGCTGAGCGGCGGCGGCGGGAGCTTCGGCCGGGGCCGGAGGCTCGGCGGCTGCCGTCTGAAGCTCGGGCTCAGGCTGCGGCTCGGGCACGGTCTCGACCGGCGTGTCGGTCTTCTTGGCACGCGAACGGCGCTTGGGCTTGGGCTTCTCCTCAGCCGCCGCCGCTTCCTGCGGCGCGACGTCGGCCGGCGCTTCGGGCGCGATTACGTCGACTGCGGGAGCGGCTTCCGCCTGCTCTGCCGCGACCGTGTCGGCCTTGCGGGCGCGCGGACGGCGGCGAGCCTTGGGCTTCTCCTCGGCGACGGGCTCGGCCTCGGGCTCTGGCTGCGGCTCGGGAGCGGCTTCGACCGGCTCGGGCGAAGGGTCGACGCTCGGCACCGGCTCGATCATCGGAGCTTCGCCGGGCTCGGGCGCAAGATCCTCGCCGCCGTCCTGACGCTCACCCACTTCGCGGTCGCGGCCACGGCCACCCCGGCGGCGGCCACCGCGGCGACCACGGCGCTTGCGCCGCTCGTCCTCGTTGCCGGCTTCGTCCTCGCCGTGCGTAGCCTCGTCGCCATCGGCCTCGACCGACTGCTGCTCGGCGTCCTCGGGCTCCTGCTCATGCTCATCCGAGCTCTCGCGGGCTTCGAACTCGCCGCCCGTTTCACCTTCGCCGGGCTCACCGTCGCGGCGGCGATTGCGCCCACCGCGACGGCGGCGGCGACGGCGGCGGCTGTCCTGACCTTCGCCCTCGTCCCGCGATCCGCGTTCGCCGCGGCTTTCGCGCTCCTCGATCTCGTCCTCGGCGAACTCTTCCGCGAGTTCTTCGTCGTCGATCTCGGGCTCGTCGTCGATGATCTGCGGCGGCGGCGCGAACTGGCGGACGGGCGCAACGGGGCGGGGGCCCGAGCTTTCCACCGCCATGCGGGCGCCTTCGAAGCTGTGATCGACCAGCACTTCGACCGAGACGCCGTAGCGGGCTTCGATGTCGGCCAGTTCGGCGCGCTTCTTGTTCAGGACATAGATGGCGGCTTCAGCGCCGGCGCGCAGGCACACCCGCTCGCCGCGGCCGCGGGCCGCTTCGTCCTCGATCATGCGGAGCGCGCTGAGGCCCGCCGACGAGGCGGTACGCATCAGGCCGGTGCCGTCGCAGTGCGGGCAAGCCTTGGTCGAGGCTTCGAGCACGCCGGTGCGCAGGCGCTGGCGGCTCATTTCCATGAGGCCGAAGCTCGAGATACGGCCGACCTGAATCCGGGCGCGATCGTTCTTCAGCGCCTCCTTCATCGCCTTCTCGACCTTCCGGACATGGCTGTTCTGTTCCATGTCGATGAAGTCGATGACGACAAGGCCGGCCATGTCGCGCAGGCGCAATTGGCGGGCGATTTCCTGCGTCGCTTCCATGTTGGTCGCGAACGCGGTCTGCTCGATATTATGCTCGCGGGTCGAACGGCCCGAGTTGATGTCGATCGAAACCAAGGCTTCGGTCGGGTTGATGACGATATAGCCGCCGCTCTTCAGCTGGACGAGCGGCTGGTACATGGCGCCAAGCTGATCCTCGACGCCGTAGCGCTGGAACAAAGGAGTCGCTTCGCTGTGCGGCTGCACCTTCTTGACGTGGCTCGGCATCAGCAGCTTCATGTAGCTGCGGGCGGCGCGATAGCCGTCCTCGCCTTCGACCAGCACGTCGTCGATGTCGCGGTGATACAGGTCGCGGATCGCTCGCTTAACGAGATCGCTATCGCGGTAGATGAGCGCCGGGGCGGAGGAGGAGAGGGTGTTCTCGCGTACTTCGTCCCACAGCCGGGCGAGGTAATCGAAGTCGCGCTTGATCTCGGTCTTGGTCCGCTCGAGGCCCGCGGTGCGGACAATCAGGCCCATGGTGCCGGGGAGCTTCAGGTCGGCGATGATAGACTTCAGCCGCTTGCGATCCGAGCCGTTGGAAATCTTGCGGCTGATGCCGCCGCCGTGGCTCGTGTTGGGCATCAGCACGCAATAACGCCCGGCGAGGCTGAGATAGGTGGTCAGCGCCGCGCCCTTGTTGCCGCGCTCTTCCTTGACGACCTGGACCAGCAGCACTTGGCGGCGCTGGATCACGTCCTGGATCTTGTAGCGGCGGCGCAGGTTCAGGCGCTTGCGACGGACCTCGTCGGCGGCCTCGTCCTTGCGGCTGCGGCGGCCGCGCTGGGGCCGCTCACCGTCTTCGGTATCGCCCTGATTGTCGTCATTGTCCGCGTCGAGGTCGCCTTCCGGCTCCTCCGGGCGATCGTCGTGACCGTCGTCCTCGTGATGCGGGTCGAGCGGATCGTCCTCGTCCTCGTCATGATCCTCGGCTTCGGCGCGCAGGCGCTCTTCCTCGGCTGCATGTTCGGCTTCTTCGCGCAGCAAGGCTTCGCGGTCGGACTTGGGGATCTGGTAATAATCGGGATGGATCTCGCTGAAGGCGAGAAAGCCGTGGCGATTTCCGCCGTAATCGACAAACGCCGCCTGAAGCGACGGTTCTACGCGGGTAACCTTGGCGAGGTAGATATTGCCCTTGAGCTGCTTGTGCTCGGCGGACTCGAAGTCAAACTCCTCGATCCGGTTCCCCTGGACGACGGCGACCCGGGTCTCTTCCGGGTGGCGCGCGTCGATCAGCATGCGCGTGGTCATTGAATAATCTCCGGGCGCGCGCCCTGAACAGGGTCAGTCTGCGCGCGCGTGTTGCGGCCATCGCCGGCGCTTGTGGGCCGGCGGGAATGGCGATCAAAAGGGGTGGGTCTGCTGCCGCAAGCTCGCCGGCAGTCGCCGGCAAACGCGCGTCGCTGCCGGATTCGGCACGATCAACAAGCGCGTTCTTGAACTTCATGGATCAGCATCAACCTGTACGACGCCGGGAAAGACCGCCCTGTCTTCGGCCCCCCGGCATGAATCCGGGCCCAGGCCCTTGACGGGCCGGTACGGACAAGAGGTGTCGTAGCAGCCTCCTTGCCGCGGAGCAACGCCGCGCTAGGGTCGCGCCGATGCGTCGTCCCTCCGCCCGTATTTCGTTGATCGCCGTGATTGTTCTTGGCCTCGTGGCGCTTGCCGCGGCGTGGGCCCTGACGCGCAAGGCGCCGGGGGATGAGCTTGGCTTCGCAGTCGCCGGCGAAGCGCGGCGAGGCGGCCTCAGCCTAGCGCTCGCGCCTGCCGTTGCCGATGTCGCCATCACGGAAGCGCGCACGCCGGGCCGTCCGCTGGTGGTGATCGACCCGGGTCACGGCGGCAAGGACGGCGGCGCTCCCGGCGCCAGCGGCAAGGCGCGTGAGAAGGACGTTACCTTGCTCATCGCGCGTGAGCTGCGAGAGGAATTGGCAAAGCGCGGCCGGATTCGCATCGCCCTGACCCGCGACGGCGACACCTTCCTGACGCTCGAGGAGCGCGCCGCTATCGCCCGCCGCCTCGGCGCCGCTTTGTTTGTCGCCATTCACGCCGACAGTGCGCCCAATGCCCAGGCCCGCGGCGCGACTGCGTACTCGTTGTCCGAGGTGGCAAGCGACGCCGATGCGGAAATGCTGGCCGAGCGGCAGAACGGGGAGGGCGCAGTGGCAAGCGCCCCCGACGCTTCGCTCCGCGCCCTGCTGTCCGACCTCGCCACCCGCGATGAGATGGATGCTAGCGCCGATTTCGCGCTGCGCATCATCCGCGAAGGGCGCGGCACCGTGCTGCTCCGCCCCGAGCCGCACCGTTTCGCCAGCTTCCGCGTGCTTCGCCGCTCGGGCGCACCGGCGGTGCTGTTCGAAGCCGGCTACATGAGCAATGCCGACGATGAAGCGACTTTGCTCGACCCCGTGAAGCGCGGGCAGATCGTCAAGGCGCTCGCGCGGGCAGTCGAAGCGCAGGCTGCGGTGGGACGCTGATGGAAGCGCTTTTCTCCGCCTTCCCAAGCGAGTAGAGCCGCCCCCATGGACGCCGTTGCGACCTCTCCCTCATCGGCCTGGATGAGCCGTCACCACAGCGTCGCCGACCGGCTTCGCGCGGGCTGGGGCGGCAATCGCCTGCTCCGCTGGCTCGGGCTGGGCGTGCTCGGCGGCTACTTCCTGTTCGTGGTGGTGTGGCTGTTTTTCGCCGCCGGTCTTCCGTCGAGCGAGAAGCTGCTGGCCTACCAGCCGCCCTTGCCGAGCAACATTCGCGGCGTGGATGGCCAGCCGGTCGGCACCTTCGCCCGCGAGCGGCGGGTCGAACTCAGCTACAACGAATATCCGCCGATGGTCATTCAGGCCTTCCTCTCGGCGGAGGACAAGACCTTCTTCAGCCACGGCGGCATCGATTATCCAGGGCTGCTCGGCGCAGTCGGCGATTTCGCGCTGAAAAGCGCGACCGGCGGTGCGCGGGCTCGCGGCGGTTCGACCATTACTCAGCAGGTCGCGAAAGCGCTGCTGCAAGATGACGAATATGCCGTCAGCCGCAAGATCCGCGAAGCGATCCTCGCCTTCCGGCTCGAGAACACGTTGACCAAGGAGCAGATTCTCGAACTCTACCTCAACCAGATCTTCCTCGGCCGGAACGCTTATGGCGTTCAGGCCGCAGCGCGGGCGTATTACGACAAGGATGTCGCCGACCTGACGCTGCCCGAAGCCGCATATCTCGCGATCCTGCCCAAGGCGCCGTCCAACTACGATCCCGTCCGCCAGACCCAGCGCGCGCTAGACCGCCGCAACTATGTTCTGCGCGAGATGGTCAACAACGGCTATGTCACTCAAGCCGACGCCAGCATTGCGGGTGCTTCGCCTCTCGGCACCATCCGTCTCGGCAGCAATGCCAAGTTCCGCGAAGTGGGCGGCTATTTCACCGAGGAAGTGCGCCGCGAGCTGCTCCGCCGCTACGGCGAGGACGCAACGGACAGCGCCAACAGCGTCTACGCCGGCGGCCTTTGGGTGCGCACCTCGATGAACCCGGTCATGCAGGACGCTGCCGCCGAAGCATTGCGCGAGGGGCTGGCAAAGTTCGACGGCGGGCGCGGCTGGCGCGACACCGGGCTCAGCATCGACACGGACGGCGACTGGCGTGGGCAGCTCGACCGGGCGCCGCTTGGCACAGGCTTCCCCGATTGGCGCAAGGCGGTGGTGCTGGACAAGGGCGCCGCGAGCGCCAGCATCGGCTTCACCGACGGATCGACCGGCAACCTTGCCGCGGGCAATGCCACCATGCCGCGGCGGGGCGGAGGCGGAACGGCCTTTTCCAACCTCAAGGACGGCATGATCATTATCGTCAAGCAGATTGCCGGCGACGATTATGCCATTCGCTCGATTCCCGAAGTCGGCGGCGGCTTCGTGGCGGAAGAAGTGCGCACCGGCCGCGTGCTGGCTATGCAGGGCGGGTTCGACAGCATCGGCGCCAGCTACAACCGCGCCACGCAGGCACAGCGCCAGCCGGGCTCCACCTTCAAGCCGATCGTTTATTATGCGGCGCTTGCCAACGGCATGACGCCCGCGAGCCTGATCGACGACGCTCCCTTCTGCGTGTGGCAGGGCGCCGGGCTTGGCAACAAGTGCTTCCGAAACTTCGACGGCGATTATGCCGGCGCCAAGACGATGCGGTGGGGCGTTGAACAATCGCGAAACCTGATGACGGTGCGCGCAGCCTCGCAGACCGGCATGGCTAAGGTTACCGATACGGCCAAGCGCCTCGGCGTCGGCGATTACCCCAACTACCTGTCGATCGCGCTGGGCGCGGGCGACACCACGGTCCTGAAGCTTACCAACGCCTATGCCATCCTCGCCAACCACGGCCGGGCGGTGACGCCGACGCTGATCGACTTCATCCAGGACCGCGACGGCAAGGTCATCTTCCGCACCGACAATCGCTGCCAGGTAATGGAAGGCCGCTGCAACGCGCCCGATTGGGACGGCGGCGCTATGCCCCGCCCGCCAAGCCGGTCGCGCCAATTGCTGGACCCGCAGGCTTCCTTCCAGATGGTCCACATCCTGACCGGCGTGGTGGAGCGCGGCACCGCGACCGTTCTGCGCAGCCTCAATCGCCCGCTCTTCGGCAAGACCGGCACAACCTCGGGCCCGACCAACGTGTGGTTCGTCGGCGGCAGCCCGGACGTCGTCGCCGGTACCTACATCGGCTACGACCAGCCGCGCTCGCTCGGAGGAGCGGCGCAGGGCGGACGCATCGCCGCGCCGATCTTCAAACAATGGGCCGAAGCTGCGTTCAAGGACGTGCCGCCGACCCCGTTCGTGGCGCCCAAGGGCATCCGCATGGTGCGCATCGACCGGGTCACCGGCCGCCGCGTGTTCGGCACCTTTCCGGTGCGCGAGGATCCGAAGTCAGCGGTGATCTGGGAAGCCTTCCAACCCGAGTCCGAGCCGCGCCGTACGCTTCGCCGCGCCGGCGAGGAGCAGGAACTGGCCGCCGCTGCCGTCAAGGCTGCCCCGACCCGCCGCCGCGCCCCGCCGCGTCCGCGCGCGCAGGCCGTGCGCCCTGCGGAGCCGGCGACGACCCCGCCAGAGGACTTCTTGGCAAGGCAAGGCGGAATCTACTAGAGCCAGCTTGGCCGCCTCGTTTCGAGCATTCCTGCTCCGAACGGCCAAGAGTGAAAGGATTTCTCTGACATGCGCGCCGAAGCGCAGGCCCATATCGATCAGGTCAATGCCGCCACCGCCTTGCTTCGCAGGTTCCTCGACTGGGACCGGGCGCTGCGGCGGCTGGAGGAGCTCAACCAGCGGGTCGAGGATCCCACCCTGTGGGACGACCCCAAGGCCGCGCAGGAAGTGATGCGCGAACGCCGCCGGCTGGACGAAGCGATCACCGCCACCCGCAAGATCGAGACCGAGCTTACCGACACCGTTGAGCTGATCGAGATGGCGGAAGCCGAGGGCGACGCGAGCCTGGTCGACGACGGCGTCACCGCGCTCGCCGACCTCGCCGAGCGGGCGGAAAAGGACAAGGTCGCCGCGCTGCTGGCGGGTGAGGCCGATGCCAACAACAGCTATGTCGAGGTGAATTCGGGCGCCGGCGGAACCGAGAGCCAGGATTGGGCCGGGATGCTCCAGCGCATGTATTCGCGCTGGGCCGAACGGCACGGAATGAAGGTCGAACTGGTCGACTTCCATTCGGGCGAGCAGGCCGGGATCAAGTCCGCGACCCTGCTGGTCAAGGGCGAGAATGCCTACGGCAACCTCAAGGTCGAAAGCGGCGTCCACCGCTTGGTCCGGATCAGCCCTTACGACAGCTCAGCGCGCCGCCACACCAGCTTCGCGTCGGTCTGGGTCTACCCGGAAGTCGACGATGACATAGACATCGAGGTCAACGAAAGCGAGCTTCGCATCGACACCTACCGGGCCTCGGGCGCGGGCGGGCAGCACATCAACACCACCGACAGCGCGGTTCGGATCACGCACATCCCGACCAACATCGTGGTTCAGTGCCAGAACCAGCGTTCGCAGCACAAGAACAAGGCCGAGGCAATGAAGCAGCTGAAAGCCCGGCTTTACGAAGCCGAGCTGCAGAAGCGCGAGGCCGAGGCGAATGCGACGGCGGCGGCCAAGACCGACATCGGCTGGGGCCACCAGATCCGCTCCTACGTCCTGCAGCCCTATCAGCTGGTCAAGGACCTGCGTACCGGCATGACTTCGACCGCGCCGGCCGACGTGCTCGATGGCGACCTCGATCGCTTCATGGCCGCGGCGCTGAGCCAGCGGGTGACGGGCGAGAAGGTCGACGTGGAAGACGTCGACTAGGATGCGCAACGGGGCGCTTGCTACCCTGCTGCTGCTGACACTTGCCGCTTGCCGCGGCGAAGGGGATAGCGCCGCCAGCTTCCCGCCCGCCGGGCGCGACGTGGCACCGATCGTGTCGGACGCTTTCTCGACCGAGGACGTCCGCGACCGGGTCGGCGAGTTCGAAGCAGTGGTGGCGGCTGCCAAGGTCCAGCCCGGCATGTCGGTCGCCGACATCGGCGCTGGCGAAGGCTATTACACCGTTCGCCTCTCGCCCCTGGTCGGCGCCAAAGGCCGCGTCCTGGCGCAGGATATCGTGCCGGAAACCCGCGACCGCCTGGCCGAGCGCGTCCAGCGCGAGGGACTTGACAATGTCACCGTCCGGCTCGGCCTGCCCGAAGATCCCAAGCTTCCGCCCGGCGGGCTCGACCGCATCTTCATGGTCCACATGTACCATGAGGTGACCGACCCTTACACCTTTCTCTGGCACCTGGTCGGCGGCCTCAAACCCGGCGGCGAGGTGATCGTGGTCGATGCGGATCGCCCGGTGAAGCGCCACGGCATCCCCCCGGCGCGCCTCAAATGCGAGCTGGCCGCGCTCGGCCTCCGCCTTGACCGCTTCCAGCGCATGAGCGGCAGCGACAGCTTCTTTGCCGCCTTCCGCGCCGCCAGCCCTCGTCCGGCACCGGGCGCGATCAAGCCCTGCCAGGAGCCGGCATGACCATCCCGTTCGACGACTTCCAGAAGGTCGAGATCCACGCCGGTACGATCACGGCCGCCGAGCCCTTTCCGGCAGCGCGGAAGCCCGCCTTCAAGCTGACCATCGACTTCGGCCCAGCAATCGGCAGCAAGCGCAGCTCGGCCCAGATCACCAGCCTCTACACGCCGGAAGAGCTGGTCGGGCGGCAGGTGATCGCCGTCACCAACTTCGCTCCGCGCCAGATCGGTCCATTCATGAGCGAGGTGCTCGTGCTGGGTCTAAGCGACGCCGAAGGGCGCATCAGCCTGCTCGCGCCCCACCATGAGGTCCCGAACGGCGCCCGGATGCACTAAGGGCTAAGAGGTCGTCCGTCGAACGGCGCTTCCCACCAGCCGCCGGTCCGCCTATCTCCCGCCGACATTATCTTGAGGATTTAAGCGGACATGCGCGTGGCAAAGGCGATCTGGGGCCTGCTGGTCGGGATCAAGGACGCTCTCGTCCTACTCTTCATGTTCCTCTTCTTTGCAGGACTTTACGCCCTTCTGTCCGCGCGGCCAGCGCCAACCGTGAAAGACGGCGTGCTGGTGATGAACCTGCGCTCGGGCGTGACCGAGCAGCCGGCCGAGCAGGATGCTTTCGCGCTTGCCGGCGGCAATACGGCGGCCTCGCCGCTTGCGCTGCGCGACGTTCGCGAGGCGCTGCGCAAGGCCAAGGACGACACCCGCGTCAAAGCCGTCGCGCTCGACCTTGACGGTTTCTCGGCGGGGCAAACGGTCGTGGCTGAGCTCGGCGAAAGCCTCGACGAGGTGCGCCGCAGCGGCAAGCCCGTGCTGGCTTACGCCACCGGCTACGAAGACCGCGGCTACCAGCTCGCCGCCCACGCCAGCGAAATCTGGGTCAATCCGATGGGCGGCGTCCAGCTGCGCGGGCCGGGCGGCAACAATCTTTACTTCGCCGGCCTGCTCGAGAAGCTTGGCGTCACCGCCAATGTCTTCAAGGTCGGCAAGTTCAAGAGCGCGGTCGAGCCCTACACCCGTTCCGACATGAGCCCCGAAGCGCGCGAAAATGCGCAGGCGCTCGCCAGCGCGTTGTTCGAGACGTGGCGCGACGACATCCGCAAGGCGCGCCCCAAGGCCAATGTCGAGCTGTCGCTGCGCCAGCCGGTACAGTTGGTCCAGGCGGCCGGCGGCGATTTCGCCCTCGCCTCGCAGCGTGCGGGCCTTGTCGACAAGGTCGCCGACCGCCGCGCCTTCGAAGGGCGGCTGGCCGAGCTTGGCGGCGAAGACGAGAAGCTTGCCGGCGGGTTCAAGCGCATCCGCCTTGATCGCTACATCGCGGCCGAAGTCAGCGCCAAGCGCGGCACCGGCCCAATCGGGGTGGTGACGGTTGCCGGCACCATCATCGACGGCAAGGCGCCGCTCGGCACTGCCGGAGGCGACAGCATCGCCGAAGCGATCGAAAAAGGCCTGCGCGACGACAAGATCAAGGCGATCGTGGTCCGGATCGATAGCCCGGGCGGCTCCGCCCTTGCGTCTGAACGCATCCGCCAGGCACTGCTCGCCGCGCGCGAAAAGAAGATCCCGGTGGTCGCCTCGATGGGCAATGTGGCCGCGTCCGGCGGTTATTGGGTCGCCACGGCTGCCCAGCACATCATTGCCGAACCCTCGACCATTACCGGCTCGATCGGCGTGTTCGGTATCCTGCCGAGCTTTCAGGGCAGCCTGCAGAAGCTCGGCATCGCCGCCGATGGCGTCGCCACCACTCCGCTTTCGGGTCAGCCCGATCTGTTCAAGGGCATCTCGCCCGAAGCAGGGCAGCTGATCCAGCTCGGCGTTGAAAGCACCTACGGCAAGTTCCTGACCATCGTCGGCCAGGCCCGCGGTAAAACACCGCAGCAGATCGACGCCGTCGGCCAGGGCCGTGTCTGGTCGGGCGGCCAGGCGCGCCAGATCGGCCTCGTCGACCAGTTCGGCGGCATGGAGGAAGCGATCGCCAAGGCGGGCGAGCTTGCCGGGCTCGACGCTGACAACCGCGGCCTGATCTTCCTTGAGCGCAAGCCGGGCTGGCGCTCGGAGCTTGCCGGGTTGCTGCGCGACGACGATGATGCGAGCGAAAGCGATCCCTTCGCCTCGCTCCGCACGGACCCTGATGCGCTTGCCGCCTCCGTGCTCCATCAGGCCGAACTGCTGCTGAGCGGCCCGACCATCCAGGCCCGCTGCCTGGAATGCGGGCCGGTCGACGTGCGCCCGGTCGCGGCGGCCCCGTCGCCTCGCTGGATAGGACGCCTGCTCGCCTTGCTCTCGTAAGGGGTTTCGGCTAAGGGCGCGCTCGTCGATCCGGGTGGAAGAACCCGGGCCGGACGCCGTCAGCAGCTGTTTGTCGTCACTTCACGGCTAATCGCTCGGTCCGGCTTCGCGCCCGCCTTTCGCCCGGACGGCCCGTTTGTCCGGCACGGGGTCGGATAAACGGCTTTCACCAACGCTTGCCAGGTCCGCCTGATGGAAAGCCTGCCCACCAAGGGAAGGCTGGCGGCATACCGACCGAGCACGAGAAGGACGAACCGTTACTTATGGCCACTGTTGCCAACCCCACCCGCGACGATTTCGCGGCGCTCCTCAACGAAAGCCTTGGCGGCGAGAACGAGGCCTTTGAAGGCCGCGTCGTCATCGGCACCGTCACTGCGATCGAGAATGACCTCGCTGTCATCGACGTCGGCCTCAAGAGCGAAGGCCGCGTTCCGCTGCGCGAATTCGCCGCCCCCGGCCAGAAGGCCGAGCTGAAGGTCGGCGATCAGGTCGAAGTGTTCGTTGACCGCGTCGAGAATTCGCAGGGCGAAGCGATGCTCAGCCGTGATCGCGCCCGCCGCGAAGCTGCGTGGGACAAGCTCGAAGGCGAGTTCGCCGAAGAGAAGCGCGTCGAGGGTGTCATCTTCGGCCGCGTCAAGGGCGGCTTCACCGTCGATCTCGGCGGCGCCGTGGCCTTCCTTCCGGGCAGCCAGGTCGACATTCGTCCGGTCCGCGACGTTCAGCCGCTGATGGATCTGCCGCAGCCGTTCCAAATCCTCAAGATGGATCGCCGCCGCGGCAACATCGTGGTGTCGCGCCGCGCCATTCTCGAGGAAACCCGCGCCGAACAGCGTTCGGGCCTGATCCAGAGCCTGGCCGAAGGTCAGGTCATCGAGGGCGTGGTCAAGAACATCACCGATTACGGTGCGTTCGTCGACCTCGGCGGCATCGACGGCCTGCTGCACGTCACCGACATCAGCTACAAGCGCGTCAACCACCCGTCGGAGGTGCTGGAGATCGGCGCCACCGTGAAGGTGCAGATCATCCGCATCAACCGCGAGACCCAGCGCATCAGCCTCGGCATGAAGCAGCTCGAGAGCGATCCTTGGGAAGGCGCTCAGGCCAAGTATCCGGTCGACGGCGTGTTCCAGGGCCGCGTTACCAACATCACCGAATATGGTGCGTTTGTTGAGCTCGAGCCGGGCATCGAGGGCCTCGTCCACGTGTCCGAGATGAGCTGGACCAAGAAGAACGTCCATCCCGGCAAGATCGTCAGCACTTCGCAGGAAGTCGAAGTGAAGATCCTCGAGGTCGACGGCGAGAAGCGCCGCATCAGCCTTGGCCTGAAGCAGGCCCAGAGCAACCCGTGGAGCGACTTCGCCGAGAAGCACCCGGTCGGCAGCCAGGTCGAAGGCGAAGTCAAGAACTCGACCGAGTTCGGCCTGTTCATCGGCCTCGACGGCGACGTCGACGGCATGGTCCACATGTCGGACATCGCCTGGGGCGTGTCGGGCGAGGAAGCGCTGGCGCTTCACCGCAAGGGCGAGACCGTGCAGGCAGTCGTTCTCGACGTCGACGTCGAGAAGGAGCGCATCAGCCTCGGCATGAAGCAACTTGAGCGTGGCGGCGTTGTTGCTGCTGGCACAACCGGCGGCGACAGCGCTCGCAAGGGCGAGGTCAAGACCGTGACCGTGCTCGAAGTCATGGACGGTGGTCTTACCGTTCAGGTCGACGAGGATGGCCCGACCGGCTTCATCAAGCGCTCGGACCTTGGCCGTGACCGCGACGAGCAGCGTCCGGAGCGTTTCCAGGTCGGCCAGAAGTTCGACGCCCAGGTCACCGGTACCGACCGCAGCAAGAAGCCGACCTTCTCGATCAAGGCGATGCAGATCGCTGAAGAGAAGCAGGCCGTTGCCCAGTACGGTTCGTCCGACTCGGGCGCCAGCCTCGGCGACATCCTTGGTGCCGCTCTCGAGCGCGCCAACAAGAAGTAAGTCCGGCAAGGGGACGATTTGCTGGCTTCGGCCGGTAAATCGTCCCCTTTCCGCCACTTGCGGCGACGGGCAACATCTGACAGCTTGGTCAAGCGGGTGGGGGCCCGGTTTTCCGAAGCGCTAGGGCGGGGACAAGAAACACGATGATCCGGTCAGAACTGGTCAACAAGCTCTGCAGCGACTTTCCCGATCTCTCGCAGCGCGAGATCGAGACGGTGGTCACCGGCATCTTCAACGAAATCACGGCTCAGCTCGCCAAGGGCGGCCGGGTCGAGCTGCGCGGCTTTGGCGCATTCTCCACCCGCCAGCGCGACGCCCGCACCGGCCGCAACCCTCGCACCGGCGAACAGGTGGCGGTGGACGCGAAGAAGGTGCCGTACTTCAAGCCAGGCAAGGAAATGCGCGAGCGCTTGAACCTGTCGGAGGTCACCGCCGAATAAGGTCGCTTCGGCGGCTGTGGCTGCTGTCCTCATGAGCCACGATGATCTGATCGTAGCCCGGCAGCGCTTCTGACCGCGCTACCAGGCTGCGAAACCTCCGCTTACGACCCATTGCGGACATCCCGCTCATCGCTACGCTTCTCACCTGAGTATCGGAGTGAAGTCGCGTGGAAACAGCAAACGGGGAGCTTGGACTTGCTCAAGGACTTGTTCGGCTATCAGAGCCCACTACCGTTTGGACTGACTTGTTTGAAGGGGAGGCGAAGCGCCTCGATTCCGCCGTTCGCGCAATCAACGGCGCACTAGAGCACTGTGGCAGCACGAGCATTCCCAGCATCCCGGCTAAGCCAATCTTGGACATGCTGCTGGGCGTTCCACCGCCTATCGTCATAGAGGGCATCAAGGATGCGCTCCTGCCGCTCGACTACGAGCACGCAATATGGGCGGGGGTCCCCGGGCACGAGGTTTTCGGGAGAGGCAATCCACGAACCCACCTCATCCATGTTGTCCCGCTCAACGGTGAGGCATGGGATCGCATGCTCCGGTTTCGTGATCGGCTTCGCCAAGAGAATGCACTTGCGACGGAATATGCTCAACTGAAGCGAGCCCTCGCTGCAACATCCTAACAATCGCGCGACCTACACCGACGGCAAGTCTGAGTTCGTCACTCGCGTTCTAGGCCACGGTTAGGCGGATGTTTGCCCAACGTCCGCTTTCCACCCGTAGCCGACATTCGGAAAAGTCTTCCGCCACTTGTCCAGCCTGCGCAAATCATCTCTTCCGCGATGCGCCGCGCTCGGCCACACTGCCGTCAAATCAAGTGGGGGAGTGTCCTATGCGTCATTTGTTGCTGTTCGGTGCGTTGTCGCTGGCGATGAGCACTACCGCCCTTTCCCAAACCTCCTCCTACAAGCAGCCGCCCGCGCCCATCGCGCAGATCCTCGACACCAAGCCGACGCCGGTGCCGCTGATCGACCCGACTCGGAGCCGGATGGCGCTGCTCGAGCGGGCCAATTTGCCGGCGATCGCCGAGCTGGCCGAACCCGATCTCAAGCTTGCCGGCTATCGCATCAATCCGCGGAATAACGGCCAGGCGAATAGCCGCGTGCAGTGGCTGACCGGCTTGTCGCTGCAGGACGTGGCGGGCGGGAAGGCGCGCATCGTGCCGCTGGCCGCGGGCACACGCTTCACGGCGCCATCTTGGTCGCCCGACGGCCAGCGCCTTGCGTTGCTGGTCGATCGGCCAAGTGGCCTTGAATTGTGGGTCGCGGATGCGGCCAGCGGCAAGGCCAAGCGGCTTACCCAGCCGATCGTCAACGCTGCGGCCACCGGCGCGGCGTTCGCGTGGATGCCGGACAGCCGCTCCATCCTCGTCCGCGCCGTCCCCGCCGGCCGCGGCCCGGCTCCTTCCGCGCAGGCAACCCCGGTGCCGATCGTGCAGGTCAACGAAGGCCGCACCGCGCCGGTCCGCACCTATCAGGATCTGCTCAAGAACAGCGGCGACGAGCGGCTGTTCGATCATTATTTCACCGTCCAGCCCCTGCTGGTGTCCGTCGCCGATGGCTCCAGCCGCAAGGTCGGCGCGGCGGGCGTCTACCTCGGCCTCTCGCCCTCGCCCGACGGCAAGTATCTGCTGATGACCCGCGCCAAGCGGCCGTACAGTTATAACGTGCCCGCCGCGCTGTTCCCGACGGAGGTGGTGGTCACCGACCTCACTGGCCGCACCGTCAAGCAGCTCGCCAACCTCCCGCTGCGCGACGACGTGCCGCCGCAGTTCGACGCCGTGGCACCTGGGCCTCGCTCGGCCCAGTGGCGCGCCGACAAGCCCGCTACCGTCGCCTGGGTCGAAGCGCAGGACGGCGGCGATGCGCGCAAGAAGGTCGAGGTGCGCGACCGCCTGTATGAGCTCGCCGCACCTTTCGCCGGCGCGCCGCGCACGCTCGCCGACATGAAGGACCGCTATGCGGGCGTCGTGTGGGGCAAGGACGACACCGCCTATCTCGCCACCCAATGGTGGAACGACCGGCGCGAGACGCGCATGCTGCTCAATCCTGCGGCGGGCACCGCCAAGGTGCTGCTCTCGCGCAACTTCCAGGATCGCTACAACGACCCGGGCGAGCCCGTCACTACGCTGAACGCCGCCGGCCGTCCGGTGCTGCTGTTCGGCGCCGACGGCCGCAGCATCTTCCAGTCGGGCGCAGGCGCCCGTCGAGATGGGGAATTCCCGTTCGTCGATCGGGTCGACCTTGCCGCCGCGCAAGCGACTCGCGTGTGGCAGAGCGCCGCGCCTTATTACGAGGACGTGGTCGCGGTGCTCGATAATGCGGGCAAGCGCCTCGTCACCCGTCGCGAAAGCCGGACCGATCCGCCCAACCTTTACCTTCGCACCATCGGCACCAACGACCCGCGCCCGCTCACCAGCTTCCCCGATCCCGCGCCGCAGCTTGCGGGCGTGACCCAGCAGCTCATCACCTACAAGCGCAAGGACGGGATCGACCTGTCGGGCACGTTGTACCTGCCGGCGGGCTACAACAAGGAGCGCGACGGGCCGCTGCCGCTCGTCATGTGGGCCTATCCGACCGAATTTACCGATCCAAAGGTCGCAGGGCAGGTGGTCGACACCGATAACCGCTTCACCCGACCGGGTGGGATCAGCCACCTGTTCCTGCTGACACAGGGCTATGCGGTGCTGGACGATCCAAAGATGCCGATCGTCGGCGCCGACGGGAAGGAAGCCAACGACACCTATATCGAGCAGCTGACCTCGTCGGCCGAAGCGGCGGTGGATGCAGTGGTGAAGCTGGGCGTCGCATCCCGCGACCGGATCGCGGTGGGCGGGCATAGCTACGGCGCGTTCATGACCGCCAACCTGCTCGCGCACAGCGACCTGTTCCGCACCGGCATCGCGCGCTCGGGCGCCTATAACCGGACGCTGACTCCGTTTGGCTTCCAGGCCGAACAGCGCACCTATTGGGAAGCGGTTGACACCTATACCAAGATGAGCCCGTTCACCTACGCGCCCAAGATCAAGGAACCGATCCTGCTGATCCACGGCGAAGCGGACGACAATAGCGGCACCTTCCCGGTGCAAAGCGAGCGCTTCTACGCCGCGCTGAAAGGGTCAGGGGCCAACGTTCGCTACGTGGTGCTTCCGTACGAAGCGCACGGCTACCGCGCGCGCGAGAGCGTCGGCCACACGCTGTGGGAGATGACCAGCTGGCTCGACAGCTACCTCAAGCCAGCCAAGAAGTAAGAAGCGCGCCTCCCTGCCCCGATCGGCGGGAAGGCAGCCTCTGCGTCAGGCCTGGGAGAGCTGCTGAAGCAGCACCCGCGGGTCGAACGGTTTGGCGAAGAATTGCGCGCCACTCGGCAGGTCGCGAGGTTCGGGCCGGACCACGCCCGAGGCGACCAGCAGCGCGGTGGGCGGGTGTCGGTCGCGTACATAATGGGCGAGGCGGATGCCATCCATGGACCCCGGCATCTTGATGTCGGTCAGCATCGTGAAGATGTTCTGATGCCGATCAAAGATGCGGATCGCTTCGTCGGCATTGCCTACGGCATGCACGCTAGAGCCGCGATCCTCGAAGAAATCCACCAGGTCGTCACGCACGAACGGCTCGTCCTCCACGACCAGGATGCTCTTGCCTGAAGATTGTGCGGCCATCTCCTCAACCCCGGCGCGCATGGTCGAAAGCAGGAATGGCGGCATCGATCGCGAACTCGACCCCCGCCGGATCGAAGCGCAGGAACGTGCATCCGTGACCCGAAGCCTCTTTTCTGAGGGGCGCTAACCGGCGGACCACCAACTTCTGTCCACCCGAAACGAAAGCGTTTCGACGAACGGTCGTCCGTTTCCTCCCACCATATGCGGATCTTGCCCGCTTCGTTGCTGAGCGCGCCATAATTGCAGGCGTTGGTGGCAAGCTCGTGCAGCGCAAGCGTCAGGGCGAACGCCGCCTGGCCCGGCACCCATCACATCGCCGCCGACGATCTCGATTCGCTCCTTGAAGCCTTCCGCAGCGCTCAGCCCCGAGGTAACGATGTCCTTCAGGGAAGCCTCGTCTCATGCGGTGGCGGTCAGGACGTCGGTCGCCTTGCCGAATGCGGTCAGCCGCGCCGCAAAGGCTTCGGCCGCTTCGTCGACGCTGGCCGCGGGCGAAAGGTCTGGCTGGCGATCGCCTGAACCATGGTCAGCACGTTCTTCAGCCGGTGGCCAAGCTCGGCATTGAGAGCAATCGCTGCCGCTCCTGCGAAGCGACCAGCTCGGTAGTGTCGCGGGACACCGACAGGATCTTGGGCGGCTTGCCGTCTGGCCCGAGGATCGGCGCCACCGACACGTCCCACCAGCGTGGATTGCCTTTGGCGGTGTTGGCTTCGGCGATGAACTTGGCCGGCCGGCCTTCGCGCGCGGAGTCGAGCGCGTCCTTGGCAAATTGATTGCCTTCGCCCTCCCAAAACGACGGCCACGGGCGTTCGGCGATGGCTGCGAAGTCATCGATCTCCATCACCTTGTGCCCGCCTTCACTCATGAAGGTGACGCGCTCTTCAAGGTCGAGGACCTTGATGCAGTCGGCGGAACTGCGCAGCACTTCGCTGAGGAAGGCCTCGCGCTCGGCGAGGTCCGCGACCGCCTTGTGCACCGTGGTGGAATCGTAGCCGCCGACGAAGATGCCGATTACCGCGCCGCTGTCGTCGCGGATCGGCTCGAACAGCAGCTCGATGAAGCTCGTCTGCTCGTTCTGTGACAATTGCAGCTCGGTGCGGTGCTGGACGTAGCGTTCGCCGGCCGAATAGACCTGATCGAGGTTGGCGAAGAATCCCTGGCTCTCGAGCTCGGGAAAAACCCCGCGCACCGAGCGGCCAAATAGTCGCGATTGCCCCGATCTGGCGATAAGCGTCGTTCACATAGGCAAAGACATGGTCGGGCCCGGTCAACACCGCGGCGAAGCCGGGCATCTGGTCGAGCATCGCGCGCTGGCGGCCTTCCTCGCGGGTGCGGATCTGTTCGCGCAGCACGTCCTTGGTGGTCTCGTTCACCACCACCATCATGCCGCCGATAGCGCCCGTGTCGTCGAGCACGGGGGAATAAGCGAGGTCGAAGTAGATGGTGTCGTGACGCCCGTGACGATGAAGAACCAATTCCTGATCGTGGAAGGTGACGACTTCGCCCGAGCGCACCCACCGCAAGAGATTGCTGTTCCACTCGGCAATCTCGGGCCAGGCGTCGGCCACCGGCAGCGCCATCTTGTTCACGCCCTGCGTGAGCACCGCATAAGCGTCGTTGTAGATCATCAATCCCTGGTCGCCCCACAGGATGACCATGCCGACGGGGCTGCGCAGCATCATGCCGACCACCCCCTTGAGACCTGCTGGCCACTCCGCGGGCCGACAGAAACCAACGGCCTGCCAGTCAGCCTCCGCGATCTGCCGCGCCGTTTCGGCGGCGGGCCAGTCGAGAAAGGCGGGGAGCGCAGCCGCGGCATCGGCGAACCGCGCAGGATCGAGAGAGTGGGTTGCTATGTCAGGGTCCTAGTTGATCGCGCGGAAAGCAGTCGGGAGCTTGCTTACACCGCGACCGGTGCGGAAATGTGCGGATGCGGATCGTATCCGACCACTTCGAAATCTTCCAGAACATAGCCGAACAGGTCCTGTCCTCGGTCCTTGATTCGAAGCTGGGGCAGGGGCCTGACCTCCCGGCTCAGCTGCAGCCGCGCTTGATCGAGGTGGTTGGAATAGAGGTGCACGTCGCCGCCGGTCCAAACGAACACGCCCGGCTCCAGCCCGCATTCGCGCGCCAGCATGTGGGTCAGCAGCGCATAGGAAGCGATGTTGAACGGCACGCCAAGGAACAGGTCGGCGCTGCGCTGATACAGCTGAAGGTTGAGGCGTCCCGCCGCGACCTGCGTCTGGAACAGGCAATGGCACGGCGCCAGCGCCATCCGCCCGATCTCGCCCGGGTTCCAGGCGGTGACGATCTGCCGGCGGCTCGCCGGATCCTTGCGGATGAGGTCGACCAGTTCGCGGACCTGGTCGATGTGCAGCCCGTCCGCCGCCTCCCAGTCGCGCCACTGCTTGCCGTACACCGGGCCAAGATCGCCCGTCTCGTCCGCCCACTCGTCCCAGATGCTGACCTTGCGCTCCTGCAGCCAGCGTACATTGGTGTCGCCGTTCAGGAACCACAGCAATTCGACGATGATCGAGCGCAGGTGGAGCTTCTTGGTGGTGACCAGCGGAAACCCATCCGCAAGATCAAAGCGCATCTGCGCGCCGAACAGCGACAGGGTTCCGGTGCCCGTGCGATCCTGCTGCGGCACGCCTTCGGCGAGGACCTGAGACATGAGGTGGTGGTAAGCCTGCATGCGCCAACGGTAGCGTGGCCGTGCGCGCCTGCGTAGTCCTCTTTGTGCGGAAGTACGCCGCCGAGCTTTAGGCCAAAATGGACCGTCGAATGACGCGGTCACTTCAGAACGGACCCTCTATCGCTTGGGAACAAGCCACGAGCACACCTAGCTTACCCCATGCTTCAGCGTGCCGAATCTCCTGTTGCACTCACCGGCGTCGAGGCGAGCCGCTCGTTCTTCGCTCCCTGCTTTGCCCAGTCCACCGGCGAAAGCCTGTGGGTCGCCCACCTCGACGACAAAGCGCCCTGCATCCACCTCGCCAGCTATGATGGTGATGTCGATTCGGTCGACATTCCGGTCCGCGTGAATCATCTCGCGCTGGTGATCGCACCTCCGTCCCGCCCGTGGAACGCTGATCCGGCCAGGGCCTTCGCCTTTCGCTTTCTCGCCAGCTCGCGCTTACCTCTTCGCGCATTCGTTCGAGCAGCTTGGCCAGTCGCCCCGCCCCCTCCTTGGCGTCCGATCGCTGCGGCCGGCGGTCGCCGCCCCCTTCCCCAAGTGCCCGCTCATGCTGCCTCAGCAGATTGAGGATCAGGCCGCAATCAAGCCCGGGGAGGGTCGCCAACGCTACGTCGTCGGGAGTGGTCGCCTGCAACAATGCTAAGGGGCGGCGAACCAGCTCGGCACGTAGATTCTGCACGCCGGTTTCCTCGGCAACGTGGAAGGCGCTGGCAAAAGCCTCGTCATCCTGAAGCCGATCGTAGATCACACTTCGGCGGACCCCGGCCGCCGTAGGGCTTCGGCCAATATTGCAGGTTGCGGCAAAGTGGAAAAGAAAGACTGCCTGCTGCTGGTCGCTAAACAGGGTCCGCCGCGCCGCCATCTTGACCAGCTTGCGCCCTTGCTTGCCCAGATTGTCAACATCCGCTCCACGCCGCCTAAAGTGGAGTACTAACCAAATAGGAGAGAAAGTCGAGGTGGGAAGGCGGTTGCTGTAGTGGGTTCGTGCCATAACTCCGATGGGGCCGATGGCGCATTAAGTGCCGAAGCGCACTGTCTCCGGACCTCGCATGGCCTACTCTGCACCTGGCAAAAGAAGGGGCCCCAACGAAAAATGGCCCCGCCTTTCGGCCGAGCCATTCGTCGTCGTTGGCGAGGTAACCTTGAATCGATCAGGCGACCTGCATCAGCACACGCGAGCGGCGGCGCCGCATCGAGACGCCGACTCCGCCGAAGCCGAGCAGCATCAGCGCCCAGGTGCCTGGCTCCGGTACTGCGGTGACGGCCGCCGGCGCAATGCGGAGCTGCGTGAACGCGCCAAAGGCACCCGACGGAGTATTGATCGTCACGCTGTTGATGGTCTCGCCAGCGCCGGCCAGAATGCCAAAGCGCTGATTACCGGTCGTGAACGTCTCGGTGTACCCGCTGTTGAGGAGGATCGACACCGAAAATGGCTGCGGCGGTCCGCCACCCGTCAGCGGGCTCAGATTGAACTCCGCCGCGCTGAAGCCGGTCGCGACCGAGAAGGTAAGGTTGTCGAGCGTCGCATTGGGGTTGGACGCCGTGATGGTCGCCTGCCCGGTGACGAGATCGATACCGCCGGTCTGGGTGGTGGTGAACAGAACCTCCGGCCCGCCGTTGCCGATGTTGCCTCTACCGAGCAGAACGTCATTGGCACCGACCAGGTTGACGTTGGTCGTGCCGGTGATGCAGTTCGAACCGCCACCACACTCGATGATGTCAGCAGCGCTCGCCGGCGATGCGACCATGGCAGCAGCAAGTGCGGCGATGGCGATAAAAGTCTTGCCCATAATGTCGTCCCCTTTGACGGCGAGGTGCTCAATGCCCGCGGCGCGACTCACCCAAGCCCAAGCATTAACAAGTTATTAAACAATCCATTGGGGAAAGTCTATGGACCATATGGATCGTTTTGAGATGATTTTGGTTGATCGACATTGGGAAGTTTGATCCGCGCGTTCCTACAGCTGGTAAAAACCGCTAAAAAATCCTTCATGCGGCAATCAAACGTCAGGGCTCGCCCGATCAAGTCGAGAGCGTTAACGGGGACGCCAGATCACCGGCTGCCATCTTGGCGCAACGGTAGCTCTCCAGTAGCTCTCTCGCACCTGCGCGGCTAAGCGCCGCTCATGCCGACGCTTCCCGTTGCCCCCCGTTCGACCCGCAAGGAAGCCGCGGCAACCTTCGCACTCGCCTGGCCGCTGATCCTGTCCAACCTTGCGGCCAACGCGATCACCACCACCGACGTGCTGCTGCTCGGCCGGCTGAGCCCCGAAGCGCTCGCCGCCGCCGCGCTGTCGGTCAACCTCTACAATCTGCTGCTGTTCACGGGTGTCGGCCTGTCGGTCGCGATCTCGCCGATGATCGCCGCTGCGCTCGGCCGGGGGAAGGGGGCGGCGCGGGACAGCCGGCGCAGCTTCCGCATGGGGCTGTGGCTGGTCAGCGTCTACGCTATCGCCGGCACCGCTGTCCTCTCCTTCGCCGAGCCGCTGTTCTTGTTGATGGGCCAGGGCCCGGCGCTGAGCCGGTCGGCCGGCAGCTTCATGGACGTGCTGCAATGGGCGCTATGGCCGACGTTGCTCGGCTTCCTGATGCGCAACCTCCTGACCGCTTTCAACCGCGCCTGGGTGCCGCTGGTGGTCGCACTCGGCGGCGTCGGGCTTAATGCCTTCCTTAATTACGGCCTCATCTTCGGCCATTTCGGCATGCCCGCGCTCGGCATGCGGGGAAGCGCGCTTGCGACCGTCATCACCAACGTCGCAATGCTTGGCGTGCAGATACTTGCCGCGATGCACTTGCCGCGCCTGCGGATGATGCATCTGTTCGGCCGTTGGTGGCGCCCCGATTGGAGCCGCTTCCGCGAGCTCGCGAAGCTCGGCATCCCGATCAGCCTTACTTGGAGCTTCGAAGTCGGGGTGTTCAGCGCCGCCGTCTATCTCATGGGACTGATCGACACGACCAGCGTCGCCGCCCACGTCATCGCGCTACAGCTTGCCGCCCTGATGTTCATGGTTCCGCTCGGCCTCGCGCAGGCGGCAACGGTGCGGGTCGGCTACGGCCATGGCGCGCGCGATCCCCAGTGGGTGACGCGGGCAGGGCGGGTTGCCATCGCCTTTGCGCTGGCGTTTGCGCTGGCCTCGGCGCTGATCATGTGGCTGTTTCCGCGGCCGCTCGCCGCCCTGTTCCTCGACATGAGCAAGCCCGAAAGCGCGGCGGTGCTGGCGCTGGCCGTGCAGTTCCTGCTGATCGCGGCCGTGTTCCAGCTGGCGGACGGGGCGCAGGTCGTCGGGGCTTCGATCCTGCGCGGCCTTCACGATACCCGCGTGCCGATGTTCTACGCGGCCTTCGGCTATTGGGCGGTTGGGATCGGCGTCGGCGCGTGGCTGGCGTTCGAGACGCCTTTGCGCGGCCGCGGGATCTGGATCGGGCTGGCGCTTGGACTGGGAATCGTCTCGGTACTGATGCTTTGGCGCTGGTCGAGGCGGGAGAAGCTTGGGCTGGTTTCGCTGCCGACCGCTTGACGAGCCGCACGCCCCAACACATATGCGCCGGGTCGCTGGCACTCTCCCCAGGTGAGTGCCAGCGGAACCATTCAAAGAGCAACCATAAAAGGGGCTAGCACATGGCTTTTAGGCCGCTTCACGATCGAGTTCTGGTTCGCCGGACCGAAGCCGAAGAAAAGACCGCCGGCGGGATCATCATCCCCGACACCGCCAAGGAAAAACCCCAAGAAGGCGAAGTCGTGTCGGTCGGCACCGGCGCTCGCAACGACCAGGGCACCGTGACGCCGCTCGAGGTCAAGGCGGGCGACCGCATCCTGTTCGGCAAGTGGTCGGGCACCGAGGTCAAGGTCGACGGCGAAGACCTGATCATCATGAAGGAAAGCGACATTCTGGGCATTGTTGGCTGAACGCCAACGAGCTTGGGATGGTCGGCTGACCTCCAGCACCGCGACAACTTCGACAACTTACACAGTTTGAAAGGGTAGCCACATGGCAGCCAAGGACGTGAAATTCAGCCGCGACGCGCGTGAGCGCATTCTTCGCGGCGTCGACATCCTCGCCGATGCAGTCAAGGTGACGCTGGGGCCGAAGGGCCGCAACGTCGTCATCGACAAGAGCTTCGGCGCGCCGCGCATCACCAAGGACGGCGTCACCGTCGCCAAGGAGATCGAGCTCAAGGACAAGTTCGAGAACATGGGCGCGCAGATGCTGCGCGAAGTGGCCTCGAAGACCAACGACATCGCCGGCGACGGCACCACCACCGCTACCGTTCTCGCTCAGGCGATCGTTCGCGAAGGCATGAAGTCGGTCGCGGCCGGCATGAACCCGATGGATCTGAAGCGCGGCATCGACCTCGCCGTCCAGAAGGTCGTCGAGGACCTCAAGGGCCGTTCCAAGCCCGTTGCCAACAGCCAGGAAGTTGCCCAGGTCGGCATCATCTCGGCCAACGGCGATCGTGAAGTCGGCGAAAAGATCGCCGAAGCCATGGACAAGGTCGGCAAGGAAGGCGTCATCACCGTCGAGGAGGCCAAGGGTCTCGAGTTCGAGCTGGACGTCGTCGAAGGCATGCAGTTCGACCGCGGCTACCTCTCGCCCTACTTCATTACCAACCCGGAGAAGATGCAGGTCGAGCTCGCCGATCCGTACATCCTCATTCACGAGAAGAAGCTCAGCAACCTGCAGGCGATGCTTCCGATCCTCGAAGCCGTGGTCCAGAGCGGTCGTCCGCTGCTGATCATCGCGGAGGACATCGAAGGCGAAGCGCTGGCGACCCTGGTCGTCAACAAGCTGCGCGGCGGCCTCAAGGTCGCGGCCGTCAAGGCGCCGGGCTTCGGCGATCGCCGCAAGGCGATGCTCGAGGACATTGCGATCCTGACCGGCGGCGAGATGATCTCGGAAGACCTCGGCATCAAGCTCGAGAACGTCACCGTGGGCATGCTCGGCACTGCAAAGCGCGTCACCATCGACAAGGACAACACCACCATTGTCGACGGTGCCGGCCAGAAGGAAGGCATCGAGGGCCGCGTCGCCGCGATCCGCCAGCAGATCGAAGTCACCACCAGCGACTACGACCGGGAGAAGCTCCAGGAGCGTCTCGCCAAGCTCGCCGGCGGTGTCGCCGTGATCAAGGTCGGTGGTTCGACTGAGGTCGAGGTTAAGGAGCGCAAGGACCGCGTTGACGACGCCCTCCACGCGACCCGCGCCGCGGTTGAGGAAGGCATCGTCCCCGGCGGTGGTACGGCCCTGCTGTACGCCACCAAGGCAATCGAAGGCCTCAAGGGACAGAACGACGACCAGACCCGCGGCGTCGATATCATCCGCAAGGCGCTCTACGCGCCGGTCCGCCAGATCGCGTCCAACGCCGGTCATGACGGTGCGGTGATTTCGGGCAAGCTGCTGGACGGTGGCGACACCAACCTCGGCTTCAACGCCCAGACCGACACCTACGAGAATCTGGTTGCAGCCGGCGTGATCGATCCGACCAAGGTCGTCCGCACCGCGCTTCAGGACGCAGCCTCAGTCGCTGGCCTGCTGATCACTACCGAAGCGGCGGTGAGCGAGCTTCCGGACGACAAGCCCGCGGCGGGCGGCATGCCCGGCGGCATGGGTGGCATGGGCGGCATGGACTTCTAAGTCCCGCCGTTCCTTGCGAACGAAAAAGGGAAGGGCCTCGGCAGCATCTGCCGGGGCCCTTTTCTTGTGCGCTTACTCCAGCACTCCATCGGGCCGCCGCACGAGACCGCCTCGGAAGCCGGCGGTCTTTCCGATCGCGGGCCAGTCTGCCATCCGGTCGGTGCCAAAGGTGAAGCTCAGCAGCGCCGTCGGCGTTTCCGATCGGCCGGGCGCGGTCGAACGCACGAACTGGTCGCCAAAGATCAGCGCTCTGCCTTCCCGATAGTCATAGGATCGGGTCTCACCCGTCAGAATCTTGAACACGAGCCCGAACCCTGGCGTCGGCTGCCCGATTGGGGTCAGCAAGGTGAAAGCCTGGTTGCCGGCATCCTCACAGTCCACATGGAAAATTGCCTCCCGGCACTCGCTGCGCACCACAACGAAGCCCTGGTACAACCGGCCCGCATGATCGACGGCGACATACTCGGTGACGTGCCGTGCAACATCGAGAGCATCGAAGGCCGCCGAAATCGCTCGAACGTCGCTTCTCCCGCCGCCGAAATCCAGCGGATGTCGCTTTCCCATGCAGGCCGCTCGACATGATAGCCTTGGGGGAGGGAAGGACTTGCAAGGTCGGCGAAGCTGGCGGCCACCGCTGGATCGACCGCGACGCGCATTACGTTTAGTGCCAACCATTCGGGATCGAGGAAATGCTTCACCAAGCCGTTGTGAACGGCTGCGGGCCGAGGCGCCAGTCACCTTGGCAGGGCAACGGCCCCTTAACCAAGCCTTTGAAGGTCGCGCTAATCGCCTGCCTGTTAGCGAGCCTTATGCTGCACCAGCCTATTGCCGCGTCCGCCGCCACCCGCGCCGAAGTGATTGCGGCCTTCAGCCATGCGCTCGATCTCACCGAGGGACAGCCCGCCGGGCACTGTGTCCGCACCTGCTGGATCGGAATGCAGATCGGCCGCATCCTGGGGCTCAGCGAAGCCGATCTTGGCGATCTCTATTACGTGCTGCTGCTCAAGGATCTTGGGTGCAGCAGCAATGCCGCCCGCATTTGCGAACTGTATGACGCCGACGACCGCGCCTTCAAGCAAGGCTACAAGACGGTCGGCACCAGCCTCGCGTCCACCCTGCACTTCGTCTTCAGCAAGACCGCGCAGGGGCGTCCGTTTCGACAGCGCGCCGCCGCCATCGGCAACATCCTGCGCAATGGGGATGCGATCGCCCAGGAACTGATCGTGTCGCGCTGCACCCGCGGCGCCGATATCGCCCGCACGCTGCGGTTTCCGGATGCCGTCTGCGATGGCATCTACCATCTCGACGAGCATTGGGATGGATCGGGGCGGCCGGGTCGCTTGCTCAAGGCGGCAATCCCCTTGTTGTCACAGATCGCGCTTCTGGCTCAGGTCGCGGACGTTTTTCATTCGCATGCCGGAGCCGACGCCGCGCTGGGGGAAGTTCAGCGGCGCAGCGGCCTATGGTTCAATCCCGAGTTGGTTGGGGCCTTCGTCGCGGCAAGCGGAGCGCCGCGCTTTTGGGAGACGTTGCGTTCGCCCACCCTCGAAAGCAGGGTCGTCCGCCTGGCACCGCCAAGCGCAGCCCAGCCGCTCGATACCGACTATCTCGATGCCATCGCCGACGCGTTCGGCCAGGTAATCGACGCCAAGAGCCCCTTCACGGCCGGTCACTCGCAGCGAGTGGGAAACCTCAGCGAGCGCATGGCCGACGCCTTCGGCTTCGATCGGGAGCGGAGCCAGTGGCTACGCCGTGCCGCCGTGCTGCACGACGTCGGCAAACTTGGTGTGTCCAGCGCCATTTTGGAAAAACCGGCTGGGCTCGATGACCGCGAATGGGATTCGATGCGGGGCCATGCGACCCACACCCGCGAGATCCTTGGGCGGATCGGCGCATTTGCCGACCTGGCGGATGTCGCCGCCGCCCACCACGAGCGGCTCGACGGTACCGGCTACCCGCTGGCGCTGCCCGCTGCAGCCATCAGCCGCGCTACCCGCATCATCACGGCCTGCGACTTCTTTGATGCCCTTGTTTCGGATCGCCCGTATCGCGCCGCTTTGCCGATCGAGGAGGCCTTGCGCATCATGACCGAGGCAAGTGGCAGCGCGATCGATCCGGAATGTCTTGCAGTGCTGAGGTCGGCCGTCACCTGAGCCAATGGAAAAAGGCCGCCCGATCTCCCGGACGGCCCTTCCTTGATGCCTTGATCAGGCGTCGAAGGTCTTACTGACCCGCAACGTTGTCCTGGCCGTTGGCGACGTCTTCAGCGGCATTCTCGATCGAGTTGCCGGCGTTCGACAGGCTGTTGCCAGCGGCGTCGAGAGCGTTGTCGGCAGCGACGCCGAGGTTCTCGGTGCCGGCAATGGCCGAGTTGGTGTCAGCCGCAGCTTCGGTCTCGATGGTGTTCTCGGTCGAAACGGCGTTGTCGGCCGAATTGTCCTGGCAAGCAGCCACGGTGAGACCCAGAACCGCAACGGCGGCGATAGCGATCTTCTTCATATCGGTTTCCATCCCTATGTTTTCGGGTCCTTCCCTCCCTTGAGATGAGGTCCGGTACCCAAGCGACCCGCCCATATTTGGGTCTGGCCAGCGCGCGGATTTAGGTGAGGCGGAGGTCCAGCGCAATTCTCTTTTGCGACGAACCGTTTTCCGACACTCCGTGGCTTGCTCATATAAAGATATCTTTATATCGTTATGTGATGACCATTCCGCTGCCCTTGGCCGACCTGTTTCAGGCACTGGCCGATCCCAGCCGCTTGCGGCTCCTGGCGCTGCTGAAGGAAATGGAGCTGACCGTGGGCGAGCTGGCGCAGGTGTTGGCGCAAAGTCAGCCGCGGGTCAGCCGGCACCTCAAGATTCTTGCCGACGCCCGCCTTGTCGAGCGCCGCAAGGAAGGCAGTTGGGTGTTCCTGCAGCTTGGCGACCCCAAGCTGGTGGACGCTCTCAGCGCGTTGTGGGACGCCGCTGCCGATCCCGTGACCATCCGCCAGTTCGCCGCCGACCGCGCCCGCCTGGCGGCGGTGCGAGCCGACCGGGCCGAAGCGGCGGCACGCTATTTCGCTGCTCATGCTGCCGAATGGGACCAGATACGCTCGCTGCACGTCGCCGACGCGCAGGTAGAGGACGCGATCCGCGAGGCGCTTGGCGACGGTCCGATCGGCCAATTGGTCGACATCGGAACCGGTACCGGCCGAATGATCGAACTGTTCGGCACCGCCGCCACTCGCAGTATCGGCATCGACCGCTCGACCGAGATGCTGCGCCTTGCCCGAGTGAAGCTCGAGGAAGCCGGGGTCGAGGCCGTTTCGCTCCGCCAAGGCGACATGTACGCGCTGCCGCTGCCCGATGCGGAGGCCGACGTCGTGCTGCTTCACCAGGTGCTGCACTATGCTCAGTCGCCCGCCGCTGCGATCGTCGAAGGAGCGCGTTTGCTGCGTCCAGGCGGCCGGTTGCTGATCATCGACTTTGCTCCTCACGAACGCGAGGAGCTGCGCGACACGGCGCAGCACGCGCGTCTGGGCTTCGCCGACGAAGCCGTGCTCGGCTGGCTCGGCGCCGCCGGATTGGAAGGCAAGGTCGTCCGCCACCTCGAAGGCGGGGAGCTCACCGTCACGTTATGGGCCGGCGTCCGCGCGCCCAGCATCGATCAGGAAAGGAGGGCCGCATGATGAGCGCCCCCGCACTTGCAACCGTGCCGGTTCCAGCCACCGAGCCGCCGCCTTTGTTCGCTCATGCCCGCGGCGACATCGATGTCAGCTTCGAATTCTTCCCGCCCAAGACCGAGCCAATGAACGAGACGCTCTGGCGCTCGATCCAGATGCTGGAACCGCTGCACCCGCGCTTCGTCTCGGTCACTTATGGCGCGGGCGGCTCGACCCGCGAGCGGACTCACCAGACGGTGAGCCGCATCGTGCGCGAGACCGGCCTCGCCGCCGCCGCGCACCTCACCTGCGTCGATGCCAGCAAGGGCGAGATTGATGAGATCGCCCGCGCTTATTGGGAGGCGGGCGTGCGCCACATCGTCGCCCTGCGCGGTGATCCGCCGGAAGAGGGGCGTGATTATGCGCCTCACCCCGAAGGCTATGCCAATGCCGCCGATCTCGTCGCTGGTCTCAAGAAGATCGCGCCGTTCGAGATCAGCGTCGCCTGCTATCCCGAGGTTCACCCGCAGGCCGATTGCCCGGACAGCGATCTCGATAATCTCAAGCGCAAGATTGACGCCGGTGCGACCCGCGCGATCAGCCAGTTCTTTTTTTCGGCCGATAACTTCTTCCGCTTCCGCGACCGCGCCGCGGCGGCCGGGATCGACGCCGAGATCGTCCCTGGCATCCTGCCCGTCTCGAACGTCGCCCAGACCCGCAAGTTCGCCGGCCTGTGCGGAGCGGCCATCCCGCCGTGGATGGACCGCATGTTCGAGGGCCTGGACGCGCTTCCCGCCGCGCGTCAGTTGATTGCGGCCACGGTGGCCGCCGAGCTGTGCGGCCAGCTCTACGCCGGCGGCATCCGCCACTTTCACTTCTACACCTTGAACCGAGCCGAGCTTGCTTATGCCATTTGCCACCTGCTCGGCGTTCGCGCCCCATGCGAAACTGCCGAGGCGATCAAGTGAGCGCGCGTGAGGCCCTCCAAGCCGCCGCCGCCGAGCGGATCTTGATCATCGACGGTGCCTTCGGGACAGAGATTCAGAATTGCGGTCTGGCCGAAGCCGATTATGCCGGCACGCTTGCCCTCGGCCATGACCAGAAGGGCAACAACGACATCCTGGCGCTGACCCGCCCGGATGTTCCCGAAGCCATCCATCGCGCCTACTTCGAGGCCGGCGCCGACATCGCCGAGACCAACACCTTTTCGGCCAACCGCATCAGCCAAGCCGATTATGGTGCCGAGCATCTGGTTCGCGAGATCAACCTCGAAAGCGCCCGCATCGCCCGGCGTGTCGCCGACGAGTTCGAGGCGCGCGACGGCCGCCGTCGCTTCGTCGCAGGGGCGATCGGGCCGACCAACAAAACCTTGTCGCTGTCGCCCGACGTCAACGATCCCGGCTTCCGCGAGATCGACTTCGACTTCTTGAAAGACGTTTACCGCGAGCAGATCGACGCGCTGGTCGAGGGCGGCGTCGACTTCATCCTGATCGAGACGATCTTTGACACGCTGAACGCCAAGGCCGGCATCAAGGCCGCCTTGGAAGCCGGTGAAGCGCTCGGCCGCGACCTGCCGATCATGCTTTCGATGACGATCACTGACCTTAGCGGCCGCAACCTGTCGGGCCACACGGTGGAAGCGTTCTGGCACGCCGTCCGTCATGCCCGTCCGGTTACCATCGGCCTCAACTGCTCGTTCGGCGCCGAGCAGCTTCGTCCGCATGTTCGGACGCTGGCTAACAGCTGCGATGCGCTGGTCATGGTCTATCCCAACGCCGGGCTGCCCAACGACCTCGGCGCTTACGACGAACTGCCGGAAACCACTGCGAGCCTGGTCGGCGAATGGGCGAAGAGCGGGCAGGTCAACATCCTCGGCGGCTGCTGCGGCTCCACTCCGGCGCACATCCACGCCATCGCTGATTTCGTGCGCGATCTGCCGCCCCGTGCCCTCCCGCAAGTGCCCGTGAAGACCCGGCTCGCCGGTCTCGAACCAATGGTGATCGCCGCGTGAATTCCGCTTCTTCCGGTTCGTCCTTCGTCAACATCGGCGAGCGGACCAATGTCACCGGCTCGGCCAAGTTCAAGAAACTGATCCTCGCCGGCGATTTTGACGCCGCGGTGGAGGTCGCGCGTGACCAAGTGGAGAATGGCGCGCAGGTGATCGACGTCAACATGGACGAGGCGCTGCTCGACGGTGAACTCGCCATGACGACCTTCCTGAAGCGCATCGCGGCCGAACCCGACATCGCCCGCGTCCCGGTAATGATCGACAGCTCCAAGTGGAGCGTGATCGAGGCGGGACTTAAGTGCGTGTCGGGCAAGCCGATCGTCAATTCGATTAGCATGAAGGAAGGCGAGGAGCCGTTCCTCCAACAGGCGCGCGCCTGCATGGCGTATGGCGCAGCGGTTGTGGTGATGGCGTTCGACGAGGTCGGCCAGGCCGACACTGCGGCGCGCAAGATCGAGATCTGCGAGCGAGCCTACAAGCTGCTCACCGGCATCGGCTTCCCGCCCGAAGACATCATCTTCGATCCCAACGTCTTCGCGGTGGCGACGGGGATCGAAGAGCATAACCGCTACGCAATCGACTTCATCGAAGCGCTGCGCGAGATCAAGCGCCGCTGCCCGCACGTCCATTTCTCGGGCGGTCTGTCGAACCTGTCCTTCTCCTTCCGAGGCAACGAGCCGGTCCGCCGGGCGATGCACTCGGTGTTCCTCTACCACGCCATCCCCGCCGGGCTCGACATGGCGATCGTCAATGCCGGCCAGCTCGACGTCTACGACGCGATCGATCCCGAGCTTCGCGAGGCGTGCGAGGACGTCATCTTCGACCGTCGCCCCGACGCAACCGAGCGGCTGATCACGCTTGCCGAACGCTATCGCGGCACGGACACCGCGGTCGAAGTGCGCGAGGCCGCCTGGCGCAGCTGGCCGGTCCGCGAGCGCCTTGCCCATGCGCTGGTCAAGGGCATCGACGCCCACGTCGTCGACGACACGGAGGAAGCCCGCCACACCGTCAAGCGCCCGATCGAGGTGATCGAAGGGCCGCTGATGGACGGGATGAACATCGTCGGCGACCTGTTCGGGTCGGGCAAGATGTTCCTGCCGCAGGTGGTGAAGTCAGCCCGCGTGATGAAAAAGGCGGTCGCCCACCTGCTCCCCTACATCGAGGCCGAAAAGGTCGCGGGCGAAAGCGCGGGCAAGGGCAAGGTCGTGATGGCCACCGTCAAGGGTGACGTCCACGACATCGGCAAGAACATCGTCGGCGTGGTTCTCGCCTGCAATGGTTTCGAGGTGATCGACCTTGGCGTGATGACGCCCTGGCCCAAGATCCTCGAAGCGGCGAACGAGAATGGCGCCGACATCATCGGCCTCAGCGGCCTCATTACCCCCTCGCTCGACGAGATGGTGACCGTCGCCGAGGAGATGGAACGCGCCGGCATGACCCGCCCGCTGCTGATCGGAGGCGCGACCACCAGCCGCGCCCACACGGCGCTGCGCATCGCGCCCAAATATTCGGGACCCGTGATCCATGTCCTTGACGCCAGCCGCGCGGTGGGCGTCGCCGGTGCGCTGGTCAGCGACGGTCCGCAGAAGCAGGACCTGATCGGCCGCACCGCCAGCGACTATCAGCAGCTCCGCGAGCAGCGCGAGGGCAGGGGACAGAGCGATCTCGCCCCGCTCGCCGAAGCCCGCGCCAACCGCTTCGACGGCGACGCCGCGGGTCCAGCTCCCAAGCCGCTGCGCCCCGGCCTTCACCGGTTCGACAGGTGGAGCCTCGCCGACCTTCGCCAGATCATCGACTGGACGCCTTTCTTCCGCGCCTGGGAGCTGCACGGCGTCTACCCGGCGATCCTCGACGATGCGGTGGTCGGCAAGGAAGCGCGCAGCCTGTTTCACGATGCCGAAGCGATGCTCGACCGCATCATCGAGGAAGACTGGCTGGTCGCCAAGGGCAGCGTCGGTCTCTGGCCGGCGCACCGCGAAGACGACGACATCGTTGCCGACGGCAAGCGCCTGCCGATGCTCCGCCAGCAAGTCCGCAAGCGCGAGGGCCGGCCTAATATGTGCCTGGCCGACTTCATCGCCGAACAGGATGACTGGCTCGGCGGCTTCGCCGTCGCGATCCACGGCATCGAGCCGCACCTGGAGCGCTTCCAGGCGGACAAGGACGATTACAGCGACATCATGATGAAATCGCTTGCCGACCGCTTGGCCGAAGCCTTCGCCGAGCGCCTTCACCAGCATGTTCGCACCGAGCTGTGGGGCTATGCGCCCGACGAAAACCTCTCGAACGAAGACCTCATCAAGGAGCGCTATCGCGGCATTCGCCCGGCGCCGGGCTATCCGGCCTGTCCGGAGCATAGCCTTAAGCCCTTGCTGATGGAGCTGTTTGGCGGCGACGCGGCAGGTATCCGGCTGACTGAGAGCTTCGCCATGCTGCCGGCTTCGGCGGTGTCGGGCTTTTACTTCGCGCATCCGGACAGCGCCTATTTCGGCGTGGCGCGGATCGGTCAGGACCAGCTCGAGGATTACGCCGAGCGGCGCGGGGTCGACATCGATACGGCCGCCCGCTGGCTTCGTCCCAATCTCGACTGATCGCCGCCCGCTGGGGCTCGCCTCAAGTGCAGGGTGACGAGGGCACGCACCACCGGGTAGAGAGCGGACGAATGCTCCGCTTTCTGGCTTTCCTGCTGACGCTAATCCTCGCCGTGCCAGCCGCCGCTCAGCCTGGCAGTGGGCAGCGGCACATGGCCGTGGCGCTGGTCGCCGAAGGGCCCGCGATCCCTGGCCAGGAGGTCGAGCTAGCTTTGGTCATGACCCCGGAAGAAGGGTGGCACGGCTATTGGGAAAACCCTGGCGACGCGGGCAAGCCGATGAGCGTCGAATGGCAGCTGCCGCAGGGCGCCTCCATCGGTCCGCTTCGCTATCCGGTTCCGACCCGGCTGATGGTGGCCGACCTCATGAACCACGTGTTCAAAGGGCCATATGCCGTCCTCACCCGCCTCAAGGTGCCGCCGAATGCAAGCGGCACGCTGCCGATCCGAGCGAGCCTCGATTACCTCGTCTGCACCGACCAAGTGTGCGTCCCCGAGCAGGGAGAGGTCGCGCTCGACCTGCCGGTCGGAAATGGCGCGAGCGATGACCGTTTCGACGGCTGGCGTGCCAAGCTGCCACAGCCGCTCGGTAGTCCGGCTACTTATGTGGTGACGGGCGATCGGCTGGAGGTCGCCATTCCGCTGCCGCAGCAGGTGGCGGTGACCACACCGTATCTCTACGCGATTACCGGCGACGGGGTCCGCTATGCCGAGGCGCAAACCTTTCGCCGCACGGCCGACCGCCTAATCGCCGAGCTTCCGCTGGCGCAGGCGCCGGCGGGCCAATTCGAAGGCGTCATCGACCTCGGCACCGGCCGCGCCCTGCGCTTCGCCGCGGCCCCCGGCGCCGTGCCTCAAGGCGGCGGCGCGATCGGTGGCGGTGAGACCTGGCGCCTGCTCCTGTTCGCCTTCCTCGGCGCCGTCGTCGGCGGGCTGATCTTGAATCTCATGCCCTGCGTCTTCCCCATTCTAGGCCTCAAGGCTCTGGCGCTCGCCCGCGCCGGCGGAGAAGAGCGCGAGGCGCGGGCGGATGCGCTTGGCTATACGGCCGGCGCGATCGTCGGGACGGGTGCGCTCGGCGCGGCGCTGCTCGCTTTGCGCGCGGTTGGCAGCGCCGCCGGCTGGGCCTTCCAGTTGCAGGATTCGCGCACCATCCTGCTGCTGTTCCTGCTCGCGGTCGCGATCACCCTCAACCTCCTCGGCTTGTTCAAGCTTCCGGTCCTTGGCGGCGAAAGCAATCCGCGCAGCGGCTTCGCGACCGGAGCATTGGCAGCCTTCGTCGCAACACCCTGCGCCGGGCCGTTCATGGGCGCCGCGCTCGGCACCGCGCTGCTGCTGCCGGCAGCGGGTGCGCTGCTGGTGTTCGCCGGGCTTGGGCTTGGCCTTGCGCTGCCGTTCCTCCTGCTCGCCTTCGTGCCGTCGCTACGCAGGCGCGTGCCGAAGCCTGGCCCGTGGATGGCGCGGCTCCAGCGCATTCTCGCCGTGCCAATGGCGTTGTCCGCGTTGGCCGCCCTGTGGCTGCTGTGGCGGCAGGGTGGGACGAGCGCGCTGCTACTCGGCTTGTTTTCCGCCGCCCTCCTCGCCACCGCGCTACTGCTCGCCGGACGGCGGCAGGGCAGGGGCGAGCCGGCGCTGGCCGCCCCTATCGTTGCGCTGTTGCTGCTGGTGGTCGTGCCGCTGCTCGGCATCGGGCGGGGTGAGATGGCGGTCACGACCCGCGGCAATGCCGGCGACGCCTGGAGCGAGCCAAACGTCGCCGCCGCTCGGGCCGCGGGCCGCCCGGTCTTTGTCTATTTCACGGCGGACTGGTGCCTCAGCTGCAAGGTCAATGAGGCCAGCACCATAGACCGTGAGCCCGTGCGCGATGCGCTGAAGGCGGCGAATGCCGAAGTACTGGTCGCCGACTGGACCAACGCCGACCCGGCGATCACACGCTTTCTCGACAGCCGAGGCCGCGGCGCGATCCCGCTCTACCTTTGGTACGCGCCCGGCGCGGCCGAGCCCGAGGAGCTTCCACAGGTGTTGACGCCCGCAATGCTCATCGAGCGCGCCCGCGCGGCAAAGCGCTAGGTTACCCTCGTTCGGGCGTGACCGTCGGCTTCTGTTCCCACACCTTATGCCCGGCAATCCAAGTTTCTAGCACCTGCGTGCGTGCCAGATCATGCGCCGACACCGCCGCCGGATCGCGGTCGACGAGGATGAAGTCGGCCTGCTGCCCTGCATCGAGCCCGCCCATCTGACCGTCCGCAAAGCTCGCCCACGCCGCATCGCGGGTGAAGCCAGCCAGCGCCTGGCCAAGGCTCAGCCGCTCCTGCGGTCGCCAGCCGCCAGCCGGCTGATCGTCGAGCCCCTGGCGGCTGATGGCGGCAGCCAGGCCGGGAAAGGGGTTAGGATCCTCGACCGGAAAGTCGGAGCCGAGCGGCACCCGGATGCCGCTCCGGGCCAGCGTCTGCCACGCGTAGGCTCCGTCCAGCCGATTGGGGCCAAGCCGCGCTTCGGCCATCAGCCGGTCGCTGGTCTGATGCACCGGCTGCATCGAGGGCACGACCTTGCCCGCCGCGAACCGCCGCAGGTCCGGTACGTCGATGATCTGGGCATGTTCGACCCGGCAGCGCTTGCCGCCCGTGCCGCAGCCCACCGCCGCAAAGGCCGACAGGACCATCTCGTTCGCCGCGTCGCCGATCGCGTGCACGGCCACTTGCCGCTTGAGCGCCAGCGCCGCCGTCGCCTGCAGGCGCAACTGCTCGGGCGTGAGCAGGGGAAGGCCGCGCGTTCCAGGCGCATCGCTATACGGTTGCTTGAGCCACGCCCCGCGCGAGCCCAGCGCGCCATCGGCGTAGAGCTTCACGCCGGTGACCTTCTGCAGCATCGCCCGCTCGGCCAGCCCCGCGGCGCCGGGCCGTTGCGAGTCGAGCAGCACGCCTTGGCTCGCATAGGAGAAGATGCGCAGCTTGAGCGTCCCGTCGCTTTGGGCGCGGTTCATCGCCTGCCATTCGGGAAGGCTGGTCCCCATGTCCGCTGCGGCGGTCAGCCCACGCGACAGCAAGGCCTCCTGCGCGCGGGCCAGCGCTGCAGCGCGCATCTCGGCGGTTGGTGCCGGCACATGCTTGTCGACCAGTGCCGTCGCCGCGTCCACGAACAGCCCATCGCGGATCTCGCCGCCTGACGGTGCCTTGGTCGCCGCCGTCACCCCCGCCGCCTTCAGTGCCGCGCTGTTGCCGACCGAGGCATGGCCATCGACCCGCTCCAGCCACACCGGCCGGTCCTTCACTACCGCGTCGAGGTCAGCGCTGGTCGGAAATCGCTTGTCCGCCCACATCTCCTGGTTCCAGCCGCGCCCGGTGATCCACGGCAGATTAGGGTTCGCGGCCGCATAATCGCGCAGGCGTTGCTGCAGCTCGGCAACGCTCTTGGTGCCCGTGAGATCGAGCTGGCCCAGCGCCAGGCCATATCCCATCACGTGTCCGTGGGCGTCGATGAGCCCCGGCATCAGCACCTTGCCCCCGCCGTTCAGCACCCGTGTCCCCGCCGGCAACTTGAACATCTCGCCGTGCAGGACGCGCTTCACCTTGCCGTCGTCGCCGACCAGCAAGCCGGTGAACCGCTCCACCTTGCGGTCGGCGGTGGCGCGAACGCCTTTGATGTTGGTGACGAGGAGGTCGGCAAGCGCGGGCTCGGCGGCGAACAGGAGGGCGGCGGCGCCCAGGAGCAGCTTCTTCATGGGGGAAGGCGTAGCATTGTCGGCGCGCGAGGGAAGGGGTAGCGCTGACCACCGCATGACACCGCCCGACATCAACGACATCCGCACCGCTGCCCAGCGTATCGCTGGCGCGGTCGTCCGCACGCCTTTTCTCAAGAGCCGCACGCTGTCCGAGATCATCGGCGCGGAGGTCTGGCTGAAGTTCGAGAACCTCCAGTTCACCGCTGCCTACAAGGAGCGCGGCGCGCTCAACAAATTGCTCCAGCTGACGGGCGAGGAGCGCGCTCGCGGCGTGATCGCGGCCAGCGCCGGCAATCATGCGCAGGCGGTCGCCTACCACGGCCGCCGGCTGGGCATCCCGGTCACCATCGTCATGCCAACCTCCACCCCGCTGATGAAGGTTGCGCAGACCGAGGAGCATGGCGCGCGGGTGGTGCTGCACGGCGACCGCTTCGACGATGCTTATGCCCGTGCCCGCGAGATCGAGGCGGCCGAGGGCCTCGTCTTCGTCCATCCGTTTGATGATCCGGCCATCGTCGCCGGCACCGGCACCATTGCCATCGAGATGCTCGAGGCCGAGCCCGAGCTCGACCTGCTTGTCATCCCGATCGGCGGCGGCGGCCTCATCAGCGGCATGGCGATCGCCGCCGGCGCGCTCAAGCCCGAGGTCGAGATTGTCGGGGTCGAGGCCGAACTCTATCCGTCGATGAAGAATGTCGTCGAAGGCGGTTCGGGCGCGATCGGTGGCGACACGCTGGCCGAAGGCATCGCCGTCAAGGAACCAGGCAAGCTCACCCGCGCCATCATCAAGGAGCATGTCGACCGGATCGAGCTCGTTTCCGAGCGCGACCTCGAACATGCGGTCGCCTTGCTCGCCACGATCGAGAAGACAGTGGTCGAAGGCGCCGGTGCCGCCGGTCTGGCACTGCTGCTGGCGCAGCCGGAAGCCTTCAAGGGCCGCAAGATCGGCACTGTGCTGTGCGGCGGCAACATCGACACTCACCTCCTCGCCAATGTCCTCATCCGCGAGTTGGTCCGCTGCGGCCGCATCGCCCGGCTGCGGATCGGGGCGCAGGATCGTCCGGGTGCGCTCGCCGCCATCACCGCCTGTTTCCACGAAGCGGGGGTCAACATCATCGAAACCAACCACCAGCGCATCTTCTCCAAGCTGCCGGCCAAGGACACGGTAATCGAGGTCGAATGCGAAGCCCGCGACGCCGAGGCGATCGAGGCGCTCGTCCAGCGATTGGAAGGCAAGGGCTTCAGCGTCACGCGCGCCGCGCTCGACTGAGCCTCAGGCAGCGCCTTCGCGTTCGCAGACCGCGATCTGGAGCAGCATTGTGCCGGTCGCGAGAAAGCTCAGCGCCAGGATCCACGAGAAGCTCGCGACAAGGTCGCTGGTCGTCCCGAACAACGCGACAATGATGCTGGCGAGCGGCAGGCCGAGGATCAGGATCGCCGCCAGCGCAAGGTCGGTCGCGGCCGCAAGACCGGTCCACCGTCGAACCTGCGAACCGTTCGCCTGTAACGTCGCCGCGACCAGCAGTGCGACCCGCAGCAGTAGCCAGAAGGTCATCACGGTGATGTTTGGCAGGAAGCGCGTTTCCTCGCGCGCCAGGAACAGAGCGCCTGCCGCCATGGTCACGATCCCCGCGAGGGTCGCGGGCAACCGCGCTGCCCGCCGCCCAGTGGCGGCGATCACTTCCAGCAGGCCAGCGATCAGCAGCAGTTCGCCGACTACCAATGCCCCGCTGGATGCCGCCACTTCGGGCAGCAGCAAGGCGCCCATCGCAAGCACCAGGATCAGTGCCCCGCAAAGCGCCGTCATGCGGGCGCGCCGCTGGTCGGGTGTCGCGGTCATCTCGGCAGAGTAACAGGATCGGACGATCCCGGTTCCGCCACGCGCTCTGACGTGACGGTCACCGCTCGATCGAGCGGGATCCGCATCCATGCCTTGAGCCCGCTGGCCGCCCAGCGGAGCTGGAGCGTGCCGCCAAGCTGGCGCTCGATGCTGCTTTGAATGAGCCGGCTACCGAATCCGCGGCGGCTGCCCTGCGTCCGCGGCTTCACCGGCGGGCCGCCGCGCTCCTCCCAGCTCAGGTCCAGCATCGCTCCGTCAGATACGTCCCACTGCACCTCGAGCTCGCCGGTCGCTAACGACAGAGCGCCATATTTCGCCGCGTTGGTGGCAAGCTCGTGGATCACGAGCGCAAGGCTCTGCGCCGCGGCGGGCTTCAGAAGCAAAGACGGACCGGTCAGGGTCACGGCGTCCTGCACATTGCCGCAATAAGGCGCCAACTCCTCGGCCAGCACCCGCTCGAGCTCGGCACCTTCCCAGCGTGAAGCAGCCAGCATGCTGTGCGCGCGGCCGAGCGCCTGAATCCGGCCTTCGATCGCGGCCTTGAACTCCGGCAGGGTATCGGCGCGGGTCAGCGACACGACCGACTGGACCACTGCCAGCAGGTTCTTGGCACGGTGGTCGAGTTCGCGGCTGAGCAGCTTCTCCCGCTGCTCTGCCTCGCGCGCGGCGGAGATGTCGGTCGACACCCCGACCACACCGATGATCTGACCGGACTGATCCCGGAGCGGGCTTTTCAGCGTCTGGTAGATGCGGGTCTTTCCGTCATGTCCGGTGAAGGCCTCCTCAAGGTCCTGCGTGGCGCCAGAGGCTAATACGAGCCGGTCCGTAGCCTGGAGCACCTCGGCTTCGGGGAGGTTGGGGTTCCACTCGGCGTCCGTCTTGCCCAGCATGTCGGCGACGCCAAGGCCGGTCAGCTCTTCCAGCGCCCGGTTGCAATAAAGCATCCGCCCCTCGCGATCCTTCGCGTAGATCATGCTGGCGGTGGACCGGCCGATCATTTCCAGCACGCCCGCGGTATGCCGCAGCTGCTCTTCGGCGACGCGCTTTTTGTGGATCTTCTCCACGGCGCCGACCCAGCGCGTGACCGCCCCGTCGGCATCGCGCTGCGGAAAGGCGCGCGCACGGAACCAGCGATGTTCACCGTCTGCCATGCGCAGACGGAAGGTCTGATCGTAGGGCTGACCGGTCGCCACGCTTTCGAACCAGCGGTCGACGCTGTTCTTGCGCTCGTCGAGGTGCATGATCTCGACCCAGTTGCGCTGGGCGCTGCGGGCGAGATCGAGCCCGGTCCATTCTTCCCACCGCCGGCTGATCTGCAGGAGATTGCCTCTAGCGTCGGTGATGAAGGTCGCCTGCACCGGCAGGTCGACGAGCTGGCGAAAGCCTTCTTCGCTGCGCGCAAGCGCCTGCTCGACCCGGCTGGTCCGCCGCATTGCGAGGAAGAAGAGGGCGCCAAGGAATGGCACGGCGAGCCAGCGCCAGGCACCATCCGCGGCGATCGCCACAAGGCAGCCGACCAGCGCGGCGCCGGCCAGCAGGGTTTCCCATCTTCCAAGGGCATGAGCCCCCGCCGCAACACGCTGATCCACTGGAGCGAGCCCCCACTCACGCCGCACTCCCTGCGAGTCGCAGGGCCCCATGCCCAGCGAAGGTGTCACGCCACTTCCGATAGGGCAACGTCTAGCACCCGACGCGGACTGAACTGGGCGGGGCTCGTACAATCGGAAAATCCGCTCAGTCCGGCGAGAATGATTTGTTTGGGTGCCCTCTCGCGCAGAGCTAGGAGAATGATCACGAATCCCAAAACACACTCGCGAGGAGCCAACACACATGGACGCAAAGACCGGCGAACTTTCCGGCGGCTGCCCTTATCAGGCAAGCAAGGCGCGCTCGCTACTCGGGCGGCAGAACAAGGATTGGTGGCCCGAAGCGCTGCCGATCGACATGCTTCATCAAAATGGCGTGTCGCCCGACCCGCTCGGCTCGGACTTCGACTATGCCGAGGCGTTCAACGCTCTCGACTACCATGCGGTGAAGGCGGACCTCACCGCACTGATGACCGACAGCAAGCCTTGGTGGCCGGCGGATTACGGCCATTATGGACCCTTCATGATCCGCATGGCCTGGCATGCCGCCGGCACTTACCGCGTAACCGATGGCCGCGGCGGCGCGAACAGCGGGCAGCAGCGTTTCGAGCCGCTCAACAGCTGGCCCGACAATGGCAACCTCGACAAGGCCCGCCGCCTGCTGTGGCCGATCAAGCAGAAGTACGGCAAGAATATCAGCTGGGCCGACCTGTTCATTCTCGCCGGCAATGTCGCGATTGAGAGCATGGGCGGGCCGGTATTCGGTTTCGCCGGCGGTCGCCGCGACGTTTTCCAAAGCGAAGGCGACACCTTCTGGGGCACCGAGGAGCTGTGGGTCGACCAGGGCGCCGAAACCCGCATCACCGAGGAAGTTTCCGACCTCGAGGGGCCGCTCGCGGCCATCCAGATGGGTCTCATCTACGTCAACCCGGAAGGCCCGGGCGGCAATCCCGACCCGCTGCAGTCGGCGCGCGACATGCGTGCGACCTTCAGCCGCATGGCAATGAACAGCGAGGAAACCGTTGCGCTGACTGCCGGCGGCCATGCCTTTGGCAAGGCGCACGGTGCCAAGCCGTCCGAGCGGTTCGGCAAGAGCCCGGCGTCGGAATCGGTGCACCTGCAAGGTCTCGGCTGGCTGACCGACGAGGAAGACATCGGCAAGGGCCACATCACCACCAGCGGGATCGAAGGCGCCTGGTCGAACAATCCGACCAAGTGGGGCGGCGATTATTTTCGCCTGCTCTTCAAGTATGATTACGAGCTGGTCGAAAGCCCGGCCGGCGCTAAGCAGTGGCAGCCGGTCAACCCGGATCCCGAGGATCTGGCTCCCGACGCGCGCGATCCCAACAAGCGCGTGCCGACCATGATGACCACTGCCGACATGGCGCTAAAGATGGATCCGGAATTCCGCGCCATCTCCGAGCGTTTTCGCGACGATCAGTCGGCGCTCGACGATGCCTTTGCGCGCGCCTGGTTCAAGCTCACTCATCGCGACATGGGTCCGAAGATCCGCTACCTCGGGCCGGAAGTGCCGGAAGAAACTTTGATCTGGCAGGATCCGGTGCCGGAAGGGCGCGAGCCCAACCAGGCTGAGGTCGAGCGGTTCAAGGCGGCAATCCTCGAATCCGGCCTGACGATCGGCCAGCTGGTCAAGACGGCTTGGGCGTCGGCGTCGACCTATCGCCGGTCGGACCATCGCGGCGGCGCCAATGGCGCGCGCATCCGCCTCGATCCGCAGATCAACTGGGAGGTGAATGAGCCGGGCGAGCTCAAGACCATTCTCGCCAAGATCGAGGAACTGCGCGGTGAGCTCAGCATGGCCGATGCCATCGTGCTTGCCGGGTCGGCGGCGGTCGAGAAGGCGGCACGCGATGCCGGCTTCAACATCAGCGTGCCGTTTGCCGGCGGTCGCGGCGACGCGACGCAGGATTGGACGGACGTCGACAGCTTCAAGTGGATGGAGCCGCAGTCCGACGGCTTCCGCAACTACCTGAAGACTCGCCAGCCGGTGCGCACGGAAGAGCTGCTGCTCGACCGCGCTGCCCTGCTTGGTCTGTCGGCACCTGAGATGACCGCGCTGGTCGGCGGCCTGCGCGTGCTCGGCGCCAATCATGGCGACCGGCCGGAAGGCGTGTTCACCGACCGCAAGGGTCAGCTGACCAACGACTTCTTCGTCAACCTGCTCGACAATGACACCTTCTGGGAGCTGGTCGACACGTCGAGCGACGAAGAGTTTATCGGCTTCACCCGCGCCGGTAAGACCCCGAGGTGGAAGGCCACGCGCACCGACCTCATCTTCGGGTCCAATTCACAGCTTCGCGCGACCGCCGAAGTCTATGCCGAGAAGGGCAATGAAGAGCTGTTCGTGCGGCACTTCATCAAGGCGTGGGTCAAGATCATGAACGCCGACCGTTTCGACCTGCTGCCCGCCAGGCAGGTGTCCGCCGATCAGGCCGGCGACGCTTCCTACGTGGGCGCGTAAGCACGAGGCGCTCCGGCGCAGGTTCGCCTGCGCCGGAGCTTCTTCCTATCGAAGTCTGCGAAGCTCTGCCGCCAGCAGCCGGAACTCTGGCTCGCGGGCGCTACCCTTGCGCCAGATCAGCGCAATCTCGCGCCGCGCTTCGTCCGAAACCAGTGGGCGCGCCTCAACCGTGGTGCCCTCCAGAAGCCCGGCTTCCACCGCCATCTCCGGCACCAGCGTCACACCCAGCTTGTTGTCGACCATCTGCACCAGCGTGTGCAGGCTCGTTCCCAGCATCATCGCCGAGGCGCGCAACTCAGGCCGGCTGCACGCCGCCAGCGCATGATCCTTCAGGCAATGCCCGTCTTCGAGCAGCAGCATCCGGCTGGCGCTGATGTCTTCAGGCCGCACGTCCTTGCCAACCACTTCGCCTCCGGCGGAGGCGACCAGCAGCCGATCCTCGAACAGCACTTCATGCGCAATCTCTCCGCAGTCGAACGGCAGCGCCAGCAGCGCGCAATCGACCGCGCCGCGCTGGAGTCCGTCACATGCCGCACCGCTCGGCTCCTCGCGCAGGAACAGCTTGAGGCTGGGATGCTCGGCGCGAAGGCGTGGCAGAAGTGGAGGAAGGAGGAACGGAGCGATGGTCGGGATCACCGCCATGCGAAGCTCGCCCGTCAGCGGCTCGCGCTCGGCTTCGGCCATCTCGGCCAGCTCCTCGGCCGAGCGCAGCACCAGCCGCGCCTTGGTCACGATCCGCTCGCCAAGCGGCGTGAACCGCATTACCCGGCGCGACCGCTCCACCAGCGTCGAACCGAGCAACGTCTCCAGCTCACGCAGCGAAGCTGAAAGGGTCGATTGAGTGATGAAGCAGCTTTCGGCGGCGCGGCCGAAATGCTCATAGTCGTGGAGCGCAACCAGATATTGCAATTGGCGGAGCGTAGGGAGGAAAGTCGTCATCGGCCCAATCGATCAAAGCGGATGCCTTAAGTCATTTGATTGTTCAACGCAAAGCACCCATATGGGGGTAACGGAGCGATCTGGTTCCCCTGTCGGACCGCTCCGGGCCGCTGCCGCTCGACAATGTTTCGGTCTTCCCCCCTTGGACCAGCGTTTCGCGGCGGCGGCCAGCTTGACCCTTACCGTATTATAAAGCTAGCACACCTCATGGATCGGTGAGGGGGCTTAAAGATGCGTGTATCGGCTGCAATCCTGATGGCTGCGTTGGCAAGTCCGGCCGCCGCGATGCCAAGCGACTTCGCCGGCAAAGCCGAAGCGATCCTCCGCCAGGATGTGCCCGCCGCTGGACCTGGGGTCAGCGCCGTGGTCAGCGAGAATGGCCGCATCGTCTGGATCGGTGCTACAGGGCAGGCGGATCTTGGGGGCAAGACGCAGCTCACCCCGGACAGCCTGTTCCGCTACGCCTCCATCACCAAGCAGTTCACCGCCGCGCTGGTGCTGAAGCTGGTCGACGAAGGCCGCCTCTCCCTCGACGACACGCTCGGCAAGTTGTTGCCTTCCGAAACGCCCGTGGCCTGGCACCCGGTGACCGTCCGGCAACTGCTCAACCACACCTCCGGCATACCGAGCTATACGGCCAAGCCCGGCTTCATGGCCGAAGCCTACACCGCCCAGCCGATCACCACGCGGCAGCTGATCGACGCCACCCGCGACATGCCGGCCGACTTCGCGCCGGGCACCGCGTTTCGCTACAACAACAGCGGCTACGTCCTGCTCTCCGCGATCGCCGAAAAGCTGACGGGCAAGCGCTGGTATTTAGCGCTCCGGGAGAAGATCACCGGGCCGCTCGGCCTGACCTCGATCCGCTGCGGCTGCGAGCCGGGGGTTCGGGAGGTTGCGAGCTACAGCCAGGACGACAAGCCGTCGCAGAAGATCGACATGAGCTTTCCTAGCGGCGCAGGAGCACTGATCGGCAATGCCGCGGACCTCGCCCGCTGGGCAGCGGCGCTGCACGGGGGCAAGGTGCTGAAACCCGTCACCTATCAGGAGATGATCACTCCGCGGCTCCCCGACGGCGCCGCCGAGCGTTATGGCTTCGGACTGACGCGAAACGAGGTGCGCGGGCTGGAGACGATTGGGCACAATGGCGGCATCTTCGGCTTCAACACCGAAAGCCTCTACGCGCCTGATCGCAAGCTGTTCGTCGCCGTGCTCAGCAACAGCGATGCGCGTGAGCCCGGTGCGGCGATCACTGCGCGCCGCCTGCTTTCCGCTGCCGCCGACAGCCCGTTCCCCGCGATGACTGCACAACCGCTCGACGTGAAGGCAGTCGAGCCGTTCCTCGGCATCTACAAGGCAGCGTCCGCCGAGCGGACCCTGTTCCTGCGCCACGGTAAGCTGTTCGCCCGCCGCGCCGGGAGCGGCGAGATGGAGCTGTTCTCGGCCGGTAACGGGCGCTTCTTCTATGGCCCAGCGTCGCTCAGCTATTTCGATCTCGCGCGGGGTGCAGATGGCAAGCCGGTGATGAGCTTCCATCCCGAAGGTGCCGTCAAAGCGGAGCAGGCTGTCTGGACCGGCGCCGCGCCGCCGGAGGCTGCGACTGTCGCCCTGAGCCCGGCCGAACAGGCAGCGCTGGCAGGCAACTACGCCATGGGTCCGGCGGTCATGACGATCATTGCGAGCGAGCAGGGGATGACTGCCCAACTGACCGGGCAGCCGGCGATCAAGCTCGAGGCCCTCGGCAAGCGCGAGCTGCGCACCGTCGGGGTCGATGCGCGTTTATCGTTCGAGGAGAAGGACGGCCGCATTGCCCGCGTGATCCTGCATCAGAACGGCCGCACGATCCCGTTTGAGCGGAAGCCCTAGGGCGTTCAGTCCCGGAGCGGGCTTCCCGCCAGCGCTTCGATGGTGGTTGCCGCCACCTCGCGGATCGCGCCGCGGTCGAGACCGCAGGCCCGCGCCACTTCCTCCCCCGCGAGGCTGTCGCCGATCGCAAGGAGGGTGAGCGCCAATGTCATCCGGTCGACCGGCCGGGTGTCGCCAAGCGCGCGCATGGTGCGGATGATCCGCTCAATGGTCGAGACGACCGGCTCCAGTGCCTCGCGCTGGCGGGTCAGCGCGACCCAGCCGATCAGCTCGCCCGCGCCCTCGCGGCGAAACGCTTCGAACATGGCGTCCACAACGTCACGCTCGGTCGCGGTGCCTTCTCGGCGCTGCTGGATCACGCCTTCGATCGAAGCGGCGACCGTCTGCGCAATGTCCTCGGCCAGCGCACGCTGCAGCCCCGCAGCCGTCCCAAAATGGTGGAGCAGGTTGGCATGAGTACGGCCCACCCGTTTCGCGACCGCCTGCAGTGTCACCGCCGCCGCCCCGTCGCTCTTCAAGAGCTCGCGCGCGGCGGCCAGAGCGGCGCCGCGGCTTTCCTCGGGCGAGACCCTTTTCCGGAGGAGGGGGTTTATTGACATTCTTGTAAGCAGTCGCCAATTGTGAAGTTCAGAGGAGTGGAGGACGTTGATGGGCGTGGCAAGTCTCGAGCGTGGTTCGGTGACCCCGACGGACCTCACCATTGCGCCGCGCGATCGCCGCTTCGGACGCGAGGAGAAGACTCCGCGCTGGTGGCTGAACAACTCGCCCTATGAGACCGCGCTCTACAATGCGCTGTCCGCAACCTTTCCCAAGGGCGAGGCCTATTTCATCGAAAGCATTCGCGCCTTCCGCGAAGCGGCCGACGAGAAGCTGGCGGGAGAGATCCGTGCCTTCACCACCCAGGAAGTGATCCACAGCCGCGAGCATGTGGCCTTCAACCGCCGTGCGGTCGAATCGGGCTACGACCTCGCCCCGCTCGAGCAGACGGTGCAGGAAAGCCTCGACCTGCTAAAGGGCCGCCCGCCGATCCTTGATCTCGCCGCGACCATGGCGCTGGAGCATTTCACCGCCATTATCGCGCACGAACTGCTCGCCAATCCCCGCCACCTCGCCAATGCCGATCAGGCCACCGCCGAACTGTGGCGCTGGCATGCGGTGGAAGAGATTGAGCACAAGGGCGTCGCTTACGACACCTGGATGGCGGCGACCCGCGACTGGTCGCGCTACAAGCGGTGGAAGGTGAAGAGCATCCTGATGCTCCTGGTCACCCGCAACTTCGTCCAGCACCGGACGCAAGGGGTGATCGAGTTGCTGCGGCAGGACGGCATCACGGGCCTGCGCGCCTGGGCCGGGGCCTTGTGGGTGATGTGGGGACGGCCCGGCATCTTCCGCAAGGTCGGCGCGGCGTGGCTCAGCTACTTCCTGCCGGGCTTCCACCCGTGGAACGAGGACGACCGCAATCTCATCGCCGGCTGGGATGCGACCTACGATTATCGTCAGGAATCGCCCGCCCGGAAGGTGCGGCGGGCGACCTGACTTCTTATGCGGCCAGCACCTCTTCGCCGGCCGCCAATTCCAGCGTGAACAGCCGGCACATGACCTCGCTCCCCCGCGCGCAGCTGTGCCGCGGCACGGTCCGGCCGGTCGGGCGGAAGCCGAGCTTCTCGAGCACCCGGCCGCTTGCCGGATTGTCGACGAAATGCCCGGCCTCGAGCCGCGGCAGGCCGAGCGTTCGGGCGATCTCGATCAACTGGCGGCCCGCTTCATAGGCGTAGCCGTTGCCCCAATGCGCGCGGGCGATCCAGTAGCCGATCTCGACCGCGCCGCCCGGCTTGCGGCCGAAGCCCGCACCGCCGACCAGTTCGGGCTCGCCGCGGGTGCGGCGCAGCAGCAGGAAGCTCGGCAGCACCGGATCCCCGGTGTTCTCGAGGAAAGCCCTGGCCTCGTCGAGGCCATAGGGCCACGGCGCCAGCGCCAGGTTGCGAACGATCGCCTCGTCGGCGATCGCCTTGGCGAGGGCAGGGGCGTCTTCCGCCCAGCCGGGTCTCAGCAGCAATCTTTCGGTCCGCGCGAACATGGTTTCATGCCTCCCTGTGCGGCCCTTGGCAGGGCCTCGTGACAGTTTCGGGAGAAGAAAAAGAAAGGGAGAAGAGGGGGCTGCCTCTTCTCCCTTCCAGAAACCGTTCATGCGATCGGATCTGTACCGGGCTGCCCCCTCCTGAGGCGGCCCGTCATCGACCAACCCCTATTCGGCTGCGTCCGCCATCGCCGGCATAATCGCCTGTACGTGGACGTACTTACGGCCTTGGCGGCCGTCGCTAAACGCGACTTTGCCGTCTGTAAGGGCGAACAGGGTGTGATCCTTGCCGAGGCCAACGTTGGTGCCCGGGTACACGCGGGTGCCGCGCTGACGCACGATGATGTTGCCGGCAACGACAGCTTCGCCACCAAACTTCTTCACGCCGAGGCGCCTGCCCTCGGAATCGCGGCCATTACGCGACGAGCCGCCTGCCTTTTTATGTGCCATGGTGTGTTACGCCTTCGGAGTCTTCTTGGCCTTGCCCTTAGCAGGCGCGGCATCCTGAGTCGAGTTGGTCACGTCCTGAGTGGCCTCGGTGCCGGCATCGGCCGGAACAACGCCCTCGCTGGAAGCGACCTGGCTTTCGTCGATGTCGGTCGAAGCCGGAGCGGCCTTGGCCTTTTTCGGAGCCTTCTTGGTCTCGCCTTCATCGGCCGCTGCAGCCTGCTGCTGCTGGCCCTGGCCGCCGACCGACACGATCTTCAGGATCGTGTGCTGCTGGCGGTGGCCGTTCTTGCGGCGATAGTTGTGACGGCGACGCTTCTTGAAGACGACGACCTTCTCGCCCTTCGCCTGAGCGATGATCTCAGCCGCAACGGTGAGGCCGTCGGTCCCCTTTAGGTCCGAGCCATCGCCCGCGAGCAGCACGTCGCTCAAGGTGATGCTGTCACCGGCGTCACCGGCCAGCTTCTCGACGACGATCTTGTCTCCCGGTGACACGCGATACTGCTTGCCGCCGGTGCGCACGATAGCGAACATGGGCCTCTTCTCTTTTCTAGGTGTTCGAACACGTTGATTTCTTGACCCATGCGGCAGCGTGGCGCCGGCCCGCGCGGGAAAGCGTGCCCCCTAGGAGAGGATGGCCGAAAGGTCAACCGACAGGATCGATGGAAACCGGATAGGCGGTCGAGCTCTTGCAGCGTTCCATCGCGAACTTGGACGTCACGTTCTTGAGCGGCCCCGCAGCGATGAGCTTGCCATAGAAATCGTCGAAATGCGCCATGTCGCGCACCGCCACCCGCAGCCAATAGTCGGTTTCGCCCGCCATGCGTACCACCTCGAGCACTTCGGGGAGCACCGACACGCCAGCGAGGAATCGCTGCTGCCATTCCGGGCTGTGATCGCGGGCTTCGACCTCGATGAAGACGGAAAGGCCGAGGCCGAGCGCGCGTGGGTCGACCAGCGCCACCGTCCGCTCGATCACCCCCGCAGCACGCAGCTTCTGGATTCGCCGCCAACAGGGAGTGGGGGACAGGCCGACCCGCGCGCCGATGTCTGCCACCGGTAGAGTCGCGTCCTCCTGCAGAATGGCAAGAATCCGGCGATCGGTCTGATCCATTTTCATAGGAGCCGCATTTTGAGCATGAACTTGCAGCTTTGCAAGGTCGCGTGCATCGGCCTTGTTATTTGCCGGGGCCCCTTGCTCCACCTCTGTGAAAGGGGCAAATTCACGTTGTTCCGAACGGAAGAAGTCTTGATCAGAGCACGCAAGATTATTCCAACTTGGGACGCCTTGCCGCCGCGGTGACGAGCCGCGGCGGCAAGACAAGTCATCGTTCCCTTGAGAGCACTTGCCCCGGCGGAATCCCTAGGTCCGTCGGGGCTCTTTCGTTGGGCGCATGGCCCGTTGATTGTTGCCGTTTTACTACAAGCGCCAGCAAAGCGGAGAATGGACTGGTCGGCATATTGGCGCGCCGCCAAGTTCGTCCATTCTCCGGAAAGTAAATGCCTGTCGCGGGGGCGCGGCAGGCACAACCGGGGGTTTCTCATGACCAGTCACCGTTCCGCCTTGCTCTTCACCATCAGCTCGCTGGCAATGCTCGCCGCCGCACCTGCCGCAGCGCAGCCTGTTGCAGGGCCCGCCGCGCCGACACCCGAAGCCGCAGCGGCTCCGACCGATCCCAGCCCAGCCCCCGACAGCACCATTGTCGTGACCGGGACCCGCCGGACCGACCGAACGGTCGCCGAATCGCCAGTTCCCGTGGACATCATCGGAGCCGACCAGCTCAGCGCCTCGGGGCTTGGTGAGACCAACAAGATCCTCAACAACCTGGTCCCGAGCTTCAACTTCCCGCAGCCCTCGATCACCGATGGTACCGACGCGGTCCGCCCGGCCTCGCTGCGCGGCCTGTCGCCGGACCAGGTACTGGTGCTGGTGAACGGCAAGCGCCGCCACGTGTCGGCGCTGCTCAACATCAATGGCACGGTTGGCCGTGGTTCGGCCGCCGTCGATCTTAACAACATTCCGGCGCTCGCCATTGACCGGATCGAAGTGCTGCGCGACGGCGCCGCTTCGCAATATGGCTCGGACGCCATCGCCGGCGTGATCAACGTCCGCCTCAAGAAAGCGTCAAACGGCGGCCGCGCGCAGGTGAGCTACGGCAAGTACATCACCACGCTGGACGATGTAGCGAACGTCACTGGCCTGGTACTCACCGGCGGGCAGCCCTCGCTCGATCCGACGTCCAACAACGCCTATCTGAACGTCACCTCCAACGGCGAGCGCAAGGTGCGGGACGGCGAGCTGTGGACGATTGGCGCCAACATTGGCGTGCCGCTCACCAACAACGGTGGGTTCGTCAACGTCACCGCCGAATACCGCGACCGTAGCCCGACCAATCGGCAGGGCTTCGATATTCGCCCCAACTACGTGCGGCCGACCACCACGACCTTCGACCCGCGCGAGCTGACCTTCAACCGTATCAACTTCCGCTATGGCGATGCGAAGACCGAGGATTACGGCCTGTTCGTCAACTCGGGCGTGCCGCTGGGCGGGGCCGAGCTCTACGCCTTCGCCTCCTACAACAAGCGCGACAGCGAATCGGCAGCCAACTATCGCCAGCAATCCAACGGCGTAACCGGTGTGGGCGGTGCGAACCGCGATTACTCGACCATCGCTCCCAACACGACTCCATCGGCCGCCAACTTCACCCCGCTGACGCCGGACGGCTACCTGCCGCTGATCCAGACCGATTATAAGGATTATTCGGGCACGATCGGCCTGCGCGGCGAGGTCGCGGGCTGGAAGGCCGATGGGTCCATTCAGTACGGCAAGAACAAGTTCGATTACACGATCGCCAACACCATCAACGCCTCGCTCGGCGCCGCTTCGCCGCGGATCTTCGATGCCGGCGGGATCGGCTATGGTCAGCTGGTCGCCAATCTCGACTTCAGCAATGAATATGATTTCGGCTTCGCCAAGCCGCTGAGCGTCGCGGTAGGTGCAGAGTTTCGCCGCGAGGATTTCCAGATCCGTCCGGGTGAGCCCGCCTCCTTTGCCGCCGGACCGCTCTACCGGGCGCCGATCCTCAACACGACGCAGGCTGCCTGCACCACCGCCGGCGGTGTCTTTGCTGGCACTACCTGCTCCTTCCCGGGCCGCGCCGCGGCGCCGCGCAGCCAGGGCTTCGGCGGCTTCCCTACCAGCGCTGAGCGCGACGTCGATCGCAACAACGTGTCGGCCTATGTCGAGCTGGATACCGACCCGCTGCCCGGCTGGACCACTACCGTGGCCGCTCGTGTCGAGCGTTATTCCGACTTCGGCGAGCAGGTGACCGGCAAGTTCGCCACCCGCTTTGAGATCACCCCGGGCTTCGCCATTCGCGGCGCCGTTTCCAACGGCTTCCGCGCCCCATCGCTGCAGCAGCAGTTCTTCACCACCGTCTCAACCAACTTCGTGTCGGGCGTCGCGGTGGACATCCTGACGCTGGGTGTCAGCGATACGGTCGCGCAGCGGCTGGGTGCGCGGTCGCTCAAGCCTGAGAAGTCGACCAACCTGTCGATCGGCACCACTCTCAACCCGCTGCGCGGGCTGACGATCACCGCCGATGCCTATCAAATCAAGCTTAAGGACCGGATCGTTCTGACCGAGAACCTCGGTGCGTCGGGCAATGCGGCAACCGACAATCTGGCGCGTACGTTGATCGCCGATCCCTCCATCGGCGCCGCCCGCTTCTTCATCAACGGCCTCGACACCACCACCCGCGGGCTCGATATTGTCGGTACCTACCGGATGGGTATTGGCGCCAGCCGGTGGACGCTGACCGGCGCGTACAATTACAACAAGACCAAGATCGACCGCCGTATCGTCGACCTCGGACCGCTCGCCGCCGCGCAGAACATCGTGCTGTTCGGCCGCGTCGAAGGCATTCGCTTCGCCGAAGGCCAGCCGCGCGACAAGGTGGTGCTGTCGGCTGATGGCCGGCTCGACTACCTCGGCCTGACTGCGCGGACCACCCGCTACGGCCGGGTGGTCTCGCCCAATACCGCAGCGCCGATCGGCAATACGAGCAGCCTCACCGCATACGGGCCGGACGATATCTTCCTCAGCCCGAAGTGGATCACGGACCTGGAATTCCGGGTCAACCCGGTCAAGTCGCTTGAGATTGCGCTGGGCGCCAACAACCTGTTCGACGTCTATCCGGACCGCCTGCCGTTCGGCGCACGCCCGGCAGCGGTCGGCGGCTTCTATCCGGTGACCCAGGCCTTCCTGCCTTATTCCAACTTCTCACCTTTCGGCTTCAACGGCCGCTTCCTCTATGGCCGGGTGAGCGTCGACTTCTGATGCAAACAACAAAGGCGCCTCTCCCGATCTGGGAGAGGCGCCTTTGTTGTGCCTTGCACGAAGAGCTTAGTGGCGGTGTTCCGGCCTCAGCTTATAGCGGCCGGGCTCAAACGCCTCGAACAGATTGTCGATGGCCGGGTGGTCCACCGGCTCATCCTCCTCGTCCGCGACGAGGTTCTGCTGCGACACGTAAGCGACGTAGCTGCCTTCGCCATTCTCGGCGAGCAGGTGATAGAAGGGCTGGTCCTTGGACGGCCGGATCTCGAGTGGAATCGCCTGATACCATTCCTCGCTGTTGGCGAAGACCGGGTCGACGTCGAAGATCACGCCTCGGAAATCGAGCAGCCGGTGGCGCACCACCTCACCAATGCCGAAGCGGGCGATGGCGATAGGAGGAGCGGAGGTCTCGCTCATAAGGGGGGAACGCATCGAAAGCGGCATGGCTGCAACTTAAGGCATCGGCGCCGGTCCGCAAGGGAGCGTGTCAGAAGGGAATGGCCTTGCCCTGCCAATCGAAGAAGCCGCCACTGTCCGATGGCGTCAGGCGACCGAGAACGTCGGCCAGGGCTTGTGCGGACTTGGCCGGGGTGAATAGCCGTTCGGGCGCGACATTGGCCTGGAATGGCCGGCTCATCTCCGTGTCGACGGTGCCCGGGTGGAGCGCCGCCAGCACCGCCTCCGGGCGGGTCCGCGCCACTTCGATCGCTGCGGTGCGCACCAGCTGGTTGAGTGCCGCCTTGCTTGCCCGGTAGCCGTACCAGCCGCCCAGCCGATTGTCCGCGATGCTTCCGACCCGGGCCGACAGAAGCGCCACCTCGACACGGCCGCTGCGGGCAAGGCGCGGCAGGAAGTGCCGCAGCACCAGCGCGGGTCCGATCGCATTGACGCGGAAGGCGCGTTCGAGACTTACTTGAGCGAGGTCTCGCAAGGATCGCTCAGGCGACAGGCTCTCGTCGTGCAGCAGCCCCGTCGCGACCACCAGCCGGGTGGCCGCGGAGAAGGGGAGGGCGTCGGCCGCGGCGGCGATGCTGGCAGCATCGGTGAGGTCGATCCTGCCTGCCGAGCGCGACAGCCGATCCACCCGATCCCCCTTCGCCTCGTATAGATCGGCAAGTGCTGCGCCGATCCCTCCCGAGGCGCCAATGATGATTGTATCCATAAGCGCGGCCATGCGCGCGCGGGGCGGGCGCGCCAAGCTGGTACCTTAGGCCGATTTGCCGCTAGGCAAGGCCGAACGGCGCTGCTAGTGACCCGCCCGCGACCCCCGGCAGCCGTCGGGTCCACGTCTTGGAACCTTGCGGAGAGGTGGCTGAGTGGTCGAAAGCACCGCACTCGAAATGCGGCGTGCCTTAACGGGTACCGTGGGTTCGAATCCCACCCTCTCCGCCACTACCCCTTGATCGGTCGGCTCAGATCCCGTCGCCACCAAGTGCGCGATAGACAGCAACGCGGTTCTGCGCGGCGGCCAGCTGCACGGCAACGACATTGCGTTCGGTCGCATAAGCCGATCGCTGCGCGTCGAGGACGTTTAGGAAGGGGTCGAGCCCTTCGCGGTAGCGGGCGGTGACCAGGCGCAGCGTGTCATTCGCCGCCGACAGGTTGCGCTGGTTGGCAGCTACCCGGTCGCCGAGGGTGCCATGGTCGGCGAGGGCGTCAGCCACTTCGCGAAAGCCGGTTTGGATCGCCCGCTCGTAGGTGGCGAGAGCGGCCTGCTGCTCGGCCCGGGCGAGCGCGACGTTGGCGCGTGCCGCACCGCCGTTGAAGATGCTGTAGCTTGCATCTGCCCCGGCCGAAAAGTTGAAGGCGCTGCCCGTGAAGAGGCCGCCAAGCGTGCTGCTGGCGAGGCCGAGCAGTCCGGTCAGCGAAATGCGCGGGAAGAGCGCGGCCCGCGCGGTGCCGATGTCGGCATTGGTCGCGCGTAGACGATATTCCGCTTCGATCACATCCGGACGGCGAAGCAGAATGCGGCTGTCGAGCCCCGCGGGCAACGCGGCAACGCTCGCCGCCGCTTCGCTGATCGAGCGGGGAAGCAGGCTTGGGTCGACTGGTGCACCCACGAGCAATTGCAGCAGGTTGGCGCCTTGCGCCCTGCGCGCTCGCTGTTCGGCCAGGTCGGCGCGGGCGGTCTCGAGTACCTGCACCGCCTGCAGAAGATCGGTCCGCGGGGCGACCCCGCCGCGCAGGCGCGCTTCGGTCAGCACGCGGCTTCGCTCCGCCGCGGCTACCGTATTCTCGGCAATGGAAAGGAGCGAGGTGTCGGCAGCATAGGTGAGCCAGGCGTCGGCGATGTCGCCGATCAAGGCAACCCGCACGGCGCGCTCGGCCGCGCCGGTGGCGAGCAGGCGCTCCTGCTGCGCCCGCGTCTGCGAAGCGAGCAGGCCGAACAGGTCGAGCTCGAACGAGGGCAGGAGGCTGGCCGATCCGCCAACCCGAACACCGTTGATATCGCCGTCCTGATCGCGGCGCGGGGTGACTTCAACCCCGGCGGTGCTGTCGAGCCGCAGTAGCTGGTTGGCTCGTGTAATCCGCACCTGCGCCCTTGCTGCGGCGATGTTCGCGGCGGCGATTCGCAGGTCACGGTTGTTCTGAAGCGCCTGCCCGACCAGCGTCTGCAAGCGAACATCGCGCAACACGTCGCGATGATTGAAGTCGGGGAGGGCGGGCGCTTCGGCGCGATAGGGATCGCCGACGGGCCAACTGACCGGCACCGGCGCGGCCGGAGTGCGGTAAGCCGGGTCGAGCGACGTGCAGCCAGCCAGCAGCAGCGGGGCGAGGACAAGCAGCTTTCTCACGTCGTCGCCTCCGTCGCGGCCGGCGGGGTGCGCCGGCGCAGTCGCTCACGGACCCTGGTGACGCCTTCCTTGGCCGCGCGGCGAACCAGCACGAAAAACAAGGGAATGTAGAAAATGGCGAGGATCGTCGCGGTCAGCATACCGCCGATCACCGCCGTTCCGATCGCGATGCGGCTGTTGGCGCCGGCGCCGGTTGAGATCGCCAGCGGCAGCACGCCGAAGATGAAGGCAAAGCTGGTCATCAGGATCGGGCGCAGACGGATGCGAGCCGCTTCGATCGCGCTATCGAGCACGCTCTTGCCCTGGCGCTCCGCCTGTTCGGCAAACTCGATCATCAGAATGGCGTTCTTGGCGGCAAGGCCCATGGTCGTGAGCAGTCCGATCTGGAGGTAGACGTCGTTCTCGAGCCCGCGGAGCGTTACGGCAAACACGGCGCCGACAAGGCCGAGCGGGATCACCAGCAGCACCGCGACGGGAATGGTCCAGCTTTCGTACAGCGCCGCGAGGCAGAGGAAGACCACCAGCAGCGACAGGCCGTAGAGAATCGGCGCCTGACCCGCCGACAGCCGTTCCTGGAAGCTCGCGCCCGACCAGGCGACGGTGGTGCCCGGGATCTCGGCCGCCAGCGCCATCATGCGGTCCATTGCCTCGCCCGAGCTGACGCCCGGCGCGGGCTGGCCCTGGAATTCGAAGGAGGACACACCGTTGAAGCGGCTGAGGCTGCTCGGCCCCGTGCTCCACCCGGTCTGCGCAAAAGCGCTGAATGGCGTCATCTGCCCGTCGTTGCCGCGCACGAACCATTGGCCGAGGTCGGACGGCTGCGAACGATAGGGCGCGTCGCCCTGGACGTAGACGCGCTTGACCCTGCCATTGTCGATGAAGTCGTTGACATAGCGGCCGCCCCACGCCGTCGACAGCGTGCTATTCACGTCGGCCTGGCTGACGCCGTAGGCGGTGAGGCGCTGCTGATCGACTTCGACGTCGAGGTTGGCAACGTCGGGAAGGTCGCTGAGGCGGACCGAGCTCAGCAGCGGGTCGCCATTGGCAGCGGCGAGCAGGCGTTCGCGCGCTTCCTGAAACTCCTCGCGGCTGAGCCCACCGCTGTTCTGGAGCTGCATGTTGAAGCCATTGGACTGGCCAAGGCCCCGGATGGCGCCCGGCACGAGCGCAAACACCTGCGCATCGCGGAAGCCGCGGAAGGCCCCTGACGCGCGCTCGACGATAGCATCGGCGCTATTCTCAGAGCCCTGGCGCTCATCCCACGGCGCCAGATTGATGAAACCCTGGCCAGTGTTCTGACCGGTAGCGCCGCCGCCGCCGCCACCGCCCGCGACGGTGAACACGACTGCCAAGTTCTTGGCTTCATACTGGGTGAGATAGCCCTCGATCTGCCGCTGCACCTCCAACGTGCGCTGCTGGGTAGCGCCGGCGGGCAGGCGGAACTGGATGCTGGCGGCGCCCTGATCCTCGGTCGGCAAGAAGCTGGTGGGCAGGCGTGTGAACAGGATCACGAGGATGACGCAGGTCACGCCGTAGATGCCGAGGAACAGCCACTTGCGATTGATGACCGTCATCACCCCGCCGGTGTAACGCTCGATGCCGCGGTTAAAGTTTCGATTGAACCAGTCCTGGAAGCGGTGCGCCCAGCGCTGATACCAGCGGGCGTCCGAGCGCTCGGCGGCTTCCTCTTCCGCCGGTTTGCGTGCTTTCAGCAACGTCGCGGTGATCGCCGGGCTGAGGATCAGCGCCACCAGCACCGAGAGGATCATGCAGCTGATGATGGTGATCGAGAATTGCTGGTAGATGACTCCGGTCGAGCCGCCGAAAAAGGCCATCGGCAGGAACACGGCCGACAGCACAACGGCAATGGCGACCAGCGCGACCTGAATCTCCTTCATCGAGATTTCCGTCGCTTCCCGGGGGCTCATGCCCGGGTTTTCTTCCATCAGGCGCTCGACATTCTCGACCACCACGATGGCATCGTCGACGAGGAGGCCGATCGCCAGCACCAACCCGAAGAGGGTCAGCGTGTTGATGGTGAAGCCGAACAGGTAGAAGATCGCAAAGGTGCCGAGCAGCACCACCGGGACCGCGATCGCCGGCACCAGCGTCGCCCGCCAGCTCTGCAGGAAGACGAACATCACGATGACCACGAGGACCACCGCTTCGAGCAGGGTCTTTACGACCTCCTCGACCGACAGCTTGATAAAGGCGGTGGTGTCGTTGGCGTAGGCAACCTTCAGCCCTTCGGGCATTGAGGTGGTGAGCTCGTTCACCCGCGCCTTGATCAGCCCAGCGGTCTTGAGCGCGTCGGCGCCCGGCGCGAGGCTGATCGCCATGCCGGCTCCTGGATGGCCGTTGATCCGGCTGACTGAATTGTAGCTTTCGGCGCCAAGCTCGACCCGGGCGACGTCCTTGATTCGAACGGTAGCGCCGCTTGGCTCGGTCTTGAGGATGATGTTCTCGAACTGCTCGGGCGTCTGCAGCCGCGACTGGGCCGTGACGGTGGCGTTGAGTAGCTGGTCACGGGGCTGGGGCAGGCTCCCGACCTCGCCGGCGGCGACCTCGGTATTCTGGTTCTGGATGGCCGTGATGACATCGCCCGGCATCAAGGCGACGCCCGCGAGCTTTTGCGGGTTGAGCCAGACCCGCATCGCTCGCTGCGAACCAAAGACGTTGACGTCGCCGACGCCCTCGACGCGGGACAGCGGGTCCTGGATGTTGCTGGTGAGGTAATCCGACACGTCGATGTTGGACCGCCGATCGGTTTCGTCGAACACGCCGACGATCAGCAGGAAGTCGGGATTGGATTTCGTGACCCGGACGCCCTGCTGCTGCACCTGCTGCGGCAACCGCGAGACGGCCTGTTGGACTGCATTCTGAACCTGCACCTGCGCAGTGTCGGGGTCGGTGCCCTTGGCGAAGGTCGCCGAGATACCGACCGACCCGCGCGAGCTGGAGGTCGAGGAGAAGAACAGCAGGCCGTCGATGCCGGACAGTTGCTGTTCGAGGATCTGGGTAACGCTGTTCTCGACCGTTGCAGCGCTGGCACCGGGATAGGTAGCGCGGATGTTGACCTGGGGCGGGGCGACGTCGGGATACTGCTCCACCGGCAGCTGAGTGATCGCGCCGATGCCGGCCAGCATGGTGATGATCGCCAGAACCCAGGCGAAGATCGGCCGATTGATGAATAGCTGGGACACTAAGCGCGCCCGCCGCCCTTGCCTTGGCCGTCCTTGCCCTGGCCTCCGCGCGAGCCGGGAGGCGGCGGGGCGATGCGTTGCGGGGTATTGGCGGGAACCGGACGAATGTCGGCCCCGTCACGCAGGTTGGCGAGGCCTTGCGTGATGACCTTGTCGCCGGCCCGAATGCCGCCGGTCACGACCCAGTCGTTGCCTTGCGTCCGGTCGGCCTTGATCTCGCGTCGCACGGCTTTGTTGTTCGGGCCGACAAGGAAGACATAAGCCTGCCCGCCAATGTCCCGCTGCACTGCATTCTGCGGCACTAGGATGGCGTTGGGGGTCACCGCCTGGCTGAAGCGGGTCTGGACGAATTGGCCGGGCAACAAGCTGCCCTGCGGATTGGGGAAGCTGGCTCGCAGCGTGACGGTGCCGGTGCTTTCGTTCACCTGCACTTCGGAGAACTGGACCGTGCCGGTGTAGCCGTAATCGCTACCGTCCTCGAGGAAGAGCCGGACTTGCGTGCTGCCCGGTGTCACCCCGCCCTGTGCCAGCGCGCGGCGAAGCGCGGTGAGGTCGGCGCTCGACTGCTGGATATCGACATAGATGGGGTCGGTGCGCTGGATCACCGCCAGCGGCCCGGCCTGATTGGCGCTGACCAGGGCCCCTTGCGTGAACAGGGAGCGGCCGATCCGCCCGCTGATCGGCGCGCGGATGGTGGCAAAGCGGAGGTTGATCCGCGCCGTTTCCAGCGCGGCGAGGTTCTGGTTTACGCTTGCTCGCGCTTGCCGGGCCTGCGCTGCGGCATCGGTATATTCCTGCTGGCTGACCGCTTCGATCTGAGCCAGCGGGCGGAAGCGATTGGCCCGCGCCTGCGCCGCATCGGCCGCGGCGCGCGCGGCGGCGACGGTAGCGGACGCTTCGTTGACGGCGGCGCGGTAGAGGCTCGGATCGATCTGGTAGAGCGGCTGGCCCTGCCGAACGAAGCTGCCCTCAGTAAACAGACGGCGCTGGACGAGACCGTTGACCTGCGGCCGCACTTCCGAGGTTTCGTAGGCGACCGTCCGGCCGCCAAGTTGAGTGACAAGCGGAACGCTGCTGGTCGAAACGGTGACGAACCCGACCTGCGTCGGCCCGCGTGCGCCACCCTTAGCGTTGCCGCCTTTCTGGGCGTCAGCCTCGGACCCGCTCGAGCAGGCGCCAAGGAGCGGAAGCAGGGCAAGCAGGACGAGGGCCGTGCTGGCCCCCGGCGATCTATGGGACATCAAGGGTGCGCAATCTTCAAGCTAGCTACGTGCCGTCAAACCCGTGGTGTCGGAAAAGTTGCGGGGCAGATACCCTTATCGACCAAAGGCCGTATGGTTCGGCAAACGTCTCAGCCGTCGGCCAGAACCGCCAGGAGCGCGAAGCTCGCCAGCCAATGCTCCCCGGCATAATCGCCGCTGAGATGGGGCAGGGCGGCGGCGAAGTTCGCTTCGGCAAGGCGGGTGAGCAGCGGCTCAGAAGGATGGGGCGCGAGAGCGGCGCGGATCGAGCGAAGCGCCCACGCGCGGCTGAGGTTCAATCCGTCGAGATGCGCAGTCTTGCCGTCGCTGCGGTCGGAGACGAAGGCCGGCTCGAACCTAGCTGCGAGCGCGCCATTGTCGAGCAGAAAGGCTTCGAACCACGGCGCGAAGGTGTCGCGCCTTTTGACCCGCGACATCAGCAGAGCGACGCTGAGGGAAGGAGAAAGGAACTCGTCTCCGCCGGGCTCCCATCCGCGATAATCTCGCTCTTGCGCGAAGCAGCGTTCGGTCCAGGCTTCGATCGCCTGCAACAGGCCGGGATGGTGAGACTGCGCCCAATCGTGCGCAAGCGTGAGGGCGAAAGCGGTGTTGAAGTGGGTGCCGACCGTGATCGGATAAGTAAGCTTGTCGAGATAGCCGACGAACCGCTCGGCAAAGGCCAGCGCCAGCGGACGGAGCCGGTCGCCCCAGCTATGGTCACCCTGTCCCTCGGCTTCGCCATGCAGCGCCAGAAACCATGCCCAGCCATAGGGCCGCTCGAACCCGGCAGATTGCGGGCGGTGAAGATAGGCGAGCTCGGCCGCGACCTTGTCGGCGGTGAAGCTCTCGTCGGCAAGGATGGTGATCCGCGCTGCTTCGGGCAAATCTGGGAAGAGCCGGCGCATCGTCAGCAGGGTCCACCAGCCGTGGACGCAGCTGTGCCAGTCGAAGCTGCCGTAGAAGATCGGGTGCAGCACCCGTGGTGGCACCGCATCGCCATCGTTCAGCAGCACGTGGTCGAGCTTGTGCGGATATTCCTGAGTGACGTGCCCGAGCGCGATCCCCGCGAAGCGCGCGGCCATGTCCCGATCGAGCCCGCTCACCGGAAGGCCGCTAGGTAGATAATCAGGATGTTGAGCAGCAGCAGCGGCAGCGCCGTCGCGATCTGCGCTTTCACCACGCCATATTGGTCCTTGAGCTCCAGCAGGGCGGCAGGGACGAGATTGAAATTGGCGGCCATCGGGGTCATCAGCGTGCCGCAGAAACCCGCCAGCATGCCGACGGCTCCCACCACCGCCGGATCGCCGCCATAATCCTGGATCAGGAGCGGCACGCCGATCGCTGCCGCCATCACCGGGAAGGCGGCGAAGGCGTTGCCCATCACCATGGTGAACAAGGCCATGCCGATCCCGAACACTGCGGCAGTCAGGAAGATGCTGCCTTCCGGGATCAACGAGCGGGTCAGCCCGCCGATGATGTCGCCGACTCCGGCGGCGGCGAACAGCACGCCCAGCGCCGCCAGCATCTGCGGCAGCACTGCGGCCCAGCCGATCGAATCGATCAGCCGCCGCCCTTCTTGCAGCGGGGTCAGCAGCGGGGGCCGAAGCCAGACGAAGATGGTGGCGATCGCCAGCAGCACGCCGAGCCCGAGCAGCACGTAAGTCTCGCGCTTGGGTTCAAACAGGCCCGAGGTGCCGAGCGGCGAAGAATTGTAGAGCAGAGTTCCGAACAGCGCGGTCGCCGGGATGATCAGCGCGGGCAGGAACAGCTTGTTGCCGAGCTTGGCTGAATAGGCCTCGCGCTCCGCTTCGTTGGTGGTCGCCGGCTGGCCACGCCCGACAAAGCCGAAGCCGGCGAGCGCGGCGAGGCCAAGAACGAGAAAGCCGTTGCCGAGGTCGCCAATGAGGTCGCCCGCCAGCAGGCTCAGCGCCATCAGCCCCCAGAAAGCGGCATTGCCCCAGCGCTTGGCGTTGCTGCGATCGCCAGCACTGAGGATGGCGAACCCGGCGAACATCGCGCCAGTCAACAGGTAGAGCCAGTGCAGGGTGATCACTTGCGCGCCCTCCGCAAGCAGCGATCGAGCAGCAGCAGCCGTGCGCCGTGGATCAGGAAGGCGAGGATCGCCGTCGGGATCGCCCACACGGCGAGCTGCAGGGGCGAAAGGTCGATCCCGTAGGTGGCCAGCGTCGCCTGGATCAGCACGATCGAGCCGATGGCGAAGAAGATGTCCTCGCCGAAGAACAGCCCGACATTGTCGGTCGCGGCCGACATCTCCTTGACCGTTTCGGCGGTCTCCTCGTCGAGTTCGCCATGCTCCTTTGCCGCAGCGGCGAGCGCCATCGGGGCGACTAGCGGCCGAACCGTCTGCGCCTGGCCCGCGGTCGAATGGAGGCCGATTGCGGCGGTGATCTGGCGATAGCCGAGATAAAGCAGGAGGAGCTTGCCGGTGGTCGCCCGCTGCATCGACCGGATCAGCGTGGCGGCCCGCTGCTGGAGGCCGAAGCGCTCGAGCATTCCGATCACCGGCAGGACGATCCAGACGATGGCGATGATGCGATTGTCGTTGAACGCCTTGCCGAAGGTGGCGATCACCGCCAGCGGATCGAGCCCGCCGAGCAGCCCGGTGGCGAGCGCCGCTACCGTTACCACCAGCATCGGGTTCAGCCGCAGCGCGAAGCCGGCGACCACCAGCAGGATGCCGAGCAGGGGCCAGTAGTTCATTCAGGCTCTCCAAAGCCGCCGCCACCCGGCGTTTCGATGATGAAGCGGTCGCCGGGCGCCATGTCGGCCTTGGCGGTGGCGGTGAGTTCCTCGATGCTGCCGTCCGCGCGTTCGACCCAGTTGCGGCCAGGCAGGGCATCGCCGCCGCCTGCCAGCCCCTTGGGCGCGATCCGCCGCCGGTTGGCGAGGATGTTGGCCCGCATCGGTTTGAGAAAGGTGATCTCGCGAATGACGCCGCTGCCGCCCTTGTGCTTGCCGCTGCCACCCGAGCCGCGGCGGATGGCAAAACGGTCGAGCCGCACCGGAAGCCGAGTTTCGAGGATCTCTGGATCGGTGAGCCGGCTGTTGGTCATGTGCGTCTGCACCGCATCCGTGCCGTCATGGTCCGGCCCCGCGCCCGATCCGCCCGCGATGGTCTCATAATATTGGTGCCGCGCGTTGCCGAAGGTGAAGTTGTTCATGGTGCCTTGGCTTGGCGCCAGCCGTCCGGTCGCGGCGAACAGGGCGTCGGTGACGACCTGGCTGGTTTCGACATTCCCGGCCACCACCGCGGCGGGATACTCTGGCGAGAGCATCGAGGCGTCGGGCAGCACCAGCTCGACCGGGCACAGGCAACCGTCGTTGAGCGGAATGTCGTCGTCCATCAGCGTCCGCACCACATAGAGCGAGGCGGCGCGGGCAATGGCGCGGGGAGCGTTGAAGTTGTCCGACCGCTGCCGGCTGGTTCCGTTGAAGTCGAACACCGCCGACCGGGCTGCCTTGTCGACCCGGATGGCGACTGTCACTTCGCCGCCATTGTCCATTGGGTAGGTGAAGGTGCCATCCTCCAGCGTGCCGAGCATCCGCCGCACACTTTCCTCGGCGTTGGCAAGGACGTGGCCCATGTAGGCTGTGACGACCTCTACCCCGTAATCGGCCGCGATCGCCGTCAGCATGTCGGACCCGCGGCTACAGGCGGCAAGCTGAGCCTTGAGGTCTGCCATGTTGCGATCGGGGCGCCGGACCGGCCACTCGCCGCTCGTCAGCAGCGCCAGCATCTCTGCCTCGCGCAGCCGGCCTTCGTCGACCAGCAGCTCGTTGTCGATCAGTACGCCCTCGTCCGCGATGGAGCGGCTTTCGGGCGGCATCGATCCCGGCGCGATCCCGCCGACGTCCGCATGGTGGCCGCGCGCGGCCACAAAGGCGGTGGGCACGTCATTCTCGTCCAGGAACACCGGCACGATCACGGTGATGTCAGGAAGGTGCGTGCCGCCGCGGTAAGGATCGTTCAGCAGATAAGCATCGCCGCGCCTTATGCCGCGCCCGTCGCGGGCCTGTCCGCGCGTGTCAATGATCGTGCGGATGCTCTCGCCCATCGAGCCCAGATGCACCGGAATGTGCGGCGCATTGGCGATCAGCGCGCCACCTGCGTCGAACAGGGCACAGGAAAAGTCGAGCCGTTCCTTGATGTTGACCGAGGTGGCGGTGGCCTGCAGCGCAACGCCCATCTCCTCGGCAATCGCCATGAAGAGGTTGTTGAAGATCTCCAGCCGTACCGGATCCCTCTCGCGGGTCGCCTGGTGCCGGGTGCGAGGCGGGGCGGAGCGGGTCAGCAGCAGCGTCCCGTCCGCTGCCCGCCCGGCGGTCCAGCCATCGTCCACCACCGTGGTCGAGGAAGCGCCGAGGATGAGAGCTGGGCCCGCCACCTGCTGGCCATCGGCAAGGTAGGCGCGTTGGTAGGTGTCCCACCCGCCGTGCCGCATCGGTGTGGCGCCGATCCCGGCCGGATGCGTCAGGGCCGTTGGCAGTCCCGTTCCGCCGACCACCTCTGCCACCAGCGCTTCGACGATCACCGGCGAGCCCTCATCGGTGTAGCCAAACCGCTGACGATGCAGCGTGTGGAAGCTGGCGGCCATCGCGATGCGTTCGGCGAGCGGCAATTCGAGGGCGGTGTCGCTGCCCTCCAGCCGAAGCCGCGCCCGCTGGGCGACGCGCACACTCTCGGCCGCGACGCCTTGGCTCTCCAGCGCGCGTTGCGCTTCGCCGGTCAGGGCGGCCACTTCTTCCGCGTAGCTTTCCCCAAGCGGCCGCCGCCAGCTTCGCTCGCGGATGACCTTGCGCTCGGCCAGCCCGATGCCGAAGGCCGACAGCACGCCGGCAAGCGGGTGGATCATGATCCGCTCCATGCCGAGCCGGTCGGCGACTGCGCAGGCATGCTGCCCGCCTGCGCCGCCGAAGCAGGCGAGGGTGTAGCGGCCAACGTCATGACCGCGCGCGACCGAGATCTTGCGGATGGCCGCCACCATGTTCTCATTGGCAATGGCGAGGAAACCCTCGGCGATCTCCTCAGGCGAAAGTGACTGGCCGGTCGCGCTGCGTACGGCTTTGGCGACCTCGTCGATGCGCGCGTGTGAGGCAGTGGCATCGAGCGGCTGGTCGCCATCCGGTCCAAACACGGCCGGGAACAGCTCGGGAACAATGCGGCCGAGCACCAGATTGCAGTCAGTAACCGTCAGCGGCCCGCCGGCGCGGTAGCAGGCAGGCCCCGGCTGGGCCCCCGCGCTTTCCGGCCCGATCCGGAAGCGCATGCCGTCAAACCGGCAAATGGATCCGCCGCCCGCCGCCACCGTGTGGATCTGCATCATCGGTGCCCTCACCCGGACACCAGCGACGAGGCTCTCCTCGGCAAGCTCCAGCGTGCCCGCATAATGCGACACATCGGTCGACGTGCCTCCCATGTCGAAGCCGATCAGCCGGTCCTCACCATGCGCCGCGCCCGCTGCGACCATGCCCACCACGCCGCCCGCCGGTCCCGACAGGATCGCGTCCTTGCCCCGGAACGCCTGTGCGGCGGCGAGCCCGCCGTTGGATTGCATGAAGCTCAGTTCCGCGCCCTCGTCCAGCCCGGCAGCGACCCGGTCGACATAGCGGCGCAGCACCGGGGATAGATACGCATCGGCCACCGTCGTATCGCCGCGGCTAACGAACTTGATCAGGGGGGCGACCTCGTGACTGGCCGATACCTGCGCGAAGCCAATCTCCCGCGCCATCTCGGCCACTCGACGCTCATGATCGGGGAATGCCCAACCGTGCATCAAGATAATGGCGAGGCTGTCGAACCCCTGCGCTTTTAGCTCCTCAAGAGCCGCTCGCGCCACCTTCTCGTCCAGGGTCAACAGCACGCTGCCGTCGGCCGCCACCCGCTCGGGCACCTCGGCTACTGCCGCATAAAGCATGGAGGGGAGCACGATATGGCGGGCGAAGATCTCCGGACGCGCCTGCGTCCCGATCCGCAGCACGTCGGCGAAGCCCCGCGTCGTCACCAGCGCCGTGCGCTCGCCATTGCGCTCCAGCAGCGCATTGGTCGCGACGGTGGTCCCCATCCGCACCGAAGCCAGGGTGCCGCCCTCCTCGGCCAGCACCTGCCGGATCGCTTCCAGCGCTGCATCGGCATAGCGGTCGGGCCGCTCCGACAGCAATTTCAACAGCCGCTGCCGCCCATCCGAACTGGTGGCGATCACGTCGGTGAAGGTGCCACCGCGGTCGATGGCGAACGACCAGGAGCGGTTCACCCGCGCCTTTCAGCATAGCGCGGGAGAGGGCTCAAGAGGCGGAGAGTGCGGCGGCCCGTTTCGCGGTCTCGCCGACCGCTGCCAGGCTCATGCCCTTCTTCACCATCCAGCTTCCCCCGATGCAGGCGATCGCTGGTTCCGCGAGATAATCGGGCGCACTCGCCTCGGTGATCCCGCCGGTGGGGCAGAAGCGCACCTGCCCGAACGGCGCCGCCAGCGCGCGGATCGCAGGGAGACCACCCGACGCCTCGGCCGGAAAGAACTTGAAGCGGGTGAGGCCCAGGTCGAGGCCGCGCATGATGTCGCCCGCGGTTGCAATGCCGGGGAGATAAACGAGCTCGCTCGCCATTGCCGCACGCGTCAGGCTCTCGGTCAATCCTGGCGCGACGACAAAGCGCGCACCAACAGCTTCCACCTCGCGCAGCTGGCGCTCGTTCAGCACGGTGCCGGCGCCAACAATCGCGCCCGGCACCCGCGCCATGGCCCGGATGGCGTCGAGGGCTTGCGGGGTGCGCAGCGTGACCTCGAGCACCCGGAGGCCGGCTTCGACCAGCGTTTCTGCCAGCGCCACCGGATCGTGTTCGCCGTCGAGCACCAGCACGGGGATGACCGGCGCGGCTTGCATCAGGTCGTCGATCGTCATGCAAAGCGCCTTGCGAAGGCCGCAGCGGCGCCGAACAGGCCCGGTTGCGGGTGAGTGATGAGCTTGACTGGCAGCGCATCCATTCGCCGCTCGAACCGGCCCTTGGCGATGAAGCGGTCGCGGAAGCCGGATTTTGGAAGATGATCCCTCAAGCGGAAGCCCAGGCCCCCGCCGATCGCCACCGCGGCCGCCCCCTGCGCCAGCGCAAGGTCGCCTGCCACCGCACCAAGCGTCAGGCAGAAGCGGTCAAGCGCGGCGGCGGCGAGGCTGTCGCTTCCGTCCATTGCCGCGGTCCACAGGTCTTTTTCGTCGTGGATGATCGCTGGCTGCCCTTCGAGGCTTGCGAGCGCTTCGTAGAGGTTCATCAAGCCACGGCCCGACAGGATGCGCTCGACCGAGACCCGGCGGAAGCTCTTGCGGAGTTGGGTGAGGATGCGGTCCTCGAGCGCGTCCAGGGGCGCGAAATCGACGTGCCCGCCCTCGGTTTCGATCACCTGCGCGCCACTTGGCCCAAGCAGCAGCCCGGCGACGCCGAGCCCGGTGCCGGGTCCGAGGATGGTGACCATCCCTTCGGCCGGCAGCGGCTCGTCAGGGCCGCAGAGGTGAGTGTAGGCGCTGCCGTCAAAGGCGGCGACGGCCGAGGCGACCGCGCCGAAGTCGTTCACCACCACATAGTCGCTGACGCCGAGCTTCTCCGGGATCAGTGCCGGTCGAATGACCCACGGATTGTTGGTGAGCTTGAGCAATTCGCCGCCGACCGGCCCGGCGAAACTGATCGCGAGCGCGGGGGGCAAAGGCTCCGCAGAGCGCCGCGCGAACTCTTCCCAAGCGAGCTGAAAGCTGCCGTGGTCAGCGGTCTTGAGCGTCACAGGCTCGTCCATACTCACGACGCGATCGCCATTGACCGTGGCAAGCGCGAAACGCGCGTGTGTACCGCCGATGTCGGCCGAAACGATGCGGCGGGTCATTGGGCTTCGGCGTCCATGGCGTGAAGCATCGCCGACGCGCCGCGCTCGGCATCGTCGGCGGTCCCGCGCATCAGCGCAAACAGTTCGCGCCCGGTCCCAACTGGCGGCGGCGGAGCGGTGGCGGGTTCGCGTGCGGCGAGGTCGACGTCCAGCACTTCGAGCAAGCCCTGGTTGGCGCAGACCCGCACGATGTCGCCATCACGGACGCGGCTGAGCGGGCCGCCGCCAAGCGCTTCGGGCGAGACGTGGATCGCCGCCGGCACCTTGCCACTGGCGCCGCTCATTCGACCGTCGGTGACCAGCGCCACCCGGAAGCCGCGGTCCTGGAGCACGCCGAGCGGCGGGGTCAGCTTATGAAGTTCCGGCATACCGTTGGCGCGTGGGCCCTGGAAGCGGACCACCACCACGACGTCGCGCTCGAGTTCGCCGGCCTCGAAGGCTTTCAGCACCTCGTTCTGGTCGGAAAAGACACGGGCAGGGGCTTCGATCGTCCAGCGCGAGGGATCCACCGCGCTGGTCTTGAGCGTCGCGCGGCCAAGATTGCCCTTCACGAGCCGCATGCCGCCATCAGGCAGGAAAGGCTCGCTGACGGGTCGCAGCATCGTGTCATTGCGGCTCTCGGTCACCTCACGCCAGACGAGGCTGTCGTCCTCCATCTCTGGGTGCGAGGTCCAGGCCGAGAACTCATCCGCGCCAGCGGTGAGGATGTCAGTGTGCAGCAGTCCCGCTTCGCCAAGCTCGCGCGCGACAAAACCGATCCCGCCTGCATAATGGAAGTCGTTCACGTCGCCCGAACCGTTCGGATAGACCCGCGCCAGGAGCGGCACCGCGGCTGAAAGGTCGTCGAAGTCCTCCCAGTTGATTTGGACACCGGCAGCCCGCGCGATCGCCGGCAAGTGGATTGCGTGGTTGGTCGATCCGCCGGTCGCCATCAGTCCGACCATCGCATTGACGATCGCCCGCTCGTCGACGCACGCGGCCAGCGAGCGCTCTTTGGCGCTCGCCAGTTCGACAACGCGGTGCACTGCAGCGCGGGTGAGGGCTTGGCGAAGGCCGGTGCCTGGCTGGACGAAAGCGCTGTTGGGGACGTGCAGCCCCATCAGCTCCATCATCATCTGGTTGCTGTTGGCCGTGCCGTAGAAGGTGCAGGTGCCAGGGCTGTGATAGCTCGCGCTTTCCGACGCCAGCAGCTCGTCCCGCCCAACCTTGCCCTCGGCGTAAAGCTGCCGGATTCGCTGCTTTTCCTTGTTGGGCAGCCCCGAGGGCATCGGCCCGCCCGGCACCAGCAGCATTGGCAAGTGGCCGAAGCGAAGCGCGCCGATCAGCAGGCCGGGCACGATCTTGTCGCAAATGCCGAGCAGCGCTGCGCCTTCGAACATGCCGTGGCTCAGCGCCACCGCCGTACTCATTGCGATGACGTCGCGGCTGAACAGCGACAGGTCCATCCCGTCCTGCCCCTGCGTCACGCCGTCACACATCGCCGGCACCCCGCCCGCCACCTGCGCGGTGGCGCCGACCTCGCGGGCGAAAATCTTCATCTGTTCGGGGAAGCGCGCATAAGGCTGATGCGCCGACAGCATGTCGTTGTAGCTGGTGACAATGCCGATGTTCGGGCCCGCGATGGTGCGGATCTGGTCCTTGTCGGCTTCCGCCGCCGCAAAGCCATGCGCGAAGTTGCCGCAGCTCATCCGTCCGCGCGAGATGCCGCGCTCGCCCTGCTGCGCCATCAGCTCGAGATAGCGCTTTCGCCCTGGCTTCGAGCGCTCGATAATGCGGTCGGTAACGGCCGCGATGCGCGGATCGAGCCTAGTCATTCCAGCTTCTCCCGTCGCGCTCGATCAGCGCGATGGCCGCGGACGGGCCCCAATTGCCAGCGGCATAGGGACGGGGAGTGGCACCAGCCTGCTCCCAGGCAGCGCGGATCTGGTCGACCCACTGCCACTGCGCTTCCACCTCATCGCGGCGCACGAACAAGGTGGGGTCACCTTCGATGAGGTCAAGCAGCAGCCGCTCATAGGCAATCCGCCGCCGCACGTCGGCGAAGGCGTCGGCCTGATCTATATCGAGCTCGACTTCGCGCAGGCGGATGCCGCCGCGATCAAGCCCCGGCTGCTTGGCCATCAGCTCCAGCGTGATATTTTCCTCGGGCTGGATGGCGATGATGAGGCGGTTCGGTGCCGCCTTTGCTCCGCCCGAGGCGAACATCGAATGGGGCAGCGCGCGAAACTGGATCGCGATCTCGGTCCGTCGCTGCGGTAGGCGTTTGCCGGTGCGGAGGTAGAAGGGAACGCCTGCCCAGCGCCAATTGTCGACATGCGCTTTCAGCGCCACAAACGTCTCGATGTTGCTCGGCTTGCCCAGTTCCTCGGCATAGGCCGGAACCGGCTTGCCTCCGACCGCCCCAGCCACGAATTGACCAGTGACGCTGTCTTCGGCCCGGATCGGCCGGAGCGAGCGCAGCACCTTAACCTTTTCGTCACGCACCGCGGTCGCATCGAAGCTTGCGGGCGGCTCCATCGCCACCAGCGCGAGAAGCTGGAGCATGTGGTTCTGGACCATGTCGCGAAGCGCGCCGGCGCCATCGTAATAGTCGGCGCGGCCTTCCAGCCCAACCGTTTCGGCGACGGTGATCTGGACATGGTCGATGTGAGCGCTGCTCCAAACCGGCTCGAACATCAGGTTGGCGAAGCGCAGGGCGAGGAGGTTCTGAACCGTCTCCTTGCCGAGGTAATGGTCGATGCGGAACGTCCGCTCTTCCGGGAAGGCGGCCGCTACCGCGTCGTTGATCGAGCGGCTCGACGCGAGGTCGGAGCCGAGTGGCTTCTCGAGCGCCAGGCGGACGTGCGAGCCGGCAAGGCCGACTGCTTCGAGGTTGTCGATGGTCGGCTTGAACAGCGAGGGCGCGGTCGACAGAAAAATAGCGATCTCACCGTTGCCGTCCACCGCATCGGCCAGCCTCTGGTAGCCAGCGGTGTCAGTCGCATCGAGCGTGACGTAGCTCACCCGCTCAAGAAAGGCTGCCGCCGTGTCTGCTTCCAGATAAGCTTCGGGAACATGCGCCTCGAGTGCACCCCGCGCGTGGTCGCGGAAGCTTGCGTCCTCATGTGCCGAGCGGGAGGTAGCCACGACCTTGAGCGCTTCCGGCAGCAGCCCGTCGCGGTGCAGCCCGTAAAGCGAGGGCAGGAGCATCCGCGCGGCAAGATCACCGGTCGCGCCGAACAGGATCAGGGTGGTCGCCTTGACCGGCCGATCGGAGATGCCCGGCACTAGCGCTTCCAGTCTGCGAGCAGCCAGCCGAGCATCTCCGGAAGGCGCGCGGCCCACGCATTTTCCTCATGCGCCGTGCCCTTGTAAACGCGGCTCTCGAAGTCCTTGCCGCGCTTCCACCCTGCGGCGGCGACGCTCTCGTCCAGCACCGCCTGGTAAGGCGCGTAGCTGGCGTCCAGCGTCTCGGTGCCGTGGTCCATCCACAGCTTGCGGCCTTTCGGCGCGCCAAGGCGGGTCGCGATGTACCGGCGCCAATCGGCCTTCACCATCTCCGCTATTTGCGGCTGCTGCTTCAGGAGGTCGGGATCGACCAACGGCGAATGGGTCGACACCGCGGCCGCCTTGCCGAACACGTCCCCGCGCTCGCCAACTGCATAAAGGCTGATGAGGCCGCCCATGCTGCTGCCGGCCACCGCGGTGTAGCGGGCCTGCGTCCGGGTGCGGTAGTCGCGATCGATCCGCGGCTTCAGCGTGCCTGCCAGGAAGGTCAGATACTCGTCACCGCCAAGCTTGCCCTTGGCAAAGCCTTCGATGCCTTTGGCGAACTCGGGATTGACCACCCGCGTCGGAAAATAGCGAAGGAAGCGGGGCGCACCGGGGTGATCAACCGCGACGATCATGAAGGGTTCGACCTTGCGGGCGTTGATCAGGGTCAGGGCCGCCTTGTCCGCTGCCCACACCTTGTTAAAGCCCGAACGCTTGGGAAAGAAGACGTTCTGCCCGTCGTGCATGTAGAGCACCGGGTAACGCCGCTTCGGCTCCTTGTCGTAGCCGGGCGGAAGCCAAACTGTGACGTGGACCTGGCCGATATCGGCGGGCTGCTCGAACTCGACGAAACGGCCCTGGGCGCTGGCGGGCGCGGCAAGCAGGGTGACGAGGGCGGCGAGCGCGAGTATGAAGCGTGTCATCGCCCCAGTCTTACGAAACGGATCGCAAACCCGCCACCCGGCGCCATACGAAGTTTCATCCGGTCGGCTGCCGTGACGTTGCGCTTCTCGATTGCGATGGCGCGGGGGTTGGTGCGGTAATCGGCTCCCTCGCCATCGCGGTAGATCTCGGCGCGATAACGAGCGCCGGCATCGAGGAAGGTCAGCGGAAGGTCGAGGTCGCGGCCTTCTTCGTCGGTGATGCCGCCCATGAACCGAGTCGGCTTGCCCCGTTCCTTGCGGGCGAACACAGCATAGTCACCGATATCGCCGGCCAGCAGTCGCGTATCGTCCCAATCGACCGCCACATCCTTGATGAACTGGAAGGGACCGGGGTTCTTCTCATAATTCTCCGGCAGGTCAGCGGCCATCTGGATCGGTGAGGCGACCGTCACATAGTAAGCCAGCTGGCGCGCCAGGGTCGACGGGATCGGCGTATTGCCGCGGCCCATCAGGCTGAGGATGCCGGGGGTGAAGTCCATCGGCCCGGCAAGCATTCGGGTGAACACCAGTTCGGTGTCGTAATGCGGCGGGTTCTTGGGCTCGGCCCAGGCGTTATATTCCATGCCGCGCTGGCCTTCGCGGCTGACCCAGTTGGGATAGGTGCGGCGAAGGCCCGTGTCCTTGATCGGCTCGTGCGGATTGATCGCGATGCGCCGCTTGGCGGCTTCCTCGACCACCTTGAGGTGGTGGCGGCTCATCACCTGGCCTTCGTGCCATTCGAAAACCTTGCGACCGTTGGCGTCGAGCGCCTGCACGCCGCCCGCGTCGGCGACATAACCGGTCTTGATCGCTTCCATGTTCATATCACGCGCGAGGTCGAGCGCGCCCCCAAGCTGCCGCTCGTAATTGGCAATGTTGGCGCTGGTCTCGTGATGTCCGATGATCCGCACGCCCTTGCGCCTGCCGTAAGCGGCAAGGCCCTTGATGTCGTAATCAGGGTAAGCCTCGGTGAAGCTGAAGTCGTCGCCCGTCGCGAACCAGTCGCCGTCCCAGCCCTTGTTCCAGCCTTCCACCAGCACGCCGCGAAAGCCGTGCTTGGCGGCGAAGTCGATCATCTTTTTGGTATAGGCGGTGGTCGCCCCATGCTTCGGCCCCGATGCCCAGCTTTGGGTGTCGAGGTGCATGCCCCACCACACGCCGACATACTTCTGCGGCTTCACCCAGCTGACGTCGCCGAGCTTGTTGGGCTCGTTCAAATTGATGATTGCCGTATTCGCATGGTAGAGCGACGGCGCATCGGGGGCGATCAGGATGACGCGCCATGGCGTCTCGAACGGCGTGTCGCGGACGACCTTAGGCCCACTCGACGAAGGCGTCAGGTCGGCCTTCATCAGCCCGTCCTGAACATGCGCGACATTCATACCCGAATAGTCGACCAGCGCCGCTTCGTGGATCGCGATGTGGATTCCGTCGTCGCGCCGAATGGTGAAGGGCGTCTGAGCGGTGCCGACGCCGGTGATCGGCGTGTCGTTGTAGAGATATTCCTCGCGGTTGCTTTCATACGCCGGCGCCCACCAGGCACGGCCGGTGCCGAGCACCCGAAACTGGGTCAGCTCCTCAACTATGTTGGCGGTCTTGAGGTTTTCCTGCTCGGGAAGCTCGTAGCGAAACGCCACCGCATCATCGAACAGCCGGAAGCGCACGCGCATGGTGCGGCGCAGCTTGTCCTTTTCCTGGAAAGTCAGCGCGACTTCATTGTGATGGTCGCGGACTTGGCGCCACTCGCCCCACGGTTGCTCCCAGGTTGTGTCGACCTTGGCTTCGGTCTTGCCCTTCAATTCCATGTTGCGGAGCATCTGGCGGCTGTCGCTGAACAGGAAGCCGAGGTGGCTTTCGCCGATCACCGGCGTCTGCCCACGCGCCACGGCGTAGCCAACCCGCCCTTCGCCACTGGTCGTAACCGTCAGCGTCAGCGTGCCCGACGGCGACGTGGCGGACGCCACCGCCGTTTGCGCCACAACCGGCGCGGACAAGGACAAAGCGGCGAGGGCAAGCAGCATACGCATCGGATCAGTGTTCCTCGATCAAGGCCGCATAAGGCCCAAGGTCGCCGCCGGCTTGCTCGCCGGTAGAGAAGATGGCGGTACCGGCTGGCCGGAACGTAGCGGGCGTCGCCGAGAGGTTGAAGGTGCAGCGCAGCCGCTCACCGCCGCGGGCGCGCTCGAACACCAGCAGCTGCTCGCCTGCCTCGATCACCTCGAGCGAGCCCCAGCGAAGCGCCTCGTGCGCGTTGCGCAACGCGATCGCCCGGCAGGTAAAGTGGAGGAGCGAGCCTTGGTCCGCCGCCTGCGCGTCGACGCTGAGCGCAGCATGATCGGGCCCGAAGGGCAGCCACGGCGAGCCGCTGGTGAAGCCGTGCCCATGTTCGCTGCGCGACCACGGCATCGGCGTGCGCACGCCGTCCCGGCTCAGGGTCTGCGGCCAGTTGGCGATCGCTTCGGGATCCTGCAGCAGTTCGAAGGGGACCTCGACCTGGGTCAGGCCAAGCTCCTCGCCCTGGTAGAGGATGATCGATCCGCGCAGCGCCGCCAGCAGCAGCATCTTGGTTCGGGCGAACTGGCCGGCGTACGGTTCGTCGACCCACCGTGACAGGGCGCGCGGGGCGTCGTGGTTCTCGAAGGCCCAGCTCGGCCAGCCCATGTCCGCGCGGTCGGGCCAGCGCCCGGCGCTTTCCGCAACCAGCGTCGGGGTCAGGCGGTCGGCATAGAGGAAGTCGAAGCCATAGGCGCTGTGAAGGCGGCCAGGCGCGGTATAATCCGCCATCTCACGCTGGGCCTGCTCGCCGCCGACCTCGGCCAGCGCGAACGCCGCGCCATGGTCGTCGCACAGCGCCCGAAGCCGTTCGAGAAACGGCAGGATCTCGGGCTGCGACTGGTTGTGGAAATGATGCTGGAGGTCGAACGGCCGGGTCCGCTGCTTCGGCTCTGCGACCGGCGGGTTATCGGTGAGCTTCGGATCGTGCATCATGAAGTTCACCGCATCGAAGCGGAAGCCGTCCACGCCGCGGTCGAGCCAGAAATTCACGATGTCGAGCAGCGCCTGCTGAACAGCCGGGTGATGGCCGTTGAGCTGAGGCTGCTCTTTCAGGAAGTTGTGATGATAATATTGCTCGCGCCGGGCGTCCCAAGTCCAACTCGGACCGCCGAACACCGACTGCCAATTGCTCGGCGGCGAGCCGTCGAGCTTGGGATCGGCCCAGACGTACCAGTCGGCCTTGTCGTTTGTGCGGTTCGAGCGGCTTTCCACAAACCAGCGATGCTGGTCGCTGGTGTGCGAGAAGACGAGGTCGATCAGCACCTTGAGGCCGAGCGCATGGGCGCGGGCGATCAGCGCGTCGAAGTCGGCCAGCGTCCCGAAGATGGGATCGACATCGCGGTAATCGGCGACGTCGTAACCGAAGTCCTTCATTGGCGAGGTGAAGAAGGGTGACACCCACACTGCGTCCGCGCCCAAGTCGGCGACATGGGTCAGGCGCTCGGTAATGCCCTTGAGGTCACCGACGCCATCGCCATCGCTGTCGCAAAAGCTACGCGGATAGATCTGATAAATGGTCGCGCCGCGCCACCAGGGCTCGGCAGCGGCCGGTTCGGTCCTCACGGGCGGCTCAGCGAGCGGCGCGGCAGATGACATGGCCGAACGCGGGCAGAGTGATGCGGACAGTCGCCGGAACGGCAGGGGCGGCTGGACAGGCGCCCGACAATGACGCGAGGCCGCTTATGTCGGCGGCAATCGCGACGTTGCGGGTGATGGGCTGGGCGGAGGTGTTCACCGCGACGATCACCTCTTCCGATGGCGCCGAGCGGCTGAACGCGAGCAGCCCGGCCTCGTCCTCGGCGGCGAGCAGGCGAGAGTCGCCGCGGCGCAGCGCCTCGCTGCCGGTGCGGATCTTCGCCAGCTCCGCGATCAGCCGATAGAGCGGGTGACCTGTTTCGAAGTTCGCCACCGCGTTGGTGCGCGCGGTGCCAAGCAGCTTGTTGTCGAGATAGACCGCGGTCTTCGACGGGAACATCGTCTCGCGCGAGTCCTGATCGCCACCATCGCCCACGAAGCCCTGCTCGTCGCCGTAATAAACCGTCGGCACGCCGCGCCAGGTGAACATCAGCACGTGGCCGAGCTTGACGCGGGCTAGCAGCTCCTCTGGCGACGCTTTCTTGTTTCCCTCGCGGACGTAATAAGCGAACCGTCCCTGGTCGTGATTGCCGAGGAAGGTCGGCAGTTGCTTCGCGGTGGCCTTGCCCCCGGCGTAGAGCACATCCTGATTAAGGAACTCGCGCCAGATCTCGGTCGGCTGCCCGCTCGCGAGGCTGCGCAGAGCGGCCTGCTTGAACGCGAAATCGAGCACGGCGGGCAGCTTGTCCTCGACCGTATGCTTGGCAAGGAAACCCGGCGAGAAGTCGTCGTTGGCGACTTCGCCGAAGATGTGAAAGTTGGGAATACCCTTGGCCTTGGCCCGCTCCAGCATGGCCGGTGCGAAGCTCTGCCAGAACTCCGGATTGACGTGCCGAGCCGTGTCGATCCGGAAGCCGTCGATCCCGAACCGATCGATCCAGCTGCCGTAGACCTCGATCATACCCTGAACCACACGCGGGTTCTCGGTCATGAGATCGTCCAGCCCGACGAAATCGCCTTGGGTGGAGCTTTCGCCTGAAAAGGTGCTGTCGCCGCGATTGTGGTAGAGCAGCGGATCGTTGAGCCACGCCGGAACCTTGACGTTCCGCTCCTTGGGATCGGTGTTCAGCGTGTGGGCGTAATTGGGGTCGGTTAGCCTAGCGAAGTTCTCCGCTGTGCGAACGGTCTCGCCGAGGAAGCCAGGATTGATGGCAGCGCCGCTCGCACCTCCTCGGCGCTGGTAGGGATAATCGCCGATCGAGCGATACGGACAAGCTTTTGCCACTTCGCATTCGGTGAATTTGATAACGTCGGCCGTGTGGTTGGTGATGATGTCCATGTAGACCTTCATGCCGCGCGCGTGGGCGGCATCGACGAAGGCTTTGAAGTCGCCGTTCTCGCCGAAATGCGGATCGACGCGGGTGAAGTCGGTCACCCAGTAGCCGTGATAGCCCGCGCTCTCCTGACCCTTGCCGCCCTGCACCGGCTTGTTCTTGAAGATCGGCGCGAACCAGATGGCGGTGACGCCCATGCCTTGCAGATAATCGAGCCGGCGGACGAGGCCCTTCAAGTCCCCGCCATGATAGAAGCCCTTACGTGTCGGATCGAACCCGTTCTGCAGCGGCCCGCCTTTCAGCCCGCCACGGTCGTTCTTCACGTCGCCATTGTCGAAGCGATCGGGCAGCAGGAAGTAGATCACCTCGTCTTCCGGCAACCGCGCCCGGAAGTCGGCAGCGGGCGCGACGGCAGGGGCGGCCACGGTCGCGGCGGGCTGCGCAGCTGCAAGCGGCAGGAAGAGGAGAGGCGTCATGAGCGGGCACCGTTGTTGATCATGGGGGCGAAGTTGCGAAGATAGGCAGCGTGGTCGGGGAGCCGCGCGGCGTCTGCCGCATAAGCGCGCTCGAGCGAGCCGAGGAATTGCGTCAACCCTGCTTCCAACACCTGAGCGGCGATCGGATGGGCGTGGCGCGGGCGCAAGTTCTGGCCGATCATGACCTGCGACCACCCCGGAATGTCGAACAATTCGTCGCCGTCGCGAAGGATCGCGCCGCTATCCTCAAACAAGGCAATCCGCCGCTTCAGGCTGTCGGGGATGGTCATTGCTCGGACATGATCCCAGAACGGCAGGCCCTCGCGCTGATTGGCATGGTAATGGAGCACGATGAAGTCGCGCAGCCGCTCCATCTCAAAGTCGAACCGGCGGTTGTATTCGTCCCGCACGGCGGGGGTCATCGGGCCACCCGGAAGGAGATCGAGGAGCCGGTTCACACCAGTCTGGATGAGGTGGATGCTGGTCGATTCCAGCGGCTCGATAAAGCCAGACGACAAGCCAATCGCGACCACGTTCCCGACAAAGGCGCGGCGCCGCTTGCCGGTGGTGAAGCGAAGCGTGCGCGGGTCGGCAAGCTGCTCGCCGTCGAGGTTGGCGAGCAGCAGCGCGCACGCCTCGTCCTCGCTCGTGAACGAGGAACAGAACACATGGCCATTGCCGGTCCGATGCTGCAGCGGGATACGCCATTGCCAACCGGCGGTTCGCGCGGTCGCCCTTGTGTAGGGCACTAGAGGTTCAGTGCTGGCCGAAGGCACCGCAATGGCGCGGTCGCACGGTAGCCAGTGCGACCAATCGTCATAGCCCGAGGCAATCTCGCCTTCGATAAGAAAGCCGCGAAAGCCGGAGCAGTCGACAAACAGATCGCCCTCAACCCGGCGGCCATCGCCGAAAAGTACTGCCGCGATGTCGCCGGTTTCGCCGTTGCGCTCGGCCCCGGCAAGCTTGCCTTCGATCCGGGTAACGCCGCGCGCTTCGGCGAAGCGCCGGAGGAAAGCGGCGTAGAGTCCAGCGTCGAAATGGAAGGCGTAGGGGAGGGGCGGTAGAGGGCTGTCGTCGGCCCGCGTAACGTGGGCGAAGCGATTGCCCTGGGCGACTACCTTGTTGAGCGCATAGTGACCAAGGGGCTTGGCAATCCCCAGCGCCTCGGCGCGGCACCAGTAATGGTGAAACGGCAGCAGCCCGAGGCCCCGTCCGATCAGCCCGAACGCATGGTAATAGGTCTCGCCCTCACGGCCCCAGTTGCGGAACTCGATGCCCAGCTTGAAGGTGGCTCCGGTCGCGGCGACGAACTCGGCCTCATCGATGCCCAGCGCATCGTTGAACACGCGAATGGCAGGGATGGTCGCTTCGCCGACGCCGACGGTGCCGATCTCGTCGGATTCGACCAGCGTGATGTCGGTGCCTGGCACCAGGAATCGGCTCAGCGCCGCCGCCGTCATCCAGCCGGCGGTGCCGCCGCCGACGATCACGATCCGGCGCGGGCCGCTATCCATCGCTGATCCTCCCGGCGGAGTGAAAAAAGCGGGCGGCCGCCCCGTGGGAAGCGGCCGCCCGCGCCATGCTCAGAACTTGAAAGTCGCGCCTGCGAGATAGCGGCGACCGTAGCGCTGGTAGTTGAGGATCTGCGTTGGATCCCCGTTTTCGTAGCTCACGAACGGCTCGTTGGTGAGGTTCTGCGCCTGGAGGTAGACCGACAGGCCCTTCAGCGCGCTCTCGCGGGCGAAGTCGTAGCCGACTTGGGCGTCGAAGATCATCTCGGGCTTCACCGTCCGGCGGGTCGCTTCGCCGTCGAAGTTGCTGAAGTCGCCGAGATATTTCGAGCGGTACCGCATCGAACCGCGCACGTTGAAACCGCTGTTCTCGTAATAGGCCGTCGCATTGCCGACCCAGCGCGAATAGCCAGGAATCTGCTCGGTCGGTGCATCGTTGGCGCGCCGGATCGAAGACACGGTGTAGCTTACGCCGCCGGTCAGGCCGAAGCCGTCCAGCGCGCTGGCCAGTGTATCAAGCGGAAGCGTGCCGGCCGCTTCCCAGCCGTAGATCTTGCCGCTGCCGACGTTGACCGGCGAGTTGAGCACACCCTGGAAGCTCGGCGTCGGGATGCCGACGGGGAAACCCGGGCTCGGGAAGCCGGTGTAATCAAACGCCTGCTGCCCGTTGTAGATGAAGTTCTTCATGTCCTTGTAGAACAATTGGAACGCCAGATAGCCCTTGACCCCGAAGTAACGCTCGATCGTGAAGTCGTAAGCGTTTGCCCGGTACGGACGCAGCCGCGGGTTCTGCCCGCTGCCTTCGATGATCCCGAGGTCGGTGCGGAAGCCGTAGCTGAACTCGGTCGACAGCTGGTCGAAGCGCGGACGCATGATCTGGCGCGCCGCAGCAAGACGGATAACCAGGTCACTGTCAGTACGGAACGACAGGTTGAGGCTGGGCAGCAGATCCCAGAACTTGGCACCATCGGCGAACGGCTGAAGACCGGCGGTGGTCACCGTATAGCCGTCGCTGCTCTGGTCGGTGTGCTCGGCACGAAGGCCGATGTTGCCGGTCAGCGTGCCGGTGTCGAAGCGATGCTCGAGATCGACCATGCCGTAGAGGCCGGTGACCCGCTCGCTGACGCTATACGCCTTGGCCAGCACCGGGGCGCTGGTGTTGGCGACCAGCGCGAAGAAGCCCGAGTTGAGCAGCGCACGCGGATCGTAGGTGAGGATCGGGCCAAGACCGACCCAGCTTTCGATCGGATCGAGGAGGTATTGCGCCGGAACCGCAGCCTGAAGCGCACCGCCGGCGATCTGCAGGTAATATTCGTCGGGGGTCAGCGTCTTGTCTCGGCGGACGTGGCTTGCGCCGAGGCGGACAGACTTGATGAAGTTGCTGCCTTCGAATTCGCGCTGCAATTCGCCGCTCAGCTGCAGGATCTCGTCGTCGATCGAGCGGTTGTTGAGATAGCCGTGCTGACGGCCACCCGGAGCGCCGCCGCCCCATCCGTTCGGATCGGTGATGAAGATCTGCGACGGATTGGAATAATCGAGAACGTTGTTGGTGACGTAGACACCGTTGTCGCGAATCTCGAAGCTCACCGTGTCGTTCGCGCCCAGCTCGCCAGGACCGGTGCCCGCGTTGGTCTGGAGATCGGTCTCGCGGCGATCGGTGCGTGAATAGCCGATGTCGGCGGTGGCGTTCCAGCCGTTGTCGCCTTGGTAGCGGATGTTGCCGCCGAACGAATACAGGTCTGCGTTGCGGTCGTAAGCCTTGTTGTTGACCACTGCAGGCACGTTGGCGAATGTGCCGCTGACTACTACGCCGTCACGGATCACCGCGTTGGAGATGCTGGCGCCGCCCCATTCCAGCGGGATTTCAACGCCGCGGCGGATCTGCTTGTCCTTGAACTTAGAATAGAAGCCGTCGACCGAGACGACGAGCTCGGGCGTCACTTCATATTGCACCGTGCCGGTGACGCCGAGACGGGTAAGCTGGGTCGATGTGGCGTTGGTCTCGAGACCACCGATCAGATAGGGCGAGCCCGGCAGCGTGTCCTTGCGGGGATAGCCCCACCCACGCTCTTCCTCAGTCTGGTAGGGCTCATCGACATAGGCGGCCGAGAAGGCGACCCCGAGACGATCGTCGAGGAAGCGATCAATGTAGGCACCGTTGACGCGGTAGCCATACTTCTCGCTGTCCGGATTGACCTTGCCGAGATCGGCGACGACGCCCTTCACACCGACGGCGATCACGCGGTCCTTGATGTTCAGGGGACGAACGGTGCGGATGTCGACGGTGCCCGCAAGGCTCTGTCCCACCAGGCTGGCGTTCTGCGTCTTGTAGACGTCGACTGCGCTGACGACTTCGGAGGGGTATTGGTCGAATTCGACGCCGCGCGCGTCATTGGTCGAGGTCTGAAGGCGGCCATTCAGCGTCGTGGTCGAGAAATCGGGACCAAAGCCGCGCACGGTGATGAAGCTGCTGCGGCCGGCGCCCGGAATGCGCTGCGAGGTGAGACCGGGAAGACGGGCAATCGATTCCGCGATGGAGGCGTCGGGCAGCTTGCCGATGTCCTCGGCAGAGACCGATTCCACGACCTGCTCGTTGCGCTTCTTGGTGTTCACCGCATTCTGCAGCGAGGCCCGGAAGCCGGTGACGACAACCGTATTTTCGTCTGCCTCTTCCGTCGTCGCGGGCTGGGTAGAGGTCTCGGTCTGCGCTGTGTCGGTCGTCGCCGGGGTGGCGTCCTGGGCTGCGGCCGGTGTGGCGATCAGCGCGGCGCACAGCGCCAGCGGGCTCGCGGCAAGCCAGAAGCGGCCGCTGTTTGCGTGGAAAGTCATCGTGGTCTTACCCCTCCTCGACGATCGGGCACGGCGAACCAGCCAACGCCACGTCATCAATCTGTAAAGCCTACCAGTGATTTCGGGGGTGGCCAGTTGGCGCAGCGCTATACATACGTATTCAGCCCGCTACACTGTGGCGGCAATGACGCAGCGGCGCCCGACATCGTTCGACATCGCGGCTTTGGCGGGTGTGTCGCAGCCGACCGTCAGCCGCGCCTTGTCCGGAAATCCGGCCGTGTCTGCGGAGACACGGGCCCGTGTCCTCGCCGCCGCCGAACAGCTCCAATACAAGGTCGACAAGAACGCTTCGGGCCTTCGCCGTCAGCAGAGCCGGACCCTTGCGCTACTGTTCTTCGAGGACCCGACGCCTGACGAAACGCTGATCAACCCTTTCTACCTGTCGATGGTCGGGTCGATGGTCCGGGCTTGCGCGGGGCACGGGTACGACCTCTTGATCAGCTTTCAGCAACTCAGCGACGACTGGCACGTCGATTACGAGGACAGCCGCAAGGCGGATGGAATCATCCTGCTGGGCTACGGCGACTATCTCCAATACCGTCCGCGGCTTGAGGCGCTGGTCCGGCGCGGCACGCATTTCGTCTGCTGGGGCAATCCGCGCGCCAACGAATTCGGCGCCATGATCGGCTCCGACAACGAGGGCGGCGGGCTCGAGGCCACGCGGCACCTGCTGGAGCTCGGCCGCCGTCGGATCGGCTTTGTCGGCACTGTCAGCGAAGCCTATCCCGAGTTTCTCGATCGCTATCGCGGTTACGTCCGTGCGCATGACGAGGCGAGCCTGCCGGCCTTCGACCGCCTGCGTATCGATGCGGGCCCGAGCGAAGAGGAAGGTCGCGCGGCCGTTGCCGAATTGGAGCGCCGCGGGATCGACTATGATGCCCTGTTCGCAGCCTCCGACCTTGCCGCCATCGGCGCGATGAAGGCGCTTCGGGAGCGTGGCCGCCGAGTGCCGGAAGATGTGGCGGTGGTCGGTTTCGACGATCTTGCCGCCGCGCAACTTGCCAGTCCGCCGCTCACCACTGTCGCGCAGGATGCACGGGCGGCGGGCGCCGCGCTGGTAGAGTCGCTCATCGAGCGCATCGAAGGCCAAGAAGGCGAGCCGCGACTACTCCCCGTTCGCCTCAAGGTTCGCGGTTCAAGCTAGGTCTGAAGTGCGAAAACGCGTGTTTGCTAACCGCCGGCAGCAGTCGTTGCCGATTGTGAATACCTATTCTGCTGCACTGCACCAACATTGGCAGCGCCGGGCTTTCCTGCTTGTCTGCACAGGGCAGGAGGAGTGTGCATGGATCAGGTGACGGGCCGGCTGGAAAAGCCGCGGCAGGGCTGGACGGGATTGTGGAACATCTCGTTCGGCTTCCTCGGCATCCAGATCGGCTTCGCGCTCCAGAACGCCAACATGAGCCGGGTATTTCAGTCGCTCGGGGCCAGCCTGGATGACTTGCCGGCGTTGTGGGTCGCTGCGCCTCTTACCGGGCTGCTCGTCCAGCCAATCATCGGCTTCATGAGCGATCGCACCTGGCTTGGCCGCTTCGGTCGTCGTCGGCCCTACTTCGTGGCTGGTGCCGTGCTGGCAGCGCTATCGCTATTGCTGATGCCGCTCGCGCCCGTGCTGCTCGCCGCCGCCGCTTTGCTGTGGATGCTGGACGCCAGCCTCAACATCTCGATGGAGCCGTTTCGCGCTTTTGTCGGCGACCAGCTCCGCTGCGACCAGCATACCGCCGGCTATGCGGTGCAGACCGCGTTCATCGGTGCAGGCGCGGTGATCGGTTCGATCTTTCCCTACCTTCTCGAACATTGGGGCGTCAGCAACGTCGCTGCCGGTGGCGCCATCCCCGACACAGTGAAGTGGAGCTTCTGGGCCGGCGGCGCCGCGCTGTTCCTGGCGGTGATGTGGACGGTCATCACCACCCGCGAATATTCGCCGGACGAGATGCGAAGCTTTGGCGAGCAGGCCGAAGAGGACCGCAGCGCCGCCATCGACAGCCTTGCCACCCGCTCGCTCCTCATCCCGATACTGTGGGGTGCGGCTGGCGGTCTCGTCATCGGGCTGGTCGCTGAACTCGGCCTCGAAAAAGAAGTCTATCTGCTCGGCGCCTTGCTGGTGCTCTATGGCCTGCTTTCCGCCATCGCCATCGCCCGTGCCAAGCGCCGCCTCGGCTCGGGTATGCTCGGCAGCCTGGTCGGCGATTTCTCCGGCATGCCACTGGTGATGAAGCAGCTCGCCCTGGTGCAGTTCTTCAGCTGGTCGGCGCTGTTCATCATGTGGATCAACACCACGCCGGTGGTCGCGCTGAACTTCTTCGGCGCCAGCGATCCCGACAGCGCCCTCTATCAGGAAGCGGGCAACTGGGTCGGCGTGCTGTTCGCGGTCTACAATGGCGTTGCCGCCATCGCCGCGCTGCTGGTCCTCCCAGCGCTCGCCAAGCGGATCGGCAAGGCCAAGACGCACGCGCTCTGCCTTGCCGCTGGCGCACTGGGCTATGCGAGTTTCTTCCTGCTGCGGGATCCTCAGCACCTGCTGCTGGCAGAGACTGGCGTTGGCATCGCCTGGGCCTCGATCCTTGCCATGCCTTACGCCATCCTCGCCAGCGCGCTGCCGCAGGCGAAGCTCGGCACCTATATGGGGCTGTTCAACATCTTCATCGTGGTGCCGCAGCTGCTGGTCGCGACCGTAATGGGTTCGATCATGAAGGCCTTTTTCCCGGGCGAGCCGATCTGGACCATGGCCTTTGCCGCCGGGGTAATGCTGCTCGCGGCGTTAGCGACGTTGCGAGTGCGCGAAGTCTAGGCAACCATCTTCTTTCCACACCGTTGAGCGGGTGGAACGAAGGGGGAGCTTCTTGACTGCTACAACCATCATGCGCGCCGCGACCTTGTCGGCGCCGCAGACCATCCGCATCGACGAACTCGCCCTTCCCGAACCGGGGCCTGGCAAGGTCCGGCTGAAGATCGAGGGCTGCGGTGTGTGCGCCTCGAACCTTGGTCCGTGGAGCGGTCCCGAATGGCTGCAATATCCGGGTGAGCCGGGCGGCATGGGGCATGAAGGCTGGGGCGTAATTGAGGCCGTGGGCAAAGGCGTGGACGATTTCGCCCCCGGCGACCGTGTGGCGGCCTTGAGCTACAACAGCTACGCCAGCCACGACATCGCCGATGCCGACAAGGTGGTGAAGCTGCCGCCCGAGCTCGCCGACCAGCCTTTTCCCGGCGAGCCTCTTGGGTGTGCTTTCAACATCTTCCGCCGCGCCGACATCCAGGCCGGGCAGACCGTCGCAATTGTCGGCATCGGCTTCCTCGGCGCGCTGCTAACGCGCCTTGTCACCGACGCCGGTGCCCGCGTCATCGCCATCTCCCGCCGCGACTTCAGCCTAGATGTCGCCCGCGAATTCGGAGCGGCCGAGACGATCCCGATGACCGATCACAGCAAGATCATCGAGACGGTAAAAGAGCTGACCGGCGGCAAGTTCTGCGAGCGGGTCATCGAAGCGGTCGGCAAGCAGTGGCCGCTCGACCTCGCCGGCGAGATCACTGCCGAGCGCGGCAAGCTGATCATCGCCGGCTACCACCAGGATGGTCCGCGGCAGGTCAACATGTGGCTCTGGAACTGGCGCGGGATCGACGTCATCAACGCGCACGAGCGCGATCCGCAAATCTACATGGACGGTATCCGTGAGGCGGTGGAAGCGGTCGCTAGCGGCCGCCTCGATCCCCGCCCGCTCTACACCCATCGCTACAAGCTTGACGAACTCGCGCAGGCGCTGGACGCCACCCGCGATCGGCCGATGGGTTTCCTGAAAGCGATCATCGAACCGTGAGCGACAAACCTCGTTTGGGCTTTCTCGGCACCGGCTGGATTGGTCGCAACCGGATGGAAGCGATGCTGGCGACGGGCCTGGTCGAGGCCGCAGCCATCGCCGATCCGAGCCACGAGATGCGCGAGCAGGCCGCCGCCTCCGCGCCGGGTGCAGCGGTGCTCGACAATTTCGACGAGCTGTTGACCCAGGACCTTGACGGTCTGGTGATCGCCAGCCCCAGCGCGCTTCATGCTGAACAGTCGATCCGCGCATTGGAAGCGGGGCTGGCGGTGTTCTGTCAGAAACCGCTCGGCCGAACAGCAGCCGAAGCACGCGCGGTTGTCGACGCAGCGCGCAAGGCCGACAAGCTGCTCGGCGTTGATCTCAGCTATCGCTTTACCAATGGCATGAAGGCAATCCGACGGGCCATCGCTTCGGGCGACCTTGGTACGCCGTTCGCGGCCGATCTCGTGTTCCACAATGCCTATGGCCCGGGCAAGGACTGGTTCTTCGATCCGCGGCAATCGGGCGGTGGGTGCGTGATCGATCTTGGCGTGCATCTCGTCGACCTCGCGCTGTGGGCAATGGATTGGCCGGACGTGGTGGCGGTGGAGAGCCATCTGCTGGGCGGCGGCGCGCCGCTGGCCGATCCGGGAACGTCGTGCGAGGATTATGCGGTCGCCACGCTGACGCTCGCCAATGGGGCGGTGGTGCGGCTCGCCTGTTCGTGGAAGCTCGCTGCCGGCCGGATGTGCGACATCGGCGCCGACTTCTACGGCCCGCGCGGCGGAGCGCAGTTCCGCAATATCGACGGCAGCTACACCGACTTCGAAGCCTTTCGCACTGCCGGTACCGAGCGCTGGCATGCGTCGGAGCCAGATCATGATTGGGGTGGGCGCGCCGCTGCCGACTGGGCTCGGCGTCTGGCGTCAGGCGAAGGCTTCGATGCCGCGTCCGAGCGCCTGGTCGACGTTTCGAAGGTGCTTGACCGCATCTATCATCGCTAGGCCATAGCGGGCGATGGCGGCGTCCAAGCGTGGGTGCTCCGCTTCGGGGCTCATGCCTTTGCCGAGCGTGTGGGCGCCGATTTGGAACGCGCAGTAAGCGACGCGGTAGATGGCTTCGAGGTCCCGCTTGGCGGAGGGCAAGGCCAGCCCAAGCTCGACCACCGCTCCCGCTTGGTCCCAAGCGATGTCCTGGCAGCCCACTAGATCGTGGGTGCGATGATGATCGAGCGCGTCGGCCTTGAGCAGCCGCCCGTCTGGTAGGCGGAGCCACTCGTGCGCGTGGAGACGCCCGTCGATCAGAACCGGCTCAGGTTCCAAGCGGCTGATGTCGGGAGCCCATTCGGCGAACTCGGGCAGGTTGCGGCGGGCCATGGTGACGAGATCGCTGAGGCTGGCGCCGGCCGGCCCCGGCAGGCGAGAGCGCAGTGCGAGATAAGCCTTTACTTCGGCTGCGGTCGGCCGCGTCTGCATCGCCTCGCTGTGCCAGCGAAGCACCAGCCAACCGTGCGTGAGCCCGGCGACCTCCGGTCCGATCTTATGCTCGGCGAGCAGGGTCGCGAGCGCAAGCTTCTGGCGGCCGGCAGAACCAAGGCCGGCAAAGCGGACCAGCCATTGTCCCGAGTCCGTTTCGACGAGGAACTTCATCCGCTCCCAAGCCGGCACAACCGGCGGCCACGCGGCCTCGCTGGCATTCCATAATGGTCGCCACGCACCGCCCGAAAGGTCCGACCAGTTCGTGATCGTGCCGACCAGCTTGCTGATCCAGCCATGTAGCCGGTCCGGTTGAGCAACCGGGCGCTGCGCCGTTCGCCAGCGTTCGCGGTGCCGCGGGGAGGCCTGCGGGCCGAGTTCGCCGCCATGGCCCGGAAGAAAGGCGATCCGCTCGGCTGGAACGCCGTGATCTTCGAGCCAATCGGCAACGCAGCCAAAGCTGCTGCCCGATAGCCCCGGCCCTTCGTCGACGATGACCACGTGGCGCTCACCCTCGAGCAGTTGATGGGCGAGGTCTGCGTCCATGCTCAGCGAGCGGGCAAACGGGTCGCCGCCCGGACGTAGTGTCATCGGCGCCGACGCACCGAGCGCGGCCGCGGCGATCGCTGCGAGACCGCTGCCGATGCTGCGCAGACCGATGATCAGCGGCGGCGCGGCGAGCTTGAGCTGGCGGGCGGCAAGCCCGTAAGCCTCGGGGTAGATGGCGTAATGCGCATAGCCCTCTCCCTCGCGGACGCGGACGGTAGCGGGAAGCTCGCGCACGTCGGGCAAGGGAGGCGCAATCCCTCCCGAACAGCCCTCATCCCAGGATTGCAGCAGAACGAAGCCGAGTGCGACGAGGTGCTCCAGCAGTATCGGCTCGGCCGTGCGCTTCCGGTCCGATCCATGCTTGACGAAGTCGGCGTCAGCCACGCCCTGCGCCAGTCCGGACAGCTCGATGAAGCGATCGCGCAGCGCATCGTGATCGAACCAACGGCTGTCGTCCTCGCGAAGCTTATTTAGTGCTGCCGCAGGATCGAGTGTCTCCTCATGGTCGCCGTAGACAAGCATCTCACGCGACCCTTGTTGTTACGCTCAATTCTCTGCCGCGAGCGCCGACACCATCTTTCCCACTATCGCTTCTTGGAGATGCCGTTCCAGTTCGCCGGCGCGAACTCGAGACGTATGCTCGGCCAAGGCGCGCTGGCGGGCAGCGTCGCCGATCGCGCGAGCCTTGTCCGGCGTAATGCCGCGCAGCGCCGCGATCACGTCATTCGTGCTGCGAGCGAGCAGGATTTCGCGGCCGGGCTCGAACAACTGGTCGAGACCTTCCCACACATCGGAGATGACCGGGCAACCGCACATGGCTGCTTCGAACAAGCGAACGCTTGGGCTCCAGCCGGCAGCGATCATGTCGGCGCGTGTGACGTTCAGCGTGAAGCGCGAGGCGGCGTAAAAGGCCGGGTGCTCGGCCGGCGGCACATGCTCGATCCGCTCGACGTTCTGGGGCCAGTCAATGTCGGCGGGATATTGGGGGCCGGCGACGCAGAAGCGGCTTTCCGGCAGCGCGCGCGCGGCGGCGCAAAGAAGCTTGTCGACGGTCGGCTGGCGATCGGCCGACCAGGTGCCAAGGTAGGAGAGGTCCCACCGCGTCGGCACGTCCAGCGGGCGGTAAAGCTCGGGATCGGCCTGGCAGTAGAGCGCGCGGGCGGCCGGCGAGCCCAGCTCTCGCTCAATGAAACGCAGCGTCGGACCGCCGGTGAAGCTGAGATACAGGTCGAAGCCTGGGATCAGCGCGGGATCGAGATATTCGAAGTCGCCGCGGGCAAGCTTGGCAAGCGTCACCGGCGTGTCGATGTCGTAGAAAGCAGTGACCCCGCGTGCCGCCGATTGAACGAAGCGGCCGACTTCAACCCCGTCCGGCACGTAGGAGCCGACGATCACCGCATCGGCGCCGGCAATCTCACCGGCGAAACGCTGCAGGTCGGCAAGGTCGGTGTAATATGCGAGGCGACAATAATCAGGGTCGGTCAGGTCGCGCTGACTGGCGTACCAGGGGACGTCGCGTTCAAGGAACAGGATGTCGTGCCCCCGCGCGGCGAACTCCGCCAGCAAGCCGCGGAAGGTGGTAGCGTGGCCGTTCCCCCACGAGGAGGACAGCGACAAGCCGAGAACGACGAGCTTCATGCCAGCGCCAGCTCGCGCTTGGCGGCGAGTGCGTCACGAAGCACGCGATCGGCTTCGACGCCGCGATGCGCGTAGGTGTGCTCGGCAAGCACGCGGGCGTGGGCTGCCTCGCCAATGGCACGGGCGCGCTCCGGCGTGAGGGCGGCAAGCTGTTCGGCAACGTCCTGCCCGTCGCGGGCGACTAGGACTTCTTGGTCCGGCTCGAGGAACTGCTCGATCCCTTCCCACTCGTCGGTGATCAGGCAGGCGGCGGCGCCGGCGGCTTCGAACACGCGGGTGGCGGGGGAAAAGCCGACATTGGCCATGCTGTCGCGGGCAACGTTGAGCACCGCTAAGGGCGAGCAGTTGAAGGCATTGTGGTCGCCGGTACCCACATGTCCGACCGCGCGGACGTTGTCGGGCATCCCCTTGCCCGTCCAACCGTTGCCGCCAAGAAGAAAGCTCTTTTCCGGGCTCAGTGACGCGGCGCGGAGGAAGAACTCTTCGACCCGTGCTTCCCGGTCGGGAAGGCGATTGGCGAGGAAACCGAGATCCGCAGCAAAGCGCGTCTCACGGGGCACCGGATGGTGCGTTGCGGGATCGAGGGCATTGTAGATGGGTACGCAACGGCGCGCGCCCATTTCCTCGTAAGCGGACACGACCGGTGGGCCACCGCCGTAGGTGAGAACGAGGTCGAATTCGCCGAGCCGGCGGCGCAGCGGGTGATCGGGCGCCGCCCGCAGCTCTTCAAGCGTGGCGGCAGCATCGACGTCCCAATAAACCTTGAGCGCGTCGCGGCGTGCGTGATCGAGGACCCCGGTCGCAAGCTCGTGGTCGAACACGCCAACGCCGCTTGCCTTGACCACGATATCCGCCTCTGCGGCATTGCCGAGGACGCGCGCGCAGGCGTCGGGCGTCGCGTCATAGACCACCGAGCGCGCGTAAGCCGGCGGGTCGATGTCGCGATGCTGTTGCCGCTCGAACGCGTCGGGCTCGTAGAAGGTGATGTCGTGCCCGCGGCCGCCCAGCTCCTTCAGGATGCCGCGGTAATATGTGGCGGCGCCGTTCCAGTAAGCACTGAGCAGGGAAGAGCCGTAAAATGCAATTTTCATGCGTCGACCTTGTTCGAAAGCGCCGCGACGATGCCGAGCAGTTCGTCGACGCGGTGGGCGCAGCTGTGCCGCGCGCGGATGGTGGCGAGCCCGCGAGTGGCGAGGGCCTCGCGAAGAGCGGGATCGTCGCGAAGGGCAATTAGGTGACGCGTCATCTCCGCGCCGTCGCGGGCAACAAGATAGTCCTCGCCGGGAGTGAACAGATGCTCGGCATCGTCCCAGGGCGCGCTGACCAGCGGGATGCCGCAAGCAAGCGCTTCGAACACCCGGATGGTTGGGATGCCGGGAAGCACCTCGCGGTAGAAGCGCCGGGGCACGTGCACGGTGGCAAGATGCTGGGCGAAGAGCTGCGGGGCGGCGGCGTTAGGGAGCCAGCCGGCGAAATGGACGCCGTAGCGCTTCAACGTGGCGAGCGCTTCGGGCGGATAGCGGACGCCATGGATGGTGAGCGGTAGGCCGGCCTCCTCAGCCGGGCGAAAGAGATACTCTTCCAGCTCAGCCGAGCGTTCGCCATCGCCCCAATTGCCGATCCAGATCAGGCCGCGGCGTTCCTGCTCGGCTAGCGGCGGCTTGAACAGGCGGATGTCGGCGGCTTCGTGCCAGGTCCAGACGCGGCCCTGCCATCCCCATCCACGATACACTTCCGACAGGGTCTCGCCGAAAGCCAGCACGCCGTCATAGCCGCTAAGATCGAAGGCCCGCATTGCATCCGGTTCGCTGACGGCGCGGTGGTGGGTGTCGTGGAACAGGAGGGTGAAGCGGCCACCGGCCTTGCGCAGGGCGCCGATCGCGGCGACCAAAGCCGGCTCGTTCCATTCGTGCACGATGACGAGATCAGCGGCCCCGACCAGCGCTTCGGCATCGGTGCCGGGCGTATAATCCTCGATTAAATCCTGAAGGTCGGCATAGGCTGCGCGGAAGACATCCAGGCCACGGTCGCCGCCATCGGCGAGGAGGTTGGACAGGCTCCACGAACGGGCTGGCTCGAGCGAGCGCACTTCGTGTCCGCGGGCCTTGAGGTCGCGCAGGACGCCGCGGAGGAAATGCGCGTTGCCGTGGTTCCAGCAACTGCGCAGGGAATGGGTGAAGTAGACGATCCTCACGCCGCGGCCTTCTCCGGTTCGCGAAGGCCGGCGTAGAGGTCGAGCATGGCGGAAGCGGTGCGTTCGGGGGTGAAGCCGGCAGCCCTGGTCCGCGCCGCGGTGCCGAGCGCGGTGCGCATCGCGGGGTCGGCGGCCAGGCGGTCTGCGGCGGCAGCAATGGCGTGTTCGTCGAGCGGATCGACGAAGATCGCGGCGTCGTCCCACAGCTCGCGAAAGACCGGGCGATCGGCCAGGACCAGGGCGCAGCCGGCTTGCGCCGCTTCGAGTACGGCAAGGCCGAATGGCTCGTAGAGGGCGGCGGAGACGAAGATCGGGCGGCGCGAGAGGAGGGCGGATAGGTCCTCGGCCGGAACCTTTCCGAGGGCTTCCGCATGGTCGAGCCGGACCCGGCTTCCGTCAGGGCCGTCGAGCGGTCCGGCGGCGCGGAAGGGGAGGGAGGCAAGCGCCGCAGCACGGTCGAACGCAGCGACGTTCTTGCCGGCGTCCCACAACCGTCCGGCGGTGAGGACGAAGTCGGCCGGCTGGTCGCCCGCGACCGGCTCGGGCTGAGCCCTCCCATTCGGAACCGCGACGAGCGATGCGGGAAGCGAATAGTCGCGCTGCACCGCGGCGGCGAAGCTTTGCGAGGGGGCGACGACGAGGTCGCTATGCTCCAGCCCTTCGCGCACCAGCGCGGCGCGCCAGGCGAGATCGTCGGGGAGGTCGCCGCCATGCACCGCCGACCACCAGGTCGCGACGCAGCTGTGCATGACGCTGACCACCGGCACCGGATAGCTGGCAATCGCGAGCGCAGGCGAGTGTAGCTGGACGAGCTCGGCGTTCGCTTCTTCAGCAAGGCGAGCGAGCGCCTTGCCGCTCTCCCGCACCTCGCATTCCGACGCCGCGGTCCAATCGAGCGGAAGGCCGGTGTCGATCAGCTGCAGGCCGGGAACGGCGGCAGCCTCGGTCAATTGGTCGGCTGAGAGCGCTGGTCCCATCAGTGCGAGCAGGATCACCATGTCCTCCGCCCGCGACAGGGCACGCGCGAAGTCGAGCGAATAGGTCCACACCCCGCCGACCGCGTCGGTGGTGAGAAGCAGGCGGCGGCGGGTCATGCCGGGATGCGGATCGGGTCCGCGGCGACCGGCGCAAGTGCGCGTTCTTCCACCAGCCAGTCGGCGAGTGCTGCGACACCGTCGCGCCAGTCACGTGGGCTGCCAAGGCCGAGCTCACGCTGGATAGTGCGCGTGTCGGCCACGAAGTATCGCTGGTCGCCGGCGCGCCAGTCCGAGTAGCTGACCTTTGGCGCCCGTCCGGTAAGCTCGGCGATGTGCCGCATCAGCTGGCGAAGGGAGATGGCGTTGGCGGGACCGCCGCCAAGGTTGAACGCGCGGCCGGCGATCCGGTCGATGTTGGCCCAGGCGGCCATGTAGGCATCGACCGCATCGCTTACGTCTAGGATGTCGCGGACCTGCGCGCCGTCGCCGTAAAGCGTGATCTCCTCACCTTCGAGCGCGCGAATCAGGAAGTGGGCAACCCAGCCCTGGTCCTCGGTCCCCATCTGGCGCTGGCCGTATATGCAGCTCATCCGGATCACCGCGGCCGGGACGCCGAAGCTGCGTGCGTAGTCGAGCACATACTGATCGGCAGCGCCCTTGGAGCAGCCGTAGGGCGTGTGGAAGTCGAGCGGGCGCTGTTCGCCGATGCCGTGGGCGCGGACATCGGGATCGACCGCCTCGTAGCGCTCGCCCTCAAGCTGGAAGTCGAGGTCGGCAAGATCACCATAGACCTTGTTGGTCGAGGCGAACACGACTGGGACGCGACGGCCGGAGGTTCGCACCGCATCAAGCAGGTGAAGCGTGCCGCGCACGTTGACGTCGAAATCCTCGCGGGGATCGACGAGGCTGGTCGTGACCGCCACTTGAGCGGCCATGTGGAAGACCGCCTTCGCCTCGCTTGCGGCGGCGGCAAGCGCGCTTTCGTCACGGATGTCGCCGTGCGTGAAGCGGATGCGCTTGCCGTGCTTGGCCTTGAGCCAGTCGAGGTTGCGTTCAACACCGGGGCGCGAGAGGGCGTCAAAGACGTGAACGTCATGCCCTTCGCTGGCCAGGCGGTCGGCGATGTTGCTGCCGATGAAGCCCGCGCCGCCAGTGACCAACACCGGACGCTGACGAAAGACGGTGCGCGCCGTCACGCGACCAATCCCCGCTCCTCGAGCTCGGCCCGAGCCTGATCGACACGATCTACCGCCGTCTGGCTGGCGACCCATTCGGCCAGCTCCGCCAGCCCTTCGCCAAAGTCCTTGGTCGCGCGAAAACCAAGTTTGTCCGCCGCAAGTGATCCGTCGCAGAAGCAGTGACGGATGTCGCCGATCCGACCCTTGCCTGCGATCTCGGGCTCGATGCCGTCCTTGCCAAGTGCAGCGGCCAGTGAGCGCGCTACTTCGCGCACCGAGCGATCATGGCCCGAGCCGATGTTGAACACCCCGCCCGCGGCTTGCGGCAGCTCTAGCGCATCACAGAAGGCGCGGGCGACATCGCCGACATGGACGAAGTCGCGGCGCTGTTCGCCATCCTCGAAGATCACCGGGCGCTGGTTGTTAAGAAGCCGCGACGAGAAGATCGCCAGCACGCCGGTGTACGGGTTGGAGAGCGCCTGACCGGGACCGTAGACGTTGAACAGGCGCAGGCACACGCCTTCCATGCCGTAGGCGCCCGCGATGATGAGGGTGGTGCGCTCCTGCACATATTTGCCAAGCGCGTAGATGGAAGCGAGGTCGGGCTTCTTCCATTCGGGCGTCGGCACCGGCTGGAGCGGGCGGCCCTGGCGGTCGAGCGGCTCCCAGCTTTGCCCGTCGCCGGCACCGGGAGAGCGGAGCGCGTCCTGCACTGCTTCGCCGTCAGCGTCGCGGTAAAGGCCCTCGCCATAGATGCTCATCGAGGAAGCGGTCACCACGCGCCGCACCGGTTTCGCGATCAGCTTTTCCATCAGCACGGCAGTGCCGACGTCATTGCCGCTGATGTAGCGTTCGACCTCGTACATCGACTGGCCGACACCGACTTCAGCGGCAAGGTTGATGACGCTGTCGACGCCTTGGAGCGCCTTCTGCACGACATCACCGTTGCGAACATCGCCGACCAGCAATTCGACGTCGCTGGGGAGGAGCTTGGAGCCGTCCACCTCGCCGTGGACCTGCTCAATCAGGGCGTCGAGCACGCGGACCTTGTGACCCCTTTGAAGCAACTCGGCACAGACCGATCGACCAATGAATCCGGCACCGCCGGTGACCAGCACAGTCTCGCTCAAGCTCAGCCCTCCGTTCGCCCGACAGCAACAACAAAGCATGCAGGCAGTTTCGGGTGCTTAATGAAAGATCATCTTGTTTGTTCCGGAACGTAGAGGAAGAAGATGATGCAATCGCCGTAACATATGTTAGCGAGTTCTGAGTGCGGACTAGCTCACGTTAGCGCCGGGCGGCCTGGCTATATTGCCAGTTTCTACTTACGTGCCAAGGAACAAAGCTTCGGCCATTCTGTTAGAAGGCCGAAACGAGAAGAGACTAGTGCCGATCCACCTACTACGCCACGGAGCACATCAGGACGTCGGGCAGCGCCTCACCGGGCGGGCGCCGGATGGTGGATTGACTGATGCCGGGCGTGCTCAAGCGATGGCGGCCGCAGTCGATCTCGACGCTTCGCCGCCGACTGCCATCTATGCCAGTCCGCGCCGGCGCACGATGGAGACTGCCAAGATCGTCGCCGAGCGCTTCGAGCTAGGCGTCACGTGCGCCGACGCGCTCGACGAGATAGATTTCGGAGAGTGGACGGGCGCGCGTTTCGCCGACCTTAAGGGCGATCCGCGCTGGACCGCGTGGAACAGTAACCGTGCGGCGGCCCGCTCGCCGGGCGGGGAAAGTCAGACCGAAGCACAGGCCCGCGCGCTTGCCTTTGCGTTCGAGGCCGCAGCGCGCAGTGAGAATCCTCTGTTCGTCACTCACTGCGACATCATCCGCGCACTTCACTGCTGGGCGGAGCGGCGATCGCTCGACGACATTCACGACATCACCTGCGGGCCGGGCAGCCTTTCGACCCTCGAACTGATCGAGGTGGTGGCATGACCGTGCATGAGATCGAACGCCGGGTGGCTGAGCTTGGGCCGTGGTTCCACGACCTTGATCTGCAAGGCGTCCGCACCGCGCCCGATCACTTCCTGTGGAACTATCCCGAGAACAAGTTCAAGCGCTTCCGTCACGTCGTGCCGAAGGACCTTTCCGGCAAGTCGGTACTCGACATCGGCTGCAATGCGGGGTTCTACAGCCTCGAGATGAAACGCCGCGGCGCGGCGCGGGTGCTGGGCATCGACCATGATGAGCGCTATCTCGAGCAGGCGCGCTATGCGGCGTCGGTGCTGGACGTGACGGACATCGAGTTCCGGCGCTTGGAAGTATGGGACGTCGCCGAGCTTGGCGAACGGTTCGACCTAGTGATCTTCATGGGAGTGCTGTACCACCTGCGCCACCCGCTGCTCGCGCTGGACCTGCTGTACGAGCATGTGGTCGGCGACCTTCTCCTGTTTCAATCGCTACAGGCGGGCACCAAGGGCATGTTCAAGCCCGAGCCCGATTATGATTTCTTCGATGGCATGGGCGAGTTCGACCGGCCCGAATGGCCCAAGATGCATTTCGTCGAGCAGCGTTACGCCAATGATCCCACCAATTGGTGGGTCCCGAACGAAGCGGCCAGTGCCGGCATGTTGCGCGCCGCCGGGTTCGAGATCATCGAGCATCCCGAACCCGAAGTCTTTCTTTGCCGCCGCGGGCCGAGCCCGGTGAGCGGCGCCGTTTATCCCCCGAAAGGACGTGCTGCTTGATCGAAGCTGCGATGATCTGGAACGAGCCCAACAACAAGTCGCATTGGGACCCTCAGATCGACCCCGACTGGTCCAAGTTCGCCGAGATGAGCAAGCTTGCGGCGCGGGCGATCCGCGACGTCAATCCGGCGGTGAAGCGGGTGCTTGGCGGCATCTCGCCGATTGATCCCGCCTTCATTCAGCGGCTGGCCGGGCACGGCTTGATCGACGAACTCGACGTGATTGCGCTGCACGGCTTCCCCCTCGACTGGAACCTGTGGAACATCAACGAATGGCCGCAGCGGATCGACGAGATCCGGGCGGTGGTGCCGAACCACGAATTGTGGGTGACCGAAGTCGGCGTGGGCAGCTTCGGCGCCGAGGAAGTGCAGGAATTCGGGGTCAAGCGCACGGCCGAGCTGCTCATCGGCAAGGTGCCACGGATCTTCTGGTATTCGCTGTACGACCTGCCGCAGGCATGGGGTGCGACCACTCGCCACAGGGAGGCCGAGGGCTCGTCCTACTACCGCCACTTCTACATGGGGCTGCTCAAGGAAGACGGAACGCCGAAGCTCGGCCTCAAGGCATTCGAGCCATACGCCAGCCGGATGGGGCTGATGCAGTGGTTCCATTATGAGGATCCGCGGCTGGACGAAGCAGTGGCGTGGCTGAAGCGCCTTGGCGTGCGCCAGCTCCGCACTGGTCTCAGCTGGGCCGACAGCTTTCGGCCGAATGCCCGCGACTGGTTCGACCGGCAGATGGAAGCGCTGGCGGACTTCGATGTCACTGTTACTTTCTGCTTTACGCCCGAGCACCTTGGGATCGAACCCCACCACACGAGCCCCCCGCAAGACCCGCAGGGCTTTGCCGATTTCTGCGCCGAGATGATCGACCGCTACGCCCCCGCCAGCGCGTCGGCCGATCCCCTCCTCGCCGCGGCCGAATAGAAGAGGACGAGGCATGGAGCCGCAGATCAACATCGCCATTGCAGGCGTAGGCAATTGCGCCAGCAGCCTCGTGCAGGGCATCGCTTATTACCAGAATGGCGGATCGAACGAGCAGATCGGCCTCATGCACTGGGACCTTGGCGGGTACCGCCCGAAGGACTTGCAGGTGGTTGCCGCCTGGGACGTCGATAGCCGCAAGGTCGGCCGGGACGTCGCAGAAGCGATCTTTTCGGCGCCCAACAACACGCAGATTTTCTGCGACCATGTGAAGCCGACCGGCGCGGAGGTCATGATGGGAAAGCGCCTTGACGGCGTGGCACCGCACATGGCCGACTATCCGGCCGAGCGCAGCTTCATGCTCGCCGACAAGCCTGAGCCCAGCCAGGAAGAGGTGGTTCGCATTCTACGCGAAACCAACACCCATGTGCTGATGAACTATCTTCCCGTCGGCAGCCAGGAAGCGACCGAATTCTACGCGGAATGCGCGCTGGAAGCGGGCGTCGCCTTTGTGAACTGCATTCCGGTGTTCATCGCGTCGGACGAGAAGTGGGCCAGCCGCTTTCGCGATCGTGGCGTGCCGATCATCGGCGATGACATCAAGGCGCAGCTCGGTGCGACCATTGTTCACCGGGTGTTGACCGACCTGTTCGCCAAGCGCGGGGTGCGGCTCGACCGGACGTATCAGCTCAATACCGGCGGCAATACCGACTTCCTCAACATGCTCGAACGCTCGCGCTTGAAGCATAAGAAGGAGAGCAAGACCGAAGCCGTGCAGGCTGTGGCCGAGCGGCGGCTGGAGGATGAGAACATCCACGTCGGGCCGTCCGATTATGTCGCCTGGCAGAAGGACAACAAGGTTTGCTTCCTGCGCATGGAAGGAAGAATGTTCGGCAATGTGCCGATGAACCTCGAGCTGCGCTTGTCGGTCGAGGACAGCCCAAACAGCGCCGGCGTCGCGATCGACATGATCCGCTGCGCAAAGCTGGCGCTGGACCGCGGCGAAGGCGGGCCGATCGAGGCGCCGGCAGCCTTCTTCTGCAAGCACCCGCCGGTGCAGATGACGGACGACGAGGCAGACCATGCAACCGAAGCCTTCATCCGCGGCGAACCCCAGCCGAGCCGACGCCTCCACTAGACCGGCAACGCCGACGATTGACCCGCAGGACGGGTTGGCGTCGGCGCTGACCCGCAACATCACGGCACTGGCCGAGCGGCGGCGGGCCGAGGAGGAGCGGGCCGGAGCGGACCAAAAGGTCGCGGGCGCGATCACGCGCTTTGCGGGGTCGATTGCCTTTGTCGGCATCCATGCTGTGCTGGTGATCGGCTGGATCGCGGTGAACATCGGCTGGACTCCGTTGCCGCGCTTCGATCCGACCTTTGTCATCCTCGCAACAGTCGCGTCGGTCGAAGCGATCTTCATCTCGACCTTCATCCTCATCGCCCAGAACCGCGCTTCGGCGATGGCCGACCGGCGAGCCGATCTCGATCTGCAGATCAGCTTGCTTGCAGAGCATGAGGTGACCCAGCTCATCCGCCTCACCACCCTTATCGCCGCCCATCTGGGGCTCGATGAGGCTGAAAACCCGGAGCTTGCGGAGTTGCAGCGGACGGTCGCGCCGGAAGTCGTGCTGGAGCATCTCGAGGAAGCGGATGGGGACGGCGGGTCGACCTGAAGAACGGCGCTTCGCGCCGACTTCTTTGTCGGATAGGGCATGATCGATGTCCGAGCTCCTGCCCTTCCTCCAGCATCTATCGGTGGTAGCCCGAGGGGTGACGCTTGGCGCACCAGTGCCGGGCGCGGACAACAAGGCGGGCGAGGGCGGCTTCGATCCGGTGACGGAGCTCGACTGCGGCGCTGAGCGGGTGCTTCGAGCGGCCATCGAGGCCGCATTCCCTGCTGACGGAATCGAGGGCGAAGAGTATGGACTCGTCCGAGGCGAAGCGGAGCGGCGCTGGCTTCTCGACCCGGTTGACGGCACGCGGGCCCTCATCTGCGGCCTGCCGAGCTGGACCACCTTGGTCGCGCTGGTTGAAGACGGGGAGCCGGCGGCAGGCTTCATCGACGCGCCGGCACTCGACGAGCTGATGATCGGTCTGCCGGGGCGCACGACTCTGAACGGCGGGACCGTGCGGGTGTCGGGTTGCACCGCGCTCTGCGAGGCGCGCTTGTCGTCGACCGATCCTTATCTTTTCGAAGGCGCCGAAGCCGAAGCGTTCGCGCGAGTGCGCCGCGCGGCGCGGCTGACGCGCTTCGGTTATGACGCGCTCGCTTATGCGCGGCTGGCGGCCGGGCATCTCGACCTGGTGATCGAGAACAAGCTGCACCGGCACGATTGGGCGGCGCTGGTGCCGGTGGTGCGCGGTGCAGGCGGGGTGATCGGCGACTGGCAAGGCGGCGGTGATTTCGAGCCGGGTTCGGTCGTCGCGGCGGCCAGCCAGGAGCTATACGACGCGGCGGTTGAACTCCTGTCGCAATAAAGCCGGTTGCAGCAGGGCAGAGCCTCGCTAAGCTGCCAATCGTGCCTGGTCTTCAGCTTCGCGGCGTTTCGAAATCTTTTGGCGGGACGCAGGTCCTGGAAGCGGTCGATCTTGATATCGCGCCGCGCGAATTTATTGCGTTCCTGGGGCCGTCCGGGTCGGGCAAGACGACCTTGCTGCGGATCATCGCGGGCCTCGAAAGCGCGGACAGCGGCGAGGTCGTTCTTGAGGATCGCCGCATCGATCAGATGGGTCCGGGCGAGCGCGATGTCGCGATGGTGTTCCAGTCCTATGCCCTCTACCCGCACATGAGCGTGCGCGAGAACATGGCGTTCGGCCTGCGCAACGCGAAGGTGCCGCCGAAAGAAATCGATGAGTTGATCGCGGACGCGGCACGTGTGCTGGAGATAGAGCCCCTGCTTGATCGCAAGCCGGCGCAGCTGTCGGGCGGACAGCGGCAGCGGGTCGCGATCGGCCGGGCGATCGTCAAGAAACCCAAGCTGTTCCTGCTGGACGAGCCCTTGTCCAACCTCGACGCCGCGCTGCGCCTGCGGACCCGGGTGGAGTTGGCCCAGCTGCGCAACCGGGTGGACGCAGGCGTGATCATGGTGACGCACGACCAGGCAGAGGCGATGACGCTGGCGGATCGCATTGTCGTCTTCAACGATCGGCGAATCCAGCAAGTGGCGGCGCCGATGGAGATCTACCTCCGCCCCGCGAACAGGTTCGTCGCGCAGTTTGTCGGCTCGCCGGCAATGACGATCCTTCCGGCGCGGCTGGTCGACGGGGGTGAGTTCGCGGCGGTGACCCTCGGCGATGGGTCGCGAGTGGAGACGCGTGTGCCGGGAGCAGAGGTGCCGCGGGGCGAGGGCCTCAAACTGGGGCTGAGGCCCGAGCATGTGCGGGTGGCCGAAAACGGCATTGCCGCCGAAGTGGTGCTGGTCGAGCGGCTGGGTGAGCGCAGCCTTGTTTATGCGAAGCTGGCAGACGGGAGCCTAATCACCGGAGAGGATGCGGGCACCAGCACACTTAAGGCCGGTGACCGGATCGCCCTGGCAGTGGCTGGTGCGGCTGCGCACCTGTTCGGTCCCGACGGATCGGGTTTTCACCGGGCCGAAGTGTGAGCGGGAAGGCAATCCGCCGCGACCCCGGGCTCGCCTTTGTCGGGCCCTTTCTGCTCATCTACTGCCTGGTCCTGATCCTGCCGACGCTGCACGGCATGTGGCTGTCGCTGCACATCGTCGATATCTGGGGCGACGGGCGGTTCGCTGGTCTTGCCAATTACGGTCGGCTGCTGGCCGATCCGGTGTTCGGGCAGAGCCTGTTCAACACCTTCCTCGTCACGCTGATGGTAGTGCCGATCCTCACGGCCATCGCCCTGGCGCTGGCGCTGGCACTCAATCGGGCGAGCCGCGGGGCAGCGATACTGCGCGGCATCTTCTTCTCCTCGGCGGTGCTGTCGGTTACCATTGTGACCCTGATCTGGCGCTTCATACTGGCGCCGGACGCAGGGCTGCTTGGCGAGCTGGCGCAGGCGCTGGGAGCTGAGCCGCTACCGTTCCTGTCGTCGCCGAACCTCGCTTTGTGGGCCTTGGCGATTACCACCATTTGGTGGTCGATCGGCCTGCCGATGCTCCTCTTCCTCGCCAGTCTGCAGCAGGTGCCGGCGGACCTTTACGAAGCGGCCGCGCTGGACCGCGCAAGCCGGTGGCGGACCGTTGTGTCGATCACGCTGCCAGCAATCAGGCGCACCACGATCCTGGTGGTCATGCTGCAGACTGCGGCGCAGCTGCAGCTGTTTGGGCAGGCGCAGCTGCTGACCGCTGGCGGTCCGAGCGGCGCGTCACGCACCGTCGTGCTGTTCATGAACGAGGTGGCATTCGGACGCTGGGAACTCGGCTATGCGCAGGCCGCGGCCGAGGTGCTGTTCGTCATCATCCTGCTGGTGACCTTGACCCAATATTGGCTGACCGGAAGGGCCGGGGAGGGTGACAAGTGAGCGCGGGTGCCGTTGCCAGGCGCACCCGCCTTCCGCTGCCCGCCGCGATCGGACTGGCAATCGGCGCAGCGATCATGCTGGCGCCGCTGCTTTGGACGCTGGCACTCAGCTTCAAAGCCAATGCGGCGCTGGTCGGCAACAGCAGCGCGGCGCTCAGCCCTCCGTGGACCCTGGAAAATTACGCTGCGATCCTTGGCAACGGTCAGACCTTACGCTGGCTGGTGAACAGCCTGATCGTGTCGGCGGGAACGACCTTCGGCGTACTGGTCCTCACCAGCCTTGCCGGATATGGCTTCGCACGGCTGGAGTTTCCGGGCCGGCGCTTGCTGTTCTTGTTCGTGCTGATGGGTCTGGCCATTCCGGGGCAGGCGGTGATCCTGTCGCAGCATCAGCTGTTCGCCTGGGCCAACCTCCACAACAGCTATCAAGGCCTGATCCTGCCTGGGCTTACCACCAGCTTCGGCGTGTTCTTCATGACGCAGTACATGCGGGCGATCCCGCGCGACCTCGACGAGGCGGCATTGCTCGACGGGGCGAGCCACTGGCGCATCTTCACCCGCGTCATCCTGCCGCTGACCGTACCTGCGCAATCTACGCTGGCAGTCTTCACCTTTCTCGGCAGCTGGAACGATTACTGGTGGCCGCTGATCAGCGTCACCCGCAGCAACATGTACACGCTGACGGTGGGTCTGGCATCGGCGCAGATGAATTATGCGCAGACCAGCGGGCTCGGCTATCTGATGGCGCAGGCGGTATTCGCCTCAGTGCCGATCTTTATCGTCTACCTCATCTTCCAGAAGCAGATCATCGCCGCCATGGCCGGAACCGCGCTCAAGTGAGGCGGGCGGTGTTGATCGCGGCGGCGCTGGCGCTCGGCAGCTGCTCGGACGCGCAGCGCGGGCAGGGGCTCTACATCCAGCGTTTCTTCGGTGAGTGCACCAGCGACTATGGCACGGCAACCGATGTCGCCAGGGCGGAAGGAGAATGCGGGATCGTCACCACGATGATCAACGCGTTTCGCGCAGCGCACCCCGAAGCTCGGGGCAGCCAGAATGTGGTGGCCTGGCCCGGCTACTCGCCGCTGACCGCGCAGATGGCGGCAGGCCAGCCGCCAGACCTTGTTACCATGCACACCGGCGTCATCCCCGATTATGCCGGCAAGGGGCTGCTGGAGCCTGTCGAACCCTACCTTGCGGCGGCAGGATTGTCGCCGGCCGTATTCACGCCTGCCGCCCGCGGGGGCGTGACGTGGAACGGCCGCATGTATGGCCTGCCGTGGGACACGCATGGCGGGCTGTGGCACATCAACCTGGGTCTGTTCCGCAAGGCCGGGCTCGTCGGCGCGGACGGCAAGCCGATCCTCCCGCGCAGCCCGGAGGAGTTGCTCCGGCAAGGCCGGCAGTTCCGCGAGCGAACCGGCAAACCCTATCTGATCCAGAGCTTGGTCGGCGATCCCGCGGGCGCGGCGCGGGTTCTTTACACCTACATGCTGGCGCAGGGCGCGCCGATCTTTGCCGATCCCAAGCACATCCGGTTGAACACCCCCCAAGGACGCCGCGTCGCCGAACTATTCGCGCAAGTGACGCGAGAGGGCATCGGCACCAGCAACATGGACACGCCCGCCGCCATTGCCGCGTTCATGAACGGCGAGGGCGGGGTTTATCCGACGGGGACATGGATGATCGGCCAGTTCGAGACGGAGGAGAAGACCCGCGGCCAACCGCTGTTCGGCAGCTATTCGGTGCAGCCGTTTCCGCAGCTTTACGGCAAGAACCTGATGTTCGTGTCGGGGCACAGCTGGGTGGTGCCAAGGCGTGAGCGGTCACCCGAGGAGAAAAGGGCCATCGCCGACTTCTTCCGCTTCATGGCGGCCCGCAATGGGGACTGGGCCAGGACAGGGCATTTGCCTGCGGTGCAGGCCGAGGTCGACGGACCGGCGTTCCGTTCGCTGCCGCATCGCAGCGACATTGCGGTGGTCGCGACTATCGGTCGGGCTCTGCCTGACGGAGTTTTGCGGCAAAATGCGATCGAAGGTCTGGTCGGGGAAGAGATGGCGGCCGCTCTTACGGGTCAGAAACCGGTACCGCAGGCGCTGGCCGACGGTGAACGTCGCGTCAACGAGTTCCTGGCCGAGGTTCAATAGTGGCTTTGCCGCAACAGAATTCTGCTGTTCCAGCTCTTAAAAGTATCTTGGCTCATTGAAGCTTTCCTCCCGACCAGTGTAGCTAAGACGTAACAGGGGCGCGTGGGGACAGCCTGGCGCCAGGAGGCCTGGGAGGAACATATGCGCATCCGATCACTCGCACTCGCGACCGCAAGCTTTACCGCCGCTGCGCTCGCGCCGCCGGCTGCCGCCCAGCAGCAGGGTCCGACCGACCCGACAGCGGAAGCTCAAACTGACGCACCTGCCACGACTGCCGATCCGGCGGCGGCAGACGACCCCAACAGCGACGCTATCGTTGTCACCGGCATTCGGCGTTCCTTGCAATCAGCACGCAACATCCGCCGCAACAGCGATCAGATCATCGACGCGGTGGTCGCCGAGGACATCGGCAAGCTCCCTGATCTCAATACCGCGCAAACGGCCGCCCGTATTCCGGGCGTGCAGGTCTATCGGCAGGGCGGAGAAGCATCGAACGTGCTTGTTCGTGGCCTTCCTAATTTCACCACGACCTACAACGGGCGGGAGATCTTCACCGCCGAAACGCGCGTTGTGGCCTTGCAGGATTTTCCGTCGTCCAACATCGCCGCGCTTGAGGTCTTCAAGACCAGTTCGGCCGACTTGGTAGAGCCGGGCCTTGCCGGCCTGATCAACGTCCGCTCACGCCAGCCGTTTGACTTCACCTCCGGTCAGCTCGCCGGGTCGGTGTGGGGCCTGTACACCCGTCAGGGCAACGATGTGAGCCCCAACTTCAACTTCCTGGCGACCAAGCGATGGGACGTCGGCGATGGCGGAGAGTTCGGCGCCCTGCTGAACGTCTCGCGGACCGAAATGCGCTACCTCGACGCGGAAATCTCCAACACGGACTTCCTGCAGACCTTCAACTTCGCTGGCGGCCGCCTGGCCGACAATCCCGGTTCCGGGACCTTTGCCCGCTTCCCCGACGTGCAGCGGCTCTTCTACCGCTCGGGCAATCGCGTCCGTCCATCCGTCAACGCTGCGCTTCAGTATCGCCCGTCCTCAGGGCTGGAATTCTACGCCGAAGGCTTGTGGCAAGGATTCCGGAACGAGATCGACGACCGCCTGCTTGCGGTCGACCTGTATCGCAACACCAGCGCTACCAACCTGCAGTTTCGCGACGGTACCAACCTGCTGCGCAGCGGAACGGTTACGCTGCCGCCCTTCACGCTGTTCTCCTTCCAGGGCGGGACCTTCAACAAGACCGATACCTATCAGTTTGCGGGAGGGACGCGGATCACTCGCGGGCCGCTGAAGATCAACATCGACATTGCCCGCACCAAATCCACCTTCCGCGGCTCAACCGAAAGCGTCGACCGCCGCTGGAACGGTGTCGCCACCGTCGCCTTCGACACCGACCGACCGCAGTTCACGATCAGCGGCATCGACCTGACCGATCCCAATCAGCAACGTTTCGACGGGCTGTTTGAAGAAAATCAGAAGTCGGCCGGCGACGACTGGCAGGCACGCGTCGATGCCACTTACGAATTCACTGATTCCACTCTCCTGCGTAACCTCCAGGTCGGCGTGCGCTATACCGACCGCGACGCTGAGCGGTTGTATCGCAACCGCTTCGCTGGTCCGGTCAATCCAGTTCCGACAAGCGCCCTGCCGCTCGACTTTCGCGTCTTCAGCGGCGTGAACTTCGGCGGCACCAGCGAGTTTGCGGCTCCGACCTACGACAGCATTCGCGCCAATGTGGGCGCGCTTCGGACCCTGGTCGGCTTCGGCCCCCAGCCGGTTACCCCCGACCTGCTCTACACGGCCAGCGAGAAGAACCTCGCCGGCTATGCTCAGCTGACTGTGGGCAGCGACGACATCGAAGGCATTGTCGGGGTCCGGGTCAGCCGCGTGGAGACGCGGGTTCCCGGGCGGCTACCAACGGGTGTTCGCGAGATCGACGAAGGTACCGAACGCACGTCCGTCCTTCCGAACGCCAGCATCCGCGCGCGCCTCAGCCCTGACCTCCAACTGCGCGCCGCCGTGTCCAAGACCCGCACGCTGCCGAGCTTTGCGGATCTGAACCCGGGCGGCACCCTTTCCCCGCCGACCGGCAACGTTCCGGTCGGCACCCCCAGCAACCCGTACACGCTGAACGGGGGCAATCCATTTCTGCGGCCTTTCACGTCCTGGAACGGCGATGCGGCGGTGGAATATTACTTCGCTCCCAGCAGCTTCGTGTCGGTCACCGGCTTCTATCGGCAGGTGAAGGGCTTCATTCAGCCAAGCACCCTGACGATTCAGGATCCGACACTCGGCACGATCCGGATCAATGGGCCGGTTAACACCGGCAAGGGACGCATCGGGGGCGTCGAACTGCAGGCGCAGGCCTTCGCTGACTTTGAATTCCTGCCGGACTGGGCTCGCGGCTTTGGGGCGCAGGGCAACCTTACCTACATCGATGCAAAGACCCAGCAGAATGATGGCGCTGGCGGCCTCAGCTATCAGCCGATCACGGACCAGCTGAACGGCGTGTCCAAGTGGAACTACAACATCGTCGGCATCTATGAGCGGTACGGCTTTGCGGCGCGCCTGACCTACAACAACCGGTCGAGCTTCCGTGCGACGCAGCAGTTCCGGGGTGACGACATCTATCGCGAGTTCGGACGTCCGGCCGGTCGCCTCGACCTGTCGCTCAACTATGACGTGAGCGACCAGTTCACCTTGTTCGGCGATTGGACCAACATCACCGAGGAGCCGTATCGGCAGGATCTGAGCTCCGCCCGCAACGGCCAGCCGAGAGCTGAGTTCGTCCGGTACAAGCGGTACGACGAAAGCACCATCTCGGCCGGGCTGCGGTTCCGCTTCGGAGGCTAGCGCAGCAAGGGGTAGCTGGCTTCGACCAGTTACCCCTTCCCCCTATCTTGGCCTGTCGGAACCGGCGCGAAGGCTGGGGGCGATGACGGGCGCGCCTTTCTCCCAGCCGAACGGAGCGACGTAAAGGAAGCGCTTGTCAGCTTCCTTGCGGCAGGCCTTGGTCGTTGCCCAAGCGTGAAAGCTGATAAAGGTGCCGCCATTTGCGCGAAACACCGACTGATGGCCGGGGCCTGACAGGCAGCCAGCGCCGCTCGGATCGTTGAAGCTGTACAGGACCGGCCGAGGCCCCGCATCCCGGCAGGGCCCAAGCGGGCCCGAGCAGCGTGCCCAATTCATAGCATAAGGGCTGAGCCGCTGGTCGTTGTTCCAGCCGAAATAGCCGCCCGAATAAAGCATAGCGTAGCCCTCTGGCACGCGCAGCATCGTGGGCGCTTCGATTACCCGCTGTTCCCAGGCATCCTCGTCGGTAAGGCCGATATCCCTCGCGGCAGCGGCGAGCTTCAGGCCGTCGGGCGTGAGTGGGGCGCCCCATAGCCGGCTGCGCTTGCCGATGCGGTTCCCATCGGCCTTCCAGTAGAGGTAGAGCCTGCCGTTCTTGTCGCGGAAGGGGTTGGCGTCGATCGATCCGCCAAGGTCGAACTGGCAGACCAATGGCGCGGCCGATCGATCGACAAACGGCCCGCGAGGCGAGGCGCTGAGGGCTACGCCGAGGCACTGCTTGTCCTCACGCGCGTGGTTGGCGGTGTAGTATAGAAGGTAGCTTGCGCCGACCTTCATCACCTCCGGCGCCCAAGTGAAGCCAGGCTTCACCCATGGCGCGAGGATCGGCATTCCGTCGACCTTCTTGCCCGCGGCATCGCGGACGTAGCTCCAGCTGGTGAGATCGCGGCTGGTCGCCATCGGCAGGTTCTCGCCATCGTTTGTGGCGTAGGCAATGAAGCTGCCATTGCCCTCGGCCATGACAAAGGCGTCGGGAAAGTTCTCGCGGAACACCGGCTCCATAATCGGGCGCTGCTGGGCCGAGGCGGCAGTGCTCGCCAGAACCAACGCACACAAAGCCAGTTGCCGCACGCTCACTCTCCCTTATTGGCCCATCACGGGACCAGACTAACCGTTTCGCCGCTGAACCGGAGGCCAACGGTCAGCAGCGCACGGAAGACGTTATAGCCGCCCGTGCCGGGATGAAAGGCGTGGAAGAACAGGCGCGGCTCGCCGTCCGTACCGACTGAGACCGAGGCGTGACCCGGCGCCGACCAGTCGGGGTGCGAGCGAAGCAGCGGCTCGGTTGCCTTGCGGTAGGGGCCGGTGAGGCGGTCGGCGACGGCATAGCCGATGCCGTAGCTGGGCGAGGTGAAGTCGTTGCCGGCGTAGAACAGGAAGTAGCGATCGTTCTGGCGCGTGAGGTAAGGACCTTCGATCAGATGGCCTTCCCAGTCGAGATCGTTGGCGAGGAGGAGGGTCGGCTCACCGACGAGGCTGCGGCCGTCGGCGGCGATTGGCTGAGCATAGATCGGCGTCGCCATATTCTCGATAACGTGCGCGGCGATGACGCTCGCCTCCAGCGCTGCCTTCACCCGGCGCCAATTGGCCAGTGCCGCTCGGATCAGCGGCTGCATGAGGAAGAAGCGTTCCATCGGGCGGCGGGTGTTGGCGAAGGGCTGAACCGCGGCGCAGAAAGCGGCCGTGCGGCGATCGCCTTCATCGTCGAACAAGCGTGGGATCAGATCGGGGTTTTCACGCAGCAAGGCGGCAAGCGGGCGCGGCCAGTGGCTGTTGCTGTCCTTTTTCCACAACAGCCACGGCGTGCCGTCGGCATCGACGTGGACATGGCTGTCGATCACGGTGCCGGTAAGGAGAGGTTCGCCATTGTCCTCCCATGGCCCGGCAGGGTGCGGGGCACGGGCAAGGCCGATGGCCAGTGTGCGGTCGAGGCCGCGAGCGGTGTAGCTTAGCCAATATTCTTCGCCGACGCGGGCGATCTCGGGCGCCCAGAAGTCGCCGTGCTTAAGCCCTGCGGCCGTCCAGGCCGGAGTGTGGCCCTCCTCGAAGACAAAGCCTTTCGGCGCCCAGGTCTCGAGGTCGGTGGAATGAAGGATCGGGAAGGCGTCCGGAGCATCGTTCGACGTCGCCACCAGCCACCAGCCGTCGTCGCAGCGGAGAACGGCGGGGTCACCATAGCCCGACAGGATAAGGGGGTTGAGATTGCCGGTGATCAGCGGCCGCCACGGCGGCGCGGAATAATCTTCGGTGGGCTCGGTGTGATGCGGGCGGCGGGTGCCGAAGTCGGCGTGAAGTGCATCGAACATTGCGGCAAAGGCTTCGGGCTCAGGACCGTCCACGACGTAGCGGCGGACCCCGCTCCCATCGGAGGGCGAGACATCGAGGGTGAAGCCGTCGCCTTGCTCTGTTGGTTCTACGGCGAAGGTGAGGAGCGAGATTGCCGAACCGTTCACGTCGTCTACTTCCCGTGTTTCCTTGCACTGGGGCATGGCAATCGGGATCCCACTAGGCAAGAGGGGCAGCGGCGACCTAGGCTCTCCCAATGAAAGCAATCCTGCCCGGCCTTGCCCTGCTGCTGTCCGCCTGCGCGACGGTGCCGGCAACCACCTATGTCAATCCGGTGATCGACGCCGATTTTCCCGATCCGGCAGTCGTGCGGGCGGGGGACGAGCACTTCTACGTCTATGCGACGCAGGGCGGGGAGCCGATGCGCAACATCCAGGCGGCGCGGTCGCGCGACCTGGTGCGGTGGGAGCCACTGGCGGACGTGCTACCGGTCAAGCCCAAGTGGGCGAGCCGGACGCAGGATTTCTGGGCACCCGACGTCATTCGGCGCGGGGACAAGTGGCTGCTCTATTTTTCGGCCAAGCCCGATGCGGCGCTGAGCGACGACAAGCGCGGCCTGTGCCTCGCCGTCGCCACCGCGTACCGACCGGAGGGGCCGTTCACTGACAAGGGTGAGCCGCTTCAGTGCGGGGAGGGGTTCGTGAACATCGACCCCTTCGCGCTCGACGACCCGGCGACGGGGAAGAAGCTGCTCTACTGGGGCTCGGGCTTTGGACACATCAAGGTGCAGGAGCTGAGCGCCGACGGGCTGAACTTCGCGCCGGGAAGCAGGCCGGTTGACCTGATGCCGGTGGTAAAATCCGAAGACGCTCGAGAATATCGGCGCTTGGTTGAAGGGGCGTGGGTGACAGTCCGCGACGGTTGGTATTACCTGTTCTTCTCGGGCGACAATTGCTGCGGGCCCAAGGCGCATTATGCGACCATGGTCGCGCGCAGCCGCTCGGCGACGGGGCCATTCGAAGTGCGCGACCGGCCGCTCTATCTGGTGCTGGAAGCGAATGAACGGTGGATCGCGCCGGGGCATAACAGCGTCGTGCGCGACGATGCGGGCACCGACTGGATCCTGTATCACGGCGTCGATGTGCGGCGGTCGCGGACCAAGCCAACCGACGATGTGAACACGCGTCGGGTGATGCTCCTCGATCGGCTGGAGTGGGTCGATGGCTGGCCGCGGATCAGAGGGCTGAGCCCGGCCAGTACGCCGCAGCCCGGACCGGTGGTCCGCCGCTAGACGGTGACGGCTTCGACCAGCTCGCGTTTGCTGACCAGCAGCGAGTCGGCGACGAGGCGCAGAGGTTCGACATCGATCAGGCTGGTGCGCTGGTCGATGAGGTCGGCGAAAGTGGCGTAGAGGTCGGGATATTCGCCGATGCTGCTCGCCGCCACCTCATCGCCGTTGAGTCGGAGGCGCGCGCCGCCATCGAGGAGCTTGAGCTTCGCGCCATCAGCGGTCTCGATCTCGATCGTCCATTCCTCGCCATCAGTCTTGCGCCAGTCGAGGCTGGCGCTGAGCGGGCCGTCGGCAGCGGGAGAGGTGAAGGCGAGCTCGGCAGCGATCGGTGTATGGGCATTTTCGGGAAAGAACAGGGTGCCTTCGCGCACGAACAAGGGCTTTGGGAGGATGGCGGTAGCGACCGAGAAGGCGTTGATGCCGGGGTCGAACACCCCGAAGCCGCCGGGATCGAACACCCATTGCTGGCCGGGATGCCACTTGTGCACATCCTCGTGCCAGGTGATCTTCATCGAACGCAGGCGCTGGCCAGCGAGCAGCTTTTTTGCCGCCGCGACGCCGCCGTTATGCTGGGCGTGCCAGGTGGTGAAGAGCGTGGTGCCTTTGGCCGCGGCGAGGCGGCGCAACTCCTCTACCTCGCCGAGCGTGACGCTGGGCGGCTTTTCGAGCAGCAGGTGCAGCCCGCGTTCGATGCACAGGCGGGCAATCTCGAAGCGAGGGCCGGGCGGCGTGGTGATCGCCGCCGCCTCAAGGTCAGACACGGCGGCGAGCAAGTCTTCGGCGGAAGTGAAGTTTGGCGCTGGGCCGTTACCTTGACGGCTGACGCTGCCGGCAAGTTCGAAGCGCGGGTTGCCAGCGATCGCCGGGACATGCTGGTCCTCGGCAATCTTGCCGAAGCCGATGATGGCGGTGCGGATCGGCCTCATGCGCGGGCGGCCTCAACATAGGATTTGGCGCGGGCGTGGACGTCATCCGGTGCCCGGCCGGGCACATACAGGCCTGAGCCGAGGCCAAAGCCGTTCGCGCCTGCCTCACGCCACTTGGTCATGTCCTCGGGCTTGACCCCACCAACGACGAGGACCGGCACCTCCTTAGGCAGCACCGCACGCTGCGCCTTGAGACTGGAGGGGGTGGCGCCTTCCGCCGGGAACAGCTTCAGCGCTTGGGCGCCGGCATCGAGCGCGGTGAAGGCTTCGGACGGCGTGAAGTAGCCGGGCGCGGCGACCATCCCGGCCTGGACGGCGGCGGCGATCACCTGGGCGTTGGTGTTGGGAGCGACGATCAGGCGACCGCCCGCATCCTTGACCCGCGCGACGCTCAAGGTGTCGAGCACGGTGCCGGCGCCGACCAGCGCACGGTCGCCGAGTGCCTTGGACAAGCGGTCGATGCTTTCGAACGGGTGCGGGCTGTTCAGCGGCACCTCGATGATGTGGATGCCGGCGGAGAGGATGGCTTCGCCCACGCCGACAACCTCCTCGGGGGTGACGCCGCGGATGATGGCGACCAGCGGGCAGTCGCTGAGATAGCGGGTGAAGTCGGCTTCGGCGGTCATGACAGGCGCTCCACGATGGCGTTGGTGCCGGCGAGAAAGGCTTCTTCGCCGTCGACTTGACGATTGGGTCGGCCAGACTGGGTCAGGGCGGCCGCATAAAGCTGTGTCAGCGCACCGCGGCCCATCACGATCACCTCGCCCTGCGGCATGCCGTTGAGGCCGGTGCGAACGTCGGCGCCGATAAGCAGGCCGCTGACGAAGCTCGACACGTCTGCTTCGGCAAGGCTGCCGAGCAGCACGCGGGCGCGAACGGTGAACAGGTCGGCAGTCACCGCCCGCCCCTCCAGCCCGCGCGCGACCCCTTCGGCGAACACCTTGCCGGGGTGCGCTGGTTTGTCGAGCCAGGCCTTGAGCAGGCTTTGCGCTTTCAGAATGGAGAACATCTCGCCGGTCATTACCGTACGGAACCACACCAGGCTGCCGCCTTGCATCAGCGCCCATTTGTTGTGGGTTCCAGGATGACAGATCAGGCCATCAGGCGGACACAGACCCGCGTCCACCGCACCAAAGAACTGCGTTTCCTCGCCGCGCATGACGTCGCCACGCAAGCCGTCGACGAAGCTTGCGCCTGGAAGGATGAAGGCGCGTTCGCCTGGCACCTCGATCAGCGAGGAAGCGAGCGTCGCGAGGTCGAGCGGGCAGGGGAGGTAAGGCGCATTGATCCACCCGCCGCGCGCGCCGACCATGCCTGCCATCAGCAACGGGAGATCGCCAAGCCGTTCCCGGATCGCCTGCACTGCCGCCGGGAAGCCGCCGGCGGGCACGCTGGTGAAGCCGAGGTCGTCGGCAAACTCTTCCTCGACCGCGCCGCCCCGCACGCGCCAGGCACGCCGGTTGGTGGTGCCCCAGTCGACCACGATGAATCCTTCTGTCCACATACCCACGCTCATGCCAAGAAAAGCGACGAAGGGCGACAAGGGTCCTACCCATGTGCGCCGATGACGTTATTTTGGGCCCGCGATGGACATCACCTGCATAGCCGATGTGAAAGCGTTGCTGGGCGAAGGGCCGCATTGGGATGCGGAGCGCCAGCAGCTCACCTTTGTCGACATCAAAGGGCGGCGCGCCTTCCGCCTCGACGCCGATGGCGCCAATCTGAGGGAGATCGCAACGCCTTACCGGATCGGTAGCCTGATCCCACGGGCGAGCGGCGGCCATATCGCCGGGACCGAGCATGGGATCGCGCATGTCGACCTCGATCTTGAGGGGTTCGAACTCCTGTTCGATCCGGAGGAAGATCGCGAAAGCAATCGCTTCAACGACGCCAAGGTGGATCGCAGCGGGCGGTTGTTCGCCGGGACGATGGACGATGAGGAGCGCGAAGCGACCGGCGCATTCTATCGGATCGACAAGAAGCTCGCCTGCACCCGCATCGACGACGGCTTTCGGGTCACCAACGGCCCGGCGTTCAGCCCCGATGGCAAGACCATGTACGCCAACGACAGCGCTCGGCAGGTGACGTATCGTTACGACCTCGCTCCGGATGGAACGCCGCTAAACAAGCTGGAGCTTGCGCGCTACGGCGAGGGTGACGGCTATCCCGACGGAATGACGGTGGACGCCGAGGGCTGCTTGTGGATCGCCTTCTGGGATGGCTGGTGCGTCCGCCGCCTGTCAGCTCAGGGGAAGCGACTGGAAGAACTCAAGGTGCCGGTGCAGCGGCCGACCAGTGTCGCGTTCGGCGGGCCATCGCTCGACCGTCTTTATATCACGAGCGCTCGCATCGGCCTCGACGAGAATGATCTTGCTTCGCAACCTTTAGCCGGCGGGCTGTTTATGACGATACCCGGCGTGGTGGGCATCGCGGAGCAGCCGTTCGCCGGCTGAACCCGCTTCGCCGCTCAATCGACCTGCCGTTTTGCCAGGAGGCAACAATCGCCAATTTCATGTTTGCCACGGGGATCGAGAACAGCATCCCCACCATCAACGGGGGCAGGACCCGCGTCGACCAGATGGAGGCGTCAGACCATTACCGCCGCTGGCGGGAGGATTTCGACTGCGTCCAGGATATCGGGATCGAATATCTCCGCTTCGGTCCGCCGCTCCACAGGACTTTCCTCGGACCCGGCAAATATGACTGGGAGTTCGCTGACCTCACGCTGGGCGACCTGAAGCGCCGCGAGATTACGCCAATTGTCGACCTTTGCCACTTCGGCGTGCCCGACTGGATCGGCAATTTCCAGAACCCGGATTTTCCGCAGCAATTCGCCAATTACGCCGCGGACTTCGCCGAGCGATTTCCCTGGATCCAGCTCTACACGCCGGTGAACGAGATGTTCATTTGCGCCGCCTTCAGCGCCAAATATGGCTGGTGGAACGAGCAGGGACGAACCGACCTCACCTTCGTCACCGCGATCAAGCATATCGTGAAGGCCAACGTGCTGGGGATGGTGGAAATCCTGAAGCGCCGCCCGGACGCCATCTTCATCCAGTCGGAATCGTCCGAATATTTCCACGCCGACAGCCCGGCCGCGATCGGTCCGGCCGAAGTGCTGAACAGCCGCCGTTTCCTGACGCTCGACCTTAACTACGGGCGGCGGGTCGATAGCGAGATGTACGAATATCTGATGGATAACGGGATGACGCGGGAGGAATATCACTTCTTCCTTGGCAACCGGGTCAAGCAGCACTGCATCCTCGGCAACGATTATTACAAGACCAACGAGCATCGCGTGCACGCCGACGGGCGGACCGAAGCCGCCGGTGAAACCTTCGGTTATTGCGAGATCACGCGGCAATACCACAATCGCTACCGCCTCCCGATCATGCACACCGAAACCAACCTGCGCGAGGGGCCGACCGGACAGGAAGCGGTGCAGTGGCTTTGGAAGGAATGGGCCAACGTGCTGCGGCTGCGCAACGTGGGCATTCCGACCGTTGGCTTCACCTGGTACAGCCTGACCGATCAGGTCGATTGGGACACTGCGCTGCGCGAAAAGAACGGCAACGTGAACCCGCTCGGGCTGTATGACCTCAACCGCAACATCCGTAACGTCGGCAAGGCCTACAAGCAGCTGATCAAGGACTGGCGCGACGTGCTTCCCGCCTCGTCGGTGTGCCTTGCGGTGCCGATCAAGCCGATCGGGCAGGACACCTGGCCGCCCCCGGTTTCCTCGTCGCCCAATGCGGCCGAGGCCAAGGGCTTCGGAATTACGGACATCCACCCCGGTACGGAGGCCGCGTAATGGCGCTCGGCGAGCTCAAGATCGGGCGGATCGAGACCTTCCTCGTGCCGCCGCGCTGGCTGTTCGTGCGGGTCGAGACCGTGGATGGCGCGCATGGCTGGGGCGAAGCGAGCCTCGAGGGCCATGCGGAAGCTGTGAACGGCGCCTTTGAAGCGATCCGCGACCGCTTCATCGGCCACGACGCGGCCCGCATCGAGGACATCTGGCAGATCGCCTATCGCGGCGGTTTCTACCGCGGCGGCGCGGTGCTGATGAGCGCATTGTCGGGGCTCGACCAGGCGCTGTGGGACCTGAAGGGCAAGGCGCTCGGCGTCCCCGCGTGGGAGCTAATGGGCGGCCGCGTCCGCGACCGCGTCCGCGCTTATGCCTGGATCGGCGGGGACAAGCCCCACGAGATCGACGACGCGGCGGCCGCGCGCAAGGCGCAGGGTTTCAGCGCGGTCAAGATGAACGCCACCGCCGACCTCGACTGGATCGGCACGCCCAAGCTGTTCGACGAGGTAATCCGCCGGGTCGAGGCGGCGCAGGCGCAGGGCATGGACGTCGGGCTCGACTTCCACGGGCGGGTGCATCGGCCCATGGCAAAGCAGCTGGCGAAGGTGCTGGAGCCGCTCGGGCTGCTGTTCATCGAGGAACCGCTGCTGAGCGAGAATCCGGAAGGGTTGGCCGATATCGCGGGGCTGGTGTCGACACCCATCGCACTGGGTGAGCGGCTCTATTCACGCTGGGACTTCAAGCCGTTCTTCGAGCGCGGCGCGGTGGACATCATCCAGCCCGATCTCAGCCATGCCGGGGGCATCAGCGAATGTCGGCGGATCGCTGCCATGGCCGAAGCCTATGACGTGGCGGTTGCGCCGCATTGCCCGCTGGGACCGCTGGCGCTCGCCGCCTGTCTCCAGCTCGCCGCCAATGCGCCCAATGTCGCGATCCAGGAAATGAGCCTTGGCATCCACTACAACGTTGGGCACGATCTGCTGGAATTTATCACCGATCCCGAGGTGCTGACCCCGGTCGACGGCTATTTGCAGATCCCGACCAAGCCGGGTCTGGGTGTCACCATCGATGAAGAAAAGGTGCGCGCGGTGGCCAAGGACGGCCATCGCTGGCGCAACCCCATCTGGCGCCACCGCGACGGCAGCTTCGCAGAGTGGTGAGGTAATCCTCCTCGAGGCTGTGCCGCGGGGAGCATAAGCCGGCTCAGGCCGCTTTGCGGCGCGGCTTGGGAGCTTGCTCGAAGGGCACGTCGTCGAGCTGCGCGGCAAGCGCCGCGATCTCGGCGTCGGCCGCAACCTGCGCGTGATATTTTGCGTCCGCTTCCTGCTCGGCTGCGGTCAGTTCGCGCCAGTAGGTGATCGACAGCCGGCGCCCGAAGACGTCGTCGCCGCGCATCTTCAGCTCGGGCTCCGCCGTTTCCGGCAGGCTGTCGCGAATGGCGGTAAGCGTAGTGATCAGGCGATCGAGCGACGTATAGTCGCTGACTTCGATATAGTCTTTGACGCGTGTGCGCATGGGTCGCATCCCTCCCCGGAGCGGGGCTTATTTCTGCCTGCACCGTCAGCAGTGCAAGTGAGAAAGCCGCTTTTATCCCCAGATCAGTTGCGATGCCCTGAACAAATGGCCAAGAACGCATTCATGTTGCACGCCGAACACATGTCGCTGACGCTCCGGGCCGGCGCTCTCGAATTGGTGGTGCGCCCGCCCCTCGGAGGCGCGATTGAGGGGCTGCACTGGAATGGCGAAGGCCGCCGCGTGCCGCTGTTGCGCGAGAGCCGTGTGGGCGCGGACAGCGTGCTCGACATGGCGAGCTTCCCGCTGGTGCCCTACGTCAATCGCATCCGCCGCGGACGGTTTGCCTTTCGCGGGCGCGAGGTGGTGCTGCAGCCCAACATGGCCGGCGACATCTCACCGCTGCACGGGCAGGGCTGGCTGGGGGCGTGGGACGTCCAGCAGAGCGACGAGCGCCGAGCCGAGCTCAGCTTCGAGCATGGGGCGGGCGAGTGGCCGTGGGCTTATGAAGCGCGGCAGGTCTTTGCGCTCGACGAGGGCGGCCTGTCGCTGTCACTGGAATGCCGGAACCTCAGCAACAACGCGATGCCATGCGGACTTGGCCAGCACCCCTATTTTCCGTGCGGCGCCGAGACGCGCGTCGACACGCAGGTCCGCACGGCGTTCGAGATCGACCAGCATGTGCTGCCTACCTTCGAGGTGCCGGCAACCGGACGCTACGACCTCAAGGACCGGGCGGTGTGCGGACAGGGGCTAGACCACGGCTTCGGCGGGTGGGGCGGTGAAGCGATCTTGAGCGATCCCGATTGGCCAGCGCCGCTGCGGATGTCGAGCGGCCAAGCGCGCTTCTTCCAGCTTTATTCGCCCGAATCTGGCGGCATGTTCGTCGCTGAGCCGGTGACCCACGCCAACGCCGCGCTGAACGAGCCGGAGCAGCGATGGGCGGAGCTTGGGTTGAAGGTGCTGGAGCCAGGCGACGCGATGCAGCTCGACATGCGGCTTGAGCTCGTCCGCTAGGTGGCGATGGACCTGATCGCAACGGGCACCCTTGCCAGCTTTCTGGCCGGACAAGCCACCACTGTCGGCGCGCTGCCGGTGTTCTTTCTTAAGGACATCAGCCAGCGCACGCAAAACATGTTTCTGGGCTTCGCCGCCGGGATCATGCTGGCAGCAAGCTTCTTCTCGCTGATCATACCCGGATTGGAAGCGGCCGGCGATCTGCATGGCGGTAACAAGACGATTGCCGCGCTGATCGTTTCAGGCGCCGTGCTGCTTGGCGCCGCGACCCTGCACCTTCTCAACTGCGTTGCGCCGCACGAGCACTTCATCGCCGGTCCGATGAGCGGGGCGGAACGCAGCAAGCTCAGCCGCATCTGGCTCTTCGTCATCGCCATCTCGCTGCACAATTTCCCCGAAGGTTTGGCTGTCGGCGTCAGCTTTGGCAGCCCCGACCAGACGGCCGGCTATGCCACTGCTTTCGGCATCGGACTGCAGAACATGCCCGAAGGGCTGGCTGTGGCGCTCAGCCTTGCGGCAGTCGGCTATGGGCGCGTGTTCAGCTTCGTTGTTGCGCTGCTGACGGGGCTCATCGAACCGATCGGCGGCTTTCTCGGCATCGGCGCGATTTCGCTTTCCTCCGAGCTCTTGCCGTGGGGCCTAGGCTTTGCCGGCGGCGCGATGATCTGGGTGGTATCGAGCGAGATCATCCCGGAAACACATCGCGACCACCAGGAAGGCACCGCGACCTTCGCGCTGATGGTGGGGCTGGTGGTGATGATGAGCCTCGACTGGATCTTCGGTTAACGGAGCAGTCGGACCTGCTGGGCTATTCGACCTTCGATGCAGCGTTCCACCCTCAGCCGACGTGACCGCGTCGGGGCCATTGCCCTGGTGGCGCTGGTCCATGCCGGGGTGATCGCTGGATTGCTGACGCTGGGGCAGTCAGGAGCGATGCGCGAGACGCTGCAGAAGCCCCTCGAGACTTTCGACGTGACGCTGCCCGATCCGCCACCGCCGCCGCCGGCGGCGGTTGTGATCGAAAGCCGCGCTGCACTCAAGGAAGAAGGCGCCGCTGCGCCGCCCGCCCGCAAGGCAGTGGCGACGCCGGTTAAGCGGATTGAGCCTGTGGTAAAGCTTCCGGCGACCTCGCCGGTGCTCGCCGCGTCTACGCCCGGTGTCGGAAGCGCGCCTAGTGCAGGAGCGGCGCTGGTCGACGGGCCTGGGAGCGGGGCTGGCGGGCAGGGCAACGGCACCGGCTCTGGCGGCAATGGCTCGGGTCCGGGTGGCGGGAGCGATGGCGGCGAGGGGCAGGGGCCAACGGTCATCCCGAGCACGACCCTGACCGGCCGAAGCTATCCGCGCGAGGTGCTGCGGGCGTGGCCGCGGGGCGGGCGAGTGTTCGTGGCCGTGCGGGTCCAACTTGACGGGCGGGCGACCGACTGCAGCGTCAACCGCTCGAGCGGCAATCCGATCGTGGATCAGTGGACCTGCCGGCTAGTAGAGGAGCGGGTGCGGTTCCGGCCAGCGGTGGATGGTGAGGGACGGCCATACGTGCGCTGGTACGGCTACATCCAGGCGCCGGTGAACTTCTAGTAGCGCTCCTCGACTGGATCGACCCAGCGGTCTGCGCCGGGGCGGGGGTTCCAGGTGAATTCGCCATACGTCCAGCCTTCGATTGGCCGCCCCGCGCGATCACGGGCGGGGTCGTAGCGAAGGCGGCGGCGGGCCGACGCGCAAGTGGCCGCATCGAGAGCCGGAAGACCGCTCGAGCGCTGGATTCGGCAGTCGAGCACGTTGCCGCCGCGGCCTATCAGCAAACGGAAGCGGACAAACCGGGTGCGGCCAAGTTCGAGGCCGCGAGGGACGTCAGCCTGGAGGATGTCGCCATTGGCATATTCGGGCTCGCGAGCGACGCCGCCCGCGCCTCCGCCCCCGGTGCCGTCGCCGAACCGGCCGGCGCCGAGCCCCTCGCCCTCGCCGCCGCGGCCGGTGCCGGGTCCGTCGACAGGCGCCGCGCCGGCCTTGGGTGCCGTGCCAGTTCCGGCGATCGGTGAAGCGGGAAGGGGCGGGGGAACGGGAAGCTTCACCACGGGAGGGGGGGCGACCACCGGCGTTGGCGTGTTCTTGAGCGCCGGCGGAGCCGCGGCGCCCTCTGGATCGGCAGCCCGCTCCGTCGGCTTGGGCGCGGGCTCAGGAAGCATGGGGCTTGCCGGCGGCTCGGCCGGAGGATCGTCGGGAATGTCGAGCAGGACCAGCGGCTCCGCGAGCTCGGCCGGTGTTGGAGTGACTCCAAGGCCGGTCAGCAAGGCATAGCCAAGGCCAACGTGGATCAGCGCGGCGAGGCCGATCGATCGGGTCCGGTCGGCCGGGGTGGCGAGCTGGCGGCGCATCGGCAGAACCCTAGGCCGGCAAGGCTGAACCCTGACTTGCTTGGCTGCGGCGGCCCGGCGCGCCCTCGCCGAACAGCTCGATGATGCGATCGCCGGTGCGCAGGGTGCAGGCGCCGGGGTCTTCGAAGCTGACGGTCTCGTCACCGCGCAGGATCCGGAGACCAAGGCCGGTGGTAATGGCAGCGAGCGGCTGGCCTATCTCGTCTGGAGTGACCCGCCGCTCGCGCAGCTGGACCCGCCCTTGGGCGGAAGCCAAGTCCGCGAGATAATCCGATACGCCCGATCCTTGGGCCGAGCCCGCCATCAGCAGACCGGCGAAGCTGACCGGGTTGATCACGGTGGTGGCACCCGCGGCGCGAGCCGGAAGTTCGTTGTCGCTGGCCCGAACAGACACGGTAATGGCGAGGTCGGGGGCGAGGTGACGGGCGGTGAGGCAGACGAGGATGGAGGTGTCGTCGCGCCCGGCGGTGACGAGCAGGGCGCGGGCACGCTCGACGTGGACTGCTTGCAAGGTCGCGTCGCGGGTGGCGTCACCCTGCAGCACCATGCAGCCGTACGCGTGCGCTTGGGTCAGCGCTTCCTCGTCACAGTCGATGACGACAAGGTCGGACGGGTCCGACCCGCGGGCGACGAGTTCGGCCACCGCTTCGGACCCGCTGCTGCCGAAGCCGGCGACGATGATGTGGTCGCTCAACCCTTTCTGGAGATGGCGCATCAGATATCTGTCCCACAAGCGTTTGATGAAGAAGGAATAAGCGGTTCCGGCGAGGATCAGCAGAAAGAAGATGCGGATCGGAGTCACGATCAGCGCATCGAACAAGCGGGCTTGTTCAGTGATCGGAACGATGTCGCCGTAGCCCGTCGTGGTGGCACTGATCATGGTGAAGTAGAGAATGTCGGCGAAGCTAATCTGGTTGTCGTAATTGTCCTTGAGACTGTCACGCTCAATCCAGTGGAAGCCGATGATGATCGCAAGCAGCACCGCCATGATCGCGATGCGAATCCCGAGCTGCGTCAGAACCGAGTAGCGCGAGCGGCGGCGCAGCTGCAGGTTGGTGGCCGCCCACGGCACCTGACGGTTGGTCAGCACCCGCGGCGAAGGGGTGAGCAGACGATCAGGGCGAGGCTTCGTACGGCTCATTCGCTTGCCCTAACGAGGAAGTGCGGTGAGGGCTCCCTTGCCACTGAAGCGCCCTGTCGGGAAGGCAGAGGCAGCGCCCCAGTGATCAGAGCACCTCTCAGGCGAGCGCGTACAACGGATTGCGGGCGCGCGCTTTTGTAAGTCCAAACTTGGCTTTGCCAAATGCAACTTCGTGAGTAACATCGCAAAGAGACTTCCTTGTGCGAGGTGCGCCACGCGCGCTCCCATCAAGCGTCCAGTTCCTCGCCGCTCACCGCCGCCGCCCGGCTCTGGATGAAGGCGAAGCGGTGTTCCGGGTTCTTGCCCATCAGGCGGTCGACCAGGTCCTTGACCGGCTGGCGGTCCTCATACTGGCTCGGGAGCGTCACCTTTAGGAGCGACCGCGAGGCGGGGTCCATCGTCGTCTCTTTAAGCTGGTTCGGGTTCATCTCACCAAGCCCCTTGAAGCGGCTGACGTCGACCTTCTTGCCCTTGAACTCGGCACGCTCAAGCTCGGCGCGGTGGGCGTCGTCGCGGGCGTAGAGAGTCTTGGTGCCGGCGGTCAGGCGGTAGAGCGGCGGCTGAGCGAGGAAGAGGTGGCCGCGGCGGACCAACTCGGGCATTTCCTGGAAGAAGAAGGTCATCAACAGCGTCGCGATGTGGGCGCCGTCGACATCGGCGTCGGTCATGATGATGATTTTCTCGTACCGTAATGCCGCTTCGTCGAAACGGTCGCGGATGCCGCAGCCAAGCGCGAGCTGGAGATCGGAGACTTCCTGGTTGGCGCGGATCTTGTCGGCAGTGGCGCTGGCGACGTTGAGGATCTTGCCGCGAATCGGGAGGATCGCCTGCGTCTTGCGGTTGCGGGCCTGCTTGGCCGAGCCGCCCGCGCTGTCGCCCTCGACGATGAAGAGTTCGGTGCCCTGCGGCTCATCGGAGGAGCAGTCGGTGAGCTTGCCGGGCAGGCGCAGCTTGCGGGCGCTGGTGGCGGTCTTGCGCTTTACTTCGCGCTCGGCGCGGCGCTTGAGGCGCTCTTCCATTCGCTCGACGATCGAGCCCAGTAGCGCGCGGCCGCGGTCCATGTTGTCGGTCAGGAAGTGGTCGACATGGTCGCGCATCGCGCCTTCGACGAAACGGGCGGCTTCGAGGCTGGTGAGACGGTCCTTGGTCTGGGACTGAAAGTGCGGATTGCGGATGAACACCGAGAGGTAACATTCGCAAGACTGCATCACGTCGTCGGCGGTGATGTCCTTCGCGCGCTTGTTACCAACGAGATCGCCGAACGCACGGACGCCCTTGGCCAACGCGGCGCGCAGGCCCGCTTCGTGAGTGCCGCCGTCGGGAGTGGGGATGGTGTTGCAGTAGTAAGAGGTGAAGCCGTCGCTCCATAGCGGCCAGGCGACCGCCCATTCGCAGCGGCCCTGGCCATCGGGGAAGTCGGCGGCACCGGCGAAGGGCTGGGCGGTGACGCATTCACGGCCCTCGAGCTGCTCGGCAAGAGCGTCGCCAAGGCCGTTAGCGAATTGCAGGACGGCGCTTTCGGGTACCTTGTCGCTGGCGAGCGAGGCATCACACTTCCAGCGGATTTCGACGCCGGCGAATAGATAAGCCTTGGATCGGGCGAGACGAAACAGCCGCTCGGGATCGAACAACAGCTCGCCGAAGATCTCGGGATCAGGGTGGAAGGCGACGGTGGTGCCGCGGCGGTTGGGGGCAGCGCCGACTTCTTCGAGCGGAGAGGTGGCGATACCTTTGGCAAAGCGCTGGCGAAAAAGCTTCTTTTCGCGGGCGACCTCGATCACGGTTTCGGTCGAGAGTGCGTTGACGACGCTGATACCGACGCCATGGAGGCCGCCGGAGGTAGAGTAGGCCTTGCCCTCGAACTTGCCGCCCGAGTGGAGGGTGGTGAGGATGACCTCGAGCGCCGACTTGCCGGGATATTTTGGATGCGGGTCGACCGGGATGCCGCGGCCATTGTCGCTGACGGTGAGGCGATTGCCGGGTTCGAGCGTGATCTCGATGCGCGACGCGTGTCCCGCGACCGCTTCGTCCATGCAATTGTCGATGACTTCAGCGGCGAGGTGGTGAAGCGCGCGCTCGTCGGTGCCGCCGATGTACATACCAGGACGGCGGCGGACAGGTTCAAGCCCTTCGAGCACCTCGATCGCGGAGGCGTCATAGTCGCTCGTCGGTGGTAGTGGTGCCCCCCCGGGCCCAAACAGGTCGGTCATGGTCTAAGCTGTGTAGGGGAGTGGCGGCGCGAAGGGAACAGGGGGCGAACGGTTGGCGGTAAGGAGTGCCCGGACGCCGCAGTCACGTCACGCCGGCAGCCGCCGCCGGATGACCTGAAACGCTTCGTGGAATTGAGCATGCCATTGCTCGTCGAGGTCATCTGAAAGGGGATGCCAGAAAAACGAGAAAAGGTGACCGAAGTCGTCGAGCGTCTGGTGCTCCCAGCAGTCTGGAAGCCCTACGATCTGCACGGCAAAGAAGTGCCATGCCGCCGTTCCGACCGGCGCTTCGCAAACGTCGAGGAGGCCGCCTGCGACCGTGATCCCACTTTCTTCCTGAAGCTCGCGGAGGGCGGCGGCAAGCGCCGCTTCCCCTTCCTTCAGGCTTCCTTTGACGAACTGCTTGCCCGCCAAGGGATGCCGGAAGCAGAGCATTTCGGTCACGCCCGCGCAGGTGCGGAAGACAATTGGGCAGACCTTGTGTGCCATGACCGGGGTGTCTCAGCCGACCGCTGTCGATGCAAGCATCGACGTCCAACGCGGGCAAGCGAAGGCGGCGATCGGGTCAGACGCAACGAGAGAGGGCCCGGCATTGCTGCCGAGCCCTCTTGATCAGGCTTGAACCCGGAGTGGCGCTTAGGCCGCTTGCGGCAGGTAGCTATGCGTCGAGCGGCGGCGGCGGAGCGAGTAACCGATCCCGCCGAAGCCAAGGAGCATCAGCGCCCAGGTGCCGGGCTCCGGAACCGGGGCGACCAGCGCACTGGCGGAAAAGCTGGTGATCTGGTTGCCCTGCGCGGTGAAGGTGAACACGCCCGGGGTCGCATCATAGCCGCTGAAGCGAATGGTGCCGAGACCGGCAAAGGACAGCGAGCCGCCCGTCAATGCGTTCGGCATCGCATTGACGTTGAACAGCGAGTTCAGGTCAAACGCGACGGTTTGTCCCGGGACGGCGAGGGTCAGGAAGTTCGCGGTCGGCGTGAAGGTCGCGAAGTTCAGGATGTCGGCGATGGTGCCGCAGCTGCCTGCATTGTTCGAGCAGGACAGGCCGGCGAAGCTGCCGGTGCCCGCACCGTAGGAGGTCAGGTTGCCGGCAACGCCCAGGTTCGCCGCGGCGCCCTGGTTCGCCACCGCGTCATAACCGCTCGCCGTGCCGAACGAGGAAGAACCCGACGGGGCGGCATAGCCACCGATGCTGACCTGCCGGTCACCTGGGCGGCGTGTGCCGGCGCGGTGGCGGCGAGCGCCGTGCAGGCGATCAGAAGCTTGGTAGTGGCCTTCATCGTTCTTCGCCATTGTTCGATTCGGGCCGTTAATAAGTTGTTAACAGATGTGAGTTGAACCGATTATGAGACGATGGTACCGTTTTGAGCCACCCAATCTCGTCAGATGCAGAAAGGGCTTCGGAAGCTAATGCCTCCGAAGCCCTTTCAAGAAGATCGGTGAGCTTGCTCAGCGCACTCGCGGACCGCCATAAGGAAGCGGCGGGGGCGGGCGGCGGTCGCGGCGCGGAAGCTGGGCCTGGTAGGCGACGCCGCAATGCTGGACGCAATACGGGTAACCGGGATTGGCCTGCTGTCCGCAGAAGTGGAAGTCGGGTTCGCCCGGATGGCCGAGCGGCCACTTGCAGATGCGGTCGTTGAGATCGAGCAGGCCGGTCTTGTCGGCCATTTCCGGCGAAGGCTTGGCCGGGACCAGGCGGCGCGGCGGCGCAGGCGGGATCGGCGGCTGCTGGTCGCCCGGACCCTGGCGCACGAAGCCGCCGGGACCAATCGAGCGATAAACAAGTACCGGCTCGCCAGCCTTGCCCGGCGTCGAAGCGGGCGCGGCAGCCGCGGCAGCAGGCGCAGCGGCTGCAGCCGGGGCGGCCTTGAGCTCGTCCTCCGGCATCGGCGCGGCCGCTTCGAGAATGGCAGCGATCGGCGGCTTTTCGCGGACCCGTGACGGGGTCGATCGCTCTGCCGGCGGAACCGTTGCGGGTGCCGGAGCCGCGGCGGCCGGAGCAGCCTTTTCTTCGCCTGCCTTCACCGGCGAGGGGCGCGAATCGAGGCCGAGGCGATGAGCCTTGCCGATCACCGCGTTGCGGCTGACCCCGCCGAGCTCCTCGGCGATGGCGCTGGCGGTCTTGCCTTCGGCCCACATGGCCTTCAGCCGATCGATCCGTTCGTCAGTCCAGCTCATTCTCTCGTGTCGCTTTGCTTGTTCGGGTTAACCGTTGCCGTTCCAGCCCGCAGCCGATAGGCGCTGAAGGCGTGAACGACCAGCCCTCATCCATTCGCATGAACCCGGGCGAGACACGCCTCACAGGAGTCAATTGGGGCGGGCTCAGGACCCTCTATGTCAAGGAGGTGCGCCGTTTTTTCAAGGTGCAGACCCAGACCATCTGGGCGCCGGCGGTCACCACCCTGCTGTTCCTAGTCATCTTCTCGGTCGCGCTGGGCGGGGCCAGCCGGCAGGTGATGGGGGTTCCGTTCCCGACCTTCATCGCGCCCGGCCTCATCATCATGGCTATGATCCAGAACGCTTTCGCCAACTCGAGCTTCTCGCTGCTCGTGGGTAAGATTCAGGGGACGATCGTCGACTATCTGATGCCGCCGCTGTCGACGGGCGAGCTCATCGCAGGGCTGGTCGGGGCGTCGGTCACCCGCGCGCTGCTGGTCGGCTGCGCGGTGTGGCTGGCAATGGCGCTGTGGCCGGGGGTGCAGGTTAGCGTCATTCACCCGCTCAGCGTCATCTGGTTCGGGCTGATGGGCTCGCTGCTGCTGAGCTTCCTCGGGCTGATCACCAGCATTTGGGCCGAGAAGTTCGACCATGCGGCAGCGGTAACAAACTTCGTGGTGGCGCCGCTGTCGCTGTTGAGCGGCACCTTCTATTCGGTCGAAGCGCTGAGCCCGCTGTTCCGGGCGATCAGCCATGCCAACCCCTTCTTCTACGTCATTTCGGGCTTTCGCCACGGCTTCCTCAGCGAAGCCGATTCGCCGATCCTGTTCGGGGCGGTCCTGCTGGCGGTGCTGAACCTTGTGCTGTTCGGGCTCTGCTACGGACTGCTGAAGAGCGGGTGGAAGATCAAGAACTAGGCGATTCCAAGCACTTGCTCGTTTCGGCTCGTGAACGAGAGATAACGGCGGTGTTCAGCCTGCGGAATTCGGGACAAGCGTAGACCTTCTCTCGTCAAGCCTCGATGAGGGAGAGTAAGCCATGAAGAAGTTCCTGTTCGCCGCGGCCGGTCTTTCGGCCTTTGCCGCCGCCGCCCCGGCCGCCGCGCAATATTATCCGCCTAACGGCTATCAGCAGCAGCCCGGCTACTATCAGCAATATGGTTATCCGCAGCAGCAGTATGGCTATCAGAACCAGCGCCAGCTGACTGCAGCGTACATCCAGCGCGCCGACCAGCTCCGCCGCCAGGTTGAGCGGTTCGATGGCCGCGACCGGATCAGCGAGCGTGAAGCCCGCGTGCTCCGTGCTCAGGCGATTGATCTGCAGAATCGCACGCGCTCCTTTGCCCGCAACGGCATCGATCCGCGTGAGCAGCGCGACCTCGACAACCGTTTCGCTCAGTTGCAGCAGCGGATCGTCTACCAGGCGCATGACGGCAACAACCGCTACGGCAATGGCTGGGGCCAGGGCGTCGGCGGCGGGCGCGACCGTGACCGTGATGGCGTTCGCGACAACCGCGACGGCTATGTCGACTTGAACCGCAACGGGGTGGACGATCGCCGGGAGAACATTATCGACAACAACCGCAATGGTGTCGACGACCGCCGCGAGGGTTACCCGTACCGCCGCTAAGCGCGGGTGAGTGGAGGGTTCAAATCCCCTTCGCTCGGCGATAGAGAGGGCGCGGCTCCAGAGTTGGGGTCGCGCCCTTTTCTCTTGCAGTCACTCAGGAGCCTCTTCATGGCCATCACGCCGCTCATGCCCGTCTATCCGCGCTGCGAGGTGCGGCCGGTCCGAGGCGAGGGCGTTTGGCTGATCGGAGAGGGCGGCGAGCGCTATCTCGATTTCGCCAGCGGCATCGCAGTGAACCTGCTTGGCCACAGCCACCCGCATCTAATCGGTGCGATCCAGAAGCAGGCCGAGACGCTGATGCACGTGTCGAACCTCTACGGGTCGCCGCAGGGCGAGAGTCTGGCCCAGCGGCTGGTCGACCTGACCTTTGCCGATACGGTGTTCTTCACTAATTCTGGCGCCGAGGCGGTGGAATGCGCGATTAAGACCGCGCGGCGATACCACCATGCCAAGGGCAATCCGCACAAGGTGAAGCTGATCACCTTCAGCAACGCTTTCCACGGTCGTACCATGGCGACCATCTCGGCTACCGATCAGGTCAAGCTGCGTGACGGCTTTGCGCCGCTGCTGGAAGGCTTCGAAGTGGTGGCGTTCGACGATCTCGACGCTGCGCTTGCCGCGATCGACGAGACGACCGCGGGCTTCCTGGTCGAGCCGGTGCAGGGTGAAGGGGGTATTCGCCCCGCTTCGCAGGAGTTCATGACGGGCCTGCGTGCAGCCTGCGACGAGCATGATCTGATGCTGGTGCTGGACGAAGTGCAGTGCGGCGTGGCGCGGACCGGCTCGCTTTATGCCTACGAGCAGTATGGCATCGAGCCCGACATTCTGGCCACCGCCAAGGGCATCGGCGGCGGCTTCCCGCTGGGCGCCTGCCTCGCCACCGAAAAGGCGGCGAGTGGGATGGTGATCGGCACGCATGGCTCGACCTACGGCGGCAATCCGCTGGCGATGGCGGCGGGCAATGCGGTGCTGGACGTGGTGGCGAACCCTGAATTCCTGGCGCAGGTCCGCGAGACCGGCCAACGGCTGCGATCAGCGCTGGAGCAGATGATCCCCAACCACGATTATCTGTTCGAAAGCGTGCGAGGGATGGGGCTGATGCTCGGCATCAAGATGAAGACCGACAGCCGGGCCTTCGTCGGTTACCTCCGCACCAAAGGCATCCTGACGGTAGCAGCCGGCGACAATGTGGTGCGCGTGCTGCCGCCGCTGATCATCGACGACGCCGATATCCGCGCCTTTGTGGACGGGCTAAGCGCGGCTTCGGCGGAGTATGACCTGCCGGCCGAAGCGGCCTAAGTCAGCCGCTTTTCGTCATCGACGACTGTAAGGCGCGCGTCTTTGCCCGTCCACCGCCACAGCACGATGTTGAGCTCGTCCGCACGGGCACCGCGGGCAAAGCTGCGGACGAGAAGGCCGGGGTGGCCGGCCGCGATCAGGGCGATGGCGAAATCCTGCGTCGGCGCCCGGCCGTCCTTGCGCATCGCTTCGCGCCATGCAGGGTCGGCGAGGGTCTCGGCCGTCCTGCCGAGCACCCCTAGCGCGGCCGTGTCGCGACAATCGAACAAGTTGGTGAGCTTGGCGCGATAAGCGACCAGTGTAGTCGGCTGGAGATCGCCGACCTGATTGGCTTCGCGAATGGCGGTTCCAATCGTCAACGCGGTGTAGAGCGCCGGCGTGCCCTTGGGATTGAAGCGGCCGCCGAAGCGCGCGGCGCCTTCGCCCGAGAGAGGCTGTCGGGCGTAGAGCGGATTGAGTGAGCGATAGAGCAGCCCGTCATAATCCACTCAGGCAAACACCCCTGCATCTACCGCGTCGATATAGGCGAGGACGTCGCCCGCGCGGCCCTGCTGGACCAGGGTCATCGCGGTCTGATTGGCGAAGCCCGCAAGCGGTTCTGAGCGATACCAGGCGAAGGCCATGAGCGGCGAGCCGAACCGTGGCTCGACCTTGTTCAGAATCTCGATCATCTCGCGCAGGCGCCCTTGCGTGCGGGCGGATTTCAGCCGTTCGCGGCGCTGGACTGCATCGCGGGCAAGACCGGCCGACGCCGCCACTTCCTGGCTGGTGGTGCGCAGCAGATCGGCAATCCTGGCTGGGGCGAACAAGCCGTCCTCGGCATACTGGGCAATACCCATGTGCCACCTCCTTTGACGCAATATAGCGTCAGTTTCCGTGGAAACAAGGAGGTGGCGGAGCGGGCTGGGTTTACTTCTCGAAGGCGGCGGTGATCTCGAGGTTCACCTCGTCCGAGACGTTGGGCACCGCATAGCCGAGGTTGAAGTCGCTGCGCTTCAGCTTGGCAGTGGCGGAGAAGCCGACCGTCTGCTTCTTGTTCATCGGATTGGCGCCGGCACCGTGGAGCCGAGCGGCGAGGGTCAGCGGCTTGGTCACGCCACGCAGCGTCAGGTCACCGGCGATGGTCGCCTGATTGCCGCGCACGGCGACGCTGCGCGACACGAAACGCGCGGTAGGGAAGCTCGCGATATCGAACAGGTCGGCGGTGGCGAGGTGCTTGGCGAAGCCGGGGGAGGTCACGGTGAGGCCCGACAGCGGAATGTCGATCGCGACCTTGGCGGCGTTAGGGCGGGCGGGGTCGAGGTCGAGTGTCCCGCTCATGCCACCAACCATGCCGTAAAGGCGGCTGAAGCCGAAGTGATCGACCGACCAGATCACCTGCGTGTGGTTGGGATCGACCTTGTAGCTCCCGGCCTGGACCTTCGCGGCGGCAGCGGGAGGCGCCTTGGGCTGGGCGGCGAGCGCGGTGGTGCCCGCAAGGGCAAAGGCAGCGAGAAGGGCGAGACTCTTGGTCATGGATCAGGGTTCCTGTTGAGCTGGTATCGTTTCGTAACTAGCTAACTGCCCGTGCCCCGCTCCGATCGCAAGAAGGCACAGGCTTGTGCCTCTGGAGGAGCTCCGAGCACGGCCGTGCCGAAGCCGCCATTCTGGGCCCGAGCTTGTAATTTTCGCGATCTGGGCGCATATGCAAGAGGCTATCAGTCGCAAGTTTTGACGGTCTACGGCGCTTTGCGGCTCCTTACTCCTTCTTTCCTAGCTGCTCCTAGCGTGCTGCCCGGCGTTCGGGTGGCGCTACGAGAAGGACTACCAACATGATCACCGGAACCGTCAAATTCTTCAACGCCGACAAGGGCTATGGTTTCATCTCGCCCGAGGACGGAAGCGGCGACGCTTTTGTTCACATCTCGGCGGTGGAAGCAGCCGGCATGCGCACGCTCGATCGCGACCAGAAGGTCCAGTACGAGCTGCAGAGCGGCCGTGACGGCCGCGCCAGCGCGGTGAACCTGCAGGGCGCCTAATGCCCTAACTTTCGGGGGGCGACCCGCCAGCGTGATGGCGCCGGGTAGCTCCCCGATCGTTCTTCTCCCTCCAGCCCGAAGGAAGACAGCCCCCGATGTCCACCCTCCAATTCTACGCCGAACGCGCCGCCGAGTGCCGCCGCGATGCCGATGCCGCCAGCCTCGAGAACGTAAAGAAGCGTAACCTTGAAGCTGCCAGCGCCTGGGAAGCCATGGCCGACCGGCTGGAACGCACCAACGCTCACCGCGACGCCAACGAAGCCGCTCGCGAGTCCCGCGCCCTCTAACGGTTGAGGTCGGCAGAGGGCGTTCCTATCTCCCCTCCATGACCCCTGACATCACGAATCTCGATGCCGCGCTTGGCGTGACCGTTCCGGCGCGTCACGCCCGCGGCCGTGCCGCCCGGATCGGCCCGTCGCTCGACACCATCCTCTCCGCTCACAATTACCCCGCACCAATCGAACGGTTGCTGGCCGAAGCGCTGGTGCTGACCGCACTCCTCGGTTCGCTGCTCAAGGATCCGGGCGGGCAGCTGACCCTTCAGGCACAGACACAAGCCGGCGTCGTCGACTTGCTGGTCTGCGACTACAAGGGCGGCGAACTGCGCGGCTATGTCCGGCACGATCCGGTAAAGCTCGCCGATGCGGCCCATGCTCCGACGCTCAAGACCCTGTTCGGCGAAGGCTATCTGGCGATTACCTTCGACCAGCCGGCGACCGACGAGCGCTATCAGGGCATCGTGCCGCTGGAAGGCGAGAGCCTCGCCAACGCGGCGCAAAGCTATCTTGCTCAGTCCGAGCAGATCCCGTCCATCGTACGTCTCGCGGCCGAGAAGAAGGAGCGCGGCTGGGTTGCCGGCGGCATCCTGTTCCAGCACCTTCCCGAAGGCGAGGAAGGGCGCGAGCGGCTGCACACACGGCTCGATCACCCCGACTGGGATCATGTCGCGGTGCTGGCCGGCTCGGTGAAGTCCGAAGAGCTGACGGACGAACGCCTCGCGCTGGATGCGCTTGTCTGGCGGCTGTTCCACGAGGAAGCCGAAGTCCGCGTGCTGGCGGGCGCGCCGCTCACCCGCGGCTGCCGCTGCGATCCGGAATATGTCCGCTCGGTCATCGCTCGCTTCCCCGAAGAGGAACGCGAGGAAATGAAGGACGAGAGCGGCGTGATCCGGGTCAACTGCGAGTTCTGCTCGACCAGCTTTCCCCTGTCATTCGATTGAAGGGTAAGCGTGGTAGGTTCGCCGCGATGAGGAGAATCGTGCCCTTCGCGCTGATGGCGTCGATTGCCGCAGTGGCGCAACCGGCGCGTGCGCCGGGCGTGCTTCCGGGAGTCGAGCCGGGCCTGTGGGAAGTCAGTCGCGACGCCACCGGCAGAGGCGCGCGGCGCGGCTGCCTGCGAGATATGGCGCTGCTTTCGACCTACGCTCATGCCGGCGATCGCTGCCAGCGCGCGATCCTGGTGAATACGCCGCGGAGGCTGCTTGTTTCGCTCGAATGCGGGCCGGGTGAATTCGGGCGGTCGGAGATCACCGTTACCACCCCGCGCTCGCTTAAACTCGATACGCAGGGGTTCCGGCGAGGTGAGCCTTACGACTTCTCGGTCTACGCCCGGCGCGTGGGGGAATGTTCACTTTCCCGAATACGTTAAGGCCTCGTTTAACCATAAGCTGATAGAGCGTTTCTTGTGCCTGGCCGGAAGGTTCGGCACGCTTTCCTCCCTACGGGCCGCATGCGCCCGAACCTGGGCCGCCCTTCGGGGCGGCCCTTCTTTTTTCGGGCGCCGCCCTTTGGGGGAGCAGCCCTCCTTTTTTGCCTTTCACGAAGCCTCGTCCTATGGGCGCGCCCGCCATGACCGACCCTCGCCCCATCGCCGTTGTCCTGCTTTCGGGCGGGCTCGACTCCATGGTCTGCGCCGCGCTGGCGCGGGAGCGCGGGTTCGCCGTCACTGCGCTGACCGTCGACTATGGGCAGCGCCACCGGGTGGAGCTCGAGGCGGCAACACGGATCGCAGCCGACCTTGCCGATCGGCATGTGGTGCTCCCGCTCGACCTGCGCGCGTTCGGCGGCTCGGCACTGACCGCGGATGTGGCGGTGCCCAAGGATGGCGTGGGAGAGGGCATTCCCGTCACCTATGTGCCGGCGCGTAACACCATCTTCCTCAGTCTCGCCCTTGGTCTTGCCGAGGCGAGCGGGGCGCGGGACCTGTTCGTGGGCGTCAACGCGCTCGATTATTCGGGCTATCCCGATTGCCGGCCTGACTTCGTGGCGGCGTTCGAGCGGCTGGCCAACCTTGCGACCAAGGCGGGGGTGGAGGGCAATCCCTTTACCATCCACGCGCCGCTGCAGGATATGACCAAGGCCGACATCGCGCGCGAAGCCGCGCGACTCGGGCTCGACGCTGGACAAAGTCACAGCTGCTACGATCCAGGCGGGGACGGCGGTGCATGCGGCACCTGCGACGCGTGCCGACTGCGCGCCATGGGGTTCGAGCAGGCGGGGCTGCCCGACCCAACCCGCTACGCCGCGGCGACATGACCTATGCCGTCAAGGAATGCTTCCTCACCCTTCAGGGCGAGGGGGTGCAAGCTGGCTCGCGCGCGGTGTTCCTGCGCTTTGCCGGGTGCAATTTGTGGAGTGGGCGTGAGCAGGACCGCGCCACCGCCCATTGCCGCTTCTGCGATACGGATTTCGTCGGCACCGATGGCGTAAATGGTGGCAAGTTCGCGACCGCCGATGCGCTCGCCGCCCGTGTCGAGCGGCTATGGGGCGAGGGCGCCGAGCGACGGCTGGCGGTGGTGACGGGGGGCGAACCCATGCTCCAGCTCGATGCCGCCCTGATCGATGCGCTGCACGATCGCAGCTTCCGCGTCGCGGTGGAAAGCAATGGCACCCTTGCGGCGGTGGCGGGCATCGATTGGCTGTGCATTAGTCCGAAGGCGGGGACCAACGTGGTGCAGCGCTCGGGCGACGAGTTGAAGCTGATCTGGCCGCAGGCAGGGATCGATCCGGCCGAGCTTGAGCGCTGGGACTTCGGTCATCTGCTGGTCCAGCCGATGGATGGGCCGGAGGGGTCAGTGGAGGCATCGATCGCGCTGGCGATGGCGCGGCCACGCTGGCGGCTCAGCCTTCAGGCGCACAAGGTGGTGGGCTTGGCCTGACTGTTCGTCAGGCTTCGTTGTCGCTCACGTTGTTGCCGCTGCTGCTGTTGTCGCCTTCGCTGTCGAAGGCTGGCGGTGCCGTGTCGTTGGCCATGGCGGCATCGTCAGCGGTGGCGGCATCGATCGCGGTGACGTCGCCCGCGACCACATTTTCCTGCTCGAGCCCGCTGTCGCTGACGCTTTCATTGACGGTGGCGGGCTGTTTGTCGCCGCAGGCCGCGAGAAGCAGCAGAGGGGCGAGCATGGTTGCAAGGCGAGGGGTCATGGCCCGGGGCTAGCGGCTTTGGTGCCAACAGAAAAGGGGCCGCCGGCGCGATGCCAGCGGCCCCTTTCCGTGAGAACATCCGGGTTCCAGAAGGATCCCGGAAGCGACTTACATCGCGTTGTTCATCATCATGTTGCTGTCGTTCGACATCATGTTGGTGTCGTTCATCATCATGTTGCTGTCGGCAGCCATGTTGCTGTCCATGGTCATGTTGGCGTCCATGGTCATGTTGGCGTCCATCGCGTTCATGTCGGCGACGGCGTTGGTGTCGACGGCCATGTTCTCTTCCATGGCGGTGTTGTTGGCAGCTTCGTTGCTGCTGCAAGCCGAAAGAGCAAGGGCCGCACCGGCGACCAGGATCAGAGCACGCATTCGAATCACTCCCTAGAAAATGTGATCTGGCGTGGCTGTCCCACGTCGCAAATCACCGCGCTGTGTAGTGAAAGCTCAGGCATCCGCCAAGAGGGGGGCCAAAGGGCCCAGTTTCGCCAAAAAATCAGGAAGCCGCTGCTCCAGTGCACGGTCGACGTCGGCAAGGCCCGCCTCGATCCCCAGTGCGGCAAGGCTGGTGACCCCGTGAGTGGCGATTCCGCAAGGGACGATGCCGCCAAAATGAGACAGGTCGGGCGCGACGTTGATCGAAAAGCCGTGCAGCGTAACCCAGCGCTTCACCCGCACGCCGATCGCGCCAATCTTGGCTTCCGCGGCGTCTTCGCCGGTCCAGATGCCGATTCGTCCGGGGGAACGGTGGGCCTCGACACCGAGGTCAGCCAGCGTGTCGATCACCCAGCCTTCGAGCGCGTGGACAAAGCAGCGGATGTCGCGTCCCCGGCGGCCGAGGTCGAGAGTCAAATAGCCGACCCGCTGGCCCGGCCCGTGATAGGTGTAGCGCCCTCCGCGTCCGGCATCGAACACCGGGAAGCCCTTTGGATTGAACAGTTCGGCCGGGTCGGCGCTGGTTCCGGCCGTGAACAAGGGGGCATGCTCGAGCAGCCAGACCCGCTCGCTCGCCTCACCCGCCCGCACGGCGGCGGCGCGCGCCTCCATGTCGGCGAGTGCCTGCTCATAGGGAACGAGGTCGTCGCTGACCCGCCACTCGATGCCTTCCACGGTACGCATGCGCCTCAAAGCCATGAAAAGTGGCCAAGGGGCAAGAGGCCGGCTAAGCCTCGCTGACTGGAAGCAAACAGGGTGAGCATGAGCATGAAGCTGTCGATCGGTCAGGCGTGGGACGAAGCCAAAGGCGTGTTCCGGGCCGACGGAGGAGCCATCTTCACTATCGCGCTAGCGCTGACGGTGCTCCCGGGTGCAATCCTTGAGACCGCCGCGCCGAGCGGAACGCGCACCGCAGACACCCATTGGTCAATCGCGCTGTTCGGCTTCGTCGCAGCGCTGCTTAGCCTGACCAGCCAGATCGCGATTAGCCGTATCGCGCTGGGTCACCCAACGACAGTTGGCGGGGCGCTGGCGCTTGGGTTCCGGCGGGTGTTGATACTGCTCGGCGCGCTGGTGCTGGCGATCGTGCCGCTTGCACTGCTGCTCGCAGTGTTGAGCTTGTCGCTGGGCGCGACCCCAACCGCCACTCCGGCCGACATGCCGCCATCGGTGTTGTTCGCCGCTTTCCTGGGCTTGCTGGTGCTGCTGTTCGTGCTGATCCGGCTGATGTTCCTGACGCCACTCGCCGCCGACACCGATCTCGGCCCGGTCGCCCTGCTCAAGCGAACCTGGCAGATGACGCGGGGCCAATTTCTCAAGCTGCTGGGCTTGGTCGTGATTCTGATGTTGGTCGGCGTGCTCCTGCTGGGCGCGCTCGGCGGGGCGCTGTCGGCGGTGATCATTCTTGCGTTCGGCGCGATCGAAGCGGGCAGCCTCAGCGCGCTGCTGGTGGCGCTGGTTCAGCAGCTGCTGGCGGCGGCCGTGTCGGTGCTGTTCATCGTCGTCACCTGCCGCCTCTACCTCCAGGCTTCACGCGGCGCCGAGGCAAACGTGTCGGTGCCGCACGCGGGCCACGGCGACGACTGAGGGCGCCCGCCTCAGCTCCACTTGGCGAGCGGAGGCAGGCTCATCAGGATGGCGTCGACATTGCCGCCAGTCTTCAGCCCGAAGAGCGTACCCCGGTCGTAGAGCAGGTTGAACTCGGCATAACGACCGCGAAATTCGAGCAGCCGGTTCATGTCGGCCTGGTCATAAGGCATGTTCATGCGGCGGCGAACGATCGGGGGATAGGCGGCGAGGAAGGCATCGCCGACATCCCGGGTGAACGCGAAATTCTCCTCAAAGTCGCCCTCCAGCCGATCGTAAAAGATGCCGCCGACCCCGCGCGCGACGTTGCGGTGGGGAAGCCAGAAATATTCTTCGCACCACTTGGAAAAGCGTTCGTAATAGTCTGCGCCGTGAGCGTCGCAGGCCGCCTGCAGCGCGGTGTGGAAGCTTGCGGTGTCCTCGGCGTATGGCGTCGCCGGATTAAGGTCCGCGCCTCCACCGAACCAGCGCCTGGCGGTGCATAGGAAGCGGGTGTTCATGTGCACGGCCGGGACGTGTGGATTGGCCATGTGTGCGACCAGGCTGATTCCTGTCGCGAAGAAGCGATTGCCGTTCTCTGCCGATCCGGAAATGGATTTGGCGAACTCCTCGGTGAAGGTGCCGCCGACGGTGGAGACGTTGACGCCGACCTTTTCGAACACCTTGCCCTTCATCAGACCGCGGACGCCGCCGCCGCCCGCCTCGCCTGAGGGGTCCTCGCGGTCCCACGGCAGATAGTCGAAGGTGGCATCGGAACCGGCCTCGCGTTCGATCGCTTCGAATTCCGCGCAGATTCGCGTGCGGAGGTTCTCAAACCAGTGACGGGCGGCGGATTGTTGTTCGTCGAGTGCTTGCATGAAGGCGGTCGCTAGCGCCTCGGCACACTCTCGCCAATGACCGAGGCGCAGGGGCCATGATCGTTTCGCTGCTGCACCGCCTATTCGACCCTTGAGGACAGATGAACGCCCCGCTATCAGGCGCGGCGATACATCCGTCCCGCGTTGCCGGGGCGGCTTCACGTCATGCTTCCGCCCGGGAGCATATTAGCGAGCTCAAGGACCCGTTGATGGCCACCGTTGAACAAACCCAGCCGCGGATGCCCGGCGAGCCGACCCCGGCCGAGGCCGGTGATCCGGGCGTTCGCCGCCGCGACTTCATCAACATCGCCGCGGTGAGCTTCGCCGGCGTCGGTGCCGTCACGGCCGTGGCGCCGCTGCTGATGCAGGCCGCGCCATCGGCCGACGTCCAGGCGCTGTCGTCAATCGAGGTGGACATCTCCAAGATCCAGCCGGGCCAGGGGATCAAGACCAGCTGGCGCAAGCAGCCAGTGTTCATCAAGCAGCTGACCCCGGCCGAGATCCAGGCCGCCAACGCGGTCAACGTCGGCGAGCTGCGGGATCCCCAGTCGCTGGCCGACCGCACCAAGCCGGGCAAGAGCCAGTGGCTGGTGACGCTGGGCGTCTGCACCCACCTCGGCTGCGTGCCGCTCGGCATCGGTGAGGGTGAAAGCAAGGGCGACTTCGGCGGCTATTTCTGCCCGTGCCACGGCTCGCACTACGACACTGCGGCGCGCATCCGCAAAGGCCCGGCGCCGACCAATTTGGTCGTGCCCGAATATGAATTCGCTAGCGACACCGTTGTCCGGATCGGTTGAGGACTGACACCATGAGCTTTGCCTGGGCCAAGCCCTACGAACCCACCTCGCCGTTCATGCGCTGGATAGACCAGCGCCTGCCGCTTCCGCGCTTAGTCTATGGCGCGATCGGTGGCGGTTACCCGGTGCCTCGCAACCTCAATTACTTCTGGAACTTCGGGGTTCTTGCGGGGCTCGCGCTGATGATCCAGATCATCACCGGCATCGTGCTGGCGATGCATTACTACAGCTACACCGGCGGCGCGTTCGACAGCGTCGAGCGCATCATGCGCGACGTGAATGCCGGTTGGGTGCTGCGCTACGTTCACCAGAACGGCGCCAGCTTCTTCTTCGCGATAATCTACATCCACATCTTCCGGAATCTCTACTACGGATCCTACAAGGCGCCGCGGGAGATGGTCTGGCTGCTGGGCCTTGTCATCTACCTGCTGATGATGGCGACCGCCTTCATGGGCTACGTCCTTCCCTGGGGCCAGATGAGCTACTGGGGTGCGCAGGTCATCACTGGCTTCTTCTCGGCAATCCCGGTTGTTGGTGAGCCGCTGCGCGTGTTCATCCTCGGAGGCTATGCGCCTGACCAGGCCGCGCTGACCCGCTTCTTCTCGCTCCACTACCTGCTGCCGTTCGTGATCGCGGGCGTCACCATTCTCAAGATCTGGGCGCTGCATATCCCGGGTTCGAGCAACCCGACCGGTGTCGATGTGAAGGACGAGAAGGACACGCTGCCCTTCCACCCCTTCTACACGGCCAAGGACGGCTTCGGCATCGGCGTCGCGCTGATCATCTTCTCGCTGGTGGTGTTCTTCTTCCCTTACAGCCTGGGCCACCCCGACAACTACATCGAAGCCAACCCGCTGGTGACCCCGGCGCACATCGTTCCCGAATGGTACTTCTGGCCGTTCTACGCGATCCTGCGTGCCTTCACGGTGGACTTCATCCTGCCGGCCAAGCTGTGGGGCGTGCTGGCGATGTTCAGCTCGATCCTGCTGCTGTTCTTCCTCAGTTGGCTGGACCGCTCGCCGATCCGCTCGACCAGCTATCGCCCGGTGTACAAGATATTCTTCTGGGTGCTGGTCGGCGACGTGCTGCTTCTCGGCCTGTGCGGGGTCATGCCGGCGGAACAGCCGTGGATCGCGCTGAGCCAGATCTCCGCGGCCTACTATTTCGCGCACTTCCTGATCATCCTGCCGCTTGTTTCCAAGTTCGAGAAGCCGCGGCCGCTCCCCAACAGCATCTCCGAGAGCGTGCTTCACGGCGAAGCAGAGGAAAGCCGGCCCTACGGCCTTGCTCCCTCCGGTTCGACCACCGCGCCGCAGCCGGCCGAATAAGGAAAAGAGCAGACACATGGTCCGCATCATCGGTGCACTCGTCGGGCTTGGCTTTGTCGGCGTCCTGCTGCTGAGCCTCGTCATCAACGGCGTCGACTACTTCCGGAACCCGCCGGAACACGCCGCTTATTATTACTTCCACAAGGACCCGCGTAAGGCGGACCTGTCAACGGAAGGCATGATGGGCAAGTTCGACCGGCAGCAGCTGCAGCGCGGCTTCCAGGTCTACAAGGAAGTGTGCGCGGCCTGCCACAGCCTGAAGTATGTCAGCTTCTACCAGCTGGCCGACCTTGGCTATTCGGAGGCCGAGGTGAAGGCAATCGCCAACCAGTGGGCGATCGAGGTGCCGTCGGTGAACCCGGACACCGGCGAAGCGTCGACCCGCAAGGCGCTGGTTTCGGACCGCTTCCCATCGCCATATGCGAACGAGACGGCGGCGCGTGCGGCCAACAACAATGCTTATCCGCCCGATCTCAGCCTGATGGCCGAAGCCCGGCATGACGGCGCCAATTATATCTACTCGCTGCTGACCGGCTATGCCGATGCCAACACTTATCGCAACGAGGAAGGCCGGCCGGTCCCCAACGATGCGAAGCCGGCGCCCGGGCTGCACTTCAACCCGTATTTCGCCAACCTCAACATCGCCATGCCGGCCCCGATCGTGTCGGACGGCCAGGTCACCTATGCCGACGGCACCAAGGCGACCAAGGACCAGATGTCCAAGGACGTTGCGGCGTTCCTGGTGTGGACGGCCGAACCGACCCTTGAGGCGCGCCATCGGGCGGGCTGGGCAGTGGTGATCTTCCTGCTGATCGCCACGATCCTCGCCTACATGGCCTATCGCAACATCTGGGCGACGGCCAAGCGTCAGGTTTCGATCCGCGGCCCGTTGGAGCCCGCCTTCCGTGAGCGGATGGACGAGCAAAAGGCCGAACGCGGTATCGCCGGCTAGGCCTTTCGCCTCCGGATGGAAAAGAGGGCCCTCGTCCGCGGACGGGGGCCTTTCTTGTTTGGGAAGAGATACGTCGATGACCCGAGACGAACTGAAAAGCCTGGTGCGGACCATCCCGGATCATCCCAAGCCCGGGATCCTGTTTCGCGACGTGACGACGCTGCTCCTCCATGCCGAGGGCTTCGCCGCCGCCATCGATGCCCTGGCGGGCAGCTTCGGCGAGCGGCCCGACCTGGTTGCGGGCATGGAGGCGCGCGGGTTCGTCGTCGCAACTGCGCTGGCGCTGAAGCTTGGCACGGGGCTGCTCTTGATCCGCAAGGACGGCAAGCTGCCGGGCGCTACGATCGCCGAGGATTATGCTCTCGAGTATGGGACTGACCGGCTGACCATGCACGTCGACGCCTGCGCGCCGGGGGCAAAGGTGCTGCTCGCCGACGACCTGATTGCGACCGGCGGCACGGCGCTTGCCGCCGCGCGGCTGGTGCGCCGGGCAGGCGCCCAAGTAACGGGGGCGCGGTTCCTGATTGACCTCCCCGACCTTGGCGGAGCGGCGAAGCTGGAAGCCGACGGGATCGCGACCGAGAGCCTGCTGGCGTTCCCCGGGCACTAACCGGCCAGGTCGAGCGCCCGCATGAGCGCCAGCGCGTCGCCGCTGGCGGCGCTGCTGGCGGTGTTGTCGAAGATGATCCACTTTGCGGCAGCCTTCGTGCCTCGCACCGCGGCGCCAAGGTCGGCGATGCGGTCGGCATAGCTCGACCGGTAGATCACGGGTGATCCGTGCAGCCGCCAGTAAGCGAGACCGCCAACGACGAGTGGCTCCGCAGCCAGCGGAACGCGGGCGGGATCAGCGCCGACGCGGCTTACTCCCACCTCATGCAGCAAGGCCGCAGCTTCGTCGCTAAACCAGCTTGCATGACGGGGCTCGACGGTGACGGAGGCCTCACTGCGTTCCCGCACTTGCCGGAAGAACCGATCGGCCACGGTGACGTCGAGTTCAAGGCTGGGTGGCAATTGGACCAGAAGAACCGACAACTTGTCGTTCAGCAGCCCTGCTTCGGCCACGAACGCTTCGAGCAGCGGCTCCGCGTCGACCAGACGGGCGGCATGGGTGATGGTCTTCGGTAGCTTGACCGCGAAGCGAAAGGCGGCCGGCACGCTGTCCCGCCACTTCTCGCAGGTGCTTGCCCGATGCGGGCGGTGGAAGCTGCTGTTGATCTCGGCGCATGGAAGGACAGCGGAGTAACGCTGAAGCCCCTGGCCAGCGGCCGGGAAGTGGGCGGCTTGTTCGCGAGCGATGCTCCAGCCGGCGGTGCCGATGCGTATGGAAGGGGCGGGCGGCATGACTGCATAACGCTCAGGTCGAGGGCGTATCCCTGGTACGTCGGCACGGCAGGACAGCCTGACTTCGAATGACCAAGCAGGTTGCGCCCAGGGGGCGGACGATCTCCAACTCTTCACGAGCCTCGAACAGCTCTTGCCGCGCTATCCTTACATCAGCGAGGCGGAGAACCGCGAGTAGCCGAATTGCTGTTGCAGACCGGACCGCTCGACATGGGCCTGCTGACCGCCAACCAGCCGGCCCGGGACAAGGCCGAGCGCTACCGGGAAGAGAAGCCCCGGGTGTTTCGGATGAGCAAACCAAGCTGCCGTGGCTGGTGGCGCTGGTAGTGCTGACTGCCGCCATCATCTGGTGGCTGTGGAACGACGCAATCCCGTGAGCAGGAGAGGCGGGAGCGGCGATGGGTGCCGCTCCCGCCGACGTCTCAGACGTTGAACTTGAAGTGCAGCACGTCGCCGTCGGCGACGACATATTCCTTGCCTTCCTGGCGCAGCTTGCCGGCGTCACGAGCACCCGCTTCGCCGCCAAGCGCGACATAATCGTCGAAGGCAATGGTTTCGGCGCGAATGAAGCCGCGCTCGAAGTCGGAGTGGATGACGCCTGCGGCCTGCGGCCCCTTGGCACCTTTTTCCACCGTCCACGCGCGGGCTTCCTTGGGCCCGACGGTGAAGAAAGTGATGAGGTGAAGGAGCTCGTAACCGGCGCGGATGACGCGGGCGAGGCCGGTTTCCTTGAGACCCATCTCGCCGAGGAACTCAAGCCGCTCGGCCTCGTCCATGCCGACCAGCTCGGATTCAATCGCGGCGGACACGACGACCGCGGTGGCGCCTTCGGCCTTGGCTTTGGCGAACACCTGCGCCGACAGCTCGTTGCCGTTGGCGGCGTCTTCCTCGTTGACGTTGCAGACGTAGAGGATCGGCTTGGCGGTGATCAGCTGGGCCTGGGCAAAGACGCGGGCTTCTTCCTCGTCCTTGGGCTGGGTGAGGCGCGCCGGCTTGCCCTCGCGCAGAAGCTCCAGCGCCTGGGTCAGCACGCTGCCGGCGATCTTCGATTCCTTGTCGCCCTGCTGGCCCTTCTTGACGAGGTTGGGGACGCGCTTCTCGAGGCTTTCGAGGTCGGCGAGCAGGAGCTCGGTCTCGACCACCTCGGCGTCGGCCAGCGGATCGACCTTGTTCGAGACATGCTGGATGTCGTCATTTTCGAAGCAGCGCAGGACGTGGACGATGGCGTCCACCTCGCGGATGTTGCCGAGGAACTGGTTGCCCAGGCCTTCGCCCTTGGAGGCGCCCTTCACCAGACCCGCGATATCGACGAAGCCAAGCTGCGTGGCGATGATCTTGGCCGACTTTGCGATGCTCGCCAATTGATCGAGGCGCCGGTCGGGCACCGCGACCTGGCCGACGTTGGGCTCGATCGTGCAGAACGGATAATTGGCCGCCTGTGCCGCCTGCGTTTCGGTGAGTGCATTGAATAGGGTCGATTTGCCGACGTTCGGCAGGCCGACGATGCCGCAGCGGAAGCCCATGGATCAGTCCGATTGTAAAGGAGGTCGCGGCCCTCTAGCCCGCAGCGGCCGCCCGGGCAACGGCCGGTGCCAACTCGCAACGGAATGGTGATAATCACTCACTGCGCATTAACCTCAATCCGCCAGAGAAACTCCGATGAATGCGATGTTGTTGATGAAACGGCAGTGGATGCTGGCGCTTGGTTATGCGCTGCTGGCTGGCACGGCCGTTACGCTGACCCGGTTTGACGGCGGGGTGGCCTTCCTGTGGGGCGCAAGCGCGCTGCTGATTGCGGCGCTGGTGCGGACCTCCATTCGCAATTGGTGGGCGCCGCTGCTGACCTGCGCCGTGGTCGGCTTTGCAGTGACCGGCTTTCTCGGCCTCGGCTGGGCCGCCGCGCCGTTCCTGCTGGTCGCCAACATCGGCGAGGCAGTGATCGCGGGCTATTGGCTGAAGCGCGACCGCGAAAGCCGCGAGATGATGGCGAGCCTCGATTGGTTCGGACGGTTCGTCATCGCCATGCTTGCCGGTCCCCTGCTGATGGCCCCGATCGCTGGCACGACCTTGTGGGCATTCGGAGGCGATCCCCTCGCGACGATGCAGCATTTCGCCTTTGGCCATGCGTTGGGCAATCTGGCCCTGACGCCGATCGCGTACATGCTGACCGGGCGAAATGCGCAGCGGGAAACGCGGCGCATTCTGAAGCGTCACAAGAAGAGCACGCTGACTCTGCTGCCGATCGTCGGCATCGTTGCCTTCTTTACCTTCTGGCAGGCCAGCTGGCCGCTGCTGTTCCTGCCGGTCATGTGGGTCGTGCTGGTCACCTTTCGGCTGGGCCGGCTAGGCGCCGCGCTCAGCCTGGCGATGCTGACAGGCATTGGCGGCATCATGACTGCCAAGGGGCTGGGGCCGGTGTCGCTGAGCGGTGCCAGCATCGCCGAACGAATGCAGTTCTTCCAATTCTACCTGGCGGCGACCGTGCTGACGATCGTTCCGATCGCCGCCGACCTCCACAACCGGCACAAACTGCATCGCAGCCTTCGCCGGAGCGAGGCCGAGTTCCGGTTGCTGGCCGAGCATTGCACGGATGTAATCATGCGCATCTCGGTCGATGGGCGCATCCTTTATGCCTCGCCCTCGGTCGAGCTGGTCACTGGTTATCAGCCGGGCGAACTGGTCGGGCGCAACAGCAAGGTGCTGATCGATCCGTCCGATTACGATCGCGTCCGCGCGGAGCATCGAGCCACGCTGTCGGCTGCCGGCGAGGCGCGGACCTACAGCTATCGCACGATCAACCGGCAAGGCGAGCAGCGCTGGTTTTCGACTCACGGCCGTGCCCTGCTCGATGAGGATGGCGAGGCGCTGGAGCTATTGTCTTACATTCGCGACATTACCGATGCGAAAGCCGATGAGCGGGAGTGGCTGCAGGCAGCGCTGACCGACAGCCTGACCGGCTTGCACAATCGCCGCTCCTTCGAACAAGCGGCAGCCAGGCGGATCGCGTCGGGGGCAGAAGGTCGGGATTGCGTCGCGCTGCTCGATCTCGACCGGTTCAAGAGCATCAACGATCGCTTCGGTCACGACATCGGAGACGAGGTTCTGAAGACGTTCGCCCGAGTTGCGGTGAAGCTTACCCGGCCGGGCGACATGCTGGCGCGGCTTGGCGGCGAAGAGTTCGGCCTGTTGTTCGAAGATACCGGCATCGAGCAGGCCTATGAGATCTGCGAGCGGATCCGGCGTGAGGTGAGTGCTACAATGGTTGCGGAATCGCTGGTGGATCTGCGGATCACCGTCAGCGGCGGTGTAGCCGTCTTAAGTGCGGAGGGTTTGGCCACCTCGCTTAAGGCTGCCGACGAGGCACTGTACCGCGCCAAGCAGGCCGGGCGCGACCGGCTGCTGCTGGCGGCCTAGGCGAAGTTGAAGCTGACGCTCAGGCGTTCGCCGCGGGCGGCGCCAGGCAGCACTTCGTGGCGCAGCCAGCTTTCCCAGAGCAACAGCTGGCCGGGACGAGGGTGCACGGTGACGAAGGGCCGGAGCGGCTCGGGCGCATCCGGGAGGCGCACCGGCGCGGCCATCATCATCGGCAGGCGCGGATCCTCGAAGCGGATCGCGCCGGCGCCGTCGGGTATCTCGACGTAGAGCGTTCCCGACAGGATCGAATGCGGGTGGATGTGCGCGCTGTGGTGGCCGCCGGGCTTCAGCTTGTTGACCCACAGGCCGTCGAGCTTCGGCTTCGCGTCCCAGGAAAGATCGCGTGCGAAGGCCGCCGCGTGGCGGGTCAGCGCCTTGGCAAGGTCGCCAAACACGGGATCGCGGCGGGGCAGGTCGTTGAGCGAGGCGTAGCTGGTATAGCCCTTGTAGCCATGCTCCTTCGCCCATCGGCGGCCGGCGGCATCGTCTTCGGCAAGGCTGTGGATCGAGTGGGCGACTTCGCCCAGATCGAGTTTGAGGACGGCCTCGTAGAGCGGGGTAGTGAAGAGCTGGCGCATGGTCAGTCCTGGTGCAATCGCAGGGCGACGTCGCTCATGAAACGGGCGTCATCGCTCTTGGCCAGCCAGTCGGCTTCGGAGGCGAGGGCAGCAAGGAGGTCGGACAACGGCTCCATCTCGCTCTTGGCGTAGTTGCCCAGCACGTAGCCGGTCACGCGGTCCTTGTGGCCGGGGTGGCCGATGCCGATGCGCACACGGCGGAAGTCGGGGCCAAGCGCGGCATTGATCGAGCGCAGGCCATTGTGCCCGGCGAGCCCGCCGCCGACGCGAACCTTGACCTTCATCGGCGCAAGATCGAGCTCGTCGTGGAAGACGGTGAGGGCGCTTTCGTCGAGCTTGAAGAAGTGCAGCGCCTGCTGAACCGCATCGCCGCTGTCGTTCATGAAGGTCTGGGGTTTCAGCAGCAGGACCTTCTGCGCGCCGATCCGACCTTCGGCGATGAGGCCGCGGAACTTCTTCTGCCAGGGCGAGAAGTTGTGGACTTCGGCAATCGTGTCGAGCGCCATGAAGCCGACGTTGTGCCGATGCAGCGCATATTGCGCGCCGGGATTACCGAGGCCGGTCCAGATTTGCATGGAAGTGAACTCCCCTCCCGCTTGGGGCAGGAGGGGAGAAGCCGGTTAGGCGCCTTCGCCTTCGGTGACGGTGGTGTCACCCCCGTCGCTCTTCAGCGCCGACGGAGCAACAATCGTCGCAATGGTGAAGTCGCGGTCGGTGATGGTCGGGGTCGCGCCCTTGGGCAGGGTGACCGCCGAGATGTGGATCGAATCGCCGACGTCGAGGCCCTTAAGGCTGATCTCGATGTCGTCGGGGATTTCGGCCGCGTCGACGCTGAGCTCGATCTCGTGCTTGACGATGTTGAGCACCGCGCCGCGCTTCACGCCCGGGCTTTCCTCTTCATCGGTAAAGCGCACAGGCACTGCGACGGTGACCTTGCTGTGCTCACCGATGCGCAGGAAGTCGACGTGAACCGGGCGGCTGGTCACGGGGTGGAACTGCACGTCCTTGGGGAGAGTGCGCGTCGTCTGGCCACCAGCGTCGATCATCACGACCGAGTTCATGAAGTGGCCGGTCGAAAGCATCTTGGCGAGGAGCTTTTCCTCCACGTGGATGCTCAGCGGCTCCTGGTTGGCGCCATAGACAACGGCGGGGACCCGACCCGAGTTACGCAGCTCACGGGAGGCTCCCTTGCCAGCCCGGTCGCGCGTTTCGGCGGTCAGCGTCAGCTGTTCGCTCATACGTGCATTCCTTTGGATAGAATTGATTGAACCGCTCCCCACGCCTCCAGGGATGACCATGCAGGAGCGGGCGGGCGCATAGCGCGAGTAAGGCGGAAAGGCAACTTGGGTGCCCGGATCAGGGCTGGCGTGAGTCCTTCGTCGCCGGGGCCTTGAGTGTCTGGCGGAAGCGGAACAGCTCCTCGCGCTGGACTTCGCCAACCTGGCCCGGCTCGAGGTCGAGCATGGTGAAGGGGCCGTAGCTGATCCGGATCAGGCGGCTGACCTGGAGGCCTAGATGCTCGAGCACGCGGCGGACTTCGCGGTTCTTGCCTTCCGTCAGCGCCAGCTCGATCCAGCAGTTGCGGCCGGTGCGGCGTTCGAGATTGGCGTCGATCGAGCCATAACGCATGCCCTCGATCTCGATGCCTTCGGACAGCTCCTCGAGCTGCGCCTGCGTGATCTCGCCGAACGCACGGGCGCGGTAGCGGCGTACGACGGCGGTGGCGGGAAGCTCTAGCTGGCGCTTCAGTTCGCCATCGTTGGTGAGGAGCAGCAGCCCCTCGGTCATGTAGTCGAGGCGACCAACGGGCATCACGCGGGGCAGGCCCGCCGGCAAGCGGTCGTAGATGGTCGGGCGGCCCTTGGGATCGTTGGCGGCGGTGAGGCAGCCGGCGGGCTTGTGGAAGCGCCAAAGGCGGGCCGCGGCGGGCGGCGCGACAGGCTTGCCGTCGACGGTGACGCCGCGCAGATCCTCGAGCAAGGTTGCGGGCGTGGTCAGCACTTCACCGTCGAGGGCGATGCGGCGCTCCTCGATCATGCGCTCGATGTCGCGCCGCGAGGCCACGCCGGCGCGGGCGAGCAGCTTGGCGATGCGCTGCGGGCCGGTTTCGCGCGGTGGGCCTGGCGGCTTGCCGCGCGGGCCGCTTGGGATCGGCCGCGACGGCCTCGCGCCTGTGGCGGGCGGGGCACGACGCGAAGATTTCGCCGGGCCTTGCGGCGGGCGGGGACCGCGGGGACCCGTCGGTCGTTGAGGGGGCACGATTACTTCCTCCCAGAAGGCTAAGCGATGCTGTTCGGCACCCGGGAACGTCACGTCAAGCGCATCCTGATCGTCGAGGACGAGCCGCTGGTGGCGTTCGACAATGAGACCATGGTGGCAAGCGCCGGCTACACGGTCGTGGCGACGGTGGATAGCGTGCGCGAGGCTTTGGCTGTGCTGGAGCGCGAAGCCGCGCCGTCTGCCGAGGAGAGCGAAGAGGCCGAAGGCGGCATCGATCTTATTCTCACCGATATCCAGTTAACCGGAAAGCGCAGCGGCATCGACTTGGCAGCGGAAGCGCAGGCGCGCGGAATTCCGGTGCTGTTCGCCACCGCCAATCCGCCGGAGGCGAGCGACGGCAATGCCCTTGGCGTGCTGAGCAAGCCGTACAACGAGCGCCGGTTGAAAGCGGCCTTGAAGGCGGTCGAGGATTTGCTGGCAGGCAAGGTGAAGGTCAGCCCGCCGGACGGCGTGACATTCTACAACCGGCCGCTTGCCGCCTAACGGTCAGCGCGCGAGAGCTTGCCCGATCATGGCGTGGAACTCGGCCAGCCCATGCTCGAGCGTGCCGAGCGTGATCTCCTCGACAAGGCCGCTGCCGAGCCCCTGATGGCAAAGCGCGGCGGCGCGAAAGTCCTCGCCAGCGAAGGTGCCTTCATCGAGGAGGGTCCAGCTCTTGTCCCAGTGCCGCTCCTCCACCGCATCGCGCGGGGGTTCGGGGATCAGCATGATGTTTTCGACCAAGGTGCGACCGACCTCCTGCGGCCAGCAGGTGAGGACGTTCAGGTAGTCGGGGCTCATGATCAAGATGGTGTTGGGGAAGAGGTGGTAGGTGAAGGTCATCGCCTTTCGCACCTGACGCCAGTCGTCGCGGTCGATGCGGCCGAGGTAATCGGTGCGCCCGACCGCGGCGCGCTGGTGCGGGCCGATGCGGTCGGCAACGGTAATTCCGTCGGCGAAGAAGGAGGCGATGGTCTGCGCGTGCAGCCGCTGGACATGGTAGCTTTCGAGAAAGGCGTCGACGATCAGCTTCCAGTTGGCTGGGACATCGTGGGTGCGGCGGCGATAGAGGTGGAGGTTGCCGAGGCCAAACGCGTCGAGGTCGGGAGCGAGTGCTTCGGCAGGCGTAAAGTCAGCGGCGGGCTCCTGCGCGAACCAGATCAATCCGCCGTTCTCGATGGCGGCGAAGCGGCGAAGACCCATGGTCTCCTTGTCGAGGCCCGGGAAGCAGTCGGCGCGGGGCAGTCCGGCGAGCGCGCCGTCGGGCATGTAGGCCCAGGCGTGATAGGGGCAGACGATCCGCTTGGCCGGCACGATGCCAGTGCCTTCAACCAGCCGGGTGCCGCGATGACGGCAGGCATTGGCAAGCACGTGAACCTTGGCGTCATTGTCCCGGCTGACGATCAGCGGGATTCCGTAACCGTCGTGGACGACCGCGGTGCGCAGGCTTGGGAGCATCGCCGAAGGGCCGAGCACCAGCGGCAGGCTTGCGAAGATGCGCTCCCGCTCCGCGGCGAAGCGCTGCTGGTCGGTGTAGACGGCGGCGGGCAGGCGGACGATGGCATCGCCCAGCATCTCGCCCCCGCTTGCCAGCTTTTCGGCAAGCGCGAGCTGGCCAGGCGTAGGGCGGTTCGACGTGGGGATCGCGTCCATCGCGCCAGACTGCGCCGGGCCGAAGGCAGGCGCAAGCACTCACGGGCTGTTCAGGCGGGATGCGGCTGCTAGACGAGGGGCAGGGGAAGAAGCGAAAAGGGAACCACTCCTTGGCGACGGCGGCAGCGGACGAGACGGCGACGGTTGAGAAGCCGAAGGGCTGGCGGCTGATCAAGACGGCGCTGTCCAATCGCAAGACAGCGGTCATGCTGGCCTTCGGCTTTGGCGCGGGGCTTCCCTTCACGTTGCTGATCGGCACGCTAAACGCCTGGCTCGGCGAGTGGGAGATCGATCTCGCCACTATCGGCGTGCTGTCGTGGATCGGCCTTGCCTATGCCTTCAAGTTCCTGTGGTCACCCTTGGTGGATCGCGTCCGGCTGCCGGGGCTCGAGCGGCTGGGAAGGCGGCGCGGTTGGTTGCTGCTGTGCCAGGTGGTTCTCACCTTCACCTTCTTCGGGCTGTCGCTATCCGACCCGCGGTTGGCGCTTGGCACTTTCGCCTTGATCGCGGTGGTGGGCGCTTTCGCCTCGGCGACCCAGGACGTGGTGATCGATGCGTGGCGGATCGATGTCGCGGACGAAGCCGCACCGGTCGAGATCCTGTCGTCCATCTACCAGCTCGGCTTCCGCATCGCGGCGCTGATCGGCGGTGCGTTGGCGCTGGTGTTGTCGGAGCGGATGAGCTGGCCCGCGGTTTATGCGGTGATGGGCGTGTTCATGGGACTGACCCTGATCGCGACGCTGATGGCGCCCGACACGCCCCGCACCGCCTTGGAAGAGCAGCAGTCGGCGCTTCGCCGAACGGGCGCCATTGCGCCCAAGCTGCGCGCGATCGGGCTCGGAATTGTCGGGCTGGGCTGGGCTTGGGCGATCTGGACCGTCGGCTCCTTCATGGCCGGAATGCTGGGCGGCGCGGTCGATCCCGCGACGGGCAAGCCGCCGAGCGTCGGCGACTTCACCAAGACCTACGGCCCGCTGATCGTCGCAGCGACGGTGCTGGTTCCGGCGATCGTGGCGGCGGTGTTCAACTGGCTGGCCGCGCGGCCGGGCTATGTGCTGGAGGACGACACCCCCGCGTCGAGCGGCGTCGAGCGAGCAGCCGATCATGCGTATAGCGCGCTGATCCTGCCGCTGGCGGAGCTGGTCCGCCGCATGGGTTGGGGCGTGATCGTCGTGCTGGGCCTGATCCTCAGCTACCGCATCACCGACAATATCTGGGGCAGCTTCGCCTTCCCCTTCTATCTGCAGGAGTTGAAATACACCGGCGACGAAGTGGCGTTCGCGTCCAAGATCTTCGGCGTGTTCATGACCATGGCGGGGATCGCCATCGGCGGCATCATGTTCGCGACGGTGGGCCGGATGCCGACCCTGCTGATCGGCGCGATCGTGGCGGCGGCGAGCAACCTCCTCTACGCCGACCTTGCCTCCGGCGCCTATTACATCGACGCCTTCGCGCGGACCTTTGCGCTCGATGCTTTCGGCCACGACCTGCGGATGGTTCGCCTGTTGATCGCCATTTCGGGCGAGAACATTGCCGGCGGCCTCGCTGGGGCGGCGTTCGTGGCCTACCTGTCGTCGATTACCAGCCGCGAATTCAGCGCGGTCCAATATGCGCTCCTGTCCTCGCTCACCTTCCTGATCGGGTCGCTCGGCCGGGCGGCATTGGGCGAGATGATCGACCAGGTCGGTTATGCGCCGGTATTTTACCTGACGGCGACGATCGGACTGGTGGCGGTGGGGTTCGTGGTGCTCGAATGGATGCGGCAAGGCTGGAACGGGCGTCGCGAACGGGCGAATGGCCCGGTACCGGCCGGCGACGCGGCGCGCGCGGCCGAAGGCGACACGGCCTAGTCGGGAAGCTCGCCATTCGCCGCGAGAACTTCGCCCGCGAGGTAGAGCGAGCCGGCGATCAGGATTGCTGCAGTTGGCGGAACGCTCGCGATGGCTTCTTTCAGATTCGCGCGGGCTACGGCTCGAAGGCCCTGCTCGGCTGCGATCCGTGACAAGTCTGCGGCAGTCATTGCGAGCGGGTGGTTGAAGCCGATGGCGTGAACCTGCTCGACCCGCCCGCGGAACGGCGTGAGGAGGCCGGCTGCATCCTTGGTGGTCAGCGCGCCGACAATCAGATGGAGCGGGCGGCCCTTGGCGAGATCGGCGATGCTGCTAGCGAGGACTGCGGCGGCCTGAGCATTGTGGCCGCCATCGAGCCACACGTCGCGGGTGCCGATCAGCGGGCCGGGCCGTAGCTTCTGCAGGCGGGCAGGCCAGCGCACCTCGGTCATAGCGCGGGCGAAGGCTTCCGCGGGCGCGTCGACGGCCTGCTGGTGCTGCAGCATGGCGACTGCGAGCGCGGCATTGTCGGCCTGGTGCGTGCCTGGCAGCGCGGGAAGCGGCAGGTCGAGGCTGCCTCGCGCATCGGTATAGTGCAGGCGACCGTCGGCGACATGGCTGTGCCAGTCCGATCCTTGCACGAACAAGGGCGCTCCCTTGGTTTCGGCGATCATTCGGATGCGGGCAGCGGCATCCGCTGGATGGGCAAGGGTGACGAGCGGGACGCCGCGCTTGGCAATACCAGCTTTTTCGCCCGAAATGTCGGCAAGGCTTGTCCCCAGCCATTGCTGATGGTCGAGCCCGAGGGCCGCGATGCCGGTCACAACCGGTCGCTCGACGACGTTGGTGGCGTCGAGGCGGCCACCCATGCCGACTTCGAGCACCAATGCGTCAGCCGGGGTGCGGGCGAAGGCGAGAAAGGCGACTGCGGCCGTTACCTCGAAGAAGCTCGGGCCGATGTCGCCGGCTGCGTCCAGCACTTCGCCCAGCAAGGCGGCGAGCGCGTCGTCGTCGATCAGTCGTCCGCACAGGCGGATCCGCTCGTTGAAGCGGACGAGATGCGGCGAGGTGAAGACGTGGACGCGCTTGCCTGCGGCTTCCAGCGCGGCGCGAAGAAAGGCGCATGTCGACCCCTTGCCATTGGTGCCGGCGACGTGAAACACCGGCGGAAGCCGTCGCTCGGGGTGGCCAAGGCAAGCCAGAAGCTCGGTAATCCGCTCGAGCCCCAGGCGGTCGCCGCCGGGGCTGAGCTGCGCCAGCCGGTCAAGCTGCGCCTGCACGCCCGGATGGTCCGAGCGGGCTCCGTCGGCCATCAGGCGGCCGCCTGCTCCGACGGTGCCAGATACTCGATCAGGCTGCCAAGCGTGGCGCGCAGGTCGCGGCGGTGGGTGACCATGTCGATCATCCCGTGCTCGAGCAGATATTCGGCCCGTTGAAAGCCGTCGGGCAGCTTCTCGCGGATGGTCTGCTCGATAACGCGTTGACCGGCGAAACCAATCAGGGCGCCCGGCTCCGCAAGCTGGACGTCGCCCAGCATCGCGTAGCTGGCCGTGACGCCGCCGGTGGTAGGGTCGGTCAGCACAACAATGTAGGGAAGGCGCGCTTCACGCAGCATCTCGATAGCGACGGTAGCGCGGGGCATCTGCATCAAGCTCAAGATGCCTTCCTGCATGCGCGCGCCGCCGGCGGCGGTGAAGATGATGAAGGGGAGCTTGGCGGCAATCGCGGCCTGCACCCCGGCGACAAACGCCGAGCCGACGGCGACGCCCATCGATCCGCCCATGAAGGCGAAATCCTGTACTCCGACGATCGCCTCACGCCCTTCGATCCTGCCGCGCGCGTTGAGGAAGGCGTCCTTCTCCTCGGTCGAAGCACGCGCGGCCTTGATCCGGTCGGTGTACTTCTTGGTGTCGCGGAACTTGAGCGGGTCTTCGCGGACGTCGGGGGTGGCGAGCAGCGCGTAATCGCTGTCGTCGAAGATCTGGTCGAAGCGGGTGCGGGCGCGGATGCGGTCGTGGTGGTCGCAGCGCGGGCAGACCTGGAGATTGTCTTCCCATTCCTTGGTGAAGACCATCGCATCGCAATTCTTGCACTTGTGCCAGAGCGTATCGGTCGTCTGGCGCTTGGGCAGGAACGAGATGGAATTGCGGACCCGCGTGAGCCAGCTCATGGAATTGTCCTTGGAATGGAGGTCAAGCGCCGGCGGTTAGCGCGGTGCGCGCGGCGAGGGAAGCGGCGATGGCGCGGGCGGCCGCGGCCGGGTCCGCAGCGGCGGTGATCGGGCGGCCAATGACCAAGAGGGAGGCGCCGCGATCGAGGGCGTCGGCCGGGGCCAGCACGCGCTTCTGGTCGCCCATTGCGCTTCCGGCGGGACGAAGGCCGGGAACGACAAAGGTCCCGCCAGGCCAGCGAGCAGAAGCGGCGGCGACTTCCTCGCCCGAGCAGACGATCCCGTCGCAGCCGGCAGCACGAGTGAGGTTCGCGAGGCGCTCAACCTGCTCGGCAGGGGAGGCGGTCAGGCCGATGTCGACGAGGTCGGCGCCGTCGAGGCTGGTCAGCACGGTCACCGCGACGACCTTGCAGCCTGCGGGCGCGGCGACCTTGGCTGCCTCCAGCATTGCGCGTCCGCCCGCGGCGTGGACGGTCAGCACGGCCGGGGCGAGTGGTGCCAGCGCGGCCACCGCCTTGCCGACGGTGTTCGGAATGTCATGTAGCTTGAGGTCGAGAAAGATCGGCAGGCCAACCTCGCCAAGCGCCCGCACCCCGGCTGGGCCGTTGGCGGCGAAGAATTCGAGCCCGAGCTTCAGCCCGCCGACATGCGGCGCGACTGCCTTCGCCAATGCCTGTGCGGCGGAGAGTTCGGGCGTGTCGATGGCGACAAAGATGGGGTTGGTCACAGCGCGAGGTCTCCATCAGCGGCAGCGACCGAAGGCGCGATCTGGGGAGCTGGCGGATTGGCAACGGATAGCCGCCGCTCCAGCCGCCACTGGCGCGTACGCATCCACAGGAAGGTCGGCAGAAAGCCGAGCAGCGCCGCGATCAGCACCAGGATCGGGAGCTTCACGTCGGCCTGGAGCGAGCCCCACAGGTTGATCGTCACGTCGAACCAGTTGTTGCGGGCGATAATCGCCAGGAACACGGCCAAGACGACCCAGAAGAGCGTTCGCAGGAACTGCATGGCTTCGTGACTTAAAGCCCTTAAGCCGCCTTGGCCAGCGTTGCGCCGCTTCGTCGCTGCTGAGCTTCGCTTCGCCGCAGCGGCCTCCATCGTGCGGTTGAGCCCCGCGCCCCTTGGCTCCAAGCCGCAAGGCGGGGAGGATAGGTCACTGAAGAAACGCGTCATCGCTGGCGCGGGCGCCGTCCTGCTGATGGGCGCCGCCATTGCCAGCATCCGGGTCGTCGAGCCCGTCGGATCAGCCGAGAACCGGGCGGACCAGGTCCGGGCAGCGAGCATGCGGCTCGCCAAGGTGCAGCCGGCTGCCCGCCAACGGGTCGATTATGCACGTCTCGATGCGCGGCTGAAGCGGCTGGCGGACAAGCCGACCGTGGTCGGGCTGGCGGTGGGCGTGGTAGAGAACGGCCGCATCACCTTCCTGTCTGGCTATGGCGAAACGATCGAAGGTTCGGGTGAGCAAGTAACCCCCGATACGGTGTTCCGCTGGGCCTCGGTCAGCAAGGGCGTCGCCGGCACGATGATCGCCAAGCTGGCGGAGCAGGGCAAGGTCAAGCTCGACGCGCCAGTGGTGAACTATGCTCCTGGCCTGAAGCTTCCGCACGGAAACGAATATCGCGCCAGCGTGACCGACGTGCTGAGCCATCGCCTCGGCCTTTACCGCAACGCGCTCGACAACAAGCTGGAGGAGGGTCAGTCGCCGCAGGTGCTGCGCGCCGAGCTTGCCAGCCTCAACGCCATCTGCCCGCCAGACACCTGCTGGTCGTATCAGAACATCGCCTTCGACAGCGCGAGCGACATCGTCGCCCGGGCGACCGGCACGACCTATCAGGAGGCAGTTCGGCAGCAATTGTTCGGACCGCTCGGCATGACCAGCGCGACCCTGACCCGCGAGGGGCTGGTCAGCGCCAAGAGCTGGGCTCGGCCCCACAGCGTCGGTCGCCGTCCGCTGGAGGTGTTGGAGCCTTATTACCGTGTGCCGGCGGCGGGCGGGGTCAACAGCAACATCAAGGATATGTCGCTGTGGATGATCGCCCAGATGGGCGGGATGCCGCAGGTGCTCGACCAGAAGGTGCTCGACACCAGTCATGCCCCGCTGGTGAAGACGCCGGGCGAGCGGCAGCGCCTACGCAAGTTCCTAGAGCGTATCGGCGACGCGCATTATGGCCTCGGCTGGCGCTCTTATGATTATGCGGGGCGGCGGATCATCGGCCATCGCGGCGGGGTCAATGGCTACCGCTCGCTGATCCTGTTCGATCCCGCCTTGAAGAGCGGCGTGGTCGCGCTGTGGAACAGCAATACGAGCCAGCCGGGCGGTCTCGAGTTCGAGGTGATGGACATGCTGCACGGCTTGCCGTTCCGCGACTGGTTGGAGCTCGACAAGACGGGCGGGCCGACGCCCGAACCCGCGACCGAGGAAATCGCCACCGTGGGGAGCGGCGACCGGCGCTAGCGGCGCGCCATTTCCAGCGTTTCCATCCGATGCTTCTGCTTGCGGCTGGCGAGCCAGCGAAGCCCCATGCCCGCGATCGACAGCACCATGCCGGCAAGCAGCGCGACGACCTTCCAGCGCGGCTCGTCGGGCTTCGGCCAGGCGACCGCGGCGATCAGCAGCACACTGGGAATGGAGATGAGATAACCGAACCCGCGCATCGTTTCCCTCGTTACATTTGGATGACACTACGCAGGCGGAACATTCGTCGCCGCCGTCCGGTTTCGCTTCCAAGAACAAGCCCCTTGCGGAGAGAACCATGGCCGACGCCGCCCCTGACGCGATCACCCTGCTCAAGAACGACCACCGCGAGGTGGAAGATCTGTTCAAGAAGTATGAGAAGGAGGAGGGCGGGGCCGCCAAGCGCAAGATCGCGACCCAGATCGCCACGGCGCTGATCGTGCACACTCGCGTCGAGAATGATCATTTCTATCCTGCTTGCGAAGGCAAGGTCGACGAGGCGGACCTCAAGGAAGCCTATGTCGAGCATGACGCAGCGAACGTGCTGATCGCCGAAATCCTTGCCAGCACCAAGGGCGATGAGTTCGCCGAAGCCAAGGTCAAGGTGCTGGAGGAGGAGATCGAGCATCATGTCGGCGAGGAAGAGCGCTGGCTGACCGGGATCTTCAGCCAGGCCAAGCGCCACGGCGTCGACATGGATGCGCTGGGTGCCGAGCTGGCGGAAGCCAAGGCCCGCTACGAAAGGGAGATCGCCAAGGACGGGCCTGAGGTGCATCTCGACGCACTCAAGAAGACCAAGGTGGCAACCGCCTGATATTGGGGTGCGCTCCGGCTTGGACCGGAGCGCACTCGGTCACGCGTGAGCGCTGAGGAATTTCTCGAGGTCGCTGCAGCCCCCGATGGTTTCGCCGTCGACCACGATTAGCGGCGTGGTCGAGAGCCCATGCTCGGCCTTGAAGGCGTCGGTTTCCTCGCGGCTGGTGAGCTGATGCTCTTCGATCTCGAAATTATTGTCCTTCAGCAGCTCCAGCGCGCGGCGTCCGAACGGGCATTCATGGTCGGGAAGGACCATGCGGGTGATCTGGGCTTTGGGCATCGATGAGCTCTCCTGAATAGAGCATCGAAGCGCCCGGGCGCGGCCCCCGGTTCCGCCCCGGTGGTCTTTCGCAACGATTCACACTATGGGCCTCACCATGCTCCATCAACATCTCCCTTCGGCGCTCGCCCGGGCGCTCGAAACGCGCGGCTATGAGACGCTGACCGAAGTCCAGGACGCGGTTTCCACGGCGGATGCCGCTGGCCGCGACCTCCTTGTGTCCGCCCGTACTGGTTCGGGCAAAACCGTCGCTTTCGGCCTCGCCATGGCCGGCGATCTTCTCGGCGAGTCCGAGCGCCTCGCCTTTTCACTGAAGCCGCTGGCCCTGGTGATTGCCCCGACCCGCGAGCTCGCGCTTCAGGTGTCGACCGAATTGCAGTGGCTCTACGAGCCTGCTGGCGGGCGCGTGCTGACGTGTGTCGGCGGCATGGACCCGGTGCGCGAGCGGCGGGCGCTGGAGAATGGCGCGCACATCGTGGTTGGCACGCCGGGCCGCCTTCGCGACCACCTCGAGCGTGGTGCGCTCGACCTGTCGAGCCTGAAGGTCGTCGTGCTCGACGAGGCCGACGAGATGCTGGACATGGGCTTCCGCGAGGAGCTTGAAGAGATCCTCGACGGTGCGCCCGAAACTCGCCGCACCCTGCTATTTTCCGCGACGCTGGCGAAGCCCATCGTTGCGCTTGCTCGCCGGTACCAGCGCGATGCGCTGCGAATCAGCACGGTCGAGTCTAGCCCCGGTCACGGCGACATCAGCTACCAGGCGGTGACCGTTCGCCCGACCGATGTCGAGCATGCGGTGGTGAACCTGCTCCGCTTCCACGAGGCGGAAACCGCAATCCTGTTCTGCGCCACCCGCGAAGCGGTGCGGCGCCTGCATGGCAGCCTGTCCGAGCGCGGCTTCACCGCCGTCGCCTTGTCGGGCGAGCATAGCCAGGCCGACCGCAACCGGGCGCTCCAGGCGCTGCGCGACAAGCGCGCGCGGGTGCTGGTTGCGACCGACGTCGCGGCGCGCGGGATCGACTTGCCGTCGGTCAGCCTGGTCGTCCACGTCGAGCTTCCACGCGATGCCGAAGCCTTGCAGCACCGTTCGGGCCGGACGGGCCGCGCGGGCCGCAAGGGCACGGCGGTGCTGATCGTCCCCAACATGCGCCGCCGCCGGGTCGAAGCGATGCTCCGCACGGCGCGCATCCCGGTCGAGTGGACCGACGTCCCGAGCGCCGACGCGATCCGTGACCAGGACCGTGCGCGGCTGCTGGCCCAGTTCGACGAGCCGCAGCCGCAGGAGGAGGGCGATGCCAATCTCGCCGCCGCTTTGCTCGACCGCTTGGGCCCGCAGGGCGTGGCGCAGGCACTGGTCACGCGGCTTCACGCCGATCTGCCCGCGCCCGAGGACCTGCTCGAAGGTCCGGGCGAGGACGGCCCGCGCCACGGCGGGTTCGAGGGCGCTGGGTGGTTCAAGATCAATGCCGGACGCCGTCAGGGCGGCGATCCGAAGTGGCTGCTACCGCTGATCTGCCGGATCGGCCATGTTCCGCGCACCGAAATTGGCGCGATCAAGGTCGCAGCGACCGAAAGCTTCTTCGAGGTGAGCCCGCGCGCGCTGCAGACCTTCGTCAAGGCGCTGCGCAAGAACTCGGCCGCGATGGCGGAGGACGGCATCCTGGTCGAAGCGAGCACCAGCCCGGACGAGCATCACGCTGCTGGCGGCGGTCCGCCGAAGCCGCGTCATGGCGTCCGCGGACCGCGTCCCCCGCGGCGCTAAGCTCGGGCTAGAGCCTTTTCGAGCTCGGCCTTGGTCATGGTCGAGCGACCCTTTATGCCCTTCTTGCGCGCCTCGGCCATCAGACTGGACTTGGTGGGCTCGCCCTGGCGTGCGGACGCGGTCTTGCGGGCGATGTCCGCGGGCTGGGCGGAGAATTGCTTGCCCTTGCGCTCGTCGGCGCGCTTCTTGGCGGTGGTGCGCTTATATTCGCCGTCGCTCAGGGCCTCGCGCGCTTTCTTAGGCAGATAGCGCTCGCCCGTCTCGCCGCTTTCCTTGCCTGACTTGGTGCCCCACTCCTCGCGGGTCCATTCAGCGAGGTGGTTATGCGGGTCCTTCTTACCGCGGTAGCCGCCGCCGGCCTTTTTGTACTCGGCAACCGCCAGTTGTGCCTTGCGCGCCGACCATTCGCCTTTGTCGCCGCCCTTGTCTCCGGCGGTGGCTCTCTTCTTGATGCGTTCCCACAGCGCGGGATCGGTCTTCTCGGCAGTTTCGGACATGCCGGCAAGAACCGGCGCAGAAGGGAGCGGGTTCCGCTCAGCCGATGCTGACGAAGCTGTCGAGCACGCGCTTGCGGCCGGCGTGTTCGAAGTCGATCTCGAGCTTGTTGCCCTCGATCGCGGCAATGGAGCCGTAGCCGAACTTGCCGTGGAACACGCGTTGGCCGACGGAGAGATCGTCGCGGCCCTTGTTGCCGAGGCTGACGGCCGACGCGCGCGCCTCGACGATGCGCTGGGGCACGGGCGTAAAGGTCTGCGCCGCACGTCCGAAGCCTGGGCCGCGGGTGGTGAGCCGGTCCGGGCGTTGGGCGGCGACATGGGCGAAAGGATCGCCATGCTCGCTCCACTGCGCGCGCCACAGGCTCTCGCCGCCCGTCATGGTGGTCTCTTCCTCGATATGCTCCTTCGGGAGTTCGCCGACGAAGCGGCTGGGGATGCTGCTGGTCCACTGACCGTAGATGCGGCGGTTGGCGGCGTGGAAGATGGTTGCCTTCTCCCGCGCGCGGGTGATCGCGACATAGGCCAAGCGACGTTCTTCCTCGAGGGATGCGGTGCCGCCTTCGTCGAGCGCCCGCTGCGAGGGGAACACGCCTTCTTCCCAGCCAGCGAGATAGACGATCGGAAACTCCAGCCCCTTCGCGGCATGAATAGTCATGATGGTGACCTTGTCGCCCGATTTGTCGGCGTCATTGTCCATGACCAGGCTGACATGCTCGAGGAAGGAGGGGAGGTTCTCATACTCCTCCATCGCGCGGGTGAGTTCGGCCAGGTTTTCGAGCCGGCCGGTCGCTTCGGCGGTGCGCTCGTTCTGGAGCGCGGTGGTGTAGCCGCTCTCGTCCAAGAGCTGCCGGGCAAGCTCGGCATGGGCCGGCGGCGCGCCGAGCGGAGCGGGGGTGTCGGCCGACGCAAGGTGCATCTGCCGCCAGCGCGCGAGATCGCCGACGAAGCGGCCAAGGCTGCGCTTGGCCTGCGCGGTGAGCTCGTCGGAATCGAGCATCTGCGCGGCGGCCAGAAGGAGCGGCTGGCCGGACGCGCGGGCGTAACGATGGATGTTCGCCACCGCCTTGTCGCCTAGGCCCCGCTTGGGGGTGTTGACGATCCGCTCGAACGCGAGGTCGTCGGACGGGCTCTGCACCAGACGTAGGTAGGCAAGGGCGTCACGGATCTCGGCGCGTTCGTAGAAGCGAAAGCCGCCGACAATCTGGTAGGGCAGCCCGATCGCGATGAAGCGTTCTTCGAATTCGCGTGTCTGGAATTGGGCGCGGACGAGGATGGCGATGTCGCTGAGACTGCCGCGGCGCTGATGCTGCTCGGCCTCCTCGCCGACGCGGCGGGCTTCCTCAGGGCCGTCCCACACGCCGACAACCTTGACCTTCTCGCCGACGTCGCACTCGGTCCACAGCGTCTTGCCAAGTCGGCCCGAGTTGTTCGCGATGAGGCCCGACGCGGCGCCAAGGATGTGGGGGGTTGAGCGGTAATTCTGCTCAAGCCGGATTACCGCCGCGCCCGGAAAGTCGCGTTCGAAACGCAGAATGTTGGCGACCTCCGCCCCGCGCCAGGAATAGATCGACTGGTCGTCGTCGCCGACGCAGCAAAGGTTTCGGCGTGGTTCGGCGAGCAGCTTCAGCCATTCATACTGGACCGCGTTGGTGTCCTGATATTCGTCCACCAGCAGATATTTGAAGCGAGTGCGATAGCGCTCCAGCACGTCTTCGTTGGTGCGGAAGATGACCAACATGTGGAGCAGAAGATCGCCGAAATCGCAGGCGTTCACGGCTTTGAGGCGCGCCTGATATTGAGCGTAGAGGTCGGCGCCGCGGCCGTTGGCATAGGCCTCCGCCTCGCCGGCATCGACCTGTTCCGGGGTGAGTCCCTTGTTCTTCCAGCGGTCGATGCAGCTCGCCAGCTGACGGGCTGGCCAGCGCTTTTCGTCGATCTCGGCAGCGACGATCAGCTGTTTCATCAGGCGGAGCTGGTCGTCGGTGTCGAGAATGGTGAAATTCGATTGCAGCCCGGCGAGCTCGGCATGAATGCGCAGCATCTTGGCGGCGATGGAGTGGAAGGTGCCGAGCCAAGGCATCCCCTCGATTGCGCCGCCGCTGATACGACTGATCCGCTCGCGCATTTCGCGCGCGGCCTTGTTGGTGAAGGTGACAGCCAGGATCTCGCTCGGCCAGGCTTTGCGGGTCGCGATAAGGTGGGCGAGGCGGGCGGTCAGCGCCGCGGTCTTGCCCGTGCCCGCGCCCGCCAGCACAAGCACCGGCCCTTCTGTCGTCAGCACGGCTTCGCGCTGGGGCTCGTTCAGGCTCGCGAGGTAAGCGGGCTCGGGGGAGAGGGCGGCGGATTCGGACACGCTACCGCAGGTAGGGCGAGGAGAACGGAACGGCAACAGCGGGAGCCGAAACGATTGCTCCCGATATCCCCGTTATCCACAGCCTCCATGCTGTCGAATCCGCTTTGCGCGACTCGGAAAAAGGGTCATCTTCAATTGGTGATCGGGGGGCAACCGGCCCTCTCCTCCAAGAGACCCGCACGGGACTGGCGGCGGGAAAGGGAAGGAACTTCCGATCTCCGCCGGCACGGCGACGAAGTGAAATTTTGGTCTGCAAAAGGGTTGGGCTTCCCCAGGATGCCCGGTCGGAGCGAGCAGAAGGATCTTCGAAGCGAAGCCGGCAAGAGGCGCCGGAAGAGATGATCGTCTCACCGCCGCAGGCCGGATCCCCCGCAAGGGCGTGGTCAGGGCAGCGCGAAAGACGACCGTCCCAAGAAGGGCCGTGAACGGACGATTGGTGGCCGATCTTGTCGGTTCCTGGCTTGCCAGGGTCGATTTGAGACGCAGGTCCAGGACTGGACCGAAGCCTGAACGAAGTCTCTCCGCGAGGAGGCGAAATCGATCGGGCGGAGGCGAGGACCAGGACCGCCGAAGCGGAGTGGAGCGTGGCAAGGGTCTTCGGACCGGAGCTTGCGACCCAGAAAGCGTCGGCACAGCCGGAAGGATGCGAGTGGTAGCCCGCAAGGGTCGCCAGGAGCGGAGAGCCGGGGAAGGAGCCCGGGAGACCGGGCAGCCCATCGAGACCGACGCGACGCCTGAGCGGGCGAGCCAGGATCGTGGATGGCTGAAGCTTTTCCTTCGGGACGGAGCATCGGCACGAGACGAAGACCGGCGAACCTCAAGCTCGGCGCAGTGGGGCTCGGCAGCAATGCCGGGCCCCATTTCTTTTGCGCGGTGCGGGCATGGGCCGACCTACCCTCAAGGCCACCCGCACCAGTGCCGGGCCCGTGCGTTCTCCTCCGTGAAGGAGTGAGATGAATGACCGACACCATCGATGCCGACGAGTGCACCGCCATCCGCAAGGAGTTCAAGGAGGCCGTCAACATGACCGCGTCCGAACTCGAGAAATGGCTGGAGACCGCCGAAAGCAAGGAAGTCGGCTGGAAGGGCGAGGACGGTCACGGGTCGGGCGAAAGCGTCGGCCACAAGTCGGGCAAGCGGATTGTCGAGTTGCTGCGGACAGGCCTGGGCGATCTTTTCGACGACGATCTGGCGCACATGAAGAAGGTAACCGGCTATGTGCATCGTCACATGGCACAGAAACCGGCGCATCCGGATGGTTCGCGGTGGGAAGCGAGCCTCAAGAACTGGGGGCACGACCCGGCGAAGAAGTGACTGCCCCGCTCGACAGGCGCTGCGCTGCTGCTAGCTTGGCTGCGCTCGGCTGCAAGGAGAGGTGCCCCGATGTTCCTGTTAGCGCTAATCGCCGCCGTAGCGCAGGCGGCTGCACCTGCCGCCAACGCGTCCGAGCCCGTCGCCCGTACCCCGCTCCAGAACTATGTCACGCCTGACGACTTTCCACAGGGTGTGGAGCGCTCGGCGGCCAAGCCGGTCGGCTTCAAACTCACGGTCGGCAGCGAGGGGCGGGTGAGCGAATGTCTAGTCACCTCTTCAAGCGGCAACGCGGCAATCGACTCGACAACCTGCCGGCTAATGCGCAGCCGCACCCGCTTTGCGCCGGCGAGGGATGCGCGAGGAGGGCCGCGCAGCGGTGAAGTGCAGGCGACGATCGACTGGAAGGCGATGCTCGACGGTGCTTCGGGTGCGCCACCGATCCGCACCGCGGCGGTGCCGGCCCCGACGATCCCGCGAGGCATGTGGGAGAGCATCAGCCGCCTTAAGGTCCAGCGCGGGCAGATAAGCAGTTGCCAATGGCAGAGCACTGGACCGGTTCCGACGCACCCGTCCAGCAACGCCTGCCAGAACTCTGGAATAGCGGGCATGGCGCTCCGGTTAGCGGCGGAAAACAAGGTCGACTTCACCAAGTCGGAAGTAGTGGTGATCTTGCGCATGCCAGACAGCATGATGATCCAGCCGCTGAAGCCTGCTCCTGCCGCATTGGTTGATCTTGCCGCCGAGCTGGAGATCAATGTCGATGGGCAGCTGACAGGCTGCCACTTTGTGCGCGACATTGTGCGCTCGGCAACACCGCAGAAGCCGGACTGTAGCGTGATGTTCAAGGGTCCGTACGGCCGTGTGACCAACCGCAGCGGTCAGCCGATCGCGACCAAGCAATCGGCCGAGTTCCGGGTCGAGGCACGGTAGAGTGGTGCGGACGCCCGAGAGGTCGTCCGCACCCGCTTCGTCAGTCGATAAAGCTGGCCGGAACGCGGCCGCCATTGGCAGCGAGCTGCTTCATGGTTGCCTTGTGCAGCCAGATGTTCATCTCGGCCGAGCCGTTGAGCTCACCGGTGTAACCGAGCTCCTGCGCGAGTTCCTTGCGGTTATCGAGGCTGGAATCGATGCCGAGCAGCTTCATCAAATCGACGATCGACGTCTTGTAGTTGAGGTCGGGATTGCCGCGCTGGCGGCTGATGTCCGCCAGCACTTGTTCGACGTCTACGTCTGCCTGCTGTGCGGGCGCAGCCTGGGTCTGGGTGGTGGATTGCCCCAGCGGCTGGCCAGCTTGCTGCGCCTGCTGCTGCTGCTGCTGCTGGAGCGGTGGACCGCCGGCCATTCCCGCCGGGATGGTCGGGCGATTGCCAGGGCCCGGATCCTTGTGGCCGAAGATCGCGCCCTTGATCTTGTCGAAGATGCCCATGGCTCAGGCGTCCAGGCCGTGCTTCAGGCTGCTGATCTGGTCGTGGCCCTGGCGCACCGACTGATAGGCGCGCTCGATGATCGTGCGGGTTTCGGGCGCGACGTCGGTGGCGTTCAGCGCTGCTTCGAACTTCTCCTTGAGATAGTCCTCGCCGCGCTCGACCTCGTTGATGATTGCCTTGTCGTCACGGCCGGTCACGGCTGCCTTGAGGTCGAGGAAGCGCTGGTGGGTCGCACCAAGGAAGCTTCCGTCGTCCGGGGCATTGCCGCCGAGGCGGCGAATTTCGGCGCGAAGCTCTTCCGCGATCCGGCTGCGCTCGTCGGCGTTGCGGCGGAACAGTTCCTGAAACTTGGTGCCCTCGGCATTCTGGGCCGCGTCGCGATATCCGTTGACACTGTCGATGAGGGTGGTGGTGAGGGTTTCGAGTGTGGCGGTGCCCTTGGCGTCCGAACCGATCATATGCTGTCTCCTGCAAAGGATGAAGTTACGGCGCCTCAACGCGCCTGCGACGCCGATGGTTCGCGAGCGACGTGCATTTAAGCTCAATGGAGACTCGTGCTTGTCAGGCCGAGGGCTGCTGATAAGCTTGCCCGATGCGACTTTCCCCTTTGCTTGGGGCGCTTAGCCTCGTCAGCCTGCCCATGCCGGCAGCCGCCGCCCCGCTCGCTCCCATGGGAAGGTGGATCGTAGATTTCGACGACGCGCAATGCGTCGCTTCCCGCGCCTATGGCGAGGATCAGCTCTTCCTGAAGGCTTCCCCTGCACGTGATGTGGTACAGTTCGGGGTGGTGCAACCTGGGCGAACCGGCCTGCCGCAGCAGGTCCCGGCCGGGATCGCACCCGCGACCGGAGAGGCCTTTCGCGGCAACGCCATGATGTGGACCACCAGCGGCCAGAAGCCGCAGCGGGTGCGTCTCATCAACATGCCTGCAGCCGTTTTCGAGCGTCTCTCCGCTTCTCCGACCTTGGCTTTGAAGATCGGCGACTTGCGGCGCGATCTTCGCATTCCAGCAATGCCCGAGCTTGCCAAGGTCATGAAGACCTGTGTCGAGGACCTGCAACGGGTGTGGAGTGCGGATGGGGGCAAACCTGCGGTGGCGAACGCCAGTCTCGCCAGCTATTTCACCGATGACGATTATCCCGTGGATGCGGTCCGCAGCGAGCTGAGCGGCACCACCGGCTACTCCTTGCTGATCGACGAGCAAGGCAGGGTGGCCGATTGCATGGTCACAGGCACGAGCGGGCAGGCTGGCCTCGACACGCAGAGCTGCGCCATTCTGAAGCGTCGAGCGCGCTTCACTCCGGCGCAGAACAAAGCCGGCAAGCCGACCAAGGACAGGGTCACCGGAAGGATTGTTTGGCGCATTCCCTGAAGCGGCAGGCTTGCACGGAACCGCCGCGCCGCTAGGCAGGACGGTGCGTGCTCGCGCCTGGAGTTGAACTTGGATGACTGACGCAAACGCTGCCCCGACGGCCCGCCCTGCCGGCCTCGGCGGCAAGAGTGCGCTGTTGCTGATGGCCGCGCTGGTGGTCGGGCTGGTGCTCGGCATCGTCGTCGCCGGCCTTGGCGATGGGGTAAAGGAGCCGCTGGTGCAGGCCGCCGGCCTGATCGGCGGACTGTGGCTCGACGCGCTGCGCATGACGGTGATTCCGCTGATCGTCGCGCTGCTGGTCGTGGGCGTGGTCGGCGGCGCCGATGCCGCGCGTGCCGGAGGTCTTGCGGCGAAGGCAGTCGCCTGGTTTGTCGGCTTCTATATCTTCTCGGCCGTGTTCGGCGCGGTGATGACGCCTGCGCTGCTCGCGATCTTTCCCCTGCCGCAAGCGGCCGCGCAGGCGCTTCAGGCGGGGCTCGCCGGGGTCGATCAGAGCGCTACCGCTGCCGCGGTCCCGACGGTGGCCGACTTCTTCAAAACGATCATTCCGCCCAACCCAATCGCGGCGGCCGCCAACGACCAGATCCTGCCGCTGGTGTTCTTTACTTCGATCTTCGCCTTTGCCCTTGCCAAGGTCGAGCCGTCTCGCCGCGGCACCGTGCTTGGCTTTTTCGAGGGCGTGTCGGACGCCATGCTGCGGGTGATCGCCTGGGTCCTGTGGCTGGCGCCGATCGGCGTGCTGGCACTCGCCTTTGCAGTTGGCGCAGGCGCGGGCGGATCGGCCTTGGGCGCCGTTGTCCATTACGTGCTGATCCTCTCGGCACTGGGCTTGATCCTGACGTTGGTCGGCTTTGGCATCGCCATTCTCGTCGCCGGCTATGCACCTGGCGCCTTCTTCAGGGCGATCACCGCGCCCATGGTGGTGGCATTGTCCACCCGCTCTTCGCTCGCCTCGCTCCCGACCATGCTGCAAAGCGCAGCGGACCTCCGCATTCCGCAGCGCGACGCCGATGTCGTTTTGCCGCTTGCGGTGGCGCTGTTCCGGGCGACAGGGCCGGCGATGAACATCGGCGTTGCGCTTTATGTGGCGCACTGGCTGGGCGTGGAGATCAGCTGGACGGGCTATATCGCCGGCATTGCGGTGGCCGCCATGGCATCGCTGGGCGCGGTCAGCCTGCCCGGGCAGATCAGCTTCGTCACATCCATCGCACCGATCAGCATCGCGCTTGGCGTGCCGATCGAGCCCTTGGCGCTGCTACTGGCACTTGAGACCATTCCCGATACCTTCCGCACGCTTGGCAACGTGGTGCTGGACGTGGCGGTGACCGGGGCGGTGTCGGAGGAGCAGTCGGAGGATAGCGGGGCCTAGCGCCCCGCGATTTCCCGCACGCAATCGGCGTAGAGGCGGCCGACCGGCTGCTCGGTCCCGTCCGCCAGTCGCGCGATCCAGCGGCCCGAGGCATTGCGCTGAAAGCCGCTGATGAAATCGCGCCGGACGATCGCCGAGCGGTGCAGGCGGACGAAGATCCCGGGGTCGAGCCCTTCCTCGAGCGCGGCCATGCTGTGGTGGATCAGCCAGCTGCGGGTGCCGACATGGAGCCGCATATAGTCGCGCTCGGCCGAGACCCGGTCGATGTCGATGGCGCGGATGCGGACCAGCCCACTCAGGTCGGACGCCCAGAATTCATCGAGATAGGTGCCGGCCGCAGGGGCTGCCGGAACCGAGCCTTCGCGGCGTTGTGCGAGGTGGTTGCGGGCCCGTTCCAATGCGCGTTAGAGCCGCTTGGGGTCGACCGGCTTCACGAGATAATCGACCGCTTCGACCTCGAAGGCGGAGACGGCAAACTGGTCAAAGGCGGTAACGAAGATCACCGCGGGCCGGGTGCCAGACCGCCCAAGCTCCCGCGCGACGTCGATCCCGTCCATGCCCGGCATGGCGATATCGAGGAGCAGCAGGTCGGGCCGCAGCGCGTCGGCCATCCGGCAGGCGCTTTCGCCGTCACTGGCGGTGCCGACGAGGTCGATGCCGCCAATCCTGGCAAGCAGCAGCTGGAGCCGCTCGGTCGCTAGCGGCTCGTCGTCGACGACCAGGGTCTTGAGGGCAGGCTCATCCATCATTGCGGCTCGTCGGCAAGGTAAGAGCAACCTTGTAGCCTCCGCCGTCCAGAGGTCCATGCTCGACCCCCGCGGCGCGGCCGAAGCGGGCGCTTAGGCGCTGGGCGACGTTGGCGAGGCCGACCTTGGTGCCGGCAGGCGGAGCCGGCTTGCGCGGTGACTTGAGCGCCACCCCGCCGAAATTGCTGATCTCGATCCGCAATCGTCCCGGCAGCGGCTCTTCGGCGGCGATCCGCAGCGTCACTTTGTCGCGGGTGTTGCCGAGGCCATATTTGATCGCGTTTTCCACGATCGGCTGAAGGATCAGCGCGGGCAGACGAGCGGAGGCGAGGGCATCGGGAACGTCGATCTCGACTTTGAGACGGCGCGGGAAACGGACCTGCTCGATGTCCAGGTACAGGCGCTGCAGGTCGATCTCCTCGGCCAGGCTGACGTCGGCGGTGGGATCGGTCGACAGGCTGGAGCGGAAAAAGGTCGAGAGCTTGAGGATCATTTCCTCGGCTTCGGCAGAGCGGCCCGTCATCACCAGGCTGGAGAGGCTGTTGAGCGTATTGAACAGGAAGTGCGGATTGACCTGATAGCGAAGCGCGCGGACCTGCGCCTGCTGAGCCGCGCTTTCGGCGGCGGCGGCGCGTTTCGAGAGATCTAGCGCCTGCTGCTGGCTCATCGCTGCGAGGTAGACGGCGGACCAGGCGGCGAAGAAGAACAGCCACACGACGGCGGTATCGGCCGCGACCCGGAATTGCTCGCGCTGGCCAAGGTCGGTGAGACGCGGGGCGGCGAAGACGACCGGGTCGGCGGCGCCGCGCTCGATCCGGACCTCGTCGCCTTTCTGAACCAGCACCACACCGTCGCGGGCCTGGATGCGGATCTCCTCGCGGCTGGTCTTGAGGTGGCCTTCGCTCATCACCAGGCTGCCGGCGAGCGCGGCCGAAGCGACGAGTGAACCGATGCCTGCCACCACGGCTCTGCGCCGCATGGACTGACCGCGGCTGAGGGTGGCGATCGCCGCATAGAGGATGAAGGTAAGGACGATCCCAAAGGAAACTGTCAGCACCTTGTTGGCGAGGACGGTGGCGGGGTCACTGCCGAGGAAGGCTCTGGCGACGATCGTGACGCAGTAGATCGCCCAAAAGCCGAAGATCGTCTTCATCGCCAGCTTCCAATCGGCGAAGCGAGACGGCGCAAGCGCACTGCTGCCAAGGACCAGACGGTCGCTGGGAAGGGGCATGTTCATGGGCTGCGAGAGTGCCGCTCGCGGCCCCGCGGCGCAACCGCCTAACCGTCGATTGCCGAAGCGGTGCCGCCATTGGTCGAAGCGGAACGGGCAGCCTCACGAGAACGTTGTTGCAGCGAAAGGAAGATCAGAATGACCGAGCAGAGGGGAACCGAGGCGCCGCCGGCTGTGCAGAGCGGCGATCCGGATGGCGAATTGGAGAAGAAACTGCGCCGCGATCCCGGCAACGAAGATGCAAGGGTCGATGTCGGCAGCGATGAATCGATGGACGCTTCGGATCCGCCCTCGGCCTCGCAGCCGGGCTGCGGCGACGACCCGGTGCCTTCCAGCGGGTTCCCCGGCTGACGCCGCCTGGCGGTCAAGGTGAAGTGATCACTCCGTTGCAGGATTGCGACAGCTGCCCGACTTTGTGCGGCTGATCCATTAAGCACGTGCAATCGCGCCCGGAACCGGTTTGAATATGAACCGGGGCCGGGTCGATGGTTAATCAAGTGGAAACGCTTGAATCGGCATACATTCCAGCCCTGAGTGTAAGGAGCTGGGTGCCATGACGACGCGTTCGACGCAGCCTGCCGGTGGAGCGTTGCTGCTGAGCGAAATGAAGGAGTTCGCCGGGTTTCCCAAAGCGACCCAGCGCTACATTCGCCGCAGCCTCGATATCGCGTTTGGCCGCCGTGACGCGCTTGAGTGCTGGGCCCGCGACGAAGGCGAAGCTGCCTCGATCCGGGCGCAGGGCCGGCTCTATAAGCAGCTTGACGCGCTGCGGATGCAGGTGCCGGACGACAGCGGGCTCGATACCATCGATCCGTTCATGGGCCTGCTCATCACCGTCACCGCGTTCGACCTTGGTCAGGACCGCATTCCGAACTTCGCGGCCTTCCGTTTCCTTTACGAGCGGCTGCTCGGCGCGGCGGCGCGTCCGTGGCTGCCGGCCGCTTTCTGCGCCGCTTCGGCGCTGCCGCATCTTCACCCCGATCGTCGCCGGCTGCTGCTGCAGTCGATCAGCGAGAGCGCGGCCACTGCGCCTGGCTGGTCGAACCGTGAGGCCGTGTTCTGGCCGGAGTGGGTAGAGAAGGTCGACATGGCGGACGCCGTCTGATCTCTGAGCGCCCCGGCTTCGGCCGGGGCGATCCTCAGGACGCTTTCACGCTTGGGTAAATCTCCGCCAGTTGTGCGATGCTTTGGCGCGCGCTGGTGTGGAGGATGTAGATCCCGCCAGCTTCCTGCCATGCCGCCATGTGGCGCTCGCTGTCATCGACCAGCACGTCCGCGCCAGCCATGTGGCGGTGCTTGTCACGCGCCATGCAGGTGATGATGGGCACGCCAGGGAAATGCTCCGCCGCCCACGCCACCTTCTGCGGCGCGGCCCACTTCCCGATAGGAAGGCCGGTGAGGATGGTGGGCTTGAGGTGTTTGACCGCGTCGAACAGCTCGTCGGCGTCCGGCAACTTGGGCAGTGCCGCATAAAAGTCGCCGGCGCGGGCAAGGCGCTTCCAGAACTCACCCTTCCCGCGCTTGGCCTCAAAGGTCCTGGCATCGGTGCCGAGCAGGCGGCGCACCCCGGCATCGAAGTCCGCCAGAACGCCGTCGCAGTCGAGGAACAGCTTGGGCTCGGCCATCAGAATCGGGCGGGCGTCAGCGTGATGGGAATGGGATGGTCGAGCTCCTTCCATCCGCGCTCCTTCAGCACGTCATTGCTCTCTTTGGCCTTGCGGCCGTCTCCAAGCGACCAGGTGATGTGGTAGGTCGACCCATCGGGGCGATCGACAGTGCCGTCGATGGTCACCACCATCGCCTCAACGCCGTTGTCGTCGTCGGTGCGCCCAACGATGGAAGCTTTCACTTCGTGCGGCGGATCGTTCTTGCGGACGTCCAGTGTGACATGGTCCGCCACCACCTCCGCATAGCGCGGCGGGTGATCCCGGAGCAGATCGTTGCGTTCAGCGCGGTCGAGTTTCCAGCCATTGGTCATGGGCGGATCAATCAGTCGCGCCGGCCCAAGTTCCCGACCAATTCCGCCGCAAACTCGCTCAGCGTGTCGTCGCGGGCTCCAAGGATAGCGATCGTGTCGCCGGCGCGGGCGAGTTCAACTAGGCGCGCGGCAATGGCCGGGCGCTCGGGCAGATGCTCGGCCTTGCCGCCGCGCGAGCGGACGGCCTCGACCAGCCATTCCGAGCCGCGCGAGCGGTCGACCGTGCCGCCCTGGTAAACGGGGTCCGAAAGGATCAGCACGTCATCGCCGCGAAGTCCTTGCGCAAAGGTGGAGGCGAGTTCGTCGCCCATCTTCGCAAGCGGGCCGTAGCCGTGGGGCTGGAACATGACGAGCAGTCGGCCTGACCGTGCGGTTAGGGTCGCGAGGGTGGCGGCGATCTTGTCGGGATTGTGCGCGAAGTCGTCAATTACGGTCACGCCGGCGCGGCTGCCGACGGTTTCCAGCCGGCGCTTGAGACCCTGGAACGAGGCAAGCGCGGCTGCGGCGTCGGCCAATGGCAGGCCGAGCGCGTAGGTCGCCGCGATGGCTGCGAGCGCATTACCGGCGTTGTGGCGGCCGGGAAGGGGCAAACGCACCTCGGCGTGCTCGCCGCCGGCTGCGACGGTGAAGGCGCTGCCGTCGGCGTCGAGGTGCAGGTCGGAGCCGAGCACGGCGCAATCGCCTTCGAAGCCGAAGGCGATGGCTCCAGCCGGGGCGAGTGCGCGGCTTTCCGCGTCATCCATGTTGACCACCGCCTTGCCCGCCGCGGCAAGGAAGCCGCCGAACAGGGTGCGCAGCTCGTCCATTTCCTTGTGGTCGAGGCTGACGTTGTTCAGCACCGCGACGGAAGCGCGGTAGAGCGCGATCGAGCCGTCGCTCTCGTCCACCTCGCTGACGAACAGGTCGGGGTCGCCGACCAGCGCGCTGGCGAACGGCGTTTCGGGTGAGACGAAATTCTTCATCACCGCGCCGTTCATGACGGTCGGCTTGCGGCCGGGGTGATGGAGGATCCAGCCGATCATGCCGGTTACGGTCGACTTGCCCGAGGTGCCGCCCACCGCGACGCTGGTGGCTGCCTCGTTGAGCAGTTCGGCGAGGAGCTGCGGGCGGGTGAGGTGGGGAAGGCCAAGCTCGCGGGCGCGGGCGACGTCGGGGATGGTCGCTTCCACCGCGGCCGAGGTGACGAGGGTCATGCCGGGTGCAAGGCCGCTGCCATCCTGCGCGAACAGCTCGATTCCTTGCGCGCGCAGGAACTCGAACTTGGCGCCAAGCCGGCCGGCGTCGAGCGAGCGGTCGGAACCGGCGACGCTGCCGCCGCGGGCGCGAACGATGCAGGCGAGGGGAAGCATGCCACTGCCGCCGATGCCGCAGAAGAAGGTGCTGGAAGAGGTCATGCCGCCCGCCCTATTGAGGACGCGGGCCAAGGGCAACGGAGCGCGTGCGTCATGAGGATCGGAGTGGTGGCGCCAAGCTGCCCGTTGAAGGTCGAAGCGGCAGAGCGGGCGCAAGCGCTGGCATCGCAGGTCGGTGCAAGCCTCGTCATCCACCCGCAATGCTTTCTCGAAGACGGGCATTTCGCCGGGTCAGACGAAGTGCGGCTGGCGGCCTTGCGCGACATGCTGGCCGATCCCGAGATCGATGCCGTGTGGTTCGCCCGTGGCGGCTACGGCTCCAATCGCATTGCCTCCGCCCTCCTCCACGACCTGCCGGAAGGTGCGCGGTGGAAGCGGGTGGTCGGCTACAGCGACGGCGGCTTCCTGCTTTCAGCGCTGCACAAGGCGGGGCTGGCGGTGGCGCATGGGCCGATGGTCCAGGACGTGCTTCGCGAAGATGGCGACCAAGCCGTTCTGCGGACCCTGCGCTTTCTCGCCAAGAATGACTTCGACGTACTGGAGCCGGATCTCAACGGTCCGGCCTTCGCCTTCAACCTGGTGGTGCTTTCGAGCTTGATGGGAACGGAGCTTGAACCCGACTTCACCGGCGCCGAACTGCTGATCGAGGAAGTAGACGAAGAGCTGTACCGGATTGACCGTTTCCTGTTCCACGTCAGCAGCCAGCCAGGCTTCGCCAAGGTCCGCCAGCTGCGCCTCGGTCGTTGCGCCTTGAAGGCCAATGACCGCCCGTTCGGAGCCGAGCTGGAGGCGGTCGTGCGGCACTGGTGCGACCGCTCGGGCGTGGCTTACGCGGGCCGGGCAGACATCGGTCACGACAGGGCAAACCGGGTGGTGCCATTCCCCCTGCGGAACGGAGGGGCGGCTCTCTTGTAACCACCTCTTGCAGAGGGGCGCGCTTTGCGCTCTATCTCCATACCGAACCAACAGGAGGGCCACATGGCAAAGGAAGCGAGCGGGACTGGGCGTAAGGCAGGGGGCGGTCTTGCACGGCCCGTTCAACCGTCGCCCGATCTCGCCAAGATCGTCGGCAACGACCCGCTGCCGCGCAGCGAAGTTGTTTCGAAGGTTTGGGATCACATTCGCAAGAACAACCTGCAGAACCCTCAGAACAAGCGCGAAATCGTCGCCGACGACAAGCTGCAGAAAATCTTCGGCAAGGACCGTTGCACCATGTTCGAGATGAACAAGCACCTGTCCAAGCATCTGTCGTAAGCATCGTCTCACGACGTTGACCGAGAAGGGGCTCGCCGATGAGGCGGGCCCTTTTTGTTGGGGGAGAAGGGCGACTCGGCCTCGCCTCAGCGGCAGGCGCGCCAGCCGCCTGGGCCGCGGTTTGCGGTGTCGAGGTGCAGGTGGTCGCGGTGCGCGGCGTTATACTCAGGCGACAAGACAGTGCTGAACACCCGGCAGGCCGCATCGCGGGCGGCGCGAAGGAAGGCGGACTCCTGCGGGCGGCCGTTCCAATCGCGAAGGACCGAGAGGCGTCGGCCGTCCGTCAGCTCGAAGCCGAGGATGTCGACCGCATCCGCCGTGGCATGTTCGCTGAACGGGCCGTCAGCGCGGTTGTAGAGCCGGCGGCAGGAATAGCTGCCGGCATGGACGAAGCGGCGGACACCGGTGCCGAGCAGACGCTGCGCTTCGGCTTCGACCTGCCGCTCCCACACGCTCAGCGCCGCTGCGACCGGGCAACTGGTGACCAGCCCGCCGGGTGACGGTGCAATGTCTAGGGAAAGCAAGGTGCCGTCGTCGTAGCCGCAGCTCTCGGACGGTCGGCGCGAGGGGGCAGGGCGGCTTTCGTTGCCGGCCACGGCAAGCAGCGCCCGGCAGCGCGGCGCGTCCTCGCCGAGCTCTGCGATCTTGGCGGCGGTGAAGCGGCCGGGAGGTGCGGTGAGGTCGAGCTCAGCCCAGGGCATGTCCTGCCGGTGGCGCTGCATCCACGCCATTCCCTCGATCAGGAGGACGGCCAGTAGGGTAAAGGCGAGAAAGATCCGGATCGCGCGGCGCATTGCCTCTTTAACGAGGACGGGCGGCGATCAGGCCCGAAGCGCGCGATCCAGCCTTTCGGCCGTAACCGGGTAGCCGAGGTGGTCGGGGATCACGAGGTGAGGCTTGCCGCCGCGCTCCTCAATCCACGGGCTGATGATCTCCACCGGATGCGCCAGGGCATGGTCGCGGGCTTCGGCGAAGCTGCCGAACTGGGCCAGGCGTTCGAGATTGCGGATGGTTGGGAAGATGGCAGCGGCGCGCTGTGCCGCGATGTCGTCGAGCATGGCGGCGGCTGACGTCCATAGCGCGCGCTCGCATTCGCCCGGTTGCGGGCGGAGCGGGCCGGCGTCGCGAGGGCAGGGCGCGAGGAAGAAGAAGGTGTCGAAGCGGCGGTGAGGGACGTTGTCCGGGCGCCAGCGGGCAAACGGCACGAGGCTGCCGAGCGCGACGTCGAGCCCGGTCTCTTCCTCCGTTTCGCGCACGGCGGCGCGCGCGGCAGCCTGCTCGAGCGTATCAGCCCCGTCCCAGTCGGCAGGATCAATCCGACCGCCCGGAAACACCATTGCGCCTGCGGCAAAGGCCATGGTCCGCGGTCGTTCGACCATCAGCAGCTCGGGTGGTCCTGCGTGGCCGTCGCGAAGCACGACAAGGGTCGCTGCGGGAATGGCCTCGCTGTCGGTCATGCCAGCCCAGATGAGGCGGCGGCGGGCAAAAGAAAAGGCCGGCCTCCCGCTGGGGAGACCGGCCTTCACCATCATTCGCTTGGCGCGAATGATTACATGGCGTTCACGGCAGCAGCCGCGCCAGCGCCGTTGGCGGCGTTGACGTCGGCGTCGTCGATGGCCTCTTCCTTGCGCTCGCCTTCGGCTTCAAGGGCGTCGGCCTGGTTCTCGAGGGTCGCGGCTTCGGCCGGAGCCGCAGTGTTGTCGGCAGCGGCTTCCAGGTTGTCGGCGGCGGCTTCGTAGTTGTCGTTGACGTTTTCGCCGAGCGAATCATCACCCTTGCCGCCGCAAGCGGCGAGAGCGAGAGCAGCAGCGCCAACCAGCGCGAACGAAAGCTTCTTCATGGTGTACACTCCCCTTATGGTTCTTGTGACCGGCGGTTCTTTACCCGCTTGAGGGCGCCCAACGCCAGTGATTTCCTTTCGGTTCCATCACGACTCTCTTGGAAAGGGGACGCTGAAGGCGTATATCGGTCGGGCCGGGCAACCGGCTATGCTGGTAGAGTGTAGGTAGAAATAAACATTTCGGACCCGGGGGGCAGTACCCCGGCGCCTCCACCACCGGAGCCGCGGCGCGGCTTCGCTGATGGGGGCGAAACAGGATCGACGAATGCAGTAAAGTGCTTGCTGCCAGCGGGCTTGGATCGGCCCTAAAACGGTCATTCTCACAAGTGCCAACGATAACGAGGCGCTCGCGATTGCTGCGTAACTGACGGCCTAACGGTCAGAAGTTACAAAGCTTAAGCGCGGTTGGACCGAACCGGGCAACAGAATCGGATTCCAGCGGTACGGGGAGCACCGGGCAACAGAAGCTCCCCACTTCTCCCATGCTGCGCGCGTGAGCCCATTGCGGCTCGAGAGTGTCCCACCTACGTAAGGCACCAGCAATGCTTTCCAGGGGGAGCCTTCACGCCATGACCACACTTCGTCGCCTCGGCCTTCTCGCGCCGCTCGCCGCCTTGTCGCTCGCGGGCTGCGGCCTCAATTCGGTCCCCACCGCAGAAGAGAATGTCAACGCCAAGTGGGGTGACCTGCAAAGCGAGTATCAGCGCCGCTCGGACCTCATTCCCAACCTCGTGAACACGGTGAAGGGTGCGGCCCAGCAGGAGAAGAGCGTGCTGGTTGAGGTCACCGAAGCCCGCGCCGGCGCCAACCGCATCCAGCTCAGCCCGGCCGATCTGTCGGACCCGGCCAAGGTCAGCGCCTTCAACGATGCGCAGAACCGGATCACGCTCAGCCTTCAGCGGCTCCAGGAAGCCTATCCCGAGCTCAAGACCAATCAGAATTTCCTGACCCTGCAGAGCCAGATCGAGGGGACGGAGAACAGCATTCTCGTCGCCCGCCGCGATTACAACGAGGCGGTGCAGGGTTATAATACCCGCATTCGGACCTTCCCGGACGCGGTCGGCGCGAAGATCTTCTACGGCGCCAAGCCTAAGGTCCCGTTCGAGGCTGCCGCTGCCGCGCAGAGCGCTCCGACGGTGAATTTCAACGCACAGTAAGCGAGTGCGGGTAGCGATGCCCCTCCTGGCTCTGCTGCTGGCTGCCGGTTGTGACCGGCAGTTGGGGACAGCGGAGCCGACAGGCGCGCAAATCGCCGACGGGCAGGGCAAGGAAGTCGCGAGTCCGAGGCAGATCGCCGTGCACGAGGGCGTATCGGTGGTCGACGAGGCGAGCGTCTTGTCGGCGAGCGAGAAAGCGTCGCTTGTTCAGCGCGGTGCCGCCGTATCCCGGGCGATCGACCGCAAGCTGACCGTCGTGCTCCTTCGTCCGTCTGAAGGTGACTCGCTGGAACGGGTGACATGGGCAATCTCGCCGGCGGCTGGTATCGAGGAGCGAGCGTTGCTGCTGGTGGTCGATGTCGATGCCGGCGCTGTTCGTGTCGACGGGGCGTCAAGTGCCGAGCGCGCGGCGGCAATCGCCGGTGCCGTCCGCAATGAGATCAGGGCGGGCCGATACGCAGTCGGCGTCGGTCGTGGCCTAGACCGGATTGCTCAAGAGGAGCGCAAAGCCTGATGAAATTTTTTCGTGGGCTGTTCCTGTTGCTGTTGGCGAGCCTTTCGTTGCCGGCTCAGGCCCAGACCTTTCCCAAGCTGTCGGGCCGGGTGGTGGATGCCGCCAACCTGCTCGACCCCGCGCAGGAGGCGGCGCTGACCCAGAAGCTGGAGGCGCTTGAGACCCAGAGCGGGCGGCAGCTCGTCGTCGCGACCCTCCCCAGCCTCGAAGGGCGCACGATCGAGGATTACGGGTACCGGCTCGGGCGCGAGTGGGGGATCGGGTCGAAGGAAGAGGATGACGGCGTCCTCCTCATCGTCGCGCCGAATGAGCGCAAGGTGCGGATCGAAACCGGCTATGGGGCGCGTGTCTTTCTGACCGACGCCTTGTCCAGCATCTTCATTCGCAATGCGATTACGCCGCGGTTCAAGGCGGGCGACTTTCCGGGCGGCATCGACGCTGGCGTCGACTCCATCGCCGAGCAGATGCGGCTGCCGCCTGCGGAGGCCGCCAAAAGGCTGCAGGAAGCGGAAGCGGGAGCAGCGTCGAGCAGAAGCTCCAGCAACGGCGCCGGGCTCTTCCCGCTGGTCTTCTGGGGGCTGGTCGTCGGCTTCGTCTTTCTGTCCTTCGCTCGCCGTGCGCAGGGCCGCAAGTATCGTGGCAAGCGCCGGCGCGGAGGCGGGATCGACCCGATGGTGGTCCTGTGGGGCCTCGACGTGCTGAGCCATGCCGCGCGCAACGGTCGTGGCGGCGGTGGCTTTGGTGGGTTTGGCGGTGGCGGCGGCTTTGGTGGGGGCGGCGGCTTCTCGGGCGGGGGCGGCAGCTTCGGCGGCGGCGGAGCGTCGGGATCATGGTGACCTTGCGCCTCCAACCCGACGACCACCGCAAGGTCAGTGAAGCCATTGCCGCTGCCGAAGCGGCAAGCGACGGCGAGATCCTGACCATCGTGTCGGCCGATAGCGACAGTTATCATGACGTGGCGCTGCACTGGGCGGTGGCGGCGATGATCGGCGTGCTGGCGCTTGCCGCGTGGCAGGCGGACTGGCTTGCGAGCGCTTGGGAAGCGCTGTTTGGCTGGGGCGAGCAGGCGAGCGCGGGCGAAGTGTTGTTCGCGGCGATGGTGCTGGCGGTGGTCGGCTTTTTGGCTACGCTGCTGCTGCTGAAGTCCCGTGCGGTCCGGCTGGCCCTGACCCCGGGTGCAACCAAGGGCCGCCGGGTGCGCCGCCGTGCCATTGCCTTGTTCCGCGCGGCCGCCGAGCGCCGCACGGTGGGCCGCACCGCCGTTCTCATCTACCTCAGCCTCGGCGAACATCGCGCCGAGATTGTTGCCGATGAGGCGGTCGCCAAGGTAACCACGCCCGAATGCTGGGGCGATGCGATGGCCGAGCTGATCGGGGAGATCAAAGTCGGCCGGCCCGGCGACGGCCTTGCGATGGCGGTCGAGGAAGTGGGCGAAGTGCTCGCCCGCCACTTCCCCAAGACCAGCGCGGATGTGAACGAGATCCCTGACAAGCTGATCGAATTGTGAGCCGCGATCCCGACTTCGATCTGCCGCCCGAGACCATGTGGGCGGGCCGCTTCGTCACTGCGCAGCGCAAGGGCAAGTGGGAATTTGCGGGCCGGGTCGGCGGCATCCGCGCCGTCGTCGTGCTGGCAGAGCATGACGGCTGCTGGATACTCGTCGAGCAGCCCCGCGCGGCGGTGGGCGGCCCGTGCCTAGAGCTTCCGGCGGGTCTCGTCGGCGATCACGGCGACGGCGCTACGGTGGAAGACACTGCGATCAAGGAACTGGAGGAAGAAACCGGCTTCAGCGCCGACCGGATCGAGCGGCTGGGCGACTTCCACGCCTCGCCCGGCATGCTCAGCGAAAGCTTCACCCTAGTCCGCGCTCACGGCGTGCGCCGGATCGGGGCAGGCGGCGGGGTTGCGGGCGAGGAGGAGATTACCGTTCACCTAGTGCCCAAGGCCGAACTCGCCGGCTTTGTCGCCGCTCGCCGCGCCGCGGGCGTCGCGGTGGACGTCAAGATGCTGTTGCCCCTGGCGAGCTTTTTACTCGCCTGATCAAGCAGTTGGCCATGCTAGGTTAAGCGCTGGCAGCCTACACCGCCGGCCACGCGCCTCCGCTTTGTCGAACAACAGTTGGCAAAAGGCGGAGGAGGTTGGCACACACGCCGCCGTGACAATCATGAGGTCTCCCCTTGATGCTGAAGTCTGCCCTTCTTGCCGGTTCTTCCCTGCTTCTTCTTGCCGGCTGTGCCACCGTGCCGGCCGCTGAGCCCGCCGCCACTGCTCCGGCCGTGGTCGATGCCGCGCCGGCTGCCGCCGCGCCTGCGGTGCCTGACAATGTGCTGCTGGCCGAGTGGACCGGTCCCTATGGCGGCGTCGTTCCGTGGGATAAGGTCAAGGTCAGCGACTTCGCACCGGCCCTGACCTTCGCCGTCGACGAGCAGCGCCGCGAAGTTCGCGCCATCGCCGACAATCCCGAAGCGCCGACCTTCGCCAACACGATCGAAGCGATGCAGAAGGCGGGCAACCGCCTCGACCGCGTGACCAGCGTGTTCGGCGTCTACACCGACAATCTCTCGACGCCCGAGATCCAGGCGCTCGACAAGGAGTGGAGCCCCAAGCTGTCGGCGGCGGGTGATGAGATCACGCTTGATCCCAAGCTGTTTGCCCGGATCGCGACGCTGTACAACAATCGCGCGGGCCTCGGCCTCGACGCCGTGCAGACGCGCCTGCTGACCCGCACCTACGAGAGCTTCGTCCGCAACGGCGCCAAGCTCGATGCGGCGCAGAAGCAGCAGCTATCGGGCTACAACCAGCAGCTCGCGTCGCTGTTCAGCGACTTCAACGCCAAGCTGCTGGCCGACGAAAGCACCTTCACCCAGGCGAGCGAGGCCGAAATGGCCGGGGTTCCTGCCGACATCAAGGCGGCGGCGGCGTCGGTGGCAAAGGACAAGGGCCTGCCCGCCGGCACATACGCCATCCGCAACACGCGCTCGGCGTTCGAGCCCGTGCTGACCTTCGGCACCAACCGCGCGCTGCGCCAGAAGGTGTGGACCGCGTTCGTCAATCGGGGCGACAACGGCAATGCCAACGACACCAACGGTCTGATCAGCCAGATCGTGAAGCTGCGCGCTGATCGCGCCAAGCTGCTCGGTTACGAAACGCATGCGCACTGGCGGATGCAGGACACCATGGCCAAGTCTCCGGACCGCGGCATGGACCTGATGATGCGGGTGTGGCCGGCGGCGGTAGCCCGGGCCAAGGAGGAGATCGCCGACATGCGCCCGTTCGCGCGCGCGGCGAAGATCGCCACCATCGAGCCGTGGGACACGCGCTTCCTCAACGAGAAAGTGCGCAAGGCTAAGTACGACCTGTCGGAAGAGGAGATCAAACCCTACTTCCAGCTCGATAATCTGGTGCAGGGCATGTTTTACAGCGCCGGGCGCCTGTACGACATGGAGTTCAAGGAGAACACCGGGTCTGTCCCGGTCTTCCACCCCGACGTCCGCACCTTTGAGGTCACGCGGCAGGGCAAGCCGATCGGCCTGTTCTACCTCGACACCTATGGGCGCGAGGGCAAGCGCTCGGGCGCTTGGATGACGAGCTATCGCCTGCCGACCGACCTTACCGGCAGGGACCCGGCGCTTGTCAGCAACAACAACAATTTCAACAAGCCGGAAGCGGGCCAGCCGGTGCTGGTTAGCCTCGATGACGCTTCGACCCTGTTCCACGAGTTCGGACACGCCATCCACTATCTGCTGAGCGATGTGCGGTATCCGAGTTTTAACGGCGCGCAGCGCGACTTCGTGGAATATCCGAGCCAGGTGAACGAGAATTGGCTGCTGACGCGGCCGGTGCTCGACCGCTTCGCGCTGCATTACCAGACCAAGCAGCCGATGCCGAAGGCACTGGTCGACAAGATCGAGCGGGCGGATACCTTCGGTCAGGGCTTCCAGACGGTGGAATATCTGTCCTCAGCGCTGGTCGACATGAAGCTGCACCTAGTGCCGGGCGGCGTGGTCGATGCCGACAAGTTCGAGCGCGACACGCTGGCGGAGCTCGGCATGCCCAAGGAGATGCGGATGCGTCACCGCTTGCCGCAATTCGGGCACCTGTTCAGCTCCGACGCTTATTCGGCTGGCTATTATAGCTATCTGTGGTCGGAAACGATGGACGCCGACACTTGGGCGGCATTCGAGGAGACGGGCGATCCGTTCAACAAGCAGATCGCGGACCGCTTCCGCACGATTCTGCTGTCAACGGGCAACCAGACCGACCGCGCTGAAGCCTATCGCCAGTTCCGCGGGCGTGACCCGGACGTGACGGCGCTGCTGAAGCGCCGCGGTTTTCCGCTGAAGTAAGATGAAAGGGCCGCTCCGGGATCACCGGGGCGGCCCTTTTCATCAGAGCCGAGCGCGTTCCGCCTGCGCCCAGGCCATGGCCGCAAGCGGCTCGAGCACCTTGGCGCTCTCTGCCGCATGCGCACTGGACGCATTGCCGCGCGCGAGGCGGCCCTTGATGCCGTGGATGATGGCGGCGAGCCGGAACAGGTTGAACACCATCAGATAGTCGAACGCCGGAATGTCGGACCGCCCAGTGCGGCGGCAGTAGGCGGCGACATATTCATCTTCGCTGGGGATGCCGAGTGCGGCGAGATCAAGACCGCCGAGACCGGTGAACAGCCCGGCCGGCATCCGGTACATCATGCAATGATAGACGAAGTCGCTCTCGGGATCGCCGAGTGTCGACAGCTCCCAGTCGAGTACCGCGCGGACTTCCGGCGCTTGCGCGTCGAAGATCATGTTGTCGCAGCGATAGTCGCCGTGGATGACGCGGCTGTCCCCGCTGTCACGGGGCAGGTGCTTGCCGAGCCAGTCGACCAGCCGGTCCATGTCGGGGTTGCGTCCGGCCTCCACGTCGCCGAGATATTGTTTCGACCAGCGTCCGACCTGGCGTTCAACGAAGCCGCCCGCCTTGCCATAGTCGCCCAGCCCGATTGCGGCCGGATCGTAGCTGTGGAGGCGGGCGATGGTCGCGTTCATCGCATCGAAGTGCCCGGCGCGGCTTTCGGGCGTCAGGCCGGGGAACTGCGCTTCCCACACGATCCGCCCTGGCACCATGTCCATGACGAAGAAGGCGGTACCGATGACGTCGTCATCTTCGCACAGGCCGTGAACGCGGGGGACGGGAAAGCCTTGGCTCCCGAGCGCCGCCATCACCTTATATTCGCGGTCCACCGCGTGGGCGCCCGGAAGCGTCTTGCCAGGCGGTTTCCTCCGCAGGACGTAGGAAGCGTTGGGCGTGTCGAGCTTGTAGGTCGGGTTGGATTGTCCGCCCTTGAATTGGCTGACCATCAGCGGCCCGGCAAAGCCGTCGATATTGGCCTCTAGCCAACTCTCCAGTGCGGCCTCGTCGAAACGAAGGCGTTCGCTGACCTCGCGGGTGCCGGTGTTGGCGGTGGTGCGGTCCATCGCCGGCACCCTAAGCGGCGCGCGACACGAAACAAGCCGCGCTGTCGAGGCATTGTGCGTCCATGGCCCGTCTCGTACATCTCTCCGACCTGCACTTTGGCGCGCACGACGACACGATCGTCGCCGCCGTCCTTGCCGAAGTCGATGCCGCCGCACCCGATCTCGTCATCATCAGCGGCGATTTCACCCAGCGCGCAAAGACCGAACAATATCAGGAAGCCTGCCGCTTTCTCGAGAATCTACGCGATGCGGGGCACGAGATGCTGGCGGTGCCGGGCAATCACGATGTGCCGCTCTACGATGTATTCCGCCGCTTCCTGTCGCCGCTCGGGCGCTACAAGAAATATATCGACGAGACCCTGTGCCCTTGGCACCGGCTCGACGGCGTTTCAGTGCTCGGCCTCAACACCGCGCGGTCGCTGACGATCAAGGATGGGCGGATCAACTCGGAACAGCGCGATTTCGTCTGCAAGCATTTCGAGGAAGCGCCAAAGGGCGATCTCAAGGTGCTGGTCACCCATCATCCGCTGTTTGCGCTGCCGGTCAGCGACGAAGGCATCCTTGGCCGCGCAATTGGGCATCAGGAGAAAGCGCTGGACGTCGTCAACGAGCTCGGCATCGACCTGCTGCTCGCCGGGCATAACCACCGCGCGTCCACCCACCAGGCGCGAGATCTCGTCACTCGCGCGGGTGGGGCACTGGTGGTGCAGGCGGGCACCGCCACTTCCGTTCGCACACGGGAGGAGGAGCAGAGCTTCAACATCCTTGAGGTAGAGCCCGGCGCGGTTACGCTCGGCCTCAAGCGCTGGGCTGGCGCGGCGTTCGAGAACGCCGAGCCGACCCGCTTCATCAAGGAAGCGAACGCCTGGAAGCGGGCCGAGGTGCTGGCCGACCCTGCCGAGGCTTGAGCCGGCGCGGCGCACGCTGCATGAGCCTTTCCATGATCACCGGCTTCGACCTCGACGATTTCGTTACGCGTACCCTATCCGAGGACATGGGCGAGGGGGGAGACGTGACCTCTGCCGCGACCATCCCGGCCGACGCGCGCTTCACCGCGACGATGAACTGCCGCGAGGAGATCGTGGTCGCCGGCATCGAGATCGCTGCCGCCTTTTTCCGTCGGCTCGATCCAGATGTGACGTTGAGCTGCGACGTTGCTGACGGCGTCCGTGCGCCAGGGGGCACAGTGCTGATGCGGATCGAAGGCGGTGCGGCCAGGATGCTGACCGCCGAGCGTTCGGCGTTGAATACGCTGCAGCACCTGTCGGGCATCGCCACGCTCACCCGCCGCTATGTCGACGCGATCGAGGGCACTGGCGCGATCCTGCTCGATACCCGCAAGACCATCCCCGGGCTGCGCGTGCTGGAGAAATATGCGGCGCGGATGGGCGGGGCGCAGAACCATCGTATGCGGCTCGACGACGGGCTGCTGATCAAGGACAATCATGTTGCGGTGAATGGGTCGGTTGAAGCGGCCGTTTCCCGCGCCCGCGCTTACGGGTCGAGCCTGCCGATCCAGGTCGAGGTTGACCGTATCGAGCAGATCGAGCCCGCGTTGGCGGCCGGCGCCGACCGTCTGCTGCTGGACAACATGCCGCCCCCAGTGCTGCGCGAAGCCGTGGCGCTGGTGGCCGGGCGCGTGCCGCTCGAAGCTTCGGGAGGGGTTCGGCTCGATACCATCCGGGCGATTGCCGAGACCGGGGTCACGTACGTCTCAGTCGGGCGGATCACCCAGTCGGCGCCAGCGGTGGATATCGGGCTCGATTTCTCGTTAAGCTAGCTGAACAAACACCAACAGCGCGGTTCAGCAAGCCGACACTCCGACTCGCGCAGAACGGCTCCAACGACAAAGGAGCCTCGTCATGGCCAAAAAGTTCATTCTCGCCGCCGCTGCCGCCTCACTGTTTGCGATCCCGGGTGCTGCCAGCGCGCAATATTATCCCGGTTATGGTGGCTACAACAACGGCTACCAGCGCGGGTACGACAACTATAATCGCAGCTACAGCGGCCAAGGCTATTACGGTCAGAATTACGGCACTCGCTGCTCGGGCACGACCGGTACGGTGATCGGCGGCGTCGCCGGCGCGGTGCTCGGAAGCAAGATCGCGGGCAGTCGCCAGCGCTACGATTATTACGGTAATCGCCGCGGCGGCAGCAATGCCACCGGTGCGATCATCGGCGGCGCGGTCGGCGCTCTTCTTGGCCGCAAGGTCGACAAGGACAGCTGCAACCGCCGCAACTACAATTACGGCTACCGCTACTAAGCGGTCAGCCGGGCAGGAGGGGCCGCTGGGCGTGAAGCCTGGCGGCCCCTTTTTCGTTTGGGTCAAGCAAGCGCCGGAGTATAGGCGCTGTTTCTTGTGATTTCCGGGAGTGCCGACGTGTTCAAGGGTTTGTCGCCGATCAATTATCGCGGGCGCGAAGTGTGGCCGCTGGTCGAGGGCGGCAAAGGTGTTTCGGCAACCAACCACATGAGCTCGGGCGCTTGGGCGGCGGCGGGCGGCATCGGCACCGTCAGCGCGGTGAATGCCGACAGCTATGATCCCGAAGGCCGCATCATTCCGCAGGTCTACAACGGCATGACCCGCCGCGAGCGGCATGAAGAGCTGATCAAGTACGGCATTGAAGGCGCGGTCGCGCAGGTCGAGCGCGCTTATGAGATGTCGGACGGCAAGGGCGCCATCAACATCAACGTGTTGTGGGAAATGGGCGGCGCGCAGCCGATCCTTCACGGCGTTCTGGAACGCACGCGCGGCAAGGTGGCGGGCGTGACCTGCGGCGCGGGCATGCCTTACAAGCTGAGCGAGATCGCCGCTTCGTATGGCGTATCCTATCTCCCCATCGTCAGCTCCGGCCGCGCCTTCCGCGCGCTGTGGAAGCGGGCCTATTCGAAGTTCGCCGATTATCTTTCGGGCGTGGTCTACGAGGATCCCTGGCTGGCCGGCGGCCATAATGGCCTCAGCAATGCGGAGGATCCAAAGCTCCCGCAGGCACCGTACCCGCGCGTTGCCGAACTGCGCGCGATGATGCGCGAATGCGGCGTGCCCGACAGCGTGCCGATCGTCATGGCGGGCGGCGTGTGGCGCCTCGACGAGTGGGAAGACTGGATCGACAATCCCGAGCTGGGCGCGATCATGTTTCAGTTCGGCACCCGTCCGCTGCTGACCCAGGAGAGCCCGATCCCGCCCGATTGGAAGGCGCGGCTGATGACGCTGGAAGAGGGCGACGTCCTGCTTCACAAGTTCTCGCCGACCGGCTTCTACAGCTCGGCCGTGCGCAATCCCTTTCTGCGTAATCTCGAAGCGCGCAGCGAGCGGCAGATCGCCTTTACCAAGGAGCAGATCGGCGACCACGCCTTCGAGCTCGACGTCGGCATCGGCACCAAGAAGAATTACTGGGTCACCAAAGGCGACCTTCAGCACGCGCGCGAGTGGTATGGCGCGGGCTATACCCAGGCGATGAAGACGCCCGATGACACGCTCGTCTTCGTCACGGCCGAGGAAGAAAAGTGGATCCGCAAGGACCAAGCCGATTGCATGGGCTGCCTCAGCCAGTGCAGCTTCTCCAGCTGGTCCGATAATGAGAAGAACAGCACGGGCCGCCTAGCCGACCCGCGCAGCTTCTGCATCCAGAAGACGCTGCAGGACATCGCCCACGGCGGCCCAGTCGAGCAGAACCTCATGTTCGCCGGCCATGCTGCGTTCCGGTTCAGGACCGATCCTTTCTATTCGAACGGCTTCGTGCCGACGGTGAAGCAATTGGTGGATCGGATCCGGACGGGGGCGTGATGAAGCGGCTGGGGGCTCTCGTACTGCTCGCTGTTGCGACCGTTGCGTCGGCGCAGGATCGCCCGACACCTTACTGGGCGTCGATCAGTAGCGGCGAAGCGATGATGCGATCGGGCCCGGCCAGGACCTATCCCGGCCTGTGGCTCTACAAGCGCCGCGACCTGCCGATCCGCGTGCTCAAGATTCATGAGAACTGGCGGCTGATCGAGGATAGCGAAGGCACCCGCGGCTGGATGCTGCGCACCATGCTGAGCGACACGCGCACCGCAATCGTCAAGGGCAGCGAGCCACGCCCGGTCCACGCCGAGGCCGACGAAGGCAGCCGCGTCCGCTACCTCGCCGAGCCGGGTGTGGTCGGCCGCATCGACGAGTGCGGCGATGGCTGGTGCCACATCAAGTTCGGCACCCGCGAAGGCCACATCAAGGTCGCCGACCTGTGGGGTGTAGCCGAAAGCGAGACGGTCGAAGATTGAGCGACTCCCCGGCGAATGGCCGGGGAGCGCCAACGGATTCAGACGAGCTCGATTGCCACCGCGGTGGCTTCGCCGCCGCCGATGCAGAGGCTGGCGATGCCGCGCTTCAGGCCCTTTTGCTTGAGGGCATTCAGCAGCGTCACGATGATGCGGGTGCCGCTGGCGCCGATCGGATGGCCGAGCGCGGTGGCGCCGCCGTGGACGTTGATCCTGTCGTGGCCGATGCCGAGGTCCTTCATCGCGAACATGGCGACGCAGGCGAAGGCCTCGTTGACCTCGAACAGGTCGACCTCGCCGATCGACCAGCCGGCCTTGTCGAGCACCTTGTGAATGGCGCCGATGGGAGCGATCGTGAACTCGGCCGGAGCCTGGGCGTGGGCGGCGGTAGCGACGATCCGCGCGACCGGGGTGAGGCCCTTGGCCGTGGCCTCTGACTCGCGCGCCAGCACCACGGCGGCGGCGCCGTCGGAGATGGAGGAGCTGGTCGCCGCGGTGATGGTGCCTTCCTTGGCAAAGGCGGGCTTCAGCTGTGGAATCTTGTCCGGACGGCCGCGGCCTGGCGCTTCGTCGGTGTCAACCACGGTTTCGCCCGCGCGGCTCTTTACCGTCACGGCGACGATCTCGTCCTTGAACCCGCCATTGTCGATCGCCGACTTGGCGCGGTTGAGGCTCTCGATCGCATAGTCATCCATGCCTTCGCGGGTGAGCTGGTAATCGTTCGCGGTCGCCTGCGCGAAGCTGCCCATCGCGCGGCCTTCTTCGTAAGCGTCTTCCAACCCGTCGAGGAACATGTGGTCGTAGATCTTGTCATGGCCGATCCGCGCGCCCGACCGGTGCTTCTTCAGCAGATAAGGCGCGTTGGTCATGCTCTCCATGCCGCCCGCGACGATGACGTCGGCGTTGCCGGTGAGAATTGCTTCCGCGCCCATGATCACCGTCTGCATGCCAGAGCCGCAGACCTTGTTGACGGTGGTCGCCTGGACGCTGGTCGGAAGCCCCGCCTTGATTGCCGCCTGGCGGGCTGGAGCCTGGCCGAGGCCGGCTGGAAGCACGCAGCCCATGTAGATGCGGTCGATGTCGCCGCCCTCGACGCCGGCTCGCTCCACCGCCGCCTTGACTGCGGTGGCGCCGAGATCGGTCGCGCTGACGTCGGCCAACGCGCCCTGCATCGCGCCCATCGGGGTGCGCGCGTAGGAGAGGATGACGACGTTATCGGAAGCGGTGGCCATGAAAGCGGACTCCGTGAGAAGAATGTTGCACTGCAATAAGCATTCAGGCCGCCTTGTCCAAGTCTTGGCGGCTCTGCTAGCGCCGTGGCCATGTCAGCACCCACCCTCGACTTCGACCTCGGCGAGATGGCCGACACCATCCGCGAGTCCACTCAGCGCTTCGCCACCGACCGGATCATGCCGATCGCCGCGGAGATCGATCACAATGATCGCTTCCCAATCGAGCTGTGGCCCGAAATGGGCGAACTTGGACTTCACGGCATTACGGTTGAGGAAGAATGGGGCGGGCTCGGCCTCGGCTATCTCGAGCATGTCGTCGCGCAGGAGGAAGTCGCCCGTGCTTCGGCTTCGGTCGGTCTCAGCTACGGCGCGCACTCGAACCTCTGCGTCAATCAGATCCGGCGTTGGGCGAATGACGAGCAGAAGAAGAAGTATCTGCCCGGCCTGATCGACGGCACTAAGGTCGGCGCGCTGGCGATGAGCGAGGCGGGCGCGGGCTCCGACGTTGTGTCGATGAAGCTCAAGGCCGAAAAGAGCGGTAACGGCTATCGCCTGAACGGCACCAAATTTTGGATCACCAACGGCGCTTATGCCGACGTGCTTGTGGTTTATGCCAAGACCACGCCCGATGCGGGCAGCCGCGGGATTACCACCTTTCTGATCGAGAAGGGCATGGAGGGTTTCTCCATCGGCCAGAAGATCGACAAGGTCGGTATGCGCGGATCACCGACCAGCGAACTGGTGTTCGACGACTGCTTCGTTCCGGCCGAGAACATCATGGGTCCGGAGAATGGCGGCGTCGGAGTGCTGATGAGCGGCCTCGATTACGAGCGCACGGTGCTGGCCGGCATCCAGCTCGGGATCATGCAGGCCTGCATCGACGTGGTTATCCCCTTCGTTCGCGAGCGGGTGCAGTTCGGCAAGCCGATCGGCGCACAGCAGCTGATGCAGGCCAAGATCGCCGACATGTATGTCGCGCTCAATTCCGCCCGTGCCTACGTCTATCAGGTGGCCAAGGCGTGCGATGCGGGCAAGACTACCCGCTTCGACGCGGCGGGCGCGATCCTGCTGGCGAGCGAAAGCGCGTTCAAGGTGGCGGGCGAAGCAGTCCAGGCGCTGGGCGGCGCCGGTTACACCAAGGACTGGCCGGTCGAACGCTTCATGCGCGACGCCAAGCTGCTCGACATCGGCGCTGGGACGAACGAGATCCGCCGCATGCTGATCGGGCGCGAGCTGATCGGGGCTTAAGCCGCGAAGCCTGATTTGCGAGGGAGGGCGGACCGACACGTCCTGCCCGAGCCGCTACCGCGCGCCCTGCTTGCCGACTACCTTGTCATAGGCGTGCAGCACCTTGTCGCAGGCGGAGCGGACCACGGCTTCCACTCCGACGCCTTCTGCGGACGCGGCGATGGGTCCAAGGTTTTCTGGCCGGATCTCGATAGAGCACCGGTGCTCGGGATTGTTGGTGCGGCTTTCCTTGACGTGGGCGATGTGAACTTCGGCGCTGGTCACCTTGCCTTCCAAGCGGCCTAGTCGGCGATTGACGATGTCCTCGACCTGACTTTGGCTGGCCTCGGACTCGGTGACCTGATTGTCGCGATTGAAGTCAATGAACACGCCCGTCTCCTTTGCGATGAGTCGAGGTGTGAACGCGCACAGGAGTCCGCAGTTTCGACTTACTTGCCGGCGAACAGGAAGCCCACCGCAGCCATGATGCAGGCGAACGCGGCAAGGTGCCGCCAGTGGAGCGGTTCGCCGAGCACCGTCACCATGAAGCCGCCGAACACGATCAGCGTAATCGCTTCCTGCGCGATCTTGAGCTGGGCGCCGGTCCAGCCATTGGCATAGCCGATCCGATTGGCCGGCACGGCGAAGCAATATTCGACCAGCGCGATGCTCCAACTGATGAAGATCACCAGGAGGATCGGTTTGCTCATCCCGCCTTTCAGATGCCAGTACCAGGCGGTGGTCATGAAGATGTTGGAGCAGATGAGCAGCAGGATCGTCGGCATGGCGATCTGCTAGCTCATCGGCTTGGGCGCGGGGAGGGGCTATCAGACCTTCACGCGGCACTCGGGCTTGAGGAACAGCTTCTGCCCGGCCTTGCCGTCGAACGCACCGTACCAGGGATCGAGATTGCGGACGATTTGAGGGCGAATACTGGCCGGGCGCCTGACCGTCAGCGCCAATCTAACCGCGGAGCGTCTCTACGCGCATCTTGGTCGCCCAGGCCCGCCCGTACGCGATGAAGAAGCGCTGTCGGTTTGGAAGTTGGTGGCGTTCAGCGGATCGACGTCGGCGCGCAAGGTCGATCCGATCGCGCCCGACAGCGCGCGCTTGTCGGCGATGGCGGACGATTGAATTCCTCGTCTGCGGATCTAGTCCCGCAGCTCGCTGCGACTGTCGGGCCGGGTTTGCAAGCTCGCCCGGCCCGGCTAGGCGCGGAGACGAGGATTGTTTTTCGACAAACGGGATAGCCACACGCATGAGCGCGCCGCGCCTCGACACTAAGGTTCAACCCGACAGCACAGAATTCGCCGCGCGCGCTGCCCACAACCGCGCGCTTGCCGAGCGGCTTCGCGCCGACGTCGCCAAGGCGGCGCTCGGCGGAAACGAGAAGAGCCGCGAGCGTCACGTGTCGCGCGGCAAATTGCTGCCTCGCGAGCGGGTCGAACGCTTGCTCGATCCGGGTTCGCCGTTCCTTGAGATTGGCCAGCTTGCCGCTTTCGATCTGTACGAGGGCGAGGTGCCTGGCGCCGGCATCATCTGCGGCATCGGGCGGGTCAGCGGCCGGCAGGTGATGATCGTCTGCAACGATGCCACGGTGAAGGGCGGCACCTACTATCCGCTGACCGTAAAGAAGCATCTGCGCGCGCAGGAGATCGCCGAAGCCAATCGCCTGCCCTGCATCTACCTGGTGGACTCGGGCGGCGCCAACCTGCCGCACCAGGCCGAGGTGTTCCCCGATCGTGACCATTTCGGCCGCATCTTCTTCAACCAGGCGAACATGAGTGCACTCGGCATTCCGCAGATTGCTTGCGTCATGGGTAGCTGCACCGCCGGCGGCGCTTATGTGCCGGCGATGAGCGACGAGAGCGTGATCGTCGCCAACCAGGGCACCATTTTCCTTGGCGGCCCGCCGCTAGTGAAGGCCGCGACCGGCGAGGAGATCAGCGCCGAGGATCTGGGTGGCGGCGACCTGCATGCACGGCGATCGGGCGTCGTCGACCATCTGGCCGACAACGACGAGCATGCCCTGTCGATCGTGCGCGACATCGTCAGCACCCTGCCGCCGCAATATGCCGAGCTTGAGGGCATCGAGTCGCGTGAGCCGGTTTACGATGCCGAAGAGCTGTACGGCATCGTTCCCGAGGACGTGCGCGCGCCGTACGACGTGCACGAGGTCATCGCGAGACTGGTCGACGGCTCCGAATTCCACGAGTTTAAGCCGCTCTACGGTTCGACCCTCGTCACCGGCTTTGCGCACATCCACGGCCAACCGGTCGCTATCCTTGCGAACAACGGCGTCCTGTTCAGCGAAAGCGCGGTCAAGGGCGCGCACTTCATCGAGCTCGCCTGTCAGCGCCGCGTCCCCTTGCTGTTCCTCCAGAATATTTCGGGCTTTATGGTCGGCGGCAAGTTCGAGGCGGAAGGCATCGCCAAGCATGGCGCCAAGCTCGTCACCGCCGTCGCCACCGCGCAGGTGCCCAAGATCACCGTGCTGATCGGCGGCAGCTTCGGGGCCGGCAACTACGGCATGTGCGGCCGCGCCTACAGCCCCCGCTTCCTGTTCAGCTGGCCGAACAGCCGGATCAGCGTAATGGGCGGCGAGCAGGCCGCGTCGGTCCTCGCTACCGTTCACCGCGACGCCGACAAATGGTCGCCCGAGGAAGCCGAAGCTTTTAAGCAGCCGATCCGCGAGGATTATGAGGCAGAGGGCAATCCCTGGCACGCCACCGCCCGGCTGTGGGACGATGGCATCATCGACCCCGCACAGACCCGCGATGTCCTCGGCCTCGCGCTTGCCGCCTGCCTCAACGCTCCATTTGCCAAGCGTCCGCAGTTCGGCGTGTTCCGGATGTAGTTCGCTGGTGCAAGCTGCTCTTGAACCTGCCTTTGACCAGCGTCCCCTGACGCCGCCTCATTCGGCCATTGGCGTGACCGCCGGTGTTGCGCTTGCCGTAGTTGTGGCGATGAACGTCGCCCACGGGCTTGCCGGCAAGGCAATGGACTATTCGGTTATCGTCCGCTCCAATCACGCCAGCGTCGAGGGCGGCGTGTTTCGGTCCGCCACCGACGCCCTGATCATGTCGGCGGCCGGTCCGCTGGTTACGCTTGTGATCGCCCTGGTTGCGTGGCCTATGGCGCGGCGAGGCTCGAAGCTGGCCGCGGGCGTCGTGTTTGCAGCGCTTGCGTCTCGCCTGATCGCTGCCGTGGTCAGCCTCAATTATCCCAACGACGAAGCGCGCATCTCACTGGCTCTTGGCTTTGAAAAATGGACGTTGTTCGCCGTGGTGATCGTGTCGCTGGCGGCGCTGACGGTTTCCGTTCTGCGCCGACAAAGTGTCGACGGGCGCTGGTATCTTGGCGCCTACATTGGAGCCTCGGCAGGGTTTGCCCTGCTGGTGCTTGGTGAGCCTTGGCTGCCCGTCATCCGCTTCTAAACATACCCTCGCCTGGAGACCTGTCCCCGTGTTGAAGACCGCCCGAAATGATTGGACTCGCGACGAAGTGGCGGCCTTGTTCGACCTGCCTTTCACGGAGCTTCTCTTCCGCGCCGCTGAAACGCACCGGGCGCGTCACGCCGCGGGCGAAGTGCAGCTCTGCACCCTGCTGTCGATCAAGACTGGCGGCTGCCCGGAGGATTGCGGTTATTGCTCGCAGTCGGCGTTTGCCGAGAGCGGGCTCAAGGCCGAGAAGCTGATGGATGTCGATGCCGTTCTGGCTTCCGCCGCCGAGGCCAAGGCAGCCGGTTCGCAGCGCTTCTGCATGGGGGCGGCGTGGCGCAGTCCCAAGGACCGAGACATGGCCGCCGTGTGCCGCATGGTTGAGGGCGTCAAAGCAATGGGCCTTGAGACCTGCATGACGCTAGGGATGCTAAGCGGCGAGCAGGCGCGGCAGCTCAAGGCCGCCGGTCTCGACTATTACAACCACAACATCGACACCTCGCCCGAGCATTATGGCGAGATCATCTCCACCCGCACGTTCCAGGAGCGACTGGATACACTGGAAGAGGTGCGCGGCGCGGGTATCAGCGTGTGCTGCGGCGGGATCGTCGGCATGGGCGAAAGCCGCGAGGATCGGGTCGGTTTTCTGCATGCGCTGGCCACCCTGCCGCGTCATCCTGAGAGCGTGCCCGTGAACGCACTGGTGCCGGTTGCGGGCACCGTTCTTGGTGACATGTACGCCGGTGAACGGCTGATCGACGATATCGAGTTCGTCCGCACGGTGGCAGTGGCGCGCATCACCATGCCGCATTCCATGGTCCGGTTGTCGGCGGGACGCGAAAGCATGAGCGAGGCGACACAGGCACTCTGCTTCCTTGCCGGGGCGAACAGCATCTTCACCGGCGACAAGCTTCTCACTACTGCCAATGCGGGCGACAGCAAGGATGCGGCGCTGTTTGCCAAGCTGGGCTTGAAGCCGATGCAGGCGGAGGAACCGATGCGCGCGCTGGAGGCTGCCGAATGATCACATCGCTGCTGATCGCCAATCGCGGCGAGATCGCCTGCCGAGTAATCCGCACGGCGCAGGCGCTCGGGATCCGCACCGTAGCCGTCTACTCGGACGCCGATGCGCAGGCGCTGCATGTCCGCATGGCTGACGAAGCGGTGCACATCGGCCCATCGCCGGCGCGCGAAAGCTATCTCGTCGGCGAGAAGATCATTGCCGCGGCCAAAGAGAGCGGGGCCGAGGCGATCCACCCTGGATACGGTTTCCTGTCCGAAAATGCCGATTTCGCGCAGGCCGTGATCTACGCCGGGCTGATCTGGGTGGGGCCGAAGCCCGCCAGCATCCGCGCCATGGGCCTGAAGGACGCGGCCAAGAAATTGATGGCAGAGGCCGGGGTGCCGGTGACGCCTGGCTACATGGGTGAGGACCAGTCGCCCGAGCGTCTCGCAACCGAGGCCGACGGCATCGGCTATCCCGTTCTGATCAAGGCGGTCGCTGGGGGCGGCGGCAAGGGGATGCGCAAGGTCGATGCGCCCGAGGGTTTTGCCGATGCGCTCAACAGCTGCCGGCGCGAGGCGGCGTCGAGCTTCGGCAACGACATCGTGCTGCTGGAGAAGTGGATCGAAAGCCCGCGCCATATCGAGGTGCAGGTCTTCGGCGACAGCCACGGCAACGTCGTCCACCTGTTCGAGCGTGATTGCTCGCTCCAGCGCCGCCACCAGAAAGTGATCGAGGAAGCTCCGGCGCCCGGCATGGACGAGGAAACCCGCGCCGCCGTCTGCGCCGCCGCGGTCCGCGCTGCGCAGGCGGTCGACTACGAGGGCGCCGGCACTATCGAGTTCATCGCCGATGGCAGCAAAGGTCTGCGCGCCGACCGCATCTGGTTCATGGAAATGAACACCCGCCTGCAGGTCGAGCACCCGGTAACCGAAGAGATTACTGGCCAGGATCTTGTTGAATGGCAGCTTCGCGTTGCCAGCGGGGAGCCATTGCCGAAGCGGCAGGTCGAACTCACCATCGCTGGGCACGCGATCGAAGCGCGGCTCTACGCCGAGGATCCGTCAACCGGTTTCCTCCCTAGTACTGGGCGGCTCGAACATTTTGATCTTGGCGAAGAAGGCCGGATTGAAACCGGGGTGGAGGAGGGCGATGCGATCTCGCCGTTCTACGACCCGATGATCGCCAAGCTCGTCGCTCACGGTGACGATCGTGATGAGGCGGTCGACACCTTGGCGGGCATGCTAGACGGAGTGGAGGTTTGGCCGGTTCGGACCAATGCCGGTTTCCTCGTCAACTGCCTGCTCGACGAGGATTTCGAGGATGCCGAGCTCGACACCGGATTCATCGGCCGAAAGCTCGAGACTTTGGTACCGGACAATGAGCCTGACGACGCGCTGTGGCGGGCCGCGGCGGTGGTCGCACTCGCCGCCGAGGAACAGCCCGCATTGGCCGGCTTCCGGCTGAACGCGGCACCCGCGTCGGCCGCCACCCTGAGCTTCGGCGCCGACCGCCGCCGGGTCGTTCTCGACGATGCCGGGGATTATGCACCCGCTTCGGGCTTTGCCGACGACAGTCAGGTCGTGTTGTTCGAGGGCGGTCAGGCCTATGCCTTCGACCGCCGCGCGCGGGGCGGCGGGGCGGGAAGCGTCGGGAATGGCAGCCTCCTTGCGCCCATGCCGGGCAAGGTCACGAGCGTCGATGTCGCGGCGGGCGAGACGGTCGAAAAGGGCCAGCGTCTGCTGACGCTCGAGGCGATGAAGATGGAGCATGCCATGCTTGCGCCGTTCAATGGCGTGGTGGCGGAAGTGAACGTCACGGCCGGCGCTCAAGTGCAGGTCGAAGCCCTATTGGTGCGGGTCGAGCCCGAGCAAACGACATAAACAGGAGAGAAATCCCATGAACATCAACGGCATTGCGGCAGTGGTCACCGGCGGCGCGTCGGGCCTCGGCGAAGCAACCGCCCGGGCGCTTGCGGCCAAGGGCGCCAAGGTTGCCATCTTCGACCGCAACCAGGAGCAGGGCGAGAAGGTCGCGACTGAAATCGGCGGCATCTTCTGCGAAGTGGACGTCACCAACGACGACACCGTCGCCGCAGGCTTCGAGAAGGCGCGCGCGGCACACGGGCAGGAGCGGGTGCTGGTCAACTGCGCCGGCGTCGCCAATGCGGTGAAGACCGTCGGCCGTGATCGCGAGACCAAGGCGGTGAAGAAGTATCCGATCCACCAGTTCGAATTGGTGATCGGCATCAACCTTGTCGGCACGTTCCGCTGCATCGCGCATTCGGCCGCTGGGATGGTCGATGCGCAGCCGGGCGAGGATGGTGAGAAGGGCGTGATCATCAACACCGCCTCGGTTGCTGCTCAAGACGGGCAGATCGGGCAGGCGGCCTATTCGGCGTCCAAGGGCGGCGTGCTGGCGATGACCTTGCCGATCGCCCGCGACCTCATGAACGAGGGCGTGCGGGTCAACACCATCCTGCCCGGCGTGTTCAAGACGCCGATGGTCGCGATGATGCCGCCGCAGGTGCAGGATGCCCTGGGCGCGCAGGTGCCGTTCCCCAAGCGGCTCGGTCGGCCGGAAGAATATGCCAACCTTGCCGTTTTCATGATCGAGAGCGGCTACATGAATGCCGAACACGTCCGTCTCGACGGCGGCATTCGGATGGCACCGAAGTAAGGTGGATCTGCCCGCATTGCTGGGACCGCTCGGGCTTGCCTGCCGTGAGGCGGGCGAGGCGATCCGGGCGGTTCGCAGCCGAGGCTTCGCGGTCGAGCACAAGGGTGATGCGTCGCCCGTCACCGAAGCGGACCGTGCTGCCGAAGCCATAATCCTTGCCGCCCTGGCGCGTCACGCCCCGGGGGTGCCGGTCGTGGCTGAGGAAGAAGTGGCTGCCGGTCGCATTCCCGAGCTTGGCAGTGCCTTCTTCCTCGTCGACCCGCTCGACGGCACGCGCGAGTTCGTGCGGGGCGGGGACGATTATACGGTTAATATAGGGTTGGTGAGCGGCGGATCACCGGTGCTTGGCCTGGTGCTGGCGCCCGAGCAGGAGCGGTTGTGGGCTGGCGTAGTTGGCGGTGAAGCGTGGGTCGAGGATGCGGGGCGGCAGCGCAGGCCGCTGCGGGTGCGCTCGCCTGGCAATCCGCTGACCGTGGTCGCCTCCAAGTCGCACATGAACGAGGCGACCCGGCGCTTCCTCGCCGCGGAGCTGCCGGAAGCGGAGCACGTCTCGGTGGGCTCAAGCCTCAAATTCTGCCTGCTGGCCGAGGGGAGTGCGGATTACTATCCGCGCCTTTCGCCAACCTCAGAGTGGGATACGGCGGCTGGTCACGCGGTGCTCATTGCGGCAGGGGGACGCGTCGATGGTCTGAATGGAGCGCCGCTCGCCTACGGCAAGCCGAGCTTTTTCAATCCCGGCTTTGCCGCCACCTCCGGCTGGCAGGGGCCGCGACTGGAGCGCTTTCTGGCGGTCTAGCTGCTTCGGCCGTGTTGGAACGGGTAGGGTGGCTCATTCCAGAAAGGATCATTCTCCGCTTTGCGAGGGTCAACGGGGCTGAAGGCGAGTGGGTCCAGCTCGGCGCGAATGGCTTGCAATCGCCCGAGCAAGCCTTGCGCCTCGCTGCCGACGATTGCGTCGCCGATCAGCTGCTCTGCCAATCTGGTCGACTGCTGGAGGCCATGCCGCAGGTTGATCAGGACCTTGCCTCGATAGATCGTGTCGTCAGCCTGCGTGCCGTTCATGTCGCCCTCGTGTCGGTTTCTCCTCGGTCGTGCTGCGCCGCCCCTACTTGCTGCCGCGTAGCGCGCCTGTCCGAAGCGGAGTAAGTTTTCGCTGACATGGCGCCGATTTGCAGTGTAGTCTGCTCAGGCTCGGTTAGTTTGACTCCAACAGGATGGTGTCATGACCGTTGCTACGTCTTCATTCGTTTACGACAGTGCGGAGCCGGTGCGCGCTCCGATCATGGTGGTGGGCGACACGCCTGCCGCGGCCAGCGGGCTCGCCACACCTCCGAGCTGAGCGGTCTGCGCACCTTGTCCGAACTCAGCCCCGCCGAGGCGATCGAGGCACTCGAGGAGCGCGCAACCCTATCTGCATTGTGGATCGAATTCGACGAGGAGCCGAGCCTGCCAGTCCGCCGCCTGCTCGAGCGTGCAGGGCGCGAGGCGGCCCGCAAGAAGTTCGGTGTGGTGGTCTCGGCACGGATGGAGCAGCTCGACGCCGTTCTGGCCGACCTTGCCGATGCCAACGTCGAACTGCTGGTCAATGCGGACGAGATGGAGCGGCTTGCCGGTCTGTCGCTGGCCATCCAGCCGCAGCATATCGGCAGCGCGCGGGACGTTGCGTCCGATGCGAGCGCCGCCCGCCTGCGGCAGTTGAGCGAGGAAGTCAGCCGCATTGCCTCGACCCTCGCGCGGCTGAGTACGGCATCGGCTGGTCCGCCTTTGTCGCCCGCGACCATGGCCCGCCGTGTGCCGATTTGCCCAACGTGTCCCCCGAGTCACTGCGGGCAATGATCAGAGCGCGGCGGCTTCGTTCGAGCTTTCTTCCGGCCGACCTGTTCGCCGATCCGGCCTGGGACATGCTCCTCGACCTGCTGCAGGCCGAGATCGTCCAGCATCGGGTGCCCGTCTCCAGCCTGTGCATCGCGGCGGCGGTGCCGGCGACCACCGCGCTGCGCTGGATCAAGTCGATGACCGAGCGTGGGCTGCTGGTGCAGCGCGACGATCCTCATGATGGACGCCGCCTGTTCATCGAGATGGCACCCACGACCAGTGCGGGGCTGCGCCGATCTTTTCAGGAAGTTGGAATGGCGGCTGTCTGAGGCCAGCGCGCCGATCGCGGTGGTGGGCGCTGACGGGTTCGAACCGCCGACCTACTCGGTGTAAACGAGCCGCTCTACCAGCTGAGCTAAGCGCCCCCTAACGGGTGTCGGGCGCTTTCTCAGTGTTTTGCGCAGGGGTCAACCGGAGTTCTGCAGAAGCAGGAGTTGGGAGCCGCGCCCGCCATCATTCAAGCTGACGAGCATGCGTAGGCAGAGGAGCGGCTGTGCTTTGTCAGACCTTGCCGGGACCCTCGCCGCTGCGCTGCGCAGCGCTGCCGTTAGCCGAGCTTGCGGACCACGCGTATCGGGAGGGCGAGGAACGTCGGATCGCTGACCACCACTTGCCGTGCACCGCTGCCGAGAGGCAGGAGGTGGAGCTTACCATCTTCCCGGGCGAGCAGGCGGCCGAATTGAAAGCGTCCACCCGGGCGCGGCACGAGGACATCGCGGTTGAGTGCGCGGCCAAACTGCTCGGGCTCTAGCCGGTCGCACCATAGCTCGTCCCCGGTGCGATAGTCGGCAATGCTGGCAGTGACGGTGATCGCCACCTGTAGTGGTTCGGGGCGGGGGGGAAGCACCATTTGCGCCTTGCGGGGAGCGGCTGCGGTGTCACCGTTGAGATGCGCGATGACTTCCAGCTTCTCGGCTTCGGGATGATCGAAAAGGTCCGTGGGGGCGACACCCAGCGCATCGGCGATGCGGTTCAGCCAGCCGATGGAAACGGTGCGCATTCCGGTTTCGAGGCGACCGATAGTCTGCGGGGTAGTCGCCGGCCGGCATGCCCGGGCGACGTCGTCGAGCGTCATGCGTTTGGCCTTGCGGACTTCCCGAATGCGCGTGATCATAGTTTCTCCCGAACCCCGTTGGTGCCTTTCTGCCGTCTGCATTAACCGGCCTCTGCCATGTGGTCAAGCGAATCGAGGGAACGAAGGGACGGGGCAAATGAGCGGACGCTGCTTGATCGAACGCAAGGTGGAGGACACTGCAGGGGTTAGCCGCAAAGTGCGGCGGTCGGTCACGGTGAACCAGGTGGATTGCCGCTTGGGTGGCTGCATAAGCATGGGCACCTTGACAGGCGGCAATTCGAGGCGGGTGAGCAGCTGCGGCTCGATTGGGAGCGCGCCAACCTGTCGCCTTGCGTCACCATGCGGTGGGATCCTGCGCCAGGATTGGCGAGGGGGCAGGCGAGGGCGAGCACGCTCGAACGGACCGAACAGCAGGCGAGCGCGAAGGACCGCTTCGATTGCGCCCTTGAGGCTGCTGGCCCCGGCATGGCCGACATCCTGTGGCGGGTGGTCTGTGCGGGGGAAGGGATGCGCGATGCGGAGACAGCGTTCGGCTGGCCTGCGCGTGCCGGAAAGCTGGTGCTGAAGATGGCGCTTGACCGCGTGGCGGGCTTTTACCGCACCACCTGAGAGAAGTTGTGCAATGGAATGGGGAGCGCACTGAAGCGCGCTCCCCATCTAGTCAGAGGCTGCTGCCTTCGATGTCGCTTTCACGACCTTGCGAGCGCTCGACCTCAATGTCGGTGGTTCCCCGATCCTGATCGGAGCCCATCGTGTCTTCGTTCAACGCGCCTTGGCCCTGATCGGCGAAGTTCTGGTCGCCCGAACCCTGCTGGCCGGTCTCGCCCATGCTGCCTTCGATCCCCGACCGACCGGTGCTGCCGCCCATGTCGTTGCCGGACTTGTTCGAACCATCAAGGCTGCCCTCGATGCCCGAGCGGCCGGTGCCGGCTGAGTTGGTGCCCATGTCGTTGCCTGAGCCGCTGAAGAGGCCATTGTTGGAGCCCTGGCCGGACTGCTGCGACTGATCGGTCTGGTTCGACTGGCCGAGGTCACTGTCCTGGCCGAAGCTGCTGCTGTTTTGGCTGAGCGTGTCGGCGCCTGTTTCGCCGCTATTGCCGTAGCTCGCCTGGCCGGTCGAGGCGCTGCCGCCCTGACCTTGTTCCGCCATATTGCCCTGCTGGCCTTGGCTGGTCTGCTGCTGCTGTTGACCGGTCGGCTGCTGTTGCTGCTGCTGGCCGGTGGCCTGGTTCTGGTTCTGGCCCTGCTGCGGGCTCTGTTCGCCGTAACCCTGCTGGCCGGGTGTGCGTTCGTCGGCGTTCATGTGTCTCTCCTTGTTGCCCCATGCTCATGACAAGCCAAATGGACGGCGACGGGGGAGCGTTCCGTGGGTTTGCGCCAGACGGAAGTCCTTGCGACAAGAGGAAAGGGCCGCCCGGTGACACCGAACGGCCCTAATCCCGTAGTCCAACTTGGCTTCGATCAGGCCGCGTCGGGCTGACCTGCCTCGCCTTCGCCTTCCTCGGCAATCGTGCCGGGTTCGGCATTCGGATCATAGTCCTCGGTGAAGCCGGCGTTATCACGCTCGAACATCGAGGCCATGACATCGACGCCTTGCGCCTGCAGCTCGGCCTCTTCGGGCGAGCGAGCGACGTTCACCTTGACGGTGACCGCAACCTCGGCGTGGAGGACGACGCGCACTTCGTGCATGCCGATCGACTTGATCGGGCGATCAAGGACGACCTGGCTCTTGGCGACCTTGGCACCGTCCGCCTCAAGGGCATCAACGATATCGCGGGCGCTGACCGAACCATAAAGCTGGCCGGTGTTCGACGCCTGACGGATCAGCTGAACGGTCTTGCCGTTCACGCCCTCGGCCGACGCCTGAGCCGCGGTGCGGCGCTCGGCATTGTCGGACTCGATCTTGGCACGGTTGGCTTCGAACAGCTTACGATTGGCTTCGTTGGCACGAAGCGCCTTCTTGCGCGGAAGGAGGTAGTTGCGAGCGAAACCGTTCTTGACGGTCACGACATCGCCAATGGCGCCGAGCTTCTCGACGCGCTCAAGCAGGATGACATCCATGGGTAGCGCTCCTTACTTGACCACGTAGGGGAGCAGACCGATGTGGCGGGCGCGCTTAATCGCCTTGGCCAGCTCGCGCTGCTTCTTGGTGCTCACCGCGGTGATGCGGCTGGGGACGATCTTGCCTCGCTCGGACACGAAGCCCTGAAGCAGACGGACGTCCTTGTAGTCGATCCGGGGGGCATCCTTGCCCGAGAAGGGGCAGGACTTGCGACGGCGGAAAAATGCACGGGCCATGAGTTAGGCTCCCATCTCTTCGCGCGGAGCGCGGTCGGGGCGGTCACCACGCGGACCACGGTCGCCGCGATCACCGCGGTCGCCACGATCACCGCGGTCGCTGCGGTCACGCTCCTGGCGGCGCATCATCGCCGAGGGGCCATTCTCATGCTCGTCGACGCGGATGGTCATGAAGCGGATGACGTCTTCGTTGATGCCAGTCTGGCGCTCGAGTTCGGCAACGGCCGCAGCCGGAGCATCGATGTCGAGCATCACGTAGTGAGCCTTGCGGTTCTTGGCGATCCGATAGGCGAGGCCGCGCAGGCCCCATGTTTCGGCTTTGACGACGCTTCCGCCGTTTTCGGTGATGATGTTGGTTGCCGTCTCGGCAAGGGCGTCGACCTGGGCTTGAGCCAAGTCCTGCCTTGCGAGAAAGACATGCTCGTACAGCGGCATGCTAGTCTCTCATGTTGACCGATCGCTGGCGCCCGCCCCATGCGAACGCCCCTCCGGCTGTCTTCTTATTCTGATGACCACAGCGCAGACGGATCTGCGAGCGGACGCGGGCCTTTGGCACAGGAGGGGCGAGGTTGCAAGCTTGAGCGTCGTGCAGCAAGGCCCACGAACCAAATAGGCACAAAACGGTTGACATCGCCACGTTGTTATGGCACAAGCATGAACACTGAGGCGAATCGGCAGACGGTCGGCATCCATCACAGAAGGATCTGAGATGCGGTGGTTCGGTCGCAAGTCGGCGGACGTCCCGCCGATGTTCCTGTCCTATGCCATACCAAGTGAGCGCAGCCTGTTCCCGACCGGGTACCAGGCGCAGCTCAAGGAAGTGTTCCTCGGCAATCCGCTCATGAAGAGCCCTTTCGAGATGAGTTGGAGAGGCCGGCATACAGGTGGGGGACGTGGTGTGCTCTGCGACCTCACACAGGGCTCGATTTGCGGTGTCTGAGAAAGTCCTCAAGTCCGGCAAACTAAGGTTGCGTTTGCAGCGTGAGTATTCGCGCCTTGCACCCTTGCTCAGCGATTGCTGGCAGCTCATCCGGCGCGAGGAAGCTGGAGAGGAGCCCGCTGACGGTCGCTTTGGTCGAGTTGCCAAGTCAGGGTCACCAGGCCGAGCCGGAAATTGCGGTACTCGTGAGTGGCGGTCATGAGCCCTTCAGGCCCTTACCGATCGCGATCACGATCGGCGGCTCGGAAGCCGAGATGATGTCCGATAACTCGGCTTCGCCACCCGGCCGGCTGATTCAGATACTTCCAAGCTCATCGGGCGTGACTTTCGACCATGAGAGCGTCCTAGAAGTTGCTTTCGAGCAGGAACCTGCGCTTACCAGCTGCGATGACGAGGCGCTTTTCGCAGGCGCAAATCTCCTCTGGGTGAACGGGGAATTCATCCAGTTTGGCATCGCCGTTCCGCTTGGTGCTGGCAGATATAAACTGACGCGCCTGATCAGGGGGCGCTCCGACACCGGTGACGTTGGACCTCACGACCTTGGAGCACCAGTGCTGCTGCTCAACCAAGCTGCGGCGACGATCTTCAAGGTGCCTCGCAACTGCATAGGCTCGCTCGCAACGGCAAGGGTGTTTGGCCCGGACGATAGTGTGGCCGATGCCAGTATCGCAGTAGCGGGAATCGCGGGGCGACCTTGGGCTCCGACACATCTCAGCCTGAGCGACACATCAGAGGGCTTGGAGTTCTCGTGGGTTCGGCGATGCAAGGAGGCGAGCTGTGGCTCGATGAGTTCGATGCGCTCCTTGGCAGCAGTCACGAGCTGTATTCGGTCAGCTTAAGCGACACGCTCAACGGCACAATCGAACTGCAGACCGGCCAGACTCACGCTCAAGTCACACCGATCATGCTGGATCGCCTCGGCCCTCGTCCGTGGCGTTTGGAAATCCGGCAGGTCGGTGATTTCGCGGCCGGCAAGCCACTTGTTCACGTTATCGATTGAGGACTCATCATGGCCAGATCACAACGCCTCGGATTGCCGTTCCTGTCAGTTGGGCAGGCCCAGAAGGAGCTGACCCACACTGAAGCCTTGCTCCTGCTTGATGCATCGGTTCACGGCTGTTGTCCCGCCGCTCCGTCGAACGTTCCGCCAACCTCCCCGGAGGTCGGGCTCACTTACATCTGTGGAGATAATCCCAGCGGGACGCGGGCCGGGCATCCTAATAGTGTGGCTTGTCATTCGGATAATGGATGGCGGTTCATCAGCCCTGTAGACGGCTTAGAGCTCGTCGATCGTGCAAGCGGGCGCTGCTGGCGCTTTGTATCCGGCGCGTGGTTGCTGGGCATCGTCAAGGCCAGTGAGATCCAGATCAATGGCGTGAAAGTCCTGGGTGCTCAGCGGCCGACAATCCCAAACGTCAGCGGCGGTACTACTATCGACAGCGAAGCGCGCAACACGCTTGCCCAGGTGCTCACAAGCCTTCGCGCGCATGACATCATTGCCGCACAGGGTGAGGCGAGAAAGACACAGGCGCGTCATTTCGGAGCGCAAGCGAAACTAAAGCGGGAACTCCCGCCGCCGCTCTCTTATTAGGGTTCCCAGCCATTCTGAGGGGGACGTATGTCGTCTAAGTCAATCTTGCTCGCTGCTGCTATTCTGGCAGTTCTACCGACGGCTGCCGTTGCTCGAGACGGTCTTCCGTACGTTGGCGTCGAAGGCGGCGCCATCAAGCCGGACAAGCTGAAGCTTGATTATCAGCTTCGTGCGCTGTCGGCTCCGAACGGCATCATCATCGATCACAAGACCGGTTTCGATGTTGATTTCATCGCGGGGTATGATTTCGGCCTGCTCCGGGCTGAGGCTGAGCTTGGCTACAAGCGAGCGGTTCCTACCGGGATCGTTGTCGCGCCAGCCATTCAGTTCAACAACACCGGCCCGCTTGCCATCGACGGCAGGACGCGCGTGGTCTCCGCGATGGCCAATCTGCTGCTGGACGTCGGCAGCAATGATGGTCTCCAGGTCTATGCGGGCGGCGGTGTCGGGGCGGCTCGGGTCACGCTGGACAACATCATCACCGGACCGAGCGTAACCCCGGGACGCGGCATCAATGGAAACGATCGCTCCTTTGCCTTGCAGGGCATCGCGGGTATGCGCGTGCCGCTCAGCTACAATATCGATCTTGGACTGAAGTATCGTTACTTCCGGACCAAGGTGAACCTGCAGGACGCGACCAACCCTACCGCGATCGAGAACCTCGATGGCCGCTTCCGGTCGCACTCGCTCCTGGCTAGCCTGATCTTCAACCTTGGCGCTCAGCCTGTGCCGCCGGCACCGATCGTAGAGGCCGCACCGCCGCCCCCGCCGCCCCCGCCACCGCCCACGCAGACCTGCCCTGACGGCAGCGTCATCCTGGCGACCGATGCGTGCCCGGTGCCGCCGCCCCCGCCGCCGCCTCCGCCCGTGGCGCCGGTTCGCGGCTGATTTCATTGAGACCCGGCTTCGACACAGGTCGATGCCGGGTCTCTCGACCTTGAGCGACGCCGCCGCTAGAGCGCGCCCATGCGTCCTCCTCTGGTTCTGCAGCACCGGTCGAGTGCGCTAGTCGCCAATTACCTCCATCTCCGCAATCGCGCGGGAACTGCCGCTGGTGCTGCGGTCAAGGCTGATGCGTACGGACTTGGCGTCCGCGAGGCGGCACGGCTGCTTCTCGAGGCTGGTTGCCGCGACTTCTTCGTCTCGACTTGGTGGGAAGCGGCCGAACTGACGTTCCTTCCGCCGAATAGCTTGTCTGTTCTGCACGGCTTTGGCCCGGATGATGAGCCAACGCCTGGTGTAAGGCCGGTGCTTGTCACTCCCCAGCAGGTTGCGAGATGGAAGGCGAGCGCCTGGGCCGGCGAACCTTGTGACGTGATGGTCGATACAGGCATGAACCGTCTTGGGCTCGGCCCCGGCGACCTCGGGTGCCTCGAAGGCCTAAGCATCCACACTCTTCACAGCCATCTTGCCTGCGCGGATGAGGAGCATGTGCTCAATGGGACCCAGCTCGAACGCTTTCACAGGCTTCGCGAGCCCGTGCGTGCTGAGCGTTACAGTTTGGCAAACAGCGCCGGTATTTATCTTGGCCGCGACTACGCATTCGATCTCGTCCGCCCGGGTCTAGCCCTCTATGGCGGCATTCCCCGCGCCGAAGGGCGCGGTGAGATCCAGCAGGTCACCACGCCGCTGGCCCGCATCATCCAGCTTCGCCAAGTCGCAGCAGGCGAGACGGTCGGCTACAACGCCACCTTCACTGCTCCGGAAGACATGCAGGTCGCGATCATCAACATCGGCTATGCCGACGGCTACAAGCGCGCCTTCTCCTCACTCGGCCAAGCCCGTTTTGAAGGTCAGTCGTTGCCTGTCATCGGCCGAGTTTCGATGGACTTGGTTACGCTCGACGCCTCGCAGATCCCCAGCCTTCAAGAAGGTGACTGGGTCGAGCTCGACTTTGATCTCGAGCAGGCGGCGGCGCTGACCGGCATTTCGCAATATGAGCTGCTTACCGGGCTGGGACGGCGTTTCCAGCGGACGTGGATCTAGGCGGCACCAGCTTCTTGTCGCCATAGCGGCAAAGATCGACGATCGGACACCGCCAGCACTCCGGCGACCGCGCCTTGCAGATGTAGCGGCCGTGAAGGATCAGCCAGTGGTGCGCATGAAGCAGGAACTCCTGCGGCGTGACCTTGGCGAGCTTGGCTTCGACCTCCAGCGGCGTCTTGCCCGGTGCCAGTCCGGTGCGATTGGCAACCCGGAAGACATGCGTATCGACGGCGATCGTCGGCAATCCGAACGCAATGTTGAGCACCACATTGGCGGTCTTGCGCCCCACGCCCGCAAGCTGCTCCAGCGCATCGCGCTCGACCGGCACGTCGCCGCCATGCCGCTCGATCAGCTGCTGCGCCATCAGGATCACGTTCTTGGCCTTTGTATTGAACAGGCCAATGGTCTTGATGTGCTCGCGTACCTCATCCTCGCCCAGCGCAAGCATCTTGGCTGGCGTGTCGGCGACCTTAAACAGCTTTCGTGTGGCGATATTGACGCTGACGTCCGTCGCTTGAGCTGACAGCGCTACAGCAACCAGAAGAGTGTAGGGGCTCGTCCAATCGAGCTCACCCTGCGGCTCTGGATTGAGTTCGGCCAGCCGCAGGTAAAGCTCGGCGGCCTGCGCCTTCTTCACAGCGCCCCGACCACATCGCGCATTGTGTAGATGCCAGGCTTTTGCGCCGTCAGGAACCGCGCGGCGGCCAAAGCACCGCGCGCGAAGATCATGCGGTTGTCGGCGCGATGGGACAGAATCAGTCGCTCCTCTGTTCCCGCGAAGATCACGTCGTGATCGCCGACCACCGTGCCGCCGCGCAGGCTTGCAAAGCCGATTGCGCCTTCGCTCCGCTCCAGATCGCGCCCGCTCCGCGAATTTTTACTCCGCATCTGCTCGCCGCGCCCGCGAGCGGCCGCTTCGCCAAGGCTGAGAGCCGTGCCGGAAGGCGCATCGCGCTTCATGCGATGATGCATTTCAAGCACCTCGATATCCCAGCCGCGGCCGAGCACTCGCGCGGCTCGCCCGACCAGTTCTTCCAGCAGCGCCACGCCAAGCGAGGTGTTGGATGCGCGCAGCACCGCCACCGTCTGGCTCGCCTCGGCGATACGGCGGCTGGCGAAGTCGTCGAGACCGGTTGTGCCGATCAGGATCGGAACGGCAGCACGAACCGCGCGATCGAGCGATGCCGCAAGCGCTTCGGGTGCCGAGAAGTCGACAAGCACATCCCCATGATCAGCGTCGAGCGCGTAACCGGGGTCCTCGGCAACCGCCGCGGCAATCGCCTTGCCCATTCTCCCACCGGGAGCGATCAAGGTCAGGCGTAGGGGCTGGTCAGTCGGGCGCATGGCGCCACCTTGGCGATCACCCTTGCCGGAGGCAACCGGATCAAGCCGGAAGGAAGCGGCTCACCACATCCTTGGCAAGGCGCGCCGGCCGCATCGACTTGGCGTCGAGGCAGCACCATGTGCTCTTTACCTCTGCAAGTACGTCTTCACCCCGCCGGATCACGGTGGTGAACAGCGCTTTGGCGCCCTGCACCCGCTCTGCGATGACGTCGGCGACCACCACATCCTCAAGAAACGTCGGCCGCCTGAACTCGATCTCATGCTTCAGCGCCACCCACAGGTGCCGGCCGACCGCATCGGCTGGCGCAACGCCTTCCCAGTAACGCACAACCGCTTCCTGAACCCATTTCAGGTAAACACTGTTATTCACATGACCCATGTGGTCGATGTCGGAAGGATCAATGCCGATCGCGTGGCGGTACATGGCGTCCTTTATCCTCTGCTCAGCCCTTGCTGACAATAGTGTAAACAAAAAGGTTGCCAGATGGTTGCGGGCGCAGGACGAATTGGAGAAAGTCTGGTCATCCTCACGGGCGCCGGCATTTCGGCGGACAGCGGCGTGCCGACCTTTCGCGCCGCCGATGGCTTGTGGGAGGGGCACCGGGTCGAAGATGTCGCGACACCCGAAGCCTTTGTTCGCGATCCTGCCATCGTTCACGCATTCTACGATGCGCGCCGCGCTCATCTTGGCACTATCGAAAGCAACGCCGCGCATTTTGCCCTGGCCGAGCTCGAACGCCGGTGGGCCGGTGACTTCCTCCTCGTCACGCAGAATGTCGACGACCTTCACGAGCGCGCCGGATCGCAGCGCCTGATCCATATGCACGGCGAGCTGAAGAGCGGCTGGTGCGTCTCCTGCGACACCCGGTCGCCCTGGACTGAAGCAGTGGGAGAGGGGGCACGCTGCCCGTCCTGCGCCGCGGTCGGCCAGCTCCGCCCGGACATCGTCTGGTTCGGCGAGATGCCCTACGAGATGGAGCGTATCGACGAAGCTGTACGCAATTGCGACCTGTTCGTCTCGATCGGCACCTCCGGCGCAGTCTATCCGGCCGCCGGCTTCGTCCAGACCGCCCGCTACGTGGGCGCCCACTGCGTCGAGCTCAATCTTGAGCCGAGCCAGGGAAGCATCTTCTTCCACGAAGCGCGGATTGGCCGTGCGTCCGCGATCGTGCCCGCGTGGGTCGAGGAACTGCTCGCCTAGTTGCTCCAGTCGAGCCCGATATCCTCGTAAAGGCCCTTGTCCTCGCTCCACCGCGGATTGACCTTCACGTGCAGGAACAGGTGCACCTTGCGGCCGAGATGTTCGCCGATCGCCTCACGCGCCGCAGCGCCGATGGCCTTGAGCTTCGACCCGCCCTTGCCGAGCACGATCGCCTTCTGGCTGTCACGCTCGATCAGGATCTGCTGGTGGATCACCGCCGACCCGTCCTTGCGCTCTTCCCACTTCTCCGTCTCGACCGCGCTTGCATAAGGCAGCTCGGCATGCAGCTGTAGGTAAAGCTGCTCGCGGGTCAGCTCGGCGGCCACCATCCGGTCCGTCGCATCGCTGAGCTGATCCTCGGGATAATGCCACGGGCCTCCCGGCATCGCCGCGCCGAGATGCTGCTTCACATCGGCCACCCCGTCGCCGCTGGTCGCGGAGACCATGAAGACCTGCTCGGGCTGCAACCGCGCGCTGAGCTCGGTCGCGAGCTTCAGGAGGTCGCCTTTCTTTGCGATGTCCACCTTGTTCAGCACCAGGATCTTGGCCTCGGGCCGACCCTCGATGCCCTCTAGGACCGTCTCGACGCGCTGACCGATGCTCGCCGCGGCATCCACTACCAGCACCAGCCGGTCGGCGCTTTCCGCGCCTTCCCACGCAGCCTTGACCATCGCCCGGTCCAGCCGCCGCTTGGGCGAGAATATGCCGGGCGTATCGACCAGCAGGATCTGGCTCTCGCCCTCGATCGCGATGCCCATCAGCCGGGCGCGCGTGGTCTGCGCCTTGGGGCTGACAATCGCCACCTTCTGGCCGACGAGCGCATTCACCAGCGTCGACTTGCCCGCGTTGGGGGCACCGATCACCGCCACCAGGCCGCACTTCTGGGTCAACCGATCTTCTCCAGCAAGGCGGCCGCTGCCGCCGTTTCCGCTCCCTGCTTACTCGCCCCCTCGGCCTCGGTCTCGCCGGCCCCGCCGACGCTCACCTTGACCCTGAAGGTCGGCTCATGATGCCGCCCGAATTGCCCTAGCAGCTCATACACCGGCGGCTTCAGCCCGCGCGCGGCCGCCACTTCCTGAAGCAGCGACTTGGGATGCTGCGGCGCCTTCTTCTGCTCGTCCAGATACCCCGCCCAGCTCGCCCGGATCAGCCGCTCCGCCGCGCCCAGCCCGCCGTCTAGGAACACTGCGCCCAACAGCGCCTCGACTACGTCGCCGACCACGTTGTCCGACAGCTGCGCGCCATCCTCGCGCGCCTGCTTGCCCAGTTTCACGAGCTTAGGCACTCCCCAGTCGCGTCCGACCTCGGCGCAGGTTTCCCGCGCCACCAGCGCATTATAGCGCCGGCTCATCTTGCCTTCGGGCTCATCGGGAAATCGCTCGAACAGCCAGCGGGCAATCACCAGCCCCAGCACCCGGTCGCCAAGGAACTCAAGCCGCTCGTAGCTGTCCCGTCCCGCGCTGCCGTGAGTCAGCGCGCGCTCGAACAGCTTTGCGTCTTTCGGCGCATGGCCGAGCCGCTCGGCGACAAGAAATCCGACATCGGCCATCAATGCGCCATCCCGATCCGATCCCACCGCGCCGCGCTGAACCAGGTCCACGGCAGCACCCATGACGCACTGCCGTCGGTCGACCAGAAAGTCGTCTGCGCCTTGCCAACCAGCGATTCGATGGGGATGAACCCCATGCCGCCAAGCTCGGGGGCGATGCGGCTGTCGGCACTGTCGTCGCGATTGTCGCCCATCAGGAACACATGCCCCTTCGGCACCCGCACCGGCGCAAACTCGTCCACCGCCGGACTGTCGATCTGGTCGAGCACGACATAGCTTTCGCCTTCCGGCAGCGTCTCGCGATAGGCGGTGAACAGGCAGCGACCGGCCTGGATCCGCGGCTCCACCGCACGGCACGGACTGTTCTCGCTCACCGGAATGCCGATGGCCTCAACCGGCCGCCGCGCCAGCAGCCGACCGTTCAGCACCACCTGTCCGCCGGTCGTGCCCACCGTGTCGCCCGGAAGCCCGATCACCCGCTTGATGACGTCATTGCCCGCTGGACCACGAAAAACCACCACGTCGCCGCGCTCAGGCAACTTGGCGAACAAGCGTGCACTGATCGGCGGAAAACCGAACAGGAAGCTCGCCCGGCTGTAGCCATAGTTCCACTTCGACACGAGCAGGTAGTCGCCGACGTAGAGGCCCGGCAGCATCGAGCCCGAAGGAATGCTGAAGGGCGCCGCAACCAGGCTGCGCAGGATCCAGGCCAGCACCAGGATGATCAGCATCCCGCGCAGCAACCCTCCGCTGCCTCCCTTCTCGCTCTTGTCCTTGGTCGCGTCTGCCATGTCGCATGGCCTTGCGGCGCTGTGGGGCTCGCGGTCAAGCCAAGGCAGGGTGGATTTCGCGACCACCGTCGCTATGTCCGGGCCATGCCCTCAACCCCGTCCAAGTCCGCCTTCGCCGGCGCCGCCCCCTCGGCCACCCTTGCCGATCTGTTCGCCGCCGACCCGTCGCGGGCGGAGGACTTCGGCCACGAACTAGGCGGCATCCGCTTCGACCTCTCCAAGACGCATCTCACCCGCGAGGCTGTCGAAGCTCTCGACACCGAGGACTATTACGACGCGCTCGCCCGCCTTTTCGCAGGAGAGGTGGTCAATCTGACCGAGGATCGCGCCGCCGAGCATCCGGCCGAACGCGGCTTCGGCTCCCCCGACGCGGTAGCCCTCGCGGCCCAGCGCCGCGGCCGGATGCGGGCGCTGGTCGACGCGGTCGAAGCCGGCGCGTTCGGCGACGTCACCGGCATCCTCCACATCGGCATCGGCGGCTCGGCACTCGGCCCCGCGCTGCTTGTGGACGCGCTTGGCCGCAACGAGCGGCGCTACCGGGTCGAGATTCTGTCCAACATCGACGGCCAGGCCGTCGACGAAGCGCTCGGCCGGCTCGATCCCGCCACCACGCTGGTCGCCATCGCGTCCAAGACCTTCACTACCGCCGAAACGCTGCGCAACGCCGACGCCGCACTGGCCTGGCTCCAGGAAGCAGGCGTCGAGGACCCCTACGGCCGCCTGATCGCCATTACCGCCGCGCCCGACAAGGCGATCGAATTCGGCATTGATGAAACCCGCGTTCTCTCCTTCGCGCCCAGCGTCGGCGGGCGTTACTCCTTGTGGTCGGCGATCGGCTTCCCCGCCGCCTTGGCGCTCGGGATGGACGCGTTCGAAGCCATGCTCGACGGCGCGGCGATGGTCGACGAGCATGTCGCGGAGGCGCCCGCCAGCGCCAACCTGCCGCTCCTCGCCGCGCTGGCCGATCTCACCTACACGCGAGGCTTCGGCGCCGCGACGCGAGCTGTGTTCGCGTACGACGAACGCCTCCGGCTGCTGCCCTCCTACCTCCAGCAACTGGTGATGGAATCGAACGGCAAGTCCGTCCGCCTCGACGGCTTGCCGGTCGAAGGGACCACCTCCGCCATCCTCTGGGGCGGCACTGGCACCGATGCGCAGCACGCCGTGTTCCAGCTCCTCCACCAGGGCACGCACCTTGTGCCGGTCGAGTTCATCGCCGTCGCGGAAGGGACCGACGAGCAGGACCCCGCCCACCACCGCGAGCTCTTGCTCAACTGCTTCGCGCAAGGCGCCGCCCTGATGACTGGCCGGTCGTCCGACGACCCGCACCGCAACTATCCCGGCAACCGGCCCTCGACGACCATCCTCTTGGACGAGCTCGACCCGTCCTCCCTCGGCACATTGCTCGCCTTCTACGAGCATCGCACCTTCGCCGAGGCGGTGCTGCTCGGGATCAACCCGTTCGATCAGTTCGGCGTCGAGCTCGGCAAGGACATGGCCCGCGCCATCGACGATGAGGACACCCGTGCAGGCTTCGACCCCTCCACCCGTGCGCTGATCGAAAAGGCAGGCCTGTGAGCGATTACGACTTCGACCTGTTCGTCCTCGGTGCCGGCTCCGGCGGCGTGCGTGCGGCGCGCATCTCGGCCGGGCACGGCGCCCGCGTCGCCGTCGCCGAAGAGCATCGCGTCGGCGGCACCTGCGTCATCCGCGGCTGCGTGCCCAAGAAGCTGCTCGTCTACGGTGCCCACTTCGCCGAGGATCTCGACGACGCCGCCATGTTCGGCTGGGACATTCCCGAACGCCGTTTCGACTGGCCGGTGCTGCGCGACAACGTCATGGCCGAAGTCAGCCGGCTGGAAGGCCTCTACGGCGAGACTCTCGCCAACCACGCTGTCACCCTGTTCAAGAACCGCGCGGTCGTGACCGGCCCCAATTCGCTCCGCCTCGACGATGGCCGCACCGTCACCGCCGGCAAGATCCTGCTTGCGCCGGGCGCCCGCCCTGCGCTGCCCGACGTTCCTGGGGTCGAGCATGCGATCACCTCCAATGAGGTCTTCCATCTCGAAACCATGCCAAAGCGCGTGGTGATCGCCGGCGGCGGCTACATTGCCAATGAGTTTGCTGGCGTGTTCCACCAGCTCGGGGCCCACGTCACCATCGTCAATCGCTCGGACACGATCCTGCGAGGCTATGACGAACAGATCGTCGACCGTCTGGTGAAGACCAGCCTCGCCAAGGGCATCGATTTCAAGTTCAATGCCGGCTTCGAAGCGCTCGAACGCCAAGAAGACGGCTCCATCCTCTGTCGCATGAAGGGCTGCGACGACATCGTCGCCGATCAGGTCCTGTTTGCTATCGGCCGCCTGCCCAACACCGAAGGGCTTGGCCTGGAGGAACTGGGCGTCAAGCTGACCGAGCGCGGCGCGGTGGTCGTGGACGACCAGTATCGCTCCTCCGTGCCGTCGATCTTCGCCGTCGGCGACGTCACCGATCGCATCCAACTCACGCCCGTAGCCATCCGCGAGGGTCACGCCTTCGCCGACACCCAGTTCGGCAACAAGCCGTGCACCGTCGACTACACCTGCATTCCAAGCGCCGTCTTCTCCCACCCGCCGATCGGCTCGGTTGGCCTCACCGAAGGACAGGCCAAGAACAAGCTCGGCGTGATCCGCACCTACACCTCCGACTTCCGCCCGATGAAATATGTGCTGGCCGGCCGCAACGAGCGGGCGCTGTACAAGATCGTCGTCGACGAAGGCTCGGACAAGGTCGTGGGCGTGCACATGATCGGCCCCGACGCGCCCGAAGTGCTCCAGGCCGCCGCCATCGCGGTCAAAGCCGGGCTCACCAAGGCCGATTTCGACGCCACGGTCGCGCTGCATCCGACCATGGCCGAAGAACTGGTGCTGATGCGCTGACCCTTGTGAGTTACGACGCAATCATCATCGGTGCCGGCCACAATGGTCTCGTCTGCAGCTTCTACCTTGCGAAGAAGGGCCTCAAGGTCCTCCTGCTGGAGCGCCAGGACAAGGTCGGCGGCGCCGCCGTCACCGACGAATTCCTGCCCGGTTTTCGCAATTCGGCGGCGAGCTACACCGTCTCGCTGCTCCAGCCCAAGGTCATCCGCGACCTCGACCTTGCGCGGCATGGCCTGAAGGTCGTTCTGCGCAAGACCGACAACTTCCTGTTAGGCGAGGATGGCGATTACCTGCTCAGCGGCCGCGGCGCCCTGACCCGCGCCGAGATCGTCCGCCACCACGCGGAGGACGGCCCCGCCTACGACCGCTACATGGCCGAACTCGAAACGGTCGTCCCGCTGCTTCGCAAATGGATCCTGAAGGCTCCGCCCGAAGCCGGCGCCGGCCTTGCCGGTCTCCCCACCATGCTTGGCCTCGGCCGCGATCTCGTCGGGCTCTCGACCGACCAGATCCGCACCGTCCACGATTATGCCACCCGCTCGGCCGGCGACATCCTCGACCGCCACTTCAAGGGTGATCTGGCCAAAGCCCTGTTCGGCTTCGACGGCGTCGTCGGCAACTTCGCCTCGCCCTACACGCCCGGCACTGCCTACGTCCTCCTCCACCACCTGTTCGGAGAAGCGGCCGGGGTTCCAGGTGCTTGGGGCCATGCAATTGGCGGCATGGGCGCCATCACCCGCGCCATGGCCCGCGCCGCGCGTGAAGCCGGCGTCGACATCATCCTCAATGCGCCTGCGGAAGAAGTCATCGTCGACAAGGGCAGGGCGGTGGGCGTCGTCGCCAACGGCAAGGCCTGGCGCGCACCGCAGATCATCGCCGGCCTCAACCCGCGTCTCCTGTTCGACAAGCTTGTGCCACAAGGCGCGGTCCCCGACACCACCCACGCCCACATGACCCGCTGGTCGTGCGAAAGCGCGACCTTCCGCATGAATGTCGCGCTGTCCGAACTTCCGCGCTTCACTGCCAAGCCGGAAGCCGGCAACCACCTTACCGGCGGCATCATCATCGCGCCGAGCCTCGCCTACATGGACCGGGCTCACGACGACGCGAAGCGCGATGGATGGTCCAAGCAGCCGATCGTCGAGATGCTCATTCCCTCGACCCTCGATCCGAGCCTCGCGCCTGAAGGCAAGCACGTCGCCAGCCTGTTCTGCCAGCATTTCCGCTACGAGCTTCCGCGGCCGCTCCAATGGGACAAATTGCGCGACAAGGTCGCCGACCACGTCATCGCCACCGTCGACCGCCACGCCCCCGGCTTTGCCAAAACCGTCATCGGCCGCCAGATCCATTCGCCCCTCGACCTCGAACGCCGCTTCGGCCTCGTCGGCGGGGACATCTTCCACGGCAAGATGGGCCTCGACCAGCTCTTCAGCGCGCGCCCGATGATTGGCGCCGCCGACTATCGCATGCCGCTCCCCGGCCTCTATCTCTGCGGCTCAGGCGCCCATCCCGGCGGCGGGGTCACTGGCGCGCCCGGTCACAATGCCGCGCAAGCGGTGCTCGCCGACCGCCGCCCGTGGAGACGTCGCGCATGAAGCCTCTTGCCGGCATCCGCGTCCTCGACCTCAGCCGCGTTCTTGCAGGCCCCTGGTGCACCCAGCTGCTGGCGGACCTCGGCGCCGACGTCATCAAGGTCGAGCGGCCGGGGCAGGGCGACGACACCCGCCACTGGGGTCCGCCATGGGTCGAGCACGCCGACGGCACCCGCACCGCCGCTTATTTCCTCGCCGCCAACCGCGGCAAACGCAGCGCCGCCATCGACCTCGCCAGCCGGGAAGGCGCGGCCCAGGTCCGCCGCCTCGCCGACAAAAGCGACGTCGTGGTCGAGAACTTCAAGGTCGGCGCGCTGGCCAGATACGGCCTCGATGCTGCCACCCTCCGCGCCAGCAATCCGCGCCTCATCTACGCCAGTATTACCGGCTTCGGTCAGGATGGCCCGCGCGCGGCTCAAGCTGGCTACGACTTCATGATCCAGGGCCAGGCCGGGCTGATGAGCATCACGGGTCTTCCCGACGACGTCGAAAACGGCGGACCCCTGCGCGCCGGCGTCGCCGTGATCGACCTCTTCACCGGCCTCTACACCGCCAACGCCATCCTCGCTGCCTTGGTCCGCCGTGGCATGACGGGAGCGGGGGCGACCATCGACAGCGCGCTGTTTGACTGCGGCCTCGCCATGCTCGCGAACCAGGCGTCCAACTACCTCGTCAGCGGCGACGACCCGCCGCGGCAGGGCAACAGCCACCCAAATCTCGTGCCCTACCAGCCGTTCGCCTGCGCCGATCAGCCGCTGATCATTGCCGTCGGCAACGACCGCCAATTCGCCGCGCTCGCGGCGCTACTCGGCGAGCCCGGCTGGGCCACCGACCCCCGCTTCGCCACCAACGCCGCCCGCATCGCCCATCGCGCCGAACTGGTTGCCGCCATCGAAGCCAACACCCGCTCGGCCGCTGCCGCTCACTGGTACGAAGCGTGCGAGCGCGCCGGGATCCCCGCCGGCCCGATCAACAGCATCGCCGCCGCGCTCGCCGACCCACAAGCCACCCACCGCGCCATGCTGCGCGAGATGGACGGCATGCGCCTCCTCGGCAGCCCGCTCCGCCTCGCCGGCCAGCGCATGGACGCCGACCGTCCACCCCCGCGCCTTGGTCAGCACACCGCCGAAATCCTAAGCGAGCTTGGCTGAACCCGCCGCTCGTGCGTTACACAGCCATAATGACCAGCGATCATCACCTGCCATGAGCGTCGCCTTCCGCCGCGAAAGCGACGACGAGCATCTCGAACCCAAATACGAGCTGCCGATCCCACCAGGTCCCAACCTCGTGACCGCGCGCGGCCTTGCCCAGATCGAGCAACGCGTCGCCGAACTCGAAGCCAAGCTGGCCGAGCCGATGGAAGAAGAAGCGCGCAAGAAGGTGCAGCGCGACGCCCGTTACTGGCTCAATCGCCGGGCCACTGCCCAGCTCATTCCCACGCCAGACGGCGAGGAAGTCGCGTTCGGCACCCGCGTTACCTACACTCGTGATGGAGACACCCGCACAATCCTGATCGTCGGCCATGACGAAAGCGATCCTGAAACCGACCGCATCGCCTTCACCGCGCCGCTCGTGCGCGCCATGTTCGGCAGCGTCGAAGGCGACGAGGTGGCGATTGCCGGTGGCGCGACCATCACCATCGAAGCTATCGAGCCCGCCTAGGCAACCTTGGCGTTACCACGGCTGACGATTACCCCCAGCCAGCCCCGGAGCCCCTTCCATGCAGACCCGCCGCCTCGGCAACAGCGACCTTCACGTTTCCGAAATCTCGCTCGGCTCGTGGCTGACCTACGGCCTCGGGGTCGAAGCCGACACTGCCCGCCGCTGCCTCGACGCCGCGTTCGATGCCGAAATCAACTTCATCGACACGGCCAACATCTATGGCAAGGGCGCCGCCGAAAGCTTCCTTGGAGAAGCGCTCGCGGACCGGCCGCGCAACAGCTACATTCTCGGCACCAAGCTGTTCGCGCCCATGACCGATGTCGACAAGGGCCTGTCGCGCGCGCAGGTCCACAAGCAGCTTGACCTTTCGCTTAGCCGGCTGCGCACCGACTATGTCGATCTCTATCAATGTCACCGCTACGACTTCGACACGCCGCTTGAAGAGACGATGGAAGCGCTCACCGAAGTCGTGAGGAGCGGCAAGGTTCGCTATCTCGGCTTTTCCGAATGGCCGGCCGACCGCATCCAGGCGGCGATCGACATGGTTGGCGTCGAGAAGTTCGTCTCCAGTCAGCCGCAGTACAGCCTCCTCCACCGCGATCCCGAAGCCGAGGTCATCCCGCTCTCGGGCGCCAACGGCATCTCGCAGATCGTCTGGTCGCCGCTTGGGCAAGGCGTGCTCACCGGCAAGTACAAGCCCGGCGAAGCACCCGCAGAGGGCACACGCGCCACCAGCGACGAGATGGGTGGTTTCATCAAGGGACTGATGACCCCGGCCATCCTCGAAGCGGTGCAGCAGCTTCGCCCGGTGGCCGACGAGGCCGGCCTCACCCTCTCGCAGTTCGCGCTCGCCTGGGTGCTGCGCGAACCCAATGTGGCCTCCGCCATCATCGGTGCCTCGCGGCCCGAGCAGGTGCACGAGAATGCCGCCGCCTCGGGCGCGAAGGTCGACCCGGCGCTGTTCGCCCGGGCCGAGGAGATCGTGGCGCGGGCTTGAACAATAGGATTGCAGCTGCTTTGCCGCGCTCAAGGTGCTGAACGTCGAGGGTTTTGGAAGGTCGGCAGGGCAGGGCCGAAAAGACCCACCCTATGTGAACTTCGAGAACCTTGGCCTCAGTCGGCCTGCCCGTATTTGCTTTCGATAAAGCGCCCTTGCGTCGAAAACGCATCGACGTCGCGCTTCGCCAGCCGCTCGCTGACCTCCCCAAGCGCGGTTCGGGTGGCGCTGAGACCCTCGACCAGGCGCTGGTCGATGGTCTTGCCCTCGCCATCCGTCTCGCTGCGATACGCGGGCGGGACCTTGGCGTAGCGGTCGATGAGGCCGGGCAGGTGGATGCTCATCAGGCGCCTCGCGTCCTGCGCGTCGGGGTCCATCGGGTCGGTCCGCTCCAGCGTCTGCTTGAGCGTGCCAAGACTGCTGTTGATCTGGTCCACCACCTCCTGCGCCGGGGCAGGCAGGGCGCGGCGGTTCTGGTAAAGGAAGCTGCCGAAGCGTTGCACCATCTCGCCATTCGGCAGGTCGGTGCGCACCGCCGTGATCGGCTCTTCGCGAACGCCCCACACGAACAGCAGCCCTGCAATCGCCACTGCCAGCAACACAGCGGCCAGGAAGCCGAACAGCCCGATCGGGGTCACCAGTCCGACCCCGATCGCTCCGATGCTGATCGCCAGAAGACCAAGCGCCGCATTGCGCCCCGCCTTGCCATAGCGTTTGATCGTGCGCTGCCGCTCCACCCGCGCCTGCGTCGCGACCGGGCCCTGCTTCTCATCGACAACCGCCATCACCCGGTCAAACCGGGCAAGGGCCTTGGTCACCCGATCGTCGGTCTCGCTCACTTGACCTCAAGCGCCGCGAAGGGCGAGCTCGCCTCAAGCCGGTTGCCACCCTGATTCGCGCCCTCAGCGCGGGCGATGTAACCGCGGCTCTTCTCCACCTCGTTGCCGAGCGTGTTCACCGTCTGCTTCATGTTCTCGAGCGCCTTCACCTTGAAGCTGTCGATCGAGTCCATCGTGTCATAGATGTTCTGGAACGCGCGCTGCAGCGTCTCGAGCGGAATGGTCGAGCTCGCCGCCTGCTCGTGGATCGTCGCCGATTGACTCTTGAGCAGCTGACCCGTCGAGTCGATCATGCCTGCCGTGGTCGTGTTCAGCGCCCCGATCTGCTCCAGCACCAGCCGCTGGTTGGTCAACGCCTGCGCGACCGTCACCGCAGTCCGAAGCGCCGCCACTGTCGTGGTACTGGCACGGTCCACGCCCTTCACCAGCTCGACATTGTTCTTCTTGACGATGTCCAGCGCCAGATAGCCCTGCACCGTGACCGCCATCTGGGTCAGCAGGTCGGTAGTGCGCTGGCGGGTGTAGAAGAGGGCGGTTTCACGGATTGCCTTGGCCTTCATCGGCTCGGTCGCGTCGAGCTCGGCGGCCTTCTCCTCCAGCTTGGCGTCGAGCGCCTTGCTGATGTGGATCATCTGCTCGAGCTTGTGCATCGTCTTCCACAAGTTCGCACGCTCGGTGTCGATGGCGGCATTGTCCATCAACAACTCATCCTTGCCGCTCTGCAGGCGCGCCAGGATCGCGCTGATGTGCCCCTGCGCGCTCTGATACTGACGGAAGTAATTCTTGATCGACTTGCCGAACGGGATCAGCCCGAACAGCTTCTTCGTCGGCGTCAGTGCGCCATTCCGCTTGGGATCGAGCGCCTCAACCGTCGAACGCAGTTGCGTGAGGTCAGCCCCGATGCCGGTATCGCTGTCGATCGCCTTGACCGGTCGGTCGAGGAAGCGGTTCGAGGCTCCTGCGGCTTCGGAAATCTCCTTGCGCCCCATGGCGGTCAGCTGGTCGACCTTCTTGCCGAATTCCGGCGAGTTGCTGTCGAGCGCCACCAGCTCATCGACGAAACCGTCGACCTTCTTCTCGAGCTCAGTCCGCTCCGTGTCCTTCAGCGGCACGAGCCCGGCGGCTTCCTGCGGGACAACGGCCTGCAGCACCTCCGGGGGATCAAGCTTCAGCTTGGTCGCGGTGGGAGCGGCAGTCTGCACAACGGTCGGATCAGTAGCCATGTTGTCCTTCATCCCCTTCTTGCACCGAACATGGCCGCCACTGCGGCCGCGTGCAAGGAGCGGGTGTATGATATGACTGATACAGTCAGGCTTCAAGGCCGCGGACGTAAGGGTTCGATTAACCTTATCTCAAAGCGTTTTGCACACCTTGTTGGCCGTACAAGCCCGGTTGGTTTAGATTTGCATGGGGCCATTTCAATGCTGCGATTGCTGAAGAAGCTGCGGCGCAATGAGCGTGGCAATGTCCTGATCATGACGGCGGCTGCCGCTCCTCTTCTGCTCGGTTCAGCGGGTCTTGCCGTGGACACCATCCAATGGACGCTGTGGAAGCGCCAACTGCAACGTGCAGCGGACTCGGCGGCAATTGCGGCGGTCTACGATTATCGGGAATCCGATGACGAGGCCGCCGCCAGGCGCGCGGTCACTCACGACCTTGAGGAGGACAAGAACACCTGGGTGGCCTTGAAGAGTGGATTCCCGGCCGTGGCTTTCCCTGGCGACCTCGGTGTTATCCAAAACCGAGTTACCGTGACGTTGGCTGTGCAGCAAACGTTGCCGTTCAGCTCGATCTTCATGACTTCTGCGCCGACTATTACCGCTCGGGCCACTGCGGCCGTGGTGCCGTCGGGCGGCACAGCATGTTTCCAAGCGTTGGAAAACACGGCAGTGACCGGCATTACCCACAACGGTAACAACTCGGTCATCGCACCCGAATGCGTCAGCTATTCGAACTCGACCGCCACCAACGCGGCTAGTGCCGGCGGAAGCTCGGACGTCCAGCTGCGGGCAATCGCGACGGTCGGCGGTGTGCAGCAGACCCGCAACTGGCGCGTGCAGCAGTATCTGCCTTATTCGCCAGCGCTTCCGGATCGCTATGCGAGCATCAATCCAACGGCGAGCGAGATGGTCGGCTGCGAACAGAATATCACTCTTAATCGTGAAACGACCACCATTCCGGCGGGGGTGAACTGTTTCTCAGCGCTTGATGTCGGGGCCAACCGCACGGTCAATCTGAGTACCCTGGGTCTAAGCGGTCCGATCTTCATCAACGGCGGTAATGTCGACTTGCAGGGAACACTGAACTGTAGCGGCTGCACCGTGATACTGACCAACCAGAGCACGGCTGCGGACGCAACGATCGGTACCCTTTCGTCGAATGCGCAGGCCCAGAACAACATCAGCGCGCCGACTGAAGGCAAGTATGCTGGTCTCGCCTTTTTCCAAGATCGTCGTGCGCCAATGCAGACGATCCGGATCAACGGTGGCTCGGGCAGCGTGATCAATGGCGCTGTTTACATGCCGAATGCCCTGATGAGGATCAATGGCAACGGCACGGGCGATGCGCTGTGTGCGAGCTTCATCGGCCGCCGACTCGAGTTCATTGGGACCAGCGGTATCAGGATCGGTGATCCCAACTCGGCCGCTTGCGCTGCGTTCAACGGCGGCGGTGCTGGTGCAGTGTCTGTAGTCAGGCTCGTCGCATGACCCGGCTTCGCGCGCTCCTTGCTGCGAAGGACGGAACTGCCGTTACCGAGCTGGCATTCGTGGCGCCGATCTTGGCTGTGTTGGCAGCAGGTGTGATCGACCTCAGCACGGCCTACAGCCGCAAATTGGCGCTCGAACAAGGCGCGCAGCGGGCCATCGAGAAGATCATGCAGACTACCGACGATAATACGGTGGAAGGCACGCTAGTGGCTGAAGCCGTGTGCCAGGTGAACGGCATGAAAGCAGACGGCACCTGCAACACGACGCCAATCACCGCCGCCAATGTGACGGTCACTTACAAGCGCACCTGTCGAACCGCTGCTGGCGCACTAGGCGCTCAGCAAACCAACACCAATCCAGATGCCCTTGACGCACTGAGTTGTCCGGCGGCTTTCCCAGTCCAGAACCGGTTCATCGACGTCACTATCGTCGACAACTTTCAAGGCACCTTCATCCACAAATTCTGGGGCAACTCGAACAGCTTTCAGATCAACGCTTCGGCGGGGATGCGGACGCTATGAACAAGTTCAAGACATTGCATCACGACGAGCGCGGCGCGACTGTTATCGAGTTTGCCTTCGCCTTTCCGGTTCTGATCGTAATGCTCTGGGCGATCGTGCAGCTCGGTTTTATTCTTCGCGCCAATGCCGGCATTCAGCAGGCTCTAGGTGAAGGGGCTCGTTTCGCCACCTTGTGCCCCAATCCAACCATCCTGGGCTGCACGCCGCCAAATCGTGACGCCATCCGAACTCGAATGCTTGAAGCAGTTGGCGGGACGGAGCTTGGCACCTTCAATGCGGACAGGCCGACCCTTCTGACCGACGTCAGCGGCGCTCGTTACTACGATCTCCGGGTCACCTATACGATGCCGACCAGCCTTCTGCTGTTCCCCGGGCCGACCGTAAACCTCGGGAAAACCAAGCGGGTCTGGGTCGCAAGCTAGGAGCGCGCGCTCCGAGCCGCGAAGAAGGCAGTGATCGCGTCCCTGACCTCATTGGAGGTCAGGCGCTCGGAGAAATGTCCGTTTTCCAACTGCATTCGCTCCAGCACGGCGCCATGATCGACTCCGCGAAGTAGCCGCTGGGTCAGCCGTAGCGCATCGACCGGGCGCGCCAACAATGCCTCCACAACCTGTCCCAGCCGCTCTGCCAGCGCGCCGCTTGGCGCACGGTGCGTCACAAGGCCGAATCGCTCCGCCTCGTCCACGCCGAACGGTTCACCGAGCAACAGATATTTGGCTGCCAGTTGCCGGCCGGCGAGCCCAGGCAGGATCAGCGAGCTTGCCGCCTCCGGCACGAGGCCGAGCTCCGTAAACGGCATCTTAAAGCGCGTGCCTTCCTCCGCGACGACCAGGTCGCAGTGCAACAGCATGGTCGTTCCGATGCCCACCGCATTGCCATGCACGGCCGCGATCAGCGGCAGCTTGTTCGTCGCCAGCGCCCGAAGCAGTCGCCACACCGGAATGTCGGTCTGTCCGTCCTGCGGCATCTCCTTCATGAAGTCGGCAAGGTCGTTGCCGCCGGTGAAGTCGACACCGTCGCCTTCCAGCGTGATGACCCGAAGCTCCGGATCGTCCTGTGCCGCCGTGATTGCGTCGGCCAGGGACGCATACATGGCGACAGTGATGGCGTTGCGACGCTCCGCGCGGTTGAGGAGGAGGCGAAGATGCGGGCCGCGCCGCTTGATCAGGACATGCTCGGTCATGGACCCAACTGTGCCTTGCCGCTAAGCGACGCGCAACCGCAGCCCTGGGGATGGTACCACCATGAAGTTCTTTGCCGACACCGCCGACATCGCCGATATCCGCGAGCTGATGGAGACTGGGCTCCTTGACGGCGTCACCACCAATCCCAGCCTGGTAAAAAAGTCGGGCCGCGACTTTATCGAGACCGTGACGGAGATCGCTCGCATCTGTCCGGGTCCGGTCAGCGCCGAGGTGGTCGCACTCGACCACGCCGAGATGATGCGCGAAGCAGAAGTGCTGCGCCGGATCGCCGACAACATCACGATCAAGGTCCCGCTCACCATTGACGGCCTCAAGACCTGCAAGGCGCTGACCAGCGACGGGACGATGGTCAACGTCACTCTGTGCTTCTCCGCCAACCAGGCGCTACTGGCGGCAAAGGCCGGTGCAAGCTTCATCTCGCCCTTCGTTGGCCGCCACGACGACGTCGGCTATCCGGGTATGGAACTGATCGCCGACATTCGCATGATCTACGACAATTACGACTTCGGGACCGAGATCCTGGTCGCCAGCGTTCGTAACCCGATCCACGTCCATGAGAGCGCCAAGCTTGGCGCAGATGTGATGACCGCACCGCCGTCGGTCATCAAGGCGCTCTTCAATCACCCGCTGACCGACAAGGGCATCGCTGCTTTCCTCAAGGACTGGGAAGCGACCGGTCAGAAGATCGGCTGATCCCGCTTCCACTGGACGTTAACCTTCCTCGCCCTACACTCGGGGCATGGGACAGCTGCTCTCCTTCGAGGATCATGCGGTGGCGCGCCTCCGGGAGCGAGTCGCCGCGGCCGAAGAAGCGCGGGAAGATCTGCTCGCCTTTGCGCGCGGCCAGTCGGGCGCGGTTGCTGCGATCCACCAGGCAGTGCTTGCCGCGATGGAAGCGACCGATTTCGATCATCTGCTGCACGTCGTGGTGCAGGAATGGCCGCTGATCCTCGGCCTTGATGCAGTTGCCCTCGGGCTTGTCGTGAACAGCCAAGGCTTCCGCGTCGACTCCAGCGGGGTCCAGCATTGCGAGGCGGCACTGCTTCGCCAATGGCTGGGCGGCGGCGAGCCCGTTCATCTTCGCACCGTTGAACGTGGGCATCCGTTGTTCGGGCCCGCGTGCGAGCTGATTGGGGCAGAAGCCCTGGTGCGCTTGCCCGACGCCTTGCCCGAAGCGCTGCTTCTGCTCGGCCAGCGCGGGGCGGAGCCGCTCGACGGGCGGCATGGCTCAGAATTGCTGCTGTTCCTTGGCGCAAGCCTCGGCGCTATGCTGCGGCGGTGGACGCTCAACCCCTGACCGACGCGCGGGCGCTGGCCGTCCGCTTCGACGCCATGCTCCGGCTCGAGCGCCGGGCTAGCACCCATACGGCAAGGGCTTACGTCGCAACCGCATACCGCTTGCTCGACTTCCTCGCTGTCCATCACAGCGAAGCGCCGACCCCAGCAGATTTGACCAGGCTGGAGTCGTCAGACCTCCGCGCTTTTCTGGCGCGCCGCCGCGGGGAGGGGTTGGGACCAGCCGCCGCGGCGCGGGAGATGTCGGCGGTGCGCGCCTTCCTCCGTTTCGCTGCCAAGCAGCAGGGCGCGGCCGCCGCTTTGCCTCGGATAGCGACGCCAAAGCGCCCACGAACCCTGCCGCGCCCGGCAGCGCCCGCCGATGCACTGGCGCTGGCCGAGGAGACCGGTGCGCTCGCCCGTGAACCGTGGATCGCCGCCCGCGACACGGCCCTGCTGCTGCTGCTCTACGGCGCAGGCCTGCGCATTTCCGAAGCCTTGTCGTTGCCGGCGCGATCAAATCCTCTTGGCGAGACACTGCGGGTGACCGGCAAGCGCGGCAAGACGCGCCTCGTCGCCATCCTGCCGGTCGTCGCCGATGCGGTCGCCAACTATACGGCGCTTTGCCCGTGGCCACTCGGTCCGGATGAGCCCCTTTTTCGCGGAGCCAAGGGAGGGCCGCTCAGTGGCGATGTGGTCAGGCGGGCAGTTGCGTCGGCGCGGCGGACGCTCGGGCTCAACGACCGCATCACACCGCACGCGCTGCGCCACAGCTTTGCGACGCACCTGCTGGCAGGCGGGGCGGACCTCCGCTCGCTTCAGGAACTGCTTGGTCACGCGAGCCTCAGTTCGACGCAGATCTACACGGCCGTGGATGCCGCTCACATGCTCGATGTCTGGAGAACCGCGCACCCGCGGGCCTAAGCGGTCGCAGCACGTCTGGGATCAGTTCGTCGCCCGGTAGCGAATGACGCGCCAGAGATAGCCGAGTACCAACGTCACCAGGATCGCATTGCTGATCGGGCCGAGCCATTCGTCCACCTGAGCGAAGTGCTCACGCAGCTTGTAGCCGCCGTAGGCGAGCGCCGATGTCCAGCCCGCCGTTCCGAGCGTCGAGGCGATGAAGAAGGTCTTGAACCGCATCTTGAGCAGCCCGGCCGGCACTGAGACCAGGCTGCGAACGGTTGGCAGCATGCGGCCGAGGAAGACGAAGAACGTGCCATTGTGCCGAAACCAGCGCTCCGCGCGCTGCACTTCGTCCCAATCCATCGTGATCCACCGGCCAAACCGGTCAATGATCGGCTTGAGGCGGATGATGCCAAGCGCACGGGCAGCCAGGTACCAAACGACGTTGCCGAGCATGGCGCCGGTGGTCCCCGCAGCGATGACACCCCACAGGTTCAACTGCCCCTTGGCGGCAGCAATGCCCGCCACCGACATGATGACCTCGGACGGGATGGGCGGGAACACCGTCTCCAGGAACATCAGGAAACCGACGCCGAGATAGCCCGATTGCTCGATCAACCGGATTACCCAATCACCCACGTGCAGCACTCCGCCCGACCTTGGCTTCGATCGCATCCCAGATCAGCGCGGCGCTGTTGATGCCCTCGAATTCGTCAAGCGCGACGAGGCCGGTCGGGGATGTCACATTGATCTCGGTCAGCATGCCGCCGATTACGTCAATGCCGACAAACAGCAGACCGCGGCGGCGAAGCTCCGGCGCCAACGCTACGCAGATTTCCCGCTCCCGCTCGCTGAGCGCGGTCTGGTGCGCGGTTCCCCCGGCTGCGAGGTTGGAGCGGATCTCGCCCTTGCCAGGCACCCGATTGATCGCGCCGATCGGTTCACCGTCAACGAGGATGATCCGCTTGTCTCCTTCGCTAACGGCTGGAAGGAACGCCTGCGCGATAAACGGCTCCTTCCACGTTTCCGAAAAAAGCTCAGCCAGCGCGCGCAGGTTGCCGCCATCGCGTCCAATCCGGAACACCGCGGCCCCCGCGTTACCGTGCAGTGGCTTCAGAACGATCTCGCCGTGCTTCGCGTGAAAGGCGGTGAGCTCGTCCATGCTGCGGGTGATCAGGGTCGGCGGCATGAAGCGCGCGAAATCGAGCACCCAAAGCTTTTCGGGGGCGCTTCGGACGTTGGCGGGATCGTTCACCACCAACGTACTTTCGTCCAGCCGCTCCAGCAGGTGGGCGGCGGTGATGTAGCCCATGTCGAAGGGGGGATCCTGACGCATCAGGACGACATCCACCGCCCTGGCTAGGTCAAGATTTACCGCTTCGCCCGCATGGAAGTAATCGCCCTCGACACGCTGCACCGTCACCGGGCGGGCACGTGCGCGCACGCTGCCATCCTCGTAAGTGAGCGCCTCGGCCGGGTATTCGAACAGGCGATGCCCGCGAGCCTGCGCTTCCAGCATCAGGGCAAAGGTCGAATCGCCCTTGATGCTGATGGTCTCGAGCGGATCCATCTGGACCGCGACGGTGAGGCTCATGAGGGCTCCGAACAAGGCTGAGGCGTTCCCTTAGGGGCGCGACAATCTGCTGTCATCCTTGCCAGACATTCTCGAGATGATGCGGAGGATAGCCGGGCACGATGTGGATCACGTCGATGCGTACGTTCTCTGCGTCGCCCAAGAACCTCGGAACGAGGAAGTCGGCGGCGGCAGCCACCCGCTGCAAGCGTTGCAAATCGAGCGAGCGATGCGCCGCTGCGATGCTGGCGCGGGCCTTGACCTCGACAAAGGCGAGCAGCTTGCCGCGGCGGGCAACCAGATCGACCTCGCCGACCGGCGTTCGCACCCGCTCGGCAAGGACGTACCAGCCCTCTCGGCGGAGATAGGCTGCCGCCTGCGACTCGGCACGGCGGCCGCGGCGTTCGGCTTCGACGCGCGCCTCGCTCAGCGGCCAAGCTCCAGCGCGCGTTCATAGGCCCGCTTGCGGCGCACGCCGAGCTGCTGGGCGACGGCTGCGGCAGCCCGGCTGGGGCTTTCCCCCGCAGCAAGCGCGGCTTCAAGGGCGGAATCAAGGTCGCTCTCCGTTGCCGCAGCTGCCTCGGCGGGCGGTCCGACAACGATCACGATCTCCCCGCGCGGTGGCGCGTCGGCATAGCGTGCGGCCAGTTCGCCGAGGGTGCCAGTTACGCATTCCTCGTGAAGCTTGGTCAGCTCGCGCGCCACGGCGGCTTCACGCTCGCCGAGTCCAGCCGCAAGCGAGGCGAGGGAAGCGGCCAGGCGAGGACCGCTTTCGTAGAGCACGAGGGACGCCCGGATCGCAGCGACTTCCGCTATAGCATCGGCACGGGCCTTTTCCTTGGGGGGCAAGAAGCCAAGGAACAGGAAGCGATCGGTAGGCAATCCGGCAAGTGTCATCGCGGCGACCGCAGCGCAGGGGCCAGGCAGAGTGACGATATTGTGCCCGGCAGCGCGCGCGTCGCGCACGAGCTTGTAGCCAGGATCGCTGATTAGCGGGGTCCCGGCATCACTGACCAGCGCCACCACCTCAGACTTCAGGCGCGCGATGATCGCTTCGCGATCGGCGGTGTCGCTATGGTCGTTGTAGGTGCGCATGGGCACCTTTGCGCCGATGTGGGCAAGGAGGCGCGAGCTCACCCTCTTGTCTTCGGCCAGCACGAGATCGGCTGCGCGCAGGAGGTCGGCCGCGCGCACCGTGATGTCACCCAGATTGCCGATCGGGGTGGCAACGATGTAGAGGCCGGGGGGAGGGGGCTGGTTCATGGGAAACAACAGCGTCATGGCATTCTCTGACAGTCCGGCACAAGGCCGCCGCTCCTTTCTCCTGATTGCTGGCGCCGCGGCCCTGCTGGCCGGTTGCGCCACGCGGCCGCTTGAAGGACCGAGGCCGAACGGGCCGCGAGTGAACCGAGTGGCAGTGCTGGTGCCGCTGAGCGGACCCGACGCGGCGGTCGGCCGGGCGCTTGGCAACGCGGCGCGGTTGGCGATGCTTGATACCGGCACCAAGGCATTCGAGCTGACCCTGTTCGACACCGCCCAGCGCGACGCCCAATCCGCGGCTCAGAACGCGATCGCGACCGATCATGGCCTGATCCTTGGGCCGCTGTTGAGCGCGGATGTTCGCGCCGTCACTCCGCTTGCTCAGCGCGCGCGGGTGCCGGTGATCGCGTTCAGCAACGACCAGGACGCCACCTCGCGCGGCGCCTACATCCTCGGCTTCACGCCAAGCCAGGCGGTCGAGAGGGTGGTACTGGAAGCGGCCAAGCGCGGTAGTCGCCGCTTCGCCGCCGTGGCACCCGCTGGTCCTTACGGGCAGCGATCGGTGCAGGCGCTTGCTGCAGCTGTGCAGCAGGCGGGTGGGCAGCTCGTGGGGGTCGAGACCTACGCCGCACCGGGGCAGGCACGCGCGGCGGTACAGCGCCTTTCCTCACGGCCCTACGACGCGCTGCTGCTCGCCGACGCTCCGCGCGCCGCGATCAACGCCGCGCCATCGATCCCCGCTGGCGTCCGGGTGCTCGGGACCGAGCTGTGGGCGAACGGGGGCGCAGGAGCCAGCCCGCGGCTGCGCGGCGCTTGGTTCGCATCTCCGACCCAGGGGCAATGGGGACAGTTCGTGCAGCGCTACAAGGCGCGCTATCCCGGCCAGAACCCGCCGCGGATCGCGAGCCTCGGTTATGACGCGGTGCTGCTCACGGCGCGGGCAGCTCGCGGCTGGGCGCCGGGTCGACGCTTTCCGCTGGGCGCAATCGACGACCGCGACGGCTTTGCCGGAGTGGACGGCATCTTCCGCTTCCGCTCCGACAATGTCGCGCAGCGCGCGTTTGAGGTGCGGGCGGTGAGCGCCAGCGGATCGAATGTCCTGTCGCCTGCGCCGACAAGCTTCTGAACAGACTAGCCAAGGCTCGAAATCCGCTGCATCATCAGCACCGCAACCACTTGGGGAGGGGCCTTGGTGATGCTTACAACCTTGATGATGATGGCGACCGTAGCGACGATGCAGGCGGACGGATCGACCCAGCGCAAGGCATTCACGAGCTGCCTACGCAATGCGGCGGAGCAGGCTCAGAAGGACAAGAAGACCTCGGCCGATTTCGACGGCATCGCGCGCGCGCGCTGCTCAGCCGAGATGACCGCCTTCCGTTCGGCATTGGTGGCCTTCGACGTGAAGAATGGCCGCGGCCGCAAGACGGCGGAAAGCGACGCCGACCAGCAGATTGCGGACTACGTCGCGACCTATGCGGAGCGCGTCACCGCCAACGGTGGCTGAGCATCCGCGATCTGTCCCAGGATGTGGTCGAGCAGTAGCCTGCCTGAGGGCGTGGTCTGAAGGCGCTCGCCCGACCAGCCGAGATGGCCGCTCGCGACCAGGCGGGTGATCGCGCGTTCGTCCAGCAGATGGTCGAGACCAAAGCGCTCGGCGATCTCATGCGGCACGATGCCTTCGGCTAGACGCAAGCCCATGACCAAGGCCTCGTCCGCGGCCTCGATCGGCGACAAGGGCGCTTCCTCGACGATGCCGTGCCGGTTGCGGGCAAGGCCGGAAAGAAAGTTCTCGGGCTTCTTGTGGCGCACCGTGCGACGGCCGAGGCGGCGGCCGTGCGCGCCGGGGCCGATGCCGGCATAGTCGCCGTAGCGCCAGTAGGTGAGGTTGTGGCGGCTCTCCTGCCCAGGCCGCGCGTGGTTGCTGATTTCGTACAATGGCAAACCGGCTTCGGCCGTCATGGCGCCGGTGAGTTCGTACAAGTCAGCGGCCGCGTCAGGGTCGATCGGCTCGAGCTTGCCAGCCGCATGGAGTGCGGCAAAGCGGGTGCCGGGCTCGATCGTCAGTTGGTAGAGCGAGAGGTGCCCGGTACCGAGCGCCAGCGCGCGGGTCAGCATCGCTTGCCACTCGGCAGCGGACTGGCCGGGTAGGGCGTAGATGAGATCAAAGGTCACGCGGCCGAAGTTCCGCTGGGCGACATCAAGCGCCGCAAGGCCTTCGCCCGCAGAATGGGCGCGGCCAAGGAAGCGCAAGGCTCCATCGTCGAGCGACTGAAGGCCGAGGCTGACACGGTTGATGCCTGCGCTGGCAAGATCGGCAAAGCGGGCCGCCTCGACCGAGGAGGGGTTGGCCTCGAGCGTGATTTCGATTTCATCGTCCGCTGGCCAGTAGCGGCGGGCCGCGCTGATCAGCGCTTCGGCAGTGGCGGGGGCCATCAGCGAGGGAGTGCCGCCGCCGAAGAAGATGCTGGTTAGCCGACGGCCGGAAAGCAGCGCCGCTTCATGAGCAAGATCAGCGAGGAGAGCTTCGCGCCACGCCTGCTGGTCGATCGACTCGCGAACGTGGCTGTTGAAGTCGCAATAAGGGCATTTGCTGACGCAAAACGGCCAGTGGATGTAGAGGGCTAGGCCGCCAGCCATTGCACCAGTTGCTCGAACGCCTTGGCGCGGTGGCTTATGGCATGCTTGGCCTCCGGCTCCATCTCGCCGAATGTCTGGTCATGGCCGTGCGGCACGAACATGGGATCATAGCCAAAACCGTTGCTCCCGCGCGGCGGCCAGACCAGCTGACCGAATACCTTGCCTTCGAAGCTCTCGGTGCGGCCGTCTGGCCACGCGAGCGACAGGGCGCAGGTGAAGTGAGCATCGCGGCCGCCTTCGGGATCGGCCGCCTGGATGGCAGCCTCGACCTTCTCCATCGCCCGACCAAAATCGCGGTTGCCGGTCTCATCCTCGGCCCAGCGAGCTGAGTGGATGCCGGGTTCGCCGTTCAGCGCATCGACGCTGAGGCCGCTGTCGTCGGACAAAGCGGGAAGGCCGGCAAGGTCGGCGGCGGCGCGGGCCTTGAGCTCGGCGTTGGCGACGAAGCTGGTGCCGGTCTCTTCAGGCTCAGGCAGGTCGAGTTCGGCCGCGCCGCGGCATTCGATCCCGAACGGCGCGACCAGCGCGCGGATTTCCCGAAGCTTGCCCTCGTTGTGGGTGGCGATGACCAGCTTTGGACCGACCGCATTCACCGGCCGCAGGCCTTAAGCTGCGCGGCAAAGATGTCGCCGCATCCGATCCGGGCGAGGCGGAGCAGGCGGAGCAGGCCCTCTTCGTCAAAGGTCGCGCCCTCGGCGGTGAGCTGGGCCTCGACGATCGCGCCGTCGGCGGTGAGGACGAAATTACCGTCGCTGCCGGCAGTCGAGTCCTCGAGGTAATCGAGGTCGAGGACGGCGGTATCCTGGTGGAAGCCGCAGCTGACGGCGGCGACCTGGGTGCGGATCGGATCGGCGGAAAGCTTGCCCATGATGCCGTCGACCGCCAGGCGAAGCGCTACCCACGCGCCCGAGATGGCGGCGGTGCGGGTACCGCCGTCGGCCTGAATGACGTCGCAGTCGAGGACGATCTGGCGCTCGCCCAGCAGGCTGAGATCGGTAACGGCACGGAGCGAGCGGCCGATCAGGCGCTGGATTTCCTGCGTTCGGCCCGACTGCTTGCCCTTAGCCGCTTCACGCGCGCCGCGGGTGTGGGTGGCGCGGGGCAGCATGCCATATTCGGCGGTGACCCAGCCTTGGCCCTTGCCGCGCAGGAACGGCGGAACCTTCTCCTCAAGGCTGGCGGTCACCAGCACGCGGGTGTCGCCGAAGCTGACGAGGCAGGAGCCTTCGGCGTGCTTGGTAAAGCCCGGCTCGAAGCTCAAGGTCCGCATCTGGTCGGGGGCGCGGCCTGATGGGCGCATGGGTCGTTTCTCCTGAGAAGTCGTTCGCCAAGGCCTCTACTCGGTTGGCCCGCGAAGTCGAGGCGCCGAGCGGAATTGAGCGAAGAGCTGCTCGTGACTACATGACCCTGATGAGCCCGCCGCTGCCCGAACTGACGACCCGGATGCGCGACATCTTCGGCCGCGTCGTCGAGGCTTATCTCGAGCGCGGGCAGCCGATCGGGTCCAAGTCGCTGAGTGGGGCCGTGAACCTGTCTCCGGCGTCGATCCGCTCGGTTCTGGCGGAGCTTGAGGAACGTGGTCTGCTGAGCCATCCGCATACTTCCGCCGGGCGGCTACCAACCGAAACGGGGCTGCGCCTGTTCGTCGACGGGATCATGCAATCCCACCTGCCAAGCCCGGAAGAGCGTGCGGCGATCGAGGGCCAAGTGCGCGACCGGCCGCTGGAGGAAGCGCTTGCCAACGCCACCGCGGCGCTGTCCGGGCTGTCGGCCTGCGCCGGAGTGGTGGTCGCGCCCAAGATCGAGCGGCGCCTGCGGCAATTGGCATTCGTGCCGCTCGCCCCGGGGCAGGCGCTGGCCGTGGTCGTTGGCGAGGATGGCAGCGTCGAGAACCGGATGGTCGCGCTGCCCCCAGGGCTGACCGCCTCGGCTCTGGCCGAAATTGCCAGTTACGTGACCGCGCGGCTCGCCGGTTTGACGCTGACGGAGGCTGAGGCGCGGCTTCGGCAGGAGATCCGCGAGCGGCGCGAGGCACTGGACGCAGCGGCCGCGGAACTGGTCGCAACCGGTCTTGCCGAATGGCGGGAGGACGGACCGGCGCGCCCGGTCCTGATCGTGCGGGGGCAGGCGAATCTGCTGGACGAAGGCGCGGCGCTCGATCTTGAGCGGGTGCGCAAGTTGCTGGACGAACTAGAGGATCGCCAGGAAATTGTCCGGCTGCTGGAAGGAGCGCGCGAAGGCGAGGGGTGCCGGATCTTCATCGGATCCGAAAACCGGATGTTCGCCTTGTCGGGCTCCAGTGTCATCGCCGCACCCTATCGCGGGGCGGAAGGGCAGGTCGTGGGAGTGGTGGGGGTGATCGGCCCGACGCGGTTGAACTATGCCCGGATCGTGCCCATGGTTGATTATACAGCGCAAGCACTCACCAGACTGATGGGATAGGAATGAACGAGCGTTACGACGAGGCCGAGGAAATCCGCGCGGAGACTGCGGAGAACAGCCCCGAATTGCAGGAACATGATCAGTTCGCCGAGCTTCAAGCCAAGCTTGAGGAGGCACAAGCGAAGGCGCTCTACGCGGCGGCTGAAGTCCAGAACGTGCGCCGCCGAGCCGAGCAGGAGCGGGTGCAAGCGGTGACCTATGCCAACACCGGCTTTGCTCGCGACATGCTGAGCGTGAAGGACAATCTCGATCGCGCGCTGAGCCACATTCCCGAAGGCGCGCGCGAGGGCGAGCTCAAGAACTTCATCGAGGGCATCGAGGCGACCGCGCGCGAACTGGACGCGGTGTTCGGCCGCAACGGCGTGACCCGCGTCGAGGCCAAGGGCCTGTCGCTTGACCCCAACCGCCACCAGGCGATGATCGAGATTCCGAGCGATGCTGCGCCTGGCACGATCGTCGAGGAGATGCAGGCCGGTTACGTGCTGAAGGACCGCCTTCTGCGGCCGGCGCTGGTGGGCGTAGCCAAAGCGGGCTGAGACCTGCTCGACCCCGAAAAGAAAAGGGCCCGGCACCTCCCAGTGCCGGGCCCTTTTTGATTCATGCGCTTTCTTAGCCGCGCACGGGCGCCACGGCTGGCCGCGGCGGGGGCGGCGGAACCGCCGGGCAATTATCGGTAGCAAGAATCACTGATCCGTCACCGCACGTCTGAGTCGGCGGCGGCGGCGCAGGTGACGGCGGCGGCGGAGGAGGCGGAGGCGGCGGGGCTGCTTCGGCGCGGTTCGAAGCGAACTTGTAGCGCATGGTCAGCCCAATCTCGCGCGGACGACCGATGTTGTAGCCGAGCCGGGCACGTCCGCCGCGCTCGCGGTCGAACGACAGCAGCGCATTCTCGTCCAGCAGGTTGTTGGCATACAGCTGCAGGCCCAGCCCGCTGTCGAAGTCGATGCCAGCCGACAGGTTCACCAGGTCATAGGCCGGAAGCAGCAGGTTCACCTGGGTCGAAGCGGTCGCCGGCGCGCCGTTGAACGGCAGACCGGAAACGAAGGTGCGCGGATTATTCTCCTGGTCAGCCGGCTGCGTGTAGCGATTGCCGACCCGCTGCCAGCTTGCGGACACATACCATTCGGCGCTGTCGCTGAACCGGCTGCCATAAGTCGCCGAGGTGGCGAACTGATACTTCGGAACGCTCGGCAGGCGATTGCCATCGCGAATGCCGGTCGCGACGGTGAGAGCGCCCGGCAGGGTGGTGTCGAACTCCGCGTTCACCACGCTTCCGGCGAAGCTCAGGTCGAAGCCCGCAAACGGGCGGACGTTGAACTCAGCTTCGAGGCCGCGGGTGTGGGCCTTGTCGACGTTGAAGACAACGCGGCTCGAGCAGCTGCCGGCGTCAAGCGTCACCTGAAGGTTCTTGATGTCGGTGTAGAAGGCGGCGGCGTTGAAGGTCACCGGACCGCGGCTGTACTTGATCCCGCCTTCATAGTTCCACAGCGTCTCATCGTCATAGTTCTGGAAGCCGCCGAACAGGGCCAGGTCGTTACCTTGGCACAAGGGCACGTTCAGCGGGTCGTTGACCCCTCCCAGCCGGAAGCCCTTCGCTGCCTGTAGGTTGAGCGTCAGGTTGCGATTAGGCTCGAACGACAAGATGGCGCGCGGGCTGAAACCATTGGAGCTGGTCTTGTCAGCGATCCGGCGGTCGCCGTTTGCGAACAGGCCGCCCGAGATGAAGTCGCGACTTTCGGAGAAGTCGTAAAAACGGCCGCCGCCGGTCAACTTGACCATGCCGAAGTCGTAGGTGGCTTCACCGAACACGGCCTTCTGCTTAATATCGTAAGGAATGTCGGCGTTGTACGGCGAGTTTGCCCCGAAGCCGTTGCGGACGGCGGCCGACGTGCCGGCGCCGAGCTTCGCGTCGGTGGCCGCGTCGTAGCCGGGGGTCGGCAGGCGCTGCGTATATTCGCGGTCGACTCTGGAATAGAAGCCGCCGACGACCCACGAGAAGGGACCGCTACCAGTCGAGGACAGGCGAAGCTCCTGGCTCCATTGCTTGAGGTCGGTGGTGTCGACGAGGTTCGATGGCAGGTTTACGGCGGCCGCCGGAAACCCGAGGTCGACGGATACCGAGCCCGACAGCGCCGAAGCGTCACGGCTGACTAAGATGTCGCGGTCGATGTAGCTGGTGATGGAGGTCAGCTCGGCCGGGCCGAGATCGGCACTGGCCGTGAGGTCTGCAAGCCGGGTCTTATCGCGGAATTTCTCACGGAGAAGAAGATATTGCTCGCGCTCGTTGAACACCCGCGGCGGGGTGGTGAAGGGGTTGGAGTAGAGGTTAAAAATCTCCTGGCGGTTGAAGCCGTCGGCCTCAATCTCCTGATAAACGACTCGCGGGGTAAGGCGGATGCCGGGGGCCGGCTCCCAGAGCAGCGAGATGCGAGTGCCGAGGCGCTGGCCGTCGTTGACGTCCTTGCCCGCTGCCGGACCGACTGCATCGACGAAGCCGGCAAACTTGGTCCCGTAACCGACGATCCGAAGCGCGGCGGTGGACCCAAGCGGCAGGTTGATCGCGCCCTTGAGGTGACCGCCCTGACCGCCATCGGCGAGCGTGTTTATATTGGCTTCGATCAGCCCTTCGGTGCGGTCGGTGCGCGGCTGGTTGGTGATGTAGCGGATGGTGCCGCCGACGCTGCCCGAACCGAACAGCGTGCCTTGCGGCCCGCGGAGGGTTTCAACTCGATTGAGGTCGAACAGGTCGAAGTCGGGTGTGAACAGCGACAACGAAACGACGCTCTCGTCGAGGTAGACGCCGACCTGTTCCTTCACGCCCGGCTGGTCGCGGACGATCTGCCCGGCCGAAACGCCGCGAACGCTGACCTGGCTCTGTCCCGGCCCGAGGTTCTGGACCTGCAAGCCCGCGACGTTGCGGCTGATGTCCTCAATGGTGCCGGCATTGGCGCGCTGAATGTCTTCCTGCGTCTGGGCGTTAATCGAGAAGGGCACGTCTTGGACGGTCGAGGCGCGCTTGGTGGCCGTGACGATGATGTCCCCGAGGCTGGTCTCGTCCGCGTCAGGCGCGGGATCAGCGACAGTCGCGGTCGCGCCCTGTGCCTGGGCGTCGCCGGCCGTCTGCGCTGCAGCGGGCATCGCAAGAACGAAGGCGGCGGTGGTTGCGAGCAAGGTCCGGTGGCTGGCTGACAGGCGCATGGGCAGATTCCCCGATTTTTTCGTTACGGGGGCCAAGCTATCGCACGATGACGCCAAGTCGAGCGGCGGCGTGCCAATGTGGAGCGTTCAGTCCACAGTTGTGGCTTTGTGGCTACAGCTTGTTGAAGGGTAGGAGGGGCTCAATCAGGGCGAGGTCAGCGGCCTTGACCGGCCTGATCCCGCGGCGCTGGAGAAACGCGTGGCGGACGAGTTCGGCTTGCTGTTCGAGCCCGTAGCGCAGGAAGGGGCGACCTTCGCGATACTGGTAAGCGTAGCGGCAAAAGGGATGACGCATCAGCGGCAGGTAGAGGCGCCCTGAGCGGCCAGTCTGCCAGACGTGGGTCATTTCGTGGACGAAGAGGCCCTGCAACGTCCAGTCCGCCGCGCTGAAGTCCTCTCGCCAATTTGGATCATCCGGATGGAAGTGGATATGCCCGCACGGCGCCATCACGATTCCGCGCGGCTGAAAGGGCCACCATTTGCCGCGCACCAAGCGCACGGCGGGATAATCGATCGAGTCGCCGAACATCGATCGGGCCATCTCGATCTCGCCCGGGGTGAGAGGGCGCTGCGGCATCATGGGACACATCCTCTTGGCAAGGCGCGGGCGCCTCGCTAACGCACTGGCCAAAGGTTTCACGGAAGGAAAGTGTTGAGATGAGCGAGACCGCAGAACGGGTGAAGAAGATCGTTGTCGAGCATCTGGGCGTCGAAGCCGAGAAGGTGACGGAAGAAGCGAGCTTCATCGACGATCTGGGTGCCGACAGCCTCGACATCGTCGAGCTGGTCATGGCGTTCGAGGAAGAATTCGGCGTGGAGATCCCTGACGACGCGGCGGAGAAGATCACCACGGTCAAGGATGCCATCGACTATATCGACCAGCATCAGAGCTAAGCTCGTCCACACGAGCTCGCCGAGGCGATAGGAACAGGCTCGGCGTCGCCGGGCCTGTTTCCATATCCGGCTCGGAACGTGTCTACTTAGGGGAATGCTTATGCGTCGTGTCGTGGTGACGGGTCTCGGGCTGGTGACGCCGCTTGGGTGCGATGTCGAAACCGCCTGGAGCAACATCCTCGCATCCAAGAGCGGCGCGGGTCCGATCACCCGCTTCGATGCTTCCGATCAGAAATGCCAGATCGCCTGCGAGGTGAAGCCCGCCGACCATGAATATGGCTTCGATCCCGGCAAGCGAGTCGATCACAAGATCCAGCGCCAGGTCGATCCCTTCATCGTCTTCGGCCTCGACGCGGCCGGTCAGGCGCTCGAGGACGCCGGTCTCACCGATATGTCGGACGAGATGAAGCTCCGCGCCGGCTGCTCCATCGGTAGCGGCATCGGCGGCCTGCCGGGAATCGAGAGCGAAAGCCTGGTCCTGGCCGAGAAGGGCCCGGGCCGCGTGTCGCCGCACTTCGTGCACGGGCGCCTCATCAATCTCATCTCCGGCCAGGTCTCGATCAAATACGGTCTGATGGGTCCGAACCATGCGGTGGTGACCGCCTGCTCGACCGGCGCCCACTCCATCGGCGACGCGGCGCGGATGATCCGCGACGACGATGCCGACATCATGGTCGCGGGCGGCGCCGAGGCGACCATCTGTCCGATCGGTGTCGCTGGCTTCGCTCAGGCCCGCGCGCTCAACATGAGCTTCAACGATCGGCCCGAGCAGGCCAGCCGCCCCTACGACAAGGACCGCGACGGCTTCGTCATGGGCGAAGGCGCGGGCGTTGTGGTGCTCGAGGAATATGAGCATGCCAGGGCGCGCGGCGCCAAGATCTATGCCGAAGTGGTCGGCTACGGCCTGTCGGGCGACGCCTATCACGTGACAGCGCCGCACCCGCACGGCGCGGGCGCCGAAAACGCAATGCGGATGGCGCTGCGCAAGGCGGGCATGGAGCCTGGCGACATCGATTACATCAACGCGCATGGCACCTCGACCATGGCCGACACGATCGAGCTTGCCGCGGCCAAGCGGGTGTTCGGGGACGACCTTGGCGGCGCATCGATGAGCAGCACCAAGTCGGCCATCGGCCACCTGCTGGGCGGGGCTGGCGCGGTGGAGAGCATCTTCTGCATCCTCGCGCTGCGCGACCAGATCGTGCCGCCGACGCTCAATCTCGACACGCCGGACGAGGGGACCGAGGGCGTCGACCTGGTGCCGCATCACGCCAAGAAGCGTGAGGTGAAGGCGGTGCTGAACAACAGCTTCGGCTTTGGCGGGACCAACGCTTCGCTAATCCTGAAGGCAGTCTAAGCGCGGTGCCCTGGTTTCGGCCGGGGCACTTGCCTCACTCTACATCTCACCGCGGGCGCGGCGGATGGCGAACCACTTTCTGACATTGGCATTATGCTCGGCCAGCGTCTTCGCGAACACATGCCCGCCGGTGCCGTCGGCCACGAAGTAGATGAATTGGTGCGGCTCGGGATCGAGCACCGCCGCGATACTGGCCCGGCCGGGGTTGGCAATGGGACCAAGCGGCAGGCCGGGGCGGCGATATGTATTGTAGCCGGTGTCGGCGTTCAGCTCCGAACGGAGAATGCGGCGGCCAAGCGGTTTGCCCTTGGTCACCGGGTAGATGACCGTCGGATCGGCATCGAGCTTCATCCCAATCTTCAGCCGGTTGCAATAAACCCCGGCCACCGCTCGGCGCTCAGCGGGCTTGCCGGTCTCTTTCTCGACGATCGAGGCGAGGGTGATGGCTTCCTGCGGCGTAGCGACTGGGCAGGTGCCGACCTTTCGCTTGGGCCACAGCTCCGCGATCGTGCGGTCCATCGCCGCCTTCATTCGCGCCGCCACCGCCGCGCGTGGCTCACCGCGACCGAAGCTGTAGCTGTCGGGTAGCACCGAGCCTTCCGCGATCGCCGGCACCGGGCCGCTGAGATAGGGTACTGCGGCGAGTTTCTCGGCGACGAGGATGCTGGGCGTGCCCTCGGGAATGGTGACGAGGCGCTGGACCGGCTGGCCGTGCTGGAGAATGTCGAGCAGCCTCGCGCCGCTTGTGCCGGCCGGAATCTCGAACTCGCCCGCCTGAATGCCGTCGGACGAACCGAACAGCCGAGCAAAAAGCCGATAGGTCGTGCAATTGCCGGGAATGAGCCCGCGCCGGTCGAGCTCTGGACACAAGCTGGTGAGGGTCGCGCCTTCGGCGACCGTGACCGTTTCAGCTTTCGATGCTCCGCCGCCTTGCCATAAGAGCAGGAAGGCAGCCACGGCGGCAATCAGCGCCAGCAGCGGTAGGCCGATGAGAAGCCGCTTCATGCGGTAAAGGCGACGGCCGGGACATAGCCGACGAGCCCACCGGCATAGCCCCAGGCCCAGCCGCCCTTCCTGTCGAGAATGCGGACAGAGGCGCCCGCCTCAAGCTCGCTCAACTGCTCACTATCGGCAGAAGGCGCGGCGTGAAGCGGGGCAGCACGCTTCAGCTGGCATTCCAGCGGCTCGACATAGTGCGAGGCGATGACGGTACCGGCGAGCGCTATGTCCGCCAGGTCCTGGCGATAAGCGTGGGTCGCGGGGTCGGGGTGGGCGGACGGGCCGGCTAGGGAAAAGCCGCCGGCCGGTGCCTCAGCGATGGGCGTGGGCGAGTTGGCCGAGGGCTGGCCGCCGGTCCGCGTCGCCGCGGTCGCCGCCACGCTCGCTGCCCCTGATATTGCGCTTGAAGCCTTCAAGGAAATCCGCCCCGCTGCTGGTCCGGACGACAAACACGTTTCGGCGGTCGTCCTGGTCTCGTTCGCGGCGCAGATAGCCGAGCGCACCCAAGGTATTCAAGGCGCGGGTGACGACGGGCTTGGAAACACCCAGCACGCGGGCGAGGCCACGAACGGTGTGCGGACCGGGGGTGAGATAGACGATCATCAGCAGCGCCATCTGCCGATTGGTCAGGTCGGGCTCGCCCGACCGGACGTAACCAACAAGGGCCCGCATCCACCCGCTTAGCGATGCATCGCTCATTGGTCCGCAAACTCCTCGCCTGCCTAGCGTGCCCTGTTAACCGGCGAGGAACCGAAATGTTGCGCTTCTCCGAACTTGGATTGGAAAAACAGTCGCTAAGTGCGACGGAACCGGCGGGACAGTGCAGCGTGCACGGCACGGAGGCCAAGCGCCTCGCCGCCCTTGGGACGCCCAGGCTTGGGAGCTGGACGCCAGGCAAAGGTATCGAGATGTGCCCAGGCGCTGCCCTCGGGGATGAAGCGGCGAAGGAACAGGGCGGCGGTGATGGTTCCGGCGAACGGCGAGTCGGCGCTGTTGGAAAGATCCGCAAGGTCGCTCTTCAGCATGTCGTCGTAACCATCCCACAGCGGCAGGCGCCACAGCGGATCACCCACATCGGTTCCGGCAGTCAGGAGGTCGGCGGCAAGGCTGTCGTCGTTGCTGAAGGTGGCGGGAAGGTCGGGACCAAGGGCGACCCGCGCCGCGCCGGTGAGGGTAGCAAAGTCGACGATGGTCGTAGCGCCTTCCTCGCCGGCGCGAGTCAGCGCATCGGCCAGGATCAGCCGGCCCTCGGCGTCGGTGTTGTCGATCTCGACCGTCAGGCCGTGTCGGCTGGTGAGAATGTCGCTCGGCCGGAAGGCGGCACCGGCAACGGCATTTTCGACCGCCGGAATCAGAAGGTGAAGGCGCACCGGCCAGCGTTCGGCGACGATCAGCCGGGCGAGCGCCAGCGCGTGGGCTGCGCCGCCCATATCCTTTTTCATCAGTCGCATGCCGGCTGCGGGCTTGAGGTCTAGGCCGCCGGTATCGAACACCACCCCCTTGCCGACGATAGCGAGTTTGGGATGCGCGGGGTCGCCCCAGCGTGCTTCGATAAGTCGGGGTGCGCGGGCGGGCACGGCGGCGGCGCCCACCGCGTGGATCATCGGATAGCCCTGCTCGAGCGCATCACCCTTGGTGACTTCGACCTCGGCTCCGGAGGCGCCTGCCCAATCGCGTACGGCGCGTTCGAGTTCGGCTGGGCCGAGGTCGGCAGCGGGGGTGTCGACAAGGTCCCGGACGAGCGAGGTTGCTTCGGCGAGGCGCACGGTTTCGTCGACCCGTGCGGGCTCGGCGCTCAGCAGGATGCGCGCACCGACCGGCGGCTCGGGCTTGCTCTTGTAGGCGGTCAAGCGATGCTGAGCGAGGAGCCAGCCAAGCGCCGCGGCGCCCGGCAGCATCTTGCCGGCAAGGCGGTACGAGCCCTCGGGCAGCCGGTCAGCCGCAGCCGCCAGGCACCAGGGCGTGAGAGCGGAGAGCTTGGCTATGCCAACGAGTGCTTCCCACTCGCCCGGCGTCGTTCCCGAAATTATCAGAACTTGCCCCGCCTTGCCTTCAAAGCGGGAAGCCTCGACCAACGCGCGGCGCGGGCCGGCGTGAGCCTTCAACCATTCGGGCAGAAGTGCCGTATCGATCAGGTGGAGGGAACGGGCGGGCTCGCCGCGGTCAGGGCGGAGCAGGGCGGCAAAATCGGTCATCGCCATGTCCTTAGCCGCAAAGGCGGCCCAGCCGAAACCCGGACCTCAGTCGCCGGGGCTCGCGGCAGAGCCGGCGAGAAGACCGCCGTCGATGTGGAATTCCGACCCAGTCACGTAGGCGCTCTCGTCGGCGGCGAGATAAGCGACCATGGCCGCAACCTCTTCGGGCATTCCGAAGCGGCGGAGCGGCGTGTCGGCGACCATCGCGGCCATCTTGGCCTCGCGGTCTGGGCCATTGCCGATCAGCGCTTCCCACATCGGCGTCAGGATGGCGGCGGGGTGGACGCTGTTGCAGCGGATGCGCCAGCCCTGCTGCGCGCAATAGAGCGCGACCGACTTACTGTGATTGCGGATGGCGGCCTTGGACGAGGCGTAAGCGGCGGCGCCGGGAATGCCGACCAGCCCAGACCGCGAGGAAATGTTGATGATCGAGCCGTCGCCCTTCACCTTCATGGCGCGAATGGCATAGCGGCAGCCGAGGAAGGTGCCATCGAGGTTGGTGCGGTGCACCGCTTGCCATTCCTCGAGGCTCGCATGCTCAGGGTCGTGAGCTATCGGTGCGCCTTCGAAGCCTGTCACGCCCGCATTGTTGACCAGGACGTCGCAAGAAGGGTGAAGGCGTATGAGTTCGACCCAATGCTCTTCCTCACGCACGTCGAGGAGGAGGAAGTCGGCGCCAAGCGCTTCGGCAACCGGAATCCCGGCGGCCTCGTCGACGTCGGTCATCACCACGCGGGCCCCCTCCTCACGGAAGCGCGCGGCGATGGCGTGACCGATGCCGCGGGCGGCACCGGTGACAATGCAGAGCTTATCCTCGAGCCGCCTCATGCGCCTGCTCCTCGACCGGAACACCGAACAGATCGTGCTCGTCGGCTTCCTCGATCAGAACCGTGGCGAAATCGCCGGCAACGAGGTGACCGGCGTCGCGAAGGTGCACTTCGCCGTCGATCTCCGGCGCGTCGGCCTTGCTGCGGCCGGTCGCACCGCCGGTCTCGGCATCGACCGCGTCGATGATGATGTCGATGCTCTGCCCGACCTTGGCGGCGAGCTTCTCAGCCGAGATGCGCGCGGTGAGCTCCATCACACGGGCGTAGCGTTCTTCCTTGACCTGTTCGGGCACGTGACCCGGGAGATCGTTCGCGGGCGCGCCCTCGACCGGCTCGAACCGGAAAGCGCCGACGCGGTCGAGGCGGGCTTCGGTGAGCCACTGCAGGAGGTATTCGAAGTCCTCCTCAGTCTCGCCGGGGAAGCCGACCACGAAGGACGAGCGGATGGCGATGTCGGGCACTTCGCGGCGCCACTGGACTAGCCGCTCGAGAACGCGGGCCTCGTTGGCAGGGCGACGCATCGCCTTCAGCACCTTGGGACTGGCGTGCTGGAAGGGGATGTCGAGGTAAGGGAGGATCAATCCCTCTGCCATCAGCGGCATGACCCGGTCGACGTGCGGATAGGGGTAGACGTAGTGGAGGCGGACCCACGGCTTGGTGCCGTCAGGCGCGCGAAGCTCGCCTAGGGCGCGGGCGAGGTCGGTCATGTGCGCGCGAACTTCGCCGCCCTTCCACGGCCATGCGGCGTGCTTGAGGTCGAGGCCGTAGGCACTGGTGTCCTGGCTGATGACCAGCAACTCACGGCTGCCCTGCGCTAGCAGCTTTTCGGCTTCTCGGAGGATCGCGTCGGGGCGGCGGCTGGCGAGGTCGCCCCGGATCTGCGGAATGATGCAGAAAGCGCAGCGATGATTGCAGCCTTCGGAAATCTTTAGATAGCTGTAGTGACGCGGCGTCAGGGTCAGCTGAGGCGAGGCCTGGGGCACGAGGTCGAGGTAAGGCGAGCGCGGCGCCGGCGCGGCGTCGTGGACCGCGGCAACGACGTCCTCATAGGCATGGGCGCCGGTAATCGCGAGAACGTTCGGGAAGCGAGCGCGGATGACTTCGGCCTCGCGGCCCATGCAGCCGGTGACGATGACGCGGCCATTCTCGGCCAGTGCTTCGCCGATCGCCTCGAGGCTTTCTTCCTTGGCAGAATCGAGAAAGCCGCAGGTGTTGACCAGCACCACGTCGGCGCCCTCGTAGTCGGCGCTCATCTGATAGCCGTCCGAGCGCAGCTGACCGAGGATCCGCTCGCTGTCGACGAGGTTCTTGGGACAGCCGAGACTGACCATGCCGACACGCGGCGGGGTGGGAAGAACTGTTGCCATGGGAAGGCTGGCGCCCTTAGCCGAAAAGTGCGGCCAAAGCTAGGCGAGCGCTATTTCCGGATGGTTTCGTTCAGCACGGCCAGGCGGATGCCATATTTGAACGCTTCCAATCGGTTGAGGATGGTGCGGCCATCTGCCTGGAGCGCAAGCTGCTGGCGGATCTTCATACCGCTTGGCGTCGTGTAGCGGATGTACGCGCGGGGGCCGCGCAGATCCATCGCGACAATGCTTTGCGCGTCGGTGAGTGTGCCGAGATAGCCGCCATTCGGAAGAGTGCGGATGGTCCACAGGCGAGTGCGCGGCGGCTTGCTGCCTTCAGCGATGCGCTGGACGAGGTTCAGCGTGTCGCCTTGCCGAGTACCGCGGCTTTCGACGGAGATCGGGACATCCCTGCCGACGATGGGGTCGAGCATGCCGGTGCCGCGGCTGTCGCCGGTGAAGAAAGCGACAGGGTCGAGGCGAGCGGAGCCGGCCGGAAGATCGGTGCGGACGCAACCGGCGAGCGCCAGTGCGAGGACCGGTAAAGCGGCGGCCTTAGCGGTTACGGACGAGCGCATCGACGACTCCCGGATCGGCCAGCGTGCTGGTGTCGCCAAGCTGGTCGAGCTGACCTTCGGCGATCTTGCGGAGGATGCGCCGCATGATCTTGCCGCTACGGGTCTTGGGCAGCCCTGGCGCGAACTGGATGCGCTCGGGGATGGCGAGGGCACCGATGTGCTTGCGGACTTCGGCGTGCAGTTCGCGGATGATGTGCTCGCCGCCTTCCTCGCCCGCTTTGAGGGTGACGAAGGCGTGGATGCCTTGGCCCTTGAGGTCATGCGGCGCGCCGACCACGGCCGCTTCGGCGACGAGCGGGTGGGCGACCAGGGCGCTCTCGACTTCGGCAGTGCCGATTCGATGGCCGGAGACGTTGATGACGTCGTCGACCCGGCCGGTGATCCAATAGTCTCCGTCCTCGTCCCGGCGGCAGCCATCGCCGGTGAAGTAGAGGCCGGGGTAGGTAGAGAAATAAGTATCGATGAAACGCTGCGAATCGCCCCACACGGTGCGCATCTGGCCGGGCCACGATCCGCGCAGGCAGAGGTTACCGCTGACATCGTTGCCGGCGATCTCGCGCCCTTCGGCATCGACCAGCAAAGGTTCGATCCCGGGAAGAGGCTGGGTAGCGCTGCCGGGCTTCATGCTGGTGGCGCCGGGGAGCGGGGTCATCAGAATGCCGCCGGTTTCGGTCTGCCACCAGGTGTCGACGATCGGCAGGCGACCGTCGCCTACCACGTCATGATACCAGCGCCAGGCCTCGGGGTTGATCGGCTCACCGACGGTGCCGAGCAGGCGGAGGCTGTCGCGGCGGTGCTTGGTCACCGGCTCGTCGCCCTCCCGCATCAGGGCGCGGATGGCGGTGGGCGCGGTGTAGAGGATGGTGACGCTGAGGCGATCGATGGTTTCCCACAGGCGTGAGGCGTCTGGGTAGGTGGGCACGCCGTCGAACATGACGGTCGGCGTACCAGCCATCAGCGGCCCGTAGAGCGTGTAGCTGTGGCCGGTGATCCAGCCGATGTCGGCGGTGCACCAGAAGAGGTCGTCGGGCTTGGGATCGAACACCCAGTCGAAGGTGGCGGCGAGCCACACGGCATAGCCGCCGGTGGTGTGGACCGCACCCTTGGGCTTTCCGGTCGAGCCCGAGGTGTAGAGGATGAACAGCGGGTCTTCGGCCGCCATCGGCTCTGCCGGGCAATCGGCGGATAGGCGGTCGCGGTGGTCTTCCCAGTGGAGGTCGCGGCCGTCCTGTATGGTAACGTCGGCGCCGGTGCGGGTGACGATGATCACCGTGTCGACGCCGGACGCGAGGTCGCAGGCGGCGTCGACGTTCGCCTTCAGCGGAATGCGCTTGCCGCCGCGGACACCCTCGTCGGCGGTGATGACGACCTTTGCGCCGCAATCGTCGATGCGCCCGGCGAGGCTTTCGGGCGAGAAGCCGCCGAACACCACCGAATGAACCGCACCGATCCGGGCGCAGGCGAGCATCGCCGCCGCTGCTTCGGGGATCATCGGCATGTAGATCATTACCCGGTCGCCCTTGCCGACGCCGCGTTCCTTCAGGAGGTTGGCGAACCGGCAGGTGAGGGCGTGTAGCTCGGCATAGGTGACCGAGCGGCCGGCGCCCGGCTCGTCCGGTTCGAAGACGAGCGCAGTGTCGTCCGCGCGCTCGGGCAGGTGGCGGTCGAGACAATTGGCCGACAGGTTGAGGATGCCGTCCTCATACCAGCGGATGTGAAAGTTGGAGCGATCGAAGGAGACATCGCCAGTCTTCGTCGGGAAGCGCTCCCAGTCGAGCCGCCGCGCTTGCCCCTCCCAGAACAGGTGGGGATCGGCCGCATAGGCCGAGTGAAGCGCGGCAAGGCTCTCAGGGGTCATCTAGGCAGTCTGCTCCATGTCGATGACGAAGCGATAGCGGACGTCATTCTTGAGCAGGCGATCGTAGGCCTCGTTGACCTGATCGATCGCGATATGCTCGGTTTCGGGGTAGATGCCGTGCTCGGCGCAGAAATCGAGCATCTCCTGCGTTTCGGGAATGCCGCCGATCGCCGAACCGCCAACCGCGCGGTTCCACCAGATGAGCTGGAAGCCGGTAAAGCCCGGCATCGGGGTGAGCGCACCGACGATCACCATCCGCCCCGAGCGACCGAGCAAATTGAGATAGCCGTCGATCTCGTGGCTGACCGGAATGGTGTTGAGGATGAAGTCGAAACGGGTCGCCGCCGCTTTCATCTGCTCGGGGTCGGTGGAGACGATCACGTCATGCGCGCCAAGCTCACGCGCGTCCTGGCCCTTTTCGGGCGTGGTGGTGATCATGGTGACGTGCGCGCCCATCGCGGCGGCAAGCTTCACCCCCATGTGGCCGAGGCCCCCTAGACCGACCACCGCGACCTTGGTGCCGAGTCCCACGTTGTACTGGCGCAGCGGCGAGTAAGTGGTGATGCCGGCGCACAGCAAAGGCGCGACCTTCGCGATGTCCATGCCTTCCGGCACCTTGCAGACGAAGTGATCACGAACGACGATGTGGTCGGAGTAGCCGCCCTTGGTGATCGTCCTGTCGTGGAAGTCCTTGCTGTTGTAGGTCTGGATGCAGCCCTTGCGGCAGAAGACTTCCCAGCCTTCCAGACACTGGTCGCATTCCATGCAGCTGTCGACCATGCAGCCGACCGCAACGGTGTCGCCCACCTTGTGCTTGGTTACCTCGGGGCCGACCTTGGTCACCGTGCCGACGATCTCGTGGCCGGGGACGACCGGAAATTGGCTTCCACCCCAATCGTTGCGGCAGACGTGAAGGTCGGAATGACAGATGCCGGCGTGGGTGATCTTGATCGCCACGTCATTGGGACGAAGGTCGCGGCGTTCGAACTCCATTGGGCGCAGCGGCTGGTCGGCGGCGTCGGTGCCCCAGCCTTTGGCGGTGGTCGGCATATCTTATTGATCTCCTGCGCGGGCCAGCGTGCGCTGGGCCTGGGTAAGATGGGGTTTGTCGACCATTCGGCCGCCTACGCTCAACACGCCGGCCGACGGATCGGCTGCAAAGGCTTCGACGATCGCGCGGGCATTGGCGACCTGGTCGGGGGTGGGGGAGAAAGCGGCGTTGATCGGGCCAACCTGCGCCGGGTGGATCGCCAGCTTGCCGGTGAAGCCGTCGCGGGCGGCGTCTAGCGCTTCGTCGATGAGGCCGGGTTCGTCACGAAAGTCGGCGAAGACGCCGTCGACCGGCTGCACTCCGGCTGCCGCAGCGCCGGCGAGGGTGAGGGTGCGGGCAAGCTGGTAGGGCGCGGTATAGCGGCCCTTGCCGTCCTTGTTCGAGGCAGCTCCGAGCGCGGCGGAAAGGTCTTCGGCACCCCAGCTCATCGCGGTCAGGGGCGAGTCCTTGACGTCACGGTAGGTGACGAGGCCGAACAGCGAGGCAGCGGTCTCGGTGACGATGGCGTGGATCGGGATCGACCCCGAGCGGTGCGCGAGCTCGGTGATGTCGGCGCCGCTTTCCGCCTTGGGCAGGACGAGGCCGTGGATGTCTGCTTTCCCGAGCAGCTCGAGATCGAGCCGGTGGTCCTCGGTCCGGAGCGGGTTGATGCGGACCCACCATTGTGGGCCGCCGGAGCGCGCAGGGAGATTGCGGAGGAGGTCGCGGGCCAGCGCCTTGTTGGCAGCGACGACGCTGTCCTCAAGGTCGAAGATCAGCGCATCGGCCTCGCTTTCGAGCGCGCGGGCGATCTTCTTCTCGCTGTCGGCAGGGACGAACAGCCAGGAGCGCGGCTGGCGGCTCATGCGGCGGCTTTCTGGATGAGCGCGGTGCGCTTCATGGTGCAGACAGTCTGGCCACGCTGATTGATCGCGCGATGTTCCCAGGTGACGAGGCCGGCGGTGGGGCGTGACTTGCTGTCGCGCTTGGAGAGGCAGTTGCTCTCGAAGTGGAGCGTGTCGCCGATGAACACTGGGCTTGGCAAGCGCACCTCGTCAAAGCCGAGGTTGGCGACCAGCACGCCTTCGGTCGTGTCGGCGACCGACGCGCCGACCAGCAGGCTGAAGGTGAAGCAGCTGTTGACGAGGATCCTGCCGAACTCGGTGTCCTTGGCGGCCTCGGCGTCGAGGTGCAGGGGCTGGGGATTATGGGTGAGGGTGGAGATCAGGAGATTGTCGGTCTCCGTCACCGTGCGGCGGAGAGCGTGAGCGACCGTGTCGCCTTCCTTCCACTCGTCATAAAAGCGTCCGGGCATGGAGGGGGCTTAGGCTCCGCTTCAGCCGATGAGAAGCCCCGCCATCGCTTCGGTGATCGCCTCTCCATCAAGGCGATATTCGCCGTAGAGGTCGGGAAGGTTGCCGGTCTGGCCGAAGCGGTCGACGCCGAGCGGCGCGACGCGGTGGCCGAGCACGCTGCCGAGCCACGAGAGCGAGGCGGGGGCTGCGTCACACAGGGTAACGAGGCGAGCAGTCGGCGACAGGCGTGAGAGGAGGGTCGCGGCGTGGCTTGGTTGCCTTTCACCGCGCCATTCGGCGGCCTGCGCCGCGCTCCAGCCGCGGTGGAGGAGATTGGGGCTGGTGACGCTGAGCAGGCCGAGGCCGGGGACGTCTTCGCGCAGCGCATCGAAGGCGGCGAGGGCTTCGGGCATGACCGCGCCCATGGCGACGATGGCTGCTTCGGCGTGGGGGCCGGGCTCGCGCAGCCAATAGCCGCCGGCGAGCGCGTCGGCTTGCCAGGCGTCGGAGGCGCGGGGTTCCTGCACAATGCTGCGGGTGGAGAGGCGAAGGTAGGTCGACTCGCCGACGGGATCGTCGATCAGGCGGAAGGCTTCGCGCATGAACAGGGCGAGTTCGTCGGCGAAAGCGGGCTCGTAATGGCGCAGGCCCGGCTGCCCTAGGGCGATCAGCGGCGGGTTGATCGACTGGTGCGCGCCGCCCTCCGGTCCGAGAGTCAGGCCCGAGGGGGTGGCGACGAGGAGGAAGCGCGCGTCTTGGTAACAGCCGTAGTTGAGGCTATCAAGACCGCGGGCAATGAAGGGGTCGTATAGGGTGCCGATCGGCACCAGCCGGTGGCCGAACAGATCGCCCGAGAGGCCGGCGGCGGCGAGCATCAGGAACAGATTGGATTCGGCGATACCGAGCTCGACGTGCTGGCCAGCGTCCTTCGCAGCCCACTTCTGCGCCGAGGGGATCTTGGCTTCGGCGAAGACGTCCTTGATCCCGCGCCGTTGGAACAGGCCGCGGTTGTTCACAAAGGCGCCGAGATTGGTGGAGACGGTGACGTCGGGCGAGGTGGTGAGGACGCGGTCGGCGAGCGCATCACCCGACTTGCCGAGGTCGAGGAGGATGCGGCCGAACGCAGCCTGCGTGCTTTGCTCTTCGCCGGTGGGGGTGGGCAAGGCAGGGACCGACCAGCGCGTGAAGTTGCGCGGCTCTCTCTCACGGCGAACCTTGGTCGATGCAATTAGCGCTTCAACGCCGGTGCGAGCATTGCCTCCAAGGCCGGCGAGCGGTTCCCATTCCGACCCTGCGGCGATGCCGAGGCTGTCGCGATAGGCGGCGAACTGGGTCGGATTCATCAGCCCCGCGTGATTGTCCTTGTGGCCGGCAAAGGGCAGGCCGTAGCCCTTGACCGTCCAGGCGATGAAGACGGTGGGAACGTCATCCTGGCAGGCGGCAAAGGCCTCGGTCAGGCTTTCAAGGCAGTGGCCGCCAAGGTCGCTCATCAAGGCGGCGAGCTGCTCGTCATCGACGCTAGCGAGGAACGGCTTGGCCGTGTCGCCAAGATCAGCTTCGATCCGCTTCCGCCACGCTCCGCCGCCCTGATAAAGGAAGGCGCTGTGGTCGGCGTTGGGGAGCGCTTCGAGCCAGTCCTTGAGCGCCGGCTGATCGGCGAGTGCGGCGGTGAGGCGCTTGCCGTGGCGAAGCTCGACCACTCGCCAGCCGCAGGTCCGGAAAATGTCGTCGAACCGCTCGAACATGCGGTCAGGGCTGGTCGCGTCGAGGCTCTGGCGGTTGTAGTCGACGATCCACCACAGGTTGCGGACGTCGTGCTTGTGGCCTTCGATCAGCGCTTCGTAGATATTGCCTTCGTCGAGCTCGGCATCGCCCATCAAGGCCACGAAGCGGCCGCGCTGGTCCTGCGGGAGTGCACCTCGCGCCGAAAGCCAGTCCTGCACCAGGCTGGCGAACAGGGTTATGGCGACGCCAAGGCCAACCGAGCCGGTGGAGAAATCAACCGGGATGCGGTCCTTGGTCCGGCTGGGGTAGCTTTGCGCGCCGCCGAAGCCGCGGAAGTTTTCCAGCGTGGCGCGATCCTGCGACCCAAGCAGATAGTGAATGGCGTGCAGCACCGGGCCGGCATGGGGCTTTACCGCCACCCGGTCATTGGGGCCTAGCGCGTCGAAATAGAGCGCGGCCATGATCGCCGCCATGGACGCGCTCGACGCCTGATGCCCGCCGACCTTCAGCCCGTCCGCACTCTCCCGCACGTGATTGGCGTGGTGGATGATGTTCGAGGCAAGGAAGCGGAGGCGTTCTTCGAGGGTGCGGAGGGCGGCGATGTCGGTCGGCATGCCCCCGCGGTTAGCGCCCTCAGGCCGTCATGGCGAGGTCGTTCGGAACGGCGATCTTCACCGGCTCGTCGGGCGCGTTCGCCGCATCGAACCGCTCCTGCGCAGCGCGGATGCAGGCGATATGCGCGATGGCCCAGCTGCCGAGTGCCTCGACCGGTTCAATCAAGCTCCGCCCGAGTTCGGTCAGCGCATAGGTGACCCGCGGCGGCACGGTGGGCTCGACCGTCCGGCTGACGAGGCCGTCACGCTCCAGCCCGCGCAAGGTCAGGGTCAACATCCGCTGGCTGATCCCGTCGATCTCACGCTTCAATTCGTTGAAGCGGTGTGGCGCGCGGGCAAGGATCATAACGATCAGCACCGACCACTTGTCCCCGATGCGATTGAGCACCGGCGTCACATTGCGGCAGCCTGCCGCGCGCAGGCCATTTTCTTCCATCGTTCCAGTATCATGCATGTGCCCTGATACCCTCCATGTGCGTTCTTGAGATGATCCGAAGACCAGTTACCTATGGTGTCCAGGTAATCATTTGTGACTGGAGATACAATGTCAGCGTCCAACACCATCCTTCGCATCGACAGCTCGATCACCGGCGAGAACAGCGTCAGCCGGCAGATCACAAGCCGCATCGTCGAGCAGCAGCTTGCCGCCCGTCCGGATGCGCAGGTCATTGATCGCGACCTTGTCGCCAATCCGATCGCCCACCTCACGCTCGACCAGTTCGCCGACGCGAGCGTGCTCGACGAGTTCCTCGCTGCCGACACGGTGGTGGTCGGGGCACCGATGTATAACTTCACGCTGCCGAGCCAATTGAAGGCCTGGATCGACCGGCTGGCGGTGAATGGCCGCACCTTCCGGTACACCGCTGAGGGAGTGCCACAGGGTCTGGCCGGACCCAAGCGGGTGATCATCGCCCTGTCGCGCGGCGGCTATTACGGAGCCGAGCAAGGCAACGCCGATTTCGAGCATCTCGAAAGCTATTTGAAGGCGTTCTTCGGCTTCATCGGGATCGTCCCCGAGTTCGTCCGTGCCGACGGCATCAATCTCGGGCCGGAAGTGAAGGCCAAGTCGGTCGAGAATGCGCTGCGCGAAGTGGACCTGCTCGCGGCGTGAGGGTTGGTCGTCCCGGGTCAAACCGGGACGACATCCTGGGTCAGGCTAGCAGGCGCAGCGGGTTTTCGATCAGGGGCTTCAGCGCCTGCAAGAAGCTGGCGGCGTCCCAACCATCGACTACGCGGTGATCGCACGACAGCGAGAGGTTCATCCGCTTGCGGATCTCGAGCTCGCCGTTCACCGGCACGACTTTGTCCTCGACCTTGTTGACCGCAATCGTGGCGACCTGCGGGGGCGAGATGACCGGGGTTGAGACGACGCCGCCCATCGGCCCCAGCGAGCTGATGGTGAAGGTCGGATTCGAGAGTTCCTCACGGGTCGCCTTGCCGGTCTTCGCGGCGTCCGACAGGCGCGCGACTTCGCTCGCGAGCTGCCAGATCGACAGCCGCTCGGCGTTGCGGATGACCGGCACCATCAGCCCGTTCGGTGTCTGCGCGGCCATGCCCATGTGAACACCGCCGTGGCGGGTAATGACGTTCGCTTCATCATCATAGGTGGCGTTGATCATCGGGAAGTCGGCGAGCGCCTTGTTCAGCGCGGTGATTAGGAAAGGCAGCAGGGTGAGCTTGGGGTTCTGGCCGCGGTCGCGGTTCATCATCGCGCGGGTCTCTTCCAGGGCGGTGACGTCGAATTCTTCGACGAGGGCGAAGTGTGGAATGCGGCGCTTGGCCGCCTGCATGTTCTCCGCAATCTTGCGGCGGAGGCCGACGACCTTGATTTGCTCGTCCGCACGCAGCGCGGTGGCGCGGCCGGAGACCTGCCCGCCGCTGTAAAGAAGATAGGCGTCGAGGTCGGCGTGGCGGATGTGCTCGCCCTGGTGCTTCACCTGAGCGAGGTCGATCCCAAGGTCGCGGGCGCGGGCGCGGACGGCAGGAGTCGTCAGGACCTGGGTCTTGTGCGTGTCCGCAAGTGAGGCCGCCGGAGCGGGCTCGGGCTGCGGCTGCGGAGCCGGAGTTACGGGCGCGGTTTCTTCGGCGACTTCGAGCGTCGGATTGGCTTCTTCCTGAGCCTGGGTCGGAACGGCGGCACCGTCGGCGAGCGGGACTTCCTCAGCCTCAGACGGGCTCACGGCAGTGTCAGCGCCCTCGGTCTCGATTTCAACCAGCACCGAACCGATCGCGATCTGGTCGCCGACTTCGCCCGCGAGCTTTCGGACGACGCCCGCGACGGGCGATTCCATCTCCACGGTTGCCTTGTCGGTCATCATATCGGCGAGCTGCTGGTCTTCCTCGACCCGGTCGCCGACCTTGATGTGCCAGGCGACGATCTCGGCCTCGGCAATGCCTTCGCCGATGTCGGGGAGCTTGAAGAGATAGGTCGCCATTAGTCTGCCATGACCTTTTCTAGGGCTTGTTTCATGCGGATCGGGCCGGGGAAATAGATCCACTCGTAGGCGTGGGGGTAGGGCGTATCCCAACCCGACACGCGCCCGACCGGCGCTTCGAGGTGATAGAAGCAACGCTCCTGGACGAGGGTCACGAGTTCGGACGCGAAGCCGCTGGTCTTGGTCGCTTCCTGAACCACCAGGCATCGACCGGTCTTCTTCACGCTTTCCTCAATTGTCTCGATGTCGACCGGCACGAGGGTGCGCAGGTCAATGACCTCGGCGTCGATCCCATTCTCTTCCACGGCGGCGAGCGCGACGTGGACCATGGTGCCGTATGCAAGGACGGTAAGGTCGTTGCCGGGACGGACAACCGCGGCCTTGCCTAGCGGCACGGTGTAATGGCCATCGGGGACCTCGGACGCTTCATGCTTGGCCCACGGCTTGACCGGGCGGTCGTGATGACCGTCGAAGGGGCCGTTGTAGATGCGCTTGGGCTCGAAGAAGACGACGGGGTCGGGGTCTTCGATGGCGGCGATCAGCAGGCCCTTGGCGTCGTAGGGCGTCGAGGGGATGACGACCTTGAGTCCCGCCACGTGCGTGAACAGCGCCTCCGGGCTCTGGCTGTGGGTCTGGCCGCCGAAAATACCGCCGCCGTAGGGCGAGCGGATCACCATCGGCATGGTCCACTCACCGGCAGTACGGTAGCGCATACGAGCGACTTCGGAGACGATCTGATCGTAGCCGGGGTAAATATAATCAGCGAACTGGATCTCGATCACCGGCTTCAGGCCGTAAGCGGCCATGCCGACCGCCGCGCCGACGATCCCGCCTTCGCTGATCGGGGCGTCGAAGCAGCGTTCCTTGCCGAATTCCTTCTGAAGGCCGGCGGTAGCGCGGAACACGCCGCCGAAATAGCCGACGTCCTCGCCGAACACGACGATGTCGGGATCGGCCGCCATGGCGACGCGGTGGGCGTCGTTGATCGCCTCGATCATGTTCTTGGTCGGCATCAGCTGGCGTCCCGTCCGAGGAAGATGCGGGCTTCGCCAAGCGCGGCGTCGCGCTGTTCGGCAAGGTGCCAGGGAGTGTCGGAATAAACGTCTTCGAACATCGAGCCGATGCGTTCAAAGCCTTGCTGCGAGAGGATGCCCTGCGCTTCCGCCTGCTTCTGCGCGGCGCGGACAGTCTTGTCGGCCTCGGCAATGAGGGCGGCGTGACGTTCGTCGTCCCATTCGCCGAGCCCGATCAGATGCTTCTTGAGGCGCTCAACCGGATCGCCGAGGGGCCATTCCTGCGCCTCTCCGGCCGGGCGGTAGCCGGTCGGGTCGTCCGAGGTGCTGTGCCCTTCGGCGCGGTAGGTGAAAAATTCGATCAGGGTCGGTCCCGCGTTGGCACGGGCGCGCTCGGACGCCCATTGGACCGCGGCATAGACCGCGAGCGCGTCATTGCCGTCGACGCGGAGCCCGGCGATGCCGTAGCCGACCGCGCGGGCGGCGAAGGTCGATTGCTCGGCCCCCGCGATTCCGGAAAAGCTGGAGATCGCCCACTGGTTGTTGACCACCGCGAGGATCACCGGCGCCTGATAGACGGCGGCAAACGTCAGGGCGGAGTGGAAGTCCCCTTCGGCCGTCGCGCCTTCGCCGATCCAGCCCATCGCGATCCGGCTGTCGCCCTTGATCGCGCTGGCCATCGCCCAGCCGACCGCCTGCGGATATTGGGTGCCGAGGTTGCCGGAGATCGAGAAAAAGCCGTGCGGCTTGTCCGAGTACATGATCGGCAGCTGGCGGCCCTGGAGCTTGTCGCCGGCGTTGGAATAGATCTGGCACATCATGTCGACCAGCGGATAGCCGCGCGCCACCAGCAGGCCCTGTTGACGGTAGGTCGGAAAGCACATGTCATCCCGGTCGAGCGCGTTGGCGGCGGCGACCGCGATCGCCTCCTCGCCCGTGCACTTCATGTAGAAGCTGGTCTTACCTTGCCGCTGGGCCCGGTACATGCGGTCGTCGAACACGCGCACGGTGACCATGTCCGACAGCATCTTGCGCAAGGTGTCGGGAGACAGGCGTGGATCCCACGAACCGACCGCCTGGCCATTCTCGTCGAGCACGCGGACGAGGTGATTGACCAGCGGATGGCTTTCCGAGGCCGGGGCGCTGCTGTCGGGCCGCGGGGCGCTTCCGGCGGCGGGCACCTGCACGGCGGAAAAATCGGGCGTGTCGCCAGGCCTATAGCTCGGCTCGGGCACGTGCAGCGCAAGGCGCGGGGCGTTGCGAAGCGTCGGAGATGCGGGCTCACTCATTGGCCGCAGCGCTTAGGCCGAGGGGTGCCATTTAGGCAATCCTTGAGCTGCGGCGAAGCGGTTGACTTGGGGCCTCCGCCGAGGGCAGGGCAGCCCTATGTCTGAAATCACCGATACTCCGCCCGATCGTCTCAGCCTCGACCCGCGCAGCCCGCACTTCGACGAAGCCAAGCTGCGCCGCGGAGTCGGCATTCGCTTCAATGGCAACGAGAAGACGAACGTCGAGGAATATTCGGTGTCGGAAGGCTGGATCAAGGTCGCCGCGGGGAAGAGCCGCGATCGCTACGGCAATCCGATGTTGCTCACGCTCAAGGGCACGGTTGAGCCTTATTACGAGCGTGCGGCCGAGGACGACGATGCAGCGTCGGACGCTGGCGCTGACGACGAATAAGTCGTCATCGCCCCACGTCCCGCATTCCTTTCCTGCAAAGAAAAAGCGCCGCCCGGCACATAGCCGGACGGCGCTTTTTCGTTGGTGCGATCAGCTTAGAGGCTGTTGGTACGGGTCGAGCGCTGCGACGGCGTGGCGCTCGCTGGATAGCTCGGGCTCGCCTTGCGGGCGCGGTTCCACTCGATGAGTTTCTTGGCACCGTAGCCGACTGCAAGAGCGGTCCCCAGCGGTCCCAACCCGCGCGTGGCGATGCGGGCCCCGGCGGCGCCGAGGATGGCGCCCTTGAGGCCGTCGTTACGGCCAGCGACACGGTTGCCGATGAAGGCGCCTGCGATCTTGCCCAGCATGATCCTGATCCTTTCTGTGCGGTGATAATCTGATTGCTGCGACAGACGCGCGAGGGTGCGGCCGGTTCCGGCGACGGTGGTTGGGACGGTTTACCAATCGACGTGGGAAAAGCCGCCACTCGGGCCAGCTTGATGCCTAGTTCAGGCACAGGAATGGCTAAAAACAGCGTTTGGCACGCTTGCTGCATGATGAATGGCATGACCGGTCGAACGGCCGGCAACCAGATCAAGGAGCCAAGTCATGAACCTCAAGACCACCCTCTTCTCCGCCGTTGCAGCCCTCCTGGTGAGTGGCCTCGCAGTCGGATCCGCCATCGCCCCGGCGAGCGTCGCGGTCGCCGCTCCGGTGAAGGTTGCTTTCTATGCTTGAGCCGGTCGTCACCAAGGCCGGTGCCCGGTTCGAATATCTCGGACCGATCGGCACGGCCCCGGCCGAACTCGGCCCGGTTGGCCAGGTGCTCGACACCGTCGACATCTGGCTCGCCGGAACCCTGCAAAGCCTGTTCAACCTGATCAAGCGCTGACCGCCTGATCGCTGTTTCCCCCCTCGCTTGAGGACACGTCCACCATGAACCGCCCCGCCTTCCGCCTCGACACCAAGAACCGCAAGCTCCTCGGCGTGTGCGCCGGGCTCGGGCACATGCTGCGGATCGACCCGACCTTTGTTCGCGTCGCCTTTGTCGCAGTGCCGCTGATGAGCTTCGTCACTTTCTGGCAGGCGCTCGTGGCCTATGTCCTCTGCGGCCTCGTGGGAGCGTTCGCGGCAGGACGCCGGCCGTGGACCAGCGACTACAAGCGGATGGGCGACACGCGCCGCGCCAGCATCAAGGATTTGCGGGAGAAGATGGACACCAACGATCGCCGGATGATGGCTGTCGACCATCACCTCAACAGCAACCAGAACGATGCGCTTGCCCGTGAGATCGAGGCGCTGCGCACGGAGAAGGCATGATGACCGACCTCAGCATCGTGGCGCTGACCGGCGCGTTCCTCCTGACCGGTCTTGTCGTGGCGGGAGTGTTTGCCTCCCGTGCCTGGGCTCAATGGCTCGAAGTAAGAAAGCTCGAATTGGCGAGCGGGCGGCCCCAGGCAGACGAGCCGATCGCGCCGGCCGCCGGTACCGACCGGATCGAGCTCGCCGATCTCAAGGCACGGATCCGCAAGCTGGAGGCCATCGCCAGCGGAATCGATCTCTAAGCGTGGAAGCTAGGAGAGGAAGGGCCCGGCATCTTCGGATGCCGGGTCCTTTTTTATGCGCGTCAGAAGGCCAGGCGCGCGGTCAGTCGCAGGTCGCGGCCGGCAATCGGGGCATAGTCCTTGAGCAGGCTGGTGTGGCGGCGGGCCTCCACATCGAAGATGTTGTTGGCCTGGAGCCCGAGGGTGAGTTGGGGCCGTTGCTGAAGGGGGCGCCAATCTACCGAGGCATTGACCAAGGTGAAGCCCTCCGTGTCGGTCTCGATCGGCGCATTGCGGTTCTGGGCAAAGCTGTGTTCGACCTCGATGCGGCCGTCGATCGTGCCAGCCTTCGCATCCACGCCGCCGAGCAGGCGCAAGGGCGGGATCTGCGGAGCGGGGCCGAAGCCCTCTACCGTCGCCCGGACGTAGTCGGCCTGCGCGTCGGCGGCGAGTTCGATGCCGGCGAAGGTGCCGAGCCGGGCATGGCCCTCGACTTCGAAGCCGGTGAAGCGCGCATCTGCCTGGCTGTAGAGATAAACGGGAAGGTCGTCCTCCACTTCGCCGGTCGGCCGGAGGTAGATGAAATCGGTGAAGCGGGTGTGGTAGAGGTTAAGGCCGAAGGTCAGCGGCCCGGCCGAGCGGCGCAGCGTCGCTTCGACGGACAGGCTCTTTTCCTTTCCGAAATCGGGATTGCCGATTTCGTATGCCTGGGTGCCAGCGTGCGGGCCGTTGGCGAACAGCTCGTCCGTCGACGGTGCGCGCTGCGAGTAGGAAAGGTTGAGCCCGGCGCGCGTGGCAGGAGCGATCGCGACGCTGCCGCCGATCGAACCGGCAAGGCTTGTGAAGTTGCGCTTCAGAGCTGGATTGCCGAGATCCTCATCCGCCTCAGCGGTTAGGCGGCTGCGCTCGATCCGGGCACCGACTTCGACGCGAACGGGACCGGTCTCGTAATTTTGCAGGGTGAAGAGGCCGAGCTGGCGCTGCTGATTGGCTGGGAGATATTTCTCTTCGCCGACCACGCTGACGCGACGGTCGAGGAGTTGGACGCCAAAGCCGCCGCCCCAACCATTCACCGTGCGCTGAACCGCTTCGATCCGGCCTTCCTCGCCGCGGCTGCGGAAGGTGGTGCCGATCTCGCCCGTTTCCTCGAGCTCGTCATGACGGTAGCGGACCGCTCCGCCGCGGACCTTCACCTGATCGATGAAGCCGCCGATCGGGATCTCGGCGCGAATGTCGTAGCGGGTCTGCTTCTGGTCGAGCCGGACTTCTTCGGCTTCGGCTTCAGGGTCCAGCGAGTAGCGGACCGGCGCGCCATAAAGGTTATCGAAGCGGGCGACCGAAAGGCCGAGGTTGAAGCGGCCGTCGATGTAGGCGACGCCGCCCGCGATCTCGGACGACTTGGCAGCGGAGTTGGGGAGGTCACCACGCAGATCGGCAAGGTCCCGGATCTCAGCATCGCTGCTGGCGCGGGCTTCGGCGCGGAGGGCCGGCGAGAGTATGTAGCCGCCGGTGCGTACGTCGTCGCTTTTGAACAGGCTGCCGTCGGCGTGAAGCACGAGGTGCTGGCCGACCGGAACGTCGAGGCGAACGTTGGCCGAGCGCTCGTCGGCGGCGCTGCCGAGTGTGCCGATGGCATCGATGTGGAACGGGCTTTCCGGCATGGAGCGCGGAATGCGGCTGTCGATGACGTTGACCACGCCGCCAATTGCCGAACTTCCGAACAACAGCGCCGCAGGGCCGCGCAGCACTTCGATGCGGTCGGCGGTCAGCGGATTGATGGCGACCGCGTGATCGACGCTGGAGGTAGAAACGTCGAGGCTGCCGATGCCATCGGTGAGCACCCGCACCCGCTCACCGCCAAGACCGCGGAGGATGGGGCGGGAGCTGTTGGGACCGAAGCTGGTGGCCGACACGCCAGGCTGACGGATCAGGGTCTCGCCAATGGTCGAGCGAAGATCGCGTTGAAGCTCCTCGCCCGAGACGACGCTGATCCCGCCGAGCACATCTTCGCGGTTGCGGCGGATGCCGGTGACGACGATGTCGCGGTTCTGCTCGGTATCATGGTCGCTGCTGCGTGCCGGCTGAGCAACGGTGGCACCTTGAGTCGTGGCGATGACGGTCGGCGAAGAAGTGGCGGCGAGCGCGGCCGCAAGGGAAAGCTGGAACATGAAGCTGGGCAATCCGATCTCAGATAAGCTGCCGGGCAGTTAGACCGGATGATACAACATGACAAGGCCGAGCCGGGCGTTGGTCGCCGCGCGGGGTCGTCTTGTCGAGCGGGCTGGGCTAGGCCGGGCTCATGTTCGTCACTCATCTCGAATGCTCGCTGACCGGCGAAACCTACGCTGCCGGTGAAGTCCATAACCTCAGCCGCGCAGGGCGGCCGCTGCTGGTGCGTTACGATCTCGAGAAGGTCGGCAAGGCGCTGAGCCGTGAGAAGCTGGCGGCTCGCGCACCCGGCATGTGGAAGTGGCGCGAGCTGCTGCCGCTGCCGCAGGGGGCCGAGCCGGTAAGCCTGGGCGAGATTGAAACGCCCTTGCTGCCGCTGACCCGGCTGTCGGCGCGGGCCGGGGTGGGCACGTTGCTGGTCAAGGACGAAGGGCGGCTGCCAACCGGCTCATTCAAGGCACGCGGCCTGGCAATGGCGGTAAGCATGGCCAAGCACTTCGGCATCGAGCGGATGGCGTTGCCGACCAACGGCAATGCCGGCGCGGCGCTCGCCGCTTATGCCGCGGCGGCGGGGATCGAGGCGACGGTGATCTGCCCCCAAGAAACACCGCCGATCAACATCGCCGAGGCCGAGGCCTATGGCGCCCGCGTGCTGGTCGCCGACGGCCAGATCGACGAGTGCGGCCGGCTGGTGGGCGAGGGCGCCGCGGCCGGCCGCTGGTTCGATGTCTCGACCCTCAAGGAGCCGTACCGGGCCGAAGGCAAGAAGGTGATGGGGCTGGAGCTTGCCGAGCAAATCGGCTGGAAGCTGCCCGACGTCATCTTCTATCCGACGGGCGGCGGCACCGGTCTGATCGGCATGTGGAAGGCGTTTGCAGAGCTGGAAGCAATCGGCCTGATCGGCTCGGAGCGCCCGCGCATGGTCGCGGTGCAGGCGACCGGTTGCGCGCCGATGGTCCGGGCGTGGGAACAGGGTGATGAATTCGCCGAACGCTGGGAGCAGCCAGCTACGGTCGCCACTGGTATCCGCGTGCCGAAGGCTGTCGGCGATTTCCTGATCCTGCGCGCGGTCCGGGAAAGCGGCGGCTTCGCCATCGCTGTGGAGGAGGAGCAGATCGTGGCCGAGCTTGCGGCGGCGGCGCAGGAAGACGGGCAGCTGCTCTGTCCTGAAGGAGCGGCCGTGCTGGCGGGCTGGCGTTTGGCGCTGGCCCGAGGTTTGGTCGGGCGCGACGAGCGGGTACTTCTGTTCAACTGTGCGGCCGGCAACAAATATCCGCTGAAGCCGACCGCGCCTCATATCCGGCTGGCCGTCAGTCACGGGGCCACCGTCTAGCCGTTGATCGGCTGGCGGCGACGGTCCGTGGTTTCGATACGCCGCCGGTCCAAGCCACATAGCCTTCAGGCGAGTGGGGCCTTCACAATGTGGGGATTTCTCCCAACATAAGGGAGAAGAGAACGGGCGGTGAGGCCGGGCGCCTCAACCAACACTCGGAAATGAAAGCGAAAACCACAGGTGGCACGGTGTGTGCATCTGCATGGTCGAGCGTCGCCGAGCCGACCGCCCTGGAGATTTAGAGATGAGCCAGAAGATGATCACCGCCGACTACTTCCGCAACAATGTCGCGTTCCGCAACGACACCATCTTGGGTGTCTGCGAGGCGCTTGGCCATGACCTCGGCTTCAATGCGAACATCCTGCGCGTGCCGCTTGGCGTCGGCATCATCTTCGCGCCGCTGCTGATGGTCGGCATCTACTTGGCGCTTGGCGCCGTGGTGTTCGTCAGCCGCACCTTCTTCCCGGACCGCATCCAACGCGTCGCCGCGGCCGAGGTGGTCGAGGCCGCCCCGGTGGCGCACAACGAGCAGGTCGAGCTGCCGCGCGCTGCCTGAAGCGAGGGACGAAGTGAGTGGTGCCGGTTGCAGGAGTCGAACCCGCGACCTTCGGTTTACAAAACCGCTGCTCTACCAACTGAGCTAAACCGGCGCGCCGGCTCCCTTGGCTCAGACGATGCCGAAGGTCCAGCCCTCGCTGCGCGCAAGAGTTGAGGTAAGGCCGGGCGGAGAGAGGGCTTGCGGGTGCCGAAGATGCGCCCGCATGCCCGCCGCGGTGACCAAGGCGTCGGTCTGGTGGTCGTCCGGCTCGAATGGCAGGCGTGCCGGCGGGCTGCCGAGCGCCCTCAAGGCAAGGTTGAGATCGGCGCGGCTGCGTAATTTGGTGCCGGAGAGGCCTGCGTTGCGAAGATAGATGCGGGTGTAGATTTCCACCACCGCGCTCTGTCCAGGCACCAGCGGGTCCATCGGCCAGATCGCGACCTTGCCGCTGATCCGTTGGAGAAGCCGCATTCCGGCAAAACTCGCCTTGGCGACCTGCGCCGCGCCGATCGCGTCATAGGCGCTGGCGGTCTTTCTCCCGCCCGTTTTGTTCAACTGATGGTCGCATTGCCGGAAGCGGACGAAGTCGGCTTTCACCCCGTCAGCGATCCCGAAATAAAAGTGTCGGCGGTGAACCTGTTCGAGAAAGCTTGCGGCGCCCAGATCCTCGTCGGGTGCCTTGGCATCGACATAGGCCCAGAACTCTCGGGCTGTATTGGGTACGCCGCTCTCGCCCGGAAGGTAGGCGCCGCGCTCGGCATGCGGCGGAGCGAAGGAGAAATCGAAGCCGAACAGCGTCGGCTCACGTGCGGCCTCTTTCACCAGCCAGTCCGCGACCTCCGTGCGGCTCCAGACATGACCGGGGCGGATCAGCCGCGGCGGACCCTCCGGCCCGCACGCGGCGATCGCTATGCCCTTGTGCCGCCGGCCCTTGGCGCCCGACCAGTCGATCGCAACCGTGCGGGTGAAGACAGTCAGATCAGCGTTCCCCCGTCACCGCCGGTCGGGTTCTCCTTGGTACCTTCGAGCCGGGCCGGGCGGCGCGGCGTGGTCGGGGCGCCTGAGCCGGTGGCCCGATCGGCATAATGATTGAGGATGCGGCCCGCCGCCTCGCGCCCCCCGAGCCCGAATGCCAATGCGGTCGCGATGGCGCCGGCGCCTAGGATCAGCCCGAACGCCATGTAGACGATGACATCCGCCAGACCCATGAAGGTGAGGCCGATGGCGGTGAACAGGGCGATGATCGCATAGCGGATCATGGTCTGGGCGAAGCCGCCTTCGCCGGTCGAGGAGCCGACCAGCTTAGAGAGAATCCGCGCCAGGAAGATGCCTGCGACGATGATCAGGGTTCCGAAGATGACCTTGGACCCAAGCTCGGTGACCTGGATCAGGAAAACAGCGACCGTGTCTCCGCCAAGCTGGTGGGCCGCTTCGATGGCGGCCGCCAGCATGATTGCGACAAAGGCGATATTGGCGACGATCCGGCTCGGCACGGTGGTGACCGGGAGTACGCCGGTGGAGCGCAGCGCATCGTCGAAGCCGGTCGGCGGCAGGATGGCTTCGATGATCGTCTTCAGGAACTTGGCCGCGACGAAGGCGATGCCGAGCCACAGTGCGGCGGTCAGCAGGCGGGGAATGGCCGCGCTGATCTCGTCCAGCATGTTGATGGCTGGGCCGCTGATCGCCTCGATCCCGAGCACCTGAAGCGCCGCAATCGCGACGGGAATGATGATCAGCGCAAAAGCCAGGATCCCGGCGGCACGGGCCAGGCTGGCGCGGGTCGCTCCCGGTGCAGCGCCGGGCGGCACGGCGGCAGGGTCCTGGCGCACCGTCGGCGGGTGATCGCCAAGCCCCGCGCGAGCCATAAAGCCGTCGATGTTGGCGGCGGTCAGCACCGTCTCGACCAGCCGGCGGACGATCCGGGCGACGATCAGGCCGACGAAGAAGATCAGGCCGGCACCGATCAGCCGCGGCAGGAAGGCAAAGATCTCACCGGTGAGGGTGTTCACCGGCGCAAGGATTTGCCCGATCTGAAGGAAGTTGAGCGCGGCCATGATGCCGACCAGCCAGACCACCAGCTTGGCGATGGTACCGATCTGCTCGCCGACGGTCTCATGCTGGTTGCCCGGCGTATGCTTCTGGAGCGCGGGGGTACGGCTGATTGCCTTGGCGAGCGCCCATTTGACGGCGCGCGCGACGGCCCAGGTCGCCACAATGATGACCAGCGCAACGGCGATGCGCGGTGCCCATTCGACAAGCTCTGCGCGCCATTGGTCGGTGGTGGACGGTGGGTACATCAGCTTTGCTCCCCTTGGCTCTGGTTGCGCTTCTCGTTCCACCAGGCGAGCCGCTCGGCAAGCCGTTTCTCAAAACCGCGATCGGTGGGACGATAATAGGTCTCGGGGCTCATTTCCTCGGGCCAGTAATTCTGGCCTGAGAAAGCGTCTGGCGCGTCATGGTCATAGGCATAGCCTTTGCCGTAGCCCTGCTCACGCATGAGCTTAGTCGGTGCGCCGAGGATGTGTTTGGGCGGGGACAGCGAGCCATGCTCTTTTGCGCTCCGCCAGGCCTCCTTCTGGGCCGTGTAGAGCGCGTTCGATTTGGGCGCGGTGGCGAGGTAGAGACAGGCCTGCACGATTGCGAGTTCGCCTTCGGGTGAGCCGAGAAAGTCGTAAGTGTCCTTGGCCGCCATGCACTGCACCAGCGCCTGCGGGTCGGCGAGGCCGATGTCTTCGACCGCCGCGCGGGTCAGGCGGCGGAGGAGATAAAGCGGCTCCTCGCCCGCGGTCAGCATTCGCGCGAGATAATAAAGGGCCGCCTGCGGGTCGGAGCCGCGGATCGATTTATGCAGCGCGGAAATGAGGCCGTAATGGCCTTCGCGATCCTTGTCGTAGACCGGCAGCCGGCGCTGAATGAGATCGCGCAAGCCGGCAGTGTCGAGCGGATCGTCGAGATCGGCAGCGAACAGCATCTCGGCCTGGTTGAGGAGAAATCGGCCGTCGCCATCGGCACTGGCGATCAACGCGGCCCGGGCATCGTCGGCGAGGGGGAGGGGCTTACCCGCGATCTCCTCTGCACGGTGGAGCAAGGTGCCGAGAGCTGCTTCATCGAGGCGGTGGAGAACCAGCACCTGCGCGCGGGAAAGAAGCGCGGCGTTGAGTTCGAAGCTTGGGTTTTCGGTGGTGGCGCCAACCAGGGTGACCGCGCCAGCCTCGACATAAGGCAGGAAGCCGTCCTGCTGGCCGCGGTTGAAGCGGTGGATCTCGTCCACAAACAGAAGCGTGCGCTTGCCGGCGCGGCCATGCATCTCGGCTTCGGCAAACACCTTCTTGAGGTCGGCGACTCCGCTGAAGACCGCAGAAATGGCGACGTAGCGATAGCCAACCGCTCCGGCGAGCAGCCGGGCGATGGTGGTCTTGCCGGTGCCGGGCGGTCCCCAAAGGATAAGGCTTGATAACCGGCCGGCTGCGACCATCCGCCCGATCGCTCCGTCGGGACCCGTGAGATGCTCCTGGCCGATGACCTCGCCAAGGCCCGCCGGACGCAGGCGTTCGGCGAGCGGCACATCGGCGGGGGCGCTCGGCGATGGATCGGCTTCGAACAAATCGGCCATCTGTCGGCTCGTAGAAAATTGTCGGGCCAAGCGCCACGGCTCTCTTGCCACGAAGCAATCAAAATATATCTTGAGCGTCCCAGTCAGGAGATTAGACGATGCGATTTCATTTCAGTCGCGGCGGCTGCGGCCCCGATCGCCGTGCCTTTGTCGGCATGAGCGGCTTTCCCTTCGATCCCGAGGAAGCGCTGCGCTTCCACTTCAGCGGCCGCGGTGGCGGAAGCCATGGACCGCGTGGACGACGCCGGAGGATGTTCAGCTCGGAGGAGTTCCAGCTCATCATCCTGAAGCTGATCGCCGACGAGCCGCGCCACGGTTACGCGATCATCAAGGCACTCGAGGAGCTGACGCATGGCGATTATGCGCCAAGCGCCGGCATCCTCTACACCAGCCTCGAACTGCTCGAGGACATGGGGCTGATCGAGCGTCAGGCGAGCGCCGGGGCCAACAAGAAGAGCTTCTCGATCACCGACGAGGGCCGCGCGCATCTCTCCAAATGCGAGGAAGAGGTCTCGGCCCTATTCGAACGGCTGGAAGCAAGCGGCGAAGGGCGGCGGCAGTCGCAGCGGCCGGAGCTTGGTCGCGCGATCGGCAATCTCATGACCGCGCTTGGCAACCGCGCGGCGCGTGGTGGCTGGAACCAGGACCTCGTCAACGAGATCGTCGATGTCCTGGACGAAGCGGCACGCCGGATCGAACGGACCAAGTAGATACGAAAACGCCGCCCCAGTTCAGAACCGGGGCGGCGTTTTCTCTTTCACACGAGTCTTAGCGCTTCTGCGCTGGCACCGTGATCTTGATCGTTTCGCCATTGCGTCCCGGGAAACCGGTAAACATGGCCTGGATCAGGTTGGGGACCAGCACCTGCGTGTTGTCGGTGGTGGATCGCGCCTGAGCGCGGCCGTCGAACAGCTGCTGGTTGTCGGCGCGGCGACGGATGTCGACGTCGAGCTCCGACTTGTATTCAGTGTATTCGCGGACGCTGGCGCCGCCATACCAGAACGGATCGTCCCACCCGTAGTAGAAGGGCGAGCGGTAAGCGCCGTAATAGCCGAAGCGGCTGTAATAGGGCCGCCCATAATAGACGCCGAAACGCGGATCGAAGCGGCTGCCGTATACGCCGTACGGACGGTAGAAGCCGCTGTAGAAGGGATCATAGGCACGCGGGCCGAGGCGATCGACCACGCGCCGCTCAGTGCCCTGGTCGACGTTGTAGCCCAATTGCACAATCATGGTCGCTTGATTCGGGCTGGCGGCCTGGCTGTAGCCCTGCGCCTGCAGTTGCTGCGCGACGAGAGCGGCATAGCGGCTCCATTCGAGCCCGCCGCCCTGTGCAAGGCCGGTGCCGGGCACGACGAAGAAGCTCTGCCCCTGCGGCGCTGGCATGGCCTGGAAGCGGGTGACCTTGGCCGGAAGGCCGGTAGCGCAGCCCGACAGGCCGACGCTGGCCGCGCCGACCAAGGCGGCCGCGGCAAGTTTCTTGAGGAATGTCATAACGCGATAAAACCCTCGACTCGGGGAAAGTCCCGGCAAACGAGGAGCTTATAACGCCAGATGAGTTGAACCGTCGATGAAGGGTGCAGGCTCGGCGGTGAGCCGAAGACGGCTCAGCGTCCGAGGCCGAGCGCCCGCTTTGCCGCCAGCAGCGTTGGTGCGGCAAGCTCGCTCGCCTTCTCCGCCCCGGCATCGAGCAGCCGGTCGAGCTCCGCATGATCGCCTTGCAGCGCCTCGTAGCGGGTACGGATCGGCGCGATAGCCGCGACCAGCGCGTCGGCTAGCGCCGGCTTGAACGCACCGAAGCCCTGGCCTTCGAAGCGGGCGAGGATCGCGGCTTCGCTTTCGCCCGTGATAGCGGCCATGATGCCCACAAGGTTGCGGGCTTCGGGGCGGTCCTTGAGCAGCTCGGGATCGCCCGGTAGCGGTTCGGGGTCGGTGCGAGCCTTGCGGATCTTGGTGGCGATCTCGTCGTCGCTGTCGATGAGATTGACGCGGCTCATGTCCGAGGGATCGGACTTGCTCATTTTGGCGCTGCCGTCGCGCAGGCTCATGACCCGCGCCGCGACGCCGCCGCCGATGAATGGCTCGGGCACAACAAAGGTCTCGGTGCCCGTATCGAGGTTGAACTTGCTCGCGATGTCGCGGGTCAGCTCGATATGCTGCTTCTGGTCTTCGCCGACGGGTACGTGGCTGGCCTGGTAGAGAAGGATGTCGGCCGCCTGGAGCACTGGGTAGTCGAACAAGGCGACCGATGCGCCTTCCTTGTTCTTGCCCGACTTGTCCTTCCACTGGGTCATGCGGCTGAGCCAGCCCATCCGGGCGGTGCCGTTCAGGAGCCAGCACAGCTCGGCATGAGCGGGGACGTCGGACTGGGCGAACAGCACCGCCTTGTTAGGATCGATGCCGCTCGCGATCAGGGCTGCGGCCATGCTGCGGACCTGGGCACGGCGGGTGTCGGCGGGAATGTGGTCAGAAAGCGAATGGAGGTCGGCGAGGAAGAACAGGCACGGCGCCTCCTCCTGCATCCGCACCCAGCGCAAGATCGCGCCGAGGAGATTGCCGAGGTGAAGGTTGCCGGTTGGCTGGATGCCCGAGAGGACGCGGGTGACGGGAACGTTGCTCATTGCGGCTTGGTCTCGGTCACGGGGCGGCGGCGGCGCAGGGAGGCAATGGCGTCCCGATCGACGCCGCCAATCAGGAACGCCACGCCGAAGTAGACCAGCCCGCCGGTCCCGCACAGGATGGCAAGGCCAAGCACGCGCTCAATCGAGCTGCCGAGGAACCACTCGGCCAGGACCGAGCGGAGGACGAACAATGTGCCTGCCATGGCAAGCGCTGCCAGCAACTGCCGAACGACGCGGCTCACCAGCCAGCCCGGCATGCGAAACTGGCGACGGACATAGAGGATCACCAGCAGGCTGGTGAAGTTGATCCACGCGCCGGCCGAGGTCACCACGGCAAGACTGTAGATGCCGATGCGCTCGATCAGGATGAAATTGGCGGGAATGGAGCCGACCAGGATGCCCATCGCGATCCACACCGGTGTTTTGACGTCCTTGCGGGCGTAAAAGGCCGGGGTCAGCACCTTCACCAGCACATAGGCGGGAAGGCCGGTGACCAGCAGGGCAAGGATGTTGGCGGTCGTGGTCGCCGCTTCGAGGCTGTAATCCCCGGCGCGGTAGAGGGCGCCGATGATCGGGAAGGACGCGACCATCAGCGCCAGGGTCGCCGGGATCGTCAGCAGCATCGACAGCTCGAACGCGCGGGCCTGCACGTCGGCGGCTTCCGCTTCATTGTCGGTTGCAATGGCGCGGCTGATCGCAGGCAGAATGGCGACGCCAAGCGCCGTGCCGATGATCGACAAGGGGAGCTGGTTCAGCCGGTCGGCATAGCTAAGCATCGTCAGCGCGCCCTCGCCAAGGCGTGCAGAGAAGAAGGCGTAGAAGAGCTGACTGATCTGATAAGCGCCGGCGGCAATGGTCGCAGGCAGAATCAGGATCACCAGTTCCTTGACCGCGGGGGTCATGCGCGGCCGGCGCAGCGACAGCCTGACGCCGGCGCGGCGAACAGCGACCCAGCACAAGGCGAATTGGACGATACCGCCAATCAGGACGGCAATCGCCATGATCTGGACCGTCGCTATGTCATCGTTGCGCGGCGCGATCACCAAGGCTGCGATCAGCACGAGGTTGAGCAACGCGGGTGCGAACGCGGCTGCAACAAACCGCGTAAGAGAGTTGAGGATGCCCGACAGCAGCGCGACCAAGCTGATGAAGAACAGGTAGGGGAACGTCCAGCGGGTCAGCTCAACCGCCAACTCATATTTACCGGGGACGTCGCGATAACTTCCGGCGACCACAGCGATGACCCCCGGCATGAAGATCACGAAGACTATCGTGACCAGCAGCAGGGCTGGCATGAATACCGCCAGGATTTCGTTCGAGAACGCTTCCGCATCTTCTTCGCCGCCCTTAGCGAGGCGGCGGCTGAACAGGGGAACGAAGCCGGACGAGAAGGCGCCTTCCGCGAACAGACGCCGGAAGATGTTGGGGAGAAGAAAAGCAAGGTTGAAGGCGTCGTTGGCGTGGCTTGCTCCCAGCAACCGCGCCGCGATCATGTCCCGCACGAAGCCCAGCACGCGGCTGACCATGGTCAGCCCGCCGATCGTGCCGGTGGCCTTCAGGAGATTCATGGCTCGGCCTTCCCGTTTTGCTTTCCCCGAACTCCGGGGAGGGCCTGCTTACTGGACGGTGGTCTCGCCCTGCGGCTGGTCGCCACCCTGCGCCTGCGCGGCTTCAACCTGGCTCATGTAGATGCCGGCAAAATCGATCGGATCGAGCATCAGCGGCGGGAAGCCGGCGTCCTGTGTCGCGGCGGCGACGACCTGGCGCGCGAACGGGAAAAGGAGGCGCGGACCTTCGACCAGCAGGAACGGCGGAAGCTGCTCTTCCGGGATGTTGCGCAGGCCGAAGATGCCGGCGTAGCTGAGGTCGAGTACGAATTGCACGCCTGAAGCCGAACGCGCCGACGCGTCGATCTTCAGCACCACTTCGTGAACATCGTCGGCGACCTTGTTCACGGCGATGTTGAACTGCACGTCGAGCTGCGGCTGCTCGTTCCACTGGAAGACCTGCGGGGCCGAGGGATTCTCGACCGAAAGATCCTTCACATATTGCGCCAGCGCGGCGACCTGCGGAGCGGTGTCCGCGCCCTGGTCGATGGAGCCGTTGGCGCCGGCGGAAACGGGATCGGAAGCGGCCATGTGTCTATGCCCTCAAACATGCTAAAAGGATCGGCGGGAAAACGGCTGCTTCCCGCGGCTTGTTCGGGGCGGGCGACTAGCAGCCGGGCCGAAGCGGTGCAATGGCGCGAGCAAGGCTTTAGGCTATGGGTTTGCGAGGCGGGCACCAGCGCCTATGTTAAGCGTTGCTCATGTGAACTTCCCGACGGGAAAGAAGGCGAACACTCTTGGTTTCGATCATCATCCTCGCGCTGGTCGCTTTGTTTGTCGGGTTGCGGCTCTACAGCGTGCTCGGCGAACGCACCGGTCACGAGCAGCAGTTGCCGCGTAATCCGAACGAGCCGCGCCCAACGCTCGCCCGTCAGGCCGAGATGGCGCAGCCGGCGCAAGGCAATGTCGCCAATGCCGCCGCCGAGCCGCTCGACACAGCTTATCTCCCGACTGCTGGCCCTGGAGTGCGTGCTCTCCTGTCGGCCGATCCGAGCTTCGATGTCGCCCGCTTCCTTGAAGGGGCTCAGGGCGCGTACCGGATGATCCTGGAAGCTTTCTGGACTGGCCGGATCGACGAGGTTCGGGGTTTCCTCGATCCCGAGATCGCCGCCGCCTTTGACGAGGCGATTGCCGAGCGGGAGGCCGCCGGCCAGCGTCTCGACAATCGCCTGATCGCGGTTGAGCAGGCGATCATCGCTGCCGCCAATGTCGCTGGCAAAGTCGCCACCATCACTGTCCGCTTCGAAGCTGACATCGCCGCGGTGACCCGCGACGCCGAGGGCCATGCCATCGCCGGCAGCCTCAGCGACGCCGTGCAGACCCGCGATCGCTGGACCTTCCGCCGCGACCTTGGAAGCAACGATCCGAACTGGATCCTGATCGAAACCGACGACGACTGAGGTGACCTTCTTCAAGTTCGGGCTGGGAGCGCTGCTCGCCCTGTCGCTGGCCGCCTGCGCCACCCGCACTCTGCCGCCGGTTGAGCCGGCGCCGCCCGTTGGGACCCCACAGCCCGCGCCGGTACCGGTCCCGGTCCCAGTTCCGCCCAAGCCGGCCACCGCCGCGGCATCCGGCATCACGCCCGCCGCGCCGCGCCAAATCAGCAACGAAGCCGCCCTGCGTGCACTTGCCGCCTTCCGCATCTCTTGCCCATCGGTGGTCCGCCGCCCCGATACGTCGGGGCTGACTCAGGGTCAGGACTGGCGTGCAGCCTGTGACGAGGCGCGAGCGCTGCCTACGACGGCTGCCGACGCCCAGCGTTTCTTCGCCAACAGCTTCTCGTGGGTGAAAGTCGGCTCGGAGCCGGCGTTCGCGACCGGCTATTGGGAACCCGAAATTCTCGGTTCGCGGGTGCCAGGGCCTGGCTATGCGATGCCGATCTACCGCACTCCGCCGGACCTCATCCGCTGCACGCGGGCCGATGGAACGACCGGTCGCGGCCGGCTGGACGAGACCGGGCAGTGCGTTCCTTATTGGACTCGCGGCGAGATTTACGATGGCGCACTCGCAGGCAAAGGGCTCGAGCTCGCTTATGCCGCCGATTCAATCGACATGTTCTTTCTCGAGATCCAGGGTTCGGGCCGGCTGAAGCTGCCGGACGGCTCCGTGATGCGGATCGGGTACGACAATCAAAACGGCCGCGAGTATGTCGGCATCGGGCGGCTACTGCGCGACCGCGGCATCCTGCCGCCGGGCGGGGCCGACATGGATTCTATCAAGCGCTGGATGCGGGCGCAGCCCGACGGCGGCATGAGCCTGATGCGCGAGAATCTGTCCAAGATCTTCTTCAAGGAGCTGACTGGACCTGGGCCGCTCGGCGCACTTGGCCTTCCGGTGACTCCGCGCGGCACCGTTGCGACCGATCCGATGTTCGTTCCCTTGGGCGCCCCGATCTGGCTCGACGTCGTGATGAACGACGCCGACGGTCTGTGGGTGGCGCAGGATACCGGCGGCGCGATCAAGGGCGCGAACCGCTTTGACACCTTCTGGGGCGCGGGCGAGGACGCGCGGCGGATCGCCGGCGGCATGTCCGCAAAAGGGGAGGCGCTGATCCTGCTGCCCAAGGCCAGTGTCGAGCGCCTGCTCGCCCAAAATGCGGTCGCTCAGCCCTGAGGAAGCGGCGTTGTGGGCGCGGGTCACCGCTTCCATCACGCCGCTGAGCAGGGACAAGGCACCTGTAGCCCCAGTTAGCCCGGTCGTGACGCAAGCAAACCCGGCGCTGCCCGTGGCGCCGCCGCGGCTGGTGAAGGGCCGCGTGCCCCCACCGCGGCCGGTCACCGCCGCGCCGCTGCGCCGGGCTACCATCCACGGAAATCTCGACGGCCATTGGGAGCGGCGACTGAAGACCGGCAACGTGCCGGTTGACCGCACCATCGATCTTCACGGGCATAACTTGGAGCGAGCTTACGAGGCGCTCGATGCCGCGCTCGAACGCGCCGTCGCGCTCGGCGACCGAGTCCTACTGCTCATCACCGGCCATCATCGGCCGGGAGAGCCGCCGATCCAGCGTGGCAAGATCCGCGCGGCCGTGCACGACTGGCTGGCAGCGTCCCCCCATGCCGAGCGGATCGCCGCCGTCCGCAGCGCTCACCGCCGTCATGGCGGGGGCGGGAGCCTATATCTGATCCTTCGCCGCTGAGGCTCAAACCAAGCTAAACCGCTTCTTAACTCCGCATCCCTAACGGTGCAGCGGTGATGAAGGTCGGCGCCGCGCACAAGATCAGCAACATGCTCCTTTCGGGGCTGGCCGGCATCGCGTCCTTCGTCTTTTCGCTCTACGTTTTCATCACCATCACCCAGCTGCCCCAGCAGATCACCGCTGCGGTGGTCGCCGGCGCTTTCTGCCTGGTCGTTTGCTACATCGCCGCCGAACGCCCCAACAGCGAAGGCGCGCGGGCGCTAGCTGCCTTGCGGGACCGGCTGCTGGCCGTGGAGGAGGGCGATCTCACCAGTCCTGCGCCGGAAACGGTACGCCGGGTCATGCCGAAAGTGGCGGCGGCGGTGGACAGCCTGTTCGCGGAGGTGCGCAGCTCGATCGACAATGCGCAGGCGCTTGGCATGTACGATCCGGTCACCAGCCTGCCCAACCGGCTCAACTTCCGCGCCGAGGCTGAGCGTTTGCTGGCGAAGGCCGATGGCCGCACCGCCGCGATGCTGTTCATCGATCTCGATCGCTTCAAGGCGGTGAACGACAATCTTGGCCACGCTCGCGGCGACCAGCTGCTGGTGATGGTCGCGAACCGGCTTCGCGTGCTCATCAACAGCGAGGCCGCCGGCAACGCTCGCCGCCCGCTTCTTGCGCGCCTCGCCGGCGACGAATTCACTCTGTTCTTCCCCGATGTCGCGGGCGAGCACGAGGCCGAGCGCATCGCGCGCCGGGTTGTGCTCGCGATCGGTGAACCGTTCGAGCTCCACGGCCACAGCATCGACGTCGGCGCATCGGTCGGCCTGGCACTCGCACCTCGGCACGGGCGGAGCGTCGAAGAGCTGATGCGGGCGTCGGACATCGCCATGTACCGCGCCAAAGCGCGGGGCGGGCACCAGCATTGCCTGTTCAGCGACAGCCTTGCGCAGGAGCATCAGCATCGCCTCGACACGGAAAAAGCGCTCGCTGATGCCGTGGGGCGCGATGAGTTCCGGCTCGTTCTTCAGCCCCAATTGAGCCTTGGCAGCGGAGCGGTGACCGGCGCTGAAGCGCTGCTGCGTTGGAAGCATCCGGTGCTGGGCTCAGTGTCGCCCACCCACTTCATCGCCATCGCCGAGCAAACCGGGATCATCAACGAGATCGGCGATTGGGTGATGTGCGAGGTCGCGGCGATGCTGGCGAACTGGGACGAGCATGGTGGTGGATCGCGCCGGCTCGCCTTCAACGTCTCGCCGCGACAGCTCGAGCGACACGACTTCTTCCCACGTTTGCGGCAAATCTTCCGGGAAGCCGGCGTGCCGCTGGACCGGATCGAGATCGAAATCACCGAAACGGCTGCGATGGAATGCTCCGAAGCCACGCTCCTCGACATCGCGGAGCTCAGGAGTGAGGGCGCGACCATCGCGCTGGACGATTTCGGTACCGGCTATTCCAATATCGCGCGGCTACGTCAGCTGCCGATCGACCGGGTCAAGCTCGACCAGTCGCTGATCCATGACATCACCACCAGCGAGCAGGCCCGCAACGTGGTTCAGGCCGTGATCCAGCTGGTCCGCGGCGTCGAATGCGAACTGGTCGCCGAGGCGGTAGAGACCGTCGCGCAGGCCGACATCCTGCGCACCATGGGCTGCGAGACGATCCAGGGCTTTGTTTTTGCCGAGCCGATGACTGAACTCGATTTCCTGGCCTGGACCAGCCATGCCGTCAGCGAAGGGCGAAGCGCCGCCTAAACGCCAAGGCCGCCCGCGAACACTCGGCGGTAGATACGTGCCAGCACCTCGATGTCGGCCACTGCGGCGCTTTCGCCGACCTTGTGCATGGTTGCATTCGGAAGACCGAAATCGACGACTGGGCAAAGCTTGATCAGGAAGCGCCCGTCCGATGTCCCACCGCCAGTCGATAGCTCGGGCTCGATACCGCATTCACTGCGAATCGCGTTGGTGACCAAGTCGTAGAGCTTGCCCGCGGGCGTCAGGAACGCCTCGCCCGAGATCCGCGTCCGCACCTCGCAGGTCGGGTCAACCGAGTGCGCGGTGTCCGTCAGCAGGCGGATCAGTTCCTCACCGGTGTGCAGGTTGTTGAAGCGGATGTTGCCTTGCGCGGTGGCCTCGCTCGGAATGAGATTGCTTGCGGCTGTCGGCGTGCCCAGCGCGACGAATTCGAGATTGGAGGACGGGAAGGCGTCGGTCCCGTCGTCGAGGTGCAAGGCCGACAAAGCGGCAACGATCCTCGCCAGCCGGGGCACCGGATTGTCCGCCTTGTGCGGGTAGGCGACATGGCCCTGCACGCCTTTGGCGGTGAGCCAGAAATTGAGCGAACCGCGGCGCCCGATCTTCAACGTATCGCCGAGCCGCGTCTCGCTGGTCGGCTCGCCGATCAGGATCATGTCGGGGCGGATCGAATGTTCATTCAGCCAATCGATAATTCGCGGCGTGCCGTACGTCGCATAGCCTTCTTCGTCCCCGGTGATGAGGAAGGAGAGGGTGCCACTTTGGTGATCGATATCCGACACGGCGGCGACGGCGGCGGCGATCGCGCTCTTCATGTCGTTCGCACCGCGACCAAACAGCCGGCCATCCTCGATCCGGGCAGCGAAGGCGTCGCCGGTCCAGCCCTCGCCGGCGGGCACGACGTCGAGATGGCCTGCGAAGCCGATGTGCGGCCCAGGTCCACGCTCGCGTACCGCCACCATATTCTCGGTCGGGCCATCGGGAGCCTCACCAAGCGTGAAGCGATGAACGGTGAAGCCAAGCCCCGTCAGCGCCTCGTCCAGGACGTCGAAGACCTCTCCGCGGGCAGGGGTGACCGACGGCACGGAGATGAGCCTTGCGGCGAGATCAACGGGATCGATAGAAGACATGAGCCAAGCGCTAGCATGGGGAAAGCAATGCCGAAACTGGACCTGGGTGCGATCGAGGAGGTTAACCGCACCGGCTATCCGCCGCTGTACCACGAGGCCGTGAAGGGACGCTGGTACCGCCTCCTTTCGCCCGCAAGTGGCCTTACCGACTTCGGTGCAAGGCTCGTGCGCCTGGAGCCCGGCGCATGGTCGAGCCAGCGCCACTGGCACGACAGTGAAGACGAGCTTGTTGTGATGCTCTAAGGCGAAGCCGTTCTGGTCGAGGACTCAGGAGCAACCGTGCTTCGTCCCGGCGACATTGCCGCCTTCCCCAAGGGGACGGGAGACGGCCACCACCTTCGCAACGAGAGCGATGGCGAGTGCCGGTTCCTAGTGGTCGGCAGCGGGACGCCCGTGAGTGGCGGCTATAGCGACATCGACATGCTGTTCACCGCCGAGGGTGGCTATACCCGCAAAGATGGTAGCCCGCTCGACCCCCAGCAGACCTGACTGCCCTCAGGCGTCGTCCATCTCGAGCTTGGCCGGTGCGAAGCCGAGTGGCGCCAGGCGACAGCGACCGGCGGCCTTGGCGACTTCAATCGGCACTCGCGGATCGCGCACCTGGCTGGCAACCCGGAGCAGGTCGTCGACGCTTAGGCGCGACGGGTTAGGATCGCGCTCGCGGAAGGCGCGGGCCGCCCGTGCAAGCTCCTGCAGCTGTCCGAGCGAGAGGTTCCGCTGCAGCTCCGACCCGACACATTTCGCCCGCGCTTCATCGAGCCCGTAGCCGGTGAGGCTGTCCGCGATCCGCTCCTTGGGAGTGGCACAGGCAGAAACGGTAAACACCGCTGCGATAAGGAGAAATTTACGCACTCACCGGAGACGAACGGGCTGTCAGGCGGTTCCCTGCTCGCCTTCATATTGTTCGATAACCCACGGCTCGTCCTGCGCCGCTTCAATCCATTCGGCGACATGGGGGTGACGCAGCACGTCCGACATATATTGCCGTGCAAAGGGAGGCACGGGGATCGAATAGGTAAGGAAGCGGGTCACTACCGGCGCATACATCATGTCCGCCGCGCTCCAGTCGCCGAACAGGAACGGGCCGCTGCCGCCATGCCGAGCCCGGGCCTGCGCCCACAGGACGAGGATGCGGTTGATATCGGCGATCGTCTCACGCGATAGGTCGGGCATCGGCACGTTGCGCCGGACGTTCATCGGGCATTCGCGGCGCAGTGAGGCGAAGCCGGAGTGCATCTCAGCGGCCATCGATCGCGCCATGGCACGGGCGGCCAGCTCCTCCGGCCAAAAGCGCGTGACCTCCGTCAGGTCCGCGCAATATTCAACGATCGCGAGGCTGTCCCAAACGACCAGATCATCATGCCACAGCAACGGCACCTTGCCGGAGGAGGGGGCAAATTCATCGCCTTCGCGCCGTTCGTCCCACCCGCCGTCGTAGAGCGGCACCACCAGCTCCTCAAACTCGAGGTCCGACGCCTTGAGCGCCAGCCAGCCGCGCATCGACCAGGAGGAGTAGGCTTTGTTGCCGAGGATGAGCTTGAGCAAGTGGGTCTCCGGTAAGGGGCTGCTGATTAGCTCAACGCATCCTCGAGCACTGCGGCCCGAACTTCCGCCAGACCCATGCCTTTTTCGGACGAGGTGGCGATGAGCTGCGGGAAAGCGGCCGGATGCTTGCGGGCTTCCGCCTCCGTTGAGGCGATCACCGCCGCAAGCTCGCTCGCCTTGACCTTGTCGGCCTTGGTCAGGACCAGGCGATAGCCGACGGCAGCGGCGTCCAGCATCTCCATGATCTCGCGGTCGACCGGCTTCACCCCGTGGCGGCTGTCGATCAGCACCACGGCGCGCTTCAGCACCTGACGGCCCCTCAGGTAGTCGTTGACCAGGAAGCGCCAGCGCTTGACCATGTCCTTGGGCGCCTCGGCAAAGCCATAGCCCGGCATATCGACCAGCCGCAGGGTGAGCGGCGACCCGACGTCGAAGAAGTTCAGTTCCTGCGTCCGGCCGGGCGTGTTGGACGTCCGCGCCAGCTTGTTGCGCCCGGTGATGGCGTTCAGCAGCGAGCTCTTGCCGACGTTGGAGCGGCCGGCAAAGGCGATCTCAGGCGCGTCGGCGCCCGGCAGGAACTCGAGCCCCGGCGCGGACTTCAGGAACTCGACCGGGCCGGCGAACAGCTTACGCGCGCGTTCGGTCAGGTCGGTGGCAGCCTCGTCCATCAGGTCTTCGCCGTCGCCACGCCGGCCTTGGCGGCGATCTTCTCGGCATCATACTTCGAATAGAGATACTTCTGCTGAACGATGCCGAGGATGTTGGAGACCACCCAGTAGAGCTGCAGGCCGGCCGCGAACGGGGCCATGGCGAACATCATCACCCACGGCATGATCGAAAAAATCTGCTTCTGGATGTCGTCCATCGGCGCGGGGTTGAGCTTGAACTGCAGGTACATGGTGATGCCAAGCAGGATCGGCAGCACGCCGAGGTGCAGCAGGCCCGGGGGATCGAAGTTCAGCAGGCCGAACAGGTTGATGGGCGTCAGCGGATCGGGCGCGGACAGGTCCTTGATCCACAGCTCCCAAGGCTGGTGGCGCATTTCCACGGTCACCGTCAGCACCTTGTAGAGTGCATAGAAGACTGGAATCTGAATCAGGATAGGCAGGCAACCAGCGGCAGGATTGATCTTCTCGCGCTTGTACAGCTCGAGCAGTTCCTGCTGCATCTTGGTCTTGTCGTCCTTGTGACGCTCCTGCAGCTCCTTCATCTTGGGCTGCATCGCCCGCATCCCCGCCATGGAGCGGAACTGGCGGTCGAAGATCGGATACATCAGCAGGCGGACGATGAAGGTTAGCGCGATGATCGCCCAGCCGAAGTTGCCGATGGTCTGGAACAGCCAGATCAGCAGCGAGAAGATCGGCCGCATGAACCATTCGAACCAGCCCCAGTCGATTGAGTCCGAGATCAGCGGAACCGCGCCCGACGCTTCATAGCCGTCGAGCCACTTCTTCTCCTTGGCGCCGGCGAACAGATGTGTGGTCGCCTGGGTCGCGCGGCCGGGCGCGATGATCGTCGGCTCCAGCGCATAATCTGCCTGATAGCTGGTGCCGAAACCCTTGCGCAGGGTGGCTTGCAGCGGTGCCTGGCCAGCAGGCGCGAGCGCGGTCAGCCAGTATTTGTCGGTGAAACCGAGCCATCCGCTGTTTCCGGAAAAGCGCTGCGAGGATTCCTCGTCCAGGGTGCCGTAATCAACGTCATATTCGGCGCGGCCGTCGAACACGCCCATTGGGCCGATATGATGCGTCCAGCCGTCCGAATTGGCGTCGGGCCCTGCATTGGCGCGGCTGAGGAGGCCAAACGGCCGTACTGCGACGGGACCGCCGCCAAGGTTCGAGACCTTCTGGTTGACCGTGAACAGATAGCCGTCGTCCACCGCCACGATCAGTTCGAAGCGCTGACCGGTGGGGTTGGTCCAGCTCAAGGTCACCGGCTTACCTGGGCTCAGCGTCGGAGCGCTCGGCGTCCAGACGGTGTTGGCGTCAGGCACGGCGACACCCTGGCCGGTCCAGCCGAAGCGAGCGAAATAGGAGCCTTGCGCGCCGGCCGGGCTCAGCAGGCGGGCGGGCTGGGCATTGTTGCCGACGCGGTCGGTGTGGTTGACCATCCGCAGGTCGTCGAAGGTCGCGCCCTTGAGGCTCAAGGAGCCGACCAGGTTAGGCGTCTGGATCGCAACGCGCGGCACGCCTTGCAGCGCCTGAGCACGAGTGAGGGCGGGAGCCTGCGCGGCGGTCGCCGGTGCAGCGGGCGTGCCGGCCGGCCCGGCGGGCTGAGTCGGCGTTCCACTCCTGGTCGCCGTCACCGCCGGCTTCGGCGTCGGAAAGAAGCGCTCGGACAGCAGGCCCCAGCCAAGCAGCACGGCGGCGCTCAGCACGATGGCAAGGATCATGTTGCGGGTGTCGTCGCTCACTTCAGTCCATGTCCTCGTGTGTCTCGTGCCCCGTTCGCGGGACCGGATCGTGACCCTGGCCCCCCCAGGGATGGCAACGGCCTATTCTGCGCAGGGCGAGCCAGCTTCCGCGCAGCGCCCCATAGCGGTCCCAGGCGGTGATTGCATAGGCCGAGCAGGAAGGGTTGAAGCGGCAGGACGGCGGCAGGATGGCGCTCGGCCCCACCTGCCAGCCGCGTGCGACCAGGATCAGGAGCTTCGCAATCACGTGCGAACGACCTTGGCCAATGCCTTGGCAAGTTCGGCGCGAAGCAGCGCGTAATCGCGCTCGATTCCGCTTTGCCGGCCAATCAGCACATGGTCCGCACCCGGCACGCCGCCGTCCGGCAGCAGCTCGGCCGCAAGAGCGCGCAGGCGCCGCTTCATGCGGTTGCGCACAACCGCGTTGCCGACCTTCTTGCTGACCGTGTAGCCGATGCGCATCTGCTTGCTGCCGTCACCGCGGGAGCGCATCAGCAGGACGAAGCCGGGCATGGCAGCGCGCCGGCCGCTGTTCGCGGCCAGGAAATCAGCGCGCTTTGTAAGGGTAATTAAGCGCTGAGCTTCTTGCGGCCGCGCGCACGGCGGGCTGCCAGCACCTTGCGGCCGCCCACAGTCGCCGAGCGCGTGCGGAAGCCGTGACGCCGCTTGCGGACGAGATTGCTGGGCTGAAAAGTGCGCTTCATCGCTCATTGCCTTCGAGTTTGGAACAAAAAGGGCCGCCCAATCAGGGGCAGCCGCATTGCTTGGGGCGCCGATACGCAAGGCAGGTGCCCAAGTCAATGCCGCGGAGCTTCTTCGGCGTTAGCCGGTGCCTCGGCTGGGGCCGATTCGGTCGGAGTTGGATCGATTGGCGCCAGCTCAAACCCTGCCTTTGGCAGCGGATCGTCGATGCGCGGCACTTCCGACGGCGGCGGCGCTTCCTGCCGCTCGCGCTCCTTCCTGAGCGCCTCTCGCCGCTTGGCGCTGCCTCGGCGAAGGCCCCAGTCGAACCAGCTTCCCGCCTGCGGGTGCCAGCGCTTGAAGCGGACATAGCGGCGCTTGGCCCAGAGGCTGGTGCGCAGGATCAGGGTTAGGCCCGCGACCGCCAGCAGGGTTCCGCCGGGACCCGGGAGAGGCGATGACAGCGGCGCGGCAACGAACAGCAGGAAGAGGCCGAGCCCGAACAGCAGACTCTGTGCCAAGCGGGTGTCGCGAATGGCCTGAAGGCGGGCGCCAAGCGTCATCGCGAGGTGATGTAGGTGGCTAAGACGCCGCGGCAAGGGCGCGCTTGCCCGCCGGCTACAGTGCGCTTAGTCTCGGTTCCGCCGAGCTAGGGGGCTTCTTGCGTTCGACACTGCTGGTGATGGGGGCACGCGCCTGATGGTCGCGATCGTGTCCACTGTCGCCTATCTTGGCCTAGAGGCCCGCGCCGTCGAGGTGCAGGTCCAGCTTTCCACCGGCATCCCGCGCTTCGTCATCGTCGGCCTGCCCGACAAGGCGGTAGCCGAAAGCCGCGAGCGGGTGCGGGCGGCACTGACCGCTATCGGCCTCGCGCTTCCGCCCAAGGTCATCACCGTCAACATGTCTCCGGCGGACCTCCCCAATGAAGGCAGCCATTTCGACCTTCCGATCGCCCTCGGGCTCCTGGCTGCCGTAGGCGTCGTCGATGCCGAAACGCTAAGCCATTATGTGGTCGTCGGCGAGCTGTCCCTCGACGGGCGCATCAACGCGTCGCCCGGCGTGCTCCTCGCGGCGCTTCATGCCTCGGGTGAAGAAAAGGGGCTTATCTGCCCCGCGACGCAGAAGTCCGAAGCCGCCTGGGCCGGGCAGGTGGAGGTGCTGGCCGCCGCCGACCTCTTGTCACTCCTCGCGCATCTTAAAGGCACGACGCTGCTGCCTGCACCGCCGCCAGGCAAGGCCGAGCCACGGGCGGGCGGCCCCGACCTCCGGCAGGTCAAGGGTCAGGAAGTTGCCAAGCGCGCGCTGGAGATCGCCGCTGCTGGTGGACACAACCTCTTGATGAGCGGACCGCCCGGCTCCGGCAAATCGCTGCTTGCTTCCTGCCTTCCTGGCATCCTTCCGCCGCTAACCCCGGCCGAGGCGCTGGAGGTCTCGATGGTCGCGTCGGTCGCGGGAGAGATGGAAGGCGGGCAGATGAAGCGGCGGCGGCCGTTCCGCTCGCCCCACCATAGCGCCTCGATGCCAGCCTTGGTCGGCGGCGGGCTCAAGGTGCGGCCGGGTGAAATCAGCCTCGCGCACCTTGGCGTCCTGTTCCTCGATGAGCTCCCGGAATTTCAGCGTGCCGTGCTCGACAGCCTGCGCCAGCCGCTCGAAACCGGGACGGTCAGCGTGGCGCGGGCGAACAGTCACCTGACATTTCCGGCCAGGGTGCAACTGGTCGCCGCGATGAACCCCTGCCGCTGCGGCCATCTTGGCGATCCGGCGCTTGCCTGCGCCCGCGCCCCGCGCTGCGCCGCGGATTATCAGGCGCGGGTGTCAGGCCCTCTGCTCGACCGGGTCGACCTTCATGTCGAGGTGGCAGGGGTCAGCGCTGCCGACCTCTCGCTGCCGCCCCCTGCGGAAGGCAGCGAGGCCGTGGCGCAGCGAGTGGCACAGGCGCGCTCAGTGCAGTCACGGCGCTACAATGGCCACGGTTCCCGAACTAACGCCGAAGCGGATGGCGAATTGCTCAACGAGGTCGCGACGCCTGACGAGCCAGGACGCAGGCTCCTCGCCGACGCAGCCGCTGCCACCCGACTCAGCGCCCGCGGCTACCACCGCGTGCTCCGCGTCGCTCGCACGATCGCCGACCTTGCAGGATCCGAGGCGGTGGGCCGCATCCACATCGCCGAGGCACTGAGCTACCGCCGCACGGCACCGCGCAACTGAAGCCGCCCACTTGGACACTATGTCCAATGGCAGCCGGCCCTCCACCCGGCTAAATTTGCTTCTATGCCCACCGACCGCACCAAGGCCGCCGCCGATTTCCGCCGGGTGATGAAGCTCATCATCCTGTCCGGCCTTGTGCTCACCGCCGGTGCCTTGCTGTATCTCGGCGCCACGGGCGAGCTCTACCTCCACATGGTAGTGGCGGTGATCGGGGGCGTGTTCATCTCGGTGCTGCTCGGCTGCGGCCTGTTCGCCGCGGCCTTCTTCAGCGACAAGAGCGGCCACGATCATAGCGTCAGCACTGCGACCAGCCGGAAGGACGACTGAGCCCCGGCTCACCGCAGCCTTGCCCGCCGCGCCGCCTTCTCCTACGAAGCGCCGCAATGCCCCCGTGGCGGAATGGTAGACGCGACCGACTCAAAATCGGTTGTCGAGAGACGTGTCCGTTCGAGTCGGACCGGGGGCACCATTTCCGAACAACTTATCTGGGCTGCGCCGGGTGCCGTTGAACCTGGTTGAGAGCCCCGAGGCTCCACGCTAGGCTGCGAGCATGGCCGAACGCACCTACAAGACCTTCGACGAATTTTGGCCCTATTACCTGCGCGAGCATTCGGGGCAGCGAACCCGGGCGATCCATTATGCGGGAACCGCGCTGGTGATCGCCGCGGCCATCGCGCTGGCGCTTACCGGTAACTGGTGGTGGCTGCTCGCCATGCCGCTTGCCGGCTACGGCTTCGCCTGGTTCGCCCACTTCTTTGTCGAGAAGAACCGGCCGGCCACCTTTACCTACCCGTGGTGGAGCCTTCGCAGCGACTTTCGAATGTTCTTTCTTGCGGTGAGCGGGAGGCTCGGACCGCATCTGCGCGCCGCTGGCGTCACGCCGCGGGGCTGACTAGAGTGGCGCCATGGACGCGCCCACCTCCCGCCCCGAGCACGCCGAGGATGATGCGGCCGTCATCGCCGAACATATCACGATCAAGCGCGACCGACTGCTCGCCTCGCTGACGCTGATCGCCGGCATCGGGCTGGTCTTCGCTATCCCCTTCGCGCTCCGAGCGGGAGCCGAGTTCTTCCTTCCGGTTACCGCCGCCCTAGTGATCGCCATCGCACTGGTCCCGCTGCTTGAATGGTTCGAGCGGCGCGGGCTTCCGTCGGCACTGTCGGCCCTGTCCTGCGTGATCATCTTCCTGTGCGTAATGGCGTTCGCATTGCTGTCGATCGTCATCCCGGCGATCGACTGGGTCGCGCTGCTGCCTGAGCGGATCGGGCGGGTGCGTGAGGCGCTCGAGCCGATCCTCGCGCTGGTCAAGAACCTCGAACGTTTCGTCGACCGCATCCTCAACCAATTGCCGAGCGCCAGCAACGCTGGTGGCGCGCGAACGGTTCAAGTCGAGACGCCGAACAGCATGATCGACCTGCTGACCAGCAGCGCGCCGCACGCGCTGATTCAGCTGTTCTTCGCGCTCCTGGTGATCTTCTTCTTCTTGTCCGGCTGGACCGCCATGCGCAAGCAGACCATCACCAGCCGCGGCAGCTTCGAAGGCGCGCTGACGACCGCCCGCGTGATCCAGCAGGTGGTTGCCGCCACCTCCACTTATCTTGGCACCATCACGCTCATCAACGTGCTGCTTGGCGCGACCATGGCGGCCATCCTGTGGTGGCTGGGCATGGATTCGCCGCTGATGTGGGGCGGCATCGTCGCGGTGCTGAACTACATTCCGTATCTCGGACCGATCGCAGCGGCGCTGCTGCTGGCGCTTGGCGGAATGATCAGCTTCTCGGACGCGTGGACCGCGCTCCTTCCGCCGCTGATCTTCATCGGGCTGCACATGGTCGAAGCCAATGCCTTCACGCCCATGGTGGTCGGCAAGCGGGTCCGCATCAACCCGTTGCTGATCCTGCTGTCGCTGAGCTTCTGGGCGTGGGTGTGGGGCACCACGGGCGCACTGCTCGCCATTCCGCTGCTGATCATCCTCAAGACCGTTTTCGCCGCCGCGGGCACGCCCGACATTGCGGGCTTCCTGTTCGAGCAGGGCACGCTGACCCATGCCGGTGAGGAAGAGGAAGAAGAGGGCGAGCAAGCTCCGTCGTCTCCGGTCGTCGGGCCCGCGCGCTGAGGGCTTTCGACGTCGCAATCGCCAACAATCTGACCGAGGCCAAGAAAGGCGGTTGACGCTCCCGGCCTTGTCTCCTAGTTGGCCGCCCACACCAAACGCGGGTGTAGCTCAGTTGGTTAGAGCGCCGGCCTGTCACGCCGGAGGTCGCGGGTTCGAGCCCCGTCACTCGCGCCATTTCCCCACATCGCTGGAGATGCGGTCAAGCCGCACGACCGCCGCGCTGCGGCCGGTCCGAAGCTGCGCTTAGTCTGCGCCGCCCGGGGCCGCGCTCGACGCCGCGGAGGCCGTAGTCGTGTCCGCTGCCTTGCGGCCAAGCGGTGCCTGTTCCGCCTCGCCGGCAGGCGCGCCCGTCAGACCCCAGTTGAGACTGCTTGAGCCACCGGCGGCCGGCTTGGCATCCCGCGTGGCTTCTTCGACCCTTCGGCGCGCTTCAAGGCGCAACGCGATGCGTTTGCCGCCTCCTGCCGCCATCTCCGGCTCGACGAGCTTGGCGAGTTCGGGGGGCAGGTTCTGGCGCGCTTCGGCAATGGTGGTCGACACCGTCGTCTCGGGCGCGATCGCCGCATAACGCGCCTCGGCTGCCAGCGCGGCGCTGCGAAGGAAGGCAGGGTCGCTCTCGCGCTTGGCCCATTTCTGGCTGAAAGCGCCGGGTTCGCCCCAACCGCCGCGCCAGCGATAGAAGATATGCGCGCCGATCACCGCATTCTTGGTCAGCGTCGGAGCCCAGTAAGGCGCGACATAGTCGGCATGATAATGGGTCGCATTGCCGACCGAAGCGGAGACATGGCCCTTGAGCGCTTCGTCAGCGACGCGGCGGGCACGATCCCAATAGTCGCGCATCGGAGCGCGGGCGAGCGAGCCGTCGCAGGTGAAGCTGAACTGACAGCCGGTTGGCCGCTCGGCTCCCTGGTAAACTACCGCGCAGACGCTGGACGGATAGGCAGGGTGCCGCATCCGATTGAGGACCACTTGCGCGACGCCGCGCTGCCCTTCCTCAGGCTCGCGGGCGGCTTCGTAGTAGACGGCCTGTGTCAGGCACTGGAGCGCGCGATTGTAGGTGTTGCTGTCGGTCTTCAGCACGAACGGCGCGGCAGCAGGGTTGGGACCACCGGCAAGCGGCACAGCCGCATTCAGCTTCTGCGCATCGGTCGGCGCGAGCTGGCGGACGGCAAACGGGGTCATGTCCTGAACCGATGGCGCGGCGGCCTCAACCCGCGCCTGCGGGCGGGCGGGAAGCGCACGGCTGTCGTTGGCGAAGGCTGCAACTGACAGGCAGCCGGCCAGCAACAGCAGCCCGGCACCAGCGCTTTCGCGCGGCCGGGCACGGAGCAGGGTCAGGGCCTGGCTCATCGGGCTGGGCCGGTCGGAAGGAAGGGTCAGGGAGGTCATGGGGAGGTGTATGAGGTAGCTAAGTCAGCCGCGAATTTCAAGGTTTCGGCGGGTCTCCCCGCCAGCGTCCGGTCTCGCTCCAGCGCAGGATCGGGCGCAGGGGCAGGATCCAGATGATACCTGCCACCATATAGAAAACTAGCTGAACCAGCGCTGGCCAGCGGCTGACGATGTCCGACACGGAGGCGACCAGCACCGCCCAGACGATGATGATGCCGATGATCATGAACACGCCGGCGGCAGGCCGCGGACGGGGTTCTTCTTCCTGGATCACGTGTTCGCAAACTCCTTGAGCCCGGCCGGCGAGGCGAAGGCATCGAGCCGCTGATCCCACAGATCGGCGGGAATGGCGAGTTCAAGCAGCTGAAAGTCCCAGCCGATCCCGATCAGCCGTGCCGTTGCCCGCAGGCCTTCGAGCGCTCGGTCATAGTGTCCCTGGCCCATGCCGATGCGATTGCCTTCGCCGTCACAGCCGACCAGCGGAATGAGGATGAGGTCGGGTTGTAGCGGCGGCGCGGACAATGGCGGCTGGAGCAGCCCCCACGGCCCGGCCTCGCTGGCCTCGCCAGCGCGGAACGTCATGCGCGAATCGCGCGCCGCAAAGGCGGGGAGGGCGGTCTGCTTGCCCATCGCGCGAGCCCGCTCCAGCGCGCCGAGAGGACTGATCTCGTCCTTCATTGGCTGATAAGCGGCAATCACGGTTGCTCCGAACAGCAGAGGCTCGAGCGCTGCGGTGAGGTCGGACTCCAGCGCCTTGCGGGTCTCTAGCTCCAGGCTAGCCGCAAACTCCCGCCGCCGGACGCGCAGCTCGGCCCGCAGCGCGCCTTTGTCAGCGGGGAAAGGAGGTGACGGGACCACCATAGGTCGGAGCCTTGTAATCCTCTGACGCCTGTAACGTCAGGTGGGAGCCATGTGTGCCGGACCTCTAAGAGACCTTAGCGAACCAGCCAGGGACAGCCCCCATGGATCGGGAATAGCCTCAGGGATTTCATGAGGCGCGTGCCAGGCAGTACCCGTCCGCACCTATCTAGGCGCTTGCCACTTCTTTCTCAAGCTTGGTCGCAAGAAGCTCGAGCCGCTCGGCCAGCGCATCGACCCGGCGAACGACTTGTGGATCGGGTGGCATCGAGGGCGGAGGCGACATCACCCCGCGCTTTTCGATCAGTTGATCGGCCAGCAGCAGGGAAGCGAACAGCAGGGTGCGCCCTTCTGAAAGCGCGCCCAGTCCGGCCAGCGCCTCGCGGCCCTTGGCGTCCACCATCTCGGCGGCGTGGCGAAGGTTCTGCTCCTCGCCGTCGCGGCAGGCGACCTTGTACTGGCGCCCGGCAATTTCGATCGCGATCTCGGCCACCGTTACGCCTCCACCTTGCCGATGATCTGGTCGAGCTCGGCAATAGCCGCCCGAACCTTCTCACGCAGCCGCTCTTCGCCCGCGCCTCGCTTTCCGACCTGCTCCGCGACTCGTTCGATCCGGGCAAGCGCCCGCTCGGCGCGCGTCAATGCCGCTTCCAATGCTTCTTGTGTCATGGGCCTGACCTATGCCTCCCAATGCGCCCTGCCAAGCGGCGCGGAGGTTGACGCTCAACGGCTCACCGCCCAAAGGAGCCGCACTACCGGCGCGGCCGACTCCGGTGCGGCGCCGTCACGAACAGCGGAGTGATGATGCAGCCGACCCAGCGCCGTCTCGCCAATGCCATCCGGGCACTGGCCATGGACGCGGTAGAGGCCGCCAATTCTGGCCATCCCGGCATGCCGATGGGGATGGCGGATGCCGCCACCGCCCTTTTCACCAAGGTAATGAAGTACGATCCGGCCGATCCCAAGTGGCCTGACCGCGACCGCTTCGTGCTGTCGGCCGGCCACGGCTCGATGCTGATCTACGCGCTGCTGCACCTGACCGGGTTCGAACGGCCGACGTTGGACGACATCAAGAACTTCCGTCAGCTCAACAGCCCGTGCGCCGGGCATCCTGAGAATTTCGAACTGGCTGGCGTCGAGACCACCACCGGCCCACTTGGCCAGGGTCTCGCCACCGCGGTCGGGATGGCGATCGCCGAGCGGCACTTGAACGCTCTTTATGGTGACGATCTTGTCGATCACCACACCTACGTCATCGCCGGCGACGGTTGCCTGATGGAAGGCATCAACCACGAGGCCGTGGGCCTTGCCGGGCACTTGAAGCTCGGGCGGCTGATCGTGCTTTGGGACGACAACAAGATCACGATCGATGGGTCGACCGAACTCAGCCGCTCCGAAGACGTCATGGCCCGCCATGCGGCGAGCGGCTGGCACACGATCGAGTGCGACGGCCTCGATGCCGGCAAGGTCGCGCAAGCGCTCGAGAAAGCCAGGGCCGACCACCGGCCGAGCCTGATCCGGTGCAAGACGATCATCGGCTATGGCGCGCCCAACAAGCAGGGGACCTCGGCGACACATGGCGCGGCGCTCGGCAAGGACGAGGTCGAAGCCGCCCGCAAGGGCCTTGGCCTCGACCCGCAGGAATTCAGCATTCCTGCAGACGTTCGTGAGGCTTGGGCGAAGGCTGGCGGCCGCGGGGCGGCTGAGCGCGCAGCGTGGGAACAGCGCCTCGCGGCAAGCGACAAGGCCGACGACTTCCGCCGCCGTATGGCCGGCGACGCCGACGAGCGCTGGCTTCAGCCCTACATCCAGGCGCTGATCGAGAACCCGCCCACCGTCGCCACCCGCAAGGCAAGCGAGATGGCGCTGGAGGTCATCAACGTCGCGGTGCCTGCCACCATCGGCGGTTCGGCCGATCTCACGGGCTCCAACAACACCAAGACCAAGACCACCGGCCCGCTCACTGCAGAGGATTACAGCGGCCGCTACGTCTACTACGGCATTCGTGAATTCGGCATGGCCGCCGCGATGAACGGCATGGCGCTGCACGGCGGTGTCATCCCTTATGGCGGGACGTTCCTGGTCTTCTCCGACTATTGCCGCGCGGCGATGCGCCTCTCGGCACTGCAGAATGCCCGCGTCATCTACGTCATGACCCACGATTCAATCGGGCTCGGCGAAGATGGTCCGACCCACCAGCCGGTGGAGCATATCCAGAGCCTGCGCTTGATCCCGAACCTCGAAGTGTGGCGCCCTGCCGATGCGATCGAGACCGCGGAAGCCTGGGCCGACGCGCTCAAGCAGGACGGGCCGTCGGTGCTGTGCCTGTCACGCCAGAACCTGCGTCCGGTCCGGACTGAAGCCTCGGGCGAGAACCTGTCGGCGCGTGGCGGCTACGTCGTCCGTGAGCACGCCGATCCCAAGGTCATCCTGATCGCGACCGGCTCGGAGGTTGAGCTCGCGCTCGACGTCGCCGACCGGCTGGACGGGGAGGGCGTCGCGGTTCGGGTCGTCAGCCTGCCCAACTGGCGCCGGTTCGAAGCGCAGGATGAAGCCTATCGCGAGAGCGTGCTTCCGAGTGCCGCGCCTGAGCAGGTGCTGCGCGTGTCGATCGAAGCCGGGACTACCTTCGGCTGGGAGCGGCTGACAATGGTGCAGGGCCTGCGCTTCGGGCTCGACGGCTTCGGCGCCAGTGCGCCGGCCAAGGACCTCTACGATCACTTCGGCCTGACCGTCGAAAAGATCGCGCCGAAGATCATGAGCAGGCTTGGCGAGCTCGGCCAGCATAACCGCTCCGACCAAGGCGCGTCCGCGCTTGCCGAGGCCGAAGCCCACCCCAGTTAAACCCGCGCCGTTGGTGCTCCGGCACGCAAGCGCACAGCCCCTCGACGTCGCTCGGGGCGAACGAAGAAGAGGAAAGAAGATACGATGACCAAAGTCGCCATCAATGGGTTCGGACGCATCGGCCGTCTCGTCGCGCGGGCCATTCTGGAGCGCCCCGACTGCGGCCTCGAACTGGTCGCGATCAACGATCTCGCCGACGCCAAGGCCAATGCCTGGCTGTTCAGCCGCGACAGCGTCCACGGCAAGTTTCCGGGCGAAGTGAGCGCCGAAGGTGACGCGATCATCGTCAACGGCAAGCGTATCGCCGTCACCGCCGAGCGTGACCCGGCCAACCTTCCGCACGCGCAGCATGGCGTCGAGATCGCGCTGGAGTGCACCGGCTTCTTCACCGACAAGGCGGGCGGCGAGAAGCATCTGGCGGCAGGTGCCAAGCGCGTGCTCATCTCGGCTCCGGCCAAGGGCGCCGACCTGACGGTCGTCTACGGCGTCAACCACGACAAGCTGACCGCCGACCACAAGATCGTTTCCAACGCCAGCTGCACCACCAATTGCCTGGCCCCGGTCGCCAAGGTGCTGAACGACGCCATTGGCATCGAGCGCGGGCTGATGACCACCATTCACGCCTACACCAACGACCAGAAGATCCTGGATCAGATCCACACCGACATGCGCCGCGCGCGCGCTGCCGGCATGAGCATCATCCCGACCACTACGGGCGCTGCCCGCGCGGTCGGTGAGGTGCTTCCGGAGCTCAAGGGCAAGCTCGACGGCTCGGCAGTGCGCGTGCCGACGCCAAATGTCAGCCTGGTTGACCTTACCTTCACGCCGAAGCGCGACACCACCCTCGACGAGGTGAACGGCCTCCTCAAGGCAGCGTCGGAAAGCGGGCCGTTGAAGGGCATCCTCGACTATTCGACGGACCCGTTGGTGTCGATCGACCTCAACCACAGTCCAGCCAGCTCGACCGTCGACAGCCTCGAGACCGCCGTGCTCGAGGGCAAGCTGGTCCGCGTGGTCAGCTGGTACGACAACGAATGGGGCTTCTCCAATCGCATGGTCGACACCGCTTGCGCGATGGCCAAGCTGGGCTGAGCCCCCAACAACCGTTTGCCCCGAGCGAAGTCGAGGGGCGCACGCATGTGTCTCGACTTCGCTCGGCGCGAACGGAGAATTGAATGCCTGACTTCCACACTCTCGACGATCTCCCCGCCGACCTCACCGGCAAGCGCGTGCTGGTCCGCGTCGACCTGAACGTGCCGATGCAGGATGGTGCGGTGTCAGACGCGACGAGGCTGAGGGCGGCGCTGCCGACCGTGCTCGAGCTGTCGGATCGCGGTGCGATCGTGCTGCTGCTCAGCCATTTCGGACGCCCCATGGGGCAGGTTCGCCCGGACATGTCGACCGCCTTGCTGGTGAAGCCGCTGACCGACCTCACCGGCCGCTCGGTGCGATTTGTCGAAGATTGCCGGGGCGAGCATGCGGCCCGGGCGATTACGACCATGACTCCGGGCGCCATTGCGGTGCTGGAGAATACCCGCTTTCACGCCGGCGAGGAAAAGAACGATCCGGAGCTCAGCCGCGGGATCGCCGCGCTTGGCGACTATTTCGTCAATGATGCCTTCTCCGCTGCGCACCGGGCGCACAGCTCGACCGAGGGTGTCGCGCACTTGCTGCCGAGCTTCGCCGGCCGGGCGATGGAAGCGGAGCTGAAGGCGCTTCAGGCGGCGCTGGGATCGCCCGAGAGGCCGGTCGCGGCGGTGGTCGGGGGGGCCAAGGTCTCGACCAAGCTTGCCGTGCTGCTGCACCTTGTCGGCAAGGTCGACCACCTGATCATCGGCGGCGGGATGGCGAACACCTTCCTCGCCGCGCGCGGTGTGAACGTCGGCAAGTCGCTGTGCGAGCATGAACTGACCGGCCAGGCCGAAGCCATCCTCGACGCGGCGGACAAGGCAAACTGCACCGTTCATCTTCCCTATGAGGTGGTGGTCGCGAAGGAGTTCGCCGCCCATCCGCCGTCCTTGCGCACCGTCAACGTCCACGAAGTCGCCGAAGACGAGATGATCCTCGACGTCGGTCCCTCCGCGGTCGAGGCACTCGGCGATGCGCTCAAGACCTGCCGGACCCTGGTCTGGAACGGCCCGCTCGGCGCCTTCGAAACAGAGCCCTTCGATGCCGCCACCGTGGCTTTGGCGCGGATGGCGGCAGCGCTGACCACCGACGGCAGCCTCGTGTCGGTGGCGGGCGGCGGCGACACGGTCGCGGCGCTCAATCACGCCGGCGTGTCGGACGATTTCACCTTTGTCTCGACCGCCGGCGGCGCGTTTCTCGAGTGGATGGAAGGCCGCACCCTGCCCGGGGTGGCCGCGCTCACCGCCTAGCTTTGTTGCGCGCCGAGTGATGCCCGGTTAGAGCCCGCCGCATACGTATGCAGCTGGTTCAAGGGAGCGTCATGACGAGCGAAGAAATGCGGGCGAAGATCGCGGCTGGACAGGGGTTCATCGCCGCGCTTGATCAGTCGGGCGGTTCGACCCCCAAGGCGCTCCAGGGCTATGGCGTCGAGGAAGACGCTTATTCGAATGATGAGGAGATGTTCGGCCTCATCCACCAGATGCGCAGCCGCATCATCACCTCGCCCTGCTTTTCGGGCGAGAAGGTGATCGGCGCCATCCTGTTCGAGAAGACCATGGATGGCGAAGTCGAGGGCAAGCCGACCCCCGCCGCGCTGATCGAGCGCGGGATCGTGCCTTTCATCAAGATCGACAAGGGTCTCGAAGAAGAGCGGGACGGCGTTCAGCTGATGAAGCCGGTGCCCGGCCTCGACGAGCTGCTGAGCCGTGCCAAGGGCCTAGGCGTGTTCGGGACCAAGGAGCGTTCGGTCGTCAATCAGGCAAACGAAGCGGGCATTGCCGCCATCGTCGGCCAGCAGTTCGAGATGGCAATCCAAGTGCTTCGCCATGGCCTGGTTCCGATCATCGAGCCGGAAGTGAACATCAAGAGCGCCGACCGCGCCGCGTCCGATGCGCTGCTGCGTGACGAGATCCTCCGCCATCTCGACCGCCTGCCGGAAGGCGAGCAGGTCATGCTGAAGCTGTCGATTCCAGCCGAAGCGGGCCTGTTCGAGCCGCTGACCAAGCATCCGCGCGTGCTTCGCGTGGTGGCACTCTCAGGCGGATTCAGCCGCGCGGACGCCTGCGAGCAGCTCGCTCGGAACCCCGGCATGATCGCCAGCTTCAGCCGCGCGCTGCTGAGCGATCTGCGCCATCAGCAGTCGGACGAGGAGTTCGACAAGACGCTCGGCACCGCGATCGACGAGATCCATGCCGCTTCGGTGGCCTGAACGTACTCAGTCGGCGCTGCGGCTCCGCAATGTCAGGTTAAAGGAAAGCGCGAGGGCGGCGACGAAGATCGCCCCCTCGACCGCTCCCGCCACCAGGAGCAGGGGCGGCGTCAGCGAGGCCAGGAGTGGCCCGAGGGGCGCCTCGGGATGGGCGGCAGCTAGGCCCGCGAGGCTCCCCGCCATCATCTTGCCGCCGCCGAGGGTTACCAGCAGCCCAGCAAGCGCTCCTAGGAAGGCGCCATAGCCCGCCTTGGCGACAAGCGTCGGGCGCCCACGCTCCGACAGCCACAGCGCAGCGCCAGCCATGGCGCCGACGAGCAATCCTTCGCTGCCCCCGGTAATCGCCAGCGGGCGGCTCCCGATCAGCAGCGAAAATGCGTCGAGGCCGATCAGCCGCCCCAGCGCGCCGACCACCATGCCGCCGAGTGCTCCGCCGAGCATCAGCGGCAGCAATCGTCCGCGCGCCACCATCCGCCCGAGCGCGCTCCCTCCGGCAACCCCAAGGCCGCCGATCATACCGACGAGCAGGCAGACGCACGTCATTACGAGCAGGATCGACACGGCACCGGTGCCAGGCGGTGGCTCGGTGGCGGCGAGCAGACCGTAGCCGATCCCGCCGAGCAGGCCGGCCGCAGCGCCTCCCGCTAGACCTGCTCCGCCAAGGAGGAGCACGTCGAACCACGGCAACCAGCGCGGCGCGGGCCTCGGCGGAGTGATCGTGGCGTCTTGCGCAGACGTCTGCTGCCCGCCCTGCCTCACCTCGGCCAGGAAGCGATAACCATGCCGCGGCACCGTTTCGATGAAGTGGGGACTGCCCGCCTGGTCGCCAAGCGCTTTGCGAAGGCTGCGGATACACTGGGTCAGCGCTTCATCGGTGACGGGCACCCCGCGCCAGACCTCGGCCATGAAGCGGTCCTTGGTGATGAGCTCGCCGGGCTGGCGGGCGAGCAGCAGCAAGGCATCGAGATAGCGGCCGCTGACATCCAGCACCGCGCCGCCGCGGGTCAGCCGGCGCTCGGCAGGCTCAAGCCGGAAGTCGCCAAACTCCAGGACATCATTCGTCACACCGCTCAGCAAACGCTCACCCCTTCCTCATGCCTTTGAGCAGAAGGGGGTGGCAGGAGACAAGCATCGCAAGCAATCTCCTGGAGAGTGAAGCCATGAACGACATCAATCAAAAGCGCCCCGCCTTGTGGCGCATTGCCATGTGGGGAGCGCTTGCCACGCTTCTGTCGCTGCCGGCCATCTTTCGCTTTCCGTGGACCGCTTCCGACTTCGTCATCATGGGGATCATGCTCGGCAGCGTCGGTCTTGGCATCGAGTTCCTGGTGCGGCGATCGGGCAGCAATGCCTTTCGGCTTGGCTCCGTAGCGGCGGTGCTGACTGCCTTCATGACCGTGTGGGCCAACCTTGCCGTCGGCATGATTGGATCGGAAGACAATCCCTACAACCTCTTCTTCATGGCCATTCCGGTGGTGGTGTTCGTGGCCGCCGCTTTGGTGCGGTTCGATGCGCGCCGAACGGCCTGGATCATGGCCGGAGCGGCCGCGGTGCAGCTCGCGCTCGCGCTCGGCGGCATGGAGGTCGACCTGCGCGGGGCACGGTTCAGTTCCTTTTTCGCCGTCTTGTGGCTGATCGCCGCTGCCTTGTTCTGGAGCGCAGCCGTTGGAGAGCGCCGCTCGGTCCGCTAGGGACGGGCGCATGATGGACCATGATGACGACCTGACTGTTGAGGGCTTCGCCGACCGCTTTGTGCCGCAGGGGCGGGGTGACGCTTCGCTCTACCTGATTAGCCCGCAGGACGTGGGCAGCGACTTCCCCGACCGCCTCCGCGCAGCGCTGGGCGGCGGGGAGGTGGCGGCGTTGCAGCTCAGGGTGAAGGGCCTCGACCAGCACAGCCTGGCGCGCCTCGCCGAGCCGCTGCAGCGGATCTGCGCCGACGCGGGCACCGCTTTCATCGTCAACGACGACATGGGCCTTGCCAAGCGGATCGGTGCTGATGGTGTCCACCTTGGCCAAAAGGATGGCGACCCGCGCGAAGCACGGGCACTGCTCGGGCCGGGCGCGCAGATCGGCGTCACCTGTCACGATAGCCGCCATCTGGCGATGGAAGCCGGGGAGGCCGGGGCCGACTATGTCGCGTTCGGGGCCTTTTTCCCGACTGCAACCAAGGAGGTCAGCCACGTGCCCGAACTCGGCATTCTTGGCTGGTGGGCGACCTTGTTCGAGCTGCCTTGCGTCGCGATCGGTGGGATCACGCCGGACAACGGCCGTGGCTTGGTTGAAGCCGGCGCCGACTTCCTCGCGGTATGCGGATCGGTGTGGAAAGCGCCCAGTCCCGCCAAGGTGGTGGAGGCCTTTCAGCCGCTTCTCAAGCGCGGCTGAGCGGGCTTTCCTCAAACCGGTCGAGCAGCTCAGCGACATTGTCGTAAAGGGCGAGGGCGCCCTCCAGCCTGTCGTCCGGGAACAAGCCTGAGCGGACCGCGACGATCCTGATCCCGGCCGCGGTCGCCCCTTCGATGTCGTACGGGGAGTCGCCGACTGCCAGGGCATCCTTCGGCGCCACGCCTGCCTTCCTCGCTGCGGTCTCGAAGATGTCGGGACAGGGCTTGGAATGCTCGACGTCGTCGGCGCCGGTCCAGCCATCGACGATCCCCCGCGCGTCCAGCACATCGAGGTGCCGGTCCAGTTCCCGAGCGTTGGCGGACGAGGCGAGGAACACCTTCAGCCTCTCATCGTGACAGCGCTGAAGCAGCTCGCGCGCGCCGGGGAAAGGCTTCAGCCGGTGCATGTAGTCTTGGGCGAAGACCCTTGCGTGGGCCTTCCCGAGCGCCTCGGCTTCGTCGGCGCTCGCGTCCGGCAACAGCGCCTTCACGAAATTGTCCGCGCCCTTGCCGATCTCGGCATGGATTCTCGCCAGGCGGAATTCGTGACCGGCGGCGCGGAGCACCTCCGCCCAGGCCAGGACGTGGAAGTTGTTGCTGTCGACGAGCGTGCCGTCGATGTCGAAAAGAATGGCCTTGGGCATAGGCCGTCTCAACGAGGCACCGGTGCAAAGCGTTTCCGCGACGCATGCGGGAAAGAAGCCGCGCCTTGGTCGTTACGGGTCACAACTACTTCGCTCTCGAGGATCTCAAGTGATGCGTAACATCGTCCTTCTTCTCGCCGCCGGTGCCGGCCTTGCCGCCGCCGGGCACGCTCTCGCGCAGCAGCCCGCCGCCAACGGTGCCGCCGCTACATCCAGTAATCCGCAGCAGCCCGCTGGAGCGCAGGCCTGGGTCCCGCCCGGCACGCCCGGTTCGCCGATCGACGGCACGGTGTTCCATGCCCAGGTCCTGCTCGACGCCGCCGGTTTCCCGAGCGGGGTGATTGACGGGAAGAAGGGGATGGTGTTCGAGCAGGCGGTGCGCGGTTTCCAGCAGAGCCGCAATCTTCCGCTCACGGGCGAACTCGACGGCCCAACCCGTCAAGCGCTGCTGCAGCTCAACCGGCCGTCGACGCGAATGCTGCGGCTCGGCGACAACGATCTCAAGGGCCCGTTCGTGTTTCCGTTCCCCAAGGATGCGGCGGACCAGGCGAAGCTCGATGGCCTCCACTACCGCAACGCGCTGGAGCAGCTTTCCGAGCGCTTCCACACGACGCCGCAGACGATTGTCGCGCTGAACGGGCCCGACAAGCCGATCGGGCCGAACGCGGTGTTGCGACTGCCCAACGTGCTTCCGGGCTCGCGCGATTACGCCGGGGCGGTCGATGAGAAGCAGAGCCGATTGCTCAATCTCTTCAATGTCGACGCGAACCAGCCAAAGGGCGATTTCATCGTGGTCGACAAGTCCGAAGGCGTGATGCGCGTCTACGAGGGCGAGGTGCCAAAGGGGCAGTTCAGCACCAACAGCAATGCTGGGCCGGCGACCAATCTGGACGATAATCCGGGCAAGCTGGTGGCCCAGTTCCCGGTGACCATGGGCTCGTCTCAATATCCGCTGCCGATCGGACGCTGGAAGGTGACGACCTATGCATTCGAGCCGCCGTTCAAATATCAGCCCCGTTTGCTGAAGGGGAAAGACCCGAATGAGCCCGAGCAGATGCTTCCGCCGGGGCCGAACGGGCCGGTCGGCATCGCTTGGCTCGATCTCACCAAGGAGCATTACGGCATCCACGGCACCGACTCGCCCGAGACGATTGGCCGCGCCGAGAGCTCTGGCTGCATCCGCCTCGCAAACTGGGACGTGATCCGTCTCAGCCGGATCATGAAGCCCGGCTTCACCGCCATCTTCCAGGCTTAAGGGAGACGCCCGCTTGAGCAGCCGCGCTTTCACGGTCTTCGGCAATGCGGTTGTGTTCGCTTTGCTGGCGTTCGGCGCGTGGCTGTGGTGGCGCAATGTCACCCGTAGCGCCGATCCACCTTCGGGCGCCGTCGCCATCCTTGCCGAGACTGCCGAGAAGGTCGGGGTCAACAGCACCGGCGGCGCGCCGCGGCGGAACGTTGGACCTGCCCGTCCGCTGATCGTCTCGCGTTCCGGACTGGCGATTCCCGTCGCAGGCATCCGTGCCGAGCAGCTGACCGATACCTACACCGCCAGCCGCGGCGGCGGGAGCCGGGTCCATAACGCGATCGATATCATGGCGCCGCGCGGCACTCCGGTAGTGGCCGCGACCGAAGGCACAGTCGAAAAGCTGTTCTTTTCGCACGGGGGCGGTGGGATCACGGCCTACGTCCGCTCGCCCGACGGGCAGTGGCTGCATTATTACGCGCATCTCGATTCCTACGCGCCGGGCCTGCGCGAAGGGCGGCGGCTCCGGCGCGGCGATCCGATCGGCACTGTCGGGATCACCGGCAATGCCAACCCGTCCGGTCCGCATCTCCATTATGCGATCTACCGGATGAGCCCTGGGGAGCGCTGGTGGCAGGGAGCCCCGATCAATCCCTATCCGCAGCTTGCCGGAACAGCAGAACGGGGGTAGGGGCCTGCCCCTCGGCCGGGCTTGTCCCGGCCAAGCTCTTTCAACCTGTAGAAGCGGAAAAGCGGATCCATGAAGATCAGCGGTGTGGAAATTCGTCCCGGCAACATCATCGAATATGAAGGCGGGATCTGGCGTGCGGTGAAGATCCAGCACACCCAGCCCGGCAAGGGCGGCGCCTACATGCAGGTCGAGCTCAAGAACCTGCGCGATGGCCGCAAGAACAATGTCCGCTTCCGCTCGGCCGAGAGCGTCGAGCGCGTCCGCCTCGACACCAAGGACTTTCAGTTCCTGTATCCCGAAGGCGACATGCTCGTGTTCATGGACAAGGACACCTACGACCAGGTGAGCCTTCCACGCGACCTCCTGGGTGACGCCGCGGCGTTCCTCCAGGACGGCATGGACGTCGTGATGGAGCTTCACGAAGAAGAAGCCATCTCGGTGCAGCTTCCCGACACCATCGAGGCCACCATCGTGGAGGCCGACGCCGTGGTGAAGGGCCAGACCGCTTCGTCCAGCTACAAGCCCGCAATGCTCGACAATGGCGTGCGCGTCATGGTCCCGCCGCACATCTCCAGCGGCACTAAGATCGTGGTCGATGTTTACGAGCAGACTTACGTCCGCCGCGCCGACTGATCGAACAAGAACCGAGGTAGTTCAGTGGTTTCCCATTCCGGCCTGATCGCCGTCATGCAAAAGGCCGCCCGCAAGGCGGCGCCCAAGCTTCGCCGTGACTTCGGTGAAGTCGGCGAACTCCAGGTATCCAAGAAAGGCCCGGGCGACTTCGTCACCATGGCCGACAGGCAGGCCGAGGACACAATCCTTGGCGAGCTCAAGGCCGCTCGGCCGGACTGGAACTTCCTGCTTGAGGAGGGCGGCGAGATTGCCGGAAATCCGGCCAAGCCGCGCTTCATTGTCGATCCGCTGGATGGGACGACCAATTTTCTTCACGGCATCCCGCACTTCGCCATCTCGATCGCGGTCGAGGAGAAGAAGCCCAACGGGCAACCCGACATCACCCATGCTTTGGTCTACCAGCCGCTGACCGACGAGACCTTCTGGGCCGAAAAAGGACGCGGCAGCTGGCTTCACGACCGCCGCCTTCGTGTCTCGGCCCGGCGCTACCTCGACGAGGCGCTGATCGGGACCGGAATCCCGCATCTCGGCCGGTCGGACGTGGCGCAGTGGAACCGCATTTACACCGCCATCGCACCCGAAGTTGCCGGCATCCGCCGCTTCGGCGCGGCCAGCCTAGATTTTGCCTGGGTTGCGGCGGGGCGGATGGACGGCTTCTGGGAAGACGATCTCGATCCGTGGGACAGCGCGGCCGGCATGCTTCTGGTCAAGGAAGCGGGCGGGTTCGTGTCCGACTATCGTGGGCAGGACCGGATGCTGGAGCGGCGCGAGTATCTTGCCGCCAATGGCGACCTCCACAGCCGCCTTCACAAGCTGGTGGCCGGCGCGCTTCGCGGCTGACGACGCTGGCGTTCCGGGAAGCGGAACAAAGGGGGCCGACATGGTCCTTCTGATGGTTGTTTCCGGGTCAGCCCTGCTCTAGAGCGCGGCCAACCTAATACGGGAGAGTCTCGCGTGGCCGCAGTCGCCGCACAATATCTGCCGATCCTGCTGTTCCTGGGCGTGGCGCTTGCCTTGAGCCTGGTGTTCGTGATCGCGCCGATCATCGCATCCAAGTTCACCGGCGCCGACAAGCCCTATGCCGAGAAGCTCACCGAATATGAGTGCGGCTTCCCGGCCTTCGAGGACTCGCGTTCGCAGTTCGACGTTCGCTTTTACCTCGTCGCGATCCTGTTCATCGTGTTCGACCTCGAAGCGGCCTTCCTGTTCCCGTGGGCGGTTACCCTCGACACGACCGGCTGGCTGGGTTGGGGCGCGATGATGGTGTTTCTCGCCGAACTAGGCCTCGGCCTCGCTTATGCCTGGAAGAAGGGAGCGCTCGAATGGGAGTGATGCTCGACCCCAAGGCGAACCCTTACCCGACCGAGGAGGAGATCGCCCGCGCTTACGGATTGACCCCCGGGTCGCCTGAGCATGCCCGCTTGACCGAAATGGGCAAGGACCTCGACGAGAAGGGCTTTCTCGTCACCTCCGCCGAAGACCTGTTCACCTGGGCCCGCACGGGTTCGCTTTGGTGGATGACCTTCGGCCTCGCTTGCTGCGCGGTGGAGATGATCCACGTCAACATGCCCCGCTACGACCTGGAGCGGTTCGGTGTCGCCCCGCGCGCCAGCCCACGCCAGTCAGACGTGATGATCGTCGCCGGCACGCTGTGCAACAAAATGGCTCCGGCCCTGCGCCGGGTCTACGACCAGATGGCCGAGCCGCGCTATGTCATCTCGATGGGTAGCTGCGCCAATGGCGGCGGTTACTACCATTACAGCTATTCGGTCGTCCGTGGCTGCGATCGCATCGTGCCGGTCGACATCTATGTCCCCGGCTGCCCGCCGACTGCGGAAGCCCTGCTCTATGGGATCATGCAATTGCAGCGGAAGATTCGCCGCGAGGGGACGATCGAGCGGTGACCCATTCGGCTCCCCGGACCGCGTCCGACGAAGGCGTGATCGAGGCTGCGCGCGCCGCGCTCGGCTCGCTGATCCTGGAAGACAAGCATCAGGTTGACGAGATCACGCTGACGGTTGCGCGCGAGGGTGTGGCCGAGGCCTGCCGCGTCCTGCGCGATACGCCGGGGCTGGAGTACCAGCAACTGATGGAGATCGCCGGGGTCGACTATCCCGACAATCCCGAGCGCTTCGAGGTCAACTACCACCTGCTCTCGCTGACCCGGAACCGCCGCATCCGGGTTAAGGTCCGGACTGATGAGGTGACCCCGGTGCCGACCGTCACCACGTTGTGGCCGGTCGCCGGCTGGCTCGAGCGTGAGGTGTTCGATCTCTACGGCGTGACCTTTGCTGGCAATTCGGACCTGCGCCGGATCCTCACCGACTATGGGTTCGAGGGTCACCCGCTGCGCAAGGACTTTCCGCTCACCGGCTATACCGAGATGCGCTATTCGGAGACCGAGAAGCGCGTGGTCTACGAGCCGGTCAGCCTCAGCCAGGACTTCCGCTCCTTCGACTTCCTGACTCCGTGGAACGGGCCGGAATATCGCCTGCCCGGTGACGAGAAGGCAGAACCGCAGGCGGCCGGCGCTCCAAGCGCGGCGCCGGCCAAGGCCGAAGCCCCGAAGATGCAGCCGGCGGAGGGCGCGGGCGATCGCAAGGACAACAAGCCATACACCACCGACCATGAGGACCGGAAAACGGCCGGGGTCAAGGAAGCGCAGGGTGAAGCGCTGAAGTCCAACGAGGCCAAGTCAGCTGAAGTCGGCGGCAAGGTCACCGATATCGACCAGCCGAACCCAGGCAACAACAACCCTGCCTCGCAGATGGGGCCGGAGTCGCAGTGATGAACAGCGAACAGGAATTTGCGTCGGGTCAGACCTTGGCGTCGGACGAGGACCGGCCGTTTACGTCCAACGACGTCCAAAAGCAGACTCGCCGTGTCGAAGTTGGAGTGATGCCGGGATCCGGGGACCAAAACCCGGGCGACGAGGCGATCAACAACTACACGATCAACTTCGGACCGCAGCATCCGGCCGCGCACGGGGTTCTGCGCCTCATCCTCGAGCTCGACGGCGAGATCGTGGAGCGCGTAGATCCGCATGTCGGCCTGCTTCACCGAGGCACCGAGAAGCTGATCGAGTACAAGACCTACGCTCAGGCGATCCCCTATTTCGACCGCCTCGATTATTGCTCGCCCATGTGCATGGAGCATAGCTTCGTGCTGGCGATCGAGAAGCTGATGGGCCTCGAAGTGCCCATTCGCGCTCAGTACATCCGCGTGATGTGTGCTGAGCTCACTCGCATCAAGAACCACATGCTCAACCTTGGCTCCCACGTGATGGACGTGGGCGCGATGACGCCCAATCTGTGGCTCTTCGAAATTCGTGAAGATCTAATGCAGATCTACGAGAGCATCTCGGGCGCGCGGATGCACGCCAATTACTTCCGCGTCGGCGGCGTCCACCAGGACATCCCGCCCAAGGTGTTTGACGAGATCGGCACCTTCCTCGACAAGCGCCTCGGCCTGTTCGAGGATGCGATCAGCCTGGTAGCCGACAACCGCATCTTCAAGCAGCGCAACGTCGACATTGCCACCGTCAGCAAAGAAGACGCGATCGCCTGGGGCTTCTCGGGCCCGATGATCCGCGGCTCGGGCATTCCGTGGGATATCCGGAAGTCGCAGCCGTACGACGTCTATGACCGGATGGACTTCGAAGTGCCCGTCGGCACGCGAGGTGACTGCTACGACCGGTTCATGGTCCGGGTGGAGGAAGTGCGGCAAAGCTGGCGCATCGTTCGCCAGTGCCTCAACGAAATGCCGGCGGGTCCGATCGGGACCGACGACCGCAAGGTGTTCCCGCCGAAGCGCGCCGAGATGAAGACCTCGATGGAGGCGCTCATCCACCACTTCAAGCTTTATAGCGAAGGGTTCCACGTGCCGGCGGGCGAAGTGTATGTCGCGACCGAAAGCCCCAAGGGCGAATTCGGCGTCTATCTGGTCGCCGACGGCACCAACAAGCCCTACCGCTGCAAGATCCGGCCCACCGCGTTCAGCCATCTGCAGGCGATGGACTTCATGATGAAGGGTCACATGCTGGCCGATACGACTGCCGTTCTGGGCGCGATGGACATCGTGTTCGGGGAGTGTGACCGCTAATGGCCGAGCGTCACTTCGCCCCCGATGTCCCCGAGCTTCGCGAGCGCTGGGGCACCTTCACCTGGGACAAGGCGCATGCGCCCGAAGCCGCGCGTGCGCTCGGCAAGTATCCGGAAGGGCGCAAGGCCTCGGCCGTAATCCCGCTGCTCGACCTTGCCCAGCGCCAGGTGGGTGCGGAGACGGGCACGCAGGGGTGGCTGCCGATCCCCGTGATCGAGTTCGTCGCGGCGGAATGTGGGCTTCCCCCGATCCGCGCGATGGAGGTCGCCAGCTTCTACACCATGTTCAATCTGGTGCCGGTCGGTAAGTATCACGTGCAGGTCTGCGGCACGACGCCGTGCATGCTGCGCGGCTCCGACGACGTGCTCAAGGCCTGCTATGCCAAGGGCATGAAGAAGGGTGGTACGACCGCCGACGGCCTGTTCACCCTGACCGAGGTCGAGTGCCTGGGCGCCTGCGCCAACGCGCCGATGGTCCAGATCAACGACGACAACTTCGAGGATCTGACCGAGGTCAGCATGGCCAAGGTGCTGGATGCGCTGGCGTCCGGCGCGCCGGTCAAGGCGGGCTCGCAGATCGGCCGGCAGACGAGCTGCCCCGAAGGCGGTCCGACCAGCCTCAAGAAGATGACCGAGCGCAATTACGACTATCGGCCGATGTGGGCCGAAGCAGGCGAGGGCGCCTGAGTGGACGGCTCCATCATCCTCCTCATCGTCGGCGTGATCGCCGCTTTTCTCGCGCTTAAGTTCATCAAGGGCGTGATCAAGCTGGCCGTGCTCGCGGCCATCGTGATCGCCGTCATCTATTTCCTTAGCCAGGGCTCGCTGTAAGATGGGCTACACAGGACCGCTGTCCGACAAGGACCGCATCTTCACCAACGTCTACGGCTTTCAGTCGCCCGACCTGAAGGCGGCGCAGGCGCGTGGTGACTGGGACAATACCAAGGCGCTGATGGCTTTCGGCCAGGACACGATCATTGACGCGGTCAAGGCCTCGGGCCTGCGCGGGCGGGGCGGAGCGGGCTTCCCGACCGGCATGAAGTGGAGCTTCATGCCCAAGGAGCCCAAGCCCGGCAAGCCGAACTTCCTCGTCATCAACGCCGACGAATCCGAGCCGGGGTCGTGCAAGGACCGCGAGATCATCCGCCATGATCCACACAAGCTGATCGAAGGCGCGCTGCTCGCCAGCTTCGCGATGCGTGCGCGGGCCTGCTACATCTACATCCGCGGCGAATATATCCGTGAGGCGCAGGCGCTCGAAAAGGCCGTGGCCGAGGCCTATGCCGCTGGCCTGGTCGGCAAGAATGCCGCAGGCTCGGGCTACGACTTCGACATCTTCGTGCACCGCGGCGCCGGCGCCTACATCTGCGGCGAAGAGACCGCGATGCTCGAGAGCCTCGAGGGCAAGCAGGGCCGTCCGCGCCTCAAGCCGCCGTTCCCGGCCGGCGCGGGCCTCTATGGCTGCCCGACCACCGTCAACAATGTCGAGAGCATCGCGGTGGTCCCGACCATCCTGCGCCGCGGCTCCGCCTGGTTCGCCGGCTTCGGGCGCGAGAAGAATGAGGGCACCAAGCTTTTCCAGATCAGTGGCCATGTGAACAAGCCGTCCGTCGTTGAGGAGAGCATGAGCATCTCCTTCCGCGAGCTGATCGACCGCCACTGCGGCGGCATCCGCGGCGGCTGGGACAATCTGCTGGCGGTGATCCCCGGCGGAAGCTCGGTGCCGTTGGTGCCGGCGGCCGAGATCATGGACGCGCCAATGGACTTCGACGGGCTGAAGGCGGTCGGCTCCGGCCTCGGCACCGCGGCGGTCATCGTCATGGACAAGTCCACCGACATCGTCCGTGCGATCAGCCGCATCAGCTACTTCTACAAGCATGAGAGTTGCGGCCAGTGCACCCCGTGCCGCGAGGGCACCGGCTGGATGTGGCGGATCATGGAGCGGCTGCGTGAGGGCGATGGCACCCCGGCGCTGATCGACAAGCTGCACGACGTGACCAAGCAGGTCGAAGGCCACACCATTTGCGCGCTCGGCGACGCGGCGGCGTGGCCGATCCAGGGGTTGATCAAGCATTTCCGGCCAGAGCTCGAGCGCCGCATGGCAGAGCGCAATGGCGGCGCGATGCTGGAGGCGGCTGAGTGATGGTCGGCTCTGGCCTTGCGCTCATGCTGGCCGCCGCGGCGACCCAGGCGCCGGCGAAGCCCGCCGATTGGCAGGATGCGCCGGCGACCGTGTCGCGCCGCATTCTCCAGGATTTCGCCTGGTGCACCGTCCGCAGGGAGCCGGCGCTCGCGCGCAGCTTTGCCCTGATGAACGAGGGCGAGCGCCTGGCTCCGGCCGATTTCGAGAAACTGTTCGACGGGCGTTGCCTTGGCATGATCAACGCTCAACTGCAGATGCGCGCCTGCCAGTCGCGTGCTGCGCTGGCGGAAGCGCTGCTGGTGCGGGATGCCTCTCTTAGGCGGGCGACGAGTTTCGCCTCGGCTGGCGCGCTGAACTGGTCGTCGGGGCCCGCCATGACCCCGGCCAACCCTGAGATTGCTGCTCGCTTTGCGGCTGCAAACGCCGACGATCAGCCCGTCGGCAAGCTTGGTGAGTGTGTCGTCCGCGCCGATCCGGCGGGCGCGATGGACGTCCTCAAGACCAAAATCGATTCGGACGCGGAGCGCAAGCGCTTCGCCGCGCTGGCGCCGCGCATCGTTGCCTGCGTGCAGCAGGGGCAGACGCGCAGCTTCAACCGGACCAACCTGCGCGCCGGCATGGCGCTTGCTTATTTTCGTCTCGCCTCGGCGGTGACGGCCCAAGGAAAAGTCTGATGCCCAAGGTCACTGTCGACGGCAAAGAGATCGAGGTCCCCGCAGGGGCGACCGTGCTGCAGGCCTGCGAGCTTGCCGGCAAGGAGATCCCTCGCTTCTGCTATCACGAACGGCTGAGCATCGCCGGCAATTGCCGCATGTGCCTAGTCGAGGTCGCGCCCGGCCCGCCCAAGCCGCAGGCGAGCTGCGCGCTTCCGGCGGCGGACAATCAGGTGATCCGCACCGACACGCCGATGGTCAAGAAGGCGCGCGAAGGGGTGATGGAGTTCCTCCTCATCAACCACCCGCTCGATTGCCCGATCTGCGACCAGGGCGGCGAGTGCGACCTGCAGGATCAGGCCATGGCCTATGGCCGCAGCCAGTCGCGCTTCGACGAGAACAAGCGCTCGGTCGATGACAAGTACATGGGTCCGATCATTCGGACGGCCATGACCCGCTGCATCCAGTGCACTCGCTGCGTCCGCTTCGCTGAGGAGGTGGCCGGGACGCCGGAAATCGGTCTCCTTTATCGGGGCGAGGACCTGCAGATCACCGCTTACCTCGAGCGAGCACTGACGAGCGAGATGAGCGGCAACCTCGCCGATCTCTGCCCGGTGGGCGCGCTGCTGCAGCGCCCGCAGACGTTCGAATATCGGCCGTGGGAGCTGCGCAAGATCCCATCGATCGACGTCATGGACGCGGCCGGCAGCAACATCCGCCTCGACGTCCGCGGGCCCCAGGTGATGCGCATCCTGCCGCGCATCAACGAGGACGTGAACGAGGAGTGGATTTCGGACAAGACGCGGCACCATGCCGATGCGCTCGTCCGCAACCGCCTCGACCGCCCGTGGGTGCGGGAGAACGGCAAGCTGCGCGCTGCGACGTGGGCGGAGGCGCTCGACGTTTTCGCCGTGGCGCTTAGGGCCGCAGGATCGAAGATTGCGGCGATTGCCGGTGACCTCCTCGATGCCGAGACCATGTTTGCGGCCAAAAAGCTGCTCCAAGCCCAGGGGAGTAGCCTCCTCGAGGGTCGCCAGACCGGGCTCGATTATAACGTGACGTCGCTCAGCGCCGTTGCGTTCAACTCGACCCTAGCGGGGATCGAGACCGCCGACGCCATCTTGCTGGTCGGCACCAACCCGCGCTGGGAAGCGCCGCTGGTCAACACCCGCCTCCGTAAGGCCGCACGCCGGGCTGGCACCGCCGTGTTCAGCATCGGACCGGCGGTCGACCTCACCTACCCGGTCAGGGACATCGGCGACGACCTGTCGCTGCTCGGCAACCTCCCGGCGGCTGTCACCGAGGCGTTCGCAAAGGCCGAGCGTCCTGCGGTCATCGTTGGGCCGGGCGCGCTTGGGGCAGGGGCTCTAGGCGCCGCGCTGGCGCTGGTTGGGCCGCTTGGCCTGATCAAGGACGGTTGGAACGGCTTCAACGTCATCCACACCGCAGCCAGCCGCATGGCCTCACTGATGCTTGGCTTCGCGCAGGCCGGGGGCATCGCCGACATCGAGCGCGCCGCGCCTGAACTGCTGCTGCTGCTCGGCGCCGACGAAGTCGCTCCCGAACGCTTCGCCGGCGCCTTCAAGGTCTACATCGGCCACCATGGCGACAAGGGCGCCAAGCAGGCCGACCTTGTGCTTCCCGGCTCCGCCTACAGCGAGAAGCACGGCACCTTCGTCAACCTCGAAGGCCGCGTGCAGCGGGCCGAGAAGGCGAGCTTCGCACCGGGCGAGGCGCGTGAGGACTGGACCATCTTGCGCGCGGTCTCCGACCTCATCGGCAATCCGCTGCCGTTCGACCGCTTCGACCAGCTTCGCGGCGCGATGGTTGCCGAAGTGCCTGCGCTGGGTGAACTCGGCCTTGTCGACCTGCCATGGGCTCCGCCGTCGCTCGCTTCCTCGGCAAGCGGGCCGGTTACGCTGCCAATCAAGGACTTCTACCTAACCAACGCCATCAGCCGCGCCAGCCCTGTCATGCAGCGCTGCTCGGCCGAGCTGATCCATGGCCAGACTTTCGCCGAGGCCGCTGAATGACTGCTACGTTCCAGGGCTGGGGCCTCAACTACGACTGGTCGTGGTTCCTAGCGACCATCGCCGGCATCCTGCTGATCGCCCTTCCGCTGATGCTGGCGGTGGCGATGATCATCTATGCCGAGCGCAAGATCTGGGCCGCCATGGCGCTTCGCCGTGGACCCAACGTCGTCGGGCCGTTCGGCTTGCTGCAGAGTTTCGCCGACGGCCTCAAGGTCTTCCTCAAGGAGACCATTGTTCCGACCAGCGCCAATAAGGGCTTGTTCCTGCTGGCGCCGATCATCAGCTTCACCGTCGCGCTGATCGTCTGGGCGGTCGTGCCGTTCGACGTTGGCGTGGTGCTGGCCGACATCAACGTCGGCCTGCTCTACATCCTCGCGGCGAGTAGCCTTGGCGTTTACGGCATCATCATCGCCGGCTGGGCGTCCAACTCCAAATACCCCTTCTTCTCGGCCCTTCGCGCCGCCGCGCAGATGGTCAGCTACGAAGTGTCGATCGGCTTCGTGCTGATCTGCGTGGTGCTCTATGCCGGCACCTTCAATCTCACCCAGATCGTGCTTGGCCAGCAAGGCCATGTGTTCGGCATCCTGAACGGCTACGGGTTCAACCCGCTCCTGTTTCCGATGGCAGTGGTGTTCCTGATCTCGTCCATGGCCGAAACCTTCCGCACCCCGTTCGACTTGACCGAGGCCGAAAGCGAGCTCGTTGCCGGGTTTCAGACCGAATATTCGTCCATGAGCTTTGCGCTCTTCTGGCTCGGCGAATATGGCAACGTCATCCTGATGTGCGCGCTGAACGCCATCCTGTTCTGGGGTGGGTTCCTGCCTTTCCTCAACATTGATCTCATCCCCTGGTTCGATATCCCCGGCATCGTCTGGCTGCTGATCAAGATGTCGATGTTCTTCTTTATCTTCGGCTGGGTCCGCGCGACCGTGCCGAGGTACCGCTACGACCAGCTGATGCGGCTCGGCTGGAAGATTTTCCTCCCCCTGTCGCTGTTCTTCGTCTTTGCCATCAGCCTGTGGTTGATGTTGACCCGTTATGGAGCCTGATCGGCCATGAATGCCGCGCAGATCATCAAGTCGTTCACCCTGTGGGAGCTGGTGAAGGGTCACGCCCTGACCCTGAAGTATTTTTTCAAACCCAAAGCGACGATCAATTATCCTTATGAGAAGATCCCGCTCAGCCCGCGTTTCCGGGGCGAGCATGCGCTTCGCCGCTACCCCAATGGCGAAGAGCGCTGCATCGCCTGCAAGCTGTGCGAGGCGATCTGCCCGGCGGTCTGCATCACCATCGAGGCCGAGCCGCGCGAGGACGGGTCGCGTCGGACGACGCGCTACGACATCGACATGACCAAGTGCATCTACTGCGGCCTCTGCCAGGAAGCCTGCCCGGTGGACGCCATTGTCGAGACGCCGAACCTCGAATTTTCGACCGAGACCCGCGAGGAACTGCTCTACGACAAGGCCAAGCTGCTCGCGAACGGTGACCGGTGGGAGCAGGCTGTTGCGGCGAACCTTGCCGCCGATGCGCCCTACCGTTAAGCGCCCGGCCAACTCATGATCGCGCTCCTCGCCTTCTATCTCTTCGCGACCGTCACCATCACGTCCGCCGTGCTGGTGATCTTTGCCCGCAACCCCGTGCATTCGGTGCTGTGGCTGATCCTGGCCTTCTTCAACGCGGCCGGGCTGATGCTGCTGGTCGGGGCCGAATTCATCGCCATGCTGCTAGTGATCGTCTACGTCGGCGCGGTCGCCGTGCTGTTCCTGTTTGTGGTGATGATGCTCGACATCGACTTCACGCAGCTGCGCTCGGGCTTCAACCGCAACCTGCCGTTCGGGCTGCTGATCGCGATCGTGCTGCTGGCGGAAATTGTCATCGCGACCTCGGCCTACAAGGCTGGACCGGCGCTGGCCGGTGCTCCGGTTGCGCCAGCGGTTCAGAATATCGAAGCACTGGGAACCGAGCTGTACAGCCGCTACCTGCTGCCGTTCGAACTTGCCGGCTTCATCCTGCTGGTCGCGATGATCGGCGCGATTGTGCTTACTCATCGCAGCCGCGGTGACGCTCGCGGGCAGAACGCCAGCAGCCAGATCGGCCGACGTCCGCAAGACGCGGTGCGCAACGTCAATCAGCCCGTCGGCGAAGGGATCGAGCTGTGATCGGCCTGGTGCATTACCTCACCGTTTCGGCGATCCTGTTCGTGATCGGCGTGCTCGGCATCTTCCTCAATCGCCGCAACGTCATCCTGATGCTGATGGCAATCGAGTTGCTGCTACTCAGCGTCAACATCAACCTCGTCGCCTTCAGCGCCTACCTCGGTGACATGAAGGGGCAGATCTTCGCCATGTTCGTTCTGACCGTCGCTGCTGCCGAAGCTGCGATCGGGCTGGCGATCCTGGTGATCTTCTTCCGTCGCCGCGGCACCATCGCGGTCGACGCCGCCGACCAGATGCGCGGGTAACATGCACAGCTCGATCATCCTCATCGTCTTCCTCCCGCTGCTGGCCGCGCTTATCACAGGCTTCGGCGGGCGGGTCATCGGCAAGGTGCCGGCCAAGACCATCACCACCGGCGCGCTGTTCATCAGCTGTGCGCTCTCCTGGCCGATCTTCCTCGGCTTCATGTCGGGTGCCAACGAAGCAACGGTCGTGCCGGTGCTGGAATGGATCCGCTCGGGCAATCTGCAGGTCGACTGGAGCCTTCGCGTTGACACGCTGACGGCAGTGATGCTGGTGGTAATCACCACCGTCTCCAGCCTCGTCCACCTCTACAGCTGGGGCTATATGGACGAGGATCCGAGCCAGCCTCGCTTCTTCGCCTACCTGTCGCTGTTCACCTTTGCCATGCTGATGCTGGTGACTGCCGACAGCCTGATCCAGATGTTCTTCGGCTGGGAAGGGGTGGGCCTCGCTTCCTACCTGCTGATCGGCTTCTGGTACCACAAGCCGTCGGCCAACGCCGCGGCGATGAAGGCCTTTGTGGTCAACCGCGTCGGCGACTTCGGCTTCAGCCTTGGCATCTTCGGCACCTTCCTGGTGTTCGGTACCGTTTCCATTCCGGCAATCCTCGCCGCAGCGCCCGGCATGGCTGGCTCGACCATCGGCTTTGCCGGCCTGCGGGTCGACACCATGACGCTGCTCTGCCTGCTGCTGTTCGTTGGCGCGATGGGCAAGTCGGCGCAGCTTGGCCTTCACACCTGGCTTCCGGACGCGATGGAAGGCCCGACGCCGGTGTCGGCGCTGATCCACGCCGCGACCATGGTCACCGCCGGCGTGTTCATGGTCTGCCGCCTGTCGCCCATGTTCGAGGTCAGCCCGACCGCCCTGACCTTTGTTACCTACATCGGGCTTGCAACCGCCTTGTTTGCGGCAACGGTCGGTCTGGTCCAGAATGACATCAAACGGGTGATCGCTTATTCGACCTGTTCGCAGCTCGGCTTTATGTTCTTTGCGGCCGGTGTTGGCGCTTATGGCGCGGCAATGTTCCACCTGTTCACGCACGCATTCTTCAAGGCGCTGCTGTTCCTGGGTGCGGGCTCGGTCATCCACGCCATGCACCACGAGCAGGACATGCGTTACTATGGTGCGCTCCGGAAGGAGATTCCGCTGACGTTTTGGGCGATGATCCTCGGCACGCTGGCGATTACTGGTGTCGGCATCTACGGCGTGTTCGGCTTTGCCGGATTCTATTCTAAGGATGCGATCCTCGAGAGCGCCTTTGCCGCCGGAACGGTGTCGGGCACGGTCGCGTTCTGGGTCGGCGCCTTTACCGCGCTGCTGACGAGCTTTTACAGCTGGCGCCTGATCTTCCTGACCTTCTTCGGGCAGGCGCGCTGGGCAGCGTCCGAGCACATTCAGCATGCGGTCCACGGCGATCACCACGACCATCCGGATGAAGAGCATGGCGACAGCAGCCACTCGCACGCCGCGGCGCCGGTCACCGGCACTGCCGGCTACCATCCGCACGAAAGCCCGTGGTCGATGCTGGTGCCGCTCGGCGTGCTGAGCCTTGGCGCGGTGTTTGCCGGTTTTGCCTTCTACTATCCGTTCTTTGGGACGGAAGAAGGCGCGCGCTTCTGGGCTGGCAGCCTCGTTCACAACGAGCATCTGGTCCATGCCGCGCACGAAGTGCCGCTGTGGGTGAAGCTGACACCGGCTGTAGTCATGCTAATCGGCCTGGCGCTCGCCTGGAACAACTACATCCGCCGCCCCGACACGCCGGCCCAGTGGGTTGCCGCGACCGGTCCGATCCACGGCTTCCTGATGAACAAGTGGTATTTCGACGAGATCTACAACTTCCTGTTCGTCCGGCCTTCGGTGGCGCTCGGCCGCTTCTTCTGGAAGCGCGGCGACGAGAAGACGATCGACCGTTTCGGCCCGCATGGTGCCGCCTACGCGGTCGGGGTCGGCAATCGCATGACCGCCGCGCTGCAGTCGGGCTACCTCAACTCCTATGCGCTTGTGATGCTGCTCGGCCTGGTCGGCGCGGCCACCTGGGTGATGACCCGCTGATATGAGCTTTCCCATTCTTTCCGTGATGATTGCCCTGCCGCTGCTGGCGGCGCTTGGCTGCCTGTTCCTGAAGGCGGACGGCGCGCGCTGGCTGGCGCTGGGCGCCACGCTGACGCTGTTCGTCCTCGGCTGCGTGCTTTGGGCGGGCTACGACGTTGGCGGCGCGCAGTGGCAGTTCCAGGAGCGGGTGAGCCTTGGCACGCCTTACCTCAATTGGGCGCTGGGCATCGACGGTATCGCGCTTATGCTGATCATGCTCAGCGTGTTCTTGATGCCGATCTGCATTGGCGCCAGCTGGCGCAGCATCGACAAGCGCGTGCCGGAATACATGGCTGCCTTCCTGCTGATGGAAGCGCTGATGCTCGGCGTGTTCATGGCCCAGGACCTGCTGCTGTTCTACATCTTCTTCGAAGCCGGCCTGATCCCGATGTACCTCATCATCGGCATCTGGGGCGGAGTCGAGCGGATCAAGGCAAGCTACAAATTCTTCCTCTACACGCTGCTCGGCTCGGTGCTGATGCTGGTCGCGATGCTGGCGATGATCAGCCAGACGGGCACCGGCGACATCCCGACGCTGATGGCGACCGACTTCGCGCCCGGCCTGCAGACGTGGCTGTGGCTGGCTTTCTTCGCGAGCTTTGCGGTGAAGATGCCGATGTGGCCGGTCCACACCTGGCTTCCCGACGCCCACGTCCAGGCCCCGACGGCAGGTTCGGTGATCCTTGCCGGCGTGCTGCTCAAGATGGGCGGCTACGGCTTTATCCGCTTCAGCCTGCCGATGTTCCCCGAAGCCAGCGCGCAGTTCGTGCCGCTCGTGTTCGGGCTGTCTAGCGTCGCCATCGTCTACACCAGCCTCGTCGCACTGGTGCAGGGTGACATGAAGAAGCTGATCGCTTATTCGTCGGTCGCGCACATGGCGTTCGTGACCTTCGGCCTGTTCGCCTTCAACCGGCAGGGTATCGAAGGCTCGCTGATCGTGATGCTCAGCCACGGCCTCGTCTCAGGCGCGTTGTTCCTGTGCGTCGGCGTCATCTATGACCGGATGCACACGCGCGAGATCGCCAAGTACGGCGGCCTTGCGAACAACATGCCGGCGTACGCCCTGCTGTTCCTGCTGTTCACCATGGCCGCGGTTGGTCTTCCAGGCACCAGCGGCTTCGTAGGCGAGTTCCTGGCGATGATGGGCACCTACGAGGTGTCGACCTGGGGCGCGATCTTCGCGACCACCGGAATCATCCTGGGCGCCGCCTACATGCTGTGGCTCTACTGGCGTATCAGCTACGGGACGGCTCGGACGCAAGAAGCGTCGGCGATGGTCGATCTCGACCGCCGCGAATGGGCGCTGCTGGCGCCGATCGCTGCCGTGGTGCTGTGGATGGGCGTCTATCCCGAGAGCTTCATGGCGCCGATGCGCGAAGACGTGGGCCGCCTGCTGACCCGGATCGAGCGCGTTAAGCCTGCCGGCGACAGCCGTCCGACCACGGGCAACCCCGCGGCTGCCGCGGCGGCCAAGTCCGCTGAACATGGCGCCGGGGAGGCGCACTGATGAATTTCGCTCCGATCCTTCCCGAGATCATCCTCGGCCTTGGCGCCGTGGTGCTGATGATGGTTGCCGCCTTTGTGCGTCGCTCCTCGACCATCACCCATGTCGCCGCCATCGTGCTGCTGGTCGCGGCCTGTTTTGCGCTGATCGGCGCACCGCAGACCGCGGGGTCGGTGTTCGACGGCATGTGGGCCGCCGACGGCTTCGCCGCCTTCGGCAAGGTCATCATCTACCTAGCGGCCGCGGTCGCCATTGTCATGGCGCACGGCTGGTTCGACCAGAACCACGAGCATGGCGCCGAATATGCGGTGCTGATCCTGCTGTCGGCGCTGGGCGCGTCGGTGATGGTCAGCGCGTCCGACCTGATGATGCTCTACGTCGGGCTCGAGCTGCAGAGCCTGTCAGCCTACGTGCTCGCCTCCTACCGCCGCCACGACGAGCGGTCGGCCGAAGCGGGCCTCAAGTATTTCGTCCTTGGCGGCCTCGCCAGCGGCATCCTGCTCTACGGCATCAGCCTGCTCTACGGCTTTGCCGGCACGACCTACTTCGGCGGCATTGCGGCGGCCTTTGCGGGTCCGGGCGGCGGCGGCCTCGGCCTCTTGTTCGGCCTGGTATTCACGCTCGCCGGCATCGCCTTCAAGATCGCTGCCGTGCCGTTCCACATGTGGACGCCCGACGTTTACGAAGGCGCACCGACCCCGGTCACCGCTTTCTTCGCTGCCGGACAAAAGGCGGCCGCGATCCTGCTTGCGACCCGGGTCTGCCTTGAGGCCTTGGGCCCGGTCACCGACCAGTGGCGCCAGATCGTAATCTTCGCGGCGCTGGCGTCGATCATCCTCGGCGCGGTCGCCGCTTACGGGCAGACCAACGTCAAGCGCTTGCTCGCTTATTCGTCGATCAACAATGTCGGCTTTGCCCTCGTTGGCCTCGCCGCGGGTGGCCGGCAAGGTGCAACGGCGGTGCTTGTCTATTCGGCAGTTTATGTCGTCATGACCCTAGGCGCCTTCCTCTGCATCATGCGGATGCGCGACGCGGAGGGGCGCCCGCTGGAAAGCCTGTCCAGCCTGTCGGGCCTGTCGCAGACCCGGCCGATGCTGGCGCTGGCGCTTGCCATGTTCATGTTCAGCCTCGCCGGCATTCCGCCGCTGTTCGGCTTCTGGCCCAAGCTGATGGTGTTCCAGGCCGCAGTCGACGCCGGCTTGCCGCTGCTCGCACTGGCCGCTGCGGCGCTGACCGTAATCGGTGCTTATTACTATCTGCGCGTCATTAAGATCATGTATTTCGACGCGCCGGCTGAGCCGTTCGCGCCAGCGCGCGGCAAGACTGAGACGGCCTTGATCGCGGTCTGCGCGCTCATCATCAGCCCGCTTGGTTATCTGCTCATCAATCCGCTGACCACGGCGGCAGCCAACGCGGCCAGCGTCTTCTGATGCGCCGCGGGGCGCACCGTTGACCCGCATCCGCTTTGTCGAGCGTACCGGCTCGACCAACAGCGATCTCCTTTGCGAACCGCACGCGCCTGAAGGCGAGTGGCTGATCGCCGCTCGGCAGGAGCAGGGGAGGGGCCGCCAGAACCGCGCATGGGAGAGCCCCGCCGGTAATTTTCATGGTTCGACCCTTGTTCGGCTTCGTTCCGGTGATCCGCAGGCGGGATCGCTGGCGCTGGCCGCGGGCCTTGCCCTGATCCGCGCCGTGGAGGCCGCGGCGCCGGCCACCGGCCTGATGCTGAAATGGCCCAATGACCTGCTGCTCGGATCGGCCAAGCTCGCTGGCATTCTGTTAGAGCGGCAGGAGGGCCGCGTTGTCGCGGGCTTTGGCGTCAATCTCGCCCACGCGCCCGACATTCCGGGCCGCGACACCGTTGCGCTCTCCTCGGTGGCACTGCTCAGCCCCGAAGCGTTTGCACCCCTGCTTGCCGCCGCCTTCGCCCGTGAACTGCAGCGCTGGCGTGACGACCCGGTCGGCCTTGCGGCCCTGTGGCTCGAAAGCGCGCACCCCATCGGCACGCCGCTGTCGGTCCACGTCGCCGCCGACGAGAAGCTCGAGGGCACTTTCGCCGGCCTGGCGCCCGATGGCGCGCTTCGCCTTGCCTTGCGGAGCGGCGACGAGCGGCGCATCCATGCCGCCGACGTCATGCTTGGGAGCGCCTGAAGCCATGCTGCTCGCGGTCGATGCCGGAAACACCAACGTCGTCTTCGCGCTGCTGGCCGCGGACGGCAGCATCGCCGCGCGGTGGCGGATCGCGACCGACCCGCGCCGGACCGCCGATGAGTATGCCGTCTGGCTTCACCAGCTGCTGAGCCTCGAAGGCTACGCCCGCGCCGACGTGACCGGTGTCATCATCGGCACGGTGGTGCCCCGCGCCCTCCACAACCTCCAGGTCCTGTCCCGCAAGTATTTCGGGCAGGAGCCGCTGGTCGCAGGGCAGGGCGAGGCGCCGTGGGGCATCGGCCTCGATGTCGACGAGCCGCACAACGTCGGCGCCGATCGGGTGCTGAACGCCATTGCCGGCCACGCCGCGTACCCCGGCGACCTCGTTGTCATCGACTTCGGCACGGCCACCACCTTCGACGTCGTCGACTATGACGGCGCCTACAAGGGCGGGATCATCGCACCCGGCATCAACCTCAGCCTCGACGCGCTGGTTGCCGCCGCGGCCAAGCTGCCTCGAATTGCGATTGAGGCGCCGGAAGACCCGACCGTCATCGGTCGCACGACGGCCAGTCAGATGCTGTCGGGCATATACTGGGGGTATGTCGCGATGATCGAAGGCCTGCTCGCCCGCGTTCGGGCCGAGATTGGGCGCCCGGTCACCTGCATCGCTACCGGCGGCCTTGCTACCTTGTTTCAGCATCACAATCTATTCGATGCGGTCGAACCCGACCTCACCATTCGCGGGTTAGCACTGCTTTACAAGCGGAGCCGCGCGCCCGCCTGACCGAGATACGAGGAGCCCGGTGGCACGGCAGTCCAGCCGCCACTCCTGTCTTCAGCAATGGACTGCACAGACCGGCCCGTCCGCGGGCTCATGACAGGAATTATTGTGACTCCAGGCAACGAACTGCTCTTCCTCGCGCTCGGCGGGTCGGGCGAGATTGGCATGAACGTCAATCTCTACGGCACCAACGGCAAGTGGCTGATGGTCGACTGCGGCATGACCTTTGGCGAGGCCGATTATCCCGGCATCGACCTTGTCCTCCCCGATCTCGACTTCATCGAACGGCGGCGCAGGGACCTCGTAGGGCTGGTGCTGACCCACGGCCACGAGGATCATATCGGGGCGATCCCCTACCTCGCTCATGATCTTGGCGTGCCGTTGTACGCGACGCCCTTCACGGCCGGCCTCGTAGCGCACAAGTTGGAAGAGGAAGGGCTGACCGGACAGGTCAAGGTTCGGCTCATCCACCCGGGCGACGTGCTCGACCTTGGGCCGTTTCGGGTAACGCCAGTGCCGCTCGCCCATTCGATTCCCGAGGCGAACGGCTTGCTGATCGAGACGCCACACGGCCGCGTGTTCCATACCGGCGACTGGAAGCTCGATCCCACTCCCGTGCTCGGCAACCCAACTAGCCCCGAGAAGCTGAAGGCCATCGGCGATCTAGGCGTCGACGTGATGGTTTGCGATTCGACCAACGCCTTCACCGACAAGGCCTCGGGCTCGGAAGCCGAAGTGTTCGACGGGCTGCTCAAGGCGGCGGAAGATTCGCCCGGCCGTGTGCTGGTCACCACCTTCGCGTCCAACGCCGCGCGGCTGCACACCATCGGCAAGGTTGCCGAAGCGACCGGCCGCCGGGTCGCCGTCGCGGGCCGCTCGATCGAGCGCTACCTGCAGGTCGCGCGGGCGACCGGTTACCTCACCGACTTCCCGGACACCGTCCGCTACGACGAGGCGATGCGCTTGCCCCGGCGCGAGCTGCTGATCGTCGCCACTGGCGGACAGGGCGAGCCGCGTGCGGCGCTGGGTCGGATCGCTGCCAGCCAGCATGAGATCAAGCTCGGTGAGATGGACACGGTGATCTTCTCCTCGCGGCAGATCCCGGGCAACGAGCGCGCCGTTGGGCGGGTGATGAACCAGCTTGCGGAGCTCGGCGTTCGAACAATCACCGAGCGACAGGCGCACGTTCACGTCTCTGGCCATCCGGGCCGTCCGGAACTGCAGCAGATGTACGATTGGATTCGCCCCAAGCTGCTGGTCCCGGTTCACGGCGAACGCCGCCACCTCCTCGAACAGGCGCGCCTCGGCATCGAGAGCGGCATCCCGGCCAGCCTCATCCAGGAGAATGGCGACCTCATCCGCCTGGCACCAGGTGAGCCGAAGAAGATCGGCGAAGAGCGCGTCGGGCGGCTGGTGCTCGACGGCGACGTCATCCTGCCGGCGGACGGCGCGACCATCAACGAGCGCCGCCGGATCGCTTTCCAGGGTGTCATTGCCGTCAGCATCGTCCTTCGCAGCAACGGCTCGCTTGCAGCCGCTCCCGTGGTGCGGGCGGTAGGCGTGCCGGTTGAAGAGGATCGCGACGACTTCGTTCGCGATGCTCAGGCCACCGCCGCCAAGGCGGTCACGCCGATCCGTGACGAAGACAAGTTGCGGGAAACCATCCGCCTTGCCGTGCGCCGCTGCGCGACGCTCTGGACCGGCAAAAAGCCCAATGTGGAAGTGCTGGTGACCCGCCTGTGAACCCGGGAAGCGCCCTTGCCGTTTATTTTCTGATCTTCGTCTTCACGGCATTCCTGATGCTGCCGTTCGGGATGCGGACGGACGAGGAGGTAGGGGCGCCCCGGATCGCCGGGCAGGCCGACAGCGCGCCGCATCGCTTCGATCTGAAGCGACACCTGCTGCGGGCCGGACTGATTTCGCTACCGCTGTTCGCCCTGTTCTACGCCAACTGGACGCAAGGGTGGATCACGGCTGAGACGCTGGACTTCTACAACTAGATTCTAGCGCCGGCGCTCCAGTACCTGCGCCAGGGCGGTGTAGAGCCGGCCCATGTCGCTCGACAGCAGGGTAACCGACATCATGCCGCCTTCCTGCTCCGCTGAGGCACGCCGCAGCATCGCTTCGAAATCCTGAACGTAGCGGGTGACCGACGCGGCAAAGTCGCGGTCGTTGGCGACCTGCTGCTCGACCAGGCGCAGTTCGCCGGCCGACAAGAGCCGCACAGCCTTGCGGGTAAACACGCCGCGGTCGCCCTTGAGGTAGGCCGCCCAGGCGCGGTCGTCGACTTCGTCGCTGAGGATGCGGCCGACGTCGATGGAGGCATTGTGCAGCGAATCGATCAGGGTCGCGGCGCGGCGGGCAAAGGCCTCGCTATCGGCCAGCCGATCGTCCTCGCGGGTCTTGACGAGGTGCTGTTCAAGCGCGGTCGCGGTGCGGCCGATGTTGAGCATCTGCTGCGACAGCCCGCTCGACGCTTGGCGAGCAGCCTCCAGCGCTCGGGCGGCGACCCGCTCGACCTCACCCAGTTGACCGGCGACGCTTTCTTCCACCGCGCGCGCCAGCGCCGTCCGCGCCTCGGACGACAGCTGCTGGGCGGTCTCCGGCACCACCGCGGCCAGCGCCTCGCGGGCGCGGGTGGCCGCCTGCGCTGCAGCCTCGCGTATCTGGACCATCGCCTGCACCAGCGCCGGGCCGGTTTCTGCCTGCAGCCGGGTAGCTTCGTCGCCCGCCTGCGTAAGCGCGCTGCGCAGGTCGGCGAGCCGCTGCTCGGCCCCGCCAACGCCGCTTTCCACGCTTGCCAGGAGACTGATCAACCGCTCCTGTTGCCCAGACAGGCCGGCGGTGCCTAGTTCGAGACGCGCGGTCATACCGGTTGCGGCCTCGCTCATCCATTCGACGTCGGGACGCGCGGCCTGCACCGCTGCAAGCAGCCGCTCGGCACCGCCCTCGGCATGGCCCAGCGCGCCACTCAACTCCTCGCCGCACTCGCGCTGCAAGGAGGCAATTGCCTGACGCAGCTGCTCAGTGCGGCTGTTGAGATCGTCGAGCGTGCCTCCGCTTGCCGCCTGCTGTGTGCCGAGGCCGTCGAGTTCACGGCGCACGCGGTCGATTGCCGCCGCCACTGCCTGCGCCCGCATGTCGCCTTCGGCCGCAAGGTCGACGAAGCGCTGGTCGACTTCGCCAAGCTGGCGCTCCAACCCCGCGACCAAGGCCGTGACGGCCCGGTCCTGCTCGGCCACGCGAGCGGCAAGGCCGTCGAGCGCTTGGCCCGCGGTGCTAAGGCGCGAACCGAGCTGAAGGGCAGCCTCCTGGCCCGCGACTCCGAGTGCTGCGGCGCTCTGATCCACCAGCCCGCGAACCGCCGCAGCCTGTTCGTCGATGCCCGAGCGGATCAGGCCCAGAGCTTCGCTGGTCCGTTCAAGCAGCGCGTCGACCTGCGCCGATGCGGTGGTTCCGGTTTCGCTGACCCGCATCGCGGCGGCGGCGCCGGCGCTTTCGATCTGCGTCAGGTGCGCGACCAAGCGCTGCGAGGCACCGCCGACATGGTCCTCGGCCTCGCGGGCACGGCCGCTGATGGCTGCCAATTGTGCTTCGAGCGCCGCCGATTGCGCGCTTGCTTCGCGTCCGGCGGAGCGCAACTCCTCGCCCATGGCCCGGCTGCTTGCCTCGGCTCGCGGCAGGTCATCCAGCAGCACGCCGACGTCGATCCGAGCGCTTTCCGCGGCCCGGTCGAGCGCCGCGGCGTGGCGGGTCAGCGTCTCGCTCCCGGCCACGAGGTCGCGGGTGACGGTCCCGAGCCGATGCCCTGCTTCGTCGCCAAGCCGCATCAACCGCTCGGCATGGCCGGACAACGCTGCCTGCTCTTCGTCGAGGCGCTGGCGAAGCACGCCCAGGAGCTGTTCGAGACTGCGCGCCTCCGAGCGCATTGCCTGAACGCTTTGCGTAAAGCGCTCTGCTTCGCGCCGGCGGGTGCGGCCAAAGATCAGCCAGGCAAGCCCCAGCAGCACCAATGGCGCGGCAGCGATCGCCAGCCACTGTGCGAGCAGTGCCGGCGAGGCCTGGCCGCGAACCGATCCGCCCGCGCTCCAGCCGGCAAACCCGATCCAGAGGAGCGCCAGCACCGCCAGCGTCCAGCCCAGCACCTGGCGGCCGTCTGCTCCGGCTTCGGGCTGCTGTTCGGGCACATCCACCCACACGGGCTCGGGTCGCTGGACCTCGGTCGGAGCGGGGCCAACCTGATCCGTAAGGTCGAGCGGTTCGTCGGCGGTGTCGTGCGACGAGCGGGGGAGGGACGGCGTCATGGCACCATGTTTATCACCTTTGCTCGCCTACGGAAGCGTGCAAGAGGAAGTGGCCATGAGGAAGGGGTGGGAATGGCGCTCGGCGCGTTGATCGCTGCGCTGAATGAGGACGACCAGGGCGGACTTCACGCGCTGGCGCCGCTCGCCGGGCGCACGCTCATTGAATATCAGGCACGCTGTGCGGCGGCGGTCGGAGCGGCGCCGATCGTGGTCATGGTCGAGCGCGTGCCACCGACCCTCCAGACCGCGTTCGAGCGGCTGCGCGCCGAAGGCATCAGCGTGGTCCCGGTGACCGACGCGATGGAAGCTGCAGCGCGCTTCGATGCAGAAATCGCCGTGCTACAGATGGCCGATGGCGTCGCGCCCGCTGCGCCCGTGCTCGCCGAACTGGCGGAAGAGCCCGCTTCCGCCATCCTCACCGTTCCCGATGACGAGCAGCATCAGTCGTTCGAGCGGATCGACAATGAGCGGCGCTGGGCCGGGCTCGCCATCATCTCCTCGGCACTGCTCTCGGATACGGCGCGGATGCTGGGCGACTGGGATCTTCATTCAACCCTGCTGCGCCGCGCCGTGCAGGAAGGCGCCCGACTGGTTCCGGCGCCCGAAGGCATGCGGCCGTTCCTCGCGGCAAGTGAGACGAGCGCGGCCGCGTTCGATCGTCACCTCGTTGATAGCAGCCGGCATCGCCGCCGCGACTGGCCAAGCCGCTTTATCCTGCCGCCGGTCGAGGATTTCCTCACCCGCCAGCTGATGGGCGCGCCGGTGCGGCCAACCGCTCTGCTATGGGGTGCGCTTGTGCTTGTGCTCGGCGCGGCCCTGCTGTTCACCCGCGGCGAACCTCTGTGGGCAATGGGGCTGCTGGTTGCGGCAACCCCGCTCGACCGGTTGGCTGAGCGGCTCGCAACCGTTCGGTTGCGGCCGATCTCGCGTCATTCGCTGCTGTATCGATCGTTGATTCCCGCCCACGGCGTCGCCCTGCTTGGGCTGGCCTGGTATGAGACGTGGCACGGCGGCGGTTGGGGTGCTCTGGTTGCTGCTGCGGGCGCCGTTGCGTTTGGCGAAGCGGCCCGGGTCGAAGGCCGCGGGCGGGAGCTTGGACCGGACCTGTGGCTGCTGAGCCCACGCAGCGCGGTGTTCCTGTCGCTGCCCTTTGCCCTGTTCGGGGCGTGGAGCCTGCTTACCGTTGCGCTTGCCTTTTATGCCGCGGCGAGCTTCTTCATCGTGCAGCAGCTGGCGGGGCCTGATCGCGATTGACGCGGCGTTAACGGTGGCTTTGCTAATGACTAGCGACATGCCCGCCGAATGGCCCATCACCGCCGCTCCCCCGGGAGGGCGCGACAAGCGAGCTTCGACCGCCTTTGCCGCGGCCGGGGGCAGCCGGCTTGCGGCCATCGTGCAAGATCTGTTTCTCTCGCCCGACGCACGGCTGACTGAGCAGGAACGCTCGTTGATGACGGCCATGCTTCACGGCTTGGTCGATCGCATCGCCGTTGAAATCCGCGCTCGTCTGTCGCCGGAAGCGGCAGCCAGCTGCGATGCGGGGCCACCCGAATTGATTGCCGACCTGACCCGCGCTGGGCTGGTACAGGATCAGGCGCTGGTTGCGCTGCTGCTGCGGCGGGCCGATGTTCAGAGGATCGTGACATCGGGGCGGGGCGGTCGATCCACGCTGCAAGGCTGGACGGCCAGCCAGGACGCCGAGATTGCCGCCGCCGCCATGACCTTGGTCACGGCGAGGGGACGGAGCCGGGACCGCTTCGGCCGGGTCTCGCTCGACCTCTCCGACCTTTCCGCGCCGCTCGCGCACGGTTTGGTGGTCGCCGTTGCCGCTGCGCTCGGCCGCCGCTGCCAAGAGCCGAGCGACGCTGAAGTTGCCGATGCGGCAAACGATCTCCTCTCCACCCGCGCCGAACTGTCCTCGCCCGAGGAAATGGAAACCGCACTCGTCAAGGCGCTCGGCGCCGAAGGGCGGCGCACGCCTGGCCTGCTCGTGACCCTTGCCGAGGAAGGCGACGCGCCGATCCTTTCTGCCGTCCTTGCGGCCGAAGCCTCCATTCCGCCGGGAGAAGCTTGGGACGCCCTGCTTGGCGGAGCAGAAGCTCTGGCACTGCTGCTTCGGCTAGCCGGCGTGCCGCGCGGGGAAGCGGCAGCGCTACTCGCATCGGCCGGGCCGGCGCTCGGGATCGGCGACCCGATTGTGGCGATCGAAGCCTTTGATTCGATGAGCGCAGACCGGGTCGAGGAAGCCCGCGCCGAGCTTGTCCTGCCTTCAGCCTATCGCAATGCGCGGCGGATCATCGGCCGTCATGGCTAGCCTGCCAATCCAGCCCCCGATCACCGCGCGCGTCGATTCGGCCGGCCGGCTGGTCGCGGCCGATCCGCCGCTTCTCGCCCTTCAGGAACAGGCAGGGGCAAGGCTCGGCAGCGCCTTGCTGGTGCCGCAGCTCGCCGGGCTCGCCCGCCTTGCCGCAAGGCTGGGGGTCGGGATCACGCGGCCGGTGATGGCTGCGAGCGAGGAAGAAGATCTCGATCTCCTTGTCCGCGCGGAGCCCGACGGCGATGGCGTGACGCTGTCGATCGAGCGCTGGACCGCCCGCCCACCTGCTCGCTCCCGCTGGCTGACGACCGGGCGAAGCGGTGAAGAAGCTGAAGCCGAAGCGCGTGCGGCGGCCGAGGATCTCGTAACCGACCAAACGCTGCGGATCACGACCATCAGCCTTGGCCTCGAGCGCCGGCTCGGCAATGCAGCAGCAGACATTATCGGCCAGCCGCTCGTCCGCCTCGTGCGCCCGGTCGAAGACGGAGATGGCAATCTTCCCCTTATCGAGGCGCTGGCCGGTCGAACCGCCTTCGTCTCGCAGGCCGCCGTGCTTCGCGCCGATGACGCGCCGGTGCTGCTCGACGGCATGCCGCGGAACGAGGACGGGCAATTCCTTGGCTATGCCATTCGCGTGCGCAACGCCGACGCCGTGGCTTTGCCAGAGCGACCCGCGCTTCCGCCGCTCGACGACCTCCTGCGCGAGCCGCTTGCCTCCATCATCGGTCAGGCCGAAGAAATCGCCGCGCGCAGCCAGGGGCCCCTCAAGACCGATTATGCCGGTTACGGCACCGATATCGCGGCCGCGGCGCGTCACTTGCTTGAGCTACTTACTGCGCTTGGTGGTGGCGAGGGTGCGGAGGGCGACGGAACGAACGCAGGCGAAGTGCTCGACCTTGCCGAGCTGGTGCTTGATGCTGCGGGTCTCGTCCAGGCGGAAGCTTCCACGCGCGGCATCCTCCTCGATGTAGGTGGCGAAGGGAGCCTTCAGGTTCGCGGGCAATCACGATCGATCACGCAGATCCTCGTCAACCTGATCGGCAATGCTGTGCGCTTCTCGCCCGAGGGCGGCACAGTCGCGATCACGCTCGAACGCGGCACCAAGGCAGCAGTAACGGTCGCCGACCAGGGGCCAGGGGTGGCGCCCGCCGATCGTGCCCGCATCTTCGAGCGATTCGAGCAGGGCGCCGAGTCCCGCGGCGGAAGCGCCGGCCTAGGTCTCGCCATTTCGCGCCGCCTGGCCCGGGACATGGGCGGAGAGGTCGAACTGCTCGACCCCTCCAGCAGCGGCGCCGCTTTCCGGCTGACCCTTCCGCTCGCTTAGCGGGCGCCGACGTCCACGTAGTCGCGCTGCGTCGCGCCGGTGTAAAGCTGGCGCGGACGGCCGATCTTCTGCTCGGGATCGGCGATCATCTCGTTCCACTGCGCGACCCAACCGACCGTGCGGGCGAGGGCGAACAGCGCGGTGAACATCTCGGTCGGAAAGCCGATCGCGTTCAGGATCACGCCCGAATAGAAATCCACGTTCGGATACAGCTTCTTCTCGATGAAGTAGCTGTCGCTGAGCGCGATCCGCTCAAGCTCCTTGGCGACGTCGAGCACCGGATCGGAGATGTTGAGCTCGCGCAGCACCTCGTCTGCGGTCTCCTTCATCACCTTCGCGCGCGGGTCGAAGTTCTTGTACACGCGGTGGCCGAAGCCCATCAGGCGGAAGGGGTCGTCCTTGTCCTTGGCGCGGGCGATATACTCGGGAATCCGGTCGACGTGGCCGATCTCGCGCAGCATGTTGAGCGCCGCTTCGTTAGCCCCACCATGCGCCGGGCCCCAAAGGCAGGCGATGCCCGCGGCGATACAGGCGAACGGATTGGCGCCCGACGAACCGGCCAGACGGACGGTCGAGGTCGAGGCGTTCTGTTCGTGGTCGGCATGGAGGATGAAGATTCGGTCCATCGCCTTTTCGATGATCGGGTTCACCACATATTCTTCGGCCGGAACGCCGAAGGTCATGCGCAGGAAGTTGCCGGTGTAGGACAGCGAGTTGTCCGGATACAGGAACGGCTGCCCAATGCTGTACTTGTAGGCCATGGCCGCGATGGTCGGCATCTTGGCGATCAGGCGGTGCGAGGCGATCTCACGCTGCTTTGGGTCCGTGATGTCGGTCGAGTCATGGTAGAAGGACGACAGCGCGCCAACCACGCCGCACATGATCGCCATCGGGTGCGCATCGCGGCGGAACCCGCGGAAGAAGGTCGCCAGCTGCTCGTGAAGCATGGTGTGGCGGCTGATCGTGTAGGTGAACTTGTCCAGCTCTTCCTTGTTAGGAAGCTCGCCGTGGAGCAGCAGGGCGGCCACTTCCATGAAGGTCGACTTCTCGGCCAGCTGGTCGATCGGGTAGCCGCGGTGGAGCAGGATGCCGGCTTCACCATCGATGTAGGTGATCGCGCTGCGGCAGCTGGCAGTCGAGGTGAAACCAGGGTCGTAAGTGAAGACGTCGGCCGCGCCGTAGAGCTTGCGGATGTCGATAACGTCCGGCCCGACGCTGCCGCTCAGGACCGGCAGGTCGAGGGCTTTCTCGCCCAGGGTCATGTTGGCGTTCGACATCAATTGCGCTCCTTAAGGTGCATATGCAAAGTCATAGTCTTATTTTGCCTGATCGGCGATGCGGGCGAGGCTTTCGTCTTGCCCGAGCAGCACCAGCACATCGAAGATGCCTGGGCTGGTCGCTCGGCCGGTCAGGGCCGCTCGCAGCGGCTGAGCCAGCTTGCCGAGCTTCAGCCCTTCCGCTTCGGCAAGTGCCTTGACGGCGCTTTCCGTACCGTCGTGCGTCCACTCGGGGACATCTGCCAGGACCGAGTGAAGCCGGCCAAGCAGCGAACGCGCGTCAGCGTCGAGCAGCGCGGCCGCCTTCTCGTCGAGCGGCAGGGGCCGCTTCACGAACAGGAAGTCGGCATTGGCGCTGAGTTCGTTCAGGTCCTTGGCGCGGGCTTTCAGCTCCGGCATCGCCTGCTCGAGCAGCGCCAATTCATGCGCTTCGAGACCGCCCCGCCGCGCCGCGACCAGCACCGAAAGGCGGCTGTCTTCGGCATGGCGAATGTAGTGGCCGTTGAGGTTCTCGAGCTTCTTCAGGTCGAAGCGGCTCGGACTCTTGCCGACATGGTCGATGTCGAACCATTCCACCGCCTGCTCTCGGCTTATGATCTCGTCATCGCCGTGCCCCCACCCAAGGCGCAGGAGATAGTTCGATAGAGCCTCGGGCAGGATCCCCATCTCGTCACGATAGGCATCGACGCCGAGGGCGCCGTGACGCTTGGATAGCTTGGCGCCGTCGGCACCGTGAATCAGCGGAATGTGGCCGTAGGTCGGCTCGGGCCAGTCCATCGCGCGGACGATGGCCAGTTGGCGGAACGCGTTGTTGAGGTGATCATCGCCCCGGATCACGTGAGTGACGCCCATGTCATGGTCGTCGACGACCACCGCCAGCATGTAGGTCGGGGTGCCGTCGGAGCGGAGCAGGACGAAGTCGTCGAGTTCCGCGTTCTGGACGACGACGCGGCCCTGAACCATGTCCTCGATCACCGTCTCGCCTTCGCGCGGCGCCTTCAGGCGGACCACGAAGGGCGCGTCAGGGGAGGGCGCGTCGGCACAGTCGCGCCACTCGCTGACGATACGGAACGGCTTCTTGGCTGCCTGCGCTTCCTCGCGGCGGCGGGCGAGTTCTTCCTGGCTGAGATAGCAGCGATAGGCCGCGCCGCGCTCGATCAGCTGATGGGCCACCTCGGCATGGCGCGCTTCATATTGCGACTGGAAGTGCGGCTCGCCATCGCCTGCGATGTCTAGCCAGCTGAGACCATCAAGGATCGCTTGGATCGCGTCGGGGGTTGAGCGTGCCCGATCCGTATCCTCGATGCGGAGGAGATACTTGCCGCCGTAGTGGCGCGCGAACAGCCAGTTGAACAAGGCCGTCCGCGCTCCTCCGATATGGAGATAGCCGGTCGGGCTTGGCGCGAAGCGCGTGACAATGGTGCTTGCGCTCAAGCGCGCTTTCCTCTTTCCTCAGTTCCGCCGGATCGCGCCCCTTACTGGAAGGAGGCAGCATGGATGTTGCCGTTTCCACAGGCAGCGCGCCGGCAACGCCGCACTGGCAAGCCAGAGCGTTCTTCGCAAGTGCGGAAAAACGCCTTGAGGCCGAACGTTCCCAGCTTGCGCCCTGGGCGGTGGTCGCCTTTGGCGGCGGAATAGCGCTTTGGCTGGTGCTTGCCGACCCTGTGGCCTGGGTGTCGCTGCTGCTGTTCACCGCCGGACTGGCGCTGCTTGGGCTCATCATCGGCGGACGCTCGGGACAGGTCATCACCACCGCCGCCATTTGTGCGGCAGTCGGATGCGCGCTTATCTAGTGGCGGAGCGGAGACGTCGCCGCGCCGCGCCTCGACAAGCCTCGCATCGCTGCCTTCGAAGCCAAGGTGCTTCGTGCCGAGCGCTTGGTGGCAAAGGACAGCCTGCGCCTGACGCTGGCCCCGTCCGACCCGCTGCTGCCGCCCAAGGTGCGCGTCTCGCTGCCGCTTGGTGACGCCGAGTCGCTGGGTCCGGCGCTGGGCGTCGGCGCCGTCGTGAAGCTGCGAGCCCGGCTCGCCCCACCGATGCCAATGGCCTTGCCCGGTGCCCACGACTTCGCACGCGACGCCTGGTTCATGGGGCTCGGCGCCAGCGGCCGGGCGCTGGGGGACGTGATCGTCCTCCGCCCGCCACTACCAGCGGGCTCGACCAGATCCGGAGCAGCCTCGACACCCACATCCGAGGCCAGCTCGACCCTTCTGCCGGCGGCATCGCCTCAGCGCTGGTCACTGGCGATCAAGGCTCGATACCAGAGGCCAATGCGGAAGCGATGCGGCGGTCCGGGCTTGCCCACCTGCTGTCGGTCAGCGGCCTCCACATCGCGGCGGCAGTAGGGTTCTTCTATCTGCTGGTGCTGCGAACCCTCGGGCTGTTCCCGGCACTGGCGCTGCGCTGGAACCTCGTCGCGATTGGCTTTGCAGCGGGCGCGCTGGCTGGCATCGGCTACACGGTCCTGACCGGCATGCAGGTGCCGACCGTGCGAAGCTGTATCGCGGCCCTGCTGGTGCTTGCCGGTACCCTGCTCGGCCGCGAAGCACTCAGCATCCGCCTGATTGCGACCGGCGGGCTGGTGGTGCTGCTGATCCGGCCCGAGTCGCTGGCGGGTGCGAGCTTCCAGCTCAGTTTCGCCGCAGTGACGACGCTGGTGACGCTCTACTCGCTTGCGGCCTACAAACGCTGGTTCGAGCGGCGGGAGGAGAGTTGGGCGAGCGCTCGGCAACGCTCGTTCGGCTCAATGGTCGCTACCGGGCCTGCGATCGAGATCGCGTTGATGCCCTTCGCGCTTTACCACTTCCACCGCAGCGGCCTTTATGGCGTCGCCGCGAACCTCATCGCCATTCCGCTGACGACGTTCGTCATCATGCCGCTGGAGGCCAGCGCATTGCTGCTCGACCTCCTTGGCCTTGGTGCTCCTTTGTGGACTCTGACAGGCTGGTCGATCGGCTTTCTGCTCGATATCGCGCACACAGTCGCCGCGGCGCCAGGCGCCACCGCCATTCTCCCCTCCATGCCACGCACCGCCTTCGCGCTGGTTGTCGGCGGGGCTTGTGGTTCTGTCTGTGGACCAGGGGATGGCGATACTGGGGCCTTGCGCCGATAGGCGCAGGGATCCTGCTCACCTTGGCCGAGCCGCTGCCCGACCTGCTGATCACCGGCGACGGCAAACATCTGGCGGTGATCGACGAAGCCGGGACGCCGTGGCTTCTCCGCGATCGTGCGGGCGACTTCGTGCGGGACATGATGGCGGAGAATGCCGGCTCCGATGGCGACCCGCCACCGCTCGCCGCCTCTCCCCAGGCGCGGTGCAGCGCGGACGCGTGCGTCGCCAATCTCGGCAACAGCGGGCGCACCCTGCTGGCACTGCGCTCGACCCAGTGGCTTGACTGGGGTGAGCTGACTCGCGCCTGCGCCGCCGCCGACATCGTGGTTGCCGACCGCTGCCTGCCGTGCGGCTGCCGTGCCCGCTGGCTGACGCTCGACGCCTTGCGGTTGCGGGAAACGGGAGGTCTCGTCATCGAAGCGGAAGAGGGCAGGGTGGCAAGCGTCGCTGCGCGACTGAAGCGGCTACCCTGGGCCGGCGGGGCGCCTTAAGCCGCCACCCAGACCGCGATCTCGTTGCCGCCCGGATCGATGAAGTGGAAGCGCCGTCCGCCCGGAAAGGCGAAGATCGGCTTGGCGATATGGCCGCCCGCCTTGGTCACGGCATCGAATGCCGCATCGAGGTCATCGACCCGGACCACCGGGAGCGGCGCCGACAAGGCTTCCACCGGATCACCCTGCAAGCCGACGCTCACCGCGCCTTCTACCGCGCTGTAGGTCGGACCGTAATCGGCGAAGGTCCAGCCGAACGCCTTTTGATAGAAGGCGCGGGTCAGTTCATGCGCGCTCGCGCTCGGCAGTTCGACGTAATCAATATGTGCTCCGCTCACAGTCCCGGCACTCCGTTTGCTATCCACCATGTGATCCCGGCGGCAATGGCAAGGCTGATCGCCAGCCGGCCCGCGCCCGCCTTGACCAGGCCCTCAGTCCCTGCAGGGTAGTCCTTGCTGGACCCCGTGACCATCGCCCCGACCAGGTGCCTGCCTTTCCACCGGTAGAAGAGGATGGCGGCCACGTGCAGCACGATAAACGCCAGCAGCACGTTGAACAGGATCTCGTGGACATCGTGGGCCCATTCGGCGGTGTCGAAGCTGACCAGCCGGTTGAGCGGCCCGGAGACGGTGCCGTCCTCATCCGACAGGGGCAGGCCGAACGCAATCTGGAGAAGGAGCAGGGTCAGCAGCGCCACGACGCTCAGCGCGCCGAGCGGGGTATGACCGACCTTCGTCCAACCAGCGGGATCGCGAAGGTAAGTTGAGAGCCGGGAAGGACCCGCCATGAAGGCGCTGAAGCGCGCCGTCGAGCTGCCGAGGAAGCCCCACAAGAGCCGGAACAGCAGCAGGAACAGGATCATCAGCCCGCTCCTGATGTGCCACTCCATCGCGCCATTTTCCGCCGACCACCAGGAGAAAGCGATCAGCAGCGCGATGCTCCAGTGAACCACCCGAACCGGAACATCCCAGACGGGCACCGCCACCGCGGCCTCGGCCGCTGCGGTCGGCCCCTCGTCAATCATCCTTGAGGCGGAAACGATCGTGGCACGCCGCGCAGGTCTTGCCGAGATTGGCGTGAGCTTCATTTATTGCGCCGAAATCGCCGCCGACTGTGGTCGCCTGGAATACCTTGGCGGCTTCGTTGAAGCGGGTCATGCCCTTGTCGAACTCGGCCTTCTGCTGCCAGATTTCGGCCTTGGCGTGCGTCTTGCCGATGTCGGGGCCGGTGCCGGCCGGAAACCAGCCGATCGCCTGCGGAGCAAGGGTGGCGATCTGGTCGGCGGAGGCACGAACGGAATTCAGGTCCTGCTTGTCGATTCCTTGCTTGGCCGCGCGCATCGCCTTGCCGATCTTCTCATACCCTTCGTGCCGCTCTTTCATCATGGCAAGGGCAGCCTCGCGCTCTAGCGGGGTGTCAGCGGCAGCCAAGGCGGTGTTGGTCACCGTCGCGCTGGCTTCCGCGCCGCTCGCATTCGCTTCGTTTAGGACGGCATTGGCATCTTCGCTGCCGCGATTGCAGGCGGAGAGCGAAAAAACGGCAGCAGTCAGCAGAAAGAACGAACGCATCGGCAACTCCCTCGTGTCCGGGTCAGAACGCGGCTGGAACGAGCTTAGTTGCTGTCGGCGGGCGGCGTCCAGCTATCGTCGATCATCTTGATCAGGGCCGAGAAATCCTTCGGCCCGCCGCCCCGCTCGACGAAGCGCTGGTACAACTCGGCTGCCTCGCCGCCCATCGGAGTATAGGCGCCGGCTGCCTGCGCTGCTTCCATCGCGAGGGTGAGATCCTTCAGCATTAGCTGCGCCGCGAATCCGCCGTCGTAGCCACGGTCCGCCGGCGTTTCGGGTCCGACGCCTGGCACCGGGCAATAGGAGGTCATCGACCAGCTTTGTCCGCTTGCCTTGCTGGAGATGTCAAAGAACACCTGCGGGTCGAGCCCGAGCTTCTGCGCCAGCACGAACGCCTCGCAAGTGCCCGCCATGGTAACGCCGAGCAGCATGTTGTTGACGATCTTGGCCGCCTGGCCGGAGCCCGAGCCGCCGGCATGGATCACGGCCTTGCCCATCTTCTCAAGGATCGGACGGGCGCGCTCGAAGCCTTGCTCGCTCCCACCGACCATGAAGGTCAGCGTGCCGCCCTCGGCCGCAGCGATGCCACCAGAGACGGGCGCATCGACCATCTCATAGCCGGCGTCACGCGCTTCTTCTTCGACCGCGCGGGCGGTGGCGACGTCAATGGTCGAGCAGTCGAGCAGAATGGCGCTGGTCGGCGCCTTTCCAAACACCGCCGAAGGATAAACCTCGCCGACGTGCTTGCCCGCCGGCAGCATGGTGACCACCGCCTCGGCGCCCTCGACCGCCGACGCCGCATCGGCCGCGCGGCTGCACCCGCGCTCCTCCGCCTTGGCGAGCGCCGCGTCGCTGAGGTCAAAGGCGCGAACCTCGTGCCCCGCCTTGGCTAGATTGGCCGCCATCCCGCCGCCCATGTTGCCGAGCCCGATGAACGCGATCCTGGCCATGCTTTACGCTCCTACTTGCCCGTCCACTTGCCGGGACGCTTTTCGACAAAGGCGCCCATGCCTTCCTTCTGATCCTCGGTCCCGAACAAGCCGTGGAACAGCCGCCGCTCGAACCTGATGCCCTGCGCCAGCGGAAGCTCGAAGGCGGCGTTGACCATCTCCTTGGCCGCGATCGCCGCGAGCGGAGGCATGGCGGCAATCTCGGCCGCGGTCTTGAGGGCTTCGGCCACCAACGAAGCGGCGGGCACGACGCGGGCGACGAGGCCAGCCTTTTCGGCCTCTTCCGCGCCCATCATCCGGCCGGTCAGGCACATTTCCATCGCCTTGGCCTTGCCGACCGCCGCGGCGAGGCGCTGCGAGCCGCCCATGCCCGGCGTCACCGCCAGCTTGATCTCGGGCTGGCCGAACTTGGCATTGTCGCCGGCGATGATGAAGTCGGCCATCATCGCGACCTCGCATCCGCCGCCGAGCGCGAAGCCGCTCACCGCCGCGATCCACGGCTTGCGCGTGTCGGTGACCCGCTCCCACCCGGCGAAGAAATTGGCCGAATACATGTCGGCGAAGCCCTGCGCTTGCATCTCCTTTATGTCGGCGCCAGCGGCAAAGGCCTTTTCGCTGCCGGTGAGCACGAGGCAGCGCTGGCTGTCGTCGGAGTCGTAGGCGGCGAACGCGTCGATCAGCTCGGCCAGCACCTGGCTGTTGAGCGCATTCAGCGCCTGCGGCCGGTTGAGGCGGACAAGCGTGACCGCGTCATGCTTCTCGACGAGCAGAGTGGAGTATTCGGTCATTTGGCCTCCGAAAACGGGGTCCACGCCTCTTCAGGCGGGAGGTCGACGAACAGCTGGTCGACGGTCTCGTCCAGCACCGCTTCGGGCACGGCCGGCTTCCAGTCGGGCTGGTTGTCCTTGTCGATCAGCAGCGCGCGAACGCCTTCAACGAAATCGTGGGTCTGCACGACCCAGCACGCGAGCGCATATTCGGCGCGCATCTCGTCCTCGAAGCTCTCGCGTTCGGCACCTTCGCGAAGGAGGCGCAGCGAGACCTTGCACGACAGCGGGCTCTTGCTGCGGAGCGTCGCAAGCTCGGAGCGAGCCCAGTCGCTATCTTCGGCCTCGAGCCCGGCGATCACGTCTTCCAGCGTGTCGGGCGCGAATAAGCGAGCGATGTCGCTGAGGTTCTGCTCGATCCGTGCGGTTGGGGGCACGCCAGCGAAATTGCCCGCTGCACCCGCGGCACGGGCCGGCGCGGCGGCGAGCCGCTCGACAAGGTCGGGCAGTGCGGCCTGCGGCACGTAATGAGTGGCAAGGCCAAGGTAACGACATTCCGCGCCGTCCAGCCGGGCGCCGGTCAGCGCCATGAATTGGCCGACCCGGCCTTCCAGCCGAGAAAGGTACCAGCCGCCGCCGACGTCGGGGAACAGGCCGATGCCGGTTTCCGGCATGGCGAGCCGCGTTGCCTCGGTGGCGACGCGAACCTGGCAGGGTAGGGCAATTCCGACGCCGCCGCCCATGGTGATCCCGTCCATCAGCGCGATGGTCGGCTTGGGGTAGGTGAAGAGGAGGTGGTTGAGGCGATATTCGGCGTGAAAGAAGGCCGCCGCCTCCGACCCGTCGTCGGCACCGGAGCGGGCAAGCGCCACCACATCGCCGCCCGCGCAAAAACCGCGGCCTTCGGCATGGTCGATCAGCACCGCATCCACCGCGGGATTGTCGCGCCAGTCGAGCAGCGCCTGGCTCATCGCCTCGCACATCTCGCGGTTCAGTGCATGGATCGCCCGCGGCCGGTTGAGCCGGATCCGGCCGAGCCGGCCTTCAAGCGAGATCAGGACATCGCCGGTCACTGGCGCAGCATCTCGCGCGCGGTAATCATGCGCATGACCTGGTTGGTCCCTTCAAGGATCGAGTGGACGCGGAGATCGCGCCAAAAGCGCTCGATCGGATAGTCCATGAGATAGCCGTAGCCGCCATGCAGCTGTAGCGCGCGATCGGCGATGGTCGATCCCGTGTCCGTCGCAAGCCGCTTGGCCATCGCTGCAAAGCGCGTCTTGTCGGGCGCATTGTCGGTGACCTTGGCCGCGGCGAGATAAAGGAGCGCGCGGGCGGCCTCCAATTCGGTCGCCATGTCGGCCAGCATGAATTGCGTGTTCTGGAAGTCGGCGATGGCAGTGCCGAACTGCTTGCGCTCCTTGGTGTAAGCGACGGCTTCATCAAGGCAGCGCTGGCCACCACCAAGGCTGCACGCGCCGATATTGAGGCGCCCGCCGTCGAGACCCATCATCGCGATGCGGAAACCTTCGCCCTCGCCGCCGACGCGGTTCTCGACCGGCACCCGGACCTCGTCGAAATTGACCTGCGCGGTCGGCTGACTGTGCCACCCGAGCTTGCGCTCCTGCGCGCCGAAGCTGACGCCGGGCATGTCCTTTTCGATCACCAGGCAGCTGATGCCCTTGGGTCCGTCTTCCCCGGTGCGAGCCATGGTGACGTAAATCTCATTCTCGCCGCCGCCCGAGATGAAGGCCTTGGAGCCGCTGACGACATAATGGTCGCCGTCCCGCACCGCGCGGGTCTTGAGCGCGGCGGCATCCGACCCGCTCGACGGCTCGGTCAAGCAGTAGGAGCCGAGGCGCTCCATGCCGATCATGCTCGGCAGATACTTGTCCTTGACCGGCTGTGACCCGAAGCGGTCGATCATCCACGCGGCCATGTTGTGGATCGAAATGAACGCACTGGTCGACGGACAGCCGTAGCTCATCGCTTCGAAGATCAGCGCCGATTCGAGCCGGCCGAGGCCGATCCCGCCGCTTTCCTCCGACACGTAGATGGCACCGAACCCAAGCTCGGCCGCCTTTTGCACGGTGGCGCGGGGGAAGTGATGCTTCGCGTCCCACTCGGCGGCATGAGGCGTGATTTCGGACGCGGTGAATTGCCGGGCTAGATCCTGGATCTGGCGCTGGTCGTCGGTAAGGTCGAACTGGGACATGCTGCGCCGTTAGCGCAGGCGTATCAGGCCGGGCAAGCGGTGTAGGTGAGGTCGACCGGTCCTTCCTCGCCGCCCTTCTCGGTTCGCCGCAGTTTGGACCCGGTGCGCTCAAGCGTGACGACCCGCTCCCAGGTCATGCCTTCGCCCGAAAAGCCGTAGTTGGCAGTAAAGCGATTGGCCGGTGTCCAAGTGTCGATGAGATCGAGCGTCGCGCGGCTCTCGTAGAAGGTAAGGCGGCTGTCGTTCACCACCATCAGCCCTTTCCCCGCGCTGGCGAACTCGGGTTTGCAGTCGTTGGGGGTGAGCGCTCAGCGTCCGTGGAATTGGCTCGGGATCATGGTCGGCTTGGCCGCCGAAGCCGGCGCTGCCTGATTGACGGCGGGCTCGATCCCCTCGTTGATGTTTTCGGGGATCGGGCCCTTGTCGGCGCCGCGAGCCACGGGGTCGCCGACGCGGCCGGTAGGACCGTCGCCGACACCCGCATCGCGGGCGATCGCTTCACCTGAGTCGGCCTTGTCCCCGGCCGGGGTGCAAGCGATGAGCGGAAGGGCGGCGAGCAGGACAAGAATGTTACGCATCACCGCACCAACGCGTCAGCTTCGATCTCGACCAACCATTCGTCGCGAAGAAGCGCTTTCACGACCACCATGGTCGCGGTCGGCCGGATGTCGCCAAAGATCTCGCCATGCACCGAGCCGACGAGATCGGCATCACCCGGATCGACGATGTACATGCGCGTGCGCACGACATCCGAGAGCGACCCGCCGAGTTCCTCGATCGCCTTAAGAATGATCGCGAAACAGCGACGCGCCTGCGCCGCTGCATCGCCTGGTGTCGAGCCGCCGTCCGGCTCCACCGGCGCGGTGCCGGAGACGAGAATTTGGTTTCCCACCCGCACCGCGCGCGAAAAACCATAGCGAGCCTCGAAGGGCGACGAGCCGCAAGCCCGCCTCACCCCATGGTCGGGATGATGAAGGCGTTGCCGCCGTCACCGACGCCGCCGTCCGGCCAGCGAGCGGTCACGGTCTTGACCTTGGTCCAGAACTTGACGCCTTCCATGCCGTGCTGGTTGGTGTCGCCGAAGCCCGACCGCTTCCAGCCACCGAAGGTATGGTAGGCGACCGGCACCGGGATCGGCACGTTGACGCCGACCATGCCGACATTGACCCGCGCCGCAAACTCGCGCGCGGCATGGCCGTTACGGGTGAAGATGGCCACGCCATTGCCATACTGATGCTCACTCGGCAGCCTCACGGCTTCGTTGAAGTCGGCGGCGCGGACGATTTGCAGGACGGGCCCGAAGATTTCTTCCTGATAGGAGCGGAAGCTCGGCTTCACATGATCGAACAGCGTCGGACCGACGAAGTAGCCGTTTTCGTGACCCTGGAGCGTGAACCCACGGCCGTCGACGACCAGCTCGCCGCCTTCATCGACGCAGGTCTGGATCCAGTCCTCGACGCGGTTCTTATGCGCTTCGTTGACGACCGGGCCGTAATGCGCCTCTGGATCGGTCGAGACGCCGACCCGCAAGGCTTCGATCGCCGGGATCAGCTTCTCGCGCAGCGCGTCGGCGGTCTTCTCGCCGACCGGCACCACCACCGGCAATGCCATGCAGCGCTCGCCGGCCGATCCGAACGCCGCGCCGGTCAGGTCGCTGACGACCTGATCGAGATCGGCGTCCGGCATGACGATGCCATGGTTCTTGGCCCCGCCGAACGCCTGCACGCGCTTCCCGTTCGCGGTGCCGCGCGAGTAAATGTACTGCGCGATATCGCTTGAGCCGACAAAGCTGATCGCCTTAACGTCCGGGTGGTCGAGAATGGCGTCGACCATCTCCTTGTCACCGTGGATGACGTTGAGGATGCCGTCGGGCAGGCCCGCTTCCTTCATCAGTTCGGCAAGCCGCACCGGAACGCTCGGATCGCGCTCGGAAGGCTTCAGGATAAAGGCGTTGCCGCAGGCGATGGCGACGCCGAACATCCACATCGGGATCATCGCCGGAAAGTTGAACGGGGTGATGCCGACCCCGATTCCGAGCGGCTGGCGCATCGAATAGACGTCGATGCCGGGCCCGGCGCCTTGCGTATACTCGCCCTTCAGCGCGTGCGGGATGCCGCAGGCGAACTCGATCACCTCAAGCCCGCGCTGGATATCGCCCTTGGCGTCTGCGATGACCTTGCCATGCTCGGAGGCAAGCGTGGCAGCGAGCTCCTCCATGTTCTTCTCGACCAACGCCTTGAAGTTGAACATGACGCGGGCGCGGCGCTGCGGATTGGTGGCAGCCCAGCCGGGCAGGGCTGCGTTGGCGGCGTCCACCGCCTTCTGGAGGTCGGCTGCGGTGCCGAGGCGCACGTTGGCCTGCACTTCGCCGGCGGACGGGTTGAATACCTCGCCGGAACGCTCCCCGGCCGCAACCGAGGTTCCACCGATGAAATGGTCGATCTGACGAAGCATGGGCACGCGTCCTGACTAGGGTAGGGAGTTGCCCCCTCCCCTAGACCCGGTCCGCGCCGCTTGCCAATGGCTCCGTCAGCGCGCTGCCTTTGCCATGTCGGCCTTGTAGGCGTCGATGCTGATCGGGCGGCCGAGGAAACCCTGCACCAGCTCAGCCGCCGGCTTGGTCCCGCCGGGCGCCAACACCCGCCGGCGGTAATCCGCAGCCGTCTTCTTGTTGCGCAGCCCTTCCTAGGCGGAGCGGGTGAACAGGTCGTCCGCAATGCTCAGCGACGCACTTGCCGCAAATGCCGCGCGTACCCTCCTCATGTTACTGCCCCCAGTTATGAATGACGCCAGCCTAGACCCGCATTAGGGAAACACTTAATCACTCCGCCAACCGCTTGAATTGGGAGTTCTCGATGCTGAAGCCGCTGGCGCTGACCCTCTCCACATTCCTTCTCAGCACCGCCGCATCCGCCGCAACGCCTGAGCAGCAGATGATGGCCGCCGCCGGAAAGGTCAGCGAAGGGAGGCTGCGGGCGGATGTCACCCGGCTGGTCGCTTTCGGCACCCGCCACACCCTATCGAGCCAGACCGATCCCAAGCGGGGCATCGGCGCGTCGGTGCGCTGGGCGGAAGCGGAGCTGAAGAAGCTCGGTCTGGAAACGCTGCAGACCTGCGACACGGTGACCGGCCGCCGCGTGCCGCAACCGACCCGCGTCTGCAACGCGGTCGGGATCCAGCGCGGGACCGAGCGGCCTAACGACGTGGTGATCATCACCGGTCACATCGACAGCCGCGTCACCGACGTCATGGATTTCACCAGCGACTCTCCTGGCGCCAATGACGATGGCTCGGGCACCACCGCCGTGTTGGAAGCAGCGCGCGCTCTTCGCGGCGGCAAGTTTGGCGGCACCATCGTTTACGGCGTGTTGTCGGGCGAGGAGCAGGGGCTGCTCGGCGGCAAGATCCTGGCGGATTATGCCAAGGCGCAGGGCTGGAACGTCGTCGCCAACCTCAACAACGACATCATCGGCAACAGCTGCGGCTCCGATGGCGTATGCGACAACAAAGCGGTTCGCGTCTTCTCCGAAGGTCCGCGCTGGCAGGGACGGGAGGCGCTCGCCGCTTCGCAACGCAGCCTTGGCGGGGAAAATGACAGCCCCAGCCGCAACCTTAGTCGCTTCCTTGATCGCCTTGCCGAACGCCTGCCGCAAATCGGCCTCGATGTCCGCCCGATCTGGCGCAACGACCGCTTCGGTCGCGGCGGCGACCACACCGAGTTCCTCAACGCGGGCTTTCCCGCCATTCGCTTCTCGGTTGCGGTTGAGGACTACGACCACCAGCACCAGGACCTCCGCACCGAAAACGGCAAGAAATATGGCGACACGATCGACGAGATGGACTTCCCCTATCTCGCCAAGGTTGTCCGCCTGAACGTCGCCGCGCTGGTCGCGATTGCCAATGCACCGCCGCCGCCGGCTCCGGTGGCCGAGGGAGCGGTGAGCACCGACACAACCGTCACTTGGGCACCTCTCGCCGGCGTGCTCGGATACAAGGTCCATTGGCGGCGGACCGACGAGAACAACTGGACCAAGAGCTCGTCGCAGGTCACCGACGCGGTCGCCGCGCCCGCGCAGCCCGCGGCAGGAGCGGCGGCCAATCCCAACCGGCCGTCGAACAATGCAACTATGGGCCGCGTCGAAGGGCCGCAGAAGCAGTCGGTGCTGAATGGCATCCGGGTCGACGATTGGGTGTTCGGCGTTTCTTCCGTCGGCAAGGGCGGATGGGAAAGCCCGGTCGCCAGCGCAGTGCCGGGCGGCGCGTTCAAGCCTTACGTGGCGCCTGAGAATTAAGTGATCCGAACGCGCGCGGCCGCATGAGGGCCGAAGAGACCGATCGTGCAGCGGCGCAGCGCCCCCTTGCGGGCGTCCTGCTGCGGCTGCTGACGGCGCTCCTGCTGGCTGTGATGTTCGCCCTGGTGAAGCTTGCCGGCACGCGCGGCGTGGGCGTGATCGAGTCGCTGTTCTACCGTCAGATCGGGTCGGTGGTGTGCGCCGCGGGGCTGGTCGTGGCGGGCCCTGGGCTCGCTTCTCTACGCACCAAGCGAGTGGGCGCCCATGTCGGGCGGATGGCGCTTGGCCTCACTGCCATGGGGATGAACTTCCTCGCCATCCTGCTCCTGCCGCTGGCCGAAGCGACTGCAATCGGCTTCACGGTGCCGATCTTCTCCACCGTGCTTGCCGCGCTGGTGCTGGGCGAGGCGACCGGCCGCTGGCGTTGGGGCGCGGTTCTGACTGGCTTCGTCGGAGTGCTCCTGATCGTGCATCCTGGGACAAGCGCCGTCCCGCTCGGAGGCGCAGGCGTGGCGCTGGTTGCCGCGGGGCTAACCGCCGCCGTCACCATTGTCATTCGCCAGCTTGGGCGAACCGAGCGCGCGTCCACCACCGTGTTCTGGTTCGCCGCCAGCAGCCTCGTCCCGCTCGGCATCCTGATGCTGCATGTCGGCCGGCCGCACGACGCCGCTACCTTCGCGATCCTTGCCGGCATGGCACTGGCCGGGGGCCTCGCGCAGCTGACCCTCACCGCCAGCCTCCGCCTCGCGCCCGTCGCGCTGGTGATGCCGATGGACTATACGAGCCTGCTCTGGGCAACCCTGCTCGGGCTCTGGCTGTTCGCAGAATTGCCGTCCGCATCCGTCTGGATTGGCGCGCCCGTGATCATCGCGAGCGGGCTGGTGATCGTCTGGCGGGAACATCATCTCGCCCGGCGCGCTGCCCTCACGTCGCAGGCCGCAACCTCCGCTTAAGGACTCGAATGCCCCGCAAGCCCGCCTCCACTGGCCTTCCTAGCCCCAAGCAGATCCTCGACTTCATTCAGCAGTCGGGCCAGCCCGCCGGCAAACGCGAGATCGCCCGCGCGTTCGGCCTCCACGGCCATGACAAGATTGCGCTCAAGGCCTTGCTCAAGGACATGGCAGACGAAGGCTTGATCGACAGCGCGCCGGGTCGCGCCTTCCACAAGTCGGGCGGCGTGCCCCGCGTTACAGTGCTTCGCATCGTCGCGGTCGAGGAGCAGGCGGTTGCCGTTCCCGACAATTGGCAAGGGGAGGGGCCTCCGCCCAAGCTTCGCGTGATCGAGAAGGGTCGCCGCTCGTCCCTTGGGCTCAAGGACCGCATCCTCGCCCGCACGGAGGAGCGCGGGCAGGGCCATGTTGCTCACCTGATGAAGAAGCTGCAGCGCTCGGCCGACCTCATCCTTGGCGTCGTCCATGAGGACGAGGACGGGCGCAAATGGTTGAAGCCGGTCGACAAGCGCGAACGTCGCCAGCTTCCCTTGTCCGAGCTGGGCGACGCGGAGACCGGTGACCTCGTGCTGGCCGAGACTTCCGGCCGCCCGCCGCGCGTGTCTGCCAAGGTCGATGCCGTACTCGGCGACCCGTTCGCTCCGCGCAGCTTCAGCCTGATCGCCATCCACAAGCACGGCCTTCCCCACGAGTTCGCCGACGAGGTGATCGAGGAAGCGAGCGACGTGTCTAAGACCCCGCTCGGCTCCGACCGCGAGGACCTCCGCCACCTGCCGATCGTCGCCATCGACCCCGCCGACGCGCGCGACCATGACGATGCCATCTGGGCGTCGCCGCGCGACGACGGCGGGTGGGATGCGATCGTCGCCATCGCCGACGTCAGCTTCTACGTCCGCCCCGGCAGCGCCCTCGACCGCGAAGCGCGCCGCCGCGGAAATAGCGTCTATTTTCCGGATCGCGTCGTGCCGATGCTGCCGCACGAATTGTCGTCGGACATCTGCTCGCTGAAGGAAGGGCAGGACCGCGCCGCGCTCGCCTGCCACCTCCACGTCGGCGCGGACGGGACGCTCAAAGCGCACCGTTTCACCCGCGCCGTGATCCGCGTCGCGGCCAACATTGCTTACGAGGACGCTCAGCGCGCAATCGACGCCTCCCGCGAAGTGCGCACCGAGGTTGCCTCCTCGCCCTGTTCGATGCCGGAAATCGAAGGTCCGGTCTCGGCCGAGCTGGTCGAGCAGGCGCTGAAGCCGCTGTGGGACTGCTGGGACGCGCTGTTCGCCGCCCGCCAGAAGCGCGAGCCGCTTGAGCTTGACCTACCCGAACGGCAGGTCGTGCTCGACGAGAAAGGCCGCATCATGTCGGTCGCCCCGCGCGAACGTCTCGACGCGCACAAGCTGGTCGAAGATTTCATGATTGCCGCCAACGTCGCGGCGGCGAAAGCGCTGGAAGCGAAGAAGGCGCCCGTCATGTACCGCGTCCACGAGACGCCGGGCCGCGAGAAGCTGACAGCGCTCAAGGATTACCTCGCCACCTTCGACCTCGAATTCGCGCTCGGGCAAGTGGTGAAGCCTTCAACCTTCAACCGCATCATCGAGCGGGTGGGGGAAAGCGATTTCCTCCCCGAGATCACCGAGCAGATCCTGCGTACGCAGACCCAGGCGCGCTATTCGCCCGATCCGCTTGGCCACTTCGGGCTTGCGCTGCCCTCCTACGCCCACTTCACCTCGCCCATTCGCCGCTACGCCGACCTCCTCGTCCACCGAGCCCTGGTCAGCCACTACAAGCTTGGCGACGGCGGCCTCCTACCAGAGGATGCGGCGCGCTTCACGGAAATTGGCGAACTCATCTCCATGCTCGAACGCCGGGCGATGGAAGCGGAGCGCGAGACGATCGACCGCTACGTCGCGGCCTATCTTGCCGACCATGTCGGGCAGTTGCTCGACTGCCGCATTTCCGGCGTCCAGCCCTTCGGCTTTTTTGCGACCGTCGACGGGCTGGGCGGTGACGGCCTGGTTCCGGCGGGCGAACTCGGGAACGAATATTTCCGCTATGACGAGGCGTCACGGCAGCTGATCGGCGATGAGACGGGCGAGACCTACCGCGTTGGGCAGCGCCTGCAGCTTCGCCTGACCGAAGCCAACCCGGTCAGCGGTGCGCTCCGCTTCGAGCTCCCGGAAGGCAGCTACAGCCGCGGCCCGACCGAACGCCGCGACCGGGTCCGCAAGCCAGTCATGGGCCGCCGCGGTCGCCCAGCCAACATCCGCCATCAATCCCGCAAGCGCTAGAGAACCAGAACCCTATGACAAAGACCATCGCCGTTCTCCGCGGATCGCCGCGCGCCAACAGCCTGACGCAGAAGCTCGCCCGCGGGATCGAGCTGGCGGCCGGCGAGCGGCTGACCTTTCACGACATCCAGATCCACGACCTGCCGCTCTACAATCCCGACCTCGAGAAGGATGCGGCGCACCCCGGATGGGATGCGTTCCGGCAAGCGGTGAAGGCCTGCGACGGCCTGTTGTTCGTCAGCCCCGAATGGAACCGATCCGTTCCGGGCGGGCTCAAGAACGCGATCGACATCGGCTCGCGCCCTTACGGGCAAGGCGTGTTCCAGAAGAAGCCAGCTGCGGTGGTGACTCAGTCAACCGGCGGCACCGGCGGCTTTGGCTGCAATCACCACCTCCGCCAAAGTCTGGTCCACCTCGACGCGATCGTGCTCGGTCAGCCCGAGATGTACGTCGGCAATCTGTCGGCTGAGAAGTTCGGCGAGGACGGGCGGGTTAGCGACAAGGGTCTGGCCAAGCTGATCGACGGCTTCGCCGATACTTTTGTCGCCTGGGTGGAAAAGCAGGCGGCCTAGAGCCGGGGGAGGGTGACGCCCTTCTGCCCCTGATACTTGCCGGCGCGGTCGGCGTAACTGACCTCGCACGGCTCATTGCCCTTGAGGAACAGGAACTGGCAGGCGCCTTCGTTGGCGTAGATCTTGGCAGGCAGGGGCGTCGTATTGCTGAACTCCAGCGTGACATGCCCCTCCCAGCCGGGCTCCAGCGGAGTCACGTTCACGATGATCCCGCAGCGGGCATAGGTCGATTTGCCAAGGCAGATCACCAGCACGTCGCGCGGCACCCGGAAATACTCAACCGTTCGCGCCAGCGCGAAGCTGTTGGGCGGGATGATGCAGCAGTCGGTCCTGCGGTCGACGAAGCTGTTGGCGGCGAAGTCCTTGGGGTCGACTACGGCCGAATCGACGTTGGTGAAGATCTTGAACTCGTCCGCCACCCGGGCGTCATAGCCGTAGCTCGACAAGCCATAGCTGATGCACCCGTCCCGGCGCTGGGCCTCGACGAACGGTTCAATCATGCCGTGGGTGGTGGCTTGTTCGCGGATCCAGCGGTCGGAAAGAATGCTCATGGAAGAGGGCTTAGCCGTGCGCCCAACGATTCGTCGATTCCTCGCGCGCTGATTTCTGCGGACCCCACGATATCCACGTTATCCACAGCTTGGCGGCGCGGTGGAAAGGCGTATCAGCGGCTTCGACATGGCCGAAATCCTCCTTCATCCGGGTGCCGGACCCGCCGAGACTCCGGTACAGCAGCTTCCCTGCAACGTCGAAGCCGAGGCGGCGCTGCTGGGCGCGCTGCTGCTCGACAACCGGCTGGTCGAAGACGTTCAGCTCAAGCTCCGAGCCGATCACTTCTTCGAGCCGCTGCACGGCCGCATATACGAGGCGGTCCTCCGCCTCACCGACCGCAACATGATCGCCAATCCGGTCACCCTGAAGCCCTTGTTCGAAGCGGATGAGGCGATGCGGCAGGTCGGCGGCCCGTCCTACCTGGCGCAGCTGACGGGTTCGGGCGCGGCATTGATCGCGGCGCGCGATTTCGCGGCCCAGATCTACGACCTCGCTCTTTTGCGCAGCCTGGTCGCGGTCGGTCGCGACCTCGTCACCGGCGCACTCGACACCTCGGAAGACGTGAAGCCGCTCGAACAGATCGAACGGGCCGAAACCGAGCTCTACAAGGTCGCCGAGCAGGGCGGTGGCGAGGGCAAGGTCAAGACCTTTGCCGACGCCTCCAAGGAAGCACTGCTGATCGCCGAGGCTGCGCTCAATTCGGGCGGCGCCTTGTCGGGCATCACCACCGGCTTCACCGACGTCAACGCGCGCATGGGCGGGATGCACCGCTCCGATCTCATCATCCTCGCCGGCCGCCCGGGCATGGGCAAGACCTCGCTCGCCACCAACATCGCCTTCAACGCGGCGCGGCGAATGCTTCAGGACCTTGCGGACGGGATCGCGCCCGAGCGGTCAGCCGGCGCAGCGGTCGCCTTCTTCAGCCTCGAAATGTCGGCCGACCAGCTCGCCACCCGCGTACTGGCGGAACAGAGCAACATCCCCGGCACGCAGATCCGCACCGGCAACATGAACATTAACGAATTCCGTGAGTTCGCTCGCGTCGCGGCCGAATTGAACAGCCTTCCGCTCTACATCGACGATACGCCCGGCCTGACCATCGCCGCGCTCCGCGCACGGGCGCGCCGGCTCAAGCGGCAGAAGAACATCGGCCTTGTTATCGTCGATTACCTCCAGCTGCTGTCGGGCGGCGGCAAGTCGAGCGACGGCAACCGCGTGCAGGAAATCTCGGAGATCAGCCGCGGCCTCAAGAGCCTTGCGAAGGAGCTCCACGTGCCGGTGGTCGCCCTGTCTCAGCTCAGCCGTGCGGTCGAACAGCGCGAGGACAAGCGCCCGCAGCTTTCCGATCTGCGCGAGTCGGGCTCGATCGAGCAGGATGCCGACATGGTGTGGTTCATCTATCGCGGCGATTACTATCTGATGGCCAAGCAGCCGCCCGACGACCATCCCGACCTGCCCTCGTGGCAGGAAGAAATGGCCAAGATCTACGGCACGGCCGAGCTGATCATTGCCAAGCAGCGCCATGGCGCGACCGGCAAGGTAAAGCTCAAGTTTGACGCGCGGATCACCAAGTTTACCGATCTGGTGGAAGAAGGGCACGCGCCCGAGTTCCACTAGTCGCCGCCCGGGGGTGGGCCGCGGGCCGGAAGCGCTTCAGCCGCTCCGGCCCGCTCTGGCCTTTAGTCCTCCACCATGTTCGGATCGCGCAGGCCCTCGCCGATCGACGCGCGGGCGATTTCGCTCTCGCTGCTGGTCACCGGATAGGCGCAATAGTCCGCCGCATAAGCCGCGCTTGGGCGGTGATTGCCGCTAAGGCCAACGCCGCCGAAGGGGGCGTTGGACGGCGCGCCGTTGGTCGGCTTGTTCCAGTTGATGACCCCGGCGCGAACCTCGCTCCAGAATTGGTCGAACTGTTGGGGCGATCCCCCGACAAGGCTTGCGGCAAGACCAAAGCGAGTATTGTTGGCTTCGGCAATCGCTTCCTCGAAGCTGTCGACCCGGATCAGCTGGAGTGCGGGGCCGAAGATCTCCTCGTCTGGCCGGCCCGACACGTCGGTCACATCGATCAATGCCGGTGTCAGAAACGACAAGTCCTCCTGCGGCCGGTCGAGCCGTCGAATCACCCGACCGCCCTTGATCATCAGGTCGAGGAACTGCGCCTGCACGTGATCGGCGGCGGCATTGTCGATGACCGGTCCCATGAAGGGCTGCGGCGTGGCGAAGGGCTCGGCCACGATCAGCCGATCCATCAGCTTCAGCATCGCCTTCACCAATGCGTCGGCGGAGGCGCCTTCGCGGACGATCAGCCGCCGGGCCGCGGTGCAGCGTTGCCCTGCGGAGAGATAGGCCGACTGCACCGCGATAGTGGCTGCCGCATGGACATCGGCCGCGTCCCACACGACCAGCGGATTATTACCGCCAAGCTCCAGCGCGAGGATCTTGTGAGGGCTGTCGGCGAACTGGCGGTGAAGCGCCTGTCCGGCCCGCGCCGAGCCGGTGAACAGCAGCCCGTCAATGCCTTCCTGTCCGGCGAGCGCACGACCCTGTTCGGGACCGCCGACCAGCAGGCGGACCGCGCCTTCCGGCACCCCGGCTTCATGGTAGAGCCGGACCAGCATCTCTCCCACGGCAGGCGTCTTCTCGGACGGCTTGAACACCACCGTGTTGCCCGCCAGCAGCGCGGGCACGATGTGCCCGTTCGGCAGGTGCGCCGGGAAGTTGTAGGGGCCAAGCACCGCCAGCACCCCATGCGGCTTGTGGCGGACCGCGATCTTGGAACCGAGCGCGGCTTCCTGCCGCGTCGTGCCGGTGCGCTCCATGTAGGCGTTGATCGAGATTTCGACCTTGTTCACCACGGCGGCGACTTCGGTCTTTGCTTCCCACAATGGCTTGCCGGTTTCCGCCGCGATCAGCTGGGCAAACTCGGCCTCTCGCGCTCGTACTGCATTGGCGAAGCGGCGCAGGGTCTCGGCCCGATAGGTGACTGGCTGCGCTGCCCATGCGGGGAAAGTGGCCCGGGCCTCGGCGACCTCTGCCGCGGCATCGCCGGGTTCGCCGGTCCAGAGGGCGGTTCCGGTGGCCGGCTCGAAGGATGTGAATGTCATGCGCGGTGGGAAGAAGCCGAGGGCGCGGTCGCCGTCAAGGCGTCGCCCATCCGCCGTATTGCGGCAAGCTTGGTTTCGAAGGGTGCCCAATCGTCCTTCTCGGCAATGGCGGCCCAGATCGCCTCCACCTCGTCGATCAGCATCGAACAGGGTCTCGCTTCGGACCAGTAGGCATGATTGCGGTCGCCCCGACGGCTTCCGATCGCCTCGGCCAGCGGATCTAACGCCGGATCAGCATAGGCCTCGCCTTTCGGCCGCTCGCCCCCGCGCCAATCGAAGAAGAACCGGTCGATGCCGACTTTCCTGGTGGCCAGAGCCTGCACCGCCGCCCGCGCGACAGCACGGTCTTCCTCTTCGCCAACCGGCTCAAGCCCCAGCCGTCGAACCATCCCCGCCGCCAGCGCGGCATGAAAGTGACCAGCGAACGACTCGAGGCTCGTCTGCAGGCGCTCGTGCCCGTCGGTCAGCAAGGCAAGACAGCCGGCAAGCTGCGCGACGTTCCACTGGATCGCTTCGGGCTGCCGCCCGAAGGCGTACAGCCCCGAATGGTCGAAATAGGCCGCGGTGAAGCCCGGCTCCCACTCCGGCGCCCACCGCCACGGCCCATAATCGAAGCTCTCGCCGGTGACGTTGATGTTGTCGGTATTGAGCACCCCGTGCACGAACCCCGCCACCATGTAGCTCGCCGCAAGCGCCGCGGTCCGCTCGACCACCAACGAAAACAATCGCTCGGGCCCGGCGCCTGCCGGCTCGCCATAGAGGTGCTCGAGGCAGTAGCGGACCAGCCTCTCCAAGCCTTCGACGTCGTCGTTGAACGCCAGCCGCTGGAAGGTGCCGATCCGAATATGGCCGTGACTAAGCCGCGTCAGCACCGCCGAACGGGTCGGGGAAGGCTCGTCGTTGCGCTCCAATTCCTCGCCCGTTTCGAACAAGGCGAAGCTGCGGCTGGTCGGCACGCCAAGTGCCTGCAGCATCTCGGTCGCAAGCACCTCGCGAACCCCGCCCTTCAGCGTCAGGCGGCCGTCGCCGAACCGGCTCCAGGGTGTCTGCCCCGATCCCTTGGTGCCGAAATCCATCAGCCGCCCATCGGCGTCCCGCAATTGCGCGAACAGGAACCCGCGCCCATCGCCAAGCTCCGGATTGTACGAACGAAACTGGTGCCCGTGGTAACGCAGCGCCAAGGGCTGTTCGAGATTGCCCTCCAGCGGCTCGAACCGGCAGAAATGCCGTGCCAAATCCGTGTTCTCCAGCCCGACTTCTGCCGCCGCGCGTGTGTTCAGGAACCGCGCCTTGCAGGCGGGAAAGTTTGCCGCGTGCACAGGATCATAGAAGCTTGTTCCCAGTTCCAGGATGCGGGGATCGGGTCGGTAGGGTTGCACAGGCGTCATCTTGTCCGGATAGAGGCAGGCGAAAAGAGAGGGAGCGGCGAGTGGCTCGGTACGAGGACCGGAACTACAACAGCACGGACGGCCTTCGGCTCCATTACCGCGATTATGCGGGGGGAGATCCCGACCAGCCGCCGATCCTGTGCCTTCCGGGCCTGACCCGCAACGCCCGTGACTTCGAGCCGGTGGCCGAGCGCTTTGCCGGCGAGTGGCGGGTTCTCGCGCTTGATTTCCGCGGTCGCGGCGGAAGCGCGCCCGACCCAGATCCGTCGCGCTATATGCCGCCAACCTATGCGCGCGACGTGATCAAGCTGCTTGACCAGCTTGGCATCGCCGACGCGGTGTTCATCGGCACTTCGCTCGGCGGCCTCGTCACCATGCTGATCGCGGCAATGGAGAATGAGCGGATCGCAGGCGCCTTGCTCAACGATATCGGGCCCGAGGTCGATCCCAAGGGTATCGAGCGCATTCGCACCTATGTCGGCAAGCCCGTCACCTGGGAGAGCTTCGCCGATGCTGGCGCGGCAATGATGAACCGGATGGGTGACGTTTATCCGCGCTGGGGCGCCGAGGAGTGGGAGCGCTTTGCCCGTCGCTGCTGCCGCGAGGAAGGCGCGCACGTCGTGTACGATTATGACATGCGCATTGCCGAGCCGTTCGCCCAGGCTAATGATGCGACGCAGCCCAACCTCTGGCCGTGGCTTGATCATCTGAAGGGCCGCCCGGTGACTATTCTGCGCGGTGGCACCAGCGACCTATTCTCCGCCGAGACCGCTAACCGCATGGTTCGCGAACTGGGCGATGACGCCGAGCTGGTAACGATCCAGAATGTCGGCCATGCGCCGAGCTTCGACGAGCCGGAGAGCATCGCAGCGGTGGAGCGGCTTCTGACGCGGGTAGAGCGATAAGAAGCGGGGGACCGGCTCTCATGGCCGTCGCTGCCCGTCTCAAACTTGGTGAAACTCTCGCCGACCGGGTGATGAAGGTCGATCATGCCGGGGAGCATGGCGCCGTTTGCATCTATTCCGCGCAGATCGCCGCCGCCCGCTGGCGCGCACCCGATCTCGTCGACGAGCTTCGGCACTTCTGCGACCATGAGCGCGGCCATCGGGCCCGCTTCTTGGCCGAACTCGACGCGCGAGGTGTCGCGCGGTGCCGCAGCTATCACTTGTGCGGGATTGGAGGGGGGATCCTCGGGTTCGTCACTGGCCTCCTCGGTCGCGATGCGATTTCGGCGACCACCGTTGCGGTCGAGCGGGTCGTCCTGCGCCACCTTCACGAGCAGGTGACGGCGCTTGACGGCAAAGATGCCGCCGCGGTTGCCGCGCTGCGGTTAATCCTCGCGGAAGAGCAGGAGCACCACGATACTTCCGCGGCGCATCTCGTGGCGGGGTCATGGTGGACCCGGATAATCGATCCAATCGTCGCGGGGTCGACAGAAGCGGTGATCTGGCTCGGAATGCGCCTCTAGGCGGTAATCCGACGCAGCTTGTCGAGCGCAGGCGCATCGCCTTCCTCCTGCGCGATGGTCGATACGAACTTGCCGTCCTTCCCGAACAGCAGCACTTGGCTGCCGTGATCCACGGTGTAGCCGCCCGACGCTTCCTTGTTGGGGATGCGCGCCTGGTAGATGGCATGGCTCTTCGCCACCGCGGCGACCTGCTCCTCGGTGCCCGTCAGGCCGATGATCGGGGTTCCGAACAGCCCAACATAGTCCCGCATGACCGCGGGCGTGTCTCGCTTGGGGTCGATCGACACGAACACGATGTCGAACGCCTTGTCGCCCCGGCCGAGTTCGCTGCGTAGCTTGGCGAGCTTGCCCAGAGTATTGGGACAAACGTCCGGGCAGTTGGTGAAACCGAAGAACATTGCATAAGGCCGCCCTGCCAGCGCCTGCGCGCTGTTGAAGGGCTTGCCGTCCGCGCCCGTCAGCGCGAAGGGCGCGCCGATGGTGAAGCCCGGCATGCCAGGATCTGCCCGGCTAGCCGTCTGCGGTCCCCCAGGACGCATCAGCAGCAGCCCGGCAAAGGCGAGCGCTGCCACCCCGACCAGCGACCACAGGATCACCCGCAGCATCTTCACTCGTGACGCAGGCACCTCAGTGGCCATGATGACCGCCGCTCCCTCGTCCCTGCGCACCCGGCGGCAGCACTGGTAGGCTGGCTCGTATCAGCCCGGCCTTCTCGAACCGTAAGGTGAGCGGAAGCCTGGTGCCGGGACGTAGCGGCGCCTTCAGGCCGGTCAGCATGATGTGGAGACCGCCCGGCTTCATGGTGATCATCCCGCCGGACGCGATCGGTACAACGCCTGCCCCGCGCATTCGCATCACGCCGCCGCTGTTCTGGCTGTCGTGGACAGACACGCTTGCCGCAGCCGGGCTGCTCGCGCCGATCAACCGGTCCGCGGCGCCGCCATTGTGCACGCTGACATAGGCCGCGCTGCTGCCGACCCCCGCGCGGGCCCAGCCGCTGACGTGGAGGGCAGGGGCCTTGGCCACGGCGGGAGCGGCAAGCGCAAGTGCAGCGCCAAGAAAGGATAAGCTCTTCATCCGCGCGCATTTAAGGTGCGGCGGCGGCTTCCACAACGGCGGCCTAGACGGCTTCCACCGTCTCCACCTCGGGCACGTAGTGCCGGATGAGGTTCTCGACGCCGCGCTTCAGCGTCACGGCCGAGCTCGGGCAGCCGGCGCAGGCGCCCTGCATCGCAAGGAACAGCGTGCCGCCCTTGTAGCCGCGATAGACGATGTCCCCGCCGTCCTGCGCCACCGCAGGCCGAACCCGGGTTTCGAGCAGATCCTTGATCTGCGCCACAATCTCGGCGTCGGCGGGGTCTTCGTCGAAGTTCGCATCCTCGTCCGCTGCGACATGGATGCCGCCCGCGCTGCCGGTGCGGAACAGGGGCGCGCCCGAGATGAAATGATCAAGCAGGATCTGAACCACGTCGATCTCGAGCCCGGCCCAGTCGACGTCGGGTGCCGCGGTCACCGACACAAAGTCACGGCCGAAGAACACGCCCTCGACGTCGCCGGTCGCAAACAAGGCCTCGGCCAACGGGCTCGCCGCCGCGCTCTCGGCATCGGGAAAGTCGCGACTGCCCGCTTCCATTACGGTGGAACCCGGCAGGAACTTGCGGGTCGAGGGATTGGGGGTCTGTTCGGTGGTGATAAGCATGGGCGTCATGTGGCGCAGGACCAGCCTCGCTTCAACCGCGAGTGCGTCACTCCGTACGGATGTCGACTCGCCGGTTCTGGATTTCACGAACACCCTCGGCGGTGGGGACGAAGGGATTGTCTTCGCCCTCGCTGTCGACGGTCAGCGACGAGCGTGGAGCACCGCGCGCCACCAATGCATCCGCGACGACCTGCGCGCGGCCGAGCGCCACGCGACGATTGACTGCTGCGCTGCCCGGACGATCGCTGTGCCCGGTTACCCGCAGGCGGGTGCCGCCCGCCGCGGCCTTGGCGGCCTCGTCGAGCACTGGTTCCCATTCGCGGCGGATCTCGCGGCCCCCGCTGTCGAAGAAGATCATCATCGGCGCGCGCGCGGCAGTCGCCTGGGCGGACGCGAGAAGAACAGAGAGCGTAATCAGCATGGCCGGGGTGTATGTCAGACCCGTAACGGCCTTGCCACTCGAAAGGTGAGGGCGCCTCAGGCGGCGGTTGCAGTGGCTTCGCAGGCAGCGGCGGCACGGGCGGCGAACTGGAGCGCGAGCTTGGCATGCCATTCGCGCGCCGCAGCCGTCATGGAGCGGCTTGCCGCCGCTCGCTCTTCGGCCGCCCGGCGGGCGTAATAGCGTTGGTTCGACTCCATTCTTCCGGCTCCACAGTCAAGGAACAAGCGGCACTTCGGCGAGAGAGTTGCGCGGCAATGGTGGAAGAAGGGTTAATATCCACAGTCGTGCCAGGACGGAACAAGCCGTTGCAGAAGGGTGACAGGTTCCCTTGTTTCGCAGATTGTCGCTGAAACCGAACGACTCGCCGCTCGTTACTCACCTGAACTTAACTTTTGGAGCGAGGGGGCAGCCATGCTGACTTCGAGCATATCGACGATGAGAAACTACAATCCCACTCTTCGCGGCTACCACGCCGTCTACCGCGAGAATGCGGTGAATCACTGCCCGGGCTGTGGTCGGACGCACTGGCTGATCGGCCGCATGCTGGCCGAATGTGGCTTCTGCGGCACCGCACTGCCGTTGTCGGAAAGCTATTCGCGCAGCGCTGCGGCGCCGATGTTCCGTCATGGAACGGGTGTGTTGAGCCGCGCCGCCTGACCTCTCGCGACTCCGGCCGGCTTCTGCTATGAAGAGGCCATGGTCGGAGCCGCACTCCTGCTTGCCGCCGCGCTCAGCACGCCGGGCCCCTTCATGCTGGTGAACGGCACCGGCACCACCCTCACGACATTGTCGATCCGGGCTGCCGATGGACGGGGCAATTGGCGCGCTCTCGGCGGTCCGCTCGTCTCCCGCCAGCGCAGCGCCATGCCGCCTCAAGGTGGCGACTTGTGCGCCTTCGATATCCGTGGCCGGGTAGACGGTGCGGAATTCACCTGGCCCTCGGTCAATCTGTGCGACGTGCGAAGCGTGACCCTGAACCGGCGTCCCGACGGAACGCTCTGGGTCGACTACGACTGATCGGCCGAAGCCGCCGCGTCGTCGGCGTGGCTCGAACCGGAACAGGGCGCGCCGTGGCAGCACGCTTGGGCGTCGCGTCGAGCAGCTTCGCGCCCGCAACGAACACCACCAGGCAGCAGATGGCGAAGAACATCCACCCGATCGCGCCCGGATACAGGGCAAGATAATGCTTTCCGCGTTCGGCAGCGCCTAACGCAATCGCCCAGGTCACGGCCCAGGCTTCCCATCGTGTCTTGATCACGAACAAGCGGCCAACCCGCTGAGCAAAGCCATCCGCCTTCATGGTCATGGTTAAGCAACGGACATGCCAATGGCTGTGTTCCGCGCTTTTCCCGTTAAGGATGATGCTTATCTGTCAATTAACCCGACTCTTTTGGGTCAGGGTGGCTTTCACCTGGCTGACGCAGCGCCTAGATGCGGTTGAGAAAGCTCCATGTCCAAAACCGCGCCACCCTCTCCAGAGTTCGACAAGCAGAAGGTCGTGGCCGACAACCGCCGCGTTCGGTTCGACTATTTCATCGAGCAACGGTTCGAAGCAGGAATCGCGCTCCAGGGCACCGAAGTAAAGGCGCTTCGCAACGGCGAAGGCTCGATCGCCGAAAGCTACGCCACCGTTGAGGGCGAGGAAGTGGTGCTGATCAACAGCCACATTCCTGAATATAAGAACGGCAGCTGGATGAACCACGAGCCGCGCCGCAAGCGCCGGCTCCTGCTCAAGAAGCGCGAGATCGGGCGGCTGATGGGCGCGATCAACCGCCAGGGCCTCACCCTCGTGCCCCTGTCGATCTACTTCAATGGCAAGGGCAAGGCGAAGGTCGAACTCGCGCTGGCCCGCGGCAAGAAGGTCCACGACAAGCGCGAAACGATCAAGGAACGCGACTGGAAGCGCGAGCAGCAGCGGCTGATGAAGTCGAATGGCTGAGTGCGGTCAGCGAAACGCCGCTCATGACTGAGCGCCCGGGCTTCTTCCGCCGGCTCGCCGACAAGGCGACGCCAAGCCGCGAGGAGGTGCTGGAAAGCCGCTGGCTGAAGCCGTTCGGCAAGCGTATCCGCCAGTCGGACCTGTGGCGCTTCACCCGCCGCTCGGTCCCGCGCGGGGTCGCCGCCGGACTGTTCGTCGGCATCTTCCTGATGATCCCTGGCCTGCAGATCGTCGGGGCCGCGCTGCTTTCGATCCCGCTTCGCGCCAATATCCCGATCGCGGCGGCAATGACCTTCCTGTCCAATCCCGCGACCACGCCTTTTTTCCTGATCGCGGCGCTGGCCCTCGGCAACAAGCTTGGTTTTCACGCCGATCTTGCAGCCTTCAACGCGCTTTACGAAAGCGGCGCCGGCGCCTCGCGCTGGCTTACCTGGCTGCTATCCGACGCGGCACCGGCGATGGTCACCGGCCTGTTCTTCATCGCCGTGGCATGTGCGTTCGTCGGCTATGGAGTGTCGATCGTCGTCTGGCGCTGGTGGATCGGGACCAAGTGGCGCAGGCGCGTACGGCGAGAATTGTTCCAGCATACTCACTGACATAGAAAGCCAAGGACCTTCATGAAGCGACTTCTTCTTGCCCTTGCTGCCACTACCGCTTTGGCGGGTTGCGCCACCACGCCGGCCCCGGTCGAGACCGCCGCTGTCGATCCGGCGCCCGCGACTGCCAACGTTGCTGCCGCGCCGGCCGCGCCCAAGCCCGAGCTTGGCACCTTCGGCATCGACACGGCCGGCCTGAACCGCACGGTCGCGCCGGGCCAGGATTGGGTTGAATTCGCCAACGGCACGTACCTGCGCAACCTCGAAATTCCGGCCGACCGTTCCAGCTTCGGCGCCTTCAATACGCTTGACGACCTGTCGCGGACCCGTACCCGCGGCATCATCGAGGAAGCCGCAGCGTCGACGGCTGCTGCCGGCACCAACGCGCAAAAGGTTGGCGACTTCTACAAGTCTTTCATGGACGAAGCCGCGATTGAGCAGCGCGACGCGGCTCCGCTGGCCGAAGATCTTCAGCCGTTCCTTGCCGCTCGCACCAAGGCGGATTTCGCCCGTGCGCTCGGCGACAGCCTAGACGGCTTCGGCCCCGGGCTCTTCCCCTTCTACATCAACCAGGACGCCAAGCAGCCGGACCGCTACGTCCCGATCTTTGCGCAGGGCGGCCTCGGCATGCCCGACCGCGACTACTACCTCTCGAGCGACGCCAAGCTGAAGGCCGCGCGTGACAAGTACGTCCCGCACGTCGCCAAGATGCTGACCATGTCGGGCATTCCCGAGGCGCGCGCCACTGCGGCCGCCCAGAACATTCTGGCGTTCGAAACCAAGCTTGCCCAGGTTCACTGGACCCGCGTCGAAAGCCGCGACGACGACAAGACCTACAACAAGTGGAGCCGCGCCGATTTTGCCCGCCGCGCTCCGGGCTTCGATTGGAACGCTTACCTGAGCGCCGCCGGCCTTGCCGGGCAGAACGAGTTCATCGTCAGCCAGCCCAGCGCCTTTACCGGCATGGCCAAGGTCGTCGCCGCGACCCCACTGCAGACGCTCAAGGATTGGGCCGTGCTGCACACCGCGCGTGATGCCGCCGGCGTTCTGCCCAAGGCGTTTACCGAAGAACGGTTCGACTTCTCCAGCCGGACGCTTCAGGGCACGCCCGAGATGGAGCCGCGGTGGAAGCGCGGCGTGAATGCCGTCAACGGCAGCATCGGCGAAGCGGTTGGCGAGCTTTATGTCGCCCGTTATTTCCCGCCGGCGACCAAGGCGAAGATGGACGAACTCGTCCGCAACATTATTGCTTCGATGGATACCCGGCTGGCGAACCTGCCGTGGATGGTTCCGGAAACCCGCACCAAGGCCCGGGCGAAGCTTGCCAGCTTCCGCTCCAAGATCGGCTATCCGGAAAAGTGGCAGGACTATTCGGGGCTGACCATTCAGGCCGGTGACGCCTACGGCAATGCCGAGCGTGCCAACGCCTTCGAGTACAAGCGACAGCTCGACAAGCTCGGCAAGCCGGTCGACCGTGACGAGTGGTTCATGACCCCGATGACGGTCAACGCTTACGCCAATCCGACGATGAACGAGATCGTCTTCCCGGCCGCCATTCTCCAGCCGCCATTCTTCGATCCCAATGCGGACGATGCGGTCAATTACGGTGCAATTGGCGCTGTAATCGGGCACGAGATCAGCCACCACTTCGACGACCAGGGTCGCAAGTATGACCCGAACGGCCGCCTCACCGATTGGTGGACGGCCGAGGACGTCAAGCGGTTCGAAGTCTACGCGACCCAGCTTGCCGACCAGTACAGCCAGTATGAGCCGCTGCCGGGTGCCAAGATCAACGGTCGCCTGGCGCTGGGCGAGAACATCGCCGACCTCGCCGGCATGCTCGTCGCCTACGACGCCTACAAGTTGTCGCTCGGCGGCAAGGAAGCGCCGGTGCTGGAAGGCTTCACGGGCGACCAGCGCTTCTTCCTCAGCCACGCGCAGATCTGGCGCCAGAAGTACCGTGAAAATGCGATGCGGCAGCAGCTGGTGACGGGACCGCACAGCCCGGGCACCTTCCGCCCCTACGTGTCGCGCAACCTTGATCCCTGGTACCAGGCGTTCAACGTGCAGCCAGGCCAGCCGATGTATCTGGCGCCGGAACAGCGCGTCCGCGTATGGTAGGCTGATGCTCCACGCCAGGCTCGCCGCGATCGACGCTGAACCCGTTTCGCGCGGCGAGCCTTGGCTGGTGCCGCTCATCATTGCCGCCCTGCTCGCAGGGCTGGCTCTTGTTGCCGTTACTACCGCGTTGCCGGTTGCCGCCATTCCGCTAGGGATTGCGGCGGTCGGGCTGGCGTTGGTCGCGGCCTTTCGCAGGCCGCGTACGCTTGCCGCTGCGGACCTGACGATTTTGACCGCACCTGATTTCGCCCTGGTCTCGGCCGGGCTCAACCTTTGCCACGATCCGGCCGTCCTGACCGGCTCGGACGACCAGGTCCTCAGCGTCAATCGCTCCTACCGCCAGCGTTTTCCCGCGCTGGTTCATCCACTAGCTCTCGGGCTGGGCGAAGGAGCGACTGCCGCTCTCGGGCAAGCGCAGGCTGCCGCCCTGCGCGACGGCGAGGGGCATGTCGTCGATGTTCCCACGGCGGGCCCGCCGCTGACGGTAACTGTGCAACGCGTCGGCACCGGCCGTGATTTCCTGCTCTGGCGCTTCCCACGCCCGCGCCGCTCTCCCCTTAGTGTGCTTACCGGCCGGATTGCGGGAACCGAAGGCGAGGTGCTGGGTGAAGCCGGGGTTCTTGCGGCCGTGGTCGACGCGGACGGCATGGTGATTGCCGCCAACCCCCTGTTCACCCGCCGCGCCCAGGCGACTACCGATGGTGGCCACAGCCTCGAGAGCCTGCTGTCAGGCGCGGGAGAGGGAAGGGTGCGCCTCGCCTCCGAAGGCGCTTCCGGGCCGCTGCTCCGCCTCCTGCACATCCCGGCGGAACCGGGCTCCGGGCAGCCGGCCGGCCTCGCGCTGTTGTTTGCGACCGGGGAGACGCCCGGCATGGCTGAGCCGGCCAGCCTCCAGGCGCTGCTCGACCTCATGCCGCTTGGCCTTGCGCTGGTTGATCGTGACGGCCGCTTCCTCACCAGCAACAGGGCCTTTCGCCGCGCCGCGTCGCTTGACGAAGAAAAGGTGCTGCCGGCGTTCCCCAGCGACCTCGTGGTCAAGGAAGACAAGGCCGCCGTCGCCGACGCCGTCCGCCGCAACAGCCGTGGCCCTGCCATGTCGGGCGACCTGGCGGTCCGCTTGCCGCATCAGCCGACCGAGCCGGTCGCATTGACCATCGCCGGCCTCCGCAACCTCGGCGAGGCCAGCGTTCTCCTTCTGCTCAAGGACAATAGCGAGGAAGCCAAGCTCAAGCGGCAGGTCGCGCAAGCGACCAAGATGCAGGCGGTGGGCCAGCTCGCCGGCGGCGTCGCGCACGATTTCAACAACATCCTGACGGCGATCATTGGCCATTGCGATCTCATGCTGATGCGCCACACGCCGGGTGACAGCGACTACGACGACATCCAGCAGATCAAGTCGAATTCCAACCGTGCGGCAGGCCTGACCCGTCAGCTGCTCGCCTTCTCGCGCCAGCAGACCTTGCGCCCGCAGGTGCTCCAGCTTCCCGACGTGGTCAGCGAAGTCAGCCACCTTCTGAAACGCCTGCTCGGTGAAACGGTGGTGTTGCAGGTGAAGCACGGGCGCGAACTCGGCGCCGTGCGCGCCGATCCCGGCCAGCTCGAACAGGTGATCGTCAACCTTGCCGTCAACGCCCGCGACGCGATGCTTGGCAGCGGCGGCGGCAAGCTCATCATCCAGACCTATGCGGTCCACGCCGATCAGGTTGCCGAACTCGGCTCCGACATCCTGCCGATTGCCGACTATACGGCGCTCAGCATCTCGGACACCGGCTGCGGCATCCCGCCCTCGGTGCTGGGCAAGATCTTCGAGCCCTTCTTCACCACCAAGGAAGTCGGCAAGGGCACGGGCCTCGGCCTTTCCACCGTGTACGGCATCGTCAAGCAGTCGGGCGGGTTCATCTTCGCCGACAGCAAGGTGGGAGAGGGAACCTCCTTCGTCATCTACCTCCCCGTCCATCAGGAAGAGCGCCAAACCCCGGTAAAGCCCGCCGCGCCGCTGCCCAAGGCCGAGGAAACTTGGGGCACGGGCGTCGTCCTGCTGGTCGAGGACGAAGCCATGGTCCGCACCGTCGCGGAGCGCGCGCTCACCCGCCAGGGCTATACCGTGCTGACCGCCGCCAATGGTGAGGAAGCGCTGGAGATCGTCTCCCGCGGCGAGCCGATCGACCTGATGGTGACCGACGTCGTCATGCCGATCATGGATGGCCCCACCATGGTCCGCGAAGCGCGGCTGACCCGGCCCGAGCTGCCGATCCTCTTCATGTCCGGTTACGCGGAAGAACAGCTGCGCCGCTCGATCGACTTCGAGAACGTTGCCTTTCTACCCAAGCCATTCTCGGTGCAGCAACTTTCCGAAGCTGCCCGCAGGATCCTTTCAAGCCGCTGAAAAGTATTGCCTTACCGTTGCGGACCTGCAAAGGCCGTCGCGTGAGCACGGGGCGTTCCATTCTCGTCGTCGAAGACGAACCATTGATCGCGATGATGCTCGAGGACTTTCTCGAGACCTTGGGCCACACCATCCACGCCAGCTGCGACAATCTCGCGGACGCGATGCAAGCGTGTGAGCAGGGCGGCTTCGATGTCGCCATCCTTGACGTGAACCTCAAGGGCGAACTGGTCTGGCCGGTCGCCGAAGCGCTTAGCAAGCGCGGAATTCCGTTCGTGATCGCCAGTGGCGGCCATGTCGAACCGCCTCCCGCCAGCTTCGCCGATGCGCCGCTGCTGGAGAAGCCTTATACCATTGATCGGATCAGCCCGGTCCTCGAACAGGCTGCCGGCTGACGCGCGATTTAGTTGCGGCTGTGCACATGGTTCACTTGCCGGACAGTCCATCAGCGGTAAAAGGCTGAGGAAACCATCGGTTAACGGGGATCCTCGGTGAATAAGCTCCTCCTTTCGACAACACTTCTGGCGCTTCTGGCCGTCCCCGGCGCTGCCGAAGCCCGCAAGAAGCCCAAGGTCGCTCCTGCCGCGCCGGTGATTGCCCGGGTTGCGCCGACCGATCCGGTCGAGCTCTACTATTTCCAGCGCGGCGAAGCGCCGATCTGGCTGCGCAGCGATGCCACTCGCGCTGCCGCGGAGCGCTTGTCGACTATCCTTCGGCGGGCGCCGATCGATGGCTTCGCGGCAGGCCCGGCGCTCGCCGCCGACGTCGATGCTGCGCTTGCCGCGGCCGTTCCCGGCAATTCGGCCGCGATCCGCGATGCCGAGCTTCGGCTGAGCAAGGCCTGGGTCGCCTACGTCCAGCACCTGCGCACTCCGCCCAAAGGCATGGTTTACGGCTATGAGATGCTGGCGCCGCACAATCGGCCGGATCAGATCTTGCTGACCACTGCTGCCTCGCCGGACCTTGGCGCGGCGCTCACCCGCATGTCGGACGTCAATCCGGTCTATCGTTCGCTCCGCGATGCGGCGCTGGCCAGCGGCATGACCAGCGCAGACCCCGCGCTGCTCTCCAATCTTGAGCGGGCGCGGGTGCTTCCGGCATCGGGCCGCTATGCGCTGATCGACGCCGGCAATGCTATGCTGACCATGTTCGAGAATGGCCAGGCGGTGGATCGGATGAAGGTAGTCGTCGGCACACCCGAGACGCCGACCCCGATGATCGCCAGCATCATCCACTACGCCTATCTCAATCCTTATTGGGAGGTGCCGCCGGCGCTGACCAAGCGGATCATCGCGCCGGGCGTGCTGAAGGGCGGCGACGCTTATCTCAAGCGCAACGGCTACGAGGTGATGACCAACTGGACCAACGACGCGACGGTGGTTCCGGCCAGCGAGGTCAACTGGGCCGCACTTGCCAAGGATCCGGGCCTGGTCCGGGTCCGCCAGCGTCCGGGGCCGCTGAACAGCCTTGCCGGCATGAAGATCCCCTTTCCGAGCGGGCAGGACATCTTCCTCCACGACACGCTGGACAAGTCGAAGTTCGCCAAGACCAATCGTCACCTGTCGAACGGCTGCGTGCGGCTTGAGGATGCGCAGCGCTTCTACCGCTGGCTGCACGGCAACGCGGCGGCACCTCAGACCAAGGAAGCCGACGTGCTCGTCAAGCTGCCGCAGGGCGTGCCGATCTACCTGACCTACATCACGCAGGAAGCGGATGCGACCGGCAAGCTCGCGACGCGGGGCGATCCATATGGGTGGGACGGACGTCCCGACCGGCAGCTTGCCGCGGCGACCTACACGAGCCCGACGCGCGGGGCGCCATAAGCGAACCTGAAGCGCCGCTGAGGCACTGACTAAAATGGCGGGGCACCGGTAGGTGCCTCGCCTTTTTTTTGCCTGAGGCTCCCCAGGAGGCGGCGCACGGCTCAAAGAAAAACGGGGCGGAGCGATAAGCTCCACCCCGTCTTCTTTTGCGTCACCGCAAGTTGCAGGCTCCTTGGGGGGCCTGCGCCTTGAGCTTAGCCGCGGACCGGAGCAACCGGCGGCGGCGGCGGCGGCGGCGGCGGCACCGGGCACGCGTCGGTCGCCAGGATCACCGAACCATCCGGGCAAGTCTGCGTCGGCGGGGGCGGCGGGGGCGGCGGCGGGGGCGGGGGCGGCGGCGGGGGCGGCGGCGGCGGAGCCACGCCACCCAGGTTGAACGACAGGCTGGCCATCAGCGAGTGCGACCGGAAACGCGATTCCGATTCACCGGCAACCGTGGTCACCGGAGCAAACGTGATGTCGTCATCGAGATCATGGTTGAAGAAGCGATACTTCAGACCGAAATCGATGTTGTCGCTGACCGGATAGCGAACGCCGGCGAGGATCTGCCAAGCGAAGCCGCTGTCCTTGATTTCACGACCGCTGAGCGCAGCCGTCGACAGGCGAACCTTGGTGCGGGCATAGCCGGCGCCACCGCCGACAAAACCCTGCCAGCTGTCGTCAGCGCCGAAGTCCAGGAGCAGGTTGCCCATGACCGACAGCGAGGTCGAACGGCCGTTGGCGTCGACCACGGTGCCGTTGAGGTTGTATTCGTCGTGCTTGGCGCGCTTGTAGGCCACTTCAGCCTCAGCGCGGATCAGACCGAAGTCGTAACCAGCGTTGACGCCGACGTCGTAACCATACTTGTGGTCACCAATGGCATAATCTTCAAAACGCGTGCCGGCTGCGTTGACCACGTCGATGTTGATGTCTTCGACAATCATCGCACCCAGGTCGACGCCGACGTAGCCCGCACCATCGCGGGCCATCGCCGGCGAGGTGATGGCAGCCGCTGCGACGGCCGCCAGGAGGTATTTGCGCATGCTTTCCCCTTCTCGCTCGAGAGTTAGTGTTGATGGCGCCCCGAACCTGTAGAGCAGCCACTTAGTTTCGCTCAAGCGAAAGCTGAACGGGCATCCGTCGCGAACTGTGTCATTCCTGCAACTGTGCCAAGCGCGGCAAAATGACTGTTCCCACGCGCAAGATACGGATGTGAAACAACATTTTCGCCGATCAGGAGCGCTCCGGAAAGAATGGTCTTGGCACAAAACCGGTTCCCCCCAAGTTAGAACCAATGGTGCCGGGCAGCCGCTTTCGCTTGGCTCTCGCCACCGTCGCCGGAGAGGTGTAGTGCCTCAAAGGAAGGGAAGCGGAGGAGCTGTGCTGGCTTCGGTTGATGACGAACGTCTGGTCGAAACGGTGGGATTCAGCCCCATCGCGACCGTGTTGAGCAATCCACGCAAGGCGGACAATCCGCTGGAAGTGGCCAACCAGGCCTTTTGCGAGCTTACCGGCTATGCGGAGGGCGAGATCCTTGGCCGCAATTGCCGCTTTCTGTCGGGGCTCGGGACGGAGCCCTGGCTGACCGAGCGCATCCGTGAAGGCGTGCGCAACCGGACATCGGTGCTGGTCGACATCCTCAACTACAAGAAGGACGGGACCCCCTTCCGCAACGCGGTGCTGGTCACCCCTCTGTTCGACGCCGACGGAGAACTCACCTGGTTCCTCGGCAGCCAGGTCGAACTCGGCACCGAGAGCACGTCAATTTTCATCGGCCGGCGGGAAAAGGCGGTCATTGCCGTCAACAGCTTGCCTCCGCGGCAGCGCCAGGTGCTGGAACTGATCGCCAAGGGCCTGCTCAACAAGCAGATCGCCTGGGAGCTCAAGATCAGCGAGAAAACGGTGAAGATGCACCGTGCCCTGCTGATGGAGCGGCTCGACGTGCCCACCAGCGCAGACCTCATCCGCCTTGCGGTCGAGGCCGGCCTCTGACCCTCGCCGGGTGGCTACCTTCCTAAGGCTAGCTGTCCTGTGCCGGGACATGGCCTATTCCTGATTTCCCCAACTCCGGTGCTCCGCTTCCCCCTTGGCGGCACCGGGACGAACCTGCCCCAGCTTCTCGGAGCTCGGACAAGACATGTGCCGGCCGCGGTGCCCGCCCGCCGCGACCGGCACATCGTTGCACTACGTAGACCGCAATCAGCCGTGCGCGGCAGCCAGCTCGTCTGCCACTAACTGCTCGAGGCGCGTCTCGTCCGGGAAGCCTTCCGCCACCCAGCGCTGCTCAATCCGCTTGAGCGTCTTTGCCACCTCAGGGCCCGGCTTGATCCCACGCGCGATCAGCTGCCCGCCGCCGATCGGCAGTCGTGGCGGGGTCCAGCCCCTAAGCGTCGCCGCTGCCGTCGCATCACCGGACAGCAGCAAGCGGTCCTGCGTTTCAGCAACGCCGATTGCATAAGCCAGCGCCCGTGGTGGCTCTCCCGCATAGGGAACGGCGGCCAACGCCATCCGCTTGCGTGCCTTGTTGCTGAGCTTCAATCGCGCGGCGACCTTTTCGGCCACCAGCGGCTCGGGCGGCAGCAGCGCGGAGAAGCGGCGGAGAGGATCGGGAGCAACTTCGGCCTCCCTTTCGGCCTCGACCAGCGCGGCTAGCCGTGAGGGCGCCTCGGGCGCAATCTCGGGCAATACGGGCGCGAGCAAGCCATGCTCCAGCATCAGCGCAACCGTCGGCACCGGGTCGGTCAGGGCAAGCAGCTTCAGCCACTCGTCCGCAATCCGTTCCCGGGATAGCGCCATCAGATCATTGGCGCGGGCGGCACAAGCGGCGAGGCCAGCCTCGTCGACGCCGCGCCCAAACCGCGCCGTGAAGCGGAAGAAGCGCAGAATGCGAAGATGGTCCTCGGCAATCCGCTGGAGCGGCTCACCGATGAACCGCACGGACCGTGCCTCGAGGTTGGCCAGCCCGCCGAAATAATCCTCCAGCTCGTTCGTGGCAGGGTCGAAGTAGAGCGCATTGATGGTGAAATCGCGCCGCGCGGCATCTTCGCGCCAGTCGTCGGTGAAGCCGACCGTCGCATGACGCCCGTCGGTCGCGAGATCGGCTCTAAGAGTGGTGACCTCGATCGTCTCACCCTTGCTCACTGCGGTGACGGTTCCGTGCGCGATGCCCGTCGGGATCGTGCGGATGCCCGCCGCGCCGCACCGCCTCATCACTTCATACGGGCTGAGCACGGTCGCCACGTCGACATCGGCGACTTCGACCCCGAGCAGCCCGTCGCGGACTGCGCCGCCGACCAGCCGCGCCTCACCGAAGCCAAGCGCCGCAAACAGCGCGGCGACGCCCGGCCGCTCGACGATTGCCCGAAGTGCGCTAATGTCGGTCATGCTTCGAGCCGCCGGGTCAGGTTGACCAGCATGGCCGCGGTCGCACCCCAGATGCGGCGTCCGTTCCAGGCGATCTCGTAATAATGGCGGCGCGCACCGCGAAACTCAGCAGACATGCGGCGCTGATTGGCGGGGTCGAGAAGAAAGGCAAGCGGCGCTTCGAACAGGTCGGCGACCTCCTGCTCCTGCGCTAGAAGCGGTAGATCGGCGTCGATCTCGCCCACGACCGGAACCACCTGATAGCCCGTCACCGTGCGATAGGGGTCGGCATTGCCCCACAAGGTCACGGCCGAGCGCGGAAGGCCGATTTCCTCTTCCGCTTCGCGCAGGGCGGCAGCGGCAATATTCGCATCTTCGGGATCGACCCGCCCGCCAGGAAAGGCAACTTGCCCGGCATGGGTGCGCAGATGCTCGCGACGGACCGTCAGCAGCACGCCGGGCTCAGGCCGGCGGGTGATCGCCACCAGCACGGCCGCCGGCACCGCGGCGCCCACTTCCTCGCCATCGACGAGATCGCCGGGGAGGAGAGTGGGCGGGGCAGGCTCAGCCAGCGCGGCGCGGAGCCGCTCGGTCAGCGTCACGAGGCGGGAAAGGAGAAGAAGGTGCCGAAGCTCCACACGCCCGGCGGATCTTCGGCCAGGGCCAACTCGGCCACTTCGTACCACACCGGCCGCTCGAGGCTTGCCTCGATCCCGTGGCGCACCGCGACGAGCGGCAGGCCGTCAACCCAGCGCAAAGGGTGCTCGGTCCCGACGATCAAGGCGCCGCCGTCACTGAGCTGAAAGCCGATGCGCCTTGCCTTGCCCTCGCCCTCGTGGCTCATGGCGGTGACCCGCAGCGCCGCCAATTCGACCTCGATGTCGAGCTTCTCGACCGGGGTAACCAGCACGTGGCGGCCATCGGGCTCGCGCCGCAGGACGGAGGCGAACAGGCGCACCAGCGCCTCACGTTCGATCCGCTTGCCGTCGTGGAACCAGCGGCCCTCGCGGTCGATCCGCATTCCGCTGTTCCCGCAATGAGAGGGGTTCCAGCGATCCACCGGCGGGCCTCCGCGGGCTGAAGCGGCGGCCGCGATCTCGTCGAGGCTGCGCCCGGCAAGCTCCAGCGGGGGACGGGTTTCCGGCATCGGCACCGCAGATAGGCCAGCTGTTTGTTTAGGCAAGGCCAGCGGCTAGGACAGCGTCATGAGCAAGGTCGCGATCGTCACCGGAGCCGGCAAGCGAGTAGGGCGGGTGCTCGCTGAAGGATTGCTAGCGGACGGCTGGCAGGTCGTCGCCCACGTCCGCAGCGACGGCGACGAAGTGCCCGCCGGCGCCATCCGAGCGGCCGCCGATCTCTCCAACGGCAAGCAAGCGGCCGCCGCCATCCTCGCCGCCTGCCCGGCGCCGCCCAGCCTGCTGGTCAACAACGCTGCCCGCTTTGCGGCCGACAGCCTGGACGATTTCTCCGCCGACGAGCTTGCCGCGCACATGGCCGTCAATGTCGCGGCGCCAGCGCTGCTCACCGCTGCCTTTGCTGCGGCGAGGGGGGAGGGGGGTAGGCTGGTGGTCAACATCCTCGACGCCAAGCTCGCCGCGCCCAACCCCGATTTTCTCAGCTACACCCTGTCCAAGGCGGCGCTGGCGACTCTCACCGACCTCAGCGCGCGGGCGCTGGGAGAGCAGGGCATCCGGGTCAACGCTATTGCGCCAGCTCTGATGCTGCTGTCCGAAGGGCAGAGCGAGGACAATTTCGCGGTGACCCACGCCTTCAACCCGCTTCGCCGCGGGGTTGAGCCGGCAGATGTGCTCGCCGCGCTGCGATTCCTGGTGGACTCGCCCACGCTCACCGGCGAGACGCTCACCCTCGACGGCGGGCAGCGCTTCTGGCGGCTGCCCCGCGATGTGCAATATTTGGAGCCCAAGCGCCGATGACCGACGTTGCCGAGTTCACCCCCCGGCTTGAAGGGCTAGTGCCATCCGCTCTCGCGGTGCGCTCCGCCAAGATCCATCTCGACGGCCTGGCGGTGATGACCGACATCGGTTTCCACGATTTCGAGATCGGCACCCCTCAGCGGCTGCTGATCAGCGTGGAGGTCTGGCTCGACGAGACGGCGGCGCCCGATGGCGATCTCGCCGCCCATGCGTGGAACTACGATCACCTTCGGCTGGAGATCGAGCGAATCGCCTCGTCGCGGCGATTCAACCTGCAGGAGACCGTTGCCCGCGAAATCTATGATTGGATCGCTGCAAGGGCCGGCGTGAAGGGCCTTCGCGTCGGAACGTCGAAGCCCGACGTCTATCCGAATGCCCGAGGGGTCGGGGTTGAAATCGCCAGCTTTTCCGGTGCAGCCCCGTAATGAAGTCGGCATACGGTTGAAGAGGCGGAACAATATGATTGCACCGCCATTGAGGCCACATTAAGGAAGCGCGCCGACCCCGCCGATGATATGTTGAACCATCGGCCCATCAGCTCGGAACCGCTTGCCTCTGGGCGGCTCCGGACCTGAAGGAAGGTCACCCCTGAGGAGAATTGCGGCAGGATGTCTTACGCCAATCGCAGGCAGATGAGCGGGAACAGGACGGTTTCGATCGTCATTGTCGCCTTGCTGCATGTGCTGCTCGGATATGCGATCATCACCGGCCTCGCGTACAATGTCGTGAAAAAGGCCGCTGAAGATTTGAAGACCTTCGACGTCGAGGAGGAGCCGCCGCCCCCGCCGGACGAGCCACCGCCCCCGCCGCCGGAGAAGCAAGTCGAAACCCCGCCGCCGCCGGTGGTGTCGCCCCCGCCTTTGGTGCGCACCAACACCCCGCCGCCGCCGGTCAGCACGGTGAATGTCGCGCCGCCGCCGGTCATCACGACCACGGCGCCGCCGATCCCGCCGGCTCCGCCTGCACCCCCAGCTCCGCCTCCGCCGCCGCCCCCGGCAGTGAAGGTGCAGCCAGCCAAGGCTCGTGCGAACCTCGCCTCCTATTTCTCGGATGACGATTATCCGCAGGACGCGATCCGCAACGAGCAGCAGGGCACCACGGGTGTTCGCCTGGACATCGGCCCTGACGGTCGTGTCACCAACTGCACCGTGACCAGTTCGTCGGGTTCCAGTTCGCTGGACAGCACGACCTGTCGCCTGCTTCGCAGCCGGGCCCGGTTTACCCCGGCGACGGACAGCAGCGGTGCACGGACCAGCGACACCACCAGCACGCGCATTGTCTGGCGCCTGCCTGCGGACTGATTGTCACCGACCTATAATCTAACGGTTTCCACTTAAGGATACGCACTATGACCTTCGTCTCTCTGATGGCCGCCGCGGCCGCCGCTCCGGCGGGTGACAACCCCTACGGCCTGATGCAGGCGCTGAATGAGGGTGGTCTCATCTCCTGGGCTACCTTTGTCATCCTGGTCGCCATGTCGATCGGCACCTTCTACATCCTGTTCACCAAGTTCTTCGAGCAGCAGAAGATCATCAGCCAGGGCAACAAGGTCCGGGCCAGCTTCTGGAACTCGCCGAACCTCAAGGACGCTTCGAGCAAGCTCGACGCCAAGAGCGCCTACCGCGCGATTGTCGACGACACGCTCGTCGCTCAGGAGCAGCACGGCAAGCTGACCAACCCGGTCGACCAGCATGACTGGATGGCCAACAGCCTCGCCCGCTCGCAGGGTGGCATCGGAGCCCGTCTCGGCGAAGGCCTCGCCTTCCTTGCGACCGTCGGTTCGACCGCTCCGTTCATCGGTCTGTTCGGTACCGTGGTTGGCATCTACCGCGCGCTGATCAAGATCGGTGCGTCGGGCCAGGCTTCGATCAGCACCGTCGCCGGTCCGGTCGGTGAAGCGCTGATCATGACCGCGCTCGGCCTCGTCGTCGCCGTTCCGGCCGTACTTGCCTACAACTGGCTGATCCGCCGCAACAAGTCGATCATGGAAGACCTCGCGGCCTTCACCAACGACCTGCACGGCTATGTCATGTCCGAGGGCAAGGTTAAGCCCGCCGCCGTCGCCGGTGGCGCTGCCAACGCCGGTTCGGCTTCGGTCGCCAAGGGTTCGCAGACCCGTTCGGGCGCTGCTCCGACCCCGGCCGGCACCCAGCCGCTGACCACCGGTCAGACCTCGACCGGCCAGCAGGCCGGCGGCACTGGCACCACCACGGTGGATCGCCGCTAATTTAGGGTTCAGGGGGCCGGGCGCTTGCGTGGCGTCCGGCTCCTCCCCGGACAGCGTGCCAACCTATTCTAAAGAGGGAAGTATCATCCCATGGCAATGAGTGTCGGCAAGGAAGACGGCGAAGACGTCCCGATGTCCGACATCAACACCACGCCCCTCGTGGACGTGATGCTGGTGCTCCTGATCATCTTCCTCATCGCGGTTCCGGTCGTGGTGGAAACCGTTCCGATCGCGCTTCCGGCCACTGCCTATGAAGCGCGTGAGACCAAGCCCGAAAACGTCGAGCTGACCGTTCGCGGCGGCCCGGGCGGGACCTGCGAAGTTTATTGGGGCATGACCCCGATCGACAGCCAGACCCTGCTCGATCGCTCGGTCAAGTCGCTCGAGGACGCCATCGCCAAGGTCGGCGGGGCAGAGAACCTCACCGACGAGACCATGCCCGAAGCGCACATCCGCGGCGACGTGAACACGCCGTACAAGTGCATCGGCGGGACCATCTTCACCATGCAGCGGGCCGGTTTTGCCCGTGTCGGTTTCGTGTCGGAGCCGCCGGCCGGCTCCACCGTCACCCGGCTGTAAAAGAAGGAATTCGCCCCATGGCGATGCAGACGACTTCGAATAACTCCGAAGGCGAACCGATGATGGAGATGAACACCACTCCGCTCATCGACGTCATGCTGGTGCTGATCATCATGCTGATCATCACCATCCCGCCGCAGACGCACGCCGTGAAGCTTGACCTTCCGCAGGGTGACAACCCGCAGCAGGAGATCATCGACCCGGTCAAGAACAAGATCGTGGTGACCCAGGGCAACGCCATCCTTTGGAACGGCGCTCCGGTGAACCAGGTCCAGCTGCGGCAGTATCTCGACATCACGCAGCAGATGAACCCAATTCCCGAGCTGCACCTGCAGCCGGAGCCGGAAGCGCGCTACGACCTCGTCGACCAGGTGCTGGTCGTGACCAAGCAGGCCAACGTTTCCAAGATGGGCTTCGTCGGCAACGAGGCTTACGGCAAGGCGTTCTGAGCCGCGAAGAACAAAGGTTCGGGAACCATCCCGAATGATCCTGGGCGGCCTTCTCATGCGGGAAGGTCGCCCTTTTTTCGTGGTGGCGCGTTCAGGCAGGACCAGATTTTCAATGCAGGAGAGTTTCGTCCCATGCGTTCGTCGTCCAGCCTTTGCCTGATCCTTGCCGGCGCCGCGTCGCTATCCGCCTGCGCCACCCCCAACGACGCGCCGTCCAGCGCGATGTCCGTTCCCCTCATTGGGGCCACTGGCCAGTCGATGGGCACGGTCCGGATGTGGGAAACGCCTGGCGCGGTCAGCTTCCGGGTCGAAGCCAACGGCCTCTCGGTCGGCCGCAAGGGCCTTCACGTTCACGCCGTTGGCCGCTGCGACGCACCGGCCTTCACCACAGCCGGCTCGCACTGGAACCCCGCTTCGCGCAAGCATGGACTCTCCAACCCGCAAGGGCCGCACGCCGGTGACCTTCCCAACGTTCCCGTGGCTGCCAACGGCACCCTGCGCGAGACAGTGGTGTTGAGCGGTGCCAGCTTTGCCACGCTGCGTGATGCCGACGGCTCGGCGCTGGTCCTGCACGCCGGCGAAGACGACAATGTCACCGATCCCTCCGGCAACAGCGGCGACCGTATCGCCTGCGCGGTGTTGAGCCCGGCAGGCTGATCGTCGCGGCGCGAAGAGGTTCCAGCGCCCCTCCTGCCCGATAGGCCGTAGCGGCCTTCCCGGGCACGCTTCGTTGAAGGGGTGGCGGTTCGACACCGCCGCCCAGTCAGCAGGAGTGAACCAACATGCCGCAGCGTTTCGTCGCGACCGAGAATGCCTTCGACAAAGGCATCGAGAACACCACACCCAAGGCCGGGGCCAAGCTTGCGGGCGAGTGGGCCGAAGCGGTCCGCAAGGCCGAATTCACCGGCGCCAAGGGCCTCGCCTCCGAGCTCGAGCGGCTGGAGAAGCTGCTCGGTGCTGACGAGCCCGACACCGACAAGCTCAAGCCTCTGCTCGAAAAGATCGGCCTGGACACCGCCAAGGCCGCCGACCGCGCCGAAGACCCCAAGGTCGCGGAAAAGGTCCGCAAGCTTGCCGAGGCGATGGGCGCCAAGCAGACCGCCTGAACCATAGGCCAAACGGGGCGATCCAGCGCAGGATCGCTCCGTTACCGGTAGCCTAAGCTCCGGAGCGGCCGCCGCTCGTCATGTCCGATTGACCCTTGTCGAAAGGGATGGCTTCGCCGGTGTCCTTGTCGAGGCGGCCTGCCGTCCACCGATCAAGCGCCGTGCAGGCACCTACGAAGGCGAGCGCGCCCAGTACGGCACCCGGCTTCTTGGTAGTGCGCAGCGCCAGCAGCAGCGCCGCCGTATCCATGGTATCGCCGAACACGCGGTTCCAGCTGTTGAACGACACCGCAGGCCCGCGCACCAGCATCGCTCCCGCCGCAATCTCGCGAAGTCCAAAGGCACGGATGACGCTCTTGGCCGACCCTTCGGGATCGAGCCCAAGCCCTTTCGCGATCTTCTGCGGTGCGATGAGCTCGGCAGCGCCGAGGGCGAGACTGAAGATACCAAGGCCAAGGCCGGTCTGTTTGGCGGCAATTGCTGACATGGGGACGCTCCTGCTGGGGAGTAAGGCCAACGGCAGGCCGCTCACCTCCGTTCCCCCGCGGCCCCCGTCAGGGCAGCGGCATATCGATATGCTCGCGAAATTGTTCGATCAGGCGGCGGTAAAGGTCGCGCTTGAACGGCACGATCAAGTCAGGAAGGGCTGACGGGGCGATCCATTTCCAGGCGTCGAACTCGGGATGCTCTGTGGCGATATCGACATCGCTCTCCCGGCCGAGGAAGCGGCACAGGAACCAATCCTGCTCTTGGCCCCGCCACTTGCCGCCCCACAATTTGCTTTTGAGCTCTTCCGGCAATTCATAGCGCAGCCGCTCCGGGCAGTCGGCGATCCGCTCGACGAGGTGCGGCGGGATGCCGGTTTCCTCCTGCAATTCGCGAAGCGCGGTGTCCCACGGCGCCTCGCCCTCGTCGATCCCGCCCTGCGGCATCTGCCACGCCTCGTCGGTGCGGTCGATGCGTCGGCCGACCCATACCTGGCGGTCGGCGTTGAGGAGCATGACGCCGACTCCGCGGCGATAGGCTTGGTTCTCGGTCATGCGGTGCCTGTGTCACCCCGGGCCCGGCGCGCCAAGTCGGCAGGCCGGACCCGGGATGCAATCGGCTTAGTAGCCGGTGCTCGCCGTGCTCAGCCGGCTGCGACTCGAGCTGTGTCCGCCAGCGTGGTGAAGCACGTCCTCGACCCGCGCGCGGTCGAAGCTGCCACGGCTGGTATCTACCGACACGAAGATGCCGCCATTGTTGATGCGGTCGCCATAATAACGGCTGTCCTCGTCGCTCACCCCATGCTTGCTGAGGAGGTCGCCAAGGCCGCCTGCGGCCGCACCAACGGCGGTCCCGGTCAGCGCCGCACCGCCGATCGCGCTTTCGGCGATCGCGCCTGCCGCGGCGAGCGGGCCAACGCCCGGGATGGCAAGCGCCGCAACGCCCAGCAAGGCGCCAATACCCGAGCCGGCAGCTGCCTTGGCGAGGAAGCTTGCCTGTTCCTTGCCGTCACTGACATGCTCGCCGTCACCATGGGTTTCGCTCACCCGTCCTTCGTCACGGCCGATGACCGAAATGGCATTGTTGTCGACACCGAGGCTGCGCAGTTCCTGGATCGCGCGCTCCGCTTCTGCGCGGCTGTCGAATACGGCCGAAATGACGTTGCTTCCCTGCATGACATGAATCTCCCTTGTGGAAGCGGCCTCTGGTGCCGCCTGCGGTCCAAGCGAAGTGATGCGGCAGGGAGTTCCAGGGTCGTTACGGGCGCGTCCAGCTTATGCGACGGGCCGACGGAGGAAGAGCTCAAGCTGGGCGACGGCGCGCTCGAGATCAACCTGCGCACTCGGCAATGCTTTCCTCAGGTTGAGGAAGCCGTGGATCGTTCCCGCGCACTCCTGATTGGCGGTCTCGACCCCAGCCTCGATGCAGGCCGCGGCGAACGCACGGCCCTGATCGCGAATCGGGTCGAGGCTGGCGGTGACCACGACCGTTGGCGGGAGCCCGGCCAGCGGCTTGGCCAACGGATCGTAGCGCCAGTCCTTGCGATCGGGCGCGTAACATTGGTCGAACCAGCCCATTGACGCGCGGCTGAGGAGATAACCTTCGCCGAACTGGTCGAGGCTGGGATAATGTCTGACCGGGTGAGCGGCCGGGTAGCAGGGCATCTGCGCCAGCACCGGCACCGCCGCCGGCATGTCGCGCAACGCCATCGCGGTGACAATCGTCAGGCTGCCGCCCGCGCTGTCGCCCGAGAGGACCAGCCCGGTCACCTCCAGCCCCAATTCCGTCGGGGTGCCGGCTACCCACCGCGCCGCAGCGATGGCGTCATCGGGGCCGGCAGGGAAGGGGTGCTCGGGCGCCAGCTTATAGTCGACACTCACCACCGGCAGGTCGGTCAGCCGCGCTAGCTCCGCGCAAAGTGGGTCATGCGTGTCGAGGTCGCCCAGCACGAACCCGCCACCATGATAGAAGACGAGGACCGGCCCAGGCGCGCGCTCAATGCGCGCGTCATACAGGCGCATGGGGCAGGGGCCGCCTGCGATATTGCGCAGCACCGCAAGCTCGCCCACCGGCGCGTCGAACAGCGACCGGCTCGCGTGCAGCATGCCGCGCGCTTCGGCCAGGCCGACGTCGACCGCTCGCTTGGACCCCGGCCGATTGGCGATCTCCAGCAGGGCGGCGACGTCGGGGCGGACATAAGGCTGGGTCATGGGCCGCTCCTAACGTGGTGACGCCGCGACTTCCACGCGCTAGAAGCAGGCCAATCCCATTTTACTCGCAGGACGCGCCATGGCCTCGGCCACTCATATGCTTACCCCCGAGGAGGCGCACGCCGACCTCGTTCCCGAGAACGTCGTGGTCCGCTTCGCGGGCGACAGCGGCGACGGCATGCAGCTGACGGGCGGGCAGTTCACCCTTTCTACTGCGCTTGCCGGCAACGACCTTGCGACCTTTCCCGATTTCCCGGCCGAGATCCGCGCGCCGCAGGGCACGACGTTCGGCGTCTCCGCCTTCCAGATCAACTTCGGCTCGGCCTCGATCGAAACAGCCGGCGATCAGCCCGACGTCCTCGTCGCCATGAACCCCGCGGCGCTGAAGGTGAATGTCGCCCAGCTTCGCGACGGCGGCCTCATCATCGCCGACGAAGGCGAGTTCTCGGCCCGCAACCTCGCCAAGGCCGGCTACGACGCCAATCCGCTGGAAGACGGCAGCCTTGCCCGCTGGCAGCTGGTCAAGTTCAACATCAGCCAGCTGACCCTCGATGCCGTGAAGCCGTTCGGCCTTGGCAACAAGGAAGCGCTGCGCTGCAAGAACATGTGGACGCTGGGCCTGGCGCTGTGGATGTTCGACCGTGACCGCGGTCCGATCGTCGACTGGCTCAAGACCAAGTTCGCCAAGGCCCCGGTGCTCGCCGAAGCCAATATCGCCGCGCTAAACGCCGGCCACGCTTATGGCGACACGATCGAGATGGGCGCCGCCTTCCGCCCCCACCACATCGAAGCCGCCCCGGCCGAACCCGGCCTCTACCGCACCGTCACCGGCGCCGAAGCGCTCGGGCTTGGCCTTGTCGCGGGCGCCCAGCTCGCCGACCTGCCGATGTTCTTCGGCGGCTATCCGATCACCCCGGCTAGCGCGCTGCTGCACCACCTCAGCCGCCTCAAGGAATATGGGATCACCACCTTCCAGGCCGAGGACGAGATCGCCGCCATCTGCGCCGCAATTGGTGCGTCCTACGCCGGAAGCCTGGGTGTCACCTCATCGTCCGGTCCCGGCATCGCGCTGAAGACCGAGGCGATGGGCCTCGCGATCATGACCGAATTGCCGCTGGTGATCGTCAATTCACAGCGCGGCGGTCCCTCGACCGGCCTGCCGACCAAGACCGAGCAGAGCGACCTCTACCAGGCGGTCTACGGCCGTAATGGCGACGCGCCGATGCCGGTGATCGCCGCCCGCTCGCCCGCCGACGCCTTCGACTGCGCGATCGAGGCCGTCCGCCTCGCCACCCGTTACATGACGCCGATCATGTTGCTGACCGACGGCTACATCGCCAATGCCGCCGAACCCTGGAAGGTGCCCGACATGAGCGGCTACGCGCCGTTCCCGGTCACCCACGCCAACGAGAACAGCGTTCCCCGTAACGCCGATGGCAAGCTCGAGCCCTTCAGCCGCGACGACAAGCTCGCCCGGCCATGGATCAAGCCCGGCACGCCCGGTCTCCTCCACCGCATCGGCGGGATCGAGAAGCGTCCCGGCACCGGCGACATCGACTATTCTCCGGGCGCCCATGCCGAGATGACCAAGCTTCGCCAGGACAAGGTGCTCGGCATCGCCCGCGACATTCCCGAACAGGACGTCTGCCTCGGCCGCCCCGGTGCCAAGGTCGCGGTGGTCGGCTGGGGTTCGACCTTCGGGCCGATCCACCAGGCGGTAAAGCGGCTGGCTGCGCAAGGCCACGACGTCGCCCACGTCCACATCCGCCACATCTGGCCGCTGCCCGCCAACCTTGGCGACCTCCTCCGCAGCTTCGGGACGGTGATCGTGCCCGAGATGAACACCGGCCAGCTCAAGACCTTGCTGCGCGACCAATATCTGGTCGACGTCCAGAGCCTGACCAAGACCAGCGGCCAGCCGTTCAAGATCGCCGAAATCGAAGCCGCCGCTCGCACCGCTCACGGTGGCGCGCTCGCGCCCGACGCGACCCAGCTTCCCGAGGCTGACAGCGGCCGTGACCCCGGTCACCCGCACGCGGCCGAGGTTCGCTGATGAAACCGATCAACCCGGTCCCCTATATTGCCATGCTGATCCTGGTGCTCGGCATGATCTACCTATTTTACGGACGCTGAAGCCATGAACGCTCCCAACCCCATCGAGAAAACCACCGCCAAGGATTGGGCGAGCGACCAGGAAGTGCGCTGGTGCCCGGGCTGCGGCGACTATGCCGTGCTGAAGGCCGTGCAGCGGACCATGCCCGACCTCGGCGTCGCGCGTGAGAAGACCGTGTTCGTCTCCGGCATCGGCTGCTCCAGCCGCTTTCCCTATTACATGGAGACCTACGGCTTCCACACCATCCACGGCCGCGCGCCGGCAGTGGCGTCGGGCGTCAAGCTCGCCAATCCCGACCTCGACGTGTGGATCATCACCGGCGACGGCGACGCGCTCAGCATCGGTGGCAACCACACCATGCACCTGCTGCGCCGCAATCTCGATTGCCAGGTGCTGCTCTTCAACAACGAGATCTACGGCCTCACCAAGGGACAATATTCGCCCACCAGCCGGGTCGGCACCCGCAGCCCGTCGACCCCGTTCGGCTCGGTCGACACGCCTGCTCGCCCGTGTGCCTTCGCGCTTGGCGCCGGCGCCCGCTTTGTCGCGCGTGGCATTGACGTTCACAAGTCGCTCCCGGACGTGCTCAAGGCCGCGCACGCCCACAAGGGCACCGCCTTCATCGAGATCTTCCAGAATTGCGTCGTCTACAATGATGACGTTTTCGCCCCCTTCATCGCCCGCGATGTCGCGAGCGAAATGCAGCTTTGGCTGAAGCATGGCGAGAAGATGCTGTTCGCAAACGGGACCAAGGGCATCGGCCTCGATACCGAGACCCTGACCCTCAAGGTCGTGGCGGGTGACGATCCCGCGGTCCTGACCCACAACGCCCAGAACCGGACCTTCGCGCACCTGCTCGTCGAGATGCCGCCCGTTGGCTTCCCGGTTGCGCTTGGCGTCATCTACGACGATCCCGCCCCGACCTTCGAAGCGTCGGTCATCCAGCAGAATCAAACCGTCGCGGCCGGCAAGAAGCCCGACCTCCAGAGCCTTGTCGGCAAGGGCCAGAGCTGGATGGTCGAAAAGGAACCGCGTGCCGAATAGCCCTTGTTCTCCGGCCTAAGCTGGAGTTCGCTTAACCATCGAAGAGGCTTTGGGCTCCGGCCTTTGCCGGAGTAGCTGACCCATGACCCCTCGTGAACTCCTCGCCACTGCCCAGATCCCCGGCGGTGACGAAATGCGCCTCTACCGCCGCGGCGATGATCATATGATCCTGCTCGAGCGAACCGAACTTATGTCGACCCGCATGAGTGGCTCGGAAGAAGCGCTGGCGACGCTCACCGCCCAGCGTCTCGGTAGCAAGCCGAAACAGCGCTGGCTGATTGGCGGCTATGGCATGGGCTTCACCCTGCGCGCTGCCCTGAAGGCGCTCCCCGCCGATGCCGAGGTCACCGTTGCCGAGCTGGTGCCCGAGATCATGGAATGGGCCAAGGGGCCCATGGGTGCCCTCAATGCTGCCGGCCTCGCCGACAAGCGCACCCGCATCCACATGGGCGACGTCGCCGAGCCGATCCACGAAGGCGGCTTTGATGCCATTCTGCTCGATGTCGACAATGGCCCGGACGCCCTGGTTCGCCCCGCCAACCAGTGGCTGTATGAACCCGGTGGTCTGACGATCACCAAGAAGGCGCTGAAGCCCGGCGGCGTGCTCGCCATCTGGTCGGCGGGCGCCGACGCGCGGTTCAGCAAGACCCTGCTTCAGGCCGGCTTCCGCGTCGAGGAACAGGAAGTGCGCGGCCGCGCCAACGGCAAGGGGCCGCACCACTTCATCTGGTTCGCCTCGCTCCGCTAGATGGACAATCTAACCCACAGCGTGGCCGGCGCTCTGCTCGGGCAAATGGGGCTGAAGCGCGCCAGCCGCTTCGCGCTGGCCGGCTGCATTCTCGGCGCGAATGCGCCCGACATCGACGTGATCGCTCCGTTGTTCCTGCCGGTCGACAACATCGCCTTCCACCGCGGTCCGACCCACGCCCTGTTCGGCTTGCCGGTGATGGCCGCCGGTACCGTCGCGCTGTTGTGGCTGGTCGACCGTCTGCGCCCGGCCAAGCCCGGCGCTCAGCCGTTCCGCGCCTTGCCCTTGTTCCTCGTCACGCTGCTTGCGGTCGTGAGCCACCCGTTCCTTGACTGGCTCACCACCTACGCCGTCGCCTTCTTCGCCCCGCTCGGTGATCATTGGTATTCGGCCAACGCCATCTTCATCATCGACTGGGTCTACTGGATCATCCTCGTCGCGGGCGTCTGGCTATCCGCTCGGCAGTGGAAGCGAGGAGGGGCGCATCCCGGCCGCTCCGCGCAGGTCGCGGGCCTCCTCCTGCTCGTCTATATCGCCGCCAACGTCGCCTGGAGCGCGCATGCCGAACGGACGCTCGCCGCAGCCCTCCGTCAGCGTGGGATCCAGCCCCGGCTGATCGTCGCCAGCCCACCGCCGCTCGCCTTCTGGCAACGCACCCTCGCTTGGCGTAGCGATCGCGAGTGGGGCAGCGGCAGCTTCTCGCCCGTCGCGGGCCTCACCCTCGACCCAACCGTCAGCCCGCTTGGCCTCGATGATCCGCGTTTCCTTCGCGCGCGGGCCGAGCGGCGAATGGTTCGCTCCTTCCTCTACTGGTCGCGGATGCCTATCGTGGTCGAGGTGGAAGGCCGCCCCGTGCTTACCGATCAGCGCTATCATCGCGCGCTCGACGACGATAGCGTGCCCGCCGCCATTCGCCGCCGTGCGCCCACCGCCCGCTTCCAGATCCCCTTGGACCTGCCCTCACGGCCATAGTGCCTTTCCCGCCGTCAGCGCGTTGTTGCGGGTAATGGCTTCTCCCCAACTCGTCTGGTTCCGCCAGGACCTGCGCACCGCCGACCACCCTGCCTTGATTGCCGCGGCCGAGCGAGGTCCGGTGGTGGGCCTCTACGTCCTCGATGATGAAACACCGGGCAAATGGAAGATCGGAGGCGCTCAGCGCTGGTGGCTGCACCACAGCCTGACGGCGCTGGCGGACGAACTCGACAAGCTTGGCTCCACCCTCATTCTCCGCCGTGGCCGCTCGTCCAAGGTCGTGCGCGAAGTCGCCAAGGAACTCGGCGCCGGCGGCGTTCACGCCATCCGCCAATACGAGCCCTGGTGGCGCGAAGCGGAGCAGGAGCATGGCGACTTCGTCATTCTCCACGAGGGCGACGTCCTTCACGAACCCGCCACCATCCGCTCGGGCGCGGGAAAGCCGTTCAAGATCTACGGCCCTTATTACCGCGCCCTGGAAGCGCACCTCCCGCCACCGCCGCCGCGGCCAGCGCCGAAGCTGACCCGTCCGGACAAGCTGCCGAAAAGCGACAAGCTTGAGGACTGGGAGCTTCTCCCCACCCGTCCCAACTGGGCGACCGGCTTTGACAAGTGGGAGCCGGGCACGGCCGGTGCCCACCGCCACCTCAAGCGCTTCGCCGCCGAAGCTGCGCACTACGCCGAACGCCGCGATCTTCCCGCCGAAAGCGGCACCAGCCAGCTCTCGACCCACCTGCACTTCGGTGAAATATCCCCCCGCGAACTGTGGCATGGCCTCGGCGGCGCGGCTGGCGACAAATTCCACCGCGAGCTCGCCTGGCGCGACTTCTCCCGCCACATCATCCTCGCCGATCCCAAGCTGGGCGAAGCCGAGCAGCGCCCGCTCCGAATGCGCCACCGCACCGGCGACGCCGCCGACGCCGACTTCGCCGCATGGAGCAAGGGACATACCGGCTATCCCCTTGTTGACGCCGGAATGCGCGAACTGTGGACTACCGGCTGGATGCACAACCGCGCGCGGCTGGTTACCGCAAGCTTCCTGGTCAAGCACCTGCTCATTCCCTGGCAGCGCGGCGCGCAATGGTTCTGGGACACGCTGATCGATGCCGATTACGCGAACAACAGCCAGAACTGGCAGTGGATCGCCGGCACCGGCTTCGACAGCCAGCCCTTCTACCGGATCATGGCCCCGCTTTCGCAAAGCGAGAAGTTCGACGCCGCCAGCTATGTCCGCCGCTGGGTACCCGAACTCGCCAGCCTGTCGGACGCTGACATCCATGATCCGTGGGGGAGGGGCGCCGCGCCCGCCAGCTATGCCGCGCCGCTGATTCCCCATCGTGAAGCGCGCGACCGTGCGCTGGAGGCCTTCCGCAAGCGGACGTCCTGACGCTAAGAAGCGTCAATGGCCACGCGCGGTTCGCACCTCCTCCACGCCGACCGCAGCTTCGTCACCGGCGCCGGGCTCCTCGGCCGCCTCGCCGCGCCCGCTTTTGCCCGCATCCTCGACCAGCTTCACGAGCGGCTGCGCGAAGGGGGTATCCACGGCACCCTTCCCGATGGCAGCACCCGCCGTATCGGCTTCCATGCCCCCGGGCCCGAGCCGGTGGTCACCCTGCACAGCTGGCGTGCTCTTGTCCGCCTTGCCACCAGTGGAAGCGTCGGCTGGTACAAGGCATGGGACCTTGGCGAATGGTCATCGCCCGACCCCGTACCCCTGTTCGACCTGTTCATGCGCAACGCCGTCAGCCTCGCCGGGACTGCCCGCGCCAAGGGACCGTTCCGCCTAGTCAATTGGCTCGCCCATCAATGGCGCGACAACGCCCCCGGCCAGGCGCGGCGCAACATCGAAGCACATTACGACCTCGGCAACGACTTCTACGCCGCCTGGCTCGATCCTAGCATGAGCTATTCGAGCGCGCTGTTCCGCTCGCCTGCCGACAGCCTCGAGACCGCCCAGCACGCCAAGATCGACGCCATCCTCGACCGGCTCACGATTGGCGAAGGCACCCGCCTTCTGGAAATCGGTTGTGGCTGGGGTAGCCTCGCCATCGCCGCCGCCCGACGCGGCGCCCAGGTTACCGGTCTCACCCTCTCCACCGAGCAAAAAGCCTGGGGCGAAGCCCGCATCGCCGAGCAGGGCCTGTCGGATCGCATCAGCATCCTTCTCGAAGACTATCGCGACCACCGCGGCAGCTACGACGCGCTCGCCTCGGTCGAGATGGTCGAAGCCGTCGGCCAGCGCTGGTGGCCGGCCTACCTCGACGCAATCGCCGCCAACCTCCAGCCGGGCGGCCGCGCCGCGCTGCAATACATCTCGATCCGTCCCGAGCTGTTCGACGCCTACGCTGCCAGCGCCGACTTCATCCAGACCTACATCTTCCCCGGCGGCATGTTGCTTCTCGAGCCCCGCTTCCGCGCGCTCGCTGCTGACCGCGGCCTGAGCTGGAACGACCCACAAGCCTTTGGCCTCGACTATGCCGAGACGCTCCGCCTCTGGCGCGCCAATTACGACGCTGCGCTAGAAACCGGCCGGCTCGCCGACTTCAGCCCCGAATTCCACGACTTGTGGCGCTATTATCTGATGTATTGCGAAGGCGGCTTCCGGGGTGGCGGCATCGACGTCGTCCAGGTCACCCTCGCGAAAGCCTAAGCTTCGACCCGCACCTTGGCGCCGCTTTCGCGGTACTCGCCCAGCAACTGAACCAGCCGCTCGGCCACCACCTCGGGCGCTTTCACCTCGGCCGGGTCCTCGCCCGGGAACGCCTTGGCCCGCATCTGCGTCCGGGTTGCGCCGGGATCCAGCACCGTCACCCGCAGCTTGCCGCTGAACGCCGTCTCGTCGGCATAAGCGCCAAGCAACGTCTCCAGCGCCGCCTTGCTCGACCCATAAGCTCCCCAGAACGCGCGCGGGGTCGCCCCGACGCTGCTGGTCACGCCCACTACCTCGGCCTTGTCCGACGCCTTCAGCATCGGATCGAACGCCGCCAGCAAAGCCTGCGGCGCCAGCAGGTTGAGGTTGATCAGCCGCGTATATTCCTTGACGTTGATATGCTCGACCGGGGTCAGCGTGCCCAGCGTCGCGGCGTTCAGCACCAGGAGGTCGAGCTTTTCCCACCGCCCCGAAATCGCCTGCGCGAGCTTGCCGATGTCCTCGGCCTTGGTGAGATCGAGCGGAGCGATGGTTGCCGTTCCGCCCGCCGCATGGATCCGCTCCTCGACCTGTTCCAGGCCGGCGGCCGTTCGCGCGGTCAGGATCACATGCGCCCCCTCGCGCGCCAAGGCTTCGGCAATCGCCGCGCCAATCCCGCGGCTGGCTCCGGTGACAAGGGCGAGGCGGCCTTCGAACATGCTCATGGCCGCGCCCCTAGCCGAGCCGCTGCCCACGGCCAAGTCATTGTGCCGCACCTCGAAGCCCGTTAGTTCTACCTCTGTTCTCTTTGAGTGGCAGTGGGGCTGAGTCGTGGACGCGTTGATGATTGCACTGCTGGTTGGCCTCGTCGCGGTGGCGGCGGTCCTCACCGGCTGGTTCCTGGGCTCGCGCCCAGCCACCGCTGCGCAGGCTGAGGCGAAGGACGCCCGCGAACGGCTGACGGCGCTAGAGCGCGAGCACGCCGTCGCGTCCGAACAAGCCGGCCGGCTTCGCCTCACCGAAGAAACCCTCAAGGCGGCTACAGACGAGCGAAACCGCGCGCGGCAGGACGTGGCGCGCCTTCAGCCGCTGGCCGAACGAGCGGCCGCCGCTGAAGCCGATCTTGAAAAGATGCGCGCCGAGGTCCGCATCCTAGCCGAAGCAAAAGCAGCCTTCGAACAGGGCCAGACCGAACGCGAACGCGCCTTCACTCAGCAGCTCGCGCAGGTGAAGGAGCTCGAAGCCAAGCTCGAGACCCGCTTCAGCGAACTTGCCGGCAAGGCGGTCGAGACGGCCCACGACAGCTTTCTGAAGCGCGCCGGTGAAAAGCTCGACTACGAACGCAAGGAGCATCAGGCCAAGCTACAGAACCTGCTTCAGCCGGTCGAAGCAACCCTCAAGCGTTACGAAGAAGGACTCCAGCGCGTCGAGGCCGAGCGCAAGAACAGCTATGGCGAACTGCGCGGGGTGCTGGGCGAACTGCGCCGCGACAATGGTCAGGTCCGCGACGAGACCCGCAACCTCGTCAACGCCCTGCGCTCCAGTCCCAAGGCGCGCGGCCGGTGGGGCGAGCAATCACTTCGCAATGTGCTGGTCCAGGCCGGCCTCACCGAAGGCATCGACTTCGAGATGGAAGTCAGCCTCGAAACCGCCGATGGCCGCCTCCGCCCCGACGTCGTCGTCAATCTGCCCAGCAATCGAAAGCTGGTGATCGACGCCAAATGCTCGCTGAACGCCTTTCTCGAAGCCTGCGAGGAAGTGGACGAGGAGCGCCGCACCGCCTGCTTCCGCGCCCACGTCGCCTCCATGCGCACCCACGCGCAACAGCTTGGCGGCAAGGACTATTGGGCGCAGTTCGGCGAGGCCGCCGACTACGTGATCATGTACATTCCGGGCGAGCACTTCCTCACCGCCGCGCTCGAACAGGATCCGCAGCTGTGGGAGTGGGCGTTCGAGCGGCGCGTGCTGCTGGCGACCCCGACCAATCTCGTCGCAATCGCCCGCACCGTCGCCAGCGTCTGGCGGCAGGAAAAGATCACCGAACAGGCCGAGGTAATTGCGGCGCTCGGCAAGGAACTCCACAGCCGCATCGCTACGATGGCCGAGCACGTGGTGCGGATGGGTCGCAACCTCGCGACCGCCAACGACGCCTACAACAAGATGGTCGGCAGCCTTGAGACCCAGGTCTTCACGCAGGCCAAGCGCTTCGAGGGTCTAGGCTCGGGAAGCACCAAGGAGATCGCGACGCCGCCAATGGTCGAAGTCGCTCCGCGCCCGCTGACCAAGCTCGCGCCTCCGGCGGCAAACGACGAGTTGACGGCCGCCGAATAACGGTCAGCGCGCCGTCGTCTCCACTCCGCCGCCGCAGCCCTCGAACGAGCGGTCGTCGACCCGCACCTGCACCTTGTCGGGATAAACCCGGTCACTCATCCCGTCGCTGCAACGCTGGCCGTGGACGATGTTGAGGTTGATCCGCTTGCCTTGGTAGATGTCGCCCGCAAAGCCGTGGATTGCGCGCGGCTGCGGCTCGACGATGCGCTGACCGGGCGCGTTCGCCTCGGTGAACACCATCTCGCGCCCATTGAGCTCCAGCGACCAGAACGGCTCGGTCCCGAGCGCGCGATAGGTCGCGACCGTCTCGACCGGCGCCGCCGGCAGCGTGGCACATCCGCTGAGCAGAGCAGTGGCGACAAGAGCAAGAGCACGCATGGGATCAGCCTTCATCCAGTTCATGACGCTTGTGTAACGCTTGCAGATGAACGGTGGCCGACCCGCTTGCAATGTAGGAGCGCGCCTGTCAGCGTACCTGCAAGGTTCGTTTCGCCGAGTGCCTGAGTTAGAAAGCGGCGCTTCGTGAGACGTCGACCCTATGTGAACTTCGAGAACTTCGCTCAGTTTCCGCGCCAGGTCGCCCGGATGTGAAAGGCCATCACTGCCGTCGCCACCGCCGCATTCAGGCTATCTGCCCGGCCCAGCATCGGCATCTTCACCAGGAGGTCGCACTCGGCCTCATAAGCTTCCGGCAATCCCGCCTGCTCGTTGCCCACCAGCAGGAAGCAGGGCTGCTCATAGCTCGGATCAAGATAGTCATGGTCCGTTTGCAGGCTGGTTCCCACCAATTGCCCCGGTCCCTCCCGGAGCCACGCCAGGAACGTGGCCCACGGCACCTGGACGATTTTCTGGGTAAAGATCGCTCCCATCGACGCCCGAACCGCCTCGACACTGAACGGGTCGGCACTGTCGTCGACCAGGATCAGCCCACCCGCCGCCACCGCGTCGCCGGTCCGGAGGATGGTCCCGATGTTCCCCGGGTCCCGCAGCTTCTCGGCCACGAACCACAGGGGCGAGGCGCTGCGGTCGAGATCGGCAAGGCCGAGCCGCGGCTGGCGGTAGGCGCCAAGCAGAAGCGGTGGATTATCCTTGCCGCTCATCTTGGCCATGATCTCATCCGGCACCACGATCGCTTCGGCCCCGGACGCCTCGGCCTGCTCGACGATCTCGGCCGCCAGCGGATGCAGATCGCCCTCGGCGCAGGCAACGATCTCGGGCAGCACGCCGACATCTCGCGCTTCTGCCATGATCCGCAGGCCTTCGGCCAGGAACAGCCCTTCGAGCCGCCGCGCCTTCTTCTCGCGCAGGGAGCGGAGGCGCTTGACGGTGTCGTTGCTGAAGGACGTTATGTGACGGGGCAGGGGTCAATCCTCCCCGAACTTGTCCTCAACCAATTGGCTGAGCTGCGCCACCGCCTCGTCCGCGCCGTCGCCGCTGGCGCTGATCTCGATCGAGTCGCCCCGCGCGGCACCGAGCATCATCAGCCCCATGATCGACGTCCCGCACACGCGGTTGCCGTCCTTGGCGACTTCGACTGGCGTTCCGAGCTGACTGGCTAGAGTGACGAACTTGGCACTCGCTCGGGCGTGCAGCCCGCGCTTGTTCTCGATCCGCACCGTGCGGCTGCTCGCCCCGCTCAAGCCGCTGCCTCGCCGAGGATCTCGGACGCGACCGAGATATACTTGCGCCCGGCTTCGCGAGCGGCGGCAACGGCGGCGCGGACGTTCATCGACTTGCGCGCGCCTTCCAGCCGGATCAGCATCGGTAGGTTCACGCCCGCAATCACCTCGATGTCGCCAGTCTTCATCAGGCTGATCGCGAGGTTGGACGGGGTTCCGCCGAACAGGTCGGTCAGGATGATCACGCCCGATCCGTTATCGACGCGGGCAATCGCCTCGGCGATGTCCTTGCGACGCGCTTCCATGTCGTCATCGGGGCCGATGCAGATGCCGGCAACCGCGTCCTGCGGCCCCACAACATGCTCCATCGCAACGATGAACTCGGCCGCGAGACGGCCGTGGGTCACCAGCACTAATCCAATCATTTCAGCGCTTCTCAGGTCCTTCGATGCGCATCTGGCCCAGTTCGAGAGAATCATCAGGGCGAAGCGCTAGGTCTCGGTGACGGATATTCGGCGAAAAGCCGCGCGCACGCAACCGCTCGCCCATTGCCAGCGCCGCGGCGACCGACCGGTGTCTCCCGCCGGTACAGCCGAACGCTACGCCGACATAAGCCTTGCCGCCTTCCCAATAGCGCGGAAGCAGAAAGGCAAGCAGCTCCTCGGTACGTCCCATGAACTCGTCCCAGCCGTCCTGCGCCGCGACATAGTTGGCAACCGGTGCGTCGGCTCCGGTCAGCGGGCGAAGAGTGTCGATCCAATGCGGATTGGGAAGGAAGCGCAAGTCGAACACCAGATCGGCGGTGCGGCTGATGCCGCGCGCGAAGCCGAAGCTGGTCAGCGTCACAACCAGTTCGTCGCCTTCCTCGCCGTAGCGGCGGCGCAGTTCGTCGCGCAGGTCAGCCGGTTTGAAATCGGTCGTGTCGAGCACCGCGTCAGCGCTCAGCCGGAGCCCCGCGGTGAGATTGCGCTCCCGGGCAACGCCGTCTTCCGCGGGGCGGTCAGGCGCTAATGGGTGGCGGCGGCGGGTCTCGCCATAGCGGCGGATGAGTTCCGCTCCGGTCGCGTCGAGGTAGAGGATCTCGGGACGGACGCCTGGAACCGCGTGCACCAGGGAAGGCAGGGCGTGCGCGTCGAAGCCACGGCTGCGGACATCCATGCCGACGGCGACGTTGGCCGACGATCCTGAACGGTCGGCGCGGTGGACGAAGTCGTGCAGCAGGCTGGTCGGCAGATTGTCGACGGTATCCCAGCCCATATCCTCCAGCACGCCAAGCGTCGAAGACTTGCCCGCGCCGGACATGCCGGTGACGAGCAGCAGGCGCGGCAAGCGATCCGGAGCCTGCTGTCGCCCGCTCACTTCAACCCGAACCGATCAAGTGCGAGCGATACCTTGGACGGCGCCGAGGCAGTGCGTGCGTCGACGCTGATCATCGGCACGGAAAGGCCGCAGATGATTCGCTCGCGAGCATCGCTTGGGAAACGCTGAATGTCGCTGGCGAGTTCGACCACCAGCGCCACCGGAACGTCCTCCACGACGGGCATCGGAATGATGCCCATGCCGCGGATCTCGAGCTTGCCGCGGATGGTCGCTGGTGCGCTGGCGTGAAGGCGGACGCCATGCTTCTGCACGATGGTCTGGTCGTCCGACACCAGCGTGAAACCGCGGTCGATGAGTTGCAGGGCAAGGTCAGACTTTCCTGATCCCGACAGCCCGGTGATCAGCACCGCGCGGCCGTCCACCGCAACGGTGCTGGCGTGCAGCGTTTCGCTCGATAGGCGAAGGCTCATGCCTGTGCGCCTTCCGTGCCGGCAGCAGCCGCTGGAAGGCAGATGGTGAAGCGGGCGCCCGAAGGCGCGTCGTCGCGGTCGGCCACGTCAATCTCCCCGTCATGGCCCTTCACGATCGCGCGGGCGATCGCAAGGCCGAGTCCCGAATGACGACCAAAATCGTCGCTCTCGGGCCTTACTGAAACGAAGCGATTAAAGATGGCTTCACGCGAAGCGGCGGGAACGCCGGGGCCTTCATCGTCGATGCGGATGCGAACGTTGTCACCCACGGCGGCGACTGCCACCTCGACCAGTCCGCCGGGCGGCGAGAAGCTGACTGCATTGTCGATGAGGTTGTCGATCGCTCGGGCCAGTCGGTGCGGTTCGGCCATGACGATCGCGGAGGCGGCGCGAGGACGAGCGAAGGCGATACGAACGTTGCCGGTCAGCCGCCGCTCTTCCCACCCTTGGCAGATGTGACCGACAAGCGTGCCGAGATCTACCGGCTCGAATGCCACGCGTGCGAGCTCGGCATCGGTCCGCGCCGCTTCGCCGATATCACCGATCAGCCGGTCGAGCCGGTGCACGTCCTGTCGAACCACGTCGAGCAATTGACGGCGGAGCGCCGGATCCTCGATGCGGTCGAGCCCGTCGACCGCACTGCGCAGCGAGGCGAGGGGGTTCTTGAGCTCGTGGGTCACGTCCGCGGCAAAGGCGTCGAGATTGTCCATCCGTTGACGCAGCGCCTGGCTCATATCGCTGACCGCACGGGCGAGCATGCCGATCTCGTCCTTGCGGCGGTTGAAGCGGGGCACATTGACCTCCCGCGAGCGGCCCAGCCTCACACGGTGCGCAGCGAGCGCTAGGCGGCGGAGGGGCCGGGCAATGGTTCGGGCGAGGAACAAAGAAAGCAGCAGCGAGAAGAGTGCGGCGGCGAGAAGACCGGCACCGAGCTTAGTGCGCTCCTGCCGAACGGTGCGGGTGAAATTACGATCATTGGCGGTGACCAGCACCACCTCGCCGGCAATAGTGCGCGCAGCGGCGGAAAGCACCGGCGTCAGGTCCGGCGCGGTTCTGACAACGGATGTGGTGCGCCCCGTCCTAAGCGCCTCGCGTGCCTCGGGCCAGGCCTGCATCCGGTCAACCGGGGGCTCGACAAAGTCGGGCAGGCTGCGCTCCCCGACTACAAAGTTGAAGGCTCGATCAAGGGCGCGCGCAGCTTCCTTGGTCCAGCGCTGGGTCGATGGATCGCGGAGGCGATAGCTCGGCTGCGTTCCCCGCCAGCTATCCTGCCGGAGTTGCCCGTCGCGCCCATAAAGTCGGACTCGCGCGCCCGTGGCTCCCCCGATATCGCCGAGGAGCATGGGCACAGCACCTGCGGCGATCTTGGGAACGGCGGTGGCCGCCAGTTCGGCGAGATTGCTTGTCTGCGTCTGCCGCTCATCGCGGAGCTGATTGCGGAAGCTGTCGAGGAACAGCAAAGCCAGTGCCAGCACAAGCAGGATGATGAGGTTCACGCCGAGGATGCGGCGCGACAGCCGCCACGGCATATCGAGCCGCGGCGAGAAGCCGAGTGCGGGCTCAGCCATCGCTGAAGCGGTAGCCAACGCCATAAAGCGTTTCGATGGCATCGAATTGCGGGTCGGCGGCGCGGAACTTGCGGCGGATCCGCTTGATGTGACTGTCGATGGTGCGGTCGTCGACGAACACGTCTTCCTGATAGGCGACATCGAGTAGTTGATTGCGGTTCTTCACCACGCCGGGCCGCTGAGCCAGCGTTTCAAGGATCAGGAATTCGGTGACGGTAAGGGTGACCGGCCGTGCGTCCCACGTCACCTGATGCCGGGCTGGATCGAGCCGCAGGCGGCCACGCTCGATCACCGGCGCCGCTGCTTCCGCATCGCTCTCCGTCGCGGCGACGCGGCTCATGTCGGCACGGCGCAGAATGGCGCGTATACGGGCGATCAGCAGGCGCTGGCTGAACGGCTTGGCGATATAGTCGTCGGCTCCGGCGGCGAGCCCGTGTGCCTCGTCCTGTTCGTCATCCTTGGAGGTCAGGAAAATGACCGGCATCGCCGCCGATGCGCCGCCACTTGCCCGTAGCGCGGACAGCAGCGTGAGGCCGTCCATTCCCGGCATCTTGATATCGAATACGCCAAGATCGGCAGGATTGTCGCCGAGCGCCTTCAGCGCGCTCGAACCATCGGGATAAAGCCGGGTGACGAAGCCTTCGGCCTGAAGGGCGATCGAGACCGACGTCAGGATGTTGCGGTCGTCGTCGACCAGCGCGATCACGGGAGCGGTCATGGGTTCAGAGCCCTAGCCCAGTGTCCCACAACGCTTCAAGGCACGCACCTTGTTTGACCGCCGCAACCTTTTGCGGGCATAGGCGGTTCACCTCACCGCATACGTATGCGGCGGTAACTTCCACGCTGGAGGTTGCCGCCGCTCGCCCATGAGCGAAAGGGAATAAAGAGTGACGAATAGGGTTCCTTCCTACGGCCTCGACACGCAGGGTATCGCGACGTCGGCCACCATTCACTGGAATCTTGTCACGGCGCGCCTTTATGAAGCTGCGATCGCCCGTAACGAGGGCATGATCGCCAAGGATGGCCCGCTGGTCGTCAAGACCGGCCGGCACACCGGGCGAAGCGCGCAGGACCGCTTCATCGTTCGCGACGAGACCACCGAGAGCAACATCTGGTGGGGCAGGTCGAACAAGCCGATGGATCCGGCTGCGTTCGATCGCCTCCACCAAGACTTCTTGGCCGCGCTTGGCGAGAAGCAGGAGCTGTTCGTCGCCGACCTGTTCGGCGGATCGCAGCCTGAGCACCGGGTCAAGGTGCGGGTGGTCAACGAATATGCCTGGCACAACCTCTTCATCCGCACGATGCTGGTCCGCCCCGAAGGCGAGCAGCTGGCAGAATTCGCGCCCGACTACACCATCATCGACCTGCCGAGCTTCCGCGCCGATCCCGAGCGCCATGGTTGCCGGTCGGAGACGGTGATCGCGATCAACCTCGCCAAGAAGCTGATCCTGATCGGCGGGACCGAATATGGCGGCGAGATGAAGAAGTCGGTGTTCGGCCTCCTCAACTATCTCCTTCCGCAGGACGGCATCATGCCGATGCACTGCTCGGCCAACATCGGGCCGGACGGCGACACGGCGGTGTTCTTCGGTCTCAGTGGAACCGGCAAGACGACCCTGTCGGCCGACCCCAATCGCACGCTGATCGGCGACGACGAGCATGGCTGGTCGGACACGGCGGTCTTCAACTTCGAAGGCGGCTGCTACGCCAAGATGATCCGCCTGAGCGAAGAAGCCGAGCCGGAAATCTACGCCACTACCAAGCGCTTCGGCACCGTGCTCGAGAACGTCGTCATGGATCCCGAGACGCGCGAGCTCGACCTCGACGACAACAGCCTCGCCGAGAACAGCCGCGGGGCCTATCCGATCGACTTCATCCCCAATTGCTCTGAAAAGAACATGGGGCCGGTGCCGCAGACGATCATCATGCTGACTGCCGATGCGTTCGGCGTGTTGCCCCCAATCGCGCGCCTCACCGCCGACCAGGCGATGTTCCACTTCCTGTCGGGCTACACCGCCAAGGTCGCCGGCACCGAGATCGGCGTGACGGAGCCGGAAGCGACCTTCTCGACCTGCTTCGGGGCGCCGTTCATGCCGCGTCATCCGAGCGTCTACGGCAACCTCCTCAAGGAGCGGATCGCCAAGGGCGGGGTGACCTGCTGGCTGGTCAACACCGGCTGGACCGGTGGCAAGTATGGCACCGGCAAGCGGATGCCGATCAAGGCGACGCGGGCGCTGCTCAATGCGGCGCTCGATGGCAGCCTCAACAACGTCGAGTTCCGCAAGGACCCGTACTTCGGCTTCGAGGTTCCGGTGTCGGTGTCGGGCGTCGACAGCGGCATCCTCGATCCGCGTTCGACCTGGGCCGACAAGGACGAGTTCGACCGCACGGCGGCCAAGCTGGTCGACCTGTTCTGCGACAATTTCGAGCAGTTCGCCGACCATGTCGAGGAAGGCGTCCGGCAGTGCGCCCCCAAGGTGGTGGCCGAAGCCGCCTGACGGGCACGAAGTTCTCGAAGTTCACATAGGGCGGGCAGTCGGCGAGACTGTCCGCCCTTCTTTGTAGGTCAACGGAAAGACCATGCCGCTCCGAACGGTGGAGCAGGCGTAATCCTACTTTGCAACCAGCGTCAGAACAGGCGGGTCAGCAGGTAGATGAGGGCCGCCACGGTGGCGCTGGCAGGAATGGTGATGATCCACGCCATGATGACGCTTTGCGCCACGCCCCAGCGCACCGCGCTGGTGCGGCGGGCAACGCCGGCGCCGATCACCGCGCCGGTGATGGTGTGGGTGGTTGAGACGGGGATGCCGAGCAGGCTGGCGCCGAACAGCATCACCGAGCCGCCAGCCGAGGCCGAGAAGCCTTGGTGCTGGTCGAGCTTGGTGATCCGGCTGCCCATCGTTTCAATGATCTTCCAGCCGCCGGTCAGCGTGCCGAGGCCGATCGCGATGTAGCAGCTGATGGCGACCCAGTGGGGCACCTCGAAGTCGCCCTGCAGATAGCCGGTCGAGAAGAGCAGCACGGTGATGATGCCCATCGTCTTCTGTGCGTCGTTGAGACCGTGGCCCAGCGAGTAAGCCGCGGAGGAGACAAGGTGAAGGCGGCGGAAGGTGCGGTCTGCGCCGCGGTTGGAGGCGCGCTTGGCGAGCCAGGAAGAGAGCAGCATCACCGACATCGCCATCGCCATGCCGAGCAGCGGCGCCAGCGGAATGAACAGCAGGGTCTTGCTGACGCCGCTCCACTGAATGGTGTTGAAGCCGGCCGAGGCGAGGCCGGCGCCGACCATGCCGCCAACCAGGGCGTGGCTGGACGAACTTGGAATGCCCTTGAGCCAGGTCACGACGTTCCAGAACATCGCCCCGATCAGCGCCGCAAAGACCACCGCCGGGGTAACCAGGTCCTTGTCGATCAGCCCCTTGCCGATCGTATCCGCAACCGCATGCAGCGCCGGAAAAGCGAGGGTCAGGAAGTAGGCCGCGAAGTTGAAGAAGGCGGCAAAGGCGACCGCCTGCACCGGGCCGAGCAACCGCGTCGCAACTACGGTCGCGATGGAGTTGGCGGCATCGTGGAGGCCGTTCAGGAAGTCGAACGCCAGCGCGACGATGATCAGCCCGACCAGCAGCGGGAATGCGAGCTCGTGCATCAGGCGTGATCGATGACGATGCTGTCGATCTCGTTGGCGACGTCCTCGAACGCATCGACGATCCGCTCGAGATGCTTGTAGATCTCGCGGCGGACGGTGAATTGCATAGTGCCGGCAGGATCGCTTCCGAAGCGCTGGAAAGCAGCCTTGAGGCCGGCACGATGTATCTCGTCGGAATGGCCCTCCATGCGGACCAGCCGTTCGGTGAGTTCGTGCAGGCGGCCCGCATTGCCGCCAACATCGCGCAGCAGCGGGAGCGCTTCGGCCAGTAGCCGGGCGCTGTCGACGATGATTCCGACCATGTCGCGCATCTCGGCCTCGAAGTCGGTGAAGCCGTAGAGGTCTACCGCATTGGCAGCGGCCTGCATCTCGTCGATCGCATCGTCCATCGCCGAAATCAGCGAGGTGATCGAGCCGCGGTCGAACGGGGTGAGGAAGGTGCGGCGGACGGTGCCGAGCGTTTCGCGAATGATGTTGTCCGCGTCCTGCTCGCGCTCGTTGATCTCGCGGATGTGATCGGCGCGGGCATTGCCTTCGTTGAAGAGGCGGCTCAGCGCCTGCGAAGCCGCGCAGACGCTTTCGGCATGGGCTTCGAACAGCTCGAAGAAGTTGCCGGTGGCGGGCAGCATTTTCTGAAACCAGGCAAACATCGGACCTACCTTGGACTTTTCGATGGCGGCGGAGAGAAGGGACTGGCGCCGGGTGGCGCTGTTGAATTCGGCCGCGTTGAAGGAGCGGATGAGGTCGGCGAGATCCTCTTCCTCGACCGCGTCGGCAGCGTCGGCGAGGGTGAACCAGCGGCGGGTGCGCTCGCCCGCTTCCTTCCAGTCGGTGAGTTCTTCGGCGACCGACAAGGGATAAACGTCGACGTCGAGCATCAGGCTGGCGCCGGTCTTGCGCCGTTTGCGGTAGCGGTATGAGCCAAGCGGGAGCGGGCACACAGCGCCGCGGACGCCGGCCTCTTCCTCAGCCTCTAGAGCAGCGGCGACGTGCGGCTGGAGCTTGCCCATGGGGTTACCCTTGGGAATGACCCAGCGCTTGCTTTCACGCGAGGTGACAAGGAGCACGTGGACCGGCGAGTCCAGCGTTGCTCCTCGCGAACGATAGGGCAAGGCAGCGATCTGGCGAATGGCTGGGGTCCTGACACGAGCATGCGGCCGGCCGAGAGGCCGAGCCGCATTGTTACAGGCCCATTACAGCCAGATGACAAAAATCCAAGCCCCGCGGATGCTCAGACCGTGCCGCCATTGGTTCGAATATACTCGCCGACGTTGAGCGCGAGGACGTCCATCGGCACGTTGCCGCCGAGCAGGACCGCATCGTTGAAGAAGCGGATGTCGAACTTGGAGCCGAGCGCTGCTTGCGCCCGGCTGCGCTGCCGGTTGATAGCGGTATGGCCGATCTTGTACCCGCAGGCTTGGCCCGGCCAGCTGCAGTAACGGTCGACTTCCGAGCGGGCTTCAGGCTCCTTGGTGCCGTTTTCGTCCATGAAGAAGCGGACGGCCTGTTCGCGGCTCCAGCCCTTGGCGTGGAGGCCGGTGTCGACCACCAGCCGGCAAGCGCGGAAGGCGATGCCCTGAAGGTAGCCGAGACGGCCAGCGGGGAAGTCGTCGTAGAGGCCGAACTCATCCGCCAGTTGCTGCGCATAGAGCGCCCAGCCTTCGGAATAGGCGTTGAAGGCGAGCATGGTACGAATGAGCGGCAGCTTGTTGGCATATTCACCCTGCCAGACATGGCCGGGAATGGATTCGTGGTGAGTGAGGTCGGGGAGGTCGAACTTGGTGTGAAGTTCGGTCGTCCGCAGGTTGATCCAGAACTTGCCGGGGATCGAGCCGTCGATCGAGCCCGCGCCGCCGTAGGCCCCGGGTGCGCCGGGTTCTTCTTCCGGAGGCAAGCGGCGGACTTCGAGATTGCCGGGGACCAACGTGTGGAACATCTGCGGCAGCTTGGCGCGAACCAGGCGCAGCCGCTCCTGGATGAAGGCAAGGATCTCGGCGCGGCCCTTGTCGCCTTCGGAGAAGCGGTAGCGCGGATCGCGGCCGAGCGCCTGCATCCGGGTGCCGACCGAGCCTTGTGTGTAGCCGAGGCTTTTCAGGATCGGGTCCATGCGGCCTTGCAACTCGCGAAGCTCGGTAAGGCCGATCTGGTGAATTTCATCGGGTGACAGGTTGGTGGTCGTCGAGGCCTTCAGCGCCCAGCGGTAATAGTCGGCGCCGCCAGGACGGGCGGCCATGCCGGGCGCGGCGCTGGCCAGGGGGCGCTGGCGCTCGAGCTCGGCGATCTGGCGTTCCAGCGCGGCGGCGTAGGGGCCGCTGACGATGGCACGGGCGCGGGCGTCCCAGTTGCCGGCGATGTTCTTCTCGCGTGTGCGGCGGACAATCGATTCGACCAGGGTGCCGCCCGACTTCGCGCCGGCGAGAGACTGGCGGATCTGGGGCAGCGCCTTGTCGAGGAGGAAGGAGGGCGGAACGAGGCCTTTCTCACGAGCGGCGACAATGCGAACCGTTTCGCCGTCGAGCTGCGCCGGAGCCGCCGCGAGGCGGGCGAGATAGGCTTCGGCATCGGCGGCGGTTTCGATCTGGTGATCGGCGTCGAGGAAGCGCGGAAGGTCGAGATAGGCGCCGACGTTCTGGATCACGACATAAGGGCTGTTGCGCCAGCCGCCGACCGCGACGTCGCCATAGGGCTGGGCAAAGCCTTGCGTCGCAGCGCTGTAGGCGCTGCGAATGACTTCGATGCTGGTGCGGCTGGAAGGCGTCAGCGCGGAAAGATCGACCGCCGAGACGCGGGCGAGGTCGGAGCGGATCACCGCGGCGAGGCGGGCCTGGCCGGCGCGCGAGCGGTCGGACAGCTGCGAGCGGAGCGCGGCGTTGGTGCCCTTGTCGATGCCGAGCGAGGTCGCGCTTTCGGGTGACAAGGCGAGGAGGTTGGCGGCGACTGAGTCGAGAAGCGCGGTGGCTTGGCGCTCGTCGATGCGCGGGCCCGACGATGCTGAGGCGACCCCGGTGGGGGGGCGCATGGTGCAGGCGGTAAGGGCGGTGGTGGAGGCGGCGGCGACGAGGGCTTGGCGGCGGGTGAGGGCTGTCATGCGCCGAGCTTAGGCGCGGCCTCCACGATCAGGCAATTGCCTTCGACGCCGATGATCTCGACCCGCTCGCCTTGCTGAACCGGGACGCCGCGGGCGCTCCATTCGCCATCGCCAAGGCGGACTCGGCCACTATGCTCGTCGATCGCGGTCACCGCTACGGCGCTGCGGCCGATCAGCTGGGCCGAGCGATCGTTAAGGTTGCGGGCGGAGGAGGCGACCGGTCGGTTCGCATAGACCTTGCGGCCGAGGTAGACGGCGAGCGCGGTGTAGATGGCGAACAGCGCGAGAGCGGGCGCGAGGCCGAAGCCGAACAGCAGCACGAACAGCCCGGTGACGATCGCCGCGGCGCCGATGAACAGCAGGAAGAAGCCGGGCGCGAGCACTTCGGCGATCAGCAGCAGCACGCCGCCGATCAGCCACCACCAGCCCTGGTCCATGCCGCCCATCCTTAGGCCTGCGGCAGGCCGGGCACGATGCGCGGCTTGGCGGGCGGCGAGGAGGCGGCAGGCTCATCCTTGCCGAAGGCGGCCTTGGCGATCTCACCGATACCGCCGAGGCTGCCGATCAACTGGGTCGCCTCAACCGGCATGAGGATGGTCTTGGCGTTGGGCGAGTCGGCGAACTTGCCGAGTGCCTCGACGTACTTCTGGGCGATAAAATAGTTGATCGCTTGGGCATCGCCGCCGGCGATTGCGTCGCTGACCGACTTGGTGGCCGACGCTTCGGCTTGCGCCGCGCGTTCGCGGGCTTCGGCTTCGCGAAAGGCAGCTTCCTTGAGGCCCTCGGCCTGGAGGATCTTGGCCTGCTTTTCGCCCTCGGCGCGGAGGATTTCGGAAGCGCGCATGCCTTCGCTTTCAAGGATCGCGGCGCGCTTTTCGCGCTCGGCCTTCATCTGGCGGGTCATGGCGTTGACGATGTCGGCGGGCGGGCGAATGTCCTTAAGCTCGACGCGGGTGATCTTCACCCCCCAGCTTTCGGTGGCGTGGTCGACCACCTGGAGCAGGCGGACATTGATCTCGTCGCGCTTGGACAGGGTCTCGTCGAGGTCCATCGAACCCATGACGGTGCGCAGATTGGTGGTCGAGAGCGCCATGATCGCGGTGTAGAGGTCTGACACTTCGTAGGCCGCCCTGGCGGGGTCGAGCACCTGGAAGAACACCACGCCGTCCACCGCCACCATGGCATTGTCCTTGGTGATGATCTCTTGGCCCGGAATGTCGAGCACCTGTTCCATCATGTTGATCTTGCGCCCGACGCGGTAGAAGAAGGCGGGCACGAAGTTGAAGCCGGGATCTGCGACGCGGACGAAGCGGCCGAAATGCTCGATCGTGTAGCGATGGCCCTGGTGGACGATCTTGATGCTGGACATGATGAAGAGCAGCACCAAGGCAACGACGAACAGAAGAAAGGTCTCGATCATGATGTTCCCCCGACGAACTCGGTCGCATCATGCCCGGCTTGGGGTTTCTAGCGAAGCGAAATCGGTCGCATGCTGAACCTGTTCGGCCGCCCCGCGGTGCTGTTCCTGCCGGCAAGCCGGGCGGGCGCGATCCGCAAGGCTCGGGAGAGCGAGGCCGACGTGATCTTCCTCGACCTCGAGGATGCGGTGGCGCCTGAGCTCAAGGGCGAGGCGCGGGCGGCGGCAGTGGTGGCGGTTGCCGAGCCGTTCGGGGTGCCTGCGGCGATCCGGGTCAACGGGCGAACGAGCGAGTGGTTCGAGGCCGATTGTGTCGCCGTGCGGGACAGCCAAGCCGATCTCGTCATCGTTCCGCGGGTCGAGCGTGCCGACACCATCCAGGAGGTTGCGGAGCGGACGGGCAAGCCGGTCGCGGCGATGATCGAAACGCCACTTGGCGTGCGGTCCTGCTGGGAGATTGCAGACGTTGCCGAGGCGCTGATCGCGGGAACGAACGATCTGGCGGCGAGCTTGCGGCTTCCAGCGGGGGCGGGGCGGGGGCCGTTGCAGACGGCGTTGCAGACGATCGTGCTGGCGGCGCGGGCGGCGGGCAAGCCGTGCTTCGACGGGGTGTTCAACCGGCTCGAAGACGCGGACGGGTTCGCGGCGGAGGCGGCAGACAGCCGGGCCCTCGGCTTCGATGGCAAGACGCTGATCCATCCCGACCAGATCGCGCCGTGCAAGAGTGCGTTCGCGCCGAGCGAGGCCGAGCGAGCCCGGGCCGAGCGGCTGGTCGCGGCAGCGAGCGGCGGGGCGCAACGGTTCGAGGGAGAGATGATCGAGCGGATGCATGTGGAGGCGGCGGAGCGGCTCCTGGCGCGCTAGGCCCCTTGCCGAATCGCGCTTCAAACGCCAAGTGCGCGCATGGCCGACTTCCTCCACAGCAACCACATCCCGCTGGGTCTCACCTTCGACGATGTGCTCCTCCAGCCGCTCGAGTCGAGCGTGCTTCCGTCGGACGCCGACACCAGCACCTTCCTGACCCGCGGCATCGAGCTCAAGATCCCGCTGTCCTCCTCCGCGATGGACACGGTGACCGAGACCGACATGGCGATCGCAATGGCCCAGCTAGGCGGGATCGGCGTTCTCCACCGCAATCTCACCGTGGAGCAGCAGGCCGATGCGGTCCGCGGCGTGAAGCGCTTTGAAAGCGGGATGGTGGTCAATCCGTTCACTCTCACGCCCGGGCAGACGCTGGCCGAAGCGCTGGAACTGATGAAGCGGCACAAGATCAGCGGCGTTCCGGTGGTGGAAGCCTCGGGCCGGCTGTGCGGCATCCTCACCAATCGCGACGTGCGCTTTGCCGAAAACCCGAACCAGCCGGTGTCCGAGCTGATGACCCGCGACAATCTGGCCACCGTCGCGCCGGGCACCAGCCGACAGGAAGCGCAGCGGCTGCTTCATCAGCGGCGGATCGAGAAGCTGATCGTGACCGATGAGGCAGGGCGCTGCGTCGGGCTGATCACGGTCAAGGATATCGAGAAAGCTGTGGCGTCGCCCAACGCCACCAAGGACGCGGAGGGACGGCTGCGCGTCGCGGCGGCCTCGACGGTCGGCGACAAGGGCTGGGAGCGATCGGCCGCGCTGATCGATGCGGGTGTCGATTGCATCGTCATCGACACCGCGCACGGCCACAACATCGATGTCGCCCGCGCGGTCGAGCGGGTGAAGTCGGCGTCGAACAGCGTGCAGGTCATCGCCGGCAATGTCGCGACCGCTGAAGCTGCCAAGGCGCTGGTCGATGCGGGCGCGGACGCAATCAAGGTCGGCATCGGGCCGGGTTCGATCTGCACCACACGGATCGTCGCCGGCGTCGGCGTGCCGCAACTCAGCGCCATCATGGCCGCGAGTTCTGCAGCGCGCGATGCGGGCGTTCCGGTGATCGCCGATGGCGGCATCCGTACCTCTGGCGATCTCGCCAAGGCGCTGGCCGCCGGCGCGACGAGCGCGATGATTGGATCGCTGCTGGCCGGCACGGACGAAACGCCGGGCGAACAGTTCCTGTATCACGGGCGCGCCTACAAATCGTATCGCGGCATGGGGTCGCTCGGCGCGATGAGCCGGGGATCGGCTGATCGATACTTCCAGCAGGACATCAAGGACACGATGAAGCTGGTGCCCGAGGGCATCGAGGGACAAGTGCCTTACAAGGGCCCGGTACGCGATGTCGTTCACCAGCTGGTCGGCGGCGTGAAGGCAGCGATGGGCTACACCGGATCGCGCACCATTCGCGACATGCAGGAACGCGCCAAGTTCGTCCGGATCACCGGCGCGGGGCTGAGCGAAAGCCATGTTCATGACGTGGCGATCACGCGGGAAGCACCCAATTATCCGACGCGCTGAGCAGTGACACCGCAAGCACGAGTCCAGGCGGCGATCGATATCGTCGACCAGGTGATCGCCTCGGCGCGGGACAATGGCCCGCCGGCCGACGCGCTCGTCTCCGCTTATTTCAAGACGCGGCGCTATGCGGGATCGAAGGACCGGCGCGCAGTGCGTGAACTGGTATTTCAGGCCGTGCGCCATGCAGCCGAGGTGCCGCCAAGCGGCCGCGCGGCGTTGCTGCCCATCGCGGGCGAGCTGTTCGACGGGGCGGGCCATGGTCCGGCGGCGGCGCGCGAAGGTGAACCGAGGGCCGAGGCCGGTGTGGTGCCGGGCTGGTTGCAAGCTCTGCTGTCGCCGTTGGTGGAGCCAAGTGAATGGCCGGCACTGATCGAGCGCGCGCCGGTCGATCTGCGCGCCAATCTCGCCCGTACCAGCCGCGACGAGATGGCGGCGCATTTCGGGGCGGAGCCGACGGCGCTCAGTCCATGGGGCGTGCGGCTCGCGTCCGATAGCGCTGTCACCGCCGACGAGGCCTTTGCCGACGGCCTGGTCGAGGTGCAGGACGAAGGCAGCCAGATCATCGCGCTGGCCTGCGATCCCGCTCGGCAAGAGCTGTTGGTGGACCTCTGCGCAGGGGCGGGCGGCAAGGCGCTGGCGTTGGCGGCGGCCAACCCTGGAGCACGTGTCATCGCTTGTGACACTAGCCGGGCGCGACTGTCGAAGCTGGCACCACGGGCCGAGCGGGCCGGGGCGCTTATGGAGAGCCGGCTGCTCGATCAGCCGCGCGAGGCGGAAGGGCTGGCGGATCTCACCGGCGCGGCGGATCTCGTGCTGGTCGACGCTCCCTGCTCGGGCTCTGGCACCTGGCGGCGCAATCCCGAGGGGCGCTGGCGGTTGACGCCTGACCGGCTCGATCGCCTGACGGATCTCCAGTTGCGGGTGCTCGATCTCGCCGCGCCGCTGGTGAAGCCAGGTGGAAGCTTGGTCTACGCCGTGTGCTCACTGCTTGCTCGCGAGGGACGCGAACAGGTCGACGCCTTCCTCAGCCGTCATTCAGGCTTCCGGGCCGAGGATATTCCCATGGACGTCGGGCGTTTGGACGGAGTGGGACGGCTTCTCACGCCGGGACATGATGGAACCGACGGCTTTTTCATCGCGCGGTTCCGTGCCACATGAGGGCGAACCCCGCCTGGGAGACGATGATGCGTTTGCTTCCGATTGTTGTTGCGCTTGGGGTCATAGGGGCGACCATCGCTAGTTCGGGCGACACCCAGGTTCCCGATGCGCAGATCAAGCCGCAGTCGCTGCAATGGCAGAAGGCGGGTGAAGCAGCGTTCGCGGCCGGGCAGTATCAGTCAGCCGACGATGCGCTGGAAACCGCGCTGATCATCGACCCACGCAACCGCAATGCGTTCGTCGCGCTGGCACGGGTGGCGCAGAAGCAGAAGCTCTACGGGCAGGCGATCCGCTTCACCAACAAGGCATTGGCGCTGGAGCCGAATGACCCCGTCGCGCTTGGCGTACAGGGCGAGGCGATGGTGGAACTGGGCGCGGTTGGCCGGGCGCAGCAGAATCTCGCCAAGATCAAGACCCTGTGCGGGAGCAATCCTTGTGCGCCGGCGACCAGCCTGTCGGCCTTGATCCAGCGTGGGCCCGCGATGGCCAAGGCCGAATCGCCGGCCGCTCCTAAGAAGAACTGAGCGCGCGGGCGAGGGCGACCCATTCGTCCACGCTGACCGTCTCCGCCCGTCGCTCGGCCGCGATGCCGAGTGCGGGCAGGGCATCCAGCGCGTCCGGCACGCCCTTCAAGCTCTGGCGAAGCATCTTGCGGCGCTGACCGAAGGCAGCGGCGGTGAGGCGTTCGAGGACCGGGTGGCTGACGCCTTCCGGTTCGGCCGCGGGAACGAGGTGAACCACCGCCGATGCGACCTTGGGCGGGGGCACGAAGGCCGAGCGATGAACGGCAAGCGCAATGCGCGGGCTCGAACGCCACTGGGCCGCGACCGCGAGTCGGCCGTAGGCATCATCACCGGGCTTGGCGACGATCCGCTCGGCGACCTCCTTCTGGAACATGAGGGTCAGACTCGACCACCACGGCGTCCACTCGGCGCCAAGCCAGCGCAGCAGCAGCGCGGTGCCGACATTGTAGGGGAGGTTGGAGACGACGTGCGCGCAACTGCCAACCAGTGGCTCCTCGGTGACCTTGAGGGCGTCTTCTTCGATCAGGGTGAGCTTGCCCGGGAAGAGGTCGCCGAGTTCGGCAAGAGCGGGCAGGCAGCGGCGGTCGCGCTCGACCGCTGTGACGCGCGCACCGGCGTCGAGCAAAGCGCCGGTGAGGCCGCCCGGGCCGGGGCCGACTTCGTAGACTGACGCGCCGTCAAGGTCGCCGGGGATCGCAGCGATGCGGGCGAGGAGCTGGCGATCGAGCAGGAAGTTTTGGCCGAGCGCCTTGGACGCGGACAGGCCGTGGCGGGCGATGACCTCGCGCAGGGGCGGGAGGGCGCTCAACCGTGAAGGGCGCGATGGCGCGCGGAGCTGGCGGCCATGCGGATCGCCGCCGCCATCGCCCTCGGATCGGCGCGATCCTCGCCGGCGATGTCGAAGGCGGTGCCATGATCGGGCGAGGTGCGGATGATCGGCAGGCCGAGCGTCATGTTGACGCCTTCTTCGAAATGGAGCGCTTTCAAGGGGATGAGCGCCTGGTCATGATACATGCAGAGCGCGGCGTCATAGCGGGCGCGGGCCGAGGCATGGAACATGGTGTCGGCAGGGTGCGGGCCGGTGACGTCCCAGCCTTCGGCCCGAAGAGCGGCGATGGCGGGCTCGATCACTTCCATCTCCTCGCTTCCGAGCGCGCCATTCTCACCCGCATGGGGGTTGAAGCCGGCAACCGCGAGACGCGGATGGGCGATGCCGAAGTTCTTTTGAAGACCGCGCAGGGTCACGCGTCCGCGCGCTTCGATGAGGCCGCTGGTCAGCCGCTCCGGCACGTCGCGAAGCGGCAAGTGGGTGGTGACAGGTACGGTGCGCAGGGTCGGTCCGGCTAGCATCATCGCCACATTGCCCGGCGACACGCCGCAGCGCTCGGCGACGAACTCCGTTTGCCCGGAATGACTGAAGCCAATGGCGTAGAGCTGGTGCTTGGCCACTGGCCCGGTAACGACGCCGGCGCAGGTGCCCGAGCGGGCGAGGCCCACTGCAAGCTCAAGGCTGTCGAGGCTGCAATGCGCGCCGGCGGTGGTCGGCTGGCCGGGCAGACTGGCGGCAGCGGCGGGCACGGCAAGCAGCGGCAGGCCGTGCTCGAACGCTTCCAGCGCCTCAAGCGGATTGGAGAGGACGACCACAGGACCGTCCCACACCTCCGACAAGCTACGCGGATCGCCGACCGCGACGAACGGTGGCAGGCCAAGCGAACTGCGACCGTCCCACGCCTTGGCGACCACTTCGGGACCGATGCCCGAGGGATCACCCAGCGACACAGCAAGCAAGGGCAGGGGCGAGGTCATCGCGTGCCCCTTAGCGCCTGCAGCCGGGTTAAGGCTACCTCAGCGATAGTCGATGACGGCGTCGCGGCGGAGGTCGCGGAGATAGCGGCGGGCGCGTGCATTGACGCGCTCTTCCTGCAGCTGGGCGAACACCGCGTCGGGGTTGGGTGCGCCGGCGGCCTGGTCTTCGTCACGGCCGCAGATCACCAGCACGCGGACGCCTTCGGCAATGCTGCCGAACGGACGCGTCGCCTGACCGACCTGCATCGGCAGCATCATATCCTGAAGCGCCTGCGGCAGATCGCGCAGCTTGACGCTGTCGGACTGAACGACGTCGCCCTTGAAGTCCGCAGCAACCTTGTCCGCACCGCCGCAGCCGCCGATGCTCTGGGTGGCGGAAGCAAAGCGCTCAAGGGTCGGACTTGCCGCGGCCGACGTGGTGCCGGCCGGGAACGTGATCGAGACCTGCTTCAGCGACAGCACGGCGTTGCGCGGGTCGGCGGTCAGCACCTTGCGGGTGTCCTGCACCGCGATGATCGAGATGCCGCCCGGCACCGGGATCGGCTGGCTGAGCTGGCCCGCCTGCATCTGCAGCAGCGTTTGGGCGATCGGATCGGGAAGCTGCTCGGGACGGATCCAGCCAAGGTCGCCGCCAACCGCAGCAGCCGAGGACTGGCCGTATTGGCGCGCATAGCCAGCGAAGCTCGCGCCCTGCCGCAGCGCGGCGACAATCTGCTGCGCCTGCTGAGCCACCTGCGCCTGGTTGGCAGAAGTGGCCTCAAGGTAGATTTCACCGACGCGATATTCCTGCGTGCCCTTGGACGCGTTCATGCGGTCGATGTACGCCTTGACCTCGTCGTCACCGACGCTGATGCCGCTTTCAATCTTCTGGCGCTGCAGGCGCTGCCAGGCGATCTCGCCCTGAATCTGGCGGCGGATGGAGCTGATCGAGCTGCCGCTCTGCTTCAGGAAGGAGGCAAGATCATCGGGCTTGCGCTTCACGTTCTCGGCGACGCGGGCCACGGTGCGGTCGATGTCCGACGGATTGACCTTGATCCCGGCGGCGTCGGCGGCCTGGATCTGCAGCGTTTCGTCGATGAGGTTGCTGAGCACCTGCACGCGCAGCCGCTCTTCCTCTTCCTTCGGGATCGGAGTGTTGTTCGCGAGCGCAAGCAGGGCGAGGCGGTGATCAATGTCGGTCTGGGTGATGACCTGACCGTTCACGATCGCGCTGGCCTTGACCACCGAAGGGATCGGGCGGCCGAGCACCGTGACCGTCTCCGGCAGGTTCAGCCCGGCTGCGCTGCTGCGAGGCGCGGGTTGCTGCGGTGCCTGCCCACTTTGCGCTGCCGCGACACTGGCAATCGAAGCCAGGAGGGCGGTCGTGAGAAGCATCTTGGCCTTTGCCATGGAGAGCCTTGTATCCCTTGTTATTTCAAGCAGTTCGCGGCGTCTTGCCATTCCCGCGCTGAACCGGCGATGAGCGCCGTTTAGCGGCTCAGGCCCTTCAAGGACAGGCGGAAACTGAAGGTGCTGCCTTCGGCCCTGTCGCCGAGCCGCTCATAATCGCGCCGCCAGCTGATCCCGAAGGAGAGGCAATCGTCCTCGTAATCGAGGCTGAGGCGGTGCCGGACGGCATTGATGCCGTCGGCAATCGTAAGCGGGTCCTCGTCACTGTTGGTAAGGTCGAGCACGGTGGCGCCGAACACGGACCAGAAGCGGTGGAATTTCCAGCGGCCGGCCAGCCGCAGCTCTTCCTTGTCGCGCAGATCCTCGACCGGTCCTTCGATGTTGCGGTTGAGGCGGAGGTAATCGATCCGGGCGTAGGTCTCGGTCGTGCCAACGGTTAGGTCGACCTCGTTGCGGCGGAACGCGAGATTGTCCTTGTCGAGCCGGAAGCGGTGGGTGAGGTCGACGAAGCGGCCGACCTTGATCCGGGTGCGGCCGACGAAATCGGACCAGCGGTCGGTAAGCCCGGTGCCGTTGGGGAAGATCTGTGCGTCGCGGTTGAGGCGGTAGGACTGGCCGATGTTGCTGCTGACGGCCCAGCCTGGGCGGTCGAGCGTCCAGTCGAGGCCGTAGGTGATGCGGCTGCCGTCTTCCCACCGGTCGTAGCCTGGGAAGCGGTTGAGGGCGAAGAGATTGCTGTCCTCGAGATCGACCGAACGGCTGTCCTCGTTCGGAAGGCTGATGTTGGCGGTTGGCGGGGTCACCACCAACTGGGCGCGGGGCGTCAGGCGCTGGATACCGCCAAGCAACTCGCCGGTGAGCGGCCAGCGGATTTCGGCGGCGGCGGCGGCGATCCCGCGGCCGCGCCAGCCTTCTTCGCCGCGGTAGATGGCGGCCGAGGTGAACTCGTTCTCGTCGCTATGGTAGATGTCGCCGCGGGCGTAACCGGTGAGCAGGATTTCCTGCCCGAAGTTGGTCAGGCGGCGCAGGTCCCAGCGGGCGCCGGCGAAGGCGCGCTGGCTGTCCTGGCCCTCGCGGCGAAACACGGCGAGGCTGTTGGCCTGAAGCTCGACCCTTCCGCCAAAGACCGGGTCGGTGAGGCGAACTCGCGCGTCGATGGCGGGCAGCGCGAAGGGTATGGTGCTCTGGACATCGTTCTGGCGCACGCCCTGGAAGGCCCAGCCGGCGATGCTGAGATAACTGTCGAGGTCGATCCGCTCGAGGTCAAGGAAGCTGCGGTAACGGTCGTCGCGATTGAGGTCGTAGAAGCGCGCCACGTCCTTGTCGGTGGCGGCGCGGAGCTGTCCGGTCAGGCTCCACAGCGGCGTAAACTGAAACTTGCCATTACCTTCGAAATAAGCGCGCAAGCCGCGGTTGGTGCGGCTGTCGTCGTAGCTCGATCGGTCGCCGTAGGTGACGAAGGCGCCGAGCGAAAAAGCGCCAAGGCTGTTCAGTTCGCGGTAGCGGCCTTCGATCGCCGGATTGACCGAAGTGTAGAGATGCGGCGTGACCGTGACGTCGCGGTTGGGCCCGAGGCGCAGGTGATAGGGTAGCGACAATTCGCCTCCCAACCGGCGGCTGTAGCGAAGCTCAGGGAGGAGGAAGCCCGAATAGCCCTCGCCGCCGGTGCTCGTGCCAAGGCTGAAGACCGGCAGCAGGGGCAGGGTGATCCCGAACAATTCGAACCGACCGCGCTCAAAGCGGATGCGTTCGGCGGCCTGGTCGTAGCGGACACGGGCGGCGAGGATACGCCAGCTTGGACGGCGCGGGCAGCCGGCCTCGTTGTCGATGCGGCAGGGACTGTAGACGGCATTGTCGAGCGTCGTAACGTTGCCGGTGCGGGTCGCGCGATCTGCGGCCAGGCGGCCGCCGCTTTCCAGCACGACGAGGAGGTTCTCAACCGTTGCATCGCGCAGAGCGTCGTCGAGCACCACCCGCTCGGAGATCAGGCGGTCGCCCTGCGGCTGGACCACCACTACATTCCCGGTCGCGATCACTTCGCCTGAGCGGCGATCCCAGCGGACCTGATCGGCGGCGACGAACGTGCCCTGGCGGTTGATCCTGACCTGTCCGGCGGCCGTGACCACCTCGTTGTCGCTGTCGTAATCGACGCGGTCGGCGGTGAAGGCAATCTCCTGCTCGCTGACCGCGAGAGGCTGCGGACCGGCAGGGGACGACTGGTCTGCGGGGGCGGGCTGCACCTCGGCCGCAGTCTGCGCCCATGCCGCGCCGGGCACGGCAAGCGCGAGCACCAGCGGAAGCGCCGTCCAGGCCGTGACGCCGTATCGCACCCTTTGTGTCCGCCTTGATCCGCCAGTGAGCCCGAGAAGAGGCCGCCTATTGCAGCCTTCGGGTGCCGGGGCAACGGGCTTGGCAGCGCGGGGGGCGCGGGCCTAAGGACGCGGCAACTCTTCCCCCTTGATTGCAGGTGACCTATCCCATGCAGATCCGCTTCGCCGATGTTCTTCCTTCCGGCAGCTTCGCGCTGGTTCTTCCCGTCGCCGGTGCCGAGCGCGGCAACCTCGCTTCGCTCGGCGATCATCGCGCCTCGGTCGAAGCTGCGGCCCGCGGCCAGCGTTTCGAGGGCGAAGCCGGCTCGGTGGCCGAGACCTGGATCGGCGGCAATGGCGAAGCCCAGGTTCGCCGCCTCCTGCTGATCGGGACCGGCAGCGGGTCGGACGGTGCGGCGGCCGAGAAGCTTGGCGGTGCCGCCGTTGGCCGCCTCCTGACCTCGGGCGAAAAGAACCTTGTAATCGATCTCAGCGGTAGCCGCTTCGACGCGGACGCCGCCGCACGGCTGGCGCTTGGCGCTGCCTCGCGGGCGTGGCGCTACGACCGCTATCGCACCAAGCTCAAGGACAAGCAGAAGCCGACGCTCGATGAAGTCGTGATCGTCGGTGCGCCGGCTGGTGCCGATGCGCGCTGGACCGAGCGCTATAAAGGTGTGCTGGCGGGCGTGAAGCTCACGCGCGAGTTGGTCACGGAGCCCGCCAACATCATCTATGCCGAAACCTTCGTCGAGCGCGTCCGCAAGGCCGCCGAAGGTACCGGGCTCGAAATCGAGGCGCTGGGCCAGGCCGAGATGGAGAAGCTCGGCATGGGCTCGCTCCTGTGCGTCAACCAGGGCACCATCCGCGAGCCGCGGCTGCTGGTGATGCGCTGGAACGGTGGCGGGCACGAGACCGACAAGCCGCTGGCGCTGATCGGCAAGGGCGTGACCTTCGACACCGGCGGTATCTCGATCAAGCCGGCGGCGGGAATGGAATCGATGAAGTGGGACATGGGCGGCGCGGGTGCCGTGGCAGGCGCCATGCTCGCGCTGGCCAGCCGCAAGGCGAAGGCCAACGTCATCGGCCTGTGCGGGTTGGTCGAGAACATGCCGTCGGGCAGCGCGACGCGGCCGGGCGACGTGGTCACCTCGATGAACGGGCAGACGATCGAGGTCATCAACACCGACGCTGAAGGCCGCCTCGTGCTGGCCGATGTCATGACCTATGCCCAGCGCGAGCTTGGGGCGAAGCGGCTGGTCGATCTCGCCACCCTGACCGGCGCGATGCTGATCGCGCTTGGGACCGAGCATGGCGGGCTGTTCTCGAACAATGACACGCTGGCGGGCGAGCTTACTGCCGCCGGAACCGAGACCGGCGAGAAGCTGTGGCGAATGCCGCTCGGCGATGCCTACGACCGGCTGATCGACAGCCCGATCGCCGACATCAAGAACGTCGGTCCGCGCGAAGGCGGATCGATCACGGCGGCGCAGTTCCTCCAGCGCTTCGTCGAGGAAGGTGTCGAATGGGCGCACCTCGACATCGCCGGCATGGTGTGGAGCGACAAGCCCGGCAGCACCTATGACAAGGGTGCCACCGCGTTCGGCGTGCGCCTGCTCGACCGGTTCGTGGAACTGACCGCCGAGTGAGGGTCGACTTCTATCAGCTGGCCGGCGCGCCCGTCGACGAGGTGGTGGCGAGCATCGCCGCCAAGGTCGTCGAGGGTGGCGAGCGGCTGCTGGTGGTGATGGCCGAAGATGGCGCACTGGCCCGGCTCGACCGGCTGCTGTGGGACCAAGGGCAGACGGATTTCCTTGCCCACGGCATCGCTGGCGAGGGCGAGGATGCGCGCCAGCCGATCCTGCTGTCGACCACGCCCGACCCCGCCAACGGCGCGCGCAACCTGATGGTCGCGGACGGCGAGTGGCGCGAGGCGGCGCTGACCTTTGAGCGGGCCTTCTACCTGTTCGACGAGGCCAACCTTAGCGAAGCGCGGCAAGCGTGGAAGTTGCTGTCGGGGCGCCAGGGCATCGAGCGTAATTATTGGGCGCGCGAGGACGGCCGCTGGATGCGCAAGGCCTGAGCGCGCCGGCCTGAAACTTGCCCTTGTGCCCCACGGCGGCTAGGGGCGCGCGCAATCCTTCACCCACCACCCTCGAACAACGGAGCCAAACCGTGGCCGTCACGCGCACCTTCTCGATCATCAAGCCCGATGCCACCCGCCGCAACCTTACCGGCGCGGTCACCAAGATGCTGGAAGAAGCCGGCCTTCGCGTCGTCGCTTCTAAGCGCATCCACATGACCCGTGAGCAGGCCGAGGGCTTCTACGGCGTCCACCGCGAGCGTCCGTTCTTCAACGACCTTGTGTCGTTTATGATCTCGGGTCCGGTCGTGGTTCAGGTGTTGGAAGGCGAAGACGCAGTGAAGCGCAACCGCGACATCATGGGCGCCACTAACCCCGAGAACGCCGACGCCGGCACCATCCGCAAGGAGCTGGCCGAGTCGATCGAAGCCAATTCGGTTCACGGCTCGGACTCGGACGAGAACGCCAAGATTGAGATCGACTATTTCTTCAAGCCGGAAGAGATCGTCGGCTGAACCGAAGCGATCTCGGTGACTGGAGGCCCGCTGGAGCGATCCGGCGGGCCTCTTTGTTTGTCCGACATAGCCCGGCAATGGCCACGCGAGACCAATGGCAGGGATGCAGGCAACCTAAGCTGACGTCCGCGATCGGTGGGAAGTTAGGTGCATCGGAGCGGCAGGCTGGATGCGGTCGCGGCGCATGGGCCAGGTCACTTCCGGCCTTGCGGTCGCCGGAATGCTCCTGATCACCCTCTCAATCGTGAACGAAACGCCTGCCCAATGGCCGCCTTTGGTTAGACGGGGCCATTGGGCTTTCGGGCTAGCGCATAAGCATAGGACGGAGCCGTCCTATGCTGGACGTATCAGCCGCGGACCGGTGCGACTTCCGGCGGCGGCGGCGGGGGGGGCGGCACCGGGCAGACGTCGGTGGCAAGGATCACGCTTCCATCCGGGCAGGTCTGCGAGGGCGGTGGCGGGGCAACCTCAGCAACCGGCGGCGGGGGCGGCGGCGGTGGAGGAGGCGGCGGGGCTGCGTCGCGGCTTCCGAAGTTGAAGATCAGGCTGGCCAGCAGGCTGTGTGAGCGGAACCGCTCATTGAACTGCGTGTCGAGCGCGGCGCTGGTCCGCCGCTCCACGAACACCGGCGAGGAGGTTGTGCCGAGGTTGAGGAGGTCGGGATTGCCCTGCACCACCGTGGTCTCGCTATCGCCCAGTTCCAGGCGGTTGGTGCGGAAGTAGCGGTACTTGAGGCCGAAATCGATGTTGTCCGACAGCGCGAAGCGGGCGCCTGCGACGAGCTGGTGCGCCCAGGCATCGTCCCGGTTGCCGAGCAGCTTGGCCCGGGCCCGCCCGAAGCCGCCGCCGGCATAGACGGAGAAGCGGTCGGTGCCGAGATCGAGCAGCGCGTTGGCCATCGCCGAATAGATGGTCATCCGGCCATCGACATTCTCGGTGGTAAGGGCGGGAAAGCCCGGCGCGAACGGGTCGGGCGCGGCCGAGGGACGGTTGAGCGCAGTGCTCAGCGTTGCCAAGGACGCATCGCTGAAGCGATACTCGTTGAGCTTGGCGCGTTTGTAGCCAAGCTCGACCTCGGTGCGGAGGAAGCCGAAATCGTAGCCGGCGATCGCATCCACGTCATAGCCGCGCTTGTAATCGACCCGGATTGCGCCCGGCAGGAGCACATCGGCGACACTTGCGGGGCCTGCCGGAGTGGTCGGCGTCTGCACGGTGGTGAAATCGGCAAAGACATTGGCGCGGTTGGTCTTGGGCGACAGGATGCCGCCTTCGACCCCGAAGTAGCCGCCGCTGTTCTGAGCCGCCGCTGGTGCCGCAATCCCGATCAGGACCGCGCTGGCGAGTAGGTAGTGTTTCATTCCATTCCCCTGTTTTCGTGACAAAGGGGAGCTCGGCGCCTGTGCCCCGAACTCCCCTGATGATCAGCCGGCGGTGCTGACGCGAACGTTGCCGTTCACGCCGGCCGGGAAGAAGCCGCCCTGCTGGGCCGCCGCGGCGGTGAGATAGACGATGTTGAGCACATCGCCCGGCGTCCGGCTGTAGGCGATCGCATTATTGTCGGTAGGCACGATGTTCGACGCCGCCCCGCGCTGCGCAACGCCCTGGTCGACGTCGGCCGGGTTGTCGAGCGTGTCGCGAGCGTCCGAGATCTGCTCGGTCGCCGTGCGCAAGGAGGGCGTCTGCAGCCCCTTGGCATAGAGCACCGTCCGGACCAGCCCCGCGTGATAGGCCTCGGCGGCAAGAATGCCGGCGGCGGCTTCAAGGAAGGTCTTGTTGGTGATCAACGGCGAGGCACCCTTGTAGGCGGTCACCCCGACGTCCTCAAAGATGAAGGCACCGAGGAGGAAGTTTTCGTCGTTGGCGTAAGGATCGAAGGCTTGGCCCGCGCCGATCAGTCCCGCCGCTCGTGCTGCTGCGGAGAAGGCGCTTGTCGGAGTGGCGCTGATGTCGATCGCCGGCTGGGCCACCGCCGCGCTGCCGAGGGCGGAGCGGAGGAAAGCGACGTGCTGGCGCTCGTCGACCGCAATCTCGCGGGCATATTGGGCGACCAGCTGGTCGGTGAAGGTGACCTGACGGCCGCCGGTCACCGCGCCCTGCGTGCCCGTGCCGGTCAGGAGATTGGCGGCAAGGCCGGTCCCGAATGCGGCGAACGAGTAGAATTGCGCTTCGAGATATTCGAGGTTCAGCGCGAAGTTGAGGATGTCAGGGTCCGAGATCGTGCCCGGCGGGTTGGTCCCGGTCGGCGGGTTGGTGCCCGGCGTGCCCGGCACCTGGATCAGCGGGTCGTCATTGCCGCCGCCGCCGCCACCGCCGCAGCCGGCAAGGGCGCCTGCACCAACCAGCACGGCAGCGGTGCTGCTTGCGCGAAGGAAAGCTCGGCGTGCGTCGCGTCGCTTGTCGCAAGCGGCGAGCACTTCGTTCATGGTATCCTGTTCGATCATGGTTCGTCTCCGGCCCGCCAAGGGGCTCATAAATCGGCTCAGTTGGCCTGGCTGGTGCGGATGTTGCCGTTCACGCCGGTCGGGAAGAACCCGCCCTGGGTGCGCGCCAACTGGGTCAGGTAGACGATGTTCAGCACCTCGCCTGCTGAGCGGCTGTAGGCCAGCCCATTGCCGTCGAGCGGGGCGATGTTGGACGCATTGTCGCGGGGAGCGATGCCCTGGTCCTTGTCGGACGGCCCGTCGAGGCTGTCGCGGGCGTTGGAGATGGCCTCGGTCGCCTGCACCAGCGAGGGGGTCTGGATGCCCTTGCGATAGAGCGTCGTGCGGACCAGCGCCGCGTGATAGGCCTCCACCGCGAGAATGCCGGCGGCCGCCTCGAGGAAGGTCTTGTTGCTGATCAACGGCGCCGCGCCCTTGTAGGCGGTGACCCCGACGTCCTCGAAGATGAAGGCGCCGAGTAGGAAATTCTCGTCGCTGGCGTAAGGATCGAAGCTCTGCCCCGCACCGACCAGCCCGGCGGCCCGCGCCGCGGTCGAGAAGGCGCCATTGGGATCAGTGCCGATGTCGATCGCCGGTTGGGCGACCGCCGAAGCACCGAGCGCGTTGCGGAGGAAGGCGACGTGAGCCTGCTCATCCGACGCGATCTCATTGGCATATTGGGCTACCAGGGGATCGGTGAAATTGACCTTGCGGCCGCCGGTCACGGCACCCTGAGTCCCAGTGCCGGTGGTCAGACCCGCGGGAAGGCCCGCGCCAGTCACGGCGTAAAGGTAGAATTGCGCTTCGAGATACTCGAGGTTGAGCGCGAAATTGAGGATGTCGGCATCGGTCACGGCTGTCTGCGCGGTGACCGGCTGCCCGCCTATCGTCAGCGTCAGCGGGGCAGCGACGGCAGCTGTTGCAGCCATCCGGAAGAAATCCCGTCGGCCTTTCCGCCTCTGTTCGATCTTCTCAAGCGTATCTACGCCACGATCTTGAAGCATCAGACTTCCTCTCACCCTGTTGACTACACAATGCATCGGCCAGGCGTGGGCGGGACCCAAGCCTGCTTAAGCAGCTACGGAATTGCGATGGGGTCGGATGCGCGGATCCGAAAAAATGCGGTGGGGTTGCCAACAGAAGTGGGCAGATCGGCGGCTCATTGCGAACCGGCTGCCGCTGAGGGCGGTGACTGAGGTGCTAAACGCAACACTGCGACCCTCCGAAAAGTCACCGACGATTGTTGCTGCTAACAAATCATAGTTAGAGCCAGTTCCTCAGGTTTATAAAGAATATGAAAGAAACAACGCTGCGGAGCATGCGCCGACCAGCGCTCTCGTGTGATCAGACGCTGTTGAGGCTGCCTGCTGCCAGCACCGCGCCAGTCGGCTGACCAGTGGGCGACCCGCCGCTCGGCTCGTCCGACACGGCGATAGTTGCCCCGCTCGCAAAGCGGTTTGCAATTGCGGCGGCGAGGGTTCGGCGCTGGACGCCTTCGTTCGCGATCAGCCCGAGCGAGATGGGCTGGGCGCCCTCGGGGATCAGCCACAGCTGCCGGGCGCGGCCCGACGGCGCTTCGACCCGCGCTGGGGTGATCACCAGCTCGCGATCGTCGGGGCGGAAGGCCACAGTCAGCGCCTCGGGCGCGCCTTCGCCGACCAGCGAGGCGACGAGCAGCGGTGCTGGTCGCGCCTGCGGCAGCGGCGCCCGCACTGGCGCTTCGGGCAAAAGCTGCAGGCCGAGCAGAACAACGGCGGCCACGGCGGCGGCAACGGCCGCGGCCCGCCAGCGGGCGAGTTGCTTCTTCAGAACGGTTACGGTTGCGCCGGGCTCGTCCAACCGGCGAAGAATGCGCGCCCAAAGCTCGGGCGAGGGCGCTTCTTCGGCGATCTCGTCGAACAAGGGCGCAAGCCGTTCTTCCCACCATGCAACCTCGGCCGCAAAAGCGGGATCGTCGGCAGCCCGGCGGCGCGCCTCGAGTAAGTCCGCCCCTTCGAGGAGGCGGAGCACAAATTCCGCGGCGAGGGGAATGTCCTCGCTCATCCTTCGAGACAAGCCTTGAGGCGCTGCAGGCCGCGGCGGATCCAGCTCTTCATGGTACCGAGCGGGACGGCAGCGCGAGCGGCTAATTCCGAATAGGTCAGGCCGTCGAAGAAGGCGAAGCGGATCATGTCCTGCGTCCGGCTTTCCAACGTCGAAAGGCAGTAGCGGATGCGCTCGCCTTCTTGCCGCTCTGCAGCAGCCGCAAAGCCGTCGGGACCTTCATCGGCAATTCCGGCGGCTTCCTCGACGGGCGATGCACCGCCGCGGACCCGGAGAGCGCGCAAGCGATCGATGGCGCGATTGCGGGCAATGGTCGCAAGCCACACGATCGGGCTAGCCCGCGCCGCATCGAAACTGCCGGCTCGCTTCCAGATGCTGAGATAAACTTCCTGCAAAACGTCCTCGGCTTCAGCCCTGTCTTTCAAGATACGCAGGCAGATGCCCATCAGCTTCGCCGAGGTACGTTCATAAACCTTCTTGAGGGCACTTCGGTCGCCAAGCGCGACGGCACCGAGAGCTACAGCAAGGGCTGCATGAGCATCCTCTTCTTGTCTAGGCTGGTTCACGACGCAGGTCTGGCACGCAATGACGGAAATGCAAAGCTGAAGCGGATTATCGCGAGAGACCTGACAGAGGGTGCTGGACAAACCGGGGTGATCGGCGCTCTTTGCGGTGGCCCGACCAACTCGTTGCGCGAACGCCGGCAGCTCGAGATTTCGCAACTGATCGAACGCAGGAGGGAAGCACTAATTGTGCGAACGGGTGGAAAGCAGACGTTCCGCCGTATACCTGTTTCTAGTGCCTTCGCGTTCTCCTCTGCACCGCTTCTTAAAGGTGGCTAAGTGGGTGGCGCTTGCCTTCGGGTGCATCGTCTTCGTCTCTTTTTTGCTGTTTGTCAGCCGTGCGCCGACCCTCGCGCACCAAGCTCGTCCGTCAGCACAGGATTTGAATGCGGCTCGGCAAGTATGGCAGCAGCTGAGAGTTGGTCAGGGCGTTGCTGCGTCAAATGTTCGGATTGACAACCAAATGGTTGCAGGCCTCGCTGCTCTCGCCCGTGACGCCTCAGGTGTAAATAGGATCAGGGCGCGTTTGTCAGAACGGGAGGTTTTTGTAGAAGCGAGCATATCCCTACCTCTAGGACTTTGGCTCAACGGTTCTGCATCAGCATCGGGTTCTCACGAATCCTTCCCACCTGTTCGGGTAACTCTTGGTCGCGTCGAATTTCCCCCCGCTGCCGGGCGCCCGCTTGCCAATCTAGTCCGATCGATACTCCGGCTGCGGGGGGCAGACGTGCCGCCAATCGACCAAATCGTGCAGGGCTTTAGCACCCGCAAGACCTATTTGACTGCGAAGATCATGCTACCAGCGAAGAGCGGCTTTGTTGATGAATTGATTGCCGCCCGAAGCAGCCGGGTGAGCCCCGCCCTTGCGGAGGAGATACTCTGCCGAATGGCCATTTCCCAACGAGCAGAGCCTGTCCAGACGCTCTCCGGATTGGTCCGGCGGACGTTCGCCCGGAGGCCTGTAGTCGATCCTGTCAGCTACAACCGTGCCGCGTTCGTGGCGCTTTCGATGGCGGTCGTAGGTGATCAAGCGGAATCTCTGGTTCGAGGCGGGGCGGAAATTAGGCAGCGATGCGGTTTCCCGCAAGCGGACTTGCTCCTCCAAGGGCGAGCCGATCTGGCGAAGCATTGGACTTTCTCGGCAGCTCTGACTTCAGTTCTTGGTTCTCGAGCAGCGGGGTATCTTGGGGAATGGAAGGAGCTGAAGGATAGCAGCCCGAACGGCTCAGGCTTTTCCTTCGTAGATTTAGCTGCAGATCGAGCGGGAGTGCAGACGGCGCTTAAGGCTCTCGCACCCCTCACGGCTACTGTAACCAGAGCGAGTCTGGGTGGGGCCACCGACGATTATCTATTGCCCAAACTTCTCCAGGAAGCGCCAGAGGGCCTATCCAGCGCATCGTTCGTCGATAGATTCGGAAGTCTCGATCACAAGCAGTACCAGAAAGCAGTTCACCACATTGACGAAGTGCTAGCTAGCGAGAGACCGGCTCTCTCCGAGTGACCCAGCCAGTACAATGTGATTGTCAGCGGACCTTCCACCCTTGATCTCCGGAACAGGCGGAAAGCGGACATAATCCTCTGCCGCCCGGCTTATCTAGGGTAGGCTAATCGCGGGTCGCAACCAAATACACTTTTGCTTTCCGTCAGATAAGAACGCCTGTTCTACCAAGGACTAAGCTAAGTGAACCGTCCCCGGACGCCCACTGGTGAGGGCAGGGCGGAGCACTCACTACATCGCTTCACTCGGCAGGTTCCTTGGCTTGCTCATAGGCCAATCTCATGTCAGTTTGTGATCGGCGGCCCCTTGACGGCTCGGAACAATCCCCAACGGGCCGCCACCCTTCTTGCTTGTAGAAGCCTACACCAAATCGCTGAAGCGCTACGGTCCGGGAGGGTGTTCCTGCTTACCACGGTGAGCAGTTTCAGGTTCAAGGGCAGAAAGACTGGACGAGGTGGTAGCTCTGTCACGTCGGTCGATTTCCCGCATCGCTTATGTACCCGACAAGCGGGTAATCATTCGAGTACGCCCTCCCACTTAAGAAAACGTCCGCTCGCATGCCTTAAGAAGAAACGAGCACTCAAGATTGGCGCAATGTGCGCTTTGCGCCGCAAGCAGGCATAAGGATTTTACAGGAGATATTCGGCAGGCGAAGCAAAGGATCAGCGACAACTCGAACGATCTTCGGGATTGCGACTTCGGGGGGACTGGGAAGATGCATTAGCACCAATCTTAACCTGATACGCTTCATTGCTGCACTGAGATCCGGACGCGTGCGACCGGCGGCCGAGTTCAAGGAGCTGATTGGCCGCTCCGGGCTGAACTCTGAATTCCCGCAATGGGTCGAGATCATACCTCAGCTTCGCGTCGCCTTGCATCCATAGCTAAGGACCTGAAGCGCAGGCTGGCAACTTGCTCGCCGCAAGTTGGCGAAGCGAGGGCTTTAGCGGGGTAACCCACCGCTGGCATGTCGTTTAGCTTCAAGAGGCCCGACGAGAGACTTACAGCCAAGCTGATCGCTCTTGTAAATCTTCATGCTGAAGGGGCAATCAGCGGACGGTTTATACTTGTCACAAAAAAAAGGGGCCTTCCAGTACGCCGGAAGGCCCGCTCCACTATCGTCTTGGGGGACAAATCATAAACTGTCGGGAGGCTTTACAGTTCCCATGTAAGTCTATGAATTTTCTGGTTTGCCTTGATCACGTGAGGGCCTGGCGCGAAGCGAGGCCCTTTAATCCGTCAAACCGCAAGACTGCTTAGGCAGCCTGGTACAGGTGCGCCGTCGCGCTGCGGCGGCGACGCATCGAGAAACCGACAGCGCCAAAGCCGATAAGCATCAGGGCCCAGGTGCCCGGCTCGGGAACAGCGGCCGCGGCGGTGAACGCGATGTTGCCCGAAAGAGCGCCGTTCTGAGTGCCAGGAGTACCCTGGATGTTCAGGGTGTAGGTGCCCGGACCAACAGCAAGCATGTTGCGCACGAAGGTATCATTCGGGTCAGCCAGAACCTGCGAAAGCGCCACGCCGTTCGGATTGGGCAGGCCGGTGCCGGTCAGGAAGATGTTGGAGAAGGTAACGTTGTTTTCAGCCGAGGCACCGACCGTGCCGACAAGCAGGTTCAGCATGCCGGCAACGTCGGTCGTGAACGTCAAAAGTTCAGTAAACGGATTGGCCAGGTTCGAGTCACTGAACCCGATGGTGAAGCTGTTGTTGGCACCCGCGTCGAGAGCCGACGTGGTCGTCGTCGAGCTAACGATCTGAGCCGCCTCAGCGGTTCCTGGCACAGCGGCGGCGATAGCAGCTGCTACCGCGAATTTTAGCGACTTCATGGCAGTCCCCTTGGAAAGGTTAGTGCCAGCAAGGCAGAGCTTCACCGGCCCGTCCTTAACTTACTAGTAAGGACGTTGTTCCTCGCCTGCCATGGTCGGCTCTGCCCCGTCACCTAATGAGCCAAGGCATGGTCGCGGATGTCCGTCCAGGGTCGAAAGAGGATGTTCGGCCGCTAGGTCCGCAAAGGGTGGAGGGCTGGCAAGGAACACCTTCAATGATCTCATGCGTTTGAAAGCAGAAGGTCTCACGGCCTGAGTTTAAGAGTGAACGTAATAAGAGGCAGCAACGCGTGATCTGGCGACGCAAGCGGATTTATTTTCCGCGCAGCTCTTCGCTGAAGGAAGACATCAGGAACACCATTGGACACATCGTAGCCGCTCTACTCGTCCAGGTACTCATCAGTCAGGTCTTGCATGATCTTTGGAGCGGGGCGATCGCTGCCACTCTACTTTTCGTTGGCCGTGAACATGCTCAAGCCGAGTATCGGTGGATAGAGGTGTGTGGCCACGGGCGTCGGAAAGAGATGCCTTGGTGGGGCGGCTTCGACCTGCGCCTTTGGGATCGCCACGCCATAATGGGCGTCCTGGGTCCGGCGATCGCAACCTTCACGGTAGCGCTTGCTTGAGGTAGTCACGGTCACCGAAACAAGCTTCGAAGCGCCAGTGTCCGCGATGGGCCGATCTCAAAGCTCAGGCTGGATGCCGCCTAAGCGTGACAGCAGACGTTGAGCTGAGGACATCCTTGATTCTTGCCGTTGCATTGCGCCGCCTCCGTTAGTGCGTGGAGACCCTAGGCGAGATGTCGACTTATCGTTGCCTTTGCGGTGTCGTCGTCGCTCGCCGCAGGAGCGGAAGCCTTCGGCACGGCTTACGCGAAAGTGGGCTCGCGGCAGACCTCGGCAGAATGCCACCCTGCATTTTGCAAGGCCTCTTCGGAAGCGAAGACGACAAGAAGATCCATGGACTCACCATACTCTACGCTGCCGACAGAGGTGGTGTTCTGATGGTCTGGTCCAGTAACTGGATGACGCACCTTCCTTGCAAGGGCGAGCTGAACGTAGGACTTGTATTCGGGAAGGGTGCTTCAGAGAACGCATCCTGGGGTAGCAGCGATTTTGGTTACGACAAAGTGGGGAATGGATATTCATGCACTCGCACTTTTAATGATGAGAGATTGGCTAACAAAGTTCTTTGAATCCCCGCTGAAAGGTAGGTCATGGGCCTGACCTTAGGTGCCACTCTGCTAAAGAGCTTCGAACTTGATGCTACCAAAGCGGTAACGAAGCTGCGCGATTGTTCAGGAAACCGATAGATGGCTAGAGCAATGCAAAGCTGGGCTGTTGGTCTTGGCTTGCCGCCCAATGCCTATGTGGACCTAGCATCCACTTACCGGCTTGTGCGAAGAAGCGGTCGTCGCTTTTGGAGCAACATGGCCTCGCGAATTTACGACGGGCCATGTTGCTATATCCAAAGATGGTCCGAAGGTTACGCCGTTTGAGCCAAAACACTGGCGGTACGGCGGCGGCGCATCGCAATCCCTATCCCACCGAAGCCAAGAAGCATCAGCGCCCATGTTGCGGGTTCCGGGACAGCTGCAGCCAGGCGAGAAGCACTTGCAGTTACCAGACCCGTATTGAGACCACCTGCATTTACTCGATACGATGTGCCATTCGTCACAAACAGATTGACCGCCGCGCCAGCGGCCGTGCTGAAGCCAAGGCCGTTTCCATCGACGAAGAAGGGGCCAGTAAGGTAGAAGAGATTATTTGAACCCGTCACATTGGCGAGCCCAGTGATTGCGGACCCGTTAAACGTGCCGCTGATGCCCGTAATTGTCTGAACATTATAACCGTTCAAAGGATTAACAGACGAGACGTCGCTCGTCGTTAAGATACCAGCCGCATTCAGAGGACCACCCCCGAACAGGCTCGTTCCAGTGAAGCTGAACATGTATTGTGCTGCGGATGCCGGACTTGCCACAAACAAGCTTGCAGCGGCAGCGCACAGAAGACCTAGTCGGGTGCGTGACAACATTTCAAAAATCCTTACATCGCAGCCCCGGTCTACTTCTGTTTAACCTTACTTAAGGCTAAGACTACGGGGACTAAGGGCTAGGTTTGTGAATACTCCCCAAGTGGGGACGGCTTACATCTAGAGGGCTGATGTCACGCTCGCCGTTCGGCGGTTGACGTCTACTTGCCGCCCGAACCAGACGCTTGCATTTGTTAGCGCATGCCTGCTGCGGCAACCCGTCGCCAGGGGGAGCGACAGGTCGCCGCAGCCCAACTCAGCTCGGGAGAGAGACTGAGTTGGTGACGTGGATCACTCCGTTGGATTGCAGGACATCGGCCTGAGTGACGGTCGCAGTTCCACCCTTGGCGTCGACCAGCACAACTGCGTTACCCTGCATTCGGGCAGTGAGGATGCTACCCTGCACGGTGCGAAGCTGGGCCGTGCCCCGTCCAGCGCGGATCTGCGCCATGAGGTCGCTCGCCGTGAGCCGGCCTGGAACCACATGGTAGGTAAGGATGCTTTGAAGCATTGCCTTGTTCTCAGGCTTTAGCAGAGTGTCCACGGTGCCGGCCGGAAGCGACGCAAAAGCGGCATTGGTGGGAGCGAATACTGTGAACGGTCCTGCGCTGGACAGCGTGTCAACAAGTCCAGCTGCCCTAACGGCCGCTACAAGCGTTGTATGGTCGCGTGAGTTGACGGCATTCTCAACGATGTTGCGTGATGCGTACATGGCGGCACCACCAACCGTTACCGTCTGCTCGGCTTGGCTGTTACTCATGCCATCAGCCATCGTCGTGCAGGCGCCAAGAGGCAGGGCGAAGATCGCAGCAGTCACCAGCAGCGACGTCTTACGTAAGGTCATTTGTTTCTCCCTGGGCCCAAGCCAATGCTTCGAGCACTACAGGAGAAGGTACGGACACAACCGCTATGCGGACGCATAGATGGGTCCGTTTAAGGAGACTGCTCAATCGGTTTGGGTGCGGCATTTCTGCATTCGACCCGTTGCGGACACTACACACCAAGCATCAGCCGTGGACGCAACTGCAGCGGCTTTACCCAGTTACGTTCAGGCAACTTGCATTTAGGTCACGCTGAGGCGGCTATCCCTCCTCAATGTTCCGCGGCTCGAGCCCAATTACGATTCACACAGAAGTTGAGTCTAGCAGTGATCCCAACACTTTGGGTCATTGGCGTGATTAGGAGAAAATGATGTCGGCTGAACTAGGTTTTGTCGCAACGGCCTTAGCAGTTCTCACTTTCGCAACAGCTGCGGCAGCGCAGCCAGTTGCCGAGCTTCCCACGGCTGTCGTAACCTTCGACAAGGTGTGTCTGGCCGGCGGGCTCGATCCGGCTGCGCGTCCGACTTCGCTCATGACGGCAGGCTGGCAGAAGGCTCCCGCTGCAAGCATCGACGTGCGTAAGCTCGGCATCTCAAAGGCGATCGATACCAACTTCGACTTCAGCAAACCTGAGCTGACCGATCAGTGGAACAGCACGATTGATGGCCGTCCTGCGAGCGTCCTTCTGGCCCGCTTTCCAGCGAAGCGCCGCTACACGAATTTGTGCGCCCTGACTGTTGAGGGCGTACGAAATGCCATGCCCTACAGCGATCAGCTGAAAGCGGCATTCGGTACTTTCGGGATCAAGGGCAGGAGCGTCGATTTGGTTCATTACTTCGAGTACGCCGGCAAGGTTGGTATCGAGAAGCATCCGGTTCGCGGCGAGATCTTTACGCGCTCGCAGGCAACTGGGGGCCGGGAAACCATGCATATCTACGTAGCTTACTGAATTACCTTCATCGAGCGACGACAAGGACTATCTCTTTAGGTGGGGGGCCTGAGCAGCCGCTTTCTACCCGTAGCAGACATTCGCGCATCGTCCGCGTAGCGCCCATCCCGGTCATTCCCAGCTACGCCGCCGGCACCCGTAAGCGGACGTTTGTCCAGCTACGTGGCTTATGTCCGCTTTCGACCCATAGCTGACATTGCTGCCAAGCCGATCAGAGGGGCTCTAGCCCTCAATCTGGTTCCAATCGTAACGCTAAAGGAAGTTGAGCTAGGAGCGGTTCGCCGGTGTGGCCGGGCCACGTGTTGCCACGGATCCCTTGATCTTCCGGTGGCCCGCGAATGAACTTCGGCGTTGCTGCGGCGTATGCTCGGGATGACACGAGCCGGGATCTTTCCGACCTTCTTCCTCTCCGGGTTTGAATGCTCGACATTCGAGTGGAAGGATCAGGGCAGGCGAGATCTCGCGGAGGAACTGCAGCACTATTCTCATGCCGATGAGGACTATGCCATGCTGCCTCGCCTCGGCATCGCCGTGGCACGTGAAGGCATACCCTGGCCGCTCGTGGAGCGGTCACCTGGCGAGTATGACTTTTCGGTCATCGACGGGTTTCTTGATGCGCAAAGGCGGCATCAGGTCCTGCCGATCTGGGACCTTTGCCACTACGGCTATCCTGACGACCTCGACCCTTTCAGCGACGCCTTCGCCCAACGCTTCGCGGCTTACGCGCGAGCGGCAGCAGCTTACGTAGCCGGCCGCTCTCATCACGAACCCTTATGCTTCACGCCCATCAACGAACCGACATTCTGGGGCTACATGGGCGGCGAGTGGGCCTGGTGCGCGCCTTTCGGCAAGAGCGCCGATGAACGCCGGCGCTTCACCTTGGCCCTGGCCAGGGCGGATATTGCAGCAGTAAAGGCCATCAGAGCTGATTTCCCCAATGCCCGGATGGTGCACATTGATCCGCTGATCTGGGTGGTCCCACCTGCCGACCGACCCGATCTTGCGGAAGAAGCAAGACGCGAGAGCTATGAGGATGCCTATATCGCTTGGGACGTCATCTCCGGTCTGAAGCATCCCGAATTCGGCGGAAGCCTAGAAATCATCGATATCCTCGGCTTCAACAACTACAGTTTTGGTCAAATGGAGTATCAAGGAGCCGGAAAACCCAACCAACCCCTGAAGGCTGGCGACAACCGTATCCGCCCCTTATGCGACCTGCTCGAAGAGGCGTGGCTCAGGTATAAGCGACCCTGCATCGTGGCGGAGACATCTGGACTGCACGGCGGCAGGCCGGACTGGCTGAACGACGTCGCCTGCGAAGCTCTTGCCGCCATCAACCGCGGGGTCGATCTTCACGGGCTGTGCCTCTTTCCGGCGGTGGATATGACCGATTGGCACACGGGTGAGTGGCTCCACATGGGCATCGCGGACGTGGAGCCGCTTCCGAACGGAACGCTCCTTCGCAAGCCGTTCCTGCCTTACGTCCAGATGCTTCAGCGGTGGCAGACACGCCTCAACCGACCCACCAACTTGGTTGCCGATCCCTTCGACAAGCCAGTCGAACTGCAGGACGTGATCAAGGCAGCCTGTGAGACGGACTTCGCTCCGGATCAGAACTGGCACTGAGAAGCTGATATCAGAGAAAGCGAAAGCGCCATTCAGCGCCAACCCGAGCGGCTCCAATCCGCGGCCAGGAACCGTCTCCTCGTCGCGGCAAAGCCCGGAAAGCGGCCGCTGGTTCAGCTGCCCAGCCAATGTCTGCTTCCGACCCATTCGCGACATTCTGGCTGGCATGTCTGAGTTCAACCCATAAGCCATTCCGGTCGAATCGCTTATTCAACGCGGTGAGGCAGTTTTGCCTTCGAATAAAGGATGGTCAGGCCGAGTTTAGAAGCGATCGCCTCGCAGTACCTCGACATCGGCCACAGCCATTACAATGCGATAGTCCGTGAGCATCGGTCCAATGCGACTGATCAGCGCTTCGGCGCGTGACTTGCCTGTGACACTAATGAAGAGGCACTTGCCTTGGCCACCAACGCCATCGTTGCGCCACCTACCGTGGAGGCCCCTTCCGCCAAGCGTTGGGACGATGGTGAAATGGGTGATCCCAACGGCCTCAGCTTCGTCAGCCAGCCAGTCGGCAAGCTCAAGGTCTGCTATGATTTCGAGCCGCTTGCGCTGTGCAAGTACAGTCATAACCACCTCTCTAGGGCCAAAGACAGTGCGGTGAAGGCCGGAATGCCCAGAACGATGTTAAAAGGGAAAGTAATGGCAAGGCTCATGGAGAGGTAGAGTCCTGCATCCGCTTTCGGCAGAGCGAGCCGCATAGCGGCCGGAACCGCAATGTAAGAGGCGCTCGCCGCGAGGATCGACAAGGCCACTGTACTTCCGACATCCAAGCCAATCAGGTTGCCGACAACTGCGCCGATGCAGCCATTAAGCAGCGGCAATGCGACAGCAAGCAGGCCAAGGCGGAACGTCACGGCGCGACTATCCCGCAAGCGACGCACCGCAATGAGCCCCATGTCGAGCAGGAAGAGGCAAAGAACGCCGGACCAAAGTCCGGTAAACATCGGGGAGATCGCCTTATATCTGGCATCGCCGATGATGGTGCCAATCAAGAATGCACCAAGAAGCAGGACAACGGAGCCGTTGAAGAACACTTCTCGCCAAAGATGCCCTCCCGCACGTGGCTGACTGCGATTACCATGTTGGGCGAGCAATAGCCCTGAGATGATGGCAGGAGTCTCCATCAGTGCAAGCACGGCTACCATGTAGCCGGCTGCAGGAATCCCGCCGCGAGTAAGAACCTCACTCGCCGTGGCAAAGGTAACCACGCTTACAGAGCCATAATGTGCTGCCACTGCGCCGGCGTTAAGACTGTCCAAGCGGCCGAAGCTGCGCAAAGCCAAGAAAGCGAGGCCTGGCAAAACAAAGCTCAAAACAATTCCTGCAGCGCCGGCAGTTAGCATGCCAATGCTCAGACCCGCCTCTGCAACCTGGACACCACCCTTGAGCCCGATTGCCGCCATGAGAAACAGCGACATGGACTTAGCCATTGCTTCAGGGATTGCGAGATCCGAGCGGACTGCGGCAGCAAAGACGCCCAGCACGAAGAACAAGATAACAGGAGAGAGAAGTGTCTCCATCGGCCCCAACGATCTTCTCCAATCCAAATAGCGCAGATAAGCAGTAGAGTGTCTGCAAGGCACTGACGGCCAGAGAAGCTCACTCTTGGGTAGCTGGTTTTGTTCAAGAAGGTCGGCAAGAGTCCACGAAGTTACGGTTGCGCAAGTGCCCGGCTCAGCCTTGCAACCGGTACCTTTGAGAACCCTCGTCCTTGGTCGGCGATGGTTACAATCAGCGCCTGTCGAAGAAGTCGACCCGGCCTGTGTCGAGGTCGTAATAGGCACCTACGACCATCAGCTTGCCTGCTTGCAATGGTTCCGCGAGCAAAGGGTCCGTTCCCTGGCGGAGCGAGCGTGTCACGTGCCTGACATTCATATGGATCACTGCGTCGGTCAGGTCCCCGCCTTTATGAGTTGCACGGGCATCGACGACGGCCGGCAAAATCGGCTGCACCATTCGGGCCAAGGAGGGCGGTAGCTGATCGTTGTTGACGACTAGCTTGGTAGCGGCATCTACCGCACCGCACCGTTCGTGACCCAAGACTACGATGAGGGGTACTCCCAACGCAGCCACCGCATAGGCAAGCGACCCATGGCCAGCATCGTCGACGTAATTGCCCGCCGTTCGGACAATGAACAACTCGCCTAGGCCAGCGCCAAAGAGATGCTCAGGCCCGACACGGCTATCTGCGCACCCAACCAGAGCTGCGAACGGTCCCTGTCCTCGGGCCAGCTCCAGCCGCCGCTTGGTGCTGATGTCCGCACGACTGTCTTGATCGGCCACAAAGCGGCGATTGCCTTCCATCAACCGGGCGAGCGCCTGAGCGGGAGTAAGGGTTGTTTTTGGAGGACTGCCTGGAGCCGGAGCGGCAGTTGCAGTGTCTGCTACCAAGGGCAGCAGAGCGGCAGCACCGATGCCAACAGCACCAGCAGACATGAACGAACGTCGATCGGTATCAAGCATAGTCTTGTTTCCCAGAACTAGACGGCTTCGCCGCCAGTGAGCATCAATCGGGCTTTGATCAACCAGCTGGCAGGCATGAAGGAATTGCGCCGGGCCATTGATCGGGTCGTCCGATGCGGTCCGACATGACGCTCTTGCCAAGGTGGCTAGAGGCGCCAGAGGGGCCCGGTCCGCACGCTCCAAGTACGACGGCTCTACGCAGCTCTCAAGAGAAACAACGCCGATAGGACCAAAGGCTAGGGGATCAAGCCGCTTTTCGTGCCCGGCAGCCCGAAGCAGTTAAGTGTTCATGTGCGCCGCGAATTTCGGCTTCTGACCAAAAGCAGACCTTATCCGATACTATCCTGCGGGCATCTTTCGGCGGTTGCTTAGGGCGCCGCCATGTTCCACCCGATCATTTATACGATAGGCGAGGTGTCGGCGGGTTGTTTGTTCTGGCGGCCGGTGGGAAAACCCAGGCGGCGAAGATTGAACGCCGCAGGGGCCGCTCAAAGACTTGGGAGCCTCATCAGCGCAACCCTGAAGGACTGCATGCTTTCTAGGGTGGCGTTTGGCATTTGTGAGGACGCGATGTGATCAGGCGATGCAAGGGGACCGGCACTGCACTGATGAGCAATCCAGGTGCAAGCTAGCACTATGACTAGCAGAGGTCCTGCGCGTCGAATGACCGTTAAACTGCTCACCCAAGGTCCACCTGTCTCGAAGAACCGCCAATTGTCCTTACCCGAGACTGTCGCGTATCCCTTGCAGATGAAAGACTTATGGATGAGGTGCGCAATAAGAATTTCGTTATGAGAGAGGTGCTGGACCCGACATGGTGCAGCTACATGGGACGACAAAAGCTTGAAGGTACAGGAACTCAAACTGCTCGTGGCAGTAGCTGACGAGCTTCACTTCGGCCGCGCTGCTGAGCGCGTCGGTATTGCACAACCTCAGCTTAGTGCATCCATCCGCCGGATCGAACAGGACGCAGGCTTCGCAATCTTTCATCGGCGCCCGCGGGTAAGTGTTACGTCGGCGGGGTCCGAAATGGTCGACCTCGCAAGGCGACTCTTGTCGGAGCTACAACTCGGCACTGCGAGAGCAAGGGCTATCGCTGCAGGGCAGATCGGCTTTGCCTCGCTCGGCTTCTCACCACCCTCAATGTGTAGCGATCTTCCGAAGATCATCGACGCTTTCCTGACTGAGAATGGAAGTGTCGAGCTCAAGCTGGTCGAAGGGCTTACGGGTCAACTCCGCGAACAGCTGGAGAAACGCGAGCTGGACGTCGTGGTCACGAGAGAGCCGATCTGGGGCGAAGGACTTCAAAGCGTCAGGTTTGCTTCCGACTGCATGAACTTACTGATACCTGCGGGGCATCCCGCTGCGGCTCACGAGCTTCCGGACCTCGCGACACTGACTAACGAGGACTTTGTGCTGTTCCCTCGCGCTTCAGCGCCGCACTACCATGATCGCATTATGCTCTGGTGTCGGGAGAGAGGCCTAATGCCAAAAATCACCCGAGAAGCGGAGAGCTGGTTGGCGCTCCTCGGGATGGTAGGGGCAGGAATGGGGCTGTCTTTCGGCACAGAGTTGTTGTGCCGCATTCCTTTTCCCGGAGTGGAATACCGCAAACTTGGACCCGAGCCCTTGGATGTGAGCTTCTGGTTGAGCTGGAACACAGAGCAAATCTCACCTGCTTCGGCTCAACTGCTACGCCACCTCCGGCTGAACGGTCGTCACACGAGCGGCTAGCAAGCGTGATCTTAGGGTCACGCCTGACAGGCGGCTACAGCTGCTTCTGTGCTCTAGACGCGAGAAGGAGGCGCTGCAAACGGCCGCAAGTCCCTGTCTAGTTCAACATCTGCGAAGGTCCGCTACCGACCCAAAGCAGTCGTTCGGTGACAGTGCTTGGCTTAAGCTGCGGACAGTGCGAGCTTGGGTCTCATGTCGGAAGCCAAGGACTTCTTTGAACCGCCGTTCTACCGCCCTCCATCGGACTTTCCGTCGCTCGGAGCTTTGCTCAGGCGCGGAATCTCGGATCCGGCCTCCACCATTCCTTCCTCAGTCTATCATGTCCGCGCATTGAAGCTCAGCCGGGCTGGTCCGATTGTCGTGAGTCATCCTGAAGCGGTCCGGGCGGTGTTGCTCGACAAGGGTGAGACGTTCGGCCGCAACCGTCAGCTTCGAATGCTAATGCGTCGTGCCTGGGGCGACGGTCTCGCGGGTGTGGAAGGCCCTGCGTGGGAACAGCAACGGCGTGCGGCATCACCTGCATTTCGGCCGCAAGCAGTGCATGCCGCCGTTCCCGAGATGAGGGCGGCTGCTGAGCGTGGTTGCAATCAGTGGCGGAGCGGCGATGCAATCGACTTGTTTGCCGCAATGGAGCAGATCGTCACCGGTGTGATTACATCGACGCTGCTGTCTGGCTTAAGTGACCTGGATCCCGAGCGTGTGGCGAAGGACATGTCGCCCTTTGCGCAGGAGGTCACACGCTTTGGCGCGCTTGACGTGCTGCCGTTGCCGGAGCGAGCGATCAATCTGCTTAGGGGCTTAGGCCGCACCAAGGAGGAAGCTCGTCTGCGCAGCTTAGCCACAAGACTTGCTCAGCTCGGCACCAGAGAAGATGGTAGGCACCTGCCAACACTGTTGCGAAACGCGGGGCCAGTTGAACAGAACATGCTGGGGTTCATGGTCGCAGGGCTCGGCACCACTGCGCTTGCTCTCGCGTGGGCGACCTACCTCCTGGCACGGTTTCCAGAGTGGCAGGAGAAGGTGCGTGAGGAGGCAAGCACCTCGGGCATCGTCACCGATGAACCCTCCGTCACCCGCCAAGTGGCTCAAGAGGCACTTCGATTGTACCCACCTGCGCCTATACTGGCTCGGGCGGTGATCAGACGAACGACCTTGGAAGGCATTCAGCTTCGGCCCGGGCAGATAGTGATTATTCCCATCTACGCCATACACCGCCATCGATTGTTTTGGGACCGACCGGACTCATTCGACCCTGAGCGCTTTCACGCATCCAGGACCTACGATCGTACGGCTTTCCTGCCGTTTGGTGCCGGCCCGCGCCTCTGTATCGCTGCCTCATTCGCACTGACAGAGATGACCGCCATCCTTTCGACCCTTGTGCAGCGATTCCGATTCAGTCGAGCCGGTGAGGAGCCGATCGTCAGCCTTCGGATTGGCACCTTTTCCTTGAACGGCCTGAACGCGACAGTGGAACGATTGAGATGAACAGAGGGCGTCGCTTACCTCAGTGCTCGGCGATGTCCGCTTTCCACCCATAGCAGACACTCAACTCAGTCGGCTGAGAACCCTTTCGAGCAACAGCTCGCAACGCCTTACGGTGGGCGCGCTGTCATTCAGCCCGTGCCGATCAAGAATGGCATACTCGACTACCCGGGCACGGGCAGGAAATTGCCGCCATGTCAGGTCGATGTGTTTGGGCGGATCCTGTTCGGGATCGATGTTCCAAAAATGAGCTTCGATCGAAGAGCCGGTATCAACCTTTCCTGCGACGATCTCGAATTGCGAAAAGAACCGCTGAACCAATCGCGCGGTCGGGTAGCACTGACCCAAGGCTGGATTGTTCTCCTGATGAACGCCGAGGTACGCCGTGTCTGGCTGCCAGCTTTCCTCGACCGCGAGTTGAAGCTGCGTCATGGAAGGCAGCGGGTGAACTGAGTTCATAGCCACAATCTTCTGCAACCACGACGTGTCCACAGATCCTAGCTCGCGCTTAGGGCTCCCGTCGCCTTCCATTGATCAATCAGCAGTTGGAAGATGATCGATTGGATCGGGTGAGCGAAAGAGACACCGACTTTGCCACCCTCGACCCAGCGAACTTCTGATGGAAGCGGTTGTAGACCGCAAAGCTGCACCCACACCGTTTCACCTTCCCTTGGGGGACTAACGAACTCCAAGCAGCAACCGATTTGAGAGATGTCCGAAGCTTCCATGCGTTGGCTTGCTCGTCCTTGCCGACGGACGAGCACGCTTAAACGACTTTGATAACGCACGGCCTTCCTGGGCCAATAAGCTGGAGCCCTAGGCTCGACTGCAAAGGCTAGTCCCGCATCTTCGCCGCGGCGCCACACAACAGTGCTTTCGATGATGCCTCGTCTAGCGACGGAAAGGCGTAAACGCTCGCCTTGCTTAAGTGGAGCAGCAGTTTTGATCCGGCACCCACTGTATGAAAGATTGGTAATGAGGAAATCCCAAGCAGCCTCGTCTGCCTCGCGGGCGAACCAACCGTGAAAACTCGCTGGCCGGCGCTCTTCGCGCGGCTTCATCTCTCTGGTCTCGCAACCATGGAAGTCAGATGAGTATGCGTTCATCGGCCCAGACCTTCGTGAAAGCGGAGACCGGCCTTGCCAAAGATGGTCCAACGCACTTGCGCTCGGAGCTCATTAGTCATTGGCAGAACGATCGTGACCCATTCGCCAATCCTGTACGTACCGGTGACACAGCAACCATCGCCTGTGAGGTCCGTGACCTGTACCTTGTGACTACCACCGCGCACAACGACATCCGCCTCGATTGAGACAGGTATGCGGTTTGCTCGAGACTTCATGTGCAAGCCTGGCATGTTCATCTCCCCAGCTTGCACATAGGTCATTAGCAATGAAGGCTTAGATAGCGATCGTGGTAAAATGCCGTTTAGCCTTTCGCGCTATTTGGCTTCGGGGATCTAGATCCTCAGTGATGCTTGGAAGAGCAATTAGTAGTGTGGCGTGTGGCGTATGTTCTGGAAGACAATGATCGCCGTTAGCATTTTCGTGCTGGCTGGGTGCGAAAGCAGCGTGGAGACGAGATTCGCCGCGACTTGCGCTGGTGATGGTCCAAATGGTCCGGTGGAACACACCTTCATCATCGATGGCGTGAAGAGCGTCATCTTCGAATACAAGGACGGCTGGCTTTATGGCCCGCGCAGCGGTCACAAGGTTACAATCGGCAAAGGGCAAGTGAAGGATGATGATGGACTGGTCATCGACCTTGTAGCGGGCATCGGCGAACAGACATGGACTCGGCCCGGGCTCTCAGACTTTACTCCCTCGAATTTCACCTACAGCAGGTGCGTTGACGGACCACTTCCGCAGATCAAGGGCCACTCAGGCGGCGTCGGCGTCATGCCGTGGAAGCTTGAAGGCAACCTTACGCCGGCAGGATAGCAGCGTAGGCGAGCGCCGATGCGACACAAAGCTTGCCGCAAGGGAAAAGCAACTGCGCGTGAGCCTTGTGGGTGTCGGTTTGTCCACTTTCCTCCCAGTCCAGACATTCAGGTCGAACGTCTGACATCGACCCATTGAGGACATTCGCTGGCCGTGCGGTGCGAGCCTATGCGCACCGGTAGTGGTCAAGTTCCCGGCTACTTTGCGCCTTCCATTTCGCTACTAAGAGTTTTCGCGAGACGGAGCATTGGGCTGATCGCCAAGGACTTCGTCACCTAGCTGCTGTCCACCGTAGTAAGCTTGTTCTGTCTGACCACCATGTCCACTGAATCGGTCTCGACCCTGCTTGCTGCCGTTCTTCCCGTTATGAGGATTCGGATAAGGCCCGCCATCGGACTCACCCTTCGGGCCGCGCCTGCTGGCAAGCTCTCCGTTCTCGTCTGGCATGGCCATGCGCGTACCCCTGCCATCAGCCTGCATAGGAACCTTACCAGCCATTGCCTGTCTCCTGAGGATGTGAATCGGAGAACCGGCAATTGTCGCCTGCGTTGCATCGGCTGACCTAGGTTAGAGAGTTTGCCCGCAAGAACCTAACTGGTCACTTCGACCCGACAGCGGACTGGGCCTAAAAGTAGGCGACTTCGGGATTTTGACCTGTTTCAGCCGAAAGCCGTCGTTCCGCTATCAACCATCACCGGTCGTTCAGCGGCAGCGGGGGATGTCCGCTTTCCACCCAAAGCGGACATCTAGGCCGATGCCTCAGTTCGACCCGAAGTAGACATCCAAGTCCATCAAGTCGCCCGGATTAGGCGGTGGCCTCAAGGATCAGGGCGGCCGCTGCTGCCGGCTCATCCCACATGGGGAAATGCCCGCTATGCTCAAACCAGGCGAGGCGGGCGCCCGGGAAGGCTTGAACGGCACGACGGGCCTGCACCGGCAGACATAGACGGTCGTGCCGACCCCTTCCGATAGTGACGGGACCGGTGCTGGAAGGGCCGACCTGCGCTGGGCCGGTTGAGAGGTCCTGAAGCAGTGGATCTACAGTCGGAGTGCGGGCGAGGCTCTCGAGTTCGCCCGCAACGAATTCGCCGTTGAGAGCCCAAGGGCGAGCGGAAAGCTGCGCGAGCAGGGCGCTGCGACTGATTGCGTTTCGAGATAGCGGCCGGATCGCAGACCCTAACGTTCGCAGCAGCATTGCCGAGGCGCTGAGGGTCGATCCTGCCCAGCTACGTTCCCAACCCTGCCAAAAGCCGCCGGGATCAAGCGCGATAACCCGTCCGGTGCTGCCGCGGCGGGCGAGTTCGAGCACGATCCGCCCGCCTAGCGAACTACCTACCATGTCAACGGTGCTCAGGTTTTGCTCGCCGAGCCAACTCTCTACGCTGCGGACGAGACCAGCGAATGTGCCAGAGTCGGGCTCGGCGGGAGTGGCGCCATGGCCCGGCAGGTCGACAAGAATAGTCTCGCGAACGCTCTCCAGCGTACGGAGAACGGGCGCCCAAGCGTTGCGAGTACTACCCAGGCCATGGACGAGAAGGAGTGGGGGGCCGGAGCCCCGGCGTTCAAAAGCGATGGTCATGTAGTGCGAACGCGTCAGGAGCGCGGCTGGGGGCGATGGAGCTTAAGTCTGCTTTCGACCCATTGCAGACATAAACTCACTTAAGGTGGCAGCAGGGGGCGCGTCGCGTGCACCTGCAGACCGATCAGTGTTCGCTCTGGGTTGAAGGAGACGTTGGAATTACAACGAGCGGATTGGCCATCACACCAGGCAGATGTGGCACTGTAAGCCGTCTGGTCTGAAGTCGAGGTCAACCTTAGCACCTAGCTCTGCGGCGAGGCCTCGCCTGATTAGTCGCATACCAAAGCCGTTGCGATCCGGAGGGGCAACTATCGGCCCGCCATTCTCCGCCCATGTGAGTTTCCGCGGGAAGCCGTGACCATCAGTCCATGACACATCAACGCTGCCGCTCTCGTTAGATAGTGCGCCATACTTGACCGCATTCGTGGCAAGTTCGTGCACCACCAAAGTCAGGTTCACAGCTGTCTTCGGAGCCACGGTCACCTTGGGCCCTCGCAGAGTTACGCGACCAACTTGGAGCCCGAAGGGGAGCAAAGCCTTCTGAATGACTACGTTTAGCTCAGTATCGGTCCAGTTGTTGCTGGTAAGTAGATTGTGGGCACCGGAGAGCGCTTGAAGGCGCTGCTCGAACAACGCAGTGTCTTCCTTGCTCCCAGTTCGGAACGTTTGCTGAGCTAAGCTCTGGACTACGGCCAAGGTGTTTTTCACCCGGTGATTCAGCTCTGCAACGAGTATGTCTCTCGCTTCCTGCTGTCGTCCAATTTCCTGCTGGTAGAGAGCCACTGCGGTTACGACTGCCAATTGGCATAGGCTTGCAACAACCATCGTCCAGGTGTCAGCCGCACTCAACAGATTGAAGGAAAAGGCTGGTTCATAGATCAGGTACCAAGCGAGAAGTTGACCGACGACAGTGGCCACAAAGCCAGTGCGCCAACCTCCTAAGATCGTCGCGCAAACAACAACCACAAACCCGAGGGCAAACGGAGCCCTCGGTCCCATTAAGGGGACGAGGGCCATCCGAGCGAGTACGCCCATGCACGCTAAGGTAGCCCCAATCGCGAGCCCTGTGAGCCATGGCGGAGCATGACCAGCAAGGCGGTCTGGCAAGCGGGTATGTAGAAGCAGTTTGATATCTTAGCCCCCTAAGTCACAGCTCCAAACCACTGCCCGACTATCGGTGACGCGAGTGCTCTACAATACCTTCCTACGACTGCTCCGCCAACTGCGACGAAGTCAGACTTGGCCTAGACCAGCGGGTTCGGCGAGGTCGGCAACGCGCTGAATGGGCGTCCGCGTTCATGCCCTTGCAGGCAACACAGCCCAAGAGCCGCCTTGGTCCTGGATGCTGGCGCCGCAATGAGCGGCAATGCAACGACCTCCTCGCATCAGGTTAGAAAGCGCAGCCAAGATGATTGCTGCGGATGGGCACGAGACCGAGGTGATGATCTTGGACGTGTCCGCAGTAGGCTTTCGCCTTGAACATGCCGACGACCTTCAAGCGGGCGATCGCATCACCCTTGTCACTGCAAAGGCAGAAAGGATCCGTGCTTCGATTAGATGGAGCATTGGCAAGGAAGCTGGAGGGACCTTCGACGAAGAACCGACGGCCCTTGCCTGAAGCCTTGCAGGTCTGGAATGGCCGGCGAGGAGACATTTGGCAGATCGCACAGGAGCGTCGGACCAACCGGCGGGCTATCCCGCTGTTCTAATCCAAGTTAGGGATCATCGCTCATGCAAACGAACAGCCCCGCAGATGCGCAAGACGATCGACGGTTGGCTGCTCTTGAGCGATACCGGGTTCTGGACACGCCGCGTGAGAGTGGGTTCGATGACCTAGCTCTACTCGCTTCGGAGATCTGCGGAACGCCAATCGCAGTGGTCAATCTGATCGGCAGCGGGAGGCAATGGTTCAAAGCTGAAGTTGGACTCGGCGTGGACGAGACGCCGCTAGACACGTCGTTCTGTGCCACGGCCATTCTCGAAGAAGACTTCTTGATTGTTCCCGACGCAACCAAGGACCCCCGGTTCGCGTGCAACCCGCTTGTTACCGGTGAACCTGGTTTGCGCTTCTATGCTGGCGCGCTCCTGAAGACCCCCGAGGACGTGGCAATCGGAACCTTGTGCGTGCTCGACTACGAGCCGCGGATGCTTAGCGAGACCCAACAGCGCGCACTTCGGCGGCTCGCGGGTCAGATCATGGCTCAGCTTGAGCTAAGGTTGCTTCTTCTTGATCGCCAAGCTGCCAACCAAGAGATGGAGCGTCGTATTGAGGCAAGCATCCAGGAGCGCAGCCTAGCTCAAGTCGAACGCGACCGTGCGTGGGCGCAATCACAGGATCTGCTCGCGGTCGTAGATCAAAGTGGGGAGTTCATCGCGGTTAACAGTCAGTGGACGTCGCACCTGGGCTGGGACGAACAGGACCTGATCGGGCGCTTGTTCGCCGACTTTACGCATCCTGAGGACCTTGAGGGTGCGCTGGCTGCCTTCGCCGGAATCTTCGAGGCGCCGCTGGTGACGCCGTACGAATACAGGCTAAGGCACAAGGACGGTGGCTTTCGATGGTTTGCGTGGACAGCATCGTTTGCTGACGGTCAGGTTTACGCAAGCGGCCGCGCCACGACCGCGCAGCATGAGCAAGCCGAAGCGCTCGCTTCTGCAGAGGATGCATTGCGGCAGAGCCAAAAACTTGAGGCCATAGGCCAACTCACTGGGGGAGTGGCGCACGACTTCAACAATCTCCTGACGGTCATCCGTGGTTCGGTAGATCTTCTTCGCCGCGACGACCTCAGCGAGGCGAAGCGGGTCCGCTACATCGATGCAATTGGCGACACCGCCGACCGAGCTGCCAAACTCACTAGCCAGCTTCTCGCATTCGCAAGACGGCAGGCGCTCCTTCCGGAGCTGTTTGACGCTGGAGCCTCCCTGGTTGCTGCAGCCACCCTTCTGCAAACAATGACGGGCTCCCGGGTAACACTTGACCTCCAAGTGCCTGACGAGCCTTATTTCATCCTAGCTGACCGAAGCCAGTTCGACACCGCAATCGTCAACATGGGCATCAACGCTCGCGACGCCATGCAAGGTGAGGGGCGGCTCACCATTTCAACTCGCGCCGTGTCCAGCATTCCACCTATCATGGGTCAGAGCGCCATTGACGGGGAATACATCGCAGTGACGATCGCCGATACGGGTGAGGGCATCCCATCGGACCGGCTAAGCCGCATCTTTGAGCCGTTCTTCACTACCAAGGAGGTGGGGCTGGGAACGGGGCTCGGGCTTTCGCAGGTGATTGGCTTCGCCAAGCAATCGGGCGGCGACATACGGGTTGATAGCGTCGTAGGCGAAGGCACTGAGTTCACGCTTTATCTTCCGCGCTCTCAAGATGGCCCGAAGCTAGTGCGAGAAGACAATGAGAACCAAGCTCGCATCCTTGGTGAAGGAGCCTGCGTGCTAGTTGTTGAAGACAACGAGCAAGTCGGGGAGTTCGCTACGGCGGCCCTGAAAGAACTAGGCTACTCGACCGAACTCGCGACCGATGGCTTCAAAGCTTTAGCAGCTCTGAATGCACGGCCTGGGCGATTCCACATCGTGTTCTCCGATGTTGTCATGCCCGGGATGACCGGGCTGGAGCTTGGCCGGGCAGTCCGTGATCGGCATCCCGACGTGGCCTTTGTTCTGACCAGTGGATACAGCCATGTGCTAGCGCAAGACGATCGGCATGGGTTCGAGCTACTGCACAAACCCTATTCCGTTGAGCAACTATCACGAGTGCTTCGCCGAGTAGTCTTCTCGTGCGCTAACCAATAACCGGCCGTAAGCAGACATCCGCGGGTCAGCTGAACGATTGGCTGGAAAGCCGTTCAGGCAGCAAGGAGCAGACAGTCCGGTTCCGGCCAGGAGCAGCCATCTAACTCGCTTCAGCAGATGTCCGCTTACGACCCATTGCGGACGTTCAAGCTGGCATCCGGCTGCGACAGCTAAGCGCCCGGTGCGGACGCTCCACCCACGCGCACCGAAAGCCGTCAGCGGACATTCTGCTAGGTAAGTACGTAAGTACGCAGCTGGAGCGCACGCTGTCTGGGCCAAGACGGTGTTGCCTACTTCACTGGGAGCCCTGCTCCGTGGCGCTCTGCTTTCGTAAGTGACGCATTCTTCAAGCCGGAGGAGTAACGATCTTGACGAAGGCAAGTAGGCAACGCACGCCATGTGGGATCCAGCGGCCACATTTTAGACAAGAGGTTCAGCGTGCCTAAAGCCGTCGTTCGGGACGAGAAAACGGTCGAGCGGCTCTTCGGCCTGCTGGAGCAATCACCCGGCGCGATCTTCATCAAGGACGCTCAGGGGCGCTACACTTACGTCAGCGCGAGTTTCTCGGCGCTCGCTGGACGTGCAAAGGAGGAGATCATTGGGAAGTCAGACTTTGACCTCTTTTCACGCGAATTGGCCAACAGCTTTGCAGCTGAGGACGACAGCGTTCGGTCATCGGGCCAGCCCATGCGCTTCGAAGAGCAATTCAGCTACCAGGGTCAGCAGCTCTCCTTTCTGACCCACAAGTTCCTGCTTCCCAGCGGTGAAGTAGCCAGCATCGCCCTTGACCTCACCAAGCAGAAAGAAGTGGAGCAGGAGCTCCGCCTCAGCGAAGAAAGGCTGCTTCTAGCCACAGAGGGTTCCGGCCTCGGGACCTATGATCTTGATCTCGCAACTGGTGTCGGGACCTGGTCGAAGCGGGCCATCGAAGTGCTCGGGCTTCAGCCTTCCCGTTCCGGTACGGCCAGCTTCTCGGACTGGAATGAGCGAGTCCACCCGGACGACAAAGAGGAGCTTGCCCGTCAGCATGCTGAAGCAGAAGGACGGGGTGGACCGTGGCAAGCAACTTACCGGGTCGTCCGAGCTGATATGGGGAAACTCTTTGGCTGAGATGCCATGGCGCCTTTCCTACAGCGCGAAGTGGTAGCCGCAGATCCATCGGCGTGGTGGCGGATGTCACTGAGGTAGTTCTAGCGGAAGAAGCGGCGCGTGCAGCTGAGGCAGTCGCCCTCGAACAACAACTTCAACTCATCACGCTTGCAAATGTGGTGCCTGCTTTCGTGTGGTTCGCGAGCCCCGACGGCAATCTGAACTTCCTGAACGAGCGGTGGTATGAATATACGGGTCAGACGCCGGAGGAAGCGCTGCCGGATGGCTGGGCGCTGACCTTGCATCCCGAGGACGCAGTTCTCACTGGCGAGGTCTGGAGCTCAGCGCTCGCTAACGGTACTCGGTACGAGGTTGAGTGCAGATACCGCCGTCATGATGGCGCTTACCGCTGGTACATCGCCAGGGCCGAGCCGCAGCGAGATGCCAATGGGCAGATCCTCCGCTGGTTTGGCACATCTACTGATATCCACGAGCGCAAGATCGCTGAGCAGAAGCTACGCGAACTCAACCAAGATCTCGAAGCCAGTATCGAGCAACGCACAGCTGAGCGCGATCGCATGTGGCGGGCTTCTCGGGATCTGCTCTGTGTGGCACGCACAGATGGAACGCTGCTTAGCGTCAATCCAGCTTGGGAGCGCATACTTGGTTGGTCCGAGGAGGATCTCGTCGGGCGCGTGGCCGCAGAGATAAAGCACCCTGATGACGAGGAGCGCACCCAAGCCGGCTTAGCTCAGCTTGCTGCCGGTATGCCTATTGACGGGTTCGAGGATCGCTACCGCCACAGGGATGGGTTTTGGCGCTGGATTTCGTGGTCAATCGAGCCTGCCGGCGAGCTGATCTACTGCGCAGGTCGCGACGTTACGGCCGAGAAGGAGCGAGCCAAGGAACTCGCCGATTTGGAAGCCGCCCGGCGTGAGGCGGATGCACTCTATCGCGCCTACTTCGAGAATACGGCGGAAGCCCTGTTTGTAGTCAGCGTACTTGAGGACGGCGGCTTCGCCATTGAAGACCTCAATCCGGCCCATCAGTCGAGTATCGGGCTCCCGCTTGCTCAGGTTCAAGGCAAGCGCATCGACAGCGTGCTACCCACAACGTTAGCAGAGCCCGTCATTGAGCATTACCGAGCGGCGCTCGCTTCGGACGGCGTCCATCAGTATCGAGAGTTCTTCGAGCTACACGGTCGAAGAACTTTCTGGGACACCGTGTTGGTACCTGTGCGGGACGAGCGTGGGACTATCGTACGGCTCATTGGGTCAAGCAGAGATCTGACCAATCAGATCGCGGCTGAGGAGCAACTCCGGCAGAGTCAGAAGATGGAAGCGATGGGCCAGCTTACCGGCGGCGTTGCCCACGACTTCAACAATTTGCTCACTCCCATCATTGGCGCGCTGGACATGCTGCAGCGGAAAGGGCTTGGGGGCGAGCGCGAGCAAAGGCTTATCGAAGGCGCCGCGCAATCGGCTGAGCGAGCTAAGACGTTGGTTCAGCGGCTGCTCGCATTCGCTCGCCGACAGCCCCTGCAACCCACGCCCGTCGACGTTGGTCAGCTGGTGCAAGGGATGGCTGACCTGATAGTCAGCACCATTGGGCCGCAGATCAAGGTCACCGTTGAAGTGGGCGATGACCTGCCCCCAGCGAGGGCCGATCCCAACCAGCTCGAGATGGCACTTCTGAACCTCGCAGTTAATGCCAGAGACGCCATGCCCGATGGAGGAAGACTTCGCATAACAGCGGATGTCGCAACTGTAGGTCCGAACCATCAGTCTGGCCTGCAACCCGGCCGCTATCTGCACCTATCCATCGCTGACAATGGCATTGGGATGGACGAGGCCACGCGTGCGCGCGCCATAGAACCATTCTTCTCAACCAAAGGGATCGGTCGGGGAACCGGCCTGGGCCTTTCAATGGTGCATGGATTAGCCTTGCAGCTTGGTGGCGCCCTCACCATTCGAAGCACGCCAAGAGTCGGCACGAACATCGAACTCTGGCTGCCTGAAAGTGAGCGGGCGCAGTTGGTTGCAGCGGCAGCGCCGCAAGTGTCGGTTCCGAGAGGTCAGGATAAGGTCTTGCTTGTAGATGACGAGGACCTCGTCCGTGCCAGCACCTCGGACATGCTAAACGACTTAGGCTATGCAGTGCAGGAAGCCTGTTCTGCGGAAGAAGCCTTGCAACTCCTTGCCGATGGCTATGAGCCGGAGGTGATCGTGACCGATCACCTAATGCCAGGCATGTCGGGAGCAGACCTTGCCCGTGAGGTGCGCGAAGTGCACCCTCAAGCGAAGGTGCTTCTGATCTCTGGGTATGCCGACGTTGAAGGCATCGCCGTGGACCTGCCTCGGTTGACGAAGCCTTTCCGGATTAAAGATTTAGCGCAAAGCCTAAGCGAGCTTGAGTGAGGTCGTTCTAAAAGACTCCGTCGGTGCGTAGCAGAATGTCCGCTACGGCCACTTGCAGCCATTCGGCCTGCATAGCGAATGTCCGCTTTCCACCCAGTTCGGACATTAGCCTTCGCAAGCGATGTACACTTGCAGGGCGGCAAATCCCTGAGGAAGAACCGAAAACGCTGCCTGCCCGCTCGCCAAGCCAGATCGTGCCCGCATCTACAGTCAAGCACTTGAAAAAAGGCAGGTGAAGGTGGCGCGATGGGCCTCTGCATACTTTGGAGCTATCGCCGACATGATCAAGAGAAGTGGCTGAGCTTATGTCCGCTCACGATTAATCGCGGACATTCACCGTCAATGCGGAAAGGTCGGCTTGCCGCCCTTTCCAGACGCTGGGAGTTGCTGGCCGCTCGCACGTAAGCAGACCCTCATGCAGAGAAAGCGTGTCAGACCAATATCGGAGCTAATGCATTTTCCCAGTCCTGCTCCCCAAAATCACAGTCCCGGAGATCGTCAAGTTCTAGGTGCGGGAGTTTGGCGCGCTGCTTAACGACCTCCCAGCTTCTAGTCAGCGTTTGGTAAGGCTTGCGAGTGGCCAAATTCGGCAGAACGTATGGGCAGTCACCAAGTCGCGGCAACTCGCTCATCAGCTTCAAGGCAGCAGCGTTTAGCGAGTGTTGACGTCTGCCGCTGCCATTCGGCAATGTGATATGCCAAGTCGATCCTTCAAGATCGATATCGGTCCATCGCATGTTAAGAATCTCGCTCGTCCTGGCACCTGTGAGCATCAGCAAGCCCATGATAAACTTCAGCTGCCGGTTAGGGCTATTGCGACTGGCGGTAAGAAGCTGACGACATTCTTCCACCGACACCGGCGCATAGCCTTGCGATCGACGGCCGAAGAAACGTTCGCTGCCTTCCGGCACCTCGTCAGCGCCAACTAGCTCCATGTCTACGGCGAGCGACCACATGCGCGCCGCTTGCTTGCGCAAGTGCTTCACATCCTCGTCGCGCAAACCTGGAGCACTGCCAAGATCGAGTGAGGCGATGAAGCTACTCACCTCTTTCCAACCTAGTCTGTCTGCCGCGCGGTGTCCGAAGCGAGGCAGGAAGTGCTGAACCATGGCTTCCTCCGCAGCGGCAAGCGCATTTTCGTCACCAGCAAGGCTTTGGAGGTATTCACGAGAGAGCTCGCGAAACGTCGCCGGTGCCGCGGCGGCGGGTGCACTGAGCGGGATGCCGTTGCCCGCCAATGGCACAAGTCCCAAGCGCCTGCCGAGCCCGACCACGCCATCTTCTGCTGCGACGCTTCTGAGAACTCGGTCACGATCGCCCGGCTTCGGCAGATCAAGCGCCGCGACACTGTAGGCTGAGACGCGCCGACGCGTGCAAAGAGTGCCGGAGCCGTCATCCACTAATGGCTGATCGAACTGAACGCCGATGTGACCCGATTGCGCGCGGACGACGGTTGCGAAGCTAAGCTGACCCTCGCCAAGATCAACGATGATGAGCTCCTTCGCGGGGACTTCGTCGATCCCGTCGATCAGGGCACCAGTACTCGACATGTTGCGAATGGTACCCGAGCGGTAAACGTTGCCGTGAATAACCCCGGCCTTGCGATACATCGACTGTCGGTTGCTCCGCTGCATCGCTGGGCCATTAGGCTCGATCGCCCACTTGCCGTCTTCGAGCCGCGCCATCAGTTCATCGCAGGTCAGTGCTTTGCTGTAGACCCAGCCTTGAACATGGCTCACGCCTAGCCGGCGGACGAGGGCCAGTTGGTCGAGGTACTCGATACCCTCAGCAGTCGTGTCCATTCCCAGTGCTTCAGCAAGCGCGACGATCGCGGCGATGATGGCGCTGTTGCGTGACCCTGGAAGGGTAGCTTCGCGGACAAAAGTCTGGTCTATCTTGATCTTGTCGAACGGTGCACTTCGCAGATAACCAAGCGACGAATAGCCGGTGCCGAAGTCATCCAGCGCCAGTCGAACGCCCAGCTTCTTCAAAGTTGCGAACATGGTCGCCGCGGCGGCTGTGTCGCCGAGGAATACGCCTTCAGTGATCTCGAGTTCGAGACGGTCGGCTGGAAGCCCGCTGGTCGCAAGTGCCGAGACAATCGTGTGGGGCAATGTGCCGTCAGAGAATTGGGAGGGCGAGACGTTAACCGCCACCTGCAGATTTCCCGGCCAGCGGGCCGCATCCTCGCAAGCCTTGCGCAGCGCCCAATCACCCAGCCGACCGACCAGTCCGGCCTCTTCCGCGATGGGGATGAAGACAGCCGGCGAGATCGGACCCTCGGTGGGATGCTCCCATCGCATCAGGCTCTCAACGCTGGTGATGCGGTTGGACTGGCAGTGAACCAAGGGCTGGTAGGCCAGAGTCAACTCGTTGCGGACCAAAGCGTCACGAAGATCCTCCTCAAGCGCCCGCTTTCGCTCTGCGGACGCAAGGAGGTCAGTTGAGAAAAATTTAAAGCGGCCCCGGCCATCGGACTTGGAAGCGTAGAGCGCTAGGTCGGCATTGCGGATCAACTCGACCCGCGAGGTGCCATCTTTCGGGCAGACAGCGATGCCAACTGAGGCACCAATGATGCAACGGCTGCCGTTTACAGAATAAGGTTGAGAGAGGCCGTGGATGATGTCGGAGGCGAGGGTCTCGATTGGTTTCAGATCGGGACAATTCTTAAGCACGATCTGAAACTCGTCGCCGCCAAGCCGGAACACGCATTCCTTGTCGCCGACGATGCGACTCAAACGACCCGCAACCTGCTGTAGCAGCGCGTCGCCGGCAGGGTGGCCAAGCGTGTCGTTGACCTGCTTGAAGCGATCAAGGTCGACCAGCATGACCCCGCATGGTCGCCGATGGTGCTCGGCGCCGTCGAGAAGCTCATCGAGTGCTGTTTCCATCTTTCGCCGGTTGGGAAGCTCTGTCAGCGCATCATAGTCTGACAAGCGCGATGCCCGCCGTGCCGAGCGACGCTGGTCCGTGGTGTCAATCGCACTGCCGCGAAAGCCAAGAAACTCACCCGATCGGCCGAATTGCGGTCGACCAGATGCCTGCCAATAGTGCTTGGCGCTACCATCAGAAGCCGTCAGGGACACGGCGTCGAAAGCCGCACGCCGGGTCAGCAGAAGCGGTAAGTTCTTGCGTCCGCTGTCATCTGCTTCAGAAACAAAGATATCCGAAAAACGCTGCCCGATGAGTTTGGCCGACGTCGTGCCCATTAGCTGAGCAACGTTCTCGCTTATGTAAATAATATGGCCGCTAGCGTCGATTGACCAGAACCAACCGTGTTCGGACTGCTCGAACGTTTGTATGAGTAGAAGTGCCTCGTCCCGAGACACACTTGGCGCCTGGGTTCTTCGAGCCAAGTTTCCGAACAATGCGAGGTCCAATCCGATTTCGTAGGTGGTGCAGCCGGAGAACTCAGACGCACCGCGTGGTAGGAGCAGGCAAGAGCAGCCTTGCAGCTTCGAAAGTTGCGCTATTCAGCTTTCAACCTCGTTAACGAGTGGAAAAGTGGCCCGCCGCTAACGAGAAGCTTGTGCGTATTGCATACCTAGATAAGCGCTTACGGAGGCAGGCTGCTGACCTAGCCTCCAGACATCCTCAACAAGCAGATCATCAGGACCACGAAGATCGAACCAACGATCAAGTGCTTGAGCTGGGAAGGCGAATCGTTGGTCATGTCTGTGCGATTGGCGGGCAAGGATGAATGTTGTGTGTCAGCGCTGATCTGGGCCCGCTTTGGCCCCGTTCTCGGGCGTTGTGTGTACCGCGTCGCCGCGCAGTGGATCTTCCGAGGGTCGAATGATTTGACGCTTGTACCACGTCGAGCCGAGCGACTTGTCTTAGGCCAGCAGGAGAGTTGAGATGAAAGCATGTGCTAGGCTACTAGCTGCAACCGTACTGATCGGATCGGCAGTTTGCTCCACGTCGGCATCTGCGGCGACTTTCCTGTTCAATTTCGCCAGCTCTACCGGTCAGTCGAATAATTTTAGTTTTTCGGTCGATGACACGCGGATCGTGCCAATTACCTCAGACGCGTTCACCGTCAGAAATGTTTCGGTATCGAGCGGTTCAACACAGCTCACTACGTCCGTTGAATTTTTCTCACAGAATGAGGGTGGTGGGCTCTCTTTTGGGCCAACTCTCAATCTTACAGGGCCCCAACTCTTCACGGGAGCGATAAGCGCTCCAACTTTCCGTCTCGGAAGTTTCGCTTTGTTCGCGTTCGATGACCAGAGCGCTGCGGGCACGCTTACGATCAGCAAATTGAGCTCTGCTGTTCCTGAACCCTCAACGTGGGCCATGATGCTGCTTGGCTTCGGAGCGATCGGCGCGAGCATGCGTCGCTGTCGCTTTAGCGCAACCGCTACTCCCGCCTACTAGTAGCTGCGTTCGTCAGCTCACAGCCTGCGGGTGGCTCCAGATCGAGCTGCATGCTCGAAGCGAGACTGAGTCTCCGCCTCTTGTCTCGCCTACATTGAGGTAAATCGCGTTCAAAGCCGCATTCACGCCGGACCAGCGGTTATGCAGCCGCTCGGTCGTAAGCTCGTTCCAGGAAGCTTCGAGGGGCCACCTAGCAGCGTTTCGCGATCCTTGCCGTAGTGAAGCAGCCAAGCCAGCGCTAAGGCCAGCCCACGGGTACGCGGAACAGGTCCGAGTTGCGACGCGGCAGCCGCTTCCTCGATTGCCTCTAAAGCGAGCTTCCGCAGGTGCTCTGGTCGGAGTCGAGCCATAACGCCTGAGAACGGATCATAAACAAAACGCAAGTGGCGTGGGCTTAGCTGTGACCACGAATGTCTGCTTTGGGTGGAAAGCGGACATGAGCGGCAATCTGCTGAGTGCAGCGCCCTCATTCAGCGATCGTCATACCGTTCATCTGCGCAAACGCGCGAACGAGTTGATCGCAAGCACTCTTCGACGCTTCGCATTGGACGCTCACTTCCAAGCGTGAACCACTACCCTGAGGTATCGCTTGGCGCTTCACCACCGCCGGATACGCAGGATAGTCCGCCGGAGCGAAAGACCAGATTGTCCACGCCGCCTCATCCGTTGCGATGGTCCAGCCGTTCTCAGTCGTGAACACCACACCGGGTTTTGCGCGCAATGCGTCGAGCGCTGCAGCTGTGCTTGCATACTCGATGGTTGGATTCGCTGCCTCGCTCAAGGGCTTGGTTTCGGTCTGGCAATCCGCCGTGGAAGGAGAGATCACCGCCAAAGCTAGTGCAGTTGCGACACGCGCGTGCATACACTGCATCAGCACAGGATGCTGCGCAGATACTTACCGGTCAATGACCGCAATCGGTGGAACGCGGACGTTTACCATTACGGATGGCGCTAATTACCTCGAGCCCACTTCGCCGTGGCGGATGACTTGAAGTGTTCCGAATGATACTGCTCGATCCGAGGGAGACGAGCAGTGAACGGAGTGTCGCTTTTCTTCGCAACCTTGGCGTTCGTGGATGCGCCCTCCGCCGTTGCAGTAGCTGGGCAGCAATCCTCGCCCGCAGCCGCACCAGTCCACGCTCAACCAAGCGAAATTGTAGTTACGGGTAAACAGGCAAAGCAGGAAGAAGTCGTCGCAACAGGTTCTCGCCTGAAGCCTGCCGAGCCCCTCGTCGACTATCGCGGCTTTGTTTCACAAGTCGCGACGTCAACCGGAGTGGCCGGTTTGACGCCGCAGAGTGGGATGGACCCTTTCGCCGGTCCGACCATCACTCGGACTGTTAGGAGCTGTCGCAGCAGCGATAAGCGCCTCAGCCAGGCTGCGGTTTGCGAACTTGCAAAAGCCAAGGCTGCCATTGCGAAAGACGACCTGACCAGCGCCAAGCAGCGGCTTCGCCGTGTTCTGGAAGGGCAGGTCAGTAATAATGCCGACCGCTTCATTGCGCAGCGCTTCCAATACGAACTTGCCCTCAAGGAAGCGGACAAGGAGCAGCAGTTCGAAGCTCTGTCCGGCATGGTTCAAAGCAATCTCCTCCCTCAGACCGATCAGGTTCGCGCACTCAAGACCTTGGCTTCCCTTGCCTTGCAGGACGGCGAAAACGCTGTTGCAATAAGCCTTCTCGAGCGCGTGATCCGAACCGCTCCGAGCGAGACCAAGGCTTACGCAAACCTCGGCGCCTTATACGCGGGTGCGGGCGCACACGATCTCGCCAAGGCGCGACTGCTTGAAGCAGTGCGCCTGACTAAGCTGGCCAATCTCCAGGTGCCGCAGGAATGGACTGCCTATCTAAGGGGCCGCTAGCCGAGCATGCGGACGGCGCCAACGTCTGCAATGGGTCGAAAGCGGACATCAGCTCGCTCCCCGCGATCGCCCCTCAAAGTTGGAGATGACGGCAAGCGGTCGCGGCACTCCCACTGCCAGGTAGATCGCGTTCACTGCAGCGTTCACAGCAGACCAGCGATCATGCAGCCGCTCATTGCCGAGCGCCTCCCAGAAGCTCTTGAACGGCCACAGCGGCAAGACGTCATCGGTGCCCCAATGACGCAGCCAGGCGAGCGCCAGTGCAAGCGCACGGGTCCGGGGTACAGGGTCGATGTGCGAGGCCGCAGCAGCCTCCTCTATCGCCTCAAGCGCTAATTGGCGCAGCCTATCTGAACCGAGTCGCTCCATACTCGCGTGAGAACAGGAGTAGAACGAAGGTGCAAGGGCGACCTCAGCTGATTACCTCACCGATGATCGCGAAAGCAGCTCATCAGCTGCTGCGCCATCAGGAGTTCTCGTGGCCATCCAGCCGGCAAGCAGCACGATGAGCAGGAGGAATGCGGCAAGTATGATGCAGCCGCGTCGATTTATCGTTTTGGGGTCGGGAGAGGCCATCCCGACTATATGGTGTGTTGTGAGGCTCTACCCAATGAGGCCCTGAGCCACCAAGACATCTCCAAGATGGAGATTAACCATTAACCCTCTCCCACAACGACCTTGAACCGTCCATGCTGGGCTTTGCAGGCTTGGAGTGGGCGTGACGGACACGGAACAGCGCGATGCAAAACCGGCTCGCACGCAGAAGGATCAAGCTCTGCTTGGCGAGCAACTGAAGCGGGCCTTTCCCTTTCCTGCGAGTGGCAGGTTTGACGATTTGCTGAGCGCCATCGACGATGCTGCGCGGATTCAACGAGGCTAGTCGTCCGAACGCTTTTTGGTGTCCCCGGTCGTCTCTCTGAACTTGAAGAGTGGCGCTCTAGCTTCCCGCTCGAGCTCATTTACGTATGTGTTGATCGCCGCAACATCGGCAGCATCTGTGAGCCCCTCGCCCAACGATCGCAGACGCTTTGCCACTTCAGCTGGTGTTGCATGGGGTAGGTCGTCCATGCTGCGAACTACCTAGGTCAGCCTGCATCCCGGGTTAACAATGAAGCTTGCCCACGAACAGGTGCCGACCGTCGTTGCAGTATGACTGCCTATAGCTTGAGGCGGATGCAAAGTTGAAAGGAGCTCGGCCAGGCCGCCGATGACGATGGTAGCGGATGCCGCCGAATGTCCGCAATGGGTGGTAAGCGGACGTGAACCCAATTTCAATTCCAGACCGGACTACGAGTACTTTCTTCAGCGGAAATAGCCTCTCTGAGCGCGATTAGGCGGGCTTCGATGCCACTGATCAACATGACCAGCTCATCTCCGGTGAGATGATCCACCCTTTTACCTGCCCTTAGGTCGCGAAGGCTGAGCTCCAATATAGCCTGCCGCCGTAGCAGGCTCTCTTGCTTGATCACCTTCTCTGGCACGGAAGCTCCTTACACGCTGGGGTCTGGAAGACTGCCCCGGCGAGTGAACGTCTGCAACGGGTGGAATGCGGACATCAACTTAGCGCCCCAAGGCCATTCGATCGTCGCAAAACCAGACCTACCGCTGAACTACCTCTATGGCTGCTCGTCCTTACGTCTACTGACGGCTCCCAACCCACCGAATAAAATACCGAGGATGATCCACACCACCCAATCATCACCTTGGAGGAGCTTAAAGACACCCAATGCGAGGAAGATCACCCCAATGAGCGGAAAACCCTTGCTTCGAAGCTGACTCATCAGTGCGTGAACCCTCGTCCGACTTGCCCGATCGCAAGGAGTAGCCTCGAAGATGTGAGGGTCAACCGGCGGGCACGCGCCGCAGGATGGATCGAAGGGCAAGCCAGGGTTGCGAGTGTCTGCTTTAGGTCGAACTCGGACGTTCGGCCTGGATGTCCGGAATGGGTGGATAGGCGACGTTCGTACGTCCCACTGAGCTCGTTACCCCGCGCCCAAGGTACTGGACCAGGCAGGAGCGCGAGCGGCAGCTTCGCGATCTAGTCTGAGCAGTTGCTCCAGATGTAGCGCGCGGAGCCCCATGTGGGCTTCATATGCTCTGTGGTCGCCTGAGCGGTTCGCCCACTCACGTTCGGACCTGAAACGATCAAGGTGATACGCCCGCAGCTCGTCCATGGCACGAGTCCCTTCCATCCTGCTCGCGACTTAGTGCAACTCAAATGCACTCACGCAGCTATATCCAAGAGTTAAGCAAGGCGATCACCGGGCAGGATGGTAAGGCGCGATGTCGCCCATGCATGCTCCAAGGGCAATTTCCATTCGCCTGGATTCTGCACGAGCGCCGCATAGTTCATGGCAAGCTGATGATGCACTCGCCGGGCCTCAGCACTTGCAGCCCGCTTCGCGGCCGCGCGCTCTGCCCGCTCCCGGCGTTGATAGTAAGTCTGAGATGCCTCATCCATGCTTCACCTATCTCCCTGTGAATGAAGCAGAATTACTTGATTCTCTCGGACAGCAACACATACTGTGTTAATGAGTCATCATATCGCTTGAATGGCAGGTCTGGCCGCCAGCTGCATGACTGTTTTCGCCCTTTAACCCACACTCCAAGCAGAGTGCGAATGCGCGCCTCGTTAGATCGAGGGCGCAAAGAGAGGAAGCTCGCCAAAGTTCGCCTTGGGTCGAAAGCGGACAGTAGCCCGCCAGTTGAGCGAGCGGCCGCTTTGCAGGTCCAGCCGCGCAAACCGGTCGTTCTCCTTACGGCCATCTCAAGCCAATCAGCCTGGCGCTCATGGATGTCTCCAACTGGTGGGAAGCGGACCGTCTGCTTTCGGGTGAGCACTGCCAGATTTCGGACGTTCGTTCATGCGGAGCGGGACGGCGGCTTAGCGCCCATGTCGGCCGCTCACTGGCGCTTAGAGACTGCCACAAAGCGGACACTTACTCGGCTACTTGGCTTGAGTTGCCCAGCGCCCCTCAGGTGCAGCACTTCCGGACTGCCTATTCATTAGCGAACGATCGCAACTCACGTTCAGGATCGTAACTTGGCCAAGCTCGAGGCGAGTTCGTCCTCCCGAAATGGCTTCGTAAGACGGGGTAGGTCGGGTGCAATGCCCTCGTTCTCGGCATAGCCTGACACCAGAAGGACAGGAAGGTCCGGCCGCGCAGTCCGGACCGCACGTGCCAGGTCAGTGCCATTCATGCCGGGCATCAGATGATCGGTGATGAGCAGGTCGAATGCTGCTCCATCTTGCAAGACCTGCATCGCCGCTTCGGCCGAGGCCGCTTCGATCACGCTAAAGCCGAGATCATTGAGCATGGCGGCCGTGCTCATCCGGACGATCTCCTCGTCATCAACCAGCAGCGCCGTGCCGCAAGTATGCGGTGTCGGAACGGCGGCGGATGGTGATGGGGCCGCATCGGATTGAACCGTGCCCTGGGGCAGCCAGAGTTCGACGTTCGTGCCCAGCCCCTGCTGACTATGGATTTCGAGCGCGCCTCCGAGCTGAGACACGAGCCCGTGCACCATCGAAAGTCCTAGACCCGTTCCGCGCCCTACGCCTTTGGTCGAGAAAAACGGCTCGATGGCCCTTGCCAGCGTCGCTGCGTCCATGCCGGTGCCCGTGTCCGCCACCGACACTCGGACATACGAGCCCGCAGCCGCGCCGGAGCGATGGCCCGGTTCGATCGTTTCTGCACTTGCAGAGATCCTGAGCGTGCCGCCTTCGGGCATGGCGTCTCGCGCATTCACTGCAAGGTTGAGGAGAGCCATCTCAAGCTGATTGGGGTCCGCGTATGCTGCCGGGAGATCCTCCGGTGCCTCGACGACTACCTTGATCTGCGGGCCCGTGGTGCTGGACACGAGCTCCGCCATGCCGGTGATCAGCGCGTGCATATCAACGGCGACTGCCTGGAGCGGCTGCCGGCGTGCAAAGGCGAGTAGCCGCTGGACAAGTGTTCTTGCGCGCTCCGCTGACTGCGCCGCGCCCGAAATCAAACGGCGCTCGCGCTCGCTGCCGATCCCTTTGCGTTGCAGCATGTCGAGTGATCCGACGATCGGCGTCAGCAAATTGTTGAAGTCGTGCGCCACCCCGCCGGTGAGCTGACCCATGGCCTCCATCTTCTGGGACTGCCTGAGCGCTTCCTGAGCAAGCTTGAGGTCCGTGATGTCGCGGCCCTCTGCCACTAGCCAGAGAGGTCGGCCGTTCGGGCCGGGGACTGGCTTGAGCGAAAAATCTACATAGGCGCGCACTTCGCCAGCACCGCGCATCTGATGCTCCTGCCGGACCGTCTCACCGGCAGCAGCCCGCTGAATCCCAGACTTCACAGCCGCCTGAAGCTCGGGGTTGTCCCGCATCGGCGCCGCGAGCCAGAACGGTTTGCCGACAATATCGCCCGGCTCGATCTGACTCCAGTTAAGAGCCGTCTCGTTCACCTCGATAACGGTGCCATCGGGGGAGAGCAGCGCCATGAATTGCAGTGCAGAGTTGAAGATGCCTCGGAACCTACGCTCGATTTCCTCCAGCGCGCTGGTCCGTTCGGCAACCCGTTGTTCCAGGTTGCCAGCAAGGTCGCGCAGTGCCTCCTCGGCCAGCTTCCGGTCATGGATGTCGATTGAAGTTCCGATCCAGCCGGTGATGGTGCCGGCGGTGTCGCGGAGCGGCTCTGCCCGGGCAACATACCAGCGGTAATTGCCATCATTGCGGCGATAGCGAACCTCGATCTCGTAGAAAGTGCCCTGATCGCGCGCTTCCTGCCATTGGTTCGCCGTGCGCACGACATCGTCAGGGTGGAGGGTCTCGACCCAACCATTCGGCACGGCCTGCTCGGGGATCTGACCAGTATATTCGTACCACCGATCGTTGAAGTAGTGGAGTTCGCCGTCGGGAGTCGCCAGCCATACGAAAGCGGGCAGGCTGTTGGTCAGGGTGCGAAGGCGCTCCTCCGCTTCGTGCCGTTCGTCGATGTCGATAACGGAGCCGACGTGACCGAGGAAATCTCCATCCGAGCCAAACCGAGGCGCGGCGGCATCGATCGCCCAACGGTAGGAGCCGTCGGCTCTGCGAAGCCGGTACTCCGCCCGGAAAGGCGCTCTCTTTGCGTTTGCTTCAAGGAAGACGCGCTCTGCCTCATCCTTGTCGTTCGGGTGCGTGGCGTTTAGCCATCCGAGGCCTCGCGCCTCGTCCGGAGTTTGACCTGTGAACTCGTACCACGCGCGGTTGAGGTAAGTGCAATAACCTGACCCGTCGGTGACCCAGGTCATGACCGGTGCATGGTCTGCCATGTTGCGGAATCGCGCTTCGCTCTCCTCAAGCGCCATCTCGGCATTGCGGCGAGCAGAGATGTCGCTGAACAGGATTGCAACGCGGTTCTGATCCGGTTCGCCCGTTCGGAACGCATAAACGTCGAACCAGCGGCGGAGCATTTCCGAACCATGTTCGAAGCGCTCTGGCCTGCCCGTTTGAGCGACCCGACCATAGGCCTCAAACCAATGCTCCTCCAGGTCGGGTGCGGCCTCTCGCAGCCATTGTCCGAGAATTTTCTCGGGGAAGCCGGTATGACGATAGAAAGCTGGGTTCGCCTCAACGACGCGGTAATCGATCCGGTCGTGCGGAGTGCCCAGATCGACCTCCACTACGCAGAAACCCGACTCGATCGAATTGAACAGCTCGCGGTAGCGGGCCTCGCTTCGGAGCAGGCGCTGCTCGGCTCGGTGCTGTTCGGTTACGTCCACCACATGGTGGATGATCGCCTCCACCGAACCGCCTGCGCCGACCAGCGGCGAGTTAACGGGGTTCCACCATCTCTCCTCGAAGCAGCCAGACGGGTGCGAAATGTCGTACCTTTGCAGCGGCATCGTGTCCGGCCGCTTCGCCGCGATGGCTCGCTGCAGCGAGGCCCGAAGGTTGGCTACACCCGTTGCGTCCGGGTCGTCCGGATTGTCGGGCATCGCCTCGAACACGCCGCGGCCGATCAGGTCCTCGCGGGTCCGCCTCACGGCCGCCAAGTACGCATCATTCACTTCGATGATGGTGAAGCGCGGGTCGTCGGGCGAGAGGACAAGGAAAGGCGTTGGCGAAGCCTCGAACATCCTGCGGAACGCGCGGCCACCCTCCACTCTGTCTGTGGTTTCGAGCCCGTTGCAGATGAAGCCGCGGACTACGCCCGCCTCGTCGCGCAGCGGTGTCCACGAGAAGGTAAAGTAGCCGACCTCCACGCCATCGCGACCGCCGAGCGCGGCCGGGCGATCTCTGAAGTGGTGCGCCTCGCCCTGCATGACCGCCTCGACCAGCGGCCGGTACTCCTCCCGGATCTCTGACCAGAGTTCGTCGAAGGACTGGCCGAGTCCTGCGGGGTGCTTGGCGCCGAGGATCGGGATGTAGGCATCGTTGTAAAGCGAGGTGAGCTCAGGACCCCAAGCGACATATACGGGTTGGAGCGAGCTGAGCATCAGGTCGACGGCCGTCTTGAGGCTCTGTGGCCACGCCTCAATCGGACCAAGCGGGGTTGCTGACCAATCGTAGCGTCTCACGAGCGCCGGCATATCGCCCCGGTCGGGAAAGCCTGGCCACATTTCCTGCGTTTTTGCGTCGTAGACGTTCACTGGTCAGCCCATCTATGCGGCAGCTCCTCCTTCGGGACCGGCCGACACTCGCCTCTGCTCAAACTAGCGATATCGAACGATGCTAGGAAGAGCATAGCTGCTGTGCGGAAGCTGAGATGCCGATCCACAATGCTCTGCGGCCCATCGGTTGGCCAAAGCTGCGCGGTCCTCATCTTCTCGCTGAAGCTTGACTAAACTGAAGATGCCACACCTTGGGGCGGGCCGGATCCGGATTGCTATTTAGCTGTCGAGTGACAGCTTTCGGCGCAGATCTGCGCTGACCAAACCTTCTTGCGGCCAATAATCGACGCTAGGACATGACTGGCGAGGCGAGCACGGTATATCCAGGCTGATGGAGAGGCCTTCAGCCATCGACCGCGCCTTTCAGCTCGCACGATCGGGGCAGCACCGGAGTGTTGCTGCGATCCTCAGGCAGCTAGGTGACCATGAGCGGTCAGAAGTCGAGGCTCATCTCGCGACCCCCAACGTCAGACGAGAGCTTATCTTGGTCTGCGGTGATGCCTGGCTTCGTCGAAGCTTCAATCTTTCGGGAATGGGTCCTGAACGTGGGTCGCCGCGACGCGCGAGTTGCGATGGCGCATCTTCTCTGTGAGTTTGCCGTGCGCCTCGAAGCCGAAGGGCTGGCCGGGGAATATCGCTATGAGTTGCCAATGACTCAAGAGCAGCTCGCAGACGCGCTTGGGCTCACACCGGTTCACGTCAACCGCACCTTGAAGGCACTCGAGGCCGAAGGGCTGATCACCCGCAATAAGCGGATGGTGAGCTTTCCCAACTGGCAGAAATTGCGTGAAGCAGGCGACTTCAATCAGCGCTACCTTCACCTAGAGCCGCAAGCGTCAGGGCAAGTGTAAGGTCACGAACAGTCGACTGGCATCAAGAAGTTGTAACCGAGCCTTCCGGGCAGAGACCGAACACACGGGAGATGATTATCCCGCCTGACATAGGCTAAGTTGTTTTCGCAAACTTTCTTAACACATGAAAAAGCCAGCATTGCCAGCCAGGTCGTATTGGAAAGCCTCATACAGAGGGGCTGCAACATGATCAGTGATGCGACATACCATGCACAGCGTGCTCGAACCGAGCGGGACCTTGCCTACCGCGCACCAGACGAACGCGTGAGTGACGCTCATTTGCGGCTTTCCGCTCTCCACCTGAGCCGTGCCATGGTCCTGGGGGAAGTCGATCGCCGGCTGGGCGCTGCCACCCCGAAGCCCCAAGTTCGCACTTTTGCTTGAGGACGAAGAAGGTTGCCGACTCTAGAAGGGGGTTAAGCCCTCGAAGTCAGCGCTTCAGGTTAGGTCTGATGCAACGATTTCAGGACAGGCTTCTTAGCAGAACGAGCGTCCGCTTGTCGCCTTTAGGTGCGATGAGCAGACCGTCCGCTTACGGCCAGATACCGACGCACCAAGCTGGGAGTGGTGGGCTGTCGCACCAGCCCACCTCAAGCTCAAACTTCAGTGGCCTCTGCTAGGGCTAATGCGTCTTCCACTTCGACACCTAGGTAGCGAACAGTCGTCTCGATCTTGGTGACCGAGCAAGATCTGCACAGCCCGCAGATTGCCTGTCTGCTTGTAGATAAGGGCTGCCTTCGTGCGCCGCAGCGAATGGGTACCGTAGTCCTCTCGGCGCAGCCCGATGGCAGTCACCCATTCGTCAACCAAGCGGGCATACTGCCGAGTGCTTATGTGAGATAGCCGGTCAGCGCGGCTGGGAAAGACATACTCATCGAGCGCACCGCCGCGCCGCTCCAGCCATTTGAGCAAGCTTGTTCGGGCGGGCTCCAAGAGCTCGAACTGCACTGGTCGGCCAGTCTTTTGCTGGATCACGATAGCTCGCTGTCGAATGCGAGCCCCGCTTACTAGCTCGTCGATCTTGATCTTTACGAGGTCACAACCACGGAGCTTGCTGTCGATCGCAAGATCGAAGAGGGCGCGATCACGGCGGCGGTGCTCCTGCTCCAGGAAGAAGCGCACAGCCCATACCTGCTTTGGCAGGAAAGGCCGCTTGGCACCTAGCTTACGGCCAACATTCCACGCAGGACGGTCTTCCTGACCGGGATCGTAGATTGCGTGTCCCATGCTTCATCTCCTCAGGCCAACAGTGGCCGAGAAGAAAACCAGCGGAGAGGCTGTGCATGGGTCTTGCCGGCCCGAGCCAGTCCCGATGAACGATCGTCCGCTTCAGAGCAGCAGCCAACCACACCTGAGCGTCAGCTTGTGGGTCTAAGCGGAAGCTACTGGCAGAACTTGCTCGACTGTTCGTCCGATCGGAGCATGAGTGTCGGAGTGAGTCGCAGCGCCTAATCCGGTGCTGCTGCCCTGACCAGCGCGCTGGCGGGGCTGTGAGTGGTGGGAGCGGCATGTCGCCGCTTCGATCCGAGAGGCACTCACATGAACTGCATAACAAGCACGAGCACGAGCCACGGCAGCTCTACCAAGGCAAATGGGGGCGCAGCGAAGCCTGCCACCGAGGCCAAAACACCTTTCAAGCAGGAGAGTCTGGCAGCTTTGCTGGTGCGAGATGAAGGCGCCACGCTTGAGCAAATGATTGCTGCAACAGGCTGGCTGCCGCACACGACTCGTGCCGCAATGACCGGCCTGCGCAAGAAGGGCTACGTCATCGACAGCGACAAGGTCGATGGCGTTCGCACATACCGTGCGGTGGCGCCGCAATGAGCGACATCGATATCGAGGTCGCCGCCCTGCCGAAGCTTGGCAGGGCAAGGCTCCAGCAGCGCTGGCGTGAGGTGTTCAAGACGGCTCCGCCCACGGCGTTCACGCCAGACCTTCTGGCGAGAGGCATAGCACATCGCATGCAGGAGAAAGAGCTCGGCCGCCTCGAACCAGCACTTGCTCGGCAGCTGCAATCCAGCGTGCAGGGCAGCGGGGTCGCCAATGCTAAGCTTCGCACAGGCAACCGCTTGGTACGCCGCTGGCGCGGCGGCACTTACGTGGTCGACGTGACTGACGAGGGCTTTCGCTACCAGGAAGCAACCTATGGCTCCCTGAGCGAAATCGCTGGCCTAATCACTGGCACGCGATGGTCGGGCCCGCGCTTCTTCGGGCTGCCGCGATGAGCAGGGTGCGCTCTGCCATCTATACTCGCAAGTCGAGCGATGAAGGGCTGGAGCAGGAATTCAACAGCCTCGATGCCCAGTACGAGAGCTGCAAGGCGTACATCCTAAGCCAGAAGCACGAAGGCTGGACGGTTTCACGGGAGCGCTATGACGATGGCGGCTTCTCAGGCGGCAGCATGGAGCGGCCTGGGCTGAAGGCTCTGCTTGCCGACATCGCTGCAGGGAAGATCGACGTCGTGGTCATCTACAAGATCGAACGGCTCACCCGCAGCCTTGCCGACTTCGCCCGCATCATCGAGGTGATGGAGAAGCACGGCGCAAGCTTCGTCAGCGTCACCCAATCCTTCAACACGAAGACCAGCATGGGCCGGCTCATGCTGCATGTGCTGCTCTCGTTTGCTCAGTTCGAGCGGGAGGTCGGCGCCGAGCGGGTGCGAGACAAGAGTGCTGCTTCCAAAGCGAAGGGCATGTGGATGGGAGGCACCGTTCCGCTTGGCTACGATGCCGTCGATCGCAAGCTGGTCATCAATGAGGCAGAAGCAGCCACGGTGCGGGCACTCTTTGCAGCTTTCGTCGAGCTTGGCTGCGTGCAGCGAACTCTCGGTTGGTCGCGGGAGCAGGGGCTTACGACCAAGGTCAGGCAACGGGCCGGCGCGCAAATCGGTGGCACGCCGTTCCACTATGGTGCGCTGCGCTGCGTGCTGAGTAATCGTACCTACGTTGGCGAGGTCGAGCACAAGGGCAAAGCTTACCCCGGACAACACGCCGCGATAGTCGATAGCGAGCTCTTCGGCCGTGCTCAGGCCACTCTCGCCTCGCGCATTACGGAAGAGATGCGCCGGCCCAAGCTGGCGTCTTCAAGCCTGCTGCAAGGCCTCATCTTCGATCGGCATGGCCGCAAGATGGGGCCTGTTCACACGACGAGGAACGGTCAGCGCTTCCGCTACTATGTCACTCATGCCAAATGCATCGAAAGTGGCGGAACTGCTGCATACAGGATTGCTGCTGAGACCATCGAGCGCCACTGCCTCAAGATCATGGCTGAGCACATGGCAGGGCAGGTCCGCAGCATAGATGAGGGTGACGCTGTTGCAGCTTCGACCCAGACTGCAGACGGGAAGCGCCAGCTCATTTGCGATGTCGTTCGTCGGGTGGTGCTTGGCGACGCGGAGCTCACCATTGAACTCAAAGACGGGGTCATCCTGCGGCGCTCACTCGAGCGAGTTCGACACGGCAACGATGCAAAGCTGATCGTCGGAAGCCAAGCACCTGATGATGAGCCAATCGCCAGTTCGCAGCTGGTATTGCTTCTGAAGGATGCGGCTCGGGCTCGGGAGCTTGCCTTGGCTAAGCCGAAGCTCAGCCTGAACTCGCTCGCAACTAAGTTCGGCCGATCGCCGGAGCGCTTCAAGCGTCTGATCCGGCTCAGCTATCTCTCACCCAGCATTGTCGCTGCAATCTTGCGCGGTGAGCAACCTGCGCACCTCACCAGCCGAGCGCTGCAGCACCTCGATGGGCTGCCACTTGCCTGGAGCGACCAGGAAGCGATGCTGCTCAGCTGACTGAATATGCTCCGGTAAATCCCAAAACATGTATTCAGGCCTCGGGAGAAAAAGCACCCAAATCAGGGTCGGTACAACTCTCTGAAGAGTCTCTCGCGAATTGATGCTCGACGCGACCGCCGGAAAGTGGCCGAATTCCGCCAACTGAGGGAGTGCACGGAAAGGAGAAAAGCCAGTGACAACAGAGACTTAGTCGGTGGTGACCCCTACGGGACTCGAACCCGTGTTTTCGCCGTGAGAGGGCGACGTCCTAGACCGCTAGACGAAGGGGCCATGCGGTGGCGCGAGGCGCGCATATGGCGGGGCTGGCCCCGTTCGTCAATCAGGCGGTCAGCGCACTGTCCCACTGCGGCTGGCACGCGAGCCATTGCTCGCACAAGGCGGCGATTCGCGGCGCCGATTTGCCGTCGCCGAACGGCAACGCTGGCACCGCCATCGCACGATAGGCCGCCCCATCGTCGAGCAACCGGCCGACATGCTGGACAATGGCCTCCCGTTCATTGCCGACCAGCAGGCTGTTGCTGCTGCTGACGCCTTCCGGACGCTCCGTGGTCGAGCGGAGCACCAGCAAGGGAATGCCGAGGGCAGGGGCCTCTTCCTAGATGCCGCCCGAATCGCTGAGCAGGATGTGAGCCGAGCGCATCGAGGCAACCATGGCCGGGTGATCGACGGGTGGGAGCAGCGTGATCCGGGGATGGCCGCCGAGCAGCAGCCGCGCCCAAGCAGCCATAGCGGGGCTGCTATTGAGGACGAACTCTATTTGGAGGTGAGGCCGCTGTGCAAGTTCGATCAAGGCGAGCCCGATCGGCGCGAACGCCTCGCCCCAGTTTTCGCGGCGGTGGCAGGTGACCAACAACCGCGGCAAACCGTGGCGGAGATGCTTGGGCGGCAGGGCTTCGAGAATGTCGAACAATGCGTCGATCGCAGTGTTGCCGGTGACGTGCACCTCGCCCGCGGCGCCTTCCTGCACGAGATTGGCGGCATCTGCCTCCGTGACGGCGAACAGCAGGTGCGAGATGCGATCGATGGCGACGCGATTGCCTTCCTCAGGCCACGACATGGCGAGGTTGTGATTGCGTAGCCCCGCTTCGACATGGGCGAGGGGAATGCCAGCAATGTGGCGGCGAGGGCTCCCCCGAGCGCACTAGGCGTGTCGCCCTGGACGATCAGCAGGCTTGGCCGGCCGGCGCCTAACAGTGCGGGCGCCAATGCGCTGGCGACGGCTTTGGCATGGAGCCGCGGTCGCCTTTCGCCGCGCAATGGAGGCGCAGCAGGGCAAGAGCGGCGAGGCCGAATGTCGCTGCGTCTAGCTGTGCATGCTGTCCAGTGAGAACCACCAGCGGCATGGCCCGAGACTTGCAAAGCCCCGCGCGAGAAGCGCGAGCTTGATCGCCTCGGGGCGGGTGCCGACGATCAGCATGATGGAATGGGACACCGACGCCCTCCCAAACAGGAGAAAGCGATCCGGCGCCGTATCGATTACGTGCTTTCCGGCCTCCCCGCAAGAGAGGCGCGCGCGGGGGTCTTAGCGAAAGTTGTCGGCGTAGGCCTGGAGCTTGAGCTTCACCGGCGGCGCGGGAACGATGTGGTAATCGAAGCCGTGTTTCTCGGCGTAGGCGATTGCGTGCTCCTTGGTAGCGAAGGCGAGACGCACCTGGGTGGCGGTGTTCGCATTGCCGACCCAGCCAGTCAGCGGATCGTGACGCTGGGCCCGGTCGCTTTCGAATTCGAGCGTCCACTTGCCGGCCTTGGCGCGGCCGCTTTGGGTAGTCTTGCGATCGGTCTCGATGATGCGGGCAGTGGGCATGGAGGCGAGGTGGCGCAACCCTCGCGTGAAATCAAGAGCGTGGCGCCGGCTTTGCGCCCCGCTCAAGAGCGTGGCTTGGCCCGCAGGGTCGGCGCGGCAGTGGCGGGATTATCGGGCCACGGGTGGCGCGGGTAGCGACCTCGCATCTCCTTTGCGACCTCGCGCCAGCTGCCGGACCAGAAGGAAGGAAGGTCGCGGCTGGTCTGGATCAGGCGGCCGGCGGGCGAGGTGATGGCGAGGGTAAGGGGCACGCGGCCGCCGGCGACCGTGGGGTGGCTTGCTAGGCCAAACAGCGCCTGAGCGCGGACCTCGACGGTTGGGCCGCCAGCCGCCGCATAGTCGATCGGGTGGGACGAACCGGCGGGCGAGCGAAAGTGGCTGGGCACGTGCCGATCTAGGCGCTGCTGACCCTCCCAGCCGAGCAGGTTCTGAAGTGCCTGGACGAGGGCCGCGCCGGGGATGTCGGACAGGCGGCGGCGCCCTTGCGCGAGCGGCGCGAGCCAATCGTCGAGGCGTGCTGCCAACCCTTCGTCTGAAAAGTCGGGGAAGGCCGGATCGGCCGCCGCGGCGAAGGCGACACGGGCGCGAAAGGCTTGCGCTTCCTCGTTCCACGGAAGGAGGTGCAGGCCGTGCTCGGCGACGCCTTCGACCAGCGCGGCGGCGATGGCCTGCGGGTCCGGGTTCGGATCGGGGCCGGACGCGAGCCGGATCGCGCCGAGGCGGCGGCTACGGGTGGGCACGACGCTGCCGGTTGCGGGGTCGAAAGCGCCATCGTGGCGGGTTTCGATGCGGTCTCCGAGAAAGTCGAAGACCTGCGCTTCGTCAATCGCCGCGGCGGAGAGGATGCGGGCGCCCGACGCCGCCCCGGCGACTTCGGCCACGGCCAGCCATTGTGAGGAGGCGAGCGAGGAGGCGGGATCGAGCCGGAAGCCACGGCCTCCGACCGATTGCCAATGCTCGCCCGAAGGATCGCGCCGGCGGGACAGGCGGTCGGGAAAGGCGAGAGCGACAGCCTCCGCCAGGCGATCGGCACGGCCGGGCGGGGCGTCGGTCAGCTTGAGCCAGCGCCTAGCCAGCCCGCGCCCGCCTTCGGCCCGCTTGCCGCGGTCACCGCGCCACCGGCGATGGCGCAGCTCGAGGTCGGGGTCGTTGCCGCCGAGACCACGTTCGGTGAGGAGGACGGCGGCGTCGGCAGCGCCCTGGGCGAAGCCGCGAGCGGCGCTTTCGATCAGCATGTGGGCAAGGCGCGGCTCCAGCGGCAGGCGAGCGATGGCGCTGCCGTGCTCTGTGAGGCGCCCCTCTTCGGTGATCGCGCCGAGTTCCTGCAGGCGGCGGCGCGCTTCGGACAGGGCAGCGGCAGGCGGCGGGTCGAGGAAAGGCAGGCGGGAGGCATCGGCTTCGCCCCAGCCGACACAGGTGAGCAGCAGGCTAGACAGGTCGGCCTCGAGGATCTCGGGCGGGTCGTGCGCGGGAAGCGCGTTGAAGGCTGCTTCTTCCCACAGGCGGTAGGCTGTGCCGGGGCGCTGCCGACCGGCGCGACCGGCGCGCTGGGTCACCGCGGCGCGGCTTGCGCGCTCGGTCACCAGGCGGGTGAGGCCGGCGCCGCGGTCGTAGCGGGGGCGGCGGGCAAGGCCGCTGTCGACTACCGCTGCGACATGGTCGAGCGTGACGCTGGTTTCGGCAATGGCGGTCGAGAGAACCAGCTTGCGGGTGCCAGGTGCCGGGGCAGCGAGAGCGGCACGCTGGGCGGCAGGATCGACCTGTCCGTGGAGGCGGTGGAGCACGACATCGGGCGGCAAGGCGCCGAGCGCATCGGCGGTGCGCTCGATCTCGGCGACGCCGGGAAGGAAGGCGAGGACGGAGGCATCGGTCTCGGCGAGCGCACGGCGACAGGCGGCGGCGATCTGCGGCTCGACCCGCGCGGCGGCATCGCGGCCGAGGTGGACGAGCGTGAGCGGATGCGAGCGGCCTTCGGAGCGGATCAGTGGCGGATGCCCGAGCAGCGCGCCGAAACGCTCGCCATCGAGAGTGGCGCTCATTGCGAGCAGGCGAAGATCGGGGCGGAGCGCTCCGGCGGCATCAAGGGTGAGGGCGAGCGCGAGATCGCTGTCGAGGCTGCGTTCGTGCACTTCGTCGAACAGGACTGCAGAGACGCCCGCCAGCTCGGGATCGGCCTGGAGGCGCGACAGATAGACGCCGTGGGTCATGGCGATCAGGCGTGTGCCTCTGCCGACGCGGCTGTCCAGGCGAGTCTTATAGCCGACAGTGTCGCCTGGCTGTTCCCCCAGCGAACGCGCAATGAACTCCGCCGCAGCGCGGGCGGCAAGACGGCGGGGGACGAGCAGCAGGACCTGGCCGCTGCACCATGGCTGGTCGAGGAGAGCGGGCGGAACCGCGGTGGTCTTGCCAGCGCCGGGCGGGGCGACGAGCAGGGCGCGAGGCTGGTCACGCAGGGCGGCAAGGAGCTCGGCGAGGGCGTCGTAGATCGGCAGCGCGGCGGTCACGCTGCCGCTCATGCGAGCATCGCGCGACGGGCGCAATCCGATGCCGAAGTTCACAAATCTCAAGAGGAAGGGAGTTTGGCGGCGGTACGACGCTTCCGAAGCTCTCGAAGTTCACACAGGGGCAGGGTCCGGGGCAAAAAGGGACCCCCGCTGAGGCGAAAGTGCAATAGGCTCAAAGAGCGTGCGGACACTTACCGGTGCGATTAGTCAAACACGCAAAATCCTATTGTTCAAGACAAATCCAGATGGTTGCACGTAAGAAGATGGTGCGAATGTCCGCGTCGGGTCGAAACCGGACAGCCAATCGATATAGATCGAGTGATCGGAAAGCGGGTCGGCTTGGGTCGCCTAAAGCTTACGCTTGGGTTCCCGATGGTAAGATGGCAGCCCAATCAGGTTGTTCGTCAAGAAACCAGAGCGGCCGAGGGCACGCTGACACGAGAGGGTTTGTAGCTGCGAATCAGTAAGAATGGGCTCGGCGACACTCATTCGCCAACCGCTGAACTCAACTCGCTCAAAGAAGGGCCCGCTTGAGTACGCTAAGCGGGCCCAGTCTGAGTGCCCCAAAGGGGTCCAGGAGCTGCTGCGAAACGGCTCGCGAAATGTCTTGTTCCTCTCGCGTTTACCACGACTAAGCCAGTCGAAGACTTAGCTAACATAAATTTGAGAACGGCGGAAATCCGGGAACACTGCCGCTTGTGGAAGCTTGCAGTCTCATCTGGGGGGCAGGTTACAACAGGAGGTAATATGACGAAAAGCAAGAGAGTTTCTCTCGTCGCTGCGGCGCTCGTCTTCGCTACCGCGGCGCCGGCAACCGCGCAGACCACAACGCCCACCGATACTGTCACAACGACTGACACCGGCGACCGCGACGATGATAGCGGCAAGTGGGGACTGCTTGGGCTGCTGGGTCTTGCGGGTCTGCTCGGATTGAAGCGCCGCGACACGCACCATCATGACAATCGTTCGAACACCGGCACGATGCGCTAAGCCTTATCGCCAAGCCGGAGCGCCCGTGTGGGAAGCGCGGGCGCTTCTAAGGCGTGGAGCAGTTGCATGTTTTTCTTCTTCAACAACAGGCTCGGTTGCCTCCGTTCAATCCTAATCTCAGTTGCCCTTACCCGAGCCCTGCTCGTCATCTTCGGGTGGGTTCGCCTTTGATTGTGCACAAGGAGGGCTTCCGGTTTGCGCAGGCGCCCAGAGCGGCATGAGCAATCCGGAAGGGCGCTTAGGAAAAGCAGGGCCAACGTCCGAAAGGGATCGAACGCAGACATTGCCTCGCTCGTTGCCTCACTCAGCCGCATCAACCATCTCGTGACGCGGTCATGGCAACTGACAAGACGCTGACACTCACCAAGCCGCGAGTGCGGGCAGGTGCGGTGGCGCTTGCCCTTGGGCCCTAGTCCGCGTAAGGCTCTTCCTTGGCGATGCGGGCCACGTCGGTGACGTGGCGGAAGCGCACGTCGCCCTTTTCGACCTTCTTCATCGCCTTGTTGATGTCCGCTTACCTCAGTAAGCCCGTGCCACCGCGAATTCGACCGCCTGGGTCAGTGCCGTTCTGGCCTTGCCGGCGGGGAAGGGGGCGAGATTATCGAGCGCACGGCGGGCGTAGGTGCGGGCGCGTTCCAGCGTGTCGGCGATGGCTCCGGTGCGGTGGAAAAGGGCAATGGCGTGGGCGAGATCGTCTTCGCCGGTACGCTCGCCCGCAACTGCCTGCTTCCAGAAGCTGCGGTCATCGGCCGAGCCGCGGGCGTAGGCGAGGATGATCGGCAGCGTCATCTTGCCTTCGCGGAAGTCATCACCGAGGTCCTTGCCGCTGGTCGCGCTTTCGCTGGTGTAGTCGATCGCGTCATCGACCAGCTGGAAGGCGATGCCGAGGTTGCGGCCGAAGCTGCTCAAAGCCTCTTCGGCTTCGTCGCCGGCTTCCGCAACGACCGGCGCGATGTGGCAAGCGGCGGCGAACAAGGCGGCGGTCTTGGCCTCGATGATAGAGAGATATGTGTCTTCCGACGTCCCGATCTGACGCTGGGCGGTCAATTGCGCGACCTCGCCCTCGGCGATGACGGCAGAGGCGCGGCTGAGGATCTTCAGCACCCTGAGGCTTCCGTCTTCGACCATCAGTTCGAAAGCGCGGGAGAACAGGAAATCGCCGACCAGCACGCTGGCGGGATTGCCCCAGATGATGTTGGCGGTGCGCTTGCCGCGCCGGGTCTCGCTTACATCCACCACGTCGTCGTGGAGGAGGGTCGCGGTGTGGATGAACTCCACCGCGGCGGCGAGTTGGTGATGGCGGCTGCCGGGATATTGGCAAAGCGCCGCGGCCGCGCAGGTCAGCATCGGGCGCATCCGCTTGCCGCCGCCAGCGATGAGGTGCCCTGCAAGCTCCGGAATGAGCGGAACCTGGCTCTGCATTCGAGCAAGAATGACGTGATTTACGGCATTCATGTCGCCAGCGGTCAGGGCAACCAGCGGATCGAGGCTCGGCGCCGGATTGAGCGAGTGGACGGAAGCAGTCATCGTGCATCGCGGGTAAGAGCCGAAGGGCGCGAGGGCAAGCATGACGGAGCGAGCAGCAGAAGGGACCATAAGCTGCGCGAGCGCTTCTAAGGCGATGTCGTTGGCGGGGGCGCAACGAGATTGAGGCGGGCGGTCGACCTTGCTGATCGTGGCGGCCGCGACGGCGCCGTTGCTGCTGGTCGCCATCTTCGAAGACGGGTCTGCCGCAAGAGAGCAGCGCCAGGCACTTCAGGCACGGTACTGCATGTTGCCGACAAGCTGATCCTCGCCACCGATGCCGAAGTCGTGCGCTATGCTGTGCCGCTCGATGCGCTGGCGACATCGTGCGTCGCCGGTGGCCTCATTGCGGCCGTGGCGAGTGCGGCGGCGGCGTGATCAGCCCATCGGCAGGCTGAGGCGGGCGAGCAGGCCGCCGAGGTCCTCGCTTTCCTCCAACGTGATCCGCCCACCGTAGATTTCCGCCACGTCGCGCACGATGGCGAGGCCGAGCCCGGTGCCGGGTTTGCCGGTGGTGTCGAGCCGCTTGCCGCGGGTGAACAGCTCTGTCCGTTGTTCGGCGGGGATGCCGGGGCCGTCGTCTTCGATCAGGATATCGACGAAGGGAGCCGATTTCTCCACGGTCACGAACACCCGGCCCGAGCCATATTTGGCGGCATTCTCGACCAGGTTGCCGAGCATCTCGTCAAGGTCCTGGCGTTCGACCCGGACCTCCGACTTCTTGTCGCCAGCGATGTCGACCGTGGTGCCCTCGTGCATCGTGGTCACCGCGCGCTGCACCGCCGTGAGGCTTTCCCACACCGGCGCACGGGCCTGGGCCGAGGCGCGGCGGCCGATGGCGCGGGCGCGGGCGAGGTGGTGATCGACCTGTCGGCGCATGGTGGTCGCTTCGCGGCAGACGGTGTCGTGCAGCTCGGGATCGCGGGCGGTGGCGGCATTGGTGATGACGGTGAGAGGGGTCTTAAGGGCGTGCGCCAGGTTGCCGGCGTGACGCCGAGCTTCTTCGGCCTGTTCCTCGTTGTGAGCGAGGAGCTGGTTGATCTCCTGCGTCAACGGCTGGATCTCGTCCGGAAAGCCGTCTGAGATGCGGGTCTTGGCGCCCGAGCGGATCGCGACCACTTCCGAGCGGACCCGGCGGAGCGGCCATAGTCCGTAGAAAGTCTGCAACGCCGCCAGCATGACGAGCCCGATCCCGAGCACCGCGAAGCTCCAGGTCAAGGTGGTGCGCAATTCCTTCAGCTGCAGGTCGAGGTTTTCGCGGCTTTGCGCGACCTGGTAGCGCCATTTGACCGGGCTGCCGGGGATGATGACGTCGCGTTCGACGATGCGCAGCGGCTCGCCCGAAAACTGATAGCTGTCGTATTTGTGCGTCTCGGTGCCGCGTACCGAAGCGGGATCGACGGTGAGGCGGCGGTCCCACAGCGAGCGCGAGGGATAATCCTCGACCTGCGGCACGCGGCCGTCGGCACCTGGCAGCGGGGTGATCTGGAAATAGCTGCCCGAATAGCTTTCGATGAAACGCTGATCGGCGGGCGGTCGCGAAAAACGGATTTCGCCCACCGTGCCGATCTCCGACGAGCCGATCATGGAGCGGAGGACGAGCTCGAGATTCTCGTCGAAGTTGCGAACGAGACTGTCCGTCAGCAAGCGGTTGAGCGCAAAGCCGCCAACCGCGAGAAGGATGGAAATCCACACCGCGGCGGTGACGATCATGCGCCGGGTGAGCGAGCCCGTTCCGCGGCCGCGCGGGGGGATCGTCCCGGCGCCAGGCGCGCCTGTTGCCGGGACGACGTGCTCCATCAGGCAGGCTCTTCGAGACTGTAGCCGAGACCGCGGATAGTGGTGATGACATCCGGCCCGAGCTTCTTGCGGATGCGGGTCACGAACACTTCGATGGTGTTGGAATCCCGGTCGAAATCCTGGTCGTAGATATGCTCGATCAGCTCGGTGCGGCTGACCACCTTACCCTTGTGATGCATGAGGTAGCTGAGGAGCTTATATTCCTGCGCGGTGAGCTTCACCGGCTCGCCGTCCTTAGTAACCTTGCCCGAGCGGGTATCGAGGCGGATGTCGCCGGCGATAAGTTCGCTTGAAGCATTGCCCGAGGCGCGACGAATGAGCGCGCGAAGGCGGGCGATCAGTTCTTCGGTCTGGAACGGCTTGGCGAGGTAATCGTCGGCGCCCGCGTCGAGCCCGGCGACCTTGTCCGACCAGCTGTCGCGCGCGGTCAGCACAAGCACCGGCATGCGGCGGCCTTCCTTGCGCCAGCGATCGAGCACCGTCAGGCCATCTACTTCCGGCAAGCCGAGGTCGAGCACCACCGCATCATAGCTTTCGGTCTGGCCAAGATAATGGCCGTCTTCGCCGTCAGTGGCGAGGTCAACCGCATAGCCCGCGCCTTCCAGCGTCGAGCGAAGCTGGCGGCCGAGCGAGGGTTCGTCTTCGACGATCAGGACGCGCATTCGTGTTTCTCCCTTTGGGGAACCTTAACACGCGCGAAGATGAACGGTTGCTTTGGCGAAATGAAGAGGAAAGGCCGCACGCGGCGAAATCAGTTCCCGCTGCGGCCCACCACGCGGCCGGTCGCCGCGTCGACGTCGATCCAGATCACTCGCCCACCGCGCATGAACTTAAGCCGGTAAGTGCGGCCATTGAACTCAGGCCCGAGATAATCGGCATCACCCATGCCCGGAAGCACGCGCCGCTCGATCATCGGCAGCGGCATGGAGCGGCCCTCTCGGGTCGCCTGGAACGCGCGATCCTGGTCGCGCGGCCGCTCGGCCGACGCGGGTGCCGCGGTCAGGGCAGCGGCAACGGCCGCAACAAACAGGGTGAAGGTGGTACGCATGACAATTGCGGTTCTAGCACAAGGTGTTGAATAGCTTGTGAACCGTCTTATCAGGCAGGGTTGCCGGGTTGCCACAGCTCGACGGCATTGCCTTCCGGATCGTGGACCCGTGCGAAGCGGCCGACTTCGGGCATGGCGTTCCATTCGTCCTTGACCATGACCTCGATGCCCGCTGCCTCGAGCCTGGCGACGAGCTCGTCAAGATTGGTAACTCGAAGGTTGATCATCGCCTGCTTGTCTGCGGGGAAATAGTCGCTGTCGGCCTTAAACGGCTCAAATACCATTGGACCGCCCTGCGTGTGCCACAGCCATTCGTTGGAGTGGCCCGCAGCATTTGTGCCGCAGCCGCCTCCAACGCCGAGATGCTCGCGATACCACGCCTGCAGTGCCGCGGGATCCTGCGCTCGGAAGAAGTACCCGCCCATTCCGACCACCGTCATCGCGCACCCTTTTCCGCCAGCCGACCGTGCACCGATGCTAGTAGATGACGAAGGGCGATGCACGGCTTAAGTGGCGCTCATGGCTGCTCCTATCCTGTCATCCGAAGATCTTGGCCTGGTGCAAGGTGAGGGCTGGCTGTTCCGCCACCTCGACGTCCACGTGGGGCCGCGCGATCGGCTGGCGCTCATCGGGCGCAACGGGGCGGGCAAGACAACGCTCTTGAAATGCCTGGCCGGCGTGATCGACACCGACGAGGGCAAGCGCTCGGTGGTGCCCGGCAAGAAGATCGTGCTGCTGGAGCAGGACCCGCCGATGGGCGGTCATGCGACGCTGGAAGACTGGGTGCTGAGCGGCGCCGGCGCACCGCAAGCGCATGAAGCGGCGGCGATTGCGGATCAGCTTGGAATCGACCTCGCCCGTCCTACCGGCACCGCGAGCGGAGGTGAGCGGCGGCGGGCGGCGATCGTGCGCGCGCTGGCGCAGGGGCCCGACCTCCTGTTCCTCGACGAGCCGACTAACCACCTCGATCTCGCGGCAATCGACTGGCTCGAAGGCTGGCTCAATCGCTTCAGCGGCGCCTTCATTGTCATCAGCCACGACCGCACCTTCCTGACCAGGCTGACCAAGAGCTGCCTGTGGCTCGACCGCGGTCAGGTTCGCCGGGCTGAGGTCGGCTTCGGAGGGTTCGAGGCGTGGACCGAGCGGGTCTATGCCGAGGAAGAGCGGGCCGCGCAGAAGCTTGATGCCAAGCTCGCAATTGAATTGCATTGGCTCCAGCGCGGGGTCACGGCGCGGCGGCGGCGCAATCAAGGCCGGCTGGCGAAGCTGGGCGAGATGCGTGAGGCTCGGGCAGCAATGATCGGCGGGCCGGGCGTGTCGAAGCTCGGCCTCCAGCGCGATGACAGCAAGACCAAGACGGTGATCGACGCCGAGCATGTCACCAAGCGCTTCGGCGAGCGGGCGGTGATCAGGGACTTCACCTTGCGCATCCAGCGCGGCGACCGGATCGGGATCGTCGGCGCGAATGGGGCGGGCAAGACGACGCTGCTGAAGCTGCTGACGGGCGAACTGGCGGCCGACGAGGGCGAGGTGAAGCTCTCCAAGACGCTGAATGGCATCGTTATTGACCAGCAGCGCAAGCTGATGAGCCCCGAGAAGAAGGTTCGCGACGTGCTGGCGGACGGCGGCGACTGGCTGGAGGTGCGCGGGGTCAAGAAGCACATCAAGGGCTATCTCAAGGACTTCCTCTTCTCGCCTGAACTGACCGAGGCGCCGGTCGCCTCGCTGAGCGGCGGCGAGCGGTCGCGGTTGCTTTTGGCGCGGGAATTCGCGCGGGCGTCCAACCTGCTGGTGCTGGACGAGCCGACCAACGACCTCGATCTCGAAACGCTCGACCTCTTGCAGGAGGTGATCGCGGATTATGAAGGCACCGTGCTGATCGTTAGCCACGACCGCGACTTTCTCGATCGCACGGTGACGGTAACGCTGGGGCTCGACGGATCGGGCAAGGTCGACGTGGTTGCCGGCGGCTATGAGGATTGGGCCAAGAGGCGGGCGCCGGCGAAGGGTGCGGCGGCGTTCAAGAAGAAGGTTGAGGAGGCGGCCAAGCCCACTGCTCCAGCAAAGAAGTTGAGCTTCAAGGACCAGCGCGATCTCGACCGCCTGCCGGGCGAGATCGAGAAGCTGGAAGCGGCCATTGCGGCGGACGAGGCGGCGCTGGCTGATCCCGACCTTTACGTGCGCGATCCCAAGCGCTTTGCTGCGCTGATGGCGAGCATCGACAAGAAGCGCGGCGAAAAGGAAGCGGCGGAGCTGCGCTGGCTTGAGGTTGCGGAGATGGCCGAGGGGCTGGCTTGAGCGCCAGGCGCTTCGGCCCGGCGGCAATCGGGCTTGCGGGGCTGCTGCTGTGGGCTGCGGTGTTCTGGACCGGGCCGCTGGTCAACGACGTGGCCTGGCAGCTGTGGATCGGCCGGGCGGTGAACGGCGGGGCGTCCCTCTACGGCGACGTCCTCGAGGTCAATCCGCCCTTGTGGTTCTGGATCGGGTCGGGGTTCGAGCGGCTGGGCAGCACGATGGGCCTTGCGGGAGAGCGGTGGCTGGCGGTGGGCTTTCTTGCCTACGCGGCCCTGTCACTGCTGCTGACCCTGCGCCTGATGGTGGAGCGGCGCGGGCAATGGGCCGCGGCGATGGCGCTGGTGGCGACGCTGTTCCTGACCAGTCCTTACGCGCACCTCCAGCGCGAGCAGTTCCTGCTGATGGCGGTGCTGCCTTATATTGCGCTGGCGGCCCGGCGGGCTGACGGGCGACCGACGCCGCGAGGGCTGGCATTCGCAACCGGACTGCTGGCGGCGCCCGGGCTCGCGCTCAAGCATCACTTCCTTATCTTTCCGGTTTTGGTCGAAGGCTGGCTGATCTGGCAGCGCAGGCGGGTCGACGTACGCGTGGAGCATGTCGTTCTGGTCGGCGCGGCGCTTGCCTATGCGGCAGCAGTGCTGGTGTTCGCACCGAGCTATCTTGGCACCATGCTGCCGCTGCTCCGGGCTGGGTATCACGGTTACAATCCCTCGCTGTGGACCTTGCTGTTCCAGCCAGGGATCGTGGTGGCGCTGTTCGCACTGGTCGCGGCGCTGCTCGGGCGGGATCGGCTTGGCGCAGTTGGCAAGGCCGCGGCTGTAGGCACGGCAGCCTTTGCGCTTGTCTTCATCGTGCAGGGCAAAAATTTCCACTATCAGGCGATCCCCGCACTGGGGCTGGCGCTTCTGACCTTGCTGGTGCTGCTACTCGCCAAAGAGAGGGGGAGCGGGCGGCTGGTCGCGGGAGTGGGGGTGCTGGCGGCGCTCATGGTGCCGCTCAAGGCCGGGCAGGCCCGCTACGACAACTTCTTCCAGCAGGCCGTGGGCGATCTCAAACCCGGCCAGGGCGTGACGATGATCTCGCCAAGCCAGGCGCTTTCGTGGCCGGCGGTCTACGAGCGCAATCTGCGCTGGGACGCGCGGACCATGGGGCTGTGGATGGTACTGTCGCCCTGGGCGGCGGAGAAGGAGCGCAGCAGCGATCCGCGCATGGCGGCACTCGGCACCGCAGTCCGCCGCGAGGTAGCGGCCGAGATTGTCTGCAAGCGCCCGGCGATGGTGGTCGTCGACACCTTCTACGACGATGACGCGCCCGGCGGGGATGTCCTCACCTGGTTCATGGCCGAGCCGCGGTTCCGGGCGGCGCTTGCCGGCTATCGCGAAATACCGCCCGTGGTCGTCTTGCGACGGTTCGTTCCGTTGAGCGCAACCCCGGCCGCCTGCATGCCTGGCGACCTCCAAGCAATGACCAATCCGCTGCCCTAGGGCTGAAGCTGATATTGTTTCAGTAAGTCGTAAAGTGTCGGGCGGCTGATGCCGAGGAGCTTGGCGGCGCCCGAGATATTGTGTTCGGTCCGGATCAGCGCCTGGTGGATCGCGCGGCGATCAGCCTTCTCCCGCGCGGCGCGGAGGTTGATCGCGGCGAAGGCTTCTTCCGACAGCCCTGGAAGATCGAGGTCGAGCGCGCCGACCAGCTTGCCCTCCGCCATGATCACCGCCCGCTTGATGCGGTTCTCCAGTTCGCGGACGTTGCCGGGCCAGCCGTAGCTGTCGATCGCGTCAACGGCGTCTGGCGCGAGACCGGTGACCGGCGTTCCTAACTCCCGGGCGAAGCGGCGGGTGAAATGGCGGGCGAGGAGGACGGCGTCGCCCGGTCGGTCAGCAAGCGCGGGGATCGCGATCACCATTTCGGCCAGCCGATAGTAGAGATCCTCGCGGAAGCGGCCGTCGGCCTGCATGACGCCAAGATCCTGGTGCGTCGCGCAGACGATGCGCAGGTCGACAGGAATGGTCTGGCGCCCGCCGATGCGTTCGATCACCCGCTCCTGGAGGAAGCGCAGAAGCTTGACCTGAAGCGGCAGCGGAACGTCGCCGATTTCGTCCAGAAATAGTGTGCCGCCCGACGCCATCTCGATCTTACCAGGCGTCGTCTTGACCGCACCGGTGAAGGCGCCGCGCTCGAATCCGAACAGCTCGGCCTCGAGGAGGTTTTCGGGGATTGCCGCGCAGTTGATGGCGACGAACGGCCCCGACGCGCGCCGGCTCTTTTCGTGCACCGCGCGGGCGAGCAGCTCCTTACCCGTGCCGCTGGCGCCCAGCAGCATGACCGAGACGTCGGCGGGCGCTACGCGCTCCACCGTGCGCGCGACCCGCAGCATTTCGGGTGAAGCGGTGATGATGCTGCCGAGCACCGTGCCGCCTTCGGAGGCTTGCGCTTCGAGACGTCGGTTCTCGGCTTCCAGCGCGTGGAGGTGGAACGCGCGGGCGACGATCAGGCCCAGTTGGTCGATATCGACCGGCTTGGCGCAGAAGTCGTAAGCGCCGAGCGCGATGGCGTGCAGCGCGCTTCCGTGGGCGCCGTGGCCCGAGGCGACAATGATCTTGGTGTCGGGCTTGAGCTGCAGGATCTCGGCAAGAACTGCGAAGCCTTCGGTGGTGCCGTCGGGGTCTGGCGGAAGGCCGAGGTCGAGGGTGACCACCGCCGGCTCATGCAGGCGCAGCAGGTCGAGCGCTTCGGCGCGGTTGAACGCGCTGACGACCTTGTAACCGTCGTAGGCCCATTTCAGCTGGCGCTGGAGGCCTTCGTCATCCTCGACCACGAGCAGGACGGGAAGGTCGGCAGGGTCGGTCATGCGATCAATCTTTCGGGGATGTCGGCGGCCTCGGCCGCGCTGACGGGAAGGGTGATGGTAAAGCGGGTACCAGCGCCGGGGCGGCTCTCGACCGTGAGGCGGCCGCCCATCGCGTGAATGAGACTGCGCGCTTCATAGGCGCCGATGCCGAAGCCGTTCTGCTTGGTCGACGCGAAGGGAGTAAAGAGCCGCGTGGCGATGAAATCGGCGTCCATACCGGGGCCGTGATCGCTGATCTCGATCCGCGCTTGGTCGCTACGATGGGCAACCCGCACGGTGACGGGTTCGCCGGGCGGGCTGGCGTCCACGGCATTGGCAAGGAGGTGGCCAACCGCCTGCTCCAGCCCCATGCTATCGGCCAGCACTGCCACCCCGCCGTCGCCCGCAAGGCGGACGTCGTGGGCGGCGCGATGCCAGGCGATGCAGCCGGCCAGCAGCGGGCGAAGCGGCACGGGCGCAAGCGGCTGGCGACCCGAAGGAGTTGCCGCAGGGGCGAGGCGGGCAAGAAGGTAGTTCATCTTGCCGACCGAGGATTTCAGCGTCGCCACCATGTCGGCGCGCCACTCCGGATTGTCGGCATGCCGCTCGGCGTTGCGGGCGATCAGCGTCAATTGGCTGACGAGGTTCTTCACGTCGTGGATGATGAAGGCGAAGCGGCGGTTGAATTCGTCGAAACGGCGCGCTTCGCTGAGGCGCTGCTCGGCGGCGGCTTCAGCGAGGCTGGCGGCGGCCTGCCGGCCAGCAGTACGAAGGAGGTCGAAATCTTCCCAGTCTAGAGGGCGACGAAGCTCCGGCGCGGCGAGGAGGACGAGACCCACTGCCTGGTCGCCGTGGATCAGTGGCACACCCACCCACAGCTTTTCTTCGGCAAGGAGCCATTCGGGAAGCGGCAATGCAAGGTCGGCCGAGCTTCCGAAGCGATGACGTTGCGCGTCGAGTTCGATCACGCGGCCTTCACCGAGCAGCGGCCACAAGGCATCGAGACCTTGGCCCGCGACGGCAGCGTCGGGCAGGCGGTCATCCCAGCGCCAAGCGCCAGCGACAGTGAAGCGGCCGGTGTCGTCGGGTGCGATCAGCAGCCCGGAAGGCGCTTCGAGGATGTCGGCAAAGGCGCGCACGATACGGGATGCGAGCGGCTCCTTCGATCCGCCGGCTCCAAGCGTCGCGGCGAAGCGCAGCCATTCGGTTCGATAATCGTAGCGATGCTCGAAGAAATGCTTGGCGATCTTGACCCGCGTCCAACTGCGCGCGCGGCGGCTGGGGAGCAGGACGGCGAGCGCGACAGTCATTGCTGCGAGCACCAGAACGGCAAGGCTGCGCAACCAGTCGACCGTGCCGGTGCGGAGAATGGCGGCGATCAGCGCCATGATGGCGAAATAAGAGCAAAGCGCGAGGAGGGAGAGCGACTGGAAGGTGGCGGCGCGCGACAGCTTGGGTCGCCACGCCGCACTGTCGGGACGGGTCAGGGCAAAGCAGGGTGCGGCAAGCGCGACGACCATGCCCCTGATGTCGTTCAGAGTCGCGCCAAGCGGCAGTTGCAGAGCCTGCAAAGTGTAGAGATTGAGATCGAACACCCACAGCGTCGCAAGGCCAAGCATCGGCAGACGCATCGACGCACGGCTGGCGGCTGCCGCCTGGCCGTAGAGGTTGTGGACCAGTATCAACGAGCCGGCAGCGGTGATGGTGCGAAGCACGGTCCCTGTTGCTTCGAGCGCAAGCTGGTCGGCGACGGGAGCAAGCGGGGCGAGGCTGTCGACCAGGATCTGAGCGCCGAGCACCAGCGCCACGGCGCCGTAGACAAGTGCTACGCCCTGTTGCCGGCTGCCTTTCTCGCCCGTGCTCGACAGAACATACAGCATCGCCACCCAGATAAGGTTGCGAGCGGTCTCGGCATTGGCAGCCAGCATGGTGTCGACCTGGACTCCGCTGAGCCAGGCCGATGCCGAAGTGGATAAGAGGCCGCCGAGCAGAAGCTTCTGCGCTGGTCCCGCAACCCAGCCACGGAGCTGCCACAAGAGAACGGCGGCCATTGCCACCGCGCCGAGCGCGTGGCTCCAGAAAGCGAGCAGGCTGTCCACGCCGCCACTGTCGGAGAAATTTACAAAGGAAGCGTGAAGATCGCGCCCAGAACGGTCAGCTCTTCAGCGCGTGCAACGTCGCCGCTTCCATTGCCACCACGGCGGTGCCGATCACTTGCTCGGCGTCGGGCGCCCAAAGCGGGGAGTGAAGGCCGGGCAGCTTGGTGATCTCGCCCCCGGCCGCGTCCCAGCGCGCTTGCGGCACGCCTCCGACCCAGAACAACAGGCTGCGCCCTTGCGGGTTGGCGATGAGGAAGCGGCTGAAATCCTCGCCGACCATGGCCGCCGGGACCATCCGCACGCGGTCCTCACCAAATAAGCCGGTGAACAGGGTGCGCGCTTCGGCAGTAAGGTCGGCACTGTTGACCGTAGCAGGGGTGTAGGGATCGCGCACGGCGACCACGGGCATCCGGTCGTCAGGCACGCCGGCGGAGATCGCTTCGCCGCGGGCGATGCGGCGGATGCCTTCGAGCAGGCTTTGGCGGACTTCGGGTGTGTAGCTGCGTACCGTGATCTGCAGCTTGGCCTCGTCCGGGATGATGTTGTGGGTCGCGCCGGCTTGGAAGCTGCCGACGGTGACCACGGCGGGATCGAACGGGTTACGCTCGCGGCTGACCAGCGTTTGCAGCGTCGAGACGATGCGCGAAGCAACCACAATCGGGTCGCGTCCATTCTGCGGCGCGGCACCGTGGGTACCGACGCCGCGAACCGTCACGTCCACGCTGTCGACGTTGGCGAGGGCGGGGCCGGGCGTCAGGCCGATGGTACCGGCCGGCAGCGAGGCGCTGTTGTGGAAAGCGAGCATGGTATCGGGCTTGCCGAAGCGGGTGAACAGGCCGTCCGCCAGCATTGCCGCGGCGCCTTCGCTGGTTTCTTCGCCGGGCTGAAGGATCAGGACCAACGTGCCCTTCCATTGCGCCTTGGCGGCGGCGAGCCGGCGGGCGGTGCCGATCAGCGCGGTCATGTGGGTGTCGTGTGCGCAGGCGTGCATCACGCCGGTGTCGACGCCCGAGCGGGCCTTGGTCCGGACCTTTGACGCAAAGGGTAGGCCGGTTTTCTCTTCAAGCGGCAGGCCATCCATGTCGGCGCGGACCAGCACGGTTTTGCCCGGGCCGTTCTTCATCACCGCCACGATACCCGTACCGCCGACCTTCTCCGTCACGGTGTAGCCGAGCTTGCGCAGTTCGGGCGCGAGGCGGGCCGCGGTCTTGCTCTCGGTCATGGCGAGTTCGGGAGCAGCGTGTAGCTGGCGGTAGAGCGCCATCAGCGGCGTGAGCTCCGCCGCGGTGGGCTGAGCGGCGAGGGCGGCGGCGGCAAGGAGGGTCAGCATGGGTCGGAGCCTAGCGGTTCAAGGTGCGGGCACAAGCTCCACTACGTCGATCAGGCTCTCAAAGCGGGGGTACGGCAGGAGCAGGCGCCAGCGGTTCGGCCCGATGCGCTCGACATAGCCCGCAAGGTCGCGGTCGTTGTCGGCGCCATAGGGAATGGCGCGTTGCTCGTCGCCGAGGACGAGAGTGCCGAGGAAAACCGTACGCAGCTGGTCGTTCGGGAAGATGTAGCCGACCTGCCGCTGCGACCCGCTCAGCTTGGTCAAGGCCTGAAGCCGTCCCGACGCGGCAATGCGGCAATTGAACGCGGGGTAAGAGATATAGGGCAGCAAACCTGCCGAGCGGGCGCCGAGCTTGATCACGCGACAGCGGTACTCTCCGTTGGGGATGCCGCCACCGATTGCCGCATCGGGCTGGAGCAAGACGCCCTCCCGATCGATCGCCTGGGCATGGCCGGCGGCACGGGCTTCTCTCAACCCGGTCGCGAACGCCGACCGCCAGTCGCGCAAGCGGCGTCGGTCTTCGGTGGTGGCGACACTCTGCCACGAAGCGGCATTGGCGACCGGACCAGCGGTCGGGCGCTCATTGGGCGTACAGGCGCCGAGCGGGAGCAGGGTCAAGGCGAGGAGGGGACGGAGCCGCCTCATTGCGCGGTCCAGCCGCCGTCCATGGTGAGATTGGCGCCGGTGATGCTCCCGGCTTCGGGACGGCACAGGAAAAGCGCAAGGGCGGCGACCTCGACCGGCTCGACGAAGCGCTTGGTCGGCTGGGCGGCGAGAAGGACGTCGTTCATCACTTGCTCGCGGCTCATGTTGCGGGCCTTCATCGTGTCCGGTATCTGGTTCTCCACCAGCGATGTCCAGACATAGCCGGGCGAGATGCAGTTCACGGTGACCCCATCCCGCGCGGCTTCCAGCGCGACTGCCTTGGTGAAGCCCGCGACACCGTGCTTTGCAGCGACGTAGGGCGCCTTGTTCGGGCTCGCGACGAGGCTGTGAGCGCTGGCGGTGTTGATGATCCGCCCGAACCCGCGCTGGCGCATCGAAGGCAGGCAGAGGCGCGTGGTGTGGAAGACGGCGGACAGGTTGACGGCCATGATCCAGTCCCACTTTTCGGCTGGGAAGTCGGTGATCGGCGCGACGTGCTGGACACCCGCATTGTTGACGAGGATCGACGGGCTTCCGAGTTCGTCGGTGCACTGAGCAACGAGGCCGTCGATCGCCTCTGGATCGGAGAGGTCGGCGTCGGAGAAGCCGGCGCAATCCTGCGACAAGGCTGCAAGCTCATCCTTCAGCGCCAGATTTGCGTCGCGGTCGCCAAAGCCGTGAAGCATGATCCGGGCGCCTTCGGCGGCGAGGGACCGCGCGATGGCAAGGCCGATGCCGCTGGTCGAGCCGGTCACCAAGGCGACCTTGTCCTTGAGGATCATGCGAACGGATACTCCTGAAAGGTTCGAAAGCCCTATGGAGCGCTTCGCCGCCGTGCTGCAAGGCGAATTGGCAAACGTGCAACCCCGCGCGCTCCCGATCATTGTGGCCCCGTAAGGGAGATCAGAATGCGGCTCGACGGACCAGGCAGTTCCAACTTCGAGGATCGCACCGGACAAGGCGGTGGGTCCATCCTCGGTGGTGGGGGCGGCATGCTTGGGCTGCTGGTGCCGCTGATCCTCAGCCGGTTCGGAATCGTCGGCCTGCTGATCCTCGCGCTTGGCTATTGCGCGCTCGGCGGGCTTGGCGGCGGTGGAATCTTGGGCGGCGGGGGCAGCAGCCCGACGGTCCAGCAGGGCAGCAAAAGTGCCGCATCGACGCTTCCGGCCGAGACCAGGAATCTCCTGACCGGCGTGCTGGGTTCGACCGAACGAGTCTGGGGGCAGGTCTTTTCCGCAGCACGGCAACAGTATCGCCCGACCGTCCTTACCGCCTACACCGGCGGGACGCAGACCGCGTGCGGCGCAGGGCGGGCGGCGTATGGGCCGTTCTACTGCCCGGGCGACCAGAAGATCTACATCGACCCGAGCTTCTTCAACGAATTGACGCAGAAGTTTGGCGCGCCGGGCGATTTTGCGCAGGCCTATGTCATCGCGCATGAGGTCGGCCACCACGTACAGAACCTCGAGGGCACGCTTGACCGCGCCAGCAACGCGCAGCGTGCCGCGGGTGAGGCGCAGGGCAACGCGATCCAAGTGGGCGTCGAATTGCAGGCCGACTGTTATGCCGGCGTGTGGGCCAAGAACGCCCGCAATCCGGATGGCACGCCGGTGCTCGAACAGGGCGATCTGGAAGAAGGCCTGACCGCCGCCGCCGCCATCGGCGATGACAGGCTGCAGTCGCAGGCGGGCCAAGCGGTGCGGCCGGAGAGCTTCACCCACGGGTCGAGCCAGCAGCGCGTCGAGGCGCTGCGCCGCGGCTACAGCACCGGCAATCCGGCAAGCTGCAACTACAACCGGGTTTGACCCGATGCTCCCCCGGCCGACCCGGGGGAGCATCGAAGCTTAGAGCTTGACCAGCATCTTGCCGGTGTTGGCGCCGGTGAACAAGCCGAGGAACGCTTCCGGTGTCTTCTCCAGCCTCTCGACCACCGTGTCGCGGCCCTTGACCGCGCCGCTTGCGACCCACGGCCCCATCTCGCCGTAGAACTCGGCGTTGCGCGACAGATAGTCGGTGTAGATGAAGCCCTTGAGCATGATCCGCATCGCGATCACGCGCATGATGTAACGCAGTTGCGTCGGAGCGCCGCTGTTGTAGCCGTCGATCATCCCGCAAATGGCGAAGCGCGCGTCCTTGCGCGCCAGCGCCAGCGCGGCATCGAGATGCTCGCCACCGACGTTGTCGAAATAGACGTCGATGCCCTTTGGCGCGACTTCGCTCAGCGCCTTCACCAGCGGCACACCGGCCTTGTAGTCGATGCATTCATCGGCACCCAAGGACTTCACGAACGCCACCTTGTCCGCTCCGCCGGCCGAGCCGATCACGGTCATGCCCTTGGCCTTGGCGATCTGCACCACCGCCGAGCCAACCGCGCCTGCGGCCGCCGACACGAACACGATGTCGCCAGCCTTCGCCTTGGCGGCGTCCAGCAGCCCCCAGTAGGCGGTGCCACCGGTCAAGCCGAGGTTGCCGAGGAACGCCTGCGGCTCGACGCCGGGAATGGATGGCAGCTTGTGCAGCGCCTGCGCCGGCACCACCGCCTCGTCGCGCCAGCCCATCATGTGCAGCACCCGATCGCCGGGCTGGAAGTCGGGCGAGCGGCTTTCCACCACTTCACCAACCGCGCCACCTTCGAGCGGCTCGCCGATCTGGAAAGGAGGGACATAGCTTTTCACGTCGTTCATGCGCCCGCGCATGTAAGGATCGACCGACAGCCAATGATTGCGCACCCGCACCATGCCGTCGCCAAGCTCAGGCAGGCTGACATCCTTGAACTCGAAATTGTCGGCGGTGGGGAGACCGTTCGGGCGGCTCTTCAGGTGCCAGGCTTGGGGCATGGGTTAGGTCCTCGCAGGAAACGAAAAAGGCCCGGACACCGCTGGGGTGCCCGGGCCTTCCCGTCAAGCTGCTGGGGACAGCTTACTTCTTGGTCGAACGACCGGTCGAATCGTCGTCGTAGGTGCCCGAGAAGCTTTTATCGAGCATATGGGGGCCATCGCTCGTGGTGCCAGTCGTCGAAGCGCCGGTCGTCGAGGTCGGGCTCATGGTCTGCCCGCTCGGCTGGTTGGTGGACGACTGCGTCTGGCGATCGTCGCGATCCGACCCACCGCCGCCGAACAGGCCGCCAAGCATACCGCCGCCCTGCGAACGGTTCTGGTCGTCCTCGCGCTCTTCGGTCAGGCGCGAGCGGATCGAGTCCTTGGTGCCGGTCAGATAGACCTTGCCGTCCTCAACCCGGTCGAGCAGCGAGCAGGTGAAACTGCGATGCACGCCATGCGCTTCGGGATCGTTCTTGGTCAGAATGACCTTTTCACCGCGAACCTTGTCGACAGTGCCGATGTGCTGGCCGCTTTCGTCAACCACTTCGGCATGTTCGCGGATTTGGGTCAGCATCTGCCGCTTGGTCTGACGGGTCTGACGGAAGCCGGAGAACTCATTCTCGAACCGGCTCTGATGCTCGCGGCAATATTCGTCATAGTCGCGGTCGAGATCCTCGATCTGGCGCTGGCGCCAGGACGAATAATGCTGGTCGTGCGGGCTGCGCATCGACTGGCCGCCGGAGCTGCCGCCGAAGCTTGACGAGCTGCTGCTACCGCCAAAGCCCGAGCTGCCGCCAAAGCTGGAAGAGCCCTGGTCCTGGAAGCGATCTTGGCTGCCATACTGCTGCTGGCTGTAGTTCTGGCTGCCGAGGCCGGAGCCCTGACGGCCTTGTTCGTTCGAGCTGCGACCATAATCGCCGGTCATCGGACGATAACGGTCACTGCCCTGGCTTTGGTATCCGCCGCCTTGCCGATCATGGCTGCCACGGTCCTGTTGCCCGCCATACGACTGGTGCTGCGTCTCGCGATAGGAGCCGCCGCCAGTCTGGCCATATCCCGACGGGTAGGAACGGTTCGACCCGGAGTCGCCATAATCCTGGCTTTGAGAACTCTGTCCACTCTGACCCAGGCTGCCGTAGTCGCCGCGTCCAAAGCCGCCGCTTTCGCCGCCACCGCGGCCGTATTGGTTCTTGTAGTCGCCTTCGTCACGGCCGCGGCCGTAGCTGCTCGACTGGCCGCCACTAAAGAAGGCGCCTCGATCGCTCTTGCCGAAGCGGTCGTCCTCACGACCACCGCGTTGGCGACCTTCGTCCTGGTCATTGCCGCGCGGTTCGTAACCGCTGCGGCTGTAGCCGCCGCCGCTCTCGAATGCGTTGGGATCGTAGCTGTTGGCCGAGCGATTGTAGCCGTGGCCCTGGTCGCGGCGGGTGCCACTGTCATCGTCGCTGAAGAAGTTTGACACGCTGTCGATCGCGCGATCAAAGAAGCCGCGGTCGTCGTTGCTGCCGCCGCTGCGATGGTCGCGCTGGCGGTCGTCACGGTGACCGCGGTTGTCGCGGTCGTCATACCGATCGTAAGCCATTAAGTCTCCTCCATGGGACATCCGCGGCAAGGGGGGCGGGGATGTGGAATGGTTAACGACAAGCGGCGGTCAAGCGTTCCGGGTCGGCGGCCAAGGTGAGACGTCGCGAAGGCAGAACGATCGGCTGTCTCGGAGGGCGCGAGAAAAGCGCGTTGCAAGGCGGCAAAAGCGCAGCTAGAGGCGCGTGGCAACCGGTGCGGGGCTGTAGCTCAGATGGGAGAGCGCTGCAATCGCACTGCAGAGGTCAGGGGTTCGATTCCCCTCAGCTCCACCATCCGCGCCGGTTTAGCTGTCTAGCGGTGCCGCCCAGGCACTTGGCAAATCCGAGCTGGCATCGCTTCGCATATCGCAATGGGGTCTTTTCCCGAGAACGATACCCCTGACTAGGGTGGTGGAAAAGAGCATCTTTCTCGCCCGACGCCGCCCTTCTCACCTCCGGATCTCTGTGCACGACCGATTATCTGGCGGAGGTCCCTGACCGTTCTGTCTTGGACCGGGTTCGTACCGCCGCGGCCAGAAAGAGCATCAAGGTTGCGGCAATCGGCGATGCGCCCGCCTCGGCATCGGGCAAGCATTCGGTTCAGCTTCTGTCGAAGTTGCTCGAGTTGCTCTACGATACCAATTTCTGAAGCAGATCCGAACTCATGCAGCTTATCTCCGTCCTACTGATCAGCAATGTGGCCATCACTCTTGTTGCTGCCTCCCAAGCGTCTGCCCAAGACGCTCCCCTGCCGAGCACGACAGAATTCCACGGCGGCGATGCGCACGCCGACCGGCAAGCTCATGAGGACGAGGAAGCCGAAGAGGAAATCATCGTCCAAGGCACGCGGACCCGCCGCCGGGTTCAGGACGAGCCGATCCGGGTCGAGGTAATTACCCGCGAGGAAATAGAAGAAAAATTGCTCATGCGGCCAGGCCAGATCGCCATGCTGGTCAATGAGACGCCAGGCGTGCGCGTGCAGGTGACCTCGCCGGCGCTCGGAGCGGCAAACATCCGGGTGCAGGGGATGGAGGGGCGCTACACCCAGTTGCTGGCCGACGGTTTGCCGCTCTACGGCGGCCAGGCTTCGTCCTTGGGCGTGCTGCAGATCGCTCCAACGGATCTGGGTCAGGTCGAGGTGATCAAGGGAGCGGCCTCGGCCCTCTATGGTCCATCCGCACTTGGCGGAGTTATCAACCTTGTCTCACGACGTCCCAACGACTTTGTCGAAGCCGAAGCCCTCGCCAATGCGACCACCCGCAACGGGCAAGACCTTACCGCCTACCTGTCATCTCCGCTGGGGAGTGGCTGGAGCGGCTCGGTCACCGGCGGCGCTCACCGCCAGGAGCGACAGGATCTTGATGAGGACGGCTGGATCGATATGCCCGGCTACGAGCGGCTGACCGTACGCCCTCGCTTGTTCTGGAAGGGCGCCGAGGGCGCGTCCGCCTTCCTCACAGTCGGGGCGATGCGGGAAGACCGGGTGGGAGGCACGCTACCAGTCCGGACGACTCCGGACGGGCGGCCGTTCCGGCAAGCGCAGACCACCGGTCGGCTTGACGCCGGGCTCGCGGCAGAGGTCCAGCTGAAGGGCACTGGCTCCCTTCACTTGCGCGGATCGGCGATGAGGCAGGATCATCGCCATGTCTTCGGTGATGTTACGGAGGACGACCAGCATGGGACCGGCTTTGCGGAAGCCTCGCTGTCAGGCGGCTCGGACGTAACTTCTTGGGTGGGCGGACTCGCCTACCAGGTCGATCGCTTCCGCTCCAAGACACTCCCGACTTTCAACTACGCGCACAAGGTGCCGGGTCTGTTCGGCCAGGTCGAGCACGAAGCCACTCCCGAACTGACTGTGGCCGGCAGCGCTCGCGTCGACTTCCACAATGATTACGGTACGCAGTTCAGCCCGCGCCTGTCAGCACTCTACAGACCCGGCCCTTGGACCTTTCGGGCTTCAGTCGGGCGGGGCTTCTTTGCTCCAACGCCTTTCGTTGAGGAGATCGAGGCGGCGGGCCTCTCTCGGCTTGAGCCGCTTGGTAACCTCCGGGCTGAGACCGCGACCACCGGCTCGGTGGACGTGGGCTACACGCGAGGACCGATTGAGGCGAGGGCAACGCTGTTCGCCTCAAACATCAACGATGCCACCGGCCTCGAGGATGTTGCTCTCGACCGCGTCCGCCTGATCAACGTGTACGGGACCACCCGTATCCGCGGATCAGAGCTACTGCTGCGCTATCGCTGGAATGCCGTGACACTCACCGGCAGCTACGTGTTCGTTGACGCCACCGAGCCGGACGAGGACGGAGTTGGACGGCGCCGCGTACCCATGACCCCCCGCCACACGGCAGGTATGGTGGCCATGTGGGAGAAGCATGGACGAGGCCGCATCGGCATTGAGGCCTATTACACCGGCAAGCAGTCGCTTGATGACAATCCCTACAGCAGTCGGAGCAAGCCTTACCTCCACCTAGGCGTCCTCGGCGAGGTCGTGCTCGGTCACGTCGGTCTTTTCGCCAATGCCGAGAACATCCTGGGAGTGCGCCAGACCCGCTACGATCCACTGCTGCGCCCGGTTCGCGCACCAAATGGCGAGTGGACCGTTGATGCCTGGGCACCGGCGGAGGGCTTCATCCTTAACGGCGGCTTTCGACTGCGCTTCGGCGGAGAGCATTGAAGGGCCACCGGCTAGTTTGCGGATGTTCGAAGCACAGGGACGCCGGGCTGGCGAACCAGCCCACCGTCCTGCTCCAATCTCGAACGCTTCGGCCAGCGCCAAGGCATCTTCCACTCTCAAGCCAAGGTGGCGAACTGTCGTCTCGATCGTGGTGTGACCAAGTAGGATCCGCACGGCGCGCAGATTGCCATTTTGCATATAGATCAGGGCTGCCTTTGTGCGCCGGGCCAACATCCCACGCGGGACGATCATCCTGACCGGTATCCTAGACTGCATGTCCCATGCTGCATCTTCTCAGGCCATTGGCGGCCAAGGTGAAAACGATGAAAGAAGCTGGATTGCGGAACGGCGGTTTTCGGGTTCGCAACAGCAAGTAGCTGGCGCTCGTCTTTAGGAGCCGGAAACGGGTAGCGCCGAAGCAGTCTCTTTGACTTGCTCCGCGATACTGGTTCGGCAGGGTTCCGGAGTCTTCAGCTCGGACGGTCGCCCATCACCTCGCCAAGGCGGACAGGGCGTTCCGGTGCCCAATCGGGGTTAAAGGTAATCGCGTGCTGCCTGAACAGCATGACGACTGTAGATCCGAGGAGAAAGCGACCCATCTCTTCCCCTTGCCCCAGCACGATGCTTTCGTCGGCATAGTCCCACCTGGACAACTTTCCAGTGCGCTTGGGATTGACGACGCCGTGCCACACCGTGGCGATGCTGCCGACGATGGTAGCGCCAACCAAGACCATCACAAAAGGACCGTGCTCGGGCGAGTCAAAGACGCAGACGACGCGCTCATTGCGAGCGAACAAGCTCGGCACACCGCGCGCAGTCACCGGGTTCACGGAGAAAAGCGTTCCCGGCACATAGATCATCCTGGTGAGGCGCCCCTCACAAGGCATGTGCAAGCGGTGGTAATCTTTTGGCGCCAAATAGAGGTTCGCGAAGCTGCCGTGGCGGAAGTTGGCGGCCAGCGCGGCGTCGCCGCCAACTAGGTCGGTGGTCGTGAAGCGGTGGCCCTTGGCCTGCACGATGTGGTGGTCGTCAATGGCGCCAAACTGGCTGATGGCACCGTCCACGGGAGAGGTGAAATCAGCCTTTGCAATGGGGCGCGCGCCAGCCTTGAGCGGCCGCGTGAAGAAGTCGTTGAAGCTTTGATAGTGACCGACGCCCTCATGCTCGGCCTCGCTCATATCAACTTCGTATTTCCGCACGAACCAGCGGATCAGCCCGGCGGTAGCCGCGCCGCCATTGGAGCCCGCCACACGCCCTGCGAGCGAGGTAAGGCGCTGCTTGGGTAGCAGATGTTGAAGCAGGATCTTCAGGCGGTCAGACAACGACATTTTCTACACAGGTTGAAGCCAAGGAGCATGTCACGAAGCGCATGGACCCGATCGTGCGTTCCGATAGGCTTGTGCCCACGAGGACGGTGGCGGATGCAAGCGTCTATTCCGACGAGCCATAGAAGTCGCCTGAAAATAGGCGCATTGCTTGAGGGTAGAACAACTCGAGCAGCCGCTCGGAGCAGCGACCAAGCAGCCGCTCGATGAGAGCTGCGAGTTCCTTGCGTGGGGTGTCCTTGGCACGGCTCCAGATCTGACGAATGTCATTCCGCTCTTCAGCTACTCTCTCCTGCACGGCGGCTTGCCAGCTGGTCGGATGTTCGGCTTCTTCCCAGTCGCCGCGTCCGCGACCGAAGTGAGCAACCGCGAGATAGCGAAGCAGGGCGGAGCGCACGAAGCCGGCGAACGCTTCTTCGGACCATCGGGCCGCATTCGTCTGCTCACCCCGTGCCATGTTGTACCCGCGCGCGGCGCTTCCTGCCCCTAGAACTCCAAGAATGCTTCCGATCAACATTCCGCCGCCAAGGGTGAGCCCGCCAGCGGCAAGGTCGGCGGCCAAGCCCCCTGCAGCGCCAGAGGCAAGTCCGCCAAGGATCGCCGAGACGCCCTCGCGCGCCGGCGCACTTTCGGTGTAATCTCTGCGGAGGCGGGTAAGGATTTCGTTGCTCGCGCGACCCGAAAGACCGTGGAGCCGGATCAGCTCGTCGGTGCTTTCCCGAATGCGCTTGTCCAGCCGTTCGCTTAGCTTGCCGATGGCTCGCTTACCCGCCGGCGACAGTTCGCCACCAGTGGGGTTGAGGACTGCCCCGGTCACCCGGTCGTGCCATTTGCGATCGCCGATTTCCTCACGATCCGCGACGATGTCGGCAAGCTGATCGGCAAGCGTCTGCATCGAGAGTTTGAAGCGCTTGAGATTGCGCTCCGCCCAGGCTTCGATCAGCGCCCGCATGGCTGCCTGCTTGGCGGGCGGGAGGAGGGGCTCGACCACCTGCAGCAAGGTCAATTCCTGGACCCAACATCTAGCGAAGGCGTCCAGGGTCAGGTTGCCGCGGACCAGCCCTCCCGAGCCGAGATGCTGCGTCCAGCGCTCCTCTTCGCTGACCCCATCGGCACTAGGTGGGCCGGCCTGATTAAGGAGAAGCACGACCGGTTTGCCAATGAACGACAGCACTTCCATTTCCATCGGGACGTAGGCTGCTCCGACCGGATCCTCGCTGGCATTAACGAGGTAGAGGATGACATCCGCTTCGTCGCGCGCGTTGCGCACCGCTTGCTGGCTCGACCACAGGGGACGATCGCGGTAGCGGTCCCAGACCTGCCCGAGCAGCCAGCCGATCGGATTGCCTGCCAGCCGCAGTCGGCGCACCAGCCGCGCGGTGTCACCGAAGCCCGGCGTATCCCACAGCATCAGTGTGTCGTCGCCTGCCTGCACCATGAGGTAGCCGGTTGCGATCTGCGTCACGTGAGCAGCGTCGCGAACTTCGCCGACGTCCTGCTGGAGAATGGTGCGGGCGAGCGTTGTCTTGCCGGCGTTGGTGTGGCTGATGAGGCTCAGGTTGACGGTGGTCATGTCAGCGAACCGCTGCGGGGGTTTGGACGAGGCTGCGCTCTAGCGCCTGCGCCGCCTCTTCCTCGGCTGCACCCTCCAGTGAGACTAGGGTCGGCTGGACCCCTGCGCCCGCAAGAACTGCGTTCCAGGCCTGCACTCGCTCAGCGATGCGGCGGTCGGAACTGCTAGCACCTCGCAGACGGTTTCGAAGCGCTCCTTCCTCGAGCAGGATGATGAGGGTGGCTGGTCCGCCCGCCATTTGCTTGCGGGCAGCGCTGGCGAAGGCTCCGTGATTTTCGGACTCGGGGGTGGAGGAAAGGCTAAACAGAAGGATTAGATAATCGCTGTCGGCCAGCGAGCCAGCATTGGCTGACAGCCACTCTTCCTCGCTGCCGTAAGCAATTGGAGGATCGAAGCTGAGGCTGACCTTCTCGCCAAGTGCAGCACCAAGCATTCGGTCGAGGCGCTGGCGCCTTTCTCCGGACAGGTCGAGGCCATAGGCAACGACGCGCGCCTTGCCCGGTTCGCCCAGAGCGTCTCGCAGGAGACTCCTGAAGTAGAAATCCTGTCGGATCGACAGATTGCGGCGGAGGAACTCGGCCTTCAGTCCGCTCACCAAGGCAAGCACCAGCCGCGGCAGGATCACGAACAATGACCCTGTCATCGCCCACAAGACCAGCCAGTTACCCGCGTTCTGGCCGCCTCCTCGAAGCTGCCGCAATTGTCCTTCGGTGGGGAGGGGAAGGCCCGTCAGCATGCTTGCGGGTCCGAGAACGACGCGAAGCAGCGTCGCAATCTCCTGCTCCGCTCCTGCCCACGTGCCAGACCAGCCAGCCTCATATTCGGCCATGTAGCGGGCGCGGAGAAGCATGGCTGCGATGACACCCGCCGCAAACAAGGCAGCGCCGAGGTGCAGAGTCCGGCGGAGGCGAGCATCGGTAAGCTGATGAGATGCGTCCGCCCAATCGGCGGCGAAGCGTACCAGGCCGCGTTCAAGGGTAGGCTGGCCCGCCAGGCGATCGCTCCTCGGCTGAGTGATTCGGCGAATGGCGTTGCCAAGCCACCCGTATTTTTCACGTCCGGATCGCACCGCCATGGCGAGCCATTGCACTGCCAAGGCGACGAAGACCGCCACATTCCATGCAATCAGACCGAGCAGCGGAAAGGCGACGATATTGAGCCGCTTTCCGGCAAAGGCATCGGTAGACAGGCCGAGCAAAAGCGCGGCGACCGGTATGCCGACGCTCAGCCAGACTGGCCACCGAACGGCAGCGACATATTTGTTCAGCCTCGGAAAGCGGCCTCCAAGCCGTTCCAGCACGATGTCCGCTCGGCGGGAGAGAAAGCGCGCAGCTTCGTTGCGAGTGCCTGGCCGACCTTGCAGTTCCGAAAGTGCGGCGTGGGAGGCGTAGCGACGGTCGTCCGCCGTCAGCACGGCAGCATCGCGGTCTTCAGTCTCGATCGCCCGGACCAGCAACATCCTGCTTGCCTTCGCTTCACCAGCGCGGATCGTATCTGAAAACAAGTGCTGGCCCTTCGAGTTTAGGGGACAACCCGCCTGCGCGCATAATGATGCACGGCCCTATCGGCGCTTGCTGCATTCCAGTAGGTAATGGGACCGGACTGGCCGACCTGAAGGGGATCAACACTCACCTGGCCGCTTCCCTCAAGGGGACCGTTCCCGGCGCGAGTGTACCCCTTGAGCCCGCTCCGGCGTTGTACGGGTAATCCTTGACCATGGAGCCACCTGCTTTGCCACGTAAGACGAACTACGACTTTGAGCGTCGCGAGCGCGAACGAAACAAGGAAGCGGAGTCGGCCAGAAAGGCGAAAGCCAAGGCCGACAAGAAAGCGTCCGACCGCGCGAGCCCCGACATGCCTGCCCGGTGATGCTTAGCGGAGTGGCGGGGGACTCACCCAGTCGGATAGACGCTACGGTCCTCCAAGAGCTTGGGTTGAAGCCGTTCTTTAGCGAGCAGATATCGGCAGACGAGCAGCGCGGGGCACAGCCTGTCCGGGTCATGTCCGTGCATCGCGGAATGGTCACCGTGACAGGCGAGGGCATTCAGGATTCGATCTCCTCCAGCCTGCCAAACCCGCAGGGTCCCGAGGACAGACCCACGGTTGGCGACTGGCTGTTGGTCAACTGCGATGATCATAGCATCATTCGCATTCTCCACCGATCAAGCCTGTTTAAGCGGACGGCTCCGGGAGACGATCGCCGGGTCCAGCTCATCGCGGCCAACGTGGACACCCTGTTCGTAGTCACATCCTGCAACCAAGACTTCAACGTTGCACGGCTCGAGCGGTATCTGGTTCTCGCCGGCGAAGTGGGCGTCCGCCCCGTCGTTGTGCTGACCAAGGCAGATCTGTCGCCTGAGCCAGACGCCTTCGTTGACGCCGCACGCTCGCTTCAGGCCGGGGTTGAGGTGCGCTTAGTTGATGCGCGCTCCGCAAGCAGCGTTGCCAGCCTCGCGGAGCATTGCGAGATCGGTGAAACGGTTGCTTTGGTGGGATCTTCCGGGGTCGGCAAATCGACTCTCGTCAACACGCTTACCGCGTCAGACGCTGCAGCGACGCAGCCCGTTCGCGAAGAGGATGGCAAGGGTCTGCACACCACTACGGTCCGGCAGATGCATCGCCTCGGGTTCGGTTCGACTGGCGGCGGCTGGCTGATAGACACGCCAGGCATGCGCGAGCTCCAGATGTCCGAGGTGAGCGCCGGCGTTGCAGAAGTGTTTGACGACATCGTCGCGATCACGCTGCAATGCCGCTTCACCAACTGCACGCACACCGATGAGCCACAATGCGCCATCCGTGCCGCTATCGCAGCAGGGGCGCTCGACCCGGCGCGCCTTGCGAGGTGGCGCAAGTTGGCCGACGAGGATGCCGTGAATAGCGGAATTGCCGCGCGTAGGCGCGCGCGTCCGAGGAAGACCGATGGAAAGAGATGAGCCGCGGCCGGTCATCCAATCTAGTGAACGCGAGGGGAGGGAGGGGTCTCTCGGCAGCCGCTAAGTTGCTTTCGCCATGATTGCGGCAAGCAAATCGGATCGCAGATGAGCGTCCAGCCAAGCCTGCAATCGCGGCAGCTGCTCGCGGCCGAACCACGCCGGGTTCACAGCAGCGAACTGCCGAACGAAAGGCACGATCGCGGCATCTGCCAGCCCGCGGGTTGAGCCGGCAAGCTGAGCGGAGCGGGAAAGCCGGGCTTCCAGTTCCCTCAGGAATGCCAATGCCCGCTGTCGATGAACGAGCGGATCGGCGCCGTGCTTATCCGGGTATTTGTAACGGTCGAGATCGTGCTTGAAGGGTCCGTCGTTCGCCGCAATCAACGCCGGATCATCGCGCTCCAGCCATCCTTCCGGGTCGTTGCGCGCAAGTGCCCAGCGCATGATGTCCAGGCTCTCGTCGAGAACGCCGCCGCCGGGCAGGACCATGACGGGTACTGTGCCTTTCGGCGAGGCTGACAACATGGCGGCGGGTTTTGCCCTAAGCGCCACTTCGCGCACGTCGCAACGTGTGCCGCTGATGGCCAGCGCATCCTCGCCCGGATCGCGTAAGGACAGCGTCGGAAGCTGTAGAGGATAGGATCAGGCAGGACAGTCATCCGGCCCCTTCGGCAGCGCCGCGCCGACGTGCGATTGTCCCCGCGCGGCGGCGAGCGTCTCCTGCCGATGGCGTTCACGATAGGACTCGCGGTCTTCGTCCGTGCGTTCAGCATGGCAGGCAGCGCAGCTTGCACCCACCTCGAAGAGTGGCGAGGCCCGGCCTTCGGGGCTGACCGGTCGGCGGCAAGCACGACACAGCTCGTGACTGCCTGGCATAAGGCCATGGCCAACCGCCACCCGCTCGTCGAAAACGAAGCACTCTCCGCGCCAAAGGCTCTCGGCCTCTGGCACGGTTTCCAGATACTTAAGAATGCCGCCCTTCAGATGATGCACCTCATCTACGCCTTCGCTCCTCAGGAAGGCAGTGGACTTCTCACAGCGGATGCCACCGGTGCAGAACATGGCGACCTTGGGTTGCCTCCTTTGGCCGAGCAGCGTCTCACGCGAAGCCTGAAACCACGCTGGAAAGTCGCGGAAGCTGGCGGTCTGAGGATTGATCGCACCGGCAAAGGTCCCGACCCACACCTCGTAGTCGTTCCGCGTGTCGATCACGATCGTGTCAGGGTCGGAGATCAGCGCATTCCAATCCGCCGGCTCGACATAGGTCCCGGCGCCGGCCGAAGGATCGACCCCGTCCTGACCCATCGTCACGATCTCGCGTTTCACTCGCACTTTCATCCGGTGAAACGGCATGGCGGCTGAAGTGGACAGCTTTACATCAAGGTCGAAACACCCAGGCAAGGCGCGGATGTGCTCGAGGACGACGGAGATGGCCTCCTTCGAACCGGCGATGGTGCCGTTGATGCCTTCGGGTGCAAGCAGCAGGGTGCCGCGGACGCCTTGCTGACGGCACAGGCTGTTCAGCGACTGCCTCAAGCGTTCGCAATCGTCGAAGCGCGTAAACTTGTACAAGGCCGCTACGACGGTGGGCAGGGGTGACTGAGAAAGTAGTGAAGGCATCGCCGCCGCCATAACGCCGCGTCGGCGGCAGGTCACCACATGGGCATGCTTGCGGAGTAGGTGCTGCCCCATCCGCTGTGTGCCCGCCGCGATGCGCTGCGCTCACTGGTATCGCAGGGGCTATTCAAACCCCTCGTTCGCTTTGGTCATCTTGGCCAGTTTTCGGAGCTGACCACGGACATGCCGCTGGAAGCGGGCGTCATCGTTGACACCGGTCGTTGGATAATCTTCTGGGCCGATCAGTTCCTTGAGGCGCCTGGCAAAGCTGACCTGCTCCCCCGTGTCTGTGCTAACGAGTAGTTCGCGGCACACCCACTCCTCAGCGGCAGCCATGTTATATTCGTCTCGTGCCTCGTAGCCTCGCCTGTCGGCTACTGCCTGATCCAGCTTCGCGTACTCGAGCCGCCGCGCAAGCCAGTTGCGAACCAGCTCTCCGTCCCAAGCCTTCTCTGAAAAGCTCATCGCTCTCCCCGAAATGCAGAAACTCCTTATGCATGATAGGCGGAGAGGTGATGCAACACGATCCCGGACGTGGTCGCCACGATCGAAGCGATCAGAGGTTAGTCGCTCCTGCTCGATTGGCTTTCATCTTTGACCTCTTGGTTGCCGATGGGTCGACTTTCATCTTCTTGCCGGTTTCTTCCCAGCCCATGATCGTGTGACCGCGCTCTTGAAGGCAGCCAGCCATGACCCTTTGGATGGTTCTCTCTTTCTTCCCGCGCTTCGCATTAGCCATCACCCAGGCGCCGCCGACGGCCGCAAAGGGAAGCAGCACAACCGTTGCGCTTGCCACTGCCACACACCGCAAAGGCCGGCGCTACTTGCCAGGGCGGCACCGCCAACTGCCGTGGCTGTTCCCGCCGCAGCGCCCGCGCCCGCCGAAGCCATCCTGCCGCTGCTGTCGAGTTTGCCTGCGACAAGCAGATCGTGGCAATCTCTGGCATCGGCATTGAAGCGGGCCAAGCTCTCAGGGGATTGCGCCGGCGACAAGTTCGGCCGGAATTCCCGGGGTCGAGACGAACAAGCGCCAAGCACCAGGGCTAGCTAGCACCACGACCCCTTTGATACTCCGCCCCCGCATGCCGGCCCCCTTGCAAGCAGGAGCGAAGCTCAACCTCGTCGCGAACTATGTCAACGAATGAGATCAAAGTTCGCACGCATACAGTTGTGATCAGGACCAACCCATCACCACCGGACACCCGCACTGACTGAAAGCACTATCGGCAAAGCCCTAGTATAGGTTAGAGGCGAAACGATTGGCACCCATTGCGGCTTGGCAGGTTGGGGGGGGGCCGAGGGGATGCAACTTGAGGCGAGATGAAGAGGACGAGGCGATCTACGCAGTGGCTCTTGTCACGCAGGGCGAGCTGAATTCCCTAGGACCGTCTCTCGTGCGCGCATGGCCGGTCGAGAATACCTCGTGCTTCGTTGAATTGATTGCAGCCATTGATGATGCCGATCGTGGTCGTGAGCTGGCCGACAAGCAATCATAGGGGCCCGTACCCGAGATCATAGCGTCGGGAACGCGTCAGGAATAAGAACAAGCATGAAGGCTTGTTTTCGAAGCTATCTCTTGATTGGACCAGGCTTCCGCTTCTCACCATCGAGCAACCCTTGCGCAGCTCTGTTGAGGCGCGTGCTGCAAAGGGCGAAAGCGTCCGCAACGCTTGCGAGTTCGCTGAGCAGCCATTGATCGCCATGTCGGTAAAGAGCTTGTTGCCCGTCTAAGCTGGTGCCGGGTTTCGCATGGACAAGGTTATTTCTGGTGCCGACGAGTGCGCGGAAGTCAGCGGCTGCATCCTTCAAGTCCTGCTCTTCATCCGACCCTCCAAGATCCTCCACAAGGTGCAGCAAGGTATCGGCTACCCGACCGGCGGTACGGTCTTCCAGTTCGTTCAAACTTCCGGGCTCAATTCGTTCACAGCACCAGATGGCATGCCACTCTAGACGTGCAAAGCAGTAAACAGCCAAGCCTATGGCAGACGCGTAGTCAGGGCTAACCGGCACTAGCAAGCGTTCGTGGGTCTGCTGCTAAGACTGAAAAGGGAATGACCGAGGTCAGAACCTCATGCCCCATGTTGCTTGATGTTCTCGCGGATCCGTTCGTCCAGCGCGTCGGACTCAATCTGGCGTGATGCTATCTTCTCTTCGGTATTTTCCCCCAGGCGCTTCTCCCGCGCCGATTCAGTTTCAACATATTTCTTCTTGCTCATGTTGTCTCCATCGCCATCAGCTGGCTGTTAGTAGTATGTGGTTCTCAGAAGGTGAGCCAGCCCGAGTTTGCCCCATTCCCGCTACACTCTGTCGCTTGCACAAGCTCAATCGCACTGCAGAGGTCAGGGACTCGATTCCCCTCAGCTCCACCAGCCGCACCGGCCACCAGAATGTCATTTAGCCGCTAATCTGGGGCAATCGTACCCTCAAACAAGGTAGCCGGCGTTCGTCTCGCCTGTGAAATCAGCGGAACAGCTTCCTTCGGTCGGCGCTGACCCACTATGAGCAAGGAAACCTACAGCAAGCCGACGGACGTTACGTCCGAGAAGGGGCGCGTTTTTCTGGACGGCCCCGATGGCGTCGACGTGGCGCTGACACGCGATGCCGCCCAAGAGACTGGCGACCGCTTGATCGATGAGGCGGCCAAAGCGGCTGTCGAAGAGCGACCAAAGAAGACAGGATATTGGATCAGGTAGGAACGAGCGAAGTGCTGTTCCGAAGGCTAGACAATCACGTGCCTTGGCCTCTGCTCACCGGCGCTTGAACGGCACAACCTTGCGCTCGTCCGTTTCGATCAGGCGGTTTAATGCCGCCGCCAGATCAGCTTGGCGGAAAGGCTTGGCGAGCTGCGGAAGATTGAGGTCGAGGTCGCCGCCGGCATAGCCGGTGATGATCATGACCGGCACCTCTGGATATTGCTCGCGCAGGCGGGCCGCGAAGGCCGCTCCATTCATGCGCGGCATCATGTAGTCGCTGACGACAGCATCGACCTTCAGGCCTTGTGACAACAGCGTCAACGCCTTTGCGCCGCCTGCCGCCTCATGAACCTCGTGGCCGATGTCGCGGAGCATCTCGGCCGTGCCGGCGCGAACGAGATCTTCGTCGTCGACCAGCAAGACGGTCAGTTCTCGGATTGGCGTCACCATGTCCAGGCGCTGCACTGCAACAGGTAAGGCGGCGGCGTGAGCGACGGGGAGGTAGAGATCAGCGCGGGTGCCTTGGCCAACCACGCTGGTCATCTCGAACGCTCCGCCGAGCTGAGCCGCGAGACCGTGAACCATCGACAGTCCAAGACCAGTGCCTTTTCCGACGCCTTTGGTGGAGAAGAAGGGCTCAACCGCGCGCGCAAGGGTCGCGGTATCCATCCCTTTGCCGCGATCGATCACCGAGATCCTGACGTAGGCGCCAGGCTTCAGCTTGCCGCCGCGATCGGGGCCGATCACCGCGTGCTCGGCCGCAACAGTCAGCACGCCGGCGCCATCCATAGCGTCGCGGGCGTTCACGCAGAGATTGAGAAGCGCGAGTTCCAGCTGGTTGGGGTCGGCAAGTGCAGCCGGAAGGTTCGAGCCAGGGATCAGCCGAAGCTCAATCGCCGAACCGATCGAACTTACTAGCAGGTCTCGCATCCCTTCGAGCAAGCTCGTGGGATCAACGGGGCGAGTTTCAAGCGCCTGCCGGCGCGCAAAGCCGAGTAGGCGGCTCACGAGAACCCTGGCTCGCTCGGCAGACTGAAGGGCGCCGTCCAGCAGCCTGGCCGACCTCGGATCATCCTCTGAATAGCGACGGTTGAGAAGATCGAGCGCGCCGGTGATCGGAGTGAGGAGATTGTTGATGTCGTGCGCGACGCCGCCGGTCAGTTGCCCGATCGTTTCGAGCTTCTGCGCTTCGTGGAGCTGTGACATGGCTTCTTCGCGCTCGCCGACCGCTTCTTCGACGCGCCTTTCAAGCGTCTGGTTGAGTTCAAGGAGTTCAAGCTCGGCACGTCTGCGTGCGGTCACGTCCTGAAAAATGACCGCCACTTCGCGGCGCGTCGCTGGCTCAACCCGAAAGGCCGCGAGTTCGAGATGGCGGCCGGTCTTCACCAGTTCCCGTTCAAAGCGGATGGGCTGACCGGTGACGAGGACCTGGCGGTAAAGCTTCACCCATTCTTCCGCCTCGTCCGGCACCATTTCGCAGACCTTCTGTCCGACGACCTCGGGAATGCCGGCGTGACGTTCGTAGGCGGGGTTGGCCTGAATATGGACATAGTCACTCAGCGGGCCGTCCGGTCCGTCGAGGAATTCGATAACCGCAAAGCCTTCGTCCATTGTCTCGAACAATGTCCGGAAGCGCCCCTCGCTTTCCCGCAGATCCTCAAGGCGGGCGCGAGCTTCGTACTGGCGCTTGCGGCCGCGCAGGGCGGATCTGGCAAGGCTGAGCAGGGTGGTGGGATGAAAGGGCCGCTCCAGAAAGGTGACGTTGCCGAGCACCTCCAGATACCGCCCTGCGGCCGGGTTCCGCTCTAATCCGCCGCCGCGGCTAGTCAGCAGAACAAACGGCAGGTCTGACCATTCCTCCTGGTCGCCGATCCATTCGGCGAGGCCATGAAGATCAGCGCTGTCGACAGCTTCCTCGGTGACGAGAACGAAAGCCGCACCCTTGTCGAGCTCTGCCAAGAGTGCCGGCAGATCGTCGCAGATGGTCGCGTCGATGCCCCCCTCGTACAGCATCTGCCTTGCGATGAGGGCGTCGCGTCCGCGCGGGGCGAGGATCAGGGCGCGTTCGGAAAGGGTGGTGCGCTTCACTAGATGTTTGCAGACGGCATGAGCGCGGCAGGATCGACCAGGGTTGGAACGCCGCGCAGCACGCCTTGGAATCCTTCGAGGGGATCGCCCAAGGTCACTCCATCCGAGCCGATCCGGTTCGCGGATCGTGTCTTCGTGAGCACCCGTCCGCTTCTTGACCACAGACATCGCCCGACGAACTCGCCCGAATGCTTCGAAGTAGCGAAGCAGGATGACCGTGTCGGCAAGGTAGGTGACGTCGACAGGCGTCTTCATGTCGCCGACCAAGCCATGCTGGGCAACGGTCAGGAAGGTCGTTGCACCCTGCCGGTTCAGATACTGGAGCAATTCGTGGATGTGGAGCACCAGGGCATGTTCGCCCGGCATTGAAGCCTGGTAGCCGTTGAGGCTGTCGATCACGACCGTTCGAGCGCCATGCGTTTCGACGCAGGCACGAACGCGGGCGGAGAATTGACCCGGCGTCATCTCCGCAGCGTCCACCTGCTCAAGCACCAGCGAGCCATTGTCGATGAAGGCCTGCAGATCGATCCCAAGCGGCTTGGCCCGTTCGATCAGGAGGCCAAGTTCCTCGTCGAACACGAACATGGCGGCCCGCTCGCCCCGCTCGATCGCGTTCCTGACAAACGTGAGGGTGGTGATCGACTTGCCGGTTCCGGCCGGGCCCAGGATCAGGACGCTCGAACTGCGCTCGATCCCGCCGCCGAGCAGCGCATCGAAGCGTCCGATACCAGTGCTAAGCACCTTGCGATCGAACCCGCCCTTGTGTTCGGCCGATACCAGGCGCGGGTAGACCTGCACGCCTCCCGTTTCGATCGCGAAATCGTGATAGCCGCCACGGAAGCGCCGGCCACGATATTTGATCACGCGAAGACGGCGCCGCTCGGAGCCATATTCGGGAGCCAGCTCTTCCAGTCGGACGACACCGTGCGCGACCGAGTGAACGGTCTTGTCGTTCACGTCAGTGGTAAGATCGTCCAGCATGAGCACGGTCGAATTGCGCTTCGCAAAATAGTGCTTGAGCGCGAGGATCTGCCGCCGATAACGAAGTGAACTTTGCGCCAGGAGACGGATCTCCGACAGGCTGTCGACGACCACCCGTTTGGGATTGATGGACTCGAACGCTTCGAAGATCCGCTTGGTCGTTTCACCTAGTTCGAGGTCGGACGAGTAGAGCAAGCTTTGCTGCTGCTCCTCGTCCAGCAGGCTTTCGGGTGGCACGAGCTCGAAGATCGTAAGACCTTGGAGGTCCCATCCATGCGATTTTGCCGATGAACGAAGTTCGTCCTCAGTCTCCGACAAGGTGATGTAGAGACAGGGCTCGCCTTCCTCCGCACCGGTGCGCAGGAACTGCATGGCGATCGTTGTTTTGCCTGTGCCGGGGCTCCCCTCGAGAAGGAAAACCCTGCCGCGTTCGAGACCGCCGCTCAGTACGTCGTCAAGACCGGCGATGCCAGAAGCAGCTTGTGTCGTGGTAACCTCCCATGGTGCCATGGTCGGAAACACGCGACCTTCGTTGTCGCAAACTCAACGCTCTGTGGATTGTTCCTCAAAGGAGGAAACTTCTCTGTCTTCCTCGCAAAGAAACTCAGATCTCATCGTTTCAGGGGCAGCGCAGTTGGCTGCAGCAACGATCCTGTACCGCGGCCCCATCAGCCAATCGGCCTAGCGCACGATCTCGGCGGCATCACCCTTGTCGCTCATCGAGGCAGCAATCGCACGCATCCGCTCGGCGACTTGCTCGGCAGTCTCACCCTTCATGCCGGGCAACCCTAGATCGCCTGCAGGACCGGCATGTGAGGGCTGGACATGCGGACCATCGATGAGATGCGAAACTCGTAAGCAGCTGCAAGTTCGAGATGCCGAAGCCGCACGCGAGCCTGCGTCGCCTGCCTTGCCGCTTCACTCTCTTCGCGCAGACGCGCGCGCAGATAATCGAGGTCTTCCATCTTCGCTTCCCCAAGCAAGAATGGCGGCGACTCGGCCACTGAGACAATAATCTGTTTTATTATCAGGTGAGTCCATAAGCTCAGTTCGGCAGATGGCTCGGCTCGTCGCATCAAGCGGTCGCTTGCTCTGGCTCCTTTGCAACCGCTAGCCTTCGCTTGACCCCTCCCGGATGTCGAACGCCTCGATCCGGTGGCGAGGTGCGCAGAAGGTCGCCTTAAGGCCCTGCTCCAGATACCTCAGCCGCGCGCTTCCACTCAGGCCCTGCCAAACGCGCCTCATGAGCTCGGTCCCAAAACTGCGCCGCTTTTCCGTCGCCGGAGGCGCCCCGCCTTTCTCCGTCCAGATCAGTTCGAAGTTGTTCTGGTTGTCGAACTTCCAGTTCACCCTGACGCTGCCCCGATCCGCCGCCAGCGAGCCATGTTTGACCGCATTGGTGCCAAGCTCGTGAAGCGTCAGTGCCATGGCGACAGCGGCTGACGGCTGAACGTCGATGCTCGGCCCTTCCACTTCGATGCGGTCGGATTGCTCGAAAGGAGCCAACGACCGCTGCACCACGGAGCTCACCTTGGCGAAGACCCACGCTTCTTCGACCAGCAGCTGGTTGGCGCTGGCCAGGGTTCCCAGACGTGCGTCCAGGGCGCGCAATGTCTCTGCGGGCGTGACGGGCTTGAGTGTTCGATGAATGATGGCGTGGATCAGGGTCAGGTTATTCTTGACCCGGTGGTTGAGCTCGCGTCGAAGCAGCTCGTTCTGCTCTTCGATCAACCTTCTTTCCGTCTCATCGCGAACGATCAAAAGCCCGCCCACGATCTCGCCGCCGTCCTGTATCGGGCCGTTGGTGCAGGTCACGGCAACCGCCCGGCCGTCGCGGTGGAAGAAGACGTCGTCATGCAGCCGCAGTGACTGGCCGGATTCGAACACGGCGTTCAGCGGACAGTCCGAGATGGGATAGCTCGAGCCATCGGATCGTTTGCTGTGGATGAGGTCATGGAGCCGTTGCGACCTGAACTCGGCCTGCGACCAGCCGAACATTTCCTCGGCCGCGCGATTGGCGAATGTCACGCGGCCATGGCGATCAAGGACGAAGATGGCGTCGATAGCGTTTCTCGCGACAGCCTCGAAGACCTTGTCGCGCGTGACGCTGTCTGGCTCATGACCATCTTGATCGTGCATAGTCGCCCCCCGGCGAACGAAGTCACGGAAATCTCCCATAGTTTCGGCCGCGAGTCACGCGGAACTCTGGAGCGCCGGTATCGTAGCTAGGTCACTCGCCTCTCTGCCAGACAAGTCAAACGTCAATGGTAGCAGTGAGCAGGTGCGCCGGCGATAGGTCTTCGGCCTGACTCAACCGAACATATGAGTCGCGTGTACCTAGCGCTCAGTTGATCGCTCGTGTGCGCCAGAACCCGCCCCGAAGTGGCCTGCAAAGGCAAACTCTCCTTTGCTGAAGCGCTACTTACCTCGAGTTACGGTCCTTCGGGCACCCATCGGAACAACTGCCGTGCGGGGGCCGTTCGGCTCGCATATTCCTTATCCTTGCGAGCACTCTCAACATGGCTACCCGCTTCCGTTCGACCCTGTCCGGATCACAATTCTCAAACGACCAATTTCAGCGTGCGCTCAGCCACTGGAACCACGAGCGGCTCGCGCCGCATTTCCCGGGCGTCGCCGCCGCTGCGCGGATCGATCGCGACGCACGGATGATGCGGCTTGAACTCGGCTTTCTCGAAGATCTTCGGGCCGAGGTGATGGAGGAGGCTGCGGAGGCGCCGACCGATTCCAACGGCTTCATAGCCTGGTTCGAGGCGCTGGAGGAGCGGGGGCCCGGCCAGCACGACCGCCTGTTTGAATGGCTGGAGGCCGAAGCCAGCGTCGACGACCTGAAGACCTTCCTAACGCAGGAAGCGGCGGGGGAAGCGGGTTTCGACGATCTCGTCGCCATGACGCAGGTCCGGCTGCCCGTTCGGCCGAAGATGGAGCTTGCGCGCAATTACTGGGACGAGATGGGCCGCGGCAATCCCAAGGGGATGCACGGCCCAATGCTCGACTATGTCGTCGAAGCGCTGGGGCTGACGCCCGAGATCGATGCCACCTGCTGGGAAAGCCTTGCGCTCGCCAATGCGATGACCGCGATGGCGGCGAACCGCAGCTATGCCTGGCACAGCGTCGGCGCGCTCGGCGTCATTGAGCTGACCGCCCCGGCCCGTTCGGCGGCGGTGTCGCGGTCAATGCGGCGGCTTGGCTTCGATGCGAAGCTGCGCCGCTATTTCGACCTTCATGCGGTGCTCGACATCAAGCACAGCGAGGAATGGAACAAGGAAGCGATCCGGCCGGCGGTCGAGGATGTGGCCGAAGGACCGGCGCGTGCAAGGGCAATGGCCGAGGGTGCACTGATGCGCCTTAAGTGCGGCGAGCGCTGCTTCAATCGCTACCGGGAGATGCTGGGGGTCGCCTGATCGCGCTTGTCTTGCGGCCACCCCCTGCTACCCGCGTGACCCATGACCTTTTCCCCCGAACCGCTCGCCGCTCTGCTCCAGGCCCTCGATCAGGAGGGCTATGCCTCCACAGCCGTGACGCCCGCCACGCACGAGCGCGTGCTGGCGCGGCGCCCGGCGCAGGTGGCGAGCGACCTGCGCGACATCTTCGGGTGGAGCATGTCCTTTGCACGCGACACTTTGCCGGGCGAGCTGCTCGACCTGCTGCGCGAAGGCGGCGCGCTGGAAGAGCGTAGCGGCGTTTGCCGCAGCCTGGTGCGCGTGTCGTCGCTCTCGGGCCGGCTGTTCCTTCATTCCGCTTACCCCACCGAAGAGGAGGACAGCGTCTTCTTCGGCCCCGACACCTACCGTTTCGCGCGGTTCGTCGAAGCGAGCGCCGAGGATCTCGATCCGCCGCGCCACCTAGTCGACCTCGGCGCTGGAGCAGGTCCTGGCGGGATCAGTGCCGCAGGGCTGCTCGAGCCGGAATCAATCAGCCTGGTCGACATCAACCCACGCGCGCTGGCATTGGCCTGTGCTAATGCGATGGCAGCCGGACTGGACGTCAAGACGATCGAGGGCGGCTTGAAGGAGGTTTCTGGCGACATCGACCTCATCATCGCCAACCCGCCGTTCATGGCCGACTCCAAGGGTCGCGACTATCGCGACGGCGGCGAGATGCTGGGCGCCGGCCTGTCGCTCGAATGGGCGCGTCAGTCGCTTGAGCGGCTAAGCCAGGGGGGCACTATGCTGCTCTACACCGGAAGCCCGATCATTGCCGGTGAAGACCGCCTGCTCAGCGCTCTGTCGGAGCTCGCCGATGAGGCAGTAGCGAGCCTTCGCTACGAAGAACTCGATCCCGACATTTTCGGTGAAGAGCTGGACCAGCCAGCCTATGCCGAAGCGGGCGCGGAGCGTATCGCAGCGGTCGGGGCGGTTCTGCGTAAGGAGTGAGGCGAGGGGGCGTCAGCGTCTCGCTGAGCGATGTTTGTCGTGAACCTCGACCAGGAAGTCGCGATATTGGCACGCGATGTTGCGCCATGAGAAGCGCTCGGCGGCGGCAGCGGTGCGGCCCAGCGCATCTGGCTTCCCGTGCTCGATGGCCCGCGTGACCGCGGCGGTGATGGCCTGTTCGTCGGCCGCATCCACCAGCCCCGGATAGCCGTCGCCGAAGATCCAGCGGGTGACCGCATAGTCGTGCGCCACCACTGGCACGCCAATAGCAAGAGCTTCCGCATAAACGTTGCCGAACGACTCGTGAAACGTAGGGTGCAGCATGACGTCGGCCGAGCGATAAAGATCGGGCATCTCGGCGAGCGGAAGCGTCATGCGCCGGAACCGGCCGGGCATGAGCTCCTCGCCAAGCGCATCGAACTGGTCGCGGAGGGGCCCGTCACCTGCGACGACGAGGTGGGCACCGGGAATGCGAGCCACGGCACGCATTCCCTCGAGCACGCGCTTGCTATCGATCAGCGCACTGACCATGAGGACGATCGGCCGATCTAGCGGCAGATCGAACCGAGCACGAACCGCAGGGCCGGGGCGGAAGCGATCGGGGTTCATCCCGTTGGGAATGAGCACCGACGGCCAGCGCGCCTGATTGCGATCGAGATAGATCGGGTTGGTGCACACCAGTCCATCGCAGCGGAACAGCGAATATTCGCTCTTGTCGGAATAAGGCGGCCAGTCGCCATTCTGGGTGACAAAGACGTGCGCGGGGCGCTTGCCGAAGGGCGGCCAGCGCGTGAGCATCCAGTTCACGAAGGGGTAGCTGCAGGTCACCGTCACGTCGGCATCGCGGCTTCGATACTGACGAAGGGCGTTCAGGACCCACGTCGCTTCTTCGTCGATCGATTCCGAGCGAAAGGGAGGAAACTTCGGGACCCTCTCGAAGCGTTCACGCGGGATAAGGCCGATCTGTTGGAAACGATAAGGGCGGCCCGAGATTGGCTCTCCTGAACCGATCAGCGTGACCTCATCGAGTCCGAGGTTCGCGATCTCGGTCGCGACGGCCTCGAAGGCGACTTCGGCGCCGCGATGCACCCGATGCAGCCCGGGCAAAAGAAAGTAGATCCGCATGGGGTCGCCTCAATGCTCTTTGCGGAAGCCGGCGGCGCCGGCCATGAGGCCAATGCCGGTGGCTACGGAGGCTACCCCGTAGCGCCACTGCGGCGGCTGCGCGCGGAGCAGGCGCGAAACAGGGCGGAGTATCGCCTTGGCGCTGGTCTTGCCGCCGCGCAGGAACAGCCTGAGGCGGCCATCACCGAAGTGGGCGTTGGTGACGAACATCGAGTTGCCGAGCCAAAAGCGGTACAGGACCAGATGTTTGAAGGTCGCGCGTTCGGGTGGCTCGTTGCCCCACACGCTGGCGTGCTTGGCAAACCGGATCGTCAGGCCAGCGGCATGGGCGGTGCGGTAGAAGACCATGTCCTCACCGCCCAGCTTGCCATAGCGCGGCTCGAAGCGGATCTCGGGATGGTCGCGCAGGAACTGGGCGCGGATAATCGAATTGTTGGTCGCCGCGAGGTGCATCGAAGCCCGGTCTTCGAAGTCGAAGCGGATATCGTCGAAGAAGGGTTGGTCGCTCATCCACTTGGGCGAGCCCTCGGGCACGCGCAGGTTCATCGCTCCCGTGGCGCAATCCGCGCCGGTGGCTTCCAGCACATCGAGATAGGCGTTGAGCCAAGTAGGTGCCGGTTCGCAATCATCGTCGACCATCGCGACCCAGTCGGCATCTTCCAGCGCGGTGTTCACGGCGAGGTTGCGGGCGATGGAAATGTTGGCTTTGCCCGACGCTCGGTAACGAATGCCGAGATCGAAAGCGTGTCCGAAGTCGGCGACGACGGTCTTGGCCCGCTGATCGGGATTGTCATCCACCACCACCACGCCGACGCTGGCCCGTTCCCCCGTCGCTTCTGCCACATCGACCAAGGCCTCGAGCAGGGTGCGAAGTGGCTCGTTGCGCTTGTAGGTGCAGATGGCGACGATGATGCGGGGCGGGGAGCTCATTGGTTCCTTGTGTCCGAACTTTGCGGTCGCGGCCACCACTAGCCTGCCCAAGTGAAGAAATCGGTTCAGCGAAGCAAAGAAAAAGGCCCCGCATCACTGCGAGGCCTTTTCCTTGTTCAGGCTAACAGCGCGACTTAGTCGTCGCTGTTGTTGCTTCCGCCGGTCAGGAACGCCGGGGCGAACTCGGGCGCGGGGCCGTTGTCGCTGTCCGAACGCTCGCGGCGGGGGCCACGATCGCCGCGGCCTTCGCCGCGCGGACCACGGTCGCCGCCGCCGTCGCGGCCGCCACGATCGCCGCCATCACGGCGCGGACCACGGCCTTCGCGGCGACGGTCGCCGTCACGGCCACCGCCCTCGCGGGGACCACGATCGCCGCGCGGGCCACGGTCGCCGCCTTCACGCGGTTCGCGCGGGGGACGGGTGTCCTCCAGCTCGGCACCGGTTTCCTGGTCGACGACGCGCATCGACAGACGAACCTTGCCACGGTTGTCGACCTCGAGCAGCTTGACCTTCACCTCCTGGCCTTCGCTCAGGACGTCGCGGACATTTTCGACACGCTCGTTCTTGATTTCCGAGACGTGCACCAAACCATCCTTGCCCGGCATGAAGGTCACGAACGCGCCGAAATCGACGATCGAGGCGACCTTGCCGGTGTAGATCGTGCCGGGTTCCGGCTCCTGGGTGATGCCTTGGATCCAAGCGCGGGCGGCTTCAATCTGCTTCACGTCGGACGAGCTGATCTTGATCAGGCCCTCGTCGTCGATGTCGACCTTGGCGCCGGTCGTGGCGACGATCTCGCGGATCACCTTGCCGCCGGTGCCGATCACTTCGCGGATCTTGTCCTTGGGGATCTGCATGGTCTCGATGCGCGGTGCGTGAGCCGAGAGCTCGCCGCGAGTGCTGTCGAGCGCCTTGGCCATTTCACCGAGGATGTGCGCGCGGCCGTCCTTCGCCTGAGCAAGGGCGACCTTCATGATCTCCTCGGTAATGCCGGCGACCTTGATGTCCATCTGCATCGTAGTGATGCCCTGGTCGGTGCCGGCGACCTTGAAGTCCATGTCGCCGAGGTGATCCTCGTCGCCGAGGATGTCGCTGATGACCGCGAACTTCTCACCCTCGAGGATGAGGCCCATGGCGATGCCGGCGACCGGACGCGCGAGCGGAACGCCGGCGTCCATCATGCTGAGCGAGCCGCCGCAGACAGTGGCCATCGACGAGGAGCCGTTGCTCTCGGTGATGTCGCTGAGAACGCGGATCGTGTACGGGAAATCCTCGCTGGTCGGGAGCACCGGATGAAGCGCGCGCCAGGCGAGCTTGCCGTGACCCACTTCGCGGCGACCCGGCGCACCGAAGCGGCCCACTTCACCGACCGAGTAGGGCGGGAAGTTGTAGTGCAGCATGAAGCGCTGGTAGGAGAGACCCTCCAGGCCGTCGATCATCTGCTCGGCGTCCTTGGTGCCAAGCGTGGTGGTGCAGATCGCCTGCGTTTCACCGCGGGTGAACAGCGCCGACCCGTGGGTGCGCGGCAGGAAGCCCACCATCGCCTCGATCGGACGAACGGTCTTGGTGTCGCGGCCGTCGATGCGGCGGCCTTCGTCGAGGATGGCGGTGCGGACGATGTCCGCTTCCAGCACCTTGACCAGCTTGGCCGCGACGAGCTGCTCCTGCGGCTCGGCGTCGGCGAAGGCTTCCTTGGCCTTGGCCCGGGCAGCGTTGATGAGGTCCGAGCGCTCGGACTTCGAAGTGATCTTGTAGGCGGCCGCGATGTCGGCGCCGATCAGCTCCTTAAGCTTGGCCTTGGTCGCAGCCTTGTCGTCGGCCTGCTTCAGGTCCCAAGGCTCCTTGGCAGCCTTTTCGGCGAGATCGCAGATCGCGTTCACGACCTTCTTGCAGGCCTCGTGAGCGAACACGACCGCGCCGAGCATGACCTCTTCCGATAGCTCCTTGGCTTCGGATTCGACCATCATCACAGCGCCACCGGTGGCGGCGACGACAAGGTCGAGATCGCCTTCCTTGACCTGCTCGTTCGTCGGGTTGAGCACATACTCACCGCCGATATAGCCGACGCGGGCGCCGCCGATCGGGCCCATGAAGGGAACGCCCGAAAGGGTCAGCGCGGCCGACGCGGCGCACATGGCGACCACGTCCGGCTCGTTCTCGCCGTCGTACGAAAGGACCTGAGCGATCACGAGAACTTCGTTGTAGAAGCCTTCGGGGAACAGCGGGCGGATCGGGCGATCGATGAGACGGCTGGTCAGCGTCTCCTTTTCGGTGGCGCCGCGCTCACGCTTGAAGAAGCCGCCCGGGATGCGACCGGCTGCGGAGAACTTCTCCTGATAGTGAACGGTCAGCGGGAAGAAGTCCTGGCCGGGCTTCACGCTCTTGGCGGCGGTGACGGCGCACAGGACGACGGTTTCGCCCATGGTGGCAAGCACGGCGCCGTCGGCCTGGCGAGCGATGCGGCCGGTCTCGAGCTTCAGCGTCTTGCCGCCAAGATCGACTTCTACGGTGTTGGTATTGAACATGTGATTCCTTTGTCCCGCCGCCGGATGCAGGCGGGTTCAGCTTTGGCAGACAAACCGGTCTGCCAGCGGTTGGGGCGTTTTCCTTGCCCCTGAACGTCCCGCCGGATGCGGATCGCCCATAAGCGAAGGGCGCCGCTGGGGCGCCCTTCGTATCTCGTTACTTGCGAAGGCCGAGGCGACCGATCAGATCGGTGTAGCGCTGGGCGTCTTCCTTCTTGAGGTAGGCCAGCAGGCTGCGACGCTTGTTGACCATCATCAGCAGCCCGCGGCGGCTGTGATTGTCCTTGGCGTGGCTCTTGAAGTGCTCGGTCAGCGTCTGGATCCGGTTGGTCAGGATCGCGACCTGGACTTCGGGCGATCCCGTGTCGTTCTCGTCGCGGCGATATTCCTTGATCACTTCAGCCTTGCGCTCTGCGGTAATCGACATCGTGGTACTCCTATTCCTGAAGGTTGAACCCGCGGACGATCCGGTCCCCTTCGATCAACGCGACAGGGGTAAACCCATCAACGGCGACGTGGAGACCGCTTGCCAGCGGAACCCGGGAAAGCCGCTGTCCGACACGGAGCAAGCGGGCTTCATCGGGGGTGACGGGAAAGGCCGGGATGTCGTCCAGCCCTGCTTGCAATGGCAGAAGTGCCCCGTCGAGCGAGCGCGCCTTAGCGCATTCGTCCAGAAAGTCCAGTGATATCGCCTGTTCGAGGGCGAACGGCCCGGCCTTGGTCCGGCGCAGCATGGTGACATGCCCAACGGTGCCCAGCGCCAGCGCGAGGTCGCGCGCCAGGCTGCGGATGTAGGTGCCTTTGGAGACGGTGGCAGAGAGGGTGATCTCCTCCAGCGCTCCTTCGTCGCCGCCGACCATCGCAAGCGCGTGGATGGTGACGGCGCGGCTCTTCAGTTCTACCTCTCCGCCGGCGCGGGCAAGGGCGTAGGCGCGTTGGCCATCCACCTTGAGCGCCGAGAAGGCCGGGGGAACCTGGGTGATCGGACCGGTGAAAGCGGGAAGGGTGGCCTCCACTTTGGCGAGCGTCGGTCGGTGCGGGCTGCTGGCGATCTCCTTGCCTTCAAGGTCGAGCGTGTCGGTCTGCACCCCGAAGCGGATGGTGAAGTCATAGCTCTTCACCGCATCCAGCATCCGCCCGGCAAGCTTGGTCGCTTCGCCGAGCGCGATCGGCAGCACCCCGGTTGCCAGCGGGTCGAGCGTTCCGCCGTGGCCGACCTTGGTCTTGGCCTCCCCCGCGTCACGCAATGCGCGCTTGACCGCGCTCACGCCCTTGGTCGAGCCGAGACCAAGGGGCTTGTCGAGGACGATCCAGCCCGACAGCAGGCGGGTCACGCCGCGGGCTCAGCGGCTTCCTCGGCCGACCGCAGCCGCGCGAAGAAGTGGCGGCGGCAGAGCGCCACATAACGGTCGTTGCCGCCGATCTCGGTCTGCTGTCCCTGCGCCACGGCACGGCCCTCGGCATCGACGCGCAGATTCATGGTCGCCTTGCGCCCGCATTCGCAGACGGCTTTCAGCTCGATCAGCGCATCGGCCAGCGCCAGCAGGCTCGCGCTGCCAGGAAAGAGCAGGCCGCGGAAGTCGGTGCGGAGACCGTAGCAGAGCACGGGTAGGTCCATCTCGTCGGCCAGCCGGCACAGTTGCAGCACCTGCGCTTCGGTCAGGAACTGCGCTTCGTCGACCAGCACGCAGTGGAGCCGCCGCTTGCTCAGCTCGGCCCCGACCGTCTCAAGCAGGTCGGTAGTGGAATCAAAGCTGTGCGCGTCGGCGCCGATCTCCAGCCGCGAGGAGATGCGGCCTTCACCAGCCCGATCGTCGATCGCGGCGGTCCACAGCATCGTCTCCATGCCGCGTTCGCGATAGTTGAAGTCGGCTTGCAGCAGCGTCGTCGACTTGCCCGCGTTCATCGCCGCATAATAGAAATAGAGCTTGGCCATGGGCGGCCTTGTACCCCGGCGCGGGCCGGGGTCCAGTTCACTTCTTCGCGGCGGCCTTTCCACCCTTCTTGCCAAGCTCCGCCTGTGCGGCGGAGGACTTGCGCGGGTTCTTCTCGCCTTCCTTCGCCGCCATGGCATTGGCCTTTTGCGCGGTCGCGCTGCCGTGGCCCTTCTTCTCGGTCATAGGTCTGCTCCTGTCGGTTCAGATGCTCAACGCGGCGGAAGAGAGGAAGCCGCTACCGACCTTCGCCCACCCATTCATCGCGAAGGATCGAGAACAGCACGGTGTCGCGGACATGGCCGTTCCAGGTGATCCGATCGGCGCGGAGCACGCCTTCGCGGGTCGCCCCGAGCTTCGCCATGGCGGCTTGGCTGCGAGCGTTGCGGGCGTCTACCCGGAACTCGATCCGCCGATAGCCGCAGTCGAACGCACGGCGCAGCATCATGTCCTTGACCCGGTTGTTGAAGCCGGTGCCGCGAAGGTGCGGGCGGTAATAGGTCCCGCCGATCTCCAGCACCCCGCGCTCTGGTTCGATCGCCAGAAAGGCCGACATGCCTGCAAATTCGTCACCGTCGAACAGGACGCATGACTGCAAGTCCGGCCGTGACAGCCAGGCATCGAGGCTCGCATCGAAATGCTCGGGCGCAAAGCTCGAGGAATAGATCTTCCAGACCTCCCTCTCTTCAGCGCAGGCTGCCTTGAGCGCCGCGCGATGCTCTTCGCGGAAGGGAAGGGCGGAGCAGCCACGCCCTTGCATCGGCGCGGCGAGATCGATCACGCTTCGTCGAGATCCTGCTTCACATGCGGCGTGCGCAGGATCTGGTCGATCTTGCCGCCTTCGTCGAAGCTTTCGTCCGACAGGAACTTGAGCTTGGCGGCATATTTGGTGTTCACCCGCCGCGCGACCTCACTTTGGAAGAAGGCGGTGTTGGTGCGCAGCGCCTTCAGCACCACTTCCTCGTCCTGGCCAAGCAGCGGCTTCACGAACACGGTGGCATGGCGCAGGTCCGGGCTCATCCGGACTTCGGTGACGCTGACGAGATGGCTTTGCAGCGTCGCGTCATGCACGTCGCCGCGGGCCAGCACCTCGCTAAGCACATGGCGCACCTGCTCGCCGACGCGGAGCAGGCGAACGGAGCGGCCTTCGGGGGACTCGGTCTTCTTCATAAGGGTCTCCCCTCCCGCGAACGGGAGGGGAATAGCTCAGAGCGTCCGGGCGCGTTCTTCAACCTCGAACACTTCGAGATTGTCGCCCGCCTTGATGTCGTTGGTGTCGGCCAGCAGCACGCCGCATTCGAGACCAGCGATGACCTGCGCCACGTCGTCCTTGAAGCGACGGAGCGAGGCGATCGTAGTCTTGGAAACGATGACGTCTTCGCGGGTGAGGCGCGCGTGGAGCCCCTTGCGGATAACGCCTTCGAGCACCAGCAGACCGGCGGCCTTGTCGCGCTTGCCGGCCGGGAAGACCTCCTGCACGCGGGCACGGCCAACGACGGTCTCGATGATCTCGGGCCCAAGCTCGCCCGCCATCGCACCCTTGGCCCAGTCGGTCAGGTGATAGATGACGTCGTAATAGCGAAGTTCGGTCTTGTTGCGCGCCGCAACCTCACGCGCCTTGGCGTTGGGACGGACGTTGAAGCCGATGATCGGCGCACCCGTGGCCGAGGCCAACGTGACGTCGCTCTCGGTGATCGCGCCGACGCCCGAGTTCAGGATACGGACCTTGATCTCGTCGGTCGACAAGCGATTGAGCGCATTGACGATCGCTTCGGCCGAGCCCTGTACGTCGGCCTTCACCACCAACGGGAACTCGATCACGGTGGACGCCTTGTTGGCGAACATGTTCTCGAGGCTCATGGGCGCAGCGGTGGTGCGCTTGCGGTCGAGCACGCCCTGGCGATAGGCGGCGACCTCGCGGGCACGCGCCTCATTCTCCACGACGGTGAGCTGGTCGCCGGCGCTCGGAACCGAGCCAAGGCCAAGGACCTCGACCGGCATGGAAGGACCGGCTTCCTTGACCTGCTTGCCATGATCGTCGGTCATCGCGCGGACCTTGCCCGATGCAGCGCCGACCACCAGGACGTCGCCGACCTTGAGCGTGCCGCGCTGGACCAGCACGGTAGCGAGCGGACCGCGGCCCTTGTCGAGCTTGGCCTCAATCACGGTGCCTTCGGCAGCGCGATCTGGGTTGGCGCGCAGTTCGAGGATTTCGGCTTGAAGCGCGATGGCGTCGAGCAGCCCGTCGAGGTTGGTGCCCTTGAGCGCCGAGACTTCGACATCCTGGACGTCGCCGCCCAGCTGTTCGACCACGATCTCGTGCTGCAGCAGTTCCTCACGGACCCGCTGCGCCCGGGCGTCGGGCTTGTCGATCTTGTTGATCGCCACAATCATCGGCACGCCGGCGGCCTTGGTGTGGTTGATCGCTTCCACCGTCTGCGGCTTGAGGCCATCGTCGGCGGCCACCACCAGCACCACGATGTCGGTGACATTGGCACCGCGCATGCGCATCTCGGTAAACGCTTCGTGGCCTGGCGTGTCGAGGAAGGTGATCAGATCACCGCTCGGCACCTTCACCTGGTAGGCCCCAATGTGCTGGGTGATGCCACCCGCTTCGCCCGACACCACGTTGGCGCCGCGAAGGGCGTCGAGCAGCGACGTCTTGCCGTGATCGACGTGACCCATGATGGTCACCACCGGCGGACGGGCAATCAGGGTCGCTTCGGCATCGACGTCGGCAGCCGTGTCGATATCGACATCGCTGTCGCTGACGCGCTTGATGTTGTGACCGAACTCGGTGACCAGCAGTTCGGCGGTGTCCTGGTCGATGCTCTGATTGACGGTCACCGGGGTGCCCATCTTGAACAGCGCCTTCACCAGGTCCGCGGCCTTTTCGGCCATGCGGTTGGCGAGCTCACCGACGGTGATGCTCTCGGGCACGACCACGTCACGGACCTGCTTCTCGCGCGGGCCCGACTGCGAATAAGCACGCTTCTCCTTTTCGCGCGCCCGGCGAAGGGCGGCGAGGCTGCGCGAACGATCGTCGTCCCCGGCAAGCGCGCGGGTGACGGTGAGCTTGCCCGAATGGCGACGGTCGTCGCCGCCGCGCTGGCCCGGACGGGCCGGGCGCGCGGGTTCGGGACGGCGCGCAGGCGAAGCGCTACCGCCGCCGCTGCTGCTGCTGCCACCGGCGGACGGCGCGGACTGCTGCTGGCTGGTCTGGGGCGCAGCCGCCTGTTGCTGCGGCTGCGGCTTGGGCGCAGGCGGCGGGGGGCGGCGAACCGGCTGGAACATCTGACCGGGGCGCGAGACCACGGTGCGCGGAGCAGCCGCAGCAGGGGCCTCGGGCTCAGGCGCCGGCGCCGCGGCAGCAGCAGCCGCCGCCGCTTCGGCAGCCGCATCGGCCTCGTCAGCCTTGCGAGCCTCTTCCTCGATCCGGCGCTTGGCGTCTTCCTCGGCCTGGCGCGCGGCGTCCTCGTCGGCCTTGCGCTTGTCCTCGGCGCGCTTCTTCTCGTCCTCGGTCGCATTGACCTTGGCCTGCTCTTCGCGGCGGCGCGCTTCCTCGAGCGCGGTCATGCGCGCTTCTTCAGCCTCGCGCATCCGGCGCGCGGTTTCTTCCTTGCGGGCGGCGATGTCATCCGACGCCGAGCGGCGCGGCGCTACCGGAGCAGGCGCCGGCTCAGGGGCGACGGGAGCGGGGGCGGGCGCAGCCGCTTCGGGCTCAGGCGCAGCAACGGGCGCCTCGCCCGGGCGGCCGAGGATGCGGCGCTTCTTGACCTCGACCACCACCGTGTTCGAACGGCCGTGGCTGAAGCTCTGCTTGACCTTGCCAGTCTCAACCGTGCGCTTGATGCCCAGCGGCGGCCGGGTACCCAGCTTCGGCTTGTCGGTCTGGTCGCTCATAAATTCCTTATCTACTCGTCGTCAGCAAGGGGTTGACCAACGACGTCGTCGCCGCGGCCTAGCCCAGCAGTTCCTACAATGAAAGCACGCCAGCGTTTGAGGGTGCCAAGCACGCGCGCGGCCGCTCTCGCGTCGGTCAGGGCCACATGTACCACATTTCCGCGGCCAAGCGCCATGCTCAAGATGGTGCGGTCGACCGGGATTTCCAACCCGTGCCGGTGCCCAATCTCCTCCGACCCGCCGACCCGCCACGCCTGATCGAGCTTGCGGCGGCCGTCGGCCCCCGCGTCGACGGCGTGCAGCAGCAAGTGGACCTTGCCCCGGCGGGCGGCCTCGTCGACCCTGTCCGCACCGTTGATCAGTGTGCCCGAGCGCGCCTCCATGCCAAGCCGGTCGAGCGACGCACGGGAAAGCGCCTGCTCGATCCGCTCGGGAAGGTCGGCCGGGATCTCGATCCCTTGCATCTTGAAGGCGCGCGACAGGGCGGCCTTGAGCTTGCCCTTGGCGATCGCCGTCTCGAGCTCCGGGCGGGACACGCCGATCCACGCCCCGCGCCCGGGCGCCTTGGCGCGGACATCGGGGTGGACCTGACCATCGGGACCGAGAACAAGCCGGATCAGCTCCGCCTTGTCGGCGGATTGGCGCGTAAGGACGCAGGTGCGTTCGGGCCCATGCCCGTTCGCACCTTCGCCGTCAGCTGGTGCTAGCGCCTCATTGTGAGGATTCCGCATCGGCGGCCTCCTCGGTCTGTGGCTCTTCGTCCTCGAACCAGTGCGCGCGGGCGGCCATGATGATCTCGTTGCCCTGCTCGTCGCTGAGCCCGTACTCGGCGAGAATGCCGCCCTTGTCTTCGGCCCGCTGCGGCGCGTTCTCAGCACGGCGGCGCGGCTCGGGGCGCTTCTTCTGCACGAGCTCGTCGGTGGCGAGATCGGCAAGGTCGTCGAGGGTCAGGATCTTCGCCTTGCCCAGCGTGACCAGCATCTGCTCGGTGAGGTGCGGAAGCTCGGCGAGTGCGTCTTCGACGCCAAGCCCGCGGCGCTCCTCACGGGCAGCAGCCTCACGCCGCTCCAGCGCTTCGGAAGCACGCTCCTGAAGTTCGGTCGCGATGTCGTCGTCGAGACCCTCGATCGAGGCGATCTCGTCCGCTTCGACGTAGGCCACTTCCTCCAGGCTGGTGAAGCCTTCGGCAACCAGCAGCTGAGCGAGCGTTTCGTCGACGTCCAGCTCGTTCTGGAACATCTCGGAGCGTTCTACGAATTCCTTCTGGCGCTTCTCGGACGCGTCGGCCTCGGTCAGGATGTCGATCTGGCTGCTGGTCAGCTGCGAAGCCAGGCGGACGTTCTGGCCGCGGCGGCCGATCGCCAGGCTGAGTTGGTCGTCGGGGACTACCACTTCGATCCGGCCTTCTTCCTCGTCGATGACGACGCGGGCGACCGTGGCGGGCTGGAGCGCGTTGACGACGAAGGTCGCGGTGTCCTCGCTCCACGGAATGATGTCGATCTTCTCGCCCTGCATTTCCTGCACGACGGCCTGCACGCGGCTGCCCTTCATGCCGACGCAGGCGCCGACCGGGTCGATCGAGCTGTCGTAGCTAATGACGCCGATCTTGGCGCGGCTGCCCGGATCACGGGCGGCGGCCTTGATCTCGATGATGCCGTCGTAAATTTCCGGCACTTCCTGCGCGAACAGCTTTTTCATGAAGTCCGGGTGCGCACGGCTGAGGAAAATCTGCGGCCCGCGGGTTTCGCGTGCAACGCGCAGAATCAGGCTGCGAACGCGGTCGCCGACGCGGTGCATTTCACGCGGGATCTGGGCGTCACGGCGGATCACGCCTTCGGCGCGGCCGAGGTCGACGACCACGTGGCCAAATTCGACCCGCTTTACGACACCGGTGATGATCTCGCCGACGCGGTCCTTGAACTCTTCAAACTGGCGCTCGCGCTCGGCGTCGCGGACCTTCTGAAAGATGACCTGCTTGGCAGCCTGCGCGGCGATACGGCCGAACTCGATCGGGGGTAGGGGATCGACGATAAAGTCACCGACCGCCGCATCGGCCTTGAGCTTCTGCGCGCCCTTGAGGTCGATCTGCTTGTAATAATCCTCGGGGCTCTCCTCGACCACTTCGACAACACGCCACAGGCGCAGGTCGCCCGACTGCGGGTCGAGCTTGGCGCGGATGTCGTTCTCCTGGCCGTAGCGAGCACGGGCGGCGCGCTGGATCGCGTCTTCCATCGCCTCGATGACGATGCCGCGATCGATCAGCTTCTCGCGCGCAACGCTGTCGGCGATGGCGAGCAGCTCGGCCCGGTTGGCCGTTGGGGCGGCGGGAGCGGCGGTGGCCATGTTCTTACTCTTCCTCTTGGGTTTCGAGTTCGTCTGCGCCCTCGGTGGAGAGCGGTTGGGTGGCGGCAATCAGGCGGTCGGTCAGCAGCAGCTTGGCCGAATGAACGGCGTCGAACGGAATCCGGCGAGTGCCCTGCGAGCCGGAGATAAGGATCGTCTCATCCTCAAGCCCGAGGATGTCGCCGGTCACCTGCTTGGCGCCATCGACTTCGCGGGCGAGCTTCAGCCGCGCTTCGTGACCGTGCCAGTCGCGATAATCGTTGAGGCGGGTCAGCGGCCGGTCGATGCCGGGCGAGCTGACCTCGAGCCGGTAGGCATCGTCGATCGGATCTTCGCCCGCTGCCTCGAGCTCGTCCAGCCGCTCCGACACCCGGCGCGACAGCGCTTCGCAATCGGCGATGTCAAGCTGGCGGGTGTCCGGCCGCTCGGCCATGATCTGGAGCGTCGGATCGGACTTGCCGCCGATCATCGCCACGCGCACGAGGTCAAAGCCGAGCGCCTTGGCCTCGGTCTCGATCAGGTCGTGAAGCTTGTGGTTCATTCGGCTCCTGCAAATCCAAACCCCCTCGGACCGCCGCGGTGTCCCGGGCGGCCTCGCCAGCATCAACGATGTGAGGAGGAGATTCGTTTTATAGGAGCAGTGGTGCCTTCGCGCAACCGGCTCAGTGCGCCTTGAACACCCAGTAGCGATTGAGCAGGAAGCTGAGGATCGGCGTTGCGGCCATCATCAGCGGAGTAGCCGCCAAGGGAGGCAGGCCGAGCTGCTTTACCGTCAACCAGATCCACAGGTTATTGATCGCGAAAGCGATGCTGGCCGAGATCAGGAATCGTCCAAGCTGCAACGCCTCGCCCTTGTTGCCGCCTTCGCGGAAGCTCCACCGGCTGTGCACGAAATAACCGATGCAGAGCCCCACCGCCGTGCTGCCGACGTTGGCGAGGTAGGGGTCAACATGATGCAACACGAGCGCGGAGAAGACCGACGTCGCCAGCCACGTGACGAACAGCCCCGCGATGACGTAGCGGATCAGCTGGCGCGACGCGGGGTGGGCGAGCAACTGCTGCGCCTTGCGGGCGTGGCCAGCCATCAGCGGTCGAAGCATCACGCGATCTCGGCGACTGCCGGGGCGGCAAGAGGAGCGCGATGCGCAGCGGCCTTGGCCGGCGGGAGCCGATCCTCGCTGGTGAACAAGGTCGAAGAGGTCAGGCCCATCTTGCACAGGCGATACAGGAAGGCGGTGCCAAGCACGCCGAAGCCGTAGGTGCAGCTGCGGCGGAAGTTGATGCTCGACGCTTCCTCGAAATAGCGCGTCGGGCAGCTGATCTCACCGATCTGGAAATCCTTCCACATCGTCTGCGCGATCATCTGGTTGTCGAACACGAAATCGTCCGAGCAGGCCGGAAGCGGCAGCGTTTCGAGCACGTCGCGGCTCCAGGCGCGGTAACCGGTGTGATATTCAGACAGCTTGGCGCCCATCAGCAGATTCTGCAGCGCGGTCAGGCAGCGATTGGCGACATATTTGTAGAGCGGCATTCCGCCAGCCAACGCGCCATTGCCCAGGATTCGCGAGGCGAACACCGCATCGTAATGGCCCGAAGCGATCATGCCGGCCATCGCGGGGACCAGCTTGGGGCTGTACTGGTAATCGGGGTGGAGCATGATCACGATGTCGGCACCGCGCTCCAGCGCGATGGTGTAGCAGGTCTTCTGGTTGCCGCCGTAACCGCGATTGTCCTCGTGCCGAGCGGTGAAGATCCCGAGCTCCTGCGCCAGGGCGGAGGTGCGGTCCTTGCTGCAATCGTCGACCAGGATCACGTCGTCGACAATGCTGAAGTCGATCTCGTTGTAGGTCCGCTCGAGCGTCCGGCCAGCATTATAAGCGGGAAGAACGACCGCCACCTTCTTACCGTTGATCACGAAGCGCACTCCCTCCATTCGCGTACGGCCGCAACCATCGCTGAGGAAGGTTAACGAGAGTGTAAACGCTTGCAGAAAAAGCGCTGTCTTGGGAAGAGCAGAGCTGCTGCGGTGCGGCAACGGGTGGGGAAATCATGGCGGGCAAGGTGGATAGTTGGCTTCGGCAGCCGTTGCTGGCCGAACGCGCAGCGGCGGAAAGCCGGTGGGCGCGCTGGCTCCTGCTTGGCGTCTGGCTCGCTGTCACCATTCTCCTCGCGTTGAAGCACGTGCCCTGGCGCGACGAAGGGCGGGCGTGGTCGCTGATGCTAATGGGCAAGTCGTGGCCCGGCATGTTCCGCACCGTCCAGGGCGAGGGGCACCCCTACCTCTGGTACGTCCTGCTGCGCGCAGGATGGGGCGTGTTCGGCTCGCCCGAGGTGCTGCGCGTCACCGGCCTCGTCATCGGCGTTGCGGCTTCAGCACTGCTGATCCTGAAAGGACCGTTCCGCATCGGCATGCTGGCGCTGCTGGTGTTCAGCATGCACCTCGGCTTTGAATACACTGTTCTTGCCCGCAATTACGGCATTTCGGCGTTGGTCATGCTGGTGATCGCCGCCAGCTGGCCGCGGATCAGGGACAATCTCTGGCTTGGCGTGCTGCTGCTCCTGCTGTGCAACACCAATGTGCCGAGTGTCTTCGTCGCTGGCTCCTTTGCCTTCTACCGTATGCTCGAGTTATGGCAGGAGACGCGTGATCTGAAGGCAGCCGAATGGCGGCGCTGGCTGCTCAATATCGCCTTGCTGCTGGTCGGCACCTTTCTTTGCTTCATCGCCGTCTATCCGCCGGCCAACGATGCCGCATCGGCCACCGGTTCGGCGCCGTTCACTATCCCCAATTTGCTCGGCGCGCTGTTCACCGCCGAGCGCTCGTTCATGTCGATTGGGCTTGGCGGTGCGTCGCTATTCGGGTCGCTGGTCGTGTTGTTCAGCCTGCTGCTGTTCCTCGACCGGCCCAAGGCGCTCGCCACCGCGGTCTTGGCGCTGGTCACTCTGAAGCTGTTCTTCTTCTTCGTTTATCCGGGCTTCTACCGGCATTCGTCGCTGTTCTTCATCTTCATGATTGCGCTCGCCTGGATCGAAGCCGGCAAGGGGTGGGTGCGGGAATGGAAGACCGAAGACGTGCGGCCGGCGCTACTGCTTGGCACCACGGCGTTCACGGTCCTGATGGCGGCGCAGACAGGGCGCTACCTTGCTGACCCCATCGCCAATCTCTTCCAGAACCGGCCCTATTCCCACGCCGTCGATCTTGCCCGGATCATGTCGCGGCCAGAACTTCGTGGCTCGATGCTGATGATCGATCCCGATTCCATGGGAGAGTCGGTCGTCTACCAGACCGGCCGGCCCTATTGGCTGATCCGCCGGGACAGGATCGCCACGCTTACGCCCTTCTCTTCGGCCGGCGACAAACGGCTGACGCTCGACCGCCTGTTGCAACAGGCTGAAGCGGTAAAGGTTAGGACCGGTCGGCCGGTGGTGATCGCCCTGGCGCTCGACCTCGGCAAGACACGGTCGGGCGCCTACGACATGATGTACCGCGACTACACCTTGCTGACGCCCCACAGTGTCGATCGCTTCAAGGCGGCGACGCGCAAGGTGGCTTCGCTGCGCCGCGCAAGCGGTGACGAAAATTACGACGTCTACGTTTATCCGCGCTGATCAGCCGCCAAGCGCGCCCATCTCGGCGCGGACGCGGATGGTGAGGACAATAGCGTTGAGGATCGAGAAGATCAGCGCGACCTGCCACAGGCCAAACACCAGCGGCAGCACCGCGATTTCGCCGATTACCACCAGATAGTTTGGGTGGCGCACGAAGCGGAACGGCCCGCCGGTGACCAGCGGCGCGTTCGGCAGCACGATGATGCGGGTGGTCCAGCGCGGTCCGAGCGTCCGCAGCACCCACAGCCGCCCGGCCTGCAGCAGCATGAACAACGCGAACAGCCACCAGTGAATGTCGCGGCCGGGCGCGAGCCAGAACAAGGTTGCGAGCCAACCGGCGTGCACCGCGACAATCAGCGGGTAATGGCCGGGCGCATGCTCATAGGCACCGGCGACAAGCAATCGTACGGTATTGGCACGCGCGATCTTGAGCTCGGACAGGCGCTGGAACAGGACGAAGAACAGGATGGCGTAGACCGGCCAGTGATGCTCGCTCATGCGCGGTCCAGCGTCAGCGCGGCGCAGGTGAAGCCGGGGCCGAAGGCAGTCATCAGCGTGCGTGGCGGCAGCCCGCGCTCGATCAGCCGCTCGGCGACGAACAGCACGGTCGGCGCGCTCATGTTGCCGTGGTCGCGCAGCACCTCGCGTTCGAGGTCGAGCGTGCCTTCGGAGAGATTGAGCGCGTTCTCGATCGCGGTGATGACCTTGGCTCCGCCTGGGTGAGAGCAGAGTCGGTCGATGTCGCTGCGATGGAGGCCGATGTCGCCAAGGATCCCGTCGATCGCACCCGCCAGTTCGGCAGTGACAAACGGCGGGATGGCGCGATCGAACACGACGGCAAGGCCGGGATCCTCGACCCGCCAGCCCATAATGCCGAGGGTATCAGGCCATTGCCGCTCTCCCGCTGCAGCGATGGTCGCCGGTCCGCTGCCCTCGGTCGAGACCACCGCTGCAGCCGCGCCATCGCCGAACAGGGCGGTCGCGACCAAGGCCGCGGGATCGTCGGTGTCGAGCCGGATCGAAATCGAGCAGGTCTCGACGCACACGAACAGCCAGCGCGTGCCGGGCTCGGCTGCGGCGAGGCGGGCGGCAGTGGCAAGGCCGCTGACTCCGCCCGCACAGCCGAGCCCGAACACCGGCACGCGCTTGACGTCTGACCGGAAGCCAAGCCGGGGGCCAACCCGCGCCTCGAGGCTAGGAGTGGCGATGCCGGTGGTGGAAACGAAAACGATCCCGTCGATGTCAGACGGCTCGAGCCCCGCTTTAGCCAGCGCTCCCATCGCCGCATCTTCGAACAATTGCTCGGACGCGCGCAGGTAAAGGTCGTTGCGCGACTGCCAGCCATGGTCTCCGGCATACCAGTCGATCGGCGCGACGATGTTGCGTCCTCCGATACCGGCATTGTCGAATACGCCCGACAACCGGTCGTAGAGCGCCTTGCGCCCGGAAAAGAGTTCGCGGCCGATGTCCTTGGCTTCAGCCTGGCTGACGCGATGCGGGGGAACTGCGGTGGCGAGGCTGAGAAGAGTAACGGGCTGCACTAAGTGAGGTGCTTCCTATTTGCGGCCCCGAGACTAGGGGTTTGATCATGGTAACTCGCCGAGGAGGATTAAGGATGCGATTTGGAACGCTTCAGGGCGTGATGGCCTTTGGTCTAGCACTCTCGTCGTGCGGGACCGCCGCAGTGCCGGCGGAGGATCAGCCGGTGGCCGCCGGGCAGACGCCCTTCAAGGTCACTCCCGTTGCGAGCTTCGACACGCCGTGGGCGATGACCTTTCTGCCGGGCGGCCGCGAGGCGCTGGTGAGTGAGAAGGACGGGCGGCTATGGGTTGTCAATCCGGACACCGGCGCCAAGACCGCAGTGTCTGGCGTGCCAACCGCCAAGGTGGCGGGGCAGGGCGGCCTAGGCGACGTCGTGGTCGGCCCGGAGAGCCGGATCTACTTGAGCTACGTGGAAGGTGGCGACGGCGGCACCAGCGGCGCGGTGGTTGGGTACGGCAAGCTGGCGCGTAGCGGCAGCGCTTACGCCTTGCAGGACTTCAAGGTTGTCTGGCGGCAAGCCCCCAAGGTCACCGGCAACGGTCACTTCTCGCACCGCATTGCCTTCGGTTCCGATGGCGCGATGTACGTGAGCTCTGGCGACCGGCAGAAATTCCAACCGGCGCAGGAAACCACTGGCAATCTCGGCAAGCTGCTTCGCCTCACGCCCGAAGGTCAGCCGTTCCCGGGCAATCCATGGGAGGCGAAGGGCGGGGTGGAAGCGCAATTCTTCACGATAGGCCACCGCAACCTCCTTGGCATCGCCTTTGCGCCCGATGGCAAGCTGTGGGAGCATGAGATGGGTCCGCAGGGCGGCGACGAGGTGAACCTCATCGTTCCCGGCAAAAATTACGGTTGGCCCGTAGTGTCGAACGGCTCGAACTATGGCGGCGGCGACATTCCCGACCATCCGACCCGGCCTGAGTTCGAGGCACCCAAGGTGTGGTGGAATCCGGCCATCTCGCCGGCCGGACTGATCGTCTATTCGGGCAACCTCTTCCCGCAGTGGAAGGGCGACATCCTGATGGGCGCGCTGTCGGGGGAATCGCTGATCCGCATCGACGTCAACGGCGACAAGGCCGCCAAGGCCGAGCGCTGGCCCATGGCACGCATCCGAGAGGTGGAGCAGGGGCCAAAGGGCGAGGTCTACCTCCTCGAAGACAGCGGCCGGTTGCTGCGCCTAACTCCAGCCTGAGGAAATGAAAAATGGGGCGGCCCCGCAAGGAGCCGCCCCTCTTTGTACACAGAGCGCTGCTAGGCGTTCTTGGTGCGCTTGGTGCGCAGGCTATTCAGCAGCGCCAGGCCGAAGATGCCGGCTGCGGTGTAGCTGGCGGCCTTGTTGTTGTTGACGAAATCGCGAACCTGGCCGAGGCCCTTGCGAAGCTCGCCCGACAGCTGGTCGGCGGTGCCGTCCTGCTGCAGCTTGGCGTCACCCGTGACGTCGCCAAGGCCCCGCTTGAAGTCGCCCTTGGTGCGCGTGCCTTCGCCAGCGATCGTGTCAATGTTCATTGTTGTTCTCCGATTTTCAGGTTCGATGGCTCAACGCACAAGGGGCGCAGGAGTGCCGTTCGTGTTTGCAGGCGCCGTCGCTTCTGCCAAAGACCCGGCGTGACACTCCGGCCCTCGCACTCGCTGCTCGCCCTTCCGCTTGGTCTCCTATCGGCACTGGCCTTCGCTCCGGTGGGTCTGTGGCCGCTGATGCCGCTCGCCTTTGCCGCGCTCGCCGTGCTGATCGCGCGGAGCGGCAGCCTGCCGCGGGCACTGTGGACCGGCTGGCTATTCGGCGTCGGGCAATTCGTGCTCGGCCTCAACTGGATCGCCACCGCCTTCACCTATCAGGCGGCCATGCCGGCTTGGCTCGGCTGGCTCGCCGTGGTGCTGCTCAGTCTCTACCTCGCCGTCTATCCAGCGCTTGCGACCGGGCTCGCATGGCGATTCGGCCAGCGTTCGCCGACCGCGTTGGTAATGGCGCTCGCAGGTGGCTGGGCTGTCTCGGAGTATCTTCGCGCGACCATGTTCACGGGGTTCGCCTGGAACCCGGTCGGGGTTACCCTTCTCGACACGTTCTTGCGTGAAAGCTCGGCGGGCATTGGAACCTACGGTCTGTCGATGCTGGTTGTGCTGCTCGGCGGCGCACTGTTCATGGCGGTGGCGAAGGCGAGGCGCAGCGCCGCCGTGCTTGTTGTCCTCCTGCTGGCGGTCGGAGCGGTTGGCTGGCTTCGGACTCCGATCCCGCAAGTCGCGGCGGCGAAGAAGATACGCGTCATCCAGCCCAACATCGGCCAGGAAGACAAGTGGCGCGATGGGCTGGAGGAAGAAGCCTTTCAGCGCCTGTCCCGCCTTTCTGCACTGCCGGCCGGCTCGCCACCGACCTTGCTGCTGTGGCCCGAGGTCGCGGTCCCGGTTGCCTTCCAGCTCGAAGGACCGGCGCCGGCCCGCCTGACTACCCCGCTGCCTCCTGCCCGCCGGGCGGGAACCTTGCTCCGGTCAGGCTCCGACCTCCTCGTCACCGGCGCTTTCGCGCTGGTAGTCGATCGCAACGCAAACCTCGTCGGCAGCACCAATAGCGTCATGCCGATCACTGCCGAGGGACAGATCGTCGGGCGCTACGACAAAGCGCATCTGGTACCCTATGGCGAATATCTGCCGATGCGGCCGTTGCTGTCTGCAATCGGTGTCAGCCAGCTGGCGCCCGGCGAAGGCGATACGTTGGAAGGTCCGGGTCCGCGTAACCTCTCGCTCCCCGGTTGGGGCACCATGGGCGTGCAGGTCTGCTACGAGATCATCTTTTCGGGCCAGGTGATCGACCCGGCGCACCGCCCCGATTTCCTGTTCAATCCTTCCAATGACGCCTGGTTCGGCGCCTGGGGTCCACCGCAGCATCTCGCCCAAGCCCGGCTCCGCGCCGCCGAAGAGGGCCTGCCCGTTATCCGCTCCACTCCAACCGGGATCAGCGCCGTGATCGACGCTCGTGGCAACCTCGTCGCCAGCCTGCCGTGGCGGACCGCAGGCGCGATCGACGCCGATTTGCCGCCGCCGGGCACGGCGACGCTTTTCTCGAGGATCGGGAGCCTCATCCCGCTCAGCCTTGCCTTCCTGCTCCTCGTCTTGGCAGTTGGCATGGACGCGCGGGGCCGCTACAGACGGCACATATAAAGCTATCTTTATATCCTTATATCCGCTCCCAGACGCACCGGAGTCCCATGCGCCAGTCCTATCTTTTCACCTCCGAATCCGTGTCCGAAGGCCATCCCGACAAGGTTGCCGACCAGATCAGCGACGCCATTGTCGACCTGTTTCTCAGCAAGGACCCGGAAGCCCGCGTCGCATGCGAAACGTTGACCACCACCAACCTCGTGGTTCTCGCCGGTGAAATCCGGGGTAGGGGCATCATGGACGAGGCCGGAAACTGGGCGCCCGGCGTCGAAGACGAGATCGAACAGGCCGTCCGCGCGACCGTGAAGAAGATCGGCTACGAGCAAGAGGGCTTCCACTGGGAGCAGCTGCGCTTCGAGAACAACCTGCACCCGCAGTCCGCGCACATCGCACAGGGTGTGGACGCCAGCGGCAACAAGGACGAAGGCGCGGGCGACCAGGGCATCATGTTCGGCTTCGCTTGCGATGAGACGCCCGACCTCATGCCGGCCACGCTGGATTACAGCCACAAGATCCTCGAAAAGCTCGCCGCCGACCGCCACTCGGGCGCGGCGCCGTTCCTTGAGCCGGACGCCAAGAGCCAGGTCACCCTGCGCTTCGAGAACGGCAAGCCGGTGGCCGCCACTGCCATTGTTGTCTCGACCCAGCACAAGAAGGGCTATGACGAAGGCGACAAGGAAGCCGAGCTCAAGGCCTATGTCCGCGATGCTATCGCGAGCGTGATCCCGGCGGACCTGCTTAGCGACGAGACGGTCTACCACATCAATCCGACTGGCAGCTTCGAGATCGGCGGGCCGGACGGCGACTCCGGCCTGACCGGCCGCAAGATCATCGTCGACACCTACGGCGGAGCAGCTCCGCACGGTGGCGGCGCGTTTTCGGGCAAGGACCCGACCAAGGTCGACCGCTCGGCCGCTTATGTGTCGCGCTACCTGGCAAAGAACATCGTTGCGGCGGGTCTGGCGACGCGCTGCACGATCCAGCTGTCCTACGCGATCGGCGTTTCCGAGCCGCTGTCGCTTTATGTCGACACGCATGGCACCGGCAGCATCGGTGACGACAAGCTTGAGCAGGCGATCGGCAATATCGAGCGGCTCGGCCGGCTGACACCCCGCGGCATCCGCACCGCTCTTGGCCTCAACAAGCCGATCTATGCGCCGACCGCGGCGTACGGCCACTTCGGTCGCAAGGCCGAGGGCGAGCTGTTCCCGTGGGAGAAGACCGACCTTGGTGACGAACTGAAGTCGCTGATCGCGTAATCAGCATATCCCCGGCTCCGGCCGGGGGTACTGCCGCTCAGCGCCGGTCGCGGCTGAGCTTTTCGTCCAGCGCCGGACCACGCGGAATGCCGAGGCCGCCTTCGGCATGGCCGTCGTCATAGCCGCTATACTGGTCGCGCGTTTCCTGGACGCCGACCCGATGGCGATAGACAAGCTCGCCGCCGAGCCAGCCGGAGTAAGCGAGGATCGCGACGCTGGCGAGGCTGAGCCAGATGCCGAGGCTGCCGATCTGGTCATTGCTGCTGGTCAGGCGCACCACCAGGTTCACCGCTTCCAGCGTGACCACCACGATGTTGGCGATCATGTGCCGGGTGGCGGCGCCGATCTTCTTCACCCGGTCGTCGCCAAGATAGTCGGCCATGCCCGCCGCCGCCGCCAGCAGCGCGGTGACCAGGCCCACGCCCAGCAACCAGTTGCTTGCGGTCGCCCAGCCGCCTTCGCGAGTGGTCAACCACATGACGTCCGTCACCAGCACGCCGATGAAGCTGACGATGGGAAAGGGGATAAGGAGGGGGTGAATCGGGTGACCGGCGATCTGCGCCGTGCTGCGGGGATTGTTGCCGTACATCGCGCGTCCTTCTTGCCTCACCTGTTGTTCCCTGAACGCCGGTCATTAAAGGCAGGTCCATGACTGCGTTCAAGTCGGGCGATCCGACCACCCTCAATCGACTTTACGGCCGCTCCAGCGGGCACAAGCTCAGGCAAGGGCAGCAGGAGCTGATCGACCATCTGCTGCCGCAAATCAGCGTACCGGCGGAAGGCGAGATCAGCTCGCAGACGCTGTTCGGCGATAACCGCCCGCTGCATTTCGAGATCGGATTCGGTTCGGGCGAGCATCTCGCCTACCGCGCAGACCTGCTGCCCGACCATGGCTTCGTCGGCTGCGAGCCGTTCCTGAACGGCGTGGCGACTGCACTCGGCCATGTTCGCGATGGACCGCTGCCCAATGTGCGGCTGCACATGAACGATGCGCTGGAGGTGCTGCGGCGGGTGCCGGACGGCAGCCTGCTGATGATCTATCTTCTCCATCCCGATCCCTGGCCCAAGGCGCGCCATGCCAAACGGCGGATGGTCAATGACGGGCCGGTCGGGCTCTTCGCCAGCAAGCTGAAGCCCGGCGGCGAACTGCGCATCGCGACCGATCACCCGATCTATCTCGAGTGGACGCTGAGCGTCATGCAGCGCCATACGCAGCGGTTCGAATGGCTGGCCGAGAAGCCATCGGACTTTCTCGATCCGCCTTCAGGCTGGATCGAAACGCGCTATGGCGCGAAGAGCCGGCGTGAGGGACGGCGGCCATATTACCTGCGTTTCCGGCGCGTTTAAGCGTCGGCCTGCTCCGCGCCTTCGGGAGCGTGCAGCCGCAAGCGGATCATCTTGCGCTCGTCGGCTTCGACCGACTCCAGCCGCCAGCCGCTCGGGTGCGCGATGCTTTCGCCCGGCTCAAGGATGCGGCCGGCGAGCAGGAAGGCGAGGCCGCCGAGCGTGTCGACCTCGTCCTCCTCGGCGATAAGGCGCGCATCGACGGCGTCGGCAAGCTCGTCGAGTTCCAGCCGCGCGTCGGCTTCCCACAGCCCGTCGTCGAGACGGGCGAGCAGCGGCTGCTCCTCTTCGTCATGCTCATCCGCGATGTCGCCGACGATCTCTTCGACCACATCTTCGATGGTGACGAGACCCTCGGTCCCGCCAAATTCGTCGATCACCACCGCAAGGTGGGTCCGCTCGGCCCGCATCCGGGCGAGAAGGTCGAGCACGCCCATGCTTTCTGGAACGTACAACGGCACGCGGAGGATTTCGTCGACGCTCTTGCGCTCGGTGGCGTCGAAGTAGGCGTTGAAGACGTCCTTGATGTGAACCATGCCGACGATCTCGTCGAGGCTCTCGCCGGTGATCGGCAGGCGGCTGTGGCCGGCCTCAGCGAAGATGGCGGCGAGCTCTTCCATGCTGCTGCCATGCTTGGCCGAGATGATCTCGCCGCGCGTGACGCAGATGTCGCCGGCGGTGCGATCGCCGAAATGCAGCAGGTTCTTGAGCATTTGCCGCTCGAGCGGACTCAAGTCACCTTGCTTGAGGCTATCGTCCTCGGCGTCGTCGATCGCTTCTTCGATCTGGTCGCGAAGCGTGGTCTCGCTGTCCTCGCCGAACATGAGGCTCCGAAGGCCGCGCCACAGGCGCGAGCCGCCGTCGGGCTGGGTGGCCATCAGGCGGCAACCTCGTAGGGATTGGCAAGGCCGAGACGGGCAAGGGCGCGGATTTCGCGAGCTTCCATGTCTTCGGCGGTCTCGTCGTCCATGTGGTCGTAACCAAGCAGGTGAAGGGTGCCGTGCACCAGCAGGTGAGCGGCATGATCGGGCAGGGGAAGAGCTTTCTCCTCGGCCTCTCGCGCGCAGGTTCCGCGCGCCAGCACGATGTCGCCGAGCATCAGCTCGGGTCCAGGCTTTGCGGCGTCGTCGAGCTCTTCCGGCTCGACCTGCGGAAAGGACAGAACGTTGGTCGGCTTGTCCTTGCCGCGCCATTCAGCGTTGAGACCGCGCACTTCCTCGTCAGTGGTGAGGACGACCGACAGCTCGACCGGCCGCGCGGCCTGCATCAGCTCTGGAAAGGCGCTTTCGGCGATGGCGGCCCGGGCCGCGGCTTCGGCAAGCCGCGCCCAGTCGGTGCTACTGTCCCATTCCTCGTCGGCATCGATATTGATGTCGAGGCTCACCGGCCGGGGCCCTCATAAGCTTCGACGATGCGCCCGACGAGCGGATGGCGGACGACGTCCGCGGCGCTGAAGCGCACCGTCGCCAGCCGCGGAATGCCTTCGAGCTTGTCCACCGCGTCGGCAAGGCCGCTTTCGACTCCGCGCGGAAGATCGGTCTGGTTGGGATCGCCGCAGATCACCATTCGGCTGCGCATGCCGAAGCGGGTGAGGAACATCTTCATCTGCTGCGGCGTGGTGTTTTGCGCTTCGTCGAGGATGATGAAAGCGTCGCTCAGCGTCCGGCCGCGCATGAAGGCGATCGGTGCAATCTCGATCTCGCCGGACGCAATGCGCCGCTCGACCTGCTCCGTCGGCAGCATGTCGTAGAGGGCGTCGTAGAGTGGGCGGAGATATGGATCAACCTTCTCCTTCATATCTCCCGGCAGGAAGCCCAGCCGCTCGCCGGCTTCGACCGCCGGGCGCGACAGGATCAGCCGATCGACCTGGCCGCCGATCAGCATCGACACGGCCTGCGCGACGGCGAGATAGGTCTTGCCGGTGCCCGCCGGCCCCAGCGCGAAGATCATGTCGTCGCGGGCCAGTGCCTCCATATAGGTGGTCTGGATGGTCGATCGCGGGACAATGGTCTTCTTGCGGGTGCGGATCATTACCCGGTTGGGGTTGGCGGCCGGCGCCTCGGCATCGGGCACGATGCCGTCGAGCTGCCGCTGGGTGCCCATGCCGATTACGCTTTCGACGACAGCCAGATCGACATCCTGGCCGGCATCAAGGCGACTGTAGAGGTCGACCAGCACTTCGCGCGCCTTGGCGGCGCTGTCGGGTTCGCCCTCGATCTGCACCCGGGTGCCGCGCGCAGCGATGTTGACGCCGAGGCGGTCCTCTATCGCGACCAGATGGCGGTCATACTCTCCGAAGAGGGGTCCAAGCAGATAAGGCTGCTCGAACTCGATCTCGAGGCGGGCGCGGGTGGGATCGTCCACGGCGCGGAGGTCGGGGCGCTTGGGCATCTAGCGGCGTGAAGCCATGAAGTGCGTCATCGTTCCCGAATGTAGTGCATCAATCGGCGAAGTCACGCGGCCTGTTTGCTGCCGGGCGAGATCATTTCACCTGCCAGGCTATTGGGCAGCGCCGCCGTCAGGCGTACGTCGATCATGTCGCCGATGCTGGCGTCGGTATTGACGAAGACCGACTGGAGCCATGGCGACTTGCCAATCATCTGCCCGGGCTTGCGGCCAACGCGGTCAATGAGGATGCGGGCCTCGGTGCCGATCTTGGATGTATTAAAGGCGCGGCTCTGCTCCATCACCAGCGCCTGAAGCCGCTGTAGTCGCACATCCTTGACCCCTTCGGGCACCTGGTCGCCCATCGTCGCCGCCGGGGTGCCTGGGCGGGGGCTGTACTTGAAGGTGAAGGCAGAAGCGTAGCCTACCTCCCCGACCATGCGCAGCGTGGCGGCGAAATCCTCTTCGGTCTCACCCGGAAAGCCGACGATGAAGTCCCCCGAGAGCGCGATGGCGGGGTTAGCCGCGCGGACCTTGGCGATGACGGCAAGATAATCGGCGGCGGTGTGGTGGCGGTTCATCGCCCTGAGGATGCGATCGCTGCCGGCCTGCACGGGAAGGTGCAGATAAGGCATCAGCTCCGGAACCTCAGCATGAGCGGCGATCAGGTCGTCGCCCATGTTGATGGGGTGAGAGGTCGTGTACCGGATACGCTCAAGACCCGGCAGCGGCGCCAGGCGGCGGATCAAGGTCGCCAGCGTCTCGCCGCCATCTTCCCACGCGTTGACGTTCTGGCCCAACAGGGTGAGCTCGCGGGTGCCACCTTCGACCAGCTGCGCCGCCTCGTCGAGGAGATCACCCATCGGTCGGCTGACTTCGGCGCCGCGAGTGTAGGGCACCACGCAGTAGGTGCAGAACTTGTCGCAGCCTTCCTGAACAGAAAGGAACGCCGAGACGCCCGCGCGGCGGCGCCGGGGCAGGGCGGCGAACTTGTCGAGCGGTGGCAGGTCGGTGTCGACCGGGCGCCCGCCCGCCTCTACCTGCCGGAGCAGCTGCGGCAGGCGATGGTAGGCCTGCGGTCCGACAACGAGGTCGATCGACTTGGAACGGCGTTTAGCCTCGGCTCCCTCGGCCTGGGCGACGCAGCCGGCAAGCGCGATCACCGGCCGGGTGCCGTCTTCGCGGCGCAGGCGACCAACTTCGCTGTAAGCCTTTTCCGCCGCTTTCTCGCGAATGTGGCAGGTGTTGAGGACGACGACATCCGCGTCGGCGGCGGAAGCAGCGGGCATCATGCCCTCCGCGCCGAGCAGTTCGGCCATCCGTTCGCCGTCGTAGACGTTCATCTGGCAACCGAAGGACTTGATGGCAAAGGTGCGGGGTGCGGTCATGGCGCCGCGCCTATACGCTGCGTGCGCCTGCTAAGCCAGCCGCAGCGCGGCGGTAATGGCGGCTTCCGAATGACGGGTCAGCGCCTTGCGGTCCTGCCCCGGCGCAAGCGGCTCCAGGTAGCGCAAGGTGACCGCAACTGTGCCGCGGCGCCCGAGCAGGCGAATGAAGTTGGCCTGCCCCGTCTCGCCCGCGGGCCAGCCGAACTCCGGCGCGTCTCCGCCATAATCGATGGCCACCGGCTGGACTGTGAGCGGCAAGGGCGGGTTCTCGGCTAGCTTCAGCAGGCTGGAGCGGAAGGGCAGAAGCTTGGTGCCATCGCTGACCGTGCCTTCAGGGAACAGGCAGAGCGGCCGATGGCTGCGGATCGCGCTTTCCATTGCTGCCAGCTGCTCGCCCACTGAACCACGGCGGTCGCGTTCGACGAAGACGGTGCCATTCTCCTCGCACAGCCAGCGCATAAAGGGGTGGTCGCCAAGATTGTCCTTGGCGACAAATGCGCAACCGGTCGCGCCCGCCAGCATCGGAATGTCGAGCCAGCTAACATGATTAGCGACGATCAGCGTCTGTTCGGTCGGCTGCTGACCCGTCGCCGTGACCCGGGCCCCGGCAATCCAGGCCACTCCCTGCAAGAACCGCGGCGGCCAAGGCGAGGGTCCAAGGCGGCGGACAATGAGGTGGATGGCGGCGCAGAGGATGAACCACAGCGCGATCGTGATGAGCCGGACGAAGGCCCGCAGCTTCATGCGCCGGCGGTCATCGCGGTTCGGGACAATGCCGCCAAATGAAACTTAGCGGTCGCGCTCAAGCGGGACGCCGTAAAGCTCCAGACGGTGGTCAACGAGTTTGAAGCCCAGCCGCTCGGCGACACGGGCCTTGAGCAGCTCCAGCTCCTCGTCGTGGAATTCGACAACCTTGCCGCTTTCAACATCGATCAGATGGTCGTGATGCTCTTCGCTCACCGCCTCGTAGCGCGAGCGGCCATTGCCGAACTCATGCCGCTCAAGGATGCCGGCTTCCTCGAACAGGCGCACGGTGCGGTAGACGGTGGCAATGGAGATGTTCGGATCGATAGCCGAGGCACGCTCGTGGAGCGTTTCGACGTCCGGGTGGTCTTCGCTTTCCGAGATGATGCGAGCGATCGTCCGCCGCTGCTCGGTGATCCGCAGTCCCTTTTCCGCGCAAAGCGCTTCGATATCGATGTTGCGGTGCATGGCCCGCGATTACGGTAGAGGAAGCGGGGCGTCTAGGCCCCGCCACCCGCGAAAACGCTTACTTGGCGGCGCGTCCGCCCGTCCGCTTGCGCTTGGTGCCAAGGCCGATGCTCTTGGCCAGCGTACGGCGCTGCTCGGCATAATTGGGCGCGACCATCGGATAGTCCGACGCAAGGCCCCACTTCTGGCGATATTGATCCGGCGTCAGGTTGTAGTGGGTCATCAGATGCCGCTTCAGCATCTTCAACTTCTTGCCGTCTTCGAGGCAGACCAGATAGTCGGGCTTCACCGATGAGCGAACCGGGACCTTGGGTTCAAGCTTCACTTCCGGCTCAGGAGCCTTACCGCCCAGACCGGACAAGGCACCGTGCACGTTCTGGATCAGTTGCGGCAAGTCGTTCACCGCAACACTGTTGTTGCTGACATGCGCCGCGACAATGTCGGCAGTCAGGGTGATCAGCGTTTCCGCGCTTTGGTCATTGTCGTTCATTTTCATTGTCCTAACAGACTAGCTACCGCAACTTGCCGGGGCCCGAGCTACAGCAAGGACGGGAGTAACAATAATTACGCCAGAATAACAAGTCTTGTCGGGCTCAAGTTGAGGTGCGGCGATTAGACCATCAGCGCCATGGTCAGCGCGTCAAAACGCTCGCCGTCGGTGCCGCGATAGTAGTTGCTGCGTCGTCCAACGATGCTGAAGCCGTTGTTGAGGTAAAGCCGAACCGCTGGATTGCCGTCGCGAACCTCGAGGTGGAGATGATGAGCGCCAGCGTGCTGCTGGTCGGCGACGAAGCGCTTCAGCAACTGAGTGCCGATCCCCGAGCCGACATGGTCGGCGTGGACCGCAATCAACAACAATTCTGCTTCGTCGAGCGTGCGGCGGGCGAGGCTGAACCCGGCAACATCGCCGTCTTGCCGGGCCAGCATCATTGTCACCCCGGCCATTGGCAGGATTCCGGCACATTGGGCGCGGGTCCAAGCTTCGCCGAAGCGGCGGTCGAAGGCGGAGGTCATCACCGCCATGACCTCGTCGAGGGCGTCACCACTGCCCCGCTCGATGACGAGCGATAAGGGAGCCGCGCTGCTCATGCCGCCTTCGGCTTGGCGTCGGGCGCGCGGGCGTAGGTCGGACGGGGCGCCAGCGCACGGAGAGGCTCAGGGAGGTGCAAGGCGTGCGATGCCGAGGGCAGGACGTCGAGCGCTTCTCCCCACCCGCGGGCAGCGACAAGGGCCGCGGCGCCGGATCCGGCGACCAGCGGAGCATCGATCGCGGCGGCAGCGGCGGCGGGCGTCAGGCTTGCAATCGCAGCCACGGGCACCAGCGGATCACGATCGAACTGCTGAACGAACAACTCGCCGTGGCCGCCAGTGAGCGCAACGGCGACCGGCCCATCCCCCGGCAAGCCGGCCGCAATCAGCGCAAGGGTCGAGAGGCCGAGAACCGGCACGTTCCACCCGATGGCAAGACCATGGGCAGCGGCGATCCCAACGCGCAGGCCGGTGAAGCTGCCCGGACCAGAGCCGACAACGATGGCGTCGGCCCGGCGGCCCTCGAGCAAGCGGTCGAGAAGGGGCATCAGTCTTTCGGCATGCCCGCGCGACATCACTTCGTCAGCCTGCGCCAGCAGCGTTCCGCTCCCGTCGAACAAGGCGGCGGTGCAGGCGGGCGTGGCGGTGTCGAGAGCGAGCAGCATGGGTGATGATAGGGCCATGAAAGCGCGGAAAGGGCAAGGCTCGGCGGTTTTCGGTCGGGTGTCGATGCGCCGAACCGCCTCCTCGCTGCTGTCGTCAGGGCAGGAGGAGCAAAGAGCCGGTCGTTTGCCGTGCTTCGAGCGCACGGTGCGCCTCGGCGGCCTGGTCAAGGAAATAGCGCGCGCCGATCCTCACCGCGACCTTGCCGCTACGGATCATTGCCCAAAGGCGCTCCACTCCGGCGCGGCGCTCGTCGGGTGTGACGTAATAGTCGAACAATGTAGGCCGGGTGACCCGCAGGCTGCCATTCTGCGCGAGCTGCCCAAGCGACACGCCGGTCACCGCACCGGAAGCATTGCCGTAGCTGACGATCAGGCCGCGCCGCGCCGCCGAATCGAGGCTTGCTTCCCAGGTGTCGGCGCCGACCCCGTCGAACACGACGTCGCAGCCATTGTCGCCGGTCAGTGCCCGAACCCGGCTCGCGACCGATTCGTGGTCGTAGCGGATGATCTCGTCGGCCCCAGCCTCCCGCGCGAGAGCTGCCTTGGCGTCGGTCGAGACGGTTCCGATCACCCGCGCACCGACGGCTTTCAGCCACTGCACCAGGATCAGCCCGACCCCGCCGGCTGCGGCATGGACCAGCACGTTCATGCCTGCCTGCACGTCACCGCAGCGTTCGACCAGGAACTCGGCGGTGCAGCCCTTGAGGAGGGCGGCGGCGGCAAGCTCGAAGGGCACATCGCCCGGCAGTGGTAGCAAGTGCTTGGCCTGAACGATCCGCGTCGTCGAGTACGCGCCGCGTTCCGGACCAAACGTGGCGACCCGGTCACCTTCCTTGAGTGACACGCCGGCCCCGACTGCCAGCACGCGCCCGGCCGCTTCCGAACCCAGTCCGCTCGGCAGCGGGACGGGGTAGAGGCCGGTGCGGTGGTAGGTGTCGATGAAGTTGATACCCACCGCCTCGTTGGCCATCACCACCTCGCCAGCGCCGGGTGGGGGAGGGTCAACTTCCACCCACTCGATCACCTCGGGACCGCCGGTGCGGCGGATAATGGCCTGAAGCGCTTTCATGACCTCAGTGCTTGTGCGCCGAAGCCGGCGGGCGGTTCCCGGGCAAGGGCGAAGTGCTCGTCTCCCACCAATAGGCCTGGCGGCGACGGTTGCCCGTGACCTCCTCGTTCAGGGTCAACGCGTTGTATAGACGCCCGCCCTGCATCACGTGCGAGACCTTGTCGCTGTTGCGAATGTTGTCGAGCGGGTTAGCGTTGAGCACCACGAGGTCGGCGAGCTTGCCCACTTCGAGCGAGCCGAGATCACGGTCGAGACCGAGGGTCCGCGCCGGGTTCACCGTCGCCGCCTGCAGCGCCTGGAGCGGGGTCCAGCCACCCTTGGCGAAGCTCCACATCTCCCAGTGGGCGCCAAGTCCCTCCTGCTGGCCGTGCGCGCCGATGCTGACCGAAATGCCGCGGTCGGCGAGCTTGCGCGCCTCACGCGCGGCCCAGGTGTCGGCATAATCCTCCTCTGGAGCAATCTCGCGCCTGGCGTTGGCGGCGGCCAGCGTTCCCGGCGGCACGTGTGCACGCAGCAGCGGATGCTCGTACACGTTGGTGTGCGAGCGCCAGTAAGGATCGCCGCCCGGACCGCCATAGGAGACCACTAGGGTTGGCGTGTAGTTGGTCTTGGTCTGCCCCCACATCTGCAGCACGTCCCAATAGAACGTGCTGCCCGGCACGTTGTGCTCGACTGTGGAATTGCCGTCCTGGATCAGGCTCATGTCCATGTTGAACAGCGAGCCGCCTTCGGGGACGACCAGCATGTTCTCGGCCTGCGCGGCAGCAACCACCATCTGCCGCTGCTCGCGCCGCGGCTGGTTGTAGTTCTTCACGCTCCATGCGCCCTGCGCCTTGAGGCGGCGGACGTGCGCCAGCGCGTCGTCGAACTTGCCAATGTCGGCAAAGGCGCCAGCCGCCCGGGCGCCGTAGATGATCTCGCCGGTCGAGAAGATGCGCGGGGCAAGGATCTTGCCGGCGCGCTGCAGCTCGGCGGCGGCGAACACTTCGGCGGCGCTGTTCGACGGATCGTGGATGGTGGTGGTGCCAAGCGCCAAATTGGCCATGGCGGACCAGTTCTGCTGCGGAGTCAGGCCATCCTCACCTTGCGGACCGTGAGCGTGCGCGTCAATGAAGCCCGGCACGATGGTCTTGCCGGCCACTTCCATCGTCGGGGTGCCGGCGGGCACCTGGACTTCGCCGCGGCGGCCGACGGCTGCAATGCGGTCGCCGCGGATCAGGATCACGCCGTCCTCAATGATCCCACCGTCAGGCCCTCGCATGGTGACGATGCGGGCGCCGGTCAGCGCAACGCTGCCGGTCGGCTTGGCGGCGCGGACCGTTTGCGACAGGTTCTCGCCCGCAGTCGGATAGCGGTAGGTGCCGGCGTAGCTGCCGTTCGCATCGGCGCTGTAAAGGATCGGCCCGATGCTCCAGTGCGCCCGGCGTCCGCCGTTCGAGAAGTGCATGAAGTCGGCACCGCCCTGGCTGAGGCGGACGGCGGGAAGAGCGCCCTTGTCAGTGGACGCGGTGACGTCCTGCGCGCCCGGCAGCAGCGGCATCAGATAGGCTTCGTAATTTTGCCGGAACAGCACCGAGCGGCCGTCCTGCGAAACCTGAAAGTCGCTAGCGAGATCGCCCGACGCGTGGACCCGGCGCGCTTCGCCAGACAGGTCGGTGCTGACCAGCTGGAGCTTGTCCTCGCCGCGCATGGTCATGAACAAGCGGTCGCCGGCCGCGCCATATTGCGGGTTGGACGCTCCGCGCTCCACCAGCTTGGGCTTGCCGCCGCTTGCCGGCACCACATAGACGCCGCCGTCGCGGCCCCAGCGGTCGGCGGTGAGCCCGCCGCCCGAGCCAGCGCCAAAGGCAATGGTCTTGCCGTCGGGCGAGAACCGGGGCGTAATGTAGTGGCCGGGATCGGTGGTCACTGCCTTGGGCGTTCCGCCAGCCGCGCCCACCGTCATGATCTTGCCGAGACCCGCATCGGTCCAGCTGACAAAGGCGAGCGTGCGGCCATCACGCGACCAGGTCGGATAGGCTTCGAAGATGCTGTCCTCGCTGCGGGTAAGCCGCCGTGCCGCCGCGCCGTTGCCGGCGGGCTTCACCCACAACTTGCCAAGCGATTCGTAGACGATCTGCCGGCCGTCGGGGCTCATTTGCGCCCAGCGGATCATCTTGGTCTGAAAGCTGTCGGGCGCCGCCTCGACCTTGGGGTGAAGGCTTTCGGCGACCACGCGGTCGTCGCTGACGCGGAAGGGGATGTCGCGCGACGTCCCATCGGCGACCGACACGCGGCGCAGCTTGCCGCCGGTCCACAGCACTACCTCGCGGCTGTCCGGCATCCAGTCCATGTTCGGATAGACACCGGTCACCGCCCAGGTCTCCTGCATGTCCTGGTCGGGGAGGTCGAGAAGCTTGCGCTCGTTCCCGCTCGCCATGTCGCGGACGTAGAGCTTGGACTTGGCCCGCTCGCGCCGGACGAACGCCAGATACTTTCCATCGGGCGAGGGGTTGGGCCGAACCGCGCCGCCATTGCCGCCGGTCACCCGCAGCGTCTCACCGGTGTCGAGTTCGTAGCTTTCGATCGCGAACAGCGCGCCATTCGAATCCTGCGCATATTCAAAGGTGCCGCCGGGCGTGACGTTGCGCGTGAAATAGATGTGCTTGCCATCGGGCGCGAAGGTCGGCTCGCCCAATTCCTTCTGCCACTTGTCGTTGACGCGCTTGACCAGCTGCACGCCGCTGCCGCCGTCGACATGATAGAGCCATACCTCGCCGGTGCCGAGCGAACGTGTGGTGGTGAAGTGCTTCTTGGCGACGATGTAGCGGCCGTCAGGGCTCCAGCTTGGCTGGTTGAGAAGGCGGAAGTCCTCCTTGGTCAGCTGCTTCCGGTTTGAGCCGTCGGCATTCATGATCCAGATGTTGTCGCCGCCCGCGCGGTCGGAGACGAAGGCGATGCGCCTGCCGTCGGGCGACCAGCGCGGCTGCTGCTCGTAGGACAACCCTTCCGCGATGCGGGTCGGCGTGCCGCCGCTGATCGGCATGACATAGATGTCGCCCAGCATGTCGAAGGCGATACGGCTGCCGTCCGGCGAGACGTCGACGTTCATCCACGTGCCCTCGGCCGTATCCAGCCGCACCTTGCGCAGGGTCATGCCCCGCGGTGCTTCGACGTTCCACTTGGCCGCATCCTTGTCGCCCGTCTCGCGCGGGGCGGCAGCGGGCGGGCTGTGCTGGCTCGCGGCTTCGCTCGGTGAGGACTGCGCAGGTGGTGCAGCTTCCTGCGCGGCGGCAAGAGCGCTGCTCGCCAGAAGGGCGCAGGTGAGCGAAAGCTTGGCGATCATGATTACGGCCTCGTGGCTGAATGGCTATGCCAGTCGCGGATGGACCGGCCTGATGAAGCCGCACGATGGCGCAGCCAAACCGCCCATGCAACGGCCTTGCATGCCGCCCATCGCCCCTGGCGGCCTTTCGTCGAGGGCACGAAAAAAGGGAACAGTCGGGCGGCTGCACTGTTCGTCTGTCAGGTGCCCGGTGAACAAACCGGGCGGACACGACCATGCATACCTTTGAGGATCCCCTTGACCCCTGAGCTTCTTCGCGCGTCTCTTTCCCTCCCGAACAAGATCCATGCGGCACCCTCCGCCTTCCTCGCGGAAGGTCCTAACAGCGAATACGGACTGCTCCGCGAAGTGCTGCTGGCAAGCCCGCGCAACCTCAGCATCGTGCCATGCAACCGGGTGAGCGAGGATGCGCTGGCGGAAGGGCGGACGTCGTGCAGCGTCAGCGCCAGCAAGCAGCACCGCGCGCTTCTCGAAACCCTGATCGCGGCGGGCGTGCGGGTTCGCACCGTGCAGCCGGTCGCCGGCCTTCCGGACCTCGCCTTCACTCGCGACACCAGCCTGATGACACCGTGGGGGCTGATCGGGCTTCGGCCCGGCGCCGAACATCGCCGCGGCGAGGTCGACGTGGTGCTGGAAACCGCGCGGGCAGGGGGCGTGCCGATCCTTGGCCGAGTGGAGCGCGGCACGGTTGAAGGCGGCGACGTTTGCCTGCTTCGCCCCGGTCATCTCGTCATCGGCGTGTCGGAGCATCGTACCACCTCCGAAGGCGCCCGGGCCCTTGGCCGCTTCTTCGAAGAGCGCGGTTGGCAGGTCACGCTGACCCCGATCGATTCCGACCTCCTCCACCTGGACACGCACTTCTGCGTCATCGACCGCGACGTGGCACTAGCCTGTGTCGAAAAGCTTGATCCCGGGTTCGTGAAGATGATCCGGGGCTTCGGAATCAAAATCGTTCCCGTTCGCCGAGACGAGGTCGCAAGCCTCGGCTGCAATGTCTTGGCGCTCGGGCGACGGCGGATAGTCTCCACCGGCTCGGCTCCACGGGTCGACGAAGCGGTGCGTGCGCTCGGTTTTGAGGTGCTGACCGTACCGCTTGGTGAGTTCACCCAGTGTGGCGGCGGCGTCCACTGCCTGACCATGCCCCTCCGCCGGCAGCTGTCGTCCGCCTGACCTTCAGGTGGTCAGCCAAGGCCAGCGCTGGAGATCCTCCGGCCGGTCGCAATCGGCCAGGGAGAGAAGCAGGGCCGGCTCGATGCCACGTTCGCGCAGCCGGGCGATGGTGATCGCGAACACCGCGTCGGTGCTCCACGGCATGTTTTCGAAGAGGTAATCGGCGGGCGCGGTCAGCCCCAGCGCCCAATAGCCGCCGTCTTCCGCCGGGCCGATCACATTGCGCCCGGCCCGCAGATGAGCGGCGGCCTCGACCAGATGCGCCGCATCAAGGTCAGGAAGGTCCGAGCCGATGAACAGTACCGGCGTCGGATCGACCGCCGCACGAAGCCGGTCGCCGAGATCGCCTTCGCTCTGCTGTGTAATCCTGATGTCGTCGCCCAGCCATTCGCGAAACGCAGCCTCCGCTGCTCCGGTGGCCCGAAGGTCGATCGGCAATCCCGCGGCACGGGCCACGGTCAGCGTGTGCTCCGTCAGCCGCCGATGCAGCGCCGCCGTGCCCTCCGGTCCGAGCGCCGGGATGAGCCGGGTCTTGGCCTTTCCCGGCTCGGGATAGCGGGTGAAGATGACTAGACGGACCGCGCTCATGCCTGCGCTGCTAGTCCAACCGCGACCAAGGGGCGATATGCAAATAGCGGCATAAGCTGCCATGGTGGTAAGGTGAGCTTCGCAAGCGACCTTGAACCCTGGATCCGGCTGGGTGCCTTTGCCGGAGTGTTGGGGCTGCTGGCTGTTGCCGAAGGGGTGGTGCCGCGACGGCGACCAGCGATCGGACGCGCGCAGCGCTGGCCGGCGAACCTCGGCCTCGTCGCGCTCGACACGTTGCTCGTTCGCCTGCTGTTTCCGGTCGCGGCGGTCGGCGCGGCGATCTTTGCCCACGAGCGCGGATGGGGGCTGTTCAATCTGCTCGAGCTGCCCGCCTGGCTAGAGATCGCCGCTGCGGTGATCCTCCTCGATCTCCTCCTCTTTGGCCAGCACGTGCTGTTCCACGCCGTGCCCGCGCTCTGGCGGGTGCACCGTGTCCACCATGCCGATCTCGAATTCGACGTGACCACGGGCCTGCGCTTTCACCCGGTCGAGATCGTCCTGTCGATGCTGATCAAGATCGCGGCGGTGGTGCTGCTCGGTGCACCGGCGCTGGCGGTGCTGATCTTCGAGGTGCTGCTCAACGCCACCTCCATGTGGAGCCACTCGAACATCCGCCTGCCGCTCGGGATCGATCGGGTCGTCCGTCGGGTCCTCGTCACCCCCGACATGCACCGCACGCATCATTCGGTCGTCGCCCGCGAGACGCACAGCAATTTCGGTTTCAATCTTGCCTGCTGGGACAGGCTGTTCGGCACTTATCTCGCCCAGCCCGAAGCAGGGCATGAAGCGATGACCATTGGCCTTCCGCAATATCGCAGCGCCAGGGAACTGACCCTCGGCTGCCTGCTGCTGCAGCCGTTCCGCGCGCCGCCACGAGAAGGAAACAAATGATGAGCGACAGCAAGGTATCCTGGCCTCGGCGCCTGACGTGGGTGGCGTTGGCACTCAGCCTTGGCGGCATTGCCGTTGCGCTGGTCGCGGCGGTGGGGACCGGATCGGGCTGGTGGCCATATGGCTCGGGCCTCGGAGCGCTACGCTACGCCTTGCCGCTGACCCTTGCGGGCGGTGTGCTGGCGATCGCCGCGATGATCGGCGGTCGGCGCAAACGGGTGCGAACCGGCTGGCCTGCCGCGCTTGCACTCGTGACGAGCCTGCTGTTCACCGGCTATCTCGGCAACATGATCTTCACGGCTCAAAGCCTGCCGGCCATTCACGACGTCGCGACCGATCTCGACGATTTGCCGCAGTTCACCCAGTTGGCGGTACGGGCCGACAACCTCAATCGCATCCCCGATGGAGGCCGGGCCGAGCTTAAGGCACTGGCGCCCGAAGAGCGGTGGAAAGCATTGCACCGGCAAGCCTATGGCGACCTAAAGACGCTCCGCATTTCGCGCTCGCCCCAAGCGGTGTTGCAGCAGGCGGAGCAGCTCGCCCGCGACCGCGGCTGGGCCATCGCCGCCGTTGATCCCGCCGCCGGCACGCTGGAAGCGAGTGCGACCACCCGCTTTTTCCGCTTCAAGGATGATGTGGTGGTCCGCGTCCGCCTCGATCCTGCAAGCGCAGCGGGCTCAATCGTCGACATGCGCTCGATCAGCCGGGTCGGCGTGAGCGACCTTGGCGTCAACGCTCGCCGCGTCCGAGCCTTCCTCAACGATCTCAAGGAAACCCCTGCGTGAGCGACTGGACTATCGGCATCATCGGCGGCTCGGGCATTTACGCCATCGACGCGCTGGAAGGGGCCGAGTGGATCGATGTCGAAACTCCGTGGGGACCGCCGTCCGACCAGCTGCTGACCGGCCGGGTCGGCGACGTTCGGCTCGTCTTCCTCCCTCGCCACGGCCGCGGCCATCGGATTCCGCCGAGCGAGGTCAATGCCCGCGCCAACATCCATGCGCTGAAGGCTGCCGGCTGCACCGACGTCGTCGCCATTTCCGCCGTCGGATCACTGCGGGAGGAGTTGCCGCCCGGGCACTTCGTGGTCGTGGACCAGTTCATCGACCGCACCGTGGCACGGCCGCACAGCTTCTTTAGCACGGGTCTGGTTGCCCATGTCTCAATGGCCGATCCGACCTGTGCGCGGCTGACGGCGCTGTGCGCTGGAGCCGCCGAGCGGGCGGGAGCGAACGTCAGCCGCGGCGGCACCTATCTCGCGATGGAAGGGCCGCAATTCTCCTCGCGCGCCGAAAGTTGGATGTACCGCCACTGGGGCTGCGACGTCATCGGCATGACCGCCATGCCCGAAGCCAAGCTCGCCCGCGAAGCGGAGCTGCCTTACGCGCTGGTCGGCATGGTGACTGACTATGATTGCTGGCGCGAGGGCGATCAGGTGGAGGTGTCGGCAGTGATTGCGCAGCTAATGGCTAATGCCGACCTTGGCCGCAGCCTAGTGGTCGAACTCGCCCGTTCACTGCCGAGGACCCGCGAACCATCACCCGTCGACACCGTGCTTGACGCCGCGCTGATCACCGCGCCCGATGCGCGCGATCCTGCACTGGTTGGAAAGCTCAATCTCATCCTTTCCAGGACGCTTAGCCGTCAGCCGTAGAGCCGTGCGATCCGTTCCGGTCTGACGCCAAGGCCGTAAAGCGCGAGGCAGAGGAGGTTGCGCGCCGAGCGCCGCCACCACCCATCGCGCCGCCACCGCGCCGCTGAGGTGACGGCAGCAACGTCAAGCTGGCGCAGTTGCCGCCGCCCGATACGACGGACGAGATCGACATCCTCCATCAGCGGCAGCGGGCGATAGCCGCCGAGTGCGTCGTAATGACGGCGCGAGATGAGCAAGCCTTGGTCGCCGTACGGCAATCCGAGCACGGCGACGCGCAAACCAACACCGCGCTCGATCACCCGCGCGTGCCAACTTCGATCGTCGAGACGGAAGCCGAAACAGGCAGCCTGGCCTGGAAAATTTGCGATATGCTCCCGGGCGACCCGCTGCCACCCACGGGCGAGCATGGTGTCGGCGTGCAAGAAGAGGAGCCACTCGCCCGTCACCACCCCGGCGCCCGCGCGCAGCTGGATGCCGCGCCCACGCGGCGCCTCGATCACCTTGGCTCCACGCTCGGCGGCGAGGGCAGGGGTGCCGTCGCTCGATCCGCCATCCACAACGATGATCTCGTCCGCTCCGGCTACCCTCTTCAGGCAAGCGCCCAGCCAAGCGGCAGCGTTAAGCGTCGGGATGACGACCGACAGCCGCTCGGCGCCGCTCCCGCTCAGGCCGAGCAGCTCGCGCCGCCAAGCACGCAGAAGCGCGCGCAATGGGGATGGTTGAGGCGCACCGGCCGGCTTGCCTCGGCCAGCGTCTCGCCCATCGTGAACTCGGGATCGTAGGGGATGAGCGTGCAGGCGGCGACCACGGCGCGCGGCTCGCCCCTGCGCTTCACCACCATCCGGCTCGACGCGCACATGATGCTGTCCGGCGACTTGCCGAGGATGCCCCAGCACGCTTCGGTGATCTCCGGCACGTCGGCCGCCGCGTCCATCTCGGGAAACAGCACCAGCGCGGCAGGATCGGCAGCATCGACCCTCAATCCTTCGGCCGCGAACAGCGCGGCATAGCCGGCCCGCGCTTGTGCCAGCTCCTCGCCCGGCAATTGGCGCCCGGCGATGGCGAGGCGGAAGCCATGGTCGCTGAGCCACTTCGCCCCCGCGATCGCCTTGTCCCAGGTCCCAGCGCCACGCTCGGCCTCGTGGATCGCTCGGCTGTAATGATCGAGACTGACGCGCAGGGTCACCCGCTCCGACTTGAGCGCCAGCAACTCTGTCTCGAATCGCCGCATCGGCCGCATCGCGTTGGTCAGCACCAGCACCTCGAACCCGCGAACCAGCGCCCCTTCCAGCATCGCCAGCATGTCGGGGTTCATGAACGGCTCGCCGCCGGTAAAGCCGATTTCACGCGTGCCGAGCGCAAGCGCCTCGTCGAAATACGCCTCCGCTTCCGCCAAGCTGATGTAGACCAGCGCGTCGTTACGCGGCGAACTTTCGATGTAGCAGGTGCGGCAGGCGAGATTGCACAGCGTTCCGGTGTTAATCCACAGCGTTTCAAGCCTGGTCATCGGGACTTCGGCCCGCACCTCGCCCTTGCCCGTGACCAGCGGATCGCGGAACTTCGCCGCATCGAGCGGCCGGACGGGCGCGGCGGCAAAGGGGCTAAGGTCGTTCACGTGGCAGCGTTCTACTTGCCGCCCCAGACTTCCGCCAGCCGCGCATCGCGGCCGCAGCGCGACCGGTAGAACCTATACCGGATCGGGTTCTTTTTGTAGTAATCCTGATGGTAGTCCTCGGCCGGCGTGAAGGCGCTGGCGGGAAGCACAAGCGTCGCTACCGGCCGCTTCAGCTGCTGTGCCGCGCGCGCCTTGGCCGCCTCGGCGATCCTGCGCTGCTTGGCATCGGCGACAAAAAAGGCGGAGCGATACTGATAGCCGCGATCGCAGAAGCTGCCACCCGCATCCAGCGGATCGATGGTCTTCATGAAGCGCAGCGCCAATTCGGCATAGCTGACCTTGCTCGGGTCGTAGGTGACCCGAACCGCCTCGATGTGTCCCGTATTGCCGGCCGAGACCTGCTCGTACGTCGGATTGGCCAGCCGCCCGCCGGTATAGCCCGACAAGGTGGAGAGAACGCCCGGTATCTTGTCAAAATCGCTTTCGGTGCACCAGAAGCAGCCGCCCGCGAACACGGCGGTCTCGTGCTGACCGCTTGGCGCTGGCGCGGCAGGTGAGGGATCGCTGCTGCACGCGGTCAGCAGCGCGGTTGACCCCAGCGCGGCGAGAAGCGCCCGACTAAGCGGCACGGAAGGTCATCGCCGCGCCGTTCATGCAATAACGCTTGCCGGTCGGGGGCGGACCATCGTCGAACACATGGCCAAGATGCCCGCCACAGCGCCGGCAATGCACTTCGGTGCGCTTGAACGGACCGAAGCCGTCGGGGCGCGTCCGCACCGCATTGGCGACCGGCGCGAAGAAGCTCGGCCAGCCGGTCCCGCTCTCGAACTTTGTCTCGGAACGATAAACCGGCAGTGCGCAGCCGGCGCAGGCATAGATGCCGCGGCGCTTCTCGGCGTTCAGCGGGCTGGAGCGCGGCCGCTCGGTATTCTCCTGGCGCAGCACGGCGAAGCGTTCGGGCGGCAGGATCCGGCGCCACTCGGCTTCGGACTTGGTAATCTCAAACATCTCCTTGGCCTCGCCGGTCCCGCAGCCGGTGAGCAGCCCGCCAAGTGCCGTCAGCGATCCGCCCAGGAAGCCGCGCTTCGTCATGTTCCAGTCCATGTGCCTCTTTGCCTTCCTTGACCCGCCGTGCGTTCGATGCCCAACGCTGGCACACCGACGCCCAAGATGGGGAGAACCAAGAAGAATGCCAACCGACCCGCCGGCCGCGCGCCGCTCTCCCGTGGGCAGAATAGCGCTCCTGCTGGTGCTGGTTGGGGCGCTGGCAGCCTTCTTCCTGCTCGACCTTGGCGCCTATCTGACGCTGGACGGCCTCAAGACGCGGCAGGCGGAGCTCGCCGCCTTGCTCGACCAGCGGCCATTGCTGGTGATCGGCGGCTTCTTCCTGCTCTACGTAACCGCCGCCGCGCTGTCGCTTCCCGGCGCGGTGATTCTAACGCTAGCGGCGGGCGCCATCTTCGGGCTGTGGCTGGGCACGCTGATCGTGTCCTTTGCTTCCGCGATTGGGGCGAGCCTCGCCTTTCTCTCCTCGCGCTACCTGCTCCGCGACTGGGTCAAGACACGGTTCGGACGACGCGTGACGGCGATCGACCGCGGGGTGGAGCAGGACGGGGCCTTCTATCTCCTGACCCTGCGCCTGATCCCGGCGTTTCCCTTTTTCCTCATCAACCTCGCCTTGGGCCTCACCGCGATGCGGCTGCCGGTCTATTATCTGGTGAGCCAGATCGGCATGCTGCCCGGCACCTTGGTCTTCGTGAACGCGGGCACTCAGCTTGCCGCCATCCGCAGTGTGTCGGACGTCCTGTCACCCGCGCTGATCGGCTCGTTCGTGTTGCTCGGCCTCTTCCCACTATTCGCCAAGTGGGTGCTCGGAGTGCTGAAGCAGCGGCGCATCTACGCGCGGTGGAAGCGGCCGCGGCGCTTCGACCGCAATCTCGTGGTGATTGGCGCGGGTGCCGGCGGGCTCGTCACCGCGCTGATCGGCGCCACCGTGCGGGCCAAGGTGACGCTGATCGAAGCCGGCAAGATGGGAGGCGATTGCCTCAATACCGGATGCGTGCCCTCCAAATCGCTGATCCGCAGCGCCCGCGCCGCGCACGAGGTCCGTCACGCGGCCGACTTTGGCGTTGGAGCAAGCGAACCCACTATCGACTTTCCGGCGGTCATGCGCCGGATCCGCGACGTAATAACGGTGATCGAGCCAGCCGACAGCGTCGAACGCTACACCGGGCTCGGGGTGGACGTTCGCCTCGGCTACGCCACCATCGTCGATCCGTGGACGGTCGAGGTCGCAGGGGCTGACGGCAGCAGCGAGCGCCTGACCACCCGCGCCATCGTCATCGCTTCGGGCGGCGAGCCGTTCGTCCCCGACCTGCCCGGCCTGCGCGAGGCCGACGTACTCACCAGCGAGACGTTGTGGGACCATCTGGCCCAGCGCGAGACCGCACCCGACCGCCTGGTGATCATCGGCGGTGGCCCGATCGGAACCGAGATGGCCCAAGCCTTTCAGCGGCTCGGTGTGGAGGTCACGCTGGTCGAAGCAGGAGACCGCCTGCTCCCCAAGGACGATCCAGAAGCCTCCGCCCTCATCCTCGCCACGCTGCGGGGGGAGGGCGTCACCGTCCTTCTCGGCCACAAGGCACTGCGCTGCGAAAGGCGCAGCCTGATCGTCGAGGGCAAGGAGGGCCAGAGCGCGCATCCCTTCGACGAGATCGTCGTCGCGGTTGGGCGCCGCCCGCGCCTCAAGGGCTTCGGCCTCGAAGATCTCGGCATCGACACTGACAAGCCGCTGGTGCTCAACGAGCGGCTGCAGACGATCTTCCCCAACATCTATGCCGCTGGCGATGTCGCGGGACCCTACCAGTTCACCCACGTTGCCGCGCACCAGGCCTGGTATGCGGCGGTGAACGCCCTGTTCGGCATCTTCCGGTCCTTCCGCGTCCACTATCGCGTCATCCCGTGGACCACTTTCACCGACCCCGAAGTCGCCCACGTCGGCCAAACCGAAGCCACCGCGATCGAGGCGGGCCTTCCTTATGAGATCGTCCGCTTTCCCCTGGATCACCTCGACCGCGCGGTGGCGGAAGGCGCTCGCTCCGGCTTCGTCAAACTCCTGGTCGCCAAGGGCAAGGACCGCATCCTTGGCGTCACCATCGTCGCGGCGGGAGCAGGCGAGATGCTGGCCGAATATGTGCTGGCCATGAAGCAAGGCATCGGCCTCAACAAGCTGCTCGGCACCATCCACGCTTATCCAACCATGAGCGAAGCCAACAAATATGCCGCGGCCGAGTGGAAAAAGGCTCACAAGCCCGAAGCGCTGCTGCGCTGGGTCGAGCGCTTCCACGCCTGGCGGCGCTGAACGGCATCAAGAGAAAAGGTGGAGGCCCGAGCCGGAATCGAACCGGCGTGCAAGGATTTGCAGTCCTCTGCGTCACCACTCCGCCATCGGGCCCCGATGCGGTGCGCCCCCTAAGCAGGGGTGCCGCTTGCCTGTCAATCTCTTGCCGACGCTGTTTTGGGCGTAATCAGCTTGACCGCGGGCGCCTTCACCACCTGGACTCGGAACGCTTTGCCGGCAACGAGGTACTGGCGCGCCACTGCCTGCAGCGTGGCGGGAGTCACCGCTTCAAGGTCGGCGCGCTGAGTGCGGATGCTTTCCAGCGTGAACGGGTCGTCGCCAAGATCCTCGAGTGCCCCGATCCAAAAACCATTGCCGTCCATTGCGCGGGCGATCGACGCCATCATCGGCCGCCGCGCGCGGGCCAGCTCATCCTCGTCGATCGGCCGCGCGGCAAGATCGTCGGCGATCTTCTGCGCTTCGCTGAAGAAGCGCGGCAAGCTGGCGGGCGGCGCCTCGACCTGCGCGGCAAGATAGCCAAAGCGGGTCCAGGTGGACGAGGCACCATGCGCTGCCGACGGCGCATAGCTGACGCCTTCCTTCTCGCGCAGCTCCTCGGTTAGCCGCAGCTGGAACACCGCGCCGAGCAGGGTCAGCGTCCGTGCCAGCTGGCGCGTCTCGGGCGAATAGCCGGTGGTCGGCCAGGCAATCAGCCCCATGGCTTGGTCGTCACGCCCCTTGTGGGTCAGGGTCAGCAGGCCGCCTGGTGGTGGCGGCGGGAAAGTCATCGCCCCCGCGGCAGGATTGCTATCCGCGCGCGGAGGCAGGGCGCCAAAGGTCGCTGCCGTCTCGGCAATCGCGCGCTCGACGGTGATGTCGCCGGCCATGATGATCTCGATCCGCCCGGTCTGAAGTGCCGGCGCGACCAGCGCGCGCGCGTCACCGATGCTGCTCGCCCGCATCGCAGCCCGGCTCGGTATTTGCCAGCGTCGGTCGCCGGAGCGCAGGATCAGCCCGAGGTCGCGGCCTAGGATTCCGCCGGGCGAGCTTTCGAACCGGTCGTGAATTGAGGCCGCCTGTGCCTTCAACCGTTCCCAGCCGAGCGGCCGCCAGCCCGCATCGTTAACATAGGCGGCCAGGAGCTGCATTTGTGTGGAAAGGTCGCCGGTTCGGGTCGCCCCGCTCAGAACGAACCGATCGTCGTCGACCCCGAAGCTTGCACCCACCAGCTTACCGGTAAGCGCGCGGTTCACCGCATCGGCGTCGAGCTTGCCGGTCCCGCCGAAGGTGAAAGCGGTGCCAAGCGCCCATTCCGGGCTGGTCCGGTCGCGCGGAATGGCGAGCCGTCCGTCGCCGAACCGAGCGCTCACCAGCACCTGCTCCTTGCGGGTCGCACTGGGCCGCACGGTCAGGCGCACGCCATTGGCGAAGCGCACGTGGGTCGCACCGATCTCCTTGTATTCGCGGCGTTCGGCGACCTTGCCGGCAGATCCGAAGCTTCCGTAAGGCCAGGCGATCCGGCTTTGCGCGACCGGCGGCGCAACCGCCACCTTGCGCGAGCTATCATAGGCGGCGAGCAGCGCCTCCTTGGTGACCGAGCCGCGCGGCAGGCTGAGGTAGAGGAGGGGCCCCGAGCCCGCAAACAGCCGCTTCGCCGCCGCGCTGACCTGCGATGCGGTGAGGGTCGGCGCCACCTCCTCGAAGAAGGCGAGCCGGTCGGCGGGGCTGGTCACGACCGTCTCGCGATCGATCGCGGCAACCACGCCGTCGGCGAGCCCGGCATTGCCGCGGGTCGCGGCCGAGGCGACGCCCGTTTCCAGCGCCGCACGCACGCCGACCAGTTCGCGCTCGACCTCGTCCGCGGTGACCCCATGCTCAACAAGGCGCCGCTGCTCCTGATCGATCGCGTTGAGAGCGCCTCGCCAGTCACCGAGCCGCGCCTGCGCGGACAGGCCGGTGGTGTCGGCCGTCTCCTCAAGATCCGCGCTTGCCACGCTGGCCGCGACGAACGGCGGTGCTTGCTCCTTCTGTGCTAGCTTTTCGAGCCGGCGATTGAGAATGGTCGCGGCCAGTTGCTCTTCGAGGTCGCGGGTCCGGCCCGCGAAGCTGTCTGGCGACAGGTCGGGCGGACGAACCCAGCTCATGGTGACGGCGGCGGCGAAGGCCGGATCGACGAACAGCCGCGCATCCATCGGGCGGGCGGTCGGTCGTCCCTGATCGGCCACGGTCCCGGCGGGGCCGATGCCCTTCCAGTCGCCGAATTGCGTCCGCAGGCGCTGCTCGATATCTGCAGGGTCGATATCGCCGACGATGACCATGGTTGCACGCTCGGGCCGGTACCAGGCACGGTAATAATCGAGCAGTCGCTGGCGCTGCGCAGTGCGGATCACCTCGGTGGTGCCGATCGGCAACCGCTCGGCCAAGCGCTGGCCCGGATAGAGCCAGGCAAGCTGATCGACCAGCATGCGATAGGCAGGCGTTGCCCGCGCCCGTTCTTCCGACAGGATGATCCCGCGCTCGCGGTCAAGCGCGCCGGCATCGATGGTCGCCTTGCCCGCCACTTCGCGCAGCAGGAAAAAGGCTTCGTCCAGCGTCGCCTTGCTGGTCTGCGGTAATTCGAGCTTGAACACAGTCTGCCCGAAACCCGTCGAAGCATTGGTGTCTGGCCCGAACCGCAGGCCGGCCCGCTCCAGCCGCTTCACGAAATCGCCTTCGGGCACGTTCTCGGTCCCGTTCAGGACCATATGCTCGAGAAAATGCGCAAGCCCGCGCTGGTCATCGGCTTCGTTCAGTGAGCCGGTATCGATCCGCAGCCGCACCGAAGCCTCACCCGGCGGCGTCTTGTTGCGGCGGATGACGTAGCGGAGGCCATTGGGCAGGGTGCCGAGCTTCAGCTGCGGATCGGCGCGAAGTCCTTCTCCGCGCATCCAGCCAGATGCCGAAGCCGTTGCAGGGGCAGGGTAGGGGACCGGCGATGCCGCAAGGAGACCGGTGCCAGCCAGCAGAAGGGAGGCCGCAACTGCCATCCGGCGCTTTACAAACATGCCATCTCCTGCCCGAATCACAATCACTTGGGTGCGTCCGGCTTAGAGCCGAGCGGCTCCGACCTGCCAAGTATCGCCGCCTCGCGTCTCGACCTCTTGGCGCCTCCATTCGATAAACGGTGGCAGCGTCGCTTGGCGGGACGGGCCGCGACCGTTACATGGGCATTGCCATGAACGGTGTCATAGTGCACTAAGACACTTAGAAGCGATCAGCTTAGAAGGACGACGAGAAACCGATGGACTTTGCCCAGGCGCGCCGTGCGATGGTCGACAGCCAGCTTCGGCCTCAGGCGGTGACCGATCCGCTGGTGGTCGCGGCGATGGCCACCGTTCCGCGTGAAGCCTTCGTGCCTCAAGGGTCGGCCGCCATCGCCTATATCGACCGGATGGTGCCAATTGGCGGTGGACGTTCGCTCAGCCCTGCCGCAAGCCTCGGCCGTATGCTGACCGAGTTGCGCTGCCGCATGGGCGAGCGCGTGCTCGTGATCGGTGCCGGCACCGGCTACAGCAGCGCAGTCCTCGCCGAGATGGGCCTCGAAGTCGTTGCGGTGGAGAATGACCCCGCGCTCCTCGACCAGCTCCGCACGCTTCCCGATGTCACGGTCCATGCCGGTCCACTCGAAGAGGGCGCCCCCTCGGCTGCTCCCTATGACTTGATCCTCGTCGACGGGCAGATCGAACAGCTTCCCGATGCCATCGTCGACCAGCTCAAGGCCGGCGGACGGCTTGCCGCCTGCCTCGTCGAGAATGGCGTTCCCCGCCTGATGGTGGGGACACGCTCGGTTCATGGCTTCGGGCTCAAGACCTTCGCCGACGCTTCCATGGCGCCGCTGCCCGGCTTCGCCCGGCCAGCCGTCTTCTCCTTCTGATGTTCACAAGAAAGCAGCCCGTGCGCCAACTCCTCAGCTGCAGCGCGCTTGTCGCGCTGGTTCTCGCCACCCCCGCCGCGGCCGACACGCTGCGCGAAGCGCTGGTGTCGAGCTATCGAACCAACCCGACCTTGAACGGCCAGCGTGAAGCGCTCCGCGTCAACGACGCTGGCGTGGCCATCGCCCGCGCTGCTGGCCGGCCGCAGGTCGCGGCCACGGTGGGCCTCAACCGCGATCTCACCCGCTCTGGTGTGCTCGACACGGGCCGCGGCAAGGGGCCGGTTGTCTCGGGCGGCGTCGACCTCAGCCTGCCCTTGTTCCAGGGCGGCCGGGTTCGCAACTCGGTCGAAGCCGCGCGCACCCGCGTTGAAGCTGGCCGCGCCACGCTGCGCGCCGTCGAAGGCGACGTCTTCGTGCAGGCCGTGCAAGCCTACATGGACGTGATCCGCGACCGCGCGATCGTGGAACTGAACCGCAATCAGGTTCAGGTCCTCACCACGAACCTCCAGGCGACCCAGGATCGCTTCCAGATCGGTGACCTCACCCGCACCGACGTCGCCCAGTCCGAAGCGCGCCTGTCGCTGGCCCGCTCCAATCTCGCGCTGGCGGAAGGCCGCCTGCTGTCGAGCGAAGCCTTCTACCGCCAGGTCGTCGGCCAGGCACCCGGCCAGCTCGCCTCCCCGCCGCCGCTCCCACCGCTGCCGGCCAGCGCCGACGAAGCCGTGCGCATCGCCCTGGTCGAGAACCCCGACGTCATCGCCGTAGTCCGCCAGACCGAGGCTGCTGGCCTCGACGTGCGGGTCGCCAACGCCGACCGCCTGCCGACCGTGTCGGGCGTGCTCAGCGGCGATTACGTGAACACCGTGGGTGGTAGCTCGGCGGGCATTCCGCGTTCGGGCACGCAGACCACTGTTGGCGTCAACACCCGTATCCCCATCTATCAGGGCGGCCTGCCGAGCGCGCGGATCGCCCAAGCCCGCGCGGTTGAAGGCCAGCTCCTCGAGCGCACCATCGAAACCGAGCGGCTGATCGTGCAGTCGGTCCGCTCCGCTTTTGCCAGCGTCGTTGCGACGCGCCAGGCGATCGCGTCCAATGAAGTCGCCGTTTCCGCCGCCCAGCTCGCGCTTGAAGGCGCACGGGCCGAACGCAGCGTCGGCACCCGTACCGTGCTCGACGTGCTGAACGCCGAGCAGGAGCTGCTGAACGCGCAGGTCCAGCTCGTCACCGCCCGCCGTGACCAGTATGTCGCCGGCTTCCAGCTGCTGAACGCCATGGGCCAGGCCGAGGCCGACGATCTCGGGCTCGATGGCGGGCCGCTCTACGATCCGGTCGGCGCTTATCGCCGCACCGCCTCGCAGTGGAACGACTGGAAGAGCGAAGGCCGCTATGTGCCACGCTCGACCCGCACTGTGTCCGCGGCGGAGCAGCCGATCGGGGTCCAGCCCACCGCGCCGGTGGTCGGGCCGCCGGTCACGGGGGTGACAACCCCGCCGCGTTAAGGGTAGCACGTCGACATGGCCGGCCGCGAACCCTCGATGGAAGACATCCTCGCTTCGATCAAGAAAGTGATCGCGGAGGAAAAGGAGCTGCGCAGCACCGTGTCGGTTGCCGCGCCGCTTGCCCCTGCTGAGCCCGAGCTCAAGCCCGAGCCGGAAGAAGAGCCCGCCGAACCAGAGATCCTCGAGCTCGACGAGCTGGTGATCGAGGAGATGCGACTGCCTGAGGTCGATCTTGGCCCGCCGCTGGTCAGCGACGATGCCGCGGAGGCCAGCCGTTCCCGCCTCGCCGCCTTGCAGGAAGCCGCCGCTGCCGCGCCTCCGCCGCCCGCGGTGAACCCGCTCGAACAGATGGTCCGCGACATGCTTCGCCCGATGCTCAAGCACTGGCTCGACCAGAACCTGCCCGGCATCGTAGACGAGCATGTGAAGCGCGAAATCGGCCGTATCACGGGGCAAGGGCTCTAACCCTTCAGGTGCCAAGTCGCTTGCGGTTCATCGCAGCGCTGCTACCCCTCGGCGCCATGATCAAGCGCTCCCTTCTGCTGGCGGCCGCTGCCGCCGCCTTCGCTCCTGCCGCTGCCATTGCGCGGCCGATGACTGCCACCGATCTTCAGGAAATGCGTCGGCTGGGGGCGCCTGAAGTGTCGCCGGACGGCCGCACCGCCATCTTCAGCCTGTCCACTACCGACCTCTCCAAGAACCGCCGCAACAACGTCCTCCACAGTCTCGACCTCACCCGCGTTCCGGCGACGCCGGAGATCGTGGCCGGCGCGGAGGGCGGGCGTGATGCGGTGTTCGGCCCGGACGGAGCGATCTACTTTTTGAAGGCGGTGGGCGAGCGGGAGCAGCTGCACCGCATGGTGCGCGGGCAGGCGCCGGTTGCAATCAGCGACTTCGGCGCAGATCCTTCGGGCTTCAAGATCAGCCCCGATGGCCGTTATGTGATCGTCTGGGCCGACCAGCGCGACTGCCCTGACATGGCCTGCGCCGCGACCACCTTTGCCGCTCCGGAACCTGGCTCGGGCAAGGTCTACAACGAGCTGTTCGTTCGCCACTGGGACACCTACGCAGAGCCTGGCACCCGCAGCCGCATCTACAGCTTCCCGCTGACCGGGGGCAGGTTGCAGGGCATGGGCGTGCGCCTGACCGGCGAGCTGGTCGGCGATACCCCCTCCAAGCCGTATGGCGGAGGCGAGGAGATCGCCTTCTCCGCCGACGGCCGGCAGGTGTTCTTCGCCTTACGGGAAGCGGGACGGATCGAACCCACCTCCACCAATCTCGACATTTTCATGAGCCCGGTCGACGGCTCGGCCGCGCCCACGAATCTGACTGACGCCAACGACGCCACCGACAACCTGCCGACGGTGTCGCCGGACGGCCGCACGCTGGCCTATGTCGCAATGAAGCGGCCAGGCTTTGAAGCCGACCGCAACGTCGTCATGTTGCGCGATCTCCGCACCGGCCGTACCCGCGCGCTGACCGAAGGGTGGGATCGCTCGGTTGGTTCGCTGGCCTGGGCCCGCGACGGCAAGAGCCTGATCGTGGAAGCGCAGGACACGCTGGAAACGCCACTGTTCCGGGTCGATGCAGCCTCGGGCCGGGTCACCCGCCTGACCCGCGAAGGCACGGCGCACAATGCGCGCGCACTTGCAAACGGCGACGTGCTGTTTGCCCTCAACAGCGTCAAGGCGCCGGACGACCTGATGCGCGTGTCGCGGCGTGGTCAGCTGACCCAGCTCACCAACGTCAACGCCGACAAGCTGGCCGACCTCGATCCCGTTACGTTCGAGAAGTGGAGCTTTGCCGGCGCCAACAACGACACGGTGTGGGGCTACACCTTCAAGCCGGCGAACGCGCAGGCGGCCAAGCTGCCGGTTCTGTTCATCATTCATGGCGGGCCGCAGGGCAGCTTCAACAATAGCTGGTCCTACCGCTGGAACCCGCGCGCCTTCTCCGCTGGCAAGTATGCGGTGGTCAGCGTTGATTTCCACGGCTCCACCGGCTACGGCCAGGCCTTTACCGACGCGATCCGCAACGATTGGGGCGGCAAGCCGCTCGAAGACCTGCAGAAGGGCTGGGCGTTCGCCCTGTCCAAGGACGCGCAGCTTGATGGCACCAGCGCCTGTGCGCTCGGCGGCAGCTACGGCGGCTACATGACCAATTGGATCGCCGGCCGCTGGCCCGATGCCTTCAAGTGCTTGGTCACACACAATGGCATCTTCGACACCCGCTCCATGGGCTACATGACCGAGGAGCTTTGGTTCACCGAATGGGAGAATGGCGGTTCGCCGTTCGAGGTTCCGGCCAATTACGAGAAGCACAATCCGCTGAATTACGTTTCCAATTGGAAGACGCCCAATCTCATCATCATCGGCGACCGCGACTATCGCGTGCCGTACACGCAAGGGCTTGGCGCCTTTACCGCGCTTCAACGTCGCAACGTGCCCAGTCGCCTGCTCCGCTTCCCGGACGAGAACCACTGGGTGCTGAAGCCGGTCAACTCGGTCCAATGGTACCGCGAGGTTCACCGCTGGCTCGACCAGTGGACGGGCGGGCAGCCGACGATGGGCGCTGCCAACTAAGCCACACGGTTGTTTCGGCGGTTGGCTCTCGCTAACCGCCGCAACCATGACCGATCTTCCCAAGACCTTCGAACCTGCCGCCATCGAAGCCCGCTGGTACGGGCATTGGGAGAAGAGCGGCGCCTTCCGCCCGGCGCGGCCCGACGCCGAGCCGTTCACCATCGTAATGCCGCCGCCCAACGTCACGGGCAGCCTCCACATCGGTCACGCGCTCGATAACACGCTGCAGGACATCCTCGTCCGCCGCGCCCGAATGCAGGGCAAGGACGCTTTGTGGGTCGTCGGGACCGACCATGCCGGCATCGCCACGCAGATGGTGGTCGAGCGGCAATTGAACGCCCTTCAGCAGAAGCGCACCGACTTCACCCGCGACCAGTTCGTCGACAAGGTGTGGGAGTGGAAGCACGAAAGTGGCGGTCAGATCACCCGCCAGCTCCGCCGCCTCGGCGCCTCGTGCGACTGGAAGAACGAGCGCTTCACCATGGACGAGGGCTTCTCGAAAGCCGTCCTCCACACCTTCGTCGAGCTGCACAAGCGCGGTCGCATCTACCGTGACAAGCGGCTGGTGAACTGGGACCCCAAGTTTCAGACCGCGATCTCCGACCTCGAGGTCGAGACCCATGATCAGGCCGGCAAGTTCTGGACCCTGCGCTATCCGCTTGCCGACGGCAGCGGCCATATCGAGGTCGCCACTACCCGGCCCGAGACAATGCTCGCCGACATGGCGGTCGCGGTGCACCCTGAGGATGCGCGCTACACCGCGCTGGTCGGCAAGCAGATCAAGCTCCCGATCACCGGCCGCCTGATCCCGATCGTTACCGACGAGCATGCTGACCCCGAGCTCGGCTCCGGCGCGGTGAAGATCACGCCGGGCCACGACTTCAACGATTTCGAGGTCGGCAAGCGCGCGGGCTTCAAGGCCGCCGACATGCTCAACATGCTCGATGCGGCGGCGAACATCTGCCAGACCGCAGATGGACTGGTCCCGGATGAACTGCTCGGCGTGGAACGCTTTGAGGCCCGCAAGCGCGTCGTCGAACTGCTCGACGCTGCGGGCGCCTTGGTCAAGGTCGAGGACCGCACCATCGCCACGCCGCTTGGCGACCGCTCGGGCGTGGTGATCGAGCCGTGGCTGACCGACCAATGGTATGTCGATGTGAAGCCGCTCGCCGAGCGCGTGGTCGAAGCGACCCGCTCGGGTGCGATCAAGGTCGTGCCCGACACCTGGTCCAAGACCTGGTTCAACTGGCTCGAAGGCATCCAGCCCTGGTGCGTCTCGCGCCAGCTGTGGTGGGGCCACCGCATCCCCGCCTGGTACGACGCAGACGGCAACGCCTTCGTCGCGTTGAGCGCCGAGGAAGCGCAAGCTCAGGCGGGGAACAACCGCGTTCTGACGCAAGACGAGGACGTCCTCGACACCTGGTTCAGCTCGGCCCTGTGGCCCTTCGCAACCCTCGGCTGGCCTGACCAGACAGAGGACCTTGCCCGCCACTACCCCAACGATGTCCTGATCTCGGGCTTCGACATCCTGTTCTTCTGGGATGCGCGCATGGCGATGCAGGGGCTCGAGTTCATGGACGAGGTGCCGTGGCGCACGCTCTACCTTCACGGCCTGGTGCGCGATGCACAGGGCCAGAAGATGTCCAAGTCCAAGGGCAACACCGTCGATCCGCTCGGGCTTATCGACAATTACGGCGCCGATGCGCTGCGCTTCACCATGGCGGCGATGGAAAGTCAGGGCCGCGACATCAAGCTCGATGAGAAGCGGGTCGAAGGCTATCGCAACTTCGCGACCAAGCTGTGGAACGCCGCCCGCTTCCTGCAGATGAACGGCGTCGGCCCGTCGCAGTCGATCGCCGCGCCGGCCGCGACCAAGCCGGTCAACCGCTGGATCATCGGCGAGGTGGTCGAGACGCTCGGCCGTCTCAACCGCGCCTTCGACGAGCTTCGCTTCGACGGCATGGCCGACGCCATCTACCACTTCACCTGGGGCACCTTCTGCGACTGGTATGTGGAGCTGGTGAAGGGCGGCTTCGACGAGGAAACCCGCGCCGTGGCCGGCTGGGCGTTCGACCAGATCCTGGTCATGCTCCATCCCTTCATGCCGTTCGTCACCGAAGAATTGTGGCACGGCATGGGGGAGCGACCCTATGACCTGATCCTCGCCAACTGGCCGGAACCGCGGGCGTCCAGCGACGCGGAGGCCAAGACTAAGGTGGAGGCGATCATCGGCTTCGTCGAAGGCATTCGCACCCTGCGCTCCGAACTCAACGTGCCGTGGACCGCCACCCTCGTGCCCCACGTGCTGGCGGGTGAAGGGGACGCCGCCATGCTGGCCCTGATCGAGGAAGAGGGCGCGACGCTTACGCGCATGGCCAAGGTCGGCGCTGCGATCGCGGCCGATGCGCCGCCCGCCGGCTCGGCACAGATCGTCGTCGGTGGTGCCACTGTAGCCTTCCCCTTGGGCGATGCGATCGACCTCGGCGCCGAGCGCGCGCGTTTGGCCAAAGCGGCGGAATCGGCGGAGAAGGACCGCGACAGCCTCGGCGCCCGGCTCGGCAACCCGGCGTTCGCCGAGCGAGCCAAGCCCGAAGCCGTCGCCAAGGCCCGCGCCGACCACGAAGCCCGCAGCGCCGAGGCCGACCGCCTCCGCGCCGCACTCGCGCGTCTCGGCTAGGTTAAGAAGGGCAGGGCCGCCTGCGGTTCTGCTTTTCTGCCTAAGAGCGCCGTCCGCTCACCGCTGCGGCGTCGGTCGAGACGATCTCCACCGTGAACAGGGTCAGGCCGCTGTCGTCGGGTGGCCGTCACCCGGTAGTATTCTGTTTCCCAATAGCGTTCGGGTGACGTGCACAGCACCTCGGCCATCATCCTCACGGCATAACAGCGCGCCTCCTGCAGACTGGGCAGCTCTACCCCATCGGCGTCGGGGAGATCGTGCGTGCTGGTGAGATGGAAATGGAAGCGTGACATGTCTTCACCTGAAGCATGGAGAGCGCCCGTCAGTCTCCCGGTCGCCGGCTCAACCGACGATGCCACACCAACATATGTTGGTTAGCCGACGTTCCGCTCTCCAAGGCAGTGCCGGCAAAAAAGAAGAAGCGTCGCGGCTAAGCCTCACCGTTGCGCACGAACGACAAGGCAGCCAAGTGACTTTGGTGCATATTGCCACTCCACGCGCTCGCCGCCACTTGGCCCGCTCGACAGACCTTTCCTTGAACAAGGGGGACGAACCGGGAACCATGCGTTTTGCTGCAATGACCTCCCCTGATCCCACGCATGGCTGACGCCGACCGCCCCGGGCCGCCGCAATCGCGCGCCGGGCAGCGCGACCTCACCAGTGGCCCGATCGGCAGCACTTTGCTCAGCTTCGCGTTGCCGACGCTCGGCTCCTCCATTCTCCAGTCGCTGAACGGGTCGATCAACTCGGCCTGGGTCGGCCGTTTGATCGGAGAGGACGCGCTAGCCGCCACCGCGAACGCGAACATGGTGATGTTTCTTGCCAGCGCCTTCACCTTCGGCTTTTCGATGGCAAGCTCGATCCTGATCGCCCAGGCATTCGGGCGCCGCGACATCGATACCGCCCGCCGTTCGTTCGGCACCGCCCTCGGCTTCTTCAGCCTGCTCGCCATCCTGGTGGCGGTCGGCGGCTGGTTCTTCAGCCCCAACATTCTCGCCCTGCTCGGCACCCCGGCAGAAGCTGTTCCCCTGGCCGACGCCTATCTCCGCGTCATTTTCCTCGCGCTGCCACCGGCCATCCTGATGGTCAGCACCATGATGGCCTTGCGCGGCACCGGCGACAGCCTCACGCCCTTGTGGTTCATGGCGCTCGCGGTGCTGCTCGACAGCGGGCTCAATCCCTTCTTCATCTCCGGGATTGGCCCGTTCCCTGAAATGGGAATTGCCGGCTCGGCGGTGGCGACCAGTATCGCTAACTGGTCTGCGCTGATCGGCCTGTTCGCCTACATCTACGGCAAGGATCTGCCGCTCCGCCTGCGCGGGCACGAACTCGCCTATCTTCGCCCCGCCGGCGACTGCCTCAAGACGATCGTTGTTAAAGGCCTCCCGATGGGCCTGCAGATGATCGTCATCTCAATCTCCAGCCTGCTGCTGATCGCCCTCGTCAACGCCGAAGGAGTGCACACCGCCGCTGCCTACGGCGTCACCATGCAATTATGGACCTACATCCAGATGCCTGCGATGGCGTTCGGCGCGGCGGTCAGCGCCATGACAGCGCAGAACATCGGCGCCGGACAATGGGAGCGGGTCGGCCGCATCACCGGCATCGCGATCCTGCAGGTGCTGGCAATCACCGGCGCGATGATCGCGCTGTTCCTATTGTTCGAGCGGCCCGCGCTTGGCTTGTTCCTCGGCATGGCCAGCCCGGCCTTGCCGATCGCCATGCACATCCAGTGGATCGCGACCTGGAGCTTCCTTCTGTTCGGCATCACGCTGGTGATCTTCGGCACCGTCCGGGCCAATGGCGCGGTGATGGTGCCGCTGATCATCCTCGCCATCGGCTTGCTACCGGTGCGGATCGGCTTCGCCTATCTTAGCCGTGACTGGCTCGGCTCGGACGCTCTTTGGTGGAGTTTCCCTGCCAGCACGCTAACCAACCTGCTTCTGGCCGTGATCTACTTCCGCTCGGGCCGCTGGAAACAAGCGCGCATGGCGGTCAGCGAGGGGCCGCAACCCATACCGCAGCCCGCGCAACTGTAACGGTGACGGGGGTCTTGGCGCTAAGCTCCCCGTCGATCGACACCTTCTGCCGTGGGCGCGCCTCGATGCGGATTTCCTTGCCGCGAAACTCGGTGACGTTCTGGTCGCGGGACTTGAGCTTCAACAGGGTCGCAAGCCAGCTCCAGGCGAGGTGGGCAAGGCTTTTGCCGGTGACCGCCTGGACGACGATCTCGCCCGATTGCAGGTCCGCGCTCTCGACCAATTCGATCCCGCCGTGGTGCGTCCCGTTTGCTATTCGCGCTTCGGTCGCCCACACCTTGTGCACCCGCCCTCCCTCGGTGATGCGAAGCCGGAACGGTCGGAATTTGAACGCGACCCGCACCGCCCAGATCATATAACCGAGCATCCCCAGTGTTCGCTTGAGATTGTGCGGCACCGTTTCGGCGATCAGCGGCGACAAACCCATGGCTGCGGCATTCGCGAAATAGTCGCCGTCAATGGCGCCGAGGTCGATCCTGAGCTTCTTGCCAGTTGCGATGGTCTCGACCGCCTCCTTGAGGTCGGTCCCAATACCCAGTGTCTTGGCAAAGCTGTTGGCGGTGCCGAGCGGCAGCAAGGCGAACACCGTGTCGGTACCTAGGAAGTCGTCGACGGTCTTGGACAAAGACCCGTCGCCACCGCCGACGATGATCATTGGAGCCTTGTCGGCCAGAGCCGCCTGTACAGTCGGCCGCATCTTCTCGGGTTCGGTGATGGCGTGGGCTGCGAGCAACTCGACTCCGCTTTCCTGAAGGAGGCGTTTGGCATCCTCGAACGCATCGCCGCCGGACCGGCTCATGGCATTGACGATAAGAACGGCCTGTTTCGGAAGCGTATCGTCAATCATGGCCGCACAATGCTTGGAACGGGCAAGCGGTGCCGTATAGAGCGGCAATGACTGCAGCTTTTCCCGCGCTTCGTCTGCGCCGCGGCCGGTCGGCCCCGTGGATCCGGGCCATGCTGGCCGAACATCGCCTCCATCCAAGCGACTTCATTCTGCCCCTTTTCGTGTGCGACGGGCAGGGCTGCGAAGAGCCGATCGCCGCGCTTCCGGGGGTCAGCCGCTGGACGGTCGATTGGATCGGCGCCCGCGCCAAGCTGGCGTATGAGGCAGGCATCCCTTGCGTCGCGCTGTTCCCCAACACGCCCGGCCACCTCCGCACGGTTGGCGCCGAAGAAGCGCTCAATCCCGACAATCTCATCTGTCGCGCGGTGAGGGCGGTGAAAGACGCTTGTCCCGAAATCGGTGTGCTCACCGACGTCGCGCTCGACCCTTATACCGAGCACGGCCACGACGGCCTCATCGACGAGCGCGGCTGCGTGCTCAACGACCTCACCAGCGCCGTCCTCGTTCAGCAGGCGCTGGTGCAGGCGGAAGCGGGTGCCGACATCGTCGCTCCGTCCGACATGATGGACGGCCGCGTCGGCGCCATCCGCGCGGCGCTGGAGGGCGCGGGCAAGTGTGACACCGCAATCATGGCCTATGCCGCCAAATATGCCTCGGCCTTTTACGGCCCGTTTCGTGATGCGGTAGGGTCAGGCGGCCGGCTGAAAGGTGACAAGCGCGGCTATCAGATGGACCCGGCCAACGCCGCCGAAGCGATGCGCGAAGTGGCGCTCGACATCGCCGAGGGCGCCGACATGGTGATGGTGAAGCCCGGCATGCCCTACCTCGACGTGCTCGCCGCCGTTCGCAAACGCTTCGAAGTGCCGACCTTCGCTTACCAGGTAAGCGGCGAATATGCGATGATCGAGCATGCGGCGGCCGCCGGAGCAGGGGACCGCGGCGCGCTGATCCTCGAGACCTTGCTTGCCTTCAAGCGAGCCGGGGCCAGCGGCATCCTCACCTATCATGCGCTTGACGCTGCGCGGCTGATCGGCAGCTAAGAGGCTGGTAACCATGTCGAGGCTAGGCCCCGGCAGCAGTTGCTTGGAGAAAGAATGGCCAGTCTCGCACCGCCCGCACCCGCACCCATGACGACGTTTGCGCCGCGCTGGCTGTTCACGCTCGGCATCTTCACCGGCTCGTTCCTGCTGTTCCTGGTCCAGCCGATGCTTGCCAGAATGGCGCTGCCGCGGCTCGGCGGGGCACCGGCGGTGTGGAATTCGGCGATGCTGGTCTATCAGGGCCTGCTGCTGGCGGGGTACGCTTATGCGCACTTCCTTGGCCGCTTCGGAACCCGCACGCAGGTCGGCGTGCATCTTGCCGTGCTGCTGCTCGCCGGCCTGACCCTGCCGCTCTCGCTGGCCGCCGGAAGCCCGCCGGCGAGTGCCGGACCCTTCCTGTGGGTGCCGTGGCTTCTGCTGATCTCGGTAGGGCCCTTGTTCTTCGCCATTTCGGCCCAAGCGCCGCTGCTTCAGCGCTGGCTCGCGGTCGGCGGCCTCAATCCTTATCCTCTCTATGTCGCCTCGAACCTCGGCAGCTTCTGCGGCCTGATCGCTTATCCCCTGCTGCTCGAGCCGCTGGTGGGCGTGGCCGAGAACAGCTTGTGGTGGTCCTGGGGCTACGGCGTCATGCTGCTGCTGGTCGCAGGCTGCGGCCTCCCCTTGCTGCGGGCCGACCACACCCCGCCTGCCCGCGAGGCGGCGCCGCGCCTGCCGCCAAGCACTTTCATCCGCTGGGCCCTGATCGCCGCCGTGCCGTCCGGCCTCATGTTGTCGACTACCCTGCACCTTACCACCGACGTTGCCCCCATGCCGCTGCTGTGGGTCGTACCCCTTGGTCTCTACCTCCTAAGCTTCACCATCGCCTTCTCCGAACGACGCGCCGCCGCCAACTTCTGCACCGCAGCGGCTCCCTTCGCGCTGTTGCTCGCGGCCGCCATGTTGTTCGTCATGTCGGGCACCATGCTGCCGCTGGTGGTGCTGACGGCGATCATCGCTATGTTCCTCGCTGCCTGCGCTCTCCACGCCCGGCTGTACGATCAGCGTCCGGAGCCTGCGAACCTGACGCTCTTCTACCTTGCCATGTCGGTCGGCGGGGTCGTCGGCGGGCTGATCTGCGCGCTGTTTGCGCCGCTGCTGTTCGACTGGACCTACGAGCATCCGCTGCTGATACTCGCCGCTGCTTTCTTGCTCGGCGCACGTCAGCCGCTTCCAACCGTCGCCGAGCTGATGCGCAGTCAGCGTGCGGGACGCATCCTGCTGCTCATCATTCTGCTGCTGCTGGCCAGCTCCTTCCTCGCGGCGATGGCGGGTAAGCTCACGCTACTGGCGCTGCTCTCGTCCGTCGGGGCATGCCTCGCGACGCTGGCGCTTGGCCGTGCCGGGCTGTTCGCCCTTGCGCTTGCCACCGTGATGCTCGCTGGCGGCGGCTTCAAGAAGATCCACGACAGCGTCACGGGGCAAATGACCCGAAGCTATTTCGGCGTGTATCGGGTCAGCGACGACTACGACGGACAGCGGATGCTGATCCACGGCACGACCACGCATGGCGTACAGCTGCTCGGCACGCCCGAGCGGAAGCGCACTCCGACCAGCTATTATTGGGAGGGGTCGGGTGTCGGCCGCGTAATGTCGAGCCTGCCTGCCATTGTCGGCCAGAATGCGCGGGTTGGCGTTGTCGGTGTCGGGCTGGGAACGCTCGGCTGCTACTCGCGCCCGGGGCAGAGCTGGACCTTGTTCGAGATCGATCCAACGGTGATCGACATCGCGCGAGGCCCCGGATTCCACTTTCTGCGCGACTGTCTGCCATCCGCCCGCGTGGTGATCGGCGATGCCCGGCTAAAGCTCGACGACGCGGCGCCGGCGAGCTTTGACGTCCTGGTCATCGACGCCTTCTCGTCCGACGCCATCCCGATGCACCTCTTCACCAAGGAGGCATTCGCCATCTACAAGCGCGTGCTTCGGCCCCGCGGCGTCCTGATGATCCACATCTCTAACCGCCATCTCGAGCTGCGACCGGTCGTCCGCACCGGCGGGGAGAGCGTGGGCATGTCGGGCGTGCTCGCCTCCGCCGCGGGCGAGCCCCTGGTGCGCGGCTACGAATCGACATGGACAGCGCTGTCGAGCGATCGGGCCACCTTGGCGCGGGTCCGCGCGACGGAGCCCGACTTGTGGGTAAGCCTGCCGCTGGGCCGCCGCGTCCACTGGACCGACGACCATGCGTCGATCCTCCCAGTGGTCGCTAAACCCTGGTGAGCGAAGTCGTCGCCGGGAGCGCACGGCTTCGCCTGCGGACGTGGGACGATGCGCGCTGGGCCGAGTTCGTGAAGCTTACCAATACGCCTGCGGTGATGCGATGGCTTGGCGGGGTGTTCTCGCCCGAGCAGATGACCGCCGCCCGAATGCGGCTCGACACCTACCAGCGCGATTATCGCTTCACCTTCTGGGCGGTGGAGCGCCGGAGCGACGAAGCGATGCTTGGCTTTTGCGGTCTCAAGCGCGCCAATGCACCTGGCGCCGAACCGCTGCATGGCGAGATGGAGATCGGGTGGAGACTGCGCGAGGATGCGTGGGGGCAGGGCTATGCCCGCGAGGCGGCGACCGCTTCGATGAATCTCGCCTTTGATCGCTTCGGTGCAGAGCGGGTGATTGCCTTCACGGCTGATGGTAACGCGCCCAGCCAAAACCTGATGCGGCGGCTTGGCATGCGGCACCTGCCGGAGCACGACTATATCGATGGGCGCTTTGCGGCGGATGCGTTGCCTAACCCGCAGGTGACGTTCGCCATCACCGGCGCGGAGTGGGCAGCTCAGCGCGCCAAGCTCGCCTGAACGGAAGCGATAGCGGCGCGCTGGCGGCGGTCGAGGGCGGCGAGGTCAGAGGCGATGGCGCGGACGGCGGCGAGGTCCTGCGGGACGAGGCGTGCGCCGGAGCGGATGCGCTCGGTGACGGCAGCGTCGAAGTCGCCGATGGCGCGGGTGACGGGCGCTTGCGTAGCGACGGCGGCGGAGAGGGCCTGCTGTGCCGAAATCCAGCTTTCGCTGCCCGGTTCTCCGGCCGAGCTCGCAAGCGCCTCTGCGCGGGCGATGGCGGCGTCGACGGTGCGCCCTTGCGCGAAGGCCGGGTCGGCGATGCGGCGGAGGGCGGCGGCGAGCGCCGGATCGGCCGGCAAGGCGGCAGATTGGTCGACGATCGGCAGGCGCGGATCGATCGCCTCGGCAGGGCGGCGGGCGAGGGAGGGGGCATCAGTGACCGACGCGCAGCCGGCCAGCAGCAACAGGGACAAGGCGATGGCGGGGGCGAAGCGGCGCATGCCCTTCCTCTACCAGCGCGAAACCCCGCAACAAGGGGTTGCGCTCTGTGTGAGCTGCCTCTAGACGCCTGCCTCGGCAAGCGCCCGTAGCTCAGCTGGATAGAGCATCAGACTACGAATCTGAGGGTCGGACGTTCGAATCGTTCCGGGCGCGCCATTGCCACCGAAGGGCTCACCGCAAGGTGGGCCCTTTCTCGTTGGGCACCCTATCCACAGCTTTCGGCCGCCGTGTCCGTTCCCGTTTCGTTCCCGCTGCGCTACAGCCCCGACTCATGTCGGCCAAGCATATCCGGGTCATGGGAGACCTCGTGCGGTTCAGGGCGAGCATCCGGCTCGACTGCCTGGACTGCGCCTCCGCGCGGACCATGAACGGGCCGGAAGCAGTGACGGCGTTCGGGTCGTGCCCGCTGGAGGCAGCCGAGGCACGGCTCAGATGCTCAAGGTGCGGTGGAAGGTCGGCTCGGCTGACGGTGCTGCCCCCTGTGTGAGTCTTTGTTGCCCGCCGCCGACCGACGCAACCCGGCGGGCGAAGTTCTCAAAGTTCACATAGGGGCCGCTTCTGTGAACTTCGAAAACTTGGGGGCTCGCCGACCGGCCGGCTTCGCGGCTCTTCGCCGAAGGTCCCGGCCCCCTCCCGCAACCGCTCCCTTCGGCTCGGCACTGGCAAATGGGCCCATCCCCCGCCCCTACCAGTTACCCTTGCGAACTCCCCGGCGTTTTCTGGGCCGAGACCTAGGAAATATCCCATGCGATCACTCGCACTTCTGCTCGCCGCCGTATCGGTCGGCGCCTTTGCCACCCCTGCCGCGTCACAGCCTTACCCGGACCAGACTCCGCAGCCCTATCCCGGCCAGCCCGGCTACAATTACCCGCAGCAGACCTACCCTCAGGGCAGCTATCAGCAGCAGGGCGGCATCGGCGCGATCATCGGCCAGCTGCTCGGCGGGCGTAACTATGCCGCCAACGACCAGCAGCTGATCAGCCAGTGCGCCGCCGCCGCGCAGAACGACGCCACTCGCCCCGCTCAGGCGGCTTACGGCCAGCAAGGTTACGACCAGAACCGCTATCCCAATCAGGGCTACGGTCAGCCCGGCTATAACCAGCCCTACGCCGGCCAGGCCCGTGTCACCGCCATCACCGCCGTTGAGCGCCGCCCCCGCGGCATCCTGCGCGTCACCGGCCTGATCGACAGCGGCAGGAGCGGTTATGCCCAGCAGCCCTATGGCAACGCCTATGGCTATAACCGCAACCAGCAGAATCAGGCAGGCGACATGCGCTTCGTCTGCACCGTCGATACCGGCGGCCGGGTCACCAACCTGCGCCTCAACCGCACCCGCTAAGCGTCAGGGAAACAAGCCGAAGGGCGCGCGGCCGCAGGGTTGCGCCGCCCTTGCTTTGTAGGATTGCATTTGTTCTACCATCGTCGATGGCAGACACTCCCCGCGAACCCCGCTCCGGGTAGGCCCGCGTTCGGCCCCGACGGCGAACTCTTCATCTTCGACGCCGACTCCGGCTGGCAGCCGTAGAGCGAGGAAATCGCCGCCAATCTCCCCGCGGCACCCTTCGCCCTTCCCGACCGCTCTGCTTATGACGAGCTGGAGGACGCGGTCGAGCAGGTCCGGGGCCAGCTGCTCGCCGCGCAGGCTCCGCGCCGCAAGGAAGAGGCAAAACCCACGCTCCAGCAGCGCGTCGATGCCGCCGCCCCCCGCGACCGGCTCGCCCGCCAGCACACCCACCCCGATCCCGACGACCTGTGCGCCGACGTCTATGAAGGCGATTACGCGGCGGTGATTGCGGAGGTGCCGCCGGGCGTGCGCCGCGACGGTTGGACGGTGGAGCGGCGCTTGCTATTTCTCGAGCGCTCGGCCGAATGCGGCAGCATTCTCGCCGCCGCCCGTGCCGCTGGCGTGTCGCGCCGCTCGGTCTACAAGCTCGCCCCTCGCGCGCCCGCCTTCGCCGCTGCCCTGGACGAAGCAATGCGGAGCGCCAACCAGGTGCTCGCCGACACCCTGTTCGACCGCGCCGTCCACGGGCACGAGGTGCCGATCATCCGCAAGGGCTAGGTGGTCGCCAGCCGCACCGTCCACCACGACGCGCTTGGCTGCTATCTGCTGCGCGTGCGCGATCCCCTGAACTACGCGCCCGTCGACGAGCTCGACCGCTGGCTCCACCGCCGCGGCGCCGATCCCAAGCAGGCAGCCCTGCCCCGCGGGGCTGACAGCAGCGCGCTGCCGCCGCCCGCCGGGTTGGCCGGTTCGGCGGCGGGCCACCAAGATTCCAACCCCGCCCCTTTCTGCTTGTCTCCCTTACCCCTCCGCTTCGCGCTGGATTGCCGCCTCACCGCCGACGCGGGCTGCGAGCTTGCCGAGCCAGATCAGCACGGCGACGGCAATCACGGTGGCGATCACCGCATAGGTGTAGAGGCCGGCGAGGCTGTCGCCGAGGCCGAGGTGGGCGAGCGTCGCCTTGATCGCCTCATTCCACGCCAGCGCCGCGACCAGCCCGAGCGAGGCGGAGGCGAGGGCGATCATGGTCTGGACGAAAGCGCGGGGGTTCATGGGTGATGGCTCCATTTCTGCTTGAATCTAGAAAAGACTTCTTGGCGCCTACAGCCGTTGCGAACGTACTTCTGCCAAGCTCGCTCCATGTTGCTTTGCGAGTATACTTTCTTGAGTGTGCCCTGTCTCTCTTCCAAGCGAGGTGTGTGCAAACCCGCAACTGACATCGTTACGCTGTCTGGCTCTGCTGAGACGTCACGCTTCTTCCCCTTAGAGGAAGAGTGCTAACTCGGAGTCGGACGATCAGGAAGAAGTTTAGAGACGCACAAGCCAATTACTCCACCCCCTCAACCACCTTCTTTCGCCGCCCACGCTTAGGCGCCCCAGTTAGCTCCACCCCCAACTCCGGAACCGCAGCCTCCGCCGCGCCCCCAAGCTCCTGCGTCGAACCATCCGCTCGCTCCAGCAGTGGCTTGAGGTAGTGGCCGGTGAACGATCGCTCCTCCTTCACCACCTGCTCGGGCGTGCCGACGGCGACGATCTCGCCGCCCTTGACGCCGCCTTCGGGGCCCAGGTCGATGATCCAGTCGGCGGTCTTGATGACATCGAGGTTGTGTTCGATCACGACCACGGTGTTGCCCTGCTCGACCAGGGCGTGGAGGACTTCGAGGAGCTTGCGGACGTCTTCGAAGTGGAGGCCGGTGGTGGGCTCGTCGAGGATGTAGAGGGTGCTGCCGGTGGCGCGGCGGGAGAGTTCCTTGGCGAGCTTGACCCGCTGCGCTTCGCCGCCGGAGAGGGTCGTCGCCTGCTGGCCGACCTTGATGTAGCCGAGGCCGACTTCGGCCAGCATCGCCATCTTGTCGCGGATGCCGGGGACGGCCTTGAAGAATTCCACCGCGTCTTCGACCGTCATGTCGAGCACGTCGGCGATGCTCTTGCCTTTGTGGAGGACTTCCAGCGTTTCCCGGTTGTAGCGCTTGCCGTGGCAGACGTCGCAGGTGACGTAGACGTCGGGGAGGAAGTGCATCTCGATCTTGAGGAGGCCGTCGCCGGTGCAGGCTTCGCAGCGGCCGCCCTTGACGTTGAAGGAGAAGCGCCCGGGCTTGTAGCCGCGTTCCTGGCTTTCGGGGAGGCCGGCGAACCAGTCGCGGATCTGGGTAAAGGCGCCGGTGTAGGTGGCGGGGTTGGAGCGCGGGGTGCGGCCGATCGGCGATTGGTCGATGTCGATGACCTTGTCGAGCTGGTCGAGGCCGGTGACCCTGTCATGCTTGCCGGCGAGGATGCGGGCGCCGTTCAGGTGGCGCGCGGCGGCGGCGTAGAGGGTGTCGATGGTGAAGCTAGATTTGCCCGAGCCGGAGACGCCGGTGATGCAGGTGAAGGTGCCGAGCGGGATCGAGGCGGTGACGCCGGTGAGGTTGTTTTCACGCGCGTTGTGGACGGTGAGCTTCTTGCCCGAACCTTTGCGGCGCTTGGGGGGCAGCGGGATCGAGCGGCGACCGGAGAGATAGTCGGCGGTGAGGGAGCCTTCTTGGCGCATCAGGTCGTCGAGCGACCCTGAGTGGAGCACGGTGCCGCCGTGGACGCCGGCGCCAGGGCCCATGTCGATCACATGGTCGGCGGCGCGGATGGCGTCCTCGTCATGTTCGACCACCAGCACGGTGTTGCCGAGCGATTTGAGGCGCTGAAGGGTTTCGAGGAGGCGGTCGTTGTCCTTCTGGTGAAGGCCGATCGACGGCTCGTCGAGGACGTAGAGGACGCCAGAAAGGCCGCTGCCGATCTGGCTGGCGAGGCGAATGCGCTGGCTTTCGCCGCCGGACAGGGTGCCGCTGGTGCGGTCGAGGTGGAGATAGTCGAGCCCGACGTTGTGGAGGAAGCCGAGGCGCTCGTTGATTTCCTTCAGGATCGCGCGGGCGATTTCCTGATGCTGGGGGGTGAGCTTGGGTTCGAGCGCACCGAACCAGGCGTAGGCGTCGGCGACCGAGCGGCGCACGGCGACGCTGATGTCTTCGCCGGCGATCTTCACCGCCAAGGCTTCCGGCTTGAGGCGGGCGCCGTGGCAGGTCTCGCAGGCGTGGGCGGCCTGGTAGCGGCTGAGCTCCTCCTTCATCCACGCGCTCTCGGTCTGCGCGAGGCGGCGGTTGAGGTTGCCGATGACGCCTTCGAACGTCTTCTTGACCTCGTAGCTCTTGCGGCCGTCGACGAAGCGCAGGGTGATCGCCTTGCCGCCGGTGCCGTGGAGGATCGCACGCTGGTGGTCGGGGTCGAGGTCCTTCCACGCGGTCTGGAGGTCGAAACCGTAATGCTTCGCCAGGCTGCCGAGCACCTGCATGTAGTAGGGCGAGGGCGGCTGCGACTTGGCCCAGGGCACGACCGCGCCCTTGGCGAGGCTGAGGTCGTGGTTGGGCACGACGAGGTCCTCGTCGAACTCCATCCGCTCGCCAAGGCCGTCGCAGGCGGGGCAGGCGCCCTGGGGCGCGTTGAAGGAGAACAAGCGCGGCTCGATCTCGGCGATGGTGAAGCCGGAGACGGGGCAGGCGAACTTTTCCGAGAAGCAGATGCGGCCCGGAGGCGCGTTGGTGGCGAGGACGGCGCGGGTCGCGGCCTTCTCGAGGGCTTCGGCAACGCCGGTGCGCTCGCTCCCGGCAGGCTCGGGCGTGGGATCGGCGGGGTCAAGATAGGCGAGGCCGTCGGCCAGCTTCAGCGCGGTTTCGAAGCTGTCGGCGAGGCGGGTCTGGATGCCGTCGCGGACCACGATGCGGTCGACCACCACTTCGATGTCATGCTTGTACTTCTTGTCGAGGGCGGGCGCCTCGTCGATCTCGTAAAAGGTGCCGTCGATGCGGACGCGGGTGAAGCCCGCCTTCTGCCACTCGAGCAGTTCGCGGCGATACTCGCCCTTGCGGCCACGGACGACGGGGGCGAGGAGATAGTGGCGGCTGCCTTCGGGAAGAGCCATCACCCGATCGACCATCTGGCTGACCTGCTGCGCCTGGATCGGTTCGCCGGTGGCTGGCGAATAGGGGATGCCGACGCGCGCCCAGAGCAGGCGCATATAATCGTAGATCTCGGTGACGGTGGCGACCGTCGAGCGTGGATTGCGGCTGGTTGTCTTCTGCTCGATCGAAATGGCGGGCGAGAGGCCGTCGATATGCTCGACGTCGGGCTTCTGCATCATCTCAAGGAATTGGCGCGCGTAGGCCGAAAGGCTCTCGACATACCGGCGCTGCCCCTCGGCATAGATGGTGTCGAAGGCGAGGGAGGATTTACCCGAACCCGACAGGCCGGTGATCACCGTCAACTGGTCGCGCGGAATCGAAACGTCCACGCCCTTAAGATTATGCTCGCGCGCGCCCTTGACGATGATGTGAGTCAGCATGGGAGTGGTATGTTCCGCTTCTGTTCTGGAGGCAAGCGGCTACACGCTCGCGAGGTCGCGAGATGGGTGGGGCAGGGCCAAATCTCAAGGCGCTATGCCGTTGTAGCGCCTGGCTTTGGTGCTCGCCGCCCGGCGACCTGGCCGGGCGAGCGAGCGGAATGAAGCAGCGATCAGCGGCGCGGAGCCTCGCGGTCGAGGTTGCGACCTTCGCTCCGGCTGCGGCGCCGGTTCTCAATGGTGTAGGCGACGTCGTCGGCGGTGAAGTCTACACGGTAGCCGCCGCGGCGTTCGTCATAGCGCAGCTCTTCCCAGCGGACCGGGACCACTTCTTCGTCGAGGCCGAGGAAGCCGGTGGCATGGCTGAGAACGGCGTAACGCACCTGTCCCTCGATCTTGTCGATCATCAGCGCCTTGACCGTGCCGAGCCGCTGGTCGTCGCGGCCATAAACGGGCGTTCCTTCGACCTTGCTGGAAGCGATAAGGTCCCGGGTCTCGTCATAGGGGATCCCGCGGCGGGCGCGGTGGTCGTCGGTGCGGGCGCTGCGGGGCGCGGGGCGATTCCGATCGTGGTCATCTTCGTAGCGGGAGGGGCCGCGGTCGTCGCGGCCACCCTGGAAGAAGCCGCGGCCGCGCTCGCGGGAGCGGTCGCGATCACGGTCGTGGCTATCGTCGAAGCTTGAGTCCCGGCGGTCGTCCTCTGGGTAGCGATTGTAAGCCATGGCTGGTGCCTCCTGCTGCACGGTACGGAAGAATAAAGCGGCAGGCGGCCCGGCGTTCCGCTTGCGGGCTCGTGACCACGCGGGCTGGCGCGGGCAATCTGCCAACCGGCGAATCGGAAGGGCAGCGGCGATGGCGTTGGACGAAGCAGGGATTTTGGGCGGCCTGTACGGCGAGGGGATCATCGCCTGCAGGGGAGCCTTCACGGCGGAATGGGCGGACCGGATGGCGGCCGACATCTGGCGGGTGTGGGAGCGGGTGAAGGACAAGCCGGGCGGGGCGCTTCCGCGGGGGCCGCAGCGCTTCTACGTCGAGGTCGCACCGGAAGACATCTCCGGGTTCGTCGACATCGTCACCCACCCGTGGTTCGTGGCGGTGTGCGAGGCGGTGCTGACCCGCGACTATCGGATCGTCGAGGTCGGCTTCGACATTCCCTTCCCGGGCGCGGAGGACCAGCCGTGGCACCGCGACTTTCGCGCGCCCGCCGCGACGCTGGAAGGAAGGCGCCTGAACAGCCTCGCCTTCAACCTGACTGCGATCGACACGCGGGACGAGCATGGGCCCTTCGAGATCGCGCCAGGCACGCAGTGGGATGCTATCGAGGGAGCGGTCGACGGGATGTTCCCGGATCGCTCGCTATGGCGACGCTATGAGGAGCGGGCCGTCCGCAAGAAACCACAGCGCGGCGACTTGTCCGCGCGCTCGGCCCTGACCATCCACCGCGGGACAGCCAATCGCTCAAACGAGCCGCGGCCGGTGCTGGTAGTAGGCGTCGATGCACCCGATGCCACGAACGCCGCGCACCATGACCTGCAGGTGACGCGAGGTTATTTCGACGCGCTTCCGGCGCGGGTGCGGGATCACCTGTCTTGCCGGGTGGTCGACACGCTCGAGATGATCGAGCAGCATCATGTGATCGAGGGTTTGCTGTAGAACAAACCCTCGCCTCAGCCAGACTGCGCCGCTCAGTGGTAGCGGCGGATTAGGCCGGCAAGCTTGCCCTGGATCTTGACCCGGCGCGGATCGTAGCGTTGCGGCTCGTGCGCGCGATTGGCGGGGTCGAGGCGAACCATCTGGCCTTCGCGGCGGAAGGTCTTGAGGGTCGCTTCGGCGTCGTCGATCAGGGCGACGATGATCTCCCCCTCGCGCGCGGTGTCCGACTTGCGGATCAGGACATAGTCGCCGTCGAGGATGCCTTCGTCGACCATCGAGTCACCCGAGACTTCCAGCGCATAGTGTTCGCCGGGGCCGAGCAGGGCGGCTGGCACCGGGAAGCTGTCCTGGCCCTGCAGCGCTTCGATCGGGGTACCGGCGGCTATGCGGCCGGCGAGCATCAGGTCGATGGTGTCGTTGGCGGCGACCACCGGGCGGGGCTGCGGCGCGGCGACGGGAGCGGGCGCCGATCCTTGCGTATCGGGCAGGCGGACCACCTCCAGCGCGCGGGCGCGGTTGGGAAGGCGGCGGATGAACTGGCGTTCCTCAAGCGCGGAGATCAGGCGGTGGACCCCCGACTTGCTCTTGAGGTCGAGAGCTTCGCGCATCTCGTCGAAGCTGGGGCTGACGCCCGACGCCTTGAGCTGCTGATCGATGTAGGTGAGCAGTTCGCGTTGCTTGACGGTGAGCATGGTCCACAAGGCCCCAAGGTGAACAGACGGAGAACGAGTAAGGAACGTCTGGCAGGGTGTCAAGCGTGTTGGAGCGAGAGGCGCAGGAAGTTGGCGAGAAGGGCGAGGCCGTCCTCGCTGGCGACGCTTTCCGGATGGAACTGGACGCCGTGCACGGGAGCGTTCCGGTGGGATAGGGCCTGGATCGTGCCGTCGCTGCCATGGGCGTTTGCGCGGAGAGATGGCGGCAGGTCGGCGGCAACCAGGCTGTGGTAGCGGGTCATGGTGAGCGGTGAGGGTAGGTCGGCGAACAGGTCGCTGCCGTCGTGGGTGATGAGGTCGGTTTTGCCGTGCATCGGCTCCGCTCGACTGATGGCGGCGCCGGCGGCTAGCGCGATCGCCTGATGGCCGAGGCAGACGCCGAGCAGCGGCTTGGCGGCTTCAATGCACGCGGCGGCTAGCGGGACCGAGATGCCCGCGTCGGCGGGGTGACCGGGACCGGGACTGATCAGCAGCGGGCCATTGTGGGTGAGCGCTTCGGCAAGGGTGATCGCATCGGCTTGGGCGACGCTCACCGCCACGCCTAGCTGGCGAAGGTAGTCGACCAGCGTGAAGGTGAAGCTGTCGTGATTATCGACGACGAGGAGGTGCAACTCACTCCGCCGTCGCGGCGCCGCCGAGGATGCGGCTGCGAGCCGCGCGGATCGCCTCCTCGTTGCGAGTGACCTTGAGCTCCTTCTGCGCGGCGGCGAGCCATTGCAGGGCCAGTTCCTCGCCCGCGCTGCGCTGGAGATTGGTGACCTCGCCGGCGATCAGCTGCGGGTTGGCGGCGGCATTGCCCGGCACCACCCGGTCCAGCTTGACGAGGTAGATGCCCGAGGGACCAGCGGCGCGCTGGGCCTTGCCGGGTGCCAGCGTGAAGAGGATGCGGAGCGGCGGGGGGACTTCCTGGCCCTGTTGCGCGAACTGGGCCAGGGCGCCGCGGCGAAGCTCGATCGGCTCGGGCGCCTTGATCCCGGCAACACCGGTCGCAGCGATGGCCTCGGCGACCGAACGGCCGGCAGCGACCTGCTGGAGGATGGTGGTCGCCGCCGCATTGGCGCGATCCTGCGCGCGCTTGGCAATGAAGTCGGTGCGGACTTGGTCCTGGATGCGGGCAAGCGGGGCAGGGGCGGCGGGAACCACCTCGGCAACGTCGACAAGCACGTAGCCGGCGTCATTGGGGAGCGGCTCGACTACCGGCTCATCGTCAGTGCCGATGTCGAAGCTGGCGCCTGGAACGGCGGCATACTCGGGCGGGAGCTTGAAACCGGGCTGGTCGAAGGAAGCGCCGGCGCGGGTCAGCGCAGGCGTGGCGAGCACCGGCAGCTTGTTCGCGGTGGCAACTTCTTCGAAGGTGCGGCCGTCGGCGAGGCTGTCCTCGACCTTGGCGACGAGGTCGGCGAGCGCGTTCTTGCGCTTCTCGGCAGTGAGCTGTGCGGCAATTTCGGTGCGGGCGTCGGCAAGGCTGCGGCCAGCGGCGGTCTGGATGCTCTCCACCTTGACCACGTCGAAGCCGGTCGAGGACTGGACCGGGCCGACCACGGTGCCGGCGGGCGCGGCGAAGACCTGGGCGGCAACCCCCTCACCGGCGCGGGAGACGAGTTCGGCGCGGGTCACCGGGCCGACGCTGACGTCGGCAGCGGAGAAGCCGGCGGGCGCGGCGGCGGCGGCAAAGGTGCCGCCCGCCTTAGCGCGCTGGGCGATGCCGGCGACGGCGTTGCGGTCAGGAAGGGTCGCGCGGCTGATCACGCGCTTCTCGACCCCGCCAAAGGTCGCCTGGTTCTGCTGGTAATAAGCCGCGATCTCCTGGTCAGTCGCGGCGACGTTGCCGAGCTGTTCGGGCGTGATGCGGGCAACGCGGAAGCTGCGGCGTTCGGGCACCGTGTAGCGCGCCACGTTCTGGCGGTAGAAGGTCTGGAGCTCGGCCGCGGTCGGTGCGGCGCCGCCGGTGAAGGCTGCATAAGGGAGGAGCGCAATGCTGCCGCTGCGCTGCTCGAGCGAGGCGTCGGCATAGGGCCGCGCGATGCCGGGCGACACTCGAACGCTGGCGGCGACGGGGGTGATGACGAGGCGCTGCAGAAGGCTGGTTTCGATCTCGCGGCGGACCTGCGCGTCGGTCAGGCGCTCCTGCGCGAGGAAGGCGCGATAGGCCTGCTCGCTGAAGCGGCCGTCGAGCCCGCGGACGCCCGGGATCTTCACGATCTCGGCATCGACCAGCTTCTTGGAAACGGTGAAGCCATGCTTGCGGGCGTAGGCCCACAAGGTGCGCTCCTGGATCAGAGCATTCACGATCGCGTCGAAGTCGCCGGCGAGATCGGCATAGGTCGCCTGCGGGTTCTGCTGGCGGACCTGGGCCAGCCGGCGCTGCATGGCCGTGTCGAGGTCGTTGGCGGTCAGCTCGACATTGCCGACCTTGGCCAGCGTGTTCTGCGGCAACGCGCCGCCGCCCTGACTGAGGTTGGAGATGTCCGCGATGGCAAAGCTCGCCAGGATCAGCAGCAGGAACAGCACGAGGATGCCGGTACCGACTTTGGACTTCGACAAGCGGCGGAAGGTCTTCATGGGTCGGCTGTGATCCTGTGGAGCGCGTTGTACGGCGCTTTAGGGGCCGCGCCGCCTTCCTTCAAGCAGACGGCCTTGCTAGGCGCCCGGTTGAGCGGAACTGAACGGGGATGGGCATGACCAAGCTGATCGCGGGTAACTGGAAGATGCATGGCACGGCAGCCAACCTCGGCGAGGTGAAGGCGGTGGCGGACCGTGCCGCCGAGCTGAAGGGCCACGTCGATGTCGCACTGTGCTTGCCGGCAACGCTGATCCACCGCGCGGTCGAGGCAGTGCCCGGCTTTGCCATAGGCGCGCAGGACATCCACGCGAACCGAAAGGGTGCGCACACCGGAGATTGCTCGGCCGATATGCTGCACGATGCAGGTGCTGCCATCGTGATCGTCGGTCACAGCGAGCGCCGCGATGCTCACCGCGAGTCCGACGAGGTCGTACGGGCCAAGGCCGAAGCGGGGCTTGCCGCCGGGCTCAAGGTCATTCTCTGCGTCGGCGAAAGCGATGCGGAGCGGGAAGCGGGTCGCGCGGTCGATGTGGTGACGGCGCAGCTTGCCGCCTCCCTTCCCCGCGACAATATGGCTGCGTCCGGAGCACCGGGCCTCGACGTCGCTTATGAACCGATCTGGGCCATCGGCACCGGCAAGGTGCCGACCACCACCGACATTGCGGAAATGCACGCGGCGCTACGGCAGACGCTGGTCGCCGAACTCGGGCCGCAGGGAGCTGACGTCCGCATCCTCTATGGCGGATCCGTAAAGGCGAGCAACGCGGCCGAGATCTTCGCCGTGCCCGAGGTTGGTGGCGCGCTGGTCGGAGGGGCGAGCCTCAAGGCTGCGGACTTCCTTCCGATCGTGGAAGCGGGGGCGGCCTGAGGGCTGACGCGTGATTGAACTTTGGCGGCCCCGCCGCTAAGTGGCCGCGCGAACCTTTTTTCTTTTCCGAAAGCCGTCATGTTCACCTTCCTGCTTATTGTCGAGGCGATCGTCGCGGTCGCGCTGTGCACCGTGATCCTGCTCCAGCGCTCTGAAGGTGGCGGGCTTGGCGTCGGCGGTTCGTCGGCGGGCTTCATGACGGCGCGCGGTGCGGCCGATTTCCTGAGCCGGGCGACGGCGTGGCTTGGCGGCGCGTTCATCATCCTGTGCATCGCGCTGGCGGCGCTTGCCGGAACCCGCAGCGATGGCGTTTCGGTCGATGCCGCGATCGCCAACGGGCCGATCCAGGCGCCGACACAGCAGGCTCCGGCAGCGACGCCGACCCCGGCTCCCGCTCCCGCCGACAATGGTGCGGTGCCGCTGGCTCAGTAAGCCCCGCGCTCCTGCAAACGGCGGGAGAGCATGGCCACGTCGGTGAGGGGAACGAAGATTCTCCTTGCCCCCAATCGATACTCATCCCTAAGGCTCGACTCCCATGGCGCGGTTTGTTTTCGTTACCGGCGGCGTGGTCTCCAGCCTCGGCAAGGGTCTCCTCTCGGCTAGTCTTACAGCGTGCCTGCAAGCGCGCGGCTACAAGTGCCGCATCCGCAAGTTCGACCCCTATTTGAACGTCGATCCGGGGACCATGAGCCCCTATCAGCACGGCGAGGTCTACGTCACCGACGACGGGGCGGAGAGCGACCTCGACCTTGGCCATTATGAGCGCTTCACCGGCGTGTCGGCGCGGCAGTCCGACAATGTCACCACCGGCCGCATTTACCGCGACATCATCGCGCGGGAGCGGCGCGGCGACTATCTTGGCGCGACGGTGCAGGTGATCCCGCACGTCACCAACGCGATCAAGGAGTTCGCGCTGGCCGACACCGATGGCCTCGACTTCGTGATCTGCGAAATCGGCGGCACCGTCGGCGACATCGAGAGCCTACCCTACATCGAGGCGCTGCGGCAGCTGCGAAACGACCTTGGCCGCGGCAACACGGTCAGCGTCCACACTACGCTGGTGCCGTGGATCAAGGTCGCGGGCGAGCTCAAGACCAAGCCGACCCAGCATAGCGTGCGCGAGATCGCGAGCCTTGGCGTGCAGCCCGACGTGCTGCTGTGCCGCTGCGAGATGCCGATTCCGGAGGCCGAGCGGGCCAAGATCGCGCAATTCTGCAACGTGCCCAAGAGCGCGGTCATCCAGGCGCTGGACGCGCGTTCGATCTACGACGTGCCGCTGCAGTATCACCGCGAGGGCCTCGACGACGAGGTGCTGAAGGCGTTCGGGATGCCGACCGATCCCCAACCCGATCTGTCGCGCTGGGAGCAGGTGATGGACGCGGTCGATCACCCCGAGGGCGAAGTGACGATCGGCGTGGTCGGCAAATATGTCGGCCTGCCCGACGCCTACAAGTCGCTGCGCGAGGCGCTAGTGCACGGCGGCATCGCCAACCGGGTCAAGGTCAACATCAAGTGGGTCGACGCCGAGCTGTTCGAGAAGCCCGACGGAGACACGATCAGCGAGCTTGAGCCGATGCACGCGATCCTGGTGCCGGGCGGGTTCGGCGAGCGCGGAACAGAGGGCAAGATCGCGTCCGTCCGCTTTGCCAAGGACCGCAAGGTGCCGTTCTTCGGCATCTGCCTCGGCATGCAGATGGCCTGCATCGAGGGCGCACGGGCCGCGGGGATCGAGAACGCTTCCTCGACCGAGTTCGGCGACACGCCCGAGCCGGTGGTCGGCATGATCACCGAGTGGATGAGCGAAGAAGGCCTGCAGGAGCGCCGCGCCGGGGGCGACCTTGGGGGCACGATGCGGCTTGGCGCTTATGAAGCGACGCTTGGCGGCAACAGCCATGTCGCGGCGATCTACGGCAAGACCCAGATCAGCGAGCGCCACCGCCACCGCTACGAAGTCAATGCGCACTACAAGGCGGATCTCGAGAAGAGCGGCCTCGTGTTCAGCGGTATGTCGCCCGACGGCCGCCTGCCCGAGATCGTCGAGCGGCCGGATCATCCGTGGTTCGTGGGCGTGCAGTTCCACCCCGAATATAAGAGCCGCCCATTCGACCCGCACCCGCTGTTCGCGAGCTTCATCGCCGCGGCGGTAAAGCAGAGCAGGCTGGTCTAAGCCTCGAAGGCTTCGAGGATCGGGCAGGGGCCTGCCGCTCCGCCCTCACATTCGCGGGCGAGACGGGTGAGCGCGGTTCGCGCCTGCTGTAGCTGGCGGATCTGCATCTCCAGGGCGGCGATGCGCTGGGTGGCGAGTGTGCGGATCGACGGGCGGTCGGCGACTGGATCGAACGCCAGCAATCGTCCGATTTCCTCCAAAGTGAAGCCCGCCGCCTGCGCAGAGCGAATGAAGCGGAGGCGCTGGACGTCGCTATCGCCATAGCGGCGGATCGAACCGCCACCTGAAGGAACGTCGAGAAGACCTCTGCGCTGATAATAGCGGACCGTTTCGACCCCGACGTCCGCAGCCTGTGCGAGGCGGGCGATGGTCAGGTTGGTCATGCTTGACTCCGTACCATGGTACGGAAGGTATAAGGGCAGGATGAACAGCGAATCAAGCGTCGCCACGCCCCGCGCCACCCTCGTCCGGATGGTCATGCCGGGTCACGTCTGCCCGTTTGGGCTCAAGGCGCTGCACCTGCTGAAAAGCCGCGGCTACGAGGTCGAGGATCGGCATCTCACCACCCGCGAAGAAGTGGACGCCTACAAGGCCAAGGTCGGGGTGAAGACGACCCCGCAGGTCTTCATCAATGGCGAGCGCATCGGCGGGCACGACGACTTGCGACGCCTCCTTAGGCTTCGCGTCGCTGAGCCTGGGGAGACAAGTTACCGGCCGGTTGCTGCCTTGTTCGGTATGACCGCCGCGATGGCGCTGGCGCTGAGCCATGCGGTGTTCGCCTCTGCGGTAACGGTGATGGCTGCGGAATGGTTCATCGCCTTGTCGATGTGCGTGCTGGCGCTGCTGAAGCTGCAGGACGTGGCCAAGTTCTCGTCGATGTTCCTCAACTACGACCTGCTGGCGAAGCTCTGGGTGCCTTATGCCAGCCTGTATCCGTGGCTGGAGGGGCTGGCCGGCGTGCTGATGCTGAGCGGCGCGGCGATGTGGCTGTCGGTGCCGGTTGCGCTCTTCATCGGCGGGATCGGCGCAGTGTCGGTGTTCAAGGCGGTCTACATCGACAAGCGGGAGCTGAAATGCGCCTGTGTCGGCGGGTCGTCCAACGTGCCGCTTGGCTTCGTGTCGCTGACCGAGAATGTGATGATGGTTGCGATGGCGCTGTGGATGGTGACGAAGTGATTGCTTGCGGGCGAAGCGCGCGTCGCTCATGGGAGCGCTGATGCGGCTGCTCCTCGCCTTGTTCGCCTTCGTGGCGCTGGCCTTGTCGCCGCTCGGCATGCCGGCCGAGGCGCGGGCGATGGACGATCATTGCACCGAGATGGCGGGCATGGCGCATCATGGCGAGAAGCCCGATCCGTCGAGCCCGCAGCCGGTGAAGAGTTGCTGCACGGCGATGCCTGCAGCGCTGCCTGAAGCCGAAGCGGTGATGCCGCTGCCGGTGCTGCATGCGCCCGCGGAAGCGAAGGTCCTTGCGCTCCAGATCGGTCTCCGCCGCGAGGTCGAAGTTCCGCCACCGCGGGCCTGATCTTGCTAGATCAGCCGGCCTGCCGAGCGCAGGCCTGATTATGGAAGCGGATGCGTGTCGCGCGTCCGCCGATCAGGATTATTGTTCGATGACCAAGATCTTCCTTCTGGGGGCAAGCAGCCTGTTGACGCTGCTTGTCGCCACCCCCGCCGCCGCTCAGCACGCCGGGCACCAGGGGCATGCCATGCCCACGCCTGCGCCGGCCCCGAAGCCTGCCAAGCCGGCTGCGACCACGCCCGATCCTCATGCCGGGCACGACATGCCGGCCCCGCCCGCGGCCGATCCCCATGCCGGGCACGACATGACGGCGATGGATCATGGCGATCATGGCGCAATGACGGGCGCGCTCGGCAGCTATCCGGCAGGGCGCGAGAGCTCCGGCACTGCATGGCAGCCGGACTCCGCCACGCATCGCGGACTGATGACGCAGGCAGGCGACTGGCACCTGATGGCCCACGCCGACCTGTTCGCCGTCTATTCCAACCAGGGCAGCCGCCGCGGCTACGACAAGTTGTTCGGCGCCGGCATGGTGATGGGGATGGCGCGGCGCCCGGTCGGCGGGGGCACGCTGCAGCTGCGCGCCGGCTTCAGCCCCGATCCGCTGATGGGTAAGAGCGGCTATCCCCTGCTGCTGGCGAGCGGCGAAACCGCCGACGGCGTCAACCGTCTGATCGACCGCCAGCACCCGCACGACTTCGTGATGGAGCTGTCGGCGAGCCTGTCGCAGCCGATCGGGCCGAAGAGCAGCGTGTTCCTCTACGGCGGGCTCCCGGGTGAGCCGGCGTTCGGGCCGGGTGCCTTCATGCACCGCGAATCGATCATGGATTCGCCCGAAGCGCCGATCAGCCACCATTGGCTCGATTCGCAGCACATCAGCTTCGGCGTGCTGACCGGCGGGGTGGTGCTCGACCGGTTCAAGGTCGAGGTGTCGCGCTTCAACGGCCGCGAGCCGGACGAGCGACGCTGGAACATAGAGACCGGGCCGCTGGATTCGACCGCGGTGCGGATTAGTTTGAATCCAACGCGCGACCTGGCGCTGCAGGCGAGCTGGGCCAGCCTCAAGGAGCCCGAGCAGCTCGAGCCCGGGGTGAACCAGAAGCGCTGGTCGGCAAGCGCCATCTACGCGACCGATCTGGCGAGCGGATGGCGCTCGGCCTCGACGCTGGCCTGGGGCCGGAAGAGCGCCGAGGGACATGATTATGACGCCTTCGTTGCCGAGAGCTCGCTGAAGAAGGGGCCGTGGACCCTCTTCGGGCGGGGCGAGATCACCGAGAATAGCGAGCTGCTGCCGATCGACCATGACGATGAGGAGCATCACGGCGAAGCGTTCCGGGTCGGCAAGGTGTCAGCCGGCGCGATCCGCGACTTCGCGATCGCACCGCAGCTGAAGCTCGGGATTGGCGGCTTGCTGTCGGTGAACTTTGTGCCGGAAGGCTTACGTGCCGAATATGGCGAGGCGCGTCCGCTCGGCGGAATGGCCTTCGTGCGGCTGAAGGTCGGCTAGTCCGCTTTCGCGGGCGCGCGGGTTGCGCTAGGTGGCGGGAATGATTCACCTCTTCTTCGCCGCCGCCCTTGCCGTCGCGCCCGCGCCCGTTGCCGCTCCCGCCCAGGATCATGCCGACCACAAGGGCATGGAAGCCGAGTGCAAGATGGACTGCTGCAAGGGCGGCAAGCCGATGCCTTGCTGCGAGAAGATGAAGGCGGCGAAGAAGACTGCCGAGGCGCCGGCGGCCGAAGGCCATGGCGCCCACGAGCATGATCACTAAGTAAGCGGCCATGAGCGAGACCATCCACAGCCGCCTGATCGTATTGGGCTCGGGCCCGGCCGGCCTGACCGCCGCCATCTATGCCGCCCGCGCCGGTCTTCAGCCGATCGTCATCCAGGGCATCCAGCCCGGCGGCCAGCTGACCACCACCACCGATGTCGAGAATTATCCCGGCTTTCGTGACGTGGTCCAGGGCCCGTGGCTGATGGAGGAAATGCAGGCGCAGGCCGAGCATGTCGGCACTCGGATGGTGTGGGATCATATCGATCGGGTCGAGCTGAACGGCCGCCCGTTCCGCCTCCACGGCGACAGCGGCACGACCTATGTCGCCGATACGCTGGTGATCGCGACCGGGGCGCAGGCCAAGTGGCTGGGGCTGCCGACGGAAGAGCGGATGAAGGGCAAGGGCGCCAGCGCCTGCGCGACCTGCGACGGCTTTTTCTATCGTGGCAAGAAGGTGGCGGTGATCGGCGGCGGCAATACCGCGGTCGAGGAGGCGCTGTACCTGACCAACCACAGCGACGACGTCACGCTGATCCACCGCCGCGACAGCCTGCGGGCGGAGAAGATCCTTCAGGACCGCCTATTCGCCCACAAGGCGATCAAGGTCATCTGGAACAGCGAGGTGAACGAGTTCCTCTCCGGCGGTGAACCCGAGGCGCTGACCGGCCTCAGGCTGAAGAACCGGCTCACGGGCGAGACCAGCGAGCTAAACGTCGACGGCGCCTTCGTCGCGATCGGACACAAGCCGGCGACCGAGCTGTTCGCGGGCCAGCTGAAACTTGACGAGGACGGCTATCTGGCGGTCGAGACCGGTTCGACCCGGACCAACATCCCCGGCGTCTTTGCGTGCGGGGACGTCATGGACAAGACCTACCGGCAGGCGGTAACGGCGGCCGGCACCGGCTGCATGGCCGCGCTCGATGCGGAGCGGTTCCTGGCGGCCGAGGAATTTGCGGAGTTGCAGGCGGCCGAGTGACTTAGGCCAGTCGCTGCACGAAGGCCTTCAGCGATCCGAAGGTGGCGAAATCCTCCGCCTCGACGTCGCTGTCCTCGATCAGGACCGAGAAGGTCTCTTCGATCCCCGTCAGGAGGTTTGCGACCGCCATCGAGTCGAATTCGGGAAGGGCGCCGAACAATTCGGTGCTCTCGTCGAACGTGGCGACCCGCGCTTCGGAGAGGCCGAGGGTCTCCGCCAGCAAGTGGCGAAGCGCGGGGTCGGCATCGGCCGGCGGGATCTGAGGCTGGGCGGCCATGGTGGCGCGCCTCTAGGGGAGGGCTGGCCAAGGCGCAAGTTAGGCGGCATTCGGCGAGGCGAGATGCGCCCCGATCCCACGTTCTTTCCACTGGACCACCTGACGCTTCGCGGGGAACGCGATGCCCCCGCACTGACGGTCGGGAACAAGACGCTCAGCTATGCGGCGTTTGAGGAAGCGGTCGGACGGATGGCGGACCGGCTGCTGGCGTTTGGGCTCAAGCCGGGCGATCGGGTGGCGACATGGATGGGCAAGACTAGGCTCGCCTGCCTCGCGCCGCTTGCTTGTGCGCGGGCGGGGCTGGTGCATGTGCCGATCAATCCGGTGCTTCGCCGGGCGCAGGCCGAGCATATCCTTGCCGACAGCGGCGCGCGGCTGTTGGTCGCCAACCGCGCACGGGCGGACACGCTGGAAGTGCCGCCGGAGCGGGTGGTGGCGAGCGAAGAGTGGGTCGATGGCGATGCGGCGTTGCCGCCCGGGTCGGCCGCGCCGGACGATCTGGCGGCGCTGCTCTACACCTCGGGTTCGACCGGGCGGCCCAAGGGGGTGATGCTGAGCCATGCCAATCTGTGGCTCGGTGCGATCAGCGTGGCGCATTACCTTGGGCTATCGGCGACGGATCGAACTTTGTGCGTCCTGCCGCTGGCCTTCGATTATGGGCAGAACCAGCTCCTCTCCACCTGGGCGGGGGGCGGCGAGGCGATCGCGGTCGACTATCTCCTGCCGCGCGATGTGGTGCGTGCGGTCGAGCGGACTGGCGCAACGGTGCTGGCCGGGGTGCCACCCTTGTGGGTGCAATTGGCCGAGCAGGAATGGGGCGGAGCGGGGGCGAGCCTGCGCACGCTCACAAATTCGGGCGGACATATGCCCGAGCCTTTGGTGCGGCGCCTGCCCGCGCTGTTCCCGCACGCGCAATTGCATCTCATGTATGGGCTGACCGAGGCTTTTCGCTCGGCGAGCCTCGATCCGGCCTTGGTGGATGAGGCACCCGATGCCGTCGGCACCGCCATCCCGTTCGCCGAGCTGTCGGTGCGCCGGGCGGACGGTACCGAGGCAGCGACGGGCGAGGAAGGCGAGCTTGTGCACGCAGGTCCGCTTGTCGCCCACGGCTATTGGGGCGACGCCGAACGGACGGCCCAGCGCTTTCGCGCCGGTGCGGTGTGGTCGGGCGACCGGGCGGTGATCGGCGCCGACGGCCTGCTCCGCATCCGCGGGCGGGACGATACGATGATCAAAGTGTCGGGCCATCGCGTCAGCCCGAGCGAGGTCGAGGAAGCGGCTGTCGCGAGCGGCGCGGTGGCGGATGCGGCTGCGTTGGGCGTGAAGGACGAGCGGCTCGGCCAGCGGATCGTGCTGGTCGCGGTGGCCAAGGGCGATGGCGCCGAGGAACGGTTGCAGCGCCATTTCGCCGCTGAGCTTCCGGCGCATCTTCGCCCGAGCGAGGTGCGGTGGGTCGACGCTCTTCCGCTCTCGCCGAACGGCAAGATCGACCGAGCGGCGCTGGCGGCGGGGCTGGCGGCATGAAGGCGATGGGTCCCGTCCCGGTGGGCTTCGCGGCAGGTGCCGACGGGGCGTTGACGCTTGGCGGCCTATCTACACAGGAGCTGATCGGCGCACACGGCGCGCCGCTGTTCGTCTACGATCGCGCGATTGTAGCGCGGCAGGTTGCGGCGTTTCGCTCGGCTTTCCCCGGCATTGGCCTGCACTTTGCGGTGAAGGCCAACCCCTTTGCCCCGCTGCTTCAGCATATGGCGGGACTGGTCGATGGTTTCGACCTCGCCTCGGCCGGAGAGCTGGCGAGGGTCGACGCGGCGAGGCTGCTGGAGCCCAATCTGCCACTGAGCTTCGCGGGGCCCGGCAAGAGCAATCACGACCTCTCCGAAGCGTTGGCAGCGGGCGCGTGCGTTCATGTCGAAAGCGAGCAGGAGTTGGAGCGGCTGTTGCAAGTCGCGGACATGTTGGGTCAGCGCCCGGCGATTGGCGTGCGGGTCAATCCGCCGTTCGGCCTCAAAGGCTCGGGCATGAAGATGGGCGGGCTTGCGAGCCAGTTCGGGGTCGATCACGAGCGCGTTCCGGCATTGGTGAAGCGGATCGTCGCGGCCGGCGCGGAATGGCGCGGGCTGCATGTCTATGCCGGGTCGCAGACGCTGTCCGCCGACGCGGTGATCGAGATGCAGCGGGCGACGGTTGCGCTGGCAGGGGACATCGCGGCCGAGGTCGAGCTGACGCCGCCGGAGGTCAATCTCGGCGGCGGGTTCGGCATAGCTTACTTCGCGGGCGACCAGCCGCTCGACATCGAAGCGGTCGGCGCGGCGCTCAGGGAGACCCTGGCGGCCCGGCCGGCGATCCTGCGGAAAAGCAAGTTCGTGATCGAGCTTGGCCGCTGGCTGGTCGGCGAGTGCGGAGTCTATCTCACCCGCGTCGTCGACCGGAAGGTGAGCCGCGGCAAGACCTTCCTGGTGGTTGATGGCGGCCTTCACCACATGCTCGCCGCGTCCGGCAACTTCGGCCAGCTCCTGCGGCGCAATTATCCGGTGGCGGTTGCGGGACGCTTTGCTGAGGAGGCGAAGGATGAAGTGACGGTCGTGGGCTGCCTCTGCACCCCGCTCGACCTGCTCGCCGGCGAAGTGATGCTCCCGCGCGCAGAAGTCGGCGACGTGATTGCCATCTTCTGCGCCGGGGCATACGGCCTGTCCGCGAGCCCGCAGGCTTTCCTCAGCCAAGGGGCGGCGCGCGAGGTGCTGGTCTAGTCTGACAGCGGGATGGCGCTGGCGCTGGTGTCCGCACTGGTGCCCCGAACCTCACGGGTCAGGAATTCCGTAACATCGCGGCAGAACCGTTCCTTGTCGGTCTCGAAGATGCCGTGCGGGCTGCCGTCATATTCGATCAGCGTCGCGTGCGGGATCAGCTCCGCTGCCTTTCGGCCGGTGCCTTCGATCGGCACGTTGGCATCGCTGGTGCCGTGGATGATCAAGGTCGGAACGCCCTCGAACGCCGGCAAGTCGGGCCGGAAGTCGGTGCCGGCCCAGGCCGCCGCCGCCGCATAGAAGGGCCGTGCGCCACTCATCATGCCCTGCTGGAAGCCGGCGTCGAGCACGCCTTCGCTGACCGGGCGGGCAAGCACGCCCCAGCCGTAGAACTGCTTCAGGAAGGTCTGGAGGAAGCCGGGGCGATCTTCCTTCATCTGCTGCGTGATCTGCTCGAGCTTCGCCTGCGGAACGCCGTCGGGCCAGTCGTCGCTCTGGGCGACCTTGGGCACGACCGAGCTGGCGAACACCGCCGCGCTGACCCGGTTCTTGCCCTGCTTGGAGGTGAAACGGGCGACTTCGCCGCCGCCCATCGAGAAGCCGACCAGCGACACCGGCTGGTTGATCCCGGCCTCTTCAAGGATCGCTGCGACGTCATCGGCGAAGGTGTCGTAATTATAGCCGTCCCACGGCTGGTCCGAACGCCCGAAGCCGCGGCGGTCAGGGATGATGCAGCGCTTGCCGCTCTCGACGAGCTTGATCGCGAGGTCGTCGAAGGTGTCGCCGGTCAGTGGCCAGCCGTGCAGAAGCACCACCGGATCGCCGCGCCCCCAATCCTTGTAGTAGAGCATCGTGCCATCCTTGGCCTTTGCGTACGGCATTCGGTTTCTCCATCTGAGTTGCAGATCGCTAACGGTTAACATCCGTTAGCGTTGCCCCGGCGCCGAGGGTTCTTTAGGCGAAGAGCCCGATGGCCAAGCTCAAAGCTCGTTACGTCTGCCAAGCCTGCGGGTCGGTTCATCCTCGCTGGCAGGGGCAATGTCCCGACTGCGCAGAATGGAACACGCTGGCGCAGGAAAGCGCGGCGCCGACGGTGTTCAGCCAGAAGCACGATTTGTCCACGGGTGGCCGCGCGATCGAGCTTGTTGGCCTCGATGCCGAAGTGGCGCTGCCGGTGCGGGTGTCGACTGGCATTGCCGAGTTCGACCGGGCGGTTGGGGGCGGAATCGTGCCGGGATCGGCGATGCTGCTGGCCGGCGATCCGGGGATCGGAAAGTCGACCCTGTTGCTTCAGGTCGCCGCGGCGGTCGCGCTGAGCGGCAAGGGCGCGGTCTATGTGTCGGGCGAGGAAGCGGTCGACCAGGTGCGGCTGCGCGCGCTTCGGCTGGGGCTGGGCGCGGCGCCGGTCAAGCTCGCGAGCGTCACCAGCGTGCGCGATATCCTGACAACCTTGCAGAGCGAGAGCCCGCCAGCGCTACTGGTAATCGACAGCGTGCAGACCATGCATTCCGACCTGATCGAAGGGGCGCCGGGAACGGTCAGCCAGGTTCGGGCGAGCGCGCAGGAACTGATCCGCTTCGCCAAGGAACGCGGCACGGCGCTAATCCTGGTCGGTCACGTCACCAAGGACGGCAGCATCGCGGGGCCGCGCGTGCTCGAGCATATGGTCGATGCGGTGTTGGGCTTCGAAGGCGAGCGCAGCCACCAATATCGCATTCTCCGCGCAGTCAAGAACCGGTTCGGCGGCACGGACGAGATCGGCGTCTTCGCGATGGAAGGCGCGGGGCTGGCCGAGGTGCCGAACCCGAGCGCGCTGTTCCTGACGCGGCGCGACGATCCGGTCAGCGGCACCGCCATCTTCCCCGCGCTGGAAGGCACGCGGCCGGTGCTGGTAGAGATACAGGCGCTGACCGTGCGGCTGGCCAGCGGGGCGACGCCGCGGCGCTCGGCGGTTGGGTGGGACAGCTCGCGCCTTGCCATGCTTCTGGCGGTGCTGGAGGCTCGATGCGGGGTGAGCTTCGCGACGGCCGAAGTCTATCTCAACGTCGCCGGCGGCTACAAATTGCAGGACCCCGCGGCCGACCTCGCGGTCGCGGCGGCGCTTGTCTCGGCGCTGAGCGAGCGGCCGGTGCCGGCCGAGGCCGTGGTGATGGGTGAGGTCGCGCTATCGGGCGAGGTACGGCAGGCGGCGCATACCCAGCTGCGCCTCAAGGAAGCGGCCAAGCTCGGCTTCGAGGAAGCCTGGGTTCCGGGCGGGGTTGAGGCCAAGGGCATCAAGGTCGCCCGCTTCGGCCAGCTTCGCGGGCTCGTCGAGAAGGTCACCGGTCGGTGACGCGCCTCTAGCGCCTCAGGTCACTCTCCCTTATCGCTGCACTGCACCATGACCGCGCTCGATATCTTTGTCCTCTTGGCGCTCGGCGGTGGCGCACTGGTCGGGTTCGTACGCGGGTTCGTGCAGGAAGCGCTGGTGCTGGCAGCTTGGGCCGCGGGCATCGTCGCGCTGATCCTGTTCCACGCGCCCGTTGCTGAAGCGGTCAGCGGGACAACCAAGGGGCCGGCCGGGGCCGCCGCGCTTGCCTTCGTGATCCTGTTCCTGCCCGCCTACATCGGCATGCGCTTCCTCGCCCATCGGCTCGGCCGGCAGGCGCGAGCGTCGGCAATGATGCCGCTCGACCGGCTGCTCGGCGGCGGGTTCGGGATGCTCAAGGGCCTGGTCGGCGCGACCCTGTTCTTCCTTCTCGCCAACCTTGGCACCGACCTCGTCTACGGATCGCGGGCGGAACGGCCCGACTGGATGCGCGAGAGCCGCACTTATCCTCTGCTGGATGCCAGCGGCCGGGCGCTGCTCGCCACCTGGAACGAGACCCGCCTCAAGCGAAGACAACAGACATGATCCGCCTTTACGACACTGACGCCCGCGAAAAGCGCGACTTCGAGCCCGCCGATCCCAGCCGCATCACCATGTATGTGTGCGGGCCGACGGTCTATGGCCGCGCGCACATCGGCAATGCTCGGCCTTACGTGGTGTTCGATACGCTGAGCCGGCTGCTTCGTCGCCACTATGGCGAGGGCAGCGTCATCTATGCACGCAACATCACCGACGTGGACGACAAGATCATCGCCTCTGCCGCTACCGAAGGCGTGGCGCCCGACGTGGTGACCGACCGCTACGAGCAGCTATTCCTCGAGGACATGCGCGCGCTTGGCGTGCGCGATCCGGAGGTGCAGCCGCATGCGACGCGCGAGATTGCGGGCATGATCGCGATGATCGAGCAATTGATCGCGGGTGGACACGCCTACGCTGCCGAGGAGCATGTGCTGTTTGATGTCGCTTCCGACCCGGATTACGGCACCCTAAGCCGGCGCGATCGCGAGGCGATGCTGGCTGGCGCCCGGGTCGAGGTCGCGCCCTACAAACGGGCTCCGGGCGATTTCGTCCTGTGGAAGCCGAGCCAAGCCGACGTGATCGGCTGGGAGTCCCCGTGGGGTCGCGGACGACCCGGCTGGCATATCGAGTGCTCGGCCATGATCCGCGCTCACTTGGGCGAGACCATCGACATCCACGCGGGCGGGATCGACCTCGTCTTTCCGCACCATGAAAACGAAGCTGCGCAGTCGCGATGCGCGCATGGCAAGCCGCTCGCTCGGCACTGGCTGCACAACGGCTTCGTCGACATGGGCGCGGAGAAGATGAGCAAGAGCCTCGGCAATGTGATTACGCCGGGCGAGCTGCTGGAAGCGGGCCACAAGGGCGAGGTGCTGCGGTTTGCCCTGCTGAGCGCGCATTACCGCTCGCCGCTGCCGTGGACCGAAGCGCTGGTGGCGCAAGCCAAGGCGACGCTGGACGGCCTGTATCGACGGGTTGGTGATGCCGAGCCGGGCGAGGTGGATGCGGGCGTGCTCGACGCGCTTGGCGACGATCTCAACACGCCGCTCGCGATCTCACGGCTGGGCCAGATCGAGGATGCGGCGAGCCTGAAGGCCAGTGCCAACCTGCTTGGCCTGCTGAATGAGAGCGGCACGCGCTGGTTTCAGGGCGATGCCGCCAGTGGTGACGCCGCCCGGATCGAGGCGCAGGTAGAGGCGCGCAATGCTGCCAAGAAGGCGCGCGATTTCGCCACTGCCGACCGTATTCGCGGCGAATTGAAGGCCGAGGGCATCCTGCTTGAGGACGGGCCTCACGGCACGAGCTGGCGGCGGGCATGACCCGCGAGCCGCCGTACACGCTGGATATCCTGCGGCTGGCGGCAAGCTTGCCGGTTGAGAGCTCGTTGCCGGCAGCGACCCATGTTGCCGAAGTACGGTCGGCGACCTGCGGATCGGTCATCCGTACCGAACTCAACACGCACGAAGGGCGTGTCGCCGCGATCGCGCAAAAGGTCACCGCCTGCGCTTACGGTCAGGCCAGCGCCGCGCTGGTGCAGGGATGGGCGCCCGGCCGGCTCAAGGCCGAGGTGATCGTAATGCGGGCGGCGGTGAAGGCGTGGCTCGACGGCCGGGGCGAGGTGCCGGAAAGCTTCGCAGTGCTCGGCCCCGTGCAGGGGCGGGCAGGGCGGCACGGCGCGGTGCTGCTTCCGTTCGACGCCTTGCTCAATGCCTTGGATGAACCGGCGCCGGAGGGCCAAGCTTGACCGATTACCTGACCTGGCTGACCGTCCTTCTCGGCGCCGCCTTGCTGTTCGTGGGATTGTTCCGCCGCCTGGGGCTAGGTGCCACCCTCGGCTACATCGTTGGCGGGATCGTGGTCGGGCCGTCGGTGCTCAATCTGTCGGGCGATGCCGAAGCGATCAACCGCGTCAGCGAGATCGGCATTGCGCTGCTGCTGTTCATCGTCGGGCTCGAACTTCAGCCTTCACGCCTGTGGCGGATGAAGCGCGACATCTTCGGGCTGGGATTGGCGCAGCTGCTGGCCTCCGGCGCGCTGCTGGCGCTTTTGGTGAAGCTGGTGCTCGGCCTCGCCTGGGGGCCGGCAATCGCCATCGGGCTGGCGCTCGGCCTGTCGTCGACCGCGCAGGTGCTGCCGATGCTGCGCTCGACCGGGGAGCTCAACAGCCCGCACGGCGAACGTGCTTTCTCCATTCTCCTGTTGCAGGACCTGGCGCTGATCCCGCTCATCACGCTGATCGCGGCGCTGAGCGTCGGCGGCGATCCCGAGGCACCGTCGGGGCTGGAGATGACCGGCCTGACCATCGGCGCGGTGGTCGGGCTGGTGCTGGCCGGCCGCTTCATCGTCGCGCCCTTGTTCGCGCTGATCGGTCGGCTGGGCGAGCGCGAACTGTTTATCGTCGCCGGGCTGACGGTGGTGGTGGGCGCCGCCGCGCTGATGCACGCGCTTCATCTGTCGGTCGCGCTTGGCGCCTTTGTTGCGGGCGTGATGCTGGCGGAAAGCCCTTACCGGCATGAGCTGGAAAGCGACATCGAGCCGTTCCGCTCGATCCTGCTGGGCTTGTTCTTCATGTCTGTGGGCATGCTGCTCGACCTGCGGGCGATCGCCGGGGAGCCGTTGCTGGTCATCGGCCTGGCCTTGGCCGTAATCGTGGTCAAGGCGGCGGCGCTCTATCCGATCGCGCGGCTGTTCGGGAGCTTGCCTGGCCGCTCGGCGACCTTGTCGCTGCTGCTGAGCCAGGCGGGCGAATTCGGCTTCGTGCTGTTCGCCAGCGCCGCGGTCGGCGGCCTCATCACCCGCGACGAGGCGAGCCTGCTGGGCGCCGTCGTCACCGCCTCCATGGTCGCGACGCCCTTCCTGATGCGGTTTATCGGCTGGCTTCAGGCACGGCAGCCGGAAAAGCACGTTGACCTGCCAGGGCCCGAGTTCAGCCCGGAAACCAATGTCATCGTGGTCGGCTATGGCCGCTTCGGGCAGACCGTGTCGCAGATGCTGATGGCAAAGCGGATCCCCGTCACCCTAATCGACATTAAGCCAGAGCAGATCGAACTGGCGGGCGAGTTCGACACAAAGGTCTATTATGGCGATGGCACGCGGGTCGATCTGCTGCGCACCGCCGGGGCCGAAGACGCGGAAGGGATCTTCTTCTGCATCGACGATGCCGAGCTGGGACCCGAACGGCTTCATCCAATCCTGGACGCCTTTCCCAAGGCCAAGATCATGGTTCGGACCTTTGACCGCCGCCACATGCTGGCCTTGAAGGGGCTTGGCCTCGCCTGGGTCCAGCGCGAGCTGTACGACAGCGCCGTGGTGATGGGGCGGCAGGCGCTGTCCGCGCTGGGCATCTCAGCTCGGGAAGTCGACCGGGTCGAGCAGGAATACCGCAGCCGCGACCGCGAGCGGCTGCGGGTTCAGCATGAGTCCGGCAATCTGCGCAGCGGGATGGAGCGAAGCTTTACCCACGCGCCCCTAGAGGACTAGGCTGCCTGCTCGAGGAAGTCGGCGAGCAGTTTCTCTTCCACCCCTTCGCTGAGGAACGCGTCGCCGATCCCGCGGGTCAGCACCAGCCGCACCGCGCCGCCCTCGTTCTTCTTGTCGGTGCGCATCAGCGGCAGCAGGTCGGCGCGGTTCACGCCGCTTTCGGCAATGGTGACCGGCAGGCCGGCGGCCTTGAGGTGGGCGCGGACCCGCATGGCATCGTCATGGGCGCACAGGCCGAGCGCTGCCGACAGATCGAAGCCGAGGGTCATGCCGATCGCCACCGCTTCGCCATGCAGAAGTGTGCCGAGCCCGGCGGCGCTTTCGATCGCATGGGCGAACGTATGGCCGAAGTTGAGCAGCGCGCGGGCGCCGTTGCGGTCGGTGACGTCGGCTTCGACCGTGCGCGCCTTGGCAGCAACGCTCTGCCACACCGCTTCTTCCCGATATTCGCGCTGGCCGGCGAGCAGGGCCGCGCCGTGGCCTTCGAGCCATTCGAACAGGGCTTCGTGGCGGATCAGGCCATATTTGACGATCTCGGCATAGCCGGCGCGAAGCTGCCGCTCGTCGAGCGTGTCGAGCAGCGAGATGTCGGCGATGACCAGCCGCGGTTGGTGGAACATGCCGACGAGATTCTTCTGACCGAAGGCGTCGATCGCGGTCTTGCCGCCGACGGCGCTGTCCGCCTGCGCCAGCAGGGTGGTCGGCAGCTGCAAGATCGGCAGCCCGCGCTTGAAAAGGCCAGCGGCGAGACCCGCAAGGTCACCGACCGCACCGCCCCCGAAAGCTGCCACTGCAGCCGACCGATCGAGATTGCGCTCCGTGAAAGCGTCGATCAGCGTCTGGAGATGCGGCCAGTCCTTGGCCGCTTCGCCTTCCGGCACCAGAATCGGATCGCACGGGAGCAGCGCTTCCAGGCGGCTTCCATGCAGTCCCCAAACCTTGGGCTCGCTCACCACCACCAGCGGCTTGCCCCTGGCAAGCGGCATCAGGCGGCTGCGGCAATCCTCAAGCCGCCCGACCAGCACGTCATAGCGTTCGTCGCCGGCGTCAACGGTCAGGCTCTTCACTTCAGTTCCTCGAGATGGCGGTCGATGGCCGCGACGATGCGTTCGACCACTTCATGATGGGCACCGGCTTCGCTGGTCACCCGGATGTGAGCTTGCGCATAGGCCGGGCGGCGTTCCTCGTTCAACCGGGCGAGGGTCTCGGCCCGGTTGGCGTCGGCCAGCATCGGCCGGGTCTCCGGGCGACGGGCAGTACGCTCGGCGAGGAGATTAACCGGGGCGTCGAGCCAGACGGTGATGCACCGCTCGTTGAGCAAGGCGCGCGTGCCCTCATTCACGAAGGCGCCGCCGCCGGTGGCGATCACCCGCACCGGCCCGTTCGCAAGCCGGGCGACGACCCGCCGCTCCCCATCACGAAAGTCGCGTTCGCCAAAGCGCTTGAAGACTTCGCCGGCACTGAGCCCCGCCGCATCCTCGATCTCGCTATCGCTGTCGACGAACGGCAGCCCCAGGCGGCGGGCCAGGCGGCGTCCGACGGTGGACTTGCCGGCACCCATGAGGCCGACCAGCACCACGGGGCGGTCGAGCTTGCCATTGAATGGGAGGGGACGGCGGGACATGTTCGCCGGGGCTATACAGCGTGGGCCCAAGTCGGCAAAAGCCCGCCTTATGGCAATCCGACGCAAGCCTCCGCATCCCGCGCGCGGTCTCATCATCTGGCTGATAATCCTGGCGGTTCTGGCGGCCCTTGCCATCTGGCTTGCCGGCAGCGTCAAGGAAGTCCCCACCCGGCCGATCGAGGTGGATGTTGCCCGCCCGGCGTAACCGCCTCCTGCTGAGCGCTGCGTTCGGCCTGGTGGCTATCCCCGCTCTTGCGCTGGCGCAGCAGAGCCTGCTTCCGCCGACCTTCAACGACACGGCACCGGCGCCCGAGCAGTCGAACACGCAGAGCAACGAGCAGGCGCCCGACAGCAGCGCCGCCGAAGTGAGCCGTCCCCGGCGCAGCGCCCCCGCCGAAGGCTCGGCCGTGGTCGAGAGCGAGAGCCTGACGCCCGAAGAACTGGTGGAGCTTCCCGCTCCGCCGCCACCGGTCGAGATTCCCGACGCGTCCAGGCGTGACCCGCGGCTGGTCGGCGCGCTTAACCCGCTCGAATGGGGTCTTGGCGCTGCGCCGTGGGGCAATGCCAACGGCAGCTTCTTGGCCGGCCTAATGCGCCGGCTCGACACTCCGCTCCCGAGCCGCTGGCTGCATATCACCCTGCGCAACGCCCTGCTCGCGCAAAGCGAGGCGCCGCCGGAGGTGCACCCGGTCGACTGGGTCGCCGAGCGCGCCTGGCTGCTGCTGCGGATGGGCGAAGCGGACGCCGCCGCCATGCTGGTCGCCGGCGTCGACGTTGGGGACTTCACTCCCAAGATGACCCAGGTCGCGGTGCAGAGCGCGCTTGCTTCCGCCGACCCTGGTGCCTTGTGCCCGCTGCGCGATAACATGGCCGACGTCGAGAAACGGGTGCTGCCGCTCACCGATGCAATGTGCTCCGCGCTGACGGGCGAGGCGACCACGGCGGCCTCGCGGATCGAACAAGCGCGCCGGCGCGGGCCGATCACCGGCATCGATCACGTGCTGGCCGACAAGGTCGTTGGCGCAGGGGCCGACACGGGCCGCGCGGCGACGGTCGAGTGGGACAATGTCGAGGCGCTGACTGCCTGGCGTTTCGGCCTGTCGGCAGCGACCGGCATGATGCCGCCCGCCAACCTCCTCAACCGGGCCCCGGCTCGGGTACGCGCATGGCAGGCGAGGGCGCCGATGCTGAGCGCCGAGCAGCGGCTGCCTTCGGCGCGGATCGCGACCGGGCTGGGCGTCTTCTCCTCGTCCGCGCTCAGCGACCTTTATGCGACGGTTTACGACGCGACTGACCCGTCAGACCTTGCCGGCACCGACGCCTGGCAGCTTCGCCTCGCCTTTGCCGCGCGCGATCCGGCCGCGAGGCTCGCCGCCATGCGCCGCCTGTGGGGGTCGGGCGACGATCAGCTTCAGCGGCTGGCGGGCGAGGCCCTGCTGTCGCTTGCCGCCAGCCGAGTCCGGCCATCGGCGGCGGTCGAGGGCGATGCAACCAAGCTGATCGCCTCGCTGCTAGCCGGTGGGAACGAGGCGGCGGCCGCGCGCTGGGCGCCGGTGCTGGGCGACATCAGCAACGACGCCGCGGCGGACCAGGCCTGGGCGTTGCTGGCGCTCGGCACCACCGCTGAGGTTGATCTGTCGGCAAGCCGGATCGAGGATTTCATCGACGCCGACACCAGCAATGCCAAGAGCCGCTCCAAGCTGCTGGTGGCCGGCCTTGCCGGGCTGGGGCGGATCGATTCGGAGACAGCGACCGCGCTCAATCGCAGCTATGGGCTGGGCCTCGGGCGGTCAAGCAGCTGGACCCGCTTCATGGTGGAGGCTGGCACACGCCGGCAGCCGGGCAGCGCGGTGCTTCTGGCGGCAGTCGGAATGCAGGCGGCAAGCCCCGAACGTATTCCATCGGCACACCTGTTCCAGGCACTGAAAGCCATGCGCTCCGCCGGTCTCGAGAGCCAGGCGCGTCTGGTTGCCGCGGAGATGATGGCGCGGACCGCGCGCACGCAGTGACAGCCGACGACCGCGCGCTGGTCGACCGCTTTGCCGATGCGCTGGCCGCCGAACGCGGGGCCGCGCGCAACACGCTGCTGGCCTATCGCAGCGACCTTGCCGCCGCGGCCGAGGTGATGGGGGGGTTAGGCACGGCCGGAGCGGACGAGATCGGCTTGCTTGCAGAAGCTTGGGCCGAACTCAGCGCCGCGACGCTCGCCCGTCGCTCCGCCGCGCTTCGCCGCTTCTATGGTTTCCTGGTCGATGAAGGCCTGCGCGGCGACGACCCTTCCGCGGCTTTGCCCCGCCCGCGCACGGTGCGCCCGCTTCCGCGCATTCTCGAGCGGCACGAAGTCGACGCGATGTTCGCTGAGGCTGAAGCCCGCGCTGCCAGCGACGAGCCGCTGCGCCTGCGCAATCTTGCACTGCTGGAACTGCTCTACGGTTCGGGCCTGCGCGCGACCGAACTGGTCAGCCTGCCCGCCGCGGCATTGGCCCGGCCCGAGCCGTTCCTGATCCTCGCCGGCAAGGGCGGCAAGGAACGGCTGGTGCCCATCTCCGACCGGGCCCGCGGCGCCGTGGCCCGCTGGCGCGAGGTAATGCCGAAAGGAAGCGCGTGGCTGTTCCCGGGCGGAACCAAGCACATCAGCCGGGTGCGCCTGTTCCAGCTGGTCCGCGCCATGGCGGCGGACGCGGGTATCGCGCCCGACCGGGTCAGCCCCCACGTCCTGCGCCATGCCTTTGCGACGCATTTGCTGGCGGGCGGTGCGGACCTGCGTGTGCTCCAAGCATTGCTCGGCCACGCCGACATCGCCACCACCCAGATCTACACGCATGTCGATGCCGGGCGGCTGGTCGAACTGGTGAACCGCGTGCACCCGCTGGCACGGGCGGCGCTTGCCAAGGCTGACCGTCCGGCCTAGCCCCGCGCCCGCTATGCTGACCTTCCTAGACTTCGAAAAACCGATTGCCGAACTCGTTAGCCGTGTGGCCGAGCTCAAGGATACCGCGCGCGGCGGTGACCTTGATATCGACCATGAGATCGAGCGGCTCGAAGCCAAGAGCCAGCGGATGCTCAAGGACACTTATGCGCACCTGACGCCGTGGCAGAAGACGCAGGTCGCGCGGCATCCCGAGCGCCCGCACTTTCGCGATTATGTCGCAGGACTGGCCGACGAGTTCGTGCCGCTCGCCGGCGACCGCGCCTTTGCCGACGATCAGGCGATCCTCGGCGGGCTGGCGCGCATCGACGGGCGCAAGGTCATGCTGATCGGTCATGAAAAGGGCTCGGACACGACCAGCCGGCTCAAGCACAATTTCGGCATGGCCAAGCCCGAGGGCTATCGCAAGGCGATCCGGCTGATGGATCTTGCCGATCGCTTCGGCCTGCCGGTGGTCAGCCTCGTCGACACGCCAGGCGCCTTCCCCGGCGTCCAGGCGGAAGAGCGCGGCCAGGCCGAAGCCATCGCCCGCTCGACCGAGCGCGGCCTGGCGCTTGGCGTGCCATCGATCGCCGCGGTGGTGGGCGAGGGCGGTTCGGGCGGCGCGATTGCGATTGCTGCCGCCAGCCGGGTGCTGATGCTCGAACATGCGGTTTATTCGGTGATCAGCCCTGAAGGCTGCGCTTCGATCCTGTGGCGCACCGCCGACAAGGCGGCCGAAGCGGCCGAAGCCATGCGCATCACTGCGGCCGACCTCCTGTCGCTCAAGGTCATCGACAGGATCGTGCCCGAACCGCTGGGCGGCGCTCATCGCGATCCGTCGGAAACGATCGCCAACCTCAAGCAGGCAATCGTGGAAGAGCTCGATCATCTTGCTGGATCGAGCCCCGACCAGCTGCGGAAAGCCCGCCGCGAGAAATTCCTCGCCATCGCATGACCTAATGCCTTGCGCGGTCGGAAAGGCCCCGTTAGAGGCTCGTTCCAGCGTGGGCGTGTAGCTCAGTGGTAGAGCACTGTGTTGACATCGCAGGGGTCGCAAGTTCAATCCTTGCCACGCCCACCATCATAAGCCTCGGAGAGCCAAGCGGTTTTCTGAGGCTTTTTCTTTGCTGCGAAGACCTGGGTGCTTGGGGATCTGGGTGAAATCCGGGTGAGATCAGTTTAGCGGTAGAACATCGCGAGAACGAGGGCAGCCCACGGCTTGGCTCATCGCGTCCTTACGAAGGCTTGTGCCATTTGAGCAGCCTTGTCCGAAGTGACCCACTTACAGACGATGGCGACTGACCTGCAGTCTCCTGCAAGCAGCCGCTCGTTCATGTTTCAAGCTGAAGCTGAAGGGTCGGAAGCTACCCCGTAGGAATGCCCGCTGACCCATAGCTTCAGCTGCCGGCGGACAGCGACGTTCCTCGCGCAAGGACGGCTGACGAGGCCGATGCCCCCAGCCATGGCGATTACCCCCCCGAGCCGGCCCATCTCAGTCGATCATGGCTTGAGAAGACTGCTTGCGCTCTGCTCGAAATAGAAGAAGCTGCTCTGGTGAGACGCAAGCGCCGTTGGCGACCCCACTTCTTTGCACGACCCCTGAAAGCAAACGCCGGCGAGCAGCCCGACGAAGACCAGCCAAGTCGGTCTTGAGCTGTACCTCATGATCATGACGCCGTGTACTTGACGCCGCAACCATAGGCTTGGCTCGTCGGGACTGACACTGGCCTGCCGGCCTTTGTCTCACTCAACGCAGCAAGGACGAGGTTACCTTTGGTGCCAGCATTCTCGCTGGCCGGCGTGCTCTCGCGCACCGTACCTCGATAGACGAGATTGCCGGCCTCATTGATCACGAAGATGTGGGGGGTGGTCATCGCCCCGTATGCACGGCCTACTATGCCCTTGGGATCAAGTAGATAGGCGGTGCGGCGGCTCTGCTGAGCTGCTGCGAAGCTCTGCGCCTCCGCGGACGTCATATGGCCTTGCTTGCCTTCACCGCTGCTATTGATGGTGAGCCAAACAACGTCATCCGCAACGGCCGCCGCCTGCGTACGTTGCATGATCCCGCTGTCGTAATGCTCCCGCACGGTCGGGCAATCCGGATTGTTCCACTCGAGCACGACCCTCTTGCCGCGGTAATCGGCTAGCTTCACCGGCCTTCCGTTTACGTCGCGACCGACAAAGCCGGGTGCCTTCGACCCAACCGATAGCTGCGCCAGCACGGGATCGGGTTCCAGCATGTGGCCGAAGACCTGGTATGAGACTGCCGAAGCCGCCACGACGAGTCCACCCGCGACCAATGCGACCTTGCTCCACTTCTTCACTTCAGTTCTCCTGTTGAATGGACGAGATGACGCGCGCTGCCGTCAGGACCTGTGGCAGGATCTCGGGAGGCTTGCCTGGCGCGTAATAGATGTAGAGCGGGACGCCTGAGCGACCCTGCGCTTCGAGGAAGCGGCTGATGGCTACGTCGCCGTTGGTCCAGTCGCCGACCAGAATCTCCACTTTGTTCTGGGCGAAGGCACGAGTGACATCGTCGCGCTGCAGAATGGTCTTCTCGTTAACCTTGCACGTGATGCACCAATCGGCGGTGAAGTAAGCGAACACAGGGCGTTGCTGCCGGCGAAGCTCCGCCAGGCGTGTTTCGTCGAATGCCGCGCGGGCTAGAGGCGCGCTGCTTGCTCGCGCCTGTTCTCCAGCAGGCCTGATCGTCATACCCGCTGTCAGCAACGCCATTGAGGCGGCAGTCAAAGGCGCAAGCCACGCCCGGTTCCGGCCGACGCTCCGCCTCTGGTTAGCCCACCACAGGGCAAGGCCGAGGGCGAGCGCCGAGCCGAGCCCGAGCGCCATTCCGTCCACGCCGACCTGGCGCCCTAGCACCCAGGCAAGCGCAAGTGCGGTCAAGAACATCGGCACCGAAAGCGCACGCCGGAGATGGATCATCCAAGGTCCTGGCGTTGGCAGCTTGCGCCGGGCGGTCGGCACGAACCCTAGGAGCAGGAACGGCAGCGCCAGGCCAAGGCCGAGGCCGGCGAAGATCGCCAATGCTGCGGGCCAGGGCAAAAGGAGTGCGGCACCCAGGGCCGCAGCCATGAACGGCCCTGTGCAGGGCGTTGCCACGAAGGCGGCGAGCGCGCCCGTCCAGAAGGCTCCGCTGGCACCTCCGGCTGAAGCGAGCCGGCCACCCCAGCCGATCGATGGCAGCTCGAACAATCCTGCCAGATTTAGGGCGATGGCCGTCACGAGCAGCAACAAGGCCAAAATTACGTGAGGATTCTGAAGCTGAAAGGCCCAGCCGGCAGCACTTCCACCGGCGCGAAGCACAAGCAATCCCGCACCCAGGGCAAGGCAGATCACGATCGCGCCGCCGGTGTATGCAAGTGCGTCTCTGCGCGCCCCGGCTCCGTCGCCGCCCGCTCCTGCAAGGCTGAGCGCTTTCAGGCTCAGGATGGGGAAAACGCAGGGCATGACGTTAAGCAGCAGTCCCCCGAGAACCGCGCCTGCTAAGGCGGCGAGTATCTCCAGAACCCCGGTCCAGCTGGATCCTGCGGGTGGCACGAAGCCTGGCTGCGCGGTCAGGGAGAATGCCTGGCCGTCGCTCAACCGAAGTAGACCGTTGACCGAAGATGGCTGTGTGGCGCCAGCCTGCGTTTGCAAAATCAGCTTGTCGCCAGTTCTGCTGACCTGCTGATCGGCGGCGAGAGCAAGGGCGTCCTGCGTCAGCGGGTAGAAGTAGGGCTCGTCGTCCTCCATCGCGGCGGGCAACGGCACCGCCAAGCGGAAGCGACCGTCCCTCAGCTCGAAGTTCGCTACGGCGGGCAGCGGCTTGGGCAAGGCTTTGCGGAAGCTATCGAATTCGGCCCTCGTCGTTCTGAGATCCCCTGGAGCGCCAACGATTAAGTCAAGCGTCAGGTCGGCGCTCTCGGGAACGCAGACCTCCCTGGTGCAGACGAGATGATCCAATCGTCCACGCACCGACAGCGGCGAGCCTGGGGTCAGATCGTCCGGCACCTTGAGCTTGACCAGCAGCGCGTAAGGGCGGTCGAAGACATAGTTCATCAGCCCGCCGACGACGAGGCGTTCAGGCACAGGATATTGCAGCGGGCCTACGGAAGCGCCGGGCGGAAGTGTCCACTCGACGCTTGGTTCCATTCCGCTGTCGCCTGGGTTCCTCCAGTAGCCATGCCAGCCTGGTTCAGGAGTCATCCTGATTGCTAGTGTGACCGAGCTGCCCGCCGTCGGCCGGTCGCTCTCGGCGATGAGGCGGGTTGCAACATGCTTAGCCACTTCCGCCAAGACAGTTGACGGGGTCGCCAGGAGCGCCAGAAACATCACCAGCAGAAGCAGCATCGGCAATGCCCTACGCGAGCTACTCGACCAGCAATGTGCCACCCCGCCAATTCTTGTCATTGCACTTCCCCTGACGCTGCGACCGACGGTGATCGCGGTGACGACTGAGGGTTAGGCCGCCAGGCTGACCCCAAACTGTCAGGGTTGATCTTTTCATGTCAGCTTCGCGTCAGTTTCCGGCATTAGTCGGCAGTGATGACTGAAGCCGTGCGCATCCTGTTGGTCGAAGATGATCCCGCGCTCGCACGGGAGATCATTCGCGCACTCGAGCGCAACCAATGGTCGCTAGACCATGTGTCGTCGCTTGCGGACGCTTTCGAGGCTGTCGTCCACTACCCTTACCGCGTCGTGCTTCTCGACCGTACCTTGCCTGATGGGGATGGCATTGCTCTGGTGCCGGCGGCCAAGTCGCGCCCCTCGCAACCGTCAATCATCTTCCTGACCGCACGGGATGAGGTCGCTCACCGGATCGAGGGCCTAGACGCGGGCGCTGACGACTATCTCGTCAAACCATTCGCACTCGACGAGCTGCTTGCCCGCATCCGCGCGGCATGCCGACGTGCCGTCGCCGGAATTACGCCCGAGCCTATCGCTCTCGGGCGCCTCCGCTTTGATCCAACGAGTCGGGAGGTTAAGATTGGAGAACGGCCGATTGCTCTTCCACGCCGGGAATTGGCGCTGCTCGAGCTTCTAGTGCGCCGCCCTGCCCGTGTAGTGCAGCGGAGCCACCTCGATTCTGAGCTTTACGGCTTCGATGCCGACGTCTCCCCCAACGCGCTTGAAACCTTGGTCTCGCGCTTGCGCCGGCGCCTCGAAGATGAAGGGGCGGGACTGCAACTCCGCACGATCAGGGGCGTGGGATACATGATCGAGCCATGCTGAGGAAAACGCCGTCGCTTGCGCTGCGCGCAGGGCTCATCTTTGTTTCGATCTACACCCTCATCTTCGTGGCAGTCCTCACCGTCGCCGCCCTTGCGAACTCCGCCGACCATGATGTCGATCGCCACCAGGGTGCCCGAACAGCAATCGGCGCTGCAGCCGCCGACCTCACGGAAGTGCACAACTCCTTTGGGTTCCCAAGAGGCGGCGCATTCGCAAGGCTCGCATCCAAGAACCCTTCATTGTGGCTGATCGGGCGCAGCGGGGACAAAGCCTTCTCCTTCGGCCCTGTCCCTCAGAGCGCGCTTAGTATGTTCAACCAGTTCCAGGATGTGATGAGGTCGGCGCGCTTCAAGGTTCCCCACTCCAACCCACCGCTAAGAGTAGCAGAGTTCCAGCGTTATCAACTAGGCGAAGGTAAGACGCTGGCGCTCGCCGCCGGCGGCGTTGATCCGAAAACCCTAAGCCGGCGCGACACTCTGCGTGGCTTTGAGCCGGAAGCCGTTTTGGTCGTGCTGGTGGCCATCGCAGCGCTTGGATTTCTGTTGATGCTTATCGCACTTCCCTTCTTTGCACGGGCAATCAGACCCATCGCCGCTCAAGCCTCGGCTCTCAGCCCCGAACAACCGGAGCGGCGGCTCGACGAGCAGATGGCACCCCGGGAACTGTTGCCGCTGGTGCGGGCATTCAATGCTACTCTCGACCGGCTCGCGGCCGAGCTCGTTAGACGCAAGCGTTTCATCACCGATGTTGCGCATGAACTGCGGACGCCTTTGGCTGTCGTGTCGCTGCGGGTCGAGGCGCTTGAGGAGGAGAGCGCCAGGAAGGATCTGCGCCGATCGGTTGGACGCCTCACGAACCTGGTTGCGCAGATGCTCGACCTTGAACGCCTTACCCTGTCCAGCCATCAGCGGCGCTCCGTCGATCTAGTTGGAACGGCACGCGACGTGGCTGCCGATCTTGCACCGATGGCCATGAAGGCAGGTTATGAGATCTCCCTTGATGCGCCTGACACGCCGGTAACGGTCATAGGCGACGAGCACGCAATATCCCGGGCGATCACCAATCTGCTCGGTAATTCGATTGCTCATGCTGGTGGCTCAGGTCAGTTAAGCGTGGTTGTCGGCTCTGCGCGAACGATTGACGTGATCGACGAGGGACCTGGCATTCCGCCGGACTTGGTTCCGAGGCTGTTTGAGCCTTTCAGCCGGGGAGGCTGCACCGGCGAAGGCTGTGGTCTGGGCCTGCATCTCACCCGCGAAATCATGCGGGCGCATGGCGGGGACGTTGCAATGCTGCCCAATCTAAGAGGGTCAACCTTCAGACTGACGTTTCCATCCGCAAGACGAGTCTAAGCGGAAAGCCAAGTATGTTAGGGACGAGCCGCCCGTGATTGCTCCTTTGACTTGAAGCCCGGCGCTCCGAGGAACCCGCGTCTGGTGAGACCCATTCTCAGACGCTCAGGCTTGGCTGCCAGCCTCCTGTAAGCGGACGATCGTTCATAGAGGCAGGCTGCGGCGGGAAAAACCCACTTGCAGACGTTCAGAAGGTCCCACCCGCTCTCCGGGTTCGGACGCTCGTTCATCCGGGTCTAGGCGGGATCCTCGTCCAAGGTGGCGACCCCCATCAGCGGATGCATGACAAAGGTCCAGCCATCGCCGCCGACGATCATAAGGCGCAGTGACTGGCGATCTGCAGTCACAAGCAGCGACGCGGCTCCTGACGAAGCAGGCAGCGTGACCGTTTTGCCATCCTGACGAATGCCGGTAGCCCAGCCGGATCGTCCATCGCGAATCTCGGTGGCAAGCCGCTGAAGTGCCGTCTCAAGAGCAGTGCGGGCGCGAGGACCCGTAGCCCACACATGGCCATCGGTGGCCATTCCCGGCCTTGCCAGAATGCCTTTACTCGAGACCGGGTCTGGCTCTCCTGTCAGACTACGGGATTTCTCTTTCGGTCGATCGAGAGGACGTACACCCTCCATACTCATCAAGCGGGCAAATTCGTCCATCTTCGTCCCCTCGCTGGCTGCGCCCGGGGCGCAGGACTTCAGTCGCTTGTCCCTCAAATGAGTACTGGCACTATTTGTGCCGCGACGCTCGTCGGTTTCGCTCGGGCATGGCGACGCAACAACCCACGATCGATTACCTGCTCGAACAGGCCACCGCCGCAGGCAACGTGTCGGCCAAACCGATGTTCGGCGAATATGGAGTGTACGTCGACGGCAAGATGATTGGCTCGGTCTGCGACGATCAGCTCTTCGTGAAGCCGACGGCATCGGGCCGCGTCCACTCAGAACCGGTATTCGACGCGCCGCCATATCCAGGTGCCAAACCGCATTTGCTTATCGAGGTCGATCGCTGGGACGATGGCGAATGGCTTGGCGAGCTGCTGCGCCTTACGGCAGCCGAACTGCCGACGCCTAAGCCTCGGAGACCGAAGCGCGGCACGTAGGCACGCACGCCGGAAGAGACCCGTGATACGTCTATCCGCTCGTTTTCTCATTGGCCGCTGTTGGCCTGAGGAGATGAAGCATGGGACATGCAGTCTACGATCCCGGTCAGGAAGACCGAGCTGAAGAGCCAGTTGGGACAAGGAACCACTATCGACTTATGGCTCCCAATCAGTTCAGAACCTGCAAGCAGAGCAGGGCCTACTCAGGAGCAACCTGCCAACGCTGTGAAGCGCTGCAGAGTGCTCTTGGTCGATGACGAAGACCTCGTCCGAATGAGTACTGCTGCGATGCTCAATGATCTCGGTTACGAGATTGTAGAGGCGGCGTCCGGCGAGGAAGCCCTGCGTCTGTTGTCCGATGATCCGCCGGACCTACTTCTCACTGATCATCTGATGCCCGGCATCAACGGCGTAGAACTCGCGAGAAAAGCGAGGGAACAGATCAGTTCTTTGCCTGTCCTAATTATCTCGGGTTATGCTGAAGTCGACGGCATTGCTCCGGACCTGCCTCGCCTAACCAAGCCATTCCGCAATTCTGAATTGGCTGACCAGCTGGCGGCTCTCTCTTCGTATTAGTCACTCTGAGCAGTTCGACGTCTCAGCCTAGGTGTGCGGCGCAGCACCTTGCTGAAGGCAAATGTCTGCTTTCGACCCATAGCGGGCGTAATGAGAATATCTTTGCAGCGTCGCGTGAGTCTCATCTCGGGACGCTGGAGCCAGCATCGAGGTTGACGCCCGTTAAACTGGCGTTAACGGTTCAAACAAATCGAGGAAGTTTTTGAGGGGCCGACATGTTGAAATATGCATTCATTCTAGGCGCGGGATTAGCTTTGTTCACCGCTCCCGCTGCTGCGCAAGGTCTCTCGGGTGCTACCGTCGATGTTACAACCCGTTACCCTGTTGCCACCACGGTCTACTCTGACCCGTTTACCAGCGTTGTAGTTGGCGATGGCGTCGAGTATCCGCTGGGGAGTTTCCCAACTTACAATTCAAACTTCTCAGTGGATGTTGCGGCGAACAGTCTGACTATCACTAATCTCGTTGGGACTAGCTTTGGCGACACTGCGTTCAACGGTTTTGCCCTGTCGGTGTTGTCTGGTCCGTCAATTCTCTCGGCTTCAGTGAATGCTTCTTCGACGTTCTCACCCATTGATTTGTTCGTTCAGGACGGAACGCTCTTCGCGAACTTCGCCGGAGTGAGCGCTGCCGGTGGTTCGTCCGTCATAAACTTCACCACTAGTAGTGACGTTGCAGCGGCTGTGCCTGAACCGGGCACGTGGGCGATGATGTTGGTTGGATTTGGCGCAATCGGCGCGAGCATGCGTCGCCGTCGCCAGATGGGCGCGATCGCGCAGATGGCGTAACGCTGCTTCTACTTGTTCGGATTGGGGGGAAGGGCATTGCCTCAGCGGTGCCTTTCTTCTTTGCGTCCGAATGTCTGCTTCCCACCCTAAGCGGACATCATTGCCGCTGCTCGCCTTTAAACAAAGATACGATCGCCGGATCTCGTCGGGCGCCTAAGGCGAGGTAGATCGCGTTCGCCGCAGCGTTGACCGCTGACCAGCGATCATGCGTGCGCTCGCTCCCCAGGCCTTCCCAGAAGCTCTTGAACGGCCACAGCGGCAGGACAGTGTCAGCACCTCGGTGTCTCAGCCACGCAAGAGCAAGGGCCAGCCCTCGAGTGCGGCGTACAGGACCAAGGTGAGAAGCGGCTGCTGCTTCTTCGACCGCTTCCAAGGCTAGCTTACGCAAGTGGTCCTCATCGATTCGGCGCATGCTCCCTGAGAACGTATCAGGAACATGCACGCAAGCCCTTCTTCTTGGATGGGCAGTCTGGCTGCAGCTCCAGAGCCTCTGAGAGCTCCAACGCATCATCGACCTCGACACCAAGGTATCTGACCGTGCTCTCGAGCTTCGTATGGCCCAAGAGAAGCTGGCAGGCCCGCAGGTTGCCGGTCTTCTTGTAGCGCAAGGACACCTTGGTGCGGCGCATGCTGTGGGTGTCATACGCGCTAGGATCTAAGCTGATGAGCGTGACTCACGGATCCCCAATCGAGCATAATGCCGTGTGCTCAGGTGGGGTCCTTGTTTCTTCCTGCTCGGGAACAGCCAGTCGCCAGGTTGCAGGCCCTTCCGCTCTATCCAGCTGGCGACCGACTTACGGGTCTGTTCGGTCACCTCGAACTGTACGGGTCGACCCGTCTAGCGCTGCAGGATCATAACGCGCGATCGAACGCAGGATGCGGAGATAAGATCTCCCGCCTCGGAGGACCGGCGGCAAATCCGAAATCGCCATGTCCTTGGGCTCAAGGTTTGGTGCTCCCTCTGGAAAGCTAGATTCTAGGCCGAGCGCCTCTGTGAACTGCCGGATGCCGTCGGCCGAGGACGTTTGCGAGTAGAGGTTGCACATAGCCGCAGCTCAGAACGCCGATCAAACGTCCGCAGCTAGTGGAAGCGAACATGAGGTGGGCTTGGCCGCAAAGGCATGATTGCGATACCTTGGCTCCGCAGAGGGGGGCTGGGACGATGACTGCTTTTGAATATCTATCGGTCCTGCTGTCGATCATTCTGGGCCTTGCTATCACACAGATTCTGCAAGGGTATCGGGCGCTCCTCCTGTCACGCACGACGGTGAAAGCGCACTGGCCTGCGCTGATCTGGAGTGGCCTCCTGCTTCTCTTTGCTGCTCAGGCATGGTGGGCAAGCTTCGGACTGGAGGCGCAGACCGAATGGCGGTTCGACACCTTCATAATCATATTTGCCCAGATGGGACTGATCTACATGATGGCCGCCCTTGTGCTGCCAGATGTGCTGCACGGCACTGAGATCGACCTTGCCTCACACTACGAGGCCCAGCGGCAACCGTTCTTCACGTGCCTCCTGCTCGTGATTTCGACCAGCTTGCTAAAGGACTTCATGCTTGAGGGAAAGCTACCGGAGCCGTTGAACCTAGGCTTCCATGCGCTGCTCGCAATGGTAGCTCTGCTCGGCTTCTTCATGCGTCGGCTGGCGCTCCAGCTAAGCCTGGCCTTCTTCGTTGCTGCCATCTTCACGATCTACGTCGTGGTCCTGTTCGCCAGACTTTGAGGTGAATGGCTGGATTGAGTCGAGAGCGGAAACAAGCTTCTTGGCTTTACGAGCGCCCGCTTACGGGTGGAGGCGCCGATGCCGCGAGTGACCAGTATGGGCGCATCTCGGTCGCCTTGAACGAACGGCAGCTTATCGACATTCCTCACCCAAAGGCCGTCGGTCTGTTTCCCACCAACCGCAGACCATTACGGTGAGCCAGTCTGAGGGTCGGCAAATAGCCGAAAGCGGCGCGGCTGCTCCTAGGCACCACCTGAGGAAAGCAGCCGCCCGTGGCTTGAAGCTTGGTAGCACTAGCAGTCGCTGAAGGACCTTAAGAAGCTGCGAAGCGAAGCGCTTAGCTCAGGCGTTCCGTGATTGTCTTCAGGATCGGTGCTGTTGTTATTGAGGTTATGCCGGGTACCTCCGCCAGCCGTGCTCTCACCTCTCCCAAGGCTTCGTTGCTACTCGCTTCGACCATGAGCACCGCGTCAACGGCCGGACCTGCAACAGACCAGCACGCTGTCACTTCCTGCCAATCCTCGAAGCGCCGGATGACCGTCGCGCAGGGACGCGTTCCGATGCAGAGCAACAACAATGCCCTAACTGGCGCATCCTCGCGGCCGCGCCCTCGCACCACCGTGTAGCCGCGGATGGTGCCTTCGTCCTCGAGGCGTGCAAGACGACCTTGCACCGCAGTGCGGGACAGGCCGACGGCTTTGGCGAGCGTGACGACGGGTTTCCGGGCGTCCTTCTCTAACAATGAGAGCAAGTGCTCGTCGATCTCGTCCAGCTTTCGTCTTCCCAACAGAGCCACCCCACCTTGCATTCTGCCGTTCGATCCGACGTCTTGCTTGTCGATCAGACCTGCCTTGTCGAGGCATATCGCGCTTCACAAGGAGTGACACATGCGCACATTCGACACTCGGGCCCTCACGGGTCCCATGGACTGGTCGGGACCGACCTACGGCGGCTTCGGCGACGCGAGCGTCAAGCTTCGCTGGATCAAGGACGCTTACCAATGGCACAGGAACGACGGGCCCGAAGTCTTTCTGGTTCTCGATGGAACGGTCGACATGCACGTCAGGAGCGGCGATGAGCAGCCCGTCGTCCAACGCCTCTCGGCCGGGGAGATGATCTTCATCGAGGACGGAGAAGAGCATATCGCTTATCCGTGCGGCGAGGCCCGGATCCTAGTCGTAGAGCGCGCCGATCCGACGGTCGAGAGTTAAGCCCAGATCGGAGCAGAACAGTTGAAAATTGATCACATCACCCTGCTGGTAAGCAGCCTCGCGGACAGCATGCCATATTACGACAAGCTGCTGCCGCTGCTCGGCTTTGCGAAGAAGCGCGATCACATCTGGACCGATAGCCAAGGCTTCTTCTTCCAGTTCTTGGAGTCGCATCCCGGCCTTCCGGGCTATGAGCGCTACGGTGCGGGAATGAACCACCTTGGCTTCGCCGCGCCCGATGCCGAGACCGTTCAATCCGTCAGACAGGCGATGTCAGACGCGGGCTTTGCTACCCCGGAGATACAGAACATCGGGCCAATGACGGCCTTGTTCATGAAAGATCCGGACGGAATCCGGTTCGAGGTGACGCATACTCCGCCGGGCTTCGACCCAGTCGACTAGGCGCGCCGCCAAGTCTCGAGCTGTTTAGGCGCCGAGCCGGCGTCAGCTCCGCACTGGCCAACGTCTGTTATCCGCCTTTGACGATCCGGAAGCAGCCGTTCCGCTTGCCACCACGAGCGGAAGCTTGAGGGAGCCGGTCTCATCGGCTGCAAGCGGCCGCATGCAGAAGGTCCGCAGCTCGTGTTTGAGCCCTTAGAGCAAACACTCTTGCAGGCGGACTTACTCACGCCACTAGTTGGTGCCGTCGCCCATCTCCAAGCTGCCTTTTGATCGCGGCTGAGACAACCTCCTAGGCTAAGTCACTGGAATCCGGGCCGTACTGTTGCTTGGCATAAGCCATGCATCGTTCTGGGAGGGATCCATCAAGGATCAGCACTTAGGACAAGGAATGCCGGATATGCTCATTCTTTCGAACGCCCGCAATGCCGTCACTATCTGGAGCGCCGCGCTCGTTACCTCGCTCCTGTTCGTCAGTGCCGCCATCGGCCCTCTGCCGATCGCTTAAGCCCTTACGATAAGAACGAAGCCGTGCTGCTACCCGCTCTGCTGATGGCGATTGCACCTGCGGGCGCAATTCCAGCCGTTACCGTAACAGTGCCGCTGCAAGCGGAACTGGAGAACGCCATCCGGCAGCGTGAAGCCGAGCTGTTCGACCTGTTCTTCACGGGCAAGTGCGACCTGCCTCGTTTCCGCAGCATGCTGGCTGACGATCTGGAGTTCTACCATGACAAGGGCGGCTTCAACGCTCGGAACGCGGAGGACTTCGTTGCGATCTTCGCAAAGAACTGCGCCGAACGGGCGAACCCAGCTGCCTGGCGGACTCGGCGACAACTCGTGAAGGGCAGCCTCCACATCGTTCCAATACCGGGATGGGGTGCGTTCGAGGTTGGCGATCATCTCTTCTTCGAAAAGCATGGCGTGAACGGCAAAGAGACGCTGGCCGGTAAAGCTAAGTTCGCGATGGTCTGGGTACTTGGTGCCGACAGGCAGTGGAGGCTTTCACGGGTCCTCAGCTTCGGACATCGACCCGCCGATCAGCGCGACATAGCAAAGTAACGCCTTCTAGCTGCGTGGGCGCTGCACATCGCGGATTGCGGCAACGACCTGGCCGGGCACAGCGTAATGGAACAGGTGTCCCTCTCCCTCGACGATCCTCAAGTCTGCACCGTTCACTTCGCGGGCGAAAGGATCGGCATGTTCGTCAACTCGCGCGATCAGGTCGCCCTTCCCGGCCATAACGATAATCGGCAGGTCGAGCTCGCCATAGCGCTGGCTGAGTGCGACTGCCTCGGACACCATCAGTGCTGTGTCGCCTGCAGTCGCGCGGACTTGAGAGGGTCGCAGTGTCATGGCGACCGGCAACTCGGCAAAGCTCGGCGAAACTGCAGCTGGTGCGAAACTGACCTTCACCGCAACCGGTGCGAGCACTCGCCCCAGCAGCGGTGAGATGGTATGCGCTACCAATTCGCCAATCACCGGAATAGCCGGGATCGAACCGGGCACAACATCAGGTCGCGCTGTTCCATAATAGTAGCCGGAAAGCAGGACCAGGCCGGAGACCAACCTCGGATGTTCGAGCGCCATGGCCAACGCCACCAGCGTGCCCCAGCTATGGCCGACGACTACGGCTCGTTCGATCCCCAGCTGCTCCAGCGCCTGTGAGATCACCTTGGCTTGCTCGATCGGCGTCCAGACACGAGAGCGCGGGCGATTGCTGTAGCCAAAGCCAGGCCGGTCAAAGGCAATGACTCGTTGATCCTTAGCAGCAAGGTCCAGCACGCCGCTGGCTTCGTAGTCCTGAAGTAGCACGCCATTGCCGTGCAGCAGGACGACAACTGGCCCGTTTCCCTCATCGACGTAGTGCAGCCGCACGCCGTCCACTTCGATGAACTTGCCCTCAGGAGGCGTCTTCGCCTCAGCCCGCCGTGCACTAACACGGTTGAAAAGGGCGGCTGCCAGCAGTGCTGCGGCTACGGCGCCACATCCTGCCAAGAGGTTACGTGTCGAAGAGGGACTTCGTGGCCCTACGCTAACAGGTTGAACCGGCTTCGCAGTGGATTCTTCAGTGATGTTTGTCATAGGCGTTGAACAATTGTGCAGTGCACAAGTTGCACCGCAACATGAGTCGGCGACCCTGCCAGTGAACCTCAGTCACCTGAACATCATAACGGGAAATGGGGTAAGCCGACCACTGCTCGACCTGAACGAGCGTCAGCTATGTGTTAGTTATCACCCGTAAGCTGCCCTTCCGCTTCCCACCACCAGCAGACGGTGGGGCCTAGGCCAACCTGAGCGTCGGCAAGTGGCCGTTAGCAAACTGTCATCTTAGCGGATGCAGGGTGGACGACTTAGACATTCTGGTGCGGCTTGAGCAAAGCGAAATACGACGGCCGTGACTTTCTTGCGATAAGCAGGACTATCTTGAAACAAACGGCTGCTGGAGCATCGAGTTTTGGAAGATCACTGCTTTCTGCCCGCTCACTCTTGAAGCTGGCGTGAGCGCACCGAACATTCGGGGCACAAGCCATCCTGCCGTGTTACCCGCTTGGACAGCCGCTAAAACTCGTTCCCGACAGCCCTGATTCCCTCTTCAAGCCGCTCTCCGAAAGAGGGATGCCGCTTGCCAAAGGTCATTGCCTCTATGCGTCGCTCCGCCAGTCGCGCTCCTCGGACCCGTGCTTTGCTTGCCCACGTGGGTGTCTCCACTCTTGCCGTTACAATCTCCCAACAAGCTCTGGCGCAATCATCCGCTCCGCTCCAGGCTGGCTCCACTGGCTCGGCAGAGGTCAACGGTCAGGTGCCGACTGCGGCAACCCCGCAGTCGAGCGGCGACGCGAGCACTCCTGATGGCAGCGATATTGTCGTGACCGGCACCCGTGCGCCGAACCGCTCCCGGCTGGACACGGCCTCGCCTGTCGACGTGCTGTCGACCAATAGCCTGCGCCAGCAGGGCACAACGGAACTTGGCGCGGCGCTTGCGGCCGTTGCCCCCTCCATCAACTTCCCCCGCCCCTCCGCCAACGATGCGACAGACGCCATCCGTCCGGCGACCCTGCGCGGACTTGCACCCGATCAAGTGGCTGGTCCTCATCAACAATGTCCGCGCCCACCCAGCCGCTACTCTCAACACCAACGGAACCGTGGGTCGCGGCTCGGCAGCGGTCGATCTGAACACGGTGCCGACAGTGGCGCTCGACCGGGTCGAGGTTCTGCGTGATGGTGCATCGGCGCAATATGGTTCGGACGCGATCGCAGGTGTGATCAACCTCCGCCTGCGCCAGGCTCGCTCGGGCGGCGGCCTGTCGGTCACGCACGGCTTCCACGAAACGGAAGTGAACACGGCGCGGGACAGCCGCCATGTCAGCGGTGAACCGGTCACGACCGTCCAGGCTTGGCAGGGGCTCGGCTTCGGTTCGGACGGCTACCTGACGCTGTCCGGCGAATATGTGACCCGCAGCGCTACCAACCGTTCGGACGCTCCGGCCGCGAATGCCATCCGGCCCTCGTCAGGCCCGGCGCTGCGTGGCCGCTACGGCGATCCGAAGGTGAAGCAGCTCACCGGCTTCGCCAACGTCGGGATCGGCATCGCACCCGATTGGCAGCTCTACGGCTGGCTTGGCTATCAGCGGCGGCACACCACCAGCGCGGCCTTCCCGCGCCCATCGGGCAGCGCCGCCACGGCGGCGTTCGCGGCGCTGGCTGGTTATCCGAACGGCTTCATACCGCTGATCGACAGCGTGTCCCGCGATCTTAACAGTGCGATCGGCGTCAAGGGCACGATCGGGGATGGTTGGAACGTCGATCTTACCGCCAGCTATGGCCGCAACAAGGTCAGCTTCCGGACTGAGAACAGCGCCAACTATGCCTTCGGCAGCGCTTCGCCGCGTGACTTCTACGATGGTGCCTTGGTCTATGACCAGCTGGTCGGCGGGCTCGATGTGTCCAAGAGCTTCGACTTCTTGGGATCGTTGAACCTTGCATTCGGCGTTGAAGGTCGCCGCGAAGGCTACAAGATCATCGCCGGCGAACTTGCGTCTTACGGCTACCCGCTGACCGGTGCAGTCCCCGGTGCGGCGCCCGGGGCGCAGGGCTTCGGCGGTTTCTCGCCGCTCAACGAGGTCAACGAAAATCGCCAGAATGGCGCCGCTTACGTTGATGCGGAACTGCAGGCGAGCGACAAGCTGCTAATAGCGGCGGCCGTGCGCGGCGAGACCTACTCGGACTTCGGCGAGGTTGCGACCGGCAAGCTGTCGGCTCGCTACGACTTAACCCGCGCCTTCGCCTTGCGTGGCACGGTTTCCACGGGGTTCCGTGCACCGTCGCTGCAGCAGCAGCATTTCACCTCCATCGCTTCGGTTATCACCAACGGATCTCCGGTCCTGACCGGGACTTTCCCGTCGACCGCGCCGGTTGCCGCAGCGCTCGGCGGCCTTACTTTGGAGCCCGAGAAGTCGACCAACTATTCGGCGGGTGCGGTGCTTCGGCTCGGCGCTTTCGACCTTACCGTCGACGGATATTACATCCGCCTGCGCGATCAGCTTGCCTTGTCCGAGAACATCCAGGGATCGTTCAGCCCGGCGGTGGCTGGCCTGCTTGCGCCTTATAACGTCAGTGCTGCCCGCTTCTTCATCAACGGCGTGCGCTCCAATACGCGCGGCATCGACGTGGTGGCTCACTATCGGGCTCGAACGGACGGTGCAGGCACGTTCGACTTCACGCTGGCCGGAAACGTCAACAAGACGGAGGTGACTCGCATCCCCACCACGACCTCCGTTCTCGATCCCGCGCCCACCCTGCTGGCGCGCAGCCGTGTGCTGACGCTGGAGCAGGGCACGCCAGGACAGAAGGTAACGGGAACCGTCGACTGGTCGCGCGGCCCACTCGGGGCGACCGCGCGCGTGACCTACTATGGCAACGTCAACCAACCGGGCACGACGGCGGCATCGGACGTTTTCACCGGCCGTCACGCCATCACCGATCTCGAATTCCGTTACGGCGAGAAGCGCGGGCTGCAATTTGCCGTCGGCGTACAGAACCTGTTCGATGTCTACCCGGACAAGATGCCGGCGGCAGTGAACGGGCCAAGCGGCGTGCTCGGCTTCCCGTACTATTCACCGTTCGGCTTCAACGGCCGCTACCTCTATGCCCGAGCAGGCCTAAACTGGTAACACGATGTAGTGGATGGTCACCTCGGCTCATCACAACATGACATGCGTCGGCAGGGCATCGCCTGAGAGCTCAACCGAGCATGACCCGCTATCACGCTTGAGCGAACTGTCTGCTCTTCTTGATAAAGGCTGTGAGGCCAGCGACCTTAGTCGCAAGCACCTTACCTAGGGTGCTCAAGCGTTCGGGACGGGCTCGCGCAGGGATTAAGCTGACTTCCCTCTCCGCATGAACGAACAGTTCAGTGCTCAGTCCGCCTCTTCCATCCAGTAGAAGCGAGATCGCGTCTTGTCGTACAATAGGCGATCCGCGTGCCCGCACTCGAAGCATGAGCCGATCGTCAGCCCGCCTTCCTCATACTTGATCCAAGCCAGCCCCCGCCATGTCGGGAAAGGCTTGAGGAAGACGACATTTGGCTGTGGCTGAGCCCGATCGGTTATCAGGACGAAGTTGCCGACAGTGCCGTCGCAACCTTCATAACTGCCCACCACGGCGTCTAGCTCCGCACCACCCGTGAATGGACCCGATACCTTGAACAGGGAGGAATGAGCCTCACGCATGGTGATGTCGATTTCCGCCTGCACTCGTCGCGATGCGGAGACAAAGGATGCAGCTGAGAAGGCGTTCGCGTAACACCAAGCTCCGGTGCTTAGCTTTTCATTCAATCGCTTGAGGGCAACGCCAGAGACCTGATTGCCCATCGGTCGGATTACGGCTCCTTGCGCCCACCAGGCAAGGCCAAGGCCGCTCCTGTCCACCTTATCCTCTACGAAAACGAAGGGGGCGCTTAGAGGCCCAGCTGCGATCGAGGCTGGAGCGCTGATTGCGACAGGAGCAACGCACAGCAAATGGATCGGGCGAAGCGAAGGCGGTCTCACGTAGACCTCGTCTAGTCTGAAGAACCAGAAGTTGCTCTTGAACGGCCGCATGGTCAACGGCGACCGACGCGGCTTAACAGCTTCGTTGGGATATTGGCTGTCAGGTTAACGTTGATAAAACCCCCAAAGCTCGACGCAGTGCTCGATACTGCTCAGGAGAGGTGTCCTCCAGAGTTTCCTCTCGCGTTGCCGGCAGATCATCATAGCCAATCGGTTCCGAGAATTGGCTCTCGGTGAGATCAAGGCGGCCGCCATGAACCTCATTGTAGAAGTGCCAACTTGAAGCCACGCGTGTCTTGAGGATGCGCCCACCGAGTAAATCCTGAACAACCAACGCAGTGACGCTGCATTGACCGGATGCTGGGCTCTCGCTGGTCCATTTGCTGGCCGTGCGAGACGACCAGGCGGTCCTCAGTCGATCTTCCAACTCTCTGTATCGTTGCACCATCAAATCTGAGCCACATCTTGGTGAGATCACGGCAACTAATCCGACCTGCTCTGGTCTTGAAGTCGCTTCTCCATCTCGAAGCGTTCGAGGTTCTCGGAACCTAACGCCACCACCTCCCTGTGCCTGACTGAGAAACCCACGGCATCGAACGCAGGTTGCGCGGCCAGGCTCGCGTGAACCCATAATAGGTCTACGCCCTTCGCGCGGGCCCGCCCTTCGATCCGTTTAAACAACTCACGGAAGAGCCCGCAGCCTCGTGCAAATGGCCGGATGTAAGCGAAATCGATGTACCCGGCGCTCGCGAGGCTCATGAAACCTACCGGCCTATGGTCCTGCTCAGCGAGGACGATGTCTTGGTCCCTCAGCCGTTCACGCCACGAGTGTCCTTCGCGGCGCGCCGGGACCCACGCTGATCGCTGTGCTTCGGTGTATTTGCTTGGGCCATTCCGAACGGCATCGAACAGGATGTCGGCGAGGATCGGATCATCCCTTGGCACTGCCCATCGAAACGTATGTTCCATATCAGATCTGACCTATGCATGGCACCGCATGCTTCATCGATGAAGCCGCAGTAACCTTATCTTGTCGGGCGGGCACAAGCATCGAGCCAGACATCACGCAAGCCCAAGGGCTTACATCTGCCGCTCCGAATTCTCAGTCCTCTGCGCATCGTGGACCTGACTTGAACATGCACACCAGCCCGGCGTTGAGCTTCCGATAACGAGGAGACCGTGCCCGTGGGTGGAATCAACAGCAGCGAGAGCAGCCAAGGGAAGCAATCAAAAGGCGTTGCGGAAAGTGAAACTCGGCCCCAGCAGGGCGGCGAAGGCGGGACGACCCGCTTCGGGATGGAAGACGGCGACAACACAGACATTCCGGTACCCGGCGGACCATCTTCGGACGAGTATCCCGATGCCTCTGAGTGATAGCGTATCGCCATTGAGTGATCGGCGGGTCACGCCACTTGCTTCTGCAGAGAAAAGGTCGGGGACACCAAGGTCTGACCGAGCCGTTCGATGCGCCACATAAGCGTGAGAGGGTGCTGTCATGAGCTTCGCAGAAATCGAGAAACCGGCGCCGTGTCACTCGGCCCTGTTGATCATAGACATGATCAACGACTTAGAGTTTGCTGATGGACCTGCGATGTTTCCTCATGCCGAGGCGGCCAGCAAATCGATCCTTGCGCTGAGTGAGGCAGCTCGGCGCTCGAGCGTTCCCATTGTCTACGTCAACGACAATTATGGACAATGGCACTCAGAGCAATCTTTGATCGTGCAGCATTGTGCGCGAGAAGGAGTCCGAGGCCGTGATCTGGTTGAGCGACTCAGACCTGAGAAGGACGACTACTTCGTCATCAAGCCGCAATTTTCTGGCTTCTACTCGACCAACCTGCCGGTGCTCCTCCCCAAGCTGGGGGCTCAGCGTCTGATCCTCACGGGCGTGTCTGCTGACATCTGTGTTTTGTTCACCGCAGCGGACGCTCATATGCGCGAGTATGACCTATGGGTTCCGCGTGATTGCGTCGCCAGCTCCGACCCGCAACGAACTGACTGGGCGTTAGAGATCATGAGGAACAGCATGAAAGCTGAGACGAAGCCGACGAATGAGCTTCGCCTCGGCGAATGGTTAGCCTTGGACGATGCGGCATGAGCCTCAAGAGACGAATTCTCGAGCTAAGCCGACAGGTACAGATAGGTGAGCTGTCGCCTTTCTTCTCTCAGACGCTCGACTGGGCTATCGCAAGCGGGCACTTCCAAGATGAGGACAAGTTAGGGGAGATCAACGACTTCATCATTTCGCGTACCAGCCTCTACCGTGAAGTGAGCGGACGCCAAGTGGTTGTACTTGGAATGAGTGGAGGCGTCGATTCAGCTCTATGTGCCGCAATTTTTTCGACTGCGGGCTATCACGTTGTAGGCGTTACCATGCCAATCCATCAGGATCCTGCCGAGACCCAACGGGGAATCGAAGCTTGCCAGGCGCTAGGCATCGAGCATCGACACATTGACCTGTCTGACCAGTACAGCTCTGTCGTTGCATCGCAGTCGACGCTGGATGGCGGATTGAGCGGAGGTGATGATCGTCAGGTCAGAATACGCCTTGGTAACATCCGCGCACGATTACGAATGCTCACGTTGTACAACTTAGCGAGTGCCCGAGACGCCATCGTTGCATCCACTGACAATCTGTCGGAGCTTGGTGCCGGTTTTTGGACTCTGCATGGAGACGTGGGGGACTTCAGCCCTATTCAAGCGCTGCTGAAATCATGGGAGGTCCCATCGTTAGCGCGGCTCAACGGCGTTCCTGAAAGCACAGTTCGGGCCACTCCCACTGACGGATTGGGAATCGCCGCCGGAGATGAGGCGCAGCTTGGTTGCTCATACCTCGAGTGGGATCTGATGATGCTTGCGGTAGCTAGTGAGGTCCACATTCCTGCTGAAGAGCAGAGAGTACGGTCTGCGGTTATGGGACGGATGAAAGCAACTTGGTTCAAGCGGCGGAATCCCTTGAAGGTGCCCCATCCGCTCGAGGACCGCTACGCCATGCTGGATGCGATCGATCGCAGGCACTTCGTTCCTAGTGCATTTCAGTGAAGGTGCCTTCAGCTTTCCCGCGCGATGGTCCTCGAAGAAGTTGATCATAGCTCTGAAAGCTCCCGGGGAACGATGCTGAGAAAAGGGGCGGAAGTTCTCTGATAGCAAGCAGCCAAGGTTGCGCCTCTGAACGTCGGGCTCGACTGAAGATGCCCGACAGCACCGCATATCATCAGGAGCGCTATCGTTGAGCGCAGCCGGGCCGAGCAAGCCTCTGCTCCGGGGATCGCGCTCATCCACGAACGTCTCGCCGACTGGCTGACAGCTTGTTGCAAGCGAGCACAAAGGCGCAAGTTGAAGCCCGTGATCTAGCCGGGTGAAAAGAGTGCCAAATCTAAGTGCAGCCGGAGCCTCGTTGAGTAAGCAGCGCGTTGTGCGAGCATGGCAAGTCGCATCGAGAAGCTTACCACCGTTCACGAAGGCTGGCTCAGGCTGCGCATGGCAACCATTCGCCTGGACGATGGTACAGCTGCCGAGCGGGAGATCGTTGACCATCCGAGCGGCGCAACGGTTTTGCTCTACAATCCAGAAAGACGGACGGCGTTGCTGATTACGGAACTTCGCCCCCCAGTCGAATGGGTGAAAGAGCCTCGCATGTTGGAGGCGGTTGCCGGCAAGTTGGACGAGTCCGATCCGGAGGGTTGCGCGAGGCGGGAGGCCGAGGAAGAGGCGGGCGTGCGCATTGGCGAGATGGAGCATGTCGCCAGGCTCTGGATGACTCCCGCAAGCTCCACAGAACGAGTGGACTACTACCTGGCAAGCTACTCCGAGGCTGACCGGGTCAGCCAGGGTGGAGGCGCAGAGAGCGAGCATGAGAACATCCGCGTGCGTGAAGTAGCGCTCGCCAAACTTCTGCACATGGCTGAAGCAGGAGAGATCAGGGACGCCAAGACTTTCTTGCTCCTGCAAGCATTGCAGCTGCGCAGACCAGACTTGTTCATACCGTAGATCGAACGCGGAGGGCCTACGCTGCGGCGAATTGCCTTCGAGTGGAACCTCGAACCTCGAGCCTTAGTTCGCGTAATACCCAGATGGAGCAAAGCGTGAGCCAGTCCGACCCGCAGCCGCCTTTCACGGCCCAACCACAATCCCAGCCTGGTTTAACCGATCTTATGGACCCCAGACCGGACCATGGCGAGCGGGGGTACAAGGGCTACGGCAGATTGAAGGACAAGAAGGCGGTCATAACCGGAGGCGACAGCGGCATTGGGCGAGCTGTCGCCATCGCGTTCGCGCGGGAGGGTGCCGACGTACTGATAAGCTATCTTCCGGAAGAGGAAGAGGACGCTCAGCAGGTTCGGAGCGAGGTGGAAGCGGCTGGGCGAACGGCGCTGCTAGCACCGGGTGACATCTCGAGCGCCGACCATTGCCGCTCGGTAATCGCCAAGGCTGTAGAAGAGTTTGGCAGGGTCGACATCCTCGTCAACAATGCCGCCTACCAGAACACCTTCAACTCAATCGACGAGCTGAGCGACGAGGAGTGGGAGCATACGTTCGCGGTGAACATCCACGCGATGTTCTACCTCACAAAGGCCGCCGTGCCGCATATGAAGCCCGGCTCTGCCATCATCAACACGACTTCTGTTCAGGCCGACGATCCGAGCCAGGAACTGCTTGCCTATGCCAGCACCAAGGGGGCGATCCAGAACTTCACCGGCGGGCTTGCCCAGATGCTTGCCGAGAAGGGCATCAGAGCGAATTGCGTTGCGCCGGGGCCGATCTGGACGCCACTCATTCCGGCGACCATGCCCGAAGAGAAGGTTAAGAGCTTCGGCGAGCAGGTGCCCATGAAGCGGCCTGGCCAGCCGCGCGAATTAGCACCCGTCTACGTCCTTCTTGCCTCGGATGAGGCCAGCTACATTTCCGGCGCGACCATCGCAGTCACCGGAGGCAAACCGATCATCTAAGGATCAGTACCGTGGGCCGCCATCGCTTCTGCCCGACCAACGATCGCGACGGCTTCATCGAGGAGCTAGCGCAGGAGCTATGGGAGGAGCGGGAAGCCGAAGGCCAGGGGAGCTGGTAGGGGGGCGATGCCGAAGTGCGACAACGTTATCTGAACCTTGCCGCCGACACTTTGCGCTATCTGGAGCATGGGCACGGCTAAGCCCGGGCCCTCTCAGGGTGCAGTTTCCAGCTGCGTGAAGGTCACCGGCATGACCGCGATGCTTGCGAATGTGCCGTCCTCGGTCTTCTCAATGACCGTGAGCTGCTGCCCGTTCTCGTCGCCGATCGGCAGCACCATGCGTCCACCGGCTTTCAGCTGATCCAGCAATGCTTGCGGGGGCTCCGTGGCGGCAGCGGTGACGAGGATCGCGTCATATGGTTGATGCTCCGCCCAGCCCCGCGAACCGTCGCCTACTCGCACCTCAACGTGAAGGCCGAGAGCCTGCAGCCGCGCCTTAGCCGCCTCGGCAAACTCCTCGACAATTTCGACGCTCCACACCTCGGCACCGATTTCAGTCATCACGGCGGCCTGATAGCCGAGGCCTGTCCCGACCTCGAGTACCCGCGCGCCCGGAGCAAGGTTCATCAGTTCGATCATGACCGCACCCATGAAGGGCTGCGACACTGTCTTGTCGAAGCCGATGGGCAAGGGTGTGTCCTGGTAGGCCATGGCCATGAGCTGTGGCGCCACGAACAGGTGGCGCGGCACATCCATAAGCGCGCGCCGAAGGCTGGAGGTCGGGGCATCCCTGCCAATCTCCTCGGCGGCCAAGTCGAAATGCATGTCGACGATCTCGACCATGTGACGCCGGAAGATGGCGAGATGCTGCTCGGTCAGCGGCTTCATGTCTGATGACTCTCCAAAGCGGCTGAGTCTTTCAGCGGCCTTACCTTTGCAATGCTTGATGGTGACGGCAGGTTGCGCATGCGGCCTCCGCTTCCGCTTGCCTGCCGAATGGCGGCACAACAAGACGGGCTTGTTGAAGAAGCTTGCCGTAGCGGGAGTGATTGGCGGTGCAGCAACTGCACTTGTGCTGGTTCGAAGGAGCAGCAGCAAGCGCGAGCCTTCAGACGGCTAAGTTCACGCGCAGGTCTTGCTTGCGTAAGAGGGAGTGCTCCGACGGGCGGCCGCTTCGCTCCTATTGGGCTGTCGGAACCGGAACTGGTGAGATGGACGCTTGTTGGCAGCCTTATTCAGGGAGACTCCTCATGCGCCTTCTTCTAGTTCTTGCCGCCAGCACTGCTTTGGCCGCCTGCAACACCACCACAAACGACAACATGGCTCCGCCTGCAGACGCTGCTGCGGCAGCAGTCGATCCAAACAGCCCGCTTTTCCACCCCACGTACATGGCCACCTCGGCGAGCAGTGATCAGTTCGAGATCCAGTCGAGCCAGCTGGCGCTTCAGGCCTCGCAGTCGCCGGCGGTGCGTAGCTTTGCCAACCTCATGATCGCTCACCACCAGGCGACCACGCAGAACCTGGTAGCGGCCGCTCAAGGCGCCGGATTGACACCGCCGCCGCCCACCTTGCTGCCGATGCACCAGCAGATGTTGGATCAACTGCGTGCGGCGGGCACGGGTACGAACTTCGATGCCGCCTACAAGCAGGCGCAGATCACGTCACACCAGGCGGCACTTGAGCTGCAGACCAACTACGCCAATGGTGGCGACGTGCCCGCACTGCGGCAGGTCGCGGCGGCAACCGCACCAGTCGTGCAGCAGCATCTCGGGGCCGCTCAGAACCTCAACACCGCACCGATGAACATGGAGCAGCCGGCCTCGCCAAGCAGTGCTTCGCGCACAGGCGAGCGAGGGTGAAAACGCAGTAGAGCCGCTCTACGATCATCAGCGCCACGGACTCACGACTCAGCGGCATTGGCTGAGTGCGTGGTGCGATGATCCTAGCAGATGCCGCCGTCTACTTGCGAGGAGGAAGCAGCATGGTCACGGAACGCTCCAAGCGGGTGATCACCGCTGCCGCTGTGACTGGAGTAGGCCTCAGCGGCTTCTTCGACGGCATCCTGCTTCATCAGGTGCTGCAATGGCACCACTTGTTAAGCCTCGTGCCCGGCGAGACTTGGCGCAGCATCGAGAACCAGATCCTCGCTGACGGTCTGTTCCATGTGCTGATGTATGGCGTCACTGCCATAGGCTTGCTCCTTCTTTGGCGCGCGCGGCAAGACCTCAGCAAGGACGGAGCCGGAGCGAGGCATGTAGGAAGCGGCTTCCTACTTGGCTTCGGGATCTGGAACATCATCGATGTCGGGTTCTTCCACTGGATCCTCGGCATTCATCGCATTCGCGTCGATGTGCCCGAACCGCTTATCTACGACGTCGGTTGGGTCGCCCTACTGGGACTCGTCCCATTATTGATAGCGTGGCTGCTTCTTAGAAGCGGCCAGGGCGGGCCTGATGGACGGAAAGCGGCCGCCATGCTTGGTCTTGCGGCTTTGACGGCAGCTCCGATTGCGAGCTTGCCGCCGCCCGGCAGCAGTACCGCGTTAGTCCTGTTTGCGCCTGAAATGGGCTCCGCTTCAGCCTTCGCCGCAGCGCACCAGGCCGGAACGCCGGTGCTTTGGATGAACCCAAGTGGGACAATCGCAGCAGTCGATCTTGCGAGCCCAAACGAGCGCGGAGCCCTTTACCTCGGCGGCGCGCGACTGGTGACCCGCTCACCCGCTCTCGCCGGTTGCCTGGCAGCGCTACGATCATAAGCCATCGGCATACTATGACCCGCGTGCATACCTCGGAACTAGCACCTGTCTGCGCGTTTAGACCAGATGACCGACCAACCAAGTAAGGCACTTAAGCAAAGCGAAGGGTTCATGCTGGGATCGAGGCGTGACTCGGTCGCCCCACAGTCCCGGTCTTTGTTGTCAGTACTTGAAACCGGTGTCTATCGGGGTCCGCACTACTATAGTCATACACCCTTCGTCCGGATCATGCTGGACCTCGGACACCTCGAGGAGTGGCCGACGAACAAGCTTCAGGGCTTCACCGAGCGCCTCTTGAACGCGTTGCCGGGACTTCACCGGCATGGCTGTTCCTACAAAGAGCGTGGTGGCTTCGTGCGCCGGCTTAACGATGGCACCTGGCTCGGCCATGTTGTAGAACACGTCGCCCTCGAACTGCAGACCCTGTCAGGTCACCGAGCCACCCGGGGAAAGACGCGCGGGGTTAAAGGCCGGCCTGCGACCTACAACGTCATGTATGCCTATCGCGATGAGCAGGTGGCACTCGCAGCGGGACGAATTGCACTCGAGCTCGTCAACAGCCTGCTTCCTGAGGATCTCGCAGGTGTTCGGGACCTCGATCGGATCTTCGCGTTCATAACGCCTTTCGCCTTTCACGAACGAATGGCCGAGTTGAAGGACTTGGTTAGCCGACGCTCGCTCGGGCCGACTACCCAGTCACTGGTTGATGAAGCAACGCGGCGAGGCATACCCGTCATCCGCCTCAATGACGGCAGCCTGATTCAACTCGGCACGGGTCGCCACCAGGAGCGCATCCGAGCAAGCATCACTGGTCGAACCTCGCTGGTCGCGGTTGAGGCAGCCGGGGACAAGGATCTTACCAAGCAGTTGCTTGCCAACAGCGGCTTGCCTGTGCCCCGGGGCGTAGTGGTGAGAACCGGTGAGCAGGCTGTGCAAGCTGCCAAGAGCCTGCCGTATCCCCTGGTCACCAAGCCGCTAGATGGCAATCACGGGCGAGGGGTAACGATCGACATAAGGGATGAAGCACAGCTTAGGTTCGGGTTCGCTGAGGCTCAAAGCCAGGCAAAGGGCCGAAGTGTCGTCATTGAGCAAGCCTTGAAGGGCAACGATCACCGCATCCTGGTGGTGAACGGAGAGGTGATTGCTGTCGCCGAGCGAGTGCCCGCCAAGGTGGTCGGCGACGGGCGCAGCACCATCGCGGAACTCGTAGATCTGGTGAACCAGGATCCGCGGCGGGGCGTGGGTCATGAAAGAGTAATGACCCGTATCAAGATCGACGCTCTGGTTCTCGAGTACCTCAATCGCCGAGGCCTCACGACTGAAAGCATCCCGTCGGAAGGCGAAATCGTGTACTTGAGAGCCACTGCCAATCTTTCCACGGGTGGCACGGCAATCGACCGCACTAATCGTATCCACCCGGACAACGCCGAGATCGCGCGTCGGGCTGCGCTCGTAATTGGCTTAGATATCGCCGGCATCGACTTCGTTGCTGAGGACATCAGCCGGTCGATTCATGAGACCGGGGGCGGCATCATCGAAGTGAATGCAGCACCTGGTTTCAGAATGCACTTGGAGCCGAGCGAAGGTGCGGCGCGAGACGTTGCACGCCCCGTCATCAAGATGCTGTTTCCGGATGGGGCCAAGTCTGCTGTTCCAATCCTTGCGATCACCGGAACTAACGGCAAGTCGACAACGGGCAGGATGGTGAAGCAGATACTTCGCTTTACCGGTTGCTCAGTTGGCCTCACGTCAACCAGCGGCGTTTACGTCAACGACGTGCTGGTGTTTGCTGGAGACGCGACCGGACCGCGCAGCGCGCGCATGGTGTTACGAGATCCAACGGTGGACGTGGCGGTGCTGGAGACCGCGCGCGGAGGGATCCTCCGCGAAGGCCTTGGCTTTCAAGACTCGGAGGTCGGTGCGGTCCTCAATATCAGTGCCGATCACCTCGGGTTGAAGGGCATCGAAACCGTCGAGGATCTCGCAAACGTCAAATCGTTGGTGGTTGAGACGGTTCGAAGGGGGGGAACGTCGGTCCTGAATGCCGACGATCCCCTGACCCGCAAGATGGCCAGGCGTTCGGGCGGACAGATCGCATGGTTCTCGATGAACGGCGGCGACGACATGGCAGACTGGCTGCGCGAGCACATCGAAGACGGTGGTCTGGCGGTAGTACGAGAACCTGGTGAGGACGGAGGCCAACTCGTGCTTCACCATGGCGCCCAGCGGGAGGTGGTAATTGCGGCCGGAAATATCCCGGCTACCCTGCATGGCTTGGCCGAGTTCAACATCGCCAACGCGCTTGCGGCAACTGCCATCACATATGCACACGGTGTTCCGCTGCTCACCATTCGGTCGGGGCTCGGCATGTTCCAATCGACCTACGAACAGAACCCCGGCCGCCTAAACGTCCATGATGAGCACGGCTTCAGAGTGATCATGGACTATGCTCACAACGTGGCGGGCCTAACTGCCCTCGGCCGAGTTGTTGGCGGACTGCGCCATCGTTATCGCCGAACTATCGGAGTGTTCTCCGTCCCCGGCGATCGGCGAGACTCCGACATCCTTGAGCTTGGGCGTCTTTCCGCTGAAATCTTCGATGTTCTGTTCTTCCGTGAGGATCCTGCCACTCGCGGTCGCCCTCGCGGCGAAGTCATGGCTCTGCTCAGGCAGGGCGCACTCGCGGCAGGTAAAGAGCAGCAGTCAATTACCTCGATAGCGGGCGAGTTAGAGGCTCTACGGGCCGGCCTAGAGGAAGCTCGCAATGGCGACTTGCTGGTGGTCACTCCGAGCGACATCGAGGGCTCTTGGCAGCTCATCCAAGACTTCCGACCGGCCGACCCCGATGCATCCATTGTCAATCCAAGTGGTTCCGGAGTGTCTGCGTAAGCGGCATGTCGCTTTTCCGGCATGCGAGCCGCTCTGTTGCTGACAACGCTGGTTAAGGATGAAGAACGGTATGACCGAAGGGGGAAGCCTCATCATAATCGGGGGACATGAGGATCGAGATCCCAAAGGCGAACGCAAAATCCTGCGGGAAGTTGCGCGACGACTTGCCGGTGGGAAGTTAGTGTTGGCAACGGTCGCAAGCCATCAGCCGGAAGGATACTTTGAGGAATATCAGGAAGCCCTCGCTGATATTCATAGCGGCGAGCTGGTCGAGCTTTATGTTGAGGACCGCAGCGAAGCCATCGATGGAGCAGCGCTGGATGTTCTCGACGATGCGGCAGGCATCTTCTTCTCCGGAGGCGACCAGCTGAGGATTACCAGCCAGATTGGCGACACCTCAGTCGAACGCAAAATTAGAGAACTCTACGACCGAGGAGGGCTTATCGCTGGCACGTCGGCCGGTGCCTCAGCCATGAGCGAAACAATGTTGGTGAAGGGCACTAGCTCGGAAACGCATAGAGTCGGAGACCTGCACATGGCACCAGGCCTGGGCCTTGTTCCTGACGTGATCATCGACCAGCACTTTGCGGAGCGCGGGCGCTTTGGGCGCCTGCTCGGCGCGGTAGCGCAAAATCCGCGTGTGCTCGGCCTTGGCATCGATGAGGATACGGCCGCAATCGTCGAGGGCGAAAGGGTCCGCGTGATTGGCAGTGGCGGAGTTTATGTGGTCGACGCTCACGACGTGACTTACAGCAATGTCGCAGAGGCCCGATCGGAGCAAACCCTCTCAATCCAGGACGTGAGAGTGCACGTCCTGAGCGAGGGTGACGAATTCGCGCTCAAGGATCGGAGACCGTCCAGCCGCTCCGAAGCCTAACCTCTCCTCAACGGTGAGGTGATCGGAAGAGCTTGCACGGGGCGGTTAGCGCCCTTCATCTTTCTTGAGGTAGATCTCGGCCTCGTGCATCTCACTGGTAATCAGCGCGACGGCGAACATAGGACTGTTGTGGGCCCAGCCGATCTGCCCATCCTTGCGTATCCCAATGGCGCCTCCAATGCGCCGCACTGGAAAAGGCCGGGTTTTCCCCGTTTCTGTGCTGAAGGCGTGTGTTGACATCGCAGGGGTCGCAAGTTCAATCCTTGCCACGCCCACCATTTTTCTAAAGATCATCAGCGATCGATCTGTCGAGCAAGTCGGCGGGCCTAACTTGGTCCTCCGACTGCCCTAAAGGCCAATGACCTTCGCTCCTGATGCAAGGTTGTGGTGACTCGGCCGCGATTGCCGCTCGGCACAGCATAGTGAAGCTCGCTGCCTCCGTCAGAAATCAACCGAGGCTGACATCCTGAACGTGCGGGGTTGGCCCTGCAGGAGGGACGCGCCAAAGGTTTCGAACGCCGAGGCCCAGTAGCGGCGGTTGGCGACATTATTGACGCCAGCCCGAAGCGTCAGCGGACGTTCGCCGACTAGCGCTACGTAGCGCGCGCCGAGGTCGAAGCGTGACCAGCCACCGATCTCGAGCTTGTTGTCCGCGTCGACCGGCTGTTCGCCTGTCGCAACCACGCGCCCGGTCAGCGTCAAGCCGCGCACCGCCGGCACGTCCCATTCCAGATTGGCATTGGCCAGCAGCTTGGGAACGCCCGGCACGTCGTTGCCGTCCTGCAATTCGCTGGGTGTGTCGCGAAGCTCGGCGTCGATCCACGATCCGCCGGCGACCAGGCGAAGTCCGCGGGCGATTTCGCCATCCAGCGTCAGCTCGATCCCCTGGTTGCGCTGATCGCCGAACAGCCCGAAGCGGAACCGTCCCGGCGTGTTCGCGTCGGCGATCGCGAAGCCGGTCGGGCGGGATATGCGGAACGCCGCGATGCTGGCGTTCACCCGGCCGAAGCTCGTCTTGGCGCCCACCTCATATTGCACCGACTTCACCGGCGCGAAGATTTCGCCCGAATTGATGATGGTAGGATCGATCGGCGCGGCGGGTCCCTGCTGCAATCCTTCGATGCGGTTGGCAAACAGCGACAGGCCGGCGCGCGGCTTGACCACCAAGCCAATGACCGGCGTGACCGCGCTTTCGTCATACTGGTTCCGGCGCGAACCGCCGTCGTAATAATCATAGCCCGTCACCTTGATCCGCTGGTGACGAAGCCCCGCCGTCAGGAGGATGCGGTCACCGGCAAAGCCGATCGTGTCCGACACGAACAGGCTGGTCAGGCGCGAGCGGCTGATTGGATAGGGATCGTCAAGATCGCCGCCGACGAAGCCGGTGCCCGGAAGCGCGACCACGGGCGTATCGTACAGGTTGGTGGCGTAACCGGCGAGGAAGTCGAAGGCGTTGCGGTTGACTTGCCGGATGTGGCTCACCCCGGCGTTCACCTCATGGGTCGTGCCCGCGAGCGCAATCTTGGCGCGCACACCGGCTTGCCCCGCTTCATTATTGTCCGTGCGCGGCACGAGGGTTCCCGACCCGGTCGCCGTGCCATCGGCGGCGTTGACCGTGATTCCGCCATAGATGCCATCTTCCGATCCGTCGCGGGCGCCGGCCTGCGCATAGAGCAAGACATTCTCCGTCACGTCCCATTCGGCGCGGGCAAGGCCGAACAGATCCTCGAGCTCGGAGTACGTCCATGGCTGGGCGTAATTGGCGTCGGCATCGGGCACCCGTGGGATGAAGCCCGTCACGGTGACCTTGGGACGAAGCTGCTCGACCCGGATCTTCTGATGGGCAAGATCGAGCGACAGCCGGACATCGGTTCCGCGGTAGTCGAGGCCCGCGCCAAGCAGGGTCACCCGCCGGTTCTCGTCGTCGATCGCGACCTCGCCGCGGCGGTGCGCGCCATTCAGGCGAAGGCCCCATTGCTCTCCGCCAAAGCGCCGCGCGACGTCGAAGCTAACACCGATATGGGCATCGGACAGGTAACTGGCGGTGACCCGCGTCAGGTCGCGCCTAGCCCGCTTGGGCACCAGGTTGATGCTTCCGCCGATCCCCGATCCGCCCGGCGCCGCCCCGTTCAGGAAGGCTGTCGCGCCGTTCAGCACTTGCACGCTGTCGTAAAGCTCCGGCGCAACCAGCTGGCGTGGGGTAATGCCGTACAGGCCGTCGAGCGCCACGTCGTCGCCGAACAGGGTGAAGCCGCGGATCACGAACTGTTCGGAGGCATTGCCGAAGCCGTAGCTGGTGCGGATCGTAGGATCGTTTTCCAGCACCTGGCCAAGGCTCTGCGGCTGCTGGTTGTAGATCAGCGCGTCCGAATAGCTGCGGATGCTGAACGGCACGTCCTCGGCCGGCTTGTCGCCGAGGATCCCCACCTGTCCGGCGCGGCGGACGTCGGTCTGGTTGTTGCGCTGCGCAGTGACGACGATGTCGTCGCCCGCGGCTGCCTGAGCAAAGGCGGGAGCGGGAAAGGCGGCACAAGCAAGCAGCAGCAGGCGGAGATTCACTTGGATGGGTCCTTCGGTGGAGAGTTGCGGGCCACGGCCCAGATGACGGAAGCGAGAGGGACGCAGAGCGCGGCCCAGGAGAGCTGGTCGCGCCAGCCCTCACCGGTGAGCGCCAGGACGAGCCCAACAAGGCTGAGCAGCGCCAGCAGGGCTGGAATAGCGAAGGTCGAGCGGATCATTCGGCCGGGCTCGGATGCGGCTCAAGCTGCCCGCCGCTGGTCACTTCGGTAAGGCGGTGCGACAGGCTGGTGTGCCGGCGTCCAAGCCACAGATAGACGCCCGAGCCGAGCACCACGATCGTGAACAGGGTCAGCGCCGCCCACAGAAGCTTGAGCGGCAGGCCGCCATAATCGCCGAAATGCAGCGGTTGGCTGATCTGAAGCGCCTTCATGCTAAGCGGCAATGGCCGAACATCGGTCAGCGCGCCGGTTTCCGCATCGATGAGGGCAGGGATCAGCAGCCGCTGGGTAGCCGGCGTGTCGCCCTGGAAGAAGACCGCGTAATGATGGCCGCTGCTGTACGACCCACCGGGAAAGGCGATGAATTGCGGATTGTTGCCAGGCAGCGCTGCGCGAGCCGAGGCCATCGCCTTGTCTAACGAGCCATAGCGCGATGGCGATAGCGCCGCGGCGACTGCTTCCCGGCCCTTCATCTCGGCCAGCGCGCTGTTGCGCCACTGATCGACCAGCGGGGTCGCCAGCGCATTAATGACGCCGGTCACCCCGACGACCGTCATCCAGGCAAAAGCCGTGATGCCAAGGAGATTGTGCCAGTCGAGCCATTTGAGGCGCCGGCTGCGCGTGGTGCGCAGCGTGCCGAAGTCGAGCTTGCGCATGAACGGGGCGTAGAGAACCACGCCGGAAACCAGCGCGGCGACGAACAGCACCCCCATTGCGCCCAGGAACAGCATGCCCGGAAGCCCCAGAAACATGTCGGTGTGCAGCTGGAGGAGGAAGTCCATGAACCCCTCCTCGCCTGGCGGGGCGACCAGGCGTCCGTCCGTGCGGTCGAACAGCAGCAGGGTCATCTCGCTTCCCGGCGCGTCGGGCGTGGGACCAGTGGTGACCGTCAGCAACGGGCTCGCGTTGTCGAAGGCCATATAGAGCGGCACCTCGCCGGGACGTTCGGCCAGCGCGCGGCGAAGCATGGTATCGAGCGGCAGCAGACCCGGCGCATTGGACGAGGAAGCCGGACCGGCAAGCGGTCGCTGTGCTCCGCTCAGCTCCTCCATTTCGTCGTGGAAGATCAGCGGCAGCCCAGTGAGGCACAGCATCAGCAGGAACAGGGTGCAGACGAGGCTCGCCCACTTGTGCACCAGATACCAGGCTCGGATCGCTGACCGCGTCATGCGGCCCGCATAGCCGCTAATGCGAAGCGTTTGCAATGCGCGTGAAGATTGGAGTTGGTTCTTCGACGAGCTGCCTGCCTGTCATCGCTGCCCCAGACCGGGGTTATGACAATCCCTCAGGTGCCATATTTCGATGCTGCCCCTATTGCTCGCAACGATGCTGTGAAGACGATCCTGCACCAAGGACGATGCGCTCATTCGTCGAAACGACGCACGGCAGGTTGCCAAGTGACCTCCACCCGTTAGCCTGCGTCATTCTTCCTGCCCGGCCGCGCCGGGACTGGGGAAACGCATGCTGGAAGAGCTTCGCCCAGGCGTTTGCCGGGACCATGCCCTATTCGAAGTCGATCGGCTTCAACGCCAACACCAACGATCCCGAAAAGATCGACTTCACGAGTTACGTCGTCGCTCACGAAATGGCGCACCAATATTGGGCGCATCAGGTGGTCGGCGCCGACCAGCAGGGCGGCACGCTGACCAGCGAAACGCTGGCACAATATTCGGCGCTGATGGTGATGCGGAAGCTCTATGGGCCCGACCAGATCCGCCGCTTTCTCGAGTATGAGCTCGACAACTATCTGTCCGGTCGCAAGGGCGAAGCCACCGAAGAACTCCCGTTGGTGCGGGTGGAGAACCAGGGGTACATCCACTATCGCAAGGGCGCGGTCATCATGTACCTGCTGCAGGAGCAGTTGGGCTAAGGCCCGCGTCAACGCAGCGCTCCGCCGCTTCGTCGCCGCCCACCGCTTCCAGGGTCCGCCTTACCTGCGCTCGCTCGATCTCATCAGCGAGCTGCGCAAGGAAGCGCGCACCTCGGCTGAGCAGCAGCTGATCACCGACCTGTTCGAGGCGATCACCCTGTACGACCTCAAGGTCAGCGATGCCGTCACCCGCAAAGTCGGTGATCGCTGGCAGACGAACCTTACCGTCATCGCCGGCAAGTTCACGGCCTACGGCAAGGGGCAGGAGCGCGCCGTCGCTTTCGCCGAGCCGATCGAGATTGGCCTGTTCACCGCTCGTCCGGGTCTCGGCGCCTTTTCGAGCAAGAACGTGCTGCTGATGGAGCGGCGACCTATTCAAAGCGGAACGAGTCGCATCGTGCTCACTTCCAGGGTCAAGCCGACCTTTGCTGGCATCGACCCCTACAACTTCCGAATCGATCGCATCAGCGACGACAACGTGAAGGACGTCACCAATCCCGATTGATCAGGCTGGTTGCCGCTGGTCCGATCTGCTTTCGACGTGGGTCATGCATGATCGGAGCATGGGAGAGCCGCGCATGTCTGCAGGCGTGAACGCGACCCCTTCGTCAGCGGGATTGTTCTCGTGCAGGAAGGTCTCAAAGCGCCTCAGGTAAAGGGCGAGATCACCTTCACCCTCTCGGTCGTAGCCCGAGTAAACAAAGGTCACGTTGGCGCTTCTGCCTTTCAGGCTGCGCCGTAAGCGTAGCGCTAGCTTTGCACGAAGCAGGCACCATTGCCGCAAAGTACGGGGGCGCTAAGCCACGATGGTGGTCACGTGAGCGTCAAGTGGACGCGACTGGCGACAGGCTCGAGGTCGATCGGATAGAGGGGGGCGGGGCTGAGGTCCGCAAGCCAGAGTGCGAAGGGTTCGGTACCAAGCTCATCAAGCGCGTACTCTGACTTGAAGGCCGAGGTCGAGTTCGACTTCAAGGCTTGGGGGCTCCGCTTTCACCTGACCGCAACGCTTCCACGGCACCAGAAGCCCGTCAATCTCGGGAAGAGTGTCCACATCACAAGCAGTCTGGCGGGCTGATCGCGGTGTGAGCTCCACTATTCGGAAGCTGGCGCTTGGGCGAGCCGCCGCCGTAGTAGCGCACCCACCTTGACCCCGCGCTCGCTTGAGGCTTTGCAGATCACTTACGATCCTTGCCGCCACGGAGAGCAACCGATGTCCGCAGCCTATATCGTCGACGCCCGCCGCACTGCCGGAGGCAAGCGGGGAGGGGCGCTGCGCGACTGGCACCCAGCCGACCTCGGGGCGGCGGTGCTGAACGCGTTGGTTGACCGCAGCGGGATCGATCCGACGGCGATCGAGGACGTTATCGTCGGCTGCGTCAGTCAGGTTGGCGAACAGAGCTTTCACGTCGGGCGCAACATGGTGATGGCAAGCCGGCTCCCCGACAGCGTGCCCGCCGTCACCATCGACCGACAATGCGGCAGCAGCCAGCAGGCGCTCCACTTCGCGGCCCAGGCAGTGATGAGCGGGACGCAGGACGTGGTGATCGCCGCCGGAATTGAAAGCATGACCCGGGTTCCGATGGGCACGCCGGTCATTCTTCCGATGCAGGCCGGGATCGGGCAGGGGCCATGGTCCAAGGCGATTCTCGATCGCTACGGCGTGACCGAATTCAGCCAGTTCACCGGCGCCGAGATGATCGCCGGGCGGTATGGCATGAGCCGCGAGGAGCTCGACACCTTTGCCCTCGGCAGCCACCGAAAGGCCGAGGGTGCCATTACCGATGACGCCTTTGCGCAAGAGATCGTACCGCTCGACATGATCGATGCAGACGGCAACCGCCAGCTCCACACTCGGGATGAAGGCGTCCGTGCGGGCGCGACGATCGAGGGGCTCGCTGGCCTTAAGACGCTGAAGCCCGATGGCGTGATTACCGCCGGCAACGCCAGCCAGATCTGCGATGGCGCAAGCGGTGCGCTGATCGTCAGTGAACGCGCGCTCAACGAGCATGGCCTGACTCCGCTGGCGCGGATCGACAACCTTACCGTTACCGCCGGCGACCCGGTGATCATGCTGATGGAGCCGATTGCCGCCACTCGCCGCGCGCTGGAGCGAGCGGGCCGCGCGATCTCCGACATCGATCTTTACGAGGTGAACGAAGCATTTGCTCCGGTGCCGCTTGCCTGGCTGCGGGAACTGGACGCCGACGCCGAGCGCCTGAACGTGAACGGCGGCGCAATCGCGCTCGGCCATCCGCTGGGCGCCAGCGGGACCAAGCTGATGGCGACGCTGGTTCATGCCCTCAAAGCGCGCGGCAAGCGCTTCGGCCTGCAAACCATGTGCGAGGGCGGCGGCATCGCCAACGTCACGATTATCGAAAGCCTGAGCTGAACGAAGCGGTCGCGACCGCTACCCGCGTCGCGGCTACCTGCGAGTGACCGTTGTTTGCCGGCGCTGACCAGCCTGAGCCCTGGCAGGCCGCCGGCGATGACTGCTCGGTCCACTGCCGGAGTTCGTCGCGAGCGATAAACGCTCCCTCACTGCGCCATTTCTGACGACCGCCGAACGACTGTTGAGGCAGCACTGATGTAAGTTAAATCGCACAGCGAAACTGCCGATTACCAGCGTGCACAGCGAGGCTCACATGCGATGGAATCGGCCCTGTTCAGACGTCTTGAACTCTTCACCCAGCTGTCGAGCGAAGATCACGCCGCGCTCAGCCGGCTAACGACAAAGATTCGCGTCATCGAACCGCGGCACGACCTCATCAGGGAAGGTGAGCCCCCGACGCACGTCAACCTGGTGCTGCGGGGTTGGGGCGCGCGCTACAAAATGCTGCCGGACGGCAAGCGCTCGCTAGTTGGCTTCTTCATCCCCGGCGACTTTTGCGATCTCAATGCCTATGTCCTCAAGCAGATGGATCACAGCATCAGCGCCATCACGCCGCTGCGTGTCGCGACGATCGAGCCCACTGATCTGCTGCAACTGATGGTCGACAATCCGCGGGTCACGCAGGCGCTGCTTTGGCACGAACTGGTCAGCGCCGCGGTGCAGCGGGAATGGACGCACAATGTCGGCGCACGCCCGGCCTTTCAGCGCTTGGCACATCTGTTCGTTGAAGTGTTCATCCGCATGCGCAGCGTTGGCCTGGCGGAAGCGGACAGCTGCGATTTTCCGCTTACCCAATATGATCTTGCCGAGGCGACAGGCCTGACCCCGGTGCACGTCAACCGGACGCTCCAGGTACTGCGCGCCGAAGGTTTGGTGGAGATCGGACAAAGGCGCCTGCGCATCCCCGACCTGGCGCGCCTTGAGGAGGCCGCCATGTTCAATTCCAACTATCTTCATCTCGATTGCGAAGGCGCTAACTTCCACGCCAACGCCTAAGGCGGTCAGGCGGTTTTCTCCGCCGCCTCCCGGATTGCCGCGGCGAGCAGGGCATGGCGACCGGCGAGTTCGAGATGGATGAGCCGCGTCTGATCGCACGCAATTTCGGCCGCGAAGGAGGCCTCTTCCCGGCTGCGGCGCTCGAAGTATTCGGCGTCACTTTCCACCAGCCTCGGTTCGGGAGTGCGAGGTATAATCGTGTCGGTGCTGCGGACCGCGAAATCGCCAAGAATGTGAAGCTCGCCCATTAGGCCTTCCTCGTTTGTACCGGCTTAACTTGCGCGAAAGCCGAACAACCGTAATTCACTTTTGTAATAGGTGCTTTGCCGATCCCTTCTCGGTGCTCGATCGTCTGCCTGCTGGTGGTCTGCTTCATGATCTTCCAGATGGCGGTGTTCGGCTATCTGTTCCTCTACGGCATCCACCCGAGCTTCTGGACGATGCCGACGGATCGCTGGTGGACCTGGCCAGTCGCTGGAATCTACGGCGTTGGCGCGGCGCTGGTGCTGCTCGGCTGGCGATTGCTGGCGCGTGAGCGATCTACCAACTGGAGCCCGATTGCCGTCTGCTGTTCGGTTGCGGGGCGGTGACCGCGGCGCTTGCGATCGACTGGTTCAGCTGGCGCGCGCAGGGGATTGATCCCGAACACACCAGCCAAGGCGCCAAGTCGCATGCCATGCTGGCGCTTTAGGCGCAGCTGGTCGCGGTAATGGTGGTGATGACCATCTATCTCGCGGCCGCAGGGCGCGAGGGCTGGTGACGCGGCCAGCCAACACGACGTTTAACGTGGTCCCCCTGTTCACGCGCTACACGGCGGCGCGGGGGCGGCGACGGCCCTGCTGATCCGCCGTTTCCCGCTAGCGGCCCGATGCGCCAGTGGCTGTTCGCCCTGGGCGGGCTGCTCGTGTGGACCGCGCATTTCTTCGCCATCTGCATCGCCGCCAGCCTGTTTCCAGCCAGGCGCTGGCGGCGTGGCTCACGCTCGCAAATGACCGTGGTGGCGCTAATTGCAGTGGGATAGCTCGGCCTTGGCGCATGGCGCCTGTGGCAGGTGCGCGAGAATGACGAGCTGACGCGGTGGCTTGGCGGCATCGCGCTGTTCGGCGCGGCGCTCTCGGCCGTCGCCATGCTCTGTCAGGAACTGGCGGCCGTGATCAGCTGAGTGGGGCGGGGCGGCTCGCCAGCCACCCCGCCGCTCAGCTCAGGCGATCAGCCAGAGGTCGCCGTTGATCAGCGCCTGACGTGCGGCCAGACCATCGGTCGTGTCGAGACGTAGCGCCTGCTGCGCGTCGCTCGCTTCGCTGTATGTGCCGGTCTGCACGCCCGACAGCGACGACAGGCCGAGCAGGGTCACGGTGCCGCCGGCGGTGAGGTTCAGGCGGATGTCCGTGATACCGTCACCGTTCCAGTCGCGCGCCTCGCTCGAGCGAATGGCGGTGCCGTCGAACAGCAGCTTGTCGTTAGCGACATCGAAGTCGAGCACCACGTCGTTGCCGCCGCGTGCGCTCAGAACGAAGCTGTCGCGGCCGGCGCCGCCTTCCAGCGTGTCGTCGCCATGGCCACCGATCAGCAGGTCGTTGCCGCGTCCGCCAAACAGCTGGTCATTGCCGCGTCCGCCGTCGAGACGATCGTGTCCGTCGACGCCGAACAGGCGATCGTCGCCGTTGTCGCCCGACAGGCGATCTTCCCCGGCGGTGCCGGTCAGGCTGTCGGCACCATTGCCGCCGACCTTGCTGATCCCGCCGGCAATCCCCGTCACGGTCACGTTGACGCTGGCCGTGCTGGTGAGTCCTGCCTTGTCGGTCACGGTGTAGGTGAAGTTGTCGGTCGCCGTGGCACCAGGCGCAAGGACGTCGAAAGCATCGTTGTCGGCGACGTAGCGAAGGCTCTTGGTCTCCGGATCGAACAGCAGGCTGCCAAGCGTGCGTCCGGTGCCGACCGCTTTGATCGAGAGAATGTCACCGGCATCGACGTCGCTGTCGTTGCCGAGCAGCAGGCCCCACAGGTTGGCGCTGGTGGCGTCCTCGTTGACCGCGATGCTGTCGGCCTTGGCAACCGGTGCTTCGTTGACGTTGGTGACGGCGATCGTGACGTCGTTGCTGCTGGTGAGCCCGGCACTGTCGGTGACTTGCACCTTGAGGGTGAAGCTCAATGCCGTCTCATAGTCGAGGGCGACGGTGGTGCGCACCACGCCGTCCGCGTCAACGACGAACCGGCCGCCGGCGTCGTCCAGGAGCTTGTAGCTGAGCTTGTCGCCCAGCGTGTCGGTTGCCGAGAGCGTGCCCACGACCGTTCCGGCCGGCAGGTTCTCAGCCACAGTGCCCCCGGTGATCACCACGTCGTGCGGGGTCGTGCCGAGGCGCAGCAGGGCGACCTGCGGATCGTGATCCGTCGGACGCGAGCCGGTGAACTCGGCATTGATGTGCACCGCGTCATACTTGGCGCCGGAGAGCAGGCCGCCGGTCACCAGCATGTTGTCGATCAGCTGCGAATTGCCGTCGAACAGGTAGGAGTAACGCTCCGCCTCGGGCAGCAGGGTCGAAAGGTTGGTGAACACGCCGCCGTCGGTGAGCTGCGTCTGCGCCTCTTCGAAATAGAAGCCGTTCCAATCACCCAGCAGCACGAACTGCCGGGAGGCGTCCGCCGCCAGGATGTCGAACACGTAGTCGCCGACCGCCGCGGCCTGCGCGATGCGCGACGCGTCGCCCCCGTCGCGCGGTGGCTGAGCGTCGCCCCACAGCGGATCGGAGCCGAGCCGCGAGGTGAAGTGCACGTTGACGGTTGTGAATTCCTGATCGTTGAAAGACCAAGTCGCGACCACCGGCTTGCGCGAGCCGTTGAATGCCGCATCCTCGATCAGGCCGAGGCTGCCATCGACCAGGGTTACGCGGCTGGAAAGATAGAGATAACCGTTGCGGATGTTGCCGTTGGGCTCGCCACCGGTCGAGTTGGCAGTGGTCGGCGCGACCTCGACATAGGTGTAGACGAGGCCGCTGAGCTTCGCGATTGCGTCGATCAGGCCCTGCACATTACTGACACCCGACAGGATGGTGCCGCTGCGCGCGCCATCGGCGTCCTGCACTTCCTGCAGCGCGATGATGTCGGGCGCCTTGAGGCTGTTGACGATGTTGTTTGCAAGAATGTCGTACTTGTTGTCCGACGGGTCCATGTTCTCGACATTGTAGGTCGCGACGCTGACGTAATTGACGTCTCCCTTGAGCGCCGTGTCATTGTCGCCAAGCGTCCGGTCGGTGGTGATCACCGCCCGCTCCGTCGCCACCACCTCGTAGCGGTCGAAGCTGTAGTTCAAGACGCCGGTCACCGAGCCGAGAACGTCCCCGATCGAGAGCGTGGGCTGCCCGACCAGGCGATCGTCGAGCTGGATCTTTTCGGGGTTGTAGTCGCCCTCGCTGATGGTGATGCCACCGCGCTCGTTGACGCCCGTCGAACCAGCGCCGCTCGAGGCGACAAGATCGGTCTCGCCGAAGTCGTTGCTGTTGGAGACGGCGATCGGCTTGTCGATGGTGACCCGCATGCCTTCAAGCGATTCCCAGAAGTCGATGCCGTCGACGTTGGGGTTGAAGACGGTAAGGCCGTCGCTGTCGATGCTTTCGGTCGGGGGCAGCAGGCCGCCTGCGCCGATCAGCACGGCGGCGGGCAGGGCATTGCCGCTGGACTGGACGGTGACTGCCGACGCAGTGACCTGCGTGATCGACAGGCCCGTGTCGCTCGGCTTGTATTCGGCGACGATGCCGGTCAGCTCGACCGCGTCACCAACCGCGACGGTCGGGACGCCGGCAGTCTTGATGAAGATGCCGTCCGACGTGCGCGCATTACGGTCACCGGTCTTGTCCTGAAGATAGAAGCCGTTGCTGTCGACCGCGGTGACGATGCCGCCGGTGATGACCGGCTGCCCGACGTAGGCCGACTGATGACCTTCGCCCTGGATCTCCATGATGGTGCGGGCGACCGGATCGTCGTTGAGGATGATGCCAAGACCGCTGCCGTCCACCAAGGTCGCATTGCCGGTGACCGCGCCAAGGCGGACGAGAAAGCCCTCGTTATTCTCGCCGACCGTGTCGCCAGCGACCTGGATCGTGATGGTCTTGGTAAATTCATTGGGACCGAAGGTGATGACGCCGGCATTGGGCGTCTCTGCCGCAAGATCCTCGGCGCTGGCCGAGGTCCCAAGGTCGAGGGTCCAGGCGACCGAAGCTTCCGTCGCAAAGCCGCCGGAGCGGCTGACCGTGAAGGTCAGGGTGGTAGTGCCGCTGTTGCCCTCGACCACCGCGGCGTCGCTGATGCGAATCTGGCCCTGATCCGTGCCGGACAGGAAGCTCTGCCCCGTGTTGGCGCCTCCGCTGGTGCCGGCGACGTTGAAGCCCCAGGTGAAGTCGGCGTAGGTCGATCCGGCGCCGGTCAGCGACAGGCTGGTACCCAGCGGCGCCTGGCCCTGGAACACGCCAATGTCGGTGGAGGTCATGCCCGCGGCCGGGCCATTGGTGGCCGTCAGCGTGCCTTCGTAGCTTAGGAACTGCACCACGCGGCCATATGGATCAACCAGCGCGATGCCATCGGCTTCGCCGTTCTGAAGGCCGTTGGCAGCCGTCGTCACCGAGCGGAAACCAAAGCCCTTGGCGGTGTCGGTGAGAACGCCGGACAGGGCAAGAGGGGCGCCGTAGGTGACGCCGCCGTTGCCGTTGTAGAGCACCAGCGTCCAGCCGGTGAGGTCGGTCCCGGCTAGACCGGCGATCTCGACGAACTCGCCGGTGTCGTCGCCGGCGGGATCGTAGTTAATCTCGTTGATGAAGACGTTGGCGAGCGGCGGAAAGTCGTCGTTGCGGATGGTGCCAACACCGGTGCCATCGCTGATGGTCGCGCCGCCAAGCGGGTTGGTGAGCAGGACCGAGAAGGTCTCGTTCGGCTCGATCGCAAGATCTCCGTTGACGGGCACGCGGATGGTCGCGCTGGTCTGGCCGGCGGCGAAGCTCACCGTTCCGCTAAGCGGCGCTCCGAGGTCGCTGGCCGAGGCGGTGCCGTTCAGCGACACAGTCCAGGTCGCCGAGACCGCGCCGTCGCTGCCACCGTTGCGGGTGACGGTGAACAGCATGTCGGCCGCGCCGGCATCGCCTTCGGTAAGGCTGGCGTCGGCAATCGACAGAATGCCGGGGACCACGGCGGCGGGGGCCGTGCTGGAGACGTTGATGTCATCAATCCCGACCCACTCATCGCCATTTGGTGCGTTGGTGGTGATGATGCGGATCTGCAGCTGCGGCTGGTTGCTGGCTTCGACCGGAAGCGCAACGGTGATCGGAGTGGTCGATGTCGCAAGGCTGGGCCCGCTCGTCACATCCTCGCGGTAGCCGGACGGCACGTTGATCCACGCACCGCTGTCGCCGATGCGATACTGAACCGCGATGGGCTGAGCGGCATTGTCGACGCTGCCATCGATGTCCCGCACGTTGAACGTCAGGACCAGGTTCTCGCGGCCGGTCGAATCCATGTAGAGCGCGATGTAAGGCGCGCCGGCCGTGCCGGACCCTTGCAGCGCAATGGTGGGATTGGTGAGTTGGAATTCCGCCACGCCGCCGTTGGTGAGGGTATTCGGGTTGGTCTGGTTGGCGATGACGTCGATGTCGGTGCTGTCGCCTGTGACGGTGCCGGGGTTCACACCCGTGGCGCTGCCGATCATGTTGTTGCCAAGGTAGCCGACGATGCTGGGCACGTTGGCCCAGTCGTCATTGCCGGTGATCTGCCCAGTGTTGCTCCAATCCTGCAGAAAGTTGCCGCCCTTCAGGCTGAAGTACGTCTTGGCCATCCAATGATCCCCTTGAACACAAACGGAGCCTTGCGGCCGCTCCGTCTGGAGTGCCGGGAAAGGCAGCGTTACGACACTGATGAAGTCGCCTCTGCCCGTGGCTTCACCTTGTTACAAGCTGCTGACAGCCAAGCAGAATTTTCATTACATTATGGCACGGCGGCAACGCTGAGGGTGGCGGCAAGCCAGCCTGCGAAGCAGAGGTAGGCGCCGAACGGCAGGGCCTCGTCGCGGGCATGGCGGCGCCACAGCGCAACGGCGAACCCGGTCAGCGCGGCGCCGAGCAGGGTCGCAACGGTGCCTTCCGCGCCGAGCCAGATTGCGAGCGCCCCAAGCAGCTTGGGGTCGCCGGCGCCAAGCCCGTCGCGGTGACGGAGGCGGGCGTAGCTCCACCCGATCAGGGCCAGACCGAGGCCTGCGACTAGCGCGCTGAGAAGCCGTTCGATCAGTGGCACGTCGTTGAGCCAGGGGCCTAGCGCCGGGCCGGCTAGGGCGAGCGTCACCGTAAGCGGATCGGGCAGCCAGAAGTGGCGGAGGTCGAGCAGGAGGAGGGGCAGGAGCAGCCAGCCGAAGGCAGCTAAGGCAAGGCCCTCGAGCGACGGGGCAAGGCCAAGGGCGGCACCGCCGATCAGCGCGGCCGCCAGTTCCACGCGGCCATGAAAGGGGTCGATGCGGGAACCGCAGCAGGTTGCCCGGCCGTCCGAAAAGGCGGCGCTGAGAAGGGGAACGAGGCGAGCGCCGGAAAGGGGCTCGCCGCAGCCGTCGCAGGTGGAGCGGCCGGAGAGGACGCTTCGTCCTGCGGGCCAGCGCAGGCAAAGGGTGGCGATGAAGCTGCCGAAGATGGCGCCGAGAACGAAGCCGGCGATGGCGCCGGCGACGTGCTCGATCACAGCCGCGTTTCGAACGGCAGCGTGAGGCCGCCTGGGCCGGTGCGGAAACCGTAGGTGGACAGCAAGGTGTCGAGGCCGGGCAGGGGCGAGCGGATGGTGATCCAGCCGCGGACCCGGCCGGACGAGCTGACGAAGAACTCGACCTGCTCGGTTCCAGCCTCACTGGCGAGCCGGGCGCGGACGCGGTCGCCGTCGCACGAAACGGCGCCGGCAAAGCCGCGGTCGAGTGCAAGCGGGCCGAAGCGCACCGCAAGGTTGGCGGCGACGCGGCCGCTCGCCTCGGCGCAGCGATTACCATCGAACAGGATGGTGGTGTCGGTAAAGGTCAGCGCATCGATCGGGGCACCGCCCAGGAGGTTGCCGGCTGGCACAGCACCAGTCAGGCCTTCGACGCCGGTGATCGATCCGCCGGCGCGCAGGGTTCCGGTAAGAGGCCCTTGAACCTGGTCGAGCCGCTCGAAAGGCATGGCGACGCGGCCGAGTAGCAGTGCGCCGGGATCGAGGCGAACGTCGAAGGTGCCGAGGAGCTGCCGACCAAGCATCAGCTCGCCGATCCGTCCGGCCCAGATCGTCCCACCGACCTGCCGCGCGCTCATGCCGAGCGAGGCGAGGTCGGCCGCGGACAGCGCGATCCGTAGTGGAAGCAGCAACAGCATGGCGATAAGCGCGATGCCCGTGGTCCAGATGGCCCACCGCCAATTCACCGTATGCCCGCCTGGCTGAGGGTGGCGGTGGCGACGACCTGTCCGTCCGGTTGCGGGGTGATGGTAAGCTCGCGCACGATGATCCCTTGTTCCTCAAGCTGCCGCAGCCACCGCAGTGCCGCGGTGGGCGCGGCTGGCGCCAGGGTGATCAACGCCGAAGCATTGCCGCGCGGTTCATTGGCGCTGAGCGACACGCCCGCCAGCGCCGCAGCTTCGGTGATGCGGAGCGACAGCGGCGCGCGGCTTTGCGGCGGGGCACCTGCAGGCGGGCGCTGCACCCGGTCGAGCTGTGCAAGGCGCGAGAGGACCAGTCCGTGATTGCTGACCGCGGCGACGTGGCGTTGCTCGGCTCGCTCGATCGCGGCGGTGAGCGGACGATAGACAAGGAGGAAGCAGAGCATCGGAATGGCGATGGCGAGCATCAGCGCGATCAGCCATCGCTCGCGTTGGCTGCGAGCCATGAACCAGTCGGTTACGGGCGCGAGCCTGCTCATTGCGCGCTCCGCATGGTGAGATCGGCGATCATCTGGCCACCGCTGCCCGGCCGCGTCGAGGCGGTCACCCGGTAGCCCTGCCGCTGGAGGCCGAGCAGCAGGCGGTTGATGTCTTCAACCCTGGTAGCGGCCAGGCTGGCCGCCAGCGTACCATCGGGGCGATAAGTGACCGATACCGCACTGACACCGGTAAGCGGCTGCAATTGCTGGTAGAGGGCGGCAAGGGGCGGGAAGGGCGAACCACTCGCTCCCGGCGTGGCGCCAATGCGGGTGTCGAGCGCAGCCGCCGCGGCGGCAGCGGTGACCTCCTGGCCGATGGCGGCGCCGGTCAGTCGCGCGGTTTCGGCCTCGAGATCGGCAGACGCGCTGTCGAGCCGGATGAGGGTCGCAAGGCCGAGTGCCAGACCGAGCAGCGGGATGAGCAGCGCGAGCGCGGCGAGTTCGCGCAGGCGCCGCCAATCGAGGAGCAGCAGGCGGCGGCGGGCGAAACGCCCGGTGCGAAGATTGAGCGGGAGCGTTCGGGCAAGCCAGGCAAGGCGCTGGTAAAGCGCTTCCAGGGTGAGCCGGGAAACTGGCTCGCCGGGCTCCACGAGCGCATCCCGAAAGGCGGGCTCGTCGGGAGCAACCAGGCGGCCGCGGGCGATGATGTGTTCTGGGCCGAGCGATGCGGCAATCCAGCCGTCGCTCCACGGCGCGAGCAGACCGGCAGGAAGGATAGCCATGGGATCGGCACCCTGCGCGGCAAGCCAGTCGAGCCATTCGACCATCTGCCCGTTGGCGACCGTCGCGACGCCGAGCCTGTCCTCGACGATCCCGGCAACGGCGTGGAGGGTCGCGGCTTCGGCCATGCCTTGGCTAACCGCATTGGCGCGAGCGATTGCTAGTCGCTGCCGCTCAGTCTGGCCCTCTGGTTCCGGCCAACCGAGGCTGGCCGCAGCTACCGGTGCAAGCGCGACCAGCGGCAGTGTCTCGAGGCGCCAATCACCATCGGTGCTCTCGGCAACTACCACATCGCCTGACACCCGCCACCAGCAAGCAGTCGCATCCGCGCGGTCGATCACGGCGGGCAGAAGAAGCAGCAGGATATCGCTCATTGCCAGCTTCCGTAGCGGCGTCGAACGATCCGGGCACCTGTTTCCCGCAAATCAAGGAGGCTGGTGCTGGCAAGGCTCTGACCGCCGTTGCTGGCTTCGGCCCGAAGCTCGAACCAGCGCGACTTCAGGCGGATCTGTTCGCCGGTCCCGGGCGGCAGGCTGGTGGCGGGGATGCCAGAAGCTTGCCAGAAAGCGACGCTGCTCGCGTAGCCCGCGAGAGGCCGCCCGGCGATCAGCGCGCGCGCGGCGGCCAGCGAGAGTTGGTCGGGCGCCAGCATGACGAGCAGCGGGGCTTGTTCGGGAGCGAGAGTATTCGGGTTGATCGCCTGCGGACCGCCTTCCGGCAGGGCGCAGAGGAAAGGCTCGACGAGGCCGAGGAGGTCGGGCGTGACGCCCTGCACAGCGCCAAGTTCGGAGACATCGGCAAAGGGTGCGTTGGCCGGCGGCCAGCCGTTGATAGCATTCGCCTGCTCGGTCCCGGCGGGAAGCGGCGTGCGGTCGCTGTCGACCCAGTCAGCGGCGGCCGACGCGATACTTGCAGCGCGGGTGCCGTCGACACCGAGCACCATCAACAATTGCGAGAGAAGTTGAACGGCGGCGGGATCGGCAACCGTGGTGCCGTCGATCTGCGGGCGCGCAAGTCCGTTCAGGTTGAAGCAGTTGCTTCCATCGCGGACCTCGGCGCGGAGGGTGCCGCCGTCGGGAAGGCGGATCTCGCGGACCTGGCCGAGCCATGGGCCCCCGAGTGTGCGGGCTGGATCAGCCGCAGCAAGGTCCTGCAGGCGCACGGCGGCGAGCTGTTCGGCAACGCCGAGCCACTCGCGGCCTTGCGCGGCGATGCCGGCATTGGCGGCAAGCCGGGTGGCGACGGTCAATCGGTCGAGCGTCGTGGCGGCGAGCGTCGAGATCACCGCGACCAGCATCAGCACGGTCAGGAGCGCGGCGCCGCGTTCGTTGGGGCGCGGCGTCATGCCAGTGGCCTATGCGGTGCGGGGCCTTCGGGAAGGGCAACAAGCAGGCTGGTCTCCGCTTGGCCGCGGCGTTGCAGGCGAAGCTCAACCGCGCGGGGCAGCGGCGCTTCGGTGGCAAGCGGCGTCCACAGGCTGCGCCAGCCGCCGTCTGCAGCGCGGTAGCGAACCGAGAAAGCAGCGACATCGCGGGCGAGGATGGCGGCCGGTCCGCTGGCCGTGCCGGCGGGCGTGATCGACTGGCGGACGAGGTTGCCGCTTAGCACCTGCCAGCGGATCGCCTGCAGTCCGCTCGACCCTGCGACGCGCTCGGCAGGTTCGAAGGTGCGGACGAGGCGGAGTTCGTTTGCCGTGCCAGCAAAGCCGGTCGGAGCGCCATCGACAGGTCGCACAACGACTTGGGCGAGATCGTTTGTTAGGAGCGCACGAAGACGCGCCGCGGCGCCAAGGTCGGCGAGCGCGTCACCGACGGCTTCCTGCGTGTTCACGCTTGCGCGGAGCAGAGTGACTCCGGCGCCCGCGAGGATGGCGAAGATCAGCAGCGCGACGATCATCTCCACAAGGGTGAAGCCACGTTCGGAAGGGCGAGGAGTCACCGCGCTCTCCGGATGAAGGTCAGCCGGACGATGGCGGGAACACTCTCGCCGCGTACCGCAAGGTCGACGCGGACGAGGCGCTGGTCGGGGGTCGGGGTGACCGCCTGGCCAACGACGAAGCTCTGACCGCCGTTGACAAGCCGGCGGGTGGCATTGCCGAGCGGCGGCGGCGCGGGATCGGTGGCGATGCGCGCAGCTTCGTTCTCGGCCACCAGAATCGCGCCTTCGCGCGCCTTGAGGTCGGTGGCAGTAGCGAGCGAGACGGCATCGAGGCGCAGGAGGGCGAGCGCAGCAATCGAGAAGACCGCCAATGCGACCAGCATTTCGAGCAAGGTGAAGCCGTTGCGCTTCACTTGATGCTGACCTCGCCGTCGGCGGCGATCTCGACAACCGCCTTGGCGTTAGTGCCGGCTAGTGTGAGGTCGAGCGCGCGGTCGGGGAGGCCGACGCTGTCGAAGCCAAGGCGGGTGGAAGCGGCATCGGCAGGGCGGACTCCGCGGCTCCAGTTGCGTTCACGCAGGGCTGGCTCGGCGACCGGCTGCCACCCTTGCTCGCCCCGCTCGACGAAGCGGTAGCCGCTGGCGTCAATCTCGAGGGCGAGCGGGCGGCCGGAGATGATGGCCTGATCGCGTGCGGCGGCGACCCGGCTGGACAACGCAATCGCATCCGTGCGAACGCGGCCGCCCCCTTTAGGCCAGCTCCAGACTGCGACGCCGGCGAGCAGTCCCATGACAGCCAGCACGACCATCAGCTCGACAAGCGTAAAGCCGGCTTCGCGCCGGTTGTCAGGGCTGGGCGGAAGCACGGATATCGGCATTCTCGTTCTGACCGCCGGGCGTGCCGTCGGCACCGAGCGATACGATGTCGAACGGGCTGTTGTTGGGGCCGGGAACGCTTAGCTGATAGGGCCTGCCCCACGGGTCCTGCGGCAGGTTGCGGACATACGCCCCGCCGCCGCTAGGCCGCGGCTGCGCTAGCGCTTCAAGCGAGGGCGGGTAGCGCATGCTGTCGAGGCGATACATTTCCATCGCTTGGCCCAGCGTGGCGATATCGGCGCGGGCCTTGGTCGTCATCGCCTTGTCCTGGCTGGGCAGAACGTTGATCATCACCACCGTCGCGAGCAGCCCGATGATCACGATCACCACCATCAGTTCGACGAGTGTAAAGCCGTTGCGCTGGGGCTTGCGGCGAGGGCGAACTGGGGGACGCGGCATGGGGGTCAGGCTCCGACGAGGGACTGCAGTTGCAGGATGGGGAGGAGGATGGCGAGAACAATGGTGGCGACGATCACCCCGAGGACTACGATGATCAACGGTTCGAGCAGGGCGAGCGCCGTGGCGGTGAAGGCATCGAACTCGCGCTCGAGATAATCGGCGGCGCGGGCGAGCATGAGCTCGAGGCGGCCGGCGCTTTCCCCGCTCGCGGCGAGGTAAACGAGAAGCGGCGGGAAGACGCCGGCCCGGCCGAGTGCGCCCGACAGGCTGCCGCCGCGACGGATGGCCTCGACCAGTCCTTCGCTGGCGGCGCGGAGCGCGCGGTTGTTGACGGTTTCCGACGTGAGGCGAAGACCCTCGATCAGGGGCAGGCGGCTGCCAATCATGGTCGAGAGGGTGCGCGCCATGCTGGCGGCGTGGAGGTCGCGGATGAGGCGGCCGACGAAGGGCACGCGAAGGACGAACCGATCGATGACCAGACGGCTGTCAGGCCGCTGCAGCGCGACCGAAAGCAGCGCAAGGCCGCCGCCGATCAGCAGCAGCAACAGCCACCACCAACTGGCCATGAAGCTGGAGAGCGCGATGATGATGCGGGTGAGGAGCGGCAGCTGCTGGCCGACATTGTCGAATTGCTCGACCACGCGGGGCACGACGGCGATCATCAAGGCGGCGACGACGGCCAGCGCGACGAGGGTCAGGATGGCGGGATAAGCGAGCGCGGACAGCAGCTTGGAGCGCATTGCTGCCTGCCGTTCGAGGAGCACGGACTGGCGTTCGAGAATGTCGGGGAGCGAGCCCGAGCTTTCACCCGCCGCGACCATTGCGCGGTAGAGCGGGGGGAAGCTGCGCGGTTCGCGGGCCAGAGCGTCGGCAAGGCGGCGGCCTTCGACCACGGCATCGGCGACGCGCGAGACGATGCCGCGCACTTCGGGCCGATCGCTTTGGCGCGAGATGGTGCGGAGCGATTCCTCGATCGGCGAGACTTGGCTCAGCGTCGCGAGCTGGCGGGTAAAGAGGGTTAAGTCCTTGAAGCGGAGGCGGTCGCCACTGCGCCACGGCAGGGTGAGGCCGGTAGCGGGGGAGGTGGGCGCTGAGCCTTCCTGCGCTTCGGCAATGCGGAGGACGTGCAGGCGGCGTTTGGCGAGTTGCCCTTGCGCGTCCTCGCGGCTCGGCGCGCTGAGACGGCCTTGCTGCTCGCGGCCACGAGGGTCGATGGCTACGTAGGTGAAGCTAGGCAAGCGGCTCGTCCGTCATGCGCGACACCCGGATCGCTTCGGCCGCGGTGGTGAGGCCATCGGCGACCAGCGCGCGGGCGGCAGCATGGAGGCTCGGGGAATGGGCAAAGGCGTGAGCGGCGATGGCGCCTTCGTCGCCGCCTCCCAGGATCAGGCGGCGGATTTCGGCGTCGACGGCTACCGCTTCGAACAGCCCAATCCGGCCGCGATAGCCGGTCCCGCTGCATGCCTTGCAGCCGACCGGGCGGTAAAGGGTGGTCCCGACGGGAAAGCCGAGCAGGGCTGCAGCGCCGCTCGCCTCGTCTTCGGGAGCGCGGCATTGGTCGCACAGGCGTCGCACCAAGCGCTGCGCGATGACGGCACGGAGGGAGGAGGCGAGCAGGAAAGGCTCGACCTTCATGTCGCGCAGGCGGGTGATCGCGCCGGGCGCGTCGTTGGTGTGGACGGTGGATAGGACGAGATGGCCGGTGAGCGACGCTTGCACGGCGATGTCGGCTGTCTCGCGGTCGCGGATTTCACCAACCATCACCACATCCGGGTCCTGGCGGAGGATGGCGCGCAGACCTCCAGCGAAGGTCATGCCGACCTTGGCATTGACCTGCGTCTGGCCGACGCCATCCACCGCATATTCGACCGGATCTTCGACGGTCAGGATGTTGCGGCTACCGTCGTTGAGGTGCGCAAGCGCGGCATAAAGCGTGGTTGTCTTGCCTGAGCCGGTTGGGCCGGTGACGAGAATGATGCCGTTCGGTTCGGCCAGCGCCTTCATCAGGATGTCGGCGGCGGTGCCGGAGAGACCGAGCTGGGCGAGGGTGAGGCCCGCCTGCTGCTTGTCGAGGACGCGCAGCACCACGCGCTCGCCCGCCCGGCTGGGGAGGGTGGAGACGCGCACGTCGAGGGTGCGGCCGCCAAGCTGCACCGAGATGCGTCCGTCCTGCGGCACCCGGCGCTCGGCGATGTCGAGGCGGGCCATGACCTTGATGCGGCTAACCACGACAGGCGCGACATGGGCCGGCATGCGCAGCGATTCCTTGAGCATGCCATCACGGCGCATGCGGACGATGAGCCCGCTTTCGTAAGGCTCGATGTGAATGTCGCTGACGCCGGCGCGGACGGCCTCGGCGAGGATGCCGTTGATGAGGCGGATGGCGGGTGCGTCGTCGGGTGAGGCAAGGAGGTCCTCGGCCGTCGGCAGGCCGCTGGCGAGGGCGTCGAGGCCGTCGCTGTCCCCGATCGATTGGGCAAGGCCGGCCGCGCTTCCGCCCAGCGCGTAGCGATCCTGCAGCAGCCGATCGAACTCGCCGGTGTCGACGCGGCGGAGGTCGAAGGGCTGACCGAGGTGACGACGAAGCTCGATCAGGCGGCGCGGGTCGGCGCCCTCGCGCAGCGCGACTTCAAGGGTGCCATCTTCGCGAGGGAGCGGAAGCAGGCCGCTCTCGCGAACCAGTGCGAAGGGAAGGTCTACAAGGGCGGTGACCGGGACCGCCTGAACCTCGGAAGCAAGAACGTCGGCAAGCAACGGATCTTCGTCCACAGGCATCAGCGGCGTGTCGATCACCAGTTGCTTGTCGTCCTCCACCACGGCTCAGCCCCGAACGGGCGCAGGGGGCGGCGGCGGCGGCGCGGGGCCGTAGCGGACGTCGCCGGGGCGCTCCTCCACCGCCACTGGTGGCACGGTGCCGAGGTAGTCGCGAACCAGGGTGTCGATCGACGGCTCCTCCAGCGGGCGGACGCGGAGCTGATCGTTCCGGATGGTGCCGTAGCGCTGGGCGGTGATCCGACGCGCGTCGGCGGCGCTGCGGATGATGGTGGGGCGGATGAAAACCATGAGATTGGTCTTGGCCTTCGACCGGCTCTTGGAACGGAACAGGTTGCCGACCACCGGCAGGTCGCCGAGCAGCGGGATCTTCTCGATCGTGCGGCGCTCGTTTTCGTCGAGGAGGCCGCCGATCGCCAGGATCTCGCCGTCGTCGACGGTCAGCACCGTCTTGAACTCACGCTTGTTGATGATGAGGTCGGCCGAGCCGGTCGCCACCGGTCCGGCGATGCTGGAGACTTCCTGCCGAAGGAATAGCTTGATCGAACCCGAGGAGTTGACCTGCGGCTTGACGTCGAGCTGGATGCCGACGTTCTGCCGCTGCACGGTACGGAAGGCATTGTCGAAGTTGGTGCTGAGCCGCTCGCCGGTGGTGACCGGCACTTCCTGCCCGACCAGCAGCTTCGCTTCCTGATTGTCGAGCGTCATGATCGACGGGGTCGAGAGGATGTTGCTCTGCGTGTCGGACTTCACCGCATTAAGGATGGCGCCGAACACCGCATTCTTGCCGATGTCGATGAGGCCCCCCGCGAAGCCTCCGGTGGCTTGCAGCACCGATTGGACCGCCGCGTCGGTGATACCGTCGCCGAGCGGACGATCGACGGTGGTGGTGACCGTGCCATCCGTGCTGGTCGTGGTGGTGCGACCGAGCTGATAATTGGCGATCGCGCCGCCGACGGTCAGGATATTGGGGACAGCGTTGGAATAGTTGGTGGCGAGGAATGGCGCATTCTGCCCTGCAAGCAGAAATTGAACGCCGAGGCGCTTGGCCGCGAGGTCGCCAATCTCGACGATAATGGCTTCCACCAGCACCTGCTCACGCCGGGTGTCGAGCTGTCGAATGACTTCGCCCAACTGGCGCTGAACGTCCGCATTCGCCGCAACCACGATGGCGTTGGTGCCCGGGTAGCGTGCGACGACGGCCGGTCCGCGCCGCGCGATGCCATTGTTCTGCTCGCCGTTTCCGCTTGTCTGGACGGGTGCCGGCGGCGGCGTGGCGGGCCCGGCGCCGGTGCCTTCGCCTTCCTGGCTGCGGATAAAGGAAGGAGCGCTGGTGCCTTGCGTGACCGGCTGACCGAGGAGTTGCTGGAGTACGGGAAGAAGCTGCTCGGCATCGGCATGTTCTAGCCAGTAGACACGGATGTCGGCGTTGCCGGCCGAGCGCGCGTCGAGATCGCGGGCGATGGCAGCAAGGCGCGCGACGGCGCCAGGCTCTCCGCTAAAGGCCAGCGCGTTGCTGCTGTCGACAGCCGAGACGGCAACGCCGCTGTTCTGCCCGGCGAGCGCCGACAGCGAAGTCGCGATCTCGCGCGCGCCGGCGTTGCGCAGATAGACGATCTGGTTGGTCTGGCTCTGCCGGTCGATGCTTCCGATCAGCTGCCGGATGCGCGCGATGTTATCGGCAAAATCGACGACGATCAGGCTGTTGGCATTGCGGTTGGCGGTGACGGTGCCGGACGCGCTGACGAGCGGGCGGAGCGTTTCGACCGCTTGGGGTGCCTCGATGTTGCGGAGGCGGAAGATCTCGGTAACGACTTGGTTACGCGAGGCGTTGCGGCTGCCGATGCGGGTCGGCTGGGTCGCGGCGCCCTCGACCGGTTGGATCCGGTAGCCGCCGCGGATGGGGATGGCGACGAGGCCGTTGGCTCGCAGCGTCGACAGGAATACCTCGAAATATTCGCTGCGGCTCAGCGACTGGCGGGTGGTGACGCTGACCTTCTGGTTGACCCGGCCATCCACCACGAGAGTCAGGCCGGTCGTCTTGGCGACGTCGGAAGCGAGCGCCCGCACGTCGACGTCGCGAAGGTTCAGCGCATACTGCGCGCTGCCCGGCACGGCGAGGAAGAGCATGGCTCCGGCGCAGAGGGTTGTGAACGGCTTCATGGATTTCCTTCGAGCGTCAGCGCGACCGGCACCGTTCCCGCGCCGCGCTCAACGGTGAGCGAGAGGCGGGCGCCAGGGCTGAGCTGCGATTGCAGAGCGGCGGGGTTGGTCAAGGGCTGGCCGTTGACCTGCGTAATGATGTCGCCTTCGCGAAGGCCGGTGCGGGACAGTACCGCGGGATTGCCTGTGGCGCTGACGAGAAAGCCGTTGACGCGCCCGGCGACGATGCGCGGGGCAAGCGCGACATTGTTGCGGATGGCGGCGGGCGTAAGGGCAAGGCCGGAGGTCGATCCGGTCGCGGCGGATGCAGCCGCGACGGGCGGGTCGGCGCCTTCCATTGCTAGCCGTTGTTCCGAGCCGTTGCCGCCCACCAGCACGAAGTCGAACCCGACCGACAGCAGCCGCACGCCCGGCGCGATTTCGTCACCCACGGCATAGCTGTTCTGCACGCCGTCCGTGTCGGCAATGATGGCCGAGCCGGGAGCGCCTCCGAACGACATGCGGGTGCCGAACAGGGTGAAGCCGGTAGCCGCTGGCGCAGGGGCCGCGGCGCTCGCCTGGGCTTGGGCTGCAGCAAACGGATCGAAGTTCGAGAACAAGGCAAGCTGGGCAGTCGCGGGGATCGTCGGCGGAGCGGGCGGGAGCCAGCGTCCGACGGGGCCAAGCGGAGTCAGCAGCACCCAGGCCAGTCGCGCCGCCTGGATCGCGACCAGTGCCAGCAGCAGCGCCTTCAGCCAGAAGTAGACGTCGCGCGGCAGCAGTTGCTGCGCCCTCACCGCCCGTTGAATGATCATCGTCCGCCGCATGCAGCTGCGCTTACCCTCCCGCCAGACGCACTGGATAGGCAAACTTACGCATTAATGACAGTCGCTTCCAACAGGAGCAATGGGACACGCGACATTGCTGCTCCGTGCGAAGCGACCTATGCTGTTAAGGCTGCTCATGTCCCGCCTTACACTTCTTACTTCGGTTTCGGCCGTGCTTGCCCTGGGCGCGGGAGCGATCGGTTATGCAGATACGGGACAGCAGGGCGAGAAGATGCGCAGCGCGGCGGCTGTTGCAGACTCGCTGGTCACCCAAGATGCGGCGACCGTGTTGCGCGCAGCCGACCGCACGGTCGAGGTGGCGCGGAATGAGGGGCTGGCGGCGGCATTGCTGCGGTCGGGTGTCGGCGGGCTGGACGCAGCATTGGCCGCTGAGGCGGCCGGCGAGGTGGGCGGACGTGCCGATCTTTGGCTCGGCGTGAGCGTCGGGCGTAATGCCCGGGCGCTTGAGCGTCTCGCAATCCGGATGGGTCCGGGCCGAACGCTGGTCGTCGAGCGCAGCGGAGAAGGATTTCTGCGCCGCGACGTCGTCGAACCGGTTGATCTAATGCCTGTGCGCATCCGCCTCGACGGCGGCGCGGGCCTCGCCGCGGGACTGGTCGAGGCCGGTCTGCCGAGGGACACCCGCGACCAGGTGCTCGATCTTCTGGCCGGCACCCGGCCCGAAGCAATCGACCTCATCGTCGCGCATGAGGGCAGCGTGTCGCTGCAGCGTTATGGCGCGCCACTGTATCTGGGCGCGTATCTGGGCGATGGGCAGGTGCGGCGGTGGATCGGCGAAGGCGGGCGGCTGCGTTCGCTTGGGGTCAAGGAAGCGGCGACCACGGGGCTCTTGCGTCCGTTGCCTTGGCCGGTGACGTCCAGCCCGGGGCTGCGCTTTCACCCGATCCTGCGGTTCCTCCGCTGGCATAACGGGACAGATTTCGCCTCGCCGGTCGGAACGCCGGTTCAGGCTGCGGCCGAAGGGCGGGTCGTCGATGCCGGCTGGCAGGGCGGTTATGGACGTGCCGTGCGCCTGCTCCACCGTGACGGGAGCACCACGCTCTATGCTCATCTCTCGGCCATGGACGTCGCGCTCGGCGAACGGGTGGCGCAGGGCGCGGTGATCGGCCGGGTTGGTGCGACCGGACTAGCAACCGGACCGCATCTTCATTTCGAGTGGCGACGCGGCGGCGAGACGCTGCGGCCGCAGTTCGCTGATTCGATCCCTGGGACCGCTGTGACCACGCCGGCGCAGCAGGCGGCGCTGCGGGCGCTGCTGTCCGCGCCGTTCCGCTTGCCTCCCGATCGGCGTTCTTGAGCCGACGCTCCTAAGCCAGGGATTGCGGTTGCACTGGTCCCTCAGTCGCGTAGACTGAAGCTGCTCGGCTAAACTCTTGCTGCGCGTCTCCTCACTTTCCTTGTTCTCCTCTTGTTCTCATGGAACGAAGAGTGTACATGCTGTCTGTAACGGGGCTTACGCCTTATCTGTGGACGAAGGGACGAGCGCATGGCAACGCAGCTGAAGGTCGTTGGAATGGGCGGGGAAGCAATGAGCGTGGATAGGCAAAAGGCGCTGGATGCTGCGCTGGCGCAGATTGATCGGGCGTTCGGCAAGGGCTCGGCGATGAAGCTGGGCAGCCGGGAGAAGATGGAGGTCGAGGTGATCTCGACCGGCAGCCTCGGGCTGGACATCGCGCTGGGCGTTGGCGGCTTGCCGCGCGGCCGCGTGATCGAGATTTACGGGCCGGAAAGCTCGGGCAAGACGACGCTGGCGCTGCACACCATTGCGGAGGCCCAGAAGGCTGGCGGCACTGCGGCGTTCGTGGACGCCGAGCATGCGCTCGACCCGGCCTATGCCAAGAAGCTTGGCGTCAACATCGACGAGCTGATCGTGTCCCAGCCGGACACGGGCGAACAGGCGCTGGAGATCGTCGATACGCTCGTCCGCTCGAATGCGATCGACGTGCTGGTGGTCGACTCGGTTGCCGCGCTGGTCCCTCGGGCCGAGATCGAGGGCGAGATGGGCGACAGCCACGTCGGCCTTCAGGCCCGCCTGATGAGCCAGTCGCTGCGCAAGCTGACCGGCTCGATCAGCCGCTCACGCTGCATGGTGATCTTCATCAATCAGCTGCGCATGAAGATCGGCGTCATGTACGGCAATCCGGAAACGACGACTGGCGGCAACGCGCTGAAGTTCTACGCCTCGGTCCGCCTCGACATCCGCCGCACCGGTCAGATCAAGGACCGCGACGATATCGTTGGCAACACGACCCGTGTGAAGGTGGTCAAGAACAAGGTCGCGCCGCCGTTCAAGCAAGTCGAGTTCGACATCATGTACGGCGAAGGCGTCAGCAAAGTCGGCGAGATCCTCGACCTCGGGGTGAAGGCGGGCGTGGTCGAGAAGTCGGGGGCCTGGTTCAGCTACGACAGCATCCGCATCGGCCAGGGTCGTGAAAATTCCAAGACCTACCTCAAGGAGAACCCCGAAGTAATGGCGCGGCTTGAAACCGCCATTCGCCGCGGCAAAGACCAGATCGGCGATGCGCTGATGGTGGGACCCGGCGCGGACGACGACGCCTGAGCTAATGCTTCTGCGGTGGTCCACAGGGGTGCGGACCGGCTGACGGCAAGATTGGCGAGTGGCCAAGGGAAAGGGCCGGCATGTTCCTGACGAGGAGCGTGCCGGCCCTTGCTGCATCTAGGAGCGGGTCTGAACAGCCGCCGACGTTCGCGGTCGGCCCGGGTTCAGGCGCGGGGCGGCAGAAAGTTGGAACCTGCTGCCGAAGCCTCCGGTTTCGGCTGTGACCCATGTCGAAGGATCTGCCCATGCGCGTGCTGTTGTCGTCCGTTGCGTTTGCCACCTGCCTCATCGCCGCGCCGGCGGCCGCGCAGGTCGCGCCGCAGACCAGCATTGCGGAAATGGCAACCACGCCGCTGGTCAAGCTGCAGATCGCCGAGAACCTCCGCACTCCGCCGGACGAGGCCAGCATCCAGGTCGGCACCCAGAGCCGCGCTCCGACGGCGGTTGCTGCGACCGCTGCCAACAAGGAAAAGACCGAGCGCCTGCTCGCCACCATTCGCCGCGCCGGCCTTCGCGAACGCGACATCCAGACGCAGGGCATCCAGCTTCAGCCGGAATATGATTATGTGCAGGATCCTGGCGCACGCAGCGGACGGCAGGTGTTTCGCGGCTATCTCGCCAGCAACACGATCCAGCTCAAGACCCGCGACATTCCGAGGCTCACGGCCCTGCTCGACACGCTGACGGCAGCGGGAGCGGACAGCGTCTATGGCCCGAACTTCGCGATCAGCGATCCCTCGCTTCTCCGCCGTGAGGCGCGGGTCCGGGCGCTCGCGCGCGGCATGGCGGAGGCGATGGAATATGCCCGCAGCAGCGGCTTCGCGCGCGTGACGCTGCTGTCGGTTGAGGAAGGGACGAGCTATCGCGGGACCGATGTCGTGGTGACCGGTCGCCGATTGGAATATGCCACGCCGGCAGCGCCGCCGCCGCCGCCCTCCATGGCTGCGCAGAGCAGCGATTCGCTGGTCGCACCAGGGCAGCTCGAGACAGGCGTCGTGCTGAACCTCATCTACCGAATGGAGCGTTGAGGCTCGGATCCGCATGAGTGAGCATGACCGGTCGAAGCAGCGCGTCGGTGGCAGAGGTGATTAGTCCAGCCACTGGGTTGAAGGGACAGAGCTACCCTTCACCTCGCTAAAGCCGGTGCTGGTGAAGCCGCAGGCGTCCACCGGCGGCTTGGCAGCCGAGTAGGCTCTACAGGCACGCCTCGAGGTATGGCTGATCGAAGCCATACTGCTTGGCCTTGTCGAGCGTATAAGGGCGCAGGCCCATGGCGCGATATTCGCCGATGATCTTGCCGTCGGCGGTTTCGTCCAGATACTCGAACTTGAACAGCTCCTGGGTGACGATGACCTCACCCTCCATGCCGATCACCTCGGTGATGTTGGTCGTGCGGCGCGAACCGTCGCGGAGACGCTTCACCTGCACGATGAGATCGACCGAATCGGCGATCTGGCGGCTGATCGCTTCCTTCGGGATCTTGATGTCGCCCATCATCACCATGTTCTCCATACGCGCAAGGCATTCGCGCGGGGAGTTGGAGTGGAGCGTGGCCATCGAGCCGTCGTGACCCGTGTTCATGGCGGCCAGAAGGTCGAAACACTCCTGGCCACGAATTTCGCCGAGGATGATCCGGTCGGGACGCATACGCAGGGCGTTGATGACGAGATCGCGAATGGTGATCGCGCCCTGACCTTCAAGGTTCGGCGGGCGGGTTTCTAGCGGCAGCCAGTGTGGCTGTTGCAGGCGAAGCTCGGCCGCGTCCTCGATGGTGATGACGCGCTCGCCCGGGTCGATCATCTTCGACAAAGCATTGAGCATCGTCGTCTTGCCCGAGCCGGTGCCGCCCGAGATGACGATGTTCATCCGCGCCGCGCCCGCGATCTTGAGGCAGGTCGCCATCTTTTCACTCATCGAGCCGAACCCGCGCATCATGTCGAGCGTGATCGGCTTTTCCGAGAACTTACGGATCGAGATGGCGGTGCCCTTGAGGCTCAAGGGCGGGATAATGACGTTGACGCGGCTGCCGTCGGCGAGGCGGGCGTCGGCGAGCGGGGTGGTCTGGTCGACGCGGCGGCCGACTTTGTTCACGATCCGCTGGGCGATCTGGAACAGATGCTCTTCATCGCGGAACTGGATCTGGGCGAGCTGGAGCTTGCCCTTCTTCTCGATAAAGGTCTGGTCGGGGCCGTTGACCATGATGTCGCTCACCGCCGGATCGGCGAGCAGCTCTTCAAGGGGTCCAAGGCCAAGAAGTTCGTCGACCAGCACCTTTTCGAGCGCAAACTGTTCGCGCCGGTTGAGGTTGATCTTGAGCTCGGCCAGCACCTCTGAGATGATTGGCCGGAATTCCTCGGCCAGCTCATCCTTGCTAAGGGTGGCGGCGGCTTCCGGGTCGACCCGTTCGAGCAGGCGCGGGAGCACCTGTTCCTTGATGCGGTGGACCGACGCTTCGAACCCTTCCTGCTTGGAAGAACCGGCATCGGAGCTGGCATTCATGCGGGAGTTGAGGCGGTCCATCGCACCGCCGGGCTCGACCGCCGGGGCGGGGGCGATGGCGGGTTCTTCGATCGGCGGGAACTGCTCTCCGCCAGCGGGCGAACCGGCGGCGCCGCCCTTCATCGGGCGGGCTACGCCGAAGCTTGGGCGTCCACCGCCACGCTTGCCGAATGCGCTCATGCCCGTGCTGTCCCGTCTCTTTTCCGCGAAGTTCAGCCTGGTTGATGCCACGCAAACTTTGCCAAAAAGCTAATCGGGTCAGTCAGTCCTTAACTATGAGGCGGCGGCGGACTGTTTCACCCCGACGTGCGAGGATCAGGCTTCGGCGCTCTCGGCTAGGATGGTGAGGCCGCTGTCGCCCACTTCGGCGAAGCCGCCGGAGACACGGATGCGCTCCGGCGTGCCGTTGGCGGTGCGATAGACCGACAGCTCGCCATCGCGCAGCGTGGTCATGAAAGGCGCATGGCCGGCCATCACGCCGAACTCACCCTCGGTGCCGGGAACGACGACCATGTGGACGTCGTCGCTCATCATCTGGCGCTCGGGGGTGACGAGGGTGAAGTGGAGGTCTGCCATCTTGCCTTACCGGTAGGCCCCCCGCGCTTTCACGAGGAGGGCAGGGGAGGGCCTGTTCGATTGCAAGCAGCGGAGCGGCCCTCGCCCTTCCGCTGCCCGGGTCAGCGCTTACGCGTCGGCGGCGAGCTTCTCGGCCTTGGCGACCGCCTCGTCGATCCCGCCGACCATGTAGAAGGCGTTCTCGGGGAGGTGGTCATATTCGCCGCTCACGACCGCCTTGAACGAGCGGACGGTGTCTTCGACCTGCACGAACTTGCCGGGGATGCCGGTGAACACTTCGGCGACGTGGAACGGCTGCGACAAGAACTTCTGGATCTTACGCGCGCGGCTGACGACCAGCTTATCCTCTTCCGACAACTCATCCATGCCTAGAATGGCGATGATGTCCTGCAGGCTCTTGTACTTCTGAAGCACTTCCTGAACCGCGCGGGCGGTTTCGTAATGCTCCTGGCCGACAACCGACGGGGACAGCACGCGGCTGACCGAGTCGAGCGGATCCACCGCCGGGTAGATGCCGAGCTCCGAGATGGCGCGCGACAGGGTGGTAGTGGCGTCCAAGTGGGCGAACGACGCAGCCGGGGCCGGATCGGTAAGATCGTCGGCGGGAACGTAGATCGCCTGCACCGAGGTGATCGAGCCCTTGTTGGTCGAGGTGATACGCTCCTGCAGCTGGCCCATGTCGGTCGACAGGGTCGGCTGATAGCCCACGGCCGAAGGAATACGGCCGAGCAGCGCCGAGACTTCCGAACCGGCCTGGGTAAAGCGGAAGATGTTATCGACGAAGAACAGCACGTCCTGGCCTTCGACGTCGCGGAAATATTCGGCCTGGGTCAGACCCGACAGGGCGACGCGGGCGCGCGCTCCCGGCGGCTCGTTCATCTGGCCGAACACGAGCGCAACCTTGGAGCCTTCGCTGGTCGGGTTGCCGTCCGCGTCGCTGGCGATGACGCCGGCTTCGAGGAACTCGTGATACAGGTCGTTACCCTCGCGGGTACGCTCGCCGACGCCGGCGAAGACGCTGACGCCGCCGTGGCCCTTGGCGATGTTGTTGATCAGCTCCTGGATGAGCACGGTCTTGCCGACACCGGCGCCGCCGAACAGGCCGATCTTGCCGCCCTTGGCGTAGGGAGCGAGAAGGTCGATGACCTTGATCCCGGTGACCAGAATCGACGCGTCGGTCGACTGGTCCACGAATAGCGGGGCTTCGGCGTGGATCGGCGAGGACAGGTCGCTGCCGATGGGGCCGCGCTCGTCGATCGGCTCACCAATGACGTTCATGATGCGGCCGAGGGTCTTAGGACCGACGGGAACGCGGATCTGCGAGCCAGTGGCGCGGACCGACTGGCCGCGGGTCAGGCCCTCGGTCGCGTCCATGGCGATGGTGCGAACCATGTTCTCGCCAAGGTGCTGGGCGACCTCGAGGACGAGGCGGTTGCCGTTGTTCTCGGTCTCGAGAGCCGAGAGGATCGCCGGAAGCTCGCCGTCGAATGCGACGTCGACCACGGCGCCGATCACCTGCGCCACACGGCCGGTGAGATTGGAAGTGGAGCCCGTCGTCGGGGCCATGATGTTGTCGGCGGCGGTGGCCATGGCTGTTTTCCTTGCCTTGTCGTGTCTGTTTAGAGCGCTTCGGCGCCGGAGATGATCTCGACCAGTTCGGTCGTGATCGCTGCCTGACGCTGGCGATTGTACTGGATGGAGAGGCGATTGATCATGTCGCCGGCATTACGGGTCGCATTGTCCATCGCGGTCATCTGGCTGCCGTAGAAACCGGCCTGATTTTCCAGCATCGCGCGATAGATCTGCACCGCAACGTTGCGCGGCAGGAGGTCGGCGAGGATGGCTTCCTCGTCCGGCTCATACTCGACCGCAGCCGAAGCCGCCGGCGCGCCGGTGTCGTTGGCCCGCGGCTTCACCGGAATGATCTGGTCGATCGTCGGCTCTTGCGCCAGGACCGAGCGGAAGTTCGAGTAAGCGAGGTGCGCCACGTCGAACTCACCGGCTTCGAAGCGGCGCATCACCTCGGAGGCTACGGCCTGCGCATCGGCGTAGGTCGGGTTCTTCATCTCGCTGGTGTCGTGCTGGCCGACGATCTTGCCCGCACCGAAGAAGCGGGTCAGCACCGGGCGGCTCTTGCGGCCAACGACGAAGAAGCTGACGTCCTTGCCCTGCGCGATCAGTTCGTCGGCCTGGCGGCGAACGGCACGGACGATGTTGGTGTTGAACGCACCGGCAAGCCCGCGATCGCTGGACGCGACCACGATCAGGTGACGCTGGTCGTTGCCGGTGCCGGCGATCAGCCGGGGCGACTGCGGACCGACGGTGATCCGGCTGGCGAGGCTGGCGACCACGTCCGACAGGCGCTGCGAGTAGGGGCGGCCCTGCTCGGCGTTCGACTGCGCACGGCGCAGCTTCGCCGCTGCGACCATCTTCATCGCCTTGGTGATCTTCTGCGTCGACTTGACCGAGCCGATGCGGATCTTGAGGGCTTTAAGCGATGCCATCTTGGTTCCTTCTCCCCTCCCGCAAAGGGGAGGGGACTAAGCTTCAGGCGAACTGCTTGCCGAACTCGCCAAGCGCGCTCTTGAGCGAAGCGGCGGTCTCGTCGTCCAGCGCCTTGGTGTCGCGGATCTTGGCCAGGATCTCCGGTTTGTCCGAGCGCATGTAGCTGAGCAGCGCAGCTTCGTAGCGGGTGACGTCGTTGGTCGGCACGGCGTCGATGAAGCCCTGGGTCCCGGCAAAAATCGAGACAACCTGCTCTTCGATCGGCATTGGCTGGAACTGGCCCTGCTTCAGCAGCTCGGTCAGGCGCGCACCGCGGGCCAGGAGCTTCTGGGTCGAGGCATCGAGGTCCGAGCCGAACTGGGCGAAGGCAGCCATTTCGCGATACTGGGCAAGCTCCAGCTTGATCGAGCCGGCGACCTTCTTCATCGCCTTGGTCTGCGCGGCCGAGCCGACGCGGCTGACCGAGAGGCCAACGTTGATGGCCGGACGGATGCCCTGGTAGAACAGGTCGGTCTCGAGGAAGATCTGGCCATCGGTGATGGAGATGACGTTGGTCGGGATATAGGCCGACACGTCGCCCGCCTGGGTTTCGATGACTGGAAGTGCGGTCAGCGAGCCATTGCCATTGGCGTCGTTCATCTTGGCGGCGCGCTCGAGCAGCCGGCTGTGAAGATAGAAGACGTCGCCCGGATAGGCTTCGCGGCCCGGCGGGCGGCGCAGGAGCAGCGACATCTGGCGGTAGGCGACGGCCTGCTTGGAGAGATCGTCATACACGATCACGGCGTGCATGCCGTTGTCGCGGAAATACTCGCCCATCGCGCAGCCGGTGTAGGGCGCAAGGAACTGCAGCGGAGCCGGCTCCGACGCGGTGGCGGCGACGACGATGGAATATTCCATGGCGCCATTCTCTTCGAGCGCGCGGACGATCTGCGCGACCGTGGAGCGCTTCTGCCCGACCGCGACGTAGATGCAATAAAGCTTGTCGTTCTCGTTGTCGCCCTGATGCGCGGCCTTCTGGTTGATGAAGGTGTCGAGCGCGACGGCCGTCTTGCCGGTCTGACGGTCGCCGATGATCAGCTCGCGCTGACCACGGCCGACGGGGACGAGGGCGTCGAGGGCCTTAAGGCCGGTCTGCATCGGCTCATGCACCGACTTGCGCGGGATGATGCCGGGCGCCTTCACTTCGACGCGGCTGCGCTGATCGGTGACGATCGGGCCCTTGCCGTCGATCGGATTGCCGAGCGCGTCGACTACGCGGCCGAGCAGGCCCTTGCCGACGGGAACGTCGACGATGGTGCCGGTGCGCTTGGCGGTCGAGCCTTCCGAGATGTTCGAGTCCGACCCGAAGATCACGACGCCGACGTTGTCGGCTTCGAGGTTCAGGGCCATGCCCTTGGTGCCGTTCTCGAACTCGACCATCTCGCCGGCCTGGACGTTGTCGAGGCCGTGGATGCGGGCGATGCCGTCACCGACGGACAGCACCTGGCCGACTTCGGAGACCTGCGCGTCGGCGTCAAAGTTCGCGATCTGGTCGCGGATCACCCGGGAGATTTCAGCGGCGCGGATATCCATGTTCAGCCTTTCATAGCCGTAGCTAGAGTATTGAGTTTGGTGCGGATCGAGGCGTCGATCATCTGGCTTCCGAGCCGGACGACAATGCCACCGAGGATCGAGGGATCGACGCGGGCGTCGATGCGAATGTCACGCCCGACGCGAGCGCCGAGCTGGGTTTTGAGCGCGGCGATCTGGTTGTCGTCGAGCGGACGGGCCGAGGTTACTTCGGCAGTGGTCTCGCCGCGATGATTGGCGGCGAGCGAGCCGAAGATGCGGATCACGTCGGGCAATTGGCGCAGGCGGCCATTCTTGGCCAGCACCGCCATGAAGCGGGTGGTCAAGGCATCGAGGCCGAGCGAGGGGGCGACCGCGTCCAGCGCCTTGCCGGCCGCATCACGCGACACCAGCGGGCTGGAGACCAGGCCTTGCAGGTCACGCGATTCGCCGAGCGCCGTCTTCAGCTTCTCGAGGCTCTGCCCCACGGTATCGATCTGGCGCTCGTCGCGGGCAAGATCAAACAGCGCAGACGCGTAGCGTCCCGCTAAGCTGGCCCGAATGCCGCCGGAAGTCTCCACGCGCCCAAAGCTCCGTCAAAGATATGCAAAGCGGGGCGTTTTCGACCTTGCGATCGATCGCCCCTGCCGGATTGCCGCGCCCCTAGCAGCGGGGTCCGAACGATGCAAGGCGAGTCACAGGTCGAGGCGGAGGAAGCAGGTGAAATCGCTGGCCGGATAGTCACCAAATGGCTCGCAGCGGGTGAAGCCCGCACGATCATAAAGGCGGAGCGCGGCGGCGAAGTCAGGGGTCGTGCCGGTCTCCAGGAGCAAGCGCCGGTAGCCGCGAGCCCGGGCTTCGGCCGTGATCGCGGACAGGATGGCCCGGCCAACGCCCTTGCCGAGCGCTGCGGGCGCGGTGCGCATCGACTTGATCTCGCCTCCGCCGTCCCCCAGCGCCTTCAGCGCACCGAAGCCGAGCAGGCTGCCGTCCTCGCGGGCGGTGAAGAAGGTGATGGACGGCTGGGCGAGAGCGGAGCCCGGTAGGACGTGGCAGGCTTCGGGCGGCGAGTGGGCGTGCATGGCGGAGACGTGAAGGGCGAGAAGCGCCTGGACGTCCGGCTTGTCGAGCTCGCCTTGAGTGATGGTGATCGGCACGGCACTTCCCTAGCCAAAGGCGCGGCGTGCGGCGAGGTGAAGCTTTGACCGCAACATTCGGGACGCAACGCGGCCGCGAAATCGGTACAAGGCGTTCATGATCGACGAACAAGCAGCATGGGAAGCGTTCGAGCGGCGAGACCGCGCAGCGGATGATCGCTTCGTCGTGGCGGTCAGCACCACCCGCATCTACTGCCGTCCCTCATGCCCGGCACGGCGTCCACGTCGCGAGCATGTCCGCTTCTATGGGGCGGGGAGAGAAGCAGCGGCGGCCGGGTACCGCGCCTGCCTGCGTTGCAAGCCGGCGGAGGTGGCGCGGGACCGGGCAGCCGTGGCGGCGGCGCTGAAGGTGTTGGAAGAGGCCGAAGCCACGGTACCGCTGCAGGTGCTGGCGAGCGCCGTCGGCTATGCCCCGCACCATTTCCAGCGCCTCTTCACCCGCGATGTGGGTGTCTCTCCCGCGGCCTGGCAGCGGGCGCGGCGGCTGATCGCGGCGGATCGCTGCCTCAGCGAAGGCGCTGGCGTGACCGACGCCATCTACGAAGCGGGCTATTCGGCGCCGAGCCGCTTCTACGCGGATGCCAAGGCGGCAGGCTTGAAGCCGGCAGCGCTGCGTAAGGGAGGAGATGGCATGATCATCAACTGGGCACGTGTCGACAGCGCCTTCGGACCGCTTCTGATCGCCGCCACCGAGCACGGGCTGTGCCGGGTCAGCTTCGATGAAGACGAAACGGCACTTCAGCGGCGCTATCCCGTGGCCGAGCTGGTCGAGAACCCCGAAGCACCGCTGATCGTCGCTGCACGCGCTGCCACAGCCGATCCGGCGCTCGCCGCGTCGCTGCCGACCGACGTATCGGGCACCGCCTTCCAGCAGCGCGTCTGGGCCGAACTCCGCCGCATCCCGCCGGGTGAGACGCGCTCCTATCTCGATATCGCGAGAGCGCTGGGCGATCCTAATGCCACCCGTGCAGTAGGAACGGCGAACGGCGCGAATCCCATCGCAATCATTGTCCCTTGCCACCGTGTCGTGCGGAACGACGGTTCGCTCGGCGGTTATGCGGGTGGGTTGGAGCGCAAGAAGGATCTTCTCGCCGCCGAAACAAAGCAGAGCCAAGGATCGTTGCTCTGAGGTCTTGAGTAAGCCGCTTCCTTTTCTCGAAATGACCAACCGCGCACTTGCGAAAGTGCCGAGGGTGACGCTCGACCCGGGCGAAATCGAAGCGTTCGTGCTGAAGCGCACCCGCGCCGCCCGCATCAAGGGCGAGCACTGGCGGCCGTGGTTTGCGCTGCTGGCCGAGGAGCTGGAACGGAGTGCAGCGCTCAACCCGCTTGGCCGGATCATCGCCAACGGACAGCTGGTCGGGCTGCTGACTGCAAGGGTACGGGCGGAGCGCCTGTTGGCACGACAACCAGAGATCATGGCTCACACAATTGAGCGGCCGATCATCATCATGGGGCCGATGCGGTCGGGCTCGACCAGGGTACAGCGATTGCTCGCCTGCGATCCGCGGTTCAGCTGGACGCGCCTTCACGAGAGCCTGTTTCCGGTGCCCTACGGAAAGTCTGGCGGCAGGCGGCGCTGGGCTGCCGCGGCGGTGCATCGCCTGCTTCGGACCCTCAATCCGGCCGTGCAGCGGATCCACCCGTCGGGCCCGATGCAGCCCGACGAAGAATTCGGCCATCTTTCCTACACGATGACCAGCGCACAGGCGGCGGTGCAATGGCATGTGCCGGGGCTGGTCGCGGCGGAGCGGCGGCGCGATTGGGCGCCCGTTGTGGCGGAGCTTGGGATGCTGCTGCGGCTCAATGCCTGGGCGCGCGGTGAGCGGCCAGGCCGCCGCTGGGTGCTGAAGTGTCCGGCTTATGGCGACATGGCCGAAGCCTTGTTCGACGCATATCCCGATGCCAGCGTCGTCCATCTCGGCCGGGATCCGGTGAAGGTGGTCGCTTCAAGCGCTAGCCTGGTGTTCGAGCAGCGCCGGATCCACAGCGATGCCGTCAATCGCAAGGCGATCGGGGCCGAGTGGTTTGAACGCACTCTTGAACGCCAGCGCCAACAGGGCGCAGCGCGGCGCCGCCATCCTCGGGTCGCAGCCCTCGACCTGTCCTACGATGAGGTGTCCGGTGACTGGCAAGCGGCAATCCAGCGGGTCTATCGGTTTATTGGCGAGCCGCTGACTGCCGAAGCGATGCGCGGAATGGAGCGCTATCTTGCCGGAGCGAGCGATCATCGAGGCCACTGCTACGATGCGCAGGACTTCGGGCTAGACGAGGATGAGATCAGGCGCGCCTTCGCGCAGACGCCGGGAGCATCAGTGCACAGCGCTCCGGTTTACGCCACGGCTCACTCGTAGGGGCTTCCAGGCACCGCCTTCGCCCAGCCGGGTGCGGCGGGCTCGATCGAATTGAGAAAGCGCCGGGCCTGTTCCCGCACCTCGGCCTTGGTGTCCGGTGCGAAGCGGTCCCATGTGGCATAAGGCTGCCATAGCCGCCGATTGCCGCGCAGCTTCTTCTCGTTGCGATCAAGAAAGTCCCAGTAGAGCGCGTTGAAGGGACAGGCATCCTCGCCGACGCGCTTCTTCACGTCGAAGCGGCACCCTTTGCAGTAATTGCTCATCCGGTTGATGTAGGCGCCCGAGCCCGCATAGGGCTTGGTGCCAAGCCGCCCGCCGTCGGCGAACTGGCTCATGCCAAGCACGTTGGGGTGCTCGACCCATTCGTAGGCATCGGCGTAGACCACGAGATACCAGTCGGCCACCTGCGCCGGGTCGATGCCGGCCAGCATGGCGAAATTGCCAAGCACCATCAGCCGCTGGATGTGGTGGGCATAGGCATTGTCGCGCGTGTTGCGAACGCTGTCGGCGCAGCAGGCCATGTCGGTGGCGCCCGTCCAGTAGAAGTCGGGCAGGTCGCGCACGTTGGCGAAGAAGTTGACCTCCGACAGGCCCGGCATCTCCAGCCAGTACATGCCGCGGATATACTCTCGCCAGCCGATCATCTGGCGGATGAGGCCTTCGGCGGCGTTGAGCGGCACTTCGCCCCGGTGATAGGCCGCTTCCGCTGCCTGGCAGACTTCCAGCGCCGTCAGCAGCCCGCAGTTGAGGCTGGTCGACAGGCGCGAATGATAGAGGAAGTCGGCGCCTTCCAGCATGGCGTCCTGGTAGGTGCCGAAGCGGGGCAGGCGTTCCGAGACGAAATCGGCGAGCAACGCGCGAGCCTCCGCAGCGGTGACCGGCAAGGCGAAGCTTTCGAGGGTGCCGAAGTGATGGCGGAAGCGGCCTTCGACCAGTGCAATGACCTCACGGGTGATCTCGTCAGGCGGAAAGCGTTCGGGCTCGCGCAGCGGCCGAGCCTTGGGAGGAGGGGCACGATTGTCCTTGTCGTAGTTCCACTGACCGCCGGTCGGCGTATCGTCAGGCTCTATCAGCAGGCCGGTGCGGCGGCGCTGCTGACGGTAGAAACTTTCCATCACCAGTTCTCGGCGGCTCGCGGCCCAAGCGAAGAAGTCGGGGAGGGGGCAGATGAAGCGGTCGTCAGGGAGGATGTCGACCGGCAGGCCGAAGCGTTCGGACCAGCCTTCGATCGCTTTCTGGACACGCCACTCGCCGGCTTCCACGATTCGGATGGCGGTGGGACGGTGCCGCTCTACCGCTCGAGCGACCTCCCCGGTGAAGCTGCCCTTATTTTCGGGGTCGTCCAGACGGACGTAGTCGACCTGCCAACCGTTATCCCGGAGTTCCTCGGCGAAGTGGCGCATGGCCGAGAGGATCAGGACGATCTTCGCCTTGTGGTGACGAACGTAGGTGGTTTCCTCCGCCACCTCCATCAGCAGCAGCCGCGCCTCGCTCTTGTCGACGCCGCGCAGGGAGGCGAGGCTTTGAGTAAGCTGGTCGCCGAGGATGGGGATGAGGAGCATGTCGCTGAGCTAGACGGATGGATCCGCCGAATGGATGCGGGCCTTGGTCCAATGACGGTATTCGTAAGTTAACCGGCGGCCCAATCACAGCATCTCGTCAGAATGCAGCTTCGTTCTGGCGCTAACGGGGCAATGGCTACTCCCGGTTAAGACATTGTCGGGCAAGGATCCTCCCGATGCTTTCCCGAATCTCGGCCGGTCTGGCCCTGTCACTCCTGGTCACCGCCGCTCCCGCGTTTGCCCAATCATGGGAAGCGCAGGCGCTGTCGCTTCACAACCGTGAACGCGCCGCGTTCCGGGTGGCGCCGCTCGCCTGGGACTTCGGGCTGGCGGGCGCGGCCGACATCTACGCAAGTGAGCTCGCGCGGACCGGGCGGTGGGGGCACAGCCCCAAGGCGACGCGGCCGGGCCAGGGCGAGAACCTCTGGATGGGAACGGCCGGAGCCTACCGGATCGAAGACATGGTCGGCGGCTGGATCGGCGAGCGACGCTGGTTCCGCCCCGGCGTGTTCCCGGCGGTCAGCACGACTGGCAACTGGATCGACGTTGGCCATTACACCCAAATGGTGTCCAGCCGGACCACCCGCGTCGGATGTGCGGTGCGCACGGGCGGGGGATGGACCTATCTCGTCTGCCGTTATTCGCCGTCCGGCAACGTCGACGGAAGGGCGATGCCCTAGTCGTCGTTCCGGCCGCGAAGGGTCTGGTAGTCCGCCTGGATCGCCACCAGCGCGCCTGGTGCATCGCCGCTCTGCATCTTCTGCATCGCCTGGAGCAGCATCGGGCGCTTTTCGACGTCGAGATGCGGGTTGGCGATGATCGGCGCAAAGGCACGCAGCGCGTCAGGGAGCTTGCCATCGATGAGGTGCTGGCGAACCACGTGGAAGCGCAGGTTGACGTCATGCGGCATCAGAACATGGGCGTAGTGTAGCCCCTTCACCGCATCCGCCGTCGGCTTCTGCTTGGCCGCAAGGAAGCTCTGGTAGAAGAGGAACAGGGGCTCGGCATTTTCCGTGTCGGCGCGATTGGCCTGGATCAGCCAGCGGCGAACTTCGCCCCAATCCGCCGCGCCGCCCTTGCTCCGGGCCTCTTCAAGCAGCGCGCGGCCCTTGGTGATCATGGCGCCGATATGCTTGGGATTGCTGGCCAGCGCCTTGTCGGCCGCCGCAACGGCTGGCCCGTAGCGGCGAGCATCCAGTTCGACTTCGGCGAGCACGGCCTGCACTGCCGGGTCGGTCGGATACCGTGTGGCGACGGCACGAGCCTGCTCGGCCACGGACGCCATGTCCTGCGGCCTCAGGCCGCGGTCGACGCGGATGCGGACCGGCATGATCGCCGCCTCGCCAGCGCCGAGCGCACGTATGTCTACCGTCGGCGCGGGACCGGCCGGCACCCGCAGCGCCGGAAAGGTCTTGGTCGCATATTTGTCGATCTCGCGATCGAGCTGCTTCAGGTCACCAAATGCCGACTCGGCGGCTTGCCGCGCCGGAACGCCGCGCGCCAGGCCTTGCGCATAACGATCAAGCTGACCGCGCCGCGCGGGATTGAAAGCAAGGTAATGGGTCAACAGCCAGCCCTTGCCGTAGACCGAGCTGCGATCGAGGTCGCTCCGCGGACGGGTGCCGGCGAGGAGATCCCCGGCGCCGAAGCCCACGTCGCGAAGGATGGTTTGCGCGCGGCCCTGCGGTGGATAGCCGATCTTCACGCTGCCATCCGGTTCGACAACGGCGGTGCCGAAGAACTCGGCCGTGCCTTCCACCAGCCAGGCGGCAAGTGGACTGTCGGGCTCGGTCAGCATCAAGTGGTGCGTATATTCGTGCTGGATCAAGTGGTTGGGACCAAGCGCCCGTCCCGACTTGTCGTCCCTGCTGCTGACAAAGGCTACGGCGCCCGATGCTCGCGGAATATAGAAACCAGCGGTGTTTGTTCGCCCTGGCACCAGCCGCTGCACAGCGGCGACGGACGGCAGGTCGAAGATTGTCAGACGCGCGCCGTCGGTCAGCGCCGCATCTGCATAGCCGCGCACCTTGCGCATTGCCGCGTCGAATCGTTCCAGCATTTCGGCGTAGGCCCTGAGGTCCGCGGGACGCTGTTCGGAGTAAATGATGAAGTGCTTGGTTCGCGCCTCATGCCAGGCGGCGAGGGCCGGAGCAGCGGTGGCCAGCGACAAGACGGCGGCAAGAATCACGCGACGAAACAACATCTTCACTCCTCCGCGGCTTGCGGATCGCCCATGCCTTAGAGAAAAGAATAGGGGTCGACGTCAACCGAAACGCGCACCTTTGCGGACCATTCTACCTCACCCAGCCAGTCGCGAATGACGTCCTGGACGTCGAGACTGCGCCGGGCGTGGACCAGCAGGCGGAAGCGGTGGCGTCCGCGAAGCATGGCGAGGGGTGCCGGAGCAGGGCCATAGACCGCCATGCCGTCCACTTGCGGGGCTTTGCGGCCGATCCGGTTGGCGACCTGCTCGGCCTCTCCCTTGTCCTCGGCGCTGACGACGATCGCGGCGAGGCGCCCGAACGGCGGCATGCCAGCTTCCTGGCGCGATTCGGTTTCGGCGGCGACGAACTGCTCGGTGTCGCCGCTGACCAGCGCTGCAATGACTGGGGAGTCGGGCTGATGGGTCTGGACCAGCACCCGCCCGGGCTTGCCGCCGCGCCCGGCCCGGCCAGCGACCTGGCTAATCTGCTGGAATGTCCGCTCCGCCGCGCGAAGGTCGCCTCCAGCAAGGCCGAGATCGGCATCGATCACGCCGACTAGAGTGAGGTTGGGGAAGTGATAGCCCTTGGTGACGAGCTGTGTGCCGACCACGATGTCGATCTCGCCTTCTTCCATTTGACGGACGAACTCGGCTGCGCGGGCAGGGCTCCAAATGGTGTCGGAAGTAACAATCGCGGTGCGCGCGTCGGGGAACAGCGACTGCACTTCGTCCGCGATGCGCTCGACCCCGGGACCGCAGGCAACCAGGCTGTCCTTGTCGCCGCACTCGGGACAGGCTTCGGGCGGCGGGATGACGAGTCCGCAATGATGGCAGGCCAGGCGGCGCATCAGCCGGTGCTCGACCATCCAGGCGGTGCAATTGGGGCATTGGAAACGGTGACCGCAGGTGCGGCACAGCGTCAGTGGCGCGAAGCCGCGGCGGTTAAGAAAGAGGAGGCACTGTTCGCCCGCGGCGAGATTGGCCTCTATTTCGCTTACCAGTTGCGGAGCGATCCAGCGTCCGCGCGGCGGCGGGTCGGCGGTCAGGTCGAGCGCGGTGAGGGTCGGCAGTTGCGCCCCGGCGTGGCGGTTGCGCAGCAGCAGCTCGCGGTAGCGACCGGTCTCGACCATGTGCCGTGTTTCGAGTGCCGGGGTGGCCGAGGAGAGGATCACAGGAATGTGCTCGAACCGCGCGCGCATAACGGCGACGTCGCGGGCGTGATACTGAACGCCGTCCTCCTGCTTGAAGGAGGCTTCGTGGGCTTCGTCTACGACGATGAGGCCTAGGTTTGCGTAGGGTAGAAACAGTGCCGAGCGGGCACCGACCACTACCTTCGCCTCGCCGCTGGCGATCCCGCGCCAGGCCCGCCGCCGCTGGGAGGAGCGGAGGTCGCTGTGCCAGGCCGTTGGCTCGCAGCCGAAGCGGGCGGCGAAGCGTTTCAGGAACGGCTGGGTGAGCGCGATCTCGGGCAAGAGGACCAGTACTTGCAGACCCTTGCGCACGGCTTCTGCCACGGCTTCGAAATAGACTTCAGTTTTGCCGGAGCCGGTGATGCCGTCGAGCAGCACGGGATCGAAGCCGCCGCCGATCGCAGCGACGAGGCTGTCGGCGGCCGTTTGCTGATCATCGCTGAGCTTTGGCGGCGCGAAGTCGGGATCGGGACGGGTGAGCGGCTGGTCGGCTTCGACCTGGACCCGCTCCAGGGCACCGCTGTTGACCAAACCGCGCAGCACCGCGTCGCTGACTTTCGCATGGGCGGCAAGTTCGCGGATTGTGCCCTGGCGGCCTTCCAGCCGGTCGAGCGCCTGTGTGCGCTGCGGGGTCAGGCGGTCAGGCCGTTCTCCGGTCAGGCGATATTCGGTCAGCTGGCGTGAGCCCTCTAGCGCCGAGGAAGACGGCAGCACCATCCGCAGCACCGAGGCGAGCGGCGACAGGTAATAATCAGCGGTCCACTCGCAAAGGCGGCGAAGCGGCGCCGGGATGACTGGGACGTCGATCAGTCCAGCAAGGGGGCGCAGGCGATTGTCGCCGACTTCTTCTGTGGGCAGCCGCTCGGCCTCCCAGGCGACGCCGACCAACTGGCGCGGCCCCAATGGCGCGACCACCACGCTGCCGGGCTCGACCGCCATGCCGTCGGGCACGCGATAGTCGAGGGGGTCAAGGGCAGCGTTCAGGGTAACGACACGGGCGCGGGGGAGGGGCACCTCGGCGCTCTAGGCGAAAGGACCGGGTGGAACCAAGAGCCTGCAATCGCTATCTAAGGCTTATGTACACGACCGAACTTTCGAAGCCCGGCGCCAAGGTGCAGCCGATTGGTCCCGCCGAGGACCCCCAACTGCTTGCCGCCTTCGAGGCGCGGGTGGCGGCGGACGAGTTCATCGAGCCCAAGGATTGGATGCCGGAAGCGTATCGCCGGACGCTCACGCGGCAGATCAGCCAGCACGCGCACAGCGAGATCGTCGGCATGCTGCCCGAGGGCAATTGGATCACGCGGGCTCCAAGCTTGCGGCGCAAAGCGATCCTGCTTGCCAAGGTGCAAGACGAGGCGGGACATGGCCTTTACCTCTATTGCGCGGCGGAGACGCTGGGCACTTCTCGGCAGGAGATGATCGAGGCGCTGCATTCGGGCAAGGCCAAGTACAGCACCATTTTCAACTATCCGACGCTGACTTGGGCCGACATCGGTGCGATTGGCTGGCTGGTCGACGGCGCGGCGATCATGAACCAGGTGCCGCTGCAGCGCACCAGCTATGGCCCCTATGCCCGTGCGATGGTTCGCGTCTGCAAGGAAGAAAGCTTCCACCAGCGTCAGGGTTACGAGATCAGCATGCAGCTCGCCCGCGGGACCGCGGAGCAGAAGCGGATGATGCAGGACGCCTTCAACCGCTGGTGGTGGCCGAGCCTCATGATGTTTGGGCCGCCGGACGACAATTCGCCCAACACCGCGCAGAGCATGCGCTGGCGGATCAAGCGCGAGACCAATGACGAGCTGCGCCAGAAGTTCGTCGACATCACCGTGCCGCAGGCCGAGTTCATCGGCCTCACTGTTCCCGATCCCGATCTCAAGTGGAACGAGGAAAAGGGCGGCTACGACTTCGGCGCGATCGATTGGGAAGAATTCTATTCGGTCGTGAAGGGTGAAGGACCTGTCGCCAAGGAGCGGATCACGGCTCGGCGCGAAGCATGGGAGAAGAACGCCTGGGTGCGCGAGGCGGCGCAGGCGCACGAAGCCAAGAAGCAGGCGCGCAAGGCCGCCGCTTGATTTCAGCCGTCGACCCGGCGACAGGCCCAAGGCGACGGAGGAAATGATGTCGGACTGGCCATTGTGGGAAGTGTTCGTGCGGACCAAGGGCGGGCTCGCGCACCGTCACTTCGGGAGCGTCCACGCGCCTGACGCGGAGATGGCGCTTCGGCACGCCCGCGATACCTACACCCGCCGCCAGGAAGGCGTCAGCCTGTGGGTGGTGAAGTCGTCCGATATCGTCGCAAGCGATCCGGCGCAGGCTGGTGAGCTGTTCGAGCCGGCCGCCGACAAGGTCTACCGCCATCCGACCTTCTACGAGATCCCGGACGAGGTGAAGCACATCTGATGCCGAGCCTTCCGCCGATCCGACCCGAAGACGAAGCCGTCGCCGAGCGCATCCGCCCGGGCGGCGCGTTCGATGCGTCGTCCGACGCGCATGACCCGTTTCGCGCCGGCTATCTCTTGCGCCTTGGCGACGATGCGCTGATTCTCGGCCAGCGGCTGAGCGAATGGACTGGCCACGCGCCCTCGGTCGAAGTTGACCTGTCGCTTGCCAACTTGGCGCTCGACTTGGTGGGCCAGGCGACGTTCTTCCTTGGCGCAGCCGGCGATGCGGACGAACTGGCGTTCAACCGCGACGTGCTCGACTTCCGCAACTGCCTGCTGGTCGAGCAGCCCAATGGCGATTTCGCCCGCACCATGATGCGCCAACTGCTGTTCTCGACCTGGCAGCACCTGCTTTATCAGGCGCTGGTCGACAGCCGCGACCAGGCGATCCGTGAGGTTGCGGCCAAGGCGGTGAAGGAAGTTGCCTATCATCGTGAGATTGCGGCTGAGTGGGTGATCCGTCTCGGTGACGGAACCGACGAAAGCCGCGCGCGCACGCTGGACGCGCTCGACTGGTGCTGGCGCTTCGTGCCCGAATTGTTTGAGGTCGACGAGGAACTGGAGGCCGCGATCGGCGCCGGCATCGCCGCCGATCCGCGCACGTTCGAGGCCGTGTATCGCGAGGCTATTGCAGCTGTGCTCACCGAAGCCACGTTGCCGGTCCCCGCCGATCAGCGCGCCATTCTCGGCGGACGGCGGGGGCATCACAGCGAGCATCTCGGCCACCTGCTGGCGATCATGCAATATCTGCCGCGCACCTACCCGGACGCCGTCTGGTGAGCGAAAAGCATTTTCACGCGCTGGAAGTCGCGGAAATCATCGAGGAAACGGCCGACGCGCGCTCCATCCGCTTTGCCGTTCCGCCCGAACTTTCCGACCTGTTCCGCTATCGTGCCGGGCAGCATCTGACGCTGCGAACGGAAATTGGCGGCGAGGAAGTTCGCCGCAACTATTCGCTGTGCACCGCGCCACACGAAGGCGCGCTCAAGGTAACAGTGAAGCAGATCGCGGGCGGGGCCTTCTCGAACTGGGTCGCGGGCAACCTCAGGGCCGGCGATCGGCTCGACGTGATGCCGCCGCATGGGAGCTTCACAACCGATTTCGATGCGGCGGCGACCCGCCGCTACGTCGCCTTCGCCGGAGGCTCGGGCATCACCCCGATCATGAGCCTGGCGCGGACCGCGCTTGCGGAAGAACCGAACAGCCGCTTCACCCTGTTCTATGGCAACCGTGACGCCAGCAGCATCATCTTTCTCGACGCTTTAGCCGAGCTGAAGGATCGCTACCTCGGCCGCTTCGAGCTGTTCCACCTGCTCAGCGACGAAGAGGGCGACGTCGATCTGCTGAACGGCATGCTCGACCGAGAAACCTGCGAGGCTGTGATCGACGCCTTTGTGCCCGACATGGCTGAGGTCGACGCCTTCTTCATCTGCGGCCCCGGCCCAATGATGGACGCTGCCGAAGCGGCGCTGCTCGACGCCCGTGTGCCGGCTGACCGTATACACATTGAGCGTTTCACCGCCGGGCGCCCATCTGCCGCGCTCGCCGCTGAGATGGCCGAACTCAGCCAGAAGGCGGCCGGGCAATCGATGAGCGTCACCATCGACGGCCGCACCCGCCGCATCGCGTTTGACGGGACCAACATCCTCGATTCTGCGCGTGCCTCCGGGCTTCCGGCGCCGTTCGCCTGCAAGGCGGGTGTTTGTGCGACCTGCCGGGCCCGGGTCACCGGCGGAGAAGTCAGCATGGCCGCCCGCTATGGCCTGTCCGACGATGAAATCGCTGCCGGCTACGTGCTGACCTGCCAGTCGGTGCCGAAGGGTGAGGGCGTGGCGGTGGATTACGACGCCTGACCGCGCTAATCGCCGTTCCCATGTTGACCAGCCCAGCGCGCCGCGGCCTTGCCGATCTGCCACCACTCGTCAGCGACTCGCTGCTCGCGCTGATCGCGATGGTCAATTCGGACACGCGACTCAACAAGATCGACGTCGGGGTTGGCGTTTATCGTGACGGCGCTGGCCGCACGCCGATCATGCGTGCAGTCAAGGCAGCCGAACAGAAGCTCCATGACGAGCAACACAGCAAATCGTACCTCGGCGGCGCAGGCGACCGCGGCTTCGCCCAGGCGCTTCGGCCGATCGTGCTCGGCAAGCATGCGGGCGACGAGCGGATCGTCGGCTTGCAGACGCCGGGTGGTTGCGGCGCGCTGTTCCTGGCCCTGAAGCTGGTCGCGGCTGCCAACCCCGACGCCCGCGTCATCATGGGCACGCCAACCTGGCCCAACCACCCGCCGATGACCGCCGGCGCGCGGCTGGAGATCAGCGAATATCGCCATTACGATCGGCAAGCGCGCAAGGTCGATTTTGCTGCCATGGCTGAGGCGCTCGACGCTGGCCGTGCGGGCGACGTCGCGCTGCTGCACGGCTGTTGTCACAACCCGACCGGCGCCGACCTCTCCGAAGATGAGTGGCGGCAGGTGGCGGAGATCGTGGTCTGCCGCGGGCTGCTGCCGCTGATCGACTTCGCCTATCAGGGTTTCGCGCGCGGGCTGGAGCAGGACCGCTTCGGGGTCGAGCTGATGCTCGATGCCTGCGACGAGGTGCTGATTACTCAAAGCTGCGACAAGAATTTCGCCGTCTACCGCGACCGCGTCGGCTGCCTGTTCGTCAAGGCAGCGAGCGTCGAGAATGCGCAGTTCGCCTTCACCCACCTCTTGCAGATCAGCCGTGAAGCCTGGTCGATGCCTCCCGATCATGGCGCTGCGGCCGTTCGCACCGTGCTTGAAGACGCCGCTCTCGCCGCCGACTGGCGCGCCGAGCTCGACGAGATGCATGGCCGTATTCGCATGGTGCGGCAGAAGATTGCCGGCGCCGACCCTCGGCTCGCATATATTGCCGAGCAGCAAGGCATGTTCTCGATGCTGCCCCTGTCGATTGAGCAGGTGAAGATGCTGCGCCAGACCCACGCCATCTACATGGCCGATAGCGGCCGCGCGAACTTGGTTGGGATCGCGGACCACGACCTCGACCGCTTCTGCGCCGCGATCGTCGAGACGATGAATGGCTGAGGCGGACCCCGACTTTACCGTCGGTACGGATTGGGAAGAGGTTGCGCGTCTCGTTCTGACCAGCCGCGAACTCGACCGGCTGGAGGAAGAAGAACTCGTCCCCGCCAAGCAGGTGCTCTATCAATTCAGCGCTCGTGGCCATGACATGGCGCAGGTGCTGCTCGGCTTGAAGCTGCGCGATGGCGATGCGGCCTGCGGCTATTATCGGTCGCGCCCGTTGCTGCTGGCACTCGGCGTACCGCTGGCGGATGCGCTGGGTTCGGGGATGGGGCGGAGCGGCGGCTATTCAGGCGGGCGCGATATTGGCGTCGTGTTCAACTACCCCAATCCGGGCGGGGCCCACGCGTTGCCCATGTGCGGTGGGGTCGGCGCGCAATATACGCCGGCTGCCGGCTGGGCGCAGGCCGTTCGCTACAAGGCAGAGGTTCTCAAGGACGGTGCCAAAGGCAACATTGCCTTGGTGCTGGGCGGAGACGCCAGCTGCGCGACCGGTGGTTTCTGGTCGGCGCTGACCATTGCCACCACACAGAAGCTACCCTTGCTCTTCTACGTCGAGGACAATGGCTACGGTATCTCCGTCCCCTCGACCTACCAGACGCCGGGGCAGAACATCGCGGCGAACCTCGCAAGCTTCACCGGGCTGACGATCTTCAACGGCGACGGCACTGACCCGATCGAGGCCGCGCGTCTGGTCGAAGCGGCGATGGCGCATGTCCGGAGTGGGGAGGGGCCGGCGCTGCTACGCCTGACCGTGCCGCGCCTCGAGGGGCACAGCTACCAGGACACGCAGACCTACAAGAGCGAAGCGGAGATCGCCGCTGAGTGGGCGCGCGATCCGCTGCCGAAGCTGAAGGCGCATTGCGCTGCCTTGCAGATCGGCGAGGCGCGCTGGGAAGAGCTGGAGCAAGCAGTCCAGTGGGAAGTCGCCCGCGCTCGCGAGGAGGCCGAGGCGCGGCCGGTCCTCGACGGCGACAAGGTGGCTGACGACGTCTTCTTCTCAGGCAATCATGCCGAGGTCGGAGGCCAGGCCGGACTGTCGCTTGACGGCACCCATGACGAGCCGCGTCCCGAGGGTCAGCGGATCAACATGGTCACCGCCATCCGCAAGGTGCTCGACCAGGAGCTAGGCGCCAACCCGCGCATGTGCGTGTTCGGCGAAGACGTCGGGCCCAAGGGCGGTGTCCATGCGGTGACGTTGGGGCTGCAAGACAAATACGGCCACGACCGCGTGTTCGACACCAGCCTCAACGAGGAGGGCATCGTCGGCCGTGCCGTGGGGATGGCGCTCGCCGGGTTGCTGCCCGTGCCCGAGATCCAGTTTCGCAAATATGCCGAGCCGGCGACCGAGCAGATCAACGATACCGGCACCATGCGCTGGCGCACCGCCAATCGTTTCTCCGCGCCGATGGTGCTCCGCGTGCCCGGCGGCTTCTTCAAATGTGGTGATCCCTGGCACAGCCAGACCAACGAGGTGCAATTCGTGCACAATCCAGGCTGGATGGTCGCAGTGCCGAGCAATGCCGAGGATGCGGTCGGCATGCTGCGCATGGCGCTGCGTGGGCACGATCCCGTGCTGTTCTTCGAACATCGGGCAATGCTGGACGATAGCTGGGCGCGGCGTCCGTGGCCGGGCGATGCCTACGTGTTGCCGTTCGGCAAGGCGAAGAAAACGCGAGAGGGGGACAAGATCACCGTCGTCACCTGGGGTGCAATGGTGCCGCGCTGCGAGGCGGCGGCAGAAGGCATCAGCGCCGATGTCATCGACCTGCGCACCCTCAATCCGTGGGATCGCGACATGGTGCTGGATAGCGTGCGCCGCACCCGCCGCTGCTTGATCGTCCACGAGGACCTGCGCACCGGCGGCTTTGGGGCCGAGATCGCAGCAGTCGTCGCTGACGAGGCCTTCCTCGACCTCGACGCGCCGGTCGCTCGGGTGACCATGCCCGACATTCCCAGCCCGCATCACCCCTCACTGCTCGAAGCCGCAGTGCCGAGCGTGGCGCGGATTCGGGCCGAGATCGACCGCTTGGTGGGGTTTTGAGCCGAGTGATCGACGTTCGCGTCCCTGACGAGCAGGAAGGCACCAAGGCTGTCGTTCGCGCCTGGCTCAAGCAGCCCGGTGATGCAGTGGCGCTGAACGACCCACTGGTGGAGCTCGAGACCGACAAGGTGACGCAGGAAGTGCCTGCGCCGGCAGCTGGCGTGCTGGCAGAAATCCTGCTCGGCACCGATGCCGAAGCGGTGCCGGGTGCAGTGCTCGGGCGGATCAGCTCCGAGGACTTTGCGAGCGCTGCCCCCGATGCTGGGCCGCAACGGAGCGAGCAGCGCCCGGTTGAAGCGGCTCAACGCGAAAACGCGCTGATGTCAACCAGCCCCATTGGCACCGAAACGCGCCTTTCTCCCTCGGTCCGCCGCGCTCTGCTGCAGCACGACATCGACCCGGGTCGCATCACCGGCACGGGGAGAGATGGCCGCATCACCCGCGAGGACGTCGACCGCGCGGTGGAGGATGCCACTGTCAGCCATGTGGATGGCGGCACCAAGGCCATCGCGCAGCCGCGCGTTGCCGAGGCGAACTGGCAGGACATTCCCCACGACCGGATGCGCCGCGCGATAGCCGACAACATGGTTCGCGCGGTTGCCGAGGCACCGCATGTCACCGCTCTGTTCGAGGCCGACTTCTCCGCCATCACCACGCACAAGAAGGCGCTGGCTGCGCGTGGGACCAAGCTTAGCTACACCGCTTATCTGCTCAAGGCCGCCGCCGAGGCGATGACGGTGGCCCCGGCCGTGAATGGCCGCTGGGCCGACGACCGGATCGTCGTCTCGCCGACGGTCGACATCGGTGTCGGCACCGCGCTCGGCGACAAGGGCCTTGTAGTGCCCGTGGTTCGCGACTGCAGCGGAGCGAGCCTCGAGGAGATCGGCGCGCGCCTAGACGACCTTACTGCACGCGCCCGAGCCGGCAAGCTCGAGCGTTCGGATGTCGCGAACGGCAGCTTCACCATCTCCAATCACGGCGTCTCCGGCTCCCTGCTGGCCGCGCCGATCATCCTCCACCAAGGTCAAGCCGCAATCCTTGGCGTCGGCAAGCTGCAGAAGCGCGTGGTGGTGCTGAGCCAAGGCGGCGCGGACGTCATCGCCATTCGCCCGATGGCCTATGTCACGCTGACCATCGATCATCGGGTAATCGATGGTCATCAGACCAACGCCTGGCTGAGTCGCTTCGTCGAGATCATCGAGACTTGGCCCGAAGCGCAAGCGTAACGATAGGAACGGCCCATCCTCCCGCCCGTTTGCGAGCAGGGACAGGAGGATGAAGTGGCCCGTAACAACGACAATGATGAGGTAGCCCGCGAGGCTGCCCGCCTCAACGAGCAAGCCACGCAGCAGGCAGCGCGGGGTCCGGCCGAGCGTCGATCCGACCGGCCGTTGCCGGACGTCGATGAGGACGAGCGTGTCCGCATTCATGATGAGGACGACCACCGTTCGCCGCGCAAGGGCGGCAGCAATGGTGCTCTGATCGGGCTTGGCCTGACGCTTGCCACGGCTGGCGCCGCCGCTTTCTTCTTTGCCAAGGCGAAGGCTGCGGACGACGGACCCGACGGACCATTGCTCAGCGATGCGCCGGATCATGTGCTGCGCGGCAAGGCGCTGAAGCGCGCGCGCAATCAGGAAGAGGGCCGTTCGCTGGTCGGACGCACCGTCACCATCGGCAAGCCGGCGCAAGAGCTTTACGACTTCTGGCGCAAGTTCGAGCGTTTCCCCGAGTTCATGGACAATGTCCGCGAGATCAAGCGCATCGACGAGACCCGTTCCGAATGGCTGATCGAAGCACCCGGCGGCGCCACCGTTTCGCTCAAGACGCGGATCGTCGAGGATATTCCCGGAAAGACCATCGCCTGGGTGAGCGAGCCCGACAGCCAGATCGAGCATGAAGGCCGGGTCGAGTTCGCCGACGCGCCTCCGGGCCGGGGCACCTATGTGCGCCTGCTGCTGCGGTACACGCCACCGGCCGGCGAGCTTGGCCGGCTGGTCGCCAAGATCATGCAGCGCGAGCCCAACGTCCAGGCCCGCCGCGACCTTCGCCGGTTCAAGCAGCTGATGGAAACCGGCGAAGTGCCGGTCAACGCCTCACCCTCGGGCCGCAAGAGCGAAAGCCCGACGGAAGCCCGCATCTAGGAGCCTAGCCTCATGAAAGCTCTCACTTGGCATGGCCGCCACGACGTTCGCGTCGAGCGGGTGCCCGATCCCGAGATCGTCAATCCGCGCGATGCGATCCTGAAGATTACTTCGACCGCCATCTGCGGCTCGGACCTCCATCTCTATGACGGCTACATCCCGACGCTTCGCGCCGGTGACGTACTTGGCCATGAATTCATGGGCGAAGTCGTCGAGGTCGGTGCCAATTCAACCCTGAAGAAGGGCCAGCGCGTCGTGGTGCCGTTCACCATCAGCTGCGGCGAATGCTTCTTCTGCAAGAAGACGCAGTTCAGCGCCTGCGACAATAGCAACCCGGCCGAGACCAGTGACGCCTCAGAGACGCTGATGGGTCACGCCATGGGCGCCGCGTTCGGCTATGCGCACCTTACCGGCGGCTATGCCGGCGGCCAGGCGGAATATGTCCGCGTGCCGTTCAGCGACGTCGGACCGATCGTCGTTCCCGACCACTTGGACGACGATAAGGTGCTGTTCCTCAGCGACATCCTTCCGACCGGCTGGATGGCGGCGGAGAATGCCGACATCGAGCCCGGCGACACGGTCGCTGTGTGGGGCTGCGGCCCTGTCGGCCTGTTTGCGATCCAGAGCGCGTTCAAGCTTGGCGCACACCGGGTGATCGCCATCGACCACTACCCGGCGCGCCTCCAACTCGCCAAGAAGATGGGAGCCGACATCCTCGACTATCGCGAGGTCGAGGTGCTCGAAGCGCTGAAGGAGATGACCGGCGGGATCGGCCCCGACGCGGTGATCGATTGCGTCGGCATGGAGAGCCACGGTCTAGCGGTCGACAACGTTGTCGACACGGTGAAGGCGCATCTCATGCTCGCAACCGAGCGGCCGCACGCGCTGCGTCAGGCGATCATCGCTTGCCGCAAGGGGGGGCGTGTCTCCATGCCCGGCGTCTATGGCGGTTTCGCGGACAAGTTCCCGCTTGGCCAAGTGATGGAAAAGGGACTGACCATCAAGACGGGCCAGACGCACGTCCAGCGTTATACCAAGCCGCTGCTGAAGATGATCGAGGAAGGCGAACTCGACACCACCTTCATGATCTCGCACCGCGAACCTTTGAGCGATGCGGCGCAGCTCTATCAGAAGTGGCATGACGAGCAGGATACCTACACCAAGATCGTGCTGAAGCCCGGCATGGACCAGAAGCCGGAGGTCGATCTCGTCGCCGCCCGCCAGGTCGAGCCGGCCGAATAGAGGACAGGAAGCATGAGCAAACTTGCCGTCATCACCGGTGCCTCCTCGGGCATCGGTCTCGAAATTGCGCGCCTGGCTTCGGCAGAGGGCTACGATCTGATCGTCGCGTCGGACACCCCGATGGTCGACGCCGGCGCAGGCCTCGAAGGAGAGGTCAGCTCGATCGAGGCCGACCTTGCTACCGAGCAGGGCGTGATGCAGCTTCTGCAGCAGATCGGCGATCGCCCGGTCGACGTGCTCGTCGCCAACGCCGGGCACGGCCTCGGTCACGGTTTCCTTGAGCAGCCGCCGGCCGAATGGCGCCATGTCATCGACACCAACATCACCGGCACGCTGCTGCTGATCCAGCCGATCGCCAAGAAGATGGCACAGCGGGGGGAAGGGCGAATCCTCATCACCGGCTCAATCGCCGGCCACGTACCGGCGGCGTTCCAGGCGGTCTATCACGCCAGCAAGGCGTTCGTGGACAGCTTTGCCGCCGCGCTCGGCAATGAGCTCAAGGACAGCGGCGTCACGGTCACCTGCCTGAAGCCCGGTGCTACCGAGACCGAATTCTTCGCTCGCGCCGACATGGAGGACACCAAGGTCGGCCAATCCAAGAAGGCGTCAGCAGCCGATGTCGCCAAGACCGGTTGGGAAGCGATGAAGAAGGGTGAGCATGCCGTTGTGCATGGCCTGACGAACAAGGCGCAGGTGCTCGCGGCCGGGGTGCTCCCGGAAAGCGTCAGCGCCGAGCAGGGCCGCAAGATGAACGAGCCCGGCAGCGGCAAGGAGTGATCCTTCCGGAACCGTAAGCACATGTGAAGCGTCCCGTCGGCATGAACTCAGCCTCCACTCCCGACGGGCTCTTTGTCCGCCGAACGCTGATCGTCATCGCGCTGGTCGCCTTGGCATTGCTGGCGTGGGAGTTGCGCGAAGTCCTGCTGATGGTGTTCGGCGCAGTGGTGGTCGCGACGCTGTTCCAGAGCCTTGCGGGTGTTTACCGCAAGGCTCGCATTCCCGAGGGGATCAGCCTCTTCCTCGCCGTAATGACGGTATTGCTGATCGTCGGGATCGCGCTTGCGCTGTTCGGAGCGCAGCTGGTCAACCAGTATGAGCAGATCCGCGAGACCCTGCCCAAGGCCTGGAGTGCGCTGCAGCAGCGACTCGAGGGCTTTGGACTCTCAGGGCAGTTCGACCAGCTGAAGAGCGGCGGTAGCGGGTTCGTCTCCAACGCCGGTAGCTTCGTGATGAGCCTTGGCGCCGGACTTGCCGATGCGTTGCTGATCGTGGTCGGCGGCGTGTTCCTTGCCGCATCGCCGCGCTTTTATCGTGCCGGCTTGATCAAGCTGGTCCCCGAGCAGCGTCGCGGCCTCACCGCCGACGCGATTGAGGATAGCGGAACTGCGCTTCGGCTGTGGCTCAAGGCGCAGCTCGTCACCATGGCGGCAGTGGGGGTCGCCACTGGTCTCGGGCTGTGGTTGGTAGGAGCCGATAATGCGCTGGCGTTCGGGCTTCTAGCCGCACTGCTGGAGTTCATTCCCTTCATCGGGCCGATCCTCGCCGCCATCCCAGCGATTCTGATTTCGGCGGCGATTGATCCGCAATCCGCGTTGTGGGTAGCCGGAGTCTACCTCGTGGTGCAGCAGCTTGAGGGCAACGTCTTCTCGCCGCTGCTGCAGCAATGGGCCGTCGATCTGCCAGGTGCTGTGCTGCTGTTTTCGCTGCTGGCGATGGGCACGCTGTTCGGCGCGCTTGGCGTGATCTTCGCTGCGCCGCTGACGGTGGTCCTCTACGTCCTGGTGAAGAAGCTGTATGTCCTGGAGGCGCTCGACACGGCCACGCCGATCCCAGGCGAAGAGCAGCAGCAAGGCTGACGCCCCGCCGTTCCGCCTGCTAGGAGCAGGCCATGCGTGTCGCCAACAATCCCCTGCTTGCCCGTCGGCACTGGGGCACGATCGTAGAGGCTGGCTTGGCGCTTGCTGCTGCCTCGGCAGCGACGCGGGTTTTGCCGTTCAAGCGCTATATCGGGCTTGGCGCGCGGCCCCTCGACCGCGCCAAGCCGATCGGCGGGAACGAGACGTCGCGAATAATCGACGCGATCGGGCGGCGCGCGCCTTTCCGGGCGGTCTGTCTGCAACGCGGTATCGCGCTTCAGTGGAATGCTGCGCCGCCGGGGGATCGACGCAGTCCTGCACTATGGGGTGCGGATACCCCGAGACGGCGAGAAGATCGCCGCTCATGTGTGGGTGAGTGTCGACGACGAGGTGCTCCTCGGCGCCTCGCAGCATCAGGATTACACCGAAGTGGCGAGGTGCCCGGCTAGCCTCTAGACCGCCGCCGGGCAGTAGCGTGCGACGTAGTCGACGTGCGAGGGCATGCGATCAACGACGTAGCGAACGGACTTCTCGATCTCGTCGAACTCGCCGCGCAGCCTGGCCGCCGGCATACGCGCGGCCATCGGGTTGTGGCCCTCCATGGCGATCCCCTGTCCCATCATCACCGCGGCCCAGCTCGTTTCGGTGAACAGCTCGTCCTCCTCGCGGAAGATCTGACCGTTGAGGCGGAACAGCTCCATCTTCTCGGTCAGTGTGTCCGGCACGGGCATGGTGCGGACATGATCCCAGAATGGCGAGTCGGTGCGCGCAGTGGCGTTGTAGTGGAGGATCAGGAAGTCACGGATGCGGCAATATTCCTTGGTCGTCAGGCGATTGAACGCTTCTTCCTGCACCGGCGTGATGCCGTTGAGCGAGAGCAGGGAAATTAGCTTGTTTACCCCGGTGTTGATGAGGTGGATCGAGGTTGATTCCAGCGGCTCCATGAAGCCGGCGGCAAGGCCGAGGGCGACGACATTCCCGTTCCAGAACTTCTTGCGGCGCCCGGTGGTGAAGCGGAGGAAATTGGGGTCGGCCTGCGGCTTGCCGGCGAGATTCCCGGTAAGGATCTCCAGCGCCTCGTCGTCCGCCATGTATTCACTGCAGTAGACGTGCCCATTGCCGTTGCGCTGTTGCAGCGGCACACACCATTGCCAACCTGCCGAGTGCGCCGTGGCGCGGGTGAAGGGAGCAGGGGGCGAGCCGTCTTCGCGCAGGCAGGGCAGGGCGACGGCGCGGTCGCACGGTAGATAATGCCGCCAGTCGTCGTAACCGGTCTTCAGCGCCTGCTCGATCAGCAGCCCGCGAAAGCCCGAGCAGTCGACAAACAGGTCACCGGCAATGACCGTACCGTCCTGCATCGTGACCGACCGGACAAAGCCCGTCTCGCCGTCGAGGGCGGTGTCGGCAACGCGCCCTTCCTGCCGCACAACTCCGCGCTTCTCGGCAAAGCCGCGGAGGTATCTGGCGTAACGTGAGGCGTCGATGTGATAGGCGTAGTTGACCGGCGGCAGGTCGTCCCGGCGATAGTCGTCGGTCCGCGCGAACTTGCCGAAGTAGGCGGCCATCGTTTCGAGGTTGAACAGCTGGATCGGCCGTGCATCGCCGAGCGTACGGGCGCGGTGCCAATGCTGCTGAAAACCGACGCCCTCGATCGGATAGCCGTAGGCGCCGAACGGGTGGATGTAGCTGTCGCCCTGCTTGCCCCAATTGACGAACTGGATGCCCAGTTTGAACGTCCCTTTGCAGGCGGCCATCATCTCGCGCTCGTCGACGCCGAGGAGTTGGTTGAATTCAACGAAAGGCGGGATCGTGGCTTCACCGACGCCAACGGTCCCAATCTCTTCCGACTCGATCAGCGTGATGGCGAGGTCATTGCCTTCCAGCAGCCGCGACAGCGCCGCAGCCGCCATCCATCCGGCCGTTCCTCCACCGACGATGACGATGTGTCGAATTGGCTGCACTGACTGACCCTCCCCAAGTGGCAAAAGGCTTCGCGCAGGGTCCACATGGATGCAAGATGTGAACGTTCATTATTTTGTTGTGAACGTTCACGACCCAAGTTATCCATTGTCGTGTTACAGGGGTGTGTGTTCCCTGTGACGGTGCCTTTTGGCAGGGGGAGGATCACTTGGTTCGTCGTCACCGGCTCGGTCTTGATGCAAGCCGTCTTTGCATCGTCACCAGCGCATCGGCGCTGGCTTTGATCGCGGCGCAGCCCGCATATGCGCAGACTGCACCTGCCAAGGATCCCGACGACGAAGAGGAGGTCGCGACAACCCCGACGAGCCCGGAAACAGACGCGGACGCCATTGTCGTCACTGGCTATCGCGCCGCACTTGGCAGCGCGCAGTCGCGCAAGCGCAATGCCGACACGGTGGTCGATGTCATTACCGCCGAGGACATTGGCGCGCTTCCTGACCGTTCGGTCGCCGAAGCGCTGCAGCGAGTGCCGGGCATCAACATCGGCCGCTTTGAAAAGACCAGCGATCCCGACCGCTTCTCGGTCGAGGGCACCGGCGTCATCCTGCGCGGCCTGCCGTTTGTCCGTTCCGAACTGAACGGCCGCGACATCTTCTCCGCCACGGGTGGACGCGAGCTCAGCTTCAACGACGTGTCGCCCGAACTGCTCGGCCGCGTCGAGGTGTTCAAGAATGTCACCGCCGACATGATCGATGGCGGCATTTCAGGCACCGTCAACCTCGTCACCCGCAAGCCGCTCGATCGCGGCGGCTTCCACATCGCCGGCACGGTGGAAGCCAATTACGGCGACATGGCGAAGAAGTGGACGCCGGGTTTCTCGCTCCTCGCCTCCAACACATTCAAGACCGGTATCGGCACCATTGGCCTGCAGATCGGTATTGCGGATTCCAGACTCATCTCGCGCACCGACGCGTCGCAGCTGACCGACCCCTGCTATCGCTCCGCCGCGCTCGACGGGCCGTGCCTTCGCGTGCAGTCTGCGAGCTCGGCCGGGCTTGGTGACGTCCCCAACTTCACCGAAGCGAATTTCCCGCCGCCGGGGACGGTTGTCGCACCGAAGGGTGCGGGTGTCCGTACGACCGAGCTCGAGCGCGAGCGCCGGGCGTACAACGCCACGGTGCAGTGGGAATCGCCGAGCGGCAACATCGTCGCAACGGGCGAATGGTTGAAGTCCAAGACCAGCTTCTTCACCGACGAATATGCGCTGCTGGCGCTGGTCAACGACGACGCTTTGTTCCCCGTGCCGCGGGCCGGGAGCACCTGGCAGTTCGACAAGAACGGCGTGTTCCAGAGTGGCATTCTGACCCAGCGACCGGGCGATGCCTATGCCAATCCGTTCGGCCGGGGCGGCATTCCGCTCGAAAGCCTTCGCTTCCAGCGAGATGCCACCGGTACGACCGAGGATTTCTCATTCGACGTTAAGTGGAACCTCACTGACCGCTTCCGCCTCAACTTCGAAGCGCAACGGGTGAAATCGGACCTCAATCGCGATTCCGTGATTGCCGCAATGAGCACCTGGGCCGACGTTCAGATCGATGCCACGGGAAAGACGCCGAACGTCACCTTCCTCGCGCCGCAGGGTTCGCCCACCGATTACTTCTCGAGCGGCTTCTACACCTACTACTGGTTCCTCATCGACAGCGCCGAGAAGAACGACGCCAAAATGGACACGCTGCGTGTCGATGGCGACTATGAGATCAGTGAGACGGGCTTCCTCAAGAACCTGCGCTTCGGCGCACGCTGGGCCGATCGCGATCGCACCACGCGCAACACCAACTTCAGCACCTGGGGCAATCTGTCGGCCCCGTGGGCAGGCCGCGCCGGCTGCGCGCCCTGGGGTGCGGGACCGAATTGCCCGTTCGTTCCGGGCCGCTTCTTTACCGGCCTTCCCGGTCAGGATTCGGCGATTGCGGGCGGCGCTTTCATCAGCGACTTTCCGAACTATTCGCAGATCCGCAACCCGTTCGGCGACAGCTTCCAGCGCGGCAATGTGCCGATCCCGATCCCCGGTGGCTCGGCCTTCTTCTTCGGCGGTGACGACTTCCTGGGCGAGTATCTCTCCGGCAAGACCAAGGAGCAGGCGACCGAGATCAACACCTTCTCGCAGACGCCCAATCCGTTCTTCGGCGTGCAGGGTCGCTCTTACACGCAGCTTGACGGCACGGTGGTCGCTTGTACGCCGTTCTGCCCGCCGGAAATCTCCACGGTCGGCGAAGTCACCAAGGCCGCTTACGGCCGGCTCGATTTCGGCGGCGATCTCGGCAGTGGCGGGATCAAGGTCGATGGCAACATCGGCGTCCGCTACGTCCAGACCCGGGTCAAGACCACCGGCCTGATCGGCTTCCCCAACGGCTTCTCGTTCGACAACGGGCCGGGCGGCAACAAGAACGGCAAGGTCGAGGTCGCGGAGCTGACCGCCGCCTGCGACCAGACCCCGCCGGGCCAGTCGCTGCCGGGCTATTGCAGCCTTACGCCGACGCGCCTGCAGGAATTCGCCAATGCCTTCACCGGCGAGTTCCTGAACGACAATCGCGCGATCACTTTCGACCATTGGTTGCCGAGCTTCAACGCCAAATTCGATTTCGGCGGTGGCAAGCTGGTGCGTGTCGCCGTGTCGAAGGGCCTGTCGCGACCAGAGCTGAACCTCTTCTCGTCGGGCGGCGGGATCAGCGACAACACCAACGATCTCAGGTCCGAAGGCACGCTGGCGACCGGGCCGCTGTTCCAGCTGTTCACCGGCAACCGCAACGTTCGTCCAGTGACGTCGTGGAACTACGACCTTTCGCTTGAATGGTATTTCGCGCGAGTCGGGTCGCTCACGGGCGCCTTGTTCTACAAGGATATCAAGGGGATCGTGAACGGCGGCGTCGACCTGCAGTCGTTCACCAGCCCTGGCGGCCTTACCATCCCGGTCGAGGTCAACGGCCCGATCAACAGCAGCGGGGGCAAGCTCAAGGGCTTCGAGATCGCCTACCAGCAGGTCTACGATTTCCTGCCCGGCCTGCTGAACGGCCTCGGCACGCAGCTGACCTACACCTATGTCGATGGCGGCGACTTCCGGAACACGCAGGTCGGCGGCGCCACGCGCAGTTCGTTTGCGTCACAGCAGCCCCTGGCCGGCATTTCCAAGCACACCGCCAACGCCGTGCTGTTCTACGAAAAGGGCAAATTCGCCGCGCGCACCGCATACAATTGGCGATCGGACTTCCTGATCACCCCACGCGACGACATCTTCCCCTTCTCGCCGATCTGGCAGGAATCTTCGGGTCAGCTCGACGCGTCGCTGTTCTATTCGCCAACCAAGCAGGTCACCTTCGGCGTGCAGGGCGTGAACCTGCTCGACGAGGTGACGCGGACGACGCAGGTGATCGACTTCGACGGTAATCGGGTCACCCGTTCGGCGTTCCGCAACGACCGCCGTTACACCTTCCTGGCGCGGTTCAGCTTCTGACCGTGTGATGATCCTGGGGGCGCGGTATCAACTTTGGACCGCGCCCACCCGAGATGAAGAAGAGGAAGGCGGAGAATGACGTTGCGCGCACCCATGCTTGCACTTGCCGTGGCGACAGGCGTTGCCGGCTGCTCTGCCGCGGCAAGCCAAAGCGCGGCACAGCCGGCCTCAACTGAGCTAGGTCCGAACAGCCCGCCCAAGACCATCGCTACCGTCGCGATGCCGGCACCTGGCACGACCCGCGAGCCAGCGCGCGAGCGGGGCTGGCGCTTGGTCTGGTCCGATGAGTTCAACGGCTCGTCGGTCGACCGAAAGAAGTGGGACTTCGACCGCGATTGCTGGGGCGGGGGCAACAACGAACGGCAATGCTACACCGATCGCCGCGCCAACGCCGCGGTGAGTGGAGGCCTTCTCACCATCACCGCACGCAAGGAGCGGTTCACCGGAGCGGCGGTCCCGGCGCACATGCGCCCGACGGGCGGCGACGCGGCCAACGTCACCAAGGATTACACGTCCGCGCGCATGGTGACGCGGGGCAAGGCGTCGTGGCGCTATGGCCGGATCGAGATCCGGGCCAAGCTGCCGGCAGGTCAGGGTACGTGGCCGGCCATCTGGATGCTGCCTGAGGACAAGAGCCTGGGGCCTTGGGCCGTGTCGGGCGAGATCGACATCCTGGAAGCGGTGAACCTCGGCGTTGCATGCGCGGGCTGTCCAGGCGGGCGCGAGAACACCATCCTCGGCACGCTTCACTTCGGCGGCAACTGGCCCAAGAACGCGCTTAACAGTAGCGAAACCAACGCACCGGACATCCTCGACGGTTTTCACACCTTCGGCATCGTCTGGGCGCCTGGCCGGATCGACTGGACTTATGACGGCCGGGTTTATGCGACCAAGCGGCGCGGCGACTGGTGGACCTCGGCCTCGAGCGATCCCGACGCGCCGTTCGATCGCAACTTCCATCTGATCGTCAACCTTGCCGTGGGCGGCGGCTTGGCGGAGGAGCGCGGGCTGAAGGGCGTCGACGAGACGATCTGGCCTCAGACGATGAAGGTCGATTGGGTGCGGGTCTGGCAATGCCGGCCCGAGGGGGCTAGCGAACGGTCCTGCGAGGGGGACCGCTGAACCAATGCCGAGAAGGCGCCAAGCTGTCACGATCAAGCATGTCGCCGCCGACGCGGGTGTGTCGCTCCAGACGGTAAGCCGGGTCATCAACGCCGAGCCCAACGTCCGTGGCGAAATGCGCGAGCGGGTGCAGGCGTCGATCGATCGGCTGGGCTACATCCCTTCGATCGCGGCGCAGCGCATGAGCGGATCGCGCTCGTACCTGATCCTTGCGCTCAACGACCGCGACCGCACCATTGAGGCATGGCGGGCGCGGCAGGGGTCGGACTGGGTCGACCAGATGTTGCTCGGCGGCATGCTGAAATGCGCCGAGCACGGCTATCGCATGCTCTTCGAACTGGTCGACACCCACGACGACCATGTCGAGCGCGAACTGACCGCAACGCTGGCCGCGCTTCAGCCTGATGGCGTGATCCTGACCCCGCCGCATTCCGACAATCCGAAGATTACGGGCTTCTTGCAGAGCCGGCGTGTGCCGTTCGCGCGTATCGGTTCCAAGGGAAAGGCGGGTGGCATCCCGCTTGTCATGGGCGACGAAGATGCTGCGCGCGACGCGACCCGCCGGCTGATCCAACTCGGCCACCGGCGGATTGGCTTCATCGCGGGATCGGGGGATTATTCGCTTAGCGAATGGCGCAAGGCAGGCTGGCGCGGCGCGATGGCCGAAGCTGGCTTGCCGATCGCGACACTCTGCGCGCGAGGCGATTTCAGCTATCAGTCCGGGGTCGATGCGGCGCACACGCTGCTGGCGCTCGAACCACGCCCGACCGCCATTATCGCCAGCAACGACCAGATGGCGCTTGCCACTCGCGACGTGGCGGAGGAGATGGGGATCGCCATTCCTGGCGCGCTGTCGCTGATCAGCTTCGACAACACGCCGGTGACCACTTTCGCCAATCCGCCGCTGACAGCGATCGATCAACCGATCGCCGAAACTGTCAGTCAGGCCGTCGAACTGCTGATCACCGTCAGCCGGGGAGAGGAACTGCCGGCCCTGCCAGTGGTGGTGCCCGCCCACCTGATCGAACGCGGATCGACCGGACCGGCACCGCTTGCGGGCTGAAGGCGAGCCCGCCGCGCTGCAGTCGCGGCGTTTCCTGTGGCTGTACGCATTGGCAGCGGCGGGCGGTTCAGTCGCTTACGTCCCGTTTCTGACGATTCTGCTGCCGATGCGGGTCACGGCGATGGCGGGGTCCGACGATGTCGCCTGGCTTGCCTACGCGACGTTCTTCGGTGCGACCGCGGCGAGCTTGTCGAATATCGCATTTGGATGGGCCAGCGATTGGTCGCGGCGGCGAGCGCCGTGGATTGCCGCGGGACTGCTTTCTTCGTGCCTGCTGCTGGGAGCATTCGGGCAGACAGGAGGTGTTGTCGAGACCATCATGCTGCTTGTCGCTTGGCAGGTCGCGCTCAACATGATGCTGGCACCGCTCGCAGCTTGGGCCGGGGATCATGTCCCGGACGCTCAGAAGGGCCGGCTCGGTGGCTTGCTCGCCTTCGCACCGGCGACGGGGGCCGCGGCGGGAGTGCTGGTGACCTTGCCGGGTCTCGCGGGAGCCGACACTAGGCTGTGGCTGGTTGCGGCGCTCGTCGCTCTTTGTGTGTCGCCCGTTCTGCTGTTCGGTCGTCCGCGAAGGATGGAGGAACTTGCCCAAGGGCAAGAGCAGGGAGGCGAGCATGGGCGTCCGCGTCATGAAGTCACCCGCATGTGGCTTGCGCGGCTGCTGGTGCAGGTTTCCGAAGCCGCGCTGTTCGCTTTTCTGTTCTTCTGGTTTCGCGCAATCGATCCAGCGATGACCGATGCCCGCGTGGCGCAGATCTTTGGCCTGATCCTGTTTGGCGCCGTACCGCTGGCGCTGATCGCGGGGCGCTGGGCCGACCGCCATGACCGCCCATTTGCGCCACTTGTCCTGTGTGCCGCCGCAGCCGCGCTGGGGCTTCTTATCATGGCCGCAGCGCCGGGGCTCGAAGCGGCACTGGCGGGCTACGTCCTGTTCGGTCTCGCTGCCTCGATCTTCCTGTCTCTGCACAGTGCGCAGACCTTGCGCGTGCTGCCGCGGTCTAACCGTCGCGGGCGCGATCTCGGGCTGTTCAATCTCACGAACACAGGACCCTCGCTGGTAATGCCCTGGCTCACGCTGGCGCTGGTGCCGGCATTCGGCTTCACGGGCTTGTTCCTGGTGCTCGCCTGTTTCGCGCTTGCAGCGACCATCCTCCTGCTGCGCATGCCGCGCACGCTTTAGCTGCTTGCAAACGGGCGGGACGCGTGCGAGACCGAGTTGAGAACGTTCTCACAGGCGGGGCGGGTGGTGTGACGAAGCGAGTTTCCAAGCTGTTGGCGGCGGCCTGTACCGCTGCACTGGCCGGATGCGCCACGACCTCAGCCACTGCACCGATTGGCGCAAACCCGGTCGCTTCCGAAAGCGAGGACGCCCGCATCGCTGGCCTGCTTTCGCGCATGTCGCTCGAGCGCAAGATCGCTCAACTGATCCAGCCGCAAATCAATTCGGTTACGCCCGAGGAGATGCGGACCTATCGCTACGGCAGCTATCTGAATGGCGGCAACGGGGGCCCCTACGGCAACGAGTTCGCGCCCCCTGCCGACTGGCTGAAGCTGGCTGACGATATGTGGGACGCATCCACCGCGCCGCTGCCGAACGGCGAGCCGGCGATCCCCGCCATCTGGGGCACCGATGCGGTTCACGGCCACACCAATGTCGTCGGCGCAACTATCTTCCCACACAACATCGGGCTCGGTGCAGCGCGCGATTCCGATCTCGTCCGCCGCATCGGCGCCGCAACCGCGGCCGAGATCGCGGCCACGGGCATCGACTGGAACTTCTCGCCCACGGTGGCGGTAGCGCAGGACGATCGCTGGGGCCGAACCTACGAAAGCTATTCCGAAGATCCTGCCATTACCGCCGAACTTGGCGCCGCGCTGATTCAGGGGCTGCAAGGCAAGACGTCGCCGGGCGGACGCATCGGTGAGGGTCATGTCCTCGCCACCGCCAAGCATTTCTTTGGCGATGGCGGCACCGCGCAAGGCGTCGACCAGGGCAATGTCGATGGCGACTTGGCGCAGCTCGAGGCGGTCCACGCGCGTCCTTATCCGGCTGCAATCGCCGCTGGCGTCGAAGCGGTGATGGCGAGCTTCAATTCGATCAACGGCACCAAGATGCACGGCAACAAGCCACTGCTGACCGGACTGCTGCGCGGGCGGATGGGGTTCACCGGCGTGGTCGTCGGCGATTGGAACGGGCACGCGCAGATCCCGGGCTGCACGAACTCGAACTGCCCGCAGGCGCTGCTCGCCGGGCTCGACATCTACATGGTGCCTGACGACGCCAAAGCGCTGCACGCGAGCCTCCTCGCGCAGGTCAAGGACGGCACGATCCCGCTGGCGCGTGTCGACGAAGCCGTGACCCGCGTGTTGCGGATGAAGCTTCGCGCCGGACTGCTCGATCCAAGCGCGAAGCGGCCGTCAGAACGCGCCAACGGCGGCAAGATGGCACTGCTCGGCTCGCCCGCTCATCGAGCCATCGCGCGCGAGGCAGTGGCGAAGAGCCAGGTTCTGCTGAAGAATGACGGGGTGCTGCCGCTGAAAGCTGACGCATCGATCCTCGTTGCCGGCCGTGCTGCGGACGATATCGCGGAGGCTTCGGGCGGCTGGACGCTGACGTGGCAGGGCGGCGAGGACCTCACCAACGCTCGTTTTCCCGGTGCGACATCGATCTGGGCAGGGCTCAAGGCCGCCGCGACCGAAGCTGGCGGCTCTGCCGCTCTGTCGCCTGATGGCAGCTATTCCGCCAAGCCGGATGTCGCGGTCGTGGTGTTCGGCGAGAAGCCTTATGCCGAGTTCTCGGGCGACCGAAAGGATCTGGTCTTCGCCGACACCGAAGGGCTGGAGCTCCTGCGCAGGTATCGCGCGGCGGGGATCCGCACGGTGGCCGTGTTCCTGTCGGGGCGGCCAATGTGGATGAACCGCGAAATGAATGCGGCCGATGCCTTTGTGGCGAGCTGGCTGCCAGGCGGGGAAGGGGAGGGTGTCGCCGACTTTCTCTACGGACGTCGTCCCGCGACCGGGCGCTTGTCCTTCAGCTGGCCCGCTGCCTGCACCGGGCAGCCGGTCAACGGTCCTGAAGGTGCGCTTTTCCAGCGCGGCTATGGCTTGTCATTTGGCCAAGTGGCGCCTGCCGCCCGGTTGCCGGAAGCCTGCGCGATCCTCGATGCACGCTCGGCCGAGTGGTTCGACCTTGGCCGCCTCGGCGCCGCGATCACTGCGCAGGGTGGCGATGTTGCTCTACCCAATCTGCGCGGCACCGGCGGCGGGATTACCGCCCGCGGCATTGACCGCAACCGCCAGGAAGATGCGCGCGAGATCACTTTCGCGCCAGGCTCGACGCTGACGCTGGCCGACGCTGGACGCGGCACCGGCGGCTTCCGACTGCTCTATGAAGTCGCGACCGCGCCCACTGCGCCGGTGACGCTCAACACCGGCGGAAAAGCCATCGACATCACGGCAGGGCTCACGACGTCCGCCGGCAAGGGGTGGCGCGAGATGATCGTCACCGGCGCCTGTGCGCCTGGGAATGGACGGACGCTGTCGATCACCAGCGGCGGGCCGCTAACGCTGCGGATTGCACGGGTCGCGCGACAGGATATTCCGTCTGGCGTAGAGTGCTCATTCTAATGGGCGCTCTACGCGCCTGATACTGAGTTTGGAGGGGGAACGAACAGCATGGCCGTAGCCGCACCAGCAGATCCGACAACGGCCACCACCGAAGGCGTCGACGCGCCAGAGCTGCGTTACTTCGTGTTCGCGCTATTTTTCATCTTCGGCGGCATTACCAGCCTCAATGACGTCATCCTGCCCAAGCTGAAAGAGCTGTTCACGCTCAACTACACGCAGGCGATGCTGGTGCAGTTCTGCTTCTTCACGGCCTATCTGGTGATCGGAATTCCGGGTGCGCAGCTGGTAAAGCGCATCGGCTATATGCGCGGGGCGATGACCGGCCTGCTGGTGATGATGGCTGGCTGTTTGCTGTTCATCCCGGCCTCGCGCACGGCAACTTACGGGCTGTTCCTGTTCGCCTTGTTCGTGCTCGCAAGCGGTGTGGTCTTGGTGCAGGTGGTCGCGAACCCGCTGATCAGCCTGCTCGGGCCGGCGAAGACGGTGCACAGCCGGCTGACCTTTGCGCAGGCATTCAACAGCCTTGGCACGACAGTGTTTCCAATCGTCGGCTCGGCGCTGATCCTCGGCGGGCTGGCCGGCGTCAGCTCCTCGGACTTCTCCGGCGCCGAATTGGAAGCATATCGCAGCGCCGAAACGCGGGCGATCTCGAATACCTACATCGGGCTGGCGGTCGCGCTGCTGGTGATCGCGGGCGCCGTGTTCTTGTTTCGCAACCGTCTTCCCGACGAGCAGCATGAGCAAAGCTCGCCACTGGCCGGCTTCTCGCTGCTCAGCCGCAAGCGCTTCGGCTTTGGCGCGCTGTGCATCTTCCTCTACGTTGGGGCCGAGGTCGCGATCGGCAGCCTGATTGTGAACTACCTCCAGCAGCGCCATGTCCTCGGGCTCAGCGAGCGCGCGGCGGGCGACATGATCTTCATCTATTGGGGCGGCGCGATGATCGGCCGCTTCATCGGGAGCTGGTTTCTGCGGATCATGAGCCCGGGGCTGATCCTGGCAAGCGTCGCGGCGGGCGCTATCGCCTTGCTCGCGATTTCCACCAACAGCACCGGCGCGGTGGCGGCCTACAGCCTGCTTGGCCTTGGCCTGATGAACTCGATTATGTTCCCGACCATCTTCAGCCTCGCTTGCGAGAAATTAGGCGCGCGAGCGGCAGATGGCTCGGGGATCATCAACATCGCCATTTTTGGCGGCGCGGTGATCCCGCTACTGACCGGCATGCTGGCCGATGCCAGCGGCAGCCTTGCCGTCGCGCTGTTGCTGCCGGCAGCCTGCTATGCGGCGATCGCTGGCTACGGCTTCTACGCGCGGCGTCCGGCCTGACGATCCTCAAACGCGAATCAGGATCAGCGAGCCATCCTCGGGCGCGCCGTGCTGCAGCACCTGTTCGATTGAGTGATAAGTTAGCTAAGCCACCAACCACTGAGCGGAAATAGTGCCCCGATGTCCGTCGGGAGCAAGCGCGGTGCGAAAGGCTTCAAGAAGAGGTGGCAGAGCCTGCGTGAAAGCGTACGGCGGATTGATGATGAAGAGGCCCGCGCCATTGAAGATACCGGGCCGGTTCGCGTCATACAGCCAGTGCTCAATCGTCATGAACTTCGGAATGCCAAGCCGGCTCAGCTGTCCTTTCCAGCCTTCATGGATGGCGCGGTCCTTGAGCGGATACCAGATCACCGTCACGCCATGCGCCCACTTGCGGTGCGCAGAGGCGAGGGTGGCGGTGATCCGGGCGCGCTCGTTGGTCTGCTCGTAAGGCGGGTCGACGACCACGACACCCCGCGGGGTCTTGGTCGGGAGCATCGCCAGCCACAGTTCATAGGCGTCGCGCTCATGCACGGCGGCGGGCGTGCTGCGCATGGTGCGGCGCAATGCCATCGCATCCTGGGGATGCTTCTCGTTGAGGATCAGCACGTCCTGTGGTCGCAGCAGCTGGGCTAGGATGCTCGGCGAGCCAGGGTACAGGTGCTGCTCGCTTCTAGCATTCACTGCCTGCACGGCGGCGCGATAATGGTCGAGCAGGGGGTTTGCATCGGCAAAGGCCCGCATCACCCCCTGCGCGGCCTCGGCAGTGCGCTGGCTCGTCTCGTCATTCAGATCATAGAGCCCGCAACCCGCGTGGGTGTCGATCAGGGTCAAGGCGCCCGGCTTCTGCTGCAGGGCGCGAACGAGGGCGATCAGCAAGCCGTGCTTGACCACATCGGCGCTGTTTCCGGCATGAAATGAATGGCGATAGTTCATTGGGATCTGGATCTCTGACGATCTGCCTACAGGCCGATGGCCGACCTAGACAGAGATTTGCGTGAACTGGCCCGGCGCGATCCCGTCGACGGTCCAGTCACCGACCGACCAGCGAACCAGCCTCAGGGTCGGCAAACCGACTGCGGCCGTCATTCGGCGAACTTGCCTATTGCGTCCTTCGCGGATGGTGATCTTGAGCCAGCTGTCGGGAATGGATTTGCGCTGCCGGATCGGCGGATCGCGGGGCCAAAGCGCTGGCGCATCGATACGAACCACGTCGGCCGGCAGGGTCATGCCGTCCTTGAGGTCGAGGCCCTTTCGCAAGCGCTCCAGCTCCGTTTCCTCCGGCTCTCCCTCAACCTGCACAAGGTAGGTCTTGGGCAGTTTGAAGCGCGGGTCGGCGATCCGTGCCTGAAGCCGCCCGTCATCGCACAGCAGCAAGAGGCCCTCACTGTCGCGATCGAGCCGCCCGGCGGGGTAGACCTCTTTCACCGCGATGAAGTTCGACAAGGTCGAGCGAAGGGTCGGCGATCCGCGATCAGTGAATTGCGACAAGACCCCAAAGGGTTTGTTGAACAGGAGCAGCCGGGCCATCGTGAGCACATATCGTTTGATCGCAGCCATGTCTCGCGAGGCGGCTCGGGGGGCGACGGTATCCGCTACACCATTGGGATCGTTGCACCGGCCGGATATGCGATTGGCGCTGCACTCTTTTTCGTGGCCGCGCGGCATGCGGCCCGCGGGAACAAGCCGGACGAGGTCGAATATGCCGTGATCGAGCAGGCACAGGGCCGCAACTGATATCTTCATAAGATCTTGTGCAACAGCAGACTGCTCGACGCCGTCAGCATCGTTCAGTCAGTTTGAGTATTACAAGAGCGTTAGAATGGTTGGGTCAGTGCCGGTCGGGGGCGCTTGCGCGGATCCTCTTCAGCGTGCCGGAAAAGGCAAAGATCGGCTCGCCGCAGCTCCGCATCAGCCCTCGCACGAAGATGAGGTGGCGGGTGCTGCGGATCACTTCGCCGGTGCATTCGATGAGCGCACCGGCCGCAGCCGAGGCGACGAATTCGCTATTAAAGGTGGCAGTGACGGCAGCGGCGAAGCCTGCCAGAATTTGAAGGAGCAATGTCATGCGCCTCTTCTGGCTTGCTTTCGAACTCAATCCAAGCCGATCAGGGATGTCTACATCGACACCCTAAGGGTCTTACATGCGCGCTCAACTTAGCTTGGCAGTCTTCGCCCTCTTGGCTGTTTGCTTTGGCACCTTCGCAATGGCGCAGGCTCCACAAGGCAATGTCGTCCGCTTGCCAGGCCTTACTTATGAAGTGCTGCGCTCGGGCTCGCCCGCAGGGGTGCGTCCCTTGCGCTCGGACGACGTCATGATCCGCTATGTCGGACGGCTGGAGGACGGAAGCATCTTCAGCACCTCAGCCGCAGACGGCATGGGGCCGACGCGCTTCTCCGTTCGCACCGTGATACCTGGTTTCAGTGCGCTGGTTCAGCTTATGCGCCCCGGCGACCGGTGGCGCTTCACCATCCCTAGCTACCTAGGCTACGGTCACGAAGGCCGCCGGTTCACGCCTCCCGAAGCAACCCTGCGGCGCGACATTCCGCCGGGAAGCACACTTATCTTCGATGTGGAATTGGTCGCAATCGAGCCGACGCCCACACCACCGCCCGCTGCTCCCCGGGGTCGGTAGTCAGCAACTTGGATAAGCCCTCGCGTCTGGTCTAGCGTCGCGTCTCACTCGCAAGCCGCGACATCAGGATCGCCGCGCGTTTGGCCTGGCGCTGGATGCTGGGCAGGTCCACCATCTCGCCCGGCGCATGAGATCCGTCGCCGGCAGGTCCAAGGCCCACCAGCCCGTCCACATCGTTGGCGACAAAGGCGATGTCACCGGCTCCTCGCTTCGAAGGGTGGAGCTCGCCCATTACTGGCAGGCCCACGTCGGCGTTCACCTCATTGAGGCGCCGCAGCAACGCCCGATTGCCTTCGGTAGGCGCCATTGGCGGGTAGCCTTCGTCAAAGGTAATCGTCGCCGACGCACCGGGCAGGTGCTTTGCCACGATCGCTCGCATCTTCGCCTGCACGCGCAAGGTCTGATCCTCGCTCAGCGTCCGAAAATCGCCGCGTGCGATCCCGACGGCTGGGATGATGTTGGTCTTGCCAGTCGCATTCACGCCCGCAGCATCCGTGCTGAGCTCGGCTGTCGCGCCGGTCGCGGCGATCCCGACGTTAAACGTGAGGTTTTCCTCGGGCAGCTCGGTGCGGAACGCGGCAAGGATACGCGCGAGCTCGAAAGCTGCGCCATCACCAACGCCGTTCCCGAAGATGCCGCTCGAGTGACCCGACTTGCCCGTCGTGCGCAGCAACCAGCTGTTCGAAGAGCGCCGCGCGATCGAGCCCATGTCGCGGCCTTCTTCCTGCGACAGTCCTTCGAAATCGAGCGCTGCATCTGCCCGTTTGCCCGCCGCGATCAGGTCCTCGCGCGCCGCCTCGATAGGCCGGCCCGTACTCTCCTCATCGCCGGTCAGGTGGATCTCGATGTTGGCCCCCTTTAGCGAGCCGGCAGCGCGCATCGCCCTCAGTGCTGCGACCATGACGACCATGCCGCCCTTATCGTCCCCGACTCCCGGACCGGTCGCTCTGTCCCCACTGCGAGTGTACCGCTGGAAGGGCGAGTTCGGCTCGAAAACTGTGTCGAGATGACCGATCAGCAGCAGGCGCTTGCCGCCGCGTCTGCCCTCGTGCGTCGCGATGAGGTGACCGGCACGCTTCGTTTGCGGCAGCGGCTTCCACAAGACCTTGAAGCCTAACGGCTCCAGCTCGGCACGCATCATGGCGCCGACTTTCGCAACTCCGTCGACGTTCATCGTGCCGCTGTTCTGATTGACCAGCCGCTCCAGCAGGGCGAGCGAACGATCCTGCTCGGCATCGACCACTTGCACCATGCGCTTCTCCGACGCAGTGAGACGGGCCTGCACCGCAGTGGCCATCATGAAGGCTGCGGCAAGCGTGAGAAACAGCTTCATCAATGCTCCTAAGCTAGGGCAGTCTGCTTACGGTCCAATCCGATGAGCGCTAATCGAGAGGTCCGCACAATCTCAGATGTGGCACATCGCGTTCGGATAGTAAGCAGACAATGCTGCGCCGCTGAACGGACGACCGCTCCGCCGTGCTTGGCGCTGCAGAGCAGACAGTCCGCTGCCGGCCAATTGCCGACGATCAGGCAGCGCCCGGCCGAAGGTCAGCTGGTGGTGGCAAGCGGACCGGCAGCTTTCAGGTGATGACTGAGGAATAGCTGACGCTCATTCAGGCAGCACGGAGCGTGGTTTAGCGCCCGCTTTCGCTTCTATGGTTAACGCTGACGTGCGCGATAGCGAAAGCGTGTTCATTGATCGCTGAAGATGAGAGCTGGATCCAATACGGACGGTCTCGCAACCGGTTGGCACAGTGCGGGTCAATCAGTCCGTCCTTTGTGATCGTTGCCGTACACGGCGCGGCGGATATCGCGGTGGAGGGTGCCATCGAACGGAATAACCTGCACCATGAAAACGGCCACGAGACTATTTGCAGGGTCTACCCAGAAGAGGGTTGAAGCGCGCCCGTCCCAAAAGAACTCGCCTACAGCGCCACGGTTTTCGCCGACATCCTTCGGCTGGCCGGTGCGCACGAAGAAGTCCATGCCAAACCCACCTTGGCCCTTGCCAGGGAGCCAGGAACGCTCAGTCACGCGTGGATCGAGCTGGTCTGTCGCCATGAGCTTCACCGTTGTCGGCTTGAGGATGCGAACACCGTTCAAGCTGCCTCCGTTGAGTAGCATGCGTGCGAAGCGCATATAGTCGTCCGCGGTCGAAGCGATACCAGCTCCGCCCATGGTGAGCTTACGCGCCGGATCGAAGTTGAGGCTGCGCTGCTCCTCTTCAGAGGCGCGCTGGAGCCTTCCGTCAGCATCCTTCTCATACATCGCGGCAAGTCGGGACAAGCGATCCTTGGGCTGCGTCCAGGCGCTATCCTTCATGCCGAGCGGCTCGAAGATATGCCGGCGGACATAGGTCTCGAACGGAACTCCTGTGAGTTTCTCGACGAGCAGGGCCTGCACATCGACTGCCGCGCTGTACCGCCATTCCCGGCCTGGATCGGAAAGCAACGGAATGCGTGCGAGGCGGCGACCGAACTCGGCCAAGTTGTGATCGCGTTTGAGCGGGTCTAGCCGCGCCCATTCCTTTTCTGGATAGCTCTCGCCAGGTCCGTATCCGAAGCCGGCGGTGTGTCGGAGAATGTCTCGCACGAGGATCGGGCGATCCGGTGCACGCAAGATCGGCTCGCGGGCGCCGTCAAGTCCCGCGAACACCTGGGTTTGCCCAAACTCGGGCAGATACTGCGCGAGCGGATCGTCAAGGCCGAACTTGCCCTGTTCCCACAGCTGCATCAGGGCAACGCCTGTGACCGGCTTCGTCATGGAGTATATCTGGATGAGCGTGTCCCGCTGCATCGGCCGTCCAGCTTCGCGATCAGCTTGGCCGGCCTTGCCGAAATAGGCCTCACGGCCGTTCTTCCACAGGAGCGCTGACACACCTGCGACGCGGCCGCTCGACACCATCTCGGCAAGCGCCCGATCGATCCTGACCTTGTTGATTTGAACCTTCGGAGAGGCCACTGCCGGACGCTTTGGAGCAGCGGGCAGCGCGGCAGGAGTGGCGGCAAGAACAAGCGCGGCTATGCCGAGCAACACAGACCTCATGTGATTCTCTTCCCCACCTTTCTCAGGAGACTAGCGGCGGCGCTCGATACGGAAAAGATTGGCGATAGCCTGACATCGCTGGAGGCTGGCGGGCGGCACTCTGCGTTTGAAGCGCTGTACTGAGCCGTCGAACCGCTCCGCTGATCGGTGATTGCTGAATGGGCATGGCGACGTCTGGTGGTAAGCGGAACAGCCGCTTTCAGATGTGCGATAGGCGCAAGCAGGCGCTCGTTCAGCTAAGTTGCTGACGTGCGCTTTCAAACCACAGTAAGGACCAGCCAACGTCCGCTGGCGACTCAAAAGAGCTTCGCCGCTTACCCAAACTCACTATCTCACTTCCCCGCCACCTCGCCCGCAAACCGCGCCACGTCGTCCAGCACCGGAGCCTTGTCACGAAGCGGGCGGGCGATGGCGGTGAGGATGCCGACATGCCCGACATTGGGGTAAGTGCGGACGCGTGCATCGACACCCGCGCCTGCCAATCGCGCCTGCAAACCTTGGCTGTTGCGCGGGAGAACGATCGTGTCTTCAAGGCCGTGCAGCAGGAGGGTCGGCGGGTCGTCGCTGGAGGCGAAGCGGATCGGCTGGGTTGTGGCTGGGTCTCGTTCCTGCCCGAAGGCGGCCCTCGTCACCGAACCGTCGAGTGGCAGGAAATCATACGGTCCGGCAAGCCCGACGAAACCCTTCACTGCCCGCCGCTCGGCGCCGAGCCAGCGCGGGTCCAGCGCCAACATGGAGGAATTGTATGCGCCCGCCGAATGACCGACGAGCACAATGCGCGTTGGGTCCCCGCCATGGCGAGTGGCGTTGGAAATCATCCAGCGGACGGCGGCGGCATTGTCCTGAAGGAAGGCCGGGAAGCGAACCTGAGGGACCAGCCGGTAGTCGGGCACGGCCACCAGGAACCCGCGCGACGCTAGCGCCCGGCCCACAAAGCTATAGCCATCCTTGCTCCCGCTCTGCCACGAGCCGCCGTAGATGAAGATGATAATCGGAAGGCCGGGCCGTGCAGCGCCGACACTGGGCCCGCTCGGCCGATACAGGTCCAAGCTTTGCCGTGGCTCAGGGCCGAAGGATAGGTTTCGAGCTACCAGCCTTCCGCCGCCATCCTTCGGTATAACAGCGTCGAACGTGCGAAGCGGCGAGCAGGCCGCGAGGCCAGCTAGAAGGGCGACCAGAAGCAGAATTGGCAAGAGCCCGCCGAATATACGACGCGCTGGCAGAAACGGGAACGGATCACGGGCTTCGGTCTTGCGGACGTTCATCCATGCCCAACGATGCGGCCGCGCTTAGTTTCACGGCGACCTTTCTGAAGCGCCGTTCAAGGGCACCAGAACGTGGTTCGGAGGCTAATACTTACCTGTTTCTTGGTGTCTGCTGGTGGTGGGAAGCCGACCGTCTGCTTTCCGGCAAATAAAGCCGTAAGCCGATGTTCGTTCACGCGGAACGGGAGGGTCTAGCGCCTTCCTGGACACTGAAGGCTCAGCGGCTGCAAGGTGGAAGCAGACCACAAGTTTCCTCAGCGGGGTTAATGCTGCGGTGCAGCAAAAGTCGTCCTAGAGTGTTGGTGCAGCGCCGAGACCGGCGCAGGAGAACGAACATCGTCGGCCTTTCTGACACAATCACCCGTCTACGCGCGCTGCGAAGCCGTGTTCCTAGTCACTTGCCGGAAGAAGCGGATCAGCGCTTGACCAGCATCGCTGGGTTTGGCTCGAACCCAGGCGACCTACTCGCACGCTGCTATATTCCCGAGGGCCTCGGCGCCGGTGCCCCACTCGTCGTTGTCCTCCACGGCTGCACCCAATCGGCTAGCAGCTACAATCGCGGTGCAGGATGGACCAGCGCAGCGGACGAGCATGGCTTCGCTCTCCTGTTTCCCGAACAGCAGAGGGCCAACAATCCCAATCTATGCTTCAATTGGTTCTCACCCACGGATGCCAGACGGGGTCGCGGCGAGGCTTTGTCGATTGTCCAGATGGTGCAAGAAGTGTGCGTTAAACACGCGCTCGATCCTAGGAGGATCTTCGTCACCGGGCTTTCGGCTGGAGGTGCAATGACAGCTGCTATGCTCGCCACTTACCCCGAAGTGTTTGCTGGTGGGGCTGTGATAGCTGGACTGCCGTTCGGGACTGCCTCGACCATTCCCGAGGCTTTTGAGCAGATGCGAGGCCAGGCGGCACTCGGGTCAGATCATTTGACGGCGCTGGTTAGGTCGGCATCAAACCACACCGGTCGGTGGCCCACATTGTCGGTCTGGCATGGCAGCAACGATCAGACAGTTAACGCGAGTAATGCGGCAGCTCTGATTGACCAATGGCGGGGCTTGCATGGTGTCTCGGCTGCCCCAAGCGTTACGGACACCGTTGAGGGTCAGCCTCGGCGTGTTTGGCGGAACCGCGATGGATTGGAGGTCATCGAGGAGTTTATAATCGCGAATATGGGTCATGGAACACCGATCCATGCGGCACCGGCAAATGCCGGTGAGGCCGCGGGACCCTACATGTTGGAGGTCGGGATTTCGTCGACGCGCAGTGTCCTAGCGTTCTGGGGATTGGACCGAAGGAGTGAGCGCTCGTCAGCCTTCGCCTCTCCATCACGTCAACACGAGTTAGATAGTGAATCCCGGCTAAACCACGGGCGAAGCCGGTCAGAGCCGCCGCCAGCTCGCTCTGTGAACAGTGTCCAAGAAGTCATCGAAAAGGCTCTGAGAAGCGCTGGCCTTATGAAGTGAGCACCCGGAAAACATGCTGGCACTTGGTTAAGAGGTTTGAGCGCGGCTTTCAGCGCTTGCGCTTACGGCCACTCGCCAGAGTTCCCTCCGCCTGATCCGATCGGCCGCTCGTAGTGGGAAGCAGACTGGCTGCTTTGAGGTGAGGACGGGCGAGATACTGACGTTCGTTCATGCAAAGTATCGAGGCAGCTAAGCATCGATCTCGGAAGTCTCCGGTAATTTTTCAGGCGTTGGCGAACGGGCGCTCGCTACTGGGTTTGAGGCTGCACCACGCAGCTTCGGCGGCGGTAACTCGGCTTTTACGTCATCGCCAAATCCTCGGAGCAGTCTTGGTTCAGCAGCCCGCTTCCTTGAAGGAGACGAGCCGCCGCTCCCGCTCGTCCCAAAGCACCAGCCGTACCGAGCTAAAGCTCTCGGCGATGCTCACCTGACCAATGGAGCGAAGCACGGGCAGATCCCGCATCGCTTCATTGAGCCGATAGAATGGGATCCGGCTGGCAAGGTGGTGGACATGGTGAATGCCAACGTTCGCGCTCAGCCAGCGCAGTGCGGCGGGCAGCACGTAATGTGAGCTACCGAAAAGTGCGGCCTCGTGGAAAGTCCAACGGTCCTTCTGCTCCCACACTGTGCGTTCGAACTGATGCTGCACGTAGAACAGCCAAACTCCCAACGTTGCCGCCACGAGCACAACGGGAATGTGGACAGTCAGGAAGATTTGCCACCCTAGGAGCCAGCTCAGCGTCACCGCAGCGATGGCAATGACTGCATTGGTGCCCATCGTGCTCAACCAGGGAGACCAACCCTGTCCGGCCATTCCGGTGGGCAGCCGGTGTTTCAGAAAAAACACGTAAGCGGGGCCGATCCCAAACAGCACCAAGGGGTTGCGGTACAATCGATAGAGTAGCCGGCCCACAAAACTGCGCTTCTTGAACTCCGCGACAGTGAGCGTGTCGAGGTCGCCGAGACCCCGCGCATCAAGGTTGCTGGTCCCAGCATGGTGCGCGGCGTGAGTGCGGCGCCAATAATCGTACGGAGTGAGCGTCAAGACGCCGAGCACCCGCCCGACATGATCATTCGCTGCCCGGGTCGGGAAGAACGAACCGTGACCGCAATCGTGCTGTATGAGAAACAGGCGAAGAAGGAACAACCCTGTCGGTACGACGAGGGCAAGGGCGAAGATGTGCCCGTCCTTAAGTAGAACCGCCATTGTCCCCCATAAGATCAGGAACGGGCCAGCAGTCACGGCAAGCTCGAAGAGGCTTCGGCGTGTGTTAGCGTCTCGAAACCGGGACAAGTCACGAAAGAGCTGGCGGGGATCCACCTCGTTTGAAGGTTGGAGATGTAAGGAATTCAATGAAACGCTTCCGCTTTGCGCTTCGTCTCCGTCGCAGCGCGGGTGTTGCGGCGGCCGCGAAGGCTTGTACTGAGGGACCTGCTGGTTGAACGTCTGCTGCTGCGAATAGCTGCTTAGCTCACTAAATCGCGGCCGATTCAGCAGCTTTTGCCCTACTCTGAACCCGTGCATGGCGGGTAAGCAGAACGGCCGTCTTCGGTCGAGTCATGGCAGACGGCTGACACTCAAGCAGATTAACTTTGTCTCTGCGTCATATCGACCACGGATCGCTAGGACGACAGTCTATAGAGCTGGCCCCTGACGCCGCGTCGTTCCAAACTCGCAGGACAACTAGAGCCTAAGGGTTCTTCGAATTCAATGCAGCAGGCGGTTCCGATGGACCAGGCCACACGCGCTTCAATTACGAGTTCGTCAGCTCGCAACGATATGAGGGCATTTTGTTCGGGTAAGCCATCACCAGACAGTCGAGCGCCACGAGCGCTGACGTCGCTATCGATGACCGGGATGAAGAAGGTTGTCGCAGAGCCCTGATCAGGAGAAAGCGCCAGCTCGTCGTCGTCGTAAGCTCTCTCAAGCCGATCCAGCAGTTCGTCCATGTTGGCCATCGCCATTCTTACTCACGCAGTACATCGGCCCGCTTGCGATGTGCCAAGACCTCTATTAGTTCGTCAATGTTGCACTGCGATGAGCGAAGGCGGCTTGTCGCGGCACACAGTGCGGCTGGTCTCCTACCTAAACCGGCTGTAATTGGTGGGTAAGCGGACCGGCTGCTTTCAGGAGAGCACTGCCGGATAGCCGACGTTCGTTCATGCGAGGCGTGACGTCGGCTTCGCGCCCGTCTCGGACGCTCAGAGCTGCCAGCTCGCCACCCCTAAGCGGACGCTCATCCAGACCGATCGCTTATGTCTGCTTTCCACCCATTGCGGACATTCGGCGGCGACCGCTACCATCGTCATCGGCGGCCTGGCCAAACTCCTTTCAACTTCGCCAGGTCGCCACCCGTTTGGGAGTGGGAGGACGGGCCGAAGCGGCAGGGGACTGTCGCAATGAGAATGTAACGATATGGGACAGCTCGGATTGCCGTTGGCGACCCGACGTGTACGCGGGAGTTAGGGGTTCCCTAGCCGAGCCGCCGATCACTAGATGGTTGCGGAGGGCCCAGGGGCAAGAGCAGCCTGGATCACTTTACCCCTGACCTTGACAGTAGTTCATCAGCTGATGCGCCATCAGGCGTTCTCGTGGCCATCCAGCCGGCAAGCAGCACAATGAGTACAAGGAATGCGGCAAGTGCAAAGCAGCCGCGTCGGTTGATTGTCCTAGGGTCAAGAGAGGCCATCCGGCAGGTATGGTGCTTCCTGAGGAACTACCCAAGCCAGAAGTAGAGCAAGTTAGCCCTCAAGCTGCTCACTGCCGATGTGCTTGGGATCACCAAGTACGACAGCGAGCGTAGCCTCATGTTCCTCTGCCAAATCTAGGAGGTGACTTCGCAAGCCGGACTCTCGCTTAATGCAGCCAACCCCCAGCATTGCAGCGCCTTCACCAGAAGCTCCTGCGACAGATCATCTTCGTTCATGTGAGATCCCCCCCTGAGCGTGGTTCACCTACGCACAAGCGCCCCTTAGATGCATCCAACCGCTCTCCCTATCCGTTCTCGCGACGGCGGCCTGGTTGTAGCCTAGCGAGCAGGTCGCCAACCTAAGGGGGCACCATGCCTGAAGAAGAGAGCGAAGCCGAGCAAAGTGCGTTGTTCGCGCTAGAAGGCCCCGACGAAGACAAATGCGTTTGGCTTCACAGTGCGGGAATCACCCTGAACCTCGGCCCTTCGGATGCGGTTGCCGAGAAGTTCTACGAGTGGCTGGCCTGCCTCGAAACCAAGGAGTGAGCCGTCGAGTTCAGTCCTTCCGCAGTCAAGCCGCACAACTCGGTGAAGGTCGCTCTCAACATCCCCTCCGGCCTAAGATGGTGGAGACCTTCTCAGCACGGCTAGCCTTCTCCATCGATCCGCGTTGAGCAGATGCTTGGCACGAGCGTTCGGCAAAACTTCCTTGGCAGCTGCCTCCTCCGCTTCAGCGGCCAGACGAAGGCAATCTTCTGGCGCAGGTGAGCGAGCGAAGGTCGAGATGCGATCGTCCATAGAGATGTCCTACTTCTCTACGTTCGTCCTGTCAGGGGGCTCAAGCGTCCAGGTTGGAGCGCAAAGATGAGTTCGCTTCCGTCGTCCGCAACCACACATTCGAGCGATCGCGCTCAATTCCTGCGCTGGAAAGCCACGCCAACTCGCTTGGCACCATCGATGAACTCAATGTCATGCTGAACGAAGCAGGCCCGCAGGGTCTCTACGGTCCCGGCGGCTACGGGCTCCCCATCTTCAAACTTGGCTACTGTCCGTGAGCTGACAGCCGTGCGCCTTCGAGATGCAGGGCAAGCAGCTTCCTAGCCTCCCCGACGCCAAGCCCGACGAGCGCTTCTTGAACGGTGACGAGTGGCGTGGGGCCATCAAGCTCATGGCCGGCTTGCTCCGTCGCGTCAGTGACGCCGATCAAGACCTCGTCTTTAGCTTGCTGGCAGGGGTCTCCGTCGACGAGTGCAAGTTCGTCCCGTCGATCGACGAGCCGACGCGGGAGGACAACTGATGGCTCTCCAGAGCATCAGCAGCGCCGCAGCGCTACCCATTGCGCTAGCGGTGATCCCCAGCCTTCCTAGACCCTACCTCAAGCGCCTTGTGGAGCGAGCAATCGACCGCCTGGACGAGATGGACGGTGACCCCGACATGGAGGAGACAGACGAGGACCGGTGCCTCGCTGGCGACGATGGTGTCTTTGATGGCCCTATCATCTGGGCTGACGCCCTCGGCTTCAGCTCGCGACCGAGCAATTACGCGTTCGGTATGACTGAGGACATGGGGACCGAAAGTTGGCCCGAGTTCAGGGGAAGGCGGCGTGACCGAACTCCAGCGCTGGGCCGTCAAAGGCATCACCCTTGCAGCGGTCATGTTGATAACCGCCCTCTGTCAGTAACCAAGAGGCCCGGCCCGCATCACCAGCGAGCCGGGCCCTTATCGCGTATGCTAATGTCCTTGGCGGGGCTGCAGACGGCCCGCGCGGACTGGGGCCCAGCATTGAACGGGAATGGCGCACCCGACAGGATTCGAACCTGTGGCCTCTGCCTTCGGAGGGCAGCGCTCTATCCAGCTGAGCTACGGGTGCGTGCCGAGCGGCCCTAGCGGCCTGAAGCGACGCCTTCAAGCCATGACAGCAGCGGAGCCTGGAGGGAGGCTGGGGCGCCCCGGCCGACGATCATGCCGACGTGGCCAGAGGGTAAGCACATTTGCTCGCCCGAGGCAGCGGTCGCCGCGGGAACGATCCGATCCGTGGCGGCGGTAACGTGCAGCATCGGGCAGGAGGGCAGGGGAGCGAGAGCCCGGTCCTGCTCGAACAGGGCTTCGACCAGCTGGCGTGCCGCGGGGAGGGGGAGGGGCTCGCCGCCGTTGGCCCAATCTTCGAGGGTGACGAAGCGGCGTGCCTCGGAGGAGCCCGACTCCGCCATTGCGAAGTGAGCGAACTTGGCGACGATACGCGCCGGATCGATCTGCCAAAAGGCCGCTTGGAGCACCTCCATCGGCAGAAAGCCCAGCTGTGCCGCCGCGGCCTCGCTGGTGCGCCACAAGCGACAGAGATGCGCGCGGGCGGCCGCTTCGTAGGAGCCGAAATGATAAGGCGAGGCGAGGGTTGCAACTGCCTGCACCGCACCGCTGCGCGCCGCTGCGGCGAGCGCCAGGGTGCCGCCGAGGCAGTAGCCGACCAGCACTGCGGGTCCCGCCGCCTCGATCAACGGCACGAGCCGCTCGTCGACGTGGCCGTTGAGACTGAGGTCCTTGCGCGCAGCGGCCGGTCCCCAGTCGAGCAGCAGGACACGGTGTCTCGCGGCCAATGCGTCCGCCAGCGAACAATCGCCGTCGAGATCGAGGATGGTCGGCGGGTTGATCAACGACGGGACCAGCACCACCGTCGATCCCGTGCCGCCGCAATCGCGCAGGCTGGTGCCGTACAGATGGTGGGCCACCGGCCGCTCGCGCCAGGGTAGCGGAGGCGGTGCCGACTGGTAGCGACGCAGTCCTTCAAGAGCCTGCCGGCCGAGGTCAGGATCTCGGGCAACCGCTTCGCGCAAAAGGTCGAGAAACAGCGGCAGGGGCCGGGGCCCGCGCATTTGTTGCGGTGCAGTATGCGGCGGTGCTAGGTCTTGGGCCACGTCGCCGCAAGGACTGCCCATGAATGCCTCGCCCCACAAGGTCACGATCAAGAAATACGCCAACCGGCGCCTCTACGACACCGAAAGCTCGACCTATGTGACGCTCGACCGGCTGGCGCAGATGATCCGCGAAGGGCGCGATTTCGTGGTGGTCGATGCGAAGACCGGCGAGGACATCACCCATCAGGCGCTGACCCAGATCATCGTCGAGGAAGAAGCGCGGGGCGGCGCAACCATGCTCCCGGCAAGCTTTCTGCGGCAGCTGATCGCGCTATACGGCAACAGCATGCAGACCATGGTGCCAGGCTATCTCGACGCCGCGATGCAGAGCTTCTCCAAGAACCGAGCAGCGTTCGGGGATGCGTTCGGAAGCAATCTGTTTGCCGACATGGCCAAAAGGCAGATGGCCTTGTTCGAGCAGGGCGCCAAGGCATTTACCGGCGCGGCAGCAGCGCCCAACGGGCGACCTGCGGAGCCTGCTGGCGGCAAGGACGATGTGGCGGCGCTGAAGGCCGAACTCGACGCCCTTCGGGCCAAGGTCGACAAGCTGGGAAGCTGACCCATGAGCCTGCTCGCCCTCACCGCCGCTTCACTTCAGGCGGCGGCCGCGCCTGCGCTCCAGCCGCCGCCGGCCGACTGGCGAACCCGTCCGACGAATGCCGGTTCCTGGACCTGGCGCAACTCGCCCGAGGTGAGCGAAGCGGTGTTCTCCGACTCGCGTGGAGTGCAGCTGGTGATCCGGTGCACGCGAGCGACTCGGCGGGTCAACTTTTCACGCGCTGGAGCCGCGCCGGCGCAGCCGATCCGCGTCGCGACGACCAGCAGCGAGCGGCAGCTTCCGCTTGGCAACATGCTGCTCGCCAGCGATCCGCTGCTTGACGCAATTGCCTTTAGCCGCGGGCGGTTGTGGGTGGATGTGACCGGCGTCATGCCGCTGGTCCTGAGATCCGCGCCGGAGCCGGCACGAGCAGTCGAGGATTGCCGAAGCTGACGATCATTACAAGGCTTGAACGATCCTCGCTTTCGCGCATTCTGTCTAAGCCAACAACACAGCGAAAGGAGGTGATCCGATGTCTCATGGTTCAGCAAGGGGCACGGTGAAGTTCGTTCGGGAGATGCAGGCCTAACCAGCCTGCCTGATGGTCTCCCGGGCTGGAGCCCTCCGGCCGCTGACCATGTCGAAGGGGCCGTCGCCTTCCGGGACGACGGTCCCTTTTACGCGTCTGGATTGGCGCACAAGCGGGAACCGTTGCGGCGCTGCATCGTCTTGTCGGCAACGCACTCAACGGGGAGATCATCTCGTGGCCAGGGCCAAGACGTCGAAGTCGAACAACCAGGGCGGCAGCAGCAGCTTCACCGCGCAGAACGATCCGCTTGGCGGTACTGCCGGCGGGGCAGGTGGAAGCACGTCCGATCAGAGCGGCAATGGCGCCAACAAGGACGGCCAAGACAGCAATCTCAACGAGACGCTCGACAAGCTCGCCAAGGCGGCGATGAGCAAGGAAATGCTTGCCGCCGGGCTCGCCGCCGCGGCCGCCGCGATCAGCGCCAGCCCATCGGTGCGGCGCAAGATCCGGGACGCCGGACTCGACGCTGCCGACAGCGCCAGCAGCGCCGCAAGCTCGATGGCGAGCAGTGTTGGCAAGCTTGGCTCACTGATTGCCGAAGCGGTCGCTGATGCAGCGCAGAAGGTGCTTGGTGGGAGCAGCAGCTCGTCGTCGTCGTCTTCGTCGGGCAGCAGCCGTGGTTCGTCGAGCAAGACCAGCACCGCCAAGCGCAGCGCCAGCCAGCGCACTTCGGCGGCCAAGGAAAAGGCGACCGGCACCGGCCGCTCGGCTTCCGCGCGCAGCAGCAGCAGCAGCAGCGGCGGCGGCTCGACCGGCACCCGCAAGAAGGCCGAAGGCGCCGCTGGTGCAGGCAAGAGCGGCGCAGCGGCTCCCAAGCGCGCTGCGGCGAGCCGGGCCGGCACTGCGACCCGTTCACGTTCGACCACCGCCCGCAGCACGGGTGCAGCCCGGCGCGGATCGACCCGCAAGCCCAGCGGCGGCGGACCGAATGGCGGGGGCGAGGGCGGCAGCGAAAGCTAAACGCCAGTTGTTCAAGTCGGGGACAGGGCCTCCTTCCACTGGACGGAGGCCCTTTCTCTTTGTTCGCGCCTCTGCCAGAGCCACGCTCATGAAGTCGCTCGCCGTTGTTATTCTCGCTGCCGGGCAAGGCACCCGGATGCGTTCGGACCTGCACAAGGTTCTTCACCCGCTCGCCGGCAAGCCGATGCTGATGCACCTGCTCGACACCGTCGACGGGCTGGACGCGGAGCGCCAGGTGGTGGTGGTCGGCAAAGGTCGCGATCAGCTGGAGGGCGCTCTTGCGGGTCATCAACTGACCCTTGCGGTGCAGGCGGAGCAGAAAGGCACCGGCCATGCGGTCGCGCAGGCCGCCGAAGCGCTGGACGGTTTCGACGGCACCGTGCTGGTGCTCTACGGCGATACGCCCTGCATCGAGGCCGATACGCTGCAACGAATGCGCGAGCGGCTCGAGGCTGAGGACAGGCCCGGCGTGGTGGTGCTCGCGTCATCGCCTGCCGATCCCGCGGCTTACGGCCGGGTCATCCTTGGACAGGGCGACACCATCGCAAAGATGGTCGAATACAAGGACGCGACCGAGCAGGAGCGGGCGGTTCGGCTCTGCAACAGCGGCATGATGGCCGTTGCCGCGGTCGACCTGTTTCGCTGGCTTGGCCAGGTCGGCAACGACAATGCCGCGGGCGAATACTACCTTCCCGACATCGTCATGGTCGCCAATGCCGAGGGTCGCCACAGCGTCGCGGTCGAGTGCGATTCGTGGCAGACGGCAGGCATCAACAGCCGCTCCGAGCTCACCCTCGTCGAGCGCGACTGGCAGGGTCGCCGGCGTGCCCGTGCAATGGCTGAAGGCGCGACCTTGCTCGACCCCGACACCGTCTGGTTCAGCGCCGACACGCAGCTGGGCCGTGACGTGGTGGTCGAACCGAGCGTCTTCTTCGGCCCCGGTGTGACGGTCGCCGACGGCGCCATCATCCACGCTTTCTCGCATCTCGAAGGCGCCAGTGTTGGCGCCGGGGCGGAGATCGGCCCGTACGCTCGCCTGCGCCCAGGGGCGGAGCTTGGCGAGAAGTCCAAGGTCGGCAACTTCGTCGAGATCAAGAAGGCACGGCTCGGGCCCAAGGCCAAGGCCAACCATCTCAGCTACATCGGCGACGCGGACGTCGGGGCGGGTGCCAACATCGGCGCCGGCACCATTACCTGCAATTACGACGGTTTCTTCAAATATCGGACTCGGATTGGCGAGGGTGCGTTTATCGGCTCCAACAGCTCGCTGGTGGCGCCGGTCAGTGTCGGACCCCGAGCGATCGTCGGGGCGGGGTCGGTGGTTACTCGTGACGTCGAGGGCGATGCGCTTGGCGTCACCCGCGCCGAGCAGAAACAACTTTCCGGCTGGGCGGCGCGCTTTCGCGAACGGCAGTCGGCCAAGAAAGGCAAGTAAGCGTCATGTGCGGAATCGTCGCCATCGTCGGCCAGGAGCCGGTTGCCCAGCGGCTGTTCGAAGGGCTTCGGCGCCTTGAATATCGCGGCTATGACAGCGCCGGCATCTGCACGCTGGTGGATGGCGCGTTCGAGCGTCGACGGGCGGAGGGCAAGCTCGACAATCTCGGTTCGCGTCTGGCGGAGAACGAGCTTCCCGGCATTACCGGCATTGCCCACACCCGCTGGGCAACGCATGGCAAGCCGACCGAGGCCAACGCCCATCCGCACATCGCCGGATCGGTGGCGCTGGTTCACAATGGGATCATTGAGAACTTCAAACCGCTGCGTGCCGAGCTGCTCGCTGAAGGCCGCACGCTGCTGAGCGAAACCGATAGCGAAGTGGTCGCCCATCTCGTCGCCCGCGAGGTCGAGGCCGGGCGGAGCCCGGAGGAGGCGGTCGCCGCCGTCCTGCCGCGGCTTCACGGCGCTTTCGCCATGGCCTTTCTGTTCCGCGATCATGACGGACTGGTGATCGGCGCGCGCATGGGCGCGCCGCTGACCGTGGGTTACGGGTCGGGTGAAAATTACCTCGGCTCCGACGCCATTGCGCTGGCGCCGTGGACCCGCCGCATTGCTTATCTGGAAGAAGGCGACTGGGTCGTCGTCCGCAACGACGAAGTGCGGATCTTCGACCGCGACAACCAGGCCGTCGAGCGCCCGGTCATCGCAAGCGAAGCCAATGCCGAGACGATCTCCAAGGGCAATCACGCGCACTTCATGCGCAAGGAGATCTTCGAGCAGCCGCTGGTGGTCGCCCAAACCCTGCAGAGCTACGTTCGCGCATTCGAGGGCGAGGTCGCCATTCCTGCTGCCGACTTCGATCTCAGCCAGGTCGACCGGGTCACGATGGTTGCCTGCGGTACCAGCTTCTACGCCGGCATGGTTGGCAAATACTGGATCGAGCGGTTCGCCCGGGTGCCGGTCGACATCGATGTCGCGAGCGAGTTCCGGTATCGCGATCCGGTGCTAGAGAAGGGCGGCCTTGCCCTCTTCATCAGCCAGTCGGGCGAAACCGCTGATACGCTTGCTGCGCTTCGCCATGCCCGCGCGGAAGGTCAGAAGATCGCGGTTGTGGTGAATGTGCCGACCAGCTCGATGGCGCGTGAAGCGGACCTACTGCTGCCGACCCGCGCCGGTCCGGAAATCGGCGTTGCCTCGACCAAGGCCTTCACGTGCCAGCTCGCGGTGCTTGCCGCGCTGGCAGTAAATCTTGCGCGCGCGCGTGGCCGCCTCACGGCGGAGGAAGAACGCGAAATCGTCGCCCACCTCGCCGAAGCGCCGGAAGCGATCGCTCGCGCGATCGATCATGACGAGGACATCAAGGATATGGCTCCACTCGTCGCGCCGGCGCGCGACGTGCTCTATCTCGGTCGGGGGCCGGATTTTCCGATGGCGCTCGAAGGCGCGCTGAAGCTGAAGGAGATCAGCTACATTCACGCCGAGGGCTATGCGGCGGGCGAGATGAAGCACGGACCGATTGCGCTGATCGACGATGCGGTGCCGGTGATCGTGCTTGCCCCCTCGGGGCCGCTATTCGACAAGACCGTCAGCAACATGCAGGAAGTGAGCGCGCGCGGTGGCAAGATCATCCTGATCAGCGACGCGGAAGGGATTGCCGCGGCGGGCGACGGCTGCATCGCGACCATCGAGATGCCGGCAGTGCATGAGCTTATCGCGCCGCTGGTCTATGCGGTGCCGGTGCAACTGCTCGCTTATCATGTCGCGGTGCTCAAGGGCACCGACGTCGACCAGCCCCGAAATCTCGCCAAAAGCGTGACGGTGGAATGATCGCCTAAGCGCCTAGCCAGGTGCGATAGGGAATCCAGTGGTTGGAGTGGGTTCCGAAGGTGAGCCAGGTGAGAAGCACGGCAGCGCTGTAGGCGGCGACCAGGAACGTCCCCAAGCCGCGCTGGACCAGTGTGCCGGGGATCCGTGCAAGCACGACGAACTAGAGCGGCAGTAGGTAAAGCGCAATGCGATCGACAGCGGTCGACGACGGTGACAGTACCAGCGCGATGGTGCTTCCGATCGCGACCAGGGAGAAGTTTCGGCATAGCCTCTTCTCGACCTCGCTGAAGCCGAAGCGCCGCCGGTACAAGAAGAAGATGATTGGGGGTAGCAGTGACATGGACACGCGGACCGCAGCGCCCGAGGAACTGTAGCGCGCACCGATGTATTTCTTGACCAACAAATACACGCTATCCTGCAGCAGCAAGGTGTAGAGTCCAAGCCCAGCAGTGACGAGCAGCGCTAGGTCGACAATCTTGCCGCGATTGCCAAGGAAGGCGACCATCGGCAGGCAGACAACCGCGCTCCTGTGGAACAGCGCAGCCATCTTGACCCAGAAGAGGAAACGAGGAAGGCTTTCGGTCCTGAGCAGGCTCGCCAGTCCAAGCATCAGGAACCCGAGAGCCGCCCCCTGCCGCGTATAGCCCATGGCAACGACGACGATCAGGTAGGGGACCGCGAGCAGCAGCGAAAGCCACGGGTGCGGCTCTCGTTTCACCAGCGCGGCAAGGCCCCAGACGGTGATTGCGGCGCAAATGAGATTGACCACCCACACCTCGCCGCCGACCTGCTGGATCAGCCAGTTCAGTACGGCATAGCCGGGATCGCTCTGGAGCAGGCTCTGGTCGAAGGTGCGATAGCCTGCGCGCTTGAAGATGAATTCATAGGCGTTTCAGTCGCCGTGCACGTCGTAGCGCAGCCCGATCATCAGCGTCATGCCGATGAGGCCGACGATGGCAACGAATCACAGGCCCGGGCGACTGACCGGTGGCATCCAGCCTGGGTACTGCTGGTATTCCCGTTGCAGCTGCAGCTCGGCTTGCGGCTGGCGCTGCGACAGCATCACGCCGCAAGAGAAGTACGCCAAGAAGAGCCAGTAGGGAGTCCCGCTCGGCAGTCGTCCAAACGGCTAAGCGCCCCGACTTTGCACTCGCGTGGCGCCAAGTCTCTGCTATTGGAGTGTCGCAGCCTCATGGGGCGCGGCGTAGCGAAGCAGGGTGTAGCAGTGAAGGGGATTATTCTTGCGGGCGGGAGCGGGACCCGTCTCTATCCGGCGACCTTGGCGGTCTCCAAGCAAATGCTTCCGGTCTACGACAAGCCGATGGTCTATTATCCGCTAGGCATGCTGATGCTGGCAGGGATCCGCGACATCCTCCTGATCTCGACCCCGCACGATCTGCCCTTGTTTAAGCGCCTGCTTGGCGACGGAACGGAATTCGGTATCCGCATGAGCTACGCGGAGCAGGCCGAACCGAACGGACTTGCCGAAGCCTTTATCATTGGCCGCGAGTTCATCGGCGATGACAAGGTCGCGCTCGTGCTGGGCGACAACATCTTCTACGGCGCCGGCCTTGGCGATCTTGCCCGGCAAGCGGTCGCGCGCGACAGCGGCGCGACGGTGTTTGCTTATTCGGTCGACGATCCGGAACGCTATGGCGTCGCCACCTTCGATGCCGATGGCAAGGTCACCGACATCGAAGAGAAGCCGGCCAACCCGAAGTCGCACTTCGCGGTGACCGGCCTTTATTTCTACGACAACCGCGTGGTGGAGATCGCTGCCAACCTCGCGCCCAGTCCGCGTGGCGAACTCGAGATCACCGACGTCAACCGCGCCTATCTGACGGCGGGCGACCTCTACGTTACGAGGCTCGGCCGTGGCTATGCGTGGCTCGACACCGGCACGCACGAAAGTCTTCTCGACGCCAGCAGCTTCGTCCGGACCATCGAGCACCGCCAAGGCGTCAAGGTCATGTGCCCCGAGGAGATCGCGCTCGAACAGGGCTGGCTAGACGGAGCAAGCGTGCTGAAGCGGGCCGAGCAGCTCGGCAAGACGCCTTACGCCGGCTACCTTCGCCGCCGGGTGCAGGAACTCGCCGATGCTTGAAGTGAGGAAAACCGCTCTTGCTGGCGTGCTCGAGATCCTGCCGCGGCGGATCGGCGACGATCGGGGCTTCTTCTCCGAAGTTTGGAGCGAGCGGAGCTTCCGCGAGGTTGGGCTCGACCATATCTTTGTGCAGGACAATCACAGCCGCTCGGCCCGCGGCGTGCTGCGTGGTCTTCACTACCAGCTCGAGCCCGTTGCGCAGATCAAGCTGGTGCGCGTGACCCGCGGCAGCGTGTTCGACGTCGCGGTCGACATCCGGAGGTCGAGCTCGACCTTCGGGCAATGGACCGGTGTGACGCTGTCGGCCGAAAGCTGGAACCAGCTGCTGGTCCCAGCGGGCTTCGCTCATGGCTTCCTCGCGCTCGAAGACGGAAGCGAGGTGCAGTACAAAGTGACCGCGCCCTACAGTCCCGATCACGACCGCGGGATCAATCCCGACGATCCTGACATTGGCATCGACTGGCCGCTGCACCGCGACCAATGGCTGCTGTCGGCCAAGGACCAGAACGCACCCCATCTTGCAAAGGCTGATGTTTTTTCATGAGTGCCATCCTCGTTACCGGCGGCGCCGGCTTTATCGGCAGCGCGGTGGTGCGCCGGCTTGTCGCGTCAGGCCAGCGGGTCGTCACTCTCGACAAGCTTACCTATTCGGGATCGCTGACCAGCCTCAGGGACGTCGAGGGCGCGGCGAACCACCGCTTCGTCGAAGGTGAAATTGGCGATCAGGCGCTGGTCGGTGCCCTGCTGCGTGAAGAGCAGGTCAGCGGCATCATGCACCTCGCCGCCGAGAGCCATGTCGATCGTTCGATCGACGGGCCGGGCGTGTTCATCGAGACCAATGTCGTCGGCACTTACCGCTTGCTTCAGGCGGCGCTCGATTACTGGCGCACGCTCGTGGGCGAGGCGAAGGAGGCATTCCGCTTTCACCACATATCGACCGACGAAGTGTTCGGTGACCTTCCGTTCGACAGCGGCTTCTTTACCGAAGAGACGCCGTACGCGCCCTCGTCGCCCTATAGCGCAAGCAAGGCCGCGTCGGATCATCTGGTCCGCGCCTGGCACCACACCTATGGGCTGCCGGTGGTGCTCTCCAACTGCTCCAACAATTATGGACCGTATCACTTCCCCGAGAAGCTGATCCCCTTGGTCATCCTGAACGCTCTCGAGGGCAAGCCACTGCCGGTTTACGGCAAGGGTGAGAATGTCCGCGACTGGCTGTTCGTGGAGGACCATGCCGCGGCCCTCGAGACCATTTGCCGCACCGGCGTGGTTGGCCAAAGCTACAATGTTGGCGGCAAAGCCGAGCGGACCAACCTGCAGGTAGTGGAAGCGATCTGCGACGTGCTGGACGAGCGCCGGCCGCTCGTTGACGGCCGTCGTAGGCGAGAGCTTATCACCTTCGTCACCGACCGCCCGGGCCACGACCGGCGCTATGCGATCGACTGCTCGCGGATCGAGCGCGACCTTGGCTGGAGCCCGTCGGTCAATTTCGAGCAGGGCCTCGCTCGCACCGTCGACTGGTATCTCGCGAATGACTGGTGGTGGGCGCCGCTGCGCGAAGCGTACGCCGGCGAGCGGCTCGGCAAGGCTTGATGAAGGTCCTTGTTACCGGGCGAGACGGCCAGCTTGCGCAAAGCTTGGCCGAGCGGGCGGCTGGGCAGCCGGATCTAACGCTTCACTTCGCTGCCCGCCCCGAATGCGACCTTGCAGTCCCAGGCTCTGGTGCCGCCGCCATTCGCGCGGCCGAGCCGGACCTGGTGGTCACCGCTGCAGCCTATACGGCGGTCGATAAGGCGGAAGGGGAGCCTGAACTGGTTCACCGCATCAACGCCGACGCCGCTGGCGAGATCGCCGAGGCGGCCGCGGCGGTAAGCGCTCCGCTGATCCATGTTTCCACCGATTATGTCTTCGGCGGCACCGGCAGCGCGCCGATGCGCGAGGACGAGCCCATCGCTCCGCTCGGTGTTTACGGGCGCACGAAGGCCGAAGGCGAAGCTGCGGTCCGCGCGGGGCAGGGCGATCACCTGATCCTCCGCACGGCGTGGGTCTATTCGCCGTTCGGCGCCAACTTCGTGAAGACGATGCTGCGCCTTGCCGCCGACCGTGATGAAATCGCGGTGGTGGCCGATCAAGTGGGATCACCAACCAACGCGCTCGATCTTGCCGACCTTATTTTCGCGCTTGCTGCTCGACGTTTGGCCGGCGACCATTCGGGTTGGGGCCAGACCTATCATGCGGCGGGCAGCGGGCAGGCGAGCTGGGCGGAATTCGCCGCCGAGATAATGCGCCTCAGCGGCGCTGCGACGCGCATCCGGCCGATCACCACAACTGAATTCCCAACCCCGGCCAAGCGGCCAGCCTGGTCGGTGCTTGATGGCTCAAAGCTCCAGCAGGCGTTCGGCCTTACCCTGCCTGAATGGAAAGACAGCCTCGCCATGGTCGTGAAGAGGCTACGGGACGAGCGCTGATGCGGGTGCTCGCGTTCACCCGCTATGACCGCGACGCGGCCAGCACGCGCTATCGCCTGCTGCAATCGTTTTTACGCGCTCGCTGAGGCGGGGATCGAGGTTGAGTGGCACCCAATGCTCGGCGATGGACAATGAAGCGGCTGGTAGAGGACGGGGCGGGACCGGAAGCGGGGTTGGCGCGGCCTTTTCGCGCCGCCTGGCTACCCTCGCTGCTGCTCGCAAACCCGATCTCCTTTGGGTCTTTAGCGAGCTTTTCCCTTCTTGCCGACCGCTCTCGAGCAAGCCGCTATGCAGCGCCGGGTGCCCGTCATCTTCGCTTAGGACGACGCCTTCCATCTTGCCTCTCAGGCCCATGGCCGTGCCGCGATGCGGCGATTGTTGGGTGGCAAGTTAGGTAGCTTCCTGAAGGAAGCCGCGGAGGTCACCTGCTTGAACTAGTTGCTCCGCGAGCACGCTGCACGTTTCTGCAAGCGCTTGCTCGTTGTGCCATAGGGGTCGACACCGATCAATGGCGGTCGTCGTCACCGCTGGCGGAGCGGCCAATAATCGGCTGGATCGGTAGTCCGACGACCTGGGCGCACATGCGTCCTTTGCTCCCCCTGCTCAAGCGGCTTCACCGCGAAACGGGCTTCCGGATCAACGCCATCGGTGCTCCGCCGCTGCGGAAGCCGACCGGTTTCACGGTCTGGACCTCATCGGATGGGCGAAGACACCGAGATCACCCATGTCCGGTCTTCCTCGATCGGCATCATGCCGCTGCTCGATCGGCCGTTCGAGCGAGGCAAAAGTATTCCTAAGCTCATCCAGTACATGGCCTGCGGTCTGCCCGTCATGGCTTCGCCGGTCGGGATCAACAGCAGCATCGTGGAGGAGGGAAGCAATGGCTTCCTCGCTACCAGTGAACAGGAGTGGGAGGAGGGCTTGCGCCGCCTGATTGCCGATCCCACGATGCGGCGACAGCTCGGAGCCGAGGGCCGCCTGCTCGACCCGCTCGTCGGCCCAGAAGCCGCGCATATTAAAGAGGAATTCCGTGTCGGACCTGCGATTCAGCCGCGCCCCACCAGCGTGGGAAGGTAGCTTCGGCAATGAACGATGGCGAAGTGGTGCTGCGCCGCCAGCCGCTCGGCCCTTTGCGTTGTGACGCGCAGGTTCTCTAGCGTCGACACGATCGGCGGCCGATTGGTGTAGGACTGTGGAATGCCAGGCGATCCCGGCCGGCCAGCACTGCTCCGCCAGCGGCGCGCTCGGCCGCCGATCGCTCGGGCCTCTCGAGAGTGATGAGGCTGATCCGGTGCTCGGCTTCTGCCATGTCGACGAGGTATGCGAGCACCTGGCTCGACCCCAAAGGATCGGTCAGCCCGTCATACGAAAGATGAAAGGTGGCGGCCATGACGGCGGCCCATTCGGAGAAGCTGCGGTCCGCTGGACAGCCCTCGCCGAGTGGGGCAATGATCGCGCCGGTTCAATCAACTTCTTCGAAAGCCGCCGTGCCCCGCAATTATTCTTCCCGCAAGCGTGTGATGGTTACTGGCGGCGCCGGTTTTCTTGGCTCCCACCTCATCAAGCGGCTGCTTGACGACGGCCATGAAGTGCTGTGCGTGGACAATCTGTTCACCGGCACCAAGGACAATCTGAGGGCGGTCGCCAGCAATCCGCATTTCGAGTTCTTGCGGCACGACATCACCTTTCCGCTCTTTGTCGAGGTCGACGAGATCTACAATCTCGCCTGCCCGGCCTCGCCGATCCATTACCAGCACGATCCGGTGCAGACGACCAAGACCAGCGTGATCGGCGCGATCAACATGCTGGGGCTCGCTAAGCGCCTCGGCGCGCGCATCTTTCAAGCCTCGACCAGCGAGGTCTATGGCGATCCCCACGTCCATCCGCAGCAGGAAAGCTACTGGGGCAACGTCAACCCGATCGGTCCGCGCAGTTGCTACGACGAAGGCAAGCGCTGCGCAGAGACCCTGTTCTTCGACTACCATCGCCAGCACGGGATGGAGATAAAGGTCGTCCGCATCTTCAATACCTACGGGCCGCACATGCACCCAGCCGATGGGCGCGTGGTATCGAACTTCATCATGCAGGCGCTGAAGGGTGAACCGATCACCATCTACGGCGACGGCAGCCAGACCCGCAGCTTCTGCTACGTCGACGACCTCATCAATGGTTTCATCAAGCTGATGGACTCTCCCGCAGAGATCACCGGCCCGGTGAACATCGGCAATCCTAACGAATTCACCATCCTTGAGTTGGCCGAGATGGCAATTCGCCAGACTGGCAGCAGCTCGGAGATCATCCGACTGCCGCTGCCCGCCGACGATCCCAAGCAGCGCCAGCCCAACATATCGGTGGCGAAGGAGAAGCTCGGCTGGGAGCCGACCGTGCCACTCGAGCTGGGCCTTGCGCGGACGATCGATTATTTCCGCCGCTTTGTCTGAGCAGCAGTTGGCTTAACCCCAGCCCCCACGAAGAGCGCCAGGTGCGGCGCGTCGAGATCGTCGCCACCCCGATGCAATGCGCTGGGCCTGCCGAAGCCGCATACGCCTCTTCAAGGCTGTTACCTCGGGACCGCCGATGTGCCAGCCGGAATTCAGCATCTGGGCGACAGCCGCATCAATGTCAGGCTTGAGCGCGTGATAGGCCGCGCCGAGTTCGAGCAACGGAACGGTCATGCTGCCGCGCCGTGACCAGCGCCATGAAGTCGTCGTCGTTACGAATGTATTTGCCTTCGTCTTACAGGTAATTGGCCAGGACCAGAAGCCGCAGCCGGGGCGCAAAAATCGTGCGTATCGTGCCACACCGTCGGCGGCATCATGAGGCCGTGAAGCGGAGGGTAGAGAAGCACGCGAAGCTGTTCCTCGCGGTCAACAAGCAGGATGTCGCACGAGCCGCTCACCGCCAGCGCCATTGCGGCAGGCGCCGATGAGCGTGAAAGCCGCGGCTGACGCCCTCCATGGTGCCGAAGATTGCGTGAGCGCGGCGCGTCTTGAAAGGAACGTTCTTGCCCGCTTCCAGCGCGATCAGGCTGCCGCGATCGGCCCCGCCCAAGGCAAAGTCGATGATCCGACAGCCGGCGCAAAGGGAAGGCAGGGTCAAGCAAAGCTCCCGACGACCATCGACGCCGCTTCTAAGGCAAGGGGAGTCAAGAGCTTGCCAATACGGAGTTTGTCTCAGCGATCGTGGTAGTTGCGAAACCACTCCACGAAACGCGGGACGCCTTTGTCGAGGCTGGTGCGCGCCGCAAAGCCGGTCTCGTGGGCAATGGCGCTAGTGTCGGCAAAGGTGTCAGTCATCTCGCCGGGTTGCATTTCGGCATACTCGACAATGGCGCTGCAACCGGTCGACTGTTCGATCAGGGAGACAAGTTGCCTGACCTCTTCCGATCGGCTGTTGCCAATGTTGTAGATGGCGTGGGGCCCGTGACTCCCCCCGGGCTTCGGTTTGCCGTCCGCTCCGGGCGGGCGATCAAGGGTGCGGATCAGCCCATCGACGATATCGTCTATAAAGGTGAAATCGCGCCGCATTTGGCCATGGTTGAACAGGCGGATCGGCCGCCCGGCGATGATGGAGTCGGTGAACAGCCACATTGCCATGTCGGGGCGACCCCATGGGCCATAGACGGTAAAGAAGCGGAGCCCCGTCAGCGGCAGGGCGAACAGGTGAGCGTAGCTTTCACTCAGCAGTTCGTCGGACTTCTTGGTCGCGGCGTAGAGCGATAGTGGGCGATCGGCGCGCTGGTCGACCGACATCGGCAGGGTCGTGCCTCCACCATAGACCGAGGAGGAGCTGGCGTAGACGAGATGGCCAACCTGCCGATGCCGCCCTAGTTCAAGGATGTTGGCATGTCCGACGAGGTTGGAGCGGATGTAGGTCGCCGGTGCTTCGAGGCTGTAGCGAACCCCGGCCTGGGCACCAAGATGGACGATGCGGTCGATCTCGAGTCCGGCCAACGCGGCATCGAGCGTCGCCGCATCGGCAAAATCGAGTTGGCAGAAGGCGAAGCCGCCATCCGCTCGCTGGATTTCTGCCAGTCGGGCGTGCTTCAGCGCCGGATCGTAGTAATCATTAAGATTGTCGATCCCGACCACGCTCTCGCCGCGGGCGAGCAGGGCACGGGTGACATGCATCCCGATAAACCCTGCGCAGCCCGTGACGAGGACCGGCATGGCAGCGTCAGCCCCGCTGCTCGCCACGCCCGATGCCCCGGTAAGAGAGGCCGGCGCGCTCCACATCAGCGGGATCGTAGACGTTGCGCAGGTCGATGAGGTGCTTGGACCGCATCGTGCCTGCCAGGCGGCGGAGGTCTAGGGCGCGGAACTCGTCCCACTCGGTTACCAGCACCAGCGCATCGGCATCGGCGGCCACGGAATAAGCATCCTCAGCGAAGGTGACGCCCGGAAGCATGGGCTCGGCCTGTTCGCGGCCAACAGGGTCGAACGCGACGACCTCCGCGCCGCCTTCCTGCAGGCGCTTGATCAGCGCAACGCTGGGCGCATCGCGCATGTCGTCGGTGTTGGGCTTAAAAGTCAGGCCAAGCACGCCGACCCGCTTGCCCTGCAGATCGCCGCCGATCGCCTCGCGCACGCGGTCAGCCATGGCGGCCTTGCGAGCATCGTTCACCTCGACGACCGAGTTGACGATGCGCATTCCGACCTGCTCCTTCTCGGCGGTTTGGAGCAAGGCCAGCGTGTCCTTGGGAAAGCAGCTTCCGCCATAGCCTGGGCCGGCATGGAGGAACTTCGGCCCGATTCGATTGTCGAGGCCAATTCCGCGGCTGACTTCCTGCACGTCCGCGCCGACCGCTTCGCACAGATCGGCGATTTCGTTGATGAAGCTGATCTTGGTCGCGAGGAAGGCATTGGCCGCATACTTGATCAGCTCGGCCGTGCGCCGGCCGGTGAACAGGATCGGCGCCTTGTTGAGGAACAGCGGGCGATACACCTCGCGCAGCACCTCACGGGCGAACTCGTCCTCGGCGCCGACCACGATGCGATCGGGAATCTTGAAGTCGCGGATGGCTGCGCCTTCGCGCAGGAATTCGGGATTAGAAGCGGCGCTGGTGCCCTCCGGCGCCCCGTTCTCGGCGAGGATGCGGGTGATCTCGTCGCCGGTGCCGACCGGGACGGTCGACTTGGTGACGATAACCGCCTTCTTGGTCAGCGCGCCGGCGATCTCTTTCGCAGCGGCATAGACGAAGCTCAGGTCTGCGTGACCGTCACCACGCCGCGCAGGGGTGCCGACCGCGATGAACACCGCGTCGGCGTCGCGAATGCCCTCGGTGAGGTCCGTGGTGAACTTCAGGCGACCATGCTCGGCATTATGCTTGACCAAGGCTTCGAGCCCCGGCTCCCAGATCGGCATCTTGCCGGCAAGCAGGCCTTCGATCTTGGCATTGACCTTGTCGATGCAGGTCACGTTATGGCCGAAATCCGCGAAGCAGGCTCCAGAAACCAGGCCCACGTAGCCGGTGCCAATCATGCAGATGCGCATAAAGTCTTTCTATCCTTCCCTGACCGGCCGGGCCCTAGCGGTGGCGGGGGCGCATGGCTAGGCCGCTGCCCTGTCTGACCCCCGCCGCCAGCATCGCGCCTGACGAACAGCAGGGTGGTGCCAGCTGCGGCCGCTCAGCAGGCGTGAGCGGCGGCTCGCAACCCACCACAGGAGCGTCGGCAGGAGCATGGTGCCGATCAGGTCCCGGGCCCTTCGCCAAGCTGCATGGTGAGCGAGGGCCAGCGTTCCAGCCATAGGTCATAAGCTTCGTTGGCAAGTTCGCGCCCAACCACGATCAGCCGCGGCCACTTGCTGGCAAGCGAGGTGCGCAGCAGCGCAGCAACAATCAGTTGCAAGGTGTTTCCGCCCATGCCGTGCAGCGTATCCACTCGCCAGCCCGTGCTGTGGCGCACGAACTCCTTGAGCTCGAACCAGACCGCTGGATCGAAACTCATCGATTCTCGAAGCGATCGGCGAGCGCCTCTAAGGAGGCATCGTGCGTCAGATCAAGGTGGAGCGGGGTGACCGAGACATGGCCGTCGGCGATGGCTTCAAGGTCAGTAGAATGGCCCGGTGTCTCGATCGAGGGGCCGAGCCCGAACCAGTAGTAAGGATAGCCGCGTGGGTCGGTGCGCTGGACAATACGGGTGCGGCCATAGTCGCGAATGCCTTGGCGGACGACCTTCACGCCCTTGACCTCTTCGGGTGCAAGGGCTGGGAAGTTGACGTTGACCAAAGTGCCAGGCTCGTGCGGCGTCTGGAGAAGTTGCTCGAGCACTCGCGGCGCCCAGTGTGTGGCGGCGGCAAAGGGGACGGTGTCGCCCATGCCTTCGCGGGCGTAGACCTGGCTGAGCGCAATGGAGCGCACCCCCGCCAGCGCGCCTTCCATCGCGGCCGATACCGTGCCGCTGTAGGTCACGTCTTCGGCCAAGTTGGCACCGCGGTTGATGCCGGAAATGATCACGTCCGGGCGCTCGTCGGCCATCAGGTGGAACAGCGCCATCAACACCGAGTCCGTCGGCGTGCCCGCAACCGCGAAGCGGCGCTCGCCTAGGCGGCGCAGGCGTACGGGTCTTGTTAGAGTCAACGAATGACCAGTGCCGGACTGTTCTTCGGCGGGAGCAACAATCCATAGATCGTCGGTAAACGCGCTCGCGACCTCTTCCAGTAGCTTCAGGCCAGAGGCGTTCACCCCATCGTCGTTGGTCAGGAGAATGCGCATGGTGCTCGCTATGCGCGAAGCCAATGCTGCGGTGCAACCTCCACCGGGCGGTAGAAGGTTGCGTTATTTTGGCAACATGGTGAGGGAAAGGCGTTTCACCGCTTGTTCAGGAGGGCGCTCTTAAGTAGAGGCGCGGCAAGGCTTTGGAATTGGCCTTGACGGAGCTAAGCTCCGGAAATGCCTTGTGATCGCCTCTTGCGGTCCTGTGTTGAGGCAGGGGCAAGCGGCGGGTGTGCTTTGGGTTGGTACCGGCGCGCCATGGTGACCATGCCGCCGGTCTCCGACCCACTTGGGGAGGGGAACATGGCTACCGCACTTAGCGACGTCTACGACACACCGGAACCGTTCGACCGGATCATCCTTCCCGAAGATTATCGCCCGAGCGATGGGGAAGAGTTCATGGGACCGATGCAGCGGGCCTATTTTCTCGCCAAGCTGCGCGCCTGGAAAGAAGCGATTGTCGAGGAAAGCCGGGCGACCATGGCCCAGCTTCAGGTCGACACGCTGCGCGAGCCGGACCTCGCCGACCGTGCATCCAGCGAAACCGATTGGGGGATCGAGCTTCGCACCCGTGACCGCCAGCGCAAGCTGATAGCCAAGATCGACGCTGCCATCCGCCGCCTGTACGCGGGCGAATATGGCTATTGCGAAGTGACCGGCGAGCCGATCGGCCTTGGCCGGCTGGAAGCCCGCCCGATCGCCACCATGACCCTTGAGTCGCAGGAGCGCCACGAGCGGATCGAAAAGGTCAGTCGCGACGATTGAGCAAGGCCGCTGGTACCTTGTCGCTTGAAGCGCGGGGTCTGGGGTTTGACTGGCACCTCCCCGCCGCGGCGCGGCAGGGAGGCTGGTAGTCAGCTCAATGCACAGTCAGGCCGAGCATTTCGTCCTTGAGGCGGAGCTTCTCTTTCTTGAGTTGGTGAAGAAGGATGTCGTCGGGGTTGGGTCGCCGCTCTTCCATGTCAATCTGTGACTGGATTGCGGCATGCTTGGATTCGAGTGCCTCGACGTGAGCCTTTTCCATCGTGCGTCATTCCCTTTCATTGGTGTGACAGCCAGAAGAGAAAACCATGAATTGGGTCGTTTGTCCCGCGCATTTTGCGCGATCCGCCGCGTTGCTGCCGCAGCCTGCCGTGGCGGTGGTCACCTATCGTTCGGGCTTTGGCGGTAACGGGCGTTCATGAACGACGACGAGCCCACCGCGCGTTTGCAGGCGCTTCGTGCCGAACACCGCATTCTTGATGCCGAGATTGCGGCGCGCGGAGCTTCCGGCGAGGACGACATGCTGACGCTCGCTCGGATGAAGAAGCGCAAGCTGCGGCTGAAGGACGAAATTCAGCTGCTGCTCGACGACTGCGTGCCGGACATCATTGCGTGACAGGCTCTGGCAGATTCCACCGTCTCGCATCGGGACGTCCGGGAGCCGGAAGGGCTGCGGCGGCTTTCCTCCCTCAAGCACACGCGCCTATGGTGAGCATCATATGAAGGATGTATCGAACTCCGAAGCTGCAGCCGCCGGCAGCCGCATTACGCCGCGCCTGGTGGAGAGCCTCTACACCGAGGCGATGCTGCTGGCCGACGAGGCGCGAACCTATTTCGATACCGCGAGCCGGGCCGACCGCGACATGCTCGATCCGTTCGTCCGGGTCGGCTTTGCCTGCGAATCCCTCAAGGTGACGACACGGCTGATGCACATCATCGCCTGGCTGCTGACCCAGCGCGCAGTGGAGACAGGCGAGCTCAGCGTTGCGTCCGGTCGCCGCCCCGAGCGACGGCTTGGTCACGCCGGCGCCAGCGACTCGCAGGTGCTCGAACAGCTTCCCAAGGCGGCCAAGGCGCTGATCTCGTCGAGCATCGACCTTTACGAGCGCGTCCGCCGTCTTGACGAGGAGCAGCTCAGCGATCAGCCGGTGGCGAGTCCGGCGCGGGCGCTGATGGGCAGGCTGGAGCGCGACCTTATCTGGAACGCTCCGCGCTGAGCCGCTACGGCGCGGCCGTGACCCAGACCCAGATCCTCCACCCAGGCCCGCGGCTGCTGATTGGCCACGGCCGCACGCCAGAGCTTGCCGGCATTCTCCCTAACGGCCCCGTGCTGCTGGTCACCGACCAAGCGGTACGCGCAATGGGATTGCTGGACCCGCTGCTTGCGGAGCTGGAACGCGGCCGTGAGGTCATCCTGTTCGGCGCGGTGGAAGCCGACCCCAGCAGCGCCACGCTGATGGCGGCGTTGGAAGCCGGCCGGGGCGGCGGCGTTTCCTCGGTCGTCGGGTTTGGCGGCGGCAGCCCGATGGATGTGGCGAAGCTCGCCGCTTATCTCCTCGGCTCCGGCGACGATCTCGATACCATCTGGGGCGTCGGCCTTGCCCGCGGCAAGCGCCTGCCGCTGGCCTTGGTCCCGACCACAGCCGGCACCGGCTCAGAAGCCACGCCTGTCGCGATCATCACCGTCGAGGGCGCCGAGAAACGCGGCGTGAACGCCGCCCCGTTGATCCCGGACGTAGCGGTGCTCGATGCTTCGCTGACGCTGGGCAAACCCCGCGCGCTGACAGCCGCGACCGGGATCGACGCCATGGTCCATGCGATCGAAGCTTATACCTCCGCCAAGGCCAAGAACCCGATCTCCGACATGCAGGCCCGCGAGGCGCTCCGCTTGCTTTCGGCCAACCTCATCTCCGCTTGCGAAGAGCCGAACGACGTCGCGGCGCGTGAGGCGATGCTGGTGGGCGCGCATCTTGCCGGCCTTGCTTTCGCCAACGCACCTGTCGCGGGCGTCCATGCGCTCGCTTATCCGCTCGGCGGCATCCACCATCTGCCGCACGGCCTAAGCAACGCGCTGATGCTTCGCCCCGTGCTGTCGTTCAACGCCGAAGCCGCGCGAGAACCCTACGCAGAGCTTGCCGCCATCCTCGATCCTGCCGCCGCAACGCTCGGCACCCAGGCTGCCGCTGCGCAATTGGTCGAGCAACTGGAAAGCCTCGTGCTCGCAAGCGGGCTTAAGCCGCGGCTTCGCGATCACGGCATCGCGCGTGAGGAAGCGCCCATGCTGGCGCGCGAGGCGATGAAGCAGACGCGGCTGCTGGTGAACAATCCGGTGTCCATCACCGAAGCCGATGCGCAGCGACTCTATGAGGCCGCGTGGTGAGCCGCCCGCTTCCGTCAAATCGCGCGCGATTCAGCCGCTGGCACGACATCACGCTACGCTGGGCCGACAATGACGCTTACGGGCATGTCAACAATACCGTCTACTATCAGTGGTTCGACAGCGCGGTGAACGCGCTGCTGGTAGGCGAGGGGCTGCTCGATATCGTCGCCGGCGATCCCATCTGCCTGGTAGTCGGAACGTCCTGCAACTACTTCGCGCCGCTCAGCTTCCCGGGCGAGGTCGAAGTCGGGCTCGCGGTTGCCGAGCTTGGCCGGTCGAGTGTCCGTTACAATCTCGGCGTGTTCGCGAAGGGTGCGAAAGAAGCGGCTGCGGCGGGCACGTTCGTCCACGTTGCGGTGGACCGTGCCGGCCGGCGCCCGGTTCCTTGGCCCGACGCGTGGCGACAGGTGCTCGAGGGGATCTGAGCGCTTAAGCGCAGATCCTGGCCTTCGCAGCACGATATTCCCCGGCCCAGCAAGCGATCAGGTCGGCGGCGGGCTGGACCCGGTCGATGGCGCCAATACCCTGGCCCGACCCCCAGATGTCCTTCCACGCCTTGGCCCCGCTGCCACCGCCGAAGCTCATCGCTTCCGCGCTGCTCTCCGGCAGATTGTCGGGGTCAAGCCCGGCCTGCTCGATCGAGGAGCGGAGATAGTTGCCGTGAACTCCGGTGAAAAGATTCGAATAGACGATGTCCTTGGCCGAACCCGCGACGATGCCCTGCTTGTAGTCGTCGTGAGCACGCGCCTCATCGGTGGCGATGAACGGCGAGCCGACGTAGGCCACGTCCGCCCCCATTGCCTGGGCGGCCAGGATCGCGCCGCCGGTTGCGATTGAGCCCGACAGGGCGAGCGGGCCGTCGAACCATCTGCGGATCTCCTGGATCAGGGCGAATGGCGACCACCGCCCCGCATGACCGCCGGCACCCGCTGCGACCGCGATCAGGCCGTCGGCGCCCTTCTCGATCGCCTTGCGGGCGTAGCGGTCGTCAATGACGTCGTGGAGCGTGATCCCGCCCCACCCATGCACGGCGTGATTAAGTTCTTCCCGCGCGCCCAGAGAGGTGATGACGATCGGCACCTTCCACTTGGCGCAAGTCACCATATCCTCTTCGAACCGCGTGTTCGAACGATGCACGATCTGGTTGACCGCGAAGGGCGCAGCGGGTGCGTCCGGGTTTGCGCGGTCATGCTCCGCCAGCGCTTCGCTGATCTCGTGAAGCCACTCGTCGAGCTGGCTTTGCGGCCGGGCATTGAGAGCCGGAAAGCTTCCGACCACACCCGCCCTGCACTGGGCGATCACCAGCGCAGGGTTGGAGACGATGAAGAGGGGAGCGCCGATCACCGGCAGGCGGAGGGTGTTGAAAACGGGCGGCAGTGACATGGATTTCCCCCGGCTGATCGGCAATGGCGTCCAGCGCTAGGTCCGGCACCGAAATGGTGCAAGCCCCAGACCCTTGACCCGTTTGCAAAGCCTTCAGGCGCTCGTCTATGACGAGGGCGTGCCCGGAAAGACGATGGTAGCATGGATGCGTTGACCAGCCGCGGGCCTGACCAGTTTCCGCCTTCCTTGTGGCGCGACCTCGTCGAACAACTGCCGCAGCTTGCCTGGGTCACCGACAAGGACGGCAACGCCGTCTGGTTCAACAAGCGTGCGCTCGATTATTTCGGGCTTCCTCTCGAGAAAATGATCGGGACCGGATGGACCGACGCCATCCATCCCGACGCCCTCCCGAACGTCGCTGCGACCTGGAAGCATTCGGTAGCGACGGGTTCCAGCTACGAATGTCATTATCCGCTCCGCCGCCATGACGGCTGCTGCCGCGAGTTCCTTGCCCGGGCGGAGCCGCATCGCGGGGCCAACGGCGAGATCGACTACTGGTTTGGCACCAGCACCGACGTCACTGAACAGCGCGCAGCGGAGGAGAAGGCGCGTGTCGCCGCCGAGGAAATCGGGGCAATCTACGCCACTGCTCCGGTCGGGCTCACCGTGCTCGACAAGGACCTGCGTTTTGTCCGCATCAACGAGCGAATGGCGGAGATCAACGGCATCCCTGCCGGCGACCATCTTGGCAAAAGCGTGCGCGAGCTCCTTCCCAGTCTTACCGACCAGGCCGAAAGCGCCCTCCGGCGGGTTTCCGCGGGCGAGGAGATCATCGGTCTCGAACTGAGCGGCGAAACGCCGGCCGCTCCGGGCGTGGTCCGGACCTGGCGCGAGAACTGGCTGCCGGTCCGCTCGGCGACTGGCGAGATCACCTCTGTTGCTATCTCCGCTGAGGAAGTCACGTCGCAGAAAGCGGCCGAAGAAGCCCTGGAGCGCTCCGAAGCGCAGTTCCGTACCCTGGCCGAAGCTATTCCTGGCATGCTGTTCATCACCAACTCGCGCGGTGAGAATAGCTACGTCAATGAAACCTTCGCGACCTTCTCAGGAAGGCCCAAGGAAAAGTTGCTTGGCAAGGGCTGGACCGATCTGCTGCACCCCGATGATCGGGAGCGGACCTGGCTTGCCTGGAATCAGGCCAAGGCCGAAGAACGTCCTTACGAGGTCGAGTATCGATTGCGGAGCCATAACGGGGACTACCGTTGGATCGCCGCTCGCGCGGTGAAGATCCCGCCGGCGGAAAGTAAGGGCCGCGACATGTGGGTCGGCACCTGCATTGACGTCCACGCCACCAAGGTCGCCGAGCAGGAGTTGCGGGAAAGCGAGGCGCGGGTCCGGGTTGCCACCGAACATGCCGAAGTCGGCTTCTGGGATGTGGATCTGGTCAACGATGTCCTGATCTGGCCGCCCATCCTGAAGGCGATGTTCGGAATATCGGCCGACACGCCCGTTTCCATGCAGGATTTCTACGACGGTCTGCATCCCGAAGACCGCGACCGGACATCGGCCGCCTTCGCCGCAGCGGCCGATCCTGCACAGCGCGCGCTCTACGATGTCGATTATCGCACCGTCGGCAAGGAAGACGGCATCATCCGGTGGGTTGCCGCCAAGGGTCGCGGCCTGTTCGATGAGGATGGTCGCTGCCTGCGAGTGCTGGGAACGGCGATCGAGATCACTCATCGTAAGCAGGCCGAAGAAGCCGTCCGCCGAAGTGAGGAACGCTACCGCGCGCTGTTCAATTCGATGGAGCAGGGTTTCTGCATCATCAACGTCAGCTTCGACGATCGCGGGCAACCGTGCGACCATCGCTTCATTGAGATCAATCCCGCGTTCAGCCGCCACTCCGGGCTACCGCAGGACGTGCTGAACAAGTCGATCCACGAAGTGGTCCCCGGCCTCGAGGATAGCTGGACCGATCGCTATGGCGAGGTCGCTCTTACCGGCCTGTCCAAACGCTTCGTCGATTATGCCGAACCGCTCGGTCGCTGGTTCGAGGTGTACGCTTTTCCGCTCGGCGCTCGGGCCGAGCACAATGTCGCGCTTCTGTTCAGCGACGTAACCAAGCGGATGAAGCGCGAAGAAGCGCTTCGCCGCAGCGAACACGAGTTGCGCCTCCGGCTGAACGCCATTCCGCAGATGGTCTGGTCGACGCTGCCCGACGGCTATCACGATTTCTACAACGACCGGTGGTACGAATTCACCGGCACCCCGCTCGGATCGACCGACGGGGAGGGCTGGAACGGCATGTTCCATCCCGAGGACCAGGCGCAGGCCCGGGCGCGCTGGACCCACTCGCTGGCGACCGGACAGCCATATGAAATCGAATATCGCCTCCGCCATCACACCGGCACTTACCGCTGGGTGCTTGGCCGCGCGTTGCCGATCCGCAACGAGGCGGGCGAGATCGTGCGCTGGATGGGGACCTGCACCGACATCAACGATCGCATCGCGGCCGACCGCGCACTGAAGGCAAGCGAGGCCCGGTTGCGCGCCATCCTTGAGGCAGTGCCCGTCGGGCTGATCTTCGCGGACGCCGATGGGCGGCTGACCGGAAGCAACCAGCAGGTTCTTGATTTCCTCGGTCACGACCTCGTCGCCAGCGAGGCGATCGGCACCTACCGCGACGATTATGTGGCGTTCCATGGCGATGGATCGCGCGTCGAGAGCGAGGAATATCCGCTCGCCCGCGCGCTTGGCGGCGAGGAGCGACCCGAGCTCGAATGTCGGGTCCAGCGCGGCGATGGGACTTTGCGCTGGCTCCGCTACGTCGCGGCGCCTATCCGCGGAACGGAAGGGACGATCACTGGCGGTGTCGTGGCCTCCATGGACGTCGACCGCGAGCGGCAACTGACCGATGGCCTCGAGCGCGAGGTCGAGAAGGTCATTGCCGAGCGCGAAGCCGCGCAGGAAGCGCTTCGGCAAAGCCAGAAGCTCGAAGCGATGGGCCAGCTCACCGGTGGCGTGGCGCATGACTTCAACAACCTGCTGACGCCGATCATCGGCAGCCTCGACCTACTGCAACGCAAGCAGATCCTCGACGATCGTACCGGCCGACTGGTTGAAGGTGCGCTGACCTCTGCCGAGAAGGCGCGGGTGCTGGTCCAGCGCCTGCTCGCCTTCGCGCGCCGCCAGCCGCTGAAGCCGCAGGCGATCGATCTCAAGCGCGTCATTTCGGAGATGAGCGAGCTGGTCGATTCGACTTCCGGTCCACGGATCCGGGTCATCACCGACCTGCCCGAAAGCCTTCCCGCGGCACTGGCCGATGGGAACCAGCTCGAAATGGCGCTGCTGAACCTCAGCGTAAATGCGCGCGATGCGATGGCCGAAGGCGGCACGCTCAGCATCGGCGCGCGAAGCGAGGGCGAGGGAGCGGGCGCACGACTGGGCCTGCCCAAACAGCCGCACGTCGTTCTGTCGGTCAGCGATACGGGGATCGGCATGGACGAGGCAACGCGGCGCCGCGCGATCGAACCTTTCTTCTCGACCAAGGGGCTGGGCAAAGGAACGGGCCTTGGCCTCTCGATGGTCCACGGCCTTGCCGCGCAGCTTGGCGGCGCGCTCGACATCCGCTCGGCGCCCGGCATGGGCACAACCATCGAATTGTGGCTGCCGCTCGCGGGGGAAGCTGCCGCAAGCGGCATTCGGAGCGAAGGCGAGCCCGACGCGCAGGGCGCGGGCACCGTGCTGCTGGTCGATGACGAGGAGCTGGTGCGCGAATCAACCGCCGGTATGCTGGCCGACCTCGGCTACCGGGTGGTCGAGGCGGATAGCGGAGAAGCGGCGCTGACCCTCGTCGCCGACGGACTGGTGCCAAGCCTGCTGGTCACCGATCAGTTGATGCCGGGGCTGAGCGGCACTGATCTGGCGGTGCGCCTGCGCGAGACCTATGCAGAGCTGCCCGTGCTGGTGGTGTCGGGCTATGCCGACCTCGAAAGCCTGTCGCCTTCCTTCCCGCACTTGAGCAAGCCGTTCCGCCAGGCCGAGCTTGCCGCCGCGCTGGAGAAGGTGACGGCCTGAGGCGTAGCCTTTAAGAGCCGCTGCCCATGAGCCAGAGCAACAAAATGTGGGGCGGCCGGTTTGCGGCTGGCCCGTCCGAGATCATGCAGACGATCAACGCCTCGCTTCCGGTCGACCGGCGGATGTGGCGTGAGGATCTGGCAGGCTCGCGCGCCCACGCCGCCATGCTGCGCGACCAGGGGATTATTGGCGCCGAGGATGCGGCGGCGATCCTCGCCGGGCTCGACACGATCCAAGCCGAGTTCGAGCGGGACGGCCCGCCGACCGACCTCGCGCTCGAGGACATCCACATGGCGGTCGAGAGCCGCCTCGCCGAGCTGATTGGTCCGGCTGCTGGGCGCCTCCACACCGCCCGATCGCGCAACGACCAGGTGGCGACCGACTTCCGCCTGTGGGTCCGCGGAGCATGCCGCCAAGCTGCCGAGGCAATCGTCAGGCTGCAATCGGTACTGATCGCCAAGGCCGACGAACATGCCGACACCATCATGCCCGGCTTCACTCATCTTCAGCTGGCGCAGCCGGTAACGCTCGGCCATCACCTCCTCGCTTATGTCGAGATGCTGCAACGCGATGTGTCGCGCTTCTTTGCCGCCGACGAGCGGGCAGGGGAGTGCCCGTTGGGCGCCGCGGCGCTCGCCGGTACGGGTTTCCCGATCAACCGCGAAGCGACAGCCGCCGCGCTGGGGTTCGATCAACCGACGGCCAACAGCTTGGACAGCGTGTCGGATCGCGACTTCGCGCTCGATTACCTGGCCGCCGCTGCCCAGTGCAGCCTGCATCTGTCGCGGTTAGCGGAAGAGCTTATCCTCTGGGCGAGCCCGCCGTTCGGGTTCGTGCAGCTGTCGGATCAATGGTCGACGGGCAGCTCGATCATGCCGCAGAAGCGCAATCCCGATGCGGCCGAGCTGGTGCGCGGGCATTCGGGGCGGATCGTCGGTCTGTTTACCGGCCTGATGATCACCATGAAGGGCCTGCCGCTCGCTTATTCCAAGGACATGCAGGACGACAAGGCGCCCACCTTCGAAGCGCACGACCTGCTGGCGCTGAGCCTCGCCGCTCTGGCGGGCAGCGTGGAGAGCGCGACCTTCAAGCCGACGCGGATGCGGGAAGTTGCGGCGCAAGGCTTTGCCACTGCCACCGATCTTGCCGATTGGCTGGTCCGCGAAGCCGGCGTGCCGTTCCGCGAGGCGCACCACATAACCGGCCGGGCGGTGAAGGCGGCCGAGGATGCAGGCTCCGACCTTGCCGACTTGTCGCTCGAAACGCTGCAAGCGATCGACGCGCGCATCGATGAGCGCGTGTTCGATGTGCTCACTGTCGAAGCGTCGGTGAATAGCCGGACCAGCCACGGCGGCACCGCGCCGGTCCGGGTTCGCGAGCAGGTCGCGCGGTGGAAGGCGCTACTGGATCTGTAGCTTCTTCTTGCGCTGCGCGGCGATACGCAGGCGCAGCGCGTTGAGCTTGATGAAGCCTGCCGCGTCGCGCTGGTCGTAGGAGCCCGAGCCTTCCTCGAAGGTCACCAGATCCTCGTCGTAAAGCGAATAAGCGCTTGTCCGGCCGATCACGGTGGCATTGCCCTTGTAGAGCTTCACCCGCACCTGGCCGCTGACCATCTCCTGGCTCTTGTCGATCAACGCCTGCAGCATCTCGCGCTCGGGTGCGAACCAGAAGCCGTTGTAGATCAGGCTCGCGTAGCGCGGCATGATCGAATCTTTGAGGTGCATCGCCCCGCCATCCAGCGTGATGCTCTCGATCCCGCGGTGCGCGGCGAGCAGGATGGTCCCGCCCGGCGTCTCATAAACCCCGCGGCTCTTCATGCCGACGAAGCGGTTCTCGACCAGGTCGAGGCGGCCGATGCCATTGTCGCGGCCAAGCTCGTTGAGGCGGGTCAGCAGCGCGGCGGGTGGCAGCGCGACGCCATCGATCGCGACCGGGTCGCCGCGCTCGAAATCAATGGTAATCTCGGTCGGCGTATCGGGCGCGTCCTCGGGCGAGATCGTGCGCTGGTGGACGTACTCCGGTGCCTCCCGCGAGGGATCCTCCAGCACCTTGCCCTCGCTCGACGAGTGAAGGAGGTTGGCATCGATGGAGAAGGGGCTTTCGCCGCGCCTGTCCTTGGCAATCGAAATCTGGTTCTTCTCGGCGAAGTCGATCAGTTGCTCACGGCTGGCGAACTCCCACTCGCGCCACGGGGCGATGACGCGGATGTCGGGCTCCAGCGCATAATAGCCAAGCTCGAAGCGGACCTGATCGTTACCCTTGCCGGTCGCGCCGTGACATACCGCATCGGCGCCCACCTGACGCGCGATCTCGATCTGGCGCTTGGCGATAAGCGGCCGCGCGATCGAGGTACCGAGGAGATATTGGCCTTCGTACAGCGTGTTGGCGCGGAACATCGGAAACACGAAGTCGCGGACGAACTCCTCCTGCACGTCTTCGATGAAGATGTTCTCGGGCTTCACACCGAGCAGCTCGGCCTTACGCCTTGCCGGCCCGACCTCTTCGCCTTGGCCGAGGTCGGCGGTAAAGGTCACCACCTCCGCATCATATTCGGTCTGCAGCCACTTAAGAATGATCGAGGTGTCGAGCCCACCCGAATAAGCGAGCACAACCTTGAGCTTAGCCATGGTTCTTCAGTCCTGCTGCAAAAGCCACATCAGCGCGCCGCGCGCCGTGTGCATCCGGTTTTCGGCCTGGCGCCAGATCGCGCTCTTCGGCCCGTCGATGACGCCCGCGGAGACTTCCTCGCCGCGCCGGGCGGGAAGACAATGGAGGAACCAGGCGTCGGGCGCCCGGGCCATCAGCGCCTCGTTGACCTGATAGGCGGCAAGGTCCGCCATCCGCCGCTCGGTCTCGCTATCTTGGCCCATCGACACGAACACGTCGCTGTAGACGACGTCGGCGCCGTGCACGGCCGACTGGTTCGCGGTCTGAACGACACCCGCAGGCGCGTCCGACAGCTGATAACCTTCAGGTGCAACGATGGTCAGCTCGGCACCGAGCGCCGCACAGCCTTGCGCCAGGCTGCGCGCGACATTGTTGTCGCCGTCGCCGACGTAAGCGACCTTCACGCCCTCGATTCGTCCGCACAGCTGGCGAATGGTGAGAAGGTCGGCGAGGCCCTGCAGCGGGTGATCGGTGCCCGACAACATGTTCACAACCGGCACCGGGCTTGCCGCCGCCAGAGCCTGCAGCAAACCATGATCGAACACCCGCGCACAAATCACACCGTGGTAACAGGCAAGCGTGCGCGCGACGTCCTCGACGCTCTCGCGGGTGCCGATGCCAAGCTCGCCGGCGGTAAGGTAGATTGGATGGCCGCCGAGCTGGTGCACCGCCAACTCCGTCGAGTTGCGGGTCCGCGCGCTGGGTTTTTCGAAGTATAGCGCCGCGCCCTTGCCGGCGAGCAGCGGGGCGGGCGTCGCCTCGGCCATCGCCAGCATCGCTTCTATGTCCGCGCGAGACAGCCCGGCGAGAGAAAGCAGATGCTTCACCAGTTCGCCTCCGCCCGGATCATGGTGCCAATGCCGTGCCGCGTCAGCAGCTCGATCAGCAGCGCATGAGGTACCCGCCCGTCGATGATGTGCGCATACGGGACGCCGCCCTCGACGGCTTCGAGGCACGCAGTGAGCTTGGGGATCATCCCACCGCCGACGCTGTCGTGCGCGATCCGCTCGCGAAGTGCGGCAGCGGTCAGGCGCGGTACGAGGCTCGTCTCGTCCTTGGCATCTTCGAGTAGCCCAGGCGCGGCCGTCAGATAAACGATTTTCTCGGCGCCCATGGCGATGGCGATGGCCTTGGCCGCTTCGTCGGCATTGACGTTGAACGGCTGCCCGCTCTCGTCCGCGCCGATGGTCGAGACAACCGGCACCATGCCGCTATCGAGCAGGCGCAGCAGGTGATCGGCGCGCACCTCAGTCACGTCACCGACGAAGCCCAGCGCCGTGTCGCGCTGCGCCACCCGCAGCAGCCCCGCGTCCTCGCCCGACACACCGAGCGCCACCGGCTCCGCCCCCGCCTCGCCGTTGATGGTGGCGACGAGATCGCGATTGATCTTTCCCACCAGCACCATGCGGACGATTTCCAGCGTCTCGGCATCGGTCACCCGAAGGCCGTCGCGAAACTCGGGCTGCTTGCCAACCCGGCGCAGCATCGCATCGACCTGCGGGCCGCCGCCATGCACCAGCACGCAGCGCACCCCAACCGAGCGGAGCAGCAGCACGTCCTGCGCCAGCGCGCGATCGCTTTCGGGATCGATCGCCGCACCGCCGAGCTTCACCACCACCGACTTGCCGGCGAACTGCTGAATGTAGGGCAGCGCCTCGACGAGAATCTCGGCCGTGCTCGACGGCGTCAGCAGGCTCTTTGCCAAGCCATCACCATGGGTGGTGGCCGTTGCCGGCACCTCGAGAGACAGGATCTCACTCATGAGGTCACGCTATTCTCTTTGATGTAACCGGGCCCGAGGTCGACGCCGATCACTCGCGCTTGGCCGCTGCCAGCGCCGAGATGGACCTCAATCCTAAATTCCTGCCCCAGCATATGCTCGGTCAAGCCTTGCGCGTGGTGCGGGCAATTGGTGCCGCCCTGCGCCACCTTGATCCCGCCATAGCTGACGAAGCTTTTGTCGACGTCGAGCGCGACTCCGGCCGATCCCGCCGCGGCCAGCAGCCGGCCCCAATAAGGATCGGCGCCGTACCAGCTGCACTTCACGAGGTTGTTCTCGGCGATGTTCTTGGCCGCTATGCGTGCTTCGGCATCGCTGGCAGCGCCGGTCACGTGCAGGTGGGCGAGGCGGGTCATCCCCTCCGCATCATGCGCCATCTTCAGCGTCAGCTGGTGGCAGGCCTCTTCCACGGCGCGGCCGAAGCCGTCGAGGTCGGACAGCGAGCCTGTGCGGCCGCTGGCAAGCAGCATCGCCGTATCGTTGGTCGAGGTCGCGCCATCGACGTTGAGGGTGTTGAAGGTGGCGTCACTCGCCCGCTTCAGCATTGCCTGCAGCGTCTCGCGGGGCACGTCGGCGTCGGTCGTCAGGAACGCCAGCATGGTCGCCATGTTGGGCGCGATCATGCCGCACCCCTTGGCCATGCCGCCGATGGTCCATCCGTCGCCGCGCACCACCACTTCTTTGGCAACATGGTCGGTGGTGAGGATACCCTCCGCCGCCTCGGTGCCGCCTTCGACCGACAGCGCGCCGCTGAGCTTCGGGATGGCCGGCAGAATAACGTCCATTGGCAGCGGCGTGCCGATGATCCCGGTCGAACAGACCAGCACCGCAGCCGCGTCGATCCCTAGCGCCTGCGCAGTCGCTAAGCCCATCGCTCGCGCGTCGTCGAGGCCCGCGGCGCCGGTTCCCGCGTTGGCATTGCCGCTGTTGATTACCACGGCCGCCGCACGGCCGCCATTTGCCTGCAGCAGGTCCTGATCGAGCCGTACCGGCGGCGCGCTAAACTTGTTTTGGGTGAACACCGCCGCGCAGGTGACGGCCACGCGATCCTCGGTCGCGAGGAGCGCCATGTCGGGCCGCGACTTCTTGATGCCGGCATGAAGCCCGGCAGCAACGAAGCCTTCGGGGGCGGTAACGCTCATGGAAACACTCCTTCAGCCGAGAGGCCAGCGGTCTCGTCGAAGCCGAACATCAAGTTGGCGCATTGCACCATCTGCCCGGCCGCGCCCTTGCCGAGATTGTCGATCGCGCCGAGCGCCAGCACGCGCTTCGTGCGCGCGTCATAGCGGGCGGTCACCACCGCGCCATTGCTGCCCGACACCCACTTGGTCGCAGGCGGATCGTCGCTCACGCGGACGAAGGGCTCGTCGGCATAAGCGGCACGAAGCACTTTCAGCGGTTCGCCCGCCGTCATCTCCCGCGTCGCGGTGCCATAGCAGGTGGCAAGAATGCCGCGGGTCATGGGCGCGAGGTGCGGGGTGAACAGTACGGTGGCCCCCAGTGCTTGCTCCATTTCGGCGGTGTGGCGGTGATCGAGCAAGCCGTAGGCGGAGAAGCTGCCATCTACGGTGTTGAAGGCCGTGCCTTCCTTTACTGCCCGGCCCGCGCCGCTGACACCGCTCGCGGCATCGACGATCAGGCTGGTCGGATCGATCAGCCCGGCATCGACCAGCGGCTTGAGCGCCAGAATGGTAGCGGTCGGATAGCAGCCTGCCGCCGCTACGGCCTGTGCGCTGCGGATCGCGTCACGATTCAGTTCAGGAATTCCATAAACGAAGCGGTCGAGCAGGTGCGGGACCTGATGGGTTTCGTCATACCAACTTGCATAATCTTGCGGATCATGCAGGCGGAAGTCGGCGCCGAGATCGACCAGCTTGGCACCGCTCGCGAGGATCGCCTCCGCCCATTTCTGGCTCTCGCCGTGGGGCAGGGCGGCGAAGACCAGGTCGATACTCTTCAGCGCATGGAGGTCAAACTTCTCCACCTCGGTCGCCGCAGTCGAGCCTCCGATGTGCGGGTGGACCGCACTCAGCCTCTGCCCCGCCTTGCTGTCACCGAACAGGCGTGTCGCCTCGATCCCGGGGTGGCGGGCGAGGAGCCGAAGCAGTTCACCACCGACATAGCCGGAGGCTCCAAGGATCGCAGATCGAATCATGGGAGGGCGCCTATGGTCCCCTTTGCATTTCTATGCAAGTTGTTGCATAGGTGCCGCATGACCGACAGCCGAAATCGCCGCCTGGCCGCCTTGTCCGACCTGCTCCGACGCCTTACCCTCACCCGCCAGGATGAGCTTGTGGCGGCGCTGCGCGAAGCGGGGCACGAGGTGACGCAGGCCACCGTCAGTCGCGATCTCGAGCAACTGGGCGCGGTAAAGATCCGCCGTGGCGGAGAAACCCGCTACTCCTTGCCGGACCAGTGGAGCGTGGTGCCCGCCAACGAGATGCGCCTCCGCTCGCTGTTCGGCGAATGGGTCCGCAGCGCCGAGCCCGCCGGCAGCCTGGTCGTTCTCAAGACCCCGCCGGGATCGTCTCACCTCGTCGGCGTGGCAATCGATGCGACCCCGCCAGCAGCTGTCGTCGGCACTATCAGCGGCGACGATACGCTGTTCATCGCGTGCCGCTCGGCCGCTGAAGCGGCGGGGCTGGCGCAAGAATGGCAGGGATGGATCGGAACCTGACGGCGCTTCAATGGCTTGGGAGACCATGAGCGGCCCACGTCTTGGCATCCTGACCTTCCACAAGTGCATCAACTACGGTTCCTACTGGCAGGCGCGGTGCCTGGCGGAAGGGCTCGCTGCGGGCGAAGCTAGGGTCGAAGTGCTTGATCATCACTGCCCGTCGGTGCGCCGGGCCGAGCTTCGCTGCGCGCTCGAGCCAACCCTTCCCGAACCAACGCCGCGTGAGCATCGTTCCGCCTACAAGGCCAAGGTCCGGACGTTCGACGAGGCGTTCGCCGCCATGCCGCAGTCGGCACCGTTCTCGCTTCATGACGGGACCCAGGCTCGCTCCTATGACGCGGTGGTGGTCGGGTCGGATGAGGTGTGGAACCTCGCTCACCCCTGGTACGGCTACAAGCCCTTGTTCTGGGGCGAGGGGCTCGCTGCCGACCGGCTGATTTCCTACGCGGCGAGCTTTGGCAACTACGATGCTGATCGCGGGCTTGACGATTTCTGGGCGGACAAGCTTGCCGACTTCGCCGCGATTTCCGTCCGTGACGACAACAGTCGCCGGATCGTCGAGCGGGCACTGGGACGCAAGCCCGCGCTGGTCCTTGATCCCTGCCTCCAATTCGCCGACCGCATTCCGCGTTTCTTGGGCCATGAGGAGCAGCCCTATGCCTTGCTCTATGGCCACGGCTTCCCCGACTGGCTCGCCCCGATGGCTCAGCGCTGGGCGCGGGAGCAAGGGCTCGTCCTGCGCAGCATCGGCTACGGTAACGATGTTGCCGACGCGGAATGGATCGAAGCCGGACCACTCGATTTCGCTAAGGCAATGGCCGGTGCCACTGCGGTGATCACCAACTTCTTTCATGGCTGCGTCTTCGCGCTGGCGATGGACAAGCCATTCGTCGCCTGCGTCACGCCCTACCGCCTCAACAAGGTCCGCGACCTCACCGCGAAGCTCGGAGCCGAACGCCATCTGCTGCGTGAGGCGCCAAGCGAGGCTGCCTTCGCCGGGCTTCTTGCGGAGCCGCCTTCCGAGCAGGTCCACCGCCGCATCGTAGACCTTCGCGGTCAGTCGCAAGAGTTTCTCGATGACGCGCTTGGCTGAACTGTCACCGGCCGAGATCGTCAGCTCCGATCTGTGTATCGGGTGCGGAGCCTGCACCCTGACGGCTGCCGACAGCGCCATGCGCTGGGACCGGGACGGGTTCCGGAAGCCAGCCGGCGCTTTTGCCACGCGCCCGAGCGCAGCGGTCGCCGCTCGCTGCCCGATGAGCCCGGCGGCGGAGAATGAGGACGTCATCGCCGCCGCCCTTCTTCCGGCGCCGCAGGACCCGCAGCTGGGCCGGGTTCTTACGAGCTATATCGGGCATGTCGCGGAGGAGGAATGGCGCGCCCATGGCAGCTCGGGCGGACTGACGTCTTGGGTAGCGGGAGAGCTGCTGCGCACGGGCAAGGTCGATGCCGTAGCCCACGTAGCTCCCGAGCCTGTCACTGAGACCGGCTGCTTTTTCGGCTACCGCCTGTCGCGCAGCCTCGACGAGCTCAAGGCCGGGGCTCAGTCGCGCTACTATCCCGTCGATCTCGCGGCAGTTCTGAAGGAGATCGCTGCGACGCCCGGGCGCTATGCGATCATCGGCGTGCCCTGCTTCATCAAGGCGGTACATCTCGCCCGCCGCGCCGACCCGCTGCTTGCCGAGCGCATCACCCACACCCTTGGCCTGTTCTGCGGCCATCAGAAAAGCGCACATCTGGTGGACAGCTTCGCGCTCCAGCTGGATGCGCCCATGCGCGATGTCCGTGCCGTCGACTATCGCAAGAAGGACGCCGGCCGGCCTGCCAACTGGTACCGTGCGGACCTGGCGCTCGCCGACGGCAGCCACCGAGCGCAGGACTGGATGCACCTTGCCGACGGCGACTGGGGCGCAGGCTTCTGGCAGAACCCGGCTTGCGACTGGTGCGACGATGTGGTGGCGGAGACGGCCGACATCAGCTTTGGCGATGCCTGGATTGAGCCGCACAGCTCGGACGGGCGCGGTACCAATGTCGCCGTGGTCCGCAGCCCTGAGCTTCACGCTCTGATTGAGGAGGCGAGGGCAGGGGGGCGCCTTGCCCTCGAACCCACCAGCGGCGAGATCGTCGTCCAGACCCAGGCCGCCGGCTTCCGCCACCGTCGTCAGGGGCTCGCCTACCGGCTGACCTGGCGCAAGCGGGGGCTGCAGCCAGTCAAGCGTGTGCGGCCCTCCGGCGCCCTCCCACTCCGGCGCAAAGGGATCTACCGCCTGCGCCGCCTTATTACGCGCACCAGTCACCGGCTGTTCGCGCTGCAGCAGGCGACCGGCTGGCCGAACCTTTATGTCCGATGGGCGCGACCGACGCTGAAATTGTACCAGGCACTCGCGTGGGGCGCCGGCCCGCTCGGCCGCTGGCTCGACAAGGTGGCGCCGCGGTCGAAGGCCTGAGGCGCAGGGCCTACGCTGGTCATCGCGCTCCCCTCATCCGGCGCTCGGTACGTCCTCATCTCCGCCATTGCGGTCGCGGTACAAGGCTGCACGACCAAGAAGCACGAACGTGGCCGGCGTCGTCAGCGTGATGAACACCACGATCACGATCTCGTGCATCGAGACGCGGCCGCAAAGGACGGAGAAGCAGATCATCAAGCCCAGCGCGATCAGCCCAACGCCCATGCTGCTTCCATCGTCGGAGCGTGCACCCCCTCTTGAAGCTCTTCATCCGCACGAGACCGATCGCTTCCAGTAGGTCAACCAGCGCGCCGGCGATCACCAGAAGGCCGACGATCAGCGCGGCTTAGGCGGGAAGATCGGGGCCTGGTTCAATCGATCACCTCGCCGCGCATCAGGAACTTGGAAGCCGCCACCGTGCCGACAAACTCCAGGAGCGCAATGGTCAGAGCGGGTTCGAATAGAGCGTGCGCCCGGTCTGCGTGCCGAATGTCAGCAGCATGAGCATCGCGTTGACGTAGAGCGCGTCGAGGCCGAGCACACGAACCTGCGCGCGCGGTCCGAAAGCTACTCGCCAAGCGGCGAGGCACATGGCGATGCCGAGGATCACCTGCGCGGCTGCGATGCCCAGGCGAGAGCAAGGGCCGTCATGCGCCGAAGATCCTCATCAGAAGCGCCTCGTACTTTGCCTTGATCTGATGGATCCATTCCTCTTCGTCGACCAGGTCGAGGAGGTGAATCAGCAGGCCGCTGCGGATGCGGTTATATTCGACCCACATGGTGCCAGGGGTGGCCCTGATGAACAGGGCCAGCACTGTCAGCGCGCAGTCATCCTCGGGCTCCAGCGGGAAGCGGACGATACCGGAACCACGCTTGCCTAAGTCCTCGAAGAATGGTGGACGCACTTGGGCTCGAACCAAGGACCCGCTGATTAAGAGTCAGCTGCTCTACCAACTGAGCTATGCGTCCATGCCGTAAGGCAAAGCGCTCGGCCTCCGTGAGGCGGGCGCGGAGTGGCCTCTAGCTAGAGGCGAAGGGCTTGGCAAGGCCTTTGGTGCTCGGCGCTTTTCAGATAAGAATCGGCCTGACCTCAGAGCCTCGCAACCTCGACAACTTGGTCCGTCAGCTCAGCCTTGAGGTGGTCCGCTGCTGCCGCTCGAAGCTCATCAGGAGGCCAAGGCAGATCATCACCGTCATAACCGCCGATCCGCCGTAGCTGATCAGGGGAAGAGGGATGCCGACCACAGGGGCGAGGCCCATCACCATCAGCAGATTAATCGCGAAATAGCTGAACAGCACGGCGGTGAGCCCGGCGCAGCTCAGCCGGGCGAAGCGATTGGGAGCTCGGGCCGCGACGCCCAAGCACCAGCGCAGAACCAGCAGGTAGGCAATGATCACCAATGTTCCGCCGAACATCCCCCACTCTTCGGCGAGTGTGGCAAAGGCGAAGTCGGTATGGCCTTCGGGAAGATACTGGAGGTGGCTTTGGCTGCCCTGAAGATAGCCTTTCCCAAACAAGCCACCCGAGCCAATCGCGATCTTGCTCTGCGTGATGTGGTAGCCGGCGCCGAGCGGATCGCTGGCGGGATCGAGGAAGATATCGATCCGCTTGCGCTGATAGCTGTGCAGGAAATGGTAGATAACGGGGATTGAGGCGGCCACGATGGCGCCAGGGACAAGGAACCAGCGGAGTTTAACTCCTGCCAGGAACATCACGGTGACGCCTGCAAAGCAGACCATCAGCCCAGTGCCAAGGTCGGGCTGAAGGATGACGAGACCAGCCGGCACCCCGATCAAGGCTGCCGCCGGCCACACTGCCCGGAACGTACGCGTATCACCGGTTGGCAGCAGATCGTAGAAGCGGGCAAGCGTGAGGGCGATGGCCGGCTTCATGAACTCGGACGGCTGCAAGCGGATGAAGCCCAGATCGAGCCAGCGCTGCGCGCCCTTGCCGACGAAGCCCAGCATGTCGACTAGGATCAGCATCACTACAATCGTTAGATAAACCGGAATGGTGACCTGTTTGATCGTCGCTTCGCGCACGTTCGACAGCACAACGGCGAGCGTCAGGAACATGCCAAACGCCATTCCCTGCCGCATCGCCCACGGCTCAATCGACCCGCCGGCCGCCGAATAAAGGTTGATCAGGCCGAAGAGGCCGATCGCCGAAATCAGGAAGATCAGCCGCCAGGGTAGGCGGGCGAGCGGCTGCGGGATGATGGCGCTGGAGATCATCTCAGCGGTCGTCCGGCGCAGGCGGCGGCGCGTTGACGCTTGGCGGCACAGGCGACGGGGCCGCAATCGGCGGTGAGCGGAGCGAGGCAGCCTGCGCTGCTGCCGCTTCGATCGCCGCGGATCGCCGCGCCGTTCGCTCTGCCAAGGTGCCGCCCCATTCGGCTTCAAGACCTTCCAGCCTCTTCAGCGCCTGGGGACGGTCGAACAGATAGGTGAGCACATCCTTGGCGACCGGAGCCGCCGCACGCGCGCCGCCCATACCATGCTCGATCACAACCGAGCCTGCATAGCGCGGATTATCGTAGGGCGCGAAGAAGACGAACAGGCCGTGGTCACGGTAGCGCCAGTCGCCGCCCTGGCCGCGGCTCGCACTGGCAGACAGGCGGCGAACCTGCGCCGTACCGGTCTTGCCGCACATCTCGAAGCCCGGCACTTGGAGCTTCGACGCGCCGGCGGTCCCGTCGCCATTCACGACCTCCCACATGCCCCCGCGTACGGCGTCCAGATGCTCTTTGGGGATGTTCAGCATCTCGGCGGGCTGGCTGTGCTTGCCAAGCAGCAGCGGACGGATCTTGCGGCCGCTGGCGATGCATGCTGACTGCACGGCAAGCTGCAGCGGGTTCACGATGACGAATCCCTGGCCGATCACGGCATTGAGGCTGTCCGATCGAGTCCAATCGGGCCGCTCGACCAGCCGACGATTCTTCTCGAAGCGCTTTCTCTTCCACTCGCTGTCGGGGATGGTGCCGAAGTTCTGGCTGACGAGCGGCAGGTCGAACTTTTCGCCGAGGCCGAGCAGCTTGGCCATGGGCGCAATCGCGTCGTAGCCCATGCGATTGGCCATTGTGTAAAAATAGGTGTTGCAGCTTTTGGCGATGGCACGCCGCATGTCGACCGCGCCGTGACGGCCGAGGCAGCGGAAGAAGCGATTGCCGAGCTGATAACCGCCATTGCAGTAGACCCTCTCACTGGGATCGATACCGTGCTGCTGAATGGCCAGCGCCGCCATCGGCTTTAGGGTGGAGCCCGGTGGGTAAAGCGCGTTCACCGTTTTATTGAGGAGCGGCTTGCGGGGATCCTCGGACAGCGTTTTCCACTCGGTCCGGCCGATCCCGTCGGAAAAGCTGTTGGGATCGTAGCTCGGCATCGAGGCCATGCAGAGGAGATCACCAGTGACGCAATCGACGATGGTGCAACTTCCGCTCTCTTCGCCAAGGCGCCTGGCGGCATATTCCTGAAGACCGGCATCGATCGACAACTGCACCGAATTTCCGGAGCGATCGGGCTTGGGGGTCAGCTCGCGGATCAGCTTGCCGCGGGCCGACACTTCGACCCGCTGACCGCCGGGTATTCCGCGCAGGCGCTGCTCGAGCACCTCCTCAAGGCCTTCCTTGCCGATCTTGAAGCCCGGCGTGATCAGCAGCGGGTTCTTCTCGGCTTCATATTCCTTGGCGTTGGCGGCGCCGACGTAGCCGATCAGCTGCCCGACCGCCGCGCCGGCGGGATAGAAGCGCGTAAAGCCGCGCGCCGGCTCGATGCCGGGCAATTCTGGCATGCGCACGGTCACCGCAGCATAGCGGTCATAAGGGATGTTCTCGGCGACCTGCACCGGCTGAAAGCCACGCGCTTCGCGGACTTCGCGGCGGATACGGTCGACTTGATCGGGACCAAGCGCGAGCAATTGGGCAAGGAGGGTGAGTTCGCCTTCGGGGTCGACCATCCGCTCAGGAATGAGATCGACCCGGAAGTCGGAGCGGTTGATGGCGATGGGCTTGCCGGCCCGATCGACGATCCACCCGCGGCGCGGCGGCACGATGATCAGCTGGACGCGGTTGTCTTCGCTGAGGAGATTATACTTCTCATTCTCCTTGATCGCGAGCCAGCCCATGCGGCCGATCAGGGCCCCCGCGACCGCCATCTGCGCGCCGCCGACGACCAGCATTCGGCGCGAGAAGACGATGTCCGCCTTGACGTTGTTGAAGGCGCTCACGGATTGAGCCTCCACCGGTCCAGCGCACTCGCGACGAATGCAGCGATTGGAAAGGTCAGGATAGCGATCACCAGCGGCGGAACGATGGCAAGTAGGTCGTAGTGCGCGCCCATGGCGGCATCGACCTCACGCCGCGCCATCTCTGCCAGCATCAGCAAGGCCGCTGCGAGCAGCCACTCAAGCCAATAGTCCCGCCACATCGTCCGGCGGTCGAGAAGATCGAGCAGGATCATCGCCGCTGTCCAGGTCGCAACCGACAGCCCGATGGGCAAGCCGAGAACGAGGTCGTTCCACAAGCCGAGCGGCGCGGCCCACCAGGCAGGAATGACGTCGCTCCGCAGCAGGCGCCAGGCCAGCAGCAGCAGGAAACCCGTCTCCGGGAACCAGCCCACTTCGGCGACCACCGGTAGGAGGGGTAGCAGCGAGGCGACTGCGACGGACAAGGCTGGAAGAGCACGCGCCAGCTTCCTGGGTCCGCGGTCGAGCCGGGAAGGGCGGCTTAGGGCGGAGCGGACCACGGCTAGCGTTCCGCTTCGGCCGGCTCGGGCTGGGGAAGCGCCGCTTCCTCATACGGTCGCTCTACCACCGCGAAGCTGGCGCTAGCGGGATCTGCGAGAGGGATGGCAATGGCCCCGTCGTCGTCGAGCCGGATGACCTTCGCCACCGGCACGTTGGGCGGATACAGGCCGCCGGTTCCCGAGGTGACGATGAAATCGCCGGGGCGGAACGGATTGCGGCCGACTTCCAGCGGTCGGACGTCGATGGTTCCATCACCGCGACCGGTGGCAATCACCGGCTGGCCGCCGCGCAGGAGCCGGGCGGGGACGATGTTGGCGCGATCCGAGATCAGCAGCACGCGTGAGGCGGTGGCGCCGGCATCGACGACCCGCCCGATCAGCCCTGCGGCGCTGCGCACCGGCATGCCGACGACGACCCCGTCGCCGCTTCCGGCCGTAAGCACCGCGAAGCGGCGTGCGCTTTCGAGGCTCGAACCGACGATCCGGCCGGTCGCAACCGTGGCGACCTCCTTTTCGCGCAGGGCGAGCACGGACTTGAGCTGCGCATTCTCCTGGAAGATGGCGCGAGCCTGAAGTGCCTGGCGGCGAAGCTTTGTATTCTCTTCACGAAGGCCGGCGTTCTGCCTTGCCGCATCCCAGTAATTGCCGGCGCCGCTCAGCAGGCCGGCGACCGTGTCGGTTATGCTGCGCAAGCCGCCCGTGACCGGCGCGGTGACGTCAAGCGCGGCGCCGCGAACACCGGCATAGGCGCTTGGCGCGACAAGGCTGAGTGCGAGCAGCGTCAGGCCGATCAGCAATCCGGCAATCGCCGCCAGAAAGCTGAAGAACAGGCCATATTGCGCCCGCCTCGACCAGCCGGCACGCGCCCCGGGGCCTGGCGCCACCGTCTATCTCCCGGGCTCAGGCGGTCTGAAGAACACCGCGGAACTGCTCTTCCTCGAGCGCACGACCAGTGCCGAGCGCGACGCAGGTGAGCGGATCCTCCGCAACGGTGACCGGAAGCCCGGTCTCGTCACGAAGCACTTCGTCCAGGCCCTGCAGAAGCGCGCCGCCGCCGGTCAGGACAATGCCCTGATCGCAGATGTCGGCGGCCAGCTCCGGCGCGGTATTCTCGAGCGCGATACGGACGCCTTCGACAATGGTGCCGACCGGCTCCGACAGTGCTTCGGCAATCTGGCCCTGATTGATCGAAATTTCCTTGGGCACGCCATTGACGAGGTCGCGGCCCTTGATGTGGACCGTCTTGCCAATGCCGTCGACCGGCGGTTTGGCGATGCCGACTTCCTGCTTGATCCGCTCGGCCGTGGCTTCGCCGATCAACAGGTTGTGGTTGCGGCGGACGTAGGAGGAGATCGCCTCATCCATCTTGTCGCCACCGACGCGCACCGACGTGGTGTAGGCGAGGCCACGCAGCGACAGCACTGCGACTTCAGTCGTGCCGCCGCCAATGTCGACGACCATCGAGCCGACCGGCTCGGTTACCGGCATATCGGCCCCGATCGCGGCGGCCATCGGCTCTTCGATCAGATAAACCTGGCTTGCACCGGCGTTGGAAGCGGCGTCACGAATGGCGCGGCGTTCGACGCTGGTCGAGCCCGACGGCACGCAGATCACGATCTCCGGGAAACGCAAGGAGCGCAATTTTCCGCCACCGTGCACCTTGTGGATGAAGTGCTTGATCATCTGCTCGGCGACATCGATGTCGGCGATAACGCCATCGCGCAGCGGACGGATGGCCTCGATCTGGTCGGGCGTCTTACCCATCATCAGCTTGGCATCTTCGCCGACAGCCTTGACCTTTTTCACGCCGTTAATCGTCTCGATCGCGACCACCGACGGCTCGTTCAGAACGATGCCGCGTCCGCGCACATAGACGAGCGTATTCGCCGTCCCGAGATCGATCGCCATGTCATGGCTCATCCACTTGAACCAGCGCGTCCAGAACATGCCCGCCCACTTCTTGTAAAAAAAGGGTTTAAGTCCAGCGACGTAACGACAGTTTAACCGGTGGATTGAACAGCGTCTCGCCCGCCTCAAGCGATTGGGCTAGAGCCTCTGCCATGTCAATAAGAAGGCTGCCCTCCAATCTCGTTGATCGCATCGCCGCGGGCGAGGTGGTGGAACGGCCGGCGAGCGCGCTCAAGGAACTGATCGAAAACAGCCTTGACGCAGGGGCGAGTACGGTAAGCGTGCGGCTGTCGGGGGGCGGCACCGCGCTGGTCGAGGTGACCGACGACGGGTCGGGCATGAGACCCGCCGAGATGGCATTGGCGATCGAGCGCCATGCTACTTCCAAGCTTCCCGACGATCGGATCGAGGCAGTGGCAAGCTTCGGCTTTCGCGGAGAGGCGCTACCGTCGATCGCCAGCGTTGCTCATTTCACGCTGGAGAGCCGGGAGCGGGGTGCCGACGGATGGCGGCTGGAGATCCATCACGGCTTGCGGGCGGGCGAGGGGCCGGCCGCGTTGCCGCCGGGCACACGGGTGCGGGTCGATGGGCTGTTCGAGCGGGTGCCGGCCCGGCGCAAGTTCCTGCGCTCGCCCCGCGCGGAATACTCAGCCTGTCTGGATGTGGTGCGCCGGCTGGCGATGGCGCGGCCCGATGTTGCTTTCACGCTGGAGCATGATGGGCGCCGCGTGCTGTCGGTCCAGCCCGCGGGGCTACCGATCCGGGTCGCGGAATTGCTCGATCCCGGCCTAGCCGATCATGGCCTGCCGATCGACCTTCAGCGCGGCGACCTGGCGCTCGGCGGGGTGGTCAGCCTGCCGACCTTCACGCGGGGCGCAGCAGACCAACAGTTCCTGTTTGTCAATCGTCGACCGGTCAAGGACCGGTTGCTGGTGGGCGCGCTGCGAGCCGCTTACCAGGACCTGATCGCCCGCGACCGCGCGCCGATCGTGGCCTTGTTTCTCGACCTGCCGGGGAGCGAGGTCGACATCAATGTCCACCCAGCCAAGACCGAGGTGCGCTTCGCCGACCCGCAGGGGGTGCGCGGGCTGATCGTCGGCGGACTGCGATCGGCGCTCGACCAAGCCGGTCACCGCAGCGCAGCCAGGGTGCAGGCCGCGGCGCCGGTGCGGTGGACGAGCGAGCTCGACACGCAGCCTTACGCTCCACCGCACTCGTGGGACGCCGCCCAACCGTCGCATGTGCAAGCGTCGGCTTCGGTCGCCGATACCCATGCCCTCTTCACCGCCGCACCGTCGGCGCGGGCTGAGCCTGCGGCCGCGCCGGTCAGCGACCATCCGTTGGGCGTCGCGCGAGGGCAGGTTGCGGGAACGTACATCGTGGCCGAAGCGGAGGACGGGCTGGTGATCGTCGACCAGCATGCGGCGCACGAGCGGCTGATGCTCGAACGGCTGAAGCGCGGCGCGGGCAGTGGCGGAGTGGCGGTGCAAGCCCTGCTGCTGCCGCAGGTGGTGGAGCTGGACGAGCCCGAAGCCGATCGCATCGAGGAAGCGGCCGCAGAGCTGCTGCATTACGGCTTGGACGTCGAGCGGTTCGGCCCTGCGGCGATATTGGTCAGGGGAACGCCGGCACCGCTGGGGCAGCTCGACACCGCGCGGTTGGTCCGCGACCTGGCGGCGGAGATCGCCGAACTGGGTGGGCCGCAGGCGCTCAAGAGCCGTCTCGACCTCCTTGCGGCTACCTTTGCCTGCCATCACAGCGTCCGCGCCGGGCGGGTGCTGTCGGTAGCCGAAATGAACGCGCTTCTGCGCGAAATGGAGGTCACGCCGCACAGTGGCCATTGCAACCACGGGCGGCCAACTTGGGTAAAATTGGCGCACGGTGACATCGAGCGGTTATTCGGTCGTCGCTAACCTCTTGAAATCAAGCGAGGAGGGGCTATTTCCTGGCCATCGTCAACAATGCGAAAGGAGGTGGTCAGATGTCTCATTGTCCCAAGTCGGTGAGCCCTGCCTCCATGACCGAGGATCTCGGCCTGTAGGTCTCGGTTTACCGAGCAAGGCAATGTGGAAGGCCGTCGGAGCTCAGGCTTCGGCGGCCTTTCTCTTTGGCTCGGTCGTGCCGCTGACGGTCAGCCACGCCGCAATGCCGGCTCCGACACTCACCACCGCTCCGACGATGAGCGCGGTGTGAAATGGTCCGATCAGCGCTTCTCCGTCCGACACCAGCACCGAACCGAGCAAGGCGGTGGCGATCAGTCCCCCGGTTCGCGCGACCGCGCTGTTGAGCCCGCTGGCGGTGCCGGCATGGCGCTGGTCGACGGAGGAAAGAACGGTGCTGGTCAGCGGCGCTACCGCGAGCGCCATGCCAATCGCCAGTACGAGGACCGCCGGGAGCACTGTCGTGATGTAGCTCGCCCCAGCGTCGATGCGCGTCGCGACCAGCATCCCGACGGCAACCACCATCGGCCCCGCCGTAAGCGGCAGCCGGCCGCCGATCCGCGCCCCCACCTTGCCCATCAGCGGCGAGGCGATGGCGATGACGATGGCCAGCGGGGTGAGCGCCAGCCCGGCCTGAAGTGGCGAATAGCCGCCGGCTTCAATCAGCACATACGGGAGGAGCAGCATGACCGCTCCGAACGCGCCATAGAGCAGGAAGGTTAGGAAGTTGGTGCCGACGAAGCAGCGATCACTGAACATGGCGAGCGGCATCATTGCCTTGTCGCCGCGGCGTGCCTCGACCCACAGGAACGATCCGAGCAGCAACACGCCGCCGATAGCCAGCGCAGCGATCAGCGGATCGACGCGCATCTCCACCGACCACAGGGTCAGCCCGTAAGTGACCCCAAAGAGGCCGAGCGTCGCCAGCAACGCGCCGGGGTAATCTGTCCGGGCGGCTTGCTCGTTTCGGCTCTCCGCGCCGAAACGAGTAGCGATCAGGATCGCGCCGCCTGCGAGCGGCAGGTTGATGTAGAAGATGGCCGGCCAGCCGACATGATCGACCAGCCACCCACCGATCAGCGGTGCGACCGCCGCAGCAGCAGCGCCGGCCGCCGCCCAGAGGCCGATGGCCTGGCCGCGTTCCTCGCCTTCGAAGGTGGCGTTGAGCAGTGCCAGGCTGTTTGGCAGCAGCAGCGCGGCGCCAATCCCTTGCAGGACACGGCCGACGAGCAACCAGGTGAGATCGGGCGCCAGTGCGCAGAGCAGCGAGGCGCCAGCGAACAGGCCGGTGCCAAGCATAAGCAGGCGCTTTCGGCCATGCTGGTCGCCGAGTGCGCCGCCTAGCAGCAGCAGCGCGGACAAGGGAAGCAGATAGGCGTTCACCACCCACTGCACCTCGATGGCGCCCGCGCCGAAGCTTGCGCGGATCGCCGGCAGCGCGACGTTCAGGACCGAGCCCTCGACGAAGCTCAGGCTGGAAGCGAGGATGCAGGCGACGAGGGTCCAGCGGGGATGCGCCGCGGCGCTCGTCGCCCGGGCGCTCACCCGCGGTCGTCTTCGGCGTCGGCGATGCTGGCTTCGACCATCCGGGTCCAGATGACGGGATCACCGACGCTCGCACCGCTGGCATCTGTTTCGCGAATCGCTTTCAGCACGGCTAGCGCCTGGTTGCGGTGGGTCGGCCAATGCTGGTCGACATGGGACGAAGCGGAGGCTTCGGAACCGTCGGCATTGGCGCTGTGCTGGGCACCGCAAAGGACGCGGGCAATTCGTTCAACGAGACTGGTGTGGCCGCCCTCGGGCATCTTTTCTCTCCCTTGTTTGGCCAAGTGAATGCGCGAGACTAGCTTCGGTTCAGAACCCGCCTGAACAGGCGGCGCGCCGCGACGACTAGCCACAAGCTTGCGATCACCAGAATGAGCGCGATCAGCGCCGCTGCGATCGGATTGGCGATGGCCAGCGCGAGGAGGCCGGCGGTGGCGATGTCCTCGCCGGTCGACACCACCATGTTGCTGACTGGCTCGGGCGAGGTGTTGACCATCGCCCGCGTCGCCGCCTTGCCGCTGTGCGACAGAAACGCCGCGCCGCCGCCGAGGATGAAGGCGGCGACCTGCCACACCGGATCGCCCGGATCGACGATCGCCAGCGCCAGCAGCGCGCCGCCGAGTGGTCGCACCGCCGTGTTGATGCCGTCCCACAGCGTGTCGATGAAGGCGATCTTGTCGGCAAAGAACTCGAACAGCGCCGCGGCGCCAGACAGCACCAGCACCCATAAATTGGCGAGGACGTCGAGGGCGGCCAGCTTGTCCGGCAGGTCAATCCAGCCAAGCCTCATCGCGAAGCCGGTGACGAATGTAACGAGGTAGAGCCGCCAACCGGCTAGCAGGCTGGTCGAGGCCGCGAGGGCAAGCAGCTCTACCCCGCCCATGTGGCTTAGAAGACCTCGAACAGACCCGCGGCGCCCATGCCGCCGCCGACGCACATGGTGACGACGACGTACTTCGCCCCGCGGCGCTTGCCTTCGAGAAGGGCGTGGCCGGTGAGGCGCGCGCCGCTCATGCCGTAGGGGTGGCCGATCGAAATCGCGCCGCCGTTGACGTTGAGCAGCTCATCCGGAATGCCGAGCTTGTCCTGGCAGTAGAGCACCTGCACCGCAAACGCCTCGTTCAGCTCCCACAGACCAATGTCCTCGACCTTGAGGCCGAAGCGACCCAGAAGCTTCGGCACGGCATAGACCGGGCCGATGCCCATCTCGTCGGGTTCGGTGCCGGCGACTGCCATGCCGACATAGCGGCCGAGCGGGGTCAGACCCTTCTTCTCGGCAAGGCTCGAATCCATAACGACGCAGGCCGAGGCGCCGTCCGACAACTGGCTGGCGTTGCCGGCGGTGATGATCTGCTCCGGCCCCATCACCGGCTGCAGCTTGGCGAGATCCTCAAGCGTGGTCTGTGGGCGGTTGCCTTCGTCCTTGGCGAGGGTGACCTCCTGCATGGTGGTCTCGCCGGTTTCCTTGTTCTTGACTGCCATGCGGGCGGTCACTTCGACGATTTCGTCGGCAAAGACGCCATTCGCCTGCGCTGCGGCGGTGCGCTGCTGCGAGCGGAGGGCATATTCGTCGCAGCGCTCGCGGCTGATGCCGTAGCGGTTCCCGACCACCTCGGCGGTCTGGATCATCGGCATGTAGACCGCATTGTGCATGGAGAGCAGTTCGGGGTCCGAACCGAGGCGCATCTCGGGGGTCTGGACGAGGCTGATGCTTTCGACACCGCCGGCCACACAGACGTCCATGCGGTCGACGATGACCTGCTTGGCGGCGGTGGCGATCGCCATCAGGCCGCTCGCGCACTGGCGGTCGATCGACATGCCGGCGACCCCGACTCCGAGGCCAGCGCGGAGGGCGGCGGTGCGGCCGATCGTGGTCTGCACGCCCTGCTGGAGCGCGGCGCCGATGACGCAATCCTCAATCTCTTCCGGAGCGACGCCAGCCCGCTCGACCGCGGCGCGGATGGCGTGAGCGGTAAGGGTGGGGGAAGGCGTCGCGTTGAAGGCGCCGCGGTAAGCGCGGCCGATCGGGGTGCGGGCGGTGGAGACGATAACGGCATCGCGAACGGTGGACATGGTGGCTCCCGGAAGAAGTGAGTCTGTGGCTGCTTAGCGGGGCCGGAGCATTACGCGAAGACCTGCCCGATCCAGGTCGCGATCAAGGCGGGCTTGTCCTCGCCCTCGATCTCAACCGTGACGTCGTGGACGAACTGATATTGGCCGGGGCGCTTCTCCTCGAAGCTCGCGAGGGTGAAGTGGCCGCGGACGCGCTTGCCCGCGCTGACGGGGGCGAGGAAGCGGACTTTCTCGAAGCCGTAGTTGACGCCCATCCGCGTCGTCTCGGGCGCGAGCATGACGTCGGCGCCCATGCGCGAGAGGAGCGACAAGGATAGGAAGCCGTGGGCGATGGTGCCGCCGAAGGGAGTCTGTGCGGCCAGCGCCTCGTCAATGTGGATGAACTGGTGATCCTCCGTCGCGTCGGCGAAGAGGTTGATGCGGTCCTGCGTCACCTCGATCCAGTCGGAGGCGCCGAGATCGGTCCCGACCTTGGCTCGGATGGTATCGATGCTGGCGACGGGCATGGGCTTCCTCTTGCTTGGCGTGGTGGGCGAAGGAAGAAGAAGCGGCGCCGCGGGTCAAGCCCGATAGCGCCGGCGCGGTCACCGAAGTTCTCGTAGTTCACATAGGGCGCGGGATTGGCGGCAAGCCAGATCCGCCTTCTGCGAGGTGCCCGTGTGCAACCTCAGACAAGAGCCCGCGCAGCCAAGCAGGCGCAATCCTATTGTGCAAGCATGGAGCGATGGCTGGCCGAATGAACGGCAAACGAAAAAGGGCGCCGCATCAGCGACGCCCCTTCGCGAGATTATCGAGCTGGCGGATTACGCCATCTGCGCGATTGAGGTGACACGGCGACGGCGGCGCATGGTCGCGCCGATCGCGCCGAAGCCGACCAGCATCATCGCCCAAGTGCCGGGTTCAGGAACCGCGCTAACCGCAAGTGAAATGCCGCCACGATTGTCGCCGAGGAAATCGTCAAAGATGTAGAAGGACACGTTGCCCGGCGCAGCAAGGGTGAATTGCGCCGAATAAGCGGCCGCCTTGGCCAGCGACAGCTGCGCGGTGTTGTAATAGGCATCGCCCGGATTGATCGGCCCGATGCCGCCATTCGCGGCGCCGTCACCCAGCGAATAGGTGATGCCGTCGATGACGTACTTGATGCTGTTCTCGAAACCCTGCGAGCAGTTCTGGCCATTGGAGTCGCAACCGGCGCTGCCGCTGAAGCGGCTGAACGCATCCTAAAGACCGCTGGTAAAGCTGAGGTTGTAGGTTCCTGCCCCCAGCGCGACCACGACCGGGTTGCTGCCGTTGGTCGAGGCGTTGGCAGTGCCGTCCACATTGACCACCGTCGCCGCATTGGCTGCCGGAGCGATAAGGAGCGAGGCGCCGAGAAGGCCGGCGGCAACGAACTTGGTCACTTTCATCTTACTCTCCAGACAGACGTCCTTATCGGCGTCACGCGAATAGTTAATCGATATTTAATGGTCTAGTGAGCGGAATAACGAAGGGGAAGAGAGGATCGTCGTCCCGAGATCGGACGGGCTAGGCGTGGAGGCAAACGCGCGTGCAGCGCGTGCCCCTGTTTCATCTTGTCGGTGATGGCGCCGCCGCATTCCACGCATAGGGCATGACCAACGTGCCATCCGGCGCGGCGGTGAACGTCGTCTGGGTCGGGTAGGCGAATTCGATGCCTTCTTCGGCAAAGCGGCGAAGGAGGCCAATGATGATGGCGGCCCGTTTGGCAAACATGACATCGGCGTCGAGGCCATCGTGGCGGAACAGCAGTTCATGGTCGAGGCTGGAAGCGCCGAACGCCGTCAGGACGCAGCGATGGAGGGAACAGCCGGGCTGCGCTTCGACTACCTCGCGGGCGATGTCGGGCACGCGTTCGAGCTTCTCGGGCGAGGTCTGATAGACGAGGCCGAAGCGCAGGGTTTCCTGTCGGCCGTCGCCTTCGGCCAGATTGCGGATTTCGCGCTCGAGCAGCTTGGTGTTGGCCATGATCACCCGCTCGCCGGTCAGGCTGGTGAGGCGAGTGGTCTTGAGGCCGATCTTTTCAACAGTCCCGGTGGTCGTGTCGAAGCGGATGGTGTCGCCGCGGCGAAACGGCTTGTCGAACAGGATGGCCAGCGCGGCGAAGAGATCGGAAAAGATGCCTTGGGCGGCAAGCCCGATGGCGATGCCGCCGATGCCGAGGCCGGCAACCAGCGCGGTGACGTTGACGCCAAGATTGTCGAGGATGACGATGATCGCGATGGCGAACACCGCGACGCTGACCAGCACTCGGATCACGCCCATCGCGTTGCCGAGCGTGGTTTCGCCCGGCCGTTCGCCGACGCGGGCGCCGATCACGCCGAGGATCAGCTCGCGCGCCCAGACTGCCGCCTGGATCGCGAAGGCGATGATGAAGGCGATGTGGAACAGGCGGTCGATGCCGCCCGGCGGCTCGGCATAGGTGAGCACGATCTCCAGCGCGGCGGCGGCCATGAACAGCACGCTGGTGCGCGACAGGACGCGGCCAATGACGCCTTTCCAGGTGGTCGAGCCGGGGTGGGCGGCGACGATGCGATGGCCGATCGAGCGAGCTATCAGCATCAGCCCCACAAGGCCCACCGCAACGGCAAGGCCGATCGCCAGGGCTTCGCGGTTAAGGGTGAGCCAGTCGACGAGGTGAGCGAGCTTGAGATTCATCGGCCGCGGGATGGCGGAGCGGCAGGGGCCGGGTCAAGACTGGCGCGGCGTGATGGCGCTCAGGCGTGCTGGGCGACCTTTTCCGCCACCTCGTCGACCTTGGCCGGCGAGACGTCGGCGGCTTTCACCGCGGCGTCCACGTTGCTTTCGGCCTCCTTGCGCTTGGCGGGCTTGCGCTTGCCCTTCATCAGCCAGTTGATGAGGCCGACTTCCTCGCTGGAGAGATACTTACGGGCGCGGGGGCGCTCCACGGCGCCGAGCGGGCTTCTTGGATCTTCGCGGGCGGCTTCGATCAGCTTGGGGTGGACATAGGATTTGCGGCTGATGGCGGGCGTGTTGCCGAGCGCTTCGGCAACGGGCTCGAGCACGGTCTTGAGGCTGATCTTGCGAACCTCCTCTTCCTGCGCCGACAGCATCTGGTCGAAGGCGATGACGCTCGCGCCCCAAGTGCGGAAGTTCTTGGCGGTGAAATCGCCGCCAGTCGCCTCGCGAATGTAGTCGTTGACGTCGGAGGAGGAGACCGCGCAGGCCGCACCGTCCTCGTTCACATATTGGAACAGGTTCTGGCCGGGCAGTTCGGTGATCTTGGCCACCACGCGCTTCAGCTTAGCATCGGTGATGGCGAGTTCGCGGGTGATGCCGTGCTTGCCCTTGAACTTGACCAGCAGCTTGTTGCCAGCCTTTTTGAGGTGACGGCTGCGCAGGGTTGTGGCGCCGAAGCTCTTGTTTTCCTTGGCGTAGCTTTCGTTGCCGATGCGGATGTGCTCGGTGTCCAGCAGGCGGACGACGGCGGCGAGCACGGCGTCGCGGCTGGTGGCTTTCTTGCCGAGGTCCTGTTCGACCTTTCGACGAAGCTTCGGCAGGGCGGCGCCGAATTCCACCGTACCAAGATATTTCTTCTTGTCCTGCCGCCCGCGGAAGGCGTCGTGGTACCGATATTGCTTGCGGCCCTTGGCGTCGCGGCCGGTGGCCTGGATGTGCCCGTTGGGATACGGGCAGAACCAGGCGTCAGTGTAGGCGGGGGGAAGCGCGATCTTGTTGAGGCGGTCGATCTCGTCCCGATCGGTGATGCGGTTGCCCTCAGGGTCGAAGTAGGCCCATTTGCCCTTGATCTGTTGACGGGTGATGCCTGGCTGATCGTCGCAGGAGTGCCGGATGCGGGCGGGTGGGGCTTGTTCCATCTTGCGTCGTGAAGCGCCGGAGCCGTAACGCTTGTTCCCATGCAGCCCAAAGTCCTGATCATGGCGTCCAGCGGTTTCGAGCAGGACGAACTGTTCGTGCCGCTGGAGCGGCTGCGTGCGGCGGGATGCGAGGTGAAGCTGGCGGCGCTTTCGCTGGAGCCGATCCGGGCCACTGTGCTGGACGATCCAGGCGAGTGGATCACGCCCGACCTGACGATCGACGATGTCGATGCGGGCGAGTGGGATGCGCTGCTGTTGCCGGGCGGGCTGATCAATCCCGATCATCTGCGCACGAACGAGACCGCCGTGGCGCTGGTGCGGGCGTTCGTCGCGGCAGGCAAGGCGGTCGGGGCAATCTGCCACGGGCCGTGGCTGCTGATCGAGGCGGAGGCGGTGCTCGGGCGACGGGTGACAGGATGGCGCTCGATCCGCACCGACCTGCGCAATGCTGGCGGGCTGGTCGAGGACGGCCCGGTGGTCAGCGACGGCGTGCTGGTCACGGCCGTGGGACCGGCGGACAGCGCTGCGTTCGCCGATGCGCTACTTGCGGCTGCGCGGCTAAGGAAAGCCTAACCATTTTGCCTTAGCTGAGGCGTCATGGACAGGGGTGGGGACGAACTGATCGGCTGGAGCATCGACGGGCTGGCAGCCGGGCTGCTCGGCATGGCAGGAGGAGCATGCCTGCTGCTGCTGGGGATGCCGCGCGAGGCAGTGGTAGCAGCGTCGGCGCTGTGTCTTGGAGGGTTAGCCGTGCTGCGCCAGGTGCGGCCAGAGGCACGCCGCTTCCGCGTGCCCGCGTTCGATCTGCCGGCGGTGGAGTTTGCGGCGAGCGTGCCCGTGGACGTGCTGGAGCTTAGCGAGCAGCTCGCGGAGGAGCCGCTGGAGCTCGTCGATCAGCTTCCACACGCGCCCGAGTACAGCCGCGTGGTGCAATTGTTCGCGCCGCGGCCGCTGCCCACCCCGGGCGAGTTGGCCCGGCGGATCGACCATCATCTCGAGCAGGGCGGCGAGGAGCGCGGCGGCAAGGTCCTCGAACTCGAGGTCGATGCCGCCGCAGCCCTTCGTCAGGCGCTTGGCGACCTGCGCCGGAGTCTGGCTTAGTCGTCCAGGGTCAGGGCGGCGACCTCCACTTCAACCTTGCCGTCGTCGCGAAGCGTCGGTCGGCCAACCACTTCGATGTCCGCGACAAAGCCGCGCGGCATCTCGAACTCGGCTTCGGACAGGGCGGCGAGCCACAGGCTTGCAAAGCGCATCGGCTCCGGCCCGCTGATTGCAAAGCTGGCGGTATGACGCTCGCCATCCAGCGTAAGCGAGTTCCACTCCACCGTCTTCCAGCACGTCAGATGCTCGAGCAGCTATGCCGGGAGCGGGGGCAGGATTATGCCAGCCTGGCGCGGCTGATCGGACGCAACAGCGCCTATATCCAGCAGTTCATCCGTAGGGGCACGCCGCGCCGCTTGCCCGAGATCGAGCGGCGGCTGCTGGCGCGGCATTTCGGCGTGGCCGAGCAGATGCTGGGCGCGGATGCCAACCCGGCGCCGACATCGGGGCTGGTCCCGGTCACCTTGCTGGACCTCACCGTGTCCGCGGGTCCGGGTACGGTGGCGGGGAGCGAGCAGCCGGTAGCGCAGATCGGGTTCGACCCGGCTTGGCTCAATCGGCTGACGGCAGCGGGCGCGGACGAGCTCAATCTGGTGCAGGTCGAAGGCGATTCGATGACGCCGACCTTACTTCCGGGCGACGACATTCTGGTTGACCGCAGCGATGGCGAAGCGCGGGTGCGCGACGGCATCTATGTCCTGCGCATAGAGGATAATCTGATGGTGAAGCGCTTGACGCTCCATCCAGTGACGCGCCGGGTCACCGTGCAGTCCGACAATCCCGCTTATGCCGACTGGCCGGACCTGACGCTGACCGCTATCAATCTGATCGGGCGGGTGATCTGGACCGGGCGGCGGGTCGCTTAGCGGCGCACGAACCAGAGCAGAACGGCGACCACCGCCGCGACGCCGACGCCGACGATTGCCCCCACGCTCGGCTGATCCTTGGCGATGCCGACCACCGATCCGACAATGAAGCCGATGAAAAGAAGCAAGCCGCCCGCATAAAGGGCCGTGGATCCGCTGCGCCGCATGAGGGCCCCTTAGGCAAGCATCGCAGGATCGCCAAGCGGCGCGGCGCGGATAACGGTTAAGGTGAACGCGCCGTCAATCGCGTTTGGTCGCCGTCCGTTGGGGCCTTGCGGCCTAAGACGCTCCCCATGGTGACCTTTATCGCTTCCCGCCGCGCCCTCGACGATGCCTGTCAGCTGATCGCAAGCTTTGGCGCCGACGCCGGGATGGAAGCGGCGGTCCGGGCCGAAGGCGCGCGTGACCGCGGCAACGTGCTGCGCTTCTGCCATTGGCGCCAGATCGAGCGGGTGATCGTGACGCTTGCCAGTGACGAGCCGGTCGGCACCATCCACTGAGCCATCCTTTTCGTTGACGAGGCCCCGGGGTTCGGCTTCCTTCCGGCCCCATGAGCAACTGGACCTTTCGCAAGACCGTCGTCGCGCATGACGACATGCCCGAGCATCACCGCCTGGCGCGCACCTTGTCCTGGCCGCACCTGGTGGCGCTTGGCGTTGGCGCGATCGTCGGGACTGGGATCCTGACCCTGATCGGGGTCGGGGCAGGCAAGGCGGGTCCAGCGGTGATCCTGAGCTTCGCCATTGCCGGCCTGATCTGCGCCTGCGCCGCGCTCGCTTATGCGGAGGTGGCGACCATGATCCCGGCGTCGGGATCGGCCTACACCTACAGCTATGTCGTGTTCGGCGAGCTGATCGCCTGGATCATCGGGTGGAGCCTGATCCTTGAATACAGCCTGGTGGTGAGCGCGGTGGCGGTCGGTTGGTCCGGCTATGTCACCGGCTTCCTTGCGAGCGTGGGGTGGGCGCTACCGGTCACCTGGACCGCGGGGCCGCATGCCGGGGGCGTGCTGAACGTGCCGGCGGTGGTGATCATCGGGCTGGTAGCGGCGATGCTGATGGCGGGCACGCGAGAAAGCGCGACGCTGAACGCGATCCTCGTGTTGGTGAAGCTGGCGGCCCTGGCGCTGTTCATCTTTGTTGCCCTGCCGCATTTCCAGGCGAGCAACTTCGAGCCGTTCATGCCATACGGCTTTTCGCGCTCGGGGCCGAGCGGGAGCGAAGTCGGCGTGATGGCGGCCGCGGCGATCATCTTCTTCGCCTTTTACGGCTTCGATGCGATCGCGACGGCGGCGGAGGAAGCCAAGAACCCGGGCCGCGACCTGTCGATCGGCATCGTCGGATCGATGGTGTTGTGCGTGGCGATCTACATGTTGGTCGCGGCCGCCGCCATCGGGGCGCTTGCGTTCACCCGCTTTGCCGACAGCCCCGAGCCGCTGGCGCTGATCCTGCGTGAGATTGGGTCAGGCTGGGCGGCTCAGCTGCTTGGCGGCAGCGCGGTAATCGCGCTGCCGACTGTGATCCTGGCCTTCTTCTATGGGCAGAGCCGGATCTTCTTCACCATGGCCCGGGACGGCCTGCTTCCGCAGGGACTGGCGCGCGTGTCGAGCCGGGGGAGCCCGGTGCGGATCACCTTGTTCACGGCCGCGGTGGTGGCGGTGATCGCCGGCCTGTTCCCGCTCGACGAAATCGCGGCGCTCGCCAATGCCGGCACGCTGGCGGCGTTCGTGGCGGTGTGCGCGGCGATGCTGGTGCTTCGCCGGCGCGATCCGGGGGCCGAGCGCAAGTTCCGGGCGCCGGCGGCGATGATTGTCGGGCCGCTCGGCATTCTTGGCTGCCTTTACCTGTTCTGGAGCCTTCCCGCGCAGACGCGCTGGTACTTCCTCCTGTGGAACATCATCGGCCTCGCGGTTTACGCGCTGTGGGCGCAGCAGCAGGCGGCGCGGACCCGGGCGGCGGGGTGAGCCTTGCAGTCGCCCTTGCCGTAGCGGGCGCCGGGCCGGTGTTGGCGTGGGAGGGAAGGGCGGTCGTCTACGACGGTGCGCGGGACATCGCGATCGCAGTCCGCTCGCGGATGGAAGCGGGCCGGATCGTCAGCGAGAGCTGGCCGGTCGCGGAGGGTGAGGCCAAGGGCCTGCGGCGGCTGATCATCCCGGCGCAGGGTTCAGCGACGCTTGAGCGGGGCGGCAAGGTGACCGACATGCCGCTCACCTTTGCGGTGGAGGAGCGGGCGCAGTTCGCTTTCTACCGGCTGCTACAGGAAGCGGCCCCGTTTTGTGCGGAGAAGCCCGCCGGAATAGCCATGTCGGATGCCTTTGTAGTCGATTTCACTTCCTTTCGCTGCCGCGGCAACGAAGTGCGGACGGCCGCAAATTGGGTCGCCGCGGAAGGTGCGCCCGTGCGGCAGGAGTTCAGGATTATTGGCTTGTGGCGCTCGGGCAAAGCGGTGTTTCCGCGGCGGCTGGAGATCAGAAGGGATAGCCGCCCCTTCTTCGACCTTCAGGTGACGCGCTTCACCAGCCGCTAGTCGTGTTAGCGACGGATCGATCGGCGCGGGCGATCGGACGCGGCAGCTGCGTCGGCCCGTTGCCGCGACCAATTTCTGGCGCCGCTGTTGTTGTGGCGCACGTGGTCGGGCGCGACCCAGCGTGTCGACGCCAGGGTGTGGCGGGCGGCGGCCAGCTTATGAAGGTCGAAGCGCCCGTTGAAGCGGAGGCCCGCGGCTTCACCATGGGCCCAGCAGACGGTGGCGAAGAAGGAACCAGCTTTGTCGAGGTCGAGCAGCAGTTCGGACCCGACCTTAAGCGGGCGGCCGCTTTCGATCAGCGCGCCGCCTTCGGAGATGTTGCGTAGGCGCACCGGAATGGTGTCGTAGTCGTAGTGGATGTGCCCCGACCAGATCAGGGAGTGGCGAAGCTCCCGCTCGGCTCTTCACCGGCGGGAGGCTCCTCGTTGCTGCTCGGGTCTAGGCTGCTGGGGCGCTTTTCGTTGGCGGCGGGGCCGGAGGCAAGGTCGGGATGGGAGCTGCCGAGAAGCCTTTCGAGCATCCGCACGATGTCTGCGCCATTGCTTTCGATCCGGGTTTCCTCAGCAAACTCGAGTCCGACGCGGTTGCCGCGGATCCAGCGCACCGCGGCATCGACTTCCGCGCTGTCGCCGAAGCGGATGGTTAGCATGTCGCAGAGCTTCAGATCTTCCGCGCCTTCGATCATGGCGCCGCCGCCGGAAAGATTGACGAGAGTGACGGTCTGGCGGCGGCCGTCGTGGACCAGTTCGGCCTGCTGATTGTTGAGCCGGTGGCGGTCGGTGCTGCGATGATTGGCCTGACGGATCGCCTCGCGCCGAATGGCGACCTCAGTAAAGCTTTCCTCCTCCGCAGCGCGGCTTGGGGTGCTGAGCAGGCGACGCTTTCTCGTCCGCAGCAGAGGCTGCTCAGGCGGCTTGCCGGCAAGAATCCATTCACGATGGTCGTTCATGCCCGCGCATCGTCCTTCGCACCTGAGGTAGCGGGACGAAGAGTGAGGGCAGAGGGTTAGCGTGTGCCTGCAACTAATTCCGCTGTGGAGTGATCGCCGGCGTCACGAGCTCAGTTTGCGGTGGATCTCTCCAAGATTGCTGCGACCCCATTGCTTGGCCCACGGACCATTTGCTGAATGGCTTTCGCGCAGATAATCGGGAGCGACCCAGCGCTCGCTGGCGATGCTTGGCTTGGAGGCGGCGAGGGCCTGCACATCGAAGGGGGCCTGGAACTTCAGGCCGGCCGCGTCGCCGTGGGCCCAGTTCACCGCCGCGAAGAAGGAGCCGGCCACGTCGAGATCGAGGAGAAGCTCTGCGCCGACCTCGAGCGGATGCTCGCACTCGATCAGGGCGCCGCCTTCCGAGATGTTGCGAAGTCGCACCGGGAAGGTGTCGTGAGCATAGTGGATGTGCCCGGACCAGATCAGCGGGTGGCGAAGCTCGCGGTCGGCTTCTTCGCGTTGCTCGGCGGCTTCGGCTGGTGCAGCGACGCTTGCGGGCTGTTGATCCCGCGCCTCCGCTTTCGCAATGACATCGGGGAAGGAGCGGCTGATGACCGCGCGGAGCATGCGTGCGGTTTCTTCCGCGCTGGCGTCGATCCGCGTTTCGTGCGCGAATTCGAGACCGTGGCGATCGCCCCGGATCCAGCGCACCGCCGCTTCGACCTGGCCGCATTCGCCAAGCTGTAGGAGGACGCGGTTCCACAACTTCAGGCCTTTTGCGCCCTCGATCATGGCGCCGCCGCCCGACAGGTTGATGAGGGTGGCCGTCTGCCGAGCGCCGTCGTGGAGGACGTCCACCGTTTCTTGGGGAAGACGGTGGCGGTCGCCGCCGCGGTGATTGGCCATGCGCAGCGCGTCGCGCTTGACGTCAACAGTGGCGAAGCTTTCGTCTTCGGCAGCGGTGCTGGGAGCGGTGCGGCCGCGCTTCTTGGCACGCAGCAAGGGCTCTTCCGCGGCTCGCCCGGCGAGCGCCCAGTCGTGAACTTCCTTCATGCCGCTCTGCCGTCCCTTGCCGAGATTAAGGGGGCCGAGACTAGGACCCATTCATTACCGATGATTTAAGTCGCGGGCAGGTGGGGCTCCGACGATAGCGGCCGGAGCCCCCGTGATCTCAGTTCGAGTAATACATGTCGAATTCGACCGGGCTTGGAGTGGTTTCCCAGCGCATCACTTCTTCCCACTTGATGTCGATGTAGGCATCGATCTGGTCGGCGGTGAAGACGTCGCCCTTCAGGAGGAAGTCCTTGTCGGCGGCGAGGCTGGTCAGCGCTTCCCGCAAGCTGCCGCAGACAGTCGGCACATTGACCAGTTCGGCCGGCGGCAAGTCATAGAGGTTCTTGTCCATCGCCTCACCCGGATGGATACGGTTCTGGACGCCATCGAGGCCGGCCATCAGGATCGCGGCATAGGCGAGATACGGATTAGCCATAGCGTCGGGGAAGCGGAACTCGACCCGCTTCGACTTCTCGCCCGTCCCGTAGGGAATACGGCAGGAAGCCGAGCGGTTGCGGCTGGAGTAAGCCAGCAGCACCGGCGCTTCAAAGCCTGGAACCAGGCGCTTGTAGCTGTTGGTGGTCGGGTTGGTGAAGGCGTTCAGCGCACGGGCGTGCTTGATGACGCCGCCGATGAAGTAGAGCGCGGTGTCGCTCAGACCCGCATAACCGTTGCCCGCGAACAGCGGCTTGCCGCCGCTCCACAGCGAGAAGTGGGTGTGCATGCCCGAGCCATTATCCTTGGCGATCGGCTTGGGCATGAACGTCGCGGTCTTGCCGTACGCGTGGGCGACCTGGTGCACCACGTACTTGTAGACCTGCATACGGTCGGCGGTTTCGACCAGGGTGCCGTAGGTCAGGCCAAGCTCGTGCTGGGCGGCGGCGACTTCGTGGTGATGCTTGTCGCAGGGCAGGCCCATTTCGAGCATGGTCGACACCATCTCGCCGCGGATATCGACGGCGCTGTCGACCGGCGCGACCGGGAAGTAGCCGCCCTTGGCGCGCGGGCGGTGCGCCATGTTGCCGCCCTCGTAGGTGCGGCCGGTGTTGGTCGGAAGCTCGATATCGTCGAGGTGGTAGTAGCTGCCGTTATAGTCGTCGCCGAAGCGGACGTCGTCGAACATGAAGAATTCGGCTTCGGGGCCCACATAGACGGTGTCGGCGAGGTTGGTCGCCTTGAGATAGGCCTCGGCGCGGGTTGCGGTGGAGCGCGGGTCACGGGCGTAGAGTTCGCCGGTCGCGGGCTCGACCACGTTGCAGCAGAGGATCATCATGGGGGTGGCGCTGAACGGGTCGATGTAGGTGGCGCCAAGATCCGGCATCAGGATCATGTCGCTTTCGTTGATCGCCTTCCAGCCGGCGATCGACGAGCCGTCGAACATGAAGCCGTCTTCCAGCATGTCTTCGTCGATGGCGCCGGCGGCCATGGTGAGGTGCTGCCACTTGCCCTTGGGATCGGTGAAGCGAAGGTCGACCCACTCGATCTCTTCCTCCTCCAGGCGCTTCATGATGTCGGAGGCTGTCACCTTGTCGGCCATGGGAGAATCGTCCTTGCTTGTCTTGAGCGTGCGCGGACACCGATTCCAGCGTGCGCAGCCAAGGCCAAGAGCAGGGTGAAATCTTCGCGGGAACTCGCGTTCAGCCGAGCAGAAGGCCGGGACTGGCCGCCGCAAGCACCACGCTTGGTAGCAAGCCGGCGAGCGTCGCGAGGGCGAAGGAAGTGCGGTTCATGGAGGTAAGCGCCGCGCCGGCAGTGATCAGTGGGCCGGGCGCCCCGGCAACGCGCAGGCCAACGACGGCATAGGGACCGAAGCGGGTCAGGCGCGCTTCCAGCGGTTCAAGCCGGTGACCGAATCGGCGCCGCAATCGCTCGGCGCCGAAGCGGCGGGTGAGCGCGAACAGGAACAGACTGCCGGTCATGGCACCGGTGGCGACCGTCAGCACCGCGATCCACGGTCCAAGGAGCAGGCCGCCAGTCATGCTCATCGGGATCAGCACGCCGGGAATAGAGCAGGCGGTCAGCGTGGTGACGAGGAGGTAGAGGAGGAGCGCACCGCCGATCGTGCCGCCGATTGCCGGCAGCAGGGGAGCCAATTCGAGGTGAAGCACGGCAAGGTCCATCCTGTTCTTGCCAATGAACCAAGGGGAGAGGCGTTCCCTCAAAGGGCGACGAGCGGCTGCTTGCCGTCTCGCCGTTGCCTCAGCGCCACGCGGCGTTATGAGCCGAACCATGGCAAACGAGGGTGACATGCGGATCGAGGCGCTCGAGCATCAGCTGATGCGGGCATGGCTCGAAGGGGACCGCAAGCTGATGAAGAAGCTGCTGTCGAGCCGCTTCCGGCTGGTGGTCGGGGGCAAGGCGCCGGTGCTGCTGGATCGCAAGAGCCTGATCGAAGCGGCTGGGACCGGGTGGCGGTTGAACGGCTATCGCTTCGGCAACAGCGTTTATTCGCGCAAGATCGCCCAGTCGGCATTGTTCGCGGTCGAGGTCGAGCTCAAGATCGAGATCGACGGGCTCGACCTGTCGGGCAGCTGGTGGATGGCGGATTATTGGCGGCGGTCGGGCATCTCGCAGCGCTGGCAGCTGACCGACCGGCAGCTGGCACGGCTGGACGAGGGAACCAAGTTCCCCGACGCGGTGCGCGCGCTCCAGCTCTGGCGTTAGTAAGACCGCCGCTGCGCCGCGACGAGCATTCTCAAGAGCATGGCGACCGGGCGCGGCACGCCGACCTTGCCCTCCAGCCATAGGGAAACGGCCGAGCGGCTGACCCCGATGGCGTTCGCCAGATCGTTCTGCGTCCGATAGCCGAGCGCCCGCATGTGGCTGCGCAGCTCTTCGGGTGCCATGGAGGCGAGGCGAGGATCGTTGCTGCTCACGTCCTGCCTACCGGCTCAGATCGCATCCGCGCCTTCGTCGCCGGTGCGGATGCGGACCGCTTGCTCGATCGGCGAGACGAAGATCTTGCCGTCGCCGATGCGGCCGGTGCGCGCGGCGCTGGCGATGGCTTCCACCGTATTGGCGACGAGGCTGTCCTCGACCACCACCTCGATCTTCACCTTGGGGAGGAAGTCGATCACATATTCGGCGCCTCGGTAGAGCTCGGTGTGGCCCTTCTGGCGGCCGAAGCCCTTGACCTCGGTTACGGTCATGCCGCTGACCCCGACCTCGTGCAGCGAGTCCTTCACGTCGTCCAGCTTGAACGGCTTGATGATCGCCTCGACCTTCTTCACGTGACCTTCTCCTCAGCGCTACGCCGTTCACCTTAGACAGCGTCTTGGCTTTGCCGCAATTCCCCGGCAACGGCGCAAGCCATGCGCCAGGCAATCATCCTGTCGGCGGGGCAGGGATCCCGCCTCGGCCACCTCACTTCCGACCGGCCCAAGTGCCTGATCGAGTTCGCGGGCCGCAGCCTGCTCGACCGGCAGCTCGACGTCGCCGCGGCGTGCGGGGTCAGCCAGGTCGTCGTGGTCACCGGCTTTCGCGACCATGCGATCGAGGAAGCGCTGGAGCGGCGCCGGGCAGCGGGCGAGGGCCCGGCGGTCCGGACCGTGTTCAATCCCTTCTACAAGGTCGCGGACAATACCGGATCGCTGTTCATGGCCCGAGAGGCACTGCAGGGCGACACGCTGGTGTGGAACGGCGACACGATGGTCAGCCCGGCGCTGATGAAGAAGGTGGTCGCCAATAACGGACGCAGTGGCATCTGCGTTACCATCGACCGCAAGGCCGAAGGCTATGACGCCGACGACATGAAGGTGGTTGAGGACGGCGGACGTCTGCGCGCGATTGGCAAGCGGCTCACCGACGAGGATGGAGTGAACGCTGAATCAATCGGCCTGCTCGCCTTTCGCGGCGACGGCGCCGAGCGGTTTAGGACCGCGATCGAGGAAGCAATGCGGAGCCCCGAGGGAACGCAGATCTGGTATCTTCGCGTTATCCACCACCTCGCTCAGGAGAGCGAGGTTTGGACGCTCGACATCGCGGGCGAGGAATGGGGCGAGGTCGACTTCACCGAAGACGTCGAGCGCGCACAGGCGATGGTGGCCGGCTGGTAGGCGCCGCTCCTCAGTAGGGCGGCTGGTGCAGGCCCTTGGGGCTGGTCGTGAAGATCTCGCAGCCGGTCTCGGTGATGCCGATCGAATGCTCGAATTGCGCCGAGAGCGAGCGGTCGCGGGTGACGGCGGTCCAGCCGTCGTCGAGCATCTTACAGTCGGCGCGGCCGATGTTGATCATCGGTTCCACCGTAAAGAACATGCCTGGCTTCAATTCCGGCCCGGTGCCCGCGCGGCCGGCGTGGACCACCTCGGGGCTGTCGTGGAACAGCCGGCCGAGCCCGTGACCGCAGAAGTCGCGGACCACTGAGTAACGGTTCTTCTCGGCATGACGCTGGATGGCCGCGCTGATGTCGCCGAGCCGGTTGCCGGGCTTCGCCTGTCCGAGGCCAAGCATCAGGCATTCGTAGGTGATGTCCACCAGCCGGCGCGCTTTCACACCGACGTCGCCGACCAGGTACATGCGGCTGCTGTCGCCGTGCCAGCCGTCGAGGATCGGGGTCACGTCGATGTTGACGATGTCGCCGTCCTTGAGCGGCTTCTCGCTCGGAATGCCGTGACAGACGACATGATTGATCGAGATGCAGCAGCTATGCGTGTAGCCGCGATAACCGAGTGTCGCGGGGACTGCGCCCGCTTCGCGCATCAGGCGAAACACGGTGGTGTCGAGTTCGGCGGTGGTGACCCCCGGAGCGACCAATGGCACCAGTGCGTCCAGAATATCGGCCGCCAGGCGCCCGGCGGCGCGCATGCCGCCAAAGCCGTCTTCGCCATGAAGCTTGATCACGCCGCTGCGGGCTTCGCTGCGGTCTTCGGCGGCTACGGTAACATATTGAGTCATGGCGGCTAGATAGGCGCCTTTGCCGGTGCGAGGAAGGGCTGCACCGGAACGATGGTGACGTCAGGCATCTGGCCGAGCAGCTGGTCGTACCAAGGCCGGTGCGACGCGCCGACAATGTTGAGCACGCGTGCGCCTGGATGCCCAACGGTGACCGCCCGAATGTTGCTCACCATGCGAAGATTGCGCGTGTCCCACCATGCGCCATACTGCCGGCCATAGGGCGCTGCTGCGGGGCTGCAGATCGCGCCGGCGAAATCCGCCGTGATCTGCCGTTTCAGGCGCTTGGGACTGTTCAGATTGGCATACAGTGCAAGCATGGTGGCGCTGTCCTGCACGCTGTTCAGCAAGCCACTATACTGCGCAAAAAGCGGGAGCTTGCCGACCCTTTCGAAATGGGTGCCGATCGCCTTGCCATAGGCTTCTCCGGCGTCGGACAGGGCACCATCGCTGGTGTGATCGTCGACGGCATAAACGCGCTGCAAACCGAGCCTCGCCGCAAGCCGTGCGCCAACGTGATAGTTTTCGTTCATAGGCCGGCCGTCGCGGTTCAGCACCTTGACCATTGCTGCATCGAGACCGTCCGCCGCCCTCCGCTCGCTGGCGGGCAGCCTTAGCCATTGCACGGCAGCCGACATGGGCTCGCCCGCCGCCAGGAGCAGCAACGCCGCCCGGCGCCGCTCTGCCGGCCCGGGCTGAACGGCCCCCGGCTGCTCCCATCGGCGAAGCAGTGTGTCGGCCTGCGTGTCCGCATCACTGCGGCTGAGACCGGCAAGGGTCTGGGCTGCGCTGGGATCGAAGCAGTAGCTCTTGACCGCATCGGCATAGCGCGGGGAGCGTCGCATCATCTCGCATTGCTCGCCGGAAACACCTTCAATGGTGATGATGGTCGGCCGAAAGCTCGCGAGCCGATCGATCAGTGCGTCCACCATCGTGGGGCGGAAATGTGCGCTTTCCGACAAGTGGGGACTGCCAAGGTTCAGTATCTGGGTCCGGGGCCCCGCTACCGGCGGGTTGATGCCGAGCGGCGGCGTTGGTGCAGTTGCCGGCGCCGCAGCGAGCGACAGCATGTAGACAGCAAAATGCATCGAAATTCTCATAAGGTGTGTTACTCGAACATAGCACCGGATCGAAGGCAGGCAAGGGTCTTGTGGTGTCAGCGCCGCGACCTCGTCCGAGGGTGAGGTTGCGGGAGCGGGGAGAGCGGCCTAGCTCCCGCCTTATGGCAAGCGCAAAGATCTGGACCGCCGCTCTCCTCGTCATCGGGGATGAAATTCTGTCGGGCCGGACCCAGGACAAGAACGTCGCGCAGCTGGCGACCTGGCTCAACGTGCAGGGCATCCGTCTTGCCGAAGTGCGGGTGGTGCCGGACATCGTGGAGAAGATCGCCGCTGCCGCCAATGCGCTGCGGGAGGAGAACGACTATCTGTTCACCACCGGCGGCATCGGCCCAACCCACGACGACATCACGGTGGACGCGATCGCCGCCGCGCTTGGTGTCGATGTGGTAGTGCACCCCGACGCCCGCGCCATTCTGGAGCGCTACTACGAGACGCGCGGCGGGGTGACCGACGCGCGGCTACGTATGGCCCGGGTGCCAGAGGGGGCCGAACTTATCGTCAACAAGGTCTCTGGCGCGCCCGGCATCCGGCACGGCAACATCTTCATCCTGGCCGGTGTGCCGCATATCGCCGCGGGGATGCTCGACGCGCTGACCGGTACGCTTGAGGGTGGGCGGCCGGTGGTCAGCGTGACGCTTGGCGGGATGGTGCCCGAGAGCGAGGTCGCGGACCTGCTCCGCGAGACGGAGCGGGCGCACGAGGGAATTGCGATCGGCTCCTATCCGTTCTTCCGCGAAGGAAAGGTCGGCGCCAATTTCGTGGTCCGTTCGGAGAGCCTAGAGGACGCGCAGGCCGTCGCGGACCTTCTTCAGGCGAGCATGGAAAGCGCGGGCTATTCGGTGGTGATGGGCGGGGTTTGAGCTGCCCACCAGTCGGCATAAGGCGTGTTCTTGGCGAGGTGGCGGTTCCAGTCGGGATCGCCGTCGTCCCACCACACGGGTCCGCGCTCACCCAGTGCGCGCTGGCGGCATCGACCCGTGCCCGGTCACGCTTAAGGCGAGCGTCCATCAGCTCGGCCACCAGCTCCTGCCGCCGTGCGGGATCGAGCGCGGGATTGCTCATCCGCCACAGACGGCCGCGTACCACGAAGTAGCGGCCGTCCGGCGTGACGGGATAATCGGGGTTCAGGCGTCGACCACCGCTTTCGGCGGCACGACCTGGCTGTGGTGGACCACCGTCCAGTCCTCATGCCCGCGGCGCATCATGGTGGAGGTGGCATAGCAGCGATACGTCTCCTCGCCGCGCTTCGCCTCGACCTGATAGCCGATCACGATCAGCCCTTCGTGCGGCCGGTTCACCTTGGTGTCCGAGAAGTTCACCTGTTCCCAGCGCGGGGTGTTCTTGACGGCTTCCTTGGCCTGGTCGCGGGTGAAGATGAAGGGTTCGGCCGGCAGGCTCATCACGACATTTTCGTCCACCAGGGTCTCGTACACCTCGTCACCGCCGTGCCACAGCTTCTCTTCCATCGCCCAGATGCGCTCGTCTTCCATGTCTTCTTCTCCTCTTGCCCGACCGAACGGGCGGGAAAGGGGTAGGTTCAACGGCGTTGATTTAGTAAGCAACCTTACTATATGGCGCGTATGGAACAACTGGCCTGGGACATTGGTGAAACCGCGCATGCGCTTCGCCGCGCGTTTGACCGGCGGGCGGCGGAGCTCGGCATTACCCGTGCGCAATGGCGTGTGCTGGCGCGGCTCGACCTTCAGCCAGGGCAGCGGCAGGTTGATCTTGCCGAGCGGATGGACATCGAGCCCATCACCTTGTGCCGGATCGTCGACAAGCTGGAAGAGGCCAACCTCGTCGAGCGGCGGCGCGACCCGGGCGACCGGCGCGCCTGGCAGCTGTATCTTTGCGAGTGTGCTGCGCCGCTGATCGCGAAACTTCACGCGCTTGCCGACAGCTTCTCCGCCGAGATCTTCGGCACTCTTGCTCCGGAAGAGGTCGAGCAAACCCGCGCATTGCTCGCCACCATCAGACACAACATCACCGGCCTGACGCCGGTCACGAAAGCATCGGCATGAACCAGGAAACCAAGATCACCGGCACCCCGCTGGCGGACGAGAAGGTCGTCACCGGTGCCGAAACGGCCAAGGACACGCCGGCCAAGGCGCCGGCCAAGCGCAAGCGGCTGCTGCTGTTCCTGATCGTTCCCCTGCTGCTGATTGCCGGAGGCGCGTGGATGTGGTGGTCGGGGCAGGGCAAGGTTGAGACCGACAATGCCCAGGTCAAGCAGGACATCACCTCGGTCGGTGCGCAGATCAGCGGCCCGATTTCGGAAGTGCTCGTCAAGGAAGGCCAGCAGGTCCGCGCCGGGCAAATCCTGTTTCGGATCGATCCGGAGCCTTATCGCGTGGCGCTCCTTTCCGCCGAGGCGCAGCTCGCACAGGCGCGGCTGGCGAAGAGCCAGGTCGTGACCGCTGCCGCCGGCACCGGCGCTGACATTGCCGGGGCTCAGGCACAGCTGACGATCAACGAACGCGCGCTGGCCCGTCAGGCCGAGCTTTTGCGTCAGGGTTTCACCACTCGCGTTCGCTATGACGAGGCGCTGGCGGACGTGACTGTCTCTCGCACCGCGCTGGCCGATGCCCGTGCGCGTGCCGCCAATGCCGGCGCGGCCATCGCGCCGGGCGGCGAGCAGCCGGGCGAGGCCGCGGCGCGGGCCGCCATTGCCAAGGCGCGCCTCGACCTTTCGCGCACCGAGGTGCGAGCGCCGACTTCCGGCGTTGTCGCCCACACGGACCGGCTGCTGCCGGGTCAGCAGGCGGTGCCGGGTATCGGGCTCCTGGCGCTGGTCGGCTCTGGCGACAGCTGGGTCGAAGCCAATTTCAAGGAAAAGGACCTTGCTCGCATGGCCCCGGGCCAGCGAGCGCGGGTCGAGATCGACGCCTATCCGGGGCTGGAGATCGTCGGCCGGGTCGCCAGCATCGGCGCCGGCACCGGCAGCGAGTTCGCCATCCTTCCGGCCCAGAATGCCAACGGCAACTGGGTCAAGGTGACGCAGCGCGTGCCCGTCCGCATCCGCTTCGATCGCAAGCCGGGCAAGCCGATGATCGCCGGTCTTAGCGCCACGGTTACGGTGGATGTGGAGTAAGGCCCGCCCCCTCGCTCGGGTGCCCAAGTCATGAACGCCGCGTCGCAACCGCTCGACCGCACGCAGCACCTGCTTCTCACCATCGCGGTGATGCTGGCGGTGCTGATGCAGGTGCTCGACACCACCATCGCCAACGTCGCGCTGCCGCACATGCAGGCGAGCCTTGGCGCGACGCAGGAGAGCGTGAATTGGGTGCTGACGAGCTATATCGTCGCTAGCGCCATCGCGATTCCCATCGCCGGCTGGCTGTCCGAGCGGATCGGGCGGCGGCGGCTGATAATCATGGCCGTGATCGGCTTCACCGCCGCTTCCATGCTCTGCGCCATCGCCACCTCGCTGCCAGAGATGGTCGCCTTTCGCATCGTTCAGGGCATCACCGGCGCGTTCCTTGTGCCTCTGGCTCAGGCGACGATGTTCGACATCAACCCGCCCGAAAAGCACGCGCAGGCAATGGCCCTGTTCGGCGGCGGAATCATGATCGGGCCGATCATGGGCCCGGTGCTCGGCGGCTGGCTGACCGACAGCTTCGACTGGCGCTGGGTGTTCATCGTCAATCTGCCAGTGGGCGTGTTGGCGGCGGTAATGTTGTGGCGAACCATGCCGGAAAGCGAGACCAGCCGGCGGCCGTTCGACCTCCTTGGCTTCGCCCTGCTCGCGCTGGCGCTGGGCTCCTTGCAGATGTTCCTCGACCGCGGCGAAAGCCAGGACTGGTTCGAGAGCTGGGAGATCATGATCGAGCTCGGCCTTGCGATTGGCTTTCTGTGGATGTTTGCCGTCCACACCACCACCGCCAAGGCGCCGATCTTCGAGCGCAGCATGTTTGCCGATCGCAATTTCGCGACAGGCCTGCTGTTCATGGCAGTGACGGGAGTCCTGCTGCTCGCCGGCCTTGCGCTGCTGCCTCCGCTGCTTCAGCACGTCTACGGCTATAGCGTGCTCCAGTCCGGCATCCTAACCGCGCCGCGTGGCGTTGGAACGCTGATCTCGATGCTCGTTGCGGGTCGCCTTGTCGGCAAGGTCGACAGCCGGATGCTGGTGGTGCTGGGGATCAGTTTGATGGCGGCGAGCCTGTGGATGATGACCGGCTTTGCGCTCGATCAGCCATCCGGACCGGTGATCTGGTCGGGTGTGATCCAGGGCCTTGGCATTGGCCTCATCTTTGTGGTCATGCAGAGCCTCGCTTTCGCGACACTGGCGCCGATGCTGCGGACGTCCGCTGCCTCCTTGCTTAACCTTGCACGCAACATCGGCGGGTCGATCGGGATCGCGGTGGTTGGCTCACAACTGGTGCGGATGACGCAGGTAGCCCACGCCGATATTGCGAGCCACGTCACCGCTTCGACCATCCCGACCATGGACCCCCGGCTGCTGGAGCGGATCGGGCAGCAGGGCGATATCGCGCTGGCGGTGCTCAATGCCGAGGTCACCCGGCAGGCGGTGTTCATCGCCTATCTCGACGACTTCTGGCTGATGATGTGGGTCACGCTGGCGGCGCTTCCGCTGGTGCTGCTGCTGCGCAGGGCAAGCGCGCCGCAAGGTGGTTCGGCAGCCCATGCCATTGCCGACTAGTTCGGCTAGGGCAGCGGCATGACCGACATTGCCACGCATCGCTGGGCCGCTTCCGACGGGGTCGAACTAGTCTATCACGAGACCGGCAACGGGCGTCCACTAATCCTGGTTCATGGGCTGTTTTCGGACGCTCACATGAATTGGATCAAGTTTGGCCATGCGGCGCTGCTTGCGAAAGCGGGCTTCCGCGTGATCATGCCCGACCTTCGGGCGCATGGCGCAAGTAGCAAGCCGCATAATCCGGCGAGCTATCCCAAGGGCGTCTTGAGTCGCGATCTCGTCGAGCTGGTCTCGCATCTCGGGCTCACCGACCATGATCTTGGCGGCTTTTCGCTCGGTTCACGGACGGTGGTGCAGGGTGTCGGACAGGGACTGACGCCGCGCCGCGCGATCCTCTCGGGCATGGGCCTTGAAGGGCTGATGGGATGGGAGAAGCGCCACGCTTTCTTCATCGAAGCGTTCGAGAAGTTCGACGCTGCGGTGCGCGGCGATCGCCACTGGTTCGCCATCCAGTTCATGAAGAGCCAGAAGGTCGACCGCGTCGCCACCCGCCTGCTGCTTGAAAGCAATTCGGGCGTCGACGAGGCGATGCTGGCAAGCTTCACCATGCCGACCTTGGTGCTGTGCGGCGCGGACGATCACGACAACGGCTCGGCTCATGCGCTGGCTGAGGCACTGCCTAATGCGCGCTACGTCGAGATCCCCGGCACCCACACCACCTCCGTTACGCAAAAGTCGCTGGGAGAGGCGATCGCCACCTTCTTGACGGAGAAGTGAGGCGGGCGCAGAAATTTGGGCGCAATCTCCCCCAGTTGAAGGCGTCAGATCCATGAAATTGGCTGCTTCGGTTTCCTTTCTTGCCCTTGCTCTTGCCGGCTGCGCCGCGACCCCCGCAGAGCCGGTCCAGGCCGCCTCGGCCGCGCCGCTGGCGCCGAACGCCGCTCCTACGACTGCCCGCACGCCCGAAGGCGCCCGCCAGTTCATCGCTTCGGTCGAAAAAGACCTGCTCGACTTCTCCAACATTTCGTCGCGCGCGCAGTGGGTGAACGCGACCTACATCACCGACGATACCGATGCGCTGGCCGCATATTTCGGCACCATCGGCACCGAAAAGGGCGTCGCCTACGCCAAGGAAGCGGCCGAGTTCGCCAAGGTCCAGGGGCTCGACCCCGACACGGCGCGCAAGCTCAACATCCTGCGCGGCGCGCTGGTGTTGGCCGCCCCGTCGACCGAGGGCGCCGCGGCCGAGCTCAACACCATCTCGACCCGCCTGTCGTCGACCTACGGCAAGGGCCGCGCAACGCTGGACGGCAAGACCATCACCGGCGACGTTGCGGAAGAAGCCATGGGCGAGCTTCGCAACCCGGCCAAGACGGCCGAGGTCTGGACCAGCTGGCACACCAACGTCGGACGTCCGATGCGGGCGGACTACACCCGCATGGTTGAGATCGCGAACCAGGGCGCGAAAGAGCTCGGCTATGCCGACAGCGGCGCGATGTGGCGCTCGCAATATGACATGAGCCCGGAAGAATTCTCGGCCATGTACGACCGCCTGTGGAGCGAGCTGACGCCCCTCTACAACCAGCTCCATTGCTACACCCGCGACCGGCTGAACGCGAAATATGGCGACAAGGTGCAGCCCAAGACCGGCCCCATCCGCGCCGACCTTCTCGGCAACATGTGGGCGCAGGAATGGGGCAACATCTATGATGTGGTGGCGCCGAAGGGGGCGGGTGACGTCGGTTATGACGTTACCGAACTGCTCAAGGCCAAGAAGAAGACCCCCACGGACATGGTGAAGATCGGCGAGGGCTTCTACACGTCGCTCGGTCTCGCCCCGCTGCCGGAAACCTTCTGGCAGCGCAGCCAGATCGTTCGCCCGGAAGGCCGCGAGGTGATCTGCCACGCGTCGGCCTGGGACCTCGACAACAAGGACGACCTGCGCATCAAGATGTGCACCAAGGTCAATGGCGACGACTTCGTCACCATCCATCACGAGCTTGGCCACAACTACTACCAGCGGGCCTATAACAAGCAGCCATACCTCTATCTCAACGGCGCCAATGACGGCTTCCACGAGGCCATCGGCGATTTCATCGCGCTGTCGGTGACGCCGGAATATCTGGTTCAGATCGGCCTGCTAGACCGCTCCAAGGTGCCGGATGCCAGCAAGGACACCGGCCTGCTGCTTCGTCAGGCGATGGACAAGGTCGCGTTCCTGCCGTTCGGCCTGATGGTCGACAAGTGGCGCTGGGGCGTGTTCGACGGATCGATCGGACCGCAGCAATATGAAGCCGGCTGGAACCAGCTGCGCCTGCAATACCAGGGCATCACTCCGCCGACCCAGCGAACCGAGGCGGACTTCGATCCGGGTGCCAAATACCATATCCCGGCGAGCACGCCTTACGCTCGCTACTTCCTGGCGCGCATCCTCCAGTTCCAGTTCTACAAGGCGGCGTGCGACATGGCGGGCTGGAAGGGCCCGCTTCACCGCTGCTCCTTCTACGGCAACAAGCAGGTCGGACAGCGTCTGAACGCCATGCTGGAGATGGGCGCAAGCAAGCCGTGGCCGGATGCGCTGGAAGCCTTCACCGGCAGCCGCGAGATGAGCGGCAAGCCGATGCTCGAATACTTCGCGCCGCTTCAGAAGTGGCTGGAAGAGCAGAACAAGGGCAAGACCTGCGGCTGGCAGGCCTGAAGCGAAGAGCCCCTCACTCTCATCGGAGGAGGGGCGCTAGCTTTCAGCTCATCCCCGCGGCCCTGATGCGGCGCTGCGCTTCGGCGGTGCCGATGTCGCGGTTCTCTTCCTTGGCCCACAGGAACAAGGCGCCAGCAGCGACCGAGCCGAGCACGGCAGCGGCGGCGAGCGGGTGCATCTGCGCTTCGAGCAACAGCGAGGTCTTGCGCTTGAACGGCTCCTGGTTGCCTTCCACTCGCCCATCCCGGCGCGGCTCGAACAGGTTGTCGGCGGTGCCGGGCGCGGGTGGCACATCGGTAGTCTGGCTGAGCTCGCCGCCGACCAGTTCCATGCCCTTGTCGGCAAGGCGGGGAAGAGACGGGGCAAAGGTGGTCAGCGCCAGGCCACCGCCGCCGACGATCAGGCTTCGGCGCTGTTTCTGCGCGGCAAAGCAGATCGCCTTGGCGACGAGCTCGGCATCGTAGAGCGGCTGGGGCAGGCGCGCGGGCTTGCCGAGCTTGTTGCGCGCATGTTCGGGATACATGGTGTCGATTGCGGCGGGCTTGATCAGCGTCACGCTAATCGGTGCGCCTTCCTGTTCAAGCTCCATCCGAAGGGTGTCGGTGAACTGCATCACCGCCGCCTTCATCGCGCAATAAGGGCCCTGGAGGGGAATGGCGCGGTTGGAGAGGACCGAGCCGACGTTGATCAGCGCGCCGCCTTCGGCCCTGAGATGCTTGGCCGCGATCAGACTTGCTCTGACGAGGCCGAAATAGCCGACGTCAAACACGCGGCGATGCTCTTCCTGGCTGACGTCCTCAACCCGCGCATAGATGGCGGCAGCGGCGTCGTTGACCCAGGTGTCGACCCGGCCGAACGTTTCCAGCGCGTGATCGAGCAGGCGCTTGGCCGAACCCTCTTCGGCGATATCGAGATCAAGCGCGGTGGCCTGGCCGCCCTTGTTGCGGATCGCCACCACCGCTTCGTCGAGCGCTTCCATGTTGCGAGCGGCGAGCACGACCTTAGCGCCGGCCGCGGCGGCACGCCGGGCGGTGGCGAGGCCGATGCCGCTCGATCCTCCGACGATCACCATCACCTGGTCGGAAAGAGGCTTGAGCGATACGGCCATGTGTTGGGGTCTCCAGATGCGAAAAGGGGTGCCGAGCGCAGGCCCGACACCCCCGATCAATTCCTCAGCGCCGGTTAGGCTCCGTAAGAGATCGCTCCGACCTTGGTTTCGGTATTGGTGGTCTGGTCGAGGCCAGTGTCGGCGGTCTTGCCAGTGCTGGTGGCGCTGCTGCTGCCGGGGATGGTGGCAGTCGTCGCGGCCCCGCCCGTCTTGGCGCCAGTGGTTGACGCGCCGGTGCCGCCGCTTGCCGCGGCATTGGTGCTGGTGCCGGAGGCGGCGAGGCTTGCCGCTTGGGTCGCCGATGGGCTGACGCTGGCTTGGCCTGTGGTGCTGGACTTGGCCGCGCCGGTTGTCTCAAGGCTGCGATCGCTGGTTGTTGTGCCCTGCTTGAAGGCACCGGCGCCCTTTACGCGGTCGCCCGGCGTGTCCTGGCCCCAGTTCATGAGCGGCTTGTCGCTCTTGCTGCGGGTCAGGAAGAAGGCGGCAGCGCCGGCCGCCACGGTCGCGAGAGCAGCGGCGGCATAGGGCCGCTCCTTGACCGTGTTCACCACCACGTCGCGGCGGCGTTCACGGTTGGCGTCGCTCTTGCGGGCAAGCTGGTTAGTGCCGCCCGGCTGCTGGCTGCGGCCATGCTGTGTTCGTGAATCGCTGTTGTTGTTGTCGGTTCCGGCCATATCCCTGTCCTTTTTGGTTACGCAAAGGGGGTAGGGCGCATCAACGAGCTGGACAGAGCCTTGTTGCGCGCGGGGTGCGTGTTTGCGCCGCGGCGTGCGTGGCAAGAGCCGGAGCCCCGGCCCTTGTCCCGGGCGCCGGCTCTTGCCGCATGCCTCAGATCTGCTCGAGCAGGGTTTCAGCGCTCGACGCGCGATACTCGCCGGGGGCTTCAACGTTCAGCTGCTCGACCACGCCGTCGTTGACGATCATCGAGTAGCGCTGAGAGCGGACCGAACCCATGCCGAAATTGGAGCCATCCATCGTCAGGCCAAGCGCCTGGGCGAGCTGGCCGTTGCCGTCGGCGATCATGGTGATGTCCTGGCTGCCCTGGTCCTTGTTCCAGGCGGCCATGACAAAGGCGTCGTTGACGCTGGTGCAGGCAATCTCATCGACGCCCTTGGCGCGCAGGTCGCCGGCCTTTTCGACGTAGGAGGGGAGGTGCTTGGCCGAGCAGGTCGGGGTGTAGGCACCAGGCACCGCGAACAGCGCCACGCGGCGCCCGCCGAAATAGTCGCTGGTGGTGGTCGGCTTGGGGCCTTCGCTGGTGGCAATGGTGAGCGGCATGTCGGGAATGCGGTCGCCGGTTTGGATGGTCATGGGAGGGGGACTCCTTGGGTTGATCTGATGGCGCGCTCTATCCGGCGATCGTTACGCCAACAAGGCTTGTGCAGCGGCGGGCGCATGGCATGCTTAAAGGATGCCGGACGCGCCCTTCCTTGCCGGAAAGCTGCTGCTCGCCATGCCGGGCATGGCCGACCCCCGCTTCGAACGCAGTGTGACTGCCTTGTGCGTCCATGACGAGAACGGGGCAGTGGGCATCGGCGTCAGCCACAAGCGGGCTGGGATCCGCCTCCGCGCACTGCTGAAGCAGCTCGATCTCGATCCCGGTAAGGCGCCGGACGAAGCAATTCATCACGGCGGCCCGGTCGAACCCGGACGCGGCTTCGTCCTCCACTCGGAGGATTGGGGTGGTGAGGATACGCTGCAGGTGATTGGATCGAGCGGCAAGCTGTGGGCGATGACCGGCACCATTGACGTGCTTCGCGCTATCTCCGAAGGGCGGGGCCCATCGCGCTGGCTGGTTGCGCTTGGTTATGCCGGCTGGGGTCCGGGGCAGCTTGAGGACGAGATGACCCGCCACGGCTGGTTCGCCTCGGCCGGAAGTTCCGACATTCTGTTCGACACGCCCACCGATGAGCGATGGGGGGCCGCGTTCAAGCAGGAAGGGATTGACCCTCGTCTGCTCGCAAGCGAAACGGGCGCCGCCTGAACTGTGTCGAAATTGTAACTATCCGAAAAAGTTCCACGAGAATCTTCAATGGTTGCATCCTCTTGGTAACGGGAGGTGTTTGCAGCCTTGTTCCGAGTTTGAGGAAATAGCTTCGCATGAATAAGTTTGAATTTTTAAATGCAACGGCGCTGCGCAGCGTCGCCGTGGCTACCCTGTTCGCAGCAAGCGCCACCCCGGCGTTCGCGCAGGATGCCACCGACGTCGCGGTGCAGAATTCTGCCCCCGCGGCCGACGCCACAACCGAGCAGGAGCTTGAGTCGAACACGCAGGCCAGCGGCGACGAGATCGTCGTTACTGGCTCGCGCATTCGCCGCCCCAACCTCGAGAGCACCGTTCCGATCACCTCGATCAACGGCGAAGAGTTCTTCCAGACCGGCCGCACCTCGGTCGGCGACACGCTGAACGAGCTGCCGGCCCTGCGCAGCACCTTCAGCCAGTCCAACTCGACCCGCTTCCTTGGCACCGCCGGCCTCAGCCTGCTCGATCTTCGCGGCCTTGGCTCGCAGCGCACCCTGGTGCTGGTCAACGGCCGCCGTCACGTTGCCGGCGACATCCTCAACAACGCCGTCTCGCCCGACGTCAACACGATCCCGACCGACCTTATCGAGCGTGTCGACACCGTCACCGGCGGTAACTCGGCGGTTTACGGTTCGGACGCCATCGCGGGCGTCGTGAACTTCATCCTCAAGGACGACTTCGACGGCCTGCAGATCCGCGGTCAGGGCGGCGTGTCCATGTATGGCGACGCCGGCTCCTATTACGTCAGCGCGCTGGGCGGTAGGAACTTCGCCGACGGCCGCGGCAACGTCGCGATCAATCTCGAATATTCGCGCCAGAATGACTTCTACGCGTCGGGCCGTCCGAACCTTCGCAACTCGAACGGCTTCGTCACCGTCGACACCGACCCCGCGTCGGCAACCAACGGCAGCGACGGCGTTACCGACACGCAATTTGTGAACGACATCCGCAGTGGCATCTACAGCAACGGCGGCACGTTCCTGTCCTATCTCGGCGGCGACAGCTACACCCCGTACCTGTTCACCCCGTCGGGTCAGCTGATCCTGCAGACCGGCACGCCGATCGGCCTTGCCCCGCTGCCGAGCTACATCGGTGGCAACGGCAGCAGCTTCCGCGAAGGCAAGCAGCTTGCCCTGTCGCCGGCGCTCGACCGCTACAGCGCCAACCTGGTCGCCAAGTTCGAGATCAGCCCCGCGCTCGTGCCCTTCATCGAGGCGAAGTATGTCCGGACCAATTCGCTGGGCAGTCAGAGCGGTCCGTTCTTCTTCTCGGGCGGCACCACCGGCAGCCCGCGTGAGTTCTTCTACACCACCAACCCGTTCCTGAGCGCTCAGGCGCGCGGCGTCATCAACGACTATTATGGCTATGCGCCGGACGAAGAAGGCACCTTCACCTTCATTCGCAACGTCGTCGAGCTCAGCAATCGCGACGAAAAGGCCAAGCGCGAGACCTATCGTGCGGTTGGCGGTATCCGTGGTCGCTTCAACGATGACTGGAACTACGAACTCAGCGCCAACTACGGCGAGTTCCGTGAAAAGACCCGCATTCTCGGCAATGTGAACCTGCAGCGCTTCCTGCTCGCGATCGACGCGGTCGATGCCGGCGTCGCGGCTGGTGGAGCCGCCAACGGCAACATCGTGTGCCGTGCGCAGGTCGACCCAACGGCGCGTATTGCCTTTGAAGCTGCCGGCAACGCTGCCTATGCGCAGTCGCAGCTGGCCGCCGACGTGGCTGCCTGCGTTCCGATTAACCTGTTCGGCGAAGGCAACATCAACCCGAACGCGCGCAGCTACCTGCTTCAGGACTCGCTCGCGAGCGGCAAGATAACCCAGTTCGTCGCCAGCGGCTTCGTCAGCGGCGATTCCAGCCAGCTGTTCGAGCTTCCGGGCGGTCCGGTCGGCTTCGCGATCGGTGCCGAATATCGCCGTGAGACCACCGACTACGTCCAAGACGAAGCGACTGCTGCGGGGCTGACGTTCTACAACGCCATCCCGCCGTTCGATCCGCCCTCGTTCGAGGTGAAGGAAGCTTACGCCGAAATCCGGGCGCCGCTGATCCGGGAATCGTTCATCCATGAACTGTCGCTCAGCGCGGCCGGCCGCGTCGCCGACTACAAGGGTTCGACCGGCACGGTGTATTCGTACAACGCGGGCGTCGACTTCGCCCCCGTTCGCGATCTCCGCTTCCGCGCCAACTACTCGCGCGCGGTGCGTGCGCCGAACCTGACCGAGCTGTTCACGGTTCCGGGCCAGAACTTCGCCACCGTTGGCGATCCCTGCTCGGCGCGTAACATCGGCACCGGCTCGGCAACTCGCGCCGCCAACTGCGCTGCGGATGGCGTGCCTGCCGGCTACGACTTCGTGTATCGCCAGTCGCTGGGCTTCCTGTCGGGCGGCAACGAGAACCTGAAGGCCGAAAAGTCCGATTCGTTTACCGTCGGCGGCGTGTTCCAACCGCGCTTCCTGCCGGGCTTCTCGCTGTCAGTCGATTATTACGACATCGCCGTGAATGACGTGATCTCATCACCGTCGGCGCAGGGCATCATCAACGCCTGCTACGATGCGGCCGACCTCAATAACCAGTTCTGCGACCTGTTCGCTCGCGCTGGTTCCGGTGGTGGACCGCGCGGTGAAATTGCCGGTCAGATCCTCGAGAACAACCTGACGGTGGTGCCGCTCAACTACGCGAAGCTGAAGGTTCGCGGCATCGACTTTGAGGCCGCCTACACCAAGCGTTTCGGGTTCGGCACCTTCAACACCCGGGCGATTTACACCCGCGTGCTTTAGAACGACTCGTTCCTTTCGCCGACCGATCCGGGCCGTGCCGACCAGGCGCTGTTCGAACTGGGCGATCCGCGCGACGCGTTCAACGTCAACAGCTCGCTCAAGGTTGGTGCAGTGACCTTCGGTCACAAGCTGCGCTACATCGGCAAGATGACCCCGGGTGCCTATGAGAACACCTTCAGCAAGCAGGGTCGCCCGCCGCAGAACGCGGACGCCTTCCCGATCGTGTTCTATCCGGAGCGTTGGTACAACGACGTTCGCCTCGACTTCGAAGCTAGCAAGAAGTTCAACTTCTACGTCGGCGTCGACAATGTCGCGAACGAGAAGCCGCCCTTCGGGCTGACCGGTGCGGGTGGCGGCAGCGCCATCTTCAACAACACCGGCCGCTTCTTCTATGCCGGTGCGATCGCCAAGTTCTGATCGCATTTGCTTGAGAGAGTTTGGGGGGTCGAAGGCGTCAGCTTTCGGCTCCCTTTCTCTTTCGTGGGACTCCAAGCCGTACTTGTTTGTCAGGCTCGCCAATGACTTCCGCCGACCCCAATCCTGCAGACGCCGAGCGCATCCTTGAGCAAGCGAGCCGGCGGCCCGAGTTCGTTCGCGCGGCGCAGGCATTCATGGCTGGCCGCCTGACCGAAGCCGAGCATGGCGCGCGCGCAATCCGCGCGAGCCACCCCGACGATCCTGCCGCCATGCTGCTGCTGGCCGAAATTGCCACCATCGCCGGACTGCCCAACGAAGCGATCGCGCTGCTGACTGAAGCTTCGACCTTGTTGCCGGGCCATCGCGAGACGCTCACCAAGCTGGCCGAGCTGTTGTTCCGGCAATGCTCGTTCGAAGCCGCGCTCGGACTGCTCGACGAGCTGGTGACGGAAAAGCCCGACGACCTTCACGCCGCGACGATCCGGCTCAGCCTGCTGACGCAGATCGGTCGCTATGAAGATGCGGAGGCGAGCTTCCGGTCGCTGATCGCCAGCTATCCAGCGGACCCGAGGTTGCCGCTTGGCTATGCCCATTTGTTGCGGACCCTGGGGCGCGCTGACGAGAGTGCTTCTCTATACCGCGCTACTCTTGAACGCTCGCCGACGGTTGGCGAAGCGTGGTGGGGGCTGGCCGACCTCAAGTCCGGGGCGCTTGAAGCGGACGACATTACGACCCTCGAGAGGTTGCTGGGCAGGGGCGGCATCGACATCAACCAGGCGCTCCACATGAGCTTCGCGCTGGGCAAGGCCTATGAGGATTCCGGCAGCTACGAAGCGTCCTTCCGGGCCTACGACCAGGCCAATCGTCTTACCCGCAAGGCGCGCCCCTATGACGGAGATGCGGCCGAGCAGTTCGTCGACCGCTCCATCGCCTTTTTCGACAGGGCGTATTTCGGGCGCACGCGGGGGTGGGGCGCCGATACGCGTGCGCCCATCTTCGTGCTCGGCATGCCACGCGCGGGTTCGACGCTCCTGGAGCAGATGCTGGCTAGTCACCCGGAGATCGAGGGCACCGCCGAGCTCCCCTACATTCCCCAGATCGCGCATGAGCTGCTGGCGGAGCGATGGACCGACGCGCCTGTTCCTTACCCGGAGATCCTGTCACACCTTGATCAGAGTGGCGCGGAGCGGCTCGGCCAAGAGTATCTCGCGCGTGCCGGCGTCCATCGGCGCACCGAGCGACCGTTCTTCATCGACAAGCTCAACGACAATTGGCCGCACATCGGGCTGATCAACACCATCCTGCCGAACGCGATCATCATCGACGCCCGGCGCGAAGCGATGGCTTGCTCGTTTGCCAACTTCAAACAGCATTTCGCGCGCGGCCGTGACTTCGCCTACTCGCAGGGGGACATCGCGCGGCAGTATCGGGATTATGTTCGCCTGCTGGCGCACTTTGACGAGGTGCTGCCGGGCCGCATCGTGCGGGTCGAGCATGAAAAGCTGATCGTCGATCCAGAAGGCGAACTAAGGCGCGTGCTCGACGCGGTCAGGCTGCCGTTCGATCCGGCCTGCCTGCGTTTTCACGAAAATACCCGGCCCGTGCGAACGGCCAGCGCGTCACAGGTGCGTCAGCCGCTCAACAAGCGCAGCGGCGAGCTGTGGCGGCATTACCGCCCTTGGCTTGGGGAGATGGAGCAGGCGCTGGGCGACCTGGCTCCCGAATAGGGAAGGGTGGACCTCGCCAACTGGGCCCACCCTTCGCGCATCAGTAGCGGTAGTGCTCGGGCTTGAAGGGGCCCTGCGGCTTCACGCCGATGTAAGCCGCTTGCTTGTCGTTGAGCTGGGTCAGCTTGACGCCAAGTTTCTCGAGGTGGAGCGCCGCGACCTTTTCGTCGAGGTGCTTGGGCAGGACGTAGACGTCGTTCCCGTACTTCTCGCTCTTGGTCCACAGCTCGATCTGGGCAAGAGTCTGGTTGGTGAAGCTGGCGCTCATGACGAAGCTCGGGTGACCGGTGGCGTTGCCGAGATTCACGAGGCGGCCCTTCGACAGGACGATGATCTTCTTGCCGTCCGGAAATTCGACTTCGTCGACCTGCGGCTTGATCTCGGTCCACTTCATGTTGGTCAGCGCGCCAATCTGGATCTCGCTGTCGAAGTGGCCGATGTTGCAGACGATCGCCATGTTCTTCATCGCCCGCATGTGGTCGACAGTGATGATGTCCATGTTGCCGGTCGCGGTAACGAAGATGTCGGCACGCGGCGCGGCTTCTTCCATCGTCACGACCTCATAGCCTTCCATCGCGGCCTGCAGCGCGCAGATCGGATCGACTTCGGTCACCAGCACGCGGGCGCCGCCGTTGCGGAGCGAGGCGGCCGAACCCTTGCCAACATCGCCGAAGCCGGCGACCACGGCGACCTTGCCGGCGAGCATCACGTCGGTGCCGCGGCGAATGGCGTCGACCAGCGATTCTTTGCAGCCGTAGAGGTTGTCGAATTTCGACTTGGTGACGCTGTCATTTACGTTGATGGCGGGGAAGGGGAGCTTGCCCTGCTTGGCGAGCTCATACAGGCGGTGGACGCCGGTGGTGGTCTCTTCCGACACGCCCTTGATGGTCTGGACGGTCTTGGTCAGATAGCCCGGACGCTCCTTAAGGAAGCGGTTCAGGGTGGCGACGAAGACTTCTTCTTCCTCGTTGGTCGGCTCAAACAGCGTCTCACCCGCCTCGACACGCGCGCCCCATAGCGCGAACATGGTGGCGTCGCCGCCATCGTCGAGGATCAGGTTGCAGGTCTCGTCCTGGCCCCAGTCGAAGATGCGGACGACGTAATCCCAATATTCCTCGAGCGTCTCGCCCTTGACGGCGAACACCGGCACCCCGGTCGCGGCGATGGCGGCGGCGGCATGGTCCTGGGTCGAGAAGATGTTGCAGCTCGCCCAGCGGACCTTGGCGCCGAGCGCGGTCAGGGTCTCAATCAGGACGGCGGTCTGAATGGTCATGTGGAGCGACCCGGTGATCCGCGCGCCGGCCAGCGGCTGCGACGCACCGAATTCCGAGCGCAGCGCCATCAGGCCCGGCATCTCGGTTTCAGCGATCTCGATCTCCTTGCGGCCGAAGTCGGCAAGGGAGAGATCCTTCACGAGATAATTGCCGGTTTCCGTGGCGCGGGAAAGGGTTTGGGTCGACACGTTCATCATCTCCTTGGGGTGGCCTCATCCACGAGAAACGGAAGGCCCATCTGCGGAGCCCCCTAGCCGAGACGGCCGCTTCTGGAAAGGTCGGCCCTGCAAGCCAGTCGCTCTTCACGCCGGCAGCACCAAACAAAAAGGCCGCCCCGGTGAGGGGGCGGCCAATCTGTTGGTTGGGAGTAAGCTTAGAAGCGGACTTCAACACCGGAATAGAAGTAGCGTCCGATGTTCCCGAAGATCGCCGACCCTTCACCCACGCCGCTGGCGTTGAACGGCGGAAGCGTGTCGAAGATGTTGTCCACGCCAAGATAGAAGCGGAACTTGTTGTTGTCGGGCTCGAACGTGACGCGGGCATCGTGGTAGAAGGTCCGCGGGTAGAAGCGCACCGGATACGCATCGACGTTGGTCGGCTGACGCCCCTGGAACGCGAAGTTGTTCTCGTAGGCGGTGATCAGCTGACGATCGATGAACTTCAGGTCGTAGCCAATCGCGATCTTACCGAAATCGACGTTGGCGCTGAAATTGCCTTCCCACTCCGGGTCACCAAGAACGCTGACCACGTTGGTTGCGCGGTTCGGTTCGCTGATGAAGGTGAAGAACTCCCGGTTCATCAGGTAGCTGACGATACCGCGAAGGTTGACGTCGGCGCCACCGATCTTGCGACGGTAGGCCATATCGAAGTCGATGCCGCGGGTCTTCAGCTTCGAGAAGTTGAACGGCTGGTTGAGGAAGCCCGGACCGGTCACCGGAAGCACGAAGTCGGGAACACCGACGAAGGTACGGCTCGCCTGGCCGGCGAAGGTGAAGTCCGAGAAGACGTTGCCGGTCGACGGCCGACGGAAGACCGCCGCGCAGAACGGGTTGTCAAGGCTGACCGGATCTTCGTAGCAGGCATTCACGATAGCCTGACCTGTCAGGCCGGAAATCGCCTTGGTGATCTCAATGTTATAATAATCGACGGTCAGCGAGAGACCGGGGACCCAGCGCGGCTGGAACACTGCACCGACCGTGAAGCTCTTGCCGATTTCCGGTCGCAGGTTCGGATTGCCCTGGTTGAAGCCAGAGATCGTCGAACCAGACGTGTTGGTGAAGGGCCGGGTCGAGCCGTCCGGCAGGGTGACAGTGGTCGGAATACCGGCCTCTGCGCAACGCTTTGCCCGGTTCGGATTGTCGTTGATGACCGTCTGGTTGCAGGGGTCAACGATCGCGTTGAAGGTCTGCGCCGGGGTCTGATAGAGATCGCCGAGCGTAGGTGCACGAACCGAGCGAGCGTAACCGACACGCAGGCGAAGATCGCGGACCGGAGCCCAGATACCGCCGACGTTGTAGGCGTACACCGCGTCTTCCTGCGAGCTATAGTCCGAGGCACGGCCAGCGGCCTCAAGCGTCAGTTCGTGGAAGAAGGTGCGGTTGGCGAGCAGCGGAACGCGAAGTTCGGCAAATGCTTCGTAGACGTTCAGCGGCGGCGGGTTGAAGGCCGCTGCGGCGTTGAGGAAGGTCGCGCCAGACTGGGTGAAATCATCGGAGTCCGAGCGAGCCGTCTCGCGACGATATTCGAAGCCAATAGCGCCGCCGATCGGGCCGCCCGGCAGTTCGAACAGCCCCTCAGAAGTTGCCGAGACGAAGCCTGTGAAGTTGAGCTGCTCGGCACGCGCCTTGAAGTTTGACGTGTAGAGAACGTAGTTCGCTGCCCGCGGATCGATGTTGCCGGCGCCGAACAGGTTCAGCGGGAAGCAGTTCGGATCGTCATTGGTCGTCGAAGCGTCGGCGTTGACGGCGCAGACAACCCGCTGGCCCTGGCCGTTCAGCACGAAGTTGCTGCCGGTGAAGGCGGTTGGCGCCACCACCGCGTTGCTGGCGCGGTTGAAGTTGGCGATGATGACGTTGCCGGAGCTGTCGCGGTTGATGTCGGTGCGGCCGTAGCTGCCGGCGACTTCATAGTTCACCGAACCCGAGGCAGTGATGTCGCCGCGGAAACCAATTACGCCGCGATAGGTCTCGCGGGTGTTGAGTTCCGAACGCGTGCCGAGATCGTAGTTGAAGCGGAAACCGGTAAAGGTCGTCGCACCCGGAGCCGAGATGTTGATCGCGGTTTGGCGAGCCTGCGGGGTCAGGAAGCCATTGTTGATCGAGAAGGTCGGGCTCAGCGTCGAGTTGACGAAGGTAGCCTGGTCCGACGCCTGGTCAGCCGTAATGCGGACATACTTGGCCTCGAGGAATGGCTTGAACCCCTGTGAGAAGTCGCCGTTGATCAGGATGTTGCCCGAGACGCGCTCGCTACCAGGAATGAGCTGACCGCCCTCGGTACCGGGCGACGTCAGGCCACCAAACCGCGAGCCGCCCACCGAGCGGAAGTCCGCAGTGATCGGGTCGACGACCAGCGAGCCGTCGTTGAGGAACACGAAGTTGCGCGACAGCAGACCGCCGGTCGGGCTGGTCTGGCCGGTGCAGACCAGCGAGCGGCGAAGCTCAACGGCTGCGAAATTGGGGTTGGTGGGGGCAACTGCGGCCGGACAGGTCGCCTGGAAGGTGGTGCCGCCCGACAGGTTGCCGAACGGTGCGCCGACCGAGAAGAACTGACGGTCCGGAATGCCATCCGAGCCGGCGATAACCGCCGGATCGCAGAACGGAACTGAGCCGGGGATCGGCACGCCTTGAGCGTTCAAGTTGCACTGAATGTCGGTGTCGACAACGTAGAAGCCGGCCGGGCCCTGTCCCGCCACGGCGCCAGTCTGGCCGATGCGCTGGCGGTTGAACACCGCTTCCTGACGGCTGAACTCGAGCGAGCCCGCGACGTTCAGGCGGTTGTCGAAGAGGTTCTTACCGGCCGTAGCGGTGACAACGTAGGAGCCACGATCGCCGCGATCCGAGATACCGGCCTGGGCGCGCGCCTGGAAACCTTCGAAGTCGCGCTTCAGGATGAAGTTGACCACACCGGCGACGGCGTCCGAACCGTAAATGGCCGAGTTACCGCCGGTGATGACGTCAACGCGCTCGAGCAGCGCTTGCGGGATGGTGTTGGTGTCGACGGCGCTGCCGCCTGGCTGCGAGGTGACGTGACGGCGGCCGTTGACCAGTACCAGGGTGCGGGCCGTGCCAAGACCGCGAAGGTCCAGGAGGTTCAGGCCCGAGGTGCCGATGAAACGAGTCGAGTTCGCCTGGCTGAAGGTGGAGCGAAGTGCCGGCAGGTCGTTGAGCGCGTCACCCAGCGACACGTTGCCGCTGTCGAGCAGGTCCTGCACGCCGATGGACGTGATGGGAACCGCCGAGGTCAGGTTGGGCGAGCGGATGCGGGTGCCCGTGACGACGACCTGATTGCTGGCGGCCGTGTCATTCTGGCCGGATTCGAGCTCAACTTCGCTCTGAGGATTGAGGGTCGCCGGATCCGACGATTCGGTCGGCGTTTCCGTCTGCGCCGGAGGAGCAGTCTGCGCCTGAGCAGCAGTGAAGCTGCCCATTGTAAAGGCAAACCCGACTGCCAACGTGCGGAGCGCGGTGGCGCTCAGCAGCATCTTATTGTTCATGTAAGACAATCCTCTGCGTGGAAGAAAAATTTCAGCGGCCTTTGTGCCGTGTCGTTCGTCGAAGGCAATCGTCCGTTCATCTACGATTAAAGATTTTCGAACCTGTCGCAAGATTGTCACAGAATTTGGTTGGGTCCGTGCATCGGTGACACAGATTGTGCGTGAGCTTCCACAACCCTGCCGGATTCTCGCTTTCGCTTCTGTTTCGCGAGGACACTGATATGAACCCCGGCATGGGCGGGCACGGGATCATCGGATCGGCAAGCGATCAGAGCATGCTGGTGGCCGCCCTCGCGGGATTGTGCCTGCTGATCGGGATTGTGCTGAGCATCGTCGCGCTGCGGCAGATGGCGGCGGCCAGGAACGCGATGCGCTCGGCCCGGTTCATGCGCGAGCTTCTGGATGCCGGTCCCTCCCGCGCAATGCTGGTCCATCCCGATGGCCGCGTCGAACTCGACGAAGCGCTCGCCCGGGACTTTAGGGTGGCACCCCAGCTTCCGTCGCTGCACGCGCTCGCCGAGGTTGTGGGGGGCATCGAGGGGGAGGATGCGGAGCGTCTCGGCGTGCTGGTCCGACCGGCGGTGCTGACTGGCGAGCGGATCGACCTTGCCGTCCGTCTCAAGGGATCGTCGCGGCTGGTCGACATCCGCGGGGGCGCGGCGCCGCAGAGCTTCGGTGCGGGCACTGCCTTGTTGTGGGTGTCCGACAGCAGCAATGCCGCCTCCGAGCGGGGCGAGATCGCGGCCCGCCTGGCCGGCACCGAGCAAGCGCTTGGCGCGCTGACGCAGCTGATCGAGGCTGCTCCCTTTCCGATGTGGGTGCGCGACGGCGATTCACGGCTGGCGCTCGTCAACAACGCTTTTGTGACTGCAGTAGAGGCGGCTGACGCGAACGAGGTAGTCGAGCGCGGAATCGAATTGGTCGAAGGCGGCGGCGAGGCGGGCGCCCGCGCCGGAGCCGAGCTTGCGCTCAAGGACGGGCGACCGATCGAACGCGTGCGGCCCGCGACCATCGGCGGTGAACGGCGCATGCTCCGCCTTGTCGACGTGCCGTTACCCGGCGGGACCGTCGCAGGCTATGCCTTCGACATCCAGGAACTGGAGGACGCTCGCTCCGAGCTCGAGCGACACGCGCTGAGCCAGCGCGAGCTGTCGGACCGGATGACCGCCAGCGCCATTCAGTTCGATCCTGATCGGACGCTGTCTTTCTACAACCGCCCTTTCGCCGTCTTGTCGGAGATCGAGCACGAATGGCTCGACGAGCGGCCCGAGTTCGACCGCCTGCTGGAGCGGATGCGCGAAAACCACCGCTTGCCCGAAGTGCGCGACTTTCCAGAATGGAAGGCGGAGCGCCGCGGTTGGTTCACCTCGGCCGAGGAGGTGCATGAGGAAGAATGGATTCTCACCAACGGCGATCACCTGCGGGTGGTTGGCCAGCCGCTTCCGGATGGCGGCCTGCGTATCATCTTCGAGGACCGGACCGAGCAGGTCCGGCTGGCGAGCGCGCGCGACACGCTGCTGAGAGTTCGAACCGCCACCTTTGACAACCTGTTCGAGGGCGTGGCGGTGTTCGCCTCGGACGGCCGCCTGACCTTGTGGAACCGGCGCTTCGGCGACTTTTGGAGCCTCGACGAAAGCTGGCTGGCGCAGCATCCGCGGGTCGACGAGCTGGTGCCGGCCTTTGCTGGCCGGCTGGTCAACCCTACCGCCGCCGCGACCTTGCGTGAATTGGTGCGTGCCGCCACGGGTGAGCGGCGGGCAGAGCAGGGACGCCTGAGCCTTGCCGACGGCCGCCACTTCGCTTTCGCGGCGGTGCCGCTGCCCGACGGCAATGCACTTTTCACCATGATTGACGTGACCGACTCAAGCCGGATCGAAGCGGCCCTGCGAGAGCGCGCCACCGCGCTGGAGCAGGCCGACCGGGTCCGTACCGATTTCGTCGCCAACATGAGCTACGAATTGCGCACGCCACTGACCTCCATCGGCGGCTTCGCGGAGATGCTGCGCGAAGGCTATGCGGGCGCGCTGTCTGGCCCAGCCAAGGATTATGTTGCCGCCATCCTCGAGAGCGTCTCGCGCTTGTCGCGCCTGATCGACGATGTGCTCGACCTGACGCAGGGCGCGAAGGGTGAGGTGGCGCTGGAGCGCGAGCGGGTCGATCTTGCCGGGCTGATCCGAACAGTGACAGTGCAGATGGAGCCTGCGGCCAAGGCCAAGGGGCTGCGCTTCAAGGTTGTCATCGGGGAAGGCACGGGAAGCATTTCGGGCGACCACCGCCGCCTTCGCGAAAGCCTTGAGCACGTGCTGCGCAATGCGGTCGCTTATACCGACAAGGGTGAAGTGCGGCTGATCACCCGCGGCGATGCCGAGAAGGTCGAGATCCTGATCGCCGATACCGGTCGCGGGCTGCCGGAGGAGCATCAGGGCCGAGTGTTCGAACGCTTCACCCGGTTCACTGAACGGCGAGGGGAGGCGGCGCTTGGCCTCGGCCTGCCGCTCACCCGTCAATTCATCGAGGCGCATGGCGGCACCGTCCAGCTGAGCAGCGTCGTGGGCAAGGGGACCAGCATCCTCATTACGCTGCCGCGCACCGGTCCGCGCTGAGATGTGGGTGCTGGACGAGTCGGCAATGGCGCGCGCCGGTGCTGCACTCGCAGCGGTCTTGAAGGCAGGCGACGTGGTCGCGCTGACGGGGCCGCTCGGCGCCGGCAAGACGACGCTGGTCCGCGGGGTGCTGGCAGCCTTGGGCCACGAGGGTGAAGTGCCCTCGCCGACCTTTGCCATCGTGCAGCCCTACGACGCCACCCGTGTGCCGATTGCCCACGCCGATCTTTATCGGCTGGAGGATCCGTCGGAGTTGGAGGAGCTTGGGCTGGAGGATCAGCTGCTTGACGGGGCGCTGCTGGTCGAATGGCCGGAGCGGGCGGGTGAGACGGCCTGGCCACAGGCGCTTCGGCTCAGCCTGCAAGCGCGTCCCGATGGCCGACGCGCCTTGACTTGGAGGGTGCCGGGGGCATGGGAAGGGCGATGGCCACAGCCGCTTCCCCCACAATGATTCCGCCCGCTTCCTGCAACCGCTTCCTGGCCGAGGCTGGGTGGGACGGAGCCCGGGTCGAGCCGCTGGCCGGCGACGCCAGCTTCCGCCGCTATTTCCGGGTGCATCACCCGGCGCACGGTGCGGCGGTACTGATGGACGCCCCCCCTCCGCACGAGGACCCGCGGCCGTTTATCGCGGTTGCCGAGTGGCTGGTCGGCCACGGTTTCAGTGCGCCCGACATCCTTGCCCGTGACCTCGACGAGGGATTGCTGCTGCTGTCCGACTTCGGCGACGTGCGCCTGCGCGAAACGCTCGATGAGGAGCCGGACCGCGAGGAAGCGCTCTACGGCTTGGCGACGGACCTTCTGGCTGACCTCCACCGCAGCCCACCGATGCCCGGCCTTCCGCCACACGGTTTGTCCGAGTGGCTGGCCGAGCTGGAACTGTTCCCCGACTGGTATGCGCCGGCGGTCGGGATCGAGATCGATCGCGCTTCCTATGCGAAGGCCTGGGTAGAGGTGCTGGCGCCCGTTGCCGCCGACGGCTTGGGCCCAGTGACGGTCCTGCGCGACTTTCACGCCGAGAACATCATGCTGGTGAGCGGGCGCGAGGGTCATGCCCACCTCGGCCTGCTTGATTTCCAGGACGCATTGGCCGGACACCCGGCTTACGATCTCGCCTCCATCCTCGAAGATGCGCGGCGCGACGTCACGCCGACGGTCGAACAAGATATGCTCAATCGCTACGTCGCGGCGCGGGGTGAGGGTAAAGCCTTCCGCCGCGCTTATTGGGCGCTCGCGGCGCAGCGCAACACCCGTATTCTGGGAGTCTTCTGCCGCTTGTGGAAGCGCGACGGGAAGCCGGGCTACCGCCGCTTCCAGCCGCGAATGTGGGGACTGCTTGAGCGCGACCTTGCCGCACCGCACCTGGCGCCGGTCAAGCGCTGGTTCGACGACAATGTGCCGGCGTCCGCCCGTGCCGACGCCTGGGAGGACGCCGAATGAGCATCACGCATCGCACGCTGCGCATCCGGCCCGACATCAGCGCCGAGGTGCCGCGCTGCGCCATGGTGATGGCCGCCGGGCTCGGCAAACGCATGCGGCCGCTTACCGCGACCCGGCCCAAGCCGCTGGTCGAGGTGGCCGGCAAGCCGCTGCTCGATCACGTCCTCGAGCGCCTTCGTGCCGCCGGGGTGGAGCGGGTGGTGGTCAACGTCCACTATCTCGCCGACAACCTCGAGGCGCACCTCAAGGCTCGTTGCAAGGATCTCGAGGTCGCGATCAGCGACGAGCGCGACCTGCTGCTGGAAACCGGTGGCGGGATGGTTCACGCCAGGCCCTTGATCGACTGTGATCCGTTTCTTGCGGTCAACAGCGACAATTTCTGGGTCGATGGTCCGACCGACACGCTGAAGCTGCTCGCCAGCCACTGGGATAGCGACCGGATGGACGCTCTCCTGCTGCTCGTCCCTCAGGCACGCGCCGGCAACCACGGCGGCAGCGGCGATTTCCACATGGATGCGAGCGGACGCCTGCGCCGGCGCGCCGCGGGGCGGGTTGCGCCGTTCGTTTACACCGGCATCCAGATGGTCGCGAAGCGGCTGCTCGACGGCGCACCGGAGGGGCCGTTCTCGACCAACATCTTGTGGGACCGCGCCATAGAAGAAGGACGCTGCTTCGGCGTCGTTCACCAAGGGCTGTGGTTCGACGTCGGTACGCCCGCCGCCATTCACGCGACCGAGGAAGCGCTTGCCCGAGACTGAGCCGCGCCGGGGCCCGAGCCTGTGGTCGATCCCGGCCGAAGCCAGCTTCGCCGACGCCCTTGCGCTGGAACTGATCCGCCGTCACGCGGGCGATCCGCTGGCACTCGCTCGGGGCCGAATCCTCCTTCCCAACGCACGCGCGGTGCGGACCGTCACCGAAGCCTTTGTCCGGGCAAGCGGGACCGGCCTGCTGCTGCCCCGCCTAATCCCCATCGGCGATCCCTCGGTGGAGGAGCGGATCGGCGGCGCCTTCGAGGCGCTGAAGGGCGAGACGATCGCCCCGGCAATCGACCCGCTGACCCGGCAGGCAGAATTGGCCGGACTGCTGCAGCAAGCGCGCCGGTTCGGAACGGCCGAGGCATGGCGGCTGGCGGGAGAGCTTGCGGCCACGCTTGACCAGTTGCTGGTTGAAGGCATCGCCCCCTCCACCTTGCTCGGCAAGATGAGCGAACAAGGCGAGCTCGCCATTCACCAGCAACGCGCGCTCGAAACGCTATCGGTGCTCCTTGATCGCTGGCCCGAGCGCCTAGCGGCCATGGGGCGGATCGACCTTGTCGAGCGCCGCAATCTCCTGCTTCGAGGGACGGCGCGGCGCTGGCAGGCTGCTCCGCCTGCCGGCTTTACGATTGCGGCCGGAATCACGACGTCGGCGCCGGCTGTGGCAGACCTGCTGCGGGTCGTCGCCTTCATGCCCGAAGGTAGTGTCGTCCTGCCTGCGCTCGCCGACGAGGCGCTGCTCAGCGAAGAGCAGTGGCAGGCACTCGGCGGCGAGGGCGAGGACGATGGCCGGCCTGAGCCGACGCATCCGCAATATCATCTGAAGCTGCTGCTCCACCGCATGCGGGTCGATCGTGCCTCCGTCCGTCCTTGGTCCTCGGCCAGCGCTGCTCCCGATGGTCCGCAACGCAGCCGGGCCGCGTCCCATGCGCTGACCGCCGCCTCCTTCAGCCAAGGATGGAGCCGCCTTCCGGCCGAAGATCGGTCGCTGGGCAACGTGCGGCTCGCGGTGCTTCCCGATCCCGCCAGCGAAGCACAGGCGATCGCGCTTGAGCTTCGCCATGCGCTGGAGACCGAAGGCCGCACCGCCGCACTGGTGACGCCCGACCGCCAGCTCGCCCGCCGCGTCGGCGCGCACCTGCGCCGCTGGGGCATCGAAGCGGACGATAGCGCCGGCACGCCCTTGTCCCTGCTGCCGCCCGGAAGCCTGCTGCTGGCACTCGCCGCCGCTGCTGCCGACCGCCTTGCGCCGGTGCCGCTGCTGGCGCTGCTTGGCCATCCGCTGGTCCAGGCGGGGGAAGGTCGCCGGGCGTGGATGGACGACGTGCGTGCGCTGGATCTCGCGCTGCGCGGGCCGCGCCCGTTGCCTAGCATGGGCGGGCTGCAGCGTCTGGTCGACCAAAAGGTCGCGGACCATGCGAAGCGGTACCGCCATCTTCCCGCCCGGTGGGAGCGGCTGAAGCCCTTCGTCGCCACCGTTGAGCCCTTGCTGACCCACGGAACCACCCTCGCAAGCCTCTCCGGCGCGCTGCGCGAAACAGTGCAGAGCCTCGCTGGCGATAGCGCGTGGAGCGGCTCGGCCGGGCGCGCGGCGGCAGACCTGCTCGCTGCGCTCGAAGCGTCTCCGGCGACCGCGGCGCTCACCGTCACCGCTGACGACGCCGTTCCGCTGCTCCGCTCGCTGCTCGACGGCATCGCCATTCGGCCACCCTATGGTCAGCACCCGCGCGTGCGGGTCTTTGGCCTGATCGAAGCGCGGCTGGTGAAGACCGACCTGATGATCCTGGCCGGCCTCAACGAAGGCACATGGCCGGCGCCGCCGAAGCCTGATCCTTGGCTGCCCGTCAGCGTCCGCCGGCAACTGGGTCTGCCCGGGGCGGATCTTCGCATCGGCCTGTCCGCGCACGATTTTGCCGGCTTGCTGTGCGCCGAGGAAGTGCTGCTGACCCGCGCTCGCCGTGATGGCCGCTCACCGACCGTGAGCTCGCGCCTGCTGCTCCGCCTGGAGGCGCTGACTGGCGGCTTGCCGCGCGATGAGGCACTGGAAGCCCTGGCCATCGCGCTCGATGAGCCCGAACGCGAGCAGCCAGCGCTCCGCCCGGCGCCGTCCCCACCGGCACGCGAGCGGCCGCGGCGTATTCGCGTCACCGATCTCGACCGCCTCAAGGCCGATCCGTTTTCCTTTTACGCGAAGGCGATGCTCGGCCTTCGCCCGCTCGACGACCTTGGCGCCGAGCAGGATGCGGCGTGGCGCGGGACCATCGTTCATGCGCTTTTCGAGCAATGGTTCAACGAGGACTTGTGCGCAGCGTCACGGTTGCTGCCGAGGGCTCGCCAACTGCTGGCGGGTGACGACATTCACCCGCTGATGCGCGCCTTGTGGGGGCCGCGCCTGCTCGAGGCGATCGCCGTGCTGGCCGAAGCCGAGGAGGCGAACCAGGCGCTTGGTCGCCGCCCCGTCGCCGCCGAGGCCGAGGGCGAAGCAGACCTTGCCGGCGTGCGCCTGATCGGCCGCGCCGACCGGATCGACCGGCTGCCCAGCGGAAAGCTGGCGATCCTGGATTTCAAGACCGGCAAGCCGCCCGCCAAAAAGCAGGTCGAAGCCGGCTTCGCGTTGCAGCTCGGACTGCTGGGAATGATCGCGGAAGCTGGCGGGTTCGAGAATGTCGCGGAAGCGCCGACGCAGCTCGAATATTGGTCACTCGCCAAGCACGACCGCAAGGATCAGCGCGGCTTTGTCGAAGAGATTGGTCCTGCCGAACACATTCTGGCAGAGGCGCGGCATCATTTCACCGAGGCGGCGGCACGCTGGCTGACCGGCAACGATCCCTTTACCGCCAAGCTTCAGCCCCGCTTTGCGCGCTATGGCGATTATGACCAGCTGATGCGGCTGGAGGAGTGGCTCGGGCGGTGCTGAGCCCCGCCCGACGCCGGCTTACTTCTTCCTGGCTTTACCCGAACGGGCATAAAGCAGCGCGGCGACAAGGGCGGCCGAGCCTACGCCGACCGCGATACCCGCCTTGAAGTTGCGGTTGTCGCCGTCCTTGGCACTGGTGTCCGTCTTCTTGCCTTCGTCCGCCACGTGTTGCTCCTCCTGAGGGTTTCACGGGCCTCATAAACGCATGGCGTGGCCGAGCGGAAGCGTTATGACGACAGGCAAATGTCGCGTCTCAATGCATTGAAGCCGCTCGATCCTGATCAGGCCGCGGCCGCCGACCCTTTCATCCACGCCTCGCTCTCGGCAAGCGCCGGGACCGGCAAGACGCAGGTGCTGACCGCGCGGGTGCTGCGCCTGCTGCTGGAAGATGCGTCACCCGAAAGCATCCTGTGCCTGACCTTCACCAAGGCCGCGGCGGCGGAAATGGCGGAGCGGGTCGGGGGTCGGTTGGCCTATTGGGTCGGGCTCGACGACGAGGCACTCGGGGCCGAGCTCAAAGCACTCGGCGTTGTCCCTGCCGAAGCGATGCGGGATCGCGCCCGGCGCTTGTTCGCAACCGTACTCGATTGCCCCGGCGGCCTTCGCATCCAGACCATCCACAGCTTCTGCCAGACCTTGCTCGCCGCCTTTCCAGCCGAAGCGGGGATCACGCCCGGATTTCGCGCCATCGAAGGCCGCGAGGAAGAAGCGCTGGTTGAGCGCACGCTTGCCGGCCTTGCCGAACAATCGGCGGCGGGTGACGGCGCGTTCCTGGCCGATCTCGAGGTGCTGGCCGGGCGGCTAGGGGAAGGCGACGTCCGCAAATATCTTCGTCGCTGCGCCGGCGCGGTTGAGGGAATGGAACGGTTCAACCGACTGGAGAACGTCGAGCCGAGTTTGCGCGAGCTGATGGGCCTTCCTGAAGAAGGCGTCGAGGAATTGGTCGCCGCCCGCTGCCACGACGACGTGTTCGACTGCGAGGCGCTGCAGGAATTGGCCGATGCGTATCGTCGTTGGGGCACCAAGACCGCCGAAGCGATCCTACCCGAAATCGATGGCTGGCTGGCGCTCGACGCCGCCGAACGCTGCCGCAATCTCCACCGGTTCGCTCATGCCACCGTGCTGACCGGCAGCGGCGGCCGGCGCTCGGTCAAGAATCTCATAAAGCACTGGCCCGAGGCACAGGAGGGGTGCGATGCGCTGTGCGAACAGGTCGAGGAACTGCTCGGCCTGCTGCGCGGCGACGCCTTGGTCCGCTTGCTCGCTGCGGGCCTGCGAGCGGGCAAGCGCTTCGCCGATGCTTATGCGTCGGCCAAGCGGGCCGAAGGGGTCGCCGATTTCGACGATCTGATCGGCTGGTCGCGCAGCCTGCTCGCGCAGGACAGCATCGCCGAGTGGATCCGCTTCAAGCTCGACCGCCGAACCGATCACTTGCTGGTCGACGAAGCGCAGGATTCGAACGAAAGCCAGTGGGCGATCGTGAAAGCGATGACGGAAGAGTATTTCGCGGGTGCTGGCGCAGGGCCTGAGCATCGCACCCTCTTCATGGTCGGCGACTTCAAGCAGGCGATCTACGGCTTCCAAGGCACCGACCCGGCGGAATTCGAGAAAGCCCGCTCGCACTTCCGCGCTGCTGCGGATGTCGGGTCCATGCCGTTCCGCTCACTCTCAATCAGCCGCAGCTTCCGTTCCTCACAGGCATTGCTCGATGTCGTCGACATGGTGCTTGGCAGCCTCGGGCCGGAGCGTATCGGCCTGCCGGAGGCCGCGCCGCCGCATCGCAGCTTCCACGCAGGCCGCGCCGGTAGCGTCGAAGTCTGGCCGCCGTTCGCTTACGAGGAGCCGGGCCACGAAGAGGATGGCGAGGAGAAGTGGGAGGACGAGGCCCGCCGCCGCTATGCCAGCGAGCTTGCCGATTGGATCGCGGCCGAGATCGACCGCGCGCCGGTGCTGGCCTCGACCGGCCGCCCGCTTGGGCCCGGCGACATCCTCGTGCTGGTGCGCAGCCGCGCCAATTTGGCGCCGCTGCTGGTCGCGCGATTGTTCGAGCGGAAGGTCCGAACCGCAGGACTCGACCGGCTGGTGCTGTCCGAGCCACTGGCGGTGCAGGACCTGCTTGCCGCGGTGCGTTTCGCCGTGCAGCCGTTGGACGACCTGACCCTCGCCAACCTGTTGGTCTCGCCGCTGATGGGATGGAGTCAGGAACAGCTATACGATCTCGCCGGTCCCGAAAGGCGGCGCAGTCTGTGGGAGGAGCTTGGCCACCGTGCGGACGAGCGCGCAGACTTTCGCACCGCGCGGGACACGCTGAACCACCTTCTCGGCATGGCGGACTATTCCGGTCCGCATGCATTCCTTGAGGGGATCCTGTCGGGGCCGATGGAAGGCCGGCGCAAGCTGCTGACCCGTCTGGGGCGCCAGGCACGCGACCCGATCAACGAGCTGGTCGCCGCTGCCATTCAGTTCGAAGGCGGCGAGCCGGTTACGCTGCAGCAATTCCTCGCCTGGCTGTCGCACGGCGAACTGGAAGTGAAGCGCGATCCCGAAGGGCGCGGCGACGCCGTGCGGATCATGACCGTGCACGGCGCCAAGGGCCTGGAAGCACCGGTTGTCATCCTCGCCGACACCACCGCCGACCCGGCGCAGCTCGGCGGGGTCAGCGCGATCCTCGATGTGCCGAGCGCCGCGGGACGTTTTCCGATCATCCGCCCGCGCAAGGACGAGTTGGCTGCGCCATTCGACCAGATCCTCGCTGCCGAGAAAGAGCGCGATCTCGAAGAGCATTTCCGCTTGCTCTACGTGGCACTGACCAGGGCAGGGGAGCGGCTGATCCTTGCCGGCCTAAAGCCGTCGCGCAGCCTGTCGAAGAATAGCTGGCACAGCGCCGTATCGGAGGCAATGACAGCTAGCGGGATCGAAGCGGACGCCAATGGCGTGCTTCGCTTTGCCTCCGGCGACATGCCTGCGAGAGCCACAGAAGAGAGCCGCGAGGCATTGGCCGTTCGGGGACCCGTCCCTGCTTGGGCAAGCACGCAGGCTCCAACCGAGGCAAGGCCGCCACGACCGCTCGCCCCGTCGCAGGTCGCCGCGGACACCGACAGCCGGCCGCCCCCCACACCGGCGTTGGCCGCTGCCGCCGAGCGCGGACGCTTGCTCCACGCCTTGTTCGAGCGGCTGCCGGCAACGGCTCCTGGCGATCGAAGGCAAGCCGCTTTTGCGTGGCTGCAGCGTTCGGCCATGGTTGCCGATGCTGCGCTGCGCACCAGCCTGGTCGATATTGCCCTCATGATCATCGAGGCGCCCGAGCATGCTGCGCTTTTCTCTCCGGAAGCGTTGGCCGAAGCGCCGATCGCCGCCACGCTGCCCGACGGCACGGTGGTCGCCGGCACGGTCGACCGGCTGCTGGTGACGAACGAGGCCGTGCGAGTGGTCGACTTCAAGACTGGCCGGCAGGTTCCTCGCGGCGAGAAAGCCATTCCGCCAAGCCACCGGCGCCAGATGCAGGCTTATGGCCAGGCGCTGCAGGTCATCTTCCCCGGACGCCGTATCGAATTGGCACTGCTCTACACCGAAGCGCCGCTCCTGCTTTCAGTCCCGCTTGAGGACGCGCCGACATCTACCCATATGAGCGGAAACCCGAATCAGGAGTTCTTTGCGACATGACCCAGACCATCACCGACCAGAGCTTTGCCACGGACGTCCTTGGCGCCGACAAGCCCGTTCTGGTGG